>JAESGW010000003.1_pt1 | contig 1389929 bp, 1286 predicted proteins | sample 9269791 | NCBI WGS metagenome assembly JAESGW01 (sample SAMN16773120, study PRJNA677053) | algae metagenome | isolation source: Aphanocapsa lilacina HA4352-LM1 and co-occurring heterotrophs from near cave... | place: USA: Maniniholo cave, near Haena, Kauai, HI | collected 2009-07-28 | reverse complement strand
ATTCGACTCAACGTCTCGCCAGATCGCTGCATAAATTTGTCCTGCAAGCGGCTCGTCGGGAGGAACCATTTGAGCATGCGGCGTGGGTGCGAGCGCGCATCCTGAGATAAGAGTGGAAGCCATCATGAGGGAACCGAAAGTGCGCATCATTGGGCAACATCATAGCCATCCATAGTCCGCTTTCCACCCCAAACCGGCCGTATGCGCGCTTTCAATCTCGGCGACGCGCTTGGTCGGGGCGCACTTGCCAGCCGTGGCAATCCCCGCCAGATTGGTTTTGATAAGAAACTAACGGAGCGGACCATGATCGGCGATTTCGAGCAGCAGCGTGTGACACTTTCGACCGGCATCGAGCTCGACGTCGTCGATATCGGCCCGCGCGACGCGCCGGCGCTGATCTTCCTCCACGGTTTTCCCGAATCGCACCGCACCTGGCGGTATCAGTTGCCGTATTTTTCCGACCGATACCGGTGCATCGCGCCCGACCAGCGCGGCTATCGGGGTTCGTCGAAGCCACAGGACGCCGAATCCTATTCGCCGGACAAATTGATCGCCGATATTTTCGCGCTGGCGGATGCACTTAGCATCGATCAATTCACCATCGTCGGCCACGACTGGGGCGGGGCGATCGCCTGGGGCGTGGCGCTTGGCGGCCAGCCGAACGGGCTGCATCCCGCTTGGTCGGGACGCGTCACCCGCGCGGTCATCGCGAACGCCCCACACCCCGCCATTTTTCAGCGGCTATTGCACACCAACGAGCAACAGCGCGCGGCCAGCCAATATATCCGGACCTTCCGCGATCCGGCGAGCGACCCGATCATCGCCGAACATGGCGTCGCCGGGATATTGGCGCACGCGTTTGCCGGGCGCGTGCCGAGCGGCGGGATCCAGCCGCCCGACGAGATTGCGCGTTTGCTGAAGGATTGGGAAGACCGCGACAGCTGCCGCGCGATGATCAACTGGTATCGCGCCTCGCCGGCGGACGTGCCGCCGATGGACGCCCCTTATGCCGAGCTGCCGGCGGCGCCCTTTCCCAAATTGACCATCCCGACGCTCGTGATCTGGGCGCTCGACGATGTCGCGCTGCCGCCGTGCAATCTGGATGGAATCGAGGCGCTGGTCCCCGATGTCACGATCGTCGAGGTACCCGATTGCGGGCATTTCGTGCCGTGGGAAGCGCCCGATGCGGTCAATCTGGCGCTGGACGAGTTTCTCGTCGCCCACTGATCGCAGCCGCTCGACGTTCGAGGCAAAAAAAGTGGCGGGCGGCATAGGCGCCGCCCGCCGTTGGGGGGGGTCTGAATGGCGCGCCGCGATGGCGCGCGAAAGGGTCTCGTCACTGGCAGTTTTTCCCCGTTTTCTGCCAGCGGTCCACGCATTGGGACGGCGAGTTAACCATAGATTCGGCCGATATGGCAGGCTTTCACATTCTCCCCAACTTGCCATACTCGCGGCATGGAAGTGGGAGGACTCAGCGTCGCTGTAAAGGTCGACCGGATCGACGGGCCAACGAGTTGGACCGTCGAACAGGACGCGCACATACTCTATCTTTATGAGGCGGGAAGTTATCACTGGCTGGAAACTTGGCTCGACGACCGGCGCACGTCGCTTGGCGATCCGTTGCCCGGTGAAATATGGCTGGCGCCCGCCGGTCAGCGCTATCACGGCACCGCAAGGGGGGCGGCGGTTCGCTATATCGAAGTGATTATCCCGCCGACGCGGCTCACCGTCGCACCCGATACGCGGCCGCTTGCCGGCCATTATGATCCGGCGTTGGCGGGCGAAGTACGCGCGCTTGCCGCGGGTGACGCCGCGGCCGCCGAGCGGTTGCTGGGCTTTCTGGCGGCGACGCTGGGCGGGATGGCAACGCGGCGCGAGCCGCCCGCGGTCACCCAGCGGATCAACGACCTGATGGCCTATATCCAGACCCAGCTCGAATTGTCGCTGACCGTCGAGGACATGGCGGCAGAGGCGGGCATGTCGGTCAACAGCCTGATCGTGCATTTTGCCCGCGCGACCGGCTATACCCCGGCGCAATATATGTTGCGCCAGCGGCTGCGCCGCGCTTGCTGGTTCCTGATGAACCGTCCGCTGTCGGTCGCCGAGATCGCCTTTGCCACCGGATTTTCGAGCCATGCGCATCTGTGTGCGATTTTCCGGCGCAAGCTTGGCATGTCGCCGGGCGAGTGGCGGCGGCGCCATGTTTCGGCCATTCTCGAACCGCCTTGGGAGATTTGACGATGTCGCACACCGCGATGATGTTGCTTGCCGGAATTTTGCTGCTCGTGCTGATCCGCCTGATCCAGCGCGACGCAGCGCGGGCCACGCGGCTGTTCCTGATCCTGTGGCTCACCGTGTCGATCGGCAACCTGCTGGTCGGGGTCTTGTACGCCGGATATGGCTGGGGCGAAGAGGCTGTGATCTGGCTGCTGGTGTTCGGCCTGCCCGCCGCGATCGCGCTGGCGGCAAGGCGACTGGGTCGTTAGTCTTCCGGACGCAGCAGGCAACCGCTGGCGCCTGCGTAGCGCGCGCTGCGCGAGGCAAGGAGCGGAACGCTGCCGGTGACGGTTTTTGTCGCCGGATCTTCGGCCAGCGACACCATCTCCATTCCGGGTTCGAAATCGCTCTGGCAGCTTTCGAGGCTGCGACCCTGGACATAGCGGCACGAACAGCCGACGCGCGCGGCATAGGCCGAACCCAGTTCGGCCTGCGCCTGGAATGCCGGAAATTTCCACACCAGTCCACCAACGAGCAGCGCGGCCAGCAGGATTGCCCAAGGCAGGCAGCCGCCCCAACGACTTGGCCTTTTTGCGGGACGGACAGGGGCAGCCTCCGGCGCAGCCGCGGGGGGCGGTCGGTCGGGCGTTGAAGGATCGGTCGGGTTGGTGCTAGTCACCCGAACCATGATCACGAAAAAACGCCTGCTGGCAAGTGCCGCGCTGGCCGCCCTCGGCGCCTGGTCGCTGACGCAGGCGGCGGGGCAGGGGGCGCTGGCCCCCGCCGCGCCCGCGCCCAAGTTCGGGGCGTCGCTCGACAATGTCGGTGCGGCGGAGGCGCCGCAGCCGCTGCCCGCGCTGCCTGCGCCGGTCAAAGCGCGTGCCGATGCCTTGTTCGTCAACGGCGAGGATGTCGGCGAAACGCGCGCGTTGCTGGTGCTGCGCGACGGCGAGCCGATCTACGAGCGCTATGCGGCAGGATTCGGCCCCGATTCGAAGTTGATCAGCTGGTCGATGGCCAAGAGCATCACGGCGGTGCTCACCGGATTTCTCGTTGCCGACGGGAGGCTCGCGCTCGACGGGCCGGCACCGGTGGCGGCGTGGCAGCGGAGCGGCGATCCGCGCGGGGCGATCACCCTGCGCAACCTGCTCCATATGTCGGCCGGGCTCGAACATATCGAAAACGGCGATCCGGTCTGGCGCGGCGATACGGTCGACATGCTGTTCGGCCCCGGCGCCGGTGACATGGCGGCATTTGCCGAAGCGAAGCCTGCGGCGGCGCAGCCGGGCGAGGTTTTCAACTATAGTTCCGCCACCAGCGTGATCCTGTCGGATATATTGGCCGACACGCTGACCCCGTCGCAAAATCCCGAGGCGCGCCGTGACGCGATGCGCGAGTTTATCGCGGGGCGGCTGGCCGAACCGTTGGGGATGACGAGCCTGACCCCGGAATTCGATGCCAGCGGCACGATGATCGGCGGGTCGATCATGCACGCGACGGCGCGCGACTATGCGCGGTTCGGCGAGTTTCTGCGCAATGGCGGCGTGGTGAACGGGCAGCGGCTGCTCCCCGAAAGCTGGATGGATTTCATGCTCAGTCCCGCGACCACCGACGGCGGCTATGGCGGGCATATCTGGCTCAATCGCAAACGTCCGGCGGGCGCGCAGGCGGCGCTATGGCCCGATCGCGGCCCCAACGACCTGTTCGCGTGCATCGGCCATCAGGGGCAATATATCATCGTCTCGCCCTCACAGCGGGTGACGATCGTGCGGCTCGGCGTCACCAAAGGCGACCAGTTCCCGGCGCTGCGCCGCCATCTGGCCGATCTCACCGCGGCCTTATAGCAGGAAGTCGCCGACCAGCGTCGTGACGCAAGTGCCGGTCAGTTCGACCATGTCGCCGTCGAGGCGGCAGCCGACATGGCCGCCGCGCGCGCTCGCCTGATAGGCGGAAAAAGCATCGCGACCCAGCCGCGCCGCCCAATAGGGGGTGAGGACGCTATGCGCCGAGCCGGTCACGGGATCCTCGTCGATCCCCGCCCCGGGGGCAAAGGCGCGGCTGACGACGTCGGCGCCGGACGGATCGCCGTCGCCGCGCGCAGTGGCTATGTACAGGACATCGCCGCCCTCCCTGAGCGCGCGGACATCGGGCGCCAGCGCCCGCACACTCGGCGCATCGGGATAGAGGATCAGCGCGTAACCATCGGCGTGCCACTGCGTTTCGACCGGCGCGCCGCCGAGCGCGCGCACAACGTCGGGCATCGCCTTGGGCGCGGGCGGATAGGCGGGCAGCGCCATGCGATAGCCGTCGTCCTCGCCGTTGCGCGCGACCCGCAATATCCCGGCCTTGCGGGTGCGAAAGCGCATGTCGCTTCGCCATTGCGCCGCCGACAACAGCACATGCCCGCTCGCCAAGGTGGCGTGGCCGCAGAGCGCAACCTCGACCGTCGGGGTGAACCAGCGCAGCTCGTAATCGGCCTCGCCGCTTTCGTCGGGGACCAGAAAGGCGGTTTCGGAGAGATTATTCTCTGCGGCAATCGCCAGCAGCATGGCGTCGTCGAGCCATTCGTCGAGCGGCATCACCGCCGCCGGATTGCCGGTAAAGGCCCGGTCGGCAAAGGCATCGACCCGGCTGATCGGAAGGCGGCGCGCGGCGCTCATGGATAGAGAAATCCTTTCGTCCAGCCGTCGCCTGCCCGGTCGAACAGCGTCCGTTCGTGGAGGCGATGGGCGCGGTCCTGCCAGAATTCGATGCGTTGCGGTGTCACGCGCCAGCCTGACCAGCGCGACGGACGCGGGACGTCCTGCCCCGCGAAGCGCGCCTGCATCTCGGCAAAGCGCGTTTCAAACATTGCCCGATCGGCCAGCGGGCGCGATTGGTCGCTGGCCCAGGCACCAAGCTGGCTGTCGCGGCTGCGCGTCGCGAAATAAGCGTCGGCTGTCGCGTCGTCCACCGGCGCCACCAGCCCCTCGATCCGGATCTGGCGGCGCAGCGATTTCCAGTGGAAAAGCAGCGCAACCTGTGGGTTCGCCGCCAGTTCGCCGCCCTTGCGGCTGTCGAGATTGGTGTAAAAGACGAAGCCGTCCGGCCCGTGACCTTTCAGCAGCACCATGCGAACCGAGGGTGCGGCGCCGCGCGTCGCCGTGGCCAGCGCCATCGCATTGGCATCATTGGGTTCGCTGGTCTGCGCTTCGCCAAACCAAGTGTCGAAAAGCGCAAAAGGGTCATCGGTCATCCGCGCGTTCATACGCCCGGATCGGGCAGCGGTCGAGATCGTTCGTTGCGGCCACGCGATGCGGGAACTTGATCGGTTTGGCGCCCGTCACCACATCCATCTGCAATCGGGCCTTCACGGACCGTCCCTTAAGGCGCTACAGGAGTATGATGGCCGATCCTTATTCCACCCTGGGTGTTACCAAGACTGCAAGCGATGCGGAGATCAAGTCCGCCTATCGCAAGCTTGCCAAGGAACTGCATCCAGACAAGAACAAGGACAATCCGAAGGCGTCGGAACGCTTTTCCGACGTCACCAAGGCCTATGATATTTTGTCCGACAAGGCCAAGCGCGCGCAATTTGATCGCGGCGAGATCGATGGCGACGGCAATCCTGCGATGCCTTTCGGTTATGGCGGCGGCGGTTTTCGCGGCGACCCGCGCGGCGGTGCCGGCGGCTTTTCCGGCTTCGGCAACGAGAGCGCCGATTTCGGCGATATTTTCGAAGGCCTGTTCGGCGGCCGTGCCGCAGGTGGCCCGTTCGGCGGTTTCGGTGGCCGCAATGCGCCGCCGCAAAAGGGTGCGAATGTCGCGTACCGGCTGGCGGTGTCCTTTATCGACGCCGCCACGCAGGCACCGCAGCGGATCACGCTGGCCGACGGCAGCACGATCGATCTCAAACTGCCCGAGGGGGTCGAGACCGGCACCCAGATGCGGCTCGCCGGCAAAGGCCAGCCGGGACCGGGCGGTCCGGGCGACGGCATCGTCACGATCACCGTCAAGGATCATCCCTTTTTCGAACGCGACGGCGCCAATATCCGGCTCGACCTTCCCGTGACGCTTGACGAGGCGATCAAGGGGGCCAAGATCAAAGTGCCGACTGTCGACGGGCCGGTCATGCTGTCGGTTCCTGCCGGATCGACTTCGGGCAAGGTGATGCGGCTGAAAGGCAAGGGTTTCACTCAGAAAGGCGGCGGGCGCGGCGATCAGCTGGTCCGGCTGATGGTCGATCTGCCGCCCGAAACCAGCACCCTTGCGTCGCGGCTGGGCGACTGGACCGACACGCGTGCGGTGCGGGCCGAACTTGGCGTGTAACGGGTGAGCAAGGCAACCGAGCAGAAGGCCGCCGACGCGCTGGCCAAACAGGTTGCCAAAGAAGTCGACGAGGAATTTCTGGCCGAGGGCCATTCGCCGCATTCGCCCGAAGCGCGCGCGGAGCGGGCCAAGCGGATCAAGCTGCGCGCGCGGGCGCAAGGCGTTCTCGACGCCAGCCGCCAACGGCTCGGCCCCGGCACGCGGGCATTTCACATCGTGCGCCGTGTCCTGGTGGGCACCTATACCGACGGTTTTATCCACGCCGGCAATCTCGCCTATCTGGCGCTGATCGCGCTTTTTCCCTTTTTCATCCTGCTCGCCGCCGTGCTCTCGCTCGTTGGTGGCAGCGTCGGCGGCGAGGCGGCGATCGAGGCGGTGTTTTCGACGATGCCGCCGTCGGTCGCCAACGCGCTGGCAGGCCCGATCCGCGAAGTGATGACTGCTCGGACGGGGATATTCCTGTGGCTTGGCGCACTCGTCGCGCTGTGGACGGTGGGCAGCCTGATCGAAACGGTGCGCGACATATTGCGCCGTGCCTATGGCACTCATTTCAGCAAGGGCTTTTTTCATTACCGGCTGCTGTCGATCGGGATCATCACGGGCGCCGTCGTGCTGATGCTGCTGTCGTTCAGCATGCAGGTGCTGATCGTCGGGGTCGAACAATTTGTGACCCGCGTGCTGCCCCAGGAATATCGCGCTTTGGGCGTTGTCGCGATTTCGCGCGGCGTGTCGGGTCTGGGGTTGTTCGTCGCCATTTACATGCTGTTCTACAGCCTCACCCCGTCGAAATACCGGCGCCTGAAACAATGCCCGAAATGGCCGGGCGCGCTGTTCACCACCTTGTGGTGGATCGCGGTCACGCTGGCCTTGCCGCCGCTGCTTGCCAGCCTGCTTAGCTATGATGCGACCTATGGCAGCCTGGCCGGGGTGATGGTCGCGCTGTTCTTTTTCTACCTGGTTGGATTGGGTATGGTGATGGGCGCCGAACTCAACGCCGCGCTCGTCGAGGTTGAGGATTTGGGCCACGACGCTATTGGGCGCGTCGACGATGTGGTGATGGAACCGAAAACGGTCGGAGAAACAAGATGACGGGTCTGATGAAGGGCAAGCGCGGGCTGATCATGGGGCTGGCGAACGACAAATCGCTGGCATGGGGTATCGCCAAGGCGTTGCATGCGCAGGGCGCCGAACTCGCGATCTCGTATCAGGGCGATGTGATGCTGAAGCGGGTGAAGCCGCTCGCCGACGAATTGGGCTGCGATTTCCTGATCGATTGCGATGTCGCCGACATGGACAATCTCGACGCCGCCTTTGCGACGCTCGGCGCACGCTGGCCGACGATCGACTTCGTCGTCCACGCGATCGGCTATACCAACAAGGAAGCGCTGCGCGGCAAATATGCCGATGTCACGCTCGACGATTTTCTGATGACGATGAACATCAGCGTGTACAGCTTCACCGCGGTCGCCGCCCGCGCGGCGGCGATGATGACGCCGGTCGACCCCGAAACGGGCAAGGGCGGCGGATCGATGCTGACGCTCAGCTATTATGGCGCCGAAAAGGTGATCCCGCACTACAATGTAATGGGTGTCGCCAAGTCGGCACTGGAAACCAGCGTCAAATATCTCGCCAACGACTATGGTCCGCAGGGGGTGCGCGTGAACGCGATCTCGGCGGGGCCGATCAAGACGCTCGCCGCGTCGGGTATCGGCGATTTCCGCCTGATCCTGAAATGGAACGAGCATAATGCGCCGCTGCGCCGCAATGTCACGATCGACGATGTCGGCGGCTCGGCGCTGTATCTGCTCAGCGACCTGGCGTCGGGGGTGACCGGTGAAACGCACCATGTCGATGCCGGGTACCACACCGTCGGCATGAAGCAGGAAGACGCGCCGGACATCGCGCTTGTCTGAAGAACTTGGCATCCGCGCCGCGATGGCGGCGGATGCCAAGGCGGTCGATGCCCTGATCCGCGCGGCTTTCGCCGGAACTGACTTCGGGCATCAGGGCGAAGCCGACCTGGTGCGGATGATCGAAGCGGACGGCGACGCGCTGGTATCGCTCGTCGCCGAACGGGGCGGCGATATCGTCGGGCACGTCTTGTTCAGCCGGATGGATGTGGAGGCCGACGGTGACGCCGTGGCGGCGGCGGGGCTTGCTCCGGTGTCGGTGGCGCCCGATTGCCAGGGACAGGGGGTTGGCGCTGCCCTGATCCGCGCGGGGCTCGATGTGCTGCGCGAACAGGGCGTCGCGATGAGCTTCGTTCTGGGCCACGACGATTATTACCCGCGCTTCGGCTATTCTCCCAAGCTTGCGACGCGTTTCGTTTCGCACTTTTCAGGTCCGCATTTCATGGCGATGATGCTGGACAGCGCCGCCGAATGGCCGCAAGGCGGCCGGGCGGATTATGCACCAGCATTCGGCCGGTTGGGGTAAGCAATGAGTTTCAACAGCTTCGGGCGCGTTCTTCGCTTTACGACGTGGGGTGAAAGCCACGGCCCCGCGCTCGGTGCTGTTGTCGATGGCTGCCCGCCGCGCCTGTCGCTCAGCGAAGCCGATATCCAGCCCTATCTCGACAAGCGCCGTCCCGGCCAGTCGCGCCACACGACGCAGCGGCAGGAACCCGATCAGGTCCGCATCCTTTCCGGCACCTTCGAGGGCAAGACCACCGGCACCCCGATCAGTCTGGTGATCGACAATGTCGACCAGCGATCGAAAGATTATGGCGAGATCGCGCAGGCGTATCGGCCCGGCCATGCCGACTACAGCTATGATGCCAAATATGGCATTCGCGATTATCGCGGCGGCGGCCGGTCGAGCGCGCGCGAGACGGCGGCGCGCGTTGCGGCGGGCGCCGTCGCGCGCCTAGTCATCCCCGAGGTGCAGATTCATGCCTGGGTCGCCGAAATCGGCGGCGATGCGATTGATCCTGCGAACTTCGACCTTGAAGAAATTGATCGCAATCCATTTTTCTGTCCCGATCCCGCTGCGGCGCAGCGCTGGGAAGGGCTGATGGATGCCGCGCGGAAAGCGGGCAGCTCGCTCGGCGCGGTCATCGAATGTGCGGCGAGCGGCGTTCCCGCAGGCTGGGGCGCCCCGATCTATGCCAAGCTCGACAGCGATCTCGCCGCTGCGATGATGGGGATCAATGCGGTCAAGGGCGTCGAAATCGGCGCGGGCTTCAACGCGGCGCGGCTGCGCGGCGAGGAAAATGCCGATCCGATGCGCCCCGCAACCGACGGCAGCAACCGCCCCGATTTCCTGTCGAACAACGCCGGCGGCATCGCGGGCGGTATCTCGACCGGCCAGCCCGTCGTCGTCCGCGTCGCGTTTAAGCCGACCAGTTCGATCCTTACCCCGGTGCCGACGATCAACCAGGCGGGCGAGGCCGCCGACATCGTGACCAAGGGACGTCACGACCCGTGCGTCGGTATCCGTGGCGCGCCGGTGGTCGAAGCGATGATGGCGCTGGTGCTTGCCGATCATAAATTGCTTCACCGCGCGCAATGCGGGTGATGCGCCACCGATGGATTTGATCCGCGATTTTATCGAAACGCACGAAGCGGTCATTGCGCTGGTGATCCTGGCGGCGATTTTCGTCGGGTTCATGATGGAACGGCTGCCGGCGACGGTGATCGCGATCCTCGGCGCCTGCGCCTATCTGGCGCTCGGCATCCTCGACGGCGACGCGATGTATTCGGTGTTCTCGAACTCGGCGCCGATCGTCATCGGGGCCATGTTTGTGCTGTCGGGGGCGCTGATCCGGACCGGCGTGATCCAGCGTGTGGCGGACGCGATCATGAAGCGCGCGGACAAATATCCGCGCCTGGCGATCGCCGAGGTGCTGGTTGGCGCGCTGTTTGCCTCGGCGTTTTTGAACAATACGCCGGTCGTCGTCGTGCTGGTCCCGATCATGTTGAAACTGGCCGAGGTGACGGGGGTCAGCGCCAAAAAGCTGCTGATGCCGCTGTCGATCGCCGCGGTGCTCGGCGGAACGCTGACGCTGATCGGGACCTCGACCAATCTGGTCGTTGACGGGATCGTCCGCGACGCGGGCATGGAACGTTTCGGCATTTTCGAGATCACGCCGATCGGGCTGGTGACGGCGGCGTCGGGCATGATCGGGCTGGCGTTGATGTGGTGGCTGCTGCCGTCGGACAAGCCGGTGAAAGGACCGGCGGGCACGCATGACGCGCACCAATATCTGACCGAACTGGTCATCGGAGACGACGATGATCTGGTCGGCATGACGGTGGAGGCGTTCACAGACCTGCCGCGGTCGGGGCGGATCGTCGGCATTCGCCGCGCCTCTGCCGTGGTGCATGGCAGCGACCTCGACCACTGGATTTTTGCGCCCGGGGACCGGATGATCGTGCGCGTCGATGGCGCGACGCTGATGACGTGGCGCGAACAGGCGCGCTTTCGGCTGGGCATCGGCAGCGGTGAGCCCGCCGAGGGCGACATGGTGGTTGAAACGATGGTGGCGTCCAACCATCCGGCGATCGGCCAGCGCCTGATCGATATTCCGTTCCTTCAGAAAATCCGCGCGCGGATCATCGGGCTCGACCGTCCGGCGCATGAGCCCGGACCCGATTTGGCCAGCGTTCGCATCCGCCCCGCCGACCGCCTGCTCGTTGCTGGCGGCCCGCGCGAGGTCGAGGCGCTCCGCGACAATCCCCATCTGATCGGCGCCGATCTGGCCAAGGTCCGGGCATTTCGCCGAAGCAAGGCGTGGATCGCCATATTGTGCATGGCCTCGGTCGTGACGCTGGCGGCGCTCGATATCCTGCCGATCGGGGTGGCGGCGATCATTGCAATCGGTGTCATCCTGGTCACCCGCTGTATCGACAGCGAAGAGGCGTGGGGGACGATCGACGGCGACGTGCTGATCCTGATCTTTGCCATGCTCGCGGTGGGTCTGGCGCTTGAGAACAGCGGCGCGGTGGCGATGATGGTCGGCTGGGTCAAACCGTCGCTCGCCGATGCGCCGGCGTGGGTGCTGATTTTCGGGATATACTTCTTTGCGTTGATCCTGTCCGAACTGCTCAGCAACAATGCGGTTGCCGCGCTGATGACGCCCGTCACGCTGGCGATCGCCGCCGAACTGGGGGTCGACCCGCGCCCGCTAGTCATTGCGCTGATGATCGGCGCATCGGCCTGTTTTGCCACGCCGATCGGTTACCAGACCAACACCATCGTATATGCGGCGGGCGATTATCGCTTTGTCGATTTCGTCAAGATCGGCGTACCGCTCAATATCATCACCGGCGTATCGACCTGCCTCGCGATTGCCTTTTTCATGACCTGAGGCCCGGCGCGCCGGTTGCGCGTCCAAGGGGCCGCGGCTAAGGGTCGGGGCTTGTAAGGTCGCAACAGGGGGAAGAAAAAATGACCGAGGCGACGATGGTTACGCCCGTTGCGATGAGCGAGGAAGCACGGGCCAGGCGCCTGCAATGGCGGATGCTGATCGGCTTTGTCGTCGGCCTTGCTGCGGGGCTGGCCGCGCATTACGGCGCCGCCGGGCAGCCTTGGGTCGACCAGGTGATCTTCTACCTCGGCAAGGTCGGCGATATCTTTCTGCGCCTGCTGTTCATGCTGGTGATCCCGCTGCTCGTGTCGGCGCTGATCGTCGGGGTGGCCGAAATGGGCGAGATGCGCGCGCTCAAGACCGTCGGGCTGCGAACGCTGATCTACACCGTCGTCGTTTCGTCGATCGCGGTGGCGATCAGCCTGGTGGTGGTCAACCTGTTGCAGCCGGGGGCGGGGGTCGATCCGGCGCTCGCCCAGTCGCTGATCGCCGACGGTGCCGAGCGCGCGGGCAGCATCATCCAGTCGAGCCGCGAGGCCAAGGCGGGGGCGGACGCGATCGTCGCAATCGTCCCCAATAATTTCTTCCTCGCGATGACCGAGAATGACGTGATCGCGGTCATGTTCTTTGCGCTGTTCTTCGGCATCGGCCTGATGATGGTCCAGACGCCGCAGACGCAGGCGCTCAAGACCGCGATCGAAGGCGTGTTCGAGGTCGCGATGAAGTTGATCGGACTGGTGATCCAGCTCGCACCGATCGCGATTTTCTGTTTCATGTTCAATCTGGGGGCGCAGTTCGGCGTCGATCTGCTGGTTCGCCTCTCGGCCTTTGTCGGCGTCGTGCTGTTGGCGCTCGGCATCCAGATGTTCGTCGTCTTCCCGATCCTGCTCAAGACGCTGGCCAAGAAATCGCCGGTCGCCTTTTTCCGCGAGACGCAAGAGGCCTTTGTCATGGCCTTTTCGACCGCGTCGTCGAACGCGACGCTGCCGACGGCGCTGCGCGTGGCGCATGACCGGCTGCGCTTGCCCGACCGTGTCGCCCGGTTCGTGCTGACCATCGGCGCGACGGCGAACCAGAACGGCACCGCGATGTTCGAAGGCGTGACGGTGATTTTCCTCGCGCAGTTCTTCGGGATCGACCTGACGCTTCAGCAACAGATCATGGTCATGGCCGTCTGCATCCTGGGCGGCATCGGCACCGCCGGGGTCCCGGCGGGATCGTTGCCGGTAATCGCGCTGATCCTCGCGATGGTCGGGGTTCCGCCCGCGGGCATCGGGCTGGTGCTGGGCGTTGATCGTTTCCTCGACATGTGCCGGACGACGTTGAACGTCATCGGCGATCTGGTCGCCGCGACGGTGGTGTCGGCAGGTATCGAGGCCGATCCCGCCGGCCCGGCACCATCCTCGCCCAATCAAACCCGTTGACCCGAAGGCGCTTTATTCGGGGCTGATATTGTCCTCGCGGTTGCCGCGCGCGGGTGGATCGGCGCGTACCGGCGCGGCTATGCTGCGCACCGGAGCTGCGGAGAGCTGGCGAAAGGCGGGAGCCGGACGGTCGGCGCGCGGTGTGCTGCCGGGCGTCGCCGACGGCGCCGGGTTTCGCGGTCCGCGCCGCATCTCGCCACCCGATCGCGGCGGTGCGACATTGTCGGTCGAACCGCTCACGGGCGGCGCACTTCGGATCGGGCGCGGCCGCGTCATGGCGCTGCCGTCCTGCGGTGTCGGCCGCGGACGAAAACGCTCGCGTTCGGGGCGCGCCGGATCGGCGGTCGCCGGGGGTGCGGTTTCGACGCTGCCTTGCGGGCGGCCGCCGGGCCGGGTGCCGCGGCGCCCGTCATTGTCGCGCTCGCCGCGCTGCCAGCCGCCCGGTCCGCGATCGGGGCGATCGGACCGATTGGCGGCAGGGGGGCTGTCCTCGGTTCGTCCGGGCCGGGTGCCGCGGGGGCCGTCGCGATCTCGCTCGCCGCGCTGCCAGCCGCCGGGCCGTCCGTCGCCGTCGCCGCGGGTCCAGCCCCCGGGTCGGCCCGGCTGGCCGTGGCCGCGGCCGCCATGATGTTTCCACCAAGCGCGGCGTCCGCCCCAATAGTTCAGATAACGGTCGCGCAGCGGGTAACGGTTGCGATAACGGTCGAACATCCAGAGTCCGTGGCCCGGATAATAATAATCGTCGTACCAGCCGCCACCGAACCCGATATTGACGAAGCCACCGCCATAATCGGACGCATCATAGCAGTCATAGCCGTAGCCGTCGTCATAGGCGTAGCCGTCATAGTCGTAATAGCTGGCACCGTAGCGCGCTGCGCAGTCGCCGCCCGACGCATAGCCCGCGCCATAGACGTCGCCGTAATAGCAGCCGCCGAGCGTGGTCATGGCCAGCGCCCCCAATGTGACAGACAGCGGACCTTTGATCTTTACCGGCATGACGCCATTCCTTTTTCGCACCCGCGGGATCGGGGATCTTGCTGCAAGGCTGTACGAGTCGAGTTGAATTTGCGGTGAATGGTGGCGCGCGCCGCTTCCGGCATTACTTGCAACAGTGTCAGTAGTGAGTTAGTCCTGACGTAGATAGTCGAGCGAACGAGGATGAACCGATGAACGCGCCCACCAAGATCGAATGGTCCGAAGCCCGTTTCGGCCCGGAAACGCAGCATTGGCTGCCGCGCAATCCCGACCATCTTCTCGACCATATTCCCGGCGAGGATGGTTATCCGGTCATCGGCAACACGCTGGAGCAGCTCAGCGATTATCGGGGCTTCACGATGCGGATGGTCGCCAAATATGGCCGCGTCTATCGCAACAACAGCTTCGGCGGGCGCAGCGTCGCGCTCCACGGACCCGAAGCGAACGAGCTGGTGATGTTCGACCGCGACAAGATTTTTTCGTCCGAACAGGGCTGGGGACCGGTGCTCAACCTGCTGTTCCCGCGCGGGCTGATGCTGATGGATTTCGAAAAACATCGTGCCGACCGCAAGGTGCTGTCGGTGGCGTTCAAGCCCGAACCGATGCGCCACTATGCCGAATCGCTGAACGAAGGCATCAAGGATCGCGTCGCGTCGTGGAGCGGTCAGACGTTCCAATTTTATGCGGCGATCAAGAAACTGACGCTCGACCTGGCCGCAACCAGCTTCCTCGGCATCCCCTTTGGTCCCGAAGCCGACAAGGTGAACAAGGCCTTTGTCGACATGGTGCAGGCGTCGATCGGCGTTGTTCGGGTGCCGATGCCGTTCACCGCGATGGGACGCGGCGCGAAAGGACGCGCCTATCTGGTCGACTATTTCGGGCGCATGGTGCCCGAACGCCGCGAAGGAACCGGCGAAGACATTTTCAGCCAGATCTGCCGCGCCCGCGACGACAACGGTGACTATATGAGCGCCGATGCGATCGTCGATCACATGAATTTCCTGATGATGGCGGCGCACGACACGATCACCAGCTCGATCACGTCGCTGGTGTGGATGCTCGCCAAGCATCCCGAATGGCAGGACAAGCTGCGCGAAGAAATGCTGGCGGTGTCGCCGGCGGGCGAAGGCGTCGGCCACAACAGCCTGGGCGAACTGGAACTGACCGAATGGGCGTTCAAGGAAGCGCTGCGACTGGTGCCACCGGTCCCGAGTTTTCCGCGCCGCGCGCTCAAGGATTTTGAATATGGCGGCTACATGATCCCTGCCGGAACCTCGGTCGGGGTCAGCCCGGCGTTCACCCACATGATGCCCGAACATTGGCCCGAGCCCGAGAAATTCGACCCGATGCGCTTTTCGCCCGAGGTTGCGCGCGAGCGGCACAAATATGCGTGGGTGCCGTTCGGTGGCGGTGCGCATATGTGCCTGGGGCTGCACTTCGCCTATATGCAGGCGAAGATCTTTTTCCATCATGTGATCACGACGCACCGCATCGTCGTCGCGCCGGGTTACGAGCCGAAATGGCAGGTGCTGCCGATTCCGCGGCCCAAAGACGGGCTGATGGTGACGTTCGAACCGCTCTGAGCTTGCACAGGGGAGCGCTTCACCCCATTGAAACGAGGTGAAAAGCGCCCGGCCCTATCTGATCTGGTTCGCCATTGCGGTGTTGCTGGCACTGGGCGCCATCCGCGCCATGCAGTGGGTTCGCGATCATCCCGAACATATGCCGACCGCGCGCTTCGAACTCGCGCACCCGCAAGGCTGGGCGACGCACCGCAAGCTCGTGGCGATGGTCGGCGACAACGACGCCTGCTTTGCCGCGCTCGACCGCGCCGGCGCGGGGTATGAGCGGCGACCGGTCGTCGGCGCGGGCGTGTGCCGCGCGGCGCAGCGGATGGTGCTGACCGGCGATCGTTTCGTGCCGACGATGCGGCCTTCGAACGCGGCGCCGGGCTGCGCCGTCTCGATCGCGATGGCGCTGTGGAACCGCGACGTCGTCCAGCCGCTGGCGCAGAGATATTTCGGGCAAAAGGTCGTCGCGCTGGAAAATCTCGGCAGCTACAACTGCCGCAAGATTGCGGGCCGCGAAGCGCAGAGCGAACATTCGACCGCGAATGCGATCGACATTTCGGCTTTCGTCCTGGCCGATGGAACGCGGATTTCGCTGATCAACGACTGGAATGACGCCGATGTGCGCCGCGAGTTTCTGCACGCGGTGCGCGACGGGTCGTGCGGGTTGTTCAGCACCGTCTTGTCACCCGATTATAATCAGGCCCACGCCGACCATTTCCACTTCGACATGGCAGATCGCACCGCAGGGTGGACCGCCTGCCGTTAACCGAGCGGTTTCGCATAGAGGATCGTCCGCACCTCCTCGCCGAACCCGCAGGCCTCATGCCATGCCTGACTGCCCAGATTGTCGAGTTCGACATCCGATCCGATCTGTAAATAGCCGCCGCTACGCGCGCGCTCCTCGATCGCGGCGAACAGCCGGCGTCCGGCGCCGGCGCGGCGATGCCCGGCGTCGATCCAGATACCCTCGATGTGCGGATAAGGCGGCACGACGCAACCGTCGAACATCGTCCGCAACTGCACTTCGGCGAAACCGACCGCCCTGTCGTCCGCGTCGGTCAGCATGAAATTCCACAAGGTCGGGTTGGCCAGCATCGCCGGCAATTCGCTGGCGAGCTCCGCCGCCGCTGCGTCGGGCCACAATCGGGCGCGCATCGCCGCCCAGGTACCGATATCGTCAAGTCGCGCGTCGCGAACGATCATCGTCAAACGGTGAAGCTTTCCCCGCAGCCGCAGGCACCCTTGGCGTTGGGGTTTTCGAATACGAAACCGGCCGCGAAATCGTCCTCGACCCAGTCCATCGTGCTGCCGATCAGGTACAAAACGGACGCGCCGTCGATGTAGAAGATGCCGCCCGGCGTTTCGATCTTCTCGTCGAACTTTTGCTCCTCGGTCACGTAGTCAACCGAATAGGCAAGGCCCGAACAGCCGCGGCGCGGTGTCGACAGCTTGACACCGATCGCGCCCGCGGGCGCGGCCGCCATCAGCCTGGCAACGCGCGCTTCGGCGTTGGGAGTCAGCGTGACCGCGGCGGGGCGGGACGCTCTGGGCTTGTTGGGTATTTTGGTTTCGGTCATCACAACATCCCCAACTCTAATCGCGCCTCGTCGCTCATGTTCGCGGGCGACCATGGTGGATCCCAGACCAGATTGACTTCGGCATCGCCGACCCCCGGCACCGCGCCGACGCGCAGTTCGACCTCGGCAGGCATCGATTCCGCGACGGGGCAATGCGGGGTGGTCAGCGTCATGGTGACGACCGCATGGCCCTCGTCGATCTCGACATTATAGATCAGGCCAAGGTCGTAGATGTTCACCGGGATTTCGGGATCGTAAATGTCCTTAAGCGCGTTGACCACGGCCTCGTACAGGTCGCCGCCGACGCCGTGCGGATCGACCGCCGCGGGCTTGGCAGCAAGGAAACCCTCGAGATAGTCGCGCTTGCGCTCGAGCTTTTGGGGTGCGGTTTCGACATCCTCGACGCGCGCTTTCGGCGGCGCCTCGACGCTGGTGACTTCCTCGACCTTGATCATGCGGTCCTCGCTCATCCGAAAATCCTCTCGACGCGGGAAAGGCCATCGATCAGTGCCGCCACATCGTCGTCATTGCTGTACAAACCGAAACTCGCGCGCGCGGTCGCGGCGACGCCCAGATGCTCCATCAGCGGCTGTGCGCAATGGTGTCCGGCGCGGATCGCGACCCCGCTTTCGTCCAAGATAGTGCCGATGTCGTGCGGATGAACCCCCGCCATGGCAAAACTCACGATTCCTGCGCTGTTTTCAGGGCCATAGAGGGTGATACTGTTGCGCCGTGCGAGCGCTTCGCGCAAGCTTCCGACCAGCGCGCACTCATGGGCATGGATCGCCTCGGCGCCGATCGCCTCGACGTAATCGACCGCTGCCGCCAGCCCCAGCGCCTCGACAATCGCCGGCGTTCCGGCCTCGAAGCGGGTGGGGGCGGGGGCGTAGCTCGTCTTTTCGAAGGTCACGCGGTCGATCATCGATCCACCGCCCTGCCACGGCGGCAGTCTGTCGAGCTTGTCGCTCCACAGCACGCCGACGCCGGTCGGCCCGTAAAGCTTGTGGCCAGAGAAAACATAATAGTCGCAGCCGAGCGCTGCGACGTCGACGGGGAGCCGCGGCACCGCCTGGCAGCCGTCGACCAGCAGTTCGGCGCCGACGCGATGCGCCAGCTCTGCCGCGCGCGCGACGTCGAGCGGGCTGCCGAGCACGTTCGAGACATGTGCGAAGGCGACCATCGTGTGTTCGGTGGTCAGCAGCTTTTCGGCGGCGTCAAGGTCGATGCAACCGTCGGCGGTCAGCGGGCACACATCGACCTGCCAGCCCGCAAGCTGCCACGGCACGATATTGCTATGATGTTCGAGCACCGACAGCAGCACGCGACCCTTATTCGCATGCGAGTAAGCGACAAGGTTGATCGCCTCGGTCGCGCCGCGCACGAACGCGATCTGATCGTCCTTAGCTCCGATAAAGCCCGCGATCCGCCGCCGCGCCGCCTCATAGGCGAGCGTCATGTCGGCCGAACGCGCATAGACGCCGCGGTGAACAGTCGCATAGTCGCGGCCCATCGCGTTGACGGTGGCGTCGATCACGTCCTGCGGCTTTTGCGCGGTCGCGGCGGTGTCGAGATAGTGCCAGCCGGGGGTAAGGCCGGGGAAGTCGGCGCGGACGTCGGGGAAGGTACGGAGGGCGGTCGCGGTGTTCACACCAATTCCCCCAGCTTGGCCAGCGCGAGCGCCTGCAATTTCTCCTCATCCTCGGCGCCGTCAAAGACGCCCGCGACGAAGGCTTGCAGCAGGATCTTCTTCGCTTCGTCGGGGGGAAGCCCGCGCGACTGGAGATAATAAAGCGCCATCGCATCCAGTTCGCCGATCGCGCAGCCGTGCGCGCATTTCACATCGTCGGCGAAGATTTCCAATTCGGGCTTGGCGTTGGCGGCCGCGCTGCGGTTCAGCAGCATCGCTTTTACATCCTGTTCGCTGTCGGTCTGCTGCGCATCGCGCGCGACGGCGACTTTGCCCAGATAGGTTCCCGTCGCGGTGCCGCCGAGCACCGATCGCACGACCTGCCGCGAGGTCGCGCCGGGTTCGGCATGGGTGACCGTGGTAACGATTTCCAGATTTTGTTCGCCGCCGCCGATCTGCGCGGCGCCGAGCTGGAAGTCGGCGCCCTCGTGGAGGGTCACCGCAAGTTCGATGCGGCCATAGGCACCGCCGATGTTGAGGACGTGTAGCGATGCGGTCGCGCCCTTGCCGATGCTCATCTCGATCTGATGGATCGCGCCCGCATCCTGTACGATCGCACGCTTGAAGTCGCCGCCCGCGGGTACGACGATGCTCTCGGGCGCGGGCAACGGCCACGCCGCGGCCACCGCGTCGATGTCGCTATAGCGCCACGCTTCGTCGCGCCGGGTGGGGAGGGCGGTCACGCTCAAGCGGCGATCTCCGCATAGCCATGTTCTTCAAGTTCGCGCGCAAGTTCGGGGCCGCCCGTCTTCACGACCCGGCCGGCGGCGAGGACGTGGACGAAATCGGGCTGCACATAGTCGAGCAGGCGCTGATAATGCGTGATCAGCAGCACCGCCTTGTCGGGGCGGCGCATGATCGCGTTGATGCCGTCGCCGACGACGCGCAGCGCGTCGATGTCGAGGCCGCTGTCGGTCTCGTCGAGGATCGCGAGCTTGGGATCGAGGATGCCCATCTGCACCATCTCGTTGCGCTTCTTCTCGCCGCCCGAAAAACCGACGTTCACCGGGCGCTTGAGCATGTCCATATCCATCTTGAGCAGCCCGGCCTTCTCGCGCGCGAGCTTCAGGAAGTCGCCGCCCGACAGCGGCTCTTGCCCACGCGCCTTGCGCTGGGCGTTCAGGCTTTCGCGCAGGAACTGGACGTTCGACACGCCGGGAATTTCGACCGGATATTGGAAACCGAGGAACAGGCCGGCGGCGGCGCGCTCGTGCGGCTCCATGTCGAGCAGATCCTGCCCGTCGAAGATCGCCGAACCCTCGGTCACCTCATACCCCGGCCGCCCGCCGAGGACGTAGGAGAGCGTCGACTTGCCCGCGCCATTGGGCCCCATGATTGCATGGATCTCGCCCGCATTGATGGTGAGCGACAGGCCTTTGAGGATCGGCTTGTCGGCGACGGTGGCGTGGAGGTTATCGATTTCGAGCATTATAAATCCGCAATAATTCAGGGTTTTGTTTTAGGTGGCGTGCGAGCCGCACGTCGCGAAGGCGTTTCACTAATCGGTGGATGTAGAAAAAGGCGAGCAATGCGCCGACCGAGGCTGCGGTCGGATTATCCCGCGTGAAGCCAAGATAGCTTCCCGCGCAGCAGAGCAAGAGCATGAACAAAGCAAACCAGAACTCGCTTCCGAGATTTTCGGGCAAATCGTTGCTCACCCAACTGACCCTTCAAGGCTGATCCCCAGCAGCTTCTGCGCTTCTACCGCGAACTCCATCGGCAGCTGTTGCAGCACTTCCTTGGCAAAGCCGTTGACGATCAGCGTAACCGCCTCTTCCTGCCCCAGCCCGCGCTGCATCGCGTAGAAAAGCTGGTCGTCGCTGATCTTGCTCGTCGTGGCTTCATGCTCGACGGTCGCCGTGGGATTGCGGACTTCGATATAGGGCACGGTGTGCGCGCCGCAGGTGCTGCCCAAAAGCAAGGAATCGCACTGGGTGAAGTTGCGCACGCCCTCGGCATTGGGCGCGACGCGGACGATGCCGCGGTAGGTGTTGTTCGACTTGCCCGCACTGATCCCCTTCGACACGATGGTCGAGCGCGTGCGCTTGCCGTTGTGGATCATCTTGGTGCCGGTGTCGGCCTGCTGGTAGTTGTTCGTGACCGCTACTGAGTAGAATTCGCCGACGCTGTCGTCGCCGTTGAGCACGCAGCTCGGATATTTCCACGTGATCGCAGAGCCAGTCTCGACCTGCGTCCACGACACCTTGCTGCGCTTGCCCTGACAGAGCGCGCGCTTGGTCACGAAATTATAGATGCCGCCAAGACCCTCGGCATTGCCCGGATACCAGTTCTGGACGGTCGAATATTTGATCTCGGCATCGTCGAGCGCGACCAGTTCGACCACCGCGGCGTGGAGCTGGTTCTCATCGCGCATCGGCGCGGTGCAGCCTTCGAGGTAGCTGACATAGGCGCCCTTGTCGGCGATGATCAGGGTGCGCTCGAACTGCCCCGTATTCTCGGCATTGATGCGGAAATAGGTGCTGAGCTCCATCGGGCAGCGGACGCCCTCGGGCACATAGACGAAGGTGCCGTCCGAAAAGACCGCGCAATTGAGCGTCGCAAAATAATTGTCGTGCATCGGCACGACCTTGCCGAGCCACTTTTTCACCAGCTCGGGATATTCGCGGATCGCTTCGGAGATCGACAGGAAAATGACGCCCGCGCGCTTCAGCTCCTCGCGGAAGGTCGTTGCGACGCTGACGCTATCGAACACCGCGTCGACCGCGACCTTGCGCGCGCCCTCGACCCCGGCGAGCACCTTCTGCTCCTCGATCGGGATGCCGAGCTTTTTATAAACTTCGAGGATCTCGGGATCGACCTCGTCGAGGCTGCCGAGCTTCGGCTTCGGTTTCGGCGCCGCATAATAGTACGCATCTTGGTAATCGATCGGCGGGACGTTGAGCTTCGCCCAGTCGGGGGTTTCCATCGTCTGCCAGTGGCGGAACGCCTTCAGCCGCCAGTCGAGCATCCATTCGGGCTCGTTCTTCTTCGCCGAAATGAAGCGGACCGTATCCTCGGTCAGCCCCTTGGGTGCGAAGTCGGTCTCGATGGCCGAGGACCAGCCATGTTCGTAATCAGCAACCTTCGCGGCGGCGTCGTGCGCGGCTTGGTCTTTCACGGGGAGATCGGTGTTGTCGGTCATATCTTTAACTCGTCGTCGCCGCGAAGGCAGGGGCCGCTGTTGTTCTATTCTGCGGCGCCGGAGTCGATCCTCCAGCGGTCCCCGCCTTCGCGGCGACGACGGAGAGTGACGCCAAACTGATTCCCGCCAGTGCGCCGCGCACCGCGCCGTTCACCACACCCCAATGCGGCTGCACCTTGCAGCTGCCCTCGAGCGAGCAATCGTGGCGCCCTTCGGCGACGCAGGCGGTGAGGGCGATCGGGCCTTCGACCGCTTCGATGATGTCGGCAACGCTGATTGCCGCTGCGGGCCGCGCGAGCCGCACCCCGCCGCCGCTGCCGCGCGACGCGACGAGCAGGCCGGCGCGTGCGAGGCCGCTCACCAGTTTCTGCGCGGTCGGCCCGGGGATCCCCGTCTGCTCGGCGAGCAGCGCGGCATGGAGCGGCACCGACCCGCACTGGCGGGCGGCGGCGCTCATCAGCACCACGGCGTAGTCGGCAAGGTTGGACAGGCGCATCATCTCTCCGCTCGCAAACTGCGAACGATTCTTAACTGGAGTAAATTACTCCACTTATATAGGTGAAGCCGTGCCGCGGTGCAACCAAGCGGCATTTGCGGGGCACCAAGAAAAAAAGGCACCCATCTGGCCGGGGCCAAATGAGTGCCGAGATGAAGGTCTCAGTCCTCGTCAGAGGATGAGCTCTTCTGGGTCGCAGGGGTGAACTACGCGCGCCGACCGATTCGCGATTGGACGAAAGCGCCAAAAAAGGCCCGGATCACATTTTGATGGTTAACGGGGTGTGGGTGGAGCCGCGAAGGCCTCAATCGTCACTGCTTCGCTGCGCTCGCGATGACGATTGGGGTGGTTGGGTCTACGTCTCCGAAACCAGCGGGCTGACCTTGCCTGCAAGCTGCTTGCGCCCCTTGGTCGTCGCCTCGGTATAAGAGGTCGGCTTGCTCAGCTGGCCCGGGGTGGCACCGGCGAAGCGCTTGATCTCGCGGATCAGGTGCGACTGGTCGTAAAAGGCGTCGCCAAGCTGTGCGGCGTCGAGCCCTTCGCCGCGTGCCAGTGCCGACGCGGCGCGGACGGCGCGATATTTGCGCGCGAGCATCCGCGGCGACAGGCCGTAATAATGTTTGGTCATCCGCTCGACCGAGCGGATCGACATGCCGGTCGCATCAACCAGGTCGGCGACCTGCGGCGAAGGCGATGCGGTCAGCCACTCGTCGACGGTGCGGATGAACCACAGCGGCGCCGCCTCGCCGCGCGTCAGCACCTCGCGCGCGAAATTATTGCCGATCACCAGCCGCGCGTCGATATCGGGCGCCTGCTCCAAAGCCGCCGCAACCTCTTCAATCCACGACCCGAATCGCTGGACCGCGTCGATCGCGCGGTCGGTCAGCTTTTCGGCGTCGTCGCCCATCAGCGCCGCCCATCCCGCGGGAAGCAGGCCGAAACCGAACAATTGCGCCGGGCAATGGCTGATCGCGCGCACCCGCCCGCTGGTCGGACCGATGATGATCGCGCGCGATACCGGGGCAGTATGGCCATCGGCAAAGATATATTCGCCGTCGGCGTTCGTCACGAAGCGGAACTGCGGCCGGTCGGCGCGTTCATATTCGTCGAATTTCGGCAGGTTCAGCCGTGCGAAATAGAAACTCGACACCATGTCCGCCAGATCGGGATCGGGCGGAAAATAGTGCAGTTCGAACGGCGCAACGCCGTCCACGCCCGCGTGCGAGGGTGAAGCTTCTGACATGACGAACCCAGACCTGACAGCCTTTCCCCGGGCTGCCTTGTTATCTGGAACAAATCATTTGCGTTTCATCCCTGCGCGTCAAGCGCGAACTTTGTTTCTTTATTAGCTTTTTTGGCTGGCGATCCACGCATCGACGCGCCGTTCGAGGATGTCGAGCGGCACCGGTCCCGATTCGAGCACGACGTCGTGAAAGGCGCGATAATCGAATTTGGCACCCATCGCCGCCTGGGCGCGGCTGCGCAGTTCCATGATCTTGAGCTTGCCGACCGTGTAAGCGGTCGCCTGGCCCGGATAGACGATATAGCGTTCGATCGCCTTTTCGATGTCGCCGTCGGGATTGGGGGTGTTATCCTTCAGATACTGGATCGCCCGTTCGCGGCTCCAGCGCTTGTCGTGGATGCCGGTGTCGACGACGAGGCGGCAGGCCCGCCACAGCTCCATGCCGAGCCGCCCGAAATCGCTGTAGGGATCGGTGTAAAAGCCCATGTCCTTGCCGAGCTCCTCCGAATAAAGCCCCCAGCCTTCGGTATAGGCGGTGAAACCGCCAAAGCGGCGGAACGGCGGCAGACCGGTCAGCTCGGTCTGCACCGCGCGCTGCAGGTGATGGCCGGGGACGCCCTCATGATAGGCGAGCGCCTCCAGCTCGGTTTTGGGCATGTCGCGTAGGTCGTAGAGGTTCACATAATAGGTGCCGGGGCGCGACCCGTCGGGCGAGGGCGACTGGTAGAACGCCTTGCCTGCCGATTTTTCGCGGAACGCCTCGACCGCCTTCACCTGCAGCGCGGCCTTGGGCAGCGTGTTGAAAAAGGCCGGGAGGCGCGCTTCCATCGCCTTGGTGCGTTGGTCCACCTCGGCCAGATAGGCCTCGCGCGTCGTGTGATAATATTGCGGACTGGTGCGCAGATGTTCGAAGAACTGTTGCAGCGTCCCCTTGAAGCCGACCTTGGCCATGATCGCCTTCATCTCGCCATGGATGCGCGCGACTTCCGCTAGGCCGAGGTCGTGGATCTCGGTCGCGGTCATGTCCGTGGTGGTGTAGCTCGCAAGCAGCGCTTCATAATAGGCCTTGCCGTCGGGCAGACGCCACACCCCGTCCTGCGTCGGCGCGCTCGCCTGCTGGCGCTTCATTTCGGCGAGCAGGCGCCCATAGGCGGGACCGGCGCTCTCGGCCCAAGCCGCCTTTGCCGCCGCGGTCAGCCGCGCCTTTTCGGCGGCGTCGATATCGAGCCTGGCGACCTTTGCCGAGATATCTTCGATCACCGCATTGTTCGGCGCCTGCAGGTTGCCGATGTCGGAGATCAAATAGGCATAGACCCATTTGGGCGGCTGAACGCCGTTGGCGGCGCGCTTCACTGATTCGGCCGACAGCGCGTCGAGCAGGGGGCCGAGCCCGCGGATGCGTGCGATATAGGCCTCGGCTTCGGCAACATTGGCGACGCGGTGGATGTTGATCAGGAAGGCGGGAAGCTGGCTTTGCGGCCCGTTCATCTGGTCGAAGACATAGCCGTGGTTGCGGAACGGAAACAGCCGTTCGGCGCGCGCCGCCTGCGCGTTGAACAGCTCGAACGACAGCGCCTCGTCGGCCGACAGCGTGGCCGGGTCGAAGCTGCTGCGCATCGCGGCGGCGGTCGCTTGCTGCAATTTGTGGTTCGCCACCGCGGCTTCTTCGCCGACGTCGTTCCAGCGGCCATAATCCGCGTCGCGAATGCCGCGATACGCCTTGCCCTGCGGGCTGAGCGAGAGCTGCGCGGCGTCGAAATTTTCAAAAAACTGCGCCAGATTCGCGCCTGCGGGCGCCGCGGCGGGTGCGGCGGTGGCGGGGGATTGCTGGATCGCGGCCGGTGCGCACCCAGCGAGGGCCAACAGCGCCAGACCGGTGGACAGGCAAGTAAAGCGACGAAATTGCGACACGATTTTCTCCCGGGATTTCCGAAGGCTTTTCGGCGATCCGGGGGGCTTGCCATAGCGGCGCGAGGCGCGCAATGGCGGGGCATGCCGCTCTTCGCTTCTGCCGCCGACACGGCCTATGCCCTTGTCCGCCCGATGGTTCATGCGACCGACGGCGAGGCGGCGCATAATCTGACGCTCGCCGCGCTCCAGCCGCTGCCGCGGGCGCGCTCCGCGCTGACCAGCCCGGTGCTCGCGACCGAATTCGCGGGGCTGCGTTTTCCCAATCCAGTCGGCCTGGCGCCCGGGTTCGACAAGGACGCGCGCGTTGCGCACGCGATGCCGCATTTCGGGTTCGGCTTTGTCGAGGTCGGCACGCTGACCCCGCTGCCCCAGGACGGGAACCCGCGCCCCCGGCTGTTCCGGCTGGTCAAGGACGGCGCGGTGATCAACCGCATGGGGTTCAACAATGGCGGACAGGAAAAGGCGGCCGAGCGCATCGCGTGCCTGCGCCGCCACGGCTTGCCGGTACCGCTGGGCATCAACATCGGCGCCAACAAGGACAGCGCCGACCGCATCGCCGATTATGCGAAGGGGACCGCGGCGATGGCGCCGCTCGCCGATTATCTGACCGTCAACATCAGTTCGCCGAACACGCCGGGGCTGCGCGCGTTGCAGGACAGGGGCGCGCTCGAGGCGCTGCTCGACGTCGTCGCCGCGGCGCAGCCTGCAGGCGCGCCAAAGCCGGTGTTCCTGAAGGTCGCCCCCGACTTGGAGCCCGCCGACATCGACGACATCGTTGCCGTCGCGCTCGACAAGGGCTTGGCCGCCGTGATCGTCTCGAACACGACGATCACGCGTCCGGCGCTGACATCGCGCCATGCAGCGGAAGCGGGCGGCCTGTCGGGCGCCCCGCTCGCCGAACTGGCACTCCGGCGTGTTCGCGATTTCCGCGTTGCCGGCGGCGGCAGGCTGCCCTTGGTTGCGGCGGGCGGCATCGCCTCGGCAGAACAAGCGTGGGAGCGCATCCGCGCGGGGGCCAGTCTGGTGCAGATTTACTCGGCAATGGTTTATGAAGGGCCGGGTCTCGCCGCGCGGATCGCGCTGGGGCTGGAAAAGCTCGCGGTGCGTGACGGGTTCGCGCGGGTGATCGACGCGGTGGGGGTCGGCACCGACTGAGCGCTGTCCATGGATGGAGTAGGCTACGGGGTTGCACTACATTGACCCCCGCGCCAATGTCGCGCGCATGATCAAACGACTCCTTGCTGCCATCAGCCTGTTCACCCTGACCCTTCCATCCACCGCGCTCGCCCAGGGCGTGACCTCGTCCGCCGATTCGCGTGCGACCGAAGCGGGGCGGCAGATATTGCATCAGGGCGGCACGGCCGCCGATGCGGCGGTGGCGATGGTCGCGGTGCTGACCTTGGTCGAGCCGCAGTCGAGCGGGATCGGCGGCGGCGGCCTGATGCTGCATCATGACGCCAAGGACGGCAGCATATCGACGATCGACGGCCGCGAAATGGCGCCGGCGTCGGCGAAGCCCGATCGCTTCCTTGGCGCGGACGGCAAGCCGCGCAGTTATTCGGATGCCATCCCGGGCGGGCTGTCGGTCGGCGTGCCGGGCAATATGCGCCTGATGGAAATGGCGCACAAGAAATGGGGCAAGCTGGAATGGGCGGCGCTGTTCCAGCCCGCGATCAAGCTGGCGGAGGAGGGGTTCGAGGTCACCCCGGTGCTGCACAACTGGATGACGCGCTTTGAACCTTTGTGGAAAGATTTCCCCGACGCGCGCGCCATCTATTATGTCGACGGCAAGCCTGCGCCGGTTGGCACGCGGATCCGCAATCCCGCCTATGCCGCGTTGCTGCGCGACGTCGCGGCGCGCGGTCCCGGCGCTTTCTACACCGGCGCCAACGCCAAGGCGATCAGCGACGCGGTCGCCAATGCGCCGCGCAACAAGGCGATGCTGACTGTCAAGGACGTCGCTGCCTACAAGGCCAAGGAGCGTCCCGCGGTCTGCACAACCTATCGCGTGTACAAGGTGTGCGGCATGGGGCCGCCGTCATCGGGCGCGACGACGGTGTTCGGCATCCTCGGCATGATCGAGGGCTGGGACATGAAGGCGATGGGCAAGGACAATCCCATGAGCTGGCACCTCCTCGCCGAAGCGATGCAGCTGTCCTACGCCGACCGCGGCGCCTATCTGGGTGATGGTGATTTTGTCGACGTTCCGGTGGCGGGGCTGCTCGACAAGAAATATCTTGCCGAGCGCCGCCAGCTGATCTCGCCCTTTGGCGCCGCCGGAAGCTATGAACCGGGCACGCCCCCGGGTGCAAAGCCGCGCGCCGAAGCGCCGCCGATTCCGGAGCAGGGCACCACCCATTTTGCCGTGGTCGACCAGGCGGGCAATGTCGTGTCGATGACCTCGACGATCGAGAGCATTTTCGGCAGTCACCTGATCGCGAGCGGTTATTTCCTCAATAACGAGCTCACCGATTTCGACCTCGCCCCGACGGTGAACGGCGTTCCGACCGCCAACCGCGTCCAGGCGGGCAAGCGCCCGCTGTCGTCGATGTCGCCGACGATCGTTTACGGTCCCGACAACAAGCCGATCCTGGCGGTCGGCTCGGCGGGGGGCAAGCGCATCATCATGCACGTGACGAAGGTGCTGGTCGGCGTGCTCGACTGGGGGCTCGACGCCAAATCGGCGATGGAGCTGCCCAACCTGTATTTTGGCGAAAAGGGCGTGCTGATCGAGGATATCGAAGCGGGGCAGGCCATCGCGGCAAAGATGCAGCCCTTCGGCTACAGCATGACGCCGACCGACCTGGGATCGAAACTGAATGCGGTCGAGCGCGTCAACGGCACTTGGCGCGGCGCCGCCGACCCGCGCGGCCCCGGCACATCGGCGGTGGATGACGCGCCGCCGCAGGGGTAAGCAGCAACGATAAGAATATATATTCGCGGAGAGTGACAGGCATGAAGCTGGAAAACCCCCATCTCGACCATTTTCCCAGTCTGGTCGCGATGTTCTTCGACCGCGCGGGCAAGGGCGGCGAAGATCCGTTCCTGTGGCGCAAGGCCGATCGCGCGTGGCAACCGCTGAGCTGGCGGCAGGTCGCCAACCAGGTCGCGGCGCTGGCGCACAATCTGCGCGAGATGGGGCTGAAGGACGGCGACCGCGTCGTGCTGGTCAGCGAGAACCGCCCCGAATGGTGCATCGCCGATCTGGGTATCATGGCCGCCGGCTGCATCACCGTGCCGACTTACACCACCAACACCGAACGCGATCACCAGCATATCCTGGACAACAGCGGCGCGAAGGCGGTGATCGTGTCGACCGCCAAGCTGGCGCGCACGCTAATGCCCGCGGTCATGCGGTCGGACGCGAACATCGTCATCAGCATGGAAAGCCTGCGCGTCGGGCAGCAGGGCGATGTCACGGTGCATGACTGGGACGGGCTGGTGCAGGGCGGCGAGGCCTGGCTGGCCGAGGCACAGGCGCGCGGCGCCGCCATGAAGCGCGAGGATACCGCCTGCCTGATCTACACCAGTGGCACCGGCGGCGCGCCGCGCGGGGTGATGCAGCATCATGGCGCAATCCTGCACAATGCCGCGGGCGCGGCCGAAGTGCTGGTCAATGATTTCGGCATCGGCGACGAAGAGGTGTTCCTGTCGTTCCTGCCGCTCAGCCATGCCTATGAACATTCGGGCGGCCAGTTCCTGCCGATCATGGTCGGCGCGCAAATCTATTACAGCGAGGGGCTGGAAAAGCTCGTTTCGAACATCGAGGAGACGCGGCCGACGATCATGGTCGTCGTGCCGCGCCTGTTCGAGGTGATCCGCGCGCGGATGATCAAATCGGTCGAAAAGCAGGGCAAGCTCGCGAACTGGATGCTGGGCCAGGCGCTGCGCGTTGGCGAGAAGGATTATGAGCGGCGGCTGGGGGTGCTCGATCGCCCGGTCGACCTGATCCTCGACAAGTTGTTCCGGCCCAAGATCCAGAAGCGTTTCGGCGGCCGGATGAAGGCGCTGGTGTCCGGCGGCGCACCGCTCAATCCCGAAATCGGCGTGTTCTTCCATTCGATCGGGCTGACCTTGCTGCAGGGCTATGGCCAGACCGAGGCCGGACCGGTGATCAGCTGCAACCGCCCCAGCGCGGGGATCAAGATGGACACCGTCGGCCCGCCGCTGATGAACACCGAGGTCCGCATCGCCGACGATGGCGAGATATTGGTGCGCGGCGAATTGGTGATGAAAGGCTATTGGCGCAATGACGCCGAAACCGCGCGGGTGCTGGTGCCAAATCCGGCGGAGCCGGACAAGGGGGCATGGCTGCACACGGGCGACATCGGGCATATCGACGACAAGGGCCGCATCGTCATCACCGACCGCAAGAAAGACCTGATCGTCAATGACAAGGGCGACAATGTGTCGCCGCAGCGCGTCGAGGGCATGCTGACGCTGCAGCCTGAGATTTTGCAGGCGATGGTCTATGGCGACAAGCGCCCGCACCTTGTCGGCATCCTCGTGCCCGATCCCGAATGGATGACCGAATGGGCCGAGGCCGAAGGCTTGCCGAAGGATCCGATGCTGCTGCGCGAACATGAAAAATTCCGCACGGCGCTGCGCGCGGCGGTGGACCGCGTCAACGGCCAGCTGTCGGTGATCGAAAAGGTCCGCAAATTCGACCTCGCCGACGAGCCGTTCACGATCGAGAATGAACAGATGACGCCGTCGATGAAGATCCGCCGCCATGTGCTGCGCGAGGTCTATGCGGACAAGATCGCGGCGCTGTACAAGGCGTAATCGTCGCCTCCGCGAAGGCGGGGGCCGCTATTGGCGTATCGCGATATGTCTAACGGCCCCCGCCTGCGCGGGAGCGAAGTTTGAATCGAAGCAGACGGGGTTGCGACCCGAAGAACTCGGCGCAAACCGGTCCCCGCCTGCGACTGAACCACCGGTTCAGCCAGCGTCCCCCGCCGGTTTGCGATAGGGGACGAATTCGCCAAAAACACAGGTCGGGCCGCGGATGCCGCTCGACCGGTCGACCAGATGGAAAAAATCGCCTTCGCAGGTCGACGATCCGAACTGGCGCACGACCATGATATCACTATCACGCGCGAGCCCGGGGCAACTACTCTTGAGGTCGTTGCGGTACACCAGATTGCCGCCCGAACGATACAGCAGGATGCTGTCCGACACGCGGATCGTGTCGTTGCTGCGGTAATTGGGCAGGCATTTGATCGGCGCGCCGGGGATCTTGCCTGCCAGCTGGCGGTCGAGCCTTTCGGCCTGGCGCGGGGTCAGGGCCGCGGCGCCCGGTTCGGCGGTGCCGGCGGGCGCGCAGCTGGCGAGCAGCGGCGCCGCTGCGATCAACAGCGCCGCGGCTGGCGGGTTCAGCTTTGCCATGAACATGCTCCTTGAAGCGGGACAGGATAGGCCCGGCAAATGAATAGGCGCTGAAGCGGGCGCATCACGCCGCATCCTTCAGCGCGCGGATCCGGCCGAGGTCGGCGGCGTCGCGCGCGCGCAGGAACGGGTTGGTGGCCCGCTCGGCGCCGATGGTGGTGGGAACCGTCGCTTCTCCCGCCGCGCGCGCCGCTTCGACCGCCGCCAGCCGCGCGGCGAGCGCATCGTTGTCGGGCTCGACGGTCATCGCAAAGCGCGCGTTCGACAGCGTATATTCGTGCGCGCAATAAACGCGCGTCGCATCGTCGAGCGTCGCGAGTTTTTGCATGTTCGCGAACATCTGTTCGGCGGTGCCTTCGAACAGGCGGCCGCAGCCCATCGCGAACATCGTGTCGCCGACAAAGATCGCGGCATCGTCGGCGAAATGATAGGCGATGTGGCCCGCCGTGTGGGCGGGGACGTCCCAGACGCTCGCGACGTGATTGCCCAGCCGAACCGTGTCGCCGCCCCGCACCTGCACGTCGAGCGTCGGGATGCGGGCAAATTCGGCCGCGGGGCCAGTGATGGTGCAGCCGGTTGCTTCCTTGATCGCGGCATTGCCCCCCGTGTGGTCGGGGTGCCAATGGGTGTTCCAGATGTCGGTGATTGTCCACCCGCGCGCCTTCGCGGCGTCCAGCACGGGGTCGGCGACCGCGGGATCGACGACCATCGTCGCCCCGCTGGCGGGATCGTGGACCAGCCAGACATAATTGTCGCTGAGCACCGGAATGCGGACGATGTCGAGTGCGGTCACGATCTTCTCCTTTCCATCGTCGCGCCTTTTCAAGACGGAGCGGTGGCGGCGCAGCCTTGGTGGCCAAGTTCAGGACAACAGGGCGTCATAACCACGCTCGTTGAACTCGATCAGGCAAAATCCGTTGCCGAAAGGGTCGGCGAACAAGGCCTGTCTGCCATAAGGCAGGTCCAATGTCTCGCCCTCTTGTACCGCGCCGGCCGCGAGAGCTTGCCGGACGGCATCTTCCAGGTGGGCGACCGAAAAGTCCGGATGAACCGGCGTCCAATGGCGATTGTAGCGACGGAAATCGCCGCTGTTAGGCCCGATTGTCGACCCCGCCGGCTTAGCGATCAAATAGATTGGAACCTCGCAGCCGGTCAGTTCGACGATATCGTCGCCGAATCGCCGCGCAACCGTGAGCCCCAGCGCGCTCGTATAGAAACGCTCCCCAGCGGCGAGGTCGGGCACATCGATGTTGATCAACAGCCCGGGCATCGCGGCGACGTCTACCAGCTGCCGGTATTGGGCATCGATGCCCAGGGTTCCTGCGGCGGCAGATGGCCTTCCTGCAGCAGCTCGACCGAAATGCCGTCGGGCGAGCGCACGAACGCCATATGCCCGTCGCGCGGCGGGCGGTTGATCGTTACCCCGGCATCCATCAGCCGCTGGCACATCGCGTAGATATCGTCGACCCGGTACGCGAGATGGCCGAAATTGCGGCCGCCCGTATATTCCTCCGGCGCGCTGCCGTCCGCCGGCGGCCAATTATAGGTCAGCTCGACCTCGGCGACGCCTGCCTGTCCGGGGGCGGCCAGGAAGATCAGGGTGAAGCGTCCCGGTTCGCTGTCGAAGCGCCGCACTTCTTCGAGCCCGATCAGGTTGAAAAAGGCAACGGTGGCGTCGGGATCCGATACGCGGACCATCGTGTGGAGATATTTGGTCATGCCGCCATCCTACGCTCGCAGCCTCCGTCCTTCAAACGCTTCGAACAGATTTACGAATTCATCGGGCACCGGGGTCGATGCCCCCTGCGCTTCGGCGACGTGGACGCTGACCTCGAGCCCCGTCGCGCGCAGATCGTCCTCGCCCGCGCCATGCAGTTCGAACAAAAAGGTCATCGAGCTTCGGCCCACGCGCGAGCAGCGCACGCAAATGTCGATCTCTTCGTCGAGCAGGATCGGCACCTTGTAATCGACTTCGGCGCGCGCGACGTGAAATTCGGGACTGTCGCGCTGCGGCCAGCGGTCATAGACGCCGACGGCGCGCCAATATTCGGTGATCCCGATGTCGAAATATTCGAGGTAGCGGCTGTTGAACACCACCGCCTGCGCGTCGATTTCGGCGTAGCGGACGCGTTTGGTGACGTGGAATTTGAAGTCGCTGCGGGCCATGAGTATCCTCGGACATAAGTGAATAGCAGAGCCGTGTCCCCGCGAAGGCGGGAACCCATCTCCTGCCGGTTCGATTTTGCGCCGATCGGAGATGGACTCTCGCCTTCGCGGGAGAGCAAGCGTTTTTCAATCAAGCTTTAGTTTGTCGTCGCCAAGCGAGCCACGGTATCGATCAGCAGCGCGATGTCGGTATCGCGCGACAGGCGGTGGTCGCCGCCCTTGACCAGTGTCACCTGCACATCTTCGCTGGCGAGCGCTGCCGACAGGCGCTGGCTGATCGCTGGCGGCACGTCACCGTCCTGCTCGCCGTGCAGCAGCCGGACGGGGCAGGTGAGCGGGATGACGGTATCGAGCAGCCGGTTCGCCTCGCCCGACTGGAAAAGGCCGCGCGTCGTCACATAGGGCTGGTCGCTATAGGGCGTCTCTTCGACCAGCGCGCCTTCGGCGAGGATGATCGCCTTTTCTTCCGGCGTGAAACCCCAGTTGGTAAAGTCGGGCGCCGCGGCGATGCCGACCAGCCCGGCCAGGCGGCCGGGACCGTCGCGCTGGACGATCGCCAGCGCGGTCAGCAGCATCAGCCAGCCACCCATCGACGAGCCGACGAGTATCACCGGTCCCTCGACTTTTGCATCGATCAGATCGAGCACATCGCCGCGCCAGTCGAGCAAGGTCTGCTCGGCGAACAGGCCGTCCGAGAGTCCGCATCCGGCATAGTCGAGGAGCAGGCATGCGCGCCCCTCGTTCGCGGCCCAGTCGAACAGCGCGGTCGCCTTGCCGCCCGCCATGTCGGACATATAGCCGGGCAGAAAAACAATCGCCGGTCCGCTGCCGGGGGTGAAGCGATAAGCGAGTCGCGGCCGCCCGGCGCGCTCCAGATAGTCGGGGACGATGTCCACCGCCGTCAGATCACCCAGTCGATGGTGTTCATCTGGACGACCGCCTGGCCTTTGGCACGCCGCTGTTCGACCATGATCCGGTTCAGCCGCTGGATCGTGTCGCTGCCGGTCGTGATACACCACCCCGGAACGAGAGCGTGGACCAGCGCGCACAGTCCGCCCCAGATCATCGTCACGCCGAACTTCGACGCGACGCCGAAATGCTCGATATAGTTTTCGTTGACGCTTTTCGGATGATCGACGAACAGGCGCTTGAACACGGGCAGGGCTCCTTCACGGCTGCCGCTGCCCTAGCGAGCGGGCGACCGGCTCGCAAGGGCAGGGTGCCGATCCGCGCTCATTCGGCAAGGAAAGCGTCGACCGCGTCGGCAAAAGCTTCGGGCTGGTCGAGCATGATGAAATGGCGGCTGCCCGGTACCATGTGGGCGGAGAAACGGGCGATCCCCGCATATTGCGGCTCGAACGCGGCTTTTGCCCGCTCCGGCGTCATCAACGCATCGTCCTGCGCATAGAGCAAGGTGACCGGCGCTGCGACGGCTCCCAATTCGCCGCGAATGTCGGTGGTCATGACATCGTAAAAGACCTGCGCCGTGACGCGCGGATCGGCCTGGCGCATCCAGCCGGCGATCGCGGTGCGTCCCGCGGCGCGGTTTGACATGCCCGCGGCCATGCTGGCCGGGCCGGGATCGGTGACGGGGGTGGCTGGCACCGGCTGGCCATATTGTGCGCGCATCATCGCGGCCATCTGCTCGGCCTGCGGCTTCGTGCTTTCTGCCGTCGCGGTGGGATCGAACAGGGTGCCGATAAAGGGCAGCGCGTCGACGATCATCAGGCGGGCGACCTCGCCCGGTGCGCGCGCCGCGATCATCAGCCCGGTCAGCCCGCCCATCGAATGACCGATGATTGCGGGCGCGGCGCGGCCCTGGTCGGTGATGCAATCATCGATATAGTCGGCAAGCTCGCGCATCATCGGGTCGAGCACCGGTCCCTCGGCATTGACCCCGGCTGCGTCGCCAAAGCCGCGGATCTGCACGCGGTGCAGCCGGTGCGAGCTTTTCAGTCGGTCGGCGGTGGCGTCCCACACGCTGCGCGGGCTCGACAGGCCGGGGATCAGCACGACGTCGGGGCCGTCGCCCTCGACCAGCACGGTGATGCGCTTGCCTTCGACCAGCCCTGCCGGGCAGGGCTCGGCGGCGTCGGCGGGGCTCGCGATCAGGCCGGCGAACAGGGCAAAAATGGCGGCAATGGCAATGCGGTGTTTCATGACCGTCAGTCTTTCAGGAAAATGGCTTCGATTGGCAGGCCAAACAGGTCGGAAATGCGAAAGGCGAGCGGCAGCGACGGGTCATATTTTCCCGTCTCGATCGCGTTGACCGACTGGCGCGACACCTCCAGCCGGTCGGCCATATCCTGCTGGCTCCAGTCGCGCTCGGCGCGCAGGACTTTCAGGCGGTTCTTCACGAACAGGGGCCGCCGTCACCGATGGTCAGCCTGTTGACCGCCGATCCGACCGCCAGCCCCAGGCACCAGACGGGAAACACATAGAAGAGCGGCACCCGCGGCACATCGGTAAACAGTTCCAAAATGCCCCAGCCACTGGCGAGCGCCAGCGTGAGGCCGGTCGCGACGAGCATCTTGCGGATTTCCAGCATCCGGACATATTCGTCGGTCAGTTCGGCGATGTAACGCGCCATCGCCCAGATAAATCCCGACGTGGCGAGCGCGGGGACGAGCGCCACCGTGACGCTCAGCAGGGTCGCCGCGGCATCGTCGGGAATGATCCAGCTCGCCAGCATCACCGTCACGATATAGGCGATCGAAATCGGGATCATGCGGCCGACGTAACGACGCTGCGCAGGGTTGGTGGCCATCGCTCAACCCTTCCGGCAGGCTGCGCGCGGGGTGGTCGCCAGCATGGCAATCGGCAGCGGCAAAACAAGCGCGCTGCCCACCGACCCCGGAATCACGTCGGCGATCCACGCGAGGGCAACGGCAAAGCTGGCGGAGGCCCACAGCAGGGCACGGGTCAGAGGTGGCATCGGTCAAGCTCCCTTGTTATTCAGTAAAGGGACGTTGACATAACGAGTCGCGTTTGTCAAGTGACATTGACAAAGTGACAAGGACGCTATTGGCTCGGCGCGATCCGATCAGCTTTCGCGATCGGGTCGGAGCGTGCGTCGCGGTCGGCTTTTAGCGATGTCCGGTGCCATGGCGCAGCCGCCAGTTGAGCAAATGCGCTGTCACTAGCGCGATGGCCCCCACCGAAGTGAACAGGCGGTCGGCGGCCTCGGGGTTGGCGGCGGCCAACCATCCCTCATGCGCGGCAAGGCCGAGCGCCAGCAGGCCAAGTCCTGCCACCGCGAGCAACGGCGCTGACGGGCGGCGATAACGGCGCCAGCCGTCGGTCATTGCGATCAGCGCCGCGGGCAGCGCAAGCAGCAGGATTGCCGCGTGCAGCCATTCGGGCAAACGGAGCCAGCCGCCGAGCGCGGGCGCGACCAGCAATGCGAGCGGCAGCGCGAGGCAGTGGACCAGACAGGCGGACGACACCGCAATGCCGGCAACATCCGCGGTCCGGGCGCGCGGCGAGGGGAGGCACATCGATTTTCTTTCGCAGGAGGGAGTTGCGATCCTCCATAATGATACAATGTATCATTGCAAGCCTTGTTGTGAATCCGCCCCCTTGCCGCCCATACCGCATGCTGGCAAAGGGGCGCTGCTTTACCCCGCCAGAAAGGCCGATTTTTCGATGTCCCAGATGATCCGCGTCACCCTTCCCGATGGCTCTGCCCGTGAAGTCGCGCGCGGTACTACTCCGGCCGAGATCGCGGCCTCCATCGGACCCGGCCTCGCCAAAGCGGCGCTCGCCGCAAAGATCGACGGCGAGCTGCGCGACATCATGCGCCCGCTGGAGGCTGATACGAACCTGGCGCTGGTCACAAGCCGCGACGAGGCCGATGCGCTCGAACTCGCGCGCCACGATTTTGCGCATGTGCTGGCGGAAGCGGTACAGAACCTGTTCCCCGGCACGCAGATCACCTTTGGTCCCGCGACGAGCGACGGTTTCTATTACGACTTTGCGCCGACCGCCGAACATGGCCCGTTCCGCGACGAGGAACTGCCGCTGATCGAGGAGGAGATGCGCCGCATCATCGCCGCCGACAAGCCGCTGCGCCGCGAGGTGTGGGACCGCGACGCGCTCATCGCGCGCTGGCAAAAGGATGGCGAGACGTTCAAGGCCGAATGGGCCGCCGAACTGCCCGTGGGCGAGGAGATCAGCGTTTACTGGTCGGGTGACGACTGGATGGACATGTGCCGCGGCCCGCATCTGGCGTCGACGGGCAAGCTCGACCCGGCGGCGTTCAAGCTGACGCGCGTGTCGGGCGCCTATTGGCGCGGCGACCAGAAAAATGCGCAATTGAGCCGCATCTATGGCACCGGCTGGCTCAACAAGAAGCAGCTCGCCGACCATCTCGTGCGACTGGAGGAAGCCGCAAAGCGCGACCACCGCCGCCTGGGGCAGGACATGGACCTGTTCCACCTGCAACAGGAAGCGCATGGCTCGGTCTTCTGGCACCCCAACGGCTTCGTCGTCTGGCGCGAGCTGGAGGCCTATATGCGCCGCGCGATCGACGCCGCGGGCTATCGCGAGGTCAAGACGCCGCAGGTGATGGACGCGCGTCAGTGGGAACAGTCGGGCCATTGGGGCAAATATCGCGAAAATATGTTCGTCATCCCCGACGAGGTGCCGAATACGGAGGATGAAGGCCCGATCGTCTCCGACGATGCCGAGTGGATGGCGTTGAAGCCGATGAATTGCCCGGCGCATGTGCTGATCTTCCGTCAGGGCATGAAAAGCTATCGCGACCTGCCGCTGCGCCTCTACGAAAATGGCTGCTGCCACCGCAACGAGCCGCATGGCGCGCTGCACGGGCTGATGCGCGTACGCCAGTTCACGCAGGACGACGCGCATATCTTCTGCCGCGAGGATCAGATCGTCGAGGAAGTCCGCAATTTCTGCGCTCTCGCCGACCGCATCTACAAGGATTTCGGCTTCGACTATGCGATCAAGCTCGCGCTGCGTCCCGGAAAACGCTTCGGAACCGAGGAGATGTGGGACAAGTCCGAAGACGAGCTACGCAACGCGGTGATCGAGGCGGGGCTTGCCACCGAGCAATATGGCTGGGAGGAGCTGCCCGGCGAAGGCGCCTTCTATGCGCCCAAGCTCGAATGGCATCTGACCGACGCGATCGGCCGGACGTGGCAAGTCGGCACGATCCAGTCCGACCGCGTGCTCCCCGACCGCCTGGACGCGTCCTATATCGGCGAGGATGGCGAGCGCCATCGCCCCGTGATGCTTCACCGCGCGATCTTCGGCAGCTACGAGCGTTTCATCGGCATTTTGATCGAGCATTTCGCCGGCCGCTTCCCGACCTGGCTCGCGCCCGTGCAGGCGGTCGTCGCGACAATCGTCAGCGACGCCGACGATTATGCGAAGGCCGCGACCGAACAACTCACCGCCGCGGGCATCCGCACCGAGAGCGATCTGCGCAACGAAAAGATCAACTACAAGGTGCGCGAACACAGCCTCGCCAAAGTCCCCTATCTGTTGGTGGTCGGCAAGCGCGAGGCCGAGGAAGGCACCGTCGCAATCCGCACGCTCGGTCAGGACGGCCAGCGCATCATGCCGCTCGCCGAGGCGATCGCGATGCTGAAAGCGGACGCGACGCCGCCGGATCTTCGCGGCGGGTGACCACGCTTGCCGAGCTGACCGGTCTGGCGCCCCTGACGCTTGGCGGGGCGGCGGTGATGACATTTGGTGCCGCCTATGTTCGCGGGCTGACCGGCTTTGGCATGGCGATCATCCTGGTGCCGCTGCTGGGGCTGATCATGCCGCCGGGCGAGGCGGTCGTGCTCGCGATCCTGTTGCAACTGCTGATCGGGCCGGTGGGCATTGGTGTCATCGTCGCCGATGCCGACCGCGAAACCGCGTGGCCGATCGGGCTGCTGGCGATGGCGCTGACCCCGCTTGGTATGGTCGCGCTCGACCATACGCCGGCCGACATGGCGCGGCTGCTGATCACCCTGGCTGCGGTCGCGGCCTTTGTCGCGGTGCTGCTGCCCAAACAGGCGGAGGGGCACCGGCCCGGCCGGATGGCGGTGGCGGGCACGGGCATCGCGTCGGGCATCCTGACGGGTTTTGCGGCGATGCCCGGCCCGCCCGTCGTCCCCTTCTATCTGCGTCGCAACGTCGCGCCAAACGTGGCGCGCGCGTCGATGTTGCTGATCTTTTTCATGACCGCGATCGCGGGGACGCTGGCGGCGCTGTGGCTCGGCATTGCCAGCGCCCGGCTGCTGATCGTCGCATTGATCCTGTTCGCCCCGATGTGGCTCGGCAATCGCTTCGGCGCCCGCCATTTCGGCCATGTCGCACCGCATGTCTGGCAGGCGATGGTGGCGCTGGTGCTCGGCGTCGCGGCGGTGTCGGCGGTGGTTCGCCTGTTGAACTAGAGGCTGCGCAGCGCCTGCGCCGGTTTGGCCGACAACAGGGGCCAGCTTCCTGCAATGCCGATCAGAAACGACAGCCCGGCGCCGCCGACCAGTGTCGCGCCGACGATCAGCGGGTCGGGAGCAAAGGTGAATTCGAACAGATTGACGACAACATAGCGGGCCGCGATCAGGCCGAGGGCGAGCGCGAGCACGGCCAGCACCGCCGCCAGCACCGCATATTCCATCGCCTGCGCGCCCAGGATCTGCCGCCGCGTTGCGCCGAGCAGTTTCAAAATGACGCTGTCATAGACACGCCGTTCGCGGCTGGCAGCGATCGCGCCGATCAGCACCGCGATGCCGGCCAGAATCGCGATGCTCGCGGCCGCGGCGATCGCCTGGCTCATCTGGGTAAGGAGCAATGTCACCTGGCTCACGACATCGCGGACCGCGATCAGCGATGCCGAGGGAAAAGCGCGCGGGATGCTGCGCGCGAGTTCGGCCTCGGCCGCATTGTCGACGGCGACGGTTGCGACCATGTTGTGCGGCGCGGCGTCGAAGGTGCCGGGCGAAAAGACCATCACATAATTGAGCCCGAAATTGTCCCAGTTCACGGTGCGGAAGGATGCGACCTTTGCCTGCACTTCGACCCCCAGCACATTGACCGACAGCGTATCGCCAAGCTTCAGGCCGAGCGTATCCGCAACTTCCTGTTCGACGCTGACCAGCGGCGGACCCGCATAGTCCGCGCGCCACCAGCTGCCGCCGACAAGCTCGCTGCCGTTCGGCAGGACGGGGCTGTAGGTCAGGCCACGGTCGCCGCGCAGCACCCATGCGCCTTCGGGCAGTTCGGCGAGTTCGTCGACGCGCTGGCCGCGAAATTCGGTGACGCTGCCGCGCAGCGCGGGGATCATGTTGATCTCTGCGTCGGGGGCGGCCTGGATCACCATCGACCGGAACTGCGCGGCGCCCTCGCGCGGCACGTCGAGGACGAAGAAGCTTGGCGCGCGTTGCGGCACGGTGCGCGAAATCTCGTTGGTGATGCTGGTCTGGATCGCGGCGAGCGTGACGAACAGAGTCAAACCCAGCCCGAGCGCAACCACCAGCGCGCCCGTTGCTGCGCCGGGCCGGTGGAGATTGGCGAGCGCCAGGCGGAGCAGCGGCCGGCGCGGGCGCGGCAGGCGGCTGGCGGTGGTGCGCACCAGCCAGCCGAGCGCGACCAGAATGATCAGCAGCCCGATCGCGGCGCCGACGAAGCCAAGCGCGAACAGCGGCTCGCGCGCGGTGCCGACGGCGAGCGCGATGATCGCAGCCAATGCGGCCGCGACCGCGAACAAGGTGCGGCGGTCGATGCGCGCCGTGCCGCTGACGGTGGCGCGGTACAGCCCGGCGGCGGGGACGTTGCGCGTTGCGGCCAGCGGCGGCAACGCAAAGGCGACCGCGATCAGCAGGCCATAGGCCGCGCTGACCGCCAGCGGCAGCGGATAGATGGCGACGCCCGGCTTTACCGGCAGCACATCGCCGGCGATCGCGCCGATCAGCGCCGGTGCCAGCGCGCCGACGACCAGCCCGGCCACGATCGATACCGCGGCCACGGCGAGAATCTGGAGGCCATAGATGCGCGCAACCGTGCCGCTGTCAGCGCCCAATACTTTCAGCGTCGCGAGCCCCGGTCGCTTGCCCGCCAGATAGCTGGCGACGCCATTGCCGACGCCGATGCCGGCGATCACCAGTGCGGCAAGCCCGACGAGCGAGAGGAACTGGCCCATGCGTTCGATGAAGCGGCGGGTGCCGGGGGCGCCGTTGCTGCTGTCGGTGATATCCCAGCCGGCGCCCGGAAATTCCGCGGTCAACGCCTTGCCGACGGCCTCGGGATTGGCGCCGGAGGGCAGCCGGACGCGATATTTGCTCTCGAACAGGCTGCCCGGCTGGATCAACTGGGTGGCGGGCAGGTCGGCCAGACCGATGATCGCGACCGGGCCAAGCGTGAAGCCTTCGCCCAGCCGGTCGGGCTCTTCGGCGATGATGCCGTCGATCAGGAATGACTGATCACCGAATTTCACCCGTTCGCCGACGTCTAGGTCGAGCCGCGATGCCAGATCCTTGCCGACCCAGATCGCACCCGGCGGCGGCGGACCCCGGCGGACGCCGCTTTCCAGCCGCATCGTGCCATAAAGCGGATAGGCGGCATCGACCGCCTTGAGTTCGGACAGCAGCGCCTCACCCTCGGGCGCGTTGGCCATCGCGCGCATGCGCACGGTGGAAGAGGTTTCGCCTGCCCGGCGAAACGCCGCCATTTCTTCGGCCGTGGCTTCGCGCTGCGGAATCCCGAATTCGATATCGCCGCCCAAAATGGTCTGTCCGCGCACCTCGAGCTCGCTGGTGATCCCGCGCGTCAGGCTGCCGATCGCGGCGAGCGTCGCAACGCCCAGGAACAGGCAGACGGCAAGCAGGCGCAGCCCGCGAATGCGGGTGGCGAGGTCGCGGCGCGCGATCCGCCAGAGCGAGGCGAGGGGGAGCATCTAGGCGACCCGTTCCTCGATCCGGCCGTCGTGCATCACGACGACGCGGTCGCAATGTTCGGCCAGTTCGGGATCGTGGGTAATGATGAGCAGGGTGGCACCGAGCGCGGCGCGGCGCGCAAAGATCAGCTCGATGATCGCGTGGCCGGTCGCGGTGTCGAGGTTGCCCGTCGGTTCGTCGGCGAAGATGATCGCGGGCTCGCTCGCCATCGCGCGCGCGATCGCGACGCGCTGCTGCTCGCCGCCCGACAGCTGCGCCGGATAATGGGTCAGCCGGTGCCCCAGCCCGACCGCTTCAAGCTCGGCGGCGGCGCGTCCGAAGGGATCGGCAATTCCTGCCAGTTCGAGCGGCACCGCGACATTTTCGAGCGCGGTCATCGTCGGCAGCAAATGAAAGGCCTGAAGCACGATGCCGATTCGGCCGCGCCGCGCGCGCGCCAGCTCGTCCTCGTCCATGGTCGCGAAATCAAGGCCCGCAACGCGGATCGTGCCGCCGTTGGCGCGCTCCAGTCCCGCCAGCACCGCCATCAGCGAGCTTTTCCCCGATCCCGAAGGCCCGAGCAGCGCAACCGACGAGCCGGCCGGAACCTCCAGATCGACGCCGCGTAAAATTTCGACGGGGGTCTTGTCGCTGCCGAGCGTGAGCGTCACATTATGGGCGGCGATCGCTATTGCGGGCGATTGTCGGTGCGTGTCGGGCAAGGAGAGAACCCTTTGGAAAAGCGAACGGCCGGATGGCGCTCTTTGCCGCTATATGGTGCGGCGCTGGCGCTTTGCCAACCGCTTGCCGCCTGCGGATCGGCGGAAACCCCTGCGGCTTCGACCAGCGACAAGGCCGCGGCGAAAAATTCTCCGGCAATCCCCGCCGACGCGCCGCTGGTGATCGCCTTCGGCGACAGCCTTTACGCCGGTTATCAGCTCGGTCCCAACGAGGGGCTGGCGCCGCAACTCCAGGCGGCGCTGCTTGCCGACGGGGTGACGGCGCGGGTGCAGAACGCCGGGGTGTCGGGCGACACCACCGCCGCGGGACGCCAACGGCTGCCTTATGTTCTGGACAATGCCAGGGTGAAGCCGGCGCTGGTGCTGCTTGGGCTGGGCGGCAACGACATGCTGCGCGGCATCGGTCCCGACGAAACGCGCGCCAACCTCGAGGCGATGCTCGCCGAGCTCAAGAAGCGCGAGATTCCGGTGCTGCTGACCGGCATGGTCGCCGCTCCGAACCTTGGCGGCGATTATGCCGGGAAATTCAACCCGATCTTCCCCGAGCTTGCGGGGAAATATGGCGTCAGCTTCTATCCCTTCATTCTCGACAATGTGGTGACCGACAAGGCGCTGATGCTGGGCGACAATCTGCATCCCAATGCCAAGGGAGTGACCGTGATGGCCGAGGCGCTGGCACCGCTGGTGGAGCAGGCGCTGCCCGACGCGGGGTAGCGCCATTCTTCGTCGCTGCGCACGCAATGATGACTGACTTCGGCGCGTTCTAACTTCCCCGCGGCCCGAACAGGATGATCGCGGCGCCGCCCAAGCATATCACGGCGCCGATCAGATCCCAGCGGTCGGGCTTCGCGCCCTCGACCACCCATAGCCACAGCAGCGCCGCGACGATATAGACCGCGCCATAGGCCGCATAGGTCCGCCCCGCATGCTCTGCATCGACCAGGGTGAGCAGATAAGCGAACAGCGCCAGCGAAGCCATGCCGGGAACCAGCCACCACACCGGCTTGTCAAGCCGTAGCCAAGCCCAGAAGGCGAAGCAGCCCGCGATTTCGGCGAGCGCGGCGGCGATATAGGCAAGAGCGGTCATGCGCTGATCGTGGCGCTGCGCCGGCCGAAAGGGAAGGGTGTTATCCCGCCACTTGCTCGAACTTCGGTTCGCGGCCGGTCAGTGCGGCATCGACCAGCTCGTCCAGATGCCGGTTCCGCTCTGCCGACATCATTCCGGCACACTGGTTGACCACACGGATGGCCTTGCCGTCTTCGCCCACCGGTTCGATTGCAAGCGGGCACCACCAGCCGCTGCCGTTCTGGCTGTCGTCGAGAACCTGCCACTCCAGCGTTTGTTCGTAGTTCACCCGCACCTGGGGTTTCAGCAACGACCATCCGGGCAGAATGCCGCGCTCAAAATCGGCCGATAGCAAAATGCGCCGCGCGTCCTCGGCGGGCATCGCGTAGGTTTTTTCCGCCACGCCGCCCGCCGAACAGCCCCCGAGCGCCGCGCCTGCAATCAGACCGAAAACAAGATTTTTCATCCCCATCCTCCGTTGGCGACGGCCCTAGTGCAATGGGGTAAATATCGACTGAACACGGGGTTAGCGGCAGCTGGCGCTCAAAAGAAAAGGGGCGACCCGCAGGCCGCCCCTCCTCGTTTTGGCATGTCGCTTCCGAATAATCAGAAAGCGAAGCCGACGCCCGCGACGAAGGTGTCGAAGTCGCCGAAGTTGTTGATGAACTGGTGACGATATTCGGCCTTGGCATAGATGTTCTGGCCCAGCTTGTGCTGGTAACCGGCGCCGACATAGGGGTCGTCGATGTCGCTGAAGGTATAACCACCGGTGACATAGGCCTTGCCGTTCGCGCCAACCTTGGCGCCGACGCGGCCGCCGGCCGAGAACTGGACGTCTGCACCGTCGACGAGCACCTTGTCGCCCGCGACTTCGGCGCCGACAAACGCGGCCGAGCCAAGGTCGAAGTCATAGCCGGCGGCGAGGCCGAGCGTGCCTTCGTCGATGCCGTTGCCGGTGATCAGGCCGCCGCGCACTTCGACGCGGCCTTCGCCGCCTTCGGCAGCCATGGCGGGGGTTGCAACGATGGCCGTCAGGAGAGCGGCTGCAACTGCGAATTTCTTCATTTTATTTTCCTTCTGCTTTCACTTGGCCACGCCCTTTGGGTCGCGGTCCACCGCCTAAATGGCGTTCGCGGCTGTCGCTTCAATGAACGGATTGTTCAGATTATGACAATTTTCTTACCTGTGTTATTTTTACCACACAGTATAGAATAGCTATGCAGCGAAAGGGCCGGAATCCCTCGGGAAACCGGCGCTCGGTTTGCGAGCTTCAACGACAAAAAAGCGGATGCTAACCCAGCGCCGCCTGTTTCTCTTCCGCAATCCGGTCGAGTTCGGCGCGCGTCGGCTTGGTCGCGGCGCTTTTCAATTGCCCGCACGCCGCCATGATGTCGCGCCCGCGCGGAGTGCGCACCGGCGCCGAAATCCCGGCCTTGAAAATCAGGCTGCTGAACGCGCGGACGCGCTCGGGCGTCGAACATTCATAGGGCGCGCCGGGCCACGGGTTGAAGGGGATCAGGTTGACCTTCGCGGGCAGCTTATACTGCTTGATCAGCCGGACGAGCTCGCGGGCGTCGTCGTCGCTGTCGTTCTTATCCTTCAGCATCACATATTCGAAGGTGATACGACGCGCATTGTTGGCGCCGGGATAGTCGGCGCACGCCTGCAGCAATTCCTCGATGCCATATTTGCGGTTGAGCGGGACGATCTCGTCGCGCACTTCCTTGTTCACCGCGTGCAGCGAGACGGCGAGGTTGACCCCGATCTCGTCGCCCGCGCGCGCCATCATCGGCACCACGCCGCTGGTCGACAGGGTGATGCGGCGCTTGGACAGCGCGAGCCCGTCGCCGTCCATCACGATCTTGAGCGCACCCTTGACCTCGTCGAAATTATAGAGCGGCTCGCCCATGCCCATCATCACGATGTTGGTCAGCATGCGGCCGTCGGCGGTGTAGTGGCCGACGGCATCGTCGTCGGCATCCTCGTCCTCGGGATCGGCGCCGAACCCTGCCATCGTCCCCTTCGGCCATTCGCCGAGCGCGTCGCGCGCGAGCAGCACCTGCCCGACGATCTCGCCCGCTGCGAGATTGCGGACGAGCCGCATCGTGCCGGTGTGGCAGAAACGGCAGTTCAATGTGCAGCCGACCTGGCTCGACACGCACAGGGTTCCCCGATCGGCGTCGGGGATGAACACCATTTCATATTCCTGCCCGTCGGCGGCGGCGAGCAGCCATTTGCGCGTGCCGTCGCTCGACACCTGCGCCTCGCGGACGGTGGGGCGGCCGATGATGAAGCGGTCGGTCAGCCACGGGCGCATCGTCTTGGCGATGTCGGTCATCGCCTCGAAATCGGTGACGCCGCGGTGATAGATCCAGTGCCAGATCTGCTTGGCGCGCAGCTTCGCCGCCTTGGCATCCAGCCCCGCCTCGACCAGCACGCCGCCGATCGCATCGCGGGTCAAGCCGACGAGGTCGATACGATTGCCTCCGCGCAAGGGCACGGTGCCCGTCGTGACGGGGTCGATATGGCCGGGAATCTGCATGATGGGCGGCCATATAGGGGCGAAGCGCCAAAAGCGCAATTCGGCGCGTCACGGCGATGACGGGACCATGCTCCTTCCAACAAATCCGGGACCGCGGTCGTGCCCTGATCGCGGCCCCGGTGCGGATACCCCCAAGGCGGGGCGGCCGCTCAGTTCCGGGCCGCCGCGACGCGGACGGATTCGCTGCGGGTTGCGCCCGCAATCACCAGATCGGCTTCGGCGCTGGCGACACGCAGCGTGTCGCGGCGGCATTGGCGCACGTCATTCTTGCCCTTGAGGTCGAAGTCGGGCGCGCTGCCGCACACTGCCACAACGGCGCGCCAGATGCGGCGGTCGAGGCTTTTGGTTCCGGCCTCGGTCCGCAGGTCGAGGTCGCGGTGCTGGACGGCGACCGCCGGGCTGGCGGGCGCTGTTTGCGCAAAGGCAGGCTGGCCGAGCGTTGCGGCGGTCAGCGCGGCGAGGATCATCAGCTTTGTCATCTTCTGTCTCCATCGGCCGGCGGAGGAGGGGAGTAAGCCGGCCAATTGGAAATAGGCGATCGCTCGGGGCGCGAGGAGCAACGATGTTGCGCGGCCATTCTGCAAAATTGCAGAATGAGGCGGCGGGGGTTATGGCGCACAGAGGGCGGCATGTACGACTGGAACGATCTCAAGGCCTTTCTGGCGGTAGCGGAGACCGGCAGCACGCTGGCAGCGGCGCAGGCGATGCGCGTCAGCCAGACGACGGTCGCACGCCGGATTGCCGCGCTGGAGGCGGCAACGGGGCTTAACCTGTTCGAGCGGCGTCAGGCGGGCTATGTGTTGACCCCCGTTGGCGAAGCGATGCTGGCGAGCGCGCAGGCGGTTCGCGACGCTGCCGACCGGTTTGACGAAGCCGCGGGCGCGACCTCGCGCGATGCCGGTGGCACGGTCAGCCTGACGACGATGGAAATCTTTGCGGTGACCGTCCTGCCGCCAATCCTGCGCGATCTGCGCGCCGAACATCCGGCCATTCGCATTCAGCTCGACACGTCGGACGACCAGCGCGACCTGGCGGCAGGGGCGGCCGACATCGCGATCCGCAGCAGCAAACAGCCGACGGGCGCGGGGCTGGTCGGGCGCCGCATCGCCGAAAATCCGTGGACCGTTTATTGCAGCCGCGACTATGCGGACCGCCACGGCATTCCGCACACGCGCGACGAGCTGGCGGCGCATCCGTTCATCGGGGGTGGCGGCTATGTGTGGGAACCCTATCAGGCGTGGCTCCGCCAACATGATCTCGAAGGATCGGTGGTGATGAAATATGACACCGGGACCGGGCTGCTCGCCGGGGTCCGGTCGGGGATGGGGCTCACGATCCTGCCGGGGTTTATTGCGGACCGCGAACCCGATCTGATCCGCTGCATCCCGCCGCGCAGTGACGATACGACGGGGCTATGGCTGCTGACCCACGAACGGTTGCGGCATGTCCCGCGGGTGCGGCTGGTGCTCGATTTTCTGGCCAAGGAACTGACGAGGCTGGCGCGCGACCATTGACCGGTCAGCGGAGCCGCGCGCACCCCAGCGCGGCGGCGTCGATCGCGGTAGCGGCGCCGCGCAGGCGATAGGTGTCGGCAATCGCACCGCCCGCCGGCGTCGCACTCGTCACGCTCATGCTCGGCGCCGATCGCATCGCGGCGACGATCGCGGCGTCCATCCGTGCGTCGCTGGCCCAGCCGTGCGCGCCGTTGCCGGTCAGGATGAAGCGGCGGCCGCCGATCGTCAGGCGCAGGTCGCGGTTCGCCGCGCGCGCTTTGGAAAGCCGGACATAGAATTGGCCGCGGATTCGCGATTTCGGCCAATAACCGATGCTCGCATAGGCCTTGATCGCGGGCCGCCCGATCGTTGCAGACGGGGCCGCTATCGCGTAGCAGCGCGCGGCGGCCGGGTCGCGAAACGCACCCCATCCGTCGAAAACGCCGAGCGCGTCGCGCGGCGCCGCCATGGCGGCAAGCGGCAGCACCGCTGCGAATGCAAAAAGAGGGGCCAGACGCCGCATTCCGCCTCGTTTGCGCGAATGGGGATGCTTTGCAAGCATGGCTTGCGCCCGCCGGTGCGTTCGTTAAGGAAGGTGGACATTTTCGGGGGACGGGATTCGGGGCATTGGCCCGTCCGCCCGGACTCTCCAGGGATTTCTCCCGCACGGTACAGGGACGATGTAACAAGATGAAAGCGACGATCGAACGCGCGGTGCTGCTCAAGAGCCTCGGCCACGTCCAGTCCGTGGTCGAACGGCGGAATACGATTCCCATCCTGTCGAACGTCCTGATCGAAGCCGATGCGTCGGGCCAGCTCAAATTAATGGCGACCGATCTCGACCTGCAGGTTGTCGAAACGATCGCCGCCAAGGTCGAAACCGCAGGGACGACGACGGTGTCGGCGCACACCTTGTTCGAAATCGCCCGCAAGCTGCCCGAGGGCGCCGAGGTCAGCCTGGCCGCTGCCGAGGGCAAGATGCAGGTCAAGGCCGGCCGCTCGAACTTCAACCTGCCGACGCTGCCGCGCGACGATTTTCCGGTGGTCGCCGAGGGCGACCTGCCGACCAATTTCGAGCTGCCGGTGGCCGAGCTGATCCAGATCATCGACAAGACGCGCTTTGCGATATCGACCGAAGAAACGCGCTATTACCTCAATGGCATCTTCCTGCATGTCGCCGAGGATGCGACCGGGCCGGTGCTGAAGGCCGCGGCGACCGACGGTCACCGCTTGGCGCGCTATACCGTAACGCGACCCGAAGGCGCGAGCGGGATGCCCGACGTGATCGTGCCGCGCAAATGCGTTGCCGAAATCCGCAAGCTGCTCGACGAGGCCGAGGGCAATGTCGAAATCAGCCTGTCGGCGAGCAAAATCCGCTTCCAGCTCGGCAACGCGATCCTGACCTCGAAGCTGATCGACGGCACCTTCCCCGATTACAGCCGCGTCATCCCGACCGCGAACGACAAGCTGCTCAAGGTCGATCCCAAGAGCCTGTACCAGGGCGTTGACCGTGTCTCGACGATCGCCAGCGAAAAGACCCGCGCGGTCAAGGTCGGGCTCGACAAGGACCGCATCACGCTCAGCGTCACCAGCCCCGAAAACGGCACCGCGGCCGAAGAAGTGGCGGCGGGTTACGACAGCGACGCGATGGAGATCGGTTTCAACGCGCGCTATCTCAGCGACATATTGGGGCAGGTCGACGGCGACAGCGTCGAATTGCATCTGGCGGACGCCAACGCCCCGACGCTGATCCGCGAAAGCGAGAAGAGCCCGGCGCTGTACGTGCTGATGCCGATGCGGGTTTGATCAGAATCGTTCCGCTCCGCATTTCAAGCATCGCGTCGATGCTGGACGGAAAAGGCTCATTCTAAAAAGAGACCATGGTAAGCTGCTTGGATGGTAAAAAACGCTTACGCCGCATTTTTTGCAACGCCAGAGCAAAATAAAGAGCGTAAATGGTACGGTCAGTGCTAACAGTACTATGATTTTAGTATCGTCAAGACCTCGCAAGCTACTATAGAGAAATGCAGCTATAGTTGCCGAATAGCCATATTAAACGATTCTCGCCAATGTGATTTGGTCGTCCAATCGCATTTACATTGTTTCCACGTTATCCCGCCTTTGCGACCCGCCAGATCACCCCGCCGCTGTCGTCGGCAACCAGCGCGCTGCCGTCCCTGGCTACCTTGACGTCGGCGGGACGGCCGCGCGCGGTCTTGTTGTCTGCCGCCAGGAACTGGTCGAGCAGGGTAACGGGCAGCGCGTCGACGGGTTTGCCGTTGGCGCCGAACTTCACGAACACGACGCTGTATCCCGCCGCGGGTTCGCGGTTCCACGAACCATGGAGCGCAATCAGCGCGCCGTTGGCCCAGCGGTCGCCCAGATCCAGCCCCTCGGTAAAGGTCATCCCCAGCGGCGCGGTGTGGGCGCCGAGTCCATATTCGGGGCGCTTCACATATTGGCGGCGGTCTTCGGCCTCGGGCTCGACGCGGGGATCGACAAAGCCGCCCCAATAATACCAAGGCCAGCCGTAAAAATCGCCTTCGGTCACGTCGGTCAGATAGTCGGGAACCAGGTCGCTGCCCAGCATGTCGCGTTCGTTGACCACCGTCCACAGCCGTTCGCTGCCCGGGAAGTAAGCGAGCCCGACCGGGTTGCGGATCCCCGCGGCAAAGGTGCGCATATAGCCGTTTTCGGGACGCACCTCGAGCACCGCGGCGCGGCGGAATTCGTGGTTCATCCCCTTTTCGCCGATGTTGCTGTCGGCGCCGACGCCGACATAGAGCCAGCCGTTCGGACCGGCGACCAGGCTTTTGGTCCAGTGGCGGTTCGTGCCCTTGGCGGGCAGGTCGACGATCTTTCGGGGCTTGCCGCTCATCTTCGTCTCGCCCGCAACATAGGGGAAAGCGAGCAACGCATCGGTATTGGCGATGTACAGCGTGTCGCCGACCAGCGCCATGCCATAGGGCGAGTTGAGCCCGGTGATATAGGGGGTCTTGACCTCGGCGCGCCCGTCGCCGTCGGCGTCGCGGAGCAGGGTGATGCGGTTTGCCGACACACCCCCCGCGCCCGCCTTGCTCATCAGGCGGCCCATGATCTTGCCTTCGATCCCCGACGTATCGCGCGGGGGGCTTTGCGCTTCGGCGACCAGCACGTCACCATTGGGCAGGACCAGCATGGTACGCGGATGATCGAGCCCTTCGGCAAAGCGCGCCACGCGTAACCCCTGCGCGGCGCGGGGTGCTTGGCCAGCGGGCCATCCCGTCACTTCGGGTACGTTGATCGTCGGAAAAGTCTCGGTCTTTTGTGAAGCCATCACCGGCACCCGGCCGCTGAGTTCGGCGGTCGTGAAACGCGCCACATCGGGCCGCGACATGATGTACAGCGTGACGCCGCCGACAACGGCCAGCAGCAACAGGGCGAGGGCGACATATTTCAGGATCTTGCGCATGGCGCTGTCCTACACCGACTAGGCGCGGCGGCAAAGGGGCGAAACATCGGCTGCGCGGTGCGCGCCATGGTTAATCGAACGGGCACGGCGATTAACCTTACCCCGATCTTCATCACGGTTGGGAACGCGGCGGTGAGGCGCGCAGGTTACGCAGACGGCTCCAAGGCAACGGACGGGGACTCCATGTATCTGCCTGCACCATTTCTGTCCGATCGCGCCGCGGTCGAGGACGCCCATGCGCTGATCCGCATGCACGGCGAAGAGGCGGGTTTTGCCGCCGCCGCGCGCGCCGAACAATATCGCGCGCTGGGCAACCACATCTATTTCGCGCGCTGGCGCCAGATCGAACGGCTGATCACCTATCTGGCGGTCGAGGACGTGCTCGACACGGTTCACTAGGCGTTAAAGCCGCAGTCCCGCCGTCTCCGGCAATCCCGCCATGATGTTGAGATTCTGGACGCAGGCGCCGCTCGCGCCCTTGCCCAGATTGTCGAGCCGCGCAACGAGACGCGCCTGGCTGGCGTCGGCGTTGCCGAACACGAAAAGCGCGATCCGATCGTCCCCGGCGTTTGAGCCGCGGAGCAGCATTTCGCCGTTGGCGGGGATTTCGCCCATGACGACGATCGGGCTGGCGGCATAGAATTCGGCCAGCGCGTCGCGCAGCGCATCGGGCGAGCCCGCCCCCGCCATGACCGAAAGCGGCAGCTGAACATCGACCACCATGCCGCGATGCGCGGGGATCACCGATGGCGAAAACAGCGGTGCAACCGACAGGCCGCAATGCGCCTGCATTTCGGGAACATGCTTGTGGCCAAGGGGCAGCGCATAGCCGCGCCAGGCGATGTCCCGGTCCTGTTCGAACCGCTCGATCAGCGCCTTGCCGCCGCCCGAATAGCCGCTGACCGCGTTGCAGGCATAGGGCCAGTCGGCGGGGAGCAGTCCGGCGCGGACCAGCGGGGCGATCAGCGCGATAAAGCCGGTCGAATAGCAGCCGGGGTTCGACACCCGCGCGGCGTTCGCCACCGCGTCATGCCCGCTGACTTCGGGCATGCCATAGACCCAGCCCGCGGCGGTGCGATGCGCGGTCGATGCGTCGATGACGCGGGTACGGGCATTGTCGATCATCGCCACCGCCTCGCGCGCCGCATCGTCGGGCAGGCAGAGGATGACGAAATCGGCGTCGTTCAGCGCTTCGCGCCGCGCATCGGCGTCCTTGCGCCGGGCCTCGTCCAGAACAATCAACGAAAATTCGGCGCGCCCCGCCAGCCGCTCGGCGATTTCGAGGCCCGTCGTGCCCGCCGCGCCGTCGATGAAAACCGTCTGTGTCATGATATTATCGCAGTCGTTTATAGCCGCTCACCGGCGGCTCATGATCCTTGGCGGCCGATCGTGCGATCACGTCGGCCAGCGGTTCCGCTTTTACCGCCATCCATCGTCGGCTGGCGTGAATGATGTTTTGACCGTCGGCCATGATCCCGACATGCCCCGGAAAGAACACCAGGTCGCCGCGCGCGAGCACCGCGGGATCGACGTCCTTGTCGGCGCCGAGCGCCGCCAGTTGCAGGTCGCTGTCGCGCGGCAGCTGTACGCCGCCGGCGGCCCAGCTCAGCTGGACAAGGCCCGAACAGTCGATGCCTTTCGACGTGCGGCCGCCCCACAAATAGGGGGCGCCGATCAATTCCTCGGCGCGTCCGGCGGGGTCGACGTCCTCGCTGCCGACCTCGACCAGCGCCGCGAGCGGCAGGTAGCCGTGTGCGGTGGCCAGCCATTCGCCCTCGACCTCGCCCATCACCAGCGCGCCGCGGGGCAGCACGGCGGGACCGCCGCTCGCTGCGTCGGGCGCGCTGTGCAGGATCGCCTCGATCATCTCGACCCGGTGCGTCGGCGCGATCGGCGCACCCAATGCGTCGGCGGACAGATAGCCGACATAATGATCGGCAAGGCAGTAACCCCACGCCCAGCCGCCGGTGAGGTCGAGTAGCGCGAAGCCTTCGCCGAACAGCAATTCGCTGGTCTGGTCGGCTTCGAGCGACGGCGATCCGCGCAGCACCGCGGCGGGCAGGACGCCGCTGCGCATCATCGGCGCGGCGTAATGCGGAGCGAAATGCTGTCCGGCGACGGCAATGTCGGCAAGATCGGGGCGGATCGCGGTGACGCGCGGGTCGTAAGCCTGCGACGTCCCCGTCAGGCCAAAGCGGTCGCGGCCCGCGCCGACGGCGCCTGGGCGTCCCATACGCACGCGGCCTGCCCCCAAATGTTCGCCGCTGTTACCTGTCACTTGCCGTCCTGTTGCCATCGGCGTCCGCGCCTGTGCGGACAATCGCGCGCCATTAGACCAGCGACGGTCGCTTGATCAAGAAAGTTCAGGCTTTGCCGCGCCGGTCGTACCGGCGCTGCAGCATGGCCCACGCGGCGCGCAAGCCCAGCGCGGCGCCGCCCTTCGGACGTCCCGGCTTGGCTGCCGGCCGCCAGGCAAAGGTGTCGAGATGCGCCCACAGCGTATTCTCGGGGACAAAGCGTTTCAGGAACAGCGCCGCGGTGATCGTTCCGGCGAAGGGCGAGCTGCCGGCATTGCCGAGATCCGCCACGTCGGTTTCGAGATAGTCGGCATAGCCATCCCACAGCGGCATTCGCCACAAGGGATCATCGCGGTCGATGCCGCCGGCCAGCATCGCATCGGCGAGTGCGTCGTCATTCGCGAACAGCGCGGGCAGGTCGGGACCGAGCGCGACGCGCGCCGCGCCGGTCAGCGTCGCGAAGTCGACGATCAGTTCGGGCTGGGCCTCGCCCGCTTTCGCCAGTGCGTCGCCCAGCACCAGCCGCCCCTCGGCATCGGTGTTGCCGATTTCGACCGTCAAACCTTTTCGGCTTTTGAGGACATCGCCGGGCCGGAACGCATCCGCCGAAATCGCGTTCTCCGCCGCCGCGACCAGACAGTGCAGCCGCACCGGCAGTCCGCTCGCCATCACCAGTTCGGCGAGCGCCAGCGCATGCGCGGCGCCGCCCATATCCTTTTTCATCAGCCGCATTCCCGACGCCGGTTTGATGTCGAGCCCGCCGCTGTCGAAACTGATCCCCTTGCCGACCAGCGCAACGCGGGGATGATCGTCCTTGCCCCATTCGATCTCGATCAGCCGCGGCGCGTGATGCTTGGCGGCGGCGCGCCCGACCGCGTGGATCATCGGATAGCCTTGCTCGAGCGCCTCGCCCTTGGTCACCGTCAGCGTGCCGCCGTGGGCCTTTGCGATCCGCGCGGCTTCCTTTTCGATCGCCGCCGGCCCCATGTCGGCGGCGGGGGTGTTGACCATGTCGCGGACCAGCGCGACGGCGCGCGCTTCGGCAACCATCGGGGCGATCGCGCCGACGTCGCTGGTGAGCAACACGCGCGGCCCCTTGGCGGTCGGTTTGGAACGATAGGTATCGAAACGATATTGCGCGCTCATCCAGCCGAACAGCGCCTTGCCGGGCTGGCGGTCGTGCAACCGGTAGCGGCCCTCGGGCAAAATTTGCCCCAGCTTGGCGAGGCACCAGGCGGACAGGCTTTCGACACTGGTGACACTGGTCACGACGGCCCATTGGTCGGGATCGTCGGCGGGCAGGATGGCGTGGACATAGGCGTCGGGCTTGAAGCCGACCGCGGCCAAGTGCGCGCGCTCGCGCGGGCTGCGCTCTTTCAGCCAGTCGTCATAGATTTGCTGGTCGACGAGATGGATGGTGCGCGCGTCCTGCCCCTTGTCGGGCTGGATCAGGTCGGAATAGTCGGTCATGCGACGGGTGCTAGGCCGCCGGGGATATTTTGTCGATTCCCGGCGTTGTGCTGGCATGACAATGGCATTCCTTTCCCACCCCTTTGTATATGTCCTCGCTGCAGCGGCGCTGCTTGCCGCCTGTTCGGCCGACAAGCCCAGTACGGCCGAAGAAGATGCGGCGGCGCGTGTTCCCGGTGCGCCGCCGGGCGCCGCATCCGACCTGCGAGCCCGCCGCGCCGCCGCCTCCGACGTTCGGCAAAACGACGATCTGATCGAATTTGCCTATGCCTATCCGCGCGACGCGGCGGCGATTCCGCAGCTGGCGGAATGGCTGGACAATGACCGCGCGACCCGGCGCGACGCGCTGCTGGCTGCGGCGCGGCGCGACCGGGCGGCGGCGGAAAAGGCGGGCTTTCCCTATCGCCGGCACAGTCATCTGCAAAGATGGCAGACTGTCACCAATACGCCGCGCTTCCTCAGCCTGTCGGCCGAAATCGACACCTACAAGGGGGGCGCCCACGGGATGACCAGCTTTGCGACGGCGCTGTGGGACCGCAACCGCGCCAGGCAGCTACAGCCCCTCGATTTGTTTGCCAGCGGCGACGCGTTCGATGCCGCGATTCGCGAACCGTTCTGCGCCGGTATCAAGCGCGCCAAGGCGGCAAAGGGGATCGTCGCCGAAGAGGCACCGGACAGCCCCTTCGCGCGGTGCCCCCCGGCCTCGGCGCAGACGGTGTGGCTCGGCTCGTCGGACGGCCGCTATCTCGACCGGATGACGATCGCGATCGCCCCCTATGAAATCGGGCCGTTCGCCGAAGGCAGCTACAAGATCAACGTGCCCGTCACCGGCGCGCTGGTCGCAGCGGTCAAGGACGAGTTCCAGCGCGACTTCCTCCCCATCAACTAGCATCGAAGGACAGCAACGTGGCAAAACAGCCCAAGGCGGGAAAAATCGGCGAGAATGCGAAGGAACGAAAGGGCAAGGCAAAGGACGCCGCAAAGCTTCGGCGCGAGGTGGGATCGAGCAAAACGATCGCCGCTCCGCCGTCGGACCGTGAGGCCGATCTGGCCCGCGCGCCGAAATGGCAACCGCGTTACCCGGGTTCAGGGCGGCTCGACGGCAAAGTGGCGATCGTCACCGGCGGCGACAGCGGCATCGGCCGTGCCGTCTGTGCGCTGTTCGCCCGCGAGGGCGCCGATGTCGCGATCGTCTATCTCGACAACCGCGCCGATGCGATCGAAACCGCGGCGATCGTCGAGGCGGAAGGGCGCCGCGCCATCGCGATCAAGGCCGATGTCGGCAAGGTCAAGTCGGGCGAAAAGATCGTCGCGCAGACGGTCGCGAAACTCGGCCGCCTCGACATCCTCGTCAACAATGCCGGTGAGCAGCACCCCGCGAAGGACATTCGCGATATCAGCGCCGAGCAACTGCAACAGACTTTCGCGACCAATATCTTTGGTATGTTCTATCTGGTGCAGGCGGCGTTGCCGCACCTCAAGAGGGGAGCGGCGATCGTCAATTGCACCAGCGTAACCATGTACCAAGGGTCGGGCGGGCTCCTCGACTATAGTGCCACCAAAGGCGCGATCACTGCCTTCACCCGGTCGTTGAGTGAAAATCTGGTCGACAAGGGTATCCGCGTCAACGCCGTCGCCCCGGGGCCGATCTGGACCCCGCTCAACCCCCGCGGCGGCGCCCCGGCGGACAAGGTCGCGAGTTTCGGCGAGAGCACGCCGATGAAACGACCCGGCGAACCGAATGAGGTTGCGCCGTGCTTCCTGTTCCTGGCGTGCGACGACAGCAGCTATATGTCGGGCCAGGTGCTGCATCCCAACGGCGGCACGATCGTTAATGGATAGCGGGGCGGCAAAGGAGACGAACCATGCCAGCCAAATCGAAAGCGCAGCAGAAAGCCGCGGGTGCCGCGCTCAGCGCCAAGCGCGGCGACACGCCGAAATCGGAGCTGAAGGGCGCGTCGAAAGAGATGGCCGCCAGCATGAGCGAGACGGAGCTGGAAGAACTCGCGTCGGGCTCGACCAAAGGCAAACCCGAGCGCGTTGACTGACTATTCGGCAGCTTCCAGTTCGGCGGGCGCCGATGCGGCTACCCGCGCATTGCCGAATGTCAGCACACCGTCGTCGATCGCACCGGTTTTCATGTCGATGCGATCCTGAACATAATTCTGGTTGAGCCGCCAGGGCAGCTTGTCAGCATTTTTCGGCATGATGTGCAGCGACCGCTGGATATAGCCCGACGAGAAATCGAAGATATTCTCCTCGGTCAAAGTGGCCGGATCGGCCAGCACCGGGGTCGCGACGTGGGTACCGGTCGCCTGCATATGGTTGAGCACCCGGCAGACATATTCGGCGACGATATCGGCGCGTAGCGTCCAACTGGCGTTGAGGTAACCGAACACTGCCGAAAAATTCGGCACGTTCGAGAACATGCACGCCTTGTAATAAAAATGCTCGCTCCAGTCGACGAGCGCGCCATCGACGCGCACCGGGATCTTTCCGGCGACCGCGAGTTTGAGGCCGGTAGCGGTGACAATGATATCGGCTTCGAGATGTTGGCCCGACTTCAGCTGGATGCCGGTCGCATCGAAACGTTCGATATGGTCAGTCACTACCGACGCCTTGTCGGCCTTCATCGCATTGAAGAAATCGGCGTCGGGCACGAGGCACAGGCGCTGGTCCCACGGATTATAGGGCGGGGTGAACGCCTGCTCGTCATAGCGGTCGCCCAGCGCGTCCTTCAGCTTTTTGGTCAGGAAATCCTTCACCTTCTCGGGCTTTTCGCGCGCGCGGCGAAAGCCGATGTCCTGCAGCTTCACATTCTTGAAGCGCGTGATCTTGTACGCGAGTTTTTCGGGCAGGACCTTGCGCAGGAAATTCGCAAACACATCCTTTGCCGGGCGGATGAAATACCAGGTCGGGGTGCGTTGCAGCATCGTCACATGCGCGGCCTTGTCCGCCATTGACGGCACGATCGTCACCGCGGTCGCGCCCGATCCGATAACCACGATCTTCTTGCCGGTATAATCGAGATTCTCGGGCCAGAATTGCGGGTGGATGATCTGGCCCCGGAAATCCTCGCGCCCGGTGAAATTGGCGTCGAACGGCTCGTCATAGTCGTAATAGCCCGCGCCGAGGTAGAGCCAGCGCGCGGTCGTCGTCGATCGTTCGCCGCGGTTATCCTCCAGCGTCACCGTCCAGCGCGCGGCGGAGCCGTCCCAGTCGGCGCCGACCACCTTGCGGTTGAACCGGATGCGTTCGCGGATGCCGCGCTCGTCGACGATGCGGTTCAGATATTCGAGGATCGCGGGGCCGTCGGCGATCGTCTTTTCATGCTTCCACGGCTCGAACACGAAGCCCAACGTGTGCATGTCGCTGTCCGACCGGATACCGGGATAGCGGAAGAGGTCCCAAGTGCCGCCCAGATTGGCGCGGCGCTCGACCAGCGCAAAGCTGCGGTCAGGGCTATATTGCTGAAGATGCGCGGCCATTCCGATGCCCGAAATGCCGGCGCCGACGATCAGCACATCCTGATCGACCGGTGCAACATTCGCCTGTCCGGAGCGTTCCATCGTCGCGCTACTAGCCATCATCTGTCTCCCGACCATATTTTGGCGGCAGCTTACGCACCGCGTTGCATTTTGCAATCGAATTGACGTTTACGGAAAGCGCGGCCGAAAACGCTGCGCTTGTCGCTGTCATATTATTGTCATAGATGCGCAACGATTCTGTCATTTTGCTGTCCCGGCGATGACTGCACGAAAGCCTGGAGCAATGCGTCAGATCGCTGTCCTTCCCTATCGTTTTGGCGGCCCCGCACAGGACGGCCCGACCGAAATCCTGCTGATCACCTCGCGCGAAACCAAGCGCTGGGTGGTGCCGAAGGGCAACCCGCTGTCGGGGATGAGCCGCCATGCCGCCGCGGCGGTCGAGGCGGAGGAGGAGGCGGGCGTGATCGGCGCCGTCTGCCCGACGCCGATCGGCAGTTACGAATATCGCAAGCGGCGCGCAAACGGCGCCGCGATCATGTACAATGTCGAAGTGTTTCCGCTCGCCGTGACCAACGAGCTCACCGAGTGGAAGGAAATGGACGAGCGCGACCGCAAATGGTTCTCGTTCCGCGATGCCGCCGCGGCGGTCGAGGAACCCGATTTGCAGGCGTTGATCCGCTCGTTCGGCGATGGCGGTTTTCGCGCCGTCGCCGCACCGCGCAGCGTCGTCCTGGATGTAGCAGAAAAAGCAGGGGTAAGCCGGATGTTCGCATGGTTTCAGCGATTGCTGCCGCGACAGGGAAATTTTTTTGAATTGTTCGAAAGCCACGCCGCGACACTCGTTGCAGGTGCTAATGCCTTGTCGCGCATGTTGCAGGGCGGCGAGGGGATGGCCGACCATGTCCAGGAAATCATCGAGCGCGAGCATGACGCCGACGCGATCACCCGCGAGGTGCTCCAGACGGTTCGCCGCACCTTCCTGACCCCCTTCGACCGCAGCGCGATCACCGACTTGATCGCGTCGATGGACGATGCGATCGACGAGATGCAGAAAACGGCGGGCGCCGTCGATCTCTACGATGTCACCCAATTCGAACCCGAAATGCGCGACATTGGCGGCATTATCGTCGACGCAGCGCGGCTGACTGCGGAAGCGCTGCCGCTGCTCCGCAATATTTCGGCCAATGCGACGCGCCTTCATGAACTGACCGAGCGACTGGTGCGGATGGAAGGCCATGCAGACGAGATCCACGCCGCGGGGCTCAAGCGCCTGTTCAAGGAACATGGGCAGTCTAACAGCGCCCACTTCCTGATCGGGCGCGAACTCTATCGTCATCTGGAGCGCGTGACCGACAGCTTCGAGGATGTCGCGAACGAGATCGACGGCCTGGTCATCGACCACGCATAAGCGGGGGCGCAAACCATGCACGAACTCGCTTTCCCGCTCCTCGTCGGCCTGATCATCCTGGCGCTGGCGTTCGATTTCCTGAACGGACTCCACGACGCGGCGAACAGCATCGCGACCGTCGTTGCGACGCGCCTATTGCGTCCGGTGCAGGCAGTGGTTTTTGCCGCTTTCTTCAATTTTGCCGCCTATTTCCTGTCGATCATCTTTCCCGAACTGCACAAGGTTGCGGAGACCATCGGTAAGGGCATCATCGACAAGGATCTGGTGACCCCGGCGGTGGTGTTCGGGGCGCTGGTCGGCGCTATGTTCTGGAACATCGTCACCTGGCTGAAGGGCATTCCGTCGTCGTCGAGCCACGCGCTGGTCGGCGGCATCGTCGGGGCAGGCGTCGCGCACGCGGGGTTCGAGGGGATCGAGTGGACGGGCCTGAACAAGACCGTCATCGCAATCTTCCTGTCGCCGATGCTCGGCATGTTGCTGGCGATGCTGGTGATGCTGCTCAGCAGCTGGGCGTTGCGCCGCGCCACCGCCAATTTCGCCGAAAAGACCTTTCGCCGCCTCCACCTGCTGTCCTCGGCCGCCTATTCGGTCAGCCACGGGCTGAACGACGCGCAAAAGACGATGGGGATCATCGCGGTGCTGCTCTATTCGACCGGCTATCTTGAGGGCGAGTTCCATGTTCCGCACTGGGTCGCGTTCAGCTGCTATGTCGCGATCGCGCTCGGCACCTTGTCGGGGGGGTGGAAGATTATCGAGACGATGGGCGGGCGGATCACCAAGCTGTCGCATCATCAGGGATTCGCCGCCTCGACCGGCGGCTCCATCATGGTGTTCACCGCCAGCCTGCTCGGCATCCCCGTGTCGACGACGCACACGATCACCGGCAGCATCATCGGCGCCGGCGTCGCGCGCCGAGCCAGTGCGGTGCGCTGGGGCGTGGCGAGCAACGTCGTCGCAGCGTGGTTCATCACCATCCCCGCGAGCGCGGCGGTGGCGGCTATCTTCTACGCGATCACCCGCCTGTTCTGATCATTTCGCGGGCCGGTAATCGACGCTGGCCCCGCCGACCATGCGCACCGGCAGGTACAGGCCGTTGCCATAAGCCTTGATCTGGCCGATCTCGAAGCCGTCGACGCGCGTGCGGATGACGAACGCGCCCTCACGCCGCCGATCGACCGCGCGTTTGATCTTACCTTGCAATTCGTCCAGGTCGCGGGCGAAATTCTGGGTCAGGGCGCTGGCGATCAATGGGGCAAACCCCTCGCTGCGTCCGAGCAGGATCAGCAGATCGCCGCCGACCCCGTCGGTGTCGCCGTTGATCGACAGATTGGTAAAATGCACCTCGGCCGAACCAGGCTTGTTGTTGGGCACCGCCGTCATCCAGATACGGCCTTGCGTCGGCTCGCCGCTGCGGTCGGCCAGTCGCATGGCGACATCGACACCCAAAGCGATGCGCCCGTCGGGTGCGCCATAGATCGTCGATTTGCCGAATTTGACGGTCATCGGGCCGATCTTAGGCAGTACGAACGGCCGCGCCGACCGCTTGAGCAGGGCGCGATCGACCACCGGCTGAAGCTGCGCATAGTCGGCGAGCACCGGCACCCGCACGTCGAGGTGCGGCGTCGGCGCCTCGCGGACCATATTCGGCAGCGGCGTCGGCGTCGGATCGGTGGGCCTCCCCGAAACAAAGGTCTCGGTAATCGCCTCCATCCCAAGGTTCAGCCGCATCCGCTGTCCCTCCATGCGATAGCCGCCGTACAAGATGCGCTGCGGCGTCACGCGCATCCAGACCGGCGGCTTGTCGCGATTCAGTTCGAGCGCGGTAAAGCTCTGCCGCCACACCTCGGCCGCCTGCTGGCGAATGTCGATGCGGGCGATCTCGCGGTTCACCTCGCGCTCGACGTCGCGCACGACGGGTTTCAGCTTCGCATCGGCCTCGTCGGTAAAGGTGATGCGCTTGCCCAGGAAATCGATCCCCGGCGCCTTGGTCCAGCCATAGCTGATCCGCGCCGTGCCGCGGGTGCGCCAGTCGGGGGTGACGTCGATCCTGACGCGCGCATGCGCCATCGCGGCGCCGGTCGCGGTCTCGCCCTTCAGCACCCCGCCGACGTCGCGCGCCGCGATCGTGGCATTCAGCGGCATATCGACAATGATCTCATCGCCCGCCCCGCGCAGCCGCAGTGGCCCGCGGGTGACGCGCCCGACGATCGTGCAGGCGATCGGCGGCGTGACCTTCACTTCCTTGCCGAACAGCTTGACTTCCTGCGGTTTCACGCACGCGCGCTCGCGCCGGTTGATCGTCCACAGCGTCTTGGGGACAGCACGCTCCAGCGCTTGTTTGAGCGCGGCAGTATCGGCGTTGATCGGCACCGCGATCAGCGATTTTTGCGTGGGTGAGGGGGCTTTATCGGTGGATCGCGGTGGCGGTTCGACATCGACCTTGCGGTCGCAGGCGGTGAGCGTAATGGCGGCCGCGATGGCCACGGCGATTGAGTTGAATGCCCGCATATCTCAGCCCCCGATAGATGTTCTCGTCGTAACACCAATCGGTAAAGGCCGTTCCAACAAATCGAAGTTTCAGGCGGTGATCACCCCGAACAGGTCATGCTCGTCGGCGTCCTCGATTTCGACGTCGACGATATCGCCCGCCTTCAACGTCGGGGCGACGTCGCGCAGATAGACGTGGCCGTCGATCTCGGGCGCGTCGGCCTGGCTGCGGCCGGTGGCGCCAATGCTGCCCTCTTCGTCCGCCTCACCGACCTCGTCGATGATCACGGGCAGGGTGCGGCCGATCTTGGCTTCCAGCTTCGCGGCGCTGATCGCGGCGGTCTTTGCCATGATGCGCTGGTAGCGTTCTTCCTTGACCTCCTCGGGAACCTGATCGGCCAGCGCGTTCGCCTGCGCACCCGCGACGGGCTCGAAGCGGAAAGCGCCGACGCGGTCGAGCTGCGCCTCGTCGAGCCAGTCGAGGAGGTACTGGAAATCGGCTTCGGTCTCGCCGGGGAAGCCGACGACGAAGCTGGAGCGGATTGCGATGTCGGGAGCGATGGCGCGCCAGTTTTTCAGCCGTTCGAGCACCTTGGCTTCGTTGGCGGGGCGCTTCATGCGCTTGAGGACGCTCGGGCTCGCGTGCTGGAACGGAATGTCGAGGTAGGGCGTGAGCAACCTCTCGGCCATCAGCGGGATCACCGCGTCGACATGCGGGTAGGGATAGACATAGTGGAGGCGCACCCATGGGGCGCGGCCTTCGCTGGTTCGAAGTTGACCAAGTTGCCGCGCAAGGTCGGTCATGTGGGCGCGCACTTCCGAGCCGTGCCACATCCGGCTTTCATGTTTTATGTCAACACCATAGGCCGAAGTATCCTGGCTGATCACCAGCAGCTCCCTGGTCCCCGCGGCGACGAGCTTTTCGGCCTCGCGCAGCACCGCGTCGATGCGGCGGGACACCAACTTTCCGCGCAGGTCGGGGATGATGCAGAAGGAGCAGCTGTGGTTGCAGCCTTCGCTGATTTTCAGATAACTGTAGTGGCGCGGTGTGAGTTTCAGCCCGCCCTCGGGCACCAAATCGACGAACGGCCCCTGCGTCGGCGGCGCGGCGTCGTGGACGGCGTCGACGACCTGCTCATATTGATGCGCGCCGGTGACGGCGAGCACGTTCGGGAAGCGGGCGCGGATCACCTCGGCCTCGTTGCCCATGCACCCGGTCACGATGACCCGGCCATTCTCCGCCATCGCCTCGCCGATCGCCTCGAGGCTTTCTTCCTTTGCCGAGTCGAGAAAGCCGCAGGTGTTGACCAGCACGACATCGGCGCCGGCATAATCGGGCGACAGGCCATAGCCGTCGGCGCGCAATTTGGTTAGAATCCGTTCGCTGTCGACCAATGCCTTGGGGCAGCCGAGCGATACCATGCCGACTTTCGGCTGGGCAGGAAGAGTCTTGATTGTCATGATCGGCGGCGCGCATAGGCGATTTTGCGCCGCTTGTCACGCGCGGCGCGCGCGTTCATGATTTGCGCGGGAAGGGGAACATCATGGCAAATTTGAGCTGGATTGCGGTCGTCGTGGCCGCGTTGGCGGGCTTTATCGTTGGCGGGCTGTGGTACGGGCCGCTTTTCGGCAAGGCGTGGGCGAAAGAACAAGGGCTGAGCGAGGAGGATCTGAAGCAAGGCAATATGCCGTTGATTTTTGGCACGACCTTTTTGCTCAGCGTCGTGTCGGCGGTGTTCCTTGGCCATCTGCTTGCCCATTTCGGCGACATGAGCGCACGGTCGACTATGATGATTTCGGTGGGTATCGCCCTGGGTTTCGTCGTGCCGGCAATCGGCACCAATTATCTGTTCGGCCGGGCCAGCATGAAATTATTCGCCATCGATGCCGGTTACTGGATTGCCTTTTATGCGGCGATGGGCGCGGTATTCGTGTTTCTGGGATGACAATCATTAAATAGGGACTGTCCCTATTTCATCGTTAGCCCTCCGCTACGTCCGCCTCGCATTCTTCGCAGCGGACGACTTCGACGATCAGGTCGCCGGGGGCGAGGGTCTGGGCTTCGGGTTCCCAGAAACCATAGGGTATGCCGCCGCGATAGACGCGCAGACCGCGGCCTTCGCTGGCGAGATCGTCGATGCTGCGCCCGACTTCGTCGGCGGTGACCGGACGTTCGCGCAGCTGGACGCGGCCGTCGACGCTGGCAAGATCGGCCATGTAGTCGGCGACATGCGCCCCCTGCGCCGATCCGGCGAGGAGCAGGCCGGTGAAGCTGACCGGGTTGATGACATTGTTCGCGCCCGCCTGCCGCGCGAGCAATTCATTGTCCTGCGCGCGCACCACGACGCTGATCGGCACGCGCGGCGCCAAGTGGCGGACGGTCAGCACGATCAGGATCGAACTGTCGTCGCGCCCCGCCGAAACGAGCACCGCCTGGGCGTTGGCGATGCGCACGTCGAGCAATGTCTGGTCGTTCGACGCGTCGCCCTCCAGCACATTGCACCCCATCGCCTCGGCCGCGGCGATGCGCGAGGGCGAGCCGTCGATCACGACGATGCACGCAGGATCGGTGCCGCGCGCGATCAGTTCCTTGACCGCTTCGCTGCCGCTGATGCCAAAGCCGAGGACGACGATATGGTTGGTGAGCTGTGCCTGGATGCGGGCCATGCGCCATTTTTCCCATGTGCGTTTGAGGACGAAATTATAGGCGGTGCCGACGAAGATAAACAGCACCGCGATGCGGATCGGGGTGACGATGACCGCCTCGATCAGCCGCGATCGGTCGGACACCGGGTGAATGTCGCCGAAGCCGGTGGTGGTGACCGAAATCATGGTGAAATAGACGACGTCAAGAAAGCTGATGTGGTTGTCGACATTGTCGCGCAAGCCCGCGCGGTCGATCCAGTGAACCAGAATGACGATTCCGATCAGCGCGAAGGCCAGGCTGAGCCGGGCGAGAATATCGGCCCACACCGGCCATTTGCTGGCGCGTTTGAGCGGCTGGAAACCGCGCTGCAGCCGGAACTTCGGTCGCGGACGGTTGCTCATCGGGGCGGCAATTGCTTCATCGGATCGACGGGTATGCGATTTTTGCGCAACTGGAAATGGAGTTGCGACGTCTGGACCTGTCCGGTTGCCCCGGCGCGGCCGATGACGTCGCCGCTGCGCACCGCCTGACCACGCTGGACATCGATGCGCGCGGCGTGGCCATAGGCGCTGACCCACCCGCCGCCGTGGTTGATCAGGACCAGCCCGCCATACACGCCGATCTGGTCGCCGGCATAGGCGACGACGCCGTCGGCGGCCGCGCGGATCGGGGTGCCCGCGGCGGCCGCGATGTTGATGCCGTCGCTGACCTTGCCTGGCGCGAGCGGACCGAAGCGCGCGAGGATCGGGCCATTCAGCGGCCATTCGAACCGGCCGGTAAAGCGCGCCGGCGCGGCCAGCGCGGTGGTCACTGGCGGGCGCGGCGTCGCGCTGCCGGTCGTCGGCCGGCTGGCTTCGGCCAGCGCGGGCTGGCTGCCGGTGACGATATCGTCGATGTCGAGCGTGAAGGCGGCGGCGCGGGCGCCGACATCGACCGGTCCGGCGGCCGCAGCGCGCGCATCGGCAGGCAGGCGCAGCCGCTGGCCGATCCGCAATATATAGGGTTCGGACAGCGCGTTGATCGTGACGATCTCGCCCCAGTCGGCGCCATAGGCGCGCGCGATGCCGATCCCCGTCTCGCCCGCGCCGACGCGGTGGTAAAGGCCTGCCGGGATGCGCAATTGCTGTCCCGCGCGCAGGGTGAAGGGCGGAGCGAGATCGTTTTCGATCGCGATCGCCTCGGACCCCGCGCCGGACATGTCGCCGATCGTGCGCAGCGTGTCGCCGGGCCGCACGGTGTAGGTCGTGGCGGCGACGCGCACGGCGGTGGCCGCAACGGGTTTCAGCGCCCAGGTCGGCCGGGCATCGCCGCCGACGACCTCGCCGACCGATTGGCGTTCAAAGGCGGGGCTGGTAGGGGCGGGGGCAGGCGTCGCGGCGACCGGGCGTGATGGCGGGTTCGGGGCCGCGGGGATGCAGCCCGCGAGCAGCAGCGCCCCCGGCAACATCGCGACAGGATGTCCGATTTTCCCCACGCCTGGCTTTTGCCAAAGGAAAAAGGCGGTGGCTAGACCCTAACCTGTCGCATAAGCCCCGCGCAGCGCCGCCAGCGACGCATCGTGCGTCAGGTCGAGCTGGAGCGGGGTGACCGAGATGAAATTGTCGTCGATCGCTTCGAGGTCGCTGTCGTGCGCCAGGCTGTGTTCGATACCGTGGAGCCCGAACCAGAAATAAGGGTAGCCACGCGGATCGGTGCCCTCGACGATCGACCCGCGGGCATAGTCGTGAAAGCCCTGGCGGGTGACGCGGATGCCCTGCACCGCGGCGGCGGGGATGGCGGGAAAGTTGATGTTGACCAATGTGCGCGGCGGCATTTCCATGTTCAGCAGCGGGCGCAGCACCTGTACGCCCCATTGTTCGGCGGCGTCGAACGGCACTGTATCGCCCATGCCTTCGCGGGCGTACACCTGGCTGAGCGCGATTGAGCGGATGCCCGCCAGCGCGCCCTCGATTGCCGCCGACACCGTGCCCGAATAGGTGATGTCGTCGCCCAGATTGGCGCCGCGGTTGACCCCCGACAGGATCAGGTCGGGCTTTTCCGGCATCAGCTTGCCGATCGCCATCATCACCGAATCGGTCGGGGTGCCGCTGCACGACCAGCGGCGCTCGCCGTGCTGGCGGATGCGGACGGGCCGCGAGAGGGTCAGCGAATGGCCGGCGCCCGACTGCTCCTCGGCGGGCGCGCAGACCCAGATGTCATCCGACAGCTGGCGCGCGATCGCTTCGAGGATCGCGAGGCCGGGGGCGTGGTAGCCGTCGTCGTTGGTGAGGAGGATGCGCATTATTTTCTCTCTTCCACGTTCGCCCTGAGCTTGTCGAAGGGCCGTTCTTTCTTTTGGCGTTCAAGAAAAATGGTGCTTCGACAAGCTCAGCACGAACGGATTTTTATGGGGTCAGCCTGGTGATCCCGCCCATGTACGGCAGCAGCGCATCGGGAACGATGATACTGCCGTCCGCCTGCTGATAATTTTCCAGCACCGCGACCAGCGTGCGGCCCACCGCGAGCCCCGAACCGTTCAGCGTATGGACGAACTCATTGCCTTTCGCGCCCTCGCGGCGGAAGCGCGTGTTCATGCGCCGCGCCTGGAAATCGCCGCAGTTCGAACAGCTCGAAATTTCGCGATAGGCGTTTTGGCCGGGCAGCCAGACCTCGAGGTCATAGGTCTTGCGCGCCGCAAACCCCATGTCGCCGGCGCATAGCAACATCTTGCGATAGGGCAGTTCCAATGCTTCGAGGATCGCCTCGGCGGCGCGCGTCTTGCGCTCCAGCTCGGCGTCGCTGTCCTCGGGACGGGTGATCGACACCAGCTCGACCTTCCAGAATTGATGCTGGCGGATATAGCCGCGCGTGTCGCGCCCCGCCGACCCGGCTTCGGAGCGGAAGCATGGGGTGAGCGCGGTCATGCGGACCGGCAGTTCGGCCTCGGGCAAAATTTCTTCGCGCACCGCATTGGTCAGGCTCATCTCCGATGTCGAGATCAGCCAGCGGCCGTCGGTGGTCTGGAATAGATCTTCGCGAAACTTCGGCAGCTGCGTCGTCCCGAATGCCGCTTCGTCGCGGACCATCAGCGGGGTCGCGCATTCGGTATAGCCCGCGTCGATCGTTTGCCGGTCGATCATGAATTGTCCGAGCGCGCGTTCGAGCCGTGCCATCTGACCCTTCAGAAACGCAAAGCGCGCCCCCGACATCTTTGCCGCGGTTTCGAAATCGAGGCCCAATGCGGGCGCAAAATCGGCGTGTTCCTGCGGCGTGAAGTCGAAGGTCCGCGGGGTACCCCAGCGCGCAATTTCGACATTGCTGTCCTCGTCCATCCCGTCGGGGACGTCGGCCGTGGGCAGGTTGGGGAGCGCGGCGAGCATGTCCTGCAACGCACCAAGCTGCTCGCGCTCAGCCTCTTCCTTCGCGGGAAGGGCGGTCTTGAGCTCCGCCACCTCGGTCTTCAGCGCCTCGGCCTTGTCCTTGTCGCCGCTCGCCATCGCCTGGCCGATTAGCTTCGATGCCTCGTTGCGGCGCGCGAGCGAGGCCTGGATTTCGGTCTGCAACGCGCGCACCGCCGCGTCGGCGGCGAGGATTTGTTCGGACAAGGGGGCGAGGCCGCGGCGCGCGAGGCCGGCGTCGAAAGCTTGCGGGTTTTCCCGGATCAGGCGGATATCGTGCATCGCCGCGCTATGGCGTCGCCGGGCGGGGGGTGCAAGCCCGATGCGCGCATGAAAAAGGGGCCGCCCCGAAAGGCGGCCCCCCAGTCGGTGGCCCGGGTTAGCCCCCCCGCGCCTCCAGTGGATCGCTTATGCTGCGTCGGCATCCTTGTCGTTGCGGTTCGCGGCGCGGCGGCGCGCGACGAGCGCGGCGGCGGCGGCGCCGAACAGCAACAGCATCGGCGGCGCGGGAACCGGCGTCGGATCGCCCGACGAGCTGCTGGTGCTGCCGCCCGAACTGGACGACGACGAAGAGGACGACGAGGAGCTGCTGCTCGACGAAGAGGACGAACCGGTGCTGCCCGTGCTCGTGCTGCCGGTCGAACCCCAGCTGCTGCTGCCGCCGGTCGCGCCCGACGAGGTCGCGCCGCTCGACGTGCTGCCGCTCGACGAGGACGATGACGACGAGGAACTGCTCGACGACGAGCTGCCCGATCCGCCCGAACTGCTGCTCGATCCGCCCGAGCTGCCGCTCGACCCGCTGGAGCCGCCCGAACTGCCGTGCGACGAACCGCCCCAGCTCGAACTGCCGTGCGACGAGCCGCCCTTGGACGAGCTGCCGTGTGACGAGCCGCCCTTCGACGAGCTGCCGCCCGACGAGGAGGAGCTGGAAGAGGAGGAACTGGACGAGGACGACGAGCTCGACGAAGAGCTGCTGCTCGACGACGTCGAGCTGACGCCGCCGGTCGAGGTCGATACATTGCCCGACGAGGTGCTGACGCCGCCGGTCGAGGTCGACACGCCGCCCGTCGAGGTGCTGACACCGCCGGTCGACGTCGAAACGCCGCCGGTGGACGTGGAGACACCGCCGGTCGAAGTGGAAACGCCGCCGGTCGAGGTCGAGGTGCTGACGCCCCCGGTCGAGGTCGACACGCCGCCCGAAGTCGTGCTGCTGGTCGTGCTGAGGCCGCCCGTGGTGGTCGAGGTCACGACGATGCTGCCGCTGCTGCCGCCCGAGCTGCCGCCGAAGAAACCGCCGAAAAAGCCGCCGCCGAACCCGCCGCCAAAGCCGCCGCCGATGACCGTGACGCCGCCGCCGCTGCCGCCGCCTTCAAAGCCGCCGCGCTGCGGAAAAGGAGCGTAGGGAATGGGGGGCAGGGGGATCGTCTGGGTGACGACCTGCGTCTGCGGGGTCGCGGTGCGGATGACGCGCTTGGTGGTGACGACGCGGCGGACCCGCTTCACCGGCTTGCGCGCCGCGTGGCGCTTGCGGACGACCTTCTTCGCCGGTCCGGCGCAGGGCGAGCAGGACTGGGCCGCCCGCGCCTTTGGCACGTCGGCAACCTGCATTGCGCCGCCACCGATCAGCGCACCACCGCAGGTGCAGGCACAAAGCTTGGCGAGGGCCATTCGGACAGACATAGGTTTCTCTTTCTTTCCCGTTGCAGGTGCGAAGCGCCATCCACCGACACCCGTTTCACCTTCGCTATACGTCAATAGGTCAAAGCTTTGCGAACGCGGCAATTGCGTTAACCGCGTTTGTCTGTCCGACAGCGGGAAAAGGGACGCGGAATCAACCGAAATCGCCATTACTGTCCCAAATTAGTACGGAAACTGCAATGATTCTATGCGATTGGTTAATCTTCGGCCCTAAATCCGCACTCCGATGCCTGGCTCGCGACGTGCGAAATGAGGGCGGGAATCACCATTGGCAGCGCGGTCGTTCAGCCGCGCTTCACGCCCCGCCGTTATCCACCGCTTCGGCGCTTGTATCGTAACCGGCGGCTGGTTATAGGCGCGCCACTCCCTGCACCGTCCCGCGGTCCGCAGGGTGACAGGAAAGGACGCGAGAGCCCCTCATGCCGACCAAGATTGCCGATGTTGGCGCAGACGCGCTTCGCGAAGCCAAGGACAATCTGGATTCGGATTACATCCCCGGCGACGACGAAGAGTTTATGAACGAGCGGCAGCAGGAATATTTCCGCGGCCTGCTCCTCGCATGGAAAAAGTCGATCCTGTCCGAAGCCGAATCGACGCTGGCGCATCTACAGGACGGCCCGCTGCGCGAGCCCGACTTGGCCGACCGCGCGTCGAGCGAGACCGACTGGGCGATCGAACTCAGGACCCGCGACCGCCAGCGCAAGCTGATTGCCAAGATCGACGCCGCGATCCGCCGCATCGACGAGGGCGAATATGGCTATTGCGCGGTGACCGGCGAGCCGATCTCGCTGGCGCGGCTACAGGCGCGCCCGATCGCGACGATGACGCTGGAGGCGCAGGAGCGCCACGAGCGCAACGAGCGGATTTCGCGCGAAGACTGACCCGCGGCGGGACAATCTGGTCCCATTTACGTTTCGGCAACCGCTGGCTTTTAGATTCTCGCGTCTGACAATGGACGCGGGGAACAGGTCGCAATGGAATCGCGTGGACCGGTATCGGTGGATGAAGAAGTGGCGGCGCTGTCGCGCGCGGCCGATCGGGACAGCCTGTTCCTGCAGGCCGGGCTGACGGTTCCGGGACGCACCGAACCCGTGGTCGTGCGCGTGCGCAACCTGTCGCCCGGCGGGATGCTCGCCGAAGGCAAGCTGCGTATCGAGCAGGGTGCCACCGTCGAAGTCGATCTGCGCAACATCGGCCCCGTGGGCGGCCGGGTCGTTTGGGCGGGGGTCGGGAAATTCGGGATCGCGTTCGACTATCCGATCGATCCGCAGGCGGTTCGCCGCCAGATCGCCGTACCGTCGGATCTGCCGCCGCATCTGCGGCGGAGCGGCCTTGAAACAGGGCCATTCTACCGCCGACGCTGATGCGGCCAATGGGCGGCACCAGCGGGCGGTAGCGCTCGGCAGTCGTCAGGCGACCGCGAGCATCTCTTCCTTGATCCTCAGTTTCTGTTTCTTCATTTGCGCCAGCAAGGCCGTGTCGGGGGCGGGGCGGCGCTCTTCATTCGCAATTTTCGCGTCGAGGTCCGCGTGGCGGGACTTCAGGGCGGAAAGATGCGAGTTGCTCATGGGCCATTCTCCTTTTCGACTCGATTGGCAGGGCGGAGTAAAACACGAATCGGCGCGAATGTCGTCGCGATTCGGTCAGCCGGTCCCCGTTGCGGACCAGCGGTGAACGTGGCAGGGACAGCGTCGTGAACCCCGAAGAAATTGCCCAGCGCCTGGAACTGCTTCGCGTCGAGCATCGCGACCTCGATTCCGCCATCATCGCGCTTGGCGAAGCGGCGGTGCCCGACCAGTTGCAGCTGGCGCGGCTCAAGAAACGCAAGCTCAAGCTGCGCGACGAAATCGCCTGGTGCGAAGACCAGCTGGTCCCCGACATTATTGCCTGAATGAAAACGGGACGCACGGCGCGCCACATTCGTGGTTAGCGCCATTGCATTGCCGCGCGGGCGTGGCATCCATGATGGGATGACCGCCGAGACTACCGACAGGATGGCCACGACACCGGTGCAGCGCGCGCAGGTCGAAAACCTGTATGTCGAGGCCATGGTGCTGGCCGACGAGGCGCATGCCGCCTTTGCCGCGCAGCGCGACCTTGGCGGCATTCGCCGCGACGGGATGCTCCAGATCGGGCTTGCCTGCGAATCGCTGAAGACGACGACGCGGTTGATGCACGTCATCGCCTGGCTGCTCCATCGCCGCGCAATGATCGCTGGCGATCCGGGTGCCGGGCCTGACGACAGCGCGGCGCGCATCGGCGATCCGGTCGCCGCCGACTGGGACATCTGCACCGACTTCGACGCGCCGGTGCAACGCATCATCGCGGCAAGCGAGCGTCTGTTCGAACGTATCGCAGCACTGGAAGCGGGGTGGGCCGCGCCGCCGGTGACCCCGGTGCAACAGCTGCTCGCGCGGATCGAAGCGCGGTTGTAGGCGGGTTATGCCGGCTTTGGGGTGGCGAGCTGGCTTTTCCCTCTCCCGTCGGGAGAGGGTTACGCAGGCTTGGCTGCGCAGCAACCTAGCCGAAGTTGGGTGAGGGGATCACTTTCGGATACGAAAACCAGCCTCTGACACCCTCACCCGACCCTCTCGCAAGGGGAGAGGGCTTTATGTCCGCTATCGGCCGAAACCGGCCGCTAACCCAACCAATCCACCCACGCGCCATGCGCATGCGCATGCGCCAGTTTCACCGGTTCGGCGCCGCCCGGCCAATATCGCACGACGAGTTCATGATGATGTACCGTCCGATTGGCTTCCAGCGCGATCCAGGCCAGCGGGTGCTCGGCGGTCGCGCGGGCGCCTGCGGCTACCATTGCGGCGGTGACGCGGGCCTGCTGGTCGGCGGGGACATATTGCCAGACGATCGAGTGCATCAGCACGCGGGTGGTGCCTTCGGCCTGCGGGCGCGCCAGTTCGGCCTCGACGAAATCGGCGGCATTGGCGCGGGTCAGTTGTGGCGCGCGATCAGTTGCCGCAGCGATCGCGGCCTCCATGCGCTGGAAGCGGACATGATGTTCGGGCCAGATATAGGCCTTCAGCCGCAGCGCCTGCGCCGGATCGGTCAGGTCGACGGGGGCAACGTCGCAGCCTTTGAGGCCAGTAACCTCGATCGTGCGCATCGGCGGATGGTTGCCGCGCCATTCGGGCGTGAAGGCCATCGCGCCGGGTGTCGGGCCGACATGCACTCCGCCGAGGTCATAATGATAGCGGTCGATCATCAGGTTGATCCCCGCGCTCGACCCGATCTCAAGGCAGTCGAAGCGCGGCGGCAATCCTTGGTCGGCCAGCCACAGCATCGCGGCGATGAAGTTCGACGAGCGGCCCGCCTCGTTGGTCTGCGGCGGGCCGTCGAGCCACGGGAGCAGTGCTGCCTCATGCCGAGCGACGACCCCGGCGACGATCGCGGCATCGTTGATGTCGTCGGCATCGGCATAGATCGGCGCCAGTTCATGCGCGGTTCCGGCAAGGTGCAGCGCGTGCAGCCCGCCCGCGGCGCGTAGCGGCAGCGCATCGGCGAGCGGCGCGCCTTTCCAGTCGGCGATGCGGCGGGCAAATTCGCTGGCAGGCTGGTCGAGCAACGCGGCCAGCGCCGCCACGATCCGCGCGGTCACCGGGGCGCCGTTGGCCCGGCAATAGGCGACCTGATTGACAAAGGCAGCGCGCACCGCAGCGGGGCCGGTATCGCCCAGTTCGATAGGCTCGTAACGCTCGCTCATTGCCCTTTGTCCCGTCGCCGCCTATGTGCGCGACGCTTATGCCCGAACCGATCATCTTTGCCATCCCCAAGGGACGCATCCTCGACGAGGCGCTGCCGCTGCTGGCGCGCGTCGGGATCGAGCCCGCGGCAGACTTTTTCGACAAGAAAAGTCGCGCGTTGGTGTTCGGGACGAACCAGCCGCACATCTCGCTGATCCGCGTCCGCGCGTTCGACGTCGCGACGTTCGTGGCGCACGGCGCGGCGCAGCTCGGCATCGTCGGGTCCGATGTGGTCGACGAATTCGATTACAGCGAGTTGTACGCGCCGGTCGACCTCGGCATCGGCCATTGCCGCCTGTCGCTGGCCGGGCCGGAAGGTAGTGCGCCGCCGGGGCTGGGCGAAAGCCATATCCGCGTCGCGACCAAATATCCGGCGACGACGCGGCGCTGGTTCGCAGGCCAGGGCATCCAGGCCGAGTGCATCAAGCTCAACGGTGCGATGGAAATCGCGCCAAAACTGGGGCTGGCTTCGCACATCGTCGATCTGGTATCGACGGGGCGGACCTTGGTCGAAAATGCGCTCGCCGAGCAGAAAATCATCAGCGACGTATCGGCGCGACTGATCGTCAATCGTGCCGCGTTCAAGCTGCGCTCGGCCGAGGTGCCGGCGCTAGTGGAGCGGTTCCGGCAGGCGGTGGGCGATGCGGCGGCTTGATGCTTCCGCCCCCGGCTTTGCGGCCGAGTTCGACGCGCTGGTCAACGACCGGCGCGAGAGCGAATCCGACGTGTCGAGCGACGTCGCGGCGATCATCGCTCGGGTGAAGGCCGACGGCGACGCGGCGCTCGCGGATTATACCGCGAAGTTCGACCGCTTCAACTTGGACGCGAGCGGGTGGAGTATCTCGAAGGCGGAATGCGCCGCAGCCTATGAGGCGCTGGTCCCGGACCTACGCGACGCGCTCAATCTCGCCGCCGACCGCATCCGTGCTTATCACGCCGCCCAGCTGCCGGAGGACCGCGATTATCGCGACAGCACCGGCGCACGGCTCGGCGCGCGCTGGAACGCGGTCGATGCGGCGGGGGTCTATGTTCCCGGAGGTCGCGCCGCCTATCCGTCGTCGGTGTTGATGAACATCCTGCCTGCGAAGGTCGCAGGGGTCGGGCGTATCGTCATGATGACCCCGACGCCGGGCGGTGAGACCAATCCGGTGGTGATGGCGGCAGCGCATATCGGCGGGGTCGATGAGATCTGGCGGGTCGGCGGGGCGCAGGCTGTCGCGGCGCTGGCTTATGGCACCGACAAGATTGCACCCGTTGACGTTGTCACGGGCCCCGGCAACGCGTGGGTCGCCGAAGCGAAGCGCCAGCTGTACGGCGTCGTCGGCATCGACATGGTCGCGGGACCGAGCGAGATTGTCGTCGTCGCGGATAGCCGGAACGACCCGCGCATTATCGCCGCCGACCTGCTCAGCCAGGCCGAGCATGACCCGACCAGCCAGTCGATCCTGTTCACCGACGATGCCACCTTCGCCGAGGCGGTCGCCGCAGCGGTCGACGCGATCATCCCGACCCTGAGCACTGCGGCGACGATGCGCCAAAGCTGGGATGCCAATGGCGCCGTCATCGTTGTCCCGACGCTCGCCGATGCGATTCCGTTCTGCGACCGGCTAGCCCCCGAACATCTCGAACTCGCGGTCGATGCTGCCGAGGCTGATGCGCTGTTCGCCAAGGTGCGCCATGCGGGGTCGGTCTTTCTCGGCCGCCAGACCCCCGAAGCGATCGGCGACTATGTCGCCGGTCCCAACCACGTCCTTCCCACCGGCCGCCGCGCGCGCTTTTCGAGCGGGCTGTCGGTCACGGATTTCATGAAGCGCACCAGCTTCCTCGCACTGGACGAAGCCAGCCTCGCCGCGATCGGCCCCGCAGCGGTCGCGCTTGCCGGGGCCGAGGGGCTTCCCGCGCACGCGCTATCGGTCAGCCAGCGGCTCAAGTAGAAAAGAACCATGAACCAACGCGCCCAGTCTCGCTCCGCCGCCCGTCTCGCCGCCGTACAGGCGCTTTATCAGCACGAGATGGAGGCGACCCCCGTTGCCAAGCTGATCCACGAATTTCACCAGCACCGGATCGGCGCGACGATCGAGGATGCCGAATATGCCGACGCCGACGTCGCCTTTTTCGACGACATCGTGAAAGGCACGCTGGCGCGCGCCGACGAGATTGATGCGGCGATCGTCGCGCGGCTGGCCAGCGGCTGGTCGATGGAGCGGCTCGACCGCACGATGAAGGCGATCCTGCGCGCCGGGGCCTATGAACTGATCGCGCGCGGCGACGTGCCGGTCGGCGCGGTCGTCAGCGAGTATGTCGATGTCGCCAAGGCGTTTTTCGACACGCGCGAGGCGGGGTTTGCCAACGGCCTGCTCGATGCAATCGGCAAGGATGTACGGGCGAAATAAAGGGTGCCGTGCCCCTGCGAAGGCAGGAGCCCCTCATCCGACCGTACAACTTTTCTCCGACCGGTGACGGACCCCTGCCTTTGCAGGGGCACAGCTATCGAAGACCGCTTATTCGCGCTAAACGCGCATCATGTCCGAAACCGAATTCATCGCCCGTCTGCGCGCCATTGCGACCGATGCCGCTGCGCGCGGCCTGACCGACGATGCGGCCGAATGGGAAGGGCTGGTCCTCACCCACGACATGATCGTCGAAGGCGTGCATTTCCTGCCCGATGACAGCCCGCAGGACGTCGCGTGGAAGCTCGTGGCGGTGAACCTGTCGGATCTCGCAGCGAAAGGCGCCGCGCCGGTGGGCATACTCGTCGGCTACAGCCTGGGCGACGACGCCTGGGACGCGGCATTTGTCGAAGGACTCGATCTGGTCCTGCGCCGCTTTGGCGTCATCCTGCTCGGCGGTGACACGGTGCGCGTTCCCGCGGGCGCGCCGCGCAGTTTCGGCCTGACCGCGATCGGCCGGGCACCGCCCGGGGGGGCGCCGTCGCGAGCCGGGGCGCGGCCCGGCGACCAGCTGTGGGTGACCGGGACGATCGGCAACGCCGGGCTGGGACTCGCGATGCGACTGGGGCAGGTCGAGGCGAACGAAACCTGCCTCGCCGCCTACCGCCGCCCGCAACCGCTCACGACATTCGGACAGGCGATCGCGCCGCATGTTCACGCGATGATGGATGTTTCCGACGGCCTGCTGATCGACGCCGGGCGCATGGCCGACGCCAGCGGGTGCGAATTGCTCCTGAGGTTGGAGGCGGTGCCGTTGTCGGCGGCGCTGCTCGCGGTGCGGCCCGATGTGGTCGATACGCGGCTGGCGGCGGCGAGCGCCGGGGACGATTACCAGTTGCTGTTCGCCGCCGATGCGGGCGCTGGCGACGCGATCCGCGCAATCGCCGCGGGACTGGACGTTGTGGTGACCGCGGTCGGTCATGCGGGGGTCGGGGCGGGGCTGGTGCTGACGCATCATGCGCGGCGTGTTGCGCTGCCCGATCGGCTCGGTTTCACGCATTGAGGCAAAAGCGTTACAAAAGCGCCGAATAACCGGGCTTGCCCTTGGCTTTCTTTCTTCCCATAACGCGGCGGTCAATTTGGGGCGGTCGCATCAGGGGAGAGGGCGAACCGGCATCGACAAGTCGGACGCTCGACGATTTACTCTGCGGTTGCCCTTCTCAATGGGAAGGAAGAGACACGCATGAATCCGGTTTTGATCGCGATAGCGTGCGGCCTGTTGGCCGTGCTCTATGGCTTCGTTACCTCCCGGCAGGTGCTCGGCGCCTCGGCCGGTAACGAAAAGATGCAGGAAATCGCCGGCGCCATCCAGGAAGGCGCCAAGGCCTATCTGGGCCGCCAATATCGCACCATCGCCTTCGTCGGCGTCGTCGTCGCCATTCTGGTCGGTCTGTTCCTCGGCCCGATCTCGGCAACCGGCTTTGTGATCGGGGCGGTGCTCTCGGGCGTCGCGGGCTATATCGGCATGAACATTTCGGTGAAAGCCAACGTCCGTACCGCAGCGGCGGCGCAGACGGGCCTTCAGGCCGGCCTGACCATGGCGTTCCGTGCCGGCGCGATCACCGGCATGCTGGTGGCGGGGCTGGCCCTGCTCGCGATTTCGGTCTTCTTCTGGTACCTGATCGGCCCGGGTGGCTTTACCGTCGGCGGCGAGGACCGCACGGTCGTCGATGCGCTCGTCGCGCTCGCGTTCGGCGCTTCGCTGATCTCGATCTTCGCGCGTCTGGGTGGCGGCATCTTTACCAAGGCAGCCGACGTCGGCGCCGACCTGGTCGGCAAGGTCGAAGCGGGGATTCCCGAAGACGATCCGCGCAACCCCGCGGTGATCGCCGATAACGTCGGCGACAATGTCGGCGACTGTGCCGGCATGGCGGCCGACCTGTTCGAAACCTATGTCGTGACCGTCGGCGCCACCATGGTGCTGATCGCGCTGCTGCTGAAGGGTGCGGGCGACATGCTGCTGCCGCTGATGAGCCTGCCGTTGCTGATGGGCGGCGTCTGCATCATCACCTCGATCATCGGCACCTATTTCGTCCGCCTCGGCAGCGGCACCAATGTCATGGGCGCGATGTACAAGGGCTTTCTGGTCACCGCGGTGCTTTCGGTCCCCGCGATCTGGTTCTCGACGCAATATGCGTTGGGCAGCATGGAAGCGCTGATCCCGGGCACCGATTTCAACGGTCGTTCGCTGTTCTATTGCTCGCTGCTCGGCCTGATCATCACCGGGCTGATCATCTGGATCACCGAATATTACACCGGCACCAACTATCGCCCGGTGCGTTCGATCGCCAAGGCGTCGGAAACCGGCCATGGCACCAATGTCATCCAGGGCCTGGCGATCAGCCTCGAATCGACCGCACTGCCCACGCTGGTAATCTGCGCCGGCATCATCATCGCCTATATGCTGGCGGGGCTGATCGGCATTGCGTTTGCCGCGACTGCGATGCTGGCGCTGGCCGGCATGGTCGTCGCGCTCGACGCCTATGGCCCGGTCACCGACAACGCGGGCGGCATTGCCGAAATGGCGGGCCTCGACGACAGCGTGCGTGAAAAGACGGATCTGCTCGACGCGGTGGGCAACACCACCAAGGCGGTGACCAAGGGTTATGCCATCGGTTCGGCGGGTCTTGCGGCGCTGGTGCTGTTCGGCACCTATACCGCCGACATCACCGAATATTCGGCGGCGCTGGGGCTCACCGAGCCGCTGACCTTCTCGCTATCGTCGCCCTATGTCATCGTCGGGCTGCTGCTCGGCGCGCTGTTGCCCTATCTTTTCGGGGCGATGGGTATGACCGCGGTCGGCCGCGCGGCGGGCGAGGTGGTCAAGGATGTTCGCGACCAGTTCAAGAACAACCCCGGCATCATGACCTATGAATCGAAGCCCGACTATGCGCGGACGGTCGATCTGGTGACCAAGGCGGCGATCAAGGAAATGATCATCCCGTCGTTGCTGCCGGTGCTCGCGCCGATCGTCGTCTTCTTCGTGATCCGCGCGGTCGCCGGACCGGCCGCGGCATTGGAAGCGCTGGGCGCGCTGCTGCTCGGCGTCATTGTCGGCGGGCTGTTCGTCGCCATCTCGATGACCTCGGGCGGCGGCGCATGGGATAATGCCAAAAAATATATCGAGGACGGCAACCACGGCGGCAAGGGCAGCGAAGCCCACAAGGCCGCGGTGACCGGCGACACGGTCGGCGATCCCTACAAGGATACCGCGGGTCCGGCGGTCAATCCGATGATCAAGATCACCAATATCGTGGCGATCCTGCTCCTCGCAGCGCTGGCACACGGCGCGGCGTAAGCCGGGCTACCTTGGTGAGAAAGAAAAGCCCCGCCGGAGCGATCCGGCGGGGTTTTTTATGGCGGCTTTGGGGTGGAGAGCGGCCTTTCCCCTCTCCCGTCGGGAGAGGGATACGCAGGCTTGGTTGCGTAGCAACCTAGCCGAAGTTGGGTGAGGGGATCACCCGTCCACACTGAAATCTAACCTCGGACACCCTCACCCAACCCTCTCCCAAAGGGAGAGGGCTTTACGTCCGCAACCGGTCGTTAGCCGCCGCTCAGTTCGCGCCTGTCGCCTTCATCTGCGCCGCATAGCCCGCTTGCACCATCGCGCTCATCCGGTCGAACAGCGCATCGGGATCGCTGCGGCGCAGCGCCGCAATCGCCGCCTCGGCGCCCTCGGCCACCACCAGCTCGCGCGTTCCGGCGTCGACCGCCGCCAATATCTGCGCGGCAGCGAAATCGGGCGAGAGGCCGTTGTCGATCGCGGCATCACTTTCCCCCCGCACCGATCCATCGGCGTTGAGCGCGTTGCGGCTGACGTTGGTCCGGACCGATCCGGGGGCGACAACCAGCACCTTCAGTCCAAGATGTTCGTTCTCCGCCCGCACGCTGTCGTGATAGCCGATCAGGCCGTGCTTCGCGGCGCAATAGGCGCTGCGAAGTGGCACCCCGGCGATCCCCGCGACGCTGGAGATGGCAATGATGTGGCCGCCCCCTGCCGCGATCATGCGCGGGAGCAATTGCTGGGTCAGCGCAATGGGGGCAAGCAGGTCGACCGCGACAATCTGTTCATAGACCGCAAAATCGGTGTCGACCGCCAGGCTGCGCTGCGAGATGCCGGCATTGTTGACGAGGCCGTCGATGCGGCCGCACCAGTTCCACGCCTGTTCGACCAGTGCGGGGATCGCGCCGTAATCGGTCGCCTCGAACGGCAGGATCATTGTTCCTGCGCCGCAGTCGCCGGCGACGGCTTCGAGCGCAGCGACATTGCGCCCCGACAGGATCAGCCGCGCACCGCGCGCGGCGAGCGCCCGCGCCAGCGCCGCGCCGATGCCCGACGACGCTCCGGTGATCCACCAGCATTGATCCTTCATCATCGCATCCCCATCTTGATATCCGCACCAGCGTGATACGGCGCGGGGATGGCGTCAAGGCGTCCCACAGCACGGCTGTGCGCAGGGGTGGCAATTTTGTTGCGAATCTGTTATAATTAATATCAACGCGCCGACATTCTGCCTCTTCCCGTCGCGGGCTGGGGCGTTTTCCGGCGTTCCGATGGAGCCATATCCCTTGTCACTCTGACTGGCTAGCGCCGACCCAAAGCATATCCCCCTTGGCTAGAGGGCGGGATGGGCGACTTGTCGCAGTTTCAGATCAGGGTCAAGGTACAAGAAAAGGAATTTGCATGTCCGTGAACACGCTCTTGTTCGAAGTCGGCGATTATGTTGTTTATCCGAAACATGGCGTGGGGCGCGTCATCGAGTTGCAGAAATCCGAAATCGCGGGGATGCAGCTGGAACTTTATGTCCTGCGCTTCGAAAAGGAAAAAATGACCCTTCGCGTGCCGACGAACAAGGCCGAAGGCGTGGGGATGCGCAAGCTGTCGTCGGACAAGACGCTGAAGGAAGCGCTCCAGGTGCTGACCACCAAGCCGAAGGTGAAGCGCACCATGTGGTCGCGCCGCGCGCAAGAATATGAAGCGAAGATCAATTCGGGCGACCTCGTGTCGATCGCCGAAGTGACCCGCGACCTGTTCCGCGCCGACGACCAGCCGGAGCAGAGCTATTCGGAGCGCCAGATCTTCGAAGCGGCGTCGAGCCGCCTCGCGCGCGAACTCGCCGCGATGGAGGAAAGCGACGAAAAGACCGCGCAGGCGAAGATCCTTCAGATCCTCAACGAACATGCGCCGCTGTATTACGCCGAAAAGGTGTAAGATCGCGGAGTAGCGATAAGGAAAGGGGCGGTCCGAAAGGGCCGCCCTTTTTCTTTACCCCTCTCCCCTTGGGGGAGAGGGCAGCAAGACTTGCGAGCTTGCTCGCTAGTCGCAGCGGGTAAGGGCCCGGCAACGCCGCATACCCCCACCCCGCTTCAGCTAGGCAGCAAGCTGCCAAGCTTTCGCATCCCTCTCCCCCAAGGGAGAGAGGGAATCACGGATACACCGCCCCCACGAAATACAGCCCGTCGGGCGGCGCATTCAGCCCCAGCGCCTGCCGGTCCGCCGCCTCCAGTGCGGCCTTTAAATCGCGCGCCGACCATTTGCCATGGCCGACGAGCGCAAGCGATCCGACCATCGAGCGCACCTGATGGTGCAAAAAACTGCGCGCCGCGGCCTCGATGATGATCTCCTCGCCGTGGCGGCTCACCGTCAGCTTATCGAGCGTCTTCACCGGGCTCTGCGACTGGCAATGCGCCGAGCGAAAGGTCGTGAAATCATGGAGGCCAATCAGCTGTTGCGCCGCCGCGTGCATCGCATCGGCGTCGAGCGGCCGCGCGACCTGCCACGCCAGCCCCTTGTCCCACGTCAGCGGCGCGCGGCGGTTGACGATGCGATATTCGTATGACCGGCCGATGCAGGCAAAGCGCGCGTGCCAGTCGTCCGGCACCACCGCGCACCCGATGATCGCGATCGGCGCCGGGCGAAGCTGCGCATTCAATGCCTCGGTCAGCTTGAACGGGGTCAGCGGCTTGGCGATGTCGACATGCGCCCGCATCGCGATCGCATGGACGCCGGCGTCGGTACGCCCGGCGCTCAGCACCTGCACCTCTTCGGCGGTGAAACGATGGATCGCTTCCTCGATCGCCTGCTGAACGCTCGGCCCATGCGCCTGCCGCTGCCAGCCCATATAGGGGCGGCCGTCATATTCGATGGTGAGCGCGAAGCGGGTCATGGGCTCCCCCCATTTTCGTCACCCCGGACCTGATCCGGGGTCCATCGCAGCGCCGAAGTCATGGACCCCGGATCAAGTCCGGGGTGACGACGGAGGGGAGCGATCATCATGCCAGCCGCGTCCCTGCTGCAATCGCCCGTCCGCGCAGCAACTCTCCCGCTTCCATCGCCGGTTTCCCCGCACGCTGGATGCGCGTCACGCGGATGGCGCCGGGGTTGCAGGCGATCATCAGCGCATCGTCGATCGTGGTGCCAGGGGCCGCGCCCGCGACTGTCTTCGAAGGATGCACCACCTCGGCCGCCAGCACCTTGTACCGCTCACCCTCCAGCTCGAAAAAGGCGCCGGGCGCCGGATTGAATGCGCGAATCTGCCGCTCGACCTGCACCGCGCTGGTCAGGAAATCGAGCCGCGCTTCGCTCTTGTCGATCTTGGCGGCATAGGTGACGCCGTCGTCGGGCTGCGGCACCGGCGGAAAGGCGTGGAGGTCGCTCAGCACCCGCCGCATCATCAGCGCGCCCATTTCGGCGAGTTCGTGGGTTAGCACCCCTGCGGTCTTGCGCGCAACGGGGGTCGGTTCGACCAGCCGCATCGCGCCGGTGTCGAGCCCGGCGTCCATCTGCATGATTGTCACCCCGGTTTCGGCGTCGCCCGCCAGGATCGCGCGCTGCACCGGCGCCGCGCCGCGCCAACGCGGCAGGATCGAGCCATGGACGTTGAGGCAGCCCTCGCGGGGTGCATAGAGGATCGCTTGCGGCAGGATCAGGCCGTAGGCCGCGACCACCGCGATATCGAGGTCGAGCGCGGCAAATTCCGCCTGCGCTTCCTTGCTTTTCAGGCTGCGCGGCGTGCAGACGGGTAGGCCATGCTCCTCGGCCCAGACCTGCACCGGACTTTTCTGCAATTTCTTGCCGCGCTGCGCGGGGCGCGGCGGCTGGCTATAGACGGCCGCAATATCATGCCCCGCCGCGTGCAGCGCGGCGAGCGTCGGCACCGCAAAGGGCGGCGTTCCCATGAAGGCGATGCGCATGGCTGCGGCCTTTGGCGGACGGCGAGGGATGGTGCAAGCCCCTCTCCCCTTGCGGGAGAGGGCAGCGAGACTTGCGAGCTTGCTCGCTAGTCGCAGCGGGAGAGGGGGCTGCACCGTCGCAACCCCTCTCCAGCCTCCGCTAGGCGCTCCGCGCCAAGCTTCGGCATCCTCTCCCGCAAGGGGAGAGGATTGTTGTGCGTCTGCGCGGGCCGCGATAGGTGCTGTTCATGGCCTCCACCGAAATCGAAGCCCTCGTCCAGCAACTCGCCCGGCTCCCCGGCCTCGGCCCGCGATCGGCGCGGCGCGCTGTGCTGCACCTGATGAAGAAGCGCGAGAGCGCGTTCGCACCGCTGCTCGCGGCGCTGCAAACCGTGTCCGAACGGCTCGTCACCTGCACCATCTGCGGCAATATCGACACGCACGACCCCTGCGCAATCTGCGCCGACCCGCGCCGCGATGCGCGGTCGCTGTGCGTCGTCGAGGAAGTGTCCGACCTATGGGCGCTCGACAAGTCGCGGCTGTTTCCCGGCAAATATCATGTGCTCGGCGGGCGGCTGTCGGCGCTGGAGGGCGTGCGCCCGCAGGATCTCAGCATCGACGCCCTCGTCGCGCGCGTCGCGGCGGGCGGCATCGACGAGGTCGTGCTCGCGATGAACGCAACGCTGGAGGGCCAGACGACCGCGCATTATCTCGCCGAGCGGCTGGAGGGTTATCCGGTGCGGCTGACGCAGCTGGCGCATGGCCTGCCGGTGGGGGGTGAGCTCGATTATCTCGATGAGGGGACGCTGGCGCAGGCGCTTAGGGCGCGGCGGCCGGTTGGTTAATAGCGAAAGTGATGAATAGACTTTTTGCGTCCGCAACATTGATTGCTTGTTCAGCCTGTTCTTCGACGACTGATTTTCAGCCAAGCGATGCGGAAATCGCAAAGCTCGAACGCAAGCTTGCCGCCAACCATTGCGTCGGAAATCTCGACAACTGGCAGCGAGCTTATGTGCGCAAGGAGTCGTTGGAGAATGAAGCCGGCCATTTCGACAGCAGGATGATCGAATTCACGTTGCAGAGAGCAGACGGGAAGGTGACGGTTGCCGGTAGAAAGCAGCTAAGCCGCTATGAAGATTGGGCAATTACTGGCGGATGCCGTGAACCAGACTGTCTGTTCGGTGGCTATGCCATTCCAACCGATGAATTACTGCTCGAATGTGGAGGGCCGCCAGCCCCTTGACCCCACGCCCCTCCGACCATACCTGACGCCCATGGCCATCCTACCCATCATAGAGACCCCGGACCCCCGGCTGCGCGTCATTTCGAAGCCCGTCGAGACGTTCGATGCCGAGCTGAAGCGGCTTGTCGCCGACATGTTCGAGACGATGTACGACGCCCCCGGCATCGGCCTGGCCGCAATCCAGGTCGGGGTGCCGAAGCGCATCCTGGTCATCGACCTGCAGGAGCCCGATCCTGAGGATCCGGAGGGCAAGAAGGTGATCCGCGAGCCGCGGGTGTTCATCAACCCCGTCTTTTCGGACGAGAGCGAGGAGCATAGCGTCTATCAGGAAGGCTGCCTGTCGGTCCCCGAACAATATGCCGATGTGACGCGCCCCGCCGAAGTCACTGTCGACTGGCAGGACGAGGACGGCAAGCACCACCAGGAACGCATGACCGGCCTGATGGCGACGTGCATCCAGCACGAGCACGACCATCTGGAGGGTATTTTGTTCATCGACCATCTGTCGCGGCTGAAGCGCGAGATGGTGCTGAAGAAGCTCGCAAAGCTCCGCAAGGCGGCGTGATTGGTTTTCCCCTCTCCCCTTGCGGGAGAGGGCGGCGAGACTTGCCAGCTTGCTGGCTAGTCGCAGCGGGTGAGGGGGCTGGCGCACTTGTGCGCCAAGAGACCCTGTCCCCCGATCTCGATGTCGCAAATTCTTGTGCGGCGCAGACGCGCCGCGGCCCCCACCCCAGTATCCCCTCCCGTAAAGGGAGGGGAGGATTTGGCTACTCCGCCTTCTTCGCCACCGCCACCATCGCGGGACGCAGCAGGCGGTCCTTCATCATATAGCCCGCCTGCATTTCCTGCACGATCGTGCCGGGCGTCTGGTCGCTCGGGATTTCGAGCATCGCCTGATGCTGGTTGGGGTCGAGCGGCAGGCCGATCGCCGCGATGCGCGTGATGCCGTTGCGTTCGAACACGCCGAGCAGCTCGCGCTCGGTCGCTTCGAGCCCGGTAATCAGCGGCTTGATCGCCTCGTCGGCGCGCTGTTCGTCGCTGAGCGCGGCGAGCGCGCGGCCCAGATTGTCGGCCACCGACAGGATATCGCGCGCAAATTTCGTCGCGGCATAGGCGTGCGCGTCGGCGACCTCCTTCTCCGCACGGCGGCGGACATTCTGCGTCTCGGCGCGCGCATAGAGCAGATCCTGCTGCACCGCGGCGAGCTGTTCGGCGAGCTTCGCCGCCTCGTCCTGCGGTTCGGTCGCGGGCGCTTCGGTTGCGGCGTCGTCGGTCTGGCCGTCGTCGACCGGCGTGTCATTTTCCATATTCGTCATAAACCTATCGTATCAGTCTGGAGAGCGATTGTGCGGTGAAATCCACCATGGGAACGATGCGGGCATAGTTCAAGCGCGTCGGGCCGATTACGCCCACGACGCCGACGACGCGCCCGTCCGCTCCGCGGTAGGGCGCGGCGATAACCGACGAGCCCGACAGCGAAAAGAGCTTGTTTTCGGAACCGATGAAAATGCGCGTCGCGCTGCCCTCGCGCGCGCTGTCGAGTAGCTGGGCGATGTCCTGTTTCGTCTCGAGTTCGTCGAGCAATTGCCGCACGCGGTCGAGGTCGCCGACCGCGCTGTCGTCGAGCAGATTCGCCTGTCCGCGAACGATCAGTACCGGCCGGTCGGCACCGTCGGACGACCAGATGGCAAGCCCGCGCGACACCAGATCCTGTGCGGCGCGGTCGATCGCGATGCGCTCGGCCTCGATCTCGCGGCGCACGCGCGCCATCGCTTCGGTCAGCGTCAGGCCACCGAGCGTCGCCGAAATGAAATTGCCCGCCTCGACGAGCGCCGAGGGGTCGAGTCCCGCGGGCACGTCGATCACGCGGTTCTCGACCGCGCCGTCGCCCGCGACCAGCACGACGAGTGCCTGCCGATCCGACATCGGCACGAACGCGACCTGTTTCAGCACGCGCTCATGCTTGGGGACGAGCACCAGCCCCGCGCACGCCGACAGGCCCGACAGCGCGGCGGTCGCCTGCGCCAGCGCGCTTTCGATCGGCCCGCCTTCGGACAGGCTCGCCTCGATCTGCGCGCGGTCCTCGGCGCTCGGTTCGGCAACTTGCATCATCCCGTCGACGAACAGGCGCAGCCCCTGTTCGGTCGGCAGTCGCCCCGCGCTGGTGTGCGGGCTGGCGAGCAGGCCATATTCTTCCAGATCCTGCATGACGTTGCGGATCGACGCGGGCGACAGGTTGAGCGCCGCGAGCTTCGACAGCGTACGCGACCCGACCGGCTGCCCCGTTTCCAGATAGGCGTCGACGACCAGCCGGAACACGTCGCGCGCGCGCGTGGTGAGTTCGGTGATCGGGGGCGTTGTCATGATGGGGAATTTAGGGATGCCGCGGCGCGGGGGCAAGCTATGCTCTGGCCAACCGCTCTACGCGCCGCTAAGCGCGCCGCACACAATCACAGGAGATTCCCCATGCGCCCTTCCGGCCGCGCCCCCGATCAGATGCGTCCCATCGCGATCGAAACCGCCTTCACCATCCATGCCGAGGGCAGCGTGCTCGTCAGCTTTGGCAACACCAAGGTGCTGGTCACCGCCAGCGTCGATGAAAAGGTTCCGCCGTTCCTGCGCGGCAAGGGGCAAGGGTGGGTGACCGCTGAATATGGCATGCTGCCCCGCGCGACGCACACCCGCGGCAGCCGCGAAGCGGCGAAGGGCAAACAGTCGGGTCGGACGCAGGAAATCCAGCGGCTTATCGGACGTAGCCTCCGCGCCGTGGTCGACATGAAGAAGCTCGGCGAGCGCCAGATCGTTATCGATTGCGACGTGATCCAGGCCGACGGCGGTACCCGCACCGCGTCGATTTCGGGCGCGTGGGTCGCGTTGCGCCTCGCGGTCGACACGCTGCTCGAAAGCAAGGCGATCAGCGAGGACCCGATCGTCGACAAGGTCGGCGCGATTTCGTGCGGAATCTACAACGGCACGCCGGTGCTCGACCTTGATTATGACGAGGATTCGGTGGCCGAGGCCGATGGCAATTTTGTGCTGACCGGGCGCGGCCAGATCGTCGAAGTGCAGGCGAGCGCCGAGGGTGCGACCTATGACGAGGAAGGCTTGCTGCGGTTGCTGCGCCTGGCGCGCATTGGCTGCGGCGAGATTTTCGCGGCACAGGACAAGGCGACGGGGCGCTGAAGTGACGCGCAAACTCGCTCCGGGCAAACTTGTCATCGCCAGCCACAATGCGGGAAAGGTGCGCGAAATCCGGGCGTTGCTCGAACCCTATGGCATCGAACCGGTGTCGGCGGGCGACCTTGGCCTGCCCGAGCCCGAGGAAACCGGGACGACGTTTCGCGAGAATGCGCTACTGAAGGCGCATGCGAGCGCGGCGGCGGCGGGACTGCCCGCGCTGGCCGACGATAGCGGGCTCGAGGTGACGGCGCTGGGCGGGCGGCCGGGCGTGTACACCGCCGACTGGGCGGAACGGCAGGCGTTCGAAGGGCCGCCGGGCCGCGACTGGTATCTGGCGATGGGCAAGGTCGAAGGGCTGCTCGCCGAGCAAGGCCCGGACGTCGACCGCAGCGCGCGCTTCGTTTGTACGCTGGCACTGGCGTGGCCCGATGGTCATGCCGATGTTTACGAAGGTGCCGCGCAGGGGACATTGACTTGGCCGCCGCGCGGGCTGATGGGATTTGGTTATGATCCCGTATTTGTTCCGATCGGTAAGTCATTGACTTATGCAGAAATTGACCCCGCAGACAAACATGCGATCAGTCACCGCGCCGATGCGTTTGCGAAGCTGGTGGCCGGGGCGTTTTAATTCCCCGCCCGCTTGCGGGAGGGGTTAGGGGAGGGCTTGTGGCAACCACGTACCGCACAGACACGCCCTCCCCCAACCCCTCCCGCAAGCGGGAGGGAGTCGAAGAACCGCTCGCCCTTTATGTCCACTGGCCGTTTTGCGTGTCGAAATGCCCCTATTGCGACTTCAACAGCCATGTTCGCGAGAGTGTCGATCAGGCGGTGTGGCGCGATGCGCTGCTGGCCGACTTGCGGCATGAGGCGGCGCTGCTGCCGGGGCGCACGGTCGGATCGATCTTTTTCGGGGGCGGGACACCCAGCCTGATGCCGCCGGCAACGGTGGCGGCGGTGATCGCCGAGGCGGCGGCGCTGTGGGGTCTGGCCGAAGATGTCGAGATCACGCTGGAAGCGAACCCCAATTCGGTCGAAGTTGCCAGTTTCGCCGATCTGGCCGCGGCCGGGGTCAACCGCGTGTCGATTGGCGTTCAGAGCTTTGATGCACAAGTGCTTGAATTCTTGGGGCGCGCGCACAGCGAGGACGAGGCGCGGCGTGCGATCGCGGCCGCGCAGGCGCATTTTGCGCGCGTCAGCTTCGACCTGATCTATGCGCGGCCGGGCCAGACGATGGCGGCGTGGGAAAGCGAGCTGGCGGACGCGCTGGCGTTCGGCACCGACCATCTCTCGCTTTACCAGCTGACGATCGAGCCGGGCACACGCTTTGCCACGCTGGCGGCGAAGGGCGAGCTGACCATTCCCGACGGCGATGCCGCCGCCGATCTGTTCGACGCGACGCGGGCGATGACCCGCGCCGCGGGCCTGCCGCGCTACGAGGTGTCGAACCATGCGCGGGTCGGGCAGGAAAGCCGCCACAACCTCGCTTACTGGCGCTACGCCGATTACGCCGGGGTCGGCCCCGGCGCGCATGGGCGGCGGTTGGGCCAGGCGACCGAGCGGCACAAAAAACCCGAAAATTTCATCGCTGCGGTCGAGCGGAACGGCCATGGCCTGAAGGTCGAAAGCGATCTGCCCGCGCCGGAACGCGCGACCGAGGCGATGCTGATGGGGCTGCGGCTGACCGAAGGCGTCGATCTGGCGCGGATCGAAGCGCGCAGCGGGCTGGCGCGCGACGCCTTTGTCGATGCGGATGCGGTGGCGCGGCTGGCACGGCAGGGGCTGATGGGCGCTGACGGCGACCGGCTGGTAGTGACCGACGACGGGATCTTGCTGCTCGACAGCATCCTTTCGGAGGTGGTGCGCACCGGCTGATCGCTCAAGGCCATTTGTCCTGAGCTTGTCGAAGGACCGTTTTTCCTTCACCGTCGAAAGAAGAACGGTGTTTCGACGAGCTCAGCACGAACGGGGTTGATAAGTGAGCGTGGACCTTATCCGCGATTGGGACGCCCATCTGGCGCATGAAAAGCGCCGGTCGGAGCATACGCGCCGCGCCTATATCGCGACCGCCCAGCGTTTCTGTGCTTTCCTGTCACAGCACCGGGGTGGTTCGGTCGATGGCGCGATGCTGGTCAGCCTGACCCCGAACGACCTGCGCGCCTATCTGGCCGACCGCCGTGCCGAGGGGCTGGGCAATGCGTCGGCCGCGCGCGAGCTTTCCGCACTGCGCGGTTTCCTGCGCTTCGTCGGCGGGTCGGGGGCCAGCGTCCCGCCGCTGCGCGGGCCGCGGGTCAAGAAGGGGCTGCCGCGCCCCGTCGCGCCTGCCGAGGTGATGGCGCTGGCGCAGGATGTCGAGGACAATGCCCGGCAAGGCTGGACCGGCGCACGCGATTTTGCCTTGCTGCTGCTGCTGTACGGCGCGGGGCTGCGCATCGGGGAGGCGTTGGGGCTCACGGGCGCGGCCTTGCCGCTCGGCGATACGCTGCGCGTCACCGGGAAGCGCAACAAGACCCGCATCGTCCCGATCCTGCCCGCGGTGGCAGCCGCCGTGGCGCGCTATGTCGAGGCTTGCCCTTATCCGTTCGCGAACGAAACCCCGCTGTTCCTGGGCGCGCGCGGCGGGCCGCTCCAGCCCGGCGTGGTGCGCGCCAGCGTCCGTGCCGCGCGACGTGCGCTTGGCTTGCCCGAACGCACCACCCCCCATGCGCTGCGCCACAGCTTCGCGACCCATCTGCTGGCCGGCGGCGCCGATCTGCGCAGCTTGCAGGAATTGCTCGGCCACGCCAGCCTGGCGTCGACCCAGGTCTATACCGCGGTCGATGCCGCCCATCTGCTCGACATCTACCGCAGCGCGCACCCGCGCGCCTAGGGTCAGGACCCATTAATTCCGCGCTCGAGGTTTGAAGCGATTTTGTTCAGGGCGAGGAGAAAAGGCGCAGGAATTAATGAGTCCTGACCCTAGGGGCGCGGCGTTTTCGGCTTCCAGGTGACGACGCGATAGACGTAGAACAGGACGATCGCCGCGATCGCCACCAGTGCGACGACGCCAATGATCTCCTCGACCGCCGAAAATTGTCCCGCGAACCAGCCGGCCCCTGCGAGCGCCGCGATCCAGATCGTCGAGCCTGCGGCGGTCCACAGCAGAAACCGGATCTGGCCCATGCCGACCATGCCCGCGGGCAGCGAGATCATCGTGCGCGCGATCGGCAGAAAGCGGCAAAAAAAGACGATCCCCGAGCCGTAGCGGATGAACCAGTCGTGCATCTGTTCGACCTCGTCCCAGTCAAGCGTCAGCCAGCGTCCGTGCCGGTCGACCAAAGGCCGCAGCCGCTCATAGCCGAACCACCGGCCGACCCAGTACCACACCCAATTGCCGAGCGTGGTGCCGAACACCGCCACCGCGACGAGCGTCCAATAGTCGAAGTTTCCCTTGGCGACCTCGGTCCCCGCGACGGTCATGATGACCTCTGAAGGGATCGGCGGAAAAACATTTTCGATAAACATCAGAATAGCGATGCCGAGATAACCCCAGCTTTTGATCAGTTCGGGGATAAGGTCGGTCATGATGAAATCGATATCCTGGATCGGGTGACGCCGCGGTCTGGTCGCCGCGCTGGTGATCGGCCGTCACGGGCCGGACGCGGCGATGGATTAGGCGCCGCGTGCCAAAGACGCAAAGGAAATTACCCGGCGATCCGCCGTGCGATCGCGTCCCAGATCATGCCGGCGGTGTCGCTGTTGTTGAAGCGGTCGATCGCGACGATGCCCGTGGGCGAGGTGACGTTGATTTCGGTCAGCCATTCGCCGCCGATCACATCGATGCCGACGAAGACCAGCCCGCGGTCCTTGAGCGCCGGGCCGAGTGCGGCGCAGATTTCCTGTTCGCGCGGGGTCAGCTCGGCCGCCTCGGCATAGCCGCCGACCGCAAGGTTCGACCGGAATTCGCCCTCGCCGGGTTTGCGGTTGATCGCGCCCGCAACTTCGCCGTCGACGAGCACGATGCGCTTGTCGCCCTGGGCAACGCTGGGCAGGAATTGCTGGACCATGAAGGGTTCGGGCCACACCTGTCCGAACAGCTCGACGAGCGCGCCGAGGTTGCTGCCGTCGGCGTCGATCTTGAACACCGCCTTGCCGCCGTTGCCGTGCAGCGGCTTGATCACGACCGCACCGTGGCGCGCCTGAAAATCCTTCACCGCGTCGAGGTCGCGCGTGACCATCGTCGGCGGCATATATTCGGCATAGTCGAGCACGAACACCTTTTCGGGCGCGTTGCGTACCGACACGGGATCGTTGACCACCAGGGTTTCGTCACGGATCCGTTCGAGCAGCCAGGTGCCGGTAAGATAGCCGAGGTCGAAGGGCGGATCCTGTCGCATCAGCACGACATCGACGTCGCGGCCGAGGTCGAGCGTCACTTCGTCGCCGAAGCGGTAGTGATCGCCCGCCTCGCGCTTCACGTCGAGCACGCGGTGCGCCTTCGTCGTCAGCCGCCCCGCCTCCCACGTCAGCCCGCGAACGTCGTAATGATAGAGGGTGTAATCGCGTTCGAGCGCCTTCAGCATCAGGTGGAAACTGCTGTCGCCCCCGATGTTGATGTTGTCCATCGGGTCCATTTGCACGGCGGCGCGCAGGGTCATTCGAAACTCCTCAGGGTTGCCAGACGTGGACCAGATGGCGTGGCAGGCGCCCCGGCGCAAGGAGCATCACGTCGATGCGGATGTCGTCGCCGGGGCGGGCGAAGCGGGGGGCGAGCATTTCCGCGGCGGCGGCGACGCGGCGAAGACGGAAATGGTCGATGGCCAGGTCAAGGTCTTCGGCGCGCTCGCGCCACTTCACTTCAATGAAGGCAATTGTGCGTCCCCGGCGTGCGACCAGATCGACCTCGCCCGCGGCGACGCGCAGCCGTTGCCCGACAATCCGCCAGCCGTGGAGGCGCAGCCACCACGCCGCGCGGCGCTCGGCCTTGCGTCCCCGCGCTTCGGCGGCGGCGCGTTTCAACCGGCGTCTTTCAGCGCCAGGGCGCGCGCATAGACGTCGTGGCGATCGAGCCCGAAGCGCTTGGCGACCGCTTTTGCTGCCTGCGCGACGGGTTTGTCGGCCATCGCCTCGCGCAGCGCCGCGGCGAGTGTCGCGTCATCGGCCGCTTCGGGGGCCGCCTCGCCGGGCGGGGCGACGACGATGACGATCTCGCCCTTCGGCGGCGCATCGGCGTAGCGTGCCGCGAGTTCGGTCAAGGTGCCGGTGACGCATTCTTCGTACAGCTTGCTGATCTCGCGCGCGACCGCCGCGTCGCGGTCACCAAGCCCGGCGGCGAGCGCGGCGAGGGCGGCGGCGAGGCGCGGGCCGCTTTCGTAGAAGACGAGGCTGGCGCGCAGCCCCGCAAATTCGGCGATCGCGTCGGCGCGCGCCTTGGCCTTGTTCGGCAGGAAGCCGGCGAACAGGAAGCGGTCGCTCGGCAATCCTGACAGGGTGATCGCGGCGATCGCGGCGCAAGGGCCGGGCAGGGTGGTGACGTGCCGCCCCGCCGCGCGGGCGTCGCGCACCAGCTTGTATCCGGGGTCCGAAATCAGCGGGGTGCCGGCGTCCGACACCAAAACGACAATTTCATCGGCCATGCGGCTGATCAGCGCCGCGCGCGTCCGCTCGTCGCTATGGTCATGATAGGGAGTCATCGGCACGCGCAGGCCAAGATGTGAAAGCAGCTTCGCCGTAACCCTTGTATCCTCCGCCGCGATCAGGTCGGCGCGCCCCAGCACCGCCGCGGCGCGCGCGCTGATGTCGCCGAGGTTGCCGATGGGGGTCGCGACGATATAGAGACCGGGCAAGGGAGAATTTGAGATGGTCGAATCTGGCATGGCGCCGAAAATGGCAGAAACTGCCCCCGCACGCCAAAATAATGCGCCGCCGCGCCGACAAATGTTGCGCGGGCTGGGCGTCGTCGCGATGGCGGGCCTGCTTGGCGCTTGTCAGGTCGTGCCGAAGGGCAATGGTCCGGCGACGCCGCCGCCGCCCGAAACCCCCACCGACAATGTCGGGCCCGGCCTGCCCACCGACACCGACCGCCACCGCGTCGCGCTGCTGGTGCCGCAGACCGGCGCCAACGCCGACGTCGGCACCGCGATCGCCAATGCGACGACGCTGGCCTTGCTCGATTCGCGGACCGAGCGCGTCCGGATCACCACCTATGACACCGCGTTGGGCGCCGCCGCGGCGGCGCGGCAGGCGGTCGCCGACGGCAACAAGCTGATCCTCGGCCCGCTGCTGAGCGAAGATGTGACGGCGGTGGCGCCGATCGCGCGCGAGGCCAAGGTGCCGGTGCTCAGCTTCTCCAACGACAGCGGCGTCGCGGGCAACGGCGTGTTCATCATGGGCTTTGTCCCCGGCCAGTCGGTCGAGCGCGTCGTCGCCTTTGCGCGCGGCAAGGGTCACCAGCGGTTCGGCGCTCTGGTACCGAAGAATGTCTATGGCGACCGGTCGGCGGCAGCATTCCGTGCCGCGGTTGCCGAAGCCGGCGGTACGCTGGTCGCGGTCGAATCCTACGACCGCAGCGCGACCGCGCTGACCGGCGCGGCGCGGCGGATCGCCAATGCCGGCGCGATCGATGCGGTGCTGATTGCCGACAGCGGCGGCAACGCGATCCGCGCGGTCCCGGTGATCAAGGGCAGCGGGCCGCGGCAGATATTGGGTACCGAGTTGTGGAATACCGACGCATCGCTGGGCGGCAACGCAGCGATGCGCGGATCGTGGTTCGCCAGTGTCTCCGACGGCCTTTATGGCCAGCTGGCGACCAAATATCGCACCCGGTTCGGCAAGGCGCCCTACCGGCTTGCCAGCCTGGGCTATGACTCGGTGCTGCTCACCGTGCGGATCGCGCGCGATTGGAAACCCGGCACTGCTTTCCCGGTCAATCGACTGATGGCTGCGGACGGCTTCGGCGGGATCGACGGCATTTTCCGGTTCAACAACCGCGGCATCGCGCAGCGGGCGCTGGAAGTGAGCGAGGTTGGCGCAGGCGGTTTCCGCGTCGTCGATCCGGCCCCGACCAAATGGTGACCGGCGTGGCCTGACCGCCACAGTCGTGCCGAAAAGCATTGCCCCGATGTGACGCGCGGCCTTTACGGCGCGGCTGTGTTCACTATATGGACAGGGCGCGCCGATCGCACTGATTCCGCGCGCCACCGTTTAACGTTCAGGAGATACAGCTATACCACCGCCCATGACTCGCCGCCCGCTGGCGCCCATGCCGCCAAAGAACGGCCCGCGATACAATGAATTCATCGCCTCGCCCAAAGTCCGCGTGATTGACGAGGAAGGCGAAAATCTGGGCGTAATGCTGACCGCCGAAGCGATCGAACAGGCCGCCGAAGTCGGCCTCGACCTGGTCGAAGTATCCCCCAACGCCGATCCGCCGGTGTGCAAATTCCTCGACGTCGGCAAGTTCAAATATGAGGCCCAGAAAAAGGCCAACCTTGCCCGCAAGAGCCAGAAAACGCAGGAAATCAAAGAGATCAAGATGCGTCCGAACATCGACGATCATGATTTCGAGGTGAAGATGAAAAAGGTCTTCGATTTTCTGGGCGAAGGCGACAAGGTCAAGATGACCATGCGTTTCCGCGGCCGCGAAATGAGCCACACCCAGCTTGGCCTGAACGTGCTCCAGCGCGTGGCCGAGATGACCGCCGAGATCGCGAAGGTCGAGGCGCATCCGCGCACCGAAGGCCGCCAGATGCTGATGGTGCTGGCGCCGAAGTAACGCGGGTCCCGCGTCAGCCGACAGGAAATTCGAGGGCGGTCGTTCCACCGGGGCGGCCGCCCTTTTCATATCGGCGCTCGGTCATTCGCACGCGGCCGTCGGCGGCGATCGTGACGAGCGTCGAGGCGCGCGTTCCGTAAACGTCGCCGCGCAAGAACAGCGCCGGGTCGTCATCGGCCGTCAGCGTGTCGACAAGGCTTTCGGGATCGCTGCCCGCCGCAACCACCGCCGCGAGCGCGGCGCGGAGCCGCTCGGCACGCGGGCAGGGGGCATCGACGGGCTCGTTGGCGAGCGCGTGGACGCCGGGGGCGAGCGCGGCGATCTGCGGTCGCGGCCGATTGGTCAGCAGTCGCGCGTCGCCGCCGCCGACCGCCAGCATGTTGAAGGCGTTGAAACGGTCGAGATCGGCCGCGGCCGGATCGGCGAACTGCCCGTCGCCGCGCAGCATGTCGACGACGAGCGCGCCGCGCGATTCCTTCGCCGGATCGAGCATCGCGCCGCGCACATTGGTGACGACAACCGCGCGGCCGCTGGGTCGATGCACGCCGAGCCATGTCCCGCCCGCCTGCAGATCGCGGCCGGCCACGATGCCGCTGCCATCTTCCCATGCGCCAAGCGGCGCCGCGGGGCGTGCGTGAAACTCGTCGCGGTTGCCGATGAGGATCAGCGGCCAGTCGGGGTGGACGCGGTGGGCAAGGGCGACGACGCACATGATGCGCCTATCGCGATCTCAGCGCGGCTTGCCAAGCGCCTTGGCGGGTCAACGCGACATCTTTGTTTCGGTGGCGCCGCCAGTGTGTTATGTTGTTAGCGCACCGCGGTTGCCGAAGGGCATTGGCGGATTGTTCGTTGCAGTCTTTCTGGGGAGGGAGATGATCATGACCGAAGCTGGAAAAACGCCTGTCCATCTGTGGGTGGTCGGGGTCGTTTCACTGCTGTGGAACGCCTTTGGGGCGGTCGATTACACGATGACCAAGCTGAAAAATCCCGAGTATATGGCGGCGTTCACCGCCGAGCAGCAGGCTTATTTCTACAGCTTCCCGTTATGGGCGAATGTCGGTTGGGCACTGGGCGTGTGGGGATCGGTGCTGGGGTCGGTGCTGTTGCTCATGCGCAGCCGCCACGCGGTGACGGCGTTTCTGCTGTCGCTCGTCGGTCTCGCGATCAGCTGCGTCTATCAATTCGGGATGCACTATGGCGATCTGGAGCGGATGTTCGGGACGTTTCCGATGATCTTTACCGCCGTGATCTGGGTCATCCTGATCGCGCTGTTCCTGTATGCGCGGGCGCAGGCGGCGAAGGGGGTGTTGCGGTAGCGACGCGGATTTGGGGTGGTTTCCCGACCTCCCCTCACTCGTCATCCCGGCCTTCGCCGGGATGACGATAGTGGTAAGGCAGGCTTCCTACCGCGCCCGGATAAACGCGCGCACATCCTCCGACAGTTTCCGCCGGTCCTCGTCGCGGATGTACATCATGTGGCCGGCGCCATAGTAAGTGTAGGTGATGCGATCCTGCGGAATGCCGGTGCGCGATAGCGCATATTCGGCGGCGAAGAATGGCGTCGCGAAATCATACCAGCCCTGCGCAACGAGCACCTTCAGCCCAGAATTTTCGCGCAAGGCCTGTCCGATATAGGGTGCGACGTTCAAATAGGCGTTGGTGTCGCGGCCGCCGATGCGCCAGTCCCACTGGCCGCCGATGCCGCCGATCGACTGATATTCGCGGTCCGTCTTGAACCCCAGCCCGTCGCGGCTCCAGCTGTTGATCGCGGCGGTGTAGCTTGCGTCGATGCCATAGAAGCTGGGGTCGTTGTCGGGACCTTCGCCTGCATTGTCATAATCCTTGCCCGTATAGCGGCTGTCGAGGCGCCCGACGGTAAGGCCGCGGTCGCGGAGCAATTCCTTGTAGAAGCGCTGCGGTGTCACGCGGAGGTCCGCCTGTTCGAGATAGGTTTCCGAAAGCCCTGTGAAGCGCGCAAGTTCGCGGCGGATCGCGGCGCGTTCTTCGCCTTGCAGTTTTTGGCCCTTGAGCAGCGCGGTGGCATAGGGACCGATCGCCCATTGGCGCGCTTCCTCGGCAAAGGCTTCGGGCGAAGTACCGGTCGCCTTGCCGTGGTAGAGCGCGGTCACCGCCATCGAGGGCAGGTTGGTGACCGGCGACAGCTCGTTGCCCGGCGTGTCGGCGCCCGCCGCAAAATCGAGCACGGTCGAAATCAGGATCAGCCCGTTGAACGCGACGTCATTATAGGTCGCGTTCATCAACTGGTGCGCGACCGCGGCGGTGCGGGTGGTGCCATAGCTTTCGCCGCCGAGATATTTGGGGCTGTTCCAGCGGCCATTGTCGGCGAGCCAGCGGCGGATCACCTCGGCCACCAGCTTCGCGTCCTGCGTCACCCCATAATAATCCTTGGGGTCAGCCTTGCCGATCAGGTGCGAGAAACCCGTCCCCGGCGGGTCGATGAACACCACGTCGGTGACGTCCAGCAAGGCGTCGGGATTGTCGACGATGGGATAGGGCGGCGCGCCGTCATCGACCCCGGTGCCGTTGATCGCGACACGCTTGGGTCCGAACGCGCCCATCATCAGCCAGACGGTGCCCGAACCGGGACCGCCATTGAACAGGAAGGTTACCGGACGGTTCGGGTCGCGCGGTTCCTTGACATAGGATGTGGTGACGACCGCGACTTCGGGCACGCCGTCCTTGTTCCTGATGATCGTCTCGCCGATCGTGGCGGCGTAATTGATCCGCTGGCCGCCGAAGGTGCCGCTGAGTTTGGTGGTGCGGATTTGCGGCTCGTAATCGGCGGGTTTTTCGGCCTTCGCTTTGTCGTTCTGGTCCTGGGCGTGGACGACGGCAGGAACCGCAGCGGCGAGCGCCAGCGCGATCAGCGACAGACCCGATTTCATAAACTTGTCTCCCCGTTTTGAAGCGCGGACGCTAATCCGCGCGCGGGGAGGGGGCAAGGGTGCTGGTCGGGTGTAGTGGGGTTTTGGTCGAAGGGCTCAGGCGGCGCGCGGGACGATGCGGTCCAGTTCGCCGTTCAGGGCACGCTTGGCTTCGAGCAACTCGTGATCGAGTTGCAAGCCAAGGAAAAAGCCTTCCGACATACGGAAATATCGGGCGAGGCGCAGGTCAAGGTCCGCATCCATATCGGCTTCGCCATCGATCACGGCCTGTATCTGCCGTGCCGAGACCCCGAGCGCCTTGGCAAGCGCCACCGCGTCCATGCCAAGCGGTTCCATGAACTCGGACAGCAGCAATTCACCGGCGTGGCTGTTGTGCAGCCAGTCGGGATTAGTGGTAGTCCGTGATTTCGACTTGCTCTGCATGTTCGTCTTTCCAGACGAAACATATACGCCATTTCATGTTAATGGAAATCGAATGTTGCCCGGCCCGATCACGCTCCAACGCGTGAAGGCGGTTCGACGGCGGATTGCGAAGGTCATCGAGCGTTCGGGCGCGATTGAGCAGTTTGAGCTTGTCCAGCGCGCGATTCTGGATGTCCGAAGGCAGCTTCCGGCTCCGTTCGCCGTTCCAGATTTTTTCGGTTTCGGGATCAGAAAAAGAGCGAATCATGTCAGAACTTTCCATCGCCTTGGCGATACAAAAGTGGAAGGCAGTTCTGACTAATCTTCAGCCTCGCCTCATCCGGCTGATGTGAAAGAATATATTCCGTGGCGGTGACAGCACAACCCTATTTTTTGAGGATTTATCGCCCCCACTTGGTCTTGCTCTGCTTCCCGAAGCGACCCTTGCGCGTTCCCGGCTTGCCCTCGTTGCTCCGCCCCACCCGCGGCGCGATCTGTTGGTCGGGTGGCAGGCCGAGCTCGTCGGCTTCGAGCTTGCGGATTTCGTCGCGGAGGCGGCCGGCTTCTTCGAATTCCAGGTCCGCGGCGGCGTCGCGCATCTTCTTTTCGAGTTCCTGGATATAGGCGCGGAGGTTGTGGCCGACCATATGCGCGGGCTTGTCTTCGCCGATGCCGATGACGACGCCGTCCTTCGACGCGACATGCGCGATGATGTCGCCGATGTTGCGCTTGATCGTCGTCGGGGTGATGCCGTGCGCTTCGTTATACGCCTTCTGCTTTTCGCGGCGGCGGTCGGTTTCGCGCATCGCGCGCTCCATGCTGCCGGTGATGCGGTCGGCGTAGAGGATGACGCGGCCGTCGACGTTGCGCGCGGCGCGGCCGATCGTCTGGACGAGGCTGGTTTCGCTGCGCAGGAAACCCTCCTTGTCGGCGTCGAGGATCGCGACGAGCCCGCATTCGGGGATGTCGAGCCCTTCGCGGAGCAGGTTGATGCCGACGAGTACGTCGAACACCCCGAGCCGGAGGTCGCGGATGATCTCGATGCGCTCGAGCGTCTCGACGTCCGAGTGCATGTAGCGGACCTTGAGCCCCGCTTCGTGCAGGAATTCGGTCAGATCCTCGGCCATGCGCTTGGTCAGTGTGGTGACGAGGGTGCGGTATCCCGCCGCCGCGGTCTTTTTCGCCTCGGCGATCAGATCGTCGACCTGTTCCTCGACCGGCTTGATCTCGACCGGCGGGTCGATGAGGCCGGTGGGGCGGATCACCTGTTCGGCGAACACCCCCTGCGTGCGCTCCATCTCCCACGTCCCCGGCGTTGCCGAGACGCTGACCGTCTGCGGGCGCATCATGTCCCATTCGGCGAAGCGCAGCGGCCGGTTGTCGATGCAGCTCGGCAGGCGGAAGCCATATTCGGCGAGGGTGATCTTGCGGCGGTGGTCGCCCTTTGACATCGCGCCGATCTGCGGGATCGTCTGGTGGCTTTCGTCGACGAAGAGCAGGGCGTTGTCGGGCAGATATTCGAACAGGGTCGGCGGTGGTTCGCCGGGGAGGCGGCCGGTCAGGAAGCGGCTGTAATTTTCGATCCCGGCGCAGCTGCCGGTGGCAGCGATCATTTCGAGGTCGAAATTGGTGCGCTGCTCGAGCCGCTGCGCTTCGAGCAGGCGGCCTTCGGCCTCCAGTTCCTTCAGGCGTTCGGCGAGTTCGTGGCGGATCGCCTCGCTCGCCTGCTTCAGCGTCGGGCCCGGCGTGACATAGTGGCTGTTCGCAAAGACGCGGACGTAATTGAGGGTCGCGATCTTCTTGCCGGTCAGCGGGTCGAACTCGGTGATCTCCTCGATCTCGTCGCCGAAGAAGCTGACGCGCCACGCCATATCCTCATAATGCGAGGGAAAGATTTCGAGACTGTCGCCGCGGACGCGGAAATTGCCGCGCGCGAACGCTTGGTCGTTGCGCTTGTATTGTAGCGCGACGAGCTTCCTTATGATTTCGCGGCTGTCGGCGACCTGCCCCTTCTTGAGGTCGAAGATCATCGCTGAGTAAGTCTCGACCGACCCGATGCCGTAGAGGCAGCTCACCGAGGCGACGATGATGACGTCGTCGCGTTCGAGCAGCGCGCGTGTCGCCGAGTGGCGCATCCGGTCGATCGCCTCGTTTACCGAGCTTTCCTTCTCGATGTACGTGTCCGACCGCGGCACATAGGCTTCGGGCTGGTAATAGTCGTAATAGCTGACGAAATATTCGACGGCATTGTTGGGAAAGAAGCTTTTGAACTCGCCATAGAGCTGCGCGGCTAGGATCTTGTTCGGGGCGAGGATCAGCGCCGGGCGTTGCAGCTCGTCGATGACCTTGGCCATGGTGAAGGTCTTGCCCGATCCGGTAACGCCGAGCAGCACCTGATCGCGCTCGCCCGCGCGCGCGGTGTCGACCAGTTCCTTGATCGCGGTGGGCTGGTCGCCGGCGGGCTGATATTCGCTAACCAGTTCAAAACGCTTGCCGCCTTCGACCTTTTCGGGGCGGGCGGGGCGGTGCGGGACATAGCCTTCGGCGGTGTCGATTTCGTCGAGCGAGGTGCGAATCTGGATTGCCATCGCTGCCAATATGGTATCGATGGGGCGGGTCCACAATCGCAATGAGTCAGCCGGAGAGCAGGCAGCGGCAAGTCACAGGAGACAGATATGAAAAAGATTATGACGATTGCAGCCGTCGGCACGCTCCTGGCGGTGTCGGGTTGCGGCAAAAGCGAAAATGCCGGCGGCGCGGTCAAGCGCGAGGCGGGCAATTGGAAAACCGATGTCAAGCTGGTGAAGTTCGAAGTGCCCGGCATGCCGCCCGAAATGAAGGAAGGCATGTCGAAGATGATGGAAGGCGCCAGCGGCATGGACCAGTGCCTGACGCAGGAGCAGGTCGACAAGGAAGACATCGCGGCAGAGCTCGCCAAGGGACCGGGCAATGGCGGCGAATGCACTTGGGCGAAGAAGGAAATTGCCGGCGGCTCGATCGACATCGCCGGCACCTGCACCGCCAACGGCCAGACGGTCGACATGGCGATGACGGGCACCATGGCGGCGAAAAAGAGCGACGTGACGATCACCACCAAGGGCAAGGTGCCGACCGGCGGCGACATGGAGATGGTCATGCAGATGACCAGCACGCACACCGGCCCGTGCAAGGCACCGGCGACAACCTGAAACCGGGGGTAATTGCCGGGCGACGGGGGCGTCAGCCATGCTGGCGCCCCCGTCGGCTGGCTTGTCAGCTGGATGCGAAAGGAGCGCGCGATGCTGGGTTATGTGACGATGGGCACCGACGATCTGGACCGTGCGCGCGAATTTTACGCCGCGCTGCTGGGGACGATCGGCGCCAGCGAATTGATGCGTATGTCGGACGAAGACAACGGGTTCACCCTCTATGCGACCGGCTGGGGACAGCCGGGGATCGCGGTCACGCGGCCGTATGACGGCCAACCCGCGCATCGCGGCAACGGGCATATGGCGGCGATCGTCGTCGATAGCCGTGCCAAGGTCGATGCGCTTCACGCCAAGGCGCTTGAACTGGGCGGCAGCTGCGAAGGCACGCCGGGCATGCGCGGCGACGAGGGCGAGCAGGCGTTTTATGGCGCCTATTTCCGTGACCTTGACGGCAACAAGCTCTGCGCCTTCCGGATCGGGCCAGCCTGATTTTGACCGGCTGGCTGGCGCGCCGGCCGGCGCCGCTGCTCATCGGCCTCGTTGCGGGCCTGCTGGCCGTTGCGCTGGGCCTGCTCGCGGGTAGCGATGCAGCCGAGCGCGCCGGCTTCGCGGCGCGCGCGGCATTGCCGCTGTTTCTGGGGGCCTTTCTGGCATCGACGCTGGTCCGGCGCTGGCCGGGCGACATGACGCGCGCCTTCGCGGCTGCACCGTTGGGGGATCTATTTTATCTGGTCCATCGTCACCGCCAGCTATGCGGTCCGGGCGTTCGGCGACGATCCCGACAAGCGGCCGGTCGACTTGCCGGACAGGTGACAGGTGGGGCTGTCATCCGTCCGGCGAAGTCTTGAACCGAGACCGGAGGGCATTGAAACATGCCAGGGACCAGCTCGCATGCTTCGCCTGTCGGCCTCAATATCGCGCCGATGTAGGAGGGGCGCGACGCGATGGAGAATGACAGGATTCTCGTTATGCGGCAGTTACAAGGGGTCACACGCCGCCGTGTTGCCGTTTGATAACCCTTTCTTAACCTGGTTTCGCGTTTCATCGTTCCAGATTGGCGGCTTGTCGTACTTCTGCTATGGCAGCGCGCACGCCTGTTACCGTTACGTCGACGTAACAATGGCTGGTCGCGCTTGTTGATTGGCGTATCACCCGCCGCGCCCGCTTCGGGCAATTGAGGGTAGCATGGACCACGCGAAAGCGAACGACACGCAGGGTTCCGGGGAAAACGACCGGATCATCGCGGCAGAGCTGGAGCGATTGCTCGAATCGCCGCTATTCGTGCGCTCGCCGGTGCTGTCCCGCCTGCTGCAATTCCTTGTCGAGCACCGGTTGCGCGGCGGGCGCAGCGCACCGAAAGCCTATGCGATCGCCACCGAAGCGCTCGGTCGCAGCGCCGATTTCGACCCCGCGGTGGACAGCTATCCGCGCGTGATGGTCGGCCGCCTGCGCACCTTGCTCGATCGTTATTACGCCGACACGCCCTGGGTCCACCGGCTGCGCGTTCCGCAAGGCAGTTACGAGGTCGTGGTCCAGCATCGCGTTGCGCCGCCGACGCGGTCTGCCGATGGCGCAGGCGTCGGCGGTGACGTCAAGGCAGCCGTCAGCGGAGACCAGGCGGGCGTGCCGTTGGCGCCGGGAGCAGCCCCGTCGGGCGCTGCACCGCGCTATGGCCGCTGGTTTGTCGCGATCCTGCTTCTCGCGCTCGCGCTGTTCGCGCTGTCGGCGCTGCGCAGCGGCCCCGATCGCCTGTTCGTCGGCGCACCGGTTGCGATGCCGCTGCTGGAAGTCAGCCCGCCGGTGTCCGGCAATACGCCGCCGTCGCGGGCGCTGGCGCGCGCGCTCGACAGCAAGCTGCGCGATGGACTGCGCCGGTTCGACATGGTCGATCTGATGAGCGCGCCGGCGCCGGGAACCGCGGCAGCGCGCGCCGCCGACTATCGGCTCGACGTGTCGATGGTGCTCAACCAGCAGGGCGTCGGCCAGGTGACGCTGGTGCTTAACCGCGTCGCCGACCAGCGCGCGATCTGGTCGCAGCAGGAGGAAATCACCGACGACGGCATGCCGCGGCTGGCCCCAATCGAGCCGTTGATTGCCCAGATCGCCGCCGATTACGGGGTGATCGTTCGCGACCAGGTCCAGCGCCAGCCCGAAAATTTCGCCGCGGGCTATCCCTGCCTCGCGCAGTTCAACCGGATGCGCCAGATGCGCAACACACCCTATGCGCGGCAAGTCGAAGCCTGCCTGCGTGCCACGCTGAAACGGGACGAGCGCAACCCGGTTGCACTGGCAGCGCTGTCGCTGCTGCGCTTTGGCGACTGGCAACCGCAACGCACGACGCCCGCGGGCCGCGAAGCCTTTGCCGAAGGGCGCGCGCTCGCCGAGCGGGCCTATGAAAGCAGCCCCAACTCGTCGTCCGGCCTGTTCGCGATGGCCCGCGCGAATTTTTACGCGGGCAATTGTCTGCGCGGCAACACGATGGGCGACGCCGCGTTGCGGCTCAATCCCTACGACCCCGATCTCAACGGCTTTCTGGGGTTGTTCAAGATCACCTGCGGCCAGGCGGAGGCGGGCGAAGCGCTGCTCCGGCGGTCGCTCGCGCTCGATGCCTCCTATCCGGGCGTTCCGGCTGTGACGCTGGCGTTTATCCTGTCACAGCGCGGCGAGCAGGAGGAGGCGCGCGCGGTGCTCGATGCGATGCCGTCGCCCAGCACCATGGAACCGCAGTATCTGATGGTCCGCGCGATCGTGTTGGCGCGTCAGGGCGACGTTGCGGGCGGGCAGGCCGAGTGGCGCCGTTTGCTGGCCTATACGCGCCAGCCCGCGACGGCGTCGCCGGAAGCGGTCCTCGGGCGGTTCCTGATCACGCCAACCGTGATCCAGCGCGCTTCGGCGGCGCTGCGCGAGTCGGGGGTCGTCGCGGCCAAACCTGCCGCTTGACGCGACCGGCCGCGCTCCGCAGAAGCGGACGATGCTTTATGCACTAGCCCTTTTGGCCTCGTCGGGCGCGGCCGATCCGGCCGCCATTGCCGTCTATTTCGATCGCGAGGGCACGGTCGAAACGCGGGTCGTCGCAGGGCAGGCCGACCGCGCCAATGGCCGCGTCCTGACCGCCGACGATCCGCTTCGCATCGCCTCGGTATCGAAACTGGTTGTCGCGCTCGGCGTGTTGCGACTGGCCGAGCAAGGCCGGCTCGATCTGGACCGCGACGTTTCGGACTATCTTGGCTGGCGCCTGCGCCATCCGGCATATCCCGACCGGCCAATCACGCTGGCGCAACTGCTCGGGCACCGGGCGGGTCTGGCCGACCGGATCAATTACGCACTGCCGCTCGGCACGGACCTTGAAACCGCGCTTAAGGATGCGGAGGCGTGGGATGATGCGCGCCCGCCGGGCGGCGACTTTGTCTATGCCAACCTCAATTATCCGGTGGTCGCCGCGGCGGTGGAAGGGGCCACCGGCGAGCGGTTTGACCGGGCCATGACCGAGCTGGTGTTTCGCCCGCTGGGCATCGACGCCTGTTTCAACTGGCCGACGTGCAGCGATGCCGCGGTGGCGCGCGCGGTGGTGCTTTACGACAGCGATGGTGCGGTCGTCCGCGACGACCTGCGCGGCGGACGCCCCGCCTGTCCGGTGGTGCCGGCAGCGGACGGCAGCTGCGACCTCGCATCCTATCGGCTGGCGCGCCACGGCGCGGGGTTTAGTCCGCAGGGCGGCCTGCGCATATCGGCGAACGGCCTGGCGCGGATCGGCGTGATGCTGCTGCGCCGCGGCGACGGCTTTTTGAAACCCGCCAGCATTGCACGGCTCGAAGCGATGGCCCCGGTAAGGCCGGTGACGGGCGAGGGGGCCGGCGGCTTTTTCTGCGAATATGGCGTGGCCCTGCACAGCAACGGGACGCGGACGGCGAGCGGCCCGGGGTGCCGTGATGACCTGTTCGGCGACGGGCGACGACGGCAGGGGCATTCGGGCGATGCTTATGGGCTGCGTTCCGGACTCTGGTACGATCTTGCAGCGGGCAATGGCACCGCCTATTTTGTCACGCAGGTGCCGGACGGGCAGAAAGGGAAGCGTTCGGCCTATAGCGCGGCCGAGGAGGAACTGGTCGATGCGGCGCGGGTCAGCGACCGCGATACCAGCCCCCTTGCCAGCCCCGCCGACGGACACTAGGGCAATTTCCAACATTCACGGCTTAGTCAGAAAAGGAATAGCGCATGAGCGATTCGGCCGAAAAGGTTAAGAAGATCGTCGTCGAACATCTGGGCGTCGAAGCCGACAAGGTCACCGAAGAAGCGAGCTTCATCGACGATCTGGGCGCCGACAGCCTCGACATCGTCGAACTGGTGATGGCGTTCGAAGAAGAATTCGGCGTCGAAATCCCCGACGACGCGGCGGAAAAGATCGCCACCGTCAAGGATGCGATCGACTATATCGAAGCGAACAAGGGCTAAGGCTCTGCGGTCCGGCCATGCCGGAGCCGTCCACGCGTTTCCGGCTTCCCGGTCCCGAGCGCTCGTGCGCAGTGGCCGGGAAGCTTTTTTTATGGATGTAGCCTGACACGGCGCTACATCCGTCGTCCCGGCGAAAGCCGGGATCTGGCCGGTTCGGTGATCACAGGCCGCGCGGGCGAGACCCTGGCCTCCGCCGGGGTGACGATGGAAATCATATGAAGCGGCATCCTGCGGGGACAGGGCCGACGAAAGGAATGACTATGCGCCGGGTTGTGGTGACGGGTTTGGGTTTGGTGACGCCGCTGGGTGGTGACGTCGAAACCAGCTGGAAAAATCTGATCGCGGGCAAATCGGGCGCGGGTCCGATCACCCATTTCGATGCGTCGGACCAGAAATGCACGATCGCGTGCGAGGTGAAGGGGCCCGACCATGAATATGGTTTCGACCCCGGCAAGCGCGTCGATCACAAGGTGCAGCGCCAGGTCGATCCCTTCATCATCTTTGGCATCGACGCCGCGGGCCAGGCGCTCGAGGACGCGGGCCTGACCGAGTTGACCGAGGAGCAGAAGGTGCGCGCCGGCTGCTCGATCGGCTCGGGCATCGGCGGCCTGCCGGGGATCGAAAGCGAAAGCCTGCTGCTCGCCGAGAAGGGGCCGGGCCGCGTCAGCCCTCACTTCGTCCACGGCCGCCTCATCAACCTGATTTCGGGGCAGGTCAGCATCAAATATGGCCTCAAAGGCCCGAACCACGCCGTCGTCACTGCCTGTTCGACCGGTGCGCATTCGATCGGCGATGCGGCGCGGATGATCCGCGACGACGATGCCGATATCATGCTCGCGGGCGGCGCCGAGGCGACGATCTGCCCGATCGGCATCGCGGGCTTCGCGCAGGCGCGCGCGCTCAACATGAGCTACAACGACCGCCCCGAACAGGCGAGCCGTCCTTACGATAAAGACCGCGACGGCTTCGTGATGGGCGAGGGCGCGGGTGTTGTTGTGCTCGAGGAATATGAGCACGCCAAGGCGCGTGGCGCCAAGATTTATGCCGAGGTCGTCGGCTATGGCCTGTCGGGCGACGCCTATCATGTGACCGCGCCTGATCCCGAAATGGACGGCGCCTTCCGTTCGATGAGCGCGGCGCTCAAGAAAGCGGGCATGACCCCCGCCGACATCGATTATATCAACGCGCACGGCACCTCGACGATGGCCGACACGATCGAACTGGGCGCGGTGAAGCGCCTGTTCGGCGATGCGATGGCCAATGTGTCGATGAGCTCGACCAAGTCGGCGATCGGTCACTTGCTCGGCGGCGCGGGCGCGGTCGAGACGATCTTCTGCATCCTCGCGATTCGCGACCAGATCGTGCCGCCGACGCTCAACCTCGACAATCCCGACGAGGGCACCGAGGGCGCCGACCTGGTTCCCAAGGTCGCCAAGAAGCGCAAGGTGCGCGCGGCGCTCAACAACAGCTTCGGGTTCGGGGGAACGAATGCGAGCTTGATCGTCAAGGCGGTTGAGGACTGATAGTCCGCCGCGCACCAGCTTCCGTTCGCCCTGAGCTTGTCGAAGGGCCGTCCTTCCTTTGCCGTGGAAAGAGAAGAACAGTGCTTCGACAAGCTCAGCACGAACGGACTTGGGTGACAGCTCCATGATCCTCGGTCGCCTCCTGCTCGCCTCCTTCCTCGCCCTCATGCTCGCCGCCTGTTCGGGCGGCGCGCCAAAGGATGCCGAGGTGGTGATCCCGCAGGGCGCGAGCATCGCGAAAGCGGGGCAGATCCTGGAGGACGCCGGTATGGTGTCGGCGTCGAGTTTCCGCAATCAGGCCCGCTTTTTCGGCGGCGATGCGCCGATCAAGCCTGGGGAATATAAAATCGAAAAGGGGATGGACGCGGGCGACATCCTGACACTGTTCCAGTCGGGCAAGACGATCCAGCGGCTCGTGATGATCCCCGAAGGCATGCCGTCGATCATGGTGTGGGAACGGCTGATGGCCGAAAAGCGGCTCAAGGGCGAAATCCCGGTGCCGGCGGAGGGCAGTATCCTGCCCGATTCCTATGCCTTTACCGCCGGCGAAAGCCGCGCCGCGGTTGTCGCGCGGATGCAGGCGGCGATGGACAAGGCATTCACCGAGCTGTGGGCCAAGCGCAGCCCGCGCACCGCGGTGAAAGACCGCAACGAAGCGCTGACGCTTGCCTCGATCGTCGAAAAGGAAACCGCGGTCGCCGCCGAGCGCCGCACCGTCGCGGGCGTGTATACCAACCGGCTCGCCGTCGGCATGCGGCTCCAGGCCGATCCGACGATCATCTATCCGATCACCAAGGGCAAGCCGCTCGGCCGCCGCATCTTGCGCAGCGAGATCCAGGCGGTGAACGATTACAACACCTACAGCATGGCCGGGCTGCCGAAGGGGCCAATTGCCAATCCTGGCAAGGCGTCGATCGCGGCGGTACTCGATCCGGCACCCACCGACTATCTGTTCTTCGTCGCACGGGGCGACGGCAGCCACATCTTCGCGCGCACGCTGGCCGAGCACAACGCCAATGTGCAGAAATGGTATGCGCTCCGCCGCGAACGCGGGGAGATGGAGTAATCGTCGCTCCCGCCTGCGCGGGGGCGACGAGAAGGATTGAAAGTGACCGCCAAACTCTTTCTCCATGGCGTACCCGACAGCCCCGCCATCTGGCGCCCGCTGCTTGCCGCGCTCGATCTTGGCGACACACCCGTTGCCGTTCCCCCGCTGCCCGGCTTCACCGACCCGCTGCCCGCCGGCTTTCCCGCGACCAAGGAGGCCTATACCGATTGGGCGGTGGGCCAGGCCGAGGCGTTGTTCGCCGCGCATGGCCCGATCGACATTATCGGCCACGACTGGGGCGCGCTGATCGCGCAGCGCGTCGCGATGCTGCGTCCCGACCTCCTCCGCAGCTGGGCGATCTCGAACGCGGTGATCGACCCGGACTATCGCGGCCACCGCGTCGCGCGGATCTGGAACACCCCCGTGCTCGGCGAACTCTTCATGGCGCTGAGCAAGGCTGACAAGCTGGCCGAGGGGCTGGCGGCGCAGGGGATGCCCGCCGACATCGCCGCCGAAGAAGCCGAACAGTGGCGGAACAAGGACAAGCGCCGCGCGATCCTGAAACTCTATCGGTCGGCCAAGGGACTCAGCTTTTCGCATGACTGGGCGCGCGATATCGACAAATTGCCCGCGCAAGGGGCGTTGATTTGGGGCGCCGACGACCCATATGTGCCATTGTCGGTGGCGCAGCGTTTCAGCGCCAACACCGGCATTCCGCTCACCGTCGTCGACCGAGCGGGCCATTGGGCGATCGCCGAGCGACCGGTCGAAGTTGCGGCGGCGCTGCATCGTTTCTGGTCCGGGCTCTGATCGGCTGACGCAATCAACATAAGCGGCCAACTCGATTTGACCTGCGTCCGCCGGTCTGCTTTTGGTGCGCCGCACAAAAATCCCCATAGAAAGGATTCTCTCCCATGATCAATCAACCCGTTCCCGCGGTGACGCTCAAAACGCGCGTCCGCGACGAAGCCGTCGACGGCCCGAACCCGTTCCGCTGGCAGGACGTCGACACCGGCGAAGCGTTCGGCACCGGCCGTCACATCCTGTTCGGCCTGCCCGGCGCCTACACCCCGACCTGCTCGAACGAACAATGCCCGGGCTTCGAACGCCTCTATGGCGACTTCACCGCCGAAGGCGTCGCCGACATCCATTGCATCAGCGTCAACGACGCGTTCGTGATGTATAATTGGGGCAAGAGCCTCGGCATCCAGAACGTCAAGATGGTTCCCGATGGCTCGGGCGCCTTCACGCGCCGCATGGGCATGCTGATCAACAAGGATCATGTCGGTTTCGGCATGCGCAGCTGGCGCTACACCGCGATCGTCGATGACGGCGTCGTCGTCCAGATGTTCGTCGAACCCGGCATCAACGACGTCGGCACCGACAGCGACCCCTATGTCGAATCGACGCCCGAAAAGGCGCTCGAATGGGTGAAAGCGAACCCCTATCGGGGCAAGCTGTCGCAGGCGGCCTGAACCAATAAGCGGCCCGGCCATCCCCCCTCCCGATCGGGCCGCTGGCGCCGCACCCATCATCGTGACCGCGACGATGGGTGCGGCGGACCAGCGCTATTTCGACAATCTGCGTAGCGCGCATTTTCCGCCCGAACGCAATTATCTCAGCGCCCATATCACGCTGTTTCATCATTTGCCGCCGTCGGCACTGGGGGAACTGGACGGCCTGATCCGTCAGTTGACCGCCGAGTTGGCGGCGCCGGCGGCGGCGCTTCGCGAGGTGTATTCGCTTGGCAAGGGCGTCGCCTTTCGCATCGACAGTCCCGACCTGCTCGCGATCCGGGCGCGCATCGCCGACCATTTCACCGGCATGCTCACCGCGCAGGACCAGGGCACCCCGCGGCTGCATATCACGGTCCAGAACAAGGTCGATCCCGCGGTCGCCCGCGCGCTGCTGGCCGATCTTGCGGCCGGATTCGCACCGCGTGCGCTGGCAATCAAGGGGCTTGCCGCGCACCATTATCGCGGCGGCCCGTGGGAGACGGCGTTCGTCCGGAATTTTCACGGGCGGCATGGCGCATCATATTGACCGGTGGCATCCGTCTGCCTATAGGCGCGGCTCGCCCGCAACGGCGGCCTTTCGGGGCGGAGTAGCTCAGCTGGTTAGAGCAGCGGAATCATAATCCGCGTGTCGGGGGTTCGAGTCCCTCCTCCGCTACCAACATAAACCATAAAGCTGGCCGCTCGGCACTTGGCAGTGCCAAAAGCTGACATTACACTATCTTTCTTTCAGGTTCGCAGGCGATATCCTACGGCGAGCTCGTTGATTATCAGCCTGGGCTGTGACGGATCGGTTTCAAGTTTTTGCCGCAAACCGCGGATCGCTATCCGAAGATATTCGACCCGTTCGGTATGCGCCGGCCCCCAGACCGATTTCAGCAATTGTGCATGGCTCAGCACACGGTCCGGTCGGCGTGCAAGTTCGGCCAGGACCGAATATTCCTTTGGCGTCAGATGAACCTCCTCGCCGTCGCGCAGCACCCGGCGATGTTCGAGGTCGATCCGCACCCGGCCAACATCGACGACCGCAGCCTGATTGTCGGTTTGCGCGATGCGCTGGTGACGCAGCGCGGTCCGGATGCGTGCGAGCAGCTCCTCGGTATCGAACGGCTTGGTGACATAATCATCTGCACCCAGATCGAGTGCCGTCACCTTTTCGGCGCTGTCCTCGCGCGCCGAAACGACGATCAGCGTCGCGGCCGAGCGCCGGCGCATCGGTTCGATGAGTTCAAGCCCGTCGCGATCGGGCAGGCCCAGATCGAGCAGGACGATGTCAGGACGCTCGATGTCGAGCAGCGCGAGCGCCTGGCGGGCGTCGGCTGCCTCGACGACATCGTGTCCGGCGCGTTGCATCGTCGCCTTCAGCAGCCGCCGGATATGCGCGTCGTCCTCGACGACTAGGATTTTGGCAGCCTGCGGCATCGCCGCTTCCTACCGCGCCGGAAAGCGGGCGTCGAGCGAGCGATTGAGTTGCAATACATGTACGTGGCGCTCGCCCAGAAAACCGAGCCAAGGCCGTTCGACGGCTTCCCTTACGAGCGCGCGGATGTCGCCTTCCGCCACGCCCCGGGCCAGCGCTACCCTGGCGACCTGGAAAAAGGCCGCCTCGGGGCTGATATGGGGGTCCAGCCCCGAGGCAGAGGTCGTCACCAGGTCAGGCGGGACGGGAGAGCCCGGTGTCGTTTCGGAAAGGGTGGCAATGTCGCGCTGGACGCGCTCGGCCAGCGCTTTGTTAGTCGGACCAAGGTTGGATCCTGACGAGGCGCTGGCGTCGTAGCCGTCGCTGCCTGCAGCCGAGGGGCGACCGTGGAAATAGGCGTTGCTCGTGAAGTTCTGGCCGATCAGGTTCGAGCCGATGATGCGGTCACCGTCGCGGATCAGGCTGCCGTTCGCCTGCTCCGGAAACAGCGTTTGGCCGATGCCGGTGAGCGCGAGCGGATAGGCGAGCCCCAACAACGCCGCGAACAAGAGCGTCAGTGTGAGCGCCGGACGCAGCGCGGATTTAAGGTCGGAGAACATCATATTTCCTTCAGGCGAGGTTGAGGCCGGACACGGCGAGGTCGATCAGCTTGATCCCCACAAAGGGAGCGACCAGCCCGCCGAGTCCATAGACCGACAGGTTGCGCGCAAGCAGCGGCCCCGCGGGCATCGGTCGGTAGCGCACGCCCTTGAGCGCCAGCGGCACGAGACAGGGGATGACGAGCGCGTTGAAGATGATCGCCGACAGCACCGCGCTTTCGGGGGTAGCAAGACCCATGACGTTGAGGACGCCGAGGCCGGGATAAAGTGCGACGAAGATCGCCGGGATGATCGCGAAATATTTGGCGACATCGTTGGCGACCGAAAAGGTGGTCAGAGCGCCGCGCGTCATGAGCAATTGTTTGCCGAGCCCGACGACCTCGATCAGCTTGGTGGGGTCGCTGTCGAGGTCGACCATATTGCCCGCCTCGCGCGCTGCCTGTGTCCCCGTGTTCATCGCGACCCCGACATCGGCCTGCGCGAGCGCGGGGGCGTCGTTGGTGCCGTCGCCGCACATTGCAACAAGCCGGCCCTCCGCCTGTTCGCGGCGGATCAGCGCCAACTTGTCCTCGGGCGTCGCTTCGGCAAGGAAGTCGTCGACCCCTGCTTCGGCGGCGATCGCCGCGGCGGTCAGCGGATTGTCGCCGGTGATCATCACCGTGCGGATGCCCATTTTCCGCAGTTCGACGAAGCGTTCGCGGACCCCCGACTTGACGACGTCCTTGAGGTGGATCGCGCCGAGCAGTCGTCCGTCCCGGATCACCGCCAGCGGCGTGCCGCCGGCGCGGGCGATCTCGTCGGTGATGCGGCGCATCTCCTGCACGACGGGGGAGGCATCATTGAAAGGATGCGCCTTCAGGATGGAATCGACGGCGCCCTTGTGGATGGTCACTCCGGTGACGGTCACGCCTGACAGCCGTGTCTGCGCGGTAAAGGGGATGATCTCGGATCCGGCGGGCAAGGCTTGAACGCGAATCGCATAGCGCTCGCGCGCCAGCGCGGCGATCGATCGGCCCTCGGGCGTTTCGTCGGCGAGGCTCGCGAGCAGCGCGGCTTCGGCGAGCATGTCGGTGTCGACGCCGACCAGCGCGCGAAATTCGCTCGCCTGCCGGTCGCCGATCGTGATCGTCCCCGTCTTGTCGAGCAGCAGCACATCGACGTCGCCCGCGGCCTCGACCGCCCGGCCTGATTTGGCGAGTACGTTGAAGCGCACGAGGCGGTCCATTCCCGCGATGCCGATGGCGGAGAGCAATGCGGCGATGGTGGTCGGGATCAGCGTGATGAGCAGTGCGGCGAGTAGCGCTACCGGGATCGCTCCGCCCGCATAGGAAGCGAAGGCGGGGATGGTCGATACCGCGATCAGGAAGATGATCGTCAGTCCGACGAGCAGGATGGTGAGTGCGATTTCGTTCGGCGTCTTGCGACGCTCGGCGCCCTCGACGAGCGCGATCATGCGGTCGAGAAAGCCCTGGCCCGGCTCGGCGGTGACGCGCACCTTGATCCGGTCGGATATCACGCGGGTGCCCGCGGTCACCGCGCTGCGATCGCCGCCTGCTTCGCGGATTACCGGCGCGCTTTCGCCGGTGATCGCAGCCTCGTTGACCGAGGCGACGCCCTCGATCACCTCGCCGTCGGCGGGGATCAGGTCGCCCGTTTCGACGAGCACGATCTCGTCCTTTTCGAGCTGGGTAGCAGGGACAAGCTCATAGGTGTCGCCGGCGCCGAGCATCAGCTTGGCCGTGAGTTCGGCCTTGGTTGCGCGCAGCGACGCGGCCTGCGCGCGCCCGCGCCCTTCGGCGAGTGCTTCTGCAAAGGTTCCGAACAGCACGGTCAGCCACAGCCACAGCACGAGCTGTATCTGGAAACCCGTCGACAGGTCGGGTTCGCCGAGCAGGAGGAGCAGGGTGAGCAGCGTCGCGACGACTGCGGTGACGAACATTACCGGATTGCGCGACAGTTTGCGCGGTTTCAGCTTCTTCATCGCATCGCGCATCGCGGGGATGACGAGGGCGGCACTGAACATCGAATTGGGTGCTGTCATAATCGAATCCGTCAGAAAAGCTGGCCGTTGACCATCGCCAGATGGTCGGCGATCGGGCCAAGGGCGAGGCTGGGGAGGAAGGTCAGGCCGCCAAGGATCAGGATGATCCCGACGAGCAGGCCGACCCAAAGACCGCCGGTGGTGGGGAAGGAACCGCTCGACGCCGGAACATAACGCTTGGCGGCGAGGCTGCCGGCGATGGCGAGCACGGGGACGATCACGAAGTAACGCCCCAGCCACATCGCGATACCGAGCAGGCCGTTGTAAAAGGGCGTGCCCGCCGACAGCCCGGCAAATGCCGACCCATTGTTGCCTGCCGCCGAGCTGAAGCCATAGATGATCTCGGAAAAGCCGTGCGGCCCCTTGTTGAGCGGTCCGGCGAGGCCTTGCGGCAGGACGCTGGCGAGGGCGCTGAAACCGAGGATGGTGAGCGGCATGATGGCGATCGCGAGGACCGCGAGCTTGACCTCGCGCGCCTCGATCTTCTTGCCGACATATTCGGGCGTCCGGCCGACCATCAGTCCGGCAACGAAAACCGCGAGGATTGCGAAGAGGAGGAAGCCGTAGATGCCCGCACCAACGCCGCCGACGACAACTTCGCCGAGCTGGATGTTGAACAGCGGAACAAGGCCGCCGAGCGCGGTGAAACTGTCGTGCATGGCATTCACCGCGCCGCAGGATGCCGCGGTGGTAATGACCGCGAACAGCGCCGAGGCGGCGATGCCGAAACGCACCTCCTTGCCCTCCATATTTCCGCCCGCCGCGCCGAGCTGGTGCAGGATCGGGTTGCCCGCGGCTTCCTGCCAATAGGCAAGCGTCACGGCTGCGGTGAAAATTATGCCCATGGCGGCGAGGATTGCCCAACCCTGGCGCGTGTCGCCGACCGCCTTGCCGAAGCACCAGGTCAGGCCAACGCCAATCGAAAAGATCGACAGCATCTGGACCAAATTGGTGAGGGCGGTGGGGTTCTCGAACGGATGCGCGCTGTTGGCGTTGAAGAAGCCGCCGCCATTGGTGCCGAGCATCTTGATCGCTTCCTGGCTCGCGACGGGGCCGAGCGCGATCGTCTGCCGTATGCCTTCGAGCGTTGTGGCATCGACCGACCCCGCGAGCGTCTGCGGCACGCCGCTGGCGATCAGGAAGACCGCGTAGACGACGCAGAGCGGCAGCAACAGGTAAAGCGTGACCCGCGTGACGTCGGCCCAGAAATTGCCGATCGTCTTCATCTCGCGTCGCGCAAAACCGCGAAAAAGCGCAAATGCGATGGCGATACCGGTCGCGGCCGAAAGGAAGTTGTGAATACCAAGCCCGAGCATCTGGGACAGGTTCGACAGCGTCGTTTCGCCGCTATACCATTGCCAATTGGTGTTGGTGGCAAAGCTGATCGCGATGTTGAACGCGCCGTCGGCGCCGACGCCGCCGAAACGCTGCGGGTTCCCGGGCAGCACGCCTTGAAGTCGCAACACTGCATAGGTGAAAAGCAGCAGCATGAGGTTGAAGAGCAGCATGTGCAGCGCATAGCGCCGCCAACCCTGTTCCTCGGTCGGATCGATACCCGACAGGCGATAGAAACCGCGCTCGACCGGACCGAGCAGGCGATGGAGCGGGGTGGCGCGCCCTTCGTAAAGTGCGAATAGCCATAGCCCCATCGGTTTGGCGAACGCCGCGGTCAGCGCGATAAAGGTGAGGATCAGCGCCCAGCCGGAAAATGTCATCGGTCGGCTCCGTTAAAAGCGTTCGGGGCGCAGGAGCGCAACGATCAAGTAGACAAGGAGGGCGGCGGCGGTCAGGCCTGCGAGCAGGATCGGCGTGGTCATCGTGTCACGCTCGCTCGCACAGGTGCGCATAGCCCAGAGTCAGCGCGTACAAGGCGCCGAGCAGCGCGAGCCATATGAAATCGGACATATTGGATCTCCGGCGAAGGCCCGCTGTTGTCGCGGGCCAGGATAGGATTGGCGCCGGCTACGCCCATTCGCCGTAAAGTTTCGCGGGCGAATTTTCGCGTTGGCGTAAAGTTTCCATAAAGTCGGTGGCTATCGGCGTGGCGCGGCCCTTTGTGCTCGGCTAAACCCCTGTCATGCCCGCTGCCGCACCTGCCCCCGACAAGAAGCCGTCGCCTGAAGCGCTGCTGCGTCAGGCAAAGCGCGAGGCGCGCGGACGGCTCAAGATTTTTCTCGGCGCAGCCCCCGGGGTCGGCAAGACCTATGCGATGCTCACCGAGGGGGCGGCGCTGGCGCGCGACGGCGCCGATGTCGTCATCGGCGTGGTCGAAACGCATGGCCGGGCCGAAACCGAAGCGCTGGTCGACGGGCTCGAGGTCATTCCGCGGCGGGCCATCGACTATCGTGGCCACCAGCTCGCCGAGATGGATCTTGACGCCGTGCTGCGCCGCAAACCCGCGCTCGCGCTGGTCGACGAATATGCCCACACCAATGTCGAAGGCAGCCGGCACCCCAAGCGTTGGCAGGATGTCGACGAACTGCTCGACGCCGGGATCGACGTGTTCACGACGCTCAATATCCAGCATGTCGAAAGCCTCAACGACGTCGTCGCGAGTTTCACGCGCGTGCGCGTCCGCGAGACCGTGCCCGACGGCGTGTTCGAGGGCGCCGAAATCAAGCTCGTTGACCTGCCGCCCGACGAACTCATCGAGCGCTTAAAGGACGGCAAAGTCTATGTGCCGCAGGAAGCGTCGCGCGCGCTCGGCCATTTCTTTTCCAAACCGAACCTGTCGGCGCTGCGCGAAATGGCGCTGCGCCGCGCCGCGCTCAGCGTCGACCGGCAGATGCTGCACGATCTCGATGCGGGCGGGGTCGCGGGAACCTATGCGGCGGGCGAACGGATTCTGGTCGCCATCAGCGAACAGCCCGGCGCCGATGCGTTGGTCAGGACGGCCAAGCGCCTCGCTGACGGGCTGAACGCGCCATGGACCGCGGTGCATATCGAAACGCCGCGCAGCGAGACATTCGACACTGAGGCACAGCGGCGCATCGCTGCCGCCCTTGCGCTGGCCGCAACGCTGGGCGCGACGATCGCCACCGTGCCGTCGGAAAATGTGATTGCCGGCCTGCGGGGGCAGATCGAGGCGCTGCGCGCAACGCAATTGATCATCGGGCGCTCGCAGCGCAGCTGGTGGTTCGAATTGCGCCACGGATCGGTGGTGGAACGATTAATTCGCGAGGCGAGCGGGTTGGCGGTGCATGTCATTCCCTCACCCGAAATTGCGGCAGCGCGTGGACATAAGGGTTGGATGCGCGGGTGGGGGCTGCCGGGAAGCTATGGCGTCGCGCTGCTCCTCGTCGCCGCAACCACAGCGCTTGCGAAGTTCAGCGAACCCTGGATCGGAACCGGCGCGGTCGATCTGCTGTATCTGGTCCCTGTCATCGTCGTTGCAACGCTCCATGGCCTGCGGCCGGGCTTGTTCGCCAGCGTCACCGCGGCGCTCGCCTTCAACTTCTTTTTCCTCGACCCCCTGTACACTTTCACCATTGCCGAGCCGCAGAGCGTCCTGACGGTCCTAATCCTCACCGGTGTTGCGGCGGTGATGAGCAATTTTGCCGGACGACTGCGCACCCGCGCGCGGATTGGCGTCCGCAGTGCGCAAGAAAATGCGTCGCTTGCGGCCTTTGCGCAGATGCTCGCGCGCGCGGCCGACCGCGAAACGACCGCTTCGGTGACGTGTGACGAGGTTTCGCGCTTGCTTGGGGTACGCAGCGTGGTGCTCGCCAACGACGACGGCCTGCTGCGGCCGCTCGTCGCGCGACCGGCCGATGCGCATATTTCGCCGATCGACCAGGCGGCGGCGGAATGGGCGTGGACCAGCGGCGAACCGGCGGGACGCGGGACGAGCACGCTCGTTGCCTCGGACTGGCAATTTCATCCGCTCAAGACCGGGCTCGGAGTGCTCGCCGTGCTTGGGGTTGCAAGCGACGATGGACGCGAACCGGTTTCGCCGGGCAAAGCGGCCCTGTTGGCGACGCTGATTGGCCAGTCCGCGCTGGCGCATGAACGCCTGCACCTCGAGGATGAAATGCGCAGCCTGTCGGTGCTGGAAGAACGCGACCGATTGCGCGCGGCGTTGCTCTCGTCAATCGGGCACGATCTGCGCACGCCGCTTACCGGCGTCACCGCGGCGATCGAAGCGATTGCGGATGATCATCCCGACGCCGCGGCGCTGCCCGTTGCGCGCGCCGAAGTCGCCAGACTACGGCGCTTTCTCGATAATCTCCTCGAACTCGTCCGGCTCGATGCGGGCGGCGTCAAACTGGATCTGACCCCCGTCGACCTCACCGACGTCGTCGCGGCCGTGGTTCACGATCTCAAAGATTCCCTGCGCGGCCACCATATCGACTTTCAGGTTCCGGCCGGCCTGCCGCTCGTTCGGGTCGACGAACGGCTGCTCCATCATATCCTGCTCAATCTCCTGGCCAACGCCATACAGCATGGGGGCAATTCCGGACCCATCGGCATCATCGGCCGGCGAACCGCCGATGCGGTCACCTTGACAATCCGCGACCGGGGCGAGGGGCTGGAACCGGGAACCGATCGGACGATCTTCGATACTTTTGCGCAGGGCAAGGGCGGGGACCGGCACGGCGGCAGCGGGCTGGGACTTGCGATCGCCAAGGGATTTTCGGATGCACTCGGCATCGAAATCGCTGCTGCCAATCACCCCGATGGCGGCGCGGCATTTACGCTCGGCTTCCCCGACCGTTTGATTTCCAAGACAATGGATATTTCCTGAGCGTTGCTCTGAAGGCCATCTTGGCCACACGAGCAAGATCAAAGGCAGATCGGCGTCGGGGTTTTTTACGGCCACGTCCTGCGCGCAACGCAGGACGAAAAGTAGCGGCGACCGCGTCATTTGTGTGGGGGATCCCCTGCATTTTTGGAAAGTGCAACGCCGATCCCACCATCCGCGTGAAATGCGACGAACCGAGCCATCTTGCTCCATTTCTGCACAAGAATTTAAGCACTTGGTATCATTTCACAGCCCAAAAAGCGGGCATGGTCCAAAGAGGGGCAACTTCGGGAGCAATCCTATTGCGCCGTCTGGCGTTGGCGTCGGTTTTTGTGGCCGGCGCGTGCCTAGTGCATCTCGGCGCCGACGATTTCGCTACCTTTGCGCTCATCGCGACCGCCGTTGGATGCGGCTGGGCCGGATCGGCTTGGCGGCATGACTGGCAATTATGGCGATTGTCGCAGCGGATGGAGGCTATTTCGGGCGAGGGGCAGAAAATTGCCATCGCAGAGCGGCTGGCGGAAAATGCCAAAGGTCTGGAGCAGGCGCTTGCCACGATCGAGCGCCGTCTGATCGAGCGCCATGGTGTGAGCGGCCTGCCCACCCGCGAACCGTTGCTTGAACAAATGGAGCGCGATGGCGCGGGCGTGCTCGGCACATTCGCGCTTGATGACTTCGAGAGGTTGGCGGGATTTGATCCCGACCTTGCCGAGCGAGTGCTGCTGGAGATCGTTGCTCGCATCGTTCGCATGATTCCGGCCGAACGCCTGATCGCCCATGTCGACCAGGGCCATTTTGCCATCTGGTACGGCAAGGACATCGATCCGCTGCTGGCGCGCTCAGAGATTGATGCCATTGCCTATGCGCTCGGCGGGCAAGTGAATATCGACGGACGCGAGATCCTGCCGAGCATCGCGACGCGCTGTGCGGCTTTGGTGGAGGGCATAACACCGCAGCTTTTGTTGACGCGAACACTCGCTTCTTTCGCACTGGAAGACATGCAGGACACCCACGAGCTCAGCGATCAGGCAATCGCGCAGGTGCGGCAGCGCTATGCCATGGAGCAGGAGCTGCGCGGCGCAATTCAACGGAATGAGTTCGAGCTGCATTTTCAGCCTTTGATAGACGCGCATTGGCAATGCGTAACAGGCGCCGAGGCGCTGATCCGCTGGCATCACCCCGAGCGCGGCAGCGTCCCGCCGTCGCTGTTTGTTCCGATCGTGGAGTCTGCCGGGCTGGCGGAGCAGGTCGGCATGTGGGTGCTCAACGCTGCCGCGCGGCAGGCGAGCGAATGGGACGGGGGCGCGGCAGGTCCGTTAAGGATCGCCATCAATGTCTCTGCCAACCAGCTTCACGACGCGAAGTTTGCCGAATTTCTTGGCCGGACGCTGCACAATCATTCGCTCGACCCGGCATGTCTGGAAATCGAGCTGACGGAGGGTGTGGCGAGCACCGACGACGCGGATCTTGCACGCCTGTTCGCCAAGATCAGGGCGCTCGGCGTGAAGCTCGCCATCGACGATTTTGGTACCGGTTATTCAAGTTTCAGCACGCTTCGTCAGCTGACGTTCGACAAGATCAAGATCGATCGCGAGTTCGTAACCGAGGTTCACCGGCGGCCGCAAAGCCAGGCGATCTGCCAGAGTATCATCGCTTTGGGGCGCGGGCTCGACATTCGTGTCCTGGCCGAAGGTGTTGAAACCGCCGAGGAATATCGCTGGCTGTCGCGGCATGGTTGCCGTCATTTCCAAGGCTATTATTTCTCGCGGCCGCTGGCGGCCGCGGATTTCCTGAGCTTCGTTAACGACCGGGCGCGCCTGGCAACGTTGCTCCAGTTGCCCGCCGACCTCCCCCAAATCGAGAGAATCACATCATGACTGTCGCCACCACCACCCGCTCGCGCCGTTTTTTCCGGCGCGCCATGGTCTTCGCCGCTGCACTGGCTTTGGCGGGCTGCGCTGGCGGCCCGAAACCGGGCGCGGTGTCGACGCCCGCGAGCGGCGCACCGAGCATCGAAGCGATTGCGGAACATCTGAATCAGGGCGATGTGTCTGCGGCGCGCAAGCTGATCAAGTCGGGGCTCAAGCGCGATCCCAACAATCCGTCGCTTGCGCTACTCCGCGATTCCATCACGCGTGACCCGGTCGAGCTGCTCGGGCCGCAATCCTTTGACTATGTCGTCCAGCCTGGCGACACGCTGGCCGGCATCGCTCAACGCTATCTCGGCAATCGACTGCTGACCTATCAGCTGGCCCGGTACAACGGCATCGAAAAGCCGACGACGCTGACCGCGGGACGGACGCTGCGCATCCCGGGGACCAAGCCGGCACCGCCGCGCCGCGCGGCAACACCCGCACCAGCAACACCATCTGCGCCGCCCGCACCGCGCGCGCAGCCTTCCAAACCGGCGGTCGCGCCGGCGGCCGTCCGCCGCGATCCCGCGGCTGCTCGGCAGTTGCGGACGCAGGGACTGGCCGCGCTCAATAAAGGCTCTGCCACACGCGCGGTACAGTTGTTGCGGCGCGCGTCGGCGCTCGATCCGGCAAATGAGGTGATCAAGTCGGATCTGGCGCGTGCAGAGCGGATTGAGGCGACCGTCCGGTCGCGCCGCTAGCGATGTTTCAACCTTCGCCCGCTAAATGGTGCGTTGAAGAGAGTGCCGACTGATGAAATCGCTGGGACGCTATAATATCGAGGGCCGCCTGGGCGAGGGCGCGATGGCCGACGTCTATCGCGCGGTCGACCCGAGCATCGGTCGCAAGGTTGCGATCAAGGTGCTGAAGCCCGAATATGCGCGCAACGCCGGGCTGAACATCCGTTTTCTGCGCGAAGCGCGTGCGGCTGGCGCGCTGAGCCATCCCAATATCGCCACCATTTACGAGGTCGGTGAAGAAGAGGGCACCGCGTATATTGCGATGGAACTGGTCGAAGGTCAGCCGCTCGACACGCTGCTGCAGAGCAATGGACGGATGCCCTATGAACGGGTGCTGGTCCTCGGCCAGCAGCTCGCGGGAGCGCTCGCCTATGCGCACCGGATGGGCGTGGTGCACCGCGACGTCAAACCTTCGAACATCCTGCTGTCGCACGACGGCCGTACGGCAAAGCTTGTCGATTTCGGCGTTGCGCGCATCGATGATCCTGATCCCGAGGGCGGCGGCGACCAGTTGGCGCAAACCCAGTTCGGCCAAATGATCGGGACACCGCGCTACATGAGTCCCGAACAGGCGCTCAGCCTTCCCGTCGATCATCGCTCGGATCTGTTTTCGCTCGGCATCGTGCTGTACGAAATGGTGACGGGCAAGGCAGCGTTCCCGGGCATCGGTCTCGCGACGCTCGCGATCCAAATCGCGCAGGAAAGGGTCGAGCCGATCGAGCGGTCGGCCAGCGATTGTCCCCCGGGACTGCGTTTCATCATCGACAAGCTGCTGTCGAAAAAGCCCGAACAACGCTTCCCCGATGGGGAAGCGGTCCGCAAGGCGATCATGCGCGAAATGAGCGCGCGTGAAGAGAGCGCGGTGCCGCGGCGAGGCCTGTCGCTGCGCGTCAAACTGCCTTTGTTGCTGGCATCGGTCACCTTCGCGGTACTCGCGATCTGTGGATCGCTGATCAGCGCGCGCGAAAACAAGGCGTTCGAGGATATGGCGGCGGCATCGGGCCGCACGATCGCAGCCTTTGTCGCGAGCAATGCCGGGGTGGTCGCGGTCGACAATGCCGGGCTGCCGGCGGATCAACAGGATTGGGGCGCCTTGCAGGCGTTTGTCACGAGCGCCAGCGAAGATCGCGAGATTCGCGCCATGACGGTCGTCGATGCCAACAACATCGTCCGTGCCGCGAGCGATGATCGCCGCATCGGCGCGCCTTACGCGGCGCCGCAGCAAGAGGCGCGCGTTGGCGCGGTCAATGGCGCGGTGGTCAGCTATGTCGGCACGGGCCAAGACGAGGGGATGCGGATCGTGCAGCCGATACGCTACGCGGGCGCGAGCTATGGCAAGGTCGATGTTGTCGTCCGCACCGAGGCGCTTGTGGCCGCCACCAATAACACGCGCTGGTTGCTCCTCATGCTGTCGCTGGTCGTGATGGTGACGGTGATGCTCGTCGGCTATTTAAGCGGCGCGGCGGTGACGCGGCCGCTCGGGCGGCTTCGCAAGGCGCTCGACGAGGCGGCGACATCGCGCTTTGCGCTGCGTATTTCGCATCGGCGCGGCGATGAATTTGGCGCCGCATTTGACGCGTTCAACCGGGCGGCGGGCGCTGCCGAAGAAAAATTCGCCGCGGGTGCGGCAGATGACGAGGCGTCAATGCTTGCAACCCGAATAGCGGAGCCGACTGCCGTCCCTGTGCCACAGCGGCAAGTCGCCTGAAGAAAGTACGCGTCATGTACATGTTGCAACTCTTCGAACGCGGCGACGAAATCCATCCGGTCGATGCCCGGCTGCTGCGCGAAGGCGTGCTGCGGGTTGGCCGTGACAAGAGCGCCGATTGGTCGATCCCCGATCCCGACTGCGCCCTGTCGCGCACCCACTGTGAATTCGCCGTCGGCGCCGACGGGCTTACCCTGCGTCCGCTCGGTACAAACGGGGTCTTTGATGCAGTCACCGGCGAACGCCTTGCCGATCAGACCGCGATCGCCGTGTCGCTGCCGTTTGCGATACGCCTCGGTGACTTTCGCATTGTCGCATCCGAAGCTCCGCACGGCGATATCGCGGGTCACGAAACGCGTACCATGGTGCTGACGCCGCCGCTCGGCGATTCGATCGACGTCCCCAGTGACTGGATCGATACCGCGGGTGCGACGCGGCCAGGCGGGCCGACAATCACAACCGGGTCGCTGCTGGATGCTTTTTGCGAGGGGGCCGGCCTTGATGCTTCGTTGCTCGCGCGCGAGGATCCTGTCGAGATCATGCGCCGCGTCGGCGGCGTGTACCGCCAGATGGTCCTCGGCGTTGGCGATTTGATGAGCGAACGCGATCACGCGCGCTCGCACTATCAGATGACGCGGACGACGATCGGCAGCGCGAATAACAATCCGTTCAAATGGGCGCCGACACAGCGATTGGCGATCGATCTGATCCTCGGTGGATCGCACGGTTTCCTCTCGGGTCCCGCAGCGCTGCAATCGTCCTTTCGCGACATCAAGCGCCATCTGGTCGCAACCTTTGCCGGGCTGCGGGGCAGCTTGCAGCAAGCGATTGCATGCTTCGATCCGGATAGCCTCGACCGCCAGTCACCAAGCCGGTCCTTGTTCCAGAACAAGGCGGCAGCCCAGCTTGACGAGCTGGCCAAGCGGCACGCCGACTTGCTTGACGAGATTGAAGGCAAAAAATCGGGCGTGCTCGATCGGGCCTTTGTGCAGGCTTACAATATTGCCGACGTCGCCGTGACGGACGACCGCGAATGAATTTTCTCGGGATCTTTGGTCGCGGCACAGCCCGAGCCATCGATGGTGGGACCGCCGCAATCGAATCCGTGGCTTTGACCCACGTCGGCCATGTCCGCGCCGTCAACGAAGACCGTATCCTTAATCTGCCCGATGCCAGGCTTTGGGCGGTCGCGGACGGGATGGGCGGCCATCAATCGGGCGATGTCGCCGCGCAAATCGCCATCGATACGCTGGGAAATCTTGCGAGCAGCGGACAAGCTTTATGCGGGGACGATATTCTGGACGCGATCCAGTCCGCAAATATGCAGATCTATGACCGCTATGCCGATGCCGAACGGCGCAGTGGCACGACCATCGTGGCAGCCTTGCTCGTCGATGACCGGCTAGAGATGTTCTGGGCGGGCGATAGCCGTGCCTACCGACTTCGCGGCGGAACATGGCAACAACTGACCCGCGACCACAGTGTCGTGCAGCAAATGGTCGACGCAGGGGCGATATCCCCCTCGGCCGCGACCCATCATCCCCAATCCAATGTGATTACGCGTGCGCTGGGGGTGGATCGCGAGGTCACCGTCGATCGGCGGGTGACCTCGCTCGTTGCGGGAGACATCATCATGCTTTGTTCGGACGGCGTATCGCGGACCTTGGGTGACGGCTGCATCGGTGCCCCGACGACGGGCATGCTGGCGCAATCGCTGCTCGATCAAGCCTTGCTGCGCGACGGTACCGACAACGCCAGCCTGATCCTGATCAAGACCTGATTGAAGCTATTGTCCAGCCAACGCGCTTGGCCGACTGGCCGGCGGCGACGTTGAAAGCTCCCGCGAACGCCAGAATGGCTTGCGAGATCCCCGACGACATTCGGCTATCTTGCATTATTGCGGCGCGGCGACCGACTGTCGTTGGATGAAGGTCGATCGAAGCACCGCCGCGCCACCGTCATCGACCTGGCTTGCGACGGGAAGAAAGTCGGGCACCAGCGTCCTGGCGGCGCGCACCCCCATTTCTCGGATCGGCCAGCGCACGGTGCTGAGCGCGGGCCAGATGTGCGTCGCGGTCGGGCTGTCGTCGAAGCCGATGATCGACAGCGCGCCAGGGACGTCGATGCGCTTGGCATGCGCGACGCTCATCACCCCGGCGGCCATTTCGTCGTTCGAACAGAAGATCGCGGTCGGCGGCTGCGATAGCGACAGCAAAGCCTCGCCCGCCTCAATCCCGGCGGCATAGCGGTAATTGCCCGGCGCGTTATAGGCGTTCGGCAGGTCGAGCCCTGCTTCGGCCAGTGCCTCCATAAACCCTTTTTCGCGCTCGGCGGCCGACCGGAAACCTCCCGGTCCGCGCACAAAGCCGATGCGGCGATGCCCGAGCGCGATCAGCGCGCGTACCGCTTCGGCAACCACCTCGCGGTCGTTCGACGACACGCAATGCTTGGCATCGTCGAGCGGCGCCGACCCGACTCGCACATAGCGCACACCTAGATCTTCGCAGAGCGCGGCAAGCTCGTCGTTCTCGGAGATCGGCGGCAACAGCAACGCGCCGATCGGCCGCTGCTTTTCCAGAAAGGTGCGCACGTCGTCGAGCATCCGGTCCGATCCGCGATCGACCGGGCGGACGAGCAGCGCCAAGTCGCTGTCCTTGATCGCGTCGAGTACGCCTTGCTGAAAGTTCAGCACCGTCTGGGCATTTGGGTTGTCGTGCAGCAGCGCGATCAGGAAATTGCGCCGGAACGCCAGCGCACGCGCTTGCGGGTTGGGAACAAAACCCAGCGTCTCGATCGCCTGCTCGACCGCCTTGCGCGTCTTTTCGGTGAGGAATTCGGAGCGGTTGATGACGCGGCTGACGGTCTTTTTCGATACCCCGGCGAGCGCGGCCACATCATTGATCGTCGGCTGCTTGCCGCCCGGCCCCTTGGTCTGTGCCGCCATATACCTTTTATCCTCTGCGGGTTCGGGCTGCTGTCCCGCCATTCGCCCTGTGTGATGGGCGTTCGGCGCCCTGAAATCAACCGCGACAACTGCCATCTGCCGAAAACGGATACCGGTGTCTAGGCCAGCCTCGCAATCCGATTGGCATCAATATTGACACCGGTTACCAAAATGTCTAGCTTGTCGCAAAATCCAGCAAAGGAACCGCATCATGAAGATCGCGCTGATCACCGAGAACAGCCAGGCCGCCAAGAACGCCATCATCCACGACGCGCTGACCACGGTCGCCGAGCCGCTGAGACATCAGGTGTTCAATTACGGCATGTATTCGGCCGACGACAAAGCGTCGCTGACCTACATCATGAACGGCCTGCTCGCGGGCATCCTGCTCAACAGCAAGGCGGCCGATTTCGTCGTGACCGGTTGCGGCACAGGCATGGGCTCGATGCTCGCGTGCAACGCGATGCCGGGGGTGTTCTGCGGGCTGGTGATCGATCCGACCGATGCCTTTCTGTTCGGCCAGATTAACGACGGCAATGCAATTTCGATGCCTTATGCCAAGGGTTTCGGCTGGGCGGCCGAGCTCAACCTGCAAGATGTCTATCGCAAATTGTTCGATGGCGAACGCGGGCTGGGCTACCCCAAGGAGCGTGCTGAAATCATGCGGACGAACCGCGGCATCCTGAAAGATCTCAAGGCCGCGTCGTGCCACGACATGCTGACCGTGCTGAAAACGGTCGATCAGGATCTGCTGCGCGCCGCGATCGCGGGCGAGAAATTCGCAGAATATTTCTACGCCAACTCGCAGGACGAGGCGATCAGCGCTTATCTGAAGAGTGTTTCGGCGGAGCCGGCGCTCGCCTGACATGAGCAAGCTGTTTGACCTTTCGGGCAAGGTGGCGCTCGTCACCGGCGCCAATACCGGCATCGGGCAGGGGATCGCGCTTGCGCTCGCCGAAGCGGGCGCGGACATTGCTGCCGCGGGCCGTTCGGCCGCAGACGAAACGGTTGGCAAGGTGCGCGGGCTGGGCCGGAAAGGCGAGAATTTCAGCGCCGACCTGTCGAGTGCGGGTGCCGCGCAGCCGCTGGTCGATGCGGTGCTCGCCGCGTTCGGACGCATCGACATCCTCGTCAACAATGCCGGGATCATCCGCCGCGCCGACGCAGTCGATTTCACCGAGGAAGATTGGGATGTGGTGATGGATACCAATCTCAAGACCCTGTTCTTCCTCTGTCAGGCGGCCGGCAAGCACATGATTGCGCGCGGATCGGGCAAGATTATCAATATCGCCTCGATGCTGACTTTTCAGGGCGGCATTCGCGTGCCGAGCTATACCGCGTCGAAATCCGGGGTCGGCGGGCTCACCAAGCTGCTCGCCAACGAATGGGCGGCAAAGGGGATTCAGGTCAACGCGATCGCTCCCGGCTATATCGCGACAAACAACACCGCCGCGCTGCAAGGCGACGAGACGCGGAACCGCCAGATCATGGAGCGCATTCCTGCCGGGCGCTGGGGCGATCCCGGCGACATTGGGGGCGCCGCGGTGTTTCTGGCGTCAAGCGCGTCGGATTATGTGCAGGGCCATATTCTGGCCGTCGACGGCGGCTGGCTGGCGCGGTAGCAACAATCCAGGTCGTTTGTGCTGAGCTTGTCGAAGCGCCGTCCTGTTTTCTAGAGCTCAAAGAAAAGAACGGCCCTTCGACAAGCTCAGGGCGAACGGAGTTGGGGATGGCGCAAGGCAAGCTAGTCTTTTTCGGCGAACTGCTGATCCGCCTGACCGCACCGGGCAACGAACTGCTGATGCAGTCGCCGTCGCTGGCGCTGCACGTTGGTGGGGCGGAGGCGAATGTCGCGATCGGGCTCGCGCATCTTGGCCATGCCTGTTCGATGGTCAGCCATGTGCCGGACAATGCGCTGGGCCGCGGCGCGGTGGCGGCGGTGCGCGGCGGCGGTGTCGATTGCGCCGCGGTCACCAGCGGCCCCGGGCGCATGGGGCTCTATTTCCTCAGCGTCGGGGCGGGACTGCGGTCGTCAGAAATCGTCTATGACCGCGCCGGGTCGAGCTTCGCGGCAACCGGCGCCGACGATTATGATTGGGACGCGCTGCTTGGCGGCGCGCGCCTGCTGCACCTCTCGGGCATCACCCCCGCGCTCGGGCCACGTTCGGCCGAAGCGGCGCTCGCCGCGGCGCGCGCGGCCAAGCGGCTGGGGTTGCCGGTCAGCTTTGACGGCAATTACCGCGCGATGCTGTGGGAGGCGTGGGACAGCGACCCGCGCGCGGTGCTGTCCGAACTGATCGGCCTGACCGACATCCTGTTCGGCAACCACCGCGACCTTTCGCTGGTGCTCGGACAGGAATTCAGCGGCGAAGGCGAAGACCGGCGGCGCGAGGCGGTCGAGGCGGGTTTTGCCGCCTTCGCGGGCCTCCAGCTGATCGCCTCGACCGCGCGGCACACGGTTACCGCCGACCACCACCGCATCGCGGCGCGTGTCGATCTGCGCGGCGGCGGCCACCAGACCGACGAGATCGATGTCACCGGCATCGTCGACCGCATCGGCGCGGGCGATGCCTTCGCTGCCGGGGTGCTCCACGCGCATCTGGCGGGCGGCGATGTGCGGGCGATGGCCGAAAGCGGCCTCGCGCTCACCGCGCTCAAACATTCGTTGCCCGGCGATGCGAGCCGCTTCGGCCAGGCCGACATCGACGCCTTCCACGGCGGCGGACTCGATGTCCGGCGCTGACCTGACCCGGCGTGGCTGGCTGGCGGCGAGTGCGGCGTCGTTGCTGCTGCCCATGGCCGCCAAGGCCGAGATCTTCACGCCAATCCATCATATTGGCGGCGTCAAGGCGCGCGACGGTGCTTATCGATCGGGGCAAAGGCGGAGCATCGGTGATGCGGCGGCCTGGGCCTTCACCGGCATTCGTTATGCCCGCGCGGCGCGTTTCGCAGCGCCGGTCGCGGTGACCAAGGCCGAACAGTTGCGCGGCGACAGCTTTGGTCCCGCCTGTCCGCAGAGCGGCGATCGCTACCAGCCGCAATCCGAAGACTGCCTGTTCCTCAATGTCTGGACCCCCGACATCGAGGCGAAACGCCAGCGGCCGGTGATGGTCTATTTCCACGGCGGCGCTTATTCGACCGGCAGTGTCACTGACCCGATCAACGATGGCGCGACGCTCGCCGCGCGCGGCGATGTCGTGGTCGTCACCGTCAACCATCGGCTGAACGCGCTCGGCTATCTCTATCTCGCGCGGCTTGATCCGCGCTTTCCCGACAGCGGCAATGCGGGACAGCTCGACCTGATCGCTGCGCTCCAATGGGTCCAACGCAATATCACGGCGTTCGGCGGCGATCCCGCCAACGTCACCGTGTTCGGCCAGTCGGGCGGCGGCGCCAAGATCGCGACGCTGATGGCGATGCCCGCGGCGAAGGGGCTGTTCCACAAGGCGATCACGATGAGCGGCCAGCAGGTTACTGCATCGGGGCCGCTCAACGCGACGAAGCGCGCGCAGGCGTTTCTCGCGAAGCTGGGCGACGGCGTCGATCCCGCGACCGCGCCGGTCGAGCGGCTGGTTGCGGCGTTGACTGCGACCGACCCGATCCTCGGCGGCGGGGTCTACATGGGGCCGGTGCTCGACATGAAGCATCTTGTGCGCCACCCCTTTTGGCCCGACGCCGCGCCGCAGTCGAACGGCATCCCGATGATGCTCGGCAACACGATGCTAGAGACGCGCGCCTTTTACGCGCCCGATGGCAAGCAGCTGGCGGGGCTGAGCTTCGACAATCTCGCCGGCCGCATCGCACCCGAAATGCGGATCGACGCGCATCCCGAATGGGTCGTGGACCAGTTCCGCGCGCGCTATCCCAAAGCCGCACCGCTCGACCTGTTCCACCGCATCGTCACCGCGGCGCGCAGCTGGCGCGGGCAGGTCGAGGAGGCCGAGGCGCGTGCGCGGGCAGGCGTCCCTGCGTTCGTCTATCAGCTCGATTTCGAGGACGCGAAGCATGCCGACGATATCGGCCTCAGCTTTGGTACCGTCCCCGATCCGACCCCGGCGCAGCAGGCGATGAGCGATAGGATGATGGACGCCTTCGTCCGCTTCGCGCGCACCGGCAATCCGGGCTGGCCTGCTTATGATCTGGCGCAGCGGCAGACGATGATTTTTGATACCAACAATCGGGTCGTGAGTGATCCGCGCCGATGGGAACGCGAGCTTTTCGCGCGGGTGCCGTATATCCAGCCGGGTAGTTAGACGATCCCCTGCGATCCCAGCCAGCTCCACAGCAACTCGGGCCACTTCGCGACGGGCAATCCTGCGGTCTTCATCAAGCCGAACCCATGCTCGCCGCGCTCGAAAAAATGCGCCTCAACCGACGCCCCGACACTGCGCGTCGCTTCGCGCAAGCGCGCGCTGTTTTCGATCTTTACGACGCTGTCGTCTTCGGCATGGAGCAGCCAAAGCGGCGGCTGGTCGGCGCGGACATTCTGTTCGGGCGAGTAGCGCTTTTCGCGCGCTGCATCGGGGTTGGCGCCGATCAGTTTTTCGCGGCTTACCGCATGCGCGATCGCAGGGTCCATCGACACGACCGGGTAGATCGCGGCGAGCGCATCGGGCCGTGCTGGCAGATTGTCGGCCGCGTCCATCGGCGCATAAATTTCGGCATCGAAGCGCGTTAGCAAGCTCGTCGCGACCTGCCCGCCGGCCGAAAAACCCCCAAAGGTCACGCGCGACGGGTCGATGCCGTCAAGCTTGGCGCGGCTACGCACCAGCCGCACCGCGCGCTGGGCATCGGCGAGCGGGACGTCGGCGCCGTTCGACCAGCCGTCGCCGGGCAGGCGGTAGAACAGCACGTACACGGTGACGCCGCGGTCGCGCAGCCAGCGCGCCAGCTCATAACCCTCCTTGTCGATCACGACATAGCGATAGCCGCCGCCGGGGGCGAGGATGACCGCGGCACGATTGGGCTTGGCGGGGCGGAAGATGTCGAGCCGCGGGCGGGCGATGCCTTGCAGCATCCGGTCGCTGGCGTTCGGATCGTCGCTGCGCTGGACGACCTGTTCGACGAGCCCGGACGGTGGCTTGATATGGCCGCCGGGCCAGAGTGGGATACTCGCGTCGGGCGCCACACCGGCGGGCCGCGTCCATGCCGCCTGGGCTGCTGCGGTTGCGAACGGCAGCGCGAGGCTCGCGGTCAGCAGCGCGCGGCGGTCGAGCGCCATCCTAGTGGGGCGCTTTGTTCGGATAGGCGATAATCAGCACCAGCGGTTCAGCGCCGGTCTGGCGGATGCCGACCTTGGCGCCGCTGTAGAGCCACGCCGCCATTCCCGCTTTCAGCTGCTTCTCCTTTCCATCCGAATGGACGACGCCAGTCCCCGACAGGACATAATAGATCTCATCATGATCGATCGGGTGGATGCCGATAGCGGCGCCGACGTGCAGCGCGCGTTTGCGGAATTCGAAGCTGCGCGGCGCGGGGATGGCATCGCTGATCCGGTATGCGGTGGACATGCCGATCGCGCCGTGCGCCGGCGCTTCCTCGCGCACCGTCGCGGCCTCGTCGATCACGATCATTGCGGGGGCGTCGGCCCCGGCGAGGAGCAAGGCGGCGAGCAGCATCGTCACGGACCCGTCCGCGAAGCGCGGTCGCGCGGCGATAATATTTCCTGCGGCATCGGCGCGCTCTGGCCGGGATAAAGCCCCGACCGCGGTTCCATCGTCGCCAGATCCCAGGCAGCCTCGACGAAGGGCGCGCGCACCGGCGGGGCGACCTTGGGATAGCCGCTCACTTCCTTCTCATCGTCGATCACCTCGCCGCGCCCCTCAGCCACAAAGAACAGCACCCTTATCTCTTCGGCATCGCGCGCCCACGGCCGCGCCCCCGCGCTGGCCAGCACCGATGTTTCGACATCGCGCACCGGCAGGATCTTGTAGCCGGTCAGCGGCGCCAGCGGCGCCTTGGCGCGGACTAATTGCGCGCGCGTCTCGCCATAGCGGCCGAATTCGGGCAGCGGCTGACCGTGGCGGTCGACGAGCAGATTGTCCTTGCCATAATAGGCGAGATCGCCGTCGCCGCCGAGCATCAGGAACGGCAGACCGGGGTCGGTATCATTGCCACCGCGCATCACATTGCCGACCGCAGTAATCTCGCCGGTCACATAGGGCTGACCGACCCATTCGAGGTTCATCAGGTTGTAATGCACCGCGCGGCGCTGCGGGTTATAGATCAGATTGTTGACCATCAGCGCCTGCGCGCCGCCCTTGATCAACGGATTGCGCTCGACATTATGCGCCCAGACGTTGCGGTAAAACACGATTCCCGTCGCATTGTCGTGGATCAGCGATCCCTTGCTGTGCTCGCCCTTCGGATGGCTCGCATCGGCGAGCCCTTCGGCGGCAAGATTGTTCGAGAAGGTGATGTTGCGACTGGTTCCGGCGCGCCATTCGGCGACGGTCTTGCCGGTGAAGCGAGGGCCGGATGCCGACATATTTTCGTCGATCCCCCACATCAGGGTGCAATGGTCGACGATGACATTATGCGCCGCGACGGTCGAAAAAGTGTCGGCTTCCCAGCCGCTGCGTTTCGGTTGCCCATCGGCCCCGGTGTAGATGCGCAGGTGGCGGATCACCACGTCGTGCGTCTTTACGTCGATGCCGGTGCGGATCAGGGTGATCCCGGGTCCGGGTGCGGTCTGGCCGGCGATGGTCAGGAACGGATGGATGACGCTGATCGTCGTGCGCCCCATGTCGATGACGCCGCCCACTTCGAACACGATGATGCGCGGCCCCGGCGTTTCAATCGCCGCCTTCAGCGACCCCGGCCCGTCGGGCGCGAGTGTCGTGACGCGCAGGATCTGGCCGCCGCGGCCGCCGGCGGTGTGCGCGGCGGGACCGACCGCGCCGGGAAACGCCAGCGGCGCTGCATCGGCGGCCACGGCCAGGCTCGCGGGCATCGCAAAAGCCAGCAAAAGCGCCGCCAGCCAAGGTTTTTTGGGCATCCCGTCTCTCCATTTCATTGGGGTATTGACACGGCTGTTCCAATCCCTCTATCTTCCTGACACCGGTTACCCCAATCGGTCAATGACAAATATCTCAAGGGAGAGGGGATAGGGCAGCCGGTCGCAATCGCGACGGTGTCGTCATCACTCTCAAAAATATTCCGGCCAGGCGATCGCGCCGATTTGTCTGGCCTCGTAAAGTAACCGGTGTCATTTCTTGCCAAGGCAGGAAAGACGGCCGATCAAGGGAGGATGATGATGGCTATTCACGCAATGCGGGGCGTTCGCACTTTGACCAAGCTGGCGTGTGGCGCTTCGCTTGCTGCGCTGGTGGTATCGCCGGCCTGCGCGCAGGGTGTAGACGCCGCGGCGCTTGCCGACGAGGCTGCCACCCCGGAGGACGAAATCGTCGTCACCGGATTTCGCGCCTCGCTCGGGCGCGCGCTCGACGTCAAGCGCGAGTCGGTTGCCGCGGTCGATGCCATTGTTGCCGAAGATATCGCCAAATTCCCCGACCAGAATCTCGCTGAATCGTTGCAGCGCATTCCCGGCATCACCATCCAGCGCGACGGCGGTGAAGGGCGCGGTATCACCGTCCGCGGCCTAGGGTCGCAATTCACCCGCGTTCGCGTCAACGGTCTTGAAACCGTCGCGACCTCGACCGACGGCGCCGCGGCAAACCGCGACCGTGCGTTCGACTTCAACGTGTTTGCGTCGGAGCTGTTCAGCTCGATCGTTGTTCACAAGACCGCATCGGCCGAACTGGACGAGGGATCGCTCGGCGCGGTTGTCGATCTCAACACCGGCAATCCGCTCGGCGGCAAGCGCGGGTTTACCGCGGCGCTGTCGGCGCAAGCCAGCTATAACGACCTGTCTGAAAAGACCGGTCCGCGCGTCGCCGGTCTGCTGAGCTGGGTCAACGATGCCGGAACGTTCGGTTTTGCAGTGTCGGCTGCTTATTCGGACCAGAAGACGCTTGAAATGGGCAACAACACAGTGCGCTGGGCGCAGGCGCGCTTCGATTCGGTCAATGGCTCCCCCTGTTTTACCACCACCGCAACGAGCGGCATCGGGGTTGCCAACTCGGGCGGCGTTTATACCAACGGCCGCTCCGCCGCGTGCGATTCGGTCGCGCTCGCCTTCCACCCGCGCATCCCGCGCTATGGCGAGATCGCGCACGACAGGAAGCGCCTCGGGATCACCGGATCGATCCAGTTCGCGCCGACCGATGCGACCAAGATTTCGCTCGACGGGCTGTTTTCGAGCTTCAAGCACCAGCGCCGCGAGCGTTGGGGCGAGGTGCTGCTGCGCAGCAACGAGCGCTCGATCAATGTCCGCGACTATGTGATCGACGGCGATAACAATATGATCTCGGCGACGCTCGACGACGCATGGGTGCGCTCCGAACATTATCTGCGCCAAGCCAAGACCGAATTTTATCAGTTCGGCGGCAGCTGGGATCAGGACGTCGGCGACAGCTTCCGTTTCACGCTGCTCGGCGGCCTGTCGAAATCGACCGCGTCGATCCCGCTCGAAACCACGCTCGTTTTCGACGACCGCGACGCGCAGGGCTATCGCTACGACTATACCGACATGGCGCGTCCGGTGCTGACCTTCGGCACCAGCGTCACCGATCCGGCGAACTTCCAGCTCGCCGAAATTCGCGATCGCCCGTCGGAGGTCGAGAACAAGTTTCGCACGTTGCAATTGCGTACCGAATGGGATGTCGCCGATGGCTTCACGGTCAAGGCGGGCGCGGTGTATCGACGCTTCGATTTCGCCAGCATCGCCTTCACGCGCGACACCGTGGTGTGCGGCAATGGGGGTGTCGATCGCGTGCTCGGCACGCTGACCTGCTCGCCGTCATCGGCCTTTGGTCCCGCGGCGATCTACGGCTTCCCCGTAACATCGTCGCTCGCCGAATTGTTCACGCTCGGCAAGGCAGGGCAGCCCGCGGGGACGACGACCCAGTGGCTGGTGCCCAACCTTCAGACGGGGACCGATTTCACCGGGCTTTATAATCGCACTCCGGCGCTCGACGCAGGCAACAATCGCGCGGTGCGCGAAGAGGTCAAAGGCGGCTATCTGCAATTCGATGCCAAGGGCGAACTTGCCGGCCTGCGCTATGCGCTCAATGCCGGTGTCCGCTATGTGCACACCGACCAGACATCGAGCGGGCTCAGCAGCGGAACGGCGGTGACGGTAAAGCGCAGCTACGAAGATTGGCTGCCATCGCTAAATCTCGCGCTGTTTCCGCATGACGACATCATCATTCGCGCCGCGGTGGCCGACGTGATGACGCGCCCGACGCTCGGCAACCTGACTCCGGGCGGGACAGTCGACGGGTTCAACTACCGGATCAATTACGGTAACCCGTTCCTCGATCCCTTCCGGGCAACCTCCTATGATCTGGCGTTCGAATGGTATTTCGCGCCGCAGTCGATCTTCTCGGTTGCGCTGTTCAAGAAGGACATCGCAAGCTTCCCGGTGGCGACGACGACCAGCGGTACCTTTGCCTCGACGGGATTGCCCACCTCGATCATTCCGCCCAGCAGCCCCGCTGCGATCAACCCTGAAGGCCAGCTGTGGACGATCAACTCGATCGGCAACGGCGAGGGCGCGAAGCTCAAAGGCGTCGAGATTTCGTTGCAGGCACCGTTCAAATTCCTGCCGGGATTTCTGTCGAATTTCGGCGGCATTGCCAACGCGACCTTCGTCGACTCCGACGCCGACTATACGGTCGCGGGTCCGTCGGTGGTCCCGGGCGGCGCTAATGTCTCGGCGGTCCGCAACGGCACTCTCTTCAACCTGTCGAAGCGCGCCTATAACGGCACGCTCTATTATGATGACGGCAAGTTCAGCGCGCGTGCCTCAATCAGCTATCGCAGCCGATATGCCGATGCCAACAGCGGCACCGGGAATGTATTCGAAGGCTATGGTTCAACGATCAACGTCGATGCGTCGATGCGCTATGCGATCACCGACAATATCGAACTGTCGATCGAGGGCATCAACCTGACCGACGAATATCGCTATCGCTTCACCGATATCGATGCCGACCGCAATTACGAGAATAATCACTTCGGCCGCACCTTCCTGTTCGGTGCGCGCGTCAAGATTTGATGCGTCACAAAAGTTAGCCCCGGTGAGGCCCGGTCTTCGCTTGCGGGGGCCGGGCCTTTCTTTGTCAAGGAAAGCTGAATGACCGATCGCCGCGACATGCTGAAACTGGCCGGGACGGGACTGGGCGGTGCGATGACCGGCGTGTTTGGGCTAGCGGGGGCAGCGGTCGCGCAGGCCAAGCCTGTCGGTTCTGCCCCGCCTTGGGCCAAGGGCTTCGATGGCCAGCGCAAGGCCGATCTTGGCGACGGACGCTTCCTCAATCCGATCATGGCCGGCGACCATCCCGATCCGTCGATCCTGAAGGATGGCGCCGACTATTACATGACCTTTTCGACCTTTGACTCCTATCCGGGGCTGGTCATCTGGCATTCGGGCGACCTGGTGAACTGGCGCCCGATCGGCCCCGCGCTCACCCGCAATATCGGGTCGGTGTGGGCGCCCGAATTGTGCAAGCATGGCGGACGCTATTTCCTCTACATCCCGACCAAAGGCCCGAACACCAGCTGGGTGATCTGGGCCGACAGGGTCGAGGGACCGTGGAGCGATCCCGTCGACCTGAACCTGCCCGACCATATCGATCCCGGCCACGCGGTCGGCGAAGACGGGTCGCGCTGGTTGTTCCTGTCGGGCGGCGACCGGGTGCGTCTGGCCGACGACGGCCTGTCGCGGATCGGCGAGCCCGAACATGTTTACGATCCCTGGCGCTATCCACCAAACTGGGTGGTAGAAGGTTTTGCGCCCGAAGGGCCAAAGATCACGCGCCACGGAAAATATTTCTATATGATCACGGCGGTGGGCGGGACGGCCGGGCCGCCGACCGGGCACATGGTGGTCGCCGCCCGATCCAGGTCGATACACGGACCTTGGGAAAACTGTCCTGCCAATCCCCTGGTTCGCACAATATCGGCGGCGGAAAAATGGTGGTCGCGCGGTCATGCGACGCTTGTCGAAGGACCGGCGGGCGACTGGTGGAGCGTCTATCACGGTTACGAGAATGGCTATTGGACGCTCGGCCGTCAGGCGCTGCTCGATCCGATCGAATGGACCGATGACGGCTGGTTCCGCATGACCGGGAGTGACCTGTCGCAGCCGATCGCAAAGCCCGAGGGCGGGACGGTTGCCGGCGCGCATGGCATGGCGCTGTCCGACGACTTCAAGACCCTGGCGCTCGGATCGAAATGGAATTTCTTTAAGCCTGCGCCCGACGAGCGCAGCCGGGCGCGGGTCGCGGATGGGGCGCTGGTGCTGGCGGCGCGCGGCAAGGCACCGTCGGATTCCCCGCCGCTGTTGCTGATCGCGGGCGATCAAGCGTACCGCTTCGAATGCGATATCGAGATTGCGCCGGGCGGCACCGCGGGGCTGATTCTGTTTTACGACGAGCGGCTCTATTGCGGGCTGGGTTTTGACGGCGAACGCTTCGTGACGCATCAATATGGCATCGAACGCGCGCGCCCCGCCAATCCGCACGGGGTGCGCATGCGGATGCGTGTGACCAATGACCGCCATATCGTCACCTATGATACCAGCGGCGATGGCGGAGCGACGTGGGTTAGGTTCGACCGCGGCATGGAGGTGTCGGGCTATCACCACAATGTTCGGGGCGGATTCCTGATGCTCCGGCCCGGCCTTTATTCGGCGGGGGCGGGGGAGGCGCGGTTTCGCAACTTTACCTTCCGCGCGCTGGACTGATTAGGCACACGCGGCCTCCAGGTCGCGATGTCGCGCTCGGCGTCGTCCGCGGCCATGGTAGCTGGCCCCGCAGCAATGGCAATGACGGATCGGGCGGCGTTTCGCGGCCGGCGTGAGCTATTCGCTTGCTTTTGACACCGGTGTCTCTTAGAGTCTTTGGCGGAAGAGGGAAATCAAAAAGATGACGGCAGCGCCCGACCAGAACCATATTGCCCGTGCATTTCTGGCTGCGCGCGCGAAAAAGACACCGCTTACCATGTATCCGGGTGCGATGCCGCAGACGATGGCCGACGCCTATGCGATTCAGAGCGCGGCGATCCGCCTCGACGGGCGGCGGATCGGCGGATGGAAGGTTGGGCGGATCGCCCCGGAGCTGGCCGAGCGCTTCGGCGGTGAGCGTATCGCCGGGCCGATCTTTGTTGACGAAATTGCGTCCGATGGCGCCGCGATGCCGGTCTATGCGAGCGGCTTCGCCGCTGCCGAGGCCGAGGTGTTGCTGTGCCTGGGCGATGTCGATGACCGCGATTATGACCTTGATTCGGTCCGCGGCTGCGTGACCGAGGTGCGCACCGGAATCGAGATCGCCAGTTCGCCCTTTCGCGACATCAACCGCCACGGGCCGGCGGTCACCGCGTCGGACTATGGCAATAACAAGGGGCTCGTTCTCGGCCCGCCGATTGACAACTGGCGCGACCGCGAGCTTATGGCGATGTCGGTCGAAATGATGATCGACGGCGTGCCCGTCGGAGCGGCGACGATGGAAACGATGCTCGACGGACCGTTCGGGTCGGCGTTGTTCCTGATCCGCACGCTGCGCGAACGCGGCATTGCCATCGCGCCTGGTACCTGGGTTTCGGCCGGCGCGATCACCGGCATTCACGAGGTGCGGCCCGGCCAGCGCGCCGAAGCGCTGTTCGACGGAAAGATCCGCGTCAGCTGTTCGATTACCGGCTAACAGAGCAATAACGGGAGAAGATCATGGCACAGGCAGTTGCAGAAGGAGGTGCGGCGGCGCCGGTGCCAAGGTCGGGTCGGTATCGCTGGTTGATCGTCACGGTGCTATTTGCCGCGACCACCGTCAATTATATCGATCGCACCATGCTCGGCCTGCTCGCGCCCACCCTCGGCGACGAACTTGGGTGGAGCGAAAATGACTATGGGAACATCGTCACTGCCTTCCAGGCCGCTTATGCGCTGGGCTTCTTGTTGATGGGTTGGTTGATCGACCGTTTCGGTCCCAAAATCGGTTACACGATTGCGATTGCGGTGTGGACGGTCGGCCATGTCGCGCACGGCTTTGCCTCGTCGGTCGCGTCTTTCATGATGGCGCGTATCATATTGGGCGTCGGCGAAGCGGGGCATTTTCCCTCGGTCGTCCGCGCATCGAGCGAATGGTTTCCGCAAAAAGAACGCTCCTATGCGATCGGCTGGGTCAACAGCGCGACGACGATCGGGGTGATCCTGACTGCACCGACGATCTGGTTGTTCATGGTGTGGATGGGTTTCAACTGGCGCGAAACCTTCATCTATTCCGGCCTTTTTGGCGTCGTTTTGCTGCTGCTGTGGCTCTGGCTGTACAGCAATCCGCGCGAAAGCGGAAAGGTCAGCGATGCCGAACTGGCGTGGATCGAGCATGACCCGCCCGAACAGGTGCAGCGGCTGGGTTGGAGCGCAATCGTCACCAAGCGCGAGGCCTGGGCCTATGCGATCGGCAAATTCCTGACCGACCCCGTCTGGTTCCTGATGCTGTTCTGGCTGCCCAAGTATTTCAGCACGACCTATGATGTCGATCTGAAGGTCGTGCTGCTGCCGATGATCATCATGTATCTGCTGTCCGACGTCGGCAGCATTTTTGGCGGCTGGGTGTCGTCGAAATTGATCCAGACGGGCCACAGCGTCAATTTCGCCCGGAAGGTGACGATGCTGGGCGCGGGCTGCTGTGTCCTGCCGCTGCTGTTCGTCTCGGGCCTCGAGAATATGTGGCTGGCGGTGGTGTTGATCGGCATCGCGCTGGCCGGGCATCAGGCCTTTTCTTCGACCATCCTGTCGATCCCGCCCGACATGTTTCCGAAACGCGCGGTGGGATCGGTGATCGGCCTGGGCGGCTTTGCGGGCGGCGTCGGCGGCATGATCATGGCGAAGTCGACCGGGTTGGTGCTCGACGCGACGGGCGGCAACTATACGGTCATTTTCGCCGCCTGCACCGTCGTCTATTTCCTTGCCGTGCTCGCGATCCACATTCTCAGCCCGCGTCTCGCTCCCGTAACCGTGGAGGCGGCGAAATAGGGCGATGAGCCGCCCAGCCCTTCGCTGCGGCCATCATAATCTCGCCCTCAACGAGGGGTTTTGGCTCGATGTTCACGCCGTGGCTCGAACCATTGCGCGGGAGGTTATGGTTTCAGATACTGGCTCGGCGGAACACCAAAAGCGCGGCGGAACATCGCGGCGAAACCGCTGGGGCTGTCGTAACCGACCTCGTAGGTCACCTGGGTGATCGACGCACCGGCGGCGAGCAGCGACAGCGCCTCCATCAACCGCACCTGCTGGCGCCACACCGCGAGCCCCATGCCCGTTTCCTGCTTGAAGCTGCGCGTGAAGGTGCGGCGGCCCATGGCGGCGAGATTGGCCCAATCGTCGATATCGCGCGGGTCCGACGGGTCGCCAAGGATGGCGTTGCAGACGCGCAGCAGGCGCGGATCTGACGGCATCGACACTTGGTAGGGCGCATTCGGCATCCGTTCGATCTCGTCGAGTAACAGCCCGATGATGCGCCCTTCGCGGCCCGCAATGTCGTAAAGCGGCGGGAAATCGACGACTTCCAGGATGAGCGATTTCAGGAGGTTCGATACTTCAAAGACGCGGCATATTCGCGCTTCTTCACCCGGTGCGCTCGGCAGGTAGAGCGTGCGGAGTGACACCGGGCCGCGGCAAGCCACCTCGTGCCGCATCCCTGCGGGCAGCCACACCGCGCGCTGCGGCGGGATGACGAAGCTGGTTTCGGGCGTGCGCACCGACATCACGCCCGCCGACGCATAGAGAATCTGGACATGGTCGTGGCTGTGCATCGGATCGACGAAGCCGGCGGGATATTCATCCTGCAGCGCGATGACCGGGCGATCGAACGAAAGAACGTCGACGCTGTGTTTCATGGCCCATTCTCCACAAATATCAGCTGAACCGATCCTATAGGCCGCATCGGCGACTGGCCAGCGGCAATCGGGCTAATGGCCTGCGTCATGTGGTGTTTGGCCCGAACGGTCGATAGGAAAACGGCGTCAAAAGCTATCAGGATGGAAAGAAGCGCTCCGGGGAAGGAATATCGAGGATGTCGAACGGCTTGAATGCCATGCAGGACGACTTGGTCGACCCCGATATCCGGCGTTTCGTCGACGCGATCAACGCCGCCTACGTCACCCACGCCGCGCCGCCCGGATCGGACATGGCAACGCGTCGCGCGGTCGCCGAGCGGGTCCGAAAGCCGTGGCGCGAGGGCGGCCCGATGATGGCCGAAAGCGTCGATATGGACATGAACGGCATCCGCCTGCGGCTGCACCGCCCGGTGGCGGGCGCGGTGCTGCCGGTGATGCTGTATATTCACGGCGGCGGCTGGACCCTGTTCAGCATCGACACCCATGACCGGATAATGCGCGAATATGCGGCGCGCGCGGGCATCGCGGTGGTCGGCATCGATTACAGCCTGTCACCCGAGCACAAGTTTCCGGTGGCGCTCAACGAATGTTCGGCGGCGCTCGACTGGATCGCGGCGAACGCGGCGCGGCTGGGTCTCGACGCCGAGCGAGTGTTGATCGGCGGCGATTCGGCGGGCGCCAACCTGTCGGTTGCGACCTGTTTGTTGCGCCGTGACGCGGGCCGGTCGCTGCCCGCTGCGATGATCCTCAACTACGGTGCCTTTGCGCCCGAACATACGCCGAGCTATGCCCGTTTCGGACAGGGCGACTATTCGCTTGAGGCCGATGAGATGGATATATTCTGGAACAATTATGTTGCCGACCCGGCGCAGCTTGCCAATCCGCTCGTTGCGCCGCTGCGCGCTGATCTCACCGCCCTCCCGCCCGCCTTCCTCGTGATCGCCGAGTGCGACATCCTGGCCGATTGCAACCACAGCTTCGCCGCGCGGCTGACCGAGGCGGGCGTTGCTGTGAAAAGCCAGGTCTATGCGGGGGCGACGCACAGTTTTCTCGAAGCCATGTCGATTGCGCCGCTCGCGTCGCGCGCGCTCGACGATCAGGCGGCGTGGATCGGCAGGACGATCGGGCATGTCGCACCCGTTTGATCCGCGCGATCCCGCCGACAGCGCGCGGCTGATCGCCGATCATCCGCTCGGCTGGCTGGTGTCACGCCAGTTTAACGCCAGCCCGTTGCCGCTGCTCGCGGAGACCGGCGAAGATGGCAGCGTCGCCGCGCTGTTCGGTCACTGCGCGCGCGGTAACCCGCTGGTCGCCGATTTTCGCGCTGATCCGCATGGTTTGATCCTCTTTAACGGTCCTGCGGCCTATGTTGCGCCGTCGCTGGTCTCAAAGCCCGACTGGGCGCCGACCTGGAATTATGCGGTGCTGCGCTACCGGGTCGAGGTCGAGTTTGTCGGCGACGAAACAAAGGACGCAATCGAGCGGCTCGTCGCGGCGATGGAGGGCAGTAGCTGGTCGACCGATCGCCTCGGGGCGCGCTATGCGCCGATGCTGAAACAGATCATCGCCTTTCGCGCCCATGTCCGCAGCGCCGAGCCCGCGTTCAAGCTGGGCCAGGATGAAAGCGCGCAGGGGTTCGCCGAAATCGTCGCGCGCCACCCCGACCCGGCGCTCGCGGCATGGATGGAAGGACAGGCAAAAAAGTGAAGCTATTCTTCGACGACCGCCAAGCGAAGCATGCCCCCGAGCGCGAGCTCCACAATGGCGAGTTCGTCCCCTACGCCGAAAATATCGAGCGGCCGCGTGCCATCGTCGCGGCTTTGCCCGACTGGCAGCCGGTGCGAGATTTCGGCATGGCGCCGCTGCTCGCGGTGCATGACGCCGACTATCTGGCCTTCCTCGAACGCGCGTGGGACGGCTGGCAAGCGGCCGGGCGCAAGGGCGATGCGATCGGCTACAGCTTTCCGGTGGTGCGGCGGCGGCCGCTGAAATTCGCCCGCATCGATGCCGATATCGGCGCCTATAGCTTCGACGCATCGACGCCGATTGCCGCCGGAACCTGGGAATCGGCCTATTGGTCGGCGCAATGCGCGCTGACCGCGCTCGATCGCCTGAAAGACGGCGACCGCCATGCCTTCGCGCTGTGCCGCCCGCCCGGCCATCATGCCGGGCGCGATTATATGGGCGGCTATTGCTACTTCAACAATGCGGCGATCGCGGCGCATCAGGCGCATACACAGGGGCTGGGGCCGGTCGCCATCCTCGATGTCGATTATCATCACGGCAATGGCACGCAGGACATTTTTTACGCGGATGCGTCGGTGTTCTTCGCCTCGATCCATGCGGACCCGATGACCGATTACCCCTTTTACTGGGGCCATGCCGACGAGCGCGGCGAAGGCGTGGGCGAAGGGGCGACGCTGAACCTGCCGCTGCCGCGCGGCACCGACGGTGCGGCCTATCGTCCGGCGCTCGCCGCTGCGTTGCGCGCGATTTCGGATTGGGGCGCGCGCTGCCTGATCGTCTCGTTCGGCGCCGATACCCATCGCAACGACCCGATCTCCAGCTTCAAGCTGGACCGACCCGATTATGTCGAAATGGCCGCGGCAATTGCTGCGCTTAATCTGCCGACCTTGGTCGTCATGGAGGGCGGTTACGCCGTCGGCGACCTTGGCCCGAATGTTGCGGCGTTTTTGTCGGGTTTTGAGCGCTGATGCGTTGTCATGCCCACCGCAGAGCCGCAATCCGGACGCACCGGCGCTGCCCTGTGGACCGTGGGGGAGGATCGCGATGAACGGGCCTGGTAACAAGGCGCGGCGGCAGTTTTTGGGCGCCGCCGCTGCGACCGCGCTGCTGCTCGGCGGTCGGCCGCTATGGGCCAACGCCGCTCAGGGCAAACCGCGCTGGCCGGCCATCACCCCGCCGCAGTCGCCGCGCGTGTCGCATGTCATTACGCAGCTCGGCCGCACCCGCGACGACGTTTATTCATGGATGAAATTCATCCCCGCCGACGGCGAACGCGATCGCAGCAACCTGCCGGAACCCGTCGCCAAAATGCTTGCCGACGAAAATGCCTATGCCGAAGCCGTGCTGAAGCCGGTCCGCGCCGCGCAGGACATGTTGGTCGAGGCGATGCTGGCGCGGTCGGCGGGTGTCGTCGCCGCGCCCGCACTCGAACGCGACGGCTGGGCCTATTCGTCGGCGATGCCCGGGGGGGCGGCGCATCCGGTCTACAGCCGCCGCAAAAGCGGTCAGGCCGTCGAGACGCTGGTCGATGAAGGCATGCGGGCGGCGGGCCAACCCTATTTCCGCACCACCGGCCATCAGCCGAGCCCCGATCATCGTTATTTCGCCTGGGCCGAGGATGTCATCGGCAACGACCGCCACCGGATCGTCATCCATGACACGGCGACCGGCGAGGTGCGCAGGCTCGTCGACAAGGATGCCTATGGCTATGGCGGGCTGGCCTTTTCCCCGTCGTCGCAGTGGTTGTTCTGGGTCTGGCGCGACGCGCGCAACCGGCCGACGCGGCTCTATCGCACCTCGGTCGACGGCAAGACGACTACGCTCGTCTATGAGGAAAAAGACCCGGCCATCTTCATGGGGGTGAAGCGCACCGCCGCCGACGGCTTCGTCGCGCTGACGCTGTCGGGTCCCGAAACCGCCGAAGTGCGGCTGATCCCCGCCACCGATGAAACGGGCGACCCGCGCGTGGTATGGCCGCGCCGAAACGGCGTGCGCTACGAAATCGACGAGTGGGACGGCGCGCTGGTGGCGACAACCGACGCCGACGATGCGTTCGATATGCAGCTGCTGCGCCTCGACCCCGGCGATTTTCATACGATCGCCACGCTCGTCCCGCACCGCGCCGGGACGCCGATTTTGCAGATCCAGCCCTTCAAGGCTGCGCTGGTACGGCTGGAGCGCGCCGATGGGCTGCACCGGCTGGTCATCCAGCGCGCAGACGGCGACGAAAAAAGCATCGCATTTGACGATCCCGCTTATGCGATCGAACTGCCCAGCGACCAAGCCTATGCCGCCGCCTCGGTGATGATCGTCCATGAATCGCCCAAATCACCGCGGCGCTGGATCGCAGTCGACCTTGCCAGCGGCAAGCCGACGGTCGTCCAGCAACAGCAGGTCGCGAATTTCGATCCCGACGATTATGAGGTCGAGCGGCTGATGGCCCCCGCGCCCGACGGCGAGATGGTGCCGATCACCCTGTTGTCGCGGCGCGGCATGGTGAAGGACGGCACAGCGCCGCTGCTGCAATATGGTTATGGCGCCTATGGCGTGAACAGCGATCCATTGTTCTCGATCCCGGCGCTCGCGCTGGTTGATCAGGGCTGGCGCTATGCGATTGCGCACGTCCGCGGCGGGTCGGAGAAGGGGCGGCGCTGGTTCCTCGGCGGGCGCAAATTCGCCAAGCGCAACAGCTTTACCGATTTCATCGCCTGCGCCGAATATTTGTGCGCCCAGGGCTATTCGGCGAAAGGCAAGGTCGTCGCCTATGGCCTGTCGGCGGGCGGGCTGCTCGTCGGCGCCAGCATGAACATCGCACCGACGCTGTGGGGCGGGGTGATCGCGAAGGTTCCGTTCGTCGACATGCTCAACACGATGAGCGATGCGAGCCACCCGCTGGTGCCGCTGTTCCGTCCCGACTGGGGCGATCCGCTCGCCGAGAGCAGGGCATATGATTATATCGCGTCTATCTCGCCCTATGAGAATGTCCGCGCGGCGGCTTATCCCCCGCTGCTGTGTACCGCGGGGCTCAAGGACGACCGCGTTCCCTATTGGGAACCGGCGAAGCTGGTCGCCGCGGTGCGACATCGCTCGACCAGCGACAATCCGGCGATGCTGCTGACCGATATGGACAGCGGCCATCAGGGCAGCGCCGACGTAAAAAGCGAATATGGCGAATATGCGCTGTTCTGGGCCTTTGCGATGCGCTGCACCGCTTGAGCCGATCCCATTCGCGGGCGGCGATAATGCGTCGCAATTCGGCCCATTGGAAGCGATCTACGGCCCAAAGGCGCGCGAGTGCGCTTTATCGACGTGCTAAATCGCCTTTAAACTTGGACCGTCGCAAACGGTATTTGCCGACCAGAACCGCGGAATGGAGTTCCCCCATCCATGCCCGCATCGGCAATAACGGCCGCTCAACGACGTACCCAGAACTGTTTTGGCCGTGCAACCATTGGGGGATTATCATGCTGCCTCGTTTTCGCCGTTCCGTTTCGGGCCTTGCCCTGTCTGCCGCCGTGCTTGTCTGTGGCGCCGTCCAGCCGGCGCTGGGGCAGACGACGGCGCCGGTCAGCGAGGATGACGACAGCATCATCGTCACTGCACAGCGCGCCAACCAGACGCAGGTCGCGCGCGGCGGCAATGTCGGTGTGCTGGGCGACAAGGCAGCCGAGGATGTGCCGTTCGTCGTCAAAAGCTTTAACAGCGCGCTGATCCTGAATCAGCAGCCGCAAAGCCTGGGGCAGGTGCTGGAAAATGATCCGTCGATCCGGACGTCGAACGCCTTTGGCACCGCGGCTGAGGTGTTCGTCATGCGCGGCTTTGTGCTGTTTGCTGACGATGTCGGCTTCAACGGCCTGTACGGGCTGACCCCGCGCCAGCTCGTCGCGCCCGAACTTTATGAATCGGTCCAGGTGCTGAACGGCGCCAATGCCTTCCTGAACGGCGCCGCGCCCGGCGGGTCGGGGGTCGGCGGCAGTGTCAACGTCATCCCGAAGCGGGCCGGTGCGCGCGATCTCAACCGCGTGACGCTGAACTACACCGGCGACGAACATTTCGGCGGCAGTTTCGACGTCGCCCGCCGCAGCGCCGACGGCGCGCTGGGCGTGCGCGTCAATGGCGCCGCGCGGCGCGGCGAACTGAGCGTCGACGGCGAGTTTCGCAGCGCCTATGTGCTCGGCACAAGTCTCGATTGGCAGGGCGAACGCGCGCGGCTGTACCTCGATCTGGCGTTCCAGCGCATGCATGTGCGCGGACTGCGGCATAAGGTCGGGGTGTCGACGGTGATCCCGCGCGTTCCGGGTGCCAGGACCAACTATGCGCAGCAATGGCAATATGGCACCCAGCGCGACCTGTTCGGCACGATCCGCGGCGAATTCGACCTCGCCGACAATATCATGCTCTACGCCAGTTTCGGCGCGCGCGACGGGTCGGAAAAAAGCGTCGCGATCAACGCCGTCGATGTCACCAACCCCGTGACCGGCGCCGCGACCGGTTCCAATGCCCAGTTTACCCCGCGTACCGACAACAACGAAGCGGGCGACGTCGGCTTGCGCGGCAAGTTCGAGTTTGCCGGGATGAGCCACGAGATCAACATCGGCGGGTCGAAGGTGTGGCAGGTCAGTCGCAACGCCTATCAACGCTATTTCCCGTTCGCGACGAACATCTATGATCCCGTGCCGGTGCCGCAGCCGGGGCCGAACACCGTGGTCGGCGGCGATCTGAACGATCCGTTCCCGGTGCTCCGCAACCGCTTCACCAGCTTCTTCATCTCGGACACGATCGGGCTGCTCGACGACCGCATCCTGTTCACCGCGGGCCTGCGGCGCCAGACGATCAAGGTCACGCGCTATTCCTATTTCGTCGAGGGACAGGTCACTGCAGCCTATGACGAGTCGGCGACGACCCCGGTATTCGGCCTGGTCGTAAAGCCCGTCACCGGGCTGTCGCTCTATGCCAACCGCATCGAAGGATTGTTGCAGGGTCCGGCGGCGCCCAATCTGGGCAATGTCATCAACGCCAACGAAATCTTCCCGCCGACGAAGTCGGTTCAGTACGAATTGGGAGCCAAGCTGGGTCTCGGGCGTTTCAACGCGTCGCTCGCGCTCTACCAGATCGAACAGCCGAGTGCGTTTGTGCGCCCGATCACCCCGACCCCGACGAGCGGGCCGACCGATATTTTCGCGCTCGACGGCGAACAGCGCAACCGCGGCCTGGAACTCGCGATCGACGGCGAGCCGGTCAAAGGATTGCGGATCATCGCCGGCCTGTCGGTGAACGACGCTGTACTTGCCAACACTGCGGGCGGGGTCAATGAGGGCAACAAGGCGCCGGGCGTCCCCGATTACACGATCAACGCCAATGTCGAATGGGATCTGCCCTTTGCGCCCGCGCTGACGCTGACCGGACGCGTGGTGCATACCGGGCGTCAGATGGTGAACGCGGCCAACACGTTGGAATTGCCGACCTGGACCCGCTTTGACCTCGGCGCGCGTTACGTGCTGCAGATCGGCGACAATCCGGTCACGCTGCGCGCCAACGTCGATAATGTCGCCAACAAGCGTTATTGGGCCTCGGGCTTCAACAGCTTCGGTACCGCGCTGCTGCAAGGGTTACCGCGGACATTCAAGCTGTCGGCAACGATTGATTTCTGATGCAAATTTCGGGCTGATTATGCGCCGATCGGCAAGGCGGAAGCACAGCGTGCGGTGACCCCCGTCGCGCTGTGTTTCCGCTCGTCCAATGACCGCAAAAGGCAGCACCTTTATATTGCCGACCTTTGACTTGTCGTTTGCCATTGCGAAGCGATCGCCCTATGGCCATCGTGATAATACGTCGCATTAACATTCGAGTCACCCCGGCATGCAGCGCTCGACGATCAAGACCTGGTTCCTGATCCACAAATGGACGAGCATCGTCTGCACGGCGTTCCTGCTGATGCTGTGCGTCACGGGGCTGCCGCTGATCTTTCACCACGAGATCGACGAATTGACCGAGGAGACACCGAGGTTCGGCATGCCGGGGGTCGGATCGTCGGGCGATGCGCCGGGCCTCAGGCCGCTGGACGAAATGCTGGCAAAAGCGCTCGCGGCGCGCCCCGGCGAAGTCCCGGTGTTCATGGCGTTCGACAACGACCAGCCGTCGATGACGATCACCACCGCGCCGCGCCCGGACTCGCCCGCGGGGGATATGACGATCCAGCTCTTCGATCGCTCGACCGGCGACAAGACCGGCGCGGTCGACGAGAGCGGGGTGATGCACTTCCTGCTCCAGCTCCATACCGACATGTTTCTCGGCCTGCCCGGCATGTTGTTCCTTGGGCTGATGGGGTTGTTCTTCGTGATCGCAATCGTCTCGGGCGTCGTCCTTTATGCCCCCTTCATGCGCAAGCTCGACTTCGGCACCTTGCGCACCTCGCGCAGCCGCCGCGTCAAATGGCTCGACTATCACAATCTGCTCGGCATCGTCGCACTGGCGTGGATGACCGTCGTCGGCGCGACGGGGGTGATCAACGCGCTTGCGACCCCGATCTTTCAATATTGGCAGCTGACCGAGCTCGCCGAAATGACCAAGGCCTATGCCGGGAAGGGCGCGGTGCCACCTGAACGCTATGGTTCGATCGACCGCGCGATGGCGGCGGCGCGGCAGGAAATCCCCGGCAACAATCCGCAATTCATCGCCTTCCCCGGCGGCGCGTTCAGCAGCCAGCATCATTATGCCATTTTCTTTCAGGGCGATACGCCGCTGACCGAACGGCTCCTGACCTCGGCGCTGGTCGATGCCGAAACCGGGCAATTCACCGACGCACGGCCGATGCCCTGGTATGTAAAGGCGCTGGCGTTGTCGCAGCCGCTGCATTTTGGCGATTATGGCGGGTTGCCGCTCAAAATCCTGTGGGCGATTTTGACCGCCTTCACGATCGTCGTGCTGGGCTCGGGCCTTTACCTCTGGCTCGGCAAGCGCCGCGCCGGGACCGACGCGCTGGTGCGCGAGGTCGAAAGCGGCGGCCGGATCGTCCCTGCTGAATGAGCCGGCGACGCAGCCTTCGCGCGATTTTTGCAATCCCGCTGCTGCTGGGGCTTGTCAGCGTCGCCGGTCTTGTCATCGCGCTGACCGGCGACGGGCTGCGCGATGCCGCGTCATGGGCTGCACTGGCCATTCCCGCTCTTGCCGTCGGCTGGGCGATGCACGCGCGCCGCGGCTGAAGTGCAAACCGGAAAGCTGCCTCGGTGCCCCGTCGATTCGCCCGTATATCGGGCAGTCCCGACCCGCCATTTCAGCCCGCGCCCTGTCAAAGATGCCGGATTTCTTCGGGGCTGTTCCACCAATTGTCGTGCAGGCCGTCGCAATAGGTGACGGGTGCCGTCACCAGTTCCTCGACCGAAAGATCGTCGATGGCCGCTACCCGGACGGAAACAAAGGCGCCGCCGAGCTCCTCCAGATAGCCGCTGCCGTGGGTTTGGGTGCCACAGGTGGAACAGAATTTGTGGGCAACTTCGAAAACGTCGGAGGTGCGGGCATAGGTAGTGATGGCGTCCTCACCGGTCAGTAGCTCGAAATCGTCCGGTTTCAGGCCGCCGACATTCCAGTTGCGCTGTTTCCAGCAAAAGCGGCAGTTGCATTTGCTGGTGCCCAAACCGGGATCGAGCTTGACCCGAAACGTCACCGCTCCGCAGTGACAGCTGCCGTGATACCAACGCTTCATCATTTTTCCTCGCTTGTAAAAAGGGGGCCGCGCCGCCGCTCAATTGCCCGGCATCGATCGTGTGATTTCCGTCGCGCCGAACCAGGCCAGGGCCGGGCGGATGCGCTCGGGCGCGGCCGCGCCGACTGCGGTTTCGAGCAGCCGGTGGTTCTTGTAGCTGCCGATAATCATGATCCTTTTGCCGGGATTCGACCGGACGACGTCTATAGCGCGTGCGGCCATGAAATCGTCCCATTCGCGCTGGGCCGCGACAAATGCGGGGCCGACCAGCGCGAACTGGGCCGCCTGCAACCCAGTGACGATCGATGCGGTGGTTTCGTCATGCACTTCCGTCGGGGTTCGCCAATGGGCCAGCAACACTTGGTTCATCTGCGCCTCGAACTGCGATAGCGCCGCCGATCCGTCCGGATCGCGCGACCGAAATGCGGTAAAGGCCACACCCGCAGCGCCGCTGATCGCATCGAAGGTCGCGCCGCCGGGCTCCATGGCTACGGCTTTGACATCGCTGCGGGCGAGGAGTGGCCAGACGACCGCGGGATATTCGGGTCGGCCGGGCGTTTCCTTGCGTTCCGCGAGTTCGTCGGGCCGGACTTCGAGCACGAGTATATCGGGCGCGAACGACCGGATGACGGCGCCCAGCCGGTCATATCGGAAGCCCGGTTCGCGTTCGTGCAGCGCGTGGAGTGCGCCGATGACGATGACCTGATCGGCGGGTGCTGTCGACCCGGCCGCCGACGCCGATACGGGGGACAGGAATAGTGTGACGATTGCGAAACAATGCTTGAGCCACATATCTGAAAAACCCTTGTAAGTGGTCGTGTGGCGGCGGTTTTCTCCCTTGGCAGCCGCGTGGCGAGCGCCGATCGGTGAACGGGACCGCCCGGTCGCCGAGCGGGTTCAGAACGGCAGGTGCGCGGTGACGTTGGCACGGTAACGGCGGCTGAGCCGCAGCGTCCGCCCGTCGACAAGGATCAGGGCAGCGTCGCCGCGGCCCAGCCGCCGCACCTCGCGCACCCGGTCGATGCGCACGATGGCGCCGCGATGGATGCGGGCGAATTGCCCGGTCGGCAAGCGCCGGGAAAGTGCGGTGAGCGAGTCGTCGGCGAGCAGCGTGCGGCCGGCTACGTGGAGCTCGGCATAGTCGCCGGCGGCGGCAATCCAGTCGACCTGGTCGACCGGAACCGATTCCACGCCGCCAGCGCGGCGTACCCAGAGAAGGTCGTCGGCTTGTGTCTCGGGCGGTCGCGCGGAGGGAGCGGCAGTGACTGCCGCGCGGCGATGCCTCCGCACCGCCGCAGTAGCGCCAAGCGCCAGATAGGCGAATAGCGACGTGTCGATGTTGGCCAGCAATACCGATCGTGCCATGGCGAACGGCGTCGCAGCGGCTGTGCCGTACACCGGCCAGAACAGGAGGACGAACAGGGCGATGTGGAGCGCGGTGGCGAGCGGGTAGCCGACCACCCACAGCGCCAGCATCGGGACGCGTCCCGCCCACGACGCAGCGATGCGATCCATCAGCTTCAGCATGACCGGCGCGAGCAGCCCCCACACCGCGAAGATCGCGGCAGTGTATCCGAAGGTGGGCCACCAATGCTGTACGCGGTCATGGTAAAGCGCAAACACATAGCCTTGCGCAGCGCTTGCGAGGCTGACGACCAGCCATATTGCGGCGCCGATCAGCACGGCCCGCAACTGGGCCGCGCCGACGAACCTGCCCGGCTTCGGCATGGCGACCGTCACCACCGCATGGCGGCGCGCATCGTGACGCGCCCTGCCGTGTCACGCGACCACAGGCGGATACCGTCGTCCTCTCGCGCCATGCACAGGTCGAAGGGGGACGTGTCGGTGAGCGGAGCTTCGGCCCGGAAGCGGAAATGGCGGGGGGTTTGGCCGGGCATTTCACGCAGTGCGTGATCGACAAGCAGCGTGGCGATCAGCGGTCCGTGCACCACGAGTCCGCCATAACCTTCGACATCCTGCGCATAGCCGCGATCATAGTGGATGCGGTGGGCGTTGAAGGTCAGCGCCGAATAACGGAACAGGAGGACCGGATCGGGCGTCACGCGGCGAACGGCGTCGGCCGGCTCCGGTTCGCATTCGGCGGGGTCGACCCGCGGCGGCGCCGACGCCGCGGTCGCCGCAGCGCGATAGACGAGATCCTGTTCCTCGCGAATCGCGGCAACGCCGTCGGCGAAAATTTCGTGGCGCAGCGTCACGAACAACAGCTTGCCACTCGCGCCGCGCTTGGCGGCGATCGTGTCGATCGTCGTCGTGCGGACCAGGGCAGCGCCAACCGCGATCGGGGCGAGGAAGTCGATGCGGCCACCCGCCCACATGCGGCGCGGCAGCGGGACCGGCGGCAATAAGGAAGCATCATTGCGGCGCGGATGACCATCCTCGCCGATCGCCGACTGGCGCGCATCGGGCAGAAAATATAGCCAATGCCCGAGCGGCGGCACCGCGGCCGGAGCCGCTGGATCATGATCGAGCAGCGCCGCCAGCCCGACGAGCGGCGCCGCCGCGGCCACGTCGTGCCGGGTTTCGCTGCGGCCTATCCAGGCGGAAAAATCCTCCATGGCTCAAAAGCTCTTCGGCAGGCCCAGCGCGTGGGTGGCAACGTGGCTCAGGATCAAATTGGTGCTGATCGGCGCGACCTGGTAAAGGCGCGTTTCACGAAACTTGCGCTCGATGTCATATTCTTCGGCAAAGCCGAAGCCGCCGTGCGTCTGGATGCACATGTCGGCGGCATACCAGCTGGCTTCCGACGCCAGCATTTTTGCCATATTGGCTTCGGTGCCGCCATCCTGGCCAGCGTCGAACAGCCGGGCCGCCTTGTCGACCATCTCTGCCGCAGCAGCAATCTGGACATAGGCGCGCGCGATGGGGAACTGGACCCCTTGATTTTCGCCGATCGCGCGGTCGAACACGTTGCGGTCGCGTGCGTAAGCTGTCGCCCGATCGACGAAGAAACGGCCATCGCCGATACATTCGGCGGCAATCAGGATGCGTTCGGCGTTCATCCCCGACAGGATATAACGAAAACCCTTGCCTTCCTCGCCGATCAGATTGGCGGCGGGAACCTTGAGGTCGTCGAAGAACAGTTCGGTCGTCGCGTGGTTCAGCATCGTGCGGACGGGCCGAATGGTCAGCCCGTTGCCCACGGACTCGCGCAGGTCGACCAAGAGTACGCTCATCCCGTCGGACGCCTTGGCACAATCGTCGCGCGGCGTCGTCCGGCACAGCAGGATCATCAGGTCCGAATGTTCGGCGCGGCTGATCCAGATTTTTTGCCCGTTGACGATATAATGCTCGCCTTCGCGCTGCGCGAAAGTCCGGATGCGGGTGGTGTCGGTTCCCGCCGTCGGTTCGGTCACGCCAAATGCCTGCAAGCGTAGATCGCCGCGCGCGATGGCGGGCAAATAGGATTGTTTTTGCTCGTCCGATCCATGTTTGAGCAGCGTGCCCATCGTATACATCTGGGCGTGACAGGCGCCGCCGTTGCAGCCCGATCGATGGATTTCCTCAAGCACCGCGGTCGCCGCCACGAGCCCGAGACCCGACCCGCCGAATTCTTCGGGGATCAGGACCGAGAGGAATCCGGCTTCGGTCAGAGTGCGGACAAATTCGGTCGGATAAATGCGGTCGCGGTCCAGTCTTTGCCAATATTCGCCTGGAAAATCAGCGCATAAACGGCGCACCGCCTCGCGGATTTCGGGGTAATTCTGCGCTGCAGTTTCGACCATTGAAACGGATTCTCCCGGGTGATTCCGTCATCCTTAGGATGCCGGGGGGCAGCGCGCCACGATGAATCGGCGGCGCGAGCACCCCTTCCATCGTGACGCGTCATCGGGTTATGAGGCGCGCGGTCGAGGAGGTTGCATGACCGAAGCTATAGATTTTATGCCTGATCGGCGCGGCGATTTCGGATGCTGCTTGCTGGCCTACCGGAAACGCGACGGGCGCTCGCAATTGAGCCTCGCGCTCGACGCGGGTGTGTCGTGCCGCCACCTCGGTTTTCTGGAAACCGGCCGGGCGCGGCCGAGCGCCAATATGGTCGCCCGCCTAGCCGACGCACTCGGTCTGGAAAGTGCCGAGCGGGACCGGCTTCTGCTGGCGGCGGGATTGGCGCCGCGCTCCGCGAACGGCCTGTACCGCGGCGACGCGGTTCGCGACGCGGGCGCGCTTGGCACGCGAGCGCTCGATGCCGCGGTGGCGCTGGCCGCATCGACCTCGTCGGCCCGATCGACCGAGATTGCGGCCGGATTTTTCGGGCAGATGGGTATCGGCCACTTCATGACCGGCACCTTGCGGGGGTCGCCAGGACGCTGGGAAATCCAGCGCGACGCGGGCGGCGTCCCTGCGGCCGCGTGGCTGGAGCATAATTATACCAACCGTTATCGCAACACCGACTATCTGGTGCGCGCGACCGCGGTGCGCAACCGCGGCTTTTTCTGGAGCGACATTCCGCCCGAAGCGATGACCGGGGAACAGCGCCGGATCCTGGCTGAAGGTCGCGACTTCCGGATCAACAACGGATTCGTGCTGCCGATCCCGATGGGCGACGGTTCGGTCCGCGCCTTTTCGTCGTGGTCGGAACATCTGGATGCCGATCCCGCAATGCGCGTCGCGGCATCGCTCGTGGCGCGGGCGCTGGTGGAAAACTTACACGACCTGGCGCACTTACCTGCCAGGTAATCGCGCCGCGTCCAAACGGGTGCCATCCTGATTTGGACAATCGACAGGGGGCATCATGAACCGACGCGACGTTTTCGCTGCCACTTTGGCAGGAGGCGCGGCGGCGTTGACTGGCATGGCGGCGTCGTCGGCGATCGCCGCGACACCCGGGGCTGCGACTACGCCCAATTGGGTAACGGCACGCGACGGAACGCGGCTGTATGTCCGCAGCTGGGGCAGCGGTGCGCCGATCTTGTTCCTGTCGGGATGGGCGCTGTCGTCCGAGATGTGGGCCTATCAGATGGCGGCGCTGTCGGAACGGGGCTTTCGCTGCATCGCCTTTGACCGCCGCGGCCACGGGCGGTCGGACGATCCCGGTCAGGGTTATGATTATGCGACGCTGGCAGGCGATGTGGACGCGGTGTTGACGGCGCTCGATATCAACGGTGCGACGGTTGTCGCCCATTCGATGAGCGGCGGCGAGATTTTGAGCTATCTCGAAAAACGGGCGACTGCCCAGCGGGTGGCTCGCATCCTGTTTCTGGCCACGACCTTGCCCTGTCTCACGGCCAAGCCTGACAATCCTGCCGGGGTTCCGGCGGCGGCATTCGACCAGATGCGGCAGCAGTTCTATGCCGATTTCCCGCAGTGGATCGAAACGAACAGCGATCCTTTTGTAGTGCCGGAAACCAGCCCGTTGATGCGCAGCTGGATCAAGGACATTATGCTGCGGACATCGCTGCGCGCGGTCGTCGACCTCAACCGCGCGATGACGTCGGCCGATTTTCGCGGCGGGCTGGGCGCGGTGACGGTGCCGACGCTGTTCATTCACGGCGACAAAGACGCGTCGGCGCCGCTGGCGCTGACGGCGCAGCCCGCGTCCAAGCTGCCGAAACAGGCAAAATTGGTCGTCTATGAAGGCGCGCCGCATGGGTTGTTTGTGACGCACATCGCGCGGCTCAACGCGGATATCGAGGCGTTTGCGAGGGGTTAGATTGCGCTGATGCCATCAGGTCGCCGCGAGGAGCGCCAGTATCACGCCGGCGGCCACCAGCAGCAGTCCCGCGACTTCGTGCCCGCGAACCTGATCGCGCAGATAAAATCGCGCAAATCCGATGGTGAAGATGACCTCCACCTGACCGACGATCCGGACCAGCGCTGCGGGCGCGGCGGCGAAACCGATGTACCAACAGCCCGACCCAAGCGCCGAGAGCAGGCCGACCTGCACCGAAGTCCGCCACGACCCGACGATGGCGCGCAACGTAGCGCGGTCGCGCGCGATCACCCAAGCCAGGTGGAGCACGCTCTGCATCGCCATCACGACGACAAGCGTGGCAAGCGCCGATCCGACAAGATCGACGTCGACCAGTTCGACCGTGGCGAACTTGATGGCGATGGCGGCCGCGGCAAACATCGATCCCGCGGCCAGTCCGCAAAGCGCGGCGGGCTGGCGCAGCGACTGGCCGACCTGGCGCAGCGTGATCCCTTGCCCGACCAATGCCAGGACCAGAACGCCTGCGACGCCGATGAATATGCCTAGCCAGGCGAGCAGGCGCAGGCGTTCGCCGAACAGCAGCGCCGTGACCAGCGCCACCTGGATCGCTTCGGTTTTGGAAAAGGCGGTGCCGACCACGAAGCCACGATGGCCGAACGACATGATCAACAGGATGGTCCCCGCCATCTGGGTCACCGCGCCGATTGCCGCGAACAGCCAGAAGTCGGCCGTTGGTTTGGGGATCGACGCTTCGATGATCGCGAGCCATATCCCGGCGAAAATGACGGCGAAGGGCAGGCCGCAGAGATAGCGGACAAGGCCCGCGCCGCTGACGCTCAATTCGGCGCGCAATCGCTGTTGCAGCGCGGTACGCCATGCCTGGAAAAGGCCGCCGAGCAGCGAGGCGGGCAGCCAGATCGCGTTCATACCGAATGATCCCCGTTCGATTTGGCAGCGATGGCAGCATCGCGGATGCGGCGGCTGCCTTTGCCGCCGCGTCGGTTGGCGAGCCGTTTCGCACGCTGGCGCAGGCTGGTCCTATGGTTGTCGCGATACATCGATTCCGCCTGCTCTGTGCCGCACAACCAACGGACTGCGCGCGATGCCCTTGTCGGAACCATGGAGTCCGCTATATAAGTTAGCTTACTAAGTAATTTGCTGCACTAGGCAAGATGAAACGATGAACCGGCTCTCTCCGCGGACGCTTTACGACAAAATCTGGGACGCGCATGCGGTCGCGGACGATGAGGGCGAGACGATCCTCTACGTCGATCTGCATCTGTTGCACGAGGTCACCTCGCCGCAGGCCTTTGCCGGACTGGCGGCGGCCGGGCGGAGGGTACGTCGCCCGGAGCGCGCGCTCGCGCTTTTCGACCACAATGTGCCGACCGAGGGACAAGCGAGCGGGCCTGCGGGGGTAACCGACTTAGAGGCGCGCCGGCAGCTCGCGGCACTCGAAACCAATGCCGCGCAATTCGGGGTCGAACAGTTCGCGATGGGCGACCCCCGCGGCGGCATCGTTCATGTCGTCGGTCCCGAACAGGGACGTTCCCAGCCGGGAATGACGATCGTCTGCGGCGACAGCCACACCTCGACCCACGGCGCCCTTGGCGCGCTCGCCTTTGGTATCGGCACGTCGGAGGTCGAGCATGTTCTGGCGACCCAGACGATCCGCCAGCGGCGCGCGCGCAACATGCGGATCTGGATCGACGGCCGCCTGCCGGGCGGGGTCTACGCCAAGGATCTGGCGCTGCACCTGCTGCGCCGTATCGGCGTCGACGGGGCCAGCGGCCATGTGGTCGAATATGCGGGACCGGCGGTCGCGGCGCTGTCGATGGAGGCGCGCATGACCCTCTGCAACCTCAGCATTGAAATGGGCGCGCGGGCGGGTTTGGTCGCCCCCGACGAAAGCTGCTTTGCCTATATGGCAGACCGGCCCGCCGCGCCATGCCGGACCGCGTGGAACGATGCGGTGCGGCGCTGGGCAGCGCTGGCCAGCGACGCGGATGCGCAATTCGATCGGGAAGTGCGGATCGATGCGCGGGGCGTCGCGCCTATGGTCAGTTGGGGGACGAACCCGTCGCAGGTCGTTGCCGTCGACGAACTGATCCCCGATCCTGCCGCGCTTGCAACCGCGGAGGCGCGGCACGCTGCCGTGCGGGCATTGGAGTATATGGCGCTGCGGCCCGGTGCGCCGATAGCAGGAACGCCGATCGACCGGGTGTTTATCGGGAGCTGCACCAACAGTCGGATCGAGGATCTCCGGGTGGTCGCGGACATCGTCCGCGGCCGCCGGGTGGCAGAGACGATCCGCGCGATGGTCGTGCCCGGATCGGGGCTGGTCAAGCGTCAGGCCGAGGCCGAAGGCATTGATACCCTGCTGCGCGCGGCGGGTTTTGACTGGCGCGAGCCCGGCTGTTCGATGTGCGTCGGGATGAACGCCGACCGCTTGTTGCCTGGCGAGCGCTGTGCCGCGACATCGAACCGCAACTTCGAAAATCGGCAGGGGCGGGGCGGACGAACCCATCTGATGAGCCCTGCGCTCGCGGCGGCCAGCGCGATCGCGGGCCGGATCGCGTCGCCCGACATGCTGGATTAGCGCGCGTCTTCAAAGCGCTTGATGGCTTTCGCGTGGCGGAGTGTGCGGCCGATATCGTCCAACCCCTCCATCAGGATTCGTCGGTCGCCGGGGTCGATGACGAAGTCGATTGATCGGCCCGGCGTCAAGCCGATCCGGCAGGCTTCCAGATCGATCGTGACCGGCGCCAACGGCGCGCTTTCGACATGTTGTCGCAGCGCCGCGCATAGGTCGCCCGAGAGCTGGATCAACAGCAGCCCGTTCTTGCGCGCGTTGCTGGCGAAAATGTCGCCAAAACTCGGCGCGATGATACAGCGAAAACCGAAATCGGTCAGTGCCCATACGGCATGTTCGCGTGACGAGCCGCAGGCGAAGTTGCGGTCGGCGATCAATATGCGGGCGTCGCGCCACGGCTGGCGGTTCAGGACAAAATCGCCGCGTTCGCTGCCGTCGGGATGATATCGCAACTCGCGAAACAGATGTTTGCCCAGGCCAGTGCGGGTCAGCGCCTTCATGTAGCGCGCCGGAATGATCATGTCGGTATCGACATTGGCCAAGGCCAGCGGTGCGGCCACTGCGCTCAGCCGAGTGAATTTTTCCATCGATCGTCCCAACAAATAACTTAGATAGCTAAGTATATTGTCAGCTTATGCTTGTCCATATCGATGGTACATCGAACGATATTGCCGCATGAATCATAGCGCTCTAAGGTTCGCGCGAAGGGGAAAAATCTTGGCAAAACGGCACGGCGGTTTCCGGCATCCGGCGGAATATTACACCAACCCGGAAAACAGCATCGGCTATCTCGCGCGTATTGTTTTCCGTTCCTTCTCGCGGCTGCTGGAGCGCGGTACGCTGACCCATGACGTATCGGCCGGTCAGTGGCGTTTTCTGCGGCAATTGTGGCGCGAGGACGGGATCACCCAGCGCGAACTGAGCGAACGGGTCGGGATGCGCGAACCGACGACCGTCGTCGCGTTGAAAGGGCTGGAGAAAGCCGGCTTTATCACGCGGAAAAAGACCGATGACGATCGCCGCAAAACCTTTATCTACCTGACCCCGCATGCCAAAAAGCTTGAACTGGTGCTCGCGCCGATGAACGCAGAGGTGCATGAGGTGGCGACGCGCGGGATGACCGACGAGGAGGTCGAGACATTGCAGGCGCTCATGCGCCGGGTGATCGACAACCTTGCCGAGGAAACCGCAAAGCTGGCGACGCTGTCGGATATCAAGGCTTAAATGCCCTCAGCCGTCTCTTGCGGCCCCGGCCGGAAACAGATTAGTATACTAATCATATTGCCGGGAGGGACATTTGACCCAGATTGCAGTTATCGTAGGCAGCACCCGCGAAGGATCCTTCAACCGCGCCCTCGCAAGACTTGCTATCGCGGCGCTGGAACAGCAGGGAGCGATCGTCACCGACGTCGATCTCGCCACATTCGACCTGCCGATCTATTCCGCCGCGCTCGAAACCAATGCCTTTCCCGCCGATGCACTTCGGCTGAAATCGCTGTTTGCGGCGCAGGGCGGGCTGCTGTTCGTTTCGCCCGAATATAATGGCTCGATCCCGCCGCTGCTCAAGAACGCGATCGACTGGGCCTCACGGCCGACGGGCGACGAATCACTCGTTGCGCTGACGGCGTATCGCGGCAAGGCCAGCGCGGTGATGTCGGCATCGATCAGTCCGTTCGGCGGGCTGCGCGGGTTGATGCAGCTGCGTCAGATCCTCTCGACGATCCAGACGCTGGTTATCCCCGAACAGGTGGTGATCCCCAACGCGCACACCGCGTTCGGAGACGACGGGCGCCTGAAAGACGCGTTGCCCGCATCGCTGGTCGACATGACGGCCGCACGACTGGTGGCCGTGGCCAAGGCGTTATCGGCCTAGGCCCTTTTTTTCGATATTCTCGCCCCAGTCGGCTTCCAATGTCGCCAACAGTGCGTGAAAGCGATCACGGCCCAGTCGTTCGGCAAGCTGGTCGGAAAGATCATCCATCGCCCGCTGCGCGTCGCGGCGCATGCGCGCGCCGGTTTCCGTCAGCGAGACGATCATATGGCGGCGGTCGTCGGGATCCGGAGCCAGTTCGACGATCCCCAGCTTGACCATCTGGTTGATCGTGCTGTGGATCGCCTGGCGCGAGATGCCAAGGTTGCGGGCAATGTCGGACGGGCGGACGATGCCGCTGACGATATTGGTCATGACCATCGATTGCGGCCGACTGACGTCGGGCCAGCCACGGTCGTGCAGGCGCGATTGCAGACCTTCGTCGAGCCAGCAGAAGCGCTGGAACAGGGCAATGATGAGCTGGTTGGTGCGCATAGAATGTCGACTTTACCCCTTGGCGCCGACGGTGCCAGCACGGTTTAGCTAGAAGAGCCGAGCATAAGGCGCAAGGCCAAGCGGCGTTGCAAAGGCAAAATACTTAGTATACTATCTTTTGAAAGCATGGGAGAGACGCTGCATGGACGGGTTGATGCAGAATGTGCCGTTGACGGTCGACCGGATCATCGACCATGCGGCGGCGTGGCACGGCGCGCGCGAGATCGTTTCGCGCGATGCCGAGGGGCGTGTGACGCGATCGACCTATGCCGACGTCCACGCCGATGCGAAGCGCGTGTCGAACGCGCTGGCTGCGGAGGGAATCAGGCCGGGCGACCGCGTCGCAACGATGGCGTGGAACGGCGCGCGGCACCTGGCGGCCTGGTATGGCGCGGCGGGGATGGGGGCGATGCTGCATACGCTCAACCCGCGGCTGTTCCTCGAACAGATCGCCTATATCGCCAACCATGCGGGCGACCGGCTGCTGATTGCCGACCCCGCGACCGCCGACCTCGTCGAGCAATTGCTGCCGCAGGCGCCGTCGATCGAAAAGGTGATCTTCTTCTGCGACGCCGCATCGATGCCCCAAACCAGCTTTGCGGCGACCGCCTTCGATGACTGGATCGCCGGGCAACCGGCCGAATATGTCTGGGGCGGTTTTGATGAAAACGCCGCGTGCGGGCTTTGCTATACCAGCGGTACGACGGGCAATCCCAAGGGCGTGCTCTATTCGCACCGCTCCAATTACATCCACGCGCTGATGACGTTGCAGCGCGACGCGCTCGCGCTGTCGGCGCGCGACACGGTGCTGCTCGTGGTGCCGATGTATCATGCGAATGCGTGGGGCGTGGTCTATTCGGCGCCCGCGGTTGGCGCGAAGCTGGTGCTGCCGGGGCAGCGGATGGACGGCGAGTCCATCTACCATCTGATCGAGGAAGAGGGCGTCACTTACTCGGCCGCGGTGCCGACGGTGTGGCAGATGCTGCTGCAATATATGCAGGAAAACGGCAAACGCTTTACGACATTGGAGCGCGTGACGATCGGCGGTTCGGCGTGCCCGGAGTCGATCATCCGCACTTTCCGCGACGATTATGGCGTCGACGTCATTCAGGGGTGGGGCATGACCGAGACCTCGCCACTCGGCACCGTGTCGGTGCCCAATGCTTCGGTCGCCGCCAAATCGGACGCCGAGCAAATTGCGTATAAGCTGAAGCAAGGTCGGCTGCTTTGCGGGCTGGAGATGAAGCTGGTCGATGACGCGGGCAATCGCGTGCCGCACGACGGCAGGACGCCGGGGCGACTGATGGTGAAGGGGCCGACGATCGCCGCCGCCTATTATGGCGGCGAGGGCGGCGACGTGCTCGACGCCGAGGGCTTTTTCGACACCGGCGACGTCAGCACGATCGACGGCGAAGGCTATATGCAGATCACCGACCGCGCGAAGGATGTCGTGAAATCGGGCGGCGAATGGATCAGCTCGATCGAGATCGAAAATATCGCGATGGGGCATGACGCGGTCGCGAACGCCGCGGTCGTCGGCGTCGCGCATCCCAAATGGGACGAGCGGCCGATCCTGCTGTGCCAGCTCAAATCTGGCGCGAACGCCTCGGCCGACGATATTCGCACCTATCTCGATGGCAAGATCGCACGCTGGTGGATGCCCGACGACGTGCTGTTCGTCGACGACATCCCGCTGGGTCCGACGGGCAAAATCGACAAGAAGGCGATCCGCTCGGGGCTGGAGGGCTATACGCTGCCCTTTGAAGTTACCCGCTGACCAAGACCATAAACAGGAGAGAGACGAATGGACCCGAACGGGATCGAGGGACTGGACGCGCAATTCATCGGGCGGGTGTCGCCGACCGCGCCGCGTATCCAGGCGGGCGGGCATCCGTGCCAGGGCATCTACTGGACCGAGGCGGGCAAGCGGCCGAAGGTCGCGATCATCGCGACGCACTACAATGTCGATTTCAAAGAACATTATATCGCGCCCTGGTTCGCGCGGCAGGGCTTCGGCTTCCTCGGCTGGAACACGCGCTATCGCGGGTTCGAGGACCAGTTCCTGCTCGAACACGCCGTGCTCGACATCGGCGTCGGCATGAAATGGCTGAAAGAGGAAGCGGGGGTCGAGGCGATCGTCATCCTCGGCAATTCGGGCGGCGGATCGCTGATGGGCGCCTATCAGGCCGAAGCGATTGCGCCGACCTTGACCGACCGGCTGCCATCGGTGGGGCAGGACGCGCTGGCCGCGCTCATCAAGGGTGACCTCTATATCAGCTTCAACGCGCATCAGGGGCGCCCCGAAGTGCTCACCGACTGGATGGACGCGTCGGTGATCGACGAGAATGACCCGACCCTGACCGACCCCGAACTCGACCCGTTCAATCCCGACAATGGCCCGCCCTATTCGGATGCCTTCATCGCAAAATATCGCGCCGCCCAGCGCGCGCGCAACCAGCGGATCACCGACTGGGCGAAGGCCGAACTGGCGCGGCTCAATGCCGCCGGCATTCCCGACCGCATCTTTCCGATGTTTCGCTGCTGGGGCGATCTTCGCTGCGTCGATCCGGCGATCGACCCGTCGGACCGCAAGCCCAACTGGTGCTATCGCGGCGACCCGGCGCTCGCGAACCGCACGCCCAGCATCGGCCGCGCCAATACGCTAAAGACGTGGCTCAACATGTGGAGCCTCCAAACCTCGCCCTGCCAGGGACAGCCGCACCTCGCCAAGCACGACACGCCCGCGCTCGTCGTGCAGGGCACCGCCGACACCGGCGTCTTCCCGAGCGATGCGCGCAAAATCTTCGATTTCCTCGGTTCGACCGACAAGACGCTCGAACTGATCACCGGGGCGCACTATTTCGAGGATTCGGTCGAGGAACGCCGCGACGCGGCCGACCTCGTCGGCGCGTGGATCCGGGAGAAGCTGTGACGTGACGGCGGACGCCGACATCATCGACGACCTGCGCGCCGCCGGGCTGGTGGGCGAGGGTGATGTCGCGCTCGAGCCGCTGACCGGCGGCGTATCGTGCGACGTGTGGAAGGTCGAGGCGCCGACGGGGCCGATCGTCGTCAAACGCCCGCTCGAACAATTGCGCGTCGCCGCCGAATGGCACGCGCCGATCGAGCGCGGGCAGAGCGAGGTGCGCTGGCTCAAACGCGCGCGCAGCGTCGATCCGGCGATCGCGCCCGAAGTGCTCGCCGAGCTGCCGGGCTATGGCTTTGCGATGCGCTTCCTGCCGGGCGCGCCGGTGTGGAAGGACGAGTTGATCGCCGGGCGCGCCGATGCCGGCTTTGCCGCCGCGGTGGGACGGAGCCTTGCCGCCGTGCATTCGGCCACCGCGAACAATGCCGCCGACCGCGATGTCTTCGCAACCGACGCGATGTTTCGCGCGCTGCGCATCGACCCCTTCCTGCTGTATGTGGCGCAGAAGGACGCCAAGATGGCCTGCGTGCTTTACGCGCTCGCGGACGATCTCGCCGCGCGCAAGCTCGCGCTTGTCCACGGCGACGTCAGCCCAAAAAATATCCTCGTCGGCAAGGACGGCCCCGTGTTTCTCGACGCCGAATGCGCGGTCTATGGCGATCCGGCGTTCGACCTCGCTTTCTGCACGACGCATTTGCTGCTGAAAGCGGTATGGCTGGACGACGCCTGCCTGACCGAAGCCGCGGCCGCGCTCGTCGCGGGCTATTGCGCGGGTATCGACTGGGAGGGTAGCGACGCGTTGCTGAACCGGGCTGGTCAGCTCACCGCGGCGCTGCTCCTCGCCCGCGTCGAGGGCAAGTCGCCTGCACCCTATCTCACCGACCCCGATCACAAGCGCATCGTGCGCGACCAGGCGCGCGCCCTGCTGCTCGCGCCGCGGCCGCTCGACACGCTCGTCGCCCACTGGATAAGGACAATAACATGACGTCGCGTATCGCCTTGGTCTCCGGCCGCCAGCTGTGGGATTCGCGCGGGCGCCCGACAGTCGAGGCCGAAGTCACGCTCGAATCGGGCGCGGTCGGGCGCGCCATCGCCCCGGCGGGCGCTTCGCGCGGCGCGCATGAGGCGATCGACCTGCGCGACGGCGGTGACGCCTTCGGCGGCTTTGGCGTGGGCCGCGCGGTCGCGGGGATCGGGGCGGAGATCGCAGGCGCGATCATCGGCATGGACGCGCGTGAGCAGGCGGCGATCGACGAGGCTCTGTGCGACCTCGACGGCACGCCGAACAAGGCGCGGCTCGGCGCGAACGCGGTCGTGGCGGTGTCAATGGCGGTGCTTCACGCTGCGGCGGCGGATGCGCGCATGCCGCTGTGGCGCTATCTCGCGGATGGAAAAAGGGTGCGCGTCCCGCTCCCCGAAATTCAGATTTTCGGCGGCGGGGCGCACGCAGGGCGGCGCACCGACGTCCAGGACTTCATGATCATGTGCCCGGCCGCAGGAAGCTTTCGCCGGGCGCTCGAAATCACCGACGATGTCTATCGCGCCGCGGGCAAGCTGATGGAAGCGAAAGGCCCGCTGTCGGGCGTCGCCGACGAGGGTGGCTGGTGGCCCAATTTTGCGTCAAACGAGGATGCGCTCGACACGCTGACCAAGGCCATCGAGGCGAGCGGGCACCGCGCAGGCGAGGACGTGTTCATCTCGCTCGACATTGCGGCGAACGAACTGGGCGACGCGGACGGCTACACGCTCGCGCTCGACGACGGGCAGCTTTCGGGTGAAGATATGGCGGCGCGCATCGTCGAATGGGCCGGGCGCTACCCGATCCTGTCGATCGAGGATCCCGCGGGGCAGGACGACTGGACGACGATGGCGGCGGTCACCGCGGCGATCGGCGAGCGGGTGCAGATCATCGGCGACGACGTGCTCGTCACCAATGCGGCGCGCGTGGAGCGTGCTGCCGAAGCGGCGGTGTGCAACGCCGCGCTCATCAAGGTCAACCAGGTCGGCACTGTGACCGAAGCCAGGGCCGCGCTCGATGCCGCGGTGGCGCGCGGCTTGGGCGCCATCGTCTCCGCGCGTTCGGGCGAGAGCGAAGACGTCACCATCGCCCATCTCGCGACCGGCTGGGACGCCGGGCAGTTGAAGGTCGGCAGCTTCGCCCGCTCCGAACGCATGGCCAAGTGGAACGAAATGCTGCGGATCGAAGAAGCGATGGGTGCCGACGCCGAATTTGCGGGTTTTTCGGCCTTCGCCGGGTCGATCGGCCGGGTCGCGGCATGATCGTCCTGCACGCGCGCCCGAGTCCCGGTTTTCTTGAGGCGGTCGATACGATCTTCGGCCCCGGCACCGTCGTGCATGTCGATGAGGCGGCGCGGCTCGACGATGTTGCGCCCGAGATCACTGCGCTGCTCCACGTGCTGACACCGGTCACGCCCGACTTCATCGCCTCGGCGCCCAAGCTCAAACTGATCCAGAAGCTGGGGGTCGGCGTCAACACCATCGCGCTCGACGCCGCGCGCGATCATGGCGTCGCGGTGTGCAACATGCCCGGTACCAACAGCCAGGCGGTCGCCGAAATGGCGCTGTCGCTGATGATGGCGGTGCTCCGCCGCACCTGTTTCTTCGATGCGCGAACGCGCGCGGGCGAGGGGTGGACGGCCGACCCCTCCGAACTCGACAGCGTGGGCGAGATTGCCGGGCGCACCGTCGGCCTCGTGGGCTTCGGCCATTCGGCACAGCGGCTTGCGCCGGTGCTGGCGGCGCTGGGGGCCAAGGTCGTTTATACCGCGCGCAGTCCGCGCGACGTGCCTTACGATTTTCTGCCGCTCGACCGCCTGCTCGCGCAAAGCGACATCGTCTCGCTGCACATCCCGCTGACTGACGAGACGCGCGCCAGTGTCGATCCCTTCGCGATGAAACGCGGCGCGGTGCTGGTGAACACCGCACGCGGCGAATTGGTCAACGAGGCACGGCTGGTCGAGGCGCTGTCTTCCGGCCATCTGCGCGGCGCCGGGCTCGACGTCTTTGCCGAAGAGCCGCTGCCGCGCGGCAATCCGCTGCTCGGCCTGCCGAACGTGGTGCTCGCGCCGCATATCGCATGGCTCACCCCCGAAACGCTCGTGCGCAGCCTGACGGTGGCGCATGAGAATTGCCGTCGGCTTGCGGCGGGTGAACCTCTCCTGCATCAGGTGGTCTAATGTCCCTCCCCATCGTCCTTATCACCGGCCAGCTGCTCACAGACGCCGTTTGGCAACCCTTGCTCGACGCCTGGTCTGACCGCAAAGTCATCGTCGCCGACAACCGCAGCGACGACACGATCGAAGGCTTCGCGCAGCGCCTGCTGGGCAATGCCCCGCCGAAATTCGCGCTGGTCGCCCACGCCATGGGCGGCTTCGTCGCCTTCGAGGTGATGCGCCGCGCGCCCGAACGAGTCGCGAAACTCGCGCTCATCTCGACGCTCGCCTCGGCCGACGGCCCGCCGCAGACTGCGCGGCGGCAGGGCTATATCGACCTTGTGGAAAGCGGGCGTTTCGAGCAGGTCGTCGAGGAACGCATCCCGATCCTTTTCTCCGAAGAAAAGCGGCGCGACGAACGCCTGCTTGGAATCGCGCGCCAAATGGCGGCCGACACCGGCGCCGATACCTTCCTCGCGCAGCAGCGCGCGATCATGGCGCGCGTCGATAGCCGCCCGCGGCTCGGCGAGATTGCGGTGCCGACCTTGCTGATCTGGGGTGAAAAGGACGGCATCACGAGCCGCGCGCATCATGAGGAAATAGCGGACGCGATTGCGGGTGCGCGGCTGGTGGTGATAGCTGACACCGGGCATTTGCCCACTGTGGAGGCGCCCGAAGTGGTGGTGCCGTTGCTCACCGGTTTCATCGACGCTTAATAGTCGTCATTGCGAGCGGAGCGAAGCAATCTCCAGCTATCGGCCTTCCGCAATGCCGACAGCTGGAGATTGCTTCGTCGCTGCGCTCCTCGCAACGACGAGGTCGGCTTAGACCAACTCCGCTCGCACCATCGCGGCGCCGTCGACCATCGCCTTCAACTTCGCTTGGCTATGCGCGCGGCTGTGGTATTTCATCCCGCAGTCGGGGGCGATCCACAGCCGCTGCGCATCGACATGGCGCAGCGCTGCGCGGATGCGGTCCGCCACCACCTCGGGCGTCTCGACCTCGGGCACCGACAGGTCGAGCACCCCATACATGATCGTCTTGGTCGGCAATTCTTCCAGAATCGCGGGATCGAGACCCGGTTGCGCGGCTTCGATCGAGATCACGTCGACGTTGGACGCTTCCAGTTCGGCAAGGAAGTCATAGGCTTTGGGCTTCGGCCCCGTCGCCCCCGCGCCATGATGCACCAGCGCATAGCCGAAGCAAATGTGCAGCGCGGTCGTCCCGCCCACCCCGTCGAGCGCGCGATTGATCGCCTCGATGGCATAGGCATTGGCCTCCGCAGCGCGCGCCTGCAGATAGGGTTCGTCGAGCTGGACGACATCGACACCCGCCGCGAACAGATCCTTCACCTCGGCATTGACCGCGTCGGCATAATCCATCGCGAGCGACCGGGCGTCGGGATAAAAGCCGTTCTCCGCCTGCTGCGTCATCGTGAAGGGGCCGGGCAGGGTGAGCTTGACCGGCCGCGCCGAATGGCGGCGGAGGAACGCCGCATCCTGCGCTTCGATCGGCGCTACACGGCGGATCGGCCCCGACACGAGCGGCACAGGATTGGCGTTGCCCGTCCGGTCGATCGCGGTGCCGTGCTTCTCGCGGTCGATCCCCGACAGCGCGGTCGCGAGCCGGTTCGAATAGCTTTCGCGCCGCATCTCGCCGTCGCCGACGATGTCGATGCCCAGTTCCTCCTGGTCGCGGATCGCCATCAAGGTGGCGGCTTCCTGGGCATCGGCAAGCCAGGGCTGCGGGATGCGCCACAGCGTCTCGGCGCGCACGCGCGGGGGCAGGCTGGCCTTCAGCCTTTCGCGGTCGATCAGCCAGTCGGGCTGGGGGTAGCTTCCGACGATCGTTGTCGGCAATATGGGGCGGTCGAACAAGGCCAATCCTCTCATTTTCGGGCTGGTCAAACATTTGCTTAGTATTCTATCTAATTCAAGTCGAAACGACGGTTGGGAGAGCAAAATGATCGATCTGGAGGCCATCCGGACGCTGGCGGATATTCCGGCGGCGCAGGCGCGCGTGCGCGGGCAGGCGACGGCGGTGAAATTCGGCGACCGCGAAACAAGCTTTGCGGACCTTGACGCCGCATCGAACCGCATCGCCCATGCGTTGATCGCGGCGGGGGTGAGACCCGGGGATCGCGTGTCCGCGCTGACCAAGAATCATGACAGCTGGTTTCCGCTGTTTTTCGGCACCGCCCGCGCCCGCGCCTGCTTCGCGCCCATCAACAACCGCCTCGCGCCGGCCGAGATCGGCTTCATCTTGGGCGATGCGGAGCCGCAGCTGTTGTTCGTGGGGGAGGATTTCTTCGACTGCGCGCTCGCGGCCGTGGCAAATTTGGCTGCACCGCCGCGGCTGGTTGCACTCTATGGCGTGCATCCGGCGTTCGAACCGCTCGAGAGCTGGTTAGGCAGCGCTTCAGACGCCGCGCTTCCCGACCCGCCGCAGCTGTCCGACGACGTGCTCCAGCTTTACACCAGCGGCACGACCGGGCTGCCCAAAGGCGTCGTCCTCACCAACGCCAATTACCGCACTTTCCTGGAGGCCGCGACCAAGGTCGATGGTTTTGCTTACGGCGAGGACGAAACCGTGATGATCGTCATGCCGCTCTTTCACGTCGCGGGCACGAACGTCAGCTTTTCGGGACTGGCGCAGGGGGGGCGGCTCGTGCTGGTCAAGGATTTCACGCCAGCCGACGCGGTGCGGATGCTCCGGGAGGAGGATGTCGCGCACGCCTTCCTTGCGCCCGCGATGATCCAAATGATGTTGCTCGATCCCGCCGCGGGCGCGGGTGGCTATCCGCAGCTCAAGTCGATCGCTTACGGCGCCTCGCCGATCGCCGAAGATGTGCTGCGCCGCGCGCGGGCGACCTTCGGCTGCGATTTCGTGCAATTCTACGGGATGACCGAATCGGCCGGCGGCGGGTCATACCTGTCGCCGAGCGATCATGACTTGCCCGGTAAACTCACCTCGTGCGGCAGGCCCTGGCCCGGCGTCGAAATGGCGATCCTCGACGGCGAAGGCCGCGAACTGGGCGAGGGCGAAATCGGCGAGATCGCGATCCGCGGGGGCATCGTGATGAAAGGCTACTGGAACCGCGCCGCGGCAACCGAAGAGACGCTTGCGGGCAGCTGGCTGCACACCGGCGATGTCGGTTACCGCGACGCCGACGGCTTTTATTATGTCCATGACCGGATCAAGGACATGATCGTGTCGGGCGGCGAAAATGTCTATCCGGCCGAGGTCGAAAGCGCGATCATGGGCTGCCCCGGCGTGGCCGACGTCGCGGTGATCGGCATCCCCGACGACAAATGGGGCGAGGGCGTGAAGGCGCTGGTCGTTCCGACCGCTGGCGCGACGCCCGATCCCGCAGCAATCATCGCATGGGCACGCGAGCGGATTGCGGCGTACAAGGTGCCCAAAAGCATCGAGTTCATCGACGTGCTGCCGCGCAATCCATCAGGCAAGGTGCTTCGCCGTGAACTGCGCGCGCCCTATTGGGAAGGGCGTGACCGGGCAGTTGGGTAGTTGCGAACGGAGGCTGGGGGGCGGCCAGTGGTCCTTTAACCTCGTCATGCTGAACTTGTTTCAGCATCCACGGCCTGACATCGAATGCGGCGCTGCGCCGAAGGAAACGACTGACCATGGATCCTGAAACAGGTTCAGGATGACGACGCTATAAACGTCGTAAGCCGGTCGAACCCTTCCATCAAAAAAAGAACCCGGCCAACGACCGGGTTCAGGCAGATCCCCAGTGGAGTAACAGGGATGTCTATTCGGCGGGCACCGGTGTGCGACCGGTGATCATGCCCTCGGCCTTGGTCCCGTCGGCCTTCATCGGATCGTGCGCGACGTCGCGGTGATCGAACGTCTTGGTCCAAGCCGCAAATTCCAGGCACACGCCGTCGGGATCGAAAAAATAGACCGACCGGACAAAGACGTCGTCGTTCATTTCTTCCGAGGATTGCGTCGGCGAATTGTCATGGTTCAACACTTTGGTGACCGGCACGCCCTTGTCGACCAGGCGCTGGTAATATTCATCAAACCGGTCGGCCGGCACATTGATCGCAATATGGTTCATCGAACCATGCGCCGACACAAAGCTGCCCTGTGTGGGCAGCGCCGCGGGCGCCGAAATGCCGGGGACGGCAGCGGGCGCGTCGGGGAACCAGAAAAAGGCGAGGCTGTCGCCATTGCCCATGTCGAAAAAGAAATGCTGGCCGCGACCACCGGGCAGGTCGATCGTTTTGGTCAACGGCATGCCCAATATGTCGCGATAAAATTCGACCGTCTTCGCCATATCCTTGCACACGAGCGCGAGGTGGTTGACCCCGCAGAATTCAAATTCCTTGTTGGCAGCCATCATCCGTCTCCTTGTCAATTCATCCGGGCGCTGGGGCGCCTTTTCATCCCCTCGTACCAGCGCTGCACGTTCGTCGCCGCGGGATCGATCGGCTGGCCGACCGTTGCCCCGAAGTCGAGAAACGCAAACAGCATGACGTCGGCCAGCGACAGGGCGTCGCCCGCGATAAACGACCGCCCGGCGATTAGCGGGTCGAGCCAGCGGATTCCGTCCTGGGCCGTGGCCTTTAACCCCTCCGCCGCTTCGGGCAGGCATCGAAGCCGCGGCTCGAACAGCGGCAAGCCTTCGGCAAAGCGAAAGCCGTTGACGAGCGGTTCGCATATCTTAAGGTCGACGCGGCGCGTCCACATGCGCGTGTCGGCGCGCGCTTCCGGGGTCTTACCGATCAGGGCCGGATCAGGGAAACGCTCTTCCAGATATTCGCAGATCGCAGTGACTTCGGTCAGCACATGGCCATTGTTGAGTTCGAGCGCGGGCGTCTGCCCCGCAGGGTTTACGTCGACATTATAGGGCGCACGCCGGTTTTCGCCGCCTCGCAGGTCGACGGTGACCTCCGGCAATTCGACACCCTTTTCGGCCATGAACAGCTTCACGACACGCGGGTTGGGGCCGACGCTGTTATAGAATTTCATTCTGACCTCTCCCCGCCCAAGTGCCGCAATCGCGCATAATTGTCAATTTAATTGACGGTTTTGCTCAAGGTTTATTCGCCCGCAGGGCGCGGCGCGCTCAGGAAGTCGGCGGCGCTGAAGCCTTCGGGTGCCGCGATCTCGACGATCGGATCCTCGCGCGCATCATATTCCATGCGCAGCGCGCGGGTGATCACCGCGTGCATGTCGTACAGACAGGTGATGTAGGTGAATTCGAAAATCTGCTCGTCGTTCCAGAAGGTCTTGAGCTTGTCGAACACCTCGAGCGGCACTCTGCCCCCGGCCTGGCTCAGGCAATCGGCATAGGCGAGCACGGTGCGTTCCTGCTCGTCGTAACAATCGGCGACCTGCCAGTGGGCGATCGCGGCGATCTTTTCTTCGCTGACCCCGAGCCCGCGAAGCGATTTGCAATGCTGTGAAAAGACGAACTGGCTGCCCTTCACCCAGCCCGCGCGCGTCTGGCCGAGCTCGCGCAAGACCGGATCGATCGTGCGCGCAGGATTGCGATAGACGGCGAACCCCTTGACCGCATGTTCGAAGATGTCGGGCGACAGTGCGAACACCGTCCACCAGTCGCCTGGCGTCCCCGTTGCGGTGCCGGGTTCGGCAACCGGATCGCGGTCGCCGAACAGACGGTTGTAATAGGCGAGGACGGTCTCGTCGGTGACTTCGGAGCGGGGGACCTGACGCAGAACGGGCATGAAAAACTCCTCAGGCGTTCGCAAATTTGCGGAATTCGGCGACATGCGCGCTGTCGAAATATTCGTCGAGCCGTGTGATTCGGCCATTTTCAACCGTACAGATGATCGCGCACGGCAGGCGGACCGCGACATCGTCGTGAACGCGGACGCCGGTCAGGACATGCTGCTGGACAAAACCGCCCGGAAAAACGGTGAGCTGCCGGTCGGCATATTTGCGGTCCTTGATCCGCGCCACCATGCCGGTCAGCGTCTGCGCCGTCTGGTCGCGCGTGACGATCAGCTCGTCGGTATTGTGCCAGATCTCCGCATCGGGGGCGAAGCTGTTTCGCATCGTTTCGATGTCACCCGCCTCGATCGCGTCAAAGAACCGCCGGGCCATGTCGCGGATATCATTCTCTTCGGCCATGTCGCTCTCCTATGCCTTGGCCCCGAACATGCGGCCGCCGTTTGCGGCGATCAGGCCGTCGATGTCGTCGCCGCGATAGTCCGGGTCGGCCGACGGGCCGAACGCCGCCAGCATATCGTGGGTCACCAGTTCAGCCATTTTCTTCCATTCGGGGTGGGTGAATATCCAATAGTCACCGCGCTCGATCGCTTCGACCACCCGGAGGCCAATCTTGTCGGGCGACATGCCGCCCGCCAGCACCCCCTGCATCGCCTGGCTGGTGGCGGCCGCCGCGTCGGCTTCCTGTTCGACCGGGCGCAGGTCGCGCGTGGTCTCGACGATCCGTGTCGCCGACATGCCCGGCATCAGCACAGATACGCCGACACAGCTTTCGGCCAGCTCGTTGCGCAGCGCCATGGCGATGCCCAGCGTTGCATATTTCGAGCTGATGTAAGCGACCGAGATCGGCGGCGGAACGATCGCGACCATCGACGATGTGATGACCAGATGGCCCGGTTCTCCACTGGCCTTCATCGCGCCAAGGAAGGTCCGGCAGGCGTACAGGTGGGCATGGGCGTTGACCGCATAGTTCCAGCGCCACACGTCGGGGTCATAATGTTCGAACGGTCCCGATCCGCCACCGACGCCGGCATTGCTGATGAGGATGCGGACCGCGCCAAAATCGCGGGCCAGTTCCCCCGCGGCGGCCCAACTTTCCTCGCGGGTGACGTCGAGAGGGATCCCCATTGCTTCGGTACCTTGGCGGCGCAAATCGGTTGCCGCGGCTTCCGCGCCCGGGCCATCGATGTCGGCCAGAATGACTGCAGCGCCCCGTGCCGCAAGCGCTTTGGCGGTGGCGAGGCCGAGCCCGCTGGCACCACCGGTGATGAACGCCGTCTTGCCCGCGACCGAGGTCATTCGGCGAAGTCCTTTTCCAGGTAACGGGTCATGCGATATTGCGCGATGCCGGCCGCCGCGGCGAAGGGCATCAAGGCCATCAACGCCCAGCGCAAGCTGTCGTCGCCATAATCGGGCTTCAGCGCGTCGCTGACGATCCCGGCGAACAGCGGGCCAAGCCCCAGCCCGACGATATTGAACATCAACATGATGACTGCCGCGGCGGTCGCGCGGCTGCGCGGCGGGGTCAGATTTTGTACAAGCGCAAGGGCAGGGGCGACATAGGCGGTGCAGGCGGCCATCGGGATCAGCATCAGCACCAGCGACAATTGCCAGCTGTCGACCAGCAACGCGGCGATGAACGTCGGCACCAGCACCGCGGTCGCCAGCGCGGGTATCGTGCCATAGGCGCGCGCCGAATGTTTGGCCCGGCGGCTGACGAGCCAGCCACCGCCAAGAATGCCGATGCCAAAGGTGATACCGGCCGCCGGCGCGAACCAGGTCGCCATCGCCTCGAGCGGCATTTTCTGGGTCCGCATCAAAAAGGCAGGAATCCAGTTGAGCATGCCATAGCTGACAAAGGCGGCGAGGCCGCTGCCGATCATCACCATCCGCAGCGAGCGGCGGCGGATGAACATTGCCAGGCTCTGGCTGAACGGCAGCGCTGCGTCGGCGGGCCTGTGCGTATCCATGGCGCCGCGCGCTGGTTCGCGCACGAGCCAGATCATGATCGGCGCGATCAGGATGCCGACGATCCCGATGACGATAAAGGCGCCGCGCCAACCGATATGCGCGGCGGCCCAGGCGCCAAAGGCGGCGCCGACAAAGACGCCGAACGGGCCGTTGCAGGTGAACAGGCCGATCATCAATGGCCGCTGCGCCGGCGGGTAATAGTCGGCGATGACCGAAAGCGACGGCGCGGTGCCGCCCGCTTCGCCCGCGCCGACCCCGAACCGCATCAAGGCAAGTTGCCAGAAATTGCTGGCCATGCCGCAGGCGGCGGTGAAGGCGCTCCATACCATGCACGATATGCCGATCAGCTTGATGCGATTCCACCGGTCGGCAATCATCGCCACGGGAACGCCCATCGCGGCGTAAAACAGCGCAAATGCCAATCCGGTGAGCAGGCCGAACTGCGTGTCGCTGAAATCCATCTCGGCCCGGATCGGCTCGACCAGCACGGACAAGAGCTGGCGATCGACGAAGTTGATCGTCCCGACGATGAAGAGCATCACCAGCGCGACGTTGCGACGCAGCGCCAGCCCCGGATCGGACGCTGCCGCGCCTGCGTTGACGGCCGTTGCCTCGGTCATAACTCTCCCCAAACGCGCTGCTTTTGTCGATCCGAAAATACTTAGGTATTTAAGCTTATCTGTCAATGTGCTTTACGGTAGCGACATGAGTGCGGGAGAGACAGGATGAAAATTCAGGGCAAAACGGCAATCGTAACGGGGGCGGCCAGCGGGATCGGTCGCGCGACCGCGGTGATGCTGGCGCGGCGCGGTGCGGCGCGGATCAAACTTGTCGATATCGACCAGAACGGACTGGCGGAAGCCGCACGGCTGGTGGGATCGGCAGGCGCACAGGCCGATGTTCACGGGCTGGACCTGTCCGACATCCCCGCGACCGAGGCCTGGTTTCGCGATCATGGCGACGTCGATATCCTGCACAATAATGCCGGGGTGGTGTCGGGTCTGCCGCAGTTTCCCGACGTCGATGCCGCGCGCCTGCAATGGATCATCGACGTCAACATTACCTCGCTCGTCGCGGCGACGCAGATCGCGGTGCAGACGATGAAGGCGCGCGGCGGCGGGGTTATTGTCAACACGGTTTCGACCGTCGCGCTCGGCACCGGTTTCTACGACGCGATGTATGCGACGACCAAGGCGGCGGTGATGATGTTCACCCGCTGCTGCGCATCGCTGAAGGAGGCGTATAATGTTCGCGTCGTCGGAATGTTGCCGGGTCTGGTTGATACGCCGATCCTCGACACGACGGGGGCAGGCGGCAAGTCCGACTGGATGCGGATCGTGCTCGAAAATAACGAGGCCTGCGTGCCCCATGACATTGCAGGCGGCGTCATCGCATTGATCGAAGATGACGGGTTGGCCGGCGGGGACTGGGTTGCCGTACGGCGGATCAACGGCGCGGTCGAATATCAATGGGGTCATGCCGACACTGTTTAGCGGGTCGGCGCCTCGAGCATATTTTTGCCGAACAGGTTCGACCACTGGTCCTCGGTCAGGACGGGGCGCGCGCTGGACAGGTTGGCGGCGTTTTTGACGTCGGTTCCCGCGATCACCGCGGGCCGCGCCGCGATCCGCGCGAACCAGTCAGCCACCGCAGGGAAATCGTCCAGGGTCAACCCGATCGCGTGGATCGCGCGCGTCCACGGCCAGGTCGCAATGTCGGCGATCGAATATTCCTCTGCCAGATAGTCGGCTTCACCAAGGCGGCCGTTGAGGACGTGGAGCAGGCGCAACGTCTCGTTGCGGTAGCGCGCGACCGGATAATCCTGTCCCTCTGGTGCGTAGCGGATGAAATGATGCGCCTGACCCTGCATCGGGCCAAAACTGGCCATCTGCCACATCAGCCATTGCTGCGCCTGGCTGCGCCGGCGCGGGTCGGCGGGGAGCAATTGTCCCGACTTTTCGGCAAGATACAGCAGAATGGCGCCGGACTCGAACACCGGTAGCGGCGCACCGCCGCCGACCGGCTCATGATCGACGATCGCAGGCAGCCGGCCATTCGGATTGATTCGTCGATATTCGGGCGTCAGATGGTCGCCCTCCAGCATATTCATCGCGATCAGCCGGTGCGGCAGGCCGATCTCTTCGAGCATGATCGACACCTTGTGCCCGTTGGGCGTCGGCGTGAAATAGACGTCGATCATCGGCGTTTCCCCAAACAGCTCGCGGCCGCCGCTACCGGTTCCCGGTCACGGGAAGCGGTAACGGCGGCCGGTCGCTGGGACATCGTCAGAATTTGACGCCCGCTTCGATCGCCAGGCTGCGCGCGGGTTCCAGATAATGGATCGAACGCGAGGTATTGGTGATCGGGAAAGGCAGCTGGAATACGCTGCCCGCGGTCAGTTTGTTGGTGAGGTTTCGGCCCACAAAGGCAAGGTGCCAGCGCTTGTCGGCGTCGCTCAGCTGGACGCGCAGATCGACCTTGGCATAGCCTTTCTGAAAGCCGAAGACCGGGCTCTGATTGTCCGAATTGAAATATCCCGACCGGAACGACACGACGCCGGTAACATCGAGTTCGAGCGCCGACGAGATCGGCACCCAGCTGTGCGCCTGAACGCTGCCGGACCAATCCGACACATAGGGCAGCGGCGCGCCGGCGATATTATTCGCCGCGATGCTTGCCGGGCTGGCCGGATTGCACTCGCTGACCGGCTGGGTCGCGAGGCACGCCGCGCCCGGATAGTCGAGATAGCGGATGTCCTGATAGGCGAGCGAAGCAGTGACATCGAAATTGCGCGACGGCTTCAGCACAAAGGTGCTTTCGATGCCTGTCGATGCCGCGCTGGCCGCATTGCCCGTCTGATAGGTCGAGGTGGTGGGGTTATACACCGACACCTGCAGGTTGCTGAACTTGGTGTCGTACACCGAGACGTTCGCGGTGACCGCGCCGAACGAAGCGCGGATGCCCCCTTCGATATTGCGCGACTTTTCCGGTTCATACTGGAACGTCGCGTCGGTCGTCCCATAGGTGTTCGACACGAAGCCGCCCGATTTGGATCCGCGGCCATAGGTTGCATAGACCATCACATCGTCGCTGATGTCATATTGCGCCGTGATCGACGGATCGACGTTGTTTTCCTTGCGCTTGCCCTGCGCCTGCGTCAGCGGACGCAGGTTGAACGGACCATAGATGCGCTCGCCGTCGAACGTCGCTTCCTTCTTCGTATGGGTATAGCGCAGACTGCCGATGAAGCGGAGGCGGTCGGTGGCGTTCAGGGTCGACTGGCCAAAGACCGAGAAGGATTCGGTCTTCTGGTCGAAGAAGGTCCGCAGCAGGCCGAAATAGTTAAGCGCGCTATTGTTGATGTTGAAGCCGCCGAACTGGTCGAGATGATAGTCGGACGTATCGTAATATGCCCCGACGATGAATTCGAACGTCTGTCCGGTCGGCGACGACAGGCGGATTTCCTGCGAGAATTGATCGAAGTTTTCGGGGTAGCTGTTGTACACTGAATTGTTCGTCACCCCGCCCGGCGGGTTCGGCAGCGTCTGATCAAAAGCGTTGATCATGGCGCTGTCGAACCAGCTGTAGCCGGTGATCGAGGTGAGGGTGTAGTCGCCGATCTGCAGGTTGGCGGTGCCCGACGCGATAAGCGTTTCGCCGCGAATGCCTTCCTGCCCCAGCGCCGAATCTTCGACGAAGCGGCTCTGCCGCAACCGCGGCGCCGTGGTGACGGAATCCGACACGGTAACGCCGCCCTTGATATCCTGGTTGCCATATTCGACGCGCGCGGTGAAATCGAAGTCGGCGCTCGGCTCCCACAGCGCGGTGAAGCGGACGAGTTGCTGCTTCGTCTGCGGATTTTTCTGACCCGTCGCGCGATTCAGAATATAGCCATTGTTGTCGACGATGCGGCCCGCGAGGCGAACGCTCAACGTGTCCGAGATCGGCCCCGACACATGGCCCGAAATCTGGAAACCGTCATATTCGAAATCATAGCTGCCGGTCAGCGATCCTTCGAATTCGCGCGTCGGTGCGGCCGACACGACGCTGATCGCGCCCGCCGCGGTGTTCTTGCCGAACAGCGCGCCCTGCGGTCCGCGCAGCACCTCGACGCGGCCGAGGTCGAAGAATGGCGCCTGCGTCTGGCGGCTGCGGCCGGCGTAGACGCCGTCGATGTAGAGGCTGACGGCCTGGTCGAACGAGAAATTGGCCGGCGGCGAGCCAAAGCCGCGGATGTAGATGACGTCGTTGCCCGCGGTCGTCTGCACGGCGACGTTCGGCACATAGGACGCCATGTCGGCGAAATCATTGACGCCGAGCTCCTCGATCTTGTCGCCGGTGACGACTTCCATCGAGATCGGCACGTCCTGCAGGCTTTGTTCGCGCTTTTGCGCGGTGACGATGATTTCGTTGCTGTAGCTGTCGTCGGTGGCCGCCTGCGCATAGGCTGGCGCGGCGCCGACGGTCATGGCGACGACGGCGACGCCCGTTAGCAGAAACTGGTTGCGAACCTTCATTTTCACCCTCCCATAGAGCCTGTTGTCGCGGTCCCGGGCCAGCGCCCGATCCGTCAATCTGATTGACCCTTAGTATACTAATTGTTTTATGCTTGTCCATAGGCAGAGAGAGGATTCGCAACATGCAGACAGAAAATGCGGTGGCTGTGCCCGCGACGCTGGCGACGCGCCACCTGTGTACCGCCGAGTTCGAAGTGGGCGGGGGCATCATCGGGATCGGCGCGTCGCCGTTCGGGGACCAGCGGCTCGGCTATGTCAGCGGCGGACGATTTTTCGGCCCGCGGATCAACGGGATCATATTGCCCGGCGGCGGCAACTGGTCGCGGAGCGGGCGGCTGGGCGACGATGCGTCGGTCGGTACCTTCGACGCCCGCGCGGTGTGGCAAACGGACGACGGCGACCTGATTTATCTGAGCTACACGGGACGGAGCATCATCCCCGACGATGTGCGTGCGAGCTTCGCCGACCCGGCGGTGCCCGACGCGGATCCCGCGCGCTATTATCTGCGAATCGCGCCGGTCTTCGAAACCGCCAGCGCAAAATATGGCTGGCTCAACGGTATCCTCGCGGTCGGTGTCGGCGAACGAACCGATTTCGGCGTCCGGCACGTCATTCACGAGGTACTGTGACATGATCGATCTCCACTATTCGGCGACCCCGAACGGGCAGAAGATCGCGATCATGCTCGAAGAAATCGGCGCGCCGCACCGCGTCATTCCCTATGACATCTTCAACGGCGACCAGCTGACCGCCGAATTCGGCCGAATCAACCCCAATCACAAGCTGCCCGCCATCGTCGACCACGCGCCGCCTGAAGGGGGTGATCCGGTCACCGTTTTTGAATCGGGGGCGATCCTGCAATATCTGGCCGAAAGGTCGGGACGCTTTCTGCCGCCGTCGGGTGGTGCGGCGCGCGCTGCAACGCTGTCGTGGCTGACCTGGCAGGTCGCGGGGCTGGGGCCGATGGGCGGACAGGCGAGCCACTTCCTGCGCTACGCGCCGGCGGGTCAGGACTATGCGGTGCAGCGCTACACCATCGAGCTGAACCGCCTGCTCACCGTTCTCGACAGGCGGCTGGAGAAGAGCGCCTATGTCGCCGGGGACGACTATACGATCGCCGACATCGCGATATGGCCGGGCCGCGCGTCGGCGTTCGTGATGGGCATGGGACTCGAACAATGGCCGGCGATGCGCGGCTGGTTCGAGCGGATTCGCGACCGGCCGGCCGTCAAACGCGCGATGGCGCGCGAGGATCTGAAACCGCCCGCGAAATATGTCGGGCGCCACCAGCAACTCGACGAACGCGAATGGTCGAACATGTTCGGCGCCGCCAATCAGGCGGCCGTCACCAACGACTAGCTGTTATCGCGGGGCGTGCTGGCGGTCGCCCCACAGGATCGCGCGATGCTCGTCGGTGAAACCGGTCAGTCCGCCCTCGATCGTCTCGGCGCGCGCGACGCCGACCTTGATCCCCTCGGCAACGGCGGGGCGCGCCAGCATCGCGGCGCCCCAGCGATCGACATTGGGGAATTGCCCGGACCGCTCGATCAACTGGCGGCGCAGATAGGGCAGGGTCGCCATGTCGGCGATGCTATATTCGTCGCCCCCCAGCCACTCCGCCGTGCCGAGCCGTTTGTCGAGCACCATCATCAACCGGTCGACCTCACGGCTGTAGCGTTCGATCGCATAGGGATGTCGGTCCTTGGCATAATGGGAAAAATGCGCCTGCTGGCCGAACATCGGACCCACGCCGGACACCTGGAACATCAACCATTGCCAGCAGATCGCGCGCTTCACCGGATCCCGAGGCAGGAAACGCCCCGTCTTTTCGGCGAGGTAGAGCAGGATCGCGCCGGTCTCCCACAGGGTGAAAGGCTCCCCCGCGGGGCCGTTATCGTCGACGATGACCGGTGTCTTGTTGTTCGGATTGAGCGCCAGAAATTCGGGGGTCAGCTGGTCGCCGGCGAGGATGTCGATATATTCAAGCTGCCATTCAAGCTCCATCTCGAGGAGCGCGATCGCAATCTTGCGCGCGTTGGGGGTCGGGCCGCCGTAAAGCGTGATCATCGCGTCATTGCTTCCGGCCCAGCCAGCGTTTCAGCACGTCGTCGGTATCCTGCCCGACACCGAGCGGGGCAGGGCGGCGGATGCTGCCCGGCGTCGCCGACAATTTCGGAAACACGCCTTGCATCCTGACCTCTCCCCATTCCGCGTCCGGCACTGTCACCAGCGCGTTGCGCGCGGCGAAATGCGGATCGGCAAGCATGTCCTCGGCGTCGAAAACGCGCCCCGCGGGAACCCCGGCGGCGATCATCCTTGCTTCCAGTTCGGCGATCGTCAGCGTCCGCGTCCATTCGGCGATCATTGCGTCGAGTTCCGCCTGCCGCGCTCCGCGCGCGCGGTGGGTGGCATAGCGTTCGTCGCTCGCGAGGTCGGGTCGACCCATCGCCGCGGCCAGGCGGGCAAAGACACCGTCCTGGTTGGCACCGATCAGAAACTCGCCGTCCTTGCACGGATAGACGTTTGACGGCGCAATCCCCGGCAAGGTCGATCCGGTGCGTTGCCGCTTGGTGCCGCTCGCCGAATAGTCGGAGACGGTCGATTCCATCACTTGCAGCACCGCTTCGTACAGCGCCGAATCGACGATCTGGCCCTGACCGGTCTTGCTGCGGTGGTGGAGCGCCGCCAGCGCCCCCATACAGCCATAGGTGGCCGCAAGCGTGTCGCCGATCGACACCCCCATGCGCGCCGGTGGCCGATCAGCATAGCCGACGATCCCGCGCCAACCGCCCATCGCCTCGCCGATGCCGCCAAAGCCGGCGCGCGCTGAATAGGGTCCGGTCTGGCCATATCCCGACACGCGCACGACGATCAGCCCGGGGTTGGCCCGGCGCAATTCGTCGGGATCGAGGTTCCACTTCTCTAGCGTTCCGGGGCGAAAATTCTCGATCAATATGTCCGCCTTGGCGATCAGGTCGCGCGCCAGTTGCTGCCCTTCCTCCCCGCGCAAGTCGACCGCGACAGAATATTTGTTGCGCGCGATGACCCGCCACCAGCTGGGCTTGTCGCCCTGACCCCAATGGCGCATCTGGTCGCCGGTCACGGGCGGTTCCAGCTTGATGATCTCGGCGCCCATGTCGCCAAGCAGCTGGCCGCAGAAGGGGCCGGCGATCAGTTGCCCCATCTCGACGACCCTGATCCCCGCCAGCGCGCCCCCGCCACCCTCTGCCTGCGTCATCTCGTTCCTTTCGGGGCCGGGCCTGATAGAGGCAGGCTTCGCAACCCTTGGCTCTCTATACTTAGAATGCTATGTATTTTTCAACCTGCTAAATGACTTTCATGCTATGGGACGCAAGATGCTGACAAATCTGCATGTGGAAATGGTCGAGGTCGGCCCGCGCGACGGGCTTCAGAATGAGACCGCGCTCGTTTCGACCGCCGACAAGGCCGAACTGATCCGCCGCGCGATCGACTATGGCGCCCGGCGGATCGAGGTGACGAGCTTTGTGAATCCCAAAAAGGTACCCCAACTCGCCGACGCCGAAGCGCTGGTGACGATGCTGCCCGACCGCGACGATGTGACCTATATCGGGCTGGTGCTCAACCGCCGCGGCGCCGAGCGTGCCATCGCCGCGGAACGGATCGACGAACTGGGCGCAGTCTGTGTGACCAGCGACAGTTTCGGTATTCGCAACCAAGGGCAAAGCGCCGATGAATCGCTTGCGGCTGCGATGGAAATCGTTGGGTTTGCAAAAGGTGCGGACCGTTCCGGGCAAATCACCATCGCGACGGCGTTCGGCTGTCCGTTCGAGGGCGAGGTGCCCGTCGCGCGGGTTGTCGAGATGGCAAAGCGCGCCGCCGACAGCGTCCCGCGCGAAATTGCGCTGGCCGATACGATCGGCTGCGGATCGCCGGCACAGGTGGCGGAGATGGTAGGCCGGGTACGCGAGGCGATCGCGGGGATGCCGGTGCGGGTGCATTTCCACAATACGCGGGGCACCGGACTCGCCAATGTCTGGGCCGCGGTGGGCGAGGGGGCAACGACGGTCGATTCATCGCTCGGCGGGCTGGGAGGCTGTCCCTTCGCGCCGGGCGCCGCGGGCAATGTGGCGACCGAGGACGTGCTTTACATGCTGGGCCGCAGCCATGTCACGACGGGACTGGACCTCGACAAGGCGGTCGCGGCAGCTGCCTGGCTGGCGGGCCGGATGGACCGGACGCTTCCGGCCATGGTCGGCCGGGCGCCCGCCTTTCCTGCCCGAACTTAGGCGCGCGCGCTGGCGCTGATATTGCCGCCATAGGCTCGCAGGAAAGTGTCGACGGCGGCTTCGACCCGTTGCCGGGTCGCCTCGGCGGTCGGCGGTGCGCCGAACCGCAGTTCGACATCGCCGAATCCTTTGCACATCGCGGCAAATTGTTCCGCGGCCAGCCCAGGATTGTCTATCGACAACCCGCCACCATCCGCTGCCGCCGTCAAAAAGGCAGTCAGCGCCGCCTTCATGCGCCGCGGTCCAGCGTCGAGAAAGGCGCGGCCGATTTCGGGATTGCGTTCGGTTTCGGCGGCGATGCGGCGTTCGAATTGCACCATCTCGGGCCGCGACAGAAAGGCGACCATCGCCATGCCGATATGCCGCAAATGATCGCGCAAACTGGTCCCGCCTTGCCCTTCGATCGCGAAATGGCCGCGCATCCGTTCGCACTCGCGCTCGATGGCGGCGGTAAACAGGCCCTGCTTGTCCGAGAAGTGATTATAGACGGTGACCTTTGACACGCCCGCCGCGGCGGCGATCTGTTCGATCGCCGCCGCACCATAGCCATATTCGAAAAACGCCTGAGTGGCCGCCACCAATATTGCCTCGCGTTTCGCGAGGTCCGCCGGTCTGCCGGGATTTTTTTTTGGCGCAATTGACAATCTGTACGCTTCCGTTCATTTAAACACTGCCGTTCAATAATGTTCCTAACAGCGAACGGTTGCAAGCGTCGCGGATAAAGGGCTCTCCCCCGATGGTCTGGATTGCGATTCGAATGCTGACCGGCGACGCGACCAAATTTTATGGTCTGCTGTTCGGTATCGTCTTTTCCACCTTGTTGATCACGCAGCAGCTGACGATCTTTGTCAATCTGATCGAACGCGGCGCCAGCGGCGTCTATAATGTTCCGTCGGCGGATGTCTGGGTGATGGACCCCGTCAGCCGGACGACCGACGTCAACCTGCCGATGCCGTCAACCGCGCTCGACCGGGTGCGATCGGTGCCCGGCGTCGAATGGGCGGTCCCGCACCTGCGCGCCGCGGCCTCGGTGCGCACCAAGGAAGGCGATCTGGAAGGGGTGTCGGTGATCGGCGTCGACGACGCGACGCTGATCGGCCTGCCGCGGCGCATGGCGTCGGGTTCGACCAAGGTGCTCGAACGCCCCGATGCGGTGGTCATCGACGATGTCGGCACGACGCGCTTTTTTCCGGAAGGCTATGATCCGGTCGGCGAACGGCTGGAACTCAACGACCAGCGCGCAGTCATCATGGGGGTCGCCGATGCCATCCCGAGCTTTACCAGCCAGGTGACCCTGTACACCCGCTATAGCCGCGCACTCAATTTTGTTCCCGGAACGCGCAACCGGCTGAGCTTCGTCCTCGTCGGCGCCGCGCCCGCGGTCGACGCCAAGACGCTGGCGACGCGGATCACCGAGGAGACCGGGCTCCGTGCACGCACGCGCGACGAATTCGCCCGCGACGGGATCGACTTTATCATTGAGAATACCGGCATTCCGCTCAATTTCGGGATCACGGTCATGCTGGGATTTATCGTCGGCGTGGCGATCGTCGGCCTGACCTTCAGCCTGTTCATTCGCGACAACATCAAACAATTCGGCGCGCTGAAGGCGATCGGCGTGAACAATGCGAAGATCCGCCGCATGGTTGCGGCGCAGGCCGCGATGGTCGGGTCGATCGGCTATGGGCTCGGCGTGCTTGGCACGGTAGCCTTCATCTGGAGTTTTTCGAGCAACCCGACCTTCAAGGGCTTTTATATCCCCTGGCAGGTGCCGCTGATCAGCCTCGCGGCGGTGACGATCATCCTGACGCTCACCGGCTGGATCGCGCTGCGCAATGTGCTCCGCACCGAACCGGCGGCGGTATTCCGGTGAGCGACGTCGCCCCCTCTGCTCCAGTCGATACGGCGACCGCGATTGCCACCCGCGGCGTCGTGCGCGACTTCACCGCCGGGCAACAGACGATCCGTGTCCTGCACGGCATCGACCTCGACGTCCGGGCGGGCGAGCTCACATATCTGGTCGGCGAGTCGGGATCGGGCAAGACGACGCTCATTTCGATCATGTGCGGCATCTTGTGGCCGACCGAGGGCGAGGTTCGGCTGTTCGGCACCGACATCTACAATCTGTCCGACAATGACCTCGTCGATTTCCGGCTGCGCAATGTCGGTTTCATTTTCCAGCAATATAATCTGATCCCGGCGATCGATGCCGCCGCCAACGCCGCGGTGCCGTTGATCGCGCAGGGAGTCGACCGCGGCGAAGCACGCGCCCGGGCGACCGAGCTGCTCGCCGCGCTCAATATCGGCGATCAGGCGAACAAGCTGCCGAGCCAGCTGTCGGGTGGGCAGCAGCAACGCGTCGCCATCGCCCGCGCGCTCGTTCACCAGCCGCGGCTGATCGTGTGCGACGAACCGACCGCGGCGCTCGATGCCCGATCGGGGCGCCGCGTGATGGATCTGCTGCGCGAAGTCGCGCTGGCGGACGACCGCTCGGTCATCATCGTCACCCACGACAACCGCATCTTCGACCTCGCCGACCGTATCCTTGTGCTCGAGGACGGCCGCATCACCCACGACGGCCGCGACATGCCGAAGGACCATTGACGCCATGACCCGACGCTTTGCCAACCTCAACTTTCCGCGCCAGATCCTGCCCGTCATAGCCTTGCTGGGGGTGGTGCTGGCGGTCGTCTATATCTTTGTGGGATTGCCCGATCGCAGGCTCGAGCCGCCGCAGCAAACCCCGCCGCGCGCGACCGGCGCGCTGGCCAATGGCGACCGGGTTGCCGGCGCGGGGGTGGTCGAACCATCGAGCGAGATCGTCGATATCGGGACCGCGCTGTCGGGGCTGGTGACGAGCCTGAATGTCCAGCCGGGAACCTATGTCGCAAAGGGCGACCTGCTGTTCCTGGTCGATGACCGCGCCGTTCGCGCGCGGCTGCGCGAGGCGGAAGCGGCGATCCGCGAGGCGCAGGCCGCCATTGCCGAAGCCGATACGGCGCGCACGACGGCGCAGCGCCAGCTCGCGCTGTATCGTCAGATCGACGACCCGGCAGCGGTCAGCCGGACCGAGCTGCTGCGCGCCGAAGGCGACGCCGCGGGCGCCGCGAGCCGGGCGGCGCTGGCGCGGGCGCGGCGCGATGCGGCCGAGGCAGCGGCGGCAAGCGCGCGGGTCGAATTGTCGCGCCTTGCGGTGCGCGCCCCGATCGCGGGCGAAATTCTGGCCGTAAACATCCGTCCGGGCGAGTTTGTCCAGGCCGGCGGGCCGCAGGGGGGCAATGCCGAACCCTATATCCGGATGGGCGAGACCCGCCCCCTCCATATCCGCATCGACATCGACGAGGATCAGGCGGGCGACGTCGCGCTGGGCGCCGACGCGATCGTCTCGCCCCGCGGTGCCGCCGCGCGCCAGGTCGCCGCACGCTTCGTCCGCGCCGAGCCGCTGGTGGTACCGAAACGGTCGCTGACCAACAGCGCCGCCGAACGCGTCGACGTGCGGGTCATGCAGCTGATCTATGCGCTGCCGCCGGGCAATGACCTGTTCCGCGTCGGACAGCAGGTCGACGCCTTCATTCCGGCCAAACCCAGCCCCGGAGCGCAGGGATGATGCGCAAGGCAGCGCTGACCGCCCTGTTGGCGCTGGGCAGCGTCGGCTGCGTCGCCGGGCCGCCACCGCAGATCGATACGCCGCCTCCGGTGCTGCCGACCAGCTTTTCCTATCCGCCGGACGCGGTCGAGGCTGGCTCGCTCGCTGCGCTGCTGCCCCACGACGACACCGGCTTCGTCGCGCTGCGCGATGCCGCGCTGGCCGATGCGCCTTCGCTCGGCGAAGCGGCCGCGCGGATCGAGCGCGCGCGCGCGGCGGCGCGCCGAGCGCGCGCCGAACGGGCGCCGCAGCTCGATCTGTCGGCATCGATCGAAACGAGCCGGACGAACCCCGGCAGCCTCGGCGCCAGCCTGCCCCCCGGGATCACCATCGATCCCGACCGGACATCCTATGGCGCGACGCTCGGTGCGCGGTGGGAGGCCGACCTGTTCGGGCGCCTGCGCGCCGAACAGCGCGCGGCGGCGGCGCGACTGGACGCCGCGACCGCCGATGCCGACGCGGTACGGGTCGCGCTGATCGCCGACATTGCGTCGCAGGTGGTCGACTGGCGCAGTCTGGAGGCGCGCCAAGCGGCGCTGCTGCGCGACCTCGATGCGGCCGATCGCCTGGTCAGGCTCGCGGATTCGCGCGCGAAAGCCGGCCTTGCGCCGGGCATCGATGCGGCGCGCGCCGAGGCGATCGCAGCGTCATCGCGCAGCCGTCTCGCCGCGCTCGACGGCGAGCGCGCCAATCTGGTCGGCCGTCTCGTCACTTTGACTGCGCGCGATGCTGCATGGATTGCGGAGCAACTTGCGCCCGGGGCAGGCGCGCAGCCGTTGCCCGCGGCACCGGCGATGCTGCCATCGGATCTGCTCACCCGTCGTCCGGACGTCGCCGCAGCGGCAGCGCGTCTTGCCGCTGCGGACGGCGACCTTGCTGCGACCGCCGCGCGTCGCTTTCCCCGCCTCAGTCTTTCGGGCACCCTCGGCCTGCTCGCGTTCAGCCCGGGGCAGTTGTTCGACGATGAATCGCTGATCGGCTCGCTCGCCGCCGCGATCGCCGCGCCGCTGCTCGACTTTGGCCGCATATCGGCCGAGATCGATGGCGCGGCGGCGGACAAGCGAATTGCGTTTCAGCAATATCGAGCCGCCGTGTTTGACGCGCTGGGCGATGCGGAATCGGGTTACCGCCTGATTGCGGCGAGCGATGCGCGGGCGTTGGCCACCGCTGACGAGGCCGTGCGGCTGGCGCGGGTCGAAGCACTGACCGCCACGCGCGTCCGCGCCGGCCTTGCCGATCTGTCGACCCAGCTGGAGGCGCGTCGGCAAGCTGACGGTGCGACGGAGCGCGCCGCGGTCGCCCGCGGCGAGGCGCGCCGCGCGCGCTTGCTGCTTTGGCTGGCGCTCGGCGGTTCGTGACCGCCCCTGACGCCTAGCGTGTGATAACCTGCCGCGACATCGGCGCGAGCTTGCCGAGAAAACGGTTCTGCGCCGAAAACGGGACATTCTCCTCGCGCATCGCGGTTTGCAGATTTTCGACCAGCGCATTCATGTCACGCATGCGGACGCCCATGTCTTTGTGCGCTGCGGTCATGTCGCGTCCCGAATAATCGCAGCCGGCGTTCAGGATATGACAGAATTGCTCGAACAAGGTGCGCTTGAGCCGCACCATGTCGTGCGAAACGAAGATGGCGGCGATCCGGGGGTCGGCCTCGGACAGTTCGACGGTACGGTTGGCGATGCGCCGGATGCCGTCCTGCCCGCCAAACGCCTCCGCCATGCCGGTTCCCGCAAATGGCCTTGCCCCGGCGTTGCGATTGTCCTGGACATAGGGATCGACCGGGAGTTCGCCGGTGACCGGGTCGCGGACTTTCTCTTCGACGCCGAATTCCTTGTCCCAATCGACCGGCGGTTCGGCCGCGGATTGCAACAGCAGGGCGGTGGCGATCAGAAACATCGGGATTCCCTTAAAAAGCGAGCTGGGCGGACAGCAGGCCGCCGCGCTGCCTGTCGAACGTCGCAATCGATCCCAGATCGACATAAGCGGCGGTCAGCGTCAAATTCCGCGTCAGCGCATAGGCCGCAAACAGGTCGACCCAGTCATCTTCTTTCGCGATCGCCAGATTGTCGGGCTTGCTGCGATATTCCGCGCCGATGACGGCGCGGCGTGACAGTTGGTACGCGATCGAGCCTTCGAACTGGAGCGAATGATTGTCGCTCCCGTTCGAACCGAAACCGAGCAATCCCGCCTGATTGGCCTTTGTCAGTCGCGCCGTCGCGTTGACCAGCACACTGTGCGACAGGAAAAGCTTCGTGGCACTCAACGTAAAGTCGGTGCCCTTCGCTGCGTTGGCGCCGACTGCCAGCGCGACGGGTGCGTCGCGGTTGCGCTTGTGCTCGACGCCGACGCTGATCTGCGGCAGCAGTGGCTCGCCATAAACGACATCCCCCGCGATGCGCAGCTTTGCGCCAAAGACGTCCTGATTCAGTCGATAGCCTTCGCCAAGACCCAGCGCCGTGCCGACATCGCGGGTATCGAAATTCTGCCGCGCGTAGCTGAGTTCGAGGCGGTTCGCCAAACCTAGCGCGACGCCATGGCTTTGCCATCCATAATCCGGCAGCTCGATCAGCGTGACGTGCGTCGACAGGCCGATGCCGCGGTCGGTCCCGCGACCCGCGATCGTGGCCCAGCTGGCAAGACCGCCACCGCTGACGCCTTCGATCGTCGTGACGCCGTTGGTCAACAACAGCTTGCCGCCGTCGATCAGCGCCGTTTCTTCGGCACGAGCGTTGGTGGCGAAAGCGGGCAGCGCGAGCGCGGCGAAGGCGATGATATGGCGAAACGGCTGGTCCATAACGGTGCAATCGCCGAAAATTGCAAACATACCCTTAACCATAATGCGAAAATTTGACACAATTTTAATGGCTTCAGCCTAGCCGCATCGCATGCGGGGACCAATTTTCATCATTTCAGCCTGTGCGCTGGCTGCGCCCGTCGCGGTTTCCTGGGCCGCGGCACCGACCAGCGCGCGGATCCAGATTGTCGACGCGCGCGGCATGCCGGTGCGCGACGCTGTTGTCGAGCTCGATCCGAACGCGGGTTGGCGCGGTCCGATCCGTTTCGCGTGGAAACCGGCGATGGCGCAAAAAAATATCGCGTTCATTCCGGGAACGCTGATCGTGCCCAAAGGGGCGTCGGTGGCATTCCCCAATCTCGATACGGTCCGCCACAGCGTTTACAGCTTTTCAAAGGCGGCGCGGTTCGAGATCGATCTTTATGGCCGCGACCAGACCCGTTCGCAGACCTTTGCCAATAGCGGCACGGTGGCGCTGGGCTGCAACATTCACGACCAGATGCGCGGCTATGTCCGGGTCGTCGACACGCCCTTTGCCGCCAAGACCGACCAGAACGGCATGGTGCAGCTGACCGGGTTGACGCCCGGCGCCTATCAGTTGACGGTGTGGCATCCGCGCGCACGGACGCCGGCTGGCGAACTGAAGCGCAGCCTTGCCGTCGGTGCGCGCGGCAGCCAGCATAAATTCGAACTGGCGCTGCGATGACATCGCGCGCTGCCCTCGTTCGCCGGTTTCGGTTCAAATCGCTCAAGTTGCGCATGGCCGTCGCCTACGTCGGCTTGTTCGCAGTGATTCTGGCATTGGTGCTGCTGCTCGCCGGAAACGGCATCGCCCGTTTCGGCGAAAATAGCGCGACGCGCGACCTCGCCGCCAACGCGCGCGTCTTCGACGAAATCATTCGCCTGCGCGCGCAACAGATGCGCGGGTCGGCCGACGTCCTGTCGCGCGACTTCGGTTTTCGCGAGGCGGTGGCGACGGCCGATGCGTCGACGATCGAAAGCGCGCTGCTCAGCCTGCGCGAACGCTCGCGCAGTGACGCCGCTTTTGTCGTCGGGCTTGACGGATCGATCGTCGGTTCGTCCGAAGCAGCGCTGCCGCCCGTCGCCGCCCTGTGGGACGCGCTGGACGGAGGGCAGTCCCATGGCATCGTCGAAATCGGCGACAAGCTGGCGCTGGCAGCCGCGTCGCCGATCGAGGCGCCCGACACGATCGGCTGGCTGGTCGTGGCACAGCCGCTGGACAGCGCCGAAATGCAGCGCCTCAGCAAGCTGGCGGCGGTCGATATTTCGGCACGCGTCGTCCGCGCGCGGCGACTGCCGCCCGAACTGGGCGCGCTTGCGCACGGCCGCGTCGTCGAAAGCGGCGACGGCGAGCGCATCCTGCATCATGTCAGCGCCTTGCCGGCGCTCCAGCAAGGGCTGCGGCCGCGCCTGGTCCTCGACCACTCGCTGAGCGAGGCGCTCGAAGAATATTCGGGGCTGCAATGGCTGCTGGCGGCGCTGGCTGCCGCCGGGCTCACGCTGGTCGTCATCATGAGCTGGCGTGTGGCGCGGACGATCACGCGCCCGCTCAGCGCGCTCGACGAGGCGACGCGGCGACTCGGCGAGGGCAGGGATGCCAAGGTTGCGGTGACCTCGGATGACGAAATCGGCCGCCTTGGCGCCAGCTTCAATGCGATGGTCGATGCCATTGCCGAACGCGAACGCCAGATTACGCACGTTGCGCTGCACGACGGGCTCACCAATCTGCCGAACCGCAAGCTGTTCATCGAACAGCTCGACCAGGCGCTGGCCCGGCGCCGCGGCGACACACGGTTGATGGTCGTTTATGTCGATCTCGACGATTTCAAGGTCGTCAACGACACGCTGGGGCACCCCGCGGGCGATGCCCTGCTCCGCGATGTTGCCGGTCATCTCCAGCATATTCTGGACGATGCGATCGTTGCCCGGCTCGGCGGCGACGAATTCGCCATCCTGTTCGGCGATCTGCCCCCGACCGAAAATCTGGCCGCCCTCGCCGACAAGTTGCAGGATTGTTTCGACCGGGCGATCCGGATCGACGGGCAACAGGTTGACGCGTCGGCCAGCATGGGCATCGCGGTGGCGCCCGGCGACGGGCTCGACGGCACGACGTTGATGAAAAATGCCGACCTGGCGCTGTACCGCGCGAAACGCGACGGCAAGGCCACCTATCATTTCTTCGAACCGTCGCTCGACGAGCAGGCGCGGCATCGCCGCCAGATGGAACTCGACCTGCGGCTCGCGATCCGCGACGGCGGTTTCGAGCTCTATTTCCAACCGCTGTACAGCATGCACGAGGAACGGCTGAAGGCGTTCGAGGCGCTGATCCGCTGGCCGCATGCCGAGGCGGGAATGATCAGCCCCGTGGAATTCATACCGCTTGCCGAGGAGACGGGGCTGATCATCCAGATCGGCGAATGGGTGATCCGCGAGGCATGCCGACAGGCGGCATCGTGGCCGGGCGATCTGTCGGTGGCGGTGAACATCTCGCCCAAACAGTTCACCAGTCCCAACCTCGCATCGGTCGTTTTGTCGGCGCTGGCGTCGTCGGGGTTGCCGGCGCACCGGCTCGAGCTCGAAATTACCGAGAGCATCTTCATCGCCAATGTCGAAAAGACGCTGGATGCGCTGCACAGCCTGCGCGCGCTGGGCGTGCGGATCGCGCTCGACGATTTCGGCACCGGTTATTCCTCGCTCAGCTATCTGCGTTCGTTCCCCTTCGACAAGCTCAAGATCGACCAGAGCTTTGTCCGCGATCTGACGCAGGGCGGCAACGCCAATGCCGTGATCCGCGCGATCACGACGCTGGCCGACGCGCTGGGCATGGAAACGCTCGCCGAAGGCGTCGAAGACGAGGCCCAAGCCGAAATATTGCGGCAGGAAGGGTGCCACCAGATCCAAGGCTACCTGCTCAGCAAGCCGATCGACGCGCGCGCGGTGCAGGCCTATATCGCGACGATCACCGGCCAGGCTGCCGACCAACGGTTGCGGGCGTAAGGCCGCAACCGTCGGCGCGGGTGGATTGCGCCACAGGCCGCCCCCTATTCGGTCAGTTCAAAGCCTGCTTCGGAGCCTTCGGCCGACGAGGGGCCGATCCATAGCTTGAACGCGCCGGGCTCGCTGCCCCAGCTCATGTCCTGACGCGTGAAGGCGAGGTCGGCGTCGGTCAGTGTGAAGCGCAGCGTGCGCTTTTCGCCCTTTTTCAGGCTGATTTTCTGAAAGCCTTTCAATTCCTTCACCGGGCGCGTCACCGACCCGACGAGATCGCGGACGTAAAGCTGCACCACCTCCTCGCCGTCGCGCGCGCCGTTGTTGGTTATGGTGACGCTGGCGGTCAGCGGCTCGCCGGGACGAATCGACGCCTTGTCGAGCGTGATCGGCGAGTAAGCGAAGCTGGTATAGCTGAGCCCATAGCCGAACGGATAAAGCGGGGTGTTCGGCGTGTTCAGGTAGCGCGAGACATATTTCGCGCCCGGTTCGCCAAGCTCGATTGGGCGACCGGTATTCTTCATGTCATAATGGATCGGCACCTGCCCGACATTGCGCGGGAAGGTCACCGGAAGCTTGCCCGACGGGTTGTACCGGCCGTACAGCACGTCGGCGACCGCATGGCCGCCCATCGTGCCCGGATACCAGGCCTGGACGATCGCATCGACATTTGCATCGGCCCATTCGATGCTGTTCGGCCGCCCGCTCATCAGCACGAGGATGATCGGCTTGCCGGTCTTCTTGAGTTCTTCGAGCAGCGCCTGCTGGTTGCCGGGCAGATCGAGCGAGGTGCGGCTTGCCGCTTCGCCGGTCATGTTCCAATGCTCGCCCATCGCAGCGATGATGACGTCGGATTTGGCGGCCAGCGCCAGCGCTTCGGCAAAGCCGTCGGTCTTGCCGGCATCGTCGAAGTTGTAGCTTGCCCCCTTGGCATAGGCGATCACCGTCCCTTTCGGAGCCCCGGCCTGCATGCCTTCGAGCAAGGTGACCGGCCGCGTGCGCCGGTCGCCGGCGGCGGACCAGCTGCCGATCATATCCTCCTTGCTGTTGCCGAGCGGTCCGATCACTGCGACGGACTTTGCAGTGGCGGCGAGCGGGAGGGCGTTGTCCTTGTTCTTGAGGAGGACGATCGACTTGCGCGCGACATCGCGCGCGGCTTCGAGGAACTCGGGCTTGTAGATTGTTGCCTTTTCGCGCGCCTCGTCGGCATAGCGATAGGGATCGTCGAACAGGCCGAGGCGATATTTCATTTCGAGGATCGCCTTGACCGCCGCGTCGATGCGCGCGGTATCAACCTTGCCCTCGGCGACCGATTTGGCGAGATTTTCCATGAACACCGCACCCTGCATGTCCATGTCGACCCCGGCATTCACCGCCTGCTCGCCGGCTTGCTTTAAGTCTTTCGCATAGCCGTGCGGCACCATTTCGTTGATCGACGTGTAATCGGTTACGACGAAGCCCTTGAAGCCCCATTTCTCGCGCAGCACCTCGGTCAGCAAATAGCGGCTGCCCGACGCGGGGACGCCGTCATATTCGTTGAACGACGTCATGAAGGTCGCGGCGCCCGCCTCGGCAGCGGCCTGGAAAGGCGGCAGATAGATGTCGCGCATCGTGCGTTCGGAAATGTCGACCGTATGATAATCGCGCCCGGCCTGCGCTGCGCCATAGGCGGCGAAATGCTTGGCGGTGGCCAGGATGGTGTCGGGACGCGACAGGTCGCTGCCCTGATAGCCGCGCACCCGCGCCTTGGCGATCAGGCTGCCGAGATAGACGTCCTCGCCCGCGCCTTCCGAAATGCGGCCCCAGCGGGGATCGCGGGCAATGTCGACCATCGGCGAGAAGGTCCAGTGAATGCCCTCGGCCGATGCCTCGATCGCCGAGATTCGCGCTGCTTTTTCAATAGCCTGCAAATCCCAGCTCGCCGCTTCGCCCAGCGAGATGGGAAAGATGGTGCGGTGCCCGTGGATGACATCATAACCGAAGAGCAGGGGGATTTTGAGCCGCGTTCCCTCGACCGCGAGCGCCTGCAACTCGCGCGTATATTTGGCCGTATAGGCGTTGAAGATCGCCCCGACGCGCCCGGCGCGAATATCCTCCTTGTAACTGTCGCGCATCGTCGGACCGGTCGATTCCCAGTTGCTCGTGAGCAGCGTGAGCTGCCCAATCTTTTCGTCGAGCGTCATCTTTGCCATCAGTTCGGCGACGAAGCGGTCCATCGCCGGATCGGCCCGCTGCCAGCTCGCCGCATCGACCCGCGCCTTGTCGCGTGCGGTCGCAGCGGGCGCGGCGAGCAGCGGGGCAGGGGCCAGCGAGCCCGCCATCAACAGCGTGGCGAGCGTGGCGCTTGTCAGATTGCGCGAAATCGGCGGCATGATTCGTCCTTCCCAGTCTATCGGCTCTTATAGATTCTCACACGGATTGGCGAAAAACCCCCAAAACCGGCTGGTCCCCGATTTCGTCATCGCGTGTCGCTTCCCCCTATACAGTTATCGTGAAACCGGTTACAAATCAAAAAAACGACGACGGAAGTTTCCCGCGATTCGTCGTGGTCCGGTGGCAAGGCCGGGCTGCGAGCAAGCCGAGGGCGGGAAATGCCGGGGCAAAAAAAGGGAGGATGCTGTGACGTTTTCACATGAAATTCGGAATGAAGTTGCGCGCCGGTCGCGGGCGCGTTCGCTCGCTGCAGCGCTGGCATGGAGCAGCGCGGCTGCCGCCATGGCGGTCGCCGTCGCCACTCCCGCCCATGCCCAGGTGTCGAACGCGTCGCTGCGCGGCACGGTGAAGGCCGAAGGCGGCGTAAGCCAGGTCACCGCGATCAACGTGAACACCGGTTTGACGCGCAGCGTCGCGGTGGGTGCAAACGGCAGCTACAATATAGCCTCGCTGCCCGTCGGCACCTATCGCCTCGAACTCACGACCCCGGGGGGTGTGCGCCGCACCGACGAATTCACCCTGTCGGTCGGCCAGAGCGCCGTGCTCGATTTCGACTTTTCGCAGGCCGACATCGCGGAGGCGGCAGGCGACGCGATCATCGTCACCGGCACCCGCCTTCGCTCGATGGAAGGCGGCGAGGTCGGCACCAACATCACCCAGCACCAGATCGAGGTCCTGCCGCAGAACAACCGCAACTTCCTGGCTTTCGCCGATCTTGCGCCGGGGGTCCAGTTCGTGACCGGCGGCAACGGCCAGTCGCGCCTGCAGGGCGGCGCTCAGGACAGCCGCAGCGTCAACATCTTCATCGATGGCGTCGGGCAAAAGGACTATGTCCTGAAAAATGGCATCACCGGCCAGGATTCGACGCAGGGCAACCCGTTTCCGCAGCTGGCGGTCGGCGAATATCGTGTTATTTCATCGAACTACAAGGCGGAGTTCGACCAGGTCAGTTCGGTTGCAATTACCGCGGTGACGCGGTCGGGAACGAACGAGTTCCGCGGAGAGGCGTTCATCGACTATACCGACCAGAGCCTGCGCGACCCGCGTCCAAACGAGTTGACCGGGACCAAGATCAAGACCAAGGATTTCCAGTTCGGCGGCGCGCTGGGCGGCCCGATCATCAAGGACATGCTGCACTTTTTCATCACCTATGAAGGCAAGCGCCAGCAGAATCCCGTCGATGTGACCCCGGGCCTCAGCCTGCCCGTCACCTATTTCCCGTCCGAATATCAGGGCGTGTTCGGGCCGACCAACGCGACGTTCAACGAAGACCTGTATTTCGGCAAACTCAGTTTCCAGCCGTCGAACAGCGACCTGATCGAATTGTCGGGCAAATACCGCGACGAAAGCGGCGAATTTTTGGGCAGCGGGATCAACGCGCGCAGCACGATCAGTTCGCAGGACGTGCAGGAAATCCGCGGTACCTTGCGTTGGGAGCATACCGCCGAGAACTGGATCAATGATTTCAAGCTGACCTATGAAGACGTCAAATGGGCGCCGACGCCGGTCGAGTTCGGGAACGGCTTTCTGTTCGCCTACGCCGGCCCGTCGCCGACCAACCCGCAGCCGGGCGTGATCGTGCGCGGCGACATCCTGCGCGTTGGCGGCGGCAGCAACTATCAGGACAAGGGGCAAAAGGGCGGGGGTCTCCAGAACGACTTCACCTGGACCGGCCTGGAAGGCCACACGATCAAGATCGGCGCCAAGGCGAAATGGGTCGAGCTCAACTCGCTCCAGCTGAACGCCTTCAACCCCGTCTATACGTACAACACCGCGTTCAATCCCGGCGGCGGCACATTCAATGACGATGTGCCGTACCGCGTGCAGTTCGGCGCCTCCACCGGCAACGGCAGCCCGATCATCAATTCGAAGAATTTCCAGTTCGGCATCTATGTGCAGGACGATTGGGAGGTCACCGACCGGCTGACGCTGAACCTTGGCGTGCGCTGGGACTATGAGCGCACCCCGGCCTTCCTCAATTTTGTGCATCCCGCCGACGCGGTCAACGCAGTGTCGCCGGCCAATTATCCGAACCTGGTCAACGCCGACTACAACATCCGCGACTTCATCTCGACGGGCAGCGAGCGCAAGGCGTTCATGGGTGCGTGGCAGCCGCGCATCGGGTTCAGCTACGAACTGGACGAAGACGGACGTTATGTCGTGTTCGGCGGTGTGGGCCGCTCCTACGACCGCAACCAGTTTGATTTCCTGCAACAGGAAATCAGTGTCGGTTCATTCACCACCCGGACGTTCAACTTTATCACGGGCGACCCGAACAACACCTGCGCGGCAGGCCCGACCTGTGTTGCCTGGAACCCGATCTACCTGACCGAAGCGGGGCGTCAGCAGTTGCTCGCCGGCGCCGGGCCGGGTGGCGGCCGCGAATTGCGCTTTATCGACAATGACTTGAAGGTTCCCTATTCGGACCAGTTCAGCCTCGGTTTCCGCGCCCGCATCACGCCACTGTTCGAAGCCGAGGTCGGGTATAGTCATGTCGAGAGCAAGGACGGCTTTGTCTATCTGCTCGGCAACCGCCGTCCCGACGGCACGTTCTTCCCGCCCGCGCCGGCTGCTCCCAACTCGCCCTTCGGCTTTGCGCCGCCGGGATTCGGGTCGATCATCATCGGCACCAACGGGATCGAAACGAGCGCCGATACTGCCTATCTGAAGCTGGTGAAAAATTACACCCAGGCTTCACCGTGGAGCTTTGCGGCGACCTATACCTACACCGAAGCCGAGGAAAATCGCCAGTTCGGCGAGACCTTCAGCCTCGATTTCCCGTCGATCGACGATTATCCGGTCACGCGGTCGAGCGGGGTGCGCAAGCATCGCCTGGTTGCCACCGGATCGGTCGATCTGCCGATCGGCGTGACCCTGTCGGGCAAATTCCAGATCGCTTCGCCGCCCTATCTGAAAGCGTTCCGCAACATTGGCGGCACAAATCCCGTTCGCGATATCATCTCGAACGAAGCCGACGGCAACGGCGATCGTTGGGGTTTCCGTCAGATGGACCTTGCGATCACCAAATATATCCCGCTGCGCTTCATCACCGATGAATCGCGACTGCGGCTGCGCGTCGATATCCTCAATCTGTTCAACGACCGTAACTATGTCGATTACAACAATGATCCGAACTCACCCAATTATCTGAAAATTTCGGGCATCGGTGTTGGCGGCAATCCGCCGCGTACGGTAAAGCTATCGGCCGGTTTCTCTTTCTGACCGGCTGACACGGACGCCCGGCCCACACCCCTCCCGTGGCCGGGCGCCCGATTTTTGGAGTATCGAATGTCCTTTCGTGTCAGGGCGCTCGCGTTGCCCCTGGTGGCGCTGACCACAGCCTGCACCGCCACCCCCGCGCCGATCGCGCCGGGCGCGGCCGCGCCGCCAGCATTGGCGCCGATCAGCGAAGCGGCCTTTTCGGAAGAATTGACCGAGCGGACCTTCCTCTATTTCTGGGACACCACCGACACCCGGCGCTGCCTTGCGCCCGACCGCTGGCCCAGCAATCCCTTTTCGTCGATCGCCGCGACCGGCTTTGCGCTGACCGCCTATGGCATCGGGGCCGAGCGCGGTTATGTGACCCGCGCCGAGGCGGCGCTGCGCACCCGCGACTGCCTGCGCTTTTACTGGACCGCGCCGCAGGGGCCGGAGGCGGCGGGCAACACGGGCTATAAGGGTTTCTTTTATCATTTCCTGAAGAATGACGACGGGACGCGGTACAAGACCAACGAGCTGTCGACCGTCGATACCAGCCTGTTCCTGGGCGGCGCGTTGTTCGCGCAAAGCTATTACGACCGCGACGATCCGGTGGAAGCCGAGATCCGCGATCTGGCGGAAAAAATCTACATCCGCGTCGACTGGACCTTTGTCCAGCGCAACCGCACCGGGACCGAAGCGCGCAACCTGGCGGGTTCGCACGGGATCACCATGGGGTGGAAGCCCGAGAAGGGGTTCGAAACGCACGACTGGGTCGGATATAACGAAGGCATGCTGGTCTATGTGCTGGCGCTGGGCTCGCCGACGCACCCGGTCGGCAGGGACGCATGGGACAAGGGCTGGGCCGCCGATCTGGAAAAGGATTGGGGCACCTATTACGGCCAGGAACATCTGCAATTCGAGCCGCTGTTCGGGCATCAGTATAGCCATGTCTGGATCGATTTCCGCGGCATTCGCGATACCTTCATGCGCGGCAAGGGCATCGATTATTTCGAGAACAGCCGCCGCGCGACCTTGGCGCAGCGCGCCTATGGCGCCGAAAATCCGAACAAATGGGTGGGTTATAGCGCCGATATCTGGGGCTGGACGGCTTCCGACGGGCCGATTTTTTCCGAAGCCAAGCTGGTCGTGGGCGGCAGCCCAAGGAACTTCAACACCTATATGGCGCGCGGGGTCAGCGCGATCCGGGTCGTCGACGACGGGACCATCGTCCCCACCGCGGCTGGCGGCTCGATCCCCTTCGCGCCCGAGGTGACGATCCCCGCGCTGATGGCGATGCGCAGCCAATATGGCGAGCGGCTCTATACCCGTTACGGGTTCAAGGACGCCTTCAACCCCAGCTTCACCTTTGCCGACGCGGGATCGCGCAGCGGCACCGTCGATCCGGTCCACGGCTGGGTCGCGAATGATTATCTTGGCATCGACCAGGGGCCGATCCTGGCGATGATGGAAAATCATCGCAGCGGCTTTGTGTGGAAAGTGATGCGCAAAAACACGCATATCCAACGCGGGCTAAAACGTATCGGCTTTACCGGCGGCTGGCTCGATACCGCCGCCGCCGACTGATCAGCAGCCCGTGCCGACGCACAGGTCCGCCAGTACCGGATAATGGTCCGACGGCAGCTTGCCGCCCGTCTGCTGGGTCAGCGTAGCGTGGCGTAGCACCGCGACGCCGTCGCTCACGAAAATATGGTCGATCGGGCTGGCTGCGACCTCGTCGATCTTGAAGCCGGTGAAGGTGCCGAGCGGCCCGAAATGCGGGGTACGGCTGATTGTCAGCGTGTCATGGAGCGCGTCCGCGCCGGTCTCCACAATCGCCGCATAAGCCGGTCCGTCGGCCATGCTGTTGAAGTCGCCCATCAGCACCACTGCTTCATCGCGCTTGCGGTTCGCGCCGATCCAGCGGCGGAGCTGCCGCGCGCTTTCAAGGCGCGCCGCGGTCCCGACATGATCGAAATGCGTATTGACGGCGAGCAGCGTCAGGCGCGAGCCCTTGTCCTTGAGGCGCGCCCAGGTCGCGACGCGCGGCAGGGCGGCGTCCCAGCCCTTGCTTGGCATGTCGGGTGTGGGCGATAGCCAGAAGGTGCCCGATGCGACGAGCGCGAAGCGGTCGCGGCGGAAACCGAGCGGCGAAAATTCGCCCCGGTCCTTCCCGTCGTCGCGCGCCGCGCCGACAAACGCATAGCCGGGCAAATCGGCCTCGACCGCCCGTTTCTGGTGAAGCAACACCTCTTGCAAGCCGACCAGATCGGGCGCGTAATAGGCGATCAGGCCGGTCACCGCAGCGCGCCGGTGCGGCCAGGCGTTGTCGCCGTCCGACACGAGGTCGAGCCGGATATTATACGTCATCGCGCTGAACCGGTCGGCGCGTTCCTTGGCCGTCGCGGGCATCGCCAATAGCGCTGCCAACAAGGCCAGCAGCAACCTCATCCGAGGTTGCCGCCGTTGGTGGCAATGACATTGCTGTAGAAACGCGCGCTGCGTTTCGGGGTGCGGACCTGCGTTTCATAATCGACATGGACGATGCCGAAGCGTTTCGAGAAGCCCAGCGACCATTCGAGATTGTCGAGCAGCGACCACGCCATATAGCCGCGGACATCGACGCCCTGCTTGATCGCGTCGCCGATCGCCGAGATATGGGTGCGCAGATAATCGCAGCGTAGCGGATCGTCGATGCCGTCGGGGCCGGCCCTGGGCGGGTCATAGAAAGCGGCGCCATTTTCGGTGATATAGACCGGGATGTTGCCATAGGTGTCGCGGAACCAGACGAGCATGTCGGTGAGCGCCGGCGGATAGACCTCCCAGTCGGTCGTCGTGTGCGTCGCGATCTGTTTGACCGGCGAGGCGCCGAGCGGCCACTGGGTCGGGTCGGCCTTCACCACGTTGCGTGTGTAATAGTTGATGCCGATAAAATCGACCGGCTGGCAGATGTCCAGCAAATCCTCGGCGGGCCATTGCGGCCAGGCTTCGCCGAACACGTCGGCGAGTTCTTCGGGGTACGAACCCTTCAGCGCCGGGTCGAGATATTGGCGGTTCATATAGGCGTGCGCGCGTGCGGTCGCCGCCAAATCCTCGGCGCTGTCGCTCGCCGGATATTTGGGCTCGATGTTGACGACAAGGCCGATTTCGTGTGCGCCCTCGGCGCGATAGGCCTGCACCGCCCGCCCATGCGCGCGCATCAGATTGTGGCTCGCGATCGGCGTCTCGAACAGATTGCGGTGGCCGGGGGCGAGCGCGCCGTGGAGATAGCCGCCGTCGGTGATCACCCAGGGCTCGTTCAGCGTCACCCATTTTTTTACCCGGCCGTCGAGGCGGCGGTACATCACGGCGCCATAGTCCGCGAACCAGTCCGCACTATCGCGATTGAGCCAGCCGCCCTTGTCGTCGAGCGCCGCCGGAAGGTCCCAATGGTGCAGCGTCAGCAGGGGTTCGATGTCATGCTTCAGCAATTCGTCGACCAGCCGTTCGTAGAAATCAAGCCCTGGTTCGTTCACGCGCCCGGTCCCCTCGGGCAGCACGCGGCCCCAGTTGACGCTGAAGCGATAGGCCTTCAACCCCAGCTCCTTCATCAGCGCGACGTCGGCGGGCATGCGGTTATAATGGTCGCAGGCGACATCGCCGGTGTCGCCCTTGGCCGCCATCAACCGCGGATCGTGGCTGAACCGCTGCCAGATGCTCGGCCCGGCGCCATCGGCGAGCGGCGATCCTTCGATCTGATAGGCCGCGGTGGCGGCGCCCCACAGGAAATCGTCGGGGAAAACAGTCTGCGTCATTTCTTGTCCTTGGTGGGCACGGGAGTGGGGAGGCGGTGTTCGAGCAGCCAGGCGTAGAGCGCCGGGTCGTCATAGGCGGGATCCCAGGCGTTGTGGCCGAGATCGGGATAGATGGTCAGGCGGACCTTGCGGCCGCCGCAGGCACGGATCGCGCGTGCCATGTTGAAGCTGCCTTCGGGGATGACGACGTCATCGCGGTCACCGTGAAAGGTCCAGACCGGCAGGTCCATCAGGCGGCACGCACCGCCGGGATCGCCGCGCCCCGCGACCGGCGCGACCGCGGCGAAGCGCCGCGGCTGCGCGATCGCCCAGCGCCAGCTCGCATGGCCGCCGCGGCTGAGGCCGGTGAGATAGACGCGCGATGGATCGATGCGATAGGCCCGCGCGATATGGTCGACCAGCCGGTCGAGCTTGTCGATCTCCCAATCCTGATCGGCGCCGAGCAGCGGCGAGACGGTGAGGAACGGAAAGGCGGGATCGCGGTCGGCGATCTTCGGTGGGCCGTGGACCTTGACCTTTGCCACATCGTCACCGCGCTCGCCCGAACCGTGCAGAAAGACCAATAGCGGATATTGCTTGTCGGTGTCGGTCAGATAGCCCTTGGGGAGAAACAGCTGAAAAGGATAGCTGCCCGGCTCAATCGCGGGCTGGGGCGTCTGCCCCTCGATCATCGGGGGCATTTTTGTCCTTGCGGTGGCGGGGGCGGCGGCAAGGGCGAGGCCCAGCAACGCCGCAGTCCAAATTTTCATTCGCTTGTCCTTGGTTGAAAAGTTCATCCCTTGACGCTCCCGGTCAACAGGCCGCTCAAGTAAAAGCGCTGGAGCGCGAGGAAGAGGATGAGCACCGGCAGCGTCGTCACCACCGCGCCCGCCATCATCAGCTCATTGTCCTGCACATGCTCGCGGCTGAGCGCGGCGAGCGCGACCGGCAGCGTATAGAGCTCCTGATCGGCAAGGATGATCAGCGGCCACATGAAATCGTTCCAGCTGCCGAGAAAAACGAACAGCGCCAGCGTGACGATGATCGGGGTCAAGATCGGCAGCACGATGCGGCACAAAATCTGCCCCTCGCTCGCGCCGTCGATCCGGGCGGCTTCGAGCATCTCGTCGGGGATCGACAGGCAATATTGGCGGACGAGGAAGATGCCGAAAATGCCCGCGAGCCACGGCACCAGCGCCCCGGCATAGCTGTTGACCAGCCCCATCGCCTTTAGCTCGAGGAACAGCGGCAGCATCCCGATCTGCCCGGGCACCACGAGTGCCGCGACGAGCAGGCGGAAGGTCGCATCACGGCCCTTGAAGCGCAATTTCGCAAAGGCATAACCGGCGGGGATGGTGAACATCAGCGCCAGGATCGTCGCCAAGGTCGAGACGAGCAGGCTGTTGGCAAGGAAGCGCCCGATGCCATAGCTGCCGAACAGCGTGCGGTAATTTTCCGTCGTCGGTTCGGCGGGCAGCAACGGCGGCGGGAACTGGGCCGCTTCGCCGGGCGCCATGAAGCTGACCGAGAGCATCCACAGCAAAGGTGCGATAGTGAGCAGCGCGACGAACGCCGCGAGCAGGGTCACGGTCCAACGCCGCGCGCTCATATCGCGCCTCCGCGCCGGGCCAGGCGCAACTGCACCAGCGTCACCGCGAGGATGCAGAGGAAGAGCAGGAAGGCGACCGCCGCCCCCGACCCCAGGTTCCACCATTTGAAGCCCTCTTCATACATGAAATAGAGGACGGTGACGGTCGACTGGGCGGGGCCGCCCTGCGTCATCACATAGGGTTCGGCGAACAGCTGGAACATGCCCGCGACGGTGAGCACCGAAACCAGCAAGATGGTGGGAGCAATCGCGGGCAGGGTGACGTGACGCAGCCGCGTCCACCAGCCGGCGCCGTCGATGCGCGCCGCCTCGTCGAGCTCGCGCGGGACAGTCTGGAGCGCGGCGAGGAAGATGATCATGTTATAGCCGAAGGTCTTCCACCCGACGAAGATCAGGATTGCGGGCAGCGAGGCGTCGGGGCTGCCGAGCCAGTCGATCGGCGGAATGCCGAAAAAGGACAACAGATAATTGACCACGCCATAGCGCGTGTGGAGCAGATAGCGCCACACGACCGCGGTTGCGACGAGCGTCGTCACATAGGGCGCGAACAGCGCGACGCGCCACACCGGGCGCCACGCCAGCCAGCGTGAATTGACCAGCATCGCCGCGAACAGCGACAGCGCCACGATGAACGGAACCCCCAGCACCACGAACAGCAAAGTGTTCGTCATCGCTTTCCAGAACAGCGGATTTTCAACCAATCGCGCATAATTCTGGAACCCGACAAAGCGCAGATTGTCGAGATTGGCGAGCGCGTAAATGTCGAAATCGGTGAAGCTGAGGAACAGGGACGCGATCGCCGGAACGGCAAAGAACAAGGCGATCGCGGCAAGCGCCGGCGACGCCATCGCCCAGCCTGCGCGGGCCTCGCTGGCGCGGCGGGCGGCCGTCACAGCGCCAGTCCCTTGTCCAGCATCCAGCGCCGTTTTTCGAGCAGGCGGTCGGCGCGGCGGTCGATCTCGGCGGCCGCGGCATCGATGCTGTACTGGCCGCGCACCATGCGTTCGGCGACGACCTGCATTTCGGTGACGATGCGCTCCCACTCGGGCACCTTGGGCAGCGCGGTGGCGCGATCGAGTTGCGTAGCGAACGGCGCGACAATGGGGTCGGCGGTAAGCCCCGCTTCGCGCCAAACCGAGCGCCGGGCCGGCAGGTTGCCGGTCATTTGCTGGAATTTCAGTTGCGCCGACGGCGCAAGCAGCTGCGAAACGACTTCCCAGGCGTCGTCCGGCCTTTGCGTGCCGGCAAAAACGACCAGGCTCGACCCGCCGGGCGCCGCCGACCCGATGCCGGTCGGACCGGGGTTGGGAGCGGTCGCCCATTTGTCCTGCATCGCCGCGGGCAGGCGGCTTTTCATGTCGCCGATCGTCCACGGCCCCGATGTGAAGATGCTGAAGAAGCCGCGCGCAAACTCGTTCCAGATGTTCGATATCTGCGTGGCCGACGCAACCGGCGCCAACCCTTCGTCGAAGAGCGATTTATAAAAAGAGAGCGCCGCCTTGAACGCCGGATCGGAGAACGCGCCGCGCGCACCCTGATCGCGCAAAAGCCGCGCCCCCGCGGACAGGGCGATCGTCAGCAACTGCTCAAACTCGTTGACCGGCAACAGTACCGCATAATTGCCGTCCCCGGCGACCGCCTTGACCTTGTGCAGCGCGGCCTTCCATCCCGCCCAGTCTAGCGGTGGCGCGGCGTAGCCGGCACGCGCGAACATATCCTTGCGGTAGAATTGCAACCGCGTGTCGACGTACCAAGGAACGGCCCACAGCTGGTCCGCGATGCGATTGGTATCGACGACCGCGGCAAACTGGTCGTCGAACAACGCATGTGCCGCGGGTGGAACCGGCGCGATCGCCCCGATCGCTGCCATTTCGGCGATCCAGCTGTTGCCGACCTGTCCGATCGCGGGGAGCGCGTTTCCGGCAAAGCCCGTCAGCAATTTTTCATGCGCCGCGGTCCAGGGGAGCGGCTGAACGGTGACCGGGGGCGTGCCGGCCGGCAGCTTCAGGCTGGCCAGCAGGGCAGGCAGGTTCGCAGCTTCATTGCCCATCGCCCAGATCGTCAGCGCGTCGTCGCGGCGCGCACCGCAGCCGCCGAGCATCGGCATCATCGGCAGCGTCGCCAACGCGCCGGCCATCTGGCGCCGCGTCACCTGCACGGGGCGCCGCAGCCTGTCATGCGCTGGCGCCGAGCACCGACGCTTTCGCCCGGTCCGCGCTGTCGCTGGTGGTGCCGCGGGCAACCAGCGTCGGGGTCAGGATCGTGGCGCTGTCGGCGGCCAGCGTTTCGCCGCGCAGGATGCGCAGCAACAGCATCATCGCGGTCGAGCCCAGCCGGTCGATGTTCACCTGCATGGTCGTGAGCGAAGGGTTCAGGTGGCGCGCCAGCGGGATATCGTCAAAGCCTGCCACCATCAGGTCGCCCGGCACAGACACGCCCGCCGCGGCGAGTTCGGCGATCAGCCCGACCGCCATCTGGTCGTTCGCCGCAAAAACCGCATCGGCGGGCAGCCGCCCCTGGACGAGCAAGCGTGCCGCCTGTGCGCCGCTTTCCTCGGAAAAGTCGCCGGGCAGGATTGCCGGACTTTGTATCTTGGCGATCTTGGCCATTGCATCGGCGAAGCCGCGCTGGCGGTCGCGCGCGTCGCGGTTGTGCTTCGGCCCGGCGATGTGAACGACCTGCTTTGCTCCCCGCGCCAACAGCGCTTCGGTCATCGCATAGGCGCCCTGGTAATTGTCGACGGCGACGAACGGCAGGTCGAGCGACCCTGCGTCGTAATTGAGCAGGACTGTGGGCAGGGCAGGGTCGAGATAGCCCGCCATCAGTTCGGGCTTCACATCAGGCGGCATCACGAGCAACCCGTCGACCCGCCCGCGCATCGCGGCGATGGCGGCGGCGGTCTCATGCGTGCTGCCGTGCATGTTGCCGAGCAGCAGGTGCATGCCCGATTCATGCGCGACCAGATCGATGCCGCGGATGATCTCGGAGAAGAATTCGCCGAACAGGTCGGGCAGGATGACCCCGACGGTGTCGGTCTTGCGACGGGTCAGGCTGCGCGCGCCGCTGTGCGGGACAAAATTCAGCTTTTTTACCGCCGCGAGTACCGCGGCTTTGGTCGGGCCGGTGACATTGCTGTGTCCGTTGATGGCGCGCGACGCCGTGGCAACCGACACCCCCGCCTCGCGGGCGACATCCCTTAACGTGGCCATGCTGCTCGCCCCCCTGTCCCCCGGTAGCCTCCGAGCGCCGAAGCAACACGGCGGCCGTGGCGGTCGGGTTCGGCGGTCGGAGCAGAGTAACCGGTTACAATGGCCCAGTGCAAGGTCATTCGCGCCCTTTCCGCGTCAACGCCCGCCCATCGGCGTCGAACAGGTGCAGCCGGTCCGGCGGAAACGACGCCGCGACCGTCGTGCCCTCAATCAACCCGCCATCATCGCGCAGCTGGCATGCGATCGGTTCGCTTCCCGCCGCGTTTTGCAGATGTACGGTTGCCATTCCGCCAAGCCGTTCGACAAAGCCAACCGTAAAGGGCAGCGCACCCGGCGCCTCGCCGATGGCGATATCCTCGGGCCGGATTCCGATCGACAATTGGCGTTCGGGCGCGGGCGGCGAAGCCAGCTCGGGCAGGCCAATCGTGCGCCCGTCGGCGAGGCGTGCCTGCGCGCCGTCGATCATCGTCGCTGCCAGAATATTCATCCGCGGTGTGCCCAGAAACTGCGCGACGAAGATATTGGCAGGATGATCGTATAGCTCGCGTGGGCTGCCGACCTGCTCGATCGCACCGTCGCGCAGGACGATGATGCGGTCGCCAAGCGTCATCGCCTCGACCTGGTCGTGCGTGACATACAGCGTCGTGGTGCGCAGCTGGCGATGCAGCTTGGCGAATTCGTACCGCATCCGGACGCGCAGATCGGCATCAAGGTTCGACAGCGGTTCGTCGAACAGGAATATCTGCGGCTGGCGCACGATCGCGCGGCCGATCGCGACGCGCTGCCGTTGGCCACCCGACAAGGCGGCCGGCTTGCGGTCGAGCAACCCTTCGATGTTCAGGATTTCGGCGGCGCGCCGAACCTGGCGGTCTATCTCGGCCCTGTCCGCCTTGGCGATGCGGAGGCCGAACGCCATATTCTCCCGGACACTGAGGTGCGGATAGAGGGCGTAGGACTGAAACACCATCGCGATGCCGCGTTCGGACGGCGGGAGCGCGGTGACGTCGTGCCCGCCGATATGGATGCTGCCGCCCGTCAGTTCCTCAAGGCCCGCGACCGCGCGGAGCAGCGTGGATTTGCCGCATCCCGACGGCCCGACGATCACCGCAAAATCCCCGTCGGCGACGTCGATCGATACCCCTTTCAGGACATCGGTTTCGCCGAAACTTTTGCGCGCATCGCGGATCGACAGCCCGGCCATATCTTCCCCCCGGCGCCGGCTCAGCGAACCGGGGTCAGCGCGATGGCAAAGCCGCCGCCTGCTTCCATCCGGATGGGCCATTTCGTCGCGGCCGTCACGCGTCGCTCTTCGACCGTCATCGCAAAACGGTCGCCGCCAACCCCGCCGCCCGGGCTGTCACGCCAGATTTTCGCAACGAAGGTCTTCCCCTTGGGCAGGAAGGCGAGGTCGAGCGTGAAGTCGCGCGCCGCTTCGTCGGTGACGCCGCCGACGTACCAGTCCTGTCCGCCGCGGCGTTGCCGCGCAAAGACCGCGTAGTCGCCGACCGCTCCAGCCAGCACGCGTGTCTGCTCCCAATCGACAGGAACGCGCTTGATGAACTCGAACGCCGCGGGATGCTTGTCGTAATTTTCCGGCAGATCGGCGGCCATTTGAACCGGGCTGTAGATCACCACAAAATTGGCCAGCTGGCGCGCCAGCGTCGAGGGGATTTCGCGCCCGCCCTTGCCGGTCAGGCTGACGATACCCGGTGTGAAGTCCATCGGTCCCGACAACATGCGTGTGAAGGCGAGAATCGTTTCATGTTCGGGCGGGTTCGGCGGGTCGCCCCACGCCTGATATTCCATGCCCCGCGCACCTTCGCGGCTGACCCAATTGGGGTAAGTGCGACGAAGGCCGGTGTCCTTGATCGGTTCGTGCGCGTTGATAGAAATACGGCGCTTCGCGGCCGCCAGCACGACCTCCAGATGATGCCGCGACTGCCACTGCCCGTCGTGCCAATCCCATATCTCGTTGCCGGCTGCATCCTCGTGCAGCACGCCTCCAGCATCGGCGACGTAGCCGGTCTTCACCGACGAAACGCCATGCTTCGCATAATAATCCATCGCGGCATCGAGTTGTTCGGCATAGAGCCCCGAATTTCCGGCGGTTTCATGATGTCCCATGATCGCGACACCCCTGGCTTTGGCATGGGCCGCGACCTTGTCCATGTCGAAATCGGGATAGGCCTCGACGAAGTCGAAGTTGCGGCCATGGTCGCCGATCCAGTTGCCATCCCAGCCGGTGTTCCACCCCTCGATCAGCACCGCGTCGAAGCCGTGGCTGGCGGCAAAGTCGATGTACCGGATCGCATTCTCCGTCGTCGCACCATGTTTCGGTCCGCTGTGCCAGCTCCACTGGTCGAGGTGCATCGCCCACCAGATACCGATATATTTGAGCGGTTTGACCCAGCTTACATCGCCCAGCTTGTTGGGTTCGTTGAGATTGAGGATCAGGTCGGCTGCGGCATAGAGATCGGGGGCATCGTCGCCGATGATGATCGTCCGCCACGGGGTTTCGAAGGGCGCGGTGCGCCGGACCTTTGACGGTTCCGAGGAATTTGACAGCCGGGTCCGGAAGCGCTGCCCGTCGATCCGCTGGAGCCAGAAGGCGGCATAGTCGACCAGCGCTGCCTCGTGGATCGCGATGTGCAGCCCGTCGTCCTTGCGGCGAAAGGTGATCGGCGTGTGCGCGGTGCCGACCTGGTTCGCGGGGGTGCGGTTGTAGAGATATTCGTAGCGGTTCCACTCGCCCGCGGTGATCCACCACGCCTCGGCCTCCCCTGCGATGGTGAACTCGGTCAGTTCCTCGTCGATCCGCACATCTTTGAGGTTCGGCTGATCGGGAAAGGCGAAACGAAAACCGACGCCGCTGTCGAACACGCGCGCGATCAGGTCGATGCGGCGCTTGCCGCCGATCAGCTCGACGATCGGCACCCGCATCTCGCGATAATGTTCGCGCGTCACGCGGTTCTCGCCCCAAGGCTGTTCCCACGTCCGGTCGGCTTCGGCGTAGGTCGCCTCGCGCAGCGCGGTGCTATGTTCGAATTTGCCGTCGCCGCGCAGCATGAAACCGAGCCGCGAGGGGGCGATCACCGGCTTGCCGTCGCGCGTCACGCTGTAGGTCGGGATTTCGTTCTGTGTCGTGAGCGAAAAACAGATGCGCTCGTTCGGCGAGCAGACACGGTGCGTCACATCGTCGCGCGCCGCCGCGGGGTTGGTCGCGGCGGCGAGCGCCGCGAAGGGAAGACCGCCCGCGCGGGCGATATCGCGCAGGCGGGGCATTAATGCACCGTCACGCCGGTCGCGGCCGCGCGCGCCGGCGCGCGTCCCGCTGCGACGGCAAAAAAGCAGAGCGCGACGTAACAGGCCGCGGGCAGTACGAGCGCCATGCCATAACCGACCGCGTCGGACAGCAGCCCGGCCAGATAGGGGATGGCCGCGCCGCCGACGATCGCGGTGCAGAGCAACCCCGACGTCGCCTCGGCACGGGCCGTCGATCGCTCGAGCGTCAGGGTGAAGATGACCGGGAACATGATCGAATTGAACAGGCCGATTGCAAGCGCGACGAACCCCGCGCTAACCCCGCCGACGAACGCGACATAGAGGCACAGCAGCGCGGCGATCGCCGTGAACGCGACGAGCAGTTTCGACGCCGAAACTCGCGCCAGCAGCGCCGAACCGATCGCGCGGCCAACCATCGCGCCGCCCCAGTAAAAGGCGACGGCCTTGCCTGCCTCCTGAAGCGAAACGCCGGATACCCCGTCGCTGCCCATGAACCAGCCGAGCAGCGGGACATCGAACGGCGCATCGGACTGGCCCCACACCGCGTCGCTGTTGAGGAACAGCGCCAGATGGGTGCCGATGGCGACCTCCGCCCCGACATAGAGAAAGATGGCGGCAGCGCCGATCAAGCCCCAGCGCGACGACAGTGCTTCGCGAATGAGTTCGCCCATGCTCGCGCGGCTGCCGAGGGGGGCAGGGGGAACGGCCTCGTTGACGATCCGCCGACTGACCCAGAAAAACAGCAAGAGGGCGAGGATCAGGCCGCAGATCCAGAAATAGGCGGCGTCGATTCCGGCCAGCGCCTGCGCGCGCACCGCTTCGGTGACGACCGTGCCCTCCTTGACCTCGACGCCTTCGAGGAAGAGGTGCGATCCGATCAGCGGGCCGAGGAAGGTGCCAAAGCTGTTGAACGTCTGGCTGAACGTCAGGCGGAAATGACTGTGCCTTGGGTCACCGAGCGCGGCGGCAAGCGGGTTCGCCGCGACCTGCAGGATCGTGATGCCGCTGGCGAGGATGAAAAGGCCGGCGAGCACAAGCGGATATACCGCCAGATTTGCGGCGGCGAGCATCACAAGGCAACCCGCAACCATCGTCGCCAGCGCCGTCAGGATCGACGGGACCGAATGAAAACGCGCGATCAGCGCCGCTGCCGGAAACGACATCAGGCCATAAGCGATGAAAAAGGCCGACGCCGACAATTGCGCCTCGGCGTCACTCAGCGTGAATATCCCTTTCACGGCGGCGACGAGCGGGTCGATCAGCGAAGTGATGAAACCCCAGGCAAAGAAGAGCACGGTCACCGCGGCAAACGCCGCCATGGCGGTCGACCGGCGGCCGGGGGCAGCATATTCCTGCGCGGATTGAGCCATTAATTCGTCCTCTTCCCCGAAATCTGTTATGCAGCGGGTCTAACCATGCCCTAGCGACAATGCAACCGGTTACATCGGTGCCTGCCTGGCCTATCCGGCGGCACCGGGCCGAATAGCGTTAAACGCCTGTGCACCTCCTTTGTCGGCATCGGCGAGGCGATTGCGATTGACAAGCATCGCGCCGGAATGGACAGTTGGCCCAGCTCAACTTTTCCGTCGTTCCTCGAAACGGGGGCGACGTCGGCCCTGATACGCACTTCGCTTCGCGTGATTGTCGTCGGGCCGCGCCAAATTGTCGATCGCGCGGCGATCGGATTGTCAGGGGCAAGGCAGATGGCGGAGCGATCCGGGCGCACGCATGCGGGCGCGATATTGATCCTGTCGTGGGCGGCACTCTCCACCCCGGCGCTGGCGCAAACCGAACCCGGCTTGGAGCGCACGACGGTGCAGGTCACCCCCTATGTCTGGGCGTCCGGTTTCGGCGGAACACTCCGCCCCGGCGCGGGTGCGCCGACCGTGACGGTCGACAAAAGCTTCGGCGAACTGCTCGAGGATGTCGACGCGGCTTTTTTCATCAGCGGACTTGTCAAGCACGACCGACTGGTGGTGATCGCCGACCTCACCCATTCCTCCTCGTCGCGCGAAGGGGTGGTGCCGACGGGCAATCCGGCGGTGCCGGTCTTGCCCGCCGAGGGAAGCCTGCGCCAGACGTCGGCGACCGCCCTCGTCGGCTATCGCGCGGCCGAACAGGACGGCGTGTCGCTCGACGTGCTTGTCGGCGCGCGCGCGTGGTGGATCCGCCCGAAAGCTTCGGTCGCGGCGCTCAACCTGACGGCAAGCGCCAAGGCCAGCTTCGTCGATCCGGTGTTCGCAGCGCGGCTCAATATCAAGGCGTCGCCGCGCTTTTCGTTGCTGCTCTACGGCGATATCGGCGGTTTCGGCGCGGCGTCGCAGGCCACCGGGCAAGCGGTCGCGACCGCGAATATCAAGGTTGCCCGGAACATCTGGCTCTCGGGCGGCTATCGTTATCTCTATGTCGATTACAAGAGCGGGCGCGTCCGCACGACCGCGGCGCTTGCGGGACCGCTGCTGGGCGCGACGGTGGCTTTTTGACGCGCGTGCCGGACTACCGCAGCGCGGTTGCGAACGTCGGCGCGCAGCTATCGAACCGGACAGGGGGCAGGCAATGAAGCGATTTTTCCATCGAGGCTCGAAACTGGCTGCGGCTCTTGTGTTGTCATCGGTAGTGGTGCCGGGGGCGGCGGCGCAGGCGCCGGACGCGGCGTCTTCCGAAACGCTGTTTCGCAACGTCCGCATCCTCGACGTGGTCAAGGGCCAGCTCGGCGCCCCGACCAATGTCCTGATCGCCGACGGCCGGATCGCCCGGATCGGCGGCGATGTGACGCCGCGCGGTGGTGCGAGGATCATCGATGGCGGCGGTCGCACGCTGATGCCCGGCATGATCGACATGCACGTCCACCTGACCTTCGGCGCTCTCACCATGCCGCAGATGATGTCGCCCGACCTGACGCCGGAAACGGCCGAAGCGGCGGCGGGACGGCAGGCGCAGGACATGTTGCTGCGCGGGTTCACCGCGGTGCGCGATGCGGGCGGACCGGTCTTTGGACTGAAGCGCCGTATCGACGCCGGCGAACTGGTCGGCCCGCGCGTCTGGCCGTCGGGCGCGGTGATTTCGCAGACCAGCGGGCACGGCGATTTCCGCATGCCGAACGAGCGGTCGCGCAAATTCGGCGGCAGCGTTTCGCGGTCGGAACTGTTTGGCGCCAATTTCATCGCTGACGGAACGGGCGAGGTGTTGACCGCGACGCGCGAAAATCTGCGCTTCGGGGCCAGCCAGATCAAGCTGATGGCGGGCGGCGGAACCTCCAGCGATTACGACCCGATCGACGTCACCCAATATACGTTCGAGGAGATGAAGGCGGCGGTCGACGCGGCTGAGGACTGGAATAGCTATGTGATGGTCCACGCCTATACGCCGCGCGCTGTGCGCCGCGCGATCGATGCCGGGGTCAAGTGTATCGAGCATGGCCATCTCCTCGACGAAGCGACGCTTCGCCTGATGGCCGAAAGGGGGATCTGGCTGTCGACCCAGACGCTGTCCGACGACGGCCCGAATGTCGAGCCGGCGCGGCGTGAAAAACGGCGCGAGATCCTCGCGAAAAATGCTGCGCTTTGGCAGAATGCAAAGAAACTGGGGGTGAAACTTGCCTGGGGGACCGATTTCCTGTTCGATCCCGGGCTCAATGCCGAGCAGAACGACTATCTGGTGCGGCTCAAAAGCTGGTTCACGCCTGCCGAAATCGTCAAAATGGTGACCTACGACAATGCCCAGCTCCTCGCGCTGTCGGGGCCGCGTTCGCCCTATGGCGGCGCGCTAGGCATCGTGCAGGAGGGCGCGCTGGCCGACCTGCTCCTCGTCGATGGCAATCCGCTGGCACAGATCGACCTCCTCGGCGACCCGAAGGCGAATTTCGATGTCATCATGAAGGGCGGGACGCTTTACAAGGGCGGGAACTGAGCGATCTCGAGCGTCGAAGCGAAGGCGGCGTGCCTGGCCGCAATCGACCATCAACGGCTCGCAAGTATGTCATAGTGCCGCCCGATACCGTGCCGCGCGAAGCGCGCAAAACCCGCGGCGCGCAGCCGCGCCTCGATCGCATCGGCGTCGGTCCAGCGGCCATCGACCTCATAGAAGATCGCCGCGATCCGATCGCGATGGGCCGACACCATCAATGCCTCGACGACCGTCTCCTCATGCCCTTCGACGTCGATCTTGACGATCAACGGCGTTTCTCCCGTCAGCAGCGTATCAACGCCCGCGATGCCGAGAATGCGAATTTCCTCGTCGCCGTCCGCTCGCGCCTCGCGCAGGCTTGCAACCCCGCTATGTCTTTGATCGGTGGTGATCTGCGCCATTCCGGAATGCAGCGATACCGCGGCATGGACCGGCCGGATGATCCCGCTCGCGTCGTTGAGTGCGATATTGTCGCGCAGCAGCGCAAAGGTCGCCGCGACGGGTTCAAAGGCGATCGCCGACAAGCAGTGCGGGTTACGCGCCGCGAGCAAGCTATAAAGGCCCTGGTTTGCCCCGATATCGACGAATGTGAAGGGCCGGTCCTGCGCCGCAATATAGTTTGACAACGCGCGTCCATAGGTTCCGTAGCAGCAATATTGGAAGGTCCGGTCGCGCCAGTTCGCGCGCATCCTGACGCCATAGCGCGACGTGACGACCGGCTCCGGCCGTGCCAGCGGCAGCGCAGTCAGCAGGCGCACCCACGCCTTGCGGAGCGCCTTTCTGACGCCATGGTCGAGGAAGTTTGCGAGCGGCGAGGCAGGCGCGATGCTCATCGGCACGCCATATAGTCGAGAATTGCCTCGGCCGCGCGCTCGGACGAAGGGCGTTTCTGCAGGTCAAAGCTATAGGCGAACAGGCTCTGCTGGCACTCGCGCATCGCCGGTGTCAGGCGGGGTACCTCGGCGAGCGCGGCATCCAGCTGGTCGATGCGGTCCAGCACATGCCCTGCGCGCCAGTGCGCAAAATCGGGATTGCCCTGCCAGATATGGCTCCGCGCATTGAGGAAGAAGCATGGCCGCGGCCGGCGGATGAACTCGTACACCTGGCTGCTTGCATCGCCGATGTAGATGTCGGCGGCGTCGGTGTATGTCATGTCAAGCGAGGCAGCGCTGCCCGTGTCGATCAGCATATGGTCGTGCTCATAATGGTCGGCGCGCGGCCCGGCGGTCCAGCCGAGTGCGAAGGGTGACAGCGAGACGGTGGCGCGCTTTTTGAACAACATGACATGTGGCGCGAAGATCAGGTTATATTTGTCGCTGTTCGCGAACCAGTCGAGGATTTGGTGGCCCATCCGGTACCAGGACGACAGCGCTGGTGAAGGGTGCGGGTTGTAAAGCACCGTCGGCCTGTCCTTCGGGAACAGGCGCGGGCGGTTCGGCGGGGACAGGTCGAACTTCGGATAACCGACGATTGCGTGACCATCCTCTTTCAACAGATCGGCTTCGGCCAGCCGGTCGCGGATCTTCTCGCCCGACAGCAGCACCAGGTCGAAGTGGCCGCTCGCCTTGTCGAAACCGATCGCCCGGTCGCCCGCGCCGTGCCGGGTGTGGATCAGCTTCAGCGCCTTGAGGCCGAAGAGCGACTTCAGCATCAGCGACGTCTTCTCGGGCACCACGAGCGCATCGAGCGCGCGGAAGCGGTCGAGATTGCGATGGAGCGTCGAGATGATGTCGGCCGGAATCGATCGCCCGCTTAACCGGTTCGCGGCGCGCGCGAACTGCGAGGGCGGGCGCAGGCGGATGATCTCGGGCGGTTGGGCGGCGGTCGCGGCCACTATGCGGCGTACCTCGCCCTCGCAGCCTTCGGAGACGAGCACGCTTACCCGGGCGTTGGAACCCCGCCGCAGCAGCGCCAGCGCAATCGGCAGCGCGTGTGCGACCTGATGACCGCCGTGATGGTTGAAAAGAAAGCCGATGTGCATCGCGCTCACCGCCGCCAGTCCAGCACGGGCCAGCCACGTGCCGCTGCGATACCGCGCATTTTCGGCGAAGGATTGACCGCAACGGCCTCGTCGGCCAGCTCGAACATCGGCAGGTCGGACGGATGGTCCGAATAGAAACGGATATGCGCGGTTTCGCGGGCAATCCCCGACCGTTCCATAAAGGCTTCGACCAGCGCGCGCTTGTCGGCGCCATAACAATTGGCCGACCCGATCACGGGTGTCAGGCGCCCGTCCCGCCAGCTGGAGGCGGTCGCGACGACATCGGCAATGCCCAGCCGCCGCGCCAGCGCCGCAGTGTAGAAATGCGGCGCCGCGGTCGCGAGGATGATCCGCCGGCCCGCCTGGCGTTCGGCCTCGATCAGCGCAACGCCCTCGGCATAGAGGCCGCGCGCGACCAGTCGCTGCGCAAAGCGATCGGCGAGGCGCGCCGCCTCGCGCTCGGGGAGCGCGCTGCCGAGCGCGGCCCAGTGCATCGCCTGCTTCATCCGGCGGCGCGATATCAGCTTCAACGCATATAAGGCTGCGACCGGCACCAGCAGGGGGAGCAGGACCATGCGCCACGGCGCACGGCTGCGCACCGCGAACCACAGAAATGGGGTGTAAGTCGGCAGGATGGTCAGGGTGCGGTCAAGGTCGAACACCGACAGCATCGCCCGTCGCGCCTCGGGCGAGGGCGACGAAGGGGAGGGCGAAGCCGCTTCATCATCCTGCCATTTTGCCCGTGCCATCGTCTGCTCCTTCGAGCTTGGGCAGTGGCAGCCCGGCCTGACACGCCGATGGAGCGTTCATTTGATTTTCGACATGTTCGCCCAGCGTCTGGCGATTTTATCGGTCGGCAGGTATCGGAAGGGCGATGCAGATATTGGTGATCGAGGACGATGCCCGCGTTGCGGAGCATATCGGCAAGGGGTTGAAGGCTGCCGGGCACCTTGTCGCCATCGAGGATGATGGCCGCACCGGCCTGTTGCGCGCGGCGTCCGAAAGCTTCGACCTGATCGTCGTCGATCGCATGCTGCCCAACGTCGATGGCTTGACGATCGTGCAGACGATCCGCGCGACCGGCGACACGACGCCAATATTGTTCCTCAGCGCGCTGGGCGAAGTCGACGAACGCGTCACCGGGCTGCGCGCCGGGGCCGACGATTATCTGACCAAGCCCTTTGCCATGTCCGAACTGCTTGCGCGCATCGACGTCCTCGGTCGCCGCGGCCCGGCGATCGTCGCAGAGACGAGGTTGAGTGTCGGCGATCTCGATATCGACCTGCTCGGCCAGCAGGTACGGCGGCAGGGACGCGCGATTGACCTCACCGCACGCGAGTTTCGCATTCTCGCCTATCTCGCGCGGAACGAGGGTCGCGTGGTAACCCGCTCGATGCTGCTCGAACATGTCTGGGACTATCATTTCGACCCGCAGACCAACATCATCGACCAGCATGTCAGCCGATTGCGGCAAAAGGTCGATCGCGGCCACGAAATGCCTCTGATCCACACGGTGCGCGGCACCGGCTATGTCATGCGAGCCGCCGCTTGACCGTGCCGCGGCGACGCCCTTGGCACAGTCTGACGCTGCGGCTGGGGCTTGTTTATGTCGCGCTGTTTTTGACGTCGACGGCGGGGATGTTCGGTGCGACCTACTGGTTCGGCATCTATCAGCCGCTGACCGAAGTCGCGGCGAGTGTCGGCGAGGAAGCGGACAATCTTGCCCAGATTGATCGCGCGGGGGGACGCGATGCGCTGATCCGTGCCATAAAAGAACGCCGCAAGGGCGGTTCTCGGCGGGCTTTCGACGCCCTTGTTGAACCGGGCGGCAAGGCCGTCATGGCGACACTTCCCAGCTGGCCCGATGCCCCGATCGATCGCTGGACCACATTGGAAGCCGATGCTTATCTTGACGGGCAGGAACGGGATTATGAGGCGCTCGTCGCGGAGCGTCGCCTCGATGACGGATCGCGGCTGCTCGTCGGCCGCGACGTCGAGGATATCGATGACCGCGACGAGCTGTTCACGATCGGCTCGGCATGGCTGATCCTGATAGCCGCCGCACTCGCGATCGGCGGCAGCGTCGCGATGAGCCGCGCGGTCGGGCGCCGCATCGATACCGTCACCCAAACCGCGCGCCGCGTGATGGCAGGCAGCCTGACCGAACGCATCCCGCTCCGCGGTACCGGCGACGATTTCGACGAACTCGCCGGTACGTTGAACCAGATGCTCGAACGGATCGAGGAAGCGCTCGAGGCAGTGCGGCGCGTCTCGGACAATGTTGCGCACGAACTGCGCACACCGCTGGCCCGTCTCCACGCCGACCTTGACGAGCTTCGCAACGCCGGGAACGAGGGGGAACGACAACGGCTTGCGGACCAGGCGTCGGCAGAGGCGGCGCGGTTGCAGGCGATATTCGATGCCCTGCTGCGCATCGCGCGGATCGAGAGCGGGCGGCGCCTTTCCGGTTTCAAAATCGTCGATCTTTCGATCCTCCTTGCCGATGCGGTCGAATTTCACCTTCCCGACGCCGAGGCGCGCGGGCAATTGATCGAAAGCCGGATCGAAGCCGACCTGACGCTGGACGCCGACCCCAACCTACTCTTCCAGGCCGTTTCGAACCTGCTCGACAATGCCATCAAATATAGCGGCAGGGGCAGCACGGTGACGGTTATCGCCGGAAAGACCCGCGGCGGCGTTGCGATCGAAATCGCCGATTCCGGGCCTGGCATCCCGCCTGCCTATCGCGACAAGGTCACCGAACGCTTTTTTCGCCTTCCCGACTCCGGGGGCGAGGCGGGAACCGGGCTTGGCCTGTCGCTCGTCAGCGCGATCGTTGCGCGCCACAACGGCGAGCTGCGTATTTCCGGCTCCGAATCCGGTGCTCGAATATCCTTGGTGTTCGGCAGCCCGGTCCGCGGAAACTAGCGGCTGTTTTCCATCGTCAGCAAGCTCGGAGCGGATGCGGGCATTGACGACGACTCAACCCATCGTTATATAATACCAATATAATACCAATAATAGATAGGGCAGCTCGTCATGCAGTATGTCATTGGACTTATGTCCGGAACGTCGCGCGACGGGGTCGATGCCGCCCTGATCCGAACCGACGGGCTTGATTCCGTCGAAGCCGTTGCCTTTCACTTCGAACCCTACCCCGACGCAGTGAAAGCCGTGATCGCGGATGCCTGCGATCTGGCCATGTCTAATCGGCAACGTATTGCCAGCCGATCCATCGACCATTGCGAAGATTTGCTGGATCAGCATCATCTCGTCGCTACCGAAACGTTGCTCGACAAAGCCGGCGTGTCCGCCGCCGACGTCGCCGCGATCGGGCTCCATGGCCATACAATTGCGCATCGCGCCGATCTTGGCTGGTCCTGGCAGATCGGAAAGCCCGAGTTTCTGGCGACGCGGCTCGGGATACCGGTCGTATCCGACATGCGCCGCTTCGACGTCATGTTCGGCGGCCAGGGCGCTCCGCTCATTCCCGTCTTTCACCGCGCGCTGTTCGCCGATCCCGCGCGGCCTGTGGCGGTGCTCAATCTGGGTGGCGTGGCGAATCTGACATTCATCGGCCCGGACGGCGCGCTGGTCGCATTCGATTGTGGCATGGCCAATGCGCTGATCGATGACTGGATGGGGCAAAAGACCAATTATCCGTTCGATGCCGGCGGCGAGTTCGCATCCGCGGGGACGGTGGATGAACGCGTGTTGCAGGCGATGCTTGCCCATCCGTTCTTTTCTGCCCCGGCGCCGAAGTCACTGGACCGTAACGACTTCAACCTGATGCCGGTGCAAGGCCTGTCGGCGCACGACGGCGCCGCGACCCTCACCGCTTTTTCGGCCAAAGCGGTGGCATTGGGCCTCATGCAATTTCCAGCCAAGCCGGAACGCTTGATTGTCTGCGGCGGAGGACGCAAGAACGATATGATGATCAAGATGATCGAAGACTATTCGGGTATCCCGACGATCGTGACCGATGACCTTGGCTGGGACGGCGACGCCATCGAAGCGCAGGGGTTTGCCTATCTCGCCTATCGCTGCCTGCACGGCCTGCCGATCACCTACCCCGGCACCACGGGCGTCGCGGAGCCGATGTCGGGCGGCGTTTTGACGAGGCCCGGCAACATCATGGCAGGAAAGCTGCCGGCATGACGTTGTTCCTGGGAGTCGACGCCGGTGGCACCTCGAGCAAATCCAGGTTGACCGATACGCAGGGCAAGATTCTGGGGTCGGGCCATGCCGGACCGGCCAATACCCGGATCGGGCTGGACGCGCTCCATGCCACGCTGCTCGACGTGTCGATGCAGGCCATCGAGGCCGCCGGATTGAGCGCCGGGGACATCGGCAATATCCGCTGTGGAATGGGCATCGCCGGTATCAACCGCATGGGCATGAAGCCGAAGATTCAGGCGCTGACGTTTCCGTTCGCCAACGTCCAGTTCACCAGCGATGCCATGATTGCCAATCTGGGTGCGCATATGGGCGGCGACGGGGCGATCCTGATCATCGGAACGGGCAGCGTGGGGCTGGTCAAGCGCGGCGAGGACAGCTTCAGCATCGGCGGTTACGGATTTCCGATTTCGGACGAGGGCAGCGGCGCGGCACTGGGCCTGAGTGCGATCCGCCATGCCCTGCGCGCGCTGGACGGCCGCACCCGCCCGTCGCCGCTGAGCCAGGCCGTAACGAAACAATTCGACCATGCAATTCCGCGCGTCATCGCCTGGATGGACGATGCAGCCCCCGGCGATTATGCGAGCTTTGCGCCGCTGGTCATGGATTATGCGGATCTTGGCGACGAGATCGCCTTGTCGATCGTCCGCGATGCGGCGCTGCACATCGAACGATTTATCGAAACCATCATTTCGCGCGGAGCGCCGCGGTGCGTCTTGATGGGCGGACTGGCCGAGCGGATGAAGCCCTGGCTGCGCGTGCGCATCGTGGCGCAGTTGCAGGACGCGCTGGGCGACGCGCTCGACGGCGCCCTGATCCTGGCCGGCCGTCCTATTGGGTCTGGAGCATCTCGCCCGTAATTGCGTAACCGCCGTTCAGCCAGTCGACAATTTCGGCGGCGGCGGGGTGTGCGATGGCCGCATATTTGCGACTTAGTTTCGCCCCGTTGTCACCCAGCCCAGCCCGGCCAAGGTCCTGCAGCGCATTGAGATCGTCCCGAAGCAGGGCTGCGAGTTCGTCGCCGCAGACGCTGGCGGCCGCGGCCAGAAATTCGCTGGAATAGCTGTAACCATCGCCCTTGGCATAGCATGCCGGCAGGGTCAGGGCCGGAATGCACCCCAGGATCGGTTGCGACGCGGGATTGATTGCATGATGCGCCACATGGGGCGCGATGGCCGCCGGGCGTCCGGTAAACGACCTTAAGTGCAGATGGTTCGACATGCGCGGCCCGTCGTTCACCGGATAATTGTCCCAAAGCGACGGCTTGCGACCAAGCCGCTGTGCGACGCTGGCGAGGTGGCCAACGCTGAATTCGCGCGCGCAGATTTCTTCGCCGGTCCAGTAGACGGAAATCGCACGGTCCAGCAGCTTGCCCAGCTTTTCCAGATAGGCTTCCGGCCGTTGTCCGAACACGCGGTCGAGCAAGGGGTCGTCGGAATAATAGCTCGGACACATGAAGACGCGCGATGCTGTGCTCGATCCGATCGCGCAATCGACGATTTCAGCCTGCCGTTCCGCCAGATCGGCGACATCGCCGCGCATGTCGTCGAACAAAATCACCAGATCGTCGATGCCGATCATATTGAGATGGGCGATCTTGGCGCGCAAATCCTGCCGGGTCGCGCGATCAAAATCGAGATGCGCGCCATAAGGCGTCAGGCCGATGCCGAACCTAATGCCCCGGCTCGCACAATGCTCGGCGAACCGCCGCAAATTCTGGACCTCCGCCGCATCGTGCAGCTGGCGCCACCCGCGGCGCAACTTTCCGTCGATCTTTGGCGCATAGTGGAAAAAGGCGTAGCCAGCCGGCGCCAGGCGGTCGATTACCGCACCGCGCTCTGCCCAGTTCCATGCCCGGCCGAAATAGCCCTCGATAACGCCGAGTTCCGGGATCATGCTTTTTGGCCGGCAATCCAGACCGACCTTAGGTTCAGCGCATCGTCCAAATGAACGAGGTCGGCCCGATAGCCCGGCGCTATCCGGCCGCAAGTCTTGCCGATGCCGATAAAATCCGCCGGCGTGCTGCTGGCCATCTGCGACGCCGACCCCAGATCGACCCGCATCATTTCCACACAGCTTCGGAAGGCTCTCGCCATATCGAGATCCGAACCCGCGAGCGTGCCGTCGGGCGATCGCAGGGCGCCTTCCGCCGCCACGACTTCGGTTGCCCCCAAGGCGAAGTGCGTCATCGCGGAACCGACGGTCGGCATGGCGTCGGTTACGAGCATCAGCCTGCCAGGGCCCTTGGCCCGATAGGCCGCCCGCAGCGCGGCCGGATGCACATGATGCCCATCCACAATGATGCCGCACACAAGATCGCTGTCGAGGCTTGCCCCGACGACCCCCGGGGCGCGGCTTTCCATCTGGGTCATCGCGTTGAACAAATGGGTGACGCCCGACAGCCCCTCGCCGATGGCGCGCTGCATGTCGTCATAGCTCGCCAAAGTATGCCCCGCCGCAACGACGACCCCGGCTTTCACCAGCGCAGCGATCGCGCCTTCGGGCGCGAGTTCGGGCGCCAGCGTGACCAGGGTTCTGCCATGTTTCAGCGATGACAGAAGCGCGACATCGTCCGCATCCAGCGACCGGAATTTTCCGGCATCATGGATGCCGCGCTTGCCGGGGTTGAGAAACGGGCCCTCGATATGAATTCCGGCGATACCCGGAACGCCCGCCTGAAACGCATCATCGACGGCGGCGATCGCCTGGGCGACAACCCTCAGATCGTCGCTGATCAATGTCGGCAGCATCGCGGTGGTGCCGAATTGCCGGTGCGCCGCGGCGATTGCCGCTATGCCGTCGACGGTCGGTTCGTCGTTGAACAGCACACCGCCGCCGCCGTTGACCTGCGTATCGACGAAACCGGGCAGCAGGACGCCGCCGTCGAGCCTCTCCACCGGCATTGCGGTCGGAACGGTATCTTCGGGCATCACGGACTCAACCCGGCCATGGCCGATGACGAGCGCGTGTCCGTCATGCCACTTGTTGCCGTCCCATATCCGGGCGCCCACCAGAGCCGTGCCGGTCATATCGTCTTGGTCACCTTTTGCAGGAGCGGCGGTCGATCGGGATCATAGCCGCGCATGACCGATAAGGCATTCACCATCGCGTAAAAGCTCTGCACCATCGCGATCGGAGCGGTCACACTATCGAGTCGTTCCGGCAGGCCGAGCGACAAGGTCCGGTCAAGCTGTCCGCCCGCCACCGCTATATTGGCATCGCGGCCGAGAAACTGGCCGACAATTGCGTCCAGCCCCGCAGCGGCGGCGTCCTTCGGCGGGAAGATCAGCAGCGGAAAGTCCGGTTTGACCAGCGCCATCGGTCCGTGCACGACCTCGGCCATGCTGAATGCTTCGGCATGAATTCCGCTGGTTTCTTTGAATTTGAGCGCGGCTTCCTGGGCGATGCCCAGCGTAAGGCCGCGGCCCAGGACGAACATGCTGTGGGCGTCGCGGAGCATCTCGGCGCCCGCCGACCAGTCGTTCGCCCACGCCGCGTGTAACAGGTCGGGAAGCCTCGTCACCGCATCCCGGGCTTCTTTGGCCTCTGTCCATTCGCTGACGAGGTGCGCCAAGGCACAGAGGGTCGCGATATAACTTTTGGTCGCGGCGACGCTCTTTTCCGGCCCGGCGTGCAAGGGCACGACGATTTCGGCAAGATCGGCCAAGGGCGAATTGACGTCGTTGACGAACGCGATGACCAGCGCACCCGCCTTTCGCGCCGCCTCTGCCGACAACAAAAGATCAGGGCTTTTTCCCGATTGCGAGATCAGAATGAACGGCTGATCCTGCATATGGAGCAGCGGCGCGCCATAAATGGAGCTGATCGAGGGCGCCTGCGAAACCACGGGAATGCGCAGCCGCGTCTCGATCAGATATTTGGCATAGGTCGCGGCGTGATCCGAACTGCCGCGCGCGCACGTAAACACGATCTGCGGACGAAGACGGCGCAGCCGCTGCGCAAGGTTGCCGATCAACCGTGCGTTCGACGCATGTTGACGCGCTGCGGCGGCGCCACCTTCTGACGCCTCTGCATACATGGATGTCCGGGTCGGGTCAGTCATATAATACCTATATAATACCAATTTACCTGCGCGTGCAAGGCTGCTATCGGGTTCGGGGAGAATATATGAACAGCCTTGCGAACTCGCTTGCTGACCGATTTGGTCCGCGCCTTATCACCGCCGCCTCGGCGCGAGCGCAATATGCGCAGAGCGAAGGCCATCATCCGCATCAACCGCCGTCGCTGGTCGTGCAGCCCGAGACGATCGAAGAGGTCCAGCTGCTGGTGACCCGTTCCGCCGAAGCGGGCTGGTCGATTGTCGCCTATGGGGCGGGAACATCGCTCGAAGGCAACGCCGCGACAACCCGTGCCGACAGTCTCTGCATCGATTTCAGCCGGATGAATCATATCCTTGAGGTGAGCGCACCCGATCTTTTGTGCGTGGTCCAGCCCGGCGTGACGCGCGAACAGCTCAACGACGATCTGCGCGCCACGGGGCTGTTCTTTCCGGTCGATCCGGGTGCCAATGCCTCGCTCGGCGGCATGATTTCGACGCGCGCGTCGGGTACGACCACGGTCCGGTACGGCAGCATGCGCGACAATATTCTGGGGCTGAAGGTGGTCACGGCCGATGGCAGCCTGATATCGACGGGGACGCGTGCCCGAAAGTCGGCGTCGGGATATGATCTCACGCATCTGTTTACTGGCGCCGAAGGCACGCTGGGCCTGATCGTCGAGGCAAGTTTGCGGTTGCACGGGCAGCCCGAAAAAATTCTGGCCGCCACATGGGATTTCGGCACCGTCCAGGGCGCTGTAGACACCGTGATTGCAACGATCCAGTCGGGCGTGCCGATCGCCCGCATGGAGTTGCTCGACGAGGCCGCGATCAGGGCGTGCAACCGGCAGAGTGCATTGGACCTGCCGGAAAAGCCGATGCTGTTTCTGGAATTTCACGGATCGGAGGCCGGCGTGGCCGACCAGCTGTCGCTCGTCCGGCTGCTGGGTGAGGCGAACGGCGGCGGCCAGCTTCGCTTTGCAACGGCGACCGAAGAACGGACCGCCTTGTGGAAAGCGCGCCACCAGGCGCTGTGGGCGGCGCGAAACATGGTCCCGGGTGCCGTCGCCTGGATTACCGACGTCTGCGTGCCGATCAGCCAGCTGAGCGATGCGATCGGCCGCGCCAAAACCGCCATCGAAGCATCGGGCCTTTTCGCTCCGATCTTGGGTCATGTCGGCGACGGCAATTTCCATATTTTCTTCATCCTGCGGCCCGACGACCCCGCCATCTGGGACAAGGCGCGCGTCATCAACGACGCCATGATCGACCACGCCCTGTCGGTCGGCGGCACCTGCACCGGCGAGCACGGCATCGGGCTGGGGAAACGGCAGGCCATGCAACGCGAGCATGGCGCGGAGAGCGTTGCCACCATGCGCCGGATCAAGGATGCACTTGACCCGTCGGGCCGGCTCAACCCGGGCAAGATCTTCCTGGATTAGACTTTGAGCACCCATCCGCGCCGCTTCAACCACGGCAAGATGGCACAAGACAGCGCCGCGGCAAGGACGGCGTAAAGCAGCGACGTGACCGGCGCGGGCAATCCGGCGCGGGCCAGCGCCTGATAGGTCGCCTCCCATATCGTCGCGCCGCTTGGTAGTTGGCGGACGAGGATCGCGATCAATAAGGTATGAACGACATAAAGCGTCAGCGCCGCCTGGCCGAGACTGACGGTCCAGCGGGCAACCGGGTTGTCGCCGTGGCGAGACCATATCGCCTTGAGCCCCGCCCAAAATAGGATCCCGATGCCGCTGGTGACGAGGGCGAAGCTCGCGGTCCAAAGGTTCTTGTTGAGCGGCAACACCGGCGTCAACGCCAGGCCCGCAGCGACCAAAATGATGCCGGCCAGCGCCAGGCGCGCATGCGAGACCGGGTTGCCGACCATCCAGCGCATGACGGCAACGCCGATCAACCCGTTGGCGGTCGCGGGCAGCGTCGACAATATGCCTTCGGGGTCCCAGCTTTCTCTGAGAACGCGGCCCGGGATGAGGTTTTGATCGAGCCATCCGCTGATCCCCTTGCCGGGCTCCATCGCGGCCGGCGTCCCGACGTTGAGCAGGATCCAGGAATGGGCAACAAGCAGTAGTATGGCAGTGGCGAGCGGCCAGGCGACACTGCGCCGCAGCGAAAGAACGACCGCGCAAGCCAGGTAAACGATCGCGATCCGCTGCAATACCCCCGTCCAGCGGATCTGGTCGGGATCGAGCGTCGGCCGGATGAGCCAGCCCAGCAGGACGCCGATGACGAACAGCAGGAACGCCCGCCGCCCAATCGTGGTCCAGCGCACCACATGCCCCGGCTTGTCGAGTGCCAGCGGCGCCGACAGCCCGACGATCAACAGGAAAATCGGGAAAATCAGGTCGGCAAAGGTCAGGCCGTGCCATTCCGCGTGCACGAGCGTCGCAAATGCCGCCTCGGCGCTGCCCTGGACATTCACCAAAATCATCAAAAGCACGTCGATGCCGCGCAAGCTGTCGAGCGATGAATCGCGCGCGGCGACGGCCTGGTTCACAACAGCACAAATGGCCCGCGCAGCTCGCTGACAAATTCATATCGTTCGCCGCGATAGGCCGAGCGGGTCAGTTCGACGGGCCTGCCATCGGCCCTTCGGGTAAGCCGTTCGATCCGTAGTATTTCGGTGTTCTCGGGGATCGAAAGCAGGCTCGCTTCGGTTGATCCTGCCAACGCCGCCCGGATCTTTTGCTGGCCGGTCACCGGTCGGTTTCCGCACAGGTCGAGCGCCTGGTACAGTGAATTGCCGAGCTGCGCGATATCGGGCAGCATGTCGGCGGGCACGACCGCATTCTCGATCGCCAACGGCTCGCCGCCGGCCATCCGAACCCGGCTCAGCCGCGCCACATCGGTGCCCTCCGGCAATTCCAGAATCCGCGCTTCATCCTCGGTGGGTGCGCCGATCACTTTCATGATCCAGATCGTGTCGGTCGCTTCACCGCGCGCTTCGGCATCTTCGCTGAAACTGCTCAGAAAGGACCCCGGCGCCTGGATGCGCGGCGTGACATAGGTGCCCGACCCCTGACGCCGCGACAGTAATCCCTCTTCGATCAGCAATTCGATCGCCTTGCGCACGGTCACCCGCGACGCGCCGCTGATCTTGCAAAGGTCGCGCTCGGATGGCAGCGCTTCTCCCGAGCCAATCTCGCCCTCCTCGATCTGCTGCCGCAGGCGATGCGCCAGCTTCATATAGATCGGCGAATGACTATGTTCGCTGCTCGGTGCTGCAATCCGTTTCACGGGCTGTTCCCGTTCATGCTCTCGACGGCATCGCGCAATATGCCGCCATGTTCGCGCAGCAGCGCCGCCGCTTCGACCGGGTCTTTGCCCAGCGCGATCAGAACCGCAGTCTTGATGTCGTTTCCGGCCAGATGCACCGCCTTGACGGCCGTGGCTTCGCTGCAATCGCTCAACGCCCTGACGATCCCGAACGCCCGGTTCAGCAGCTTTTCGTTGGAAATCACCATATCGACCATCAGACCGCGATACACGCGGCCAAGCCGCAGCATGATCGCGGTCGACAACAGGTTCAGGATCGCCTTTTGCGCGGTACCTGCCTTCATGCGTGTCGATCCGGCAATCGCTTCGCTGCCGGTCGCGGCAAGCAGGCCATGGTCAGCCACTTGGAGGAGTTCGGTTCCGGCGTTATTCGCGATGGCGATGGTCAATGCGCCGGCTGCCTTGGCGGCCTTCAGCGCTGCAATGGTAAAGGGCGTTCTGCCGCTGGCCGCAACGCCGATGACGACGTCGCCGCTGCCGATGGCGGCTTCATCGATCCTTGACCGGGCATCATCGGCATCGTCTTCGGCTCCCTCGGCGCTGCGAACCAGTGCATCGGTGCCGCCGGCGATCAAGTAAAGCAGGCGCGTGTTCGGCCATCCAAAGGTGGGGCCGAGTTCGACGCCGTCCTGAACCGCCACCCGTCCCGAGGTTCCGGCGCCCACATAGACAAGTCGCCCACCGTCGCGGAGTCGCTCGGCGGCAGCCTCTGCCGCGGCGGCAATCTGCCCGGTCTGACTCTTGATCGAAGCGATCGCGGACAATTGCCCTTCGAGCATCGCTTCGACAGCTTCGGTGGTGGTCCAGCGATCGATATCCGCGAACCGCGGGTTGACGCTTTCGGTGTTAAGCATGTGCAATACTCGGTGGTGGGGATTTTGACTGGGAGCCCATCAGGCACACGGCCGTAGCAACGGCTGTCCCGACGCATAGCTGCCAAGGAAAAGCTATGGCTTTCAAGACTGCGGGCAAGCCCAATGAATCGACGACATAGCCCTGAAAGGCGAGGATGGTGACAAAGCCGGCAATCAGCGCGGCGATGACCGAGTTGGACGATCCGCGCGTGGTGAACACCGCGGTAAAATACACCCCGAGCAAGCCTGAATATGCGAATGCCATGACGCCGAGCACGAACTCCAACAGCGGCAGGCTGCTATAGCGCTGCCAATAATAGCACAGGATCGACATGGCGAAGAGCGACAGTCCCAGCAATACTGTCGTCACGCGGCCCGCACGAATGAAGTGCTTTTCGCCGTAATCGCCGCGACGCTCTTTCCATGGCCGGTAGAAATCGTTGATCAACACGGCTGCCATCGAGATCAGCCCCGAATTGATGGCGGCCGCGGCAATGACTCCGACCGTCACCAGACCCCGCAGTCCCGGTGGGATCTCGCTGAGGATGAAGTGCATGAAAACGGTGATTTTTTCGCCCTGGAATGTCTGAACGACTTCATTGCCATTGGACCCCATCAGATCGGGGCGCTCGTAGAAGATGTGGAGCAGCGAACCGATGACCAGAAACAGCAGGATGACCGGGATCGAGGCCCAGACCGAGGCGTACAAGGCGCGGCTGCCATGTTTGGCATTGTCGCAGGCGAGCAGGCGCTGCGTCGTATCCTGGTCGAGCCCGGAATTGCCGATGTTGAGCAGCACGAGACCGGTCACCGCTGCAAAAATCGAAAAGGGCGCCGTCAGGTTGAACGACCAATCGATGATCTGCGTCTTGTCGCCGGCCGGCGACATGGTCAGACTGTCGACAATTTCGGGGAGAGGCACCGGGATCTTTACCAGCAGAAACACCAGCACCATGATGGCCGCCCCGACGTAAAGGACCACCTGCACCAGGTCGCTCCATATCACCGAATTCAGTCCGCCCATGAAAGTGAAGGCGAGGCCGAAGATCAGCAGGGTGAAGGAGGCGATGACGATGTGCTGCGGCTCGACATCGAGAAACATGATCATCGAAACGGCGATGGCCGCCAGATACAACCGCGCGCCGCTCGCGAAGATCCGCCCGACAAGATACATGGCGCCCGCGGCCCGGCGCGCGGCCACGTCGAAACGCTGTTCGAGCAACTCGTAAACGGTCGTGGCACCGATCGCATAAAATCGGGGGATGAGCACTTGGGCGACAAACCAGGCGGCGAGCAAAGCGCCGATCGTGCTGGTGAGATAGGTGTAGTTTCCCCGAAAGCTGTTGTCGGGCACGCCAAGAAATGTCGCGGCCGACTGGACGGTCGACAATACCGACACCGCCACCAGCCACGTCGGCGCGTGATGGCTGGCGAGGAAATAATCGTCGGCATTCTGCATGTTGCGCCGGGTCGAGAAATATCCGGCGGCCGCGAGTACGCCGACATAGGCGGCCAATATACCCCAATCCAGTGCCGTAAACTGCAATGGCGTCATCCGCCGGATCTCCCCCTTTTCGGCAGCCTAAAGGGCGGCAAGGCGAATGTCATGATGAATGAAGGCTTCGGCGCAGCGCGCGGGAGGACCGGACCGACCGGTCGGCCCTCCCGATCGCCTATCGGCGGATGGTCAGCGAAAAGCCGAAGGTTCTGCCAAGGACGTCATAGGTATCCGGGAAGGTGTTGAATGCGCCCGGATTGACTGCGATCGGCGGCTTCTTGTCAAGAATATTGTCGATCCCGAAGGTGAGCGAGAGTCCATCGACCGGCGGGCGAAGCGCGATGTTCAGATCGAAATAGTCGAACGCGTCGATTTTGCCGACGCTGCCCGCGGTGCTGTCCTTGACCGACCCGATCCGTTTCCAGCCGAACTGGACGGTCAGCGGCTCGCTGTCCCAGGTGAATGTGGCCCGGTGGCGATAATCGGGCGCGACCAGCGTGACGAGATCGGACGAACATGGCGCGCCATAACGGCCTTTGCAATTCACCGGCGTCAGAACGGCATTTCGCTGGATCGTGTAGGCGGTCACGAAGCTGCCCTGATAACCCAGGCTCCATCCGTCGCCCGGCAGGCCGAACGGGACATCGAAGTCATATTTGAAATCGACATCGACGCCTTCCTGCCGGATCGACGCGAGATTGCGGTCGTCGACGAACGCATCCTTGATGAAACCCGTCACCGGATCGCGCGTCACGGCCGCGCACAAGGGGTTGTCGGCCCGGGGGTCGGTCACATAACAGCTTGTGATCGCATCGATCGGCTGGATCTGGCCCACGGCGCCGCGGATGTTGATCTTGTACCAATCGACCGAAAGGGTGAGGCCGGGGATAAAGCGCGGCGTAAGGATGCCCCCAACCGTATAGGTCTTGCCGCGTTCGGCCTCGATGTTCGCGTTCCCGCCGAAAAAATATCCGCCGGTGAGATTGGCGGGATTGTTCGAATCATAGGGCGCGCGATAGCCTTGCGCCGTACATTGGGTGACCGTCGCGGCATTGGTCGCGCCGACGCACGGATCGCCCGCATAACGCGGGAACAGCCGGGCGACCGTGCGCAAATTCGCGAAGGGGATCGAGAACACCGGGTTGGCGAACTCGCCGATATTGGCATCGCGAATGACCGTCTGACGGGTGGCGCGCAGGCGCAAATCGTCGCTGACCGTCCAGTTGATGCCCAGCTTGTTGGTATCGTAGCTGCGATCGGCACCCACCGACTTTTCATACCAGGATTTGCGGTAGGCACCTTCGACATTGAGCTGCTGGATCAAGGGAATGTCCGACAGCAGGGGCACGACCAACTCGCCGAACAGCTCGTTCACCTTGATGAACGGCGGGATGGGCGGCGCCGATTCGGCGCCCTGGTTGAACGAGGTGCCAAGATCGGCGCCATAGGCAAAGCGGCCGGTCTCCTTGCGGAATTCATAGCCGACCGTGAAGCCCAGCGGCCCCGCCCAACCGGTGAAGAAATCGCTCGTGTCGCCAGCGATATAGGCCGAGGCGACCTGCTGCGTCCGTTTGCGGTCGCCAAAATCGAAGTCCTGCAGCACGCTGCTGAAATCGCCGCCCGGACCAAAGATGTCGGTGCTGTTGACCAGACCCGCGAACCGAGATCGCACGCCGTCGCCCTTGACCGTGATCGATTCCTTCGAGCGACCATATTGATAATAGGCGTCCCAGCTGATCGCCGGGGTAATCTTGCCGCGCAGGCCGATCTGCGCCTGGATATTGTCGCGCTCGTTCTCGGCAAAGGTGGGGCCGAGTTCGCCAAGCGATCGGCGGACATTCACAGTGGCGAAGCCGTTCACGAACGTCAGTTGGGCACGCGCTTGCGGATCGAGAAAGGGATTGTTCTCCGCAATCTGGACGTTGATGCCCGCGGTCCCGGTCGTCGGGGGATTTTGGCCCGAACGCGTCCCGCCGCGCGTCTCAACCTTCGAATACATCACCCGGCCATAGGTTTCGACGCCGTCGAACAGCTCATATTTGAAAAAGGCGTCGGCGTTGTAACGACGGAGCGGCTGCGCGAGAAGGAAGGACGGCGTGTAGTCCGTCGTTTGCGGGGTCAGCGTGAAGGCGCCGTTTGCGTCATAGGAAAAACTGCGCCCGCTCGCGACATCGGTAAAATTGCCGCCGATCGGCAGCGTCGCAGCGCCGTTCCGGGCAAATCGGCGGTTGCCCGCCAGCAGCGCGTCGCGGTCGGTATATTCCAGATAGCCGACGATGCTGCCGCGATCGCCCAGCTTCATCCCGCCCATCAGATGCCCGCTCTTCTGCGATCCACCGCCGGCAACGGCACGATAGTTGATATTGGCCTGCAGCCCTTCGAAATCGTCATTGATGATGAAATTGACGACCCCCGCGACCGCATCGGCACCGTAAACCGCCGCGGCGCCCCCGGTCAGCACGTCGACGCGCTTTAACAGCGGCGCCGGGATGGAGTTGACGTCAACGGCATTGCGAAAACTGAACGGCAAGGCGCGCGTCCCGTTGATCAGCACCAGCGTCCGATTTTGCCCAAGATTGCGCAGATCGAGCGTTTGCGCGCCAAAGGCGTCGCTGCCGACCGAGGTCGAATTTACCCCGCCGGCAAGCTGCGGGATCTTGACCGAAATATCTTCGATCGTGACCGCGCGCTGCAGCTGGATCTGCTCGCCCTCCAGCGTACTGATCGGGCTGGTGGACGAGAGACCGGCGCTTTTGATCCTGGTGCCGGTGACGATGATCGCCCCGTCATCTTCCGATATTGCGGGCGCTTCCTGCGCGAACGCAGGAGCCGACGCGGTCGCCGCAACAAGTGCAAGGACTGCGCTGCTGCCACAGAATATTCTCGAAGCTTTCTCTCTCATGCCCACACTCCCTCACCGTTACAGCCCTCGGTATCGCTCGGGTGTAATGTAATGGTATCAATTATGCAATACCATTCTAATACCAATATAGACGGGGAACGCCTTTCGAGGATCGTGGAATTAGCTCCGCGGGCAAACGAAACATTCTCCGCCACCACGATCGAATGCCCATACAAGGATGGCGACGGGTCGGCGACCTCCCATAAGCGCTTTGATATTATTGCAGAAAGCTTGCCGCAGGCGACAGCATAGAGGGAGCCTCATGCGCCAAAATCAGCAAAGTAGGAAATGGCTCCCCGGGTAGGATTCGAACCTACGACCGATCGATTAACAGTCGATTGCTCTACCGCTGAGCTACCGAGGAACACGCCGCCACGCGGCAAGGCGGCCCCTTTGCCGCCAACCGGCGAGTTTATCAAGGGGGTTTCGGCGCGATTTTGCCGATCAGACGATAAATTGTTCCATCGCAATGCGTTCGTCCAATCCCTGGTCGGGATCGAACAGCAAGGTCAGCGGCCGGCTGCGGTCGGTGGTGACCAGCACCGTCTTTACATCGCGAATTTCGCGCTGGTCGGCGACCGCGCTGACCGGGCGTTTCGCCGCTTCGCGGACGTTGAAGCGGATGCTGGTCGATTCGGGGACCAGCGCACCGCGCCAACGGCGCGGGCGGAACGGGCTGATCGGGGTCAGCGCCAGCATTTCCGATTCGAGCGGCAGGATCGGGCCATTGGCGCTGAGATTGTACGCGGTCGATCCGGCGGGGGTCGATACCAGCACGCCATCGCAGGCGAGCTCCTCGAGCATCGTCCGCTCGTTGATCATGACTTCCAGCTTGGCGGCCTGGCGCGTTTCGCGAAGCAGTGATATTTCGTTGATTGCGGGCAGGATGTGGCGTTCGCCGCTGATCGTGGTGATATCGCCCGACAGCGGATGGATGAGGAAGGGGCGGGCGGCCGCGAGCCGGTCGAGCAGCCCTTCGATGCGGAACTCGTTCATCAGGAACCCGATGGTGCCGCGGTTCATCCCGAACACCGGCATACTGCGCCGCTGGTCGAGCAGCTGGTGCAGCATGTGGAGCAGGAATCCGTCGCCGCCGAGCGCGATCAGCAAATCGGCCTCGCCCAGCTCGACGAAGTCGTAAAGCGGCCTGAGTTCCGCTTCGGCCTCCATGGCGATGGGCGAGTTCGATGCGACGAGCGCAATCTTGCGATACATAATGGTCCGCTTCCCCTTGCGGGCGCCGTGTCAGCCGCCCGTTGCACTCATATGACGCGCGACCGCCGGTGTGGACTTTCGTTCGATATGAAAGTCATGCGCGCGGGGTTTGCCAGCCAATGCCAGATCAATCAACCCATCTACGTCGCCCGCGCCGCGCAGTGCCGCGCGCAGGTCGATATGGTCATCCTGCCCCAGACACATGTAGATCCGTCCTTCGACGGTCAGGCGGATGCGGTTGCACGTCGCGCAGAAATTGTCCGACAGCGGGGTGATCAGCCCCAGCGTGACCGGGCTGTCCTCGACCGCAAAATAGCGCGCCGGGCCGCCGGTGCGCTTGTCGACCGGATAGAGCGCGTGCGTCTCGCGGAGCGGTGCGATGAAATGGTGGAGCGGGATATAATGGTCGCTGCGATCGGCTTCGACCTCGCCAAGCGGCATTGTTTCGATGAGCGTGAGGTCGCAGCCCGATGCGGCGCAATAATCTAGCACCGGGAGCAGCTGATCTTCGTTCAGCCCCGCCAGCGCGACCATGTTGATCTTGACCGCAATCCCCGCGGCGCGCGCCGCGGCGATGCCGCCGAGCGCAACGTCGAGGTCGCCGACACGGGTGATATGACGAAAGGCGGCGGGATCGAGCGTGTCGAGGCTGACGTTGATGCGGCGCACGCCCGCCGCCGCCAACATCGGCGCATATTCGGCCAGTCGCATCCCGTTGGTGGTCAGCGTGAGTTCGTCGAGACCGTGCCCGATCATCGCGCCGAGCCGCTTTGCCAGCGTGTCGATACCGCGCCGCACCAGCGGCTCGCCGCCGGTCAGGCGAATGCGCCGGATTCCGCGCGCAACGAATCGCTCCGCCAGTTCGCCCATTTCCTCGATACTCAGCACCGCCGATTTGGGGAGGAATGTCATATCCTCGGACATGCAATAGCGGCAGCGCAGATCGCAGCGGTCGGTAACCGAAAGGCGCAAATAGCTGATTTGCCGCCCATGTCCGTCGATCAACGGCGTCGCCGGCCGCAGGGTAGGGGAAAATGTGACAGCCACCTCCGTCTTGTGATGCAAAAGGGAGGAACTTGGCAAGCAAAGCCTGCTAGAGGGACGCCATGAATCGCCTGACCGACCCCCGACCCGTCTATGTTCTGAAGATCGAAGATTTGCACGCGGCCCACGCCGCCGACGTCGGGGTGATCCTGGTCCAGGTCGACCAGATGGCGCGAATCAACAACAGCGCCGGCACCGCGACGGGCGATGCGGTACTCGACGAAATCGGTCGGAGGCTCGAAAATTTCGCGATCGACGAGTTCGGCCATGGCTCCTGCGTCGAACGTCTCGACGGGCCGCGTTTCCTGATCGTGCCCGCCGCACCGCTGTCGCTCGGTGCCTTGCGTGCGCAGGAACGCGCGTTGCACGTCGCGCTCGCCGAACCGATCGTTGGCGATCCCAACGGCCGCCTGTCGATTCGCATCGTGACCGCGCTCGTCACGCGCGACGAACCGGTGGCGGACCAGTTGCGGCAGGCGGGCGACCAGCTCGCGCGGCCCGCCTCGGCGCGCGACGGCGTGATGGTCCATGCCGCGCTGTCGGGCGGCGAGGTCGCGATCCATTACCAGCCGCAATATGATGTGACGACCGGCGCGATGACGGGGGTCGAGGCGCTGCTGCGCTGGCAGCATCCCGAACTCGGCCTGCTCGGCGCCGGACCATTGGTCACCGCAGCGCGCGCGGCGCGGCTCGAATGCGAACTCACCGAACATGCGCACCGCGTGGCGCTGGCGGAAATGGCGCGCTGGCCGCGCCAGCTCGGCAAGCTGCGCGTCTCGCTCAACATCACCGCTGCCGATCTTGGCGACCCCGGCTTTGCTGACCGCTTCGCCGCGATGGCAAAGGCGGCGGGGGTCGATCCCGACCGGCTGACGCTCGAACTGACCGAACAGGCGATGCTCAGCGATCCGGCAAGCGCCGCCGAACAGCTGGCCAAAATCCGCAATCTGGGCGCCGCGATCGCGATCGACGATTTCGGCACCGGCTATTCCAGCCTGGCGCTGCTCGCACGGCTGCCGATCGACTATCTCAAGATCGACAGCGGATTCACCCGCACCATCGACGGCAGCGACCGCGACCGCATCGTCGTGCGCGCGATCGTCGACCTGGCGCGCGCGCTGGGGCTCTTGGTGGTGGCCGAGGGGATCGAGAACGAGCGCCAGCTGGAACGGTTGCGCGAACTGGGGGTCGCGACCTGGCAGGGGTTTTTGAAGTCGGGACCGGTGCCGGGGGATCAGTTGCCGGGGTTGATGGAGGTCGGTTGAACCAAAACCGTTCGTGCTGAGCTTGTCGAAGCACCTTTCTTCTTTTCAGCGCTGAATGAAAGAACGGCCCTTCGACGAGCTCAGGGCGAACGGGTACAAATATCCAGCGTCAGCCCACCTGCCGCGCCAATTTCCCCAAACCCTTCGACAATTGCAGCGCGCCATTGAGTCGCGCCCCGGTGCTCGTCCAGTCGCCGCTCACCGACAGCTTGTTGTCGGGACGGATGCGCGCGCGGCCTTTCAGCCGTTCGACATAGGCGATCAGCCCCGGGACGTTGGCGAACTGGTCGCTGTGGAAGCTGACGAGCGCGCCCTTGGTCCCGACGTCGAGCTTGGCGATGCCCGCGAGCTTCGCGTTCGCCTTGATTTCCATCAGCTGGACCAGGTTCGCGGTTTCGGGCGGCAGCGGGCCGAAGCGGTCGATCATTTCGGCGGCAAAGGCGTCGAGCGCGGCGCGGTCCCCGGCATCGTTCAGGCGACGATAGAGCGCCATGCGCAGCGGCAGGTCGGGAACATAATCCTCGGGGATCAGGATCGGTGCGTCGACGGTGATGACGGGCGACAGCGCCTCGCGCGGCGGCAGCTTGCCGGCGCCTTCGGCCTTGGCGACCAGGATCGCCTCTTCCAGCATCGACTGATACAGCTCGAACCCGACTTCGCGGATGTGCCCCGACTGCTCGTCGCCGACCAGATTGCCCGCGCCGCGAATGTCGAGATCGTGGCTCGCGAGTTGGAACCCCGCACCCAGCGTGTCGAGATCGCCGAGCAGCTTCAGTCTTTTTTCGGCGGTGTCGGTGATCGCGCCATGTTCAGGGGTGGTGAGATACGCATAGGCACGCGTCTTGCCGCGCCCGACGCGGCCACGCAGCTGGTACAGCTGGGCGAGGCCGAAGCGGTCGGCGCGGTGGATGATCAGCGTGTTGGCGCTCGGGATGTCGAGACCGCTTTCCACGATCGTCGTCGACAGCAGCACGTCATATTTGCGGTCGTAAAAGGCGCTCATCCGGTCCTCGACCTCGGTCGGGGTCATCTGGCCATGCGCGACGACATATTTGACCTCGGGCACGCGGTTGCGCAGAAATTCCTCGATGTCGGGCAGGTCCTTGATCCGCGGCACGACGAAGAAGCTTTGCCCGCCACGATCATGCTCGCGCAGCAAGGCTTCGCGGAGCACGACGGCGTCCCATGGCGCGACATAGGTCCGCACCGCGAGACGATCGACCGGCGGCGTCTGGATCACGCTGAGTTCGCGCAGCCCCGACATCGCCATCTGCAAGGTGCGCGGAATCGGAGTAGCGGTCAGCGTCAGGACATGGACGTCGGCCTTGAGCTGCTTCAGCCGCTCCTTGTGAACGACGCCGAACCTTTGTTCCTCGTCGACGATGACCAGGCCGAGCTGCTTGAACTCGACCGATTTGGCGATCACCGCATGGGTGCCGACGACGATGTCGATCTGACCGCTGGCCAGGCCGTCGCGGGTTTTCTGCGCTTCGCCGGCGGGGACGAGACGCGACAGCCGCCCGATGTTGACCGGGAAACCTTTGAAACGCTCGACGAAGTTCGTGAAATGCTGACGCGCAAGCAGGGTGGTCGGCACGACGACCGCCACCTGCACCCCGGCCATTGCGGCGACAAAGGCGGCGCGGAGCGCAACCTCGGTCTTGCCGAAGCCGACATCGCCGCACACCAGACGATCCATCGGCTTGCCCGACGCCATGTCGGCGAGCACGTCGCCGATCGCGCGATCCTGATCGTCGGTTTCCTGATAGGGGAAGCGATCGGCGAAGGCTGGGTAGGCCGCGTCCTGCACCAACACTTCACCGGAGCGCAGCGCGCGCTGCGCCGCGGTCGCGAGCAGTTCGCCCGCGATCTCGCGGATGCGTTCCTTCATCCGCGCCTTGCGCCGCTGCCACGCTTCGCCGCCCAGCCGGTCGAGCGCGACGCCGTCGCTCTCGCCGCCATAGCGCGACAGCACGTCGAGATTTTCGACCGGGACGTAGAGCTTGTCGCCGCCCGCATAGGTCAGCGCGACGCAATCATGCGGGCTGCTCCCGACCGGGATCGAGGTCAGCCCCTCATAACGCCCTATGCCATGGTCGAGGTGGACGACGAGGTCGCCGACGCTGAGCGTTGCGAGTTCGGCGAGGAAGGCATCGGCGCTCTTGCGGCGCTTCTGGCGGCGGACGAGGCGCTCGCCGAGAATATCCTGTTCGGTCAGCAGGCTGATCGCGTCGGAGGCAAAGCCGTGGTCGAGCGGGAGGACCACCATCGCGGTCGCGCCGCCGCTCTCGGTGGATGCGGTCCCGAGCGCTTCCTGCCAACTATCGGCGGGGGCTAGCGAGGTCACGCCATGTTCGCGGAGCAGCCCCGACAGGCGATCCCGCGCGCCTTCCGAATAGCTGGCGATGATCGTCTTGCGGCCCTTGCGGCGCTCGTCCGACAGATGATCGGCGACCTTGTCATAGACATTGAGGTCGGCGGCGCGTTCGGGGGTGAAATCGCGCGCGGCAAAGGTCTCGAGGTCGACGATGCTCGCGCCCGGGGGGACGTCGAACGGCGTCACGATGTGGATCGGGCGCTGCGCCGCCGCCCCGGCCCATTCGGCTTCGCTCAGATACAGCGTTTCGGGCGCCAACGGGCGATAGCTGCCCGGCGATTCGCGTTCGGCGGCGACGCGGTTCGCATGATAATCGGCGATCGCGGCAAAGCGCGTCTCGGCGGTCGCGTCGCTGCGGTGGCCGCGCAGCACCGGGGTCGCGGGTTCGATATGGTCGAACAGCGTCGCCAGCCGCTCCTCGAACAATGGCAGCCAGTGGTCCATGCCCGCCTGTCGCCGTCCGTCGCTGACCGCCTGATACAGCGGGTCGCTGGTCGATTGACCGCCGAACAGGTCGCGGTAGCCCGAGCGGAAGCGCTTGATCGTATCCTGATCGAGCAGCGTCTCGGCGGCTGGAAGCAGTTGCAGCGCCTTGGCGGGGCCCAGGCTGCGCTGGTCGGCGGGGTCGAAGCGACGGATACTTTCGATCTCGTCACCGAAAAAGTCGACGCGCAGGCCGGTCTCCTCGCCCGCGGGAAACAGGTCGAGGATGCCGCCGCGCACCGCAAACTCGCCCTGATCGGCGACGGTATCGACGCGGCTGAAGCCGTTCGAGATGAGCAGTTCGGCGAGCGCGTCGCGGTCGATCCGTTGCCCCGCCGCCAAGGTGGTCGCGAGCTGGCGGATGCGGAAGGGGGTGAGCGTACGCTGGGTGATCGCGGCGACGGTGGTCAGGATCAGCTCGCCGCGTTTCGCGGGCTGTTGCAGCGCCGACAGCGTCGCCAGCCGGTCGGCGCTGACCCGCATCGACGGCCCGGCGCGGTCATAGGGCAGGCAGTCCCATGCCGGGAAGCGATAGATGATGAGATCGGGCGCGAAAAAGGGCGCGGCGTCGGCGATCGCCTGCATCGCCGCATCATCGGTTGCGACATAGACCAGCCTCTTGTCGCTGGCGCGCGCCAGATCGGCGAGCAGCAGCGGCAAAAACCCGTCGGCGGCGCGCGCCAGCGTCAGCGGCGCCGCTGCTGATCCGATCGCGGCGAAAATATCGGCGGCGGGGATCGTCATGGCAGCGGGATATAGTCCAGGCGGCGCATCGCGGCGATCAGGTCGGGGCGGTCCAGATGCGCGGGCGGCTCGCCGGTGCCCAGCGCCCAGGCCATGATGTCGACATCGTCCTCCTCGACGACAATTTCGTACCAGGCGATCTCTTCCTCGCTCCAAGTCGCGGCGTAGCGATCGAAAAAGCCGCCAATCATATAATCGGCCTCGCGCGTGCCGCGGTGCCAGGCGCGGAATTTCAGCCGTTTGAGGCGGTCGGTCATCTGTTTCTCTTTCCCTTCTCCCTCGACGGGAGAAGGATACGGAGCCTTGCCGCTTTGCGGCTAGGCGAAGTTGGATGAGGGTGAGCGCTCGCATGGCGAGCGCGCGCTTGCTTTGCAAGCGCAACCCCTCACCCGCTGCGACTAACGGACAAGCCCGTAAGTCTCGCCGCCCTCTCCCGCAAGGGGAGAGGGATGGTGCAAGTTGGCACCCCGCGCTACACAAACGTCACCCATGCGACCCGAAATCCTCAATCCGCTCTTTGCCGCGCTCACCGACCTGAAGGGCGTCGGCCCGCAGCTGGCCAAGCCGCTCACGCGGCTGGGGCTGGAGCGTGTTGTCGATGTGCTGTTTCACCTGCCGACGGGATTGATCTCGCGTTTTCCGGTCGACCGGCTCGACGAAGCGCAGGCGGGGCAGACGATCATCGTCGACCTGACCGCACAGGACTATCGCCCGGGCCGCAGCCCGCGCGCGCCGTTTGGGGTCGAGGCGTTCGACAATGCGGGCGATCATGTCCGGCTCGTCTATTTCGGACGGACCTCGGGCCTCGCGCGCAAGCTGTTCCCGCTCGGAGAGAAGCGCCGCGTATCGGGGCGGCTCGACCTCTATGGCGAGATGCGCCAGATCGTCCATCCCGATCAGGTCGTCGAGCCGGGCGACGCGGCGGGGATCGCGATCCACGAACCCGTCTATCCGCTGACCGAAGGACTCACCAACGCGCGGTTGTCGCAGCTGGTTGAAATCGCGCTCGAACGGCGACCCGAACTTTCCGAATGGATCGACGGGGCGTTGCTGACGATGCGCAGCTGGCCCGCCTGGCGCGACGCGCTGACGCGCGCGCACGCCAGCCCGCAGGACGCCGCGGCGCACGACCGGCTGGCCTATGACGAGATTTTTGCCAGCCAGGTCGCGCTGATGCTGATCCGCGAGGGGTTGCGCAAGCGCAAGGGTCGGCCGGTGGTCGGGGACGGGCGGCTGACCAATGCGCTGCGGCTGCCGTTCGGGCTGACCGGCGCGCAGGAGCGGGTGGGGCGCGAGATTGCCGCCGACATGGGCCGCGAAACCCCGATGCTGCGGATGCTGCAGGGCGATGTCGGGTCGGGCAAGACGCTGGTCGCGCTGCGCGCGATGCTGGCGGCGGTCGAGGCGGGGACGCAGGCGGTGCTGCTCGCCCCGACCGAGATTTTGGCGCGCCAGCATTTCGCGACCTTGCAGGCGATGCTCGCCGGACTGCCGGTGAACATCGCGATCCTGACCGGGCGCGACAAGGGGCGGGTGCGCGAATCGACGCTGATGGGGCTGGCCGACGGCAGCATCGACATATTGGTCGGCACCCATGCGATTTTTCAGGATGCGGTGGCGTATCGCGATCTGGCGCTGGTGGTCGTGGACGAGCAGCACCGCTTCGGCGTCGCGCAGCGGTTGATGCTCACCCAGAAAGCCGCGCGGCCGCCGCACCTGCTGGTGATGACCGCCACCCCGATCCCCCGCACGCTGCAACTGGCCAATCATGGCGAGATGGATGTGTCGCGGATCGACGAGATGCCGCCGGGGCGCACGCCCGTCGATACGCGCGTCGTCTCGGTCGACCGGCTCGACGAAGTGGTAGGCGGGTTGGAGCGCCATCTGGCGACGGGGGCGCAGGCCTATTGGGTCTGCCCGCTCGTCGCCGAGAGCGAGACGAGCGAGCTCGCCGCCGCCGAGGACCGCGCGGCGCTGCTGCGCGAGCGGTTGGGCGCCGATCGTGTCGGACTGGTGCACGGGCGGATGAAAGGGCCGGACAAGGATGACGTCATGGCGCGGTTTCAGGCCGGCGACATCGGGGTGCTGGTCGCGACGACGGTGATCGAGGTCGGCGTCGATGTTCCCGCCGCGAGCCTGATGATCGTCGAACATGCCGACCGCTTCGGCCTGGCGCAGCTCCACCAGCTGCGCGGGCGGGTCGGGCGCGGCGCCGCGAAATCGGTGTGCCTGTTGCTGCGCTCGCAGAACCTATCCGAAACCGCGCGCGAGCGGCTGGCGCTGATGCGCGAGACCAATGACGGGTTTGTGATTGCCGAGAAGGATCTGGAACTGCGCGGCGGCGGCGAACTGCTCGGGCTCAAGCAGTCGGGCGACGCCGATTACGGGCTGGCGAGCGCCGAGCAATTGGTGCGCCTGTTACCCGTGGCGCACGATGATGCGCGGCTATTCGTCGAGCGCGACGGCGGGATGGACGGCGCGCGCGGCGAGGCGGTGCGCCACTGCCTCTATCTGTTCGAGCGCGATGCGGCGGTGCCGCTGCTCAGGAGTGGTTAGTTCACATCCGCCCGCGCGCCCATGGCGCGGATCATCGGCAGATAATCTTCGACCGCGATCGACTTGTCGAACTGCACACCGGTCTTGCCGCCCAATGACCACACAACCTTTGCCGCGGTGCGGCCGATGATCGGCATGCGGAACACGACCAGGTCGCCGGGTTCCAGCCCGCGCTCGAACCGCATCAGCAGACCGTCGGCGCTGATGTTGACGCAGGTGCACATTTCCTGCCGCCCGTCGGGCATGACGAAGGGCAGGCGGACATAGACGTCGCTACGCGGGGCGATCCGCTGGTCGAGCCCGACATAATGGGCCTTGCTGGTGTCGATCTTGCGCATTTTTGTGGACCTTTGTGGTTTGGGCATGACGATCCACCGGAATGCTGAAAATTGGGTAAACGCGTTTCTGCGCCTTACCGCGTCACAAGGCCATGTTTTTTCGCGCCCAGGCTCAGCGGCACGGGATGGGCGGCGGGCAGGATGCGATACTGCGGGTCGCGAACGACGACGCCATCGACCTTGACCGCGCCCTCGTCGAGCTTGCGCCGCGCCTCCTTATTCGACGCCGCAAAGCCCAGCTCGCGCAGCGCATCGACGACGCTGATTCCTTCGGCGGGCGCGACAGCCTGCGGCAGGTCACCACCAATCTGCCCCTTTTCAAAGGTTTGCGCGGCGGTCTCGGCGGCGGTCTGCGCGGCATCGGCGCCGCGGCACAGCGCGGTGGCTTCGTTCGCGAGGATCTTCTTCGCCTCGTTGATCTCGGCGCCGCCCAGTGCTTCGAGCCGCGCGATCTCGCCCATCGGCAGGTCGGTGAACAGCTTGAGGAAGCGGCCGACATCGCGGTCGTCACAATTGCGCCAGAACTGCCAGTAGTCAAAATGGGACAGTTGTTCGGGATTAAGCCAGACCGCGCCGGCGGCGGTTTTGCCCATTTTGGTGCCCGCCGCGGTGGTCAGCAGCGGAGTCGTCAGCCCGTAAAGATCGGCGCCGTCCATGCGGCGGCCCAGCTCCATGCCGTTGACGATATTGCCCCACTGGTCCGACCCGCCCATCTGGAGCCGGACGCCCATCACTTTCGACAGATGGCGGAAATCATATCCCTGCAGGATCATGTAATTGAATTCGAGGAAGGTCATCGGCTGTTCGCGCTCAAGCCGCAGCTTGACCGAATCGAACGTCATCATCCGGTTGATCGTGAAATGGGTGCCGACTTCCTGCAGCAATTCGATGTAACCGAGCTTGCCGAGCCACTCCTGGTTATCGACCATCACGGCGTCGGTCGGCCCGTCGCCAAAAGTCAGGAATTGCTCAAAGATGCTGAAGATCGACGCGATGTTCGCGGCGATCGTTTTGTCGGTCAGCATCTTGCGGCTTTCGTCGCGCCCCGTCGGGTCGCCGATCCGCGTCGTTCCGCCGCCCATCAGCACGATCGGCTTGTGCCCCGTCTGTTGCAGGCGGCGCAGCATCATGATCTGGACCAGGCTGCCGACGTGCAGCGACGGCGCGGTCGCGTCGAACCCGATATATCCCGGGACGACCTGTTTCGCCGCAAGCGCATCGAGCCCTTCCGCGTCGGTCATCTGGTGGATATAGCCTCGCTCGTCGAGCAGGCGCAGCAGGTCGGATTTGTGGTTCGTCATAGCGGGCGGGCGCTTAGCATGGGGTTCGGGATTTGAATAGCATTCGCACAGCGCTGATCTGCCATCCCGATACCCCCGCGCGCGCGGTGGACGCGATTGCGGTCGAGATCATCCTGTCGTTCGACGACGGGTTCGCGCTCAATTTCATCGTCGACGGCCGCATTGCCGATATCGTGCTGCCGCCGGGCGACGGCCAGCTCGTCATTGCCGACAGCGCCACCGACGGCTTGTGGCAGGGCACCTGTTTTGAGGCGTTCCTGACCGAAGAGGGGCAACCCGACTATACCGAGTTCAATTACGCCCCCGACGGCCGCTGGGCCTGTTACCAGTTCGACGATTACCGCTCGCTGCTCCGCTCCGACGAGCTCGCGCCTTGGGACATGGCCGCCGAACGCAGCGCCACCCGCTATGCGCTCCGCATCGAGCCGGGGATTTTCCCCGACACCGGATCGAAACTCGCGCTGTCCGCAGTGATCGAGGAACTGGACGGCACGAAAAGCTATTGGGCGCTGGCGCATCCTCCGGGAAAACCCGACTTTCATCATCCCGATTGCTTTGCGCTGACGCTTGCGGCACCGGGCGCAGCATGACGATGAAATTCGGTATAGATCGCCTGCTCGCCGATCCCGCGCTCCGCGCGCCGCTCTCCGGAAAGCGCGTCGCCTTGCTTGCGCATCCGGCGTCGGTGACGGCGGACCTGACGCACAGCGTCGACGCGCTCGTCGCGGCGGGGGTCAACCTCACCGCGATTTTCGGGCCGCAGCACGGGGTGCGCGGCGACCTCCAGGACAATATGATGGAGTCGCCCGACTTCACCGATCCGACCCACGGTGTGCCGGTGTTCAGCCTGTATGGCGAGGTCCGGCGCCCAACCGGCCAGTCGATGCACACCTTCGACGTGATGCTTGTCGACCTCCAGGATCTCGGTTGCCGCATCTACACCTATGTCACCACGCTGCTCTATATTCTAGAAGCAGCGGCGCAGCACTGCAAAGCCGTCTGGGTGCTCGACCGCCCGAACCCCGCGGGGCGTCCGGTCGAAGGAACCTTGCTCCGTCCGGGCTGGGAAAGCTTCGTCGGCGCAGGGCCGATGGCGATGCGCCACGGCCTCACGATGGGCGAAATGGGGCGCTGGTTCATCCGTCACTTCGGCCTCGACGTCGATTACCGGGTGATCGAGATGGACGGGTGGCAGCCGGACGGACCGGGCTTTGGCTGGCCCGCCGACCGGGTGTGGATCAATCCCAGCCCGAATGCCGCGAACGTCAATATGGCGCGCGCCTATGCGGGCACGGTGATGGTCGAGGGCGCGACGCTCAGCGAGGGCAGGGGCACTACCCGCCCGCTCGAACTGTTCGGCGCCCCCGACATCGATGCCAGGTCGGTGATCGCCGAAATGCACCGCCTGGCGCCCGAATGGCTCGCCGGATGCAGGCTCCGCGATATCTGGTTCGAACCGACCTTTCACAAACATATGAAAAGGCTCAACAACGGCGTGTTCATCCATGCCGAGGGCGATTGGTACGACCATGCGGCGTTCCGGCCGTGGCGTGTCCAGGCGCTGGCGTTCAAGGCGATCCGCTCGCTCTGGCCCGATTATCCCATCTGGCGCGGCACCGATTTCCAGTATGAATATACCGACAATGTCCTCGCAATCGACGTGATCAACGGCTCGCCCTTGCTGCGCGAATGGGTCGACGATGCGGGCGCCGCCCCCGCCGATCTCGACGCGCTGGCGCTGCCCGACGAGGCGGCGTGGCAGCGCGACATCGCCGATCTGCTGATTTATCCCTGAGGCGCTCTTGGCCGCTGGACCAGACTGACCAGCACGAACGAAATGATCATCAGCAGGTACCAGCTGCCGAGCTTTTCCAGGCCGACCATGTGCCAGCCGTCGTCCTGGCTCGGATAGGTCCACGCGCGCGCGAACGTCCCGATATTTTCGGCGAACCAGATGAACAGGGCGACGAGCCCCCAGCCGACGAGCAGCGGCATGCGGCGGTGGACGTGGAGCGGGCGGAACCACACCTGGCAGCGCCAGAACAGCAGCGCGGTCGCCGCGAACAGGAACCAGCGGATGTCGTAGGTCCAGTGATGCGCGAAGAAATTGACATAGATGGCGGCGGCGAGCGCATAGCTCGTCCAGACGGGCGGGTAACCTGTGTAGCGGAAATCGAAGATGCGCCACACCCGCGCGATATAGCTGCCGACCGCGGCATACATGAAGCCCGAGAACAAGGGCACCGCGCCGATGTGGAGTAGGCTCGCCTCGGGATATTGCCACGATCCCGCGGCGGTCTTGAACAGCTCCATCACCGTGCCGACGATGTGAAAGATCAGGATGACGAGCGCTTCCTTCGGCGTTTCCAATCGAAAGGCGAGCATGCCGAACTGGATCAATATCGCGCCGACCGTAATCGCGTCATAGCGGTGCAGCGGCGCATCGTCGGGCCAGAACAGGTGCGTGCCGAGCAACAGCGCGAGCATCAGGCCGCCGAACAGGCACGCCCACCCCTGCTTGAACCCGAAAACGAGGAATTCGAGGAACCAGCCGCGCGGTCCGGACTCGACCGCCATCGCCTCCAGTCGCATCCGGACGGCGTGGAAACGCGACTGGCCGCGCGGCGCATCAGACATGCACGGCGACCCACGCGATCAGCATCGCGGCGGGCAGCAGCAGCGCCTGCGCCAGGACCGTCCCGGCAAGCCGGCTGAGCGAAATGAAGGTGATCGCGCGGCGAAACTCCGCTTCATCGACTTTGCCCTCGACCGCATCATCGGTCATCACCGACAATTGCGGGTCGATGAAAGCGAACAGCAGGATCGTCGCAAAGCCGTTGATCAGCGCCGAGAGCTGCGACGCGGTGACGCGGAATTCGGGGGCGAGATAGCCCGCGTAAAGCGACGCGACGACGCCGACGGCGAGCAAGGACTGCGCGAGGCAGTTGGCGATCAATACGCCCCAGCTGATCCCTTTCGGCATCTTCCAGCTTTTGAGATGCGCCAGACGGGGCAGGGTGAGCGAGCGCCACAGGGTTCTGAGGCCGCTCGGGCTTGCCGCCTTCAGCGCCAGCCGCGTGGTCGACCGGTTGTCCTGATACCAGCCGATCGCGGCCGCGAACATCCGCTGCCCCGTCGGGACGAGCAGGATGCCGATCAACGTCGCAACGCTCGCCGCCGCGAGCACCAGCTGCATGTCGACAAACAGCTGGCCGCCGCTCCCGTCGTGGATGCGCGTTTCGATCCGCTTGGCGAGGAAGGGGCCAAGGAAGCTGTTCGACGTGCGCGAAAACAGCACCAGGATGTTGAACAGCGCGAACGACATCGCAATCCGCCGCGTCCGCACCCCCGCGATCCGCGCCGCATAGGCCAGCGCCCCGATCAGGTTGATGAAGCCGGTGAGCAGCAGGATGGTGACGAGGGGGAGGTCGAACATCACTGGCTCTTAGCGCACGATAATCGACATAGAAATCGTCATCCCGGCGAAGGCCGGGATCTCACCGGTGCGTTGCAGCAAGAGGTCGAGATCCCGGCCTTCGCCGGGATGACGAAGGAATTGGTCAATGCTTGCGCGTCAGCTCGCGCATCGCATCGTCGAGGCCCGCTAGGGTCAACGGGTACATGCGGTCGTTCATCAGCTGTTTGATGAGCTTCACCGACTGGGTGTAGCCCCAATGCGCCTCGGGCACCGGATTGAGCCACACCGCGGCGGGATAGACATGGGTGATGCGCTGGAGCCACACCGCGCCCGATTCCTCGTTGAAATGTTCGACGCTGCCGCCCGGATGGGTGATTTCATACGCGCTCATCGACGCGTCGCCGACAAAGATCACTTTGTAATCATGTCCATATTTGTGGAGGATGTCCCACATCTGGTGGCGTTCGGACCAGCGCCGCTTGTTATCCTTCCACACGCCTTCGTACGGGCAGTTGTGGAAATAGAAGAATTCGAGGTTCTTGAACTCGGTCGTCGCGGCGCTGAACAATTCTTCGCACAGCTTGATGAACGGATCCATTGACCCGCCGACGTCGAGGAAGAGCAATAGCTTCACCGCGTTGCGCCGCTCGGGGCGCATCTTGATATCGAGCCAGCCCTGGCGCGCGGTGCCGTCGATCGTGCCCGGAATGTCGAGCTCGTCCGCCGCACCCTCGCGCGCGAATTTGCGCAGGCGGCGCAGCGCGATCTTGATGTTGCGGGTGCCGAGTTCCTTGGTGTTGTCGAGATTCTGGAACTCGCGCTTTTCCCAGACCTTCAGCGCCCGCTTGTGCTTGCTCTCGCCGCCGATCCGCACGCCTTCGGGATTATAGCCCGAATTGCCGAAGGGCGAGGTGCCGCCGGTGCCGATCCACTTGCTGCCGCCCTCGTGGCGCTTCCGCTGTTCCTCGAGCCGCTCCTTCAGCGTCTCCATGATCTTGTCCCAGTCGCCCAGCGATTCGATCGCCGCCATTTCCTCGGGCGTCAGGAATTTCTCCGCGACCGCCTTCAACCAGTCGGCGGGGACATCGACCGGGTTCTGGCCATAGTCCGAGATGATGCCCTTGAAGACCTTGTTGAACACCTGGTCGAAGCGGTCGAGCAGGCCTTCGTCCTTCACATAGATCGCCCGGCTGAGATAATAGAATTGCTCGGGGCTGCGGTCGATCACCTCGCGGTCGAGCGCCTCGAGCAGCATCAGATGCTCTTTCAGGCTGGCGGGAATGCCCGCGGCGCGCAGCTCGTCGAGGAAGCCGAAAAACATGGGGGAGGCGTATCGCGTCGCGGCGCGGGGTGCAATCCCTTTACGTAAACGGAAAGTGGGACGCGATCCGATATGGCACGTAGTTGCCGCGCCGTCGCGGCGCGGCATGGTTGATCGAGCGGCGAACGCACCGGTTCGCCTGAGCGAGGCAGCGATGATGATTTATCGGGCGATCTTGGGCGTGGCACTCGCTTGCTTGCTGCTGGTGTCGCCGGGTTCTGCGTTTGCAGAGCCGTCCATTCCGACGCCGGGCGAGCGGTTCGTTCCGATGTCGGACGGGTCTTCGCTGTACGTCAAGATCGCGGGCGAGGGGCCGGTCTGCATGCTGGTGCACGGCGGTCCGGGCCAAGGCAGCCTTTCGACCGAAAAAATGGGGTTCGATGCACTCGAACGGCATTTGACGGTCGTTTACGTCGATCAACGCGGTTCAGGGCGGTCGCCCGATGCCGACGATTATAGCCTGACGCGCATCACGCGTGATTTTGAAGAGGTTCGTCGGGCCATCGGGGTCGATAGCATGTGTCTCATCGCGCACTCCTTCGGCGGGATCCTGGCGCTGGATTACGCCCGCACCCACCCCGATCGCGTGACGGCGCTCGTGCTCGCGAACGCCACCCTGCATTTTCTTGGCCCGTATAACAGTCGGATGCAGATTGAATTCGCCAATGATCTCTTGGGTGGACAGGCTGCTACAGCGCCGCCGGGCGATGACCCGGCGGCGCTCGAAACGGCGTTGAACGAAGCACGCGCAGCGGTGATGAAAAATGGTCTCGGCTACCGGTTCCTGACCCGCGATCTGGACGCCATCAAGCGGATGGGGGCAATCGACGCGAGCTATCCGCGCAGTCGCGGATTTGGTCGTGCCCTGTTCGACCGGCGGCAAGACCATCGCGAATATTTTGTCGATCATGCCCCGCTCTCACAGCGGATTCCGCATCCCGTCCTCGTCATCAGCAGCCGGGAGGATTATGCGGTCGGCCCCGACGAGTATCGACGCTTCGCCTTCCCCTGCCAGCGCACCATGGTGCTGGATGGCGGCCACATGTCCTATCACGAGCAAACACCAGCGTTTACGGCAGCGATCGCGCGCTTCATGCGGACGGTGACGGTCGCTCGCGGCAAGCCACCCGCCGGTCCCGATGCCTGCGACAAAGGCCCTTGATCCCAGCGCTAAGCGACCCATTGACCCCGCGTTAACCATTGTCGCGCATAGCGTTGCGATCAATTCGACGTGGGTGGCGCAATGAAATTCGAATCAATCAATCCGGCAGCCCCGATGCTCGACCAGTCGGTGGCCAGCGACTGCGGCGAACTCGCCGTCGGGTGCAGCGAAGCCGCGGGGCGCATCAAGCGCGCGACCGACCATATGGATCGGCAGGTCGAGGAACTCGGGCGGCTGGAAGAATATGTCGTCAGCCTCGAATCCGACCAGCGCCAGATCGCCGATTCGACCGATGAAGCCAAGATTCTCTCGGCGCGCGCGTGCGAACAACTCGACGCCGGCGCCGAGCGCGTCAACGCCGCGGTCACCGAATTTCGCTCGGTCATCGACCTCGTCGCGCGGCTCGGAACGCATGTCACCAATTTTGCCGCGGTGATGGAACAGGTGCAGCAGGTCAGCCAGTCGATCGAATCGATCGCCAAGACGACCAACATGCTGGCGCTCAATGCCGCGATCGAGGCCGAGCGCGCCGGCGACGCCGGGCGCACCTTTGCCGTTGTCGCGGCCGAGGTCAAAAAACTGGCGCAGAACACCCGCGGCGCCACCGACGAAATCCGCCGCAGCATCGGCAGCCTGGCCGCCGAAGCGGGCGGGCTGGTCGCCGAAATTCAGACTGGGGTCGAACAGTCGAGCCGCGCCGAGGCGCAGTTCGAAACGATCACCGATGCGCTGCACGACGCGACCCATCTTGTGGCGCTGCTCGACGATCAGAGCGACCGCATCGCGCAAAGCTCGGCGATGGTCCACGCCAATGGCGCCAAGGTGCGCGAGGCGGTCGACCGTGTCGTCGGGTCGGTGCGCGACAATCGCGCGACGCTGGAAGACACCCGCAGCTCGATCCTGTCGATGGAGCATGTGTCGAACCGGATGTTCAATGCGGTCATCTCGGCGGGGGTCAGCCCGCAGGATTCGGCGATCGTCGAACTCGCCGCGCGCGTCCGCGACAAATTTGTCGCGATTGCCGAACGCGCGCTCGCCGCGGGCGACCTGACGATGGAACAATTGTTCGACACCAATTATGTCCGCGTCCCGGGGTCGAACCCCGAACGCTTCCGCACCACGTTGTGCGACTGGGCCGATGCGAATTGGCGGCCGCTGTTCGACAAGGTCGTCGCCGAGCATCCCGAAGTGAAGATGTCGTCGGCGGGCGACATGAACGGCTTTTTGCCGACCCACATCACCGATTGCTCGCGCGCGCCGACCGGCGATGTCGCGCATGACACCGCCTATTGCCGCAACGGCCGCATTCTGCTCGACGATACCGACAAGGCGGCGAAGCGCAGCACCGCGCCCTTTTTCATGGCGGTCTACCGCCAGGAAGGCGACGGCACCAATTTCGTCACCGTCCGCAACGTCTATACGCCGGTGGTGATCAATGGTCGCCGCTGGGGCGATGTCGAGGTCGCCTACCAGCTCTGACGCGCGCCGGCAGCTGGTTCAGCTTTGTGGAGCCGGCGGCACCGGCGGCTGCGCGCCATATTGTGCGATGCCGTCCGGCCACCTGGCCCAGGCGGGCGCCTCATCGGTCCAGATGACAGTATCCGGCGTCAGCCCGTGCGGTTCGTCGATCGCGCCCAGCCGCACGACCCGAAACTCCGGCCGTGCCGACGAATGGGCGAACAGCTGGGTACCGCATTCGCCGCAGAACCCCCAGCTCAGCCTGTTGCCGCTGGCTGCAATGCGATCCTTCCAAGTAACTGCGCCCGCGCAGCTGATCGCGTCGGTCGGAAAGATCGCGTTGGCGGTCGCATGCCCCGCGGCCAGCTGCTGGCAATGGCGGCACCAGCACTGGCGCACCGCGACAGGTTCGGCTGTAACCGTGATGCGCACGGCGCCGCAGGCACAGCCGCCGCGATAGGCCATGGCGGATCAGCTGCCCTGGCGCCGCGCCATGAACGCGAGCTTCTCGAACAGCATCACATCCTGCTCGTTCTTCAGCAGCGCGCCGTGGAGCGGCGGGATCGCCTTGCCGACGTCGCGGTTCTGAAGCACCTCGAGCGGCATGTCTTCGTTGAGCAGCAGCTTCAGCCAGTCGATCAACTCGCTCGTCGACGGCTTTTTCTTGAGCCCCGGCACCTCGCGCACTTCGTAAAAGATGTCCATCGCCCGGCTGACCAGCGTCTTCTGGATGCCGGGGAAGTGGACCTCGACGATCGCCGCCATCGTGTCGCGATCGGGAAATTTGATATAGTGAAAGAAACAGCGGCGCAGGAACGCGTCGGGCAGTTCCTTTTCGTTGTTCGAGGTGATGACGACGATCGGGCGTTCCTTTGCGGTGATCGTCTCGTCGGTCTCGTACACATGGAACGCCATGCGATCGAGTTCCTGGAGCAAATCGTTCGGGAATTCGATGTCCGCCTTGTCGATCTCGTCGATCAGCAGGACGGGCAGCTTTTCGGACGTGAATGCCTCCCACAATTTGCCCTTGCGGATGTAATTGCGGATGTCGTGGACGCGTTCCTCGCCCAGCTGGCCGTCGCGCAGCCGCGCCACCGCGTCATATTCGTACAGCCCTTGCTGCGCTTTCGTGGTCGATTTGATGTTCCAGGTGATCAGCGGCGCGTCGAACGCTTTCGCGATTTCCTCGGCCAGCACGGTCTTGCCGGTGCCGGGTTCGCCCTTTACCAGCAGCGGGCGGCGCAGCAGCGTCGCGGCGTTGACCGCGACCTTCAGGTCGTCGGTGGCGATATAGGCGCTGGTGCCATCAAAGCGCATCGGCTCATCTTTCCCTTAACGTGAACGTCAAGCAGGCATAGCGGGGGTAGGGGGAGGGTGCAAGCCGAAGGCGTCGCCCCCGCGAAGGCGGGGGCCGCTGTCGGAATAGAACTGCCTGTCGGAGTTAGTGCGACAATGGCCCCCGCCTTCGCGGGGGCGACGGCTCAGGTCGCCCGACTCGCGGCGCGCGCCGCCATCAGGTCCCACAGCCCGCGGTGCTGCGCGATCAGCTGCTGCGCGCCGAACATCATCGCGCGTTCGACCGCCGGGCTGTCCGCCACGGTCCCGGCCAGTCGCGCGGTATCGCGCAGGTCGGGCAGGGCGCAGGTCGGCGGGGTCATGTCGAGCCGCTGGGCGCTGATGTCGAGCAGGACGCGGATCGTTCGCCAGTCGAGCGTCAGCGCAATCGCGGCGCCGACCGCGCAGCCGTGGCGATCTGAGTCGGACAGCATGTCGATCGCCTTGCGCTGCGCGGCGACCGCGGCTTCGCATTGCGCCTGGCCTTGCGTGCTCGGCACCGGTCCGACCGCAGACGCGACCTTGGACAAAAAGGCGCGTTCCTGCGTGAACGCCGCGGCGGCTTCGTCCATCCATTGCCGCGTTGCCGGGTCGACCGCCTTGCGCGCGGCATTGTCGATGACCCCGGGGTGGCGGCCGTGCAGCAGGCACAGGAAATGGACGGCATCGGCCAGGTTGCGCATCGCGTCCGGCCCGCTCGACAGCGCGCCGGCGCGGACGTGCGGATGCGCGCCGGTGCCGTCGCTGGCGACCAGCGCATCGAGCATTTCGGCGGCACCGCGCGGCTGCAGCTGGGGCTGGGTCGACTGGGTCAACGCTTGTTCCTCGCCTGGGGCCGGGCCGCAGGCGGCCGGGCTGGTGTTTTCAACGGCCTGTCATAGGACAACGTCGTAAACGTCACGTTTATGGGCGAGGCCGGAATTGCGCCGCTCCTGTTTCACTCCGGCACAGACGGGAGGGTCAGGACGCACTAATTGCGCGATCGAAGTTTGAAGCGATTTTGCTCAGGGCGAGGAGGAAAGGCGCAGAGATATGTCGATATCTCAAGACTTTCTGACGAAGCCATGGGCAAAATCGGTCAAATCCCGCAGGGACGCCGAAATGGCTCGAACGTGCAATTAGCGCGTCCTGACCCTAAGGAACCGGCAAGCCCCGGGGAAGGCTTGCCGGTTCCATCGATGGGGCCGATGCGGCGCCATCGGCGCGAAAATCCCGGACGAGGGGGAGAGAGGGAGTGTCCGGAACCGTTCGCTCAAGCTGCGAGGGCAAACTCCTCGGCCTGGTCTTCGCGCGGCGCGCTGTCGGCCGCAGTGGTCAGCATCGGTGCGGCGGCATTCGCCTTGGCGGGAAACAGCAACCGCGAAACCAGCACCACCGCGCCGAGCGCGAAATAGGCGATGAAGGTCTGCACCGGGAAGAAGAACAGCGGCGCGACAATCGCCAGCCGCAGCCACAGCGGGTTAAAGCCGAAATCCTGGCCCACGGCCTCGCAGATACCGAAAAACGTATCGCGACGACGGAAGAGATTGGTGGTGTCCGTATCCATTTTTTTCTTGTCCTCTTGGCTGCGGGTTCGTCCCCGTGTTTCTGACCCTTGCAAAGCAAAGGCTGTGCCAATTCTTCCGGTGCGCGCATTTCCAGGGCTTTTGCCAGCCGCGCCGACCGTTACGGCCTGCGCGTCACGGGATTCGATCCCATTGATCGGGAAATTACGCCAACCGATTGTCATTATGCTCATGGCGTGAAACTCGGGGAGGGGAGAGCGCCGCCCATTTGGGTGGCCGCAGGACATTTACAAGCTTTCAAAACATTACGGGCGCCTGGTTAGACCAAGCGCCCGTTCATTTCGACGAAGTGGGAGGTAGTTTTTTACTGGTCGAGGAAGCTGCGCATCTTGCGGCTGCGCGACGGGTGCTTCAGCTTGCGGAGCGCCTTTGCCTCGATCTGGCGAATGCGTTCGCGCGTGACGCTGAACTGCTGGCCGACTTCCTCCAGCGTATGGTCGGTGTTCATCCCGATGCCGAAGCGCATGCGCAGCACACGCTCCTCGCGCGGGGTCAGCGACGCCAGCACGCGGGTGACCGTTTCTTTCAGGTTCGATTGCACCGCGGCGTCGACCGGGATGACCGCATTCTTGTCCTCGATGAAATCGCCGAGGTGGCTGTCTTCCTCGTCGCCGATCGGCGTTTCGAGGCTGATCGGCTCCTTGGCGATCTTCATCACCTTGCGGACCTTTTCGAGTGGCATCGACAGCCGCTCGGCCATTTCCTCGGGCGTCGGCTCGCGGCCGCTTTCGTGGAGGAACTGGCGGCTGCACCGCACCAGCTTGTTGATCGTCTCGATCATATGGACCGGGATGCGGATCGTGCGTGCCTGGTCGGCGATCGAGCGGGTGATCGCCTGACGGATCCACCAGGTCGCATAGGTGCTGAACTTGTACCCGCGGCGATACTCGAATTTGTCGACCGCTTTCATCAGGCCGATATTGCCTTCCTGGATCAGGTCCAGGAATTGCAGGCCGCGGTTCGTATATTTCTTCGCGATCGAGATCACGAGGCGGAGGTTCGCCTCGACCATTTCCTTCTTGGCGATGCGCGCTTCGCGCTCGCCCTTCTGAACCATGTTCACGACGCGGCGGAATTCGGTCAGGCTCATGCCCGCAGCCTGCGCGATTTCCGAGATTTCGATGCGGATGCGATCGACAGCGCCCGCTTCGTTTTCGGCGAAGGCCGCCCATTTCTTGTCGATCCCCGCGACCTGGTCGAGCCAGTTTTCCTCAAGTTCGCGGCCGACATAATTGTCGAGGAACGCCTTGCGCGGCACCTTGTGACGCTCGGCAAGGCGCAGCATCTGGCCGCCGAGCGCGGTCAGGCGGCGGTTGTAGCTGTACAGCTGGTCGACCAGATATTCGATCTTGGTGCCGTGAAACTGCACGCTTTCGACCTGCGCAGTCAGTTCCTCGCGCAGCTTGTGATATTTCTTCTCCGACGCCGCCGGAAATTCGTCGCCCGACGACAAGGCTTCGAGCCGCGTTTCCTGCAGCTTCGAAAACGCCTTGAAGCTCTTGGTGATGTTCGCGAATTTTTCGAGCGCGTCGGGCTTCAGCAATTCTTCCATCGCGGCGAGGCTGAGCGTGTTGTCCTCCTCGTCCTCCTCGAAACTTTCGCGCTTGCCCGACGAGCTTTCGCCATCCTCGTCGTCGCCGTCGGCGGCGGGCTCTTCCTCGACTTCGTCCTCGTCCTTGAACGAGACGCCGGCGGTCTTTTCGCTGATCTCGCCGTCGTCCTCGGCGCCTTCCTCGTCGAGGTTTTCGGGCGCCGGGTCCTTCGACAGCATCGCTTCCAGATCGACGATCTCGCGCAGCTGCATGTCGCCGTTGTTCAGCGCGGTCGACCAGTCGATGATCGCGTTGAAGGTCAGCGGGCTTTCGCACAGCCCCAGGATCATCGTGTCGCGGCCCGCCTCGATCCGCTTCGCAATCGCGATTTCGCCTTCGCGGCTGAGCAGCTCGACCGCGCCCATTTCGCGCAGGTACATGCGCACGGGATCGTCGGTGCGATCGACCGTTTCCTTCTTCTTCTCGATCGCGGGGTTCGACACCGAACCGGTGCCGGCGCTGACGTCGATGTCGTCGTCGGTTTCCTGCTCGGCCTCTTCCTGCACATCTTCGTCGCTTTCGACGATGTTGATGCCCATGTCGGAAATCGCCGACATGATGTCCTCGATCTGCTCCGACGACATCTGGTCCTGCGGCAGCGCTTCGTTCAGCTCGTCATAGGTCAGGTAACCGCGCTTCTTGCCGCGCGCGATCAGCTTTTTGACATCGGCTTCGTTCAGGTCGATCAGCGGGCCGTCGGTATCGGCATCGGGTTCGGCGGCTGCGGTGTTCTTGGTGGCCATATATGTTCCTGCCAAAGGGGCGGTCGGTGGGTCAGCCCTGGCTGCTGTCGGACAGCGCGGCCAGGCGGCGGGTCAATTCTTTGTCCATTGCGAACAGCTTTTGCTGTCGCGCAAATCCTTCGTCGTCCATCGTGCGCTGGAACTCCGCGGTGGCTTCGGCGAGCCGGGCGCGGATTTCGGGCTGGGTCACCAGCACACCGATATATTCGTCAAGGTCGCGCAGCGCGATTTCACGCGCTGTATCAACCTCTTCGCCTTCAAGCCTGCGATTGAACGAGAAGTGCATTCCGTCGGCTCTGAGCAATGTCGTCGCCCTATTATACACTTTCATTGGCTCCAATATGGCAAGCAACCCCTCGCAATCAAGCCCTTCTTGGGCATTTGCGATGTCAAGCATCTGGCGCAGCAGTTCGGCGTCGCCGGGGTCGGCGATCGCAATGCGCGTCAGCGCCTCCTCGTGGCGCCGCATGGCAGCGGGATAGCGCAGCAATCCGGCGATCAGTGCCGCGGCATAATGACCGCCGATGCCGATCTTTCCGATCGAACGCGCTTCATCCACCGGTGGTTGCAGCCGGGGGTCGGGACCGAAGCGGCGCCCCCGTCCTCCGGATCCGCCACGCTGGGGCTGCGGCGCCCATGGCACGCGTTGTCCCCGCTCGGGCTGTTTGCGCGCGAACAGTGTGTCCAATCGCTCGCGGAACGCCTCGCGATAATGATGGCGGACATCGGCATCTTCGATCGCGTCGGCGTGCGCGAGCAGCCGGGTCTTGAGCGCGGCGCGCTCCTCGGGGGTAGCGAGCGATCCGGCGGCGACTTCATGCGCCCAGAGGCGTTCGACGAGCGGTTGGGCTCCGTCGAGCAAGGCGGTGAACCCCTCGGCACCGCGGACGCGGACGATATCGTCGGGATCCTGCCCGGCGGGGAGGGTCGCGAAAGCGAGGCTGAAACCCGGGCGGAGCAATGGCAGCGCGCGCATCGCGGCGCGCATCGCCGCTTTCTGTCCCGCCGCGTCGCCGTCGAAACACAGCACCGGCACCGGCACCATCCGCCAGATCAGCCCCAGCTGCGCCTCGGTCAGCGCGGTGCCGAGCGGGGCGACGGCGTCGGCGATCCCCGCCTCGGCGAGCGCGATGACGTCCATATAGCCCTCGACAACGATGATCCGGTTCGTCTGCCGCGAGGCGGGTGACGCCTTGTCGAGATTGTAGAGCGTGCGGCCCTTGTCGAACAAGGGCGTGTCGGGCGAGTTCAGATATTTGGGCTCGCCGTCGCCCAAGATGCGCCCGCCGAACGCGATCACCCGCCCGCGCGCGTCGCGGATCGGGATCATCAACCGCCCGCGGAAGCGGTCGTAAGGCTCCTTGTCGTCAACCGCGATCAGCATGCCGGACTCAACCAGCATCGCGGTCGGGAATTTCTTGAGCGCTTCCTTCAGCGCCGAGCGGCTATCGGGCGCCAGGCCGAAGCCGAACGCCTGGCGCGTCGCCTCCGAAATCCCGCGCTTCGCCAGATAGTCGCGCGCCGGGGCGCCGTTGCTGCTGCCCAGCTGCTGCGTGAACCAGTCGGCCGCCGCCTGCACGACATCGCGCAGGCTCGCCGCTTCCTCGGCCTTTTTCGCGGCGCGCGGGTCGGCGGCGGGCACCTCCATCCCGGCCTCGGCGGCCAGCTCCTTCACCGCATCCAAGAACGACAATCCGCGCTGGTCGGTCATCCAGCGGATCGCATCGCCGTGGGCGCTGCAACCGAAGCAATGATAGAAGCCCTTCTCGTCGTTGATCGTGAAGCTGGGCGTCTTTTCGTTATGGAAGGGGCAGCAGGCTTTATACTCGCGGCCCGCGCGGGTGACCTTGACCGTACGCCCGATCAGCGTCGACAGCGTTATCCGCGAGCGGAGTTCGTCCAGCCATTGCGGGGTGAGGGTCATATCCTTGATATGCCTTTGCGGACATCCGCCCGCAAGCAGGCGGGACGGGCGTGTCTCAGCTCAACGCCGCCTTCACCCACCCGCTCGCCTTGCTCATATCGAGCTCGGACCCGTGGCGTTCCTTCACCGCCGCCATCACGCGGCCCATATCCTTCAGGCTTTCCGCGCCCAGCTCCACCGCAATCGCCTTGATCGCGGCCTGCGCTTCCTCGTCCGACAGCTGCGCAGGCAGGAAATCCTCGATCACTACGACCTCGGCCGCCTCGATGTCGGCGAGTTCCTGCCGCCCGCCCTGTTCGTACATCGCGATCGATTCGCGGCGCTGCTTGACCATTTTCTGCAGGACGTCGGTGACCAGCACATCGTCGTCGGCCGGCGCGGTGCCGGTGCGCAGTTCGATGTCCTTGTCCTTGATCTTGGCCAGCATCAGCCGGATGGTGCCCAGCCGCGCCTTGTCGCCGGCTTTCATCGCGGCAACCTGCGCAGCCTTGATGTCATCACGAATCATACGTGTCCCCATGCGCTGCAAATTTTGGAAAGGCTCTCTCTAGCGCCAAGATTCCAAATTCGATAGCTTGTGAATCACTTTTTTGCTGCCTAGTTGATCGGCCGTTTAGCCCCCCGTCCGGAGCATGTTGAATGGCACCTGCCAACCCCTCTGCCGCGCCTGTTGCCCAGCCCGATGGCGCGACCGGCGTTCTCGTTCTCGCCGACGGCACCGTCCTGTGGGGCGTCGGTTACGGCGCCAGCGGCGCGGGTGTGGGCGAGATTTGTTTCAACACCGCGATGACCGGCTATCAGGAAATCCTGACCGACCCGAGCTATGCCGGCCAGATCATCACCTTCACCTTTCCGCACATCGGCAATGTCGGCGCGAACCCCGAAGATATGGAGCGTGACAAGCGCGCCGCGATCGGCTGCATCACCCGCGAGCTGCCGACCGCGCCCAGCAATTTTCGCAGCGTCCAGACGCTGCCCGAATGGATGGCGGCGCAGGGGCTGATCGGGCTTGCGGGCATCGACACCCGCGCGCTGACCCGCCGCATTCGCGACGGCGGGGCGCCGACCGGCGTCGTCGCGCACAGCCCCGAGGGCAAGTTCGACCTCGCCAAGCTGCTGATGCTCGCACAGGGCTGGCCGGGGCTGGAGGGCATGGACCTCGCCAAGACCGTCACCCGCGAACGCCAGGGCGCGTGGGACGCCGGGGTTTGGCATCTGGGTTCGGGCTATGACGTGTCGGACCACAAGCGCGCAGCCGATGCCGCGCCCCACGTCGTCGCGGTCGATTATGGCGCGAAGGACAATATCTTCCGCAACCTGGTCAAGGCCGGCGCGCGCGTCACCGTCGTCCCCGCCAAGACCAGCCTTGAGGAGATCGTCGCGCTGCGGCCCGCAGGCGTCTTCCTGTCGAACGGCCCCGGCGATCCCGCGGCGACGGGCGAATATGCGGTGCCGGTGATCAAGGGGTTGCTCGACCGCAATGTCCCGATCTTCGGCATCTGCCTCGGCCACCAGTTGCTCGCGCTCGCCGCGGGGGCGAAGACCGTTAAGATGCACCAGGGCCACCGCGGCGCGAACCATCCGGTCCAGCGCGTCGGCGGCGATTTCGCCGACGGGGTGGTCGAAATCACCAGTATGAACCACGGCTTCGCGGTCGACGCCGCGACGCTGCCGGGCGGCGTGGTCGAAACGCACAAGAGCCTGTTCGACGGATCGAACTGCGGCATCGCGATCACCGGCAAGAATGCGTTCAGCGTGCAATATCACCCCGAGGCGAGCCCGGGGCCGCAGGACAGCTTCTACCTGTTCGAGAAATTTGTGGGGGGATTGGCATGATCAGGACAATCGGCATCGGTATCGCCATCGCGCTTGCGGCATTGCCATCGGGGGTCGCGTCGCAGCAGAGGGTGACTTCCATGCTGCCCGCCGAACCCAAGACCATAACGGAAGTCGATATGGGCTGGGGAGGGTGCGAGGAGATCAAATATCTTTTCGTGGGCGTTTTGTTCGAGGACGCAAGCTACAGCGCAGGCATGGTGCGGCTCGCCGAGCAGGCTGCCGCCAATTACGCCCAACCCGGTGGTTTAAGGACTTTTGACAACGGCGACCGCTTTTTGCGCGGCTTGGAAGTCAAGGATTATGCGGGTCTGCAACGCTTTCTGAAATCGATCGACGACCCATTTAAAATGGACGTCATGATCGTCGCCATTCCTGCCGAAAAGCGGTTCGCGTCGTCTGCGGAGCAGATCGACGCGTGGAAGGAAATCTATATCTCGGACGTCGTCGAACTCGGCGCCAAGCCTTGCTCGGCGCGGAAATAGGACGGGGCATGGCAACCGCATCGAAAACCGACTTCCGCGCTCGGTTCGAGGCGCTCGCCGGCGATGCTGCGGCGAACCCTGAGCGCCGGGGCGCGGGGATGCGGTTCGACATCACCGGCGCGCGGCGGCTGCCCTATGAGACGGTGCAGCTCGCCGAGACGCACAAGAGCCTGTTCGACGGATCGAACTGCGGCATCGCGATCACGGGCAAGAAGGCGTTCAGCGTGCAATATCACCCCGAGGCGAGCCCGGGGCCGCAGGACAGCTTCTATCTGTTCGAGAAGTTTGTGGGTGGGTTGAAGTAATGGGTATTAGTTGGGCAGTTGTACCTGAAAACGATCAGGATCTTCATCGTCGTTACGACGTACTGAAGGATGCTGACGTTGTGCAAATGCTCCGAGATGATCCCCGCGATCTGGTCATTAGCGATCTACTTTATTATCACCCCAGCCCTTTCCCGATCTACGGTCAGATTGACGGAGGATTCAGTGTGCCGACCGTCCTCGCTCAGTTGGCCGTAGCCGACTTGGTCAGTGCAGGCTTTGTAAGTCGCAGGGATTCCGGCGAACTTGAATTGACCGAAGAAGGGCTCTCCTTCGCGGCTGCGCGACTTGAGAATGATCGCGGCTTCGCCGACGCCCTTGTCAGAGAGGGCGCGCCCCCGCACGCTTCGATCAGTCCCTCCTTGGCGTTAGCGCTGAAGCATCTCATTCTCCATGGAAGTGACTTGATCAGACATCACCTCAGGGACAGTTGAAGCGCTCTGCATACGCCCAAATTTAGTTTCCGGCCTATCAGGTCAGATTGAAATCGACGAAAGCCGATAATGCCCAAAAGAACCGACATCCAATCCATCCTCGTCATCGGCGCCGGCCCGATCGTTATCGGTCAGGCGTGCGAGTTCGACTATTCGGGGACGCAGGCGATCAAGGCGTTGAAGGAGGAGGGCTATCGCATCGTCCTCGTCAACTCCAACCCCGCGACGATCATGACCGATCCCGACCTGGCCGACGCCACTTATGTGGAGCCGATCACGCCCGAGATCGTCGCGAAGATCATCGCCAAGGAGCGCCCTGACGCGGTGCTGCCGACGATGGGCGGGCAGACCGCGCTCAACACCGCGCTGGCGCTGTTCAACGACGGCACGTTGACCAAATATGGCGTCGAGATGATCGGCGCCGATGCCGAGGCGATCGACAAGGCCGAGGATCGGCAGAAGTTCCGCGACGCGATGGACAAGATCGGGCTGGAAAGCGCGCGCAGCGGCGTCGCGCACACGCTCGACGAGGCGTTTGCGGTGCTCGAACGCACCGGGCTGCCCTCGATCATCCGTCCGTCGTTCACCTTGGGCGGCACTGGCGGCGGCATCGCCTATAACCGCGAGGAGTTCGAACAGATCGTCCGCGGCGGCCTGATCGCCTCGCCCACCACCGAAGTCCTGATCGAGGAATCGCTCCTCGGCTGGAAAGAATATGAGATGGAGGTGGTGCGCGACCGCAACGACAATTGCATCATCATCTGCTCGATCGAAAATGTCGATCCGATGGGCGTCCACACCGGCGACAGCATCACCGTCGCGCCCGCGCTGACGCTGACCGACAAGGAATATCAGATCATGCGCAATGCCAGCATCGCGGTGCTGCGCGAGATCGGGGTCGAGACCGGCGGGTCGAACGTGCAGTTCGCGGTCAATCCCAAGGACGGCCGCCTGATCGTGATCGAGATGAACCCGCGGGTGTCGCGCTCGTCGGCGCTGGCGTCGAAGGCGACCGGTTTCCCGATCGCCAAGGTCGCGGCAAAGCTCGCGGTCGGTTACACGCTCGACGAGATCATGAACGACATCACCGGGGTCACCCCCGCGTCGTTCGAACCGACGATCGATTATGTCGTCACCAAGATTCCGCGCTTCGCCTTCGAGAAGTTCAAGGGCGCCGAAGCGGTGCTGTCGACCGCGATGAAATCGGTCGGCGAGGTGATGGCGATCGGCCGCACCATCCATGAATCGATGCAAAAAGCGCTGCGCGGGCTGGAGACGGGACTGTCGGGCTTCAATTTCGTCGACCGGTTGAAGGGCGCGAGCCACGATCAGCTACGCAGCGAGCTGGCCAAGGCGACTCCCGACCGGCTGCTCAATGCGGCGCAGGCGATCCGCGAAGGACTGCCGCTGTCGGAAATCAACCGCATCGCGGGTTACGACATGTGGTTCCTCGAGCGCATCGCCGAGATTGTCGAGGCCGAGCAGCAGGTGTGCCGCGACGGACTGCCGCGCGATGCCGAAGGACTGCGCAAGCTGAAAGCCATGGGCTTTTCCGACAAGCGCCTCGCGTACCTCGCGCTCCAGTCGGCGAACCTGCAACCCGGTACCCGCCGCGCCACCGCGCGGGGCAGCGGGCTGATCCACGACGCGGTCAAGGCGATGACCGGCGGCGTCACCGAGATGGAGGTGCGCCAGCTGCGCCACAAGCTCGGCGTGCGGCCGGTGTTCAAGACGATCGACACCTGCGCCGCCGAATTTCAGGCGAAGACGCCTTACCTCTACTCGACCTACGAAGCCCCGACCTTTGGCGCGCCCGAATGCGAGGCGAACCCCAGCGATCGCAAAAAGATCGTCATCCTGGGCGGCGGTCCCAACCGGATCGGGCAGGGGATCGAGTTCGACTATTGCTGCTGCCACGCCTGCTTCGCGCTCGAAGAGGCGGGCTATGAAACCATCATGATCAACTGCAACCCGGAAACGGTGAGCACCGATTATGACACGTCGGACCGGCTCTATTTCGAGCCGCTGACCGCCGAGGATGTGCTGGAAATCCTGCACGTCGAGCAGTCGAAGGGCGAGCTGGTCGGCGTCATCGTCCAGTTCGGCGGCCAGACCCCGCTGAAGCTCGCGCAGGCGCTGGCCGAGGCGGGCATCCCGATCCTCGGCACCTCGCCCGACGCGATCGACCTTGCCGAAGACCGCGAACGCTTTGCGGCGCTGGTCAACAAGCTGAAGCTGAAACAGCCCGAAAACGGCATCGCGCGCAGCCGCGAGGAGGCGATCGCGGTCGCGACGCGCATCGGCTATCCGGTGTTGACGCGCCCGTCCTATGTGCTTGGCGGCCGCGCGATGGAGATCGTCGACGATCAGGCGCAGCTTGAAAATTATATCGAGACCGCGGTGCAGGTGTCGGGCGATTCGCCGGTGCTGATCGACCGCTATTTGCGCGACGCGATCGAGGTCGATGTCGATGCGCTGTGCGACGGCACCGATGTGGTGGTCGCGGGTGTGCTCCAGCATATCGAGGAAGCCGGGGTCCATTCGGGCGACAGCGCCTGTTCGATCCCGCCGTACAGCCTGTCGCCGGCGATCATCGCCGAAATCGAGCGCCAGACCGAAGCGCTGGCGCGCGCGCTCGACGTCCGCGGGCTGATGAATATCCAGTTCGCGGTAAAGGACGACGAGGTCTATCTGATCGAGGTCAATCCGCGCGCCAGCCGCACCGTGCCCTTCGTCGCCAAGGCCGTCGGTTCGCCGATCGCCAAGATCGCGGCGCGCGTGATGGCGGGCGAAAAGCTCGCCGACCTGCCCAGAATCAACCGCGACATCGCGCATGTCGCGGTGAAGGAGGCGGTGTTCCCCTTTGCGCGCTTCCCCGGCACCGATCCGGTGCTGTCGCCCGAAATGAAGTCCACGGGCGAAGTCATGGGAATCGACAGCAATTTCAACCTTGCCTTCGCAAAAGCGCAGCTTGGCGCCGGCGACCGGTTGCCGACCACCGGGCGCGTGTTCGTGTCGGTGAAGGACAGCGACAAGCCGCGCATCCTCGGCGCGGTGCGCCAGCTGACGGAGTGGGGCTGGAAGGTGATCGCGACCGGTGGCACCGCCGATTATCTGGCGTCCGCGGGGATCGAGGTCGAACGCGTCAACAAGGTCGCACAGGGCCGCCCGCATATCGTCGACCGGATCAAGGACGGCGACGTCCAGTTGATCTTCAACACCACCGAGGGCTGGCAATCGCTCCAGGACTCGCAGTCGATCCGCGCCTCGGCGCTCGCCGCCGACGTGGCCTATTACACCACTGCGGCGGGAAGCGATGCCGCAACCCATGCGATCGGGGCGCTGCGCGCGCACTCTCTTGAAGTAAAACCGCTTCAGGACTATTATTGAACGACCGCTCCACCTCCCCACATCGACGGACACAGCGGCTTGGCCGCCCGGCGACACTTTCGCCGGAGCGGAATTATTGACGAAGGACAAGATGATAATGGCTAGCGTTGAAAAGGTTCCGATGCTGCAGGAAGGCTATGAGAAGCTGAGCACCCAGCTCGCGGCGCTCAAGGCCGAGCGTCCGCTGATCGTCGATGCGATCGAGGAAGCGCGCGCGCATGGCGACCTTTCGGAAAATGCCGAATATCATGCCGCCAAGGAACGACAGGGCCAGGTCGAGGCGACGATCGGCGACCTCGAGGACAAGCTTTCGCGCGCGCAGGTGATCGATCCGACGACGCTGTCGGGCGACCGCATCGTGTTCGGCGCGACCGTGACCCTCGCCGACGAGGACGACAAGCCGGTGCGTTACCAGATCGTCGGCCAGGCCGAGGCCGACGCGAAGGACGGCAAGATCAGCTATAATTCGCCGCTCGGCCGCGCGCTGATCGGCCGCCGCGTCGATGACGAGGTCGAGGTCACCGTGCCCGCGGGCGACAAATATTATCTGGTGACCAAGATCGAATTCATCTGATGGACAAGCGCCGATGAAGCCGCAGGACGCGCCGCTGGTCACGGGCTATGCGCTCGCCTGCGTCGTCCTCCACATCCTGCTGGCGATCACCGGGTTCCAGATCGACGCGATCGTGCGCGCGGGATTTGTTCCCGCGCGTTTCGGGCATGACCTGATCCTGCCGCCGGGCGCGCTCGTTCCCTTCATGCTGACCCCGCTGTCGTCGGCCTTCCTCCACGGCGGGGTGCTGCATCTCGTCTTCAATGTCATCATCCTGCTGTTCGTCGGGCGCCAGCTCGAAGCGCCGCTGGGCGCGAAGGCGATGGCGGTGCTGCTCGTCGCCGGTGCCTATGCCGGGGCGCTGGCGCAATTTCTCTCCGATCCCGCCTCGGCGGTCCCGATGATCGGCGCCAGCGGCGCGATCTCGGCCCTGATCGCCGTGTTTGCGCTGATCTTCAGCCGCAGCCAGGCACCGGCGATCGGGCCGGTTCCGGCGCATTGGGTGCGCGCGCTGTGGCTCGCCGCGGCGTGGATCGGGCTCCAGCTGCTGATCGGCTTTGCGGGTGGCGGCGGTTTCGGCGCGATCGCCATCTGGGCGCATGTCGGCGGCTTCCTCGCCGGCCTTTTGCTCGCGCGCCCGCTGCTGCGCTGGCGCTTCGGCGCGCGCTAGCGCTCGGCGAGCAGCCCGCCTGCCAGCAGCATCGCGACGCGCACATCGATCCCGCACCCTTCGGCGCGTTTCGCGGCAACAAAATCGGCAACTTCCGCCAGCGGCACGCGGTGGACAACAATATCCTCGCTATCGACCCCGCCGCCGTCGCCGACCTTCACCAGCCCCGTCGCCACCAGCAGCGTGAAGCTCTCGCTGACCATCCCCGGCGAGCTGTAAAACTCCCCGACCGTCCGCCAACGGGTAGCCTGATACCCGGTCTCTTCTTCCAGCTCACGCTGCGCGGCACTTTCGTAACCTTCCGCGCTCCCGTCGTCACCGACCAGGCCCGCGGGCAATTCGAGGCACCGTATCTTGAGCGGCACCCGATATTGTTCGACCAATATGACATGCCGCCCGTCCGCCGCATCGTCGATCGCCAGGATCACCGCGGCATGAATGCCGCGCGACCGCGAGACATATTCCCACGTTCCCTGCTGCCTGACGGTGATGAAGCGGCCTTCCCACCGCGTTTCCACGGGGTCGTCGGGGGCGGGGCGGGACATGGGCGCGCGCTAAATCTCGATCAGCCGGTCGGGCAGTTCGTTGGGATTGTCATCGCCCTTCGGGAAGTGCTCGGCCAGCACGACGCCCATCTGCGTCACTGCGGCGGCCATGCCTTCGCCGGGGCGGCCACTGCGGACATGTTCGATCAGCGCCGCCATCGCGTCGCCCCAGACCTCGGGCGAAACCTTGGCCGCGATGGTTTCATCGGCGACGATGTCGGCGCGATGTTCGGCCAGGCTGACGAACAGCAGCACCCCGGTGCGGCCGATCGTTTTCGATTCCGCGCCGACGCGGAACAGCTTGACGGCGCGGGCGCGCACCCGCTGGGCCAGGATCGCCCGCGGGGTCAGCCACAGGCGCAGCGGGCGCCACAGCAGGATCAGCCACACCCCGATCCATTTGGCGGCACCAAATGCGATCACGGTGCCGAGCCACTGGTTCGCCGTCAGCTCATGCCCCCAGCCGCCGGTCAGCATGTCGTAAATGCCGCGAAAGAAATCGGGGAACAGCGCCACCGCCGACATTGCGACAAAGGCGGCCGCGCTTGCCCACAGCAAGGCGACGTCGTCATAATCATCCGATTGCGCGGCGATGACGGTGACGATCTCCCCGCTCGTCTGCGCCTCGGCGGCGGCGACCGCCGCCGTCACGATCGCGTGGTCGGCTTCGCTGACATGGTTGATCTTGCCGGGCATCGTGACTTCTCCCTACCAGCCGCCGGAGGCGCCGCCGCCCCCGAACGAGCCGCCGCCACCCGAAAAGCCGCCGAACCCACCGCCACCGCCCCACGACGAACCGCCGCCCCAGGACGATCCGCCGCCACCGCCGCCCCAGTCGCCGCCACCCCAGATGATGATCGGGGCGTCCCAGGCGCCGCGTTTCTTGCGGCGTTTCTTGCCCCGATTGGCGCGGCTGGTCAGCCAGGGGATGATGAAAAATATCAGGATGATAAAGCCGAGGAAGAACAGGCCGCCAAAATTGCCGTCGTCGGCACGGTCGCGTTCGTTCGCGGCCGCCGCCGCGGCGCGGGCCTGCGCCTCTTCCGGCGGCAGCTGGATCTGCTCGGCGATCGCCTCGACCCCCGCCTTGATACCGCCGGGCATGTCGCCCGCTTTAAACAGCGGGGTCACCGTGTCGCGGATGATCCGCCCCGACAGCGCATCGGTCAGCACCGGTTCCAGCCCGTAACCGACCGAAATATTCATCCGCCGCTCGTTCGGCGCGATCAGGAAGACGACGCCGTCGTCCTTCTCGGCATCGCCGATCTTCCATTCGCGGCCCAGCCGATAGCCATAATCGGCGACGTCGCGCCCCTCGAGGTCGCTAACCGTCGCCACCACCAGCTGATGTCCGGTCGTCTTTTCGAGCTCGAGCAACTGCGCATTGAGCGCCGCTTCTTCGGCCGCGGGGATGATGTCGGCCTGATCGACGACGGGGTTGCCCGCGAGCTTGGGGAAGGTCTGCGCGGAGACGGGCGCCGACAGCAACAGCAGTCCCGAAAGGACCGCCATTGCCAGCGATCTCAGCAGGGCGGGTGCGTTCACCTTATTGCCCGAAATCGACCTTCGGCGCCTGGTTGGCGTTCGGCGTCACCGCACGATAGGGCGTCATCGGCTGGGCGCCATGCACGATCTTGGCGCCGATGATGTCGGGGAAGGTGCGGATCGTCGTGTTATAATCCTGCACCGCGCCATTATAGTCCTGTACCGCAACGTTTATGCGGTTTTCGGTGCCTTCGAGCTGCGTCATCAGGTCGGCAAAGCGCGCCTGGCTCTTGAGGTCGGGATAGGCTTCGACGGTCACGAGCAGGCGGCCGAGCGCGCTCGACACATTGCCCTGCGCCTGCTGGAACGCCTGCACCTTCGCGGGGTCTTCCAGGTCGTCGGTCGACAGCTTAACCTGCGTCGCCGATGCGCGCGCCTGGATCACGCCTTCCAGCGTCGATTGCTCGATATTGGCCGCACCCTTGGCAGTTTCCACGAGGTTGGGAATCAGGTCGGCACGCCGCTGGTACGCGGCCTCGACATTGGCCCATTTCGCCTTGGCGGCCTCTTCCTTGGTGGGAACGCTGTTGATGCCGCACGCGGACAGGCTCATCGCGGCAACCGGCAGGATCAGCCAGCGAGCGTTACGATAGGTCATGGTCAGAAACTCCCTCCGGCGGCGTTTTGCCGCAACAATACACATAATAGGAAGCTGCTTGCCTTTGTGCAATCGTCGCGGCACCGTGACCGGGCAGGATCAACCACTCCCGGGAGCGGCAACATGTTGTCAGAGTTCAAGGAATTTATTGCGCGCGGCAATGTCATCGACCTGGCGGTCGGTGTCATCATCGGCGGCGCGTTCGCGACGATCACCAAGTCGCTGACCGAGGATGTCATCATGCCCGTCGTCGGCGCGATTTTCGGCGGCGTCGATTTCTCGAACATGTTCATCCTCCTTGGCCCCGTTCCGGACGGGGTGTCGGCGACCGATTATGCCGCACTGAAAGAGGCGGGAGTCGCCATGTTCGGCTATGGCGCGTTCATTACCGCCACCATCAACTTCCTGATTCTCGCCTTCATCATCTTTTTGCTGGTCCGCGCAGTAAACCGGATGGTCCGCAAGGAACCCGATGCGCCCGCCGGACCCACCGAAGTCGACCTTCTCGCCGAAATTCGCGACGAACTCCGCCGGAAATAGCCGCTTTTTCGGGGCGTGCGTCGGGCGACCCTTTCATTCCGCGGACCTTCATCCTATATATGGGTGGTCGGCTTCGGCCGACTATGAGGATAAATGGTGTCGTGGAATAGACACAGCGGACCCGGGGGCAGTACCCGGCGGCTCCACCACAAACCCGCCTTCCGCGATGGAAAAGCGGGCTTCTGACGGGGCCGAACCAGGATCGACGTGTGTTCAAAGACGATATTTTCTTCCGGGCTGAGTAACCCGTTCAAGGCTCAAAACCAATAGGTGCTAACGATAACGAAGCACTCGCTCTGGCTGCCTAACCGATAAGCCTCACGGCCTAAGGTTAGACAAATAGAACGCGGTTCGGACCGAACCGGGCAACAGAATCGGATACCAGCGGCTGGGGACGAGCCGGGCAACAGAATCGTCCCACCTTTTCCCACAGCGCTATCGACTGTTTTGCCTTTAGGTTCGTCATTGCGAGCGAAGCGAAGCAATCCAGAGTTGCGCTCGGCCGCCCTGGATTGCTTCGCTTCGCTCGCAATGGCGATGGGAAAAGCTGTCAGTGCGCGCTCTCGCAGTGCCGATGATCGCCGAGCGCCTCGATCACCCGGCAATCCGCAGCAACCCCGCCGCGACATCGCCCGACGATGCGCATGAGTTCGTCGCGGAGCAATATGAGCTGCGCGATCTTCTCCTCGACTTGTGCCAAGTGACGGCTCGCAATGCGGTCGGCGTCGCCGCAATCGCGCCCTGGATCGTCCGAGAGGTCGAGCAGCGAGCGGATCTCCTCGATCGTGAAGCCCAGATCGCGCGAATGGCGCACGAAGGTCAGCCGCGCGCGGTGCGGGTCGCCATAGTCGCGATAGTTGGCGCGCGTGCGCGCAGGCTGCGGCAAAAGGCCGATGCGCTCGTAATAGCGGATGGTTTCGATGTTCGTCCCCGTCGCGCGCGACAGTTCGCCAATTTTCATCGCTTGACCCCGTAGTTGCTACAGGGTGCATATAGGGCATCGACTCGGGAAACCAAGGAGCCCTGATTGTGTCGAACCATTGTTGCGCGAGCGGTAGCGGCGAAAGCGCGCTGAACGACCCGCGCTGGCGCCGTATTCTCTGGATCGCCTTGTTGATCAATGCCGCGATGTTTGCGGTCGAGATTGTGGCGGGGGTGGCCGCGGACTCGCGCGCGCTTCAGGCCGATGCGCTCGATTTTCTGGGTGATGCCGCCAATTATGCGATCAGCCTTGGCGTCGCCGGCATGGCGCTCGCCTGGCGCGCCCGCGCGGCGATGTTCAAGGCGGTGACGATGCTGGCCTTTGGCTTGTGGGTGCTGGGATCGGCGCTGTGGGGTTTTCTGGCCGGTACCGCGCCGCACGCCGAAACGATGGGGCTGATCGGGGCGCTGGCGCTGGCGGCCAATGTGGCGGTCGCGCTGATGCTCTATCGCTATCGCACCGGTGACGCGAATATGCGGTCGGTGTGGATATGCTCGCGCAACGATGCAATCGGCAATCTGGCGGTGCTCGGCGCGGCGGTCGGGGTGTTCGGTACCGGGCAAAGCTGGCCCGATCTGCTCGTCGCGACGATCATGGCGACCCTGGCGATATGGGGCAGCGTGGAAGTATACCGCCAGGCGCGCCGCGAGTTGGCTGTGGGCCATATGACGGGGTGATCCTGTCCCTGACGACTGGGCTCGGCTGACGCGAAAAGAGCTCCGCCGAAAATCGACGGAGCTCTTCCAGGTCGCACACACATGTTACTGGCGAGGACCCTCGCCCTGCCGTTCTGGGTCGCATTGAACGGCAGGAATTCCCTCGAGCCCATCCCGTCGAGGCCGGATGACGCCAGTCGGCATCCGGTTCCGTGCATCGACGGGACCGCCCCCCTTAGTCCTTGCAAACGGACCCTTATTTCGCGCGGGCGAGGCAAGCATCCCCCTGTGGGGGGATGCTCAGTTCAGGATCGGAGCCAGCAGCCGCATCAATCCCGCTTCGCCGTCGACGCCGCATTTCAGATAGATTTGCTTGATCTGTCCGCGCAGAGTTTCCGCAGTCACACCGCGCGCTTCCGCAATATCCGGTCGCGTCCTGCCTTCGAACAGCCGTACTGCAATATCGGCCTCGGCGGGGCTCAAACGATAAATGGCGGCCAGATAGGCGGCGACGCCGGCGCGGTCGCGGCGCGGCCCGTTGGCGATCAGGATGGCATGGGGCAATTTGCCGAGCGACCAGCTCCGGTCGGGCAGGCGGAACCCCTCGACCATCAGCGGCGGACGCCCTGCGGCCGTGGAGAGCCTCGTCCGGATATGATCCATCCCGCCCTCGGCGACCAGCGCCTGCACCGCCTGGCGCAGCGTAAAGGGTGCGCCGGCGCCGTCGAGCACCCGTCCCGACAGCCGGATATCGCCGGCATCGACGATCGCGTCGGCGCCCGCGCTGTGTGCCAGCACCCGGCCGCGCACATCGATGATGAAGGCGCTGACCTGGATCGCGTCGAAAGCGCCCGCCAGCAGCTTGGCCTGTTCGCCCTCCAGTTTTTCCTGCAACCGCACGGCGCGCCGCGCCGCCCTGGCACCTCGGGCAAAGATCCGCCGCTGTGCCGGCGTCGTCCGCCCGTCGCGGCGGCTGCGCAGCGTCGCGAGGCCCACGACGCCAAAATTGTCGATCACCAAATTGGTCTGGCACCCGAAAGGTATGCCGATTTCTTCGCACCAGTCGACATAGTCGGGCGACGCCAGGTCCGGAATGACCCAGTCATAATCGGCTTCGTGCAGGATGGGGTCGTAAAAGCCGCGCTCGACGTGCCGGTTCGACGCCGCAACGCGAAAATTGTGGCTTTCCGACGTCCAGCCGCTCGCGGCGAAATAATCGATCATTGCAGCATCGAAATTGGTGACGATATTGAACGGGATTTCGCGCGCGCCGCCAACCCCGATCAGTTGCCCGTGCGTCGATCCGGTGCGCGTCGCCAGCGTATCGAGCGCTGCCAGCCACAGGTCGGGCTGCAGCGCCGCCTGCATGAAAATATCGTCCCAATCGCCGTCGATCCGCTGGCCCATCGTCCCCACCGCTCGCCCCACACATCCTTAGTAAGCGAATTATCGACCAACTTTATGACAAATACCACAATTTAACTTTGGCTGTCGAATTTTGGCGCGCGGGCATTCCGGGTGAAATCGCGGCGAGAGGCTGGCGGAGTATGGCGATCGTCGCACGAGCCCTTTCATCCGCCGGAGCGACCTGCCGGACACGGATAACCTTCAGGGTAATTGCGCGGCATCACCCGCCGGGCAAAATCATGGCCTTCCGACATTATCGAATTTCACAGGAGCCTTCCGATGAAATATACCAGCTTTTACCCGGTCATCATGACCGCCGCCGTCGCCGAAACCGCGGCCTTTTATACGCGGCATTTCGCCTTTCGCGCGGTCTTCGAGGCCGACTGGTATGTGCACCTGCAGGCGGAGTCCGATCCGTCGGTCAATCTGGCGATCCTCGACGGCCAGCATGCGACGATTCCCGCCGTTGGCCGTGGCAGCGTGTCGGGGCTGTTGCTGAATTTTGAGGTGGACGATGTCGACCATGAATATCGGCGCCTGACCGAGGCGGGCTTGCCGATCCTTCTCGCGCTGCGCGACGAGGATTTCGGGCAGCGCCACTTCATCACGGCGGACCCCAATGGCGTCCTCATCGATGTCATCAAGCCGATCCCGCCGTCGGGCGAATATGTCGATCAATACGACCCCGACGTTCTGCCAGTTGCCGCCGATTGAGCGTAGGGGGCGGGCGGTGCTGGTGCCGGCTGTCAGACTCGAACTGACGACCTACCGCTTACAAGGCGGTTGCTCTACCAACTGAGCTAAGCCGGCGCGGAACGCCCCTTGCGTCAAATTATGCCAAAGGTCCAGCCTTCGGTTCGCGCCAGCGCCGGGGTAAGCGGTGCTGGCGACCAAGGCGCGGCTTCGGAGGCGGCCGCGCGCAGCCATGCGGCGGTGAGCAGGGCGTCACTGGCATGGTCGCTGATCGCGCCGGTCGCGCCGAACGGGCGTGAACCGAGGCGGGCCAGCGCGATGTCGAGGGTGCCGCCGTCGCGGATCTTGCTGCGCCCGGCGGGCCGCCCGGCCGCACGCGCGGCGACGCCGGTATAGATTTCGACGAGCAGCGGACCCGTCGCGGGGACGGGGTCGAGCGGCCACAGCGGCAAACGATCGCGCAGGCGGTGCAGCAGCCGCATCCCGGCGAGGCTCGCCTTGCCGACTTGCGCCGCGCCGACGAGGTTGAAATTGCTGACGCTCGCCGCCTGCCGCGTGTCGCGCTGGTGCCGCTCGACGACGCGCAGGCGCCCGGTGCCGGGTACAAAAAGGTCGCCCACGTCGCCGCGTGCATGGCGAAAATGGCGCCGCGCGTCAGGATGCGCGAGGAAGCCGCCGATTTCATAGTGCGGGTCGTTGGCCGAAAGCCGCTCGACCAGCGCCCAGAGCGCTGGGAGGTCGGCGGGACTGGCATCCCACGCGGGAAAATAGGCGCCCCAGTCGGTAAAGGCAAAGGCGGCCGAAAAGTCGAAGCCGATCAGCATATCGGTTTCCGACGCCGCCATATCGGCCAACCATGTCAGCACTTCGGCGCGCGACCAGACATGGCCGGGGCGCAGCAGGGCAGGGGGCGCCGATCCCGTGGCGAGCGCCACCGCGATCCCGCGCTGCCGCTCGCCACGGGCGCCCGACCAGTCGATGGCGGCAAAATGGGTAAAGCGGCGCATCGGCGGGCCTTAGCGCATGTCTCGCGTCTTGCACAAAGCCCCGCGCGGTCCCACATGCAGCCCATGCTGATCGAAACCGAATCGACGCCCAATCCGGCGACGCTCAAATTCCTGCCAGGCCGCGCGGTGATGGAGTCGGGCACGCGCGATTTCGCGACGCCCGAAGAAGCCGAAGCCTCGCCGCTCGCCGCCGCGCTCTTTTCGCTGGGCGATGTGACCGGCGTGTTCTTCGGCCGCGATTTTGTCTCGGTCACCGCGGCGCCAGGGGTCGGCTGGAGCGATCTCAAGCCCGATGTGCTCGGGATATTGATGGATCATTTCCTGGCCGAAGTGCCGCTGTTCAACGCTGCCAGCGCGAATTTTTCGGTACCACCCGAAGCCGAAACGGGGTTCGCCGATGACCCGGCCGATGCCGATGTCATCGAGCAGATCAAGGAATTGATCGAAACGCGCGTGCGGCCGGCGGTCGCGAATGACGGCGGCGACATCGTGTATCGCGGGTTCGACAAGGGCAATGTGTATCTGAAGATGCAGGGCGCCTGCGCGGGTTGTCCGTCGTCGACGGCAACGCTGAAGAATGGCATCGAATCGTTGCTCAAACATTATGTGCCGGAAGTCACCGCGGTTCACGCTGTCTGACCATCTGCCCACGATCATATCATCAGGAGAACTGCCATGAGCGAGCCGCTACCCGACAGCGCCCTCGACCAGCTTTTTCGCAGCGCGCGCACCTACAACGGTTATCTCGAAAAGCCGGTTTCGGAAGCGCAGTTGCACGCGATCTGGGACCTGATGAAATTCGGGCCGACGAGCGCCAATTGCCTGCCGGCGCGGCTCGTCTGGTGTACGTCCGATGAAGCCAAACAGCGGCTTGCCGCGCTGGCGCTGCCCGACAATGCCAAAAAGATCCTGGCAGCGCCGGTCACGGCGATCATCGGCATGGATCTTGAATTTTACGAAAATCTGCCCGAACTTTTTCCGCACACCGATGCACGCAGTTGGTTTGTCGGGAATGACGAGCTTGCGAAGGCGACGGCGTTTCGCAACTCCAGCTTGCAGGGCGCCTATTTCATACTCGCCGCGCGCGCGCTCGGGCTCGATACCGGACCGATGTCGGGGTTTAGCAACGATGCAGTCGATGCGGCCTTCTTTGCCGACCAACACAAGGTGAAGAGCAATTTCATTTCGACCTTGGGTTATGGCGATCCCGCGAGCATCTTCGAGCGCAGCCCGCGTCCGGATTTCGCGCGCTTCAACCGCGTCGCCTGAACGTTCCGGTCTGATCCCATGCGCCAGTTGGTGATCGATTCGGCGAGCGAAGCCTGTTCGGTCGCACTGATCGAGGCGGGGGTGGTGATCGATCACCGGCACGAAGTGATCGGCCGCGGGCATGCCGAGCGACTGATCCCCCTGATTGCGGAGCTGAGCGGGGGCGGCCGTGCCGACGCGCTGGCGGTCGGCTGCGGCCCGGGGAGCTTCGCCGGGGTGCGTATCGCGATCGCCGCCGCTCGCGGCCTTGGTCTGGGTTGGGGCATTCCCGTGTGGGGATTTTCGACGCTGGCGCTCGTTGCCGCTGCGGCTGGCGACGCCATCGCCGCCGCCGATGGGGCGCTGGTCGTCATGGAGGGCGGTCACGGGCAATGGTTTGTCCAACCCTTTGCCGCTGATTTCTCTCCGGTGACCGATGTCCGGTCGCTGCTGCCGGACGAGGCGGTGGCGCTGCCGCTGTCGACTGAACTTGTTGTAGGCAATCGCGCCGATGCCTTTGTTGCGCTTCGCGGCGCCGGAACCGCGATCGCGGCGCTGCCCGATGCGCGTGCATTTTCGCGGCTGCCCGCCGCCGCTCTGCGCGACAACCCAACGCCGATGTACGGCCGCGCGCCCGATGCCAAGCCGATGGCGACGACATGACCGGAGAGGTGCATCTTGCGACCGCTCGCGTCGGCGATCTGGCGGCGGTAATGCGCGTGATGGATGCCGCCTTCGATCCGCTTTTCGGCGAGGCGTGGAGCGGCGCCCAATTGTTGACCCTGTTTGCCCTACCGTCGGCGCGCGTCTGTGTTGCCTGGCATGGCGAGGAGCCGTGCGGCTTTTCGGCGGCGCGTATCGCGGGGCCGGAGTCCGAATTGTTGCTGCTGGCAGTCGACCCGGCGTGGCGCGGCCGGGGGATCGGCCGGTTGCTGCTGGAAGACTGGCAGGTCTGGGCGCGGGCGCACGGGGCCGACGACTATTTCCTTGAAATGCGGGCTGACAACGATGCGGGGCATCTTTATTCGCGCGCCGGATTTGTCGAAGTCGGGCGCCGCGCCGCTTATTATCGCGGTAACGACGGGAAGATGCGCGACGCGATTACAATGCGCCAGCGGCAATCATTGAAGAATGATGCCTGATCGGTTGTTGCGTACGGTTCGGTAAAGTGGCAACATTGTAACTGACGCAACAAGAGTTCCGATGTTCGCGTTCAATACCGGGGATAATAACAAGGAATAGTCTCATGTCCGATCAGACCGATACCGGCGAAATGCTGGTAACCCTTACCGCTGACATCGTCGCCGCCCATGTCAGTAACAATAGTGTCGCAATTTCCGATCTTTCTTTGCTGATCAACAATGTCCACGCTGCCCTGTCGGGCCTCGGCGGCGCGCCGGTGGTCGAGGACAAGCCGGTGCCAGCCGTATCGATCCGCAGCTCGGTCAAGCCCGACTATATCATTTGTCTCGAGGACGGCAAAAAGCTCAAGATGCTGCGCCGCCATCTGATGACGCATTATGGCATGACGCCGGACGATTATCGCGCGAAATGGGGTTTGCCGGCCGATTATCCGATGGTCGCGCCGAGCTATGCCGAAAAGCGCCGGGCGCTGGCGAAGGAAATCGGTCTCGGCACCAAGGGCCGTGGTGGCGGGCGCAAGCGTAAATAGCGGCGAACGGCCGACCTTCACGACAGAACGGGCGGCGCTGCAAGGTGCCGCCCTTGTCCTGAGGCGGGGGTGACCCTATACAGAATGAAGAACCAAGACGCGGCTGCATCTTGCAGGAAAGGCGAGCATGTCCGGTACCATCGATCTTGAAGCCCTGTGTCATGAAAAGGGGCTGCGCATCACCGAGCAGCGCCGCATCATCGCGCGGGTCATCTCGGAATCCGAAGACCATCCCGATGTCGAAACGCTTTACGAGCGAGCGTCGAAGATCGACAGCGGCATCTCGATCGCAACCGTCTACCGCACGGTGCGCCTGTTCGAAGAAGCGGGCATCCTCGACCGCCATGATTTCGGCGACGGCCGTTCGCGCTACGAAGCGGCGCCCGAGGCGCATCACGATCATCTGATCGACGTCGAAACGGGCAAGGTGATCGAATTTGTCGATCCCGAACTCGAGGCCTTGCAAAAGGTGATCGCCGAACGGCTCGGCTTCCGCCTCGTCGACCATCGCATGGAGCTTTATGGTGTCGCCATCGGTCGCGACAAGGGCTGAATCGGCACGCATCACCTGGCGCGCGGTGGCGCGGCTGGCGCTCATGGTGCTGGCGCTGCTGTTCCTGATCGTGCCGCATCTTTGCTATCGCGCCGTGGGCCGGCCGTCGCCGATGGTGATGGCGTTCCTGAACGCCGCGGGCTGGATCTCCGGGCTTCGGGTCCGTACCACCGGAACGCGCTTGCGCCGCGATGTTCTGTTCGTCTCGAACCATGTCAGCTGGCTCGACATCCTTGCGCTTGGCGGGGCGGCAAGGTCGGCCTTCGTGTCGAAAGCCGAAGTGGGCACCACGCCGCTCGTCGGCTGGCTCGCCGACCAGAACCACACCATCTATGTGCAGCGCGAAGCGCGACGCGAGATTCACAATCAGGCCAATGATTTACGCAACGCGCTTGCCCGCGGCCGTCCGGTAACGCTGTTTCCGGAGGGAACGACCGGTCCGGGCGACGGGTTGCTGCCCTTTCGCGCCTCGCTGTTCCAAGCCGTGGTTCCGACGCCGCCCAATCTGCGGATCCAGCCGGTGTTTCTGGATTATGGCCCGGGCGCCGGCGACATCGCCTGGCTCGAACCCGAATCCGGGCTCGACAATTTCAAACGGATATTGTCGCGCAAGCGATCGGTCCCGTTGACCATCCATTATCTCGACCCGATCCCCGACGAAGCCGAGCAGGATCGAAAAGCGATCAGCGAGGCGGCGCGCGCCGCGATCGCCGCCGAAATCGCGCGCCCTTCCGCCGCGTCGCCGCATCGCCTATAGCGCGCCGATGAAATCCGACTCTGCGAAAACATTTCACGTCAAATCCTTCGGCTGCCAGATGAACGTCTATGACGGCGAGCGCATGGCCGAAATGCTCGGCGCCGAAGGCTATGTGCCCGCCGCCGACGGCGCCGACGCCGATCTTGTCGTGCTCAACACCTGCCACATCCGCGAAAAGGCGGCCGAAAAAGTCTATTCGGACATTGGCCGGTTGAAGCGCGCCGATGGCAGCACGCCGACGATCGCCGTCGCGGGCTGCGTCGCGCAGGCCGAGGGCGCCGAAATCGCGCGCCGCGCGCCATCGGTCGATGTCGTCGTCGGGCCGCAGGCCTATCACCGCCTGCCCGATCTGATCGCGCGCGCCGAACGGGGCGAAAAGGCGATCGACCTGGACATGCCGCTCGAAAGCAAGTTCGGCGCACTTCCCACGCGTGCGGGCGGCCAGCGCCCGACCGCCTTCCTGACGGTGCAGGAGGGCTGCGACAAATTCTGCACCTATTGCGTTGTCCCCTATACGCGCGGCGCCGAAATCAGCCGGCCCTTCGTCGACCTGATCGCCGAGGCGCGGGCGCTCGTCGCGGGCGGCGTGCGCGAAATCACGCTGCTGGGGCAGAACGTCAATGCGTGGGACGGCGAGGATGACAGGGGCCGGGCGATCGGCCTCGACGGGCTGATCCGCGAACTGGCGAAAGAGGATGGGTTGGAGCGCATCCGCTACACGACCAGCCACCCCAACGACATGACCGAAGGGCTGATCGCCGCGCATGGCGAGGTCGACAAGCTGATGCCCTTCCTCCACCTGCCGGTCCAGGCGGGCAGCGACCGCATCCTCGCCGCGATGAATCGCAGCCACTCGGTCGAAAGCTATCTGAAGGTCATCGAACGCGTTCGCGCGGTGCGCCCCGACATCGCGATTTCGGGCGATTTCATCGTCGGCTTCCCCGGCGAAAGCGAGGAGGATTTCGCGGCGACGCTCGATATCGTCCGCGCCACCCGCTATGCGATGGCGTACAGCTTCAAATATTCGCGCCGCCCCGGAACGCCCGCCGCGACAATGGCGGACCAGATCGACGAGGCGGTGATGAACGATCGCCTTCAGCGCTTGCAGGCGCTGCTCAACGAACAGCAGCAGGCGTTCAACGAAGCGAGCATCGGCCGCACAACGCGCCTGCTGCTTGAACGCAACGGCAAGCTGGAAGGCCAACTGATCGGCAAGTCGCCGTGGCTCCAGTCGGTGCATGTCATCGCGCCGGGGCTGGTGATCGGCGATATGATCGATGTGCGCATCACGTCGGCCGGTCCGAACAGCTTGGGCGCCGAACCTCTGATGGCGGTTGCATGATCCTCGCTGCGGTGCCCCTGCGAAGGCAGCGGGTCGTTACGGGTCGTCGAATATCGAGAGCATCGGTGATGGACTCCCGCCTTCGCGGGAGTACAGTTGATTTGACCCCTGAAGGAGCCTTGCCCACGTGTCCAAACGCCCGATGACCGCCGCTGCCCCCGCCGAACCCGGCGACCGCGTTCGACTGACGGCCGAATTTGAACGGACACAATTGCTCGGCATTCTCTTCGGCGAGTTCGACCGCAACCTCGTCGCGATCGAAAACCGCCTTGGCGTCTATATCTCCGCGCGCGGCAACCGCGTGCAGATCGAGGGTGAGGCCGAAGCCGCGGCGCGCGCGCGCGACGTGCTCACCGATCTTTATGACCGCATCGAAAAGGGGCAGGAGGTCGACGCGGGCATGGTCGACGGGGTGATCGCGATGTCGGCGCAGCCGACGCTCGACGGCATCATCCGCCACGACGCGAGCGAGGCGCCGACGGTGATGATCCGCACGCGCAAAAAGACGATCGTGCCGCGCGCCCCGTCGCAGGTGCCCTATATGAAGGCGCTCGCGCGCGACGACGTGATTTTCGCGCTCGGCCCGGCGGGGACGGGCAAAACCTATCTCGCCGTCGCGCAGGCGGTCGCGCAGCTCATCACCGGGAGCGTCCAGCGCCTCATCCTGTCGCGCCCCGCGGTCGAGGCGGGCGAGAAGCTCGGCTTTCTGCCCGGCGACATGAAGGAAAAGGTCGATCCGTACCTCCGCCCGCTCTACGACGCGCTCCACGACTGCCTGCCCGCCGAACAGGTCGAGCGCCGCATCGCGAGTGGCGAGATCGAGATTGCGCCGCTCGCCTTCATGCGCGGGCGCACGCTCGCCGACGCCTTCATCATCCTTGACGAGGCGCAGAACACGACGATCCCGCAGATGAAGATGTTCCTCACCCGCTTCGGCATGAACAGCCGGATGGTGATTTGCGGCGATCCCAAGCAGGTCGACCTGCCCGTGCCCGCGACCTCGGGCCTCGCCGACGCGGTCGCGCGGCTCGAGGGGCTGGAGGGCATCAACGTCAGCCGCTTCACGAGCGCCGACGTCGTCCGCCACCCGATCGTCGGGCGCATCGTCGAAGCCTATGAGGGTCCGGACGCTTTGAAGGGTGGGGGGTAAGCACGCCCAAATTCTTGGTCAGCTTGGCGTAATCGCGCCGATGTTGCATAGCGGTCGGAACTTCGGGACGATTGGCGAAGTGCGGTGGGGGAGGGTGATTTGACGAAAGCCTTGTTGGACGGCCGCGTTGGACGGCATGTTATTCTGCTAGCGCTAACGATGATGACCGTCCTATTCGCGGCTGCAATGGTGGCGCGGCCATCCAGCGCCCAGACCGCGAGCACCCCGGAATGGTGGCAGGCGATGTATTCGCATATCAGTTGCAAAGAGGATCAGCAAAATTTGATCGTCTGCAAAGCTAGGCCCTATCCGGGATGGAGGGGCGGACGAGCAGGCCATCCGCCGGCCAGTATATTAATACGGGACCAACAACCGCACACTCACGGCCAGCTTGGCAAGAAATCCATTTGGATCCGAATCACCACAGAAGGCATCGCGAATCCATTTGAACCGCACGGACTCTCCGTCGTCGAGGGTTTTAACACCGCGGGGTCTGGCAAACGCGTTGCTTGCACCGCAGGATCTGCCGTTGCGGAAGATATATTGAAACTTGCAGGAATTTCGATACGCGGAGGAGTCGCAATGGGGTATTGCGACTTTGGGGTTGTTTACGGTGACAGCGGCCCGCAATTGGCCATATCGATGACTATCATTACAGAGGTTGTGGCATCGCCAGATGCTCCCCCGCTCGGTAACTGCACCACTGACCTGCTCCAAGGCCCATGGCGCGCCGAAGCAGCAACGCTTGCCCAAACCGGCCATGCCGTGAGCTTCGCCGCCGCGCCGAACATGCCGAAACACGATGGGGGACAGGTGGCACAGCGCGGGGTCTTCTCGACCTACCCGGCAAACAAAAACTTGCTCAGCCTGCTGCCAACGCCGCTATTCTCTGCCGCGCGCGCTTTCGATGTCGGCAATGATCAGTGCCTGATCCCCGTGGTGAGCCAGCGGGACAGCGGCAGTTCGCGGAGCGCGGTCCTGCTCGACACCAAAACCTCGACCTTTCGCTTTGTCACCGACAATGCCTATCGCTGGACCGGAAAGGAATACAGTCTTCAACCCGGCACCGCCGACAATCGCTTGGTTGCCGGATTGGGGGGCCGCTGGTTGCGCGGCGCCGCGCCGGCGCAGGCGAAGACCTGCATCCCCGCCGACTTCAACGGCCGCTGGGACCGTTCCGATGGCGCGCGAATCACGATCCGGGGCGCGGGGACCGATGGCGTCGGTGGCTATGCCACCATGGACGAAAACCCCGGCGACTGGGTGCAGGGTCAGCATAAATATGTCAGCATGCGGATGAAGTCGGCCTGCGTGTACACCGCAAAATGCTACGCTTCGCAGCGGACGTCGACCAACGGCGTGCGCGATTTCAAGATGGTCGAAAGCGCGTGCGAAATCGTGATCGATCCGGCGACCAAGCGGATGACCGAACGCGGCACGTCGAACAGCTATTCCTACACGAAGGCGGGGGCGGGTGCCGCAGCGCGCAAGCCGCCGTCGGCGGCAACGCCGCCCGAGCCAGCGCCGCCGTCGCAAGCGGTGCAGTCGCTGAACAGTCAGCAGGCCGCAGCCGCCAAACGCGAAATCCAGGCCTATGAAGCGCGCAAGAAAGCGATTGCAGACGAACAGGCGGCGAAAGAGGCGGCCTATCGCAAAGCGCTGGCCGATCGTGAGGCGTTGATTGCCGAGAATAATCGCCGGGCGGCCGAGGCGCGCGCGAAATGGGAGGCATCGGCGGCCGCCTGCCGGGCAGGTGATCAAAGCCAGTGCGCGCCGAAGCCCTAGCGGAAATAGTGTACCGAGATCGGCGCTATCGTCGGGCTTCGATCGCTTAGGGCCATCGCCGCCGCTTGGTGCTGAAGCCGACTTGGCGGCGTGCGCTGTTCCAAAACGCTCTCCGATGACAGCGTCGCGAGAGCGAAAGGCGCGTGACGCTGGCCTAGCCGCAAAAACCCCAAAAGCTTCCGACAGATAATCGACTTGTCGCCCTCACCCGCCTTGGCGTACGGCGACCGACACGCTTTTAAGATAATAACGAGTCGCAATAGCATATTGACCCCTAGATTTTACGCGCCTAGAGCGACGCTATTGCGAATCACTCGCATTTAATCAGGGGAAGAATTTTGACTGACCACCGTTCGCTGTCCACGATCCGCCTTGCCGCAGGCACCGCGCTGGGCCTCGCGCTCGCCGCGACCGCCACGCCGGCCCTCGCGCAGGATAATGACGGCGACTATTGGGTGGCCCGCAAGAACCAGATTGTCGTCACCGCGACGCGCACGGCGGTCAAGGCGGAGGATATTCCGGTCACCGTCACGGTCAAAAGCGACGAACAGATCGCCGACGAGATGGTCACCGACATCCGCGACCTCGTCCGCTTTGAACCCGGCGTCAGCGTCCAGCGCCAGCCCGCGCGTTTCGGTGCCGCTCTCGGCGCGACGGGCCGCGCCGGCAACGACAGCTTCAATATTCGCGGTATCGGCGGCAACCGCGTGCTGATCCAGGTCGATGGCGTACGCGTTCCCGACGGGTTCAGTTTCGGCGCCCAGGCGTCGGGACGCGGCGATTATGTCGACCTGGGCCTGATCAAGTCGGTCGAAATCCTGCGCGGTCCCTCGTCGGCGCTCTACGGCAGCGACGGGCTGGCGGGAGCGGTCAGCTTTATCACCGCCGACCCCTCGGACTTTCTGGAGCAGGGCAAGAGCGTGGGCGGTCTGCTCCGCGCCGCGTACAGCAGCGCCGACCAGGAGTTCAGCGAAACCGCGATCCTGGTCGGACGCAGCGGCGACTGGTCGGCGATGGCGGCTTACACGCGCCGAGACTATCAGGAACTGGACAATCAAGGCATCGTCGGCGGCGCCGGCGCGGCACGGACGCGGCCCAATCCGCAGGATGGCCGTTCCGATGCCGCCCTGATCCGCCTCGTTTACGACCCGGCGAACGGTCACAAGCTGCGCCTGACCGGCGAATATCTCGACACGCATCTCTACACCAATGGTCTTTCCGGTCTCAGCGCCTCGGTCGACCGCCTCGAAGGTTTCGACAGCGGCCAGCGCAAGCGCGTCTCGCTCGACTGGAACTGGGAGGGCGAGGGGGCGATCGATTTCGCGCGCGTCGCGCTTTATTGGCAGGACGGCGACGACCGGCAATATACCGAGGAAGATCGCACCACGCTGCCGGATCGCACCCGGCTCAATACGTTCGAGAACCGCGTCTTTGGCGCTTCCGCCGACGCGCGCGCCGATTTTACCACCGGCGCGATCACCCACCGCCTCGTTTTTGGCGGCGATATCAGCCAGACGCGCCAGCGCGGCCTGCGCGACGGCACCGTTCCGCCGGCGGGCGAACTGTTTCCCGCGCGCGCCTTCCCGAGCACCGACTTCACGCGCGCGGGGCTGTTTGTCGGTGACGAAATCGCGGTCGCGGAAGGGCGCCTGCTGCTCTATCCGGCGCTGCGCTTCGACTGGTACGACCTGTCGCCCGATAATGATCCCTTGCTCCCGAACTTTGCGGGGGCGAAGCAGGACGGATCGCGGCTGTCGCCCAAATTCGGCGCAGTGTGGAAGTTCACCGATCAGGTGCGACTGTTCGCCAATTATGCGACGGGGTTCAAGGCGCCCGAGCCCGGGCAGGTGAACCAGTTCTTCGAAAACCTGACCTCGCCCTTCTTTTCCTACCGCTCGATCCCCAACCCCGATCTCGGTCCCGAACGCAGCGAAAGCGTCGAAGGCGGCATCCGCTTTGCCAGCGACGCGGTCAGCCTCGACGTCACCGGCTTTTCGGCGCGCTACAAGGATTTCATCAGCCAGGAACAGATTGGCGGCGCTGGGACGATCGCCAATCCGATCCTCTTCCAATTCGTCAATCTCGATCGCGTCCGGGTCAAAGGAGCCGAGGCGCGGTTCGAGGGGCGAGCGTCGTCCGGCCTGTATGCGACGCTCGCCCTGTCCTATGCCAAGGGCGATGTGATCGACCCCGCCGGCGCCCGTTCGCCGCTGTCGACGATCGATCCGCTCAAGCTCGTCGCCGGGGTCGGCTATCGCGAAGCACAAGGCCGCTTCGGCGGGCAGGTCATCATGACGCATAGCGCCCGCGTCGCCGCCTCGCGGACAACCGGCGTCTGCACCCCCGACTGCTTCCGCCCCGACGCCTTCACCATTCTCGATGCGACCGCCTATGCCCGCATCGTCGATGGACTGACGCTGCGCGCCGGGATCTTCAACATCCTCGACAAGAAATATGCGTGGTGGAGCGACGTCCGCGGTCTCGCGTCCACCTCGACCGTCACCGACGCTTACACCCAGCCCGGCCGCAACGCGTCGGTGTCGCTGAGCTTCCGTTTCTGACCACCATCGAAGGACTGCCAAGATGACCAATTATCGCAAAATTGCGGCGACGTTGCTGCTCTGTGCCGCAGCGTTGCCCGCCGCTGCCCCGGCGCATCCACCGATCGCCGCCGATGCCGCGGCCGCCACGTTCGAACAGGATCGCGCCGACATCCTCGCGATGGCGGGGAATTACAAGGTGCGCTTCGACATGCAGGAATCGACGCGCTGGGATCCCGCCTATCAACCGCTCGAACCCAAGAAGTCGGGCGGCAACGAAGTGGTGCGCGTGATCGAGGATTCGGGCCGCAAGATCGTGCTGCAGCATCTGCTGGTCATCGAGCATGAGGGCAAGTCGCATATCATCAAACACTGGCGGCAGGATTGGGAATATGAACCCGCCAAAATCCTCGCCTATTCGGACCGCAACGCCTGGGCGTGGGAAGATGTCCCCGAACGCATGCGCACCGGCCGCTGGTCGCAAACCGTCTATCAGGTCGATGACAGCCCGCGCTACGCAGGCTGGGGCCAGTTCGAAACGCAGGGCGGCATTCGCCGCTGGCGGTCGAGCTGGACGTGGCGCCCGCTCGCCCGCCGCGATGCCGTCCGCAGCCCCGTCTATGACCGTTATCTGTCGATCAATCGCCACCAGCTCTCGCCCGACGGCTGGATCCACTGGCAGGACAATACCAAGATGGGGACGAAGGACGGAAAGCTGGTGCCGATCGTCCAGGAATATGTCCTCAACACCTATACCAAGAACGATCAATATGACGTGCAGGCCGCCGACGATTATTGGGCGGCGACGAAGGATTATTGGGCCGCGGTGCGCACCGAATGGGGCCGTGTTGCCGCGACCAAAGGCGGCATCGCGATCGACGAGGAAGCGCAGACCGGCACCGTGATCAGCGGCCGCCTGCTCGAAATCGCCGACGAGGTGCAGGGCAAGAAACTGACCACCGCCAAAGCCATCGCCGAGGCGAAAAAACTGATCGAGGCGAACACCCGCGAGCTTTGACGACCTTCACCATGTGAAGCCCGCAACTGGGGGCGGTCCGAAGAGCCGCCCCCTATTTTTCGTCATGCTTTTGCGCGGCCCGCGTCAACGCTCCAGATCCCCGCGCCGCGCGTCGCGATGAACAGGAAGATGAAGCAGTAGAGCGCGATCGTCTCGCCGCCATTGGCGATCGGGAAGGGGCTTTGCAGCCCGTGCGCGACCCAATAACCGACCGCCGACATGCCGCTGGCGATAAAGGCCGCGGGACGGGTGAACAGGCCGATGGCGATCAACCCGCCTGCAACCAACTCGATCGCGCCCGCCGCGTACAGCATCGGATTGAGCGGATAGGGAAAATCGCCCGGGAAGTTGAAGAATTTCTGCACCCCGTGCGCCAGGAACAACAGACCCGCGACGATGCGCAGCAGCGCATAGGCCTGTTCGCCGAAACCATCGAGAAACTTCATGACCGGACCCCTCCTCATCATTGTCGAGGGGCGCAGGCTACCGGATTTTCGCGCCCATGCGAAATTTATTTGCGTGCCATGTCACAGCTGCCGATCCCGTCTCGTCATGTCTGTATAACCCCTGGAAGGAGACATGACATGACCCGCGTAACCGACCCCTTCGCCGCCGCGCCGCAGCTGATGAAGCAGTGGATGGGCGCCTCGCTCGCGATCGAAAAGAGCCTCGAGAAAAGCTTGATCGAACTCGTCAAGATCCGGGCGTCGATCCTCAACGCCTGCGCCAATTGCATCAACATGCACACTGCCGACGCGCGCTCGCTCGGCGAAAGCGAGCAGCGCATCTACCTGTTGTCGGCTTGGCGCGAGGCGCCGGTCTATACGCCGCGCGAACGCGCCGCGCTCGCGTGGACCGATGCCTTGACCACCTTGTCGCAAGGCCACACACAGGAGGCCGCGAAAGAGGCGATCGAGGCGCATTTCACGCCGGAGGAACAGGTGAACCTCACCCTGATGATCAATATCATCAACGGCTGGAACCGCATTGCGGTCGGCTTTGACCTGTGGCTCGAAACCCCGGCGGCGAAGGTAGCCTGATGGCGTCGACGCGCGACGATGCGGCGGACGCAGCGGGCGTTTTCGATCCGCTGCGTCCGCTGCTCACGCGCGTCGCCTACCGCATGCTCGGCTCGGTCGCCGATGCCGAGGATGTCGTGCAGGACGCCTACATCCGCTGGCTCGGCACCGATCGCGAGGCGGTGCGCGAGCCCGCGGCGTTCCTCCGCCGCACGGTGACGCGGCTCTGCCTCGACCAGCTTAAATCGGCGCGCCGTCAGCGGGAGACCTATGTCGGTCCGTGGCTCCCCGATCCGCTGGTCGGGGAGGAGGAGGAAGAAGATGTCACATTGCCGTTGATGCTCGCGCTCGAACGCCTGTCGCCGCTCGAACGCGCCGCCTTCTTGCTCCATGACGTGTTCGGCGTCGAATATGACGAGGTGGCGCAGACGATTGACCGCGATCCCGCCGCAACGCGCCAGCTCGCCGCGCGCGCCCGCACCCACGTCCGCGACGCCCGCCCGCGCTACAAGCTCGAGAAGGAGCAGGGGCTCCAGATCGCCAACGCCTTTTTCGCGGCCTCGCGCAGCGGCGACATGGCCGCGCTGGGCGCCATGCTTGCTGCCGATGTCGGGCTGTGGTCCGACGGCGGCGGCAAACGACCCGCGGTGACCGAGCCGGTGTTCGGTTACGACATCGTGCTCAAGCTGCACCGCAGCCTGGCGGTGCTCTTCGGCAAATATGGTTCGACGCTGGTCCACACCGGCACGATCAACGGCCTGCCGGGCTTCGTCACGCGCGAGGCCGACGGCGAATTGCAAACGACGGCGCTGGAGATCGAGGGCAACAAGGTCACCGGCATCTATGTGATGCGCAATCCCGACAAGCTGCGCCACGTGCATTAGTGCTGGGCAAGGCCGCCCGAGGCGAATAGGGGCGTTTCGATGCTCAGCGTCGAGACCCATGAAGCCAGCCCGTGGCACGATGCGCTCGAATGGGAGGCGCGCGCGGCAGAGGCGGTGGCGGCCGCGCTCGCCCTGACGCCGTTTGCTGCGCTGGCGCATGTCGCCCCGCTGGTCGAGGTTTCGGTGCGGCTGACCGATGATGCCGAGGTCCAGACGCTGAACCGCGATTTCCGCGGCAAGGACAAGCCGACAAACGTGCTGTCGTTTCCGCAAGTGCAGGCCGATTTGCTCGAAAGTCTATCGAACAGCGACGACGGCGAAATCCTGCTCGGCGACATCGTGCTGGCGCGCGAAACCTGCGTGCGCGAGGCCGAAGAAAAGGGGCTCTCGGTCGCCGATCACGCGACGCACCTGATCGTCCACGGCACCCTGCACCTGCTCGGCTATGACCATATGGACGATGCCAGCGCCAGCGCGATGGAGGCGTTGGAAACGAAAGCGCTTGCATCGCTGGGCATTGCCAATCCATATGCGGATCAGGATTAACGGAGAAATGCGCCACAATGCCCGACGACCAGGGGTCTTCGAACCGATCGGAAGAAGACAGTAGATCCGGACTTTTGTCCGGGCTCAAACATTTGCTTTTTGGCGGTAACAACGAACCGTCGCTCCGCGAACAGATCGAAGATGTCATCGACGAGGCCGAAGAGGACGGGCAGGACCGGCGCGGCAGCAATATCGTTGGCGATTTGTCGCCCATCGAGCGCAAGATGCTGCGCAACCTGCTTCACTTCGGCGAACAGACGGTCGACGATGTCGCGGTGCCGCGCGCCGACATCATCGCCATTCCCGAAAGTGCGACCTTCGCCGAGATCGTTTCCGCCTTTGCCGAGGCGGGGCATAGCCGCCTGCCGGTGTACCGTGAAAATCTCGACGAGGTGGTCGGGATGATCCACGTCAAGGATGTGTTTGCGGTGCTCGCCGAGGGGCGTCCGCCGCCGCCGCTCCTCGACCTGATCCGCCAGCCGCTCTATGTTCCGCAATCGATGGGCGTACTCGACCTGCTCGCCGAAATGCGGGCCAAGCGCACCCATCTCGCGATCGTCATCGACGAATATTCGGGGACCGAAGGCTTGCTGACGATCGAGGATCTGGTCGAGGAAATCGTCGGCGAGATCGAGGACGAGCATGACGACGAACCGACCGCGCTGTTCGTCCCCGGCGACGACGGCTGCTGGGATGCCGATGCGCGCGCCGAGCTTGACGACGTCGGCGAAGCGATCGATCCGCGGCTGGCCGAGGTCGACGGCGATGTCGATACGCTGGGCGGGCTCGCCGCGGTGCTTGCCGGTCATGTTCCCGAGGTCGGCGAGGTGCTGCTGCATGCGAGCGGCTGGCGCATCGAGGTGACCGAGGCCGACGAGCGCCGCGTTCACCGCGTCCGCCTGCATCCGCCGGTGGTCGTCGATCTCGAAGCCGGGGCCGAGCGCGGCGGCGAGTTCTGACGAATTGCCTTTGCGCGCCTGAAAGACTAGCGCAGGAAAAATGGACGTTTCCGACCTGCGTATCGCGCTGTTCAGCGGCAATTACAACATGACCACTGACGGCGCCAACAAGGCATTGAACCGCCTTGTCGGTTTTCTGCTGGCGCATGGTGCGGCGGTGCGCGTCTATTCGCCGACCGTGGACGATCCCGATTTCGAACCGACCGGCGATCTGGTCAGCGTCCCCTCCTTCGCCATCCCCGGTCGCAGCGAATATCGCATCCCGGCGAGCTTCTCGGCTCGCGTGCGCCAGGATATCACTGATTTTGCGCCGAACATCCTTCATATTTCGAGCCCCGACCGTGTCTCGCGACAGGCCGCGGCCTGGGCGCGGCGGCGGCGGATTCCGGTCGCCTGTTCGGTCCACACCCGCTTCGAGACCTATTTCCGCTATTATAATCTGTCGTTCCTCGAACCGCTGGTGGTCGCGTGGCTGCGCAAATTGTATCGAAAATGCGACGCGCTGATCGCGCCTTCGGAAAGCTTCGCGCAGGTGCTCCGCCACCAGCGCATGAACTATGATATCGGGATCTGGACCCGCGGGGTCGAGCGGGACATTTTCCGTCCGGCCCGTCGCGATCTCGATTGGCGGCGATCACTTGGCATCGCCGATGACGTCCCTGTCATCGCCTTTCTCGGACGTCTGGTGATGGAAAAGGGGCTCGACGTCTTTGCCGACGCCGTCGACGCGCTCGCCCGCCGCGGCGTCGCGCACCATGTCGTCGTTATCGGTGAGGGGCCGGCAGGCGAGTGGTTCGAATCGCGCCTGCCGAACGCCAGCTTCGTCGGTTTTCAGGGCGGCGTCGATCTGGCGCGCGCGCTGGCCTCATGCGATGTCTTTTTCAATCCGTCGGTAACTGAAACTTTTGGCAATGTGACGCTCGAAGCCATGGCCTGCGGATTGCCGGTCGTCGCGGCACGAGCCACCGGCAGCGCCAGCATCGTCAAACAGGGGCAGACCGGCTTTCTCGTCGCCCCCGGCTCGATCAGCGGGTTCGCCGATCATCTTCAGCAATATTGCGTCGATCCGGCGCTGCGTCACCGGCACGGTGCGGCCGCGGTCGACGAAAGCGGTGCCTATCAATGGGATGCGATCAACCAGGCGGTCGCGGACACCTATTTGCGCCTGATCCGCCAGAAACAGCGGCGCGCGGGCTAGGCCGGCGATGGCGGCGGACCTGTTTGAAAGCGACGACGCAGGCGCAGTCCCGCCCGCTGCCGCCGGGGAAATCCCGCTCGCCGAACGGCTCCGCCCGGCGACGCTGGGCGACGTGGTGGGTCAGGAGCATTTGACCGGTCCCGAAGGCGCGATCGGCCGGATGGTGACGGCGGGGCAATTGTCTTCGATCATTTTGTGGGGACCACCCGGAACCGGAAAGACGACGATCGCGCGCCTGTTGGCCGCGGCTGTCGGCATGCGATTTTCGGCGCTGTCAGCGGTTTTTTCGGGCGTCGCCGACCTCCGCCAGGCCTTTGCGGATGCCGACAAGATGGCGGGGGCGGGCAAGCGCACCCTGCTGTTTGTCGACGAAATCCATCGTTTCAATCGCGCGCAGCAGGACGGGTTCCTGCCCTATGTCGAACGGGGTACGGTGGTTCTTGTCGGTGCCACAACCGAAAACCCCAGCTTTGCGTTGAACGCGGCGCTGCTGTCGCGGGCGCAGGTTCTGGTGCTAAACCGGCTGGGCGAAGATGCGTTGGCCACGCTCGTCGCGCGCGCCGAGGCCGCAGTCGGGCGCGCATTGCCGGTGACCGACGATGCGCGCACCGCGCTCGTTGCAAGCGCCGACGGCGACGGCCGCTTCCTCCTCAACCAGGTCGAAACCCTGTTCGCCGCCGCGATCGACGAGCCGCTCGATCCGGCAGCGCTCGCGCAGTTCCTGCACCGCCGAATGCCCGTCTATGACAAGGATCGCGACGGCCACTACAATCTGATTTCGGCGCTGCACAAGGCGCTGCGCGGCTCGGACCCGCAGGCATCGCTCTATTATCTCGCGCGCATGCTCGTCGCCGGCGAGGAGCCGCTCTATGTGCTGCGGCGGCTGGTGCGCTTCGCCAGCGAGGACATCGGCCTCGCCGATCCGCAGGCGCTGGTGCAATGCCTCGCCGCAAAGGACGCCTATCAGTTTCTCGGCTCGCCCGAGGGGGAGCTCGCGATCGTGCAGGCCTGCCTCTATCTCGCCACCGCGCCCAAATCGAATGCCGCCTATACGGCGCAGAAGGCGGCGTTCGCGTCGGCGCGCGACACCGGATCGCTGGCGCCGCCCGCGAACATCCTCAACGCCCCGACTAAGCTGATGAAAGACTTGGGTTACGGCGCGGGCTACGCCTATGACCATGACGCGGAGGATGGATTTTCAGGCGCCGATTACTGGCCCGAGGGGATGGTTGGGCGGACCTATTACCAGCCGACCGATCGCGGCTTCGAAAAACGGATCGCAGAGCGCATTGCCTGGTGGGACGAGCAACGCAGGGTACGGGGCGGGGGGTAATGCGGTCCCGCGCGGACAGCCGGCCGACGCTGCGTCGATGATCCGCGTCAACCTTTATTCGAACGGCGGATAACGCTCGAACGCGGGCAGGCTGTCCAGCTTTTCCATCCAGCCGATGCGTTCGGCGGTCTGGATCTGCACCTGCGCCGGGATCAGGCCGGGATCGTCGAGCGTCGCCGACTGGACATCGATCTGCCCCGGAAAAATCGCCTCGCTGGTGTAGAACAGCCCGGTACCGCACTCGCCGCAAAAATGGCGGCGACCATGTTCGGACGAGGCATAGATTTTGGGCGTCCCAGTGATTTCGATCTCGTCCTTTCCGACGAGCGCCCACCCGACCATCGGCGCCCCCGCATGACGCCGGCAATCGCTGCAATGGCACAGCGCGTGATGCTGCACCGCCGTCGACATCGAATAACGGATCGCGCCGCAATGGCATTGGCCGGTGGCGCGGGGGCTCGAATCACTCATCCTTGATCTCCTCATCCCGGTTCTGAGAACATAACATAAACAAACGCGCCGTGACAACGGAATGACGGTGGGACATTAGCGGGATGTTAACCACAAACACCTAGTCCGCGGGGACACGGATTGTGGGGAGTTTCCATGAATTGGCGCGGGCGGGACGAGCGGCCATTGAGCCGGAGCGCGGAACGATGAAACTTGTCATCCAGATTCCCTGCCTGAACGAGGCCGAGGACCTTCCCGCAACGCTCGCGGCGCTGCCGCGAAGAATCGATGGCGTCGACACGATCGAGATATTGGTGATCGACGACGGGAGCACCGACAATACCGCCCAAGTGGCCCGGATGTGGGGTGTGCATCACGTCGTGCGGCACCGCACCAACCGCGGGCTCGCCGCCGCGTTCCGCTCGGGCATCGATGCCGCGCTCGCCGCGGGCGCCGATATCATCGTCAACACCGACGCTGACGGCCAATATGTCGGCGAAGACATCGCCACAATCGTCGCCCCAATCTTGGATGGCCGCGCCGATATTGTCGTGGGTGATCGCGGGGTAGGCAACAACGCGCATTTCGGTCCGATCAAACGCCGGCTACAGGCACTGGGCAGTGCAGTGGTACAGCGTCTTGCCAATGTTAAGATCGCGGATGCGGTCAGCGGATTTCGCGCCATCAGTCGCGAAGCCGCGCAACGGATCAACATCACCACCGAGTTCAGCTACACCACCGACATGCTGATCCAGGCAGGCCGCAAACGCCTGTCGATCCTCAGCGTGCCAATCCGCACAAATGCAACGCCGCGCCCGTCGCGCCTGTTCAAATCGATCCCGCGCTTCATCGTCAATACGGGCATTACCATGGCGCGCGCCTATACCACCTACAACCCGCTGCGCGCCTTTGTCGGGTTGGGTTTGGGCATTGCCTTTGTGGGCGTCGTTCCGATCGTTCGTTTCCTGATCTTCTATCTGCAGGGCAGCGGTGATGGCCATGTCCAGTCGCTCGTCATCGGCGGAGCGCTTCTGATCCTCGGCGCGATGGTGGCGGTGATGGGCGTACTCGCTGACCTGATTGCGGCAAACCGCAAGCTCATCGAGACAAGCCTCGTTCGCCTGCGCCGGATTGAAGAATCTTTGACGGCCATCTCCGGCGAAGAAAATGTTGCGGAACCGAGCCAGCGAAAGGGTGCAGCGTGACTGCTGCTGCGCTGCGGACGCCAAGCAATCATGCCGCCGAGGGCCGAGGGGTTCGCGACGCAATATGGTGGCCACTTGCCGGGATTGCGATTGCGCTGGCGGCGCATCTCTATCTGGCGTTGACGCGCGCGATCAACTGGGACGAATTCTATCATTACAGCCAGGTCCAGAAACTGGCGGAAGGCACGCTGACCGAACCGCTGCAGACCCTTTATACGCGAGCCTTTGTTTGGGTTGTCGATCTGCCGGGCTTGGGCGTCGACCATATCATCGCAATCCGGCTGTTCATGTTCGTCTGCGAGGTCGTCATTGCCGCCGCGATTTTCGGCGCGGCATCGCGTTTTGTCGACCGTGTTCCGGCTGCATTTTGCGCGCTGATATACCTGACCGCCGGATACGTACTCCAACACGGCACATCGTTTCGCTTCGATGCGCCTGCTGCGGCGATGCTGATGACCGCTGCGTGGATGCTGCTGCGCTTTCCTTTGGGCCTCTGGCAGATATTGTTGATCGGTTCGCTTGCAGGCGCCTCGGCGATGCTGACGATAAAGACCGTGCTTTATGCGCCGGTCTTCCTCGGCATTGCGTGGCTGCTATGGTCCGAGGCAGCGGACCGGCGGCGGTTGTTTTCCCGGCTTGTTGCCTTGGGCGCTGTAGCGCTTGGTGCTTTCGCCCTCATCTATTTCGCCCATGCGAACAGTCTTGCCGGCAACAGCGATGCAGAGGCGGTCAAGCTTGTGTCGCGCGCGGGCGCCAAGATGTTTCATCTGGGCTATGTGACCTATTGGCAATCACTCCTCAAGGCCGTCCAGACCGCGACCGTGCTCGCGCTGGTTATCCTGGTCTTTCCCGCCTTCCTGTGGAAGGCCGTGAAGCCCGCATCGGAAAAGGTCGCGCTGGCCGGGTTTTACCTGCCCATCTTGACGCTGTTTTTCTATCATAACACGGCGCCCTATTTTTACGTCTACATGCTGCCGCCGGTCACTGTTGCCTGCGGCATCGTGCTCGCATGGTTTACCACGCGCTACGGCTCGCTGTCGGCCACGATCCTGCTCCTTTTGGGGGCTGGCTTCGTCATCGCCAGCGAACCACCCAATACGATCGAGCGCCAGCGCCAGATGCTGCACGTCGTCGATCAGATGTTTCCAAGCCCCGTTGCGTATTTCGATTCTTGTGCGATGCTCGGACGCTTTCCAAAGGCGAATGTTTTCATGACGCCATGGGGGATCGACCAATATCTTGCGGGCGGATTTCCCAGCCTTGAAGAAACGATGGCCTCTAAAGCCGTCCCGCTGATGGTCAATAACGACCATATGTTCGAGGAGGCGTTGAACGGAAAAGCGGCCGTCCCGTCGTTTCTCCCCCGCGACCTCGCCGCCATCCGCGACACTTTCGTCCATCTTTGGGGGCCATTCTGGATCGCGGGCGAGGATATTCCCGCGAAATCCGTCGATCATCGTTTCGAGATCCGGGTGCCGGGGGTGTACACGGTGCACGGCGCAAGCGTGACAATCGGGGGCCGCACGACGGTGCCTGGCGGCCTCGTCCGGCTTGAACGCGGCGTCTATCGCGCCTCGACGCGAGGAGAAAAAGGCGCGCGCCTCTTGTGGGGGAACAACATACGTGTGCCGGCGCGACCCGATCAACCCGGCAGGCTGTTCATGCCATTCTAGGTCACATTCTAGGACGTTACCGAACCGCGGTGCTTGACGAAGTTGTGGCCGGTCAGACCCGGCTGCGCCGCAGCATGGCAAACCCATAGCCAAGGTCGCCCGCGATCGACGACCCGCGCAGTGCCAGCGTCGCCGCCATCAGACCGGCCGCCGGGAGATTGGCACCCGCGAGCGCGAGCAACGCCGCTTCGCGTACGCCGATCCCGCCCGGCGCCACTGGTACTACGAAGCCCGCGAGCCAGGCAAAGAGGAACAGCGCGGAAAAATGGGCAAGGCTTGTACCCGCGGGCAGCACGGCGGCGCCGACCAGCGCTGCGGCCAGCGCGAACGCACCGAACGCAATGATCTGAAAAGCCAGCGCGGTCAGCAACGGCCGGCGCGCTGCCAGCGATACGCCGATGACGAGGCCTGCTGCGACAATCGCTCCGACCGGCTGTCGATCAAAGGTGAGACATGCGGCGGCGACCGCCATGCTGCTGACCAGGTGCAAGCCGACTTCGACGCCAATCGATTTGGCGAGCAACTTGTGTTCGATCCCGCTCCGCGCCCCTTCCAATTGTCGGCTGACATATTGGAACACCGACCCCGGAAGATATTTCATCAAAACGCCGCGGGCATAGATGCGCGCCATATCATGCCGCGACTGGCGACCGTCGGGATCGACGACGACGCGCCATGCCCGCGCCAGCGCCTGGTCGGCCGCGGCAAAAAGCAAGGCCGCCGCAGCCATCGAACCCGCGAGTCCCCACGAGGCGTGCGGCGCAAGCGTTGACCAGTCGAGCCGCCACAGCCGCTCGCCGATAAAGGCGATGCTGACCGCCAGCGCCGCGCTGCCGAGCCATCGGCCGTACCGGTCGAGCGGCCGTCGGCGCGGCGCCGCGCCGGCGTCAGCCATACAGGATGCTGGTGAAATCGGGGTAGGGGACGCAATAGGAGCGGCCGAAATAGCGGCGCTCCCGAAGGCCGCAGTTCCGGATCGCGCTGCGATAGCGGGCGCGGCCGCTGTCATCGAGCAGGATGATGCCGCCGGGCGCCAAATGCGGAATGGCACGTGCCAGGCATTCGGTGCGGCGGCGCCCGTCGACCACGATCAGGTCGAAAGTCCCGCCGGCCTCCTCGATGGCTCCGATATAGGCGTCGCCTTCGATTTCGCGATGGTCGAGCTGGATATTGGGAAAACGGACGACTTCTTTGCCCAGCCGTTGATGCCATTCGGCATGATGTTCGACCGACGCGACGCTGGCGGCGTGACGGGCAAGCCAGATGGTGCTGGCGCCGGCGCCATATTCGAAAACGCGCGCGTTCGGCCGCGCGCGTAGATATTCGGCGACTTCGCGGGTCGCGGCGACGTTCCACCAGGGCAGGCCCAGGGCAATCATGCGTTCGATGTCGTGGATGGCGAGCAGCGATGCCGCCCAGCGCAGCCAGCCATATTCGTCGCTTTCCCGCGCGTTTTCCGTCAGCTTTTCGATCGGGCCGAGGTCGGCAATCGCGTGCATGACACCGGCATAGGACCGTTTAACCAACTGCATCATGTTCTCCAGCCTCCCGCGGGTGGGTGCAAGAGTGTATTAACCAAAATATTCCTGTGGAAAGGTTAATCCCGAGCCGGAGGGGCAATCAATCCCCCAAATCGACCTGATGCGCCTCCGCCCACGCCCGATATTGTCCGCGCGGGTCCGATGAGGGCTGCGCCAGGATTGCGGACATATCGGCGCGCAGCGCGCCGAGGTCGAGCGAGCGGATCATCGCCTTGACCGGACCGACCCCCGCCGGCGTGATCGACAGGCGTTCGATTCCGATGCCCAGCAGTGCCATGGCTTCGAGCGGGCGTCCGCCCATTTCGCCGCATACGCCCAGCGCCACTTTGGTCCCCGCCACCGTCCGTACGACGCGCGCCAGATAGCGCATGACCGTCGGCGACAGCCAGTCGTAACGCTCGGCGAGCCGCGGATGGGCGCGGTCGGCGGCGAAGAGGAACTGGGTCAGATCGTTCGTCCCCACCGACAGGAAATCGAGATGCGGTAACATCAGGTCGAGCGTTTCGAGCAGCCCCGGAACCTCGAGCATCGCGCCATAGCGAATGGCGACCGGCAGCCTTTTGTTGTGCTGCGCCAGCCAGGCGCGCTGCGCGACGAACAGGTTGCGCGCCGCCTCATATTCCCAGGGTTCCGACACCATCGGGAACATGACGTTCAGCGTCCGTCCCGCCGCGGCCTCCATCAACGCGCGCGCCTGGACCTTCAGCAGGCCTTCGCGTTCGAGCGCCAGCCGCAATGCGCGCCAGCCCATCGCCGGATTTTCTTCCAGCGCCGCGTCGCGCACATTCATATAGGGCAGCGCCTTGTCGCCGCCGATGTCGACGGTGCGAAAGATCACCGGACGGTCGCCCGCGGCGTCGAGCACGTCGCGGTACAGCCGCTGCTGCCGCTCGCGCGCGGGGAGGGTGGCGGACACCAGAAACTGGAATTCGGTGCGGAACAGCCCGATACCGCGCGCGCCGGTCAGGTCGAGCGCCGCGACATCCTCGCGCAGCCCCGCATTGATCATCAGCTCGATCGCGATGCCATCCTTGGTCACCGCCGGCAGGTCGCGCAGCGACGCCAGGTTGGCGCGCCGTTTCTGCGAAATCTCCAGCTTGGCGTCGAACGCGTCCTGCACCGCCTGCGTCGGGCGGACATGCACCGCGCCGGCGCTGGCGTCGAGGAGCAGCAGATCGCCTTCGCGGATCGAGGAACGTACATCGCTGACCCGGCCGATGACCGGTACCCCCATGGCACGCGCCACGATGATGACGTGCGCGGTCAGCGATCCTTCCTCGAGCACCACGCCCTTCAGCCGGCGGCGATCATATTCCAGCAGTTCGGCGGGACCCAGGTTGCGCGCGATCAGGATCGAATCCTGCCGCAGACCCATTTGCGCGGCCGTCCCCATCTGTCCCGACACGATGCGGATCAGGCGGTTCGACAGATCCTCCAGATCGTGCATCCGGTCGCGCAGCAGCGGGTCGTCGATCTGGCGCATCCGCATCCGGGTGCGCTGCTGCACGCGCTCGATCGCCGCCTCGGCGGTCAGGCCACTGTCGATCGCTTCGTTGATCCGCCGCGACCAGCCTTCGTCATAGGCGAACATCTTGTAGGTCTCGATGACCTCTTCATGTTCGCCGCCGACGCCGAAATCGGCCTGGCTCGCCATGCGGTCGATCTGTTCGCGCATCTTGTCGAACGCGGCATAGACGCGGTGGCGCTCGGCCTCGGTATCGTCGGCGACGGTATGTTCGATGGTGATGCGCGGCTGGTGGAATACCGCCACGCCCGCGCCCATGCCGTCGACCAGCTTCTGCCCGGTCAGCCGCTGCGCCGACTGGTCGGCGGCGGCGGCGTCGATCCGCGCCGCGGTGTCGACCAGATCGGCGTTGGCGATCAGTTCGGACAGCACCATCGCGACCGTCTGCAGCGTCTCGATCTCGATGTCGGCATAGCGGCGCGGGTCGGCGTGCTGGACGCAGAGGACGCCAACCGCGCGCTCGCGGCGGATGATCGGTACCCCGGCAAAGCTGTGGAACAATTCTTCGCCGGTTTCGGGACGGTACGAAAAGTCGGGGTGCGCCGCCGCCTCGTCGAGGTTCAGCGTTTCGATCTGATCGGCGATCATCCCGACCAAGCCTTCGCCAAGCCCCAGCCGCGTGACGTGCACTGCCTCCTGCTTCAGCCCGCGTGTTGCGTAGAGTTCGAGCGCGCCGTCGCGCAGCAGATAGATCGAGCAAACCTCGCTATCGAGGCATTCTCCGATGATCCCGACGACCTGGTTGAGCTTGCCCTGCGCGTTGGCGCGTGACGCCATAACCTCGTGCAGCCGGGTCAGGATGGTGCGCGCCGACTGGGCGGCCGAAGAGGGGGGAGGAGGGGCGTTGGTCATTGCGCCCCTGCTAACAGATGGCGCACCCGAACGCTATTGCCCGCGCGCTGCTGCCCGCAACAATCGGCGATCGCGGCGCGGCCGTTCAGTTGGTTCCCGTCGGCGAGGTCGGAGCTTGCGGTCCGGCTGCGCTGTTGTCGCTGGTGGTGGTCGGCCCCACCGGCGCGGCGGGCGCGCTCATGATCGGAGGCGGCGGCGCATATTTGGCGTCCCAGGCGGCAACGTCGGCCTGATAGCGGGCATAGGCTTCGTAAAAGTCGTGGAACGGCTCGTCGAGGCGCGCGAGATGCACTGGGGCTTGTTCGACGATCTGCGCCGTCGGCGCGGACGACACCAGCTGCGCGACTTCGTTGGCGCGCGCGCAGAACGCCCGCTGCGCCGGCGGCTGCGCGAAATAGTTGAACAATTGCGTCGACAGCCGGTCGCGTTCCTTGATGCCGTTGGTCTTGTTCGCCTTGGCCAGGTCGCTGATCACGGTTTTTTCGGTCGACCGGATCACCCGTGCATGCGTCTTGATCATGCCGTTATAGGCGGACACGAGCGTGGCTTCCTCCACGCCCCGGCACCCGATGGCCGCGACGTTGAGCGCGATCTTCAGCTGCCAGAAGGCGCGGTCGCCGGTGACCCCGCTATTGGCAGTCACGAACCGGCCGTCGATGCCGCGACCCGGAAGAATCTGGGTAAGCGACGCATTGCCCGGCGGCAACGGGCGCGGCGGGATCACGACAACGACCGGCGGCGGCGGCGGGGGAGGCGGCGGCGGGGGCGGCTTGGGCGCACAGGCAGCGACGCTGGCCAGCAAAACCGCAACGACGATCTTCCGCGACAAATTCATATTCCACTCCCCAACCGCATGACCATGCGGCATCAACCCCGTGCCTGCAACGCGGCTTCGGCCTGTTGCACCAAAGTTGCGACGATATCGGCGACGCTTTCTTCTTCCGATACCATACCGACAGATTGCCCTGCCATTAACGAACCATTTTCGACGTCGCCGTCGATCACCGCGCGGCGCAGCGCGCCCGCCCAATAATGCTCGATTTCCAGCTGCGCCTGCATCATGTCGACTTCGCCCGCGTCCAGCTTGTTGGCGACCTCGCGCTGCTTGGCGGTGAACGCTTCGGTCCCGGCGTTTTTCAGCGCGCGGACCGGGATGACGGGCAGGCGCGGGTCGATCTGCACGCTCGCGACGGCTTCGCGCGCCGATGCCCGCATGAACGCCTTTTTGAAATTGGGGTGGGCGATGCTCTCGGTCGCGCAGACGAAGCGGGTGCCGAGCTGGACACCCGAGGCGCCCATTTCCAGATAGGCGGCGATTGCTTCGCCGCGGCCGATGCCCCCGGCGACAAAGATCGGCACCTCGTCCGCCAGCGTCGGCAGGATTTCCTGCGCCAGCACGCTGGTCGACACCGGACCGATATGGCCGCCGGCCTCCATGCCCTCGATCACCAGCGCGTCGACGCCCGACCGGACCAGCTTTTTGGCGAGCGCGAGCGTCGGAGCGAAACAGATCACCTTGGCGCCCGACGCCTTGATCGCTTCCAGGCTGCCCTTGGGTGGCAGCCCGCCCGCGAGCACGACATGGCCGACGCCATGCTTGGCGCAAACCTCGATCAGGTCGAACAATTGCGGGTGCATGGTGATCAGGTTGACGCCGAAGTTCCGCGTCGCCAGCGCCTTGGTCGCGGCGATTTCAGTGTCGAGCAGTTCGGGCGTCATCGCGCCGCACGCGATCACCCCAAAGCCGCCCGCGTTGCTGATCGCGCTGACCAGATGGCGTTCGGAGACCCAGCTCATCGCGCCGCACAGGATGGCGTAGTCGCTGCCGAGCAGTTGGGTCCCGCGCGCCATCAATTCGTTCATTTTGCTCATTGATGCCGCCTTTGCCAGCACTAGGACTCGCGCGCAATCCCTTGCGATTCACATCGCGGCGAACCGAGGAGGCATCGGCGTGCGCTTGGCCGCACGAACCGAACCTTTCGGCGCAGAAAGCAAATCAATCATTGTCAACTAAAACACTTGGCATATGCTCTTGAGGCGAATCGCATCAGGGAAAGGAAAATCGTGACCACTTCGTCCAACCAGAAAGCTGGCGACCCGGCCCCGCCCTCGCGCGCCGTCCAGACGGTGCTCGATGCGCTTGAAAAACTGCGCTTCGGCGCGATCCAGCTTACCGTCCACGAAGGGAAGCTGGTGCAGGTCGATGTCACCGAACGCCACCGCTATCCTAACTGATCAGCAAGCTTAGCCGCTCCCACGAGGGACTCTCCCCTCGACTTGCCGCAGACCGGACCACCGGATGTGGCAATTTCTTTGCAACAGGAAATTGCCATGACTGCTCGAAATTTTTTCGGCCGCCGATCCGTGCGGCCCACGCCCTTTGCCCTTGGTCTGATCCTTGCGATCGCGGCCCATCCCGCCGCCGCGGCCGAGCCGGCGACGGTCGCGCCATCGGACCCCGACGTCGCCGCACCGCAGGTCGACGATGACATCAGCCGCGGCGACATCATCATCGTCACCGCCCGCCGCCGTCAGGAAACCGCACAAGAAGTGCCCGTTGCGATTTCGGTCATCCGTGGCGATTCGATCGAAGCGACGGGCAACTTCAACGTCGTGAAGCTGCAACAGCTCGCCCCGACGCTCCAGGTCTATACGACGAACCCGCGTAACACGTCGGTCAACATCCGCGGCATCGGTGTGCCCTACGGCCTGACCAGCGACGGGTTCGAACAGGGCGTCGGCATCTATGTCGACGACGTCTATAATTCGCGCGTCGCCGCCGCGACTTTCGACTTTCTCGACGTCGATCAGGTCGAGGTGCTGCGCGGACCGCAGGGGACGCTATACGGCAAGAACACGACCGCGGGTGCGATCAACATCACGACCAACCAGCCGACCTTCGATTTCGAGGGGCGGGCCGAGGTTAGCGTCGGCAATCTCAACTACCGGCAGGCAAAAGCCGCCGTGTCGGGGCCGCTGACCGACAAGATCGCCGCGCGCATCGCGATCGCCGCGACCAGCCGGCGCGGTACCTTGTTCAACACCCGCACCGATCGCTGGATCAACGAGCAGGACAATCTCGGCCTGCGCGGCCAGTTACTGTTCCAGCCCAACGAAGATCTGTCGATCACGCTGGCCGCCGATTACAGCAAGCAGGATCCCGAATGCTGCGGCACCGCGTTCGTCCGGGTCGGGCCGACCCAGCGCGCGTTGAACCGGCAGTATGACGCGATCATCGCCCGACTGGCGGCCGCCAACCCCGGCTACAATTACACCGTCCCCAGCCGCAATGTGTACGACCGGTTGACCGACATCGACGCCAGCCTGAACGCTGGCAACAAGATTGGCGGCGCATCGCTACGCGTCAAATGGGACGTCGGGCCAGGCACCCTGACCTCGATCACCGCTTGGCGCTTCTGGGATTGGCTGCCAGAGAATGACCGCGACTTCACCGGCGCGTCGGTAGTGTCGCGCTCGCAAAATCCGTCGCAGCAGGACCAGTACAGCCAGGAGTTTCGTTACAATTACGAAGGCGACACGATCGATTTTGTCGCCGGTCTGTTCGCTTTCCGGCAGCGGATCGATACGCAGGGGACCGAGCAACAAGGCATCGACGCGACGCGTTACAGCCTGGCGCCGTCAACCGATCCGAACAATGTCTACAACCGGCCCGAGGTGCTGAACGGCCTGACCGCGTCCAACACGCAGTTCCTGAAGGCCGACAGTGCCGCTTTCTACGGCCAGCTCAGCTACAAGCTGACCCCCGAACTGACCATCCAGCCGGGTGTTCGGGTTAATTATGACAAGAAGGAAGGCTTTTATCAGCGCGTGGTGACCACGGGTGCGGGGCAGGTGATTGCCAGCTGCGCGCCGGCGGCGACGGCGGGCAACGCGGTGCTCACCGCACAGTGCGGCGTTTACCAGCCGCAGCTGACCGAGCCGTCGGTCAGCGACTGGAATTTCAGCTATGATCTGAACGTCAACTACAAGCTCGCACCCGACGTGCTGGCGTACGCAACCTATGCGAAAAGCTTCAAGACGGTGGGGATCAACCAGAACGGCTTGCCGCTCGACACCAACAACCAGCCGGTGCTGAGCGCCAGCACGGTCAAACCGGAATCGGTTAATCATTATGAAATCGGGCTCAAGACACAGTTCCTGAACCGTCTCGCGACCTTCAACCTCACCGCCTTCCGAACCGAGATCAAGAATTTCCAGGCGACGGTGAACGGCGGCCAGTTCGGCACGGTGCGCGGCTATCTGGCGAACGCCGAAAAAGTGGTGTCGCAGGGTATCGAGGCAGACTTCAAGATCCGCACCAGCGATCGGTTCACCGCTTATGCCAACGGCGCCTACACTGACGCCAAATATAAAAGCTTCACCAATGCGCCATGCCCGCCGGAACTGTCGGGTGGGACGTTCCAGCCCGCGAATGCGGTGCCCGATTATTCGCAACCGGGGGTCCCCGGCGCGCTCAGCCCACGGCAGTGCGACATTTCGGGGGCCGACCTGCCCGGCGTGTCGAAATGGGCATTTTCCTATGGCGCGGAAACCAACATTCCCGCCACGTTGCTTGCGAAGGACGGTCAGGTCTATCTGGGCGTCGACGGCAATTATCGCTCGCGCTGGAATTCCAATGCGTCGCCGTCGATCTATACCGATGTGAAGGGTTATACGTTGACCAACTTTCGCGTCGGCTTCCGCGCTGACGGGTTCGATATTTTCGGATGGGTGCGCAACGCCTTCGACGTCAATTATATCGAAACGCTGCAAGTGGCGCCGGGCAACGTCGGGTTGATCGCCGGGCAGCCTGGCGACCCGCGGACGTGGGGCGGGACGGTCAAGTTCAGTTTCTGACGACCCACACCGGCCAAAATGAAAAGGGGCCGCCGGTGGGCGGCCCCTTTCACATGCAGATCATGCTGAGCGCTGCTGGCGGTTTTCGCGATCCGCGTCGGGGAGCTCTTCGCTTCCCGGCTGGCGGTTCTGGCCGCCCTGCTGCTCCTGCTGGCGGCGCCGTTCTTCGTCGCGTTCCGCCTGCTGCTTTTGCTCGTTCTGCTGGTTGGGGCTGTTAGCCACTTTCCTTCTCCTTCAGTCGCCGGTTAACGGTGGCGACATCGGACCCAACCGGCGACCACCCGCCAGTGTTCCTCGCGCTCCGCAGCAATCGCCCGGGCGTGGCAGTTCCGCGATGGAGCCCCGCGACGCGGCGCAAGCACTGCGGTAATGATCGGCCCAGTCAATTACTGAGTTCAGCTTATTCGGTTAGGTCGATTGGGCCTGGCCACCTATTCTCGCCGGGTCATATCAAGGGAGACGCTCCGACTCATATCGCGCGACGCATATTCCTTCCGCAACCCGGCACCCCTGTCACGCGCCGGTCATTGCGACAGGCCATCGATCAAAACCATAAAGGAGAGACTGTATGAACGATCAGACCCCCATCGACGCCGCCGGCGGTTGCCCGGTTCATCAGGGTGGCGTCCGTTCGCTGCTGGGCCGGACCAACAAGGATTGGTGGCCCGAAATGCTGGCGACCGAAATCCTCAACCCGAACGGCCCCTCCAATCCGCTCGGCGACGATTTCGACTATGCCGAAGCGTTCAAGTCGCTCGACTACCAGGCGCTGAAAGACGATCTGACCGCGCTGATGACCGACAGCCAGCCGTGGTGGCCCGCCGACTATGGTCATTATGGTCCCTTCTTCATCCGCATGGCGTGGCACGCCGCGGGCACCTATCGCACCGCCGACGGTCGCGGCGGCGCCAACAGCGGGCAACAGCGCTTCGCGCCGCTCGACAGCTGGCCCGATAACGGCAACTTGGACAAGGCGCGCCGCCTGCTTTGGCCGATCAAGCAGAAATATGGCAACAAGATCAGCTGGGCCGACCTGTTCATCCTGACCGGTAACGTCGCGATCGAAAGCATGGGCGGGCCGGTGTTCGGCTTTGGCGGCGGCCGCGCCGACGTGTTCGAGCCCGAACGCGACATCTATTGGGGCAGCGAAGACAAATGGGTCAACGAAGGCGTTCAGACCCGCATCGCGCCCGAACATGGCATGCACGAGCTCGAAGGTCCGCTTGCCGCGATTCAGATGGGGCTGATTTACGTGAACCCGGAAGGTCCGGGCGGCAACCCCGATCCGCTGCAGTCGGCACGCGATATGCGCGCGACCTTTGAGCGGATGGCGATGAACTCGGAAGAAACCGTCGCGCTGACCGCGGGCGGCCACACCTTTGGCAAGGCTCATGGTAACGGCGACGCGTCGTTGCTGGGCGCCGCGCCCTCGGGCGGCGACCTCGCCGCGCAGGGCTTCGGCTGGGTCAGCAGCCACGAAAGCGGTGGTATCGGCGAACATGCGGTGACCAGCGGGATCGAAGGATCATGGGTCAACACCCCGACCGAATGGTCGCAGAATTATTTCCGCCTGCTCCTCGACTATGAATATGAGCTGGTGAAATCGCCGGCGGGTGCGCAGCAGTGGCAGCCGATCAACCAGAAGGAAGAAGACATGGCGCCCGCCGCCTGGGATCCTTCCAAGAAGGTGCCGACGATGATGACGACCGCCGACATGGCGCTGAAGGTCGATCCCGAATTCCGCGCGATCAGCGAGAAGTTCCGCAACGATCATGAAGCGTTCAAGGATGCCTTCGCGCGCGCGTGGTTCAAGCTGTGCCACCGCGACATGGGGCCGAAAATCCGCTACCTCGGCCCCGAAGTGCCCGCCGAAGACCTGATCTGGCAGGATCCGATCCCCGCCGGCACGATGCCGTCGGATGCCGAGGTGGCCGCGGTCAAGGAAAAGATCGCGAACAGCGGTCTCACGGTCAGCGAGCTGGTCAAGACCGCGTGGGCCTCGGCCAGCACCTATCGCAAGTCGGATCATCGCGGCGGCGCCAATGGTGCGCGCGTGCGCCTCGCGCCGCAAAAGGACTGGGAAGTCAACGAACCTGCGCTGCTCGCCAAGGTGCTGAACACGCTGGAGGGGCTGCGCGGCAACCTGTCGATCGCCGACACCATCGTCCTGGGCGGTGTCGTGGGTCTGGAAAAGGCGATCAAGGATGCAGGCTTCAACGTCGCGGTGCCGTTCACCGGCGGGCGCGGCGATGCGACCGCGGAGCAGACCGATGCCGCGAGCTTCGACGTGATGGAGCCCGAAGCCGATGCCTTCCGTAACTATCTCGGCAAGAAGAAGCTGGCGGTGAAGACCGAGGAAATGATGCTCGACCGCGCGTCGCTGCTCGGCCTCTCGGTCCCCGAAATGACCGTGCTGGTGGGCGGCCTGCGCGTGCTCGGCGCCAATCATGGCGAGCGGGGTCACGGCCATTTCACCAAGCGGTCGGGACAGCTCACCAACGACTTCTTCGTCAACCTGCTGGACATGACCAATGTCTGGAAGGCTGTCGACGGGTCGGACGACCAGGAATATGTCGCCACCGATCGTGCGGGTGGCGGCGAGACCTGGCGCGCGACCCGCGCCGACCTGATCTTCGGTTCGAATTCGGAGCTGCGCGCGGTCGCCGAAGTCTATGCGCAGTCGGACAATGGCGAAAAGTTCGTCAAGGATTTCGTCAAGGCTTGGACCAAGGTGATGAACGCCGACCGTTTCGACCTCGCCTGATCGCCGCGCCCGGTCCCGCCTCATGCCGCGGGACCGGAAACGGCTGCAGGACGATGCGTCGCGACCCGCCCCCGGGGACATGGGCCTGGGGGCGGGTCTTCGTTTATGGGAGTCGCGGCTCGCGCCTTGCGAAGCGGCCGCCAACGGCTACAAGCAGGCCATGCCCGCGATCCGCCTGTTCGGCCTGCCCACCGATATCAACAGCAGTTTCGAGCGCGGCGCCGCCGCCGGACCGGCGGCGATCCGCGCGGCGCTGTTCAGCGACCGCGGCAATATGGCGAGCGAGCTGGGGCCGGAGATCGGCACCGACATCGCCTTCACCGACGACGGCGACCTGCCGCTGACCGAAAACACATCGCACGACGATGCCGCGATCCGCCGCCATGTCGTGATGCTGCACGAAGATGGCGAGGTGCCGCTGGCGCTCGGCGGCGACCATGCGGTGAGTTTGCCGCTCGTCGAGGCCGCGGCCACATGCTTCGGGCCGGTGAACATCCTGCATTTCGATGCCCACCCCGATCTCTACGATGATTTCGCGGGCAACCCGCGCAGCCACGCCTCGCCCTTCGCGCGCATTTGCGAGGCGGGCCATGCGGCACGGCTGGTGCAGATCGGCATCCGCACCCTCAATCATCACTGCCGCGAACAGGCGGCGCGCTTCGGGGTCGAGGTCATTCCGATGGCCGATTTCAGCCCCGATCGCGTCCCCGTACTCGAAGGCCCGCTCTATATTTCGATCGACCTCGACGGCATCGATCCGTCGGCGGCGCCCGGCGTCGCGCACCCCGAGCCGGGCGGGCTGACGGTGCGCGAAGTGCTGGCGGCGCTGCACAAACAGACCGCGCCGATCGTCGGCGCCGACATCGTCGAGCATCATCCCGGCCGCGACATCGGCGATGTCACCGCGATCCTCGGCGCCAAACTGGTCCGCGAACTTGCGGCCCTGATCGACCGCAATGGAAGCTACAAGAATTGACCCTTTGAGGAGAGCAATATGAGCCTGATCGTCCACCATCTGAACAACAGCCGCTCGCAGCGCATCCTGTGGCTGCTCGAGGAAATCGGCGCGCCGTACGAGATCAAATATTATGATCGCGACGCGACCACCAACCTCGCGCCGCCGGAGCTGGTTGCGGTCCACCCCCTCGGCAAGTCGCCGGTGATTTCGGATGGCGACCGCGTCATCATCGAATCGGGCGCGATCACCGAATATCTGTGCGAGCGCCACGGCGGCGGGCATCTGGTTCCCGAACGCGGCACCGACGACCATGTCAGCCACCTCGAATGGCTGCATTTTGCCGAAGGCTCGGCGATGACCCCGATCCTGCTGCGGATCTACACCGCGCGGCTCGGCGAAGCGGCAGCGCCGCTCGAACCGCGGATCAACCAGCAGCTCGACGCGCATTTTTCCTATATGGAAAGCCGCGTCGGCGACAGCGGCCACTTCATCGGCGACAGCCTGTCGGCGGCGGACATCATGCTCAGTTTCCCCGCTGAAATCGCGATCATGCAGGGCATGGCGCCGCGCTATCCCAAGCTCGCAGCGTTCGTGAACGCCTGTCACGCGCGCCCCGCCTGGCAGCGCGCGCGCGAAAAGGGCGGCGCCTATTATGGCTATTGACCGGCGGCGCTGGCTGCCGCTCGCCACGGCGGCGCTGCTGAGCAGCACCGCGGCGGCGCAGTTACCGCCGCTCGGTCCCGAGGTCGAGCGCGTCGCGACGGGTTCCGACGGCGACGCGATCAACGTTGTGGCGGCCGATGAAAGCGCCGCGATGGGCCGCTTCGCCGCCTACACGATGGCGCTGGCGAAGCGCGATTATGCCAGCGCCTATGCCATGCTGCGCCTGTCGTTCCAGGCGGCGAACCCGCGGCTCGAATGGGAAATGAACCTTCGCAAGCGGCCGGTGCTGTGGGCCGATGGCACGCTTCGCGTGCTGCGTGTCAGCTGGTACACCGATCCCGCGGGCCAGCCGCCCGGGCTGTACGCCGCGTTCGACTTTCGCGGCGACCGGCCCGACCGGACGATGGATTGTGGCTATGTCGTCGTCCACCGCACCGCGCCGGGCGCCGAATGGACCGTCGTACGCACCGACACGTCGGAGGTGCCGCCCGAACTGATCGAGGACGGCGTGCCAAAGGCCGACGTGCTGCGCCAGCTGCCCTGTTACCTCGGCAAGGGAATCGCGACGGCCTTTTGACCGGGTACGAATTGACCGGGCGCGAATTTTTGCTTGTGCGCACCGCGCTTGCTGCCCACCCTTGTGATGGGTCGCATCATACCGAATCGCGGCAGGGACCGGTTTGGCGGTGCCGCGTCGGGGGGTGTTGGGGAATAAAATGGGAATGATGATCATCGCGGCGATGCTGGCAGCAGCGCAGGCTGCGCCGGAGATCAAGATCGTCGACGTCCCCGGCCGTGGGTACCAGGCGCAGGTCAAATCCTTCGATGCAACCGAGTATGACGCGATCGTTGCGCGCATATCGACGCTGGCCAAACGGCGCTGCGGCGCGCTCAGCGTCCGTTTCGGGCGGTTTCGTTTCGACAACCGCGTCGACTCCGCGCGCAACGTCACGGTCATCGAAAATTACACCCAGAGCCTCTCTTGTTACGACCCTGCGACCGACCCCTATCAGCCGGTTCCGGCCGACTGGAAGGCCAGCGCCGCCTATACGCAAGGGGCGAACAGCTTCGTCAATCGCTTCCTCGCGCATATGGATGGCGCCAACGGCGCCGCCGCGGCCGAAATGATGGATCCATCGGCAGAGGCGACCAAGGAGGATATGGACCGCCTGATCCGTGACATGAAAATGCACTGGACGGGGAAGGGCAAGCTGCTGCCCCGCCTCGAAACCTGGCTGAACAATCCCGAAAATGCCGCATATCCCGGCGCCTACGCTTTCTTTACGGTGCTGATGGACGACCCGGGCGTCGCCGGAACCTGCGGCGGGATCACCGTTCACCGGGTGCGCACCGGCGAATATCGTATCGCGCAATATGACCTGCGGTCGATTTCGCAGGCGCTGGTCGACCGCGACAATCTGACCGATGCCGATCTCGATGCGATCTGTGGCCGGTGATCGCGTGTCCGGCGCGCGCGTTCCGCTTGAGAAACGCGCCGCGCCGCACTAGATCGCGCGCATGACATCGACCAACGACATTCGCCGCTCGTTCCTCGACTATTTCGGGGGCACCGGGCACCATATCGAGCCGTCGGCGCCGCTGGTGCCGTACAACGACCCGACGCTGATGTTCGTCAACGCGGGCATGGTGCCGTTCAAGAATGTCTTCACAGGCCTCGAAAAGCGTCCCTACAGCACCGCAGCCTCGTCGCAGAAATGCGTGCGCGCGGGCGGCAAGCACAACGACCTCGACAATGTCGGCTACACCGCGCGGCATCATACGTTCTTTGAAATGCTGGGGAATTTCTCCTTCGGCGACTATTTCAAGGAACAGGCGATCCACCATGCCTGGACGCTGATTACCAAGACTTGGGGGCTGGCGCCGGAGAAGCTGACCGCGACCGTCTATCACACCGACGACGAGGCGTTCGACCTGTGGAAAAAGATTGCCGGCCTGCCCGAGGATCGCATCATCCGCATCGCAACGAGCGACAATTTCTGGTCGATGGGCGACACCGGGCCGTGCGGGCCGTGCAGCGAAATCTTCTATGACCATGGCGACCACATCTGGGGCGGTCCCCCGGGATCGCCGGAGGAAGATGGCGACCGCTTCGTCGAAATCTGGAACCTGGTGTTCATGCAATATGAGCAGCTGCCGGGCGGCGAGCGCGTCGACCTGCCGCGGCCGAGCATCGACACCGGCATGGGGCTGGAGCGCGTCGCGGCGGTGTTGCAGGGCGTTCACGACAATTATGACACCGACACCTTCAAGGCGTTGATCGCCGCGTCGGTCGATTTGACGCATGTTTCCGCCGACGACGCGCACAAGGCGAGCCACCGCGTCATCGCCGATCACCTTCGCGCGTCGAGCTTCCTCGTTGCCGACGGGGTGCTGCCGTCGAACGAAGGCCGCGGTTATGTGCTGCGCCGGATCATGCGCCGCGCGATGCGCCACGCGCACCTGCTCGGCGCGAAAGACCCGCTGATGCACCGGCTGCTGCCGTCGCTCACCGCCGAGATGGGCGCCGCATACCCCGAGTTGATCCGCGCGCAGCCGCTGATTTCGGAGACGCTGGAGCGCGAGGAGGTCAAGTTCCGCCAGACGCTCGACAAGGGGCTGAAGCTGCTCGACGAGGCAACCGTCGGCATGGGCAAGGGCGACACGCTGGCGGGTGACGTCGCGTTCAAGCTCTACGACACCTATGGCTTCCCCTACGATCTCACCGAGGATGCACTCCGCGCGCAGGACATAGCGGTCGACCGCGCGGGTTTCGACGCAGCGATGGCACAGCAGAAGGCGGCGGCGCGCGCGGCGTGGAAGGGCAGCGGCGACAAGGCTTCGGACGACATCTGGTTCGATCTTGCCGAAACGAACGGCAGCACCGAATTCACCGGCTACACGTCGACCGTCGGCGAGGGCGAGGTCATCGCGCTGGTCAAGGATGGCGTGCCGGTGAACGAAGCCAGCGCGGGCGACGCGGTCGTCGTGCTGACCAACCAGACACCTTTCTACGGCGAAAGCGGCGGCCAGATGGGCGACGCGGGGACGATCGCGACGCTGGACGGCGCGAAGGCGTCGGTGAGCGACACTGGCAAGCCGCTCGGCCGCCTGCACACGCATCAGGCCAAGCTGGAGGCGGGCACGCTGAAGGTCGGTGACACGGTGCAGCTGACCGTCGACGCCGAACGCCGCGACCGGATTCGCGCCAATCACAGCGCGACGCATTTGTTGCACGCGACGCTGCGCAACCGGCTGGGCGGGCATGTGACGCAGAAGGGGAGTCTGGTCGCCGCCGACCGCTTCCGCTTCGACTTCTCGCATCCCAAGGCGCTGAGCGCCGAGGAAATCGCCGACATCGAAGCCGATGTGAACGCGCAGATCCGCGGCAATGAAGCGGTGACGACGCGGCTGATGACCCCCGACGACGCGGTCGCGGCGGGCGCGCTCGCGCTGTTCGGCGAGAAATATGGCGACGAGGTGCGCGTGCTCAGCATGGGCAAGACGACCGACAATCATTATTCGGTCGAACTGTGCGGCGGGACGCACGTCCGCGCGCTCGGCGACATCGCCCTGTTCAAGATCGTCAGCGAAAGCGCGGTGTCGTCGGGGGTACGGCGCATCGAGGCGCTGACCGGCGAGGCGGCGCGGCAATGGCTGAATGCACGCGACGACGCGCTGAAGGCGGCGGCGGCGGCGCTGAAATCGTCGCCCGACGAGGTGCCGGCGCGCGTCGCACAGCTCGCCGAGCAGCTCAAAAAGGCCGAGCGCGAACTCGCCGATGCCAAGAAGGCGCTCGCCCTTGGCGGTTCCGGCGGCAGCGGCGGTGCGGCGGCGGGTCCGGCGGTCGAGCAGGTCGGCGATGTTGCGTTCCTGGCGCAGGTTGTCGACGGGCTCGATCCCAAGGAGCTGCGCGGCACGGTCGACGGGCTGAAAAAACAGGTCGGCAGCGGCGTTGCGATGCTGGTCGCGGTCAATGACGGGCGCGCCTCGGTCGCGGTCGGGGTGACCGACGACCGGACGGGCAGCCACAGCGCGGTCGATCTGGTCAAGGCCGCGGTCGCCGCGCTCGGCGGGCAGGGCGGTGGCGGGCGACCCGACATGGCGCAGGGCGGCGGACCGAACGGCGGCGCGGCGAACGATGCGGTGGCGGCGGTGAAGGCCGCGCTCGCTTGAAACCGACGAAAAAGACGCGGCGCACTGATCATGCCGAACGGCTGATCGCCGCGCCGCTGGTCGATGTGTTTGCGGCCTTCACCAGCGCCGACAAGCTGGTCCGCTGGTTGCCGCCTGAAGGGGCGACCGGTGCGTTCGAGCATGTCGATTTGCGGGCCGGGGGCGGCTTTCGGATGCGGCTGACGTTCGACGATGCCGAGGTCGAGAGGAAGAGCGACGACGACAGTGACGTCGTCGACGTGCAGATTCCAGTGCTCGACGACGGGCGGCTGATCGTGTGGGAGGTCGAGTTTGAATCCGACGACCCGCGCTTTTCGGGGACGATGGCAATGCACTGGTATCTGTCGCGGCAGAGCGGCGGCACGCTGGTGACGGTCGACGCGCACCATGTGCCGCCGGGGATTTCGGCGAAGGATCATTTGGAAGGGTTGAATTCGTCGCTGGCGAATTTGGCGCGGGTGGCGGAGGGATAAACGTCGCCCCCGCGCAGGCGGGGGCCGCTGTCGGTTTACGCAGCGATGTCGAGCAAGCCCTCCAGCGGCCCCCGCCTGCGCGGGGGCGACGGTTTAACTCAACTCTCCACCCCCTTCGCCTTCCCCCACGCGCGCGCCGCCGTATACCCCAGATAGCCGGTGCCGAAGAGCGCATAGAGCGGCTCGGGAATGCCCGCCAGATAGGCGTTCATGCCCCGCGCAATCCCCGCCGCCGTCTCGGGCCGCACCGCCGCGATCAGGCCCATCGGGATCGCCCACAGCAAAAGCACATACATGACGTAGAGAAAGCTCGGCCGCGCGCGGCTGGTCCACGGGTCGTCGCTATTTGCTTCGGCGACGATCGCGGTCATCCGCGTGCGGATCGCTTCCATTTCCTGGCTGCCCTCCATTTTCAGCAGTTCCAGCTTGGCGCGGTCGCGCGCTTCGGGGTCGGGGATGATTTTGTCGATCAGCTTGGCGATGGGGCCGATCAGCCCTTCGATGATGCTCATATCCATGTCCTTTCGCCGGAAGTTGTCAAAGTTTATGGTCTGCCGAGGCTCGAAAAACTCACCCGTGTTGACCGATACGGTTCGCCAGCCAGCCATAGAGAAACGCCTCCTGGCTCGGGCGGCGTTCGGCAAGCGCGATATATTTTTCGCCCTGCAGCGCCTCGATCGCGCGCAACAGCACCGTTTCTCCCGCTTTGCCGCGGGCGCGCAGAAAGCCGTCGAGCGCCGCCAGCGTCCGCGGCCCGATCGCCCGGTCGACCGCGATGTCGGGATAGTCGCGCGCTGTGCGGTTCAGCGCATTGAGCGCGCGCTGCAAAAAGCCGACCGCGGTGCCCGTGCCCATGTTCACCCCGGTATCGAACAGTTCGGCGGCAATTGCGGGCGCGCGCAGCGCGACGCGGTCGAATGCGGGTCGCAACCAATAGATGCGGCGATAAATCTCCGCCGCCTCGGCCCGCGGCAACCGCCGCATCGAGCCCGTATAGCCCTCGGCGCGCGCCACCGCCTCGGTAATTCCCCAGCAGGTAGGGCCGCCGCGGTCGGCGGGGTGGTTTACATATCGTCCTTCGCGGTCGATGACGGCATCGATCAGCGCGTCGGCGTCCAGGCGAGGGGGTGCGGCATGGGACATGATTCGCTCCATTGGTTCATTTATCGATTAACATGAACCATATTGGAAAATGGTAGGAAAGGGGTTTTTATGCGGGCCTTGCAAATCAGGGACTTGCAGCCCGATTATGGCGGCACTGCACTCGTCGATCTGCCGGTTCCCGAACCGGCACCCGGCGAAGTGCGCGTCCGCGTCCGCGCCGCGGCGGTGAATTTCCCCGACCTGTTGATGACCCGCGGCGAATATCAGCTGACACCCGATCTGCCCTTCGTCGCCGGGCTCGAATTTGCGGGCGAGGTCGACGCGCTCGGCGCCGGGGTCGACGGCTGGCAGGTCGGCGACGCGGTCGTCGGCGGCAACCGCTTCGGCGCGATGGCGGAATTTTGCACCGTCCCTGCGGCGGCATTGCGGCGCAAGCCCGAACGGCTGGGCTGGGACGCGGCGGCGGCCTATCCGGTCGCCTATCTCACCGCCTATGTCGCGCTGGTCCGCTGCGCGCAGGTCGCGCCCGGCGAAACCCTGCTGGTCCACGGCGCGGCTGGCGGGGTGGGGCTGGCGACGGTCGACCTGGCGATGGCGCTCGGCGTCCGGGTGATCGCCGCCGCGAGCAGCGCCGAAAAGCGCGACGCCGTCGCCCGCCTCTATCGACCCGACGCCGTCATCGACGGCGGGCCGGGCTTTCGCGATCGGGTGAAGGCGTTGACCGACGGTCGCGGTGCCGATGTGATCTTCGACCCCGTCGGCGGCGATGTGTTCGACGAATCGACCCGCTGCATCGCCTTTGGCGGTCGCCTGCTCGTCGTCGGTTTTGCCTCGGGCCGCATCCCGCAGCTTTCGGTCAACATGCCGCTGATCAAGGGGTATTCAGTGGTCGGGGTGCGCGCGGGCGAATATGGCCGCCGCTTTCCCGATCGCGGCGCCGAAAATCTGGCGGCGATCGACGCGCTGGCGGCGACGGGCCGAATCAACCCGCATGTCCATGCGGCGCTCGACCTCGCCGACTGGCGCGAGGGCTTCACCCTGCTCGAACGGCGCGCGGTGGTGGGCAAGGTGGTGCTGCGTCCCTGATCGCGATATGACCTCGCACATCATTGCCTTGCGACGCCGCCTCCTGCCAGGGCCAGCGTCGGCCATCCTGCCAGGAGTTGTCATGCGTTTCCTCTCGTTCGCGCTTGCCATTTCGGCGCTGGCGCTCGCGCCCGCCGCCGCCGCCCCGGCTGCTGAGCCGGTGGTCGATATCCACGTCCATCTGTGGCAGGGCGAGGAATCGCTTGCCGCCTATCGCGAGCAGGCCAAGGCTGCGGGGCAGGCGGTGTCGGGCATCGGTGCCATGTGGTTCGGCGGCCCCAACCAGGCGCGCGCCGGTGACCCCGACCGCATCTGCGCGGGCAATGACGGCATCATCGCGCTGGCGGCGGCGCACAAGGACGTCATCCCGATCGCCACCGTCCACCCCTATGACGGGGCCGCCGCGCTGGCCGAGGTCGAACGCGTCGCGGCACACGGGGTCCGGCTGCTCAAGATCCACCCGCACACCCAGCAATTCGACGCCGCCGACCCGCGCGTGCTCGCGCTCGTCCGCCGCGCCGGCGAGGTCGGGCTCGTGGTGCTGATGGACAATGCCAACATCGTTCCCGCCGACAATGAAAAGCTGTTCAACCTCGCGCTTGCGGCGCCGAAGACGCGGTTTATCTTTGCCCATATGGGCGCGCTGCAGTTCCGCTTCTGGAACTTGCTCGCGCTGGCGCGGACCGCCGAAAATCTGTTTGGCGACAATATCTATTTCGACATCAGCGCCAGCGTCGTCATCGCCGCCGATTCACCGATCGAGGAGGAATTCATCTGGACGATGCGCAACGTCGGCACAGACAAGCTGCTCCTCGGTTCGGATTATCCGCAATTCTCGCTCGCCAAAACGCTCGACGCCTTCGGGAGGCTGGACCTGACCGATGCCGAACGCGCGCAGATCCGCGACGGCAACGCGCGGAAACTGCTCGGGCTGGACTGACCGGAGAGAGGGCGGTCAGTCGCCGATAAAGCCGTTCAACCGTTCGCATGCGGCGATCCAGTCGGCCTTGAACTCCTGCACGACTTGCCCGGCGCCCATCGCCTCGTTCATCAGCCCGACGCCCTGACCGACCCAATAGGTCGCGAGCGCCTTGGCGCCCTCGTGGCCGCCTTCGGACAATTTATCGACCTTGCGCAGCGCCGGTTCGCTGACCAGCGATTGCAGCGGCATCGGCAGCGGTTTCGGCGCACCTTCGGCCTCCCATGCGTCGGTCCATGGCGAGCGCAGCTGGCGCGACGGTTTGCCGGTGCGGCTTTTCGAACGCACCGTGTCGCGCGAACTCGCGGCGAGCATCTTTTCCTTCACCACCGGGTTGGTCTCCGCCTCGGCCGTGGTCAGCCAGACCGATCCGGTCCAGGCGCCGTGCGCGCCCATCGCCATCGCCGCCGCCATCTGCCGCCCGGTGACGATGCCGCCCGCGGCGAGGATCGGGGTGGTCGCGCCGACCGCTTCGACCGCTGCCGCCACTTCGGGGACGAGCACCATCGTCGCCACCTCGCCGCAATGGCCGCCCGCCTCGCCGCCCGCGACGACCAAAATGTCGACCCCGGCGCGCACCTGCGCCAGCGCATGATCGCGCGTGCCGACAAGCGCCGCGACCGGTACATTGTGCCGCTTGCCCAGTTCGAGCATCAGCGGCGGCGGCACGCCCAGCGCGTTGGCGATCAGTCCGATCGGGTGGCGGAACGCGACCTCCAGCAACGCCGCGGCGCCCGCGTCGGTCATATTGTCGCCCAGCCCGCCGCCGATGGCGGGGAGCGCGAGGTTGCCGTCATCGACCCCATGTTTTTCGAGCAGCCCCGCGACGAACGCCTTGTGCTCGGCGGGGATCGGCGGCAGTTCGCGCCGATCCTCGCCCTTGCCCGCAAAGCTGTTCGGCACGATCAGGTCGACGCCATAGGGCTTGCCGCCGATATGCGCGTCGATCCACGCCAGTTCTTCCTCCAAACGTTCGGGCGGCAGCGACGCGGCGCCGAACACCCCCATCCCGCCGGCCTTCGACACCGCGACCACCACATCGCGGCAGTGCGAAAAGGCGAGGAGGGGGAATTCGATGTCGAGCATCGCGCAGATCGGGGATTGCATGGGAACCTCTCCATTTTTGTTTCCCACCATCACAGCGCCGCTTTACGTAAACGTCAAGTTGATTTGCCGGGCGCGCGGTTTATCGCGGACGCCATGACCGATTTTTCGCTGCCCGATTTCGACCTCGACGCCTTTGTCCGTGCCACTTTGGCCGAAGACTTGGGGGAGGGCGGCGACATCACGTCGCTCGCCACGATACCCGCCGACGCCCGCTTTGGCGGCGTCATGGACAGCCGCGATGCGATCACCGTCGCCGGGCTGCCGATCGCCGAAGCGTTCTTCCGCGCTCTCGACCCGGCGATGGATATCGAAATTCTGGTCGGCGAGGGCGAACAGGTTGCGGCGGGCAGCGACCTGATGCGCCTGTCGGGCAATGCGCGCGCGATGCTGACCGCCGAACGCTCGGCGCTGAACACCGTCCAGCATCTGTCAGGCATCGCGACGATGACGCGGCAATATGTCGACGCGCTGGCCGGAACCGGCGCAACCTTGCTCGACACGCGCAAGACGATTCCGGGCCTGCGGGTGCTGGAGAAATATGCGACGCGGACGGGCGGCGCGCAGAATCATCGCATGGGATTGTGGGACGCGGCGATGATCAAGGACAACCATGTCGCGGTCGCCGGATCGGTCGAGGAAGCCGTGCGCCGCGCCGTCGCCGCTGGAATCGAAAACATCATCGTCGAGGTCGACCGGGTGGATCAGGTCGAACCGGCGCTGAACGTCGGCGCGACGCACCTGCTGCTCGACAATATGACGTTGGACGAGCTGCGGACATGTGTCGCGATCGTCGGCGGCAAGGTGCCGACCGAGGCATCGGGCGGGGTCCGGCTCGACACGATCGGAGCGATCGGCGCGACGGGGGTGACTTATGTATCGGTCGGGCGGTTGACGCAGTCGGCGCCCGCGGCGGATGTTGGGCTTGATTTTGCGCTGGCCTAGCTTGGCCGCACTGGCGCTGCTCCTCGCGCCTACCGCAGCCCAAGCCCAGGCGCTCGCCTGCAAGCTCCCCGATCGCATCCCGGTCCCGCGGCTCGACCAGCCGAAGCGCGGCGAACCGGTGCGCAAGACGCCGACCACCGGCTATCTGCTGGCCATGAGCTGGTCGCCGCAGCATTGCGCCAATGTCCGCAATCCCCGCGACGCGCGCGACCGGTTCCAGTGCGCGGGCGAAAATGGCCGCTTCGGCTGGGTGCTGCACGGGCTGTGGCCCGAAACCGACAGCCGCGACTATCCGCAATGGTGCCGCCCGGCGAAGATCGTGCCGCAGCCGGTGCTGCGCGAGCATCTGTGCATGACGCCGTCGGTGCAGCTGCTCCAGCATGAATGGGCCAAGCATGGCACGTGCATGAGCCCGCATCCCGCCGCCTATTTCCGCTCCGCCGCGATCCTGTTCCGCGCCGTGCGCTTTCCCGACATGGCGGCGCTGGCATCGCGCCCGCAGACCGCGGGCAGCATCCGCCGCGCCTTTGCCGCGGTCAATCCGGGGGTCACGGCGCCGATGATTGCGGTGACCACCGACCGGCAAGGGTGGCTCAAAGAGGTGCGCCTTTGTCTTGGCCCGCGAATGCGCCCGCAACGGTGCAAGCCGTTTCAGGTCGGCGCCTACGACGCCCGTGCGGTGCGGGTCCGACCGATCCCGAAGGACTAACCGCTGTGCCGCTTTGACACGCTGCATATGTTAACGATCTTTTAACCTTACCAAATCGTTAAGGCCGGCATAGCTTGCCGGGCATGGAATCGGATCGCATCGATATTCGCCGCCGTCTTCAGGCCCATGGCGCCCGCCAGCTGACCATCGCGCGGCTGAGCGCGCCTGCGGACTGGCAGGGCGAGCTGCGCACCGCGCTCGCGGCGCACCGCGAACCGGCGACGATTTTTGCGGGCAACGACCTGCGGCTGTTTTTGCAGAGCTTCGCGGTGTTCTTCACCGCAACGATGATGTTTTTGATCTAAGGTCGGCTGACGATCGAAGTAAGACGTCGCCCCCGCCTTTGCGGGGGCGACGGTTACCGCTAATGTCCGCTCCCCACCCCAAAGCGGCGGTCCGCCAGGCTAATCGCACGCCTTGTGCAGTTTCCACGCCAGCACTGCCGACACCAGGCACATCACCGCCACCATCAACAATGTGTCGTCGATCGTCAGCCCCATGCCGATCAGCACGCTGAGCAACAGCACTGCGGTCACCATGAAACCCGAATTGACGATATTGTTCGCCGCGACCGTGCGCGCGGTCTGCGACTTGGCGACGGTGGTGGTCAGAAAAGCGTAAAGCGGCACCACGAACATGCCGCCCGCAATCGCAATACCCAGCAGGTCGAGGATGATGCGGTCGCCCGCCGCGAGCGCCAGGAATTCGCGCCAGTCCATCAGGGTCGCGCCATGATGGCTCCACCCCTTCACATTCCACCACAGGTCGAGCACAAACAGGCTCATCACCAGCACCGACCCCGGCGAATAGCGCGCCGACACCTGTCCTTTCAGCAATCGGTTGACGATGATCGACCCGATCGCGACACCGACCGAGAATATGGCGGTGAACAGGGTGGCGACGGTGTTGTCGGCGCCCAGCGCATTTTTGACCAGCGGCGGGAACTGCGCCGCCAGGATCGCGCCGATCGCCCAGAAAAAGCTGATCGACACGATCGCCAGGAACAGGCGCGGGATGTGCATCGTCGAATTGACCAGCCGCCACGACGAGCGGAACACATTATGGTCGATCGTCATGCCCGCCGCCTCGGCCTCGGGCGGTGCGGCGGGGACATAGCTGGCGGTCAGGCGGCCGATCACCGCTACCGCGATGATCCCCGGAATGGCGATATGCGGCGGCGTCAGGCCGCCGACGATCGTCCCCATCAGGATCGCGATATAGGTTCCCGCTTCGACCCAGCCGGTCCCGGCGAGCACCTCGTCCTCCTCCAGATGCTGGGGCAGGATCGCATATTTGATCGGGCCGAAGAAGGTCGAATGAACCCCCATTGCGAACAGCGCCAGCAGCATCAGCGGCACCAGATGGAGCCAGATACCGATCGCGCCGGCGATCATGATTCCGATCTCGGCGCTTTTGACGATGCGGATGATTTTTGTCTTGTCGCCGCTGTCGGCGAGTTGCCCCGCCAGCGCCGAAAACAGGAAAAAGGGCAGGATGAACAGCCCGCCCGCCAGCGCGTTGAACCACGCCTCGGTCTCGGGATCCTTGTAGATCGTGAAGGTGACGAGGATCACCATCGCCATCTTGTAGAAATTGTCGTTGAAAGCGTTCAGGAACTGGGTCGCGAACAGGGGCAGGAACCGGCGTTGCTTCAACAGCGCAAAGGAACCGGTCATTGAAAATCCACTTGTCCAGCCCGACATCCGGTTGGCGCCGGTCGCCCGAGGCAATATTGTTTTGGTCGGGGCGACTTATCGGTTAGGACTGGCGCGGTCAAAGCCCATTTTCGGCGCATCGTCACCAGCGCGCCTTTACAACGGACGAACCAGCGGGGATCATGCTCAGCCTTCCGAACATCCTGACCCTATCCCGCATATTGGCGGTTCCCATCTTGCTGTTCCTGCTCTGGCCCGGGGTGGTCGAAGGATCGCACCAGCCGAAACCGATCGACTATGCACTCGCCTTTGGCCTGTACTGCCTGATGGGCATTACCGATTATTTTGACGGTTATGTGGCGCGGTCGCGCGGCATCGTGTCGCGGCTGGGCGCTTTCCTTGATCCGATCGCCGACAAGATCATGATCGCGGCGGTCATCCTGCTGCTCGTCTTTACCCGCGACATCGACGGTTATCACGTCATCGCGGCGCTGATGATCCTGCTGCGCGAGATCATCGTGTCGGGGCTGCGCGAGTTTCTCGCGACGTTGCAGGTGTCGATGCCGGTGACGCAGCTGGCGAAATGGAAAACCGCCTTTCAGCTTGTTTCGTTCGGCGCACTGATCCTGGCCGGCGCGCTGCCTGCCTTTGAATGGATCAAGACCGTCGGTCTGGCCAGCCTGTGGGGGGCGGCGGTGCTGACGCTGGTCACCGGCTGGGATTATTTGCGCGTCGGCCTGAAACATATGGACTGACGATGGTGACGATCGCCTATTTCGCGTGGGTGCGCGAACGGATGGGAACGGCCGAGGAAATTGTCCACCTGCCCGCCGAGGTGACCGACCTGACCGCGCTCCTGGCGTGGCTTGCGGCGCGTGACGAACGCGGGGCTTTGGCGTTCGCCGAGCCCGAACGGATTCGCGCCGCGATCGACGGCGTGATGACCGGACCGGGGGCGCCGCTGGATGGTGCGCGCGAGGTCGCGCTGTTTCCGCCGGTCACCGGTGGATGATCCGCGTCGCTGTGCAGGCGCCGCCGATTGATGTCGGCGCTGAGCTCGACCGGCACCATGCCGGCGGCCACGGCGCGAGCGCCAGCTTTATCGGGCGGGTTCGCGGTGACGACGGGCTGGTCGAGCTGTTCCTCGAACATCATCCGGCGATGACCGAGGCGGGGCTGCGCGAACTGGCGCGCGCCGCGGCGGAGCGCTGGCAGCTCGCGGCGCTGACGTTGATCCACCGTGTCGGGGCGATGGCTCCCGGCGATACGATCGTGCTGGTGCTGGCCAGCAGCCCGCACCGCAGCGAGGCACTGGCGGGGTGTGAATTTCTGATCGACCGGCTGAAAACCGACGTGATGCTGTGGAAGCGCGAGACATTTGGTGACGGGCGCGTGACGTGGGTCGAGACGCGCGCGGGAGATGATGCGCGCGCCGCGCGGTGGGGATGAAGGATCATTCGGGAGCCGGAGGTCAACCCGTCCGATGCTTCCGGAAAATATCCGCCAGCATCTTGAACTCGTCGGCGCGCGGGCTGCCCTTGCGCCACACCAGCGCGATCGTGCGCCAGTCATGATCCGAATCGAGCGGGCGGGTGTCGATGTCGGTGTGGTCGAGGATGCCGGCTTCGATCGCCATTTGGGGCAGCATCGTGATGCCCAGGCCATTGTCGACCATCTGCACCAAAGTATGCAGCGACGTTCCCATCATCCGCGCCCCGGCGCGCAGTTCGGGACGATTGCATGCGGCCAGCGCGTGGTCCTTCAGGCAATGGCCGTCCTCCAGCATCAGCATTTGCGCCGGGTCGATCTGGTCGGCGCTGACCATCGCGGGCAGGTCTTCGGACTGGTCGCCGGGAAAGGCGACGAACAGCGCGTCGTCGAACAATGCCTCGCTCTCGACGTCGCCGCATGCGTAGGGGAGCGCGAGCAGCACGCAATCGACGCTGCCGTGGTGGAGCGATTCGCACGCCTGCGCGCTCGGCTCCTCGCGCAGGAACAGTTTGAGCGCCGGGCGCTCGCGGCGCAATATGCGGAGCATCCCGGGCAGCAGGAAAGGTGCGATCGTCGGGATCACGCTCATCCTGAGCTCGCCGACCAGCGGCGCGGCGGCGGCGGCGGCCATGTCGGCCAGCTCCTCGGCTTCGCGCAGCACGCGGTGCGCCTTGTCGACGATGGCCTCGCCCAGCGTGGTAAAGCGCATGACCCGGCGGGTACGCTCGACGAGGGTCTGGCCGAGCAGGGTTTCGAGCTCACGGATCCCGGCCGATAGTGTCGATTGCGTGACATTGCACGCGTCGGCGGCGCGGCCGAAATGACCATGTTCGTGCAGCGCAACCAGATATTGCATCTGCTTTAAGGTCGGGAGGTAGTTTTGCATTGATCGTATATAGCAATGAATGAGGCTTTTTTGAACAAGCAGGTCGATTAAAAAATCGTCGCCAAAATGGTGCGGATCGTTGGCGACGGTCGTTCGCGCATGATAGCCAGCGGCATCGGGGTCGGAGGAGGCGATGCGATGGCGGTTTCTCGGTTTCTGATCGGCGGCGTGGCGAGCGCGCTGTTGCTGACCGGCGGCGTGTTCATGTGGAAAGGTTATAGCCAGATCGCCGAGGAAGAGGTGCTACCCGAAGCGCCTCCGCCGCTTGCTGCCATTCCCGTCGCGGGTCCCGGCGCGCCGACGCGGGGACCTGCACCGCCTGCGCTGCCCGCGGCGAAGGAGGCATCGCGCGAAGAACGGCGCTTCAACCGCTTCGACCGCGACCGGAACGAGCGGATCAGCCGCGTCGAGCTGATGTCGTCGCGGACCGCGGCGTTTCGCAAGCTCGACAAGGACGGCAATAATCTGCTGACCTTCGAGGAGTGGGCAGTGGCGACGAGCGAGCGTTTTGCGAAGGCCGACGGAGACAAGTCGGGCGATCTGACACGGGCAGAGTTTGCGACGACGGCGCCGAAACGCGCGGCGAAGCCGAAATGCAACTGTTGAGAAAGCTGGATCGGGTGATGTGTCGGGAAACGACCGATTGCGGCCATTCAACGCTTCGCATTATAGCTCACCAAATGGAACGTGAAAGTTGGATCACAAAAACACCGGACCTCGTGGCTGACGTATACCTATACTCAGCAACTGAGGGTGGAAAAGTGGATCCTGTGAGGCAAGGATACTTTCCTACATGTTTTCCGGAAAAGGATAGGGCATCGGGAGGATGGGATGCTCGAATGCAATTAGGTGACATCGTGTTTGAGCCGGGGACAACACGCAGAATCGGGTTCATATTTCTGTGGCCTGAATCTTTGGAACAGGCCAGAAAAGCGGGAAAATTCTATCTTTGGGATGGCAGATTCATTGGAGAGGCGAAGATTGTATGTTGATCGCTCGGCTCCCCCGCCCCGTTCCCGCCACCCCCTCCCGATTTGCGTACCGTGACGGCTAACGACCGGTTGCGGACATAGCCGATCCTCCCCCAACGGGGGAGGGGGACCACCCGAAGGGTGGTGGAGGGGCACAGGCGGTTTACGTGGCGCCGGACAAAAGCACTCCTTCAACGGCGACCGTTCGGCGGTGCACTATCGCACCGGCCAGGCAAACCGATGGTGCCCCTCCACCAGCTTCGCTGGTCCCCCTCCCCGTGCCGGGGAGGACCGGCACCGTCCGCTCCCCACCCCAAAACCGACGGCAGGGTCAGACCTCGACAATAGCTGCCCGAAACAGGCCGCCAGCGCCCCCCCTATTTCGGTCGCCCGCTGAACCCCGCCGCTTGCCGCAGCGCGTCGGCGTCCATCACATAGCCGTCGCTCACCACCGTCACCACGCGGCGGAGTGCGCCGAGGTCGGTTGAGGCGTCGCCGTCGACCAGCACCATGTCGGCTTCCTTGCCCACCGCGATCGAGCCGGTGCGTTTGTCGGCGCCGACGACGCGGGCGGGGATGATCGTTGCGCTCTGGATCGCTTCGGCGGGGGTGAAGCCGGCCTGCTGATAGATTTCCAGTTCGCGAACCAGCTCGATGCCCCAACCGTCAGTGCCAGCGACGATCGGCACGCCCGCCTTATGCAGGCGGCCGACCAGCTCGACCATCTTGGCATAGCTTTTGCGGTAATCGTCGCGGGTCAGCCCCTCGACGAGCGGATAGCCGCCTGCGGTGAAGTTCGACCGTTCGATGACCGGCGAGACGATGCCCATATAGGGGGCGTAAGCCGGATGCGGCTTGCCGCCGTCCTGCGTCAACATACCTTCGAAAATGACGATCGTCGGATCGACCAGCGTCTTCTTTTTTGCCAAATCGGCGATGAAGCCAGACATCAGCGGGGCGTCGAGGTCGACGTCCTTGAAATAGCGCGCCGGTCCCTCCATCCGCTGGCGCGTGTTGGCGCGGTCGATGACGTCGCGCGGCATCGATTCCATCACCACGAAATTGAGGTGGGTGAGCTCGTCATAGCCCGCGGCGACGGCTTCGCTGGGCTTCATGGTGGCGGGCACATGGCCGTGGACGTGCAGGCCGAGCTTATGCGCTTCGCTGGCCGCGGGGGCGATCCACGCGGGGTTCATCGAGGTGTAGAATTTGATCCCCCACAGCCCGGCGTCCTTGACGCGCCGCACCGCGGCGATGGTTTCCGCCTCGCTGCTGACCACTTCGGCGCCCTGCGCGGCGAGCGGATCCTTTTTGTCGATGATGACCGAAATAAAGGGCTCGCCCATGAGCAGCGTCCCGGCGGCGCGGCGCTTGGTCGCGTCGACCGCGCGATCGAAGGTGGTGCCGGGGCTGCGGAAACTGGTGATGCCGTTCGCCATGTTCGACAGCACGCTCCAATCGTCGCCGATGTGGAGGTGGCTGTCCCAGATGCCGGGGACGAGCGTCTTGCCCACGCCGTCGATGACCTGCGCGCCCGCCGGGGCTTTCAATGACCCGGCGGCGCCGATCGCGGCAATCTTGCCGTCCTGCGCCAGCACGGCGCGATCGGTCAGGAACGCGCCCTTGTCGGCGTCGAACAGCCGGACATTGTCGAACAGCACGGGCGCCCGGGCGGCGGGGGATTGAAAGCGTTTGGCGATCGCGGCCACGGTGGCGGCGGTCGCGGCGTCCTGCGCATCGCGCAGCTGGCGCAATGCGCCTTCATATCCCGCGGGCATCACCGACAAGAAGCTGACGTCGGCGAAATAGCGTTTCTGTTCGTCGAGCCAGACCGGATAGGGTGAGGGGAGGATGCCGCTGATGAAGGCGAGCTGGACGGTTTTCGGGCCGTTCGGGCCCTGGATCACCTGCGTCGAACCCAGCTCCAGGCGGCCCTTGCCGCTGGGCAGGAAATCGAGCCCCTTGTCACCAGCGGCGGCGAGCGCGTTGATCAGCGGCGCATTGGCGATGCCGACGCCTCCTGCGGGAATATACCAGCCGCCCGCCGCGGCTTCGCCGGCATCGGTCGCGGTTTTCCAGGTCGCGCGGCCGCCCGCGACGCGATACTCCTCGGCGGCATCGCCCGACAGCGTGACGCCGCGCACGGTCGTCGCCGCAATCGAACCGTCCGCAGCGAAAGTAGTGACCTGGTCGATCTCGGTGATCCAGCCGCGCAGCTCCTGCGACCAGCGATAGGCGGTGCGGCCGTCGGGCAATTGCCATTGCCACTGCGTGCCATGCTGTCCGGCTTCGGAAACCACGAGATAGCGGACCGCATCGGCGGGCGGTTTGAGCAGATCTTCCTTGGGGACGGGTTTCGATTGCGCTGCCGGTGCAGCGGTTTCGTGCGCGTGCGCGGCGGGCAGGGCCGTCGAGGCCAGCAGGGCGGCGGCAAGAATCAGGCGCATCGTCGATTTCCCCCAGTGTGTTTTGCAATAGCCGACAGTGGTAGGCGCATGGCGGCAGCCGAAGCAAGAACCGACCGACAGCGAAAAACTGTCGATGAATGTCGGTCGCCGCTACCGCGTGCGCGGAGGCGACGATCGTTAGTCGCGCTTCTGCAAGCTCACAACCGCATGGATCGGCAGCTCGGCATAAAGATGCGGAAACAGGTCGCCGCCGCGCGCCGGTTCCCAGCGAACGGCGTCGCCGAGGAGGAGCAGGTCCACCTCGGCGATCATCAACGGGCCGCAATCGGCGAAATATTTGGCGATCGTGCCGTCCAGCTGCTCGCCGGTCGACAGATGGATATAGCCGTCGGCGATATCGACCGGGGCGCCGCGGAACACGCGCTCGCGCTCAAAATCAGCCCATTGCTGCTGGGTCAAAACCTTGAAGGCCGTCGACGCGGTCATTCGGGGGATGCTTCGGTGGCCGGGGTTTCGGTGGCGGCGGTTTCGCCCTCGACCTCGTCCTCGTCACCCTCCTCGATGAGCGCCGCCGAGACGACATGCTCGTCCTTGGCCACGTCGAACAGGCGGACGCCCGCCGAGCCGCGGCCGATGACGCGCATCGAATCGAGCCCCATGCGGATCAGCTTGGCCTGGTCGGTGACCAGCATCAGCTGATGCGCCTTGGTCGCGGGGAAGCTGGCGACAACGGGGCCGTTGCGGGCGATATTGTCGATGTTGGTGATCCCCTGGCCGCCGCGGCCGGTACGGCGATATTCATAGGCCGATGACAGCTTGCCATAGCCGTTGGCGCACACGGTCAGGATGAACTGTTCGCGCGCGGCAAGCTCTTCCATGCGGTCGGCGGGAAGGGTCGGTTCGTTCTCGTTATCCTTCCACGGCGCGGCGCGCAGATAGGCTTCGCGTTCGTCGCTGCTGGTGCCGACGCGGTGGAGGATCGACAGCGAGATGACTTCGTCGCCCGGGGCGAGGCGCATGCCGCGCACGCCGGTCGAATTGCGGCTCTGGAACTCGCGGACATCGTCACCGGCGAAGCGGATCGCCTTGCCCTGCCGCGTTGCGAGCAGCACGTCGTCGCTTTCGTCGAGCAACGCGACGCCGATCAGCCGGTCGTCCTCGTCCTCGCCCTCGAATTTCATCGCGATCTTGCCGTTCGACGGCACGTTGGTGAAGGCGTCCATGCTGTTGCGGCGCACGCTGCCCTTTGCGGTGGCGAACATGACGTGCAGCTTGCCCCATTCGGTTTCGTCCTCGGGCAGCGGGAGGACGGTCGAGATCGTTTCGCCGGCGCCGAGCGGCAGCAGATTGACCATCGGGCGGCCGCGGGTCGCAGGCCCGCCTTCGGGCAGGCGCCACACTTTCATGCGGTACACCTTGCCCAGCGTCGAGAAGAACAGCACCGGAGTGTGCGTCGAGGTGACGAACATTTCGGTGACGACATCCTCGTCCTTCGTCGCCATGCCGGCGCGGCCCTTGCCGCCGCGACGCTGGGCGCGGAAGGTGTCGAGCGTGGTGCGCTTGATGTAGCCGTCCATCGTGACGGTGACGACCATCTCTTCGCGCTCGATCAGATCCTCGTCGTCGATACCGTCGGCGGCGGGGGCAAGGAGGGTGCGGCGCGGGGTTGCGAATTCTTCGCGCACCGCGACCAATTCCTCGCGCATCACGCCATAAAGTTTGACGCGGTCGGCCAGGATCGCCAGCAGTTCCTCAATCTCGGTCGCCAACTCACCGAGTTCCTTGCCGATTTCGTCGCGGCCAAGCGCGGTGAGGCGGTGGAGGCGGAGGTCGAGGATCGCCTTTACCTGCACTTCGGACAGGCGATAGGTCGCGGCGTCCTCCATCTCGCCCTCGATCGCTTCGACGAGGCGGATGTAGGGCGCAATCTCGCCGATCGGCCATTCGCGCGCGAGCAAAGCTTCGCGAGCGGCGGCGGGCGAGTTCGAGCCGCGGATGATGCGGACGACTTCGTCGAGATTGCTCACCGCGACGACGAGGCCGAGCAAGATGTGCGCGCGGTCGCGCGCTTTCGCGAGTTCGAACTTGCAGCGGCGGGTGATGACCTCTTCGCGGAAGGTGATGAAGGCCGACAGAATATCCTTCAGCCCCATCATTTCGGGGCGGCCGCCGCGGATCGCGAGCATGTTCGCGGGGAAGCTCGACTGCGCGGGGGTGTGACGCCAGAGCTGGTTGAGCACGACCTCTGCGGTTGCGTCGCGCTTGAGCTCGATGACGACGCGCACGCCCTCGCGGTTCGATTCGTCGCGGATGTCGGCGACGCCCTCGATGCGCTTGTCGCGCGCCGCCTCGGCGATCTTCTCGACCAGGCCCGACTTGCCGACCTGGAAAGGAATCGATGTCAAAACAATAGACTGGCGGTCGTTCCTGCCTTCCTCGATGATGTGCGTCGCGCGCATCATGATCGAGCCCCGGCCGGTCGCATAGGCGTTGCGGGCGCCGCCCTGGCCCAGCATCATCGCGCCGGTGGGGAAGTCGGGGCCGGGGACGATTGCCATCAATTCTTCAAGCGTCAGCGGCTCGCCACCCTCGAGCTGGCGGTCGATCATCGCGAGCGTCGCATCGACCACTTCACCGAGGTTGTGCGGCGGGATGTTGGTCGCCATGCCGACCGCGATGCCGCCCGCGCCGTTGACGAGCAGGTTGGGGAAGCGCGCGGGGAGCACCGTCGGCTCCTCACGGCTGGCGTCATAGTTCGGCTGGAAGTCGACCGTATCCTTGTCGAGATCGTTCAGCAGGACCATCGCGGTCTTGGCGAGGCGGGCTTCGGTGTACCGCATCGACGCCGGGGGATCGGGGTCCATCGATCCGAAATTGCCCTGACCGTCGATCAACGGCACGCGCAGCGACCAGTCCTGCGTCATGCGCGCGAGCGCGTCGTAGATCGCGCTGTCGCCGTGCGGGTGATAATTACCCATGACGTCGCCGACGATCTTCGCCGATTTCTTGTACGGCCGACCGGGGACGAAGCCGCCTTCCTGCGCCGCATAGAGGATGCGGCGATGGACGGGTTTCAGGCCGTCGCGCACATCGGGCAGCGCGCGGCTGACGATCACGCTCATCGCGTAATCGAGGTAGGACGTCTTCATTTCGTCGACGATATTGATCGGCGAAACGCCGTCCTCGGACGGCTGCGCAGGCGTATTTTCTTCGGTCAAGACCCGGCCTTTTTTCTGCTTATCGGGAGATGGATTTGATCTAGCCGAAGGGCGGGCGAATTGCCAGCGATTCGGTCAATTTTCAGGGGGTAATTTCGGCGCCGTCCCACGCAAAAATCCGCCCCGTCTGCGCCGGGGCCAGCGCCTCGATCACGCGCAGCAGATTGCCCGCGGCGACGACGGGCGTGACCAGATTTCCGGCCGGGACCGAACGCTGGAACGGTGCCGACATTCGGGTGTCGACCGTCCCGGGATGCAGCGCGACGACGACTGCCTGATCGTTGCGGCGGGTCTCGCCGATCGCGATGCTGCGGATCAGCTGGTTGAGCGCCGCCTTCGAGGCGCGATAGCTGTGCCAGCCGCCGCTGCGATTGTCGCCGATGCTGCCGACGCGCGCCGACAGCGCGGCGAACAGCGTGCGGCCGCGCCGCGGCATCAAGGGCAGGAAATGCTTTGCGACGAGTGCCGGTCCGATCGCGTTGATCGCAAAATTTTCCGCCATCCATTCGGGATCGAGGTCCGCCAGGCTACGTTCGGGCCGCCGCTCGCCGCGATGCAGCAGGCCCGTTGCGATGACGATCAGTCGCGGCGGAACGTCTGCCGCCTGAACATGCCGCGCTGCCGCCGCGACCGATGCTTCGTCGGTCAGGTCGATCCGCCAGGGTGGCGACGCCGATCGCGACAGGCGGTGAACGATGCGATAGCGCCCGTCGGCGGCGATCGCATCGGCCAGCGCGGCGCCGATACCGCCCGCTGCGCCGATGATGACCGCCGATCCTGCATCTGACATCGCGGCGGCCTATCAGTGCCGCCGTACCGCGACAAGCGGTGCTTGCCAATCGCCGCTCCGCCCCTAAAGCTGGTCGCAATGACCAAGAGCCTGCCTGGGGGGTGCCGGTGGCCCTGATCGCGCTTGTCGGCGCCAGCGAGACCCTGCCGGACGGTGGCCTGCGCGCGCTGGTGACGGTGGCGGGCGAGACGTTGATCGAGCGGCAGGCAGCGCGGCTGGCCGATGTCGGCGTCACTCACATCGCGGTCGCGGTTGCGGCCGTGCCCGCCGATCTGCTGGCGACCTGCGACCGGATCCGCCGCCGCGGCGTCAAAGTCACCCCGGTGCGCAATGCCGCCGACCTTACCGCATTGGTTCAGGCTGACGACCGGCTGATGCTGGTCGCCGACGGCCTGCGCGCCGGTGGCACCCATTATGCGGCAATCGCCCGGCCGGGCGCTCCGGCGATTCTGGTGACCGGCGATACGCCGCTGACCCAGGGGTTCGAGCGCATCGACGCGACGCGGCGCTGGGGCGGGCTGGCCGCCATTTCGAGCGAGATGGTCAGCGAACTCGCGGCGATGCCGGGCGAATGGGACATGATGCTGACCCTGCTGCGCCTGGCAGTCCAGTCGGGCGCGCGGCGGCTGTACTGCGAACCCGCGCTGTTCGAACAGGGCGATATCGCCATCGTCGCGGACCGGCCGACCGCGGCGCTGATCGAACAGTCCAGCCTGCAACAAGTCGAATATGGCGGGATGGGCTTCGGCCGCTCCGCGATCATGATGCCGGTGGTGCGATTGTTCGGGCCGTTGCTCGTCAAATCGCCCAAGACGGCGAAATATCTGCCCTATATCACCGCCTTGCTGTGGGCAGCGGTCGGCTTGCTCGCGGCCAGCGGTTTCGCGGCGGCCGGCGCGCTCGTCGCGATCCCGGGCGGGCTCGGCCTCGCCGCGATGCGTTTCCTGTCGTCGTTCCGGGCCGAAAGTGCTGCGCAGGATCGCGCGCGCGAGGTGATCCGAAATTTTGCCCTCGTTTTGCTCGCAACTTTCCCGTGGCTGGTATCGCTCGCGGGGTCGGCGCATGTCATGCCGCCGTTCGCCGAAGCGGCGCTGGCGCCATGTCTGGCCGCGACCATTCTTCTCGCGCGGGCCTTGTACGAGGATGGCGGCGAGCGGCGGCGCTTTCACTGGCTGCTGCCCGACGCCGATCAGGCGTGGATCATGCTGGCGCCTGCGCTGCTGTTCGGCATTTCGCCACTGATGTTTGCGATCCTGCCATTGCTTGCCTTGCTCCAGATCCTGCTGTGGCTGCGGTTGGCGCGGCGCCCGGAAGCGCGCTAAAACAAAGCGCTTCAAGGTTTAACGCCTATTAACGCCATCCTGCTATGCGCGATCGTGCATGACTGAATCCGTTACCTCGACCGGCATCGGGCCGCTGTCCGCGCGCCTGCGCGAACTGGCGGAGCATTTCGCCGCGCCGACCGCGGGCCGCCTGACCGAGGAACAGCGGGCGCTCGCGCTCGGCATCGCGCGCCGCTTGACCGCCGATGTCGCGGCCCGCCTTGACCCGGCGATGGCAATCGACGACATGTGGCGCGCCTGGCTCGATCAGGGCATCCCGGGCGGCGCGGCGCTCGCTTCCGCCTGTTTCGCGCGCGCCGAAGAACATCGCTGGCGCGAGCAGTCGGCGCAGCGCGCGACGCCGCCGCCGATCCTGACCGACGGCGATCCTGCGCCGGGTGAAACGCCGCTCGATGCGCCGCTGTCGGACGTCGACGGCGCCCATCTGGCGTTGCGCATCGCCGACCGGCGCCGCTTCGATGCGCTGGGCAATCCCGCGCTGGCGATTGCCGATATCGACGGCGACCTGTTTCGCCTGCTGCTGCGCGACGTCGCGGCCTGGCGGCTCGACGAGGTCAGCGGCGACCGTGCCCGCGCTGCCGAACTGGGCGACCGGGTACGGATCGTGACCGAGGCGCAGGCGGGCGAACGCGGCATGATGGACGCGGCCGCCGCATACGCCGCGCTGCTCGGCAAGCAATTGCCCGACGCCGCCGCCGATGCGATCGCGCGCCATGATTGGCCGACCCTGATTGCGCTCGCTGCCGTTGCGACCCGCCGCGGCTATACTGACATGGCGCTGGCATTGCTGACCGCCGAAACTGCGGCCCTACCGTCGTTGCTCGCGCCGCTGCAGCTCGATCGGGCCGCGTTGGCGCCGATCGAGGCTTCGCTCGCGATGCTGCCGTCGCGTGCCGTGGCCGATGACGGCGCCGACGCTGCCCTGTCGTCGCTTACAGCGCAGGATCGCGGCCGGTGACCGGCGAACGCATGATCCGTGGTCGGATCGACCGCTCGGGCGCGCTGGTCAGCGCCGACGCGCCGCTGGCGCGCCTGCAACAGCGGGCGGGAAGCGCGCTCGGCAAACCGCTTGCCTTGCCGCACCTGGCGCGGCTTGTCGCGCTGGCGCAGCGACTGCACCGGGATATAAGCCGACCGCTCTATGCCGCCGACGACCATAGCGACATCCACGCCCTCGTCCGCATCGTTCCCGATGCTGACGGCGCCAGTCTGGAAATCAGCGACTGGCGCGCCCGACCGGTCATCCAGCCGCACATGCCGGCGGTGCAAGACATGGCAGCCGGCGGCTGGACCTGGGAATGCGACCAGCAATTGCGCATGGTGGCGCTGCGCGCGGCACCCGGCGCACCGCCGCTGCCCGCCGAATGGGAAGGACGATCGCTGTCCGAGCTGTTCGAACTGCAGCCCGACGCCGAAGGGCGCTTTCCGGTCCTGCGCGCGCTGGCACGCCAGTCGCGGTTCGCCGGGCAACGCGTCGAAGCCGATCATCGGGACGGACGGGTGGCAATGCTGCTGGCCGGCGACGCCCTGTTCGACGCCACCGGCGGCTTTACCGGATTTCGCGGATCGGCCGCGCTCGCCGACGCCGGGAGCGCGGCCGAAGCGACCGGGATGGAGGCGGGTCCGGCGGCGCTGGTCGATCCCGTCTTCGGTTCGCTGCCGCTGTCCGATCCGCAATTCGGCCGCCGCATCGACGGTGCGCTGCGCGGCCCGCTCAGCCGCATCATCGCGACCGCCGAGACGATCTCGGGGCAGTTCGACGGCCCGATCCGCGCCGATTATGCGCGCTATGCGGGCGATATAGCCCATGCCGGGCGGCATCTGTTGGGGCTGGTCGACGATCTTGCCGATTTGCAGAATATCGAGCGCCCGGGATTCAAGGCGGCCGCCGACGAAATCGACCTGGGCGATTTGGCGCGTCGCGCGGTCGGCCTGCTCGGCATGAAGGCCGAGGAAAAAGGCATTCGAATCGACGCGCCCAAGATTGACGACAAGGCACCCGCGACCGGCGAATTCCGCCGCGTGTTGCAGGTGCTGCTCAACCTCTTGGGCAACGCGATCCGCTATTCGCCCGACAATTCGCACATCTGGATCCGCGTCGACCGCGAGGGCGACCGCGCGATGGTGACCGTCGCGGACCAAGGGCAGGGGATCGATGCCGAACAGCAGGCGGTGGTTTTCGAGAAGTTCGAGAGGCTGGGCCGCACCGACAGCGGGGGTTCGGGGCTGGGGCTGTATATCGCGCGGCGACTGGCGCGCGCAATGGATGGCGATTTGACGGTCGATAGCGCGCCGGGGCAGGGCGCGCGGTTTACGCTGAGTTTGCCTGCCCGAGACGCGACGTAAAAACGCGCCGGGAAGTGGGAATTCGTACCGCTACTCCAGATCGTCAGTCGTCAAATTGTAACTGCACCTGATGCCCAGTTCTTTTGGGTCATCACGCATGTAAGTTATCGAACCCATTGCCTTCGGCGCGACCCCATCGCGGCCACACACAGGCACGCCCTCTTTGCACGCACTGGTCCATCCAGCGGCATTGAGCGCGGTTTCGTTGCCGACATTGCGCGGAAAATAGGCAGCAAATGTTGCCGAAAATCGCTTGTCCCCCGGCTTTGTCGTCGGACTCAAGATCGACACAATAAGTCTTGAGGGGACGGCACCCAGAACTTTGGTGCCAGCGGCCACAAATTCGACGGAAGACATTTCGCCCATGAACGATGTGGCAGGTGATCCTGGCTTTTGCCGCAAAACCGTCAGCGATGCCGTCGATTGCATCGCCGCCTTGAACGGCAGCTTGCATTCGAACGCGTCGGCAGCGGTCTGTGCAGTGGCCGGCACCGTGACGCCAGCCGCCGCTGCCAGCGCTGCCGCTGCATACAAACGCCCGTTCAACGCTGACCCACCGGCACATAATCGCGCGCCGCCGGACCCGTGTACAGCTGGCGCGGGCGGCCGATTTTCTGCGCGGGGTCGGAAATCATTTCGTTCCACTGCGCGACCCAGCCGACGGTGCGGGCCAGTGCGAACAGCGCGGTGAACATCGTCGTCGGAAAACCGATCGCCGACAGGATGACGCCCGAATAGAAATCGACATTGGGGAACAGCTTCTTCTCGACGAAATAGGGATCGCTGAGTGCCATTTCCTCGAGCTGCAGCGCGACTTCGAACACCGGGTCGTTGACCTTGAGCGCGTCGAACACTTCGCGGACGGTTTTCTGCATCACGGTCGCGCGCGGGTCGTAGTTTTTGTAGACGCGGTGGCCAAAGCCCATCAGGCGGAACGGGTCGTCCTTGTCCTTCGCACGCGCGATATATTCGGGGATGCGTTCGGGGCGGCCGATTTCGCGCAGCATGTTGAGCGCCGCTTCGTTGGCGCCGCCATGCGCCGGACCCCACAGGCAGGCAATGCCCGCCGCGATGCACGCGAAGGGATTGGCGCCCGACGAACCGGCGAGGCGGACGGTCGAGGTCGACGCGTTCTGCTCGTGATCGGCGTGCAGGATGAAGATGCGGTCGAGCGCGCGTTCGACGGCGGGGACAACCTCATATTCCTCGGCGGGAACGCCGAAGGTCATGCGCAGGAAATTGCCGGTGTAGCTCAGCTTGTTGTCGGGATAGACGAACGGCTGGCCGACCGAATATTTATACGCCATCGCGGCGATCGTCGGCATTTTCGCGATCAGGCGGTGGCTGGCGACCATGCGCTGGTACGGGTCATGGATCTCGGTCGAATCATGATAGAAAGCGCTGAGCGCCCCGACCACGCCGCACATGATCGCCATCGGGTGCGCGTCGCGGCGGAAGCCGCGGTAAAAGGTCGCCAGCTGTTCGTGCAGCATCGTGTGGCGGGTGATCGTATTGTCGAAATCGGCCAGTTCCTGCGCGTTCGGCAGCTCGCCATTGAGCAACAGGTAGCAGACCTCCATAAAGCTGGAGTTTTCGGCCAGATCGCCGATCGCATAGCCGCGGTGCAACAGGACGCCCTCGTCGCCGTCAATATAGGTGATCTGCGATTCGCAGCTGGCGGTCGAGGTGAAACCGGGGTCATAGGTAAATGCGCCGGTCTGGGCATAGAATTTGCGGATATCGACAACATCGGGGCCGACGGTGCCCGACAGGACGGGGCTTTCGACGGTGGTGTCGCCCAGGGTGATCTTTGCAGTTTCGGTCATATGTTTTTCCCTGTCTGGTCGGCGGAGAGCGTGATCAGGCTCCTGCCGGATAATGTTGCGCTGCGTCAAGTCGGGCCAGGCTGGCATCGCGCCCGAGCAGCAACAGCACGTCGAAAATCCCCGGGGAAACCGTTCGGCCGGTTAGCGCCGCGCGCAAAGGCCCAGCCAATTTGCCGAGCCCCAGTTCGGCGGCTTCGGCCTCGGCCCGCACGGCGGCATCCAGCTCTTCTGTCGTCCAATTATCCAGCCCGCGGAGCCGCTCTGCCACAGCAGCCAGCAAGCCTTCGGGGGCTGCCTTTAGCACCTCGGCCGCCTTTTCGTCCACCGGCAACGGATCGGCCTGGAACAGGAAGATCGCGCCGTCGGCGACCTCATGCAGCGTCTTGGCGCGCGGTTTGAGCGACTCCATCGCACGGGTCAGAAGATCGCGTTCTGCATCGCTCAGGGCACGGCCGACAAGCCGCTCGACGCGCGGCGCGACCAACCCGGCCAGCCGCGCATCGTCGGCTTCGCGCAGATAATGGCCGTTCAGATTTTCCAGCTTCTTGAAGTCGAAACGTGACGGCGACCGCCCGACATGGTCGAGATCGAACCATTGCATCGCCTGCTCGCGGCTGATGATTTCATCATCGCCATGTCCCCAACCGAGGCGAAGGAGGTAATTGTTCACCGCTTCGGGCAGATAGCCCATTTCGTCGCGATAGGCATCGACGCCAAGTGCGCCGTGGCGTTTCGACAGTTTCGCGCCGTCAGCGCCGTGGATCAACGGCACATGGGCATAGGTCGGCTCGCGCCAGCCCATGGCGCGGATGAGCGCGAGCTGGCGGAAGGCGTTGTTGAGATGGTCGTCGCCGCGGATCACATGCGTCACGCCCATATCGTTGTCGTCGACGACGACGCTGAGCATATAGGTCGGCGTGCCGTCGCTGCGCAGCAGGACGAAATCGTCGAGTTCGGCGTTCTGGACGGTGACCTCGCCCTGCACCTTGTCGGCGATCGTCACGGCGCCGTCCTGGGGGGCGCGCAGGCGGACGACGTGTGGCGCCGACGGATCGCCGTCGTTCCGGTCGCGCCAGGGGCTGCGGACGCGGAAAGGCAGGCGCTTTTCCTGCGCTTCGGCACGCATCGCGGCAAGCTCGTCCTGGGTCAGATAACAGCGATAGGCTTCGTCCTTTGCCAGCAATTCGGCGGCAACCGCGGCATGGCGGTCGGCGCGGGCGAACTGGAACACCGTTTCGCCGTCCCAGCCGAGGTCGAGCCATTGCATGCCGTCGATGATCGCGTCGATCGCTGCGTCGGTCGAACGCGCGCGGTCAGTATCCTCGATCCGCAGCAAAAATTTGCCGCCATGATGGCGCGCGAACAACCAGTTGAACAGCGCGGTGCGCGCACCGCCGATGTGCAGGAAACCGGTCGGCGAAGGGGCAAAGCGCGTCACCACATCGGCGCCGGTCGCTTCGGTCGGGGCTGTTGCCAATTCGGTCGGGTTTTCGGTTGCCACCAAGGCCTCTTTCGCTCAGTTTGCCGCTGCCGACAGAAACGGCGGAGCGGGGATTGGGGGCAGCCCCTAGCATGGCGACAAGGCAGCTTCAAACGCCCATTTCCGTTGGCCCGACCGCCGTCGCAAAGCGTATCGCGGCGATGCTGGAAACCCGCCTGGAGCGCGAACGCGAGCGCATCGGGCTGTGGCTTCCGGTCGCGTTCGGTACCGGCATTGCCCTGTGGCTGACGCTGCCGACCGCGATGCACTGGTCGGGCTTGCTGCTCTTGCTCGCGGCAGGGGTATTGGCGGGGATTGCTGTCGGTTGGCACAGCCGCGCGGGCCGGATGCTCGTCATCGGCGCGCTCACCGTTGCGCTCGGGGTATTGCTCATCTGGGGACGGGCCGTGGGGGTCGCGGCGCCGGTGCTCGCGCAGCCGATGACGACCAGCTTTTCGGCATCGATCGAACGGGTGGAGGCGCGCCCGGCGCGCGGGCAAATCCGCCTGATTCTGCGCCCTCACGCGCGCAGCGATCTGCCGCCGCGAATCCGGGTCACGGCGAGCGAGGCGCAGGCCGCCGATTTGCTGCCCGGAGAGCGGATCGGGCTGCGCGCGCGGCTGATGCCGCCGCCGCCGGCCAGCGTGCCGGGCGGCTATGACTTCGCGCGTCGCGCGTGGTTCGACCAATTGGGGGCAGTGGGCACCGTCATTGGCGCGATCGCGCGCACACCGGGCGCCGGGGCGGCAGAACCGCCACTGCGCGCGCGGCTGACGCGGCATATCCAGAACCAGGTCGAAGGGTCGGCAGGCGGGGTCGCAGCTGCGCTGGTGACTGGCGACCGCGGCGCGATCAGCGAGGCCGACGACGAAGCAATGCGGCGCAGCGGTCTCGCGCATCTGCTGTCGATCAGCGGGCTGCATGTCACCGCGGTTGTCGGCTTTACCATGTTGTTCGCGATGCGGCTTTTGGCATTGAGCCGCCGCCTCGCGCTGCGCGGCTGGGTGTTGCCGCTCGCCGCCGCCGCCGCGGCCTTCGCCGGCGGCGGCTATACCTTGCTGGCCGGGGCCGAGGTGCCGACGCTGCGATCGTTCATCGCTTCGCTGCTCGTCCTGGTCGCGTTTCTGCTCGGGCGCGAGGCGTTGACGCTGCGGCTGGTCGCGGCGGGCGCCATCCTTGTCATGCTGTGGCGTCCGGAAGCGCTCGCGGGGCCCAGTTTCCAGCTGAGCTTTGCCGCGGTCACCGCGATCATTGCGCTCCACGAAAGCCGGTGGATGAAGCGTTATGTCGCGCGGCGCGAGGAACCGCTCTTGTTCCGGCTGGGGCGCAGCATCGGCGCGCTGGTCCTGACCGGACTGGCGGTCGAGGCGGCGCTGATGCCGATCGCGCTGTTCCATTTCCACAAGGCCGGTCTGTACGGGGCGTTGGCCAATGTGGTGGCTATTCCGCTGACCACCTTTGTCATCATGCCCGCCGAGGCCTTGGCATTGCTGTTCGACAGCGTCGGTCTCGGCGCGCCGTTCTGGTGGGTGGCCGAAGCCGCGATCAACGCGCTGATCGCGCTGGCGCATTATGTCGCCGCGGCGCCGGGTGCGGTCACGACGCTGCCGTCGTTTCCGCCTTGGGGTTTCGGGTTCGCCGTCTTTGGCGGCTTGTGGATATTGCTCTGGCAGTCGCGCTGGCGGCGGGCCGGGGCGGTCCCGCTGCTCATCGGCATGGCGACGGTGCTCGTTGCCCCGCGCCCCGACCTGCTCGTCACCGGCGACGGACGGCATATTGCCGCGGCGCTGCCCGATGGCGGCTATGCGCTATTTCGCGACCGGGCGGGCGAGTATGTGCGCGACACGCTGGCGGAGGCGGCGGGTATCGACACGCCAATGGGTGCGCTGGACGGGCTCGACCATGTCGAATGCAACCGCGATTTCTGCCGCTGGGTGCAGGGATCGGGCGCGCGGCGCCGGATCATCCTCGCATCGCGCGGGCGCGACCGGATCGAGGGCACCGATATGGCCGCCGCCTGCGCCGCGGCCGACGTCGTGATCAGCGACCGTTGGTTGCCGCGCGAGTGCGTCGGACGCTGGATGACGATTGATCGCGACAGCCTGGCCGAAACCGGTGGCCTGGCGCTCTATCTGGGCGCCCGGCCCTATGCCGTCAGCGCCCTGCGCGCCGGCGACGAGCATCCGTGGCGCCGTCCACAACTGGTTAGTGGTAACGACGAAGCAATCCCGACAGACGTCCCTGCACGATGACGCGCTCGGCGGGGTAGCGCTGCGGCTCATAGGCGCTGTTCGCCGGGTCGAGCCGGATCATCGGGCCTTCGCGGCGGAAATATTTGAGCGTTGCATCCTGGCCGTCGACGAGCGCGACGACGATGTCACCCTCGCGCGCGGTGCTGGCTTTCTGGATCAGCGCATAATCGCCGTCAAAAATGCCCGCCTCGACCATCGAGTCGCCCGATACTTCAAGCGCATAATGTTCGCCCGCGCCGAGCAGCGCGGCAGGGACGGCGAGGTTGTTGTAATCCTCGAACGCCTCGATCGGGACGCCTGCCGCGATCTTGCCGTGCAGCGGCACCTCGACGATGTCGTTGGCGGCGATCGGCCGCATCGCGGGAGCGGGCTTGCGCAGCGGGACGACATTGTCGCGATCATTGCCCACGGCAGGCTTGCTGCCTTCGGGTAGTTTGATCACCTCGAGCGCGCGGGCGCGGTTGGGCAGGCGGCGAAGAAAACCCCTTTCTTCCAAGGCGCTTATGAGTCGATGTATGCCCGATTTCGACTTGAGTCCGAGCGCTTCCTTCATCTCCTCAAACGAGGGCGAAATGCCGCCCGCGTCGAGCTTTTGCTGAATGAAGTGAAGCAGTTCATGCTGCTTGGCGGTCAACATCGATCATTCTCCGTCAGGGCTGATACCGGACATAATGAGAACGATAGTGGAACAGAGCGGGACTTGTCAAGCGATGACGATATAGTCCGCCATCGCGCCTGCATCGCGCGGCGCCGCGGCGATGTCGCGGATCAGCAGCGCGTTCGCGGCGGCGAGCGGCTGCGTCATTCCGCTATCCTGGCCGACGAACGGCGTCAGGCGGCCATTTTCGAGTCGCGCGCGCAGATAATCGCGGCGCCCGCCGCCGCCGTCCAAAGCTGTGGCGAGCGGCGCTTGATGAATGGACGGTAGCGGATCGCGCGCGCTGGCGAGATGGCGGACGAGGGGGAGAAGGAACAATGTCGCGGTGACGAATGCCGACGACGGATTGCCGGGCAGGCCGAGCAGCACGGCATCGCCGGCCGTTCCCGCGATCAGCGGCTTGCCGGGGCGCATCGCGATCTTCCAGAAATCGATGGCGCCGCCCGCGTCTTCAAGCGCGCCGCGGATATGATCATGATCGCCGACCGAGGCGCCGCCGACGGTGACGATGACGTCGTGACGTCGCGCCAAGTCTTTCAAAACTTTGGCGAGTATCGCGCGGTCGTCGCGGACATGATGGGGCAGGCTGACGATAGCGGGTTCGCCGGCAAGCAGCGCAGCGAGCATCGGGCTGTTGCTGTCGGGGATCTGGCCGGGGGCAAGCGCGCGCCCCGCCTGGACGAGTTCGTCGCCGGTGGTGAGGATCGCGACGCGCGGGCGGCGGCCGACCGCGAGCTGGTTGGCGCCGCTCATCGCGGCGGTGGCGATCGCGCCGGGGGTCAGGCGGGTTCCGGCGGGGAGCAGGCAATCGCCCGCGGCAAAGTCGCTAGCGCGGGCGCGGATATGGCGACCGCGCGCGCCCGGGCCGTCGCCGGTCAGGGTCAGTGTGGTATCGTAGGCGGTGACATCCTCCTGCACGATAACGGTGTCGGCGCCGTCCGGGAGCATCGCACCGGTGAAGATCCGCATCGCCTCGCCTGCGTTCACCCGGCGATCGGGGGCTGTACCCGCGGCGCTTTCGCCTATGATCGTCCACGGGCCGGGCAGATCGGCAAAGCGAATCGCATAGCCGTCCATCGCTGACAGGGGCGCGGCAGGCTGGTCGCGCTGCGCGACGATGTCATCCGAGGTATAACGGCCAACGCATTCGGAAAAGGATATTTTCTCTGCTGCCAGCGAGGCGCATAGCGCTAGCAGCCGCGCCTGCGCCTCCTCAACCGGCAGCAGCGCGCTCATTCGGCGCGCCAGTCGCCCGAGCGGCCACCGCTTTTTTCGCGCAGGCGGATGTCGCCGATCACCATCGCGCGGTCGAGCGCCTTCGCCATGTCGTAAAGCGTCAGCAGCGCGACGGAGGCGGCGGTGAGCGCCTCCATCTCGACCCCCGTCGGGCCATTGGTCGCGGCGGTAGCGGTGACCGCGATGCCATTGGCTTCCCACGCAAAGTCGACGCCGACCTTGGTGAGCGCGAGCGGATGGCAGAGCGGGATGAGGTCGGCGGTGCGCTTGGCCGCCATGATCCCGGCGATGCGCGCGGTCGACAAGACGTCGCCCTTGGGCGCATTGCCGCTGCGGATCGCTTCGAGCGCTTCCGCCGACATGGTGATGCGGCCGCTGGCGACGGCGCGGCGTTGGGTGGCGGGCTTGGCGCCGACATCGACCATGTGCGCGGCGCCGGTGTCGTCGAGATGAGTCGGAGTGAGGGTCATGGGAGGAGCGAAGCAAGGTGGGGTGGGAAAGGCAAGGGGAGATGGGGAGTGGGGTTGAGCGTCAATGTCGGGAAACGACCGGGAGAGGACGTTTAATCTGTCAGAGCACATCCCGAGATCTGTCATTCGTCGTGGGAGCCGCTTTTTTGCCTTCTACGACGGTCGATTGCCGAAGTGCCGCTCGACCAACGCCCGCGCATGTGTCCAAAGCGCCGGAGATCCGCCGGAGATCGTTGGGCCGTAGCGCTCATAGACCTGTTGTTCGGAAACGGCGTTCTCGGTCCAGGTGCCGCCTCCGGTGAGCGTGTTGAGCAACAATGGTTGCAGCCGATCGAGTGCCTTGGCGAACCGCGCGTCGGCGCTCTCAGCCGCCTCGAACTCCTTCCATATCGACAGCAACCATGCCGCCTGATCTGGGGGCAGGAGGCCGAACAGGCGTTCGGCGGCCTGTTTTTCGGCTAATTCTAGCGCTGCAGAATCATGGGCACCGTGGATTGGAGCATCCCCCGCGTCAATTTCCACGATGTCGTGGATGAGCAACATCACGATGACCCTGCCAACATTAACGTCAGCACCAGCGAGGATCAATGCGAACATAGCCAGATGCCAAGAGTGTTCCGCTGAGTTCTCCCGGCGGCTTTGATCAACGATGGGAGATTGCCGAGTGACAGTCTTGAGTGCGTCTATCTCGGTGAGGAAGGCTAGTTGCTGGGTGAGACGATCTTGCATGGTTCCTTGCGTAGCTGCGTAACCCGACCGACGCGACGAATAAGATATTCGCGCCTAAACGAACGCTACGGTCGTCACCAACCTACCCACCCTACCATCCGCCAAACCAACCCGCTCCCATTCGAGCGTGCTTGGAAGGATGCGCATTTCGTCGCTGCCGTTACCTTTGGTAGGGATCGATATGCGGTCAGGATCAGCGTGATCGAACCATCCGTGATCCGCTAGTCGGTCTTCTGCCACTACAATATCGTCTGTGGCGAACCGCCAAAGCGAGCTTCCAATGAACGCGCGGGCCGAAGCCCTCCATTCTTCCTCTCGCAAAGGAGAGGCGGCAAGCAGACGGTGCGTTGCGTCACAGATAAGATGTACAGGGACATTGGCGGCCTCGACCAACCTGCGAAGGGCGCGATCAGATACGCAGTCAGGCGCTACCGCGATGAGACGTCGGATTTGATGACTTATCTCGGTCGCGGGAACATGCTTACCTGCCTCCCACCGTGAAATCAGTCCTTGAGACACGCCCAGGATTTGCGCCACATGTTCTTGCTTCAGCCCGCGCAACCGCCGGTATCGTCGCAGGCGCGGCCCAAGCTGGCTGTCGGGAACGGCGATGGTCTTTCTCACCTTTTCTTTTGTGCAGCGCGTGGCGGTCCGCATCCAGCGGAGTGTATATGGGGCTCAGGAGGAGGTGTCACTAACTTGCGCTCGCTCCGCCCGAGCGATCATCGTTTTCGGGAAGGCCGTGACGCATGGCTATGGCAGCTATGGCCATTATGCCGATGAAACCCCACTTTCCGCTATCCACCCCATATCACACATATGCCGCTGAAAGGGCCGTAGTGGCCGGAATCGAACGGTGCGGACATAGCCGAGCCTCCCAACGGGGAAGGGGGAGCGAGCGGGTCAAAGAAACGCGCGGGGCGCGTTGCTTCCCGCGAGGCCGAAGGATGGTGGAGGGGCACGGGAGGCCATACGCAGCGCTGGGCTGAAGGAACCAGAGTTTCCGGAAACGTAGTGGCGGAGCATGACTTCGGCGGCAAGGCAAACCGATGGTGCCCCTCCACCAGCTTCGCTGGTCCCCCTCACCGTTCCGGGGCGGACCTTCTCCTTATCGTCATCCCGGACTTGATCCGGGATCCATGATTTCAACGCCGCTGTGGATCCCGGATCAAGTCCGGGATGGCGAAAGTTGGGAACCGACTGGCAGCGGACATAAAGCCCTCTCCCCTTGGGAGAGGGTTGGGTGAGGGTGTCGAGGTTCATTTTCGTCTTTGACGGGTGATCCCCTCACCCGACCCTTCAGATGCCGAATTCAGCCTTCCAGCAGCGCCTTCGTTGCCGCCGTGACGTCATCCTGGCGCATCAGGCTTTCGCCGACGAGGAAGGTTTTGACGCCGCTGGCCGCGAGGCGCTGGCAGTCGGCGTGGGTGGCGATGCCGCTTTCGCCGACCAGCAGCGTGCCCGCGGGAACGAGTTTGGCGAGGCGTTCGGTGACGCCGAGGTCGGTTTCGAAGGTGCGGAGGTCGCGGTTGTTGACGCCGATCAGGCGCGATTTGAGCTTGTCCAGCGCGCGGTCGAGTTCGGCCTCGTCATGGACTTCGACGAGCACGTCCATGCCGCGCTCGAATGCGGCCGCCTCAATCTCCTGCATCGCGCCGTCATCCAGCGCGGCGACGATGATCAGGATCGCGTCGGCGCCGATCGCGCGCGCTTCGGCGACCTGCCAGGGGTCGATCATGAAATCCTTGCGCAGCGCGGGCCGGGCGCAGGCGGCGCGCGCGGCGACGAGATAATCTTCATGGCCTTGGAAATAGGGCGCGTCGGTCAGGACCGAGAGGCAGGCGGCGCCGCCCGCCGCATAAGCGCGGGCGTGGTCGGCGGGGTTGAAATCGTTTCGGATCAGTCCTTTGGATGGCGAGGCTTTCTTGATTTCTGCGATGAGGGCGAAGCCGCCGGCGTCGATCTTTGCCTGCAGGGCGGCGTGGAAGCCGCGCACCGGGCCGGCGTCGATGGCGTCGAGGTCGGTGAGCGAGCGGAGCGCGCGGCGCTGCGCGACTTCGTCGGCCTTGGTGGCAAGAATCTGGGTGAGTTTATTCATTTATACGCGATCCAGCAATTGAGCAGCGCGTTGGCGAGCCCCTTGTCGATCGCTTCGGCCGCTTCCTCGACGCCGTCGGTCAGCGTTTCGGCGGCGCCGGCGATGACGAGCGCCTCGGCGGAATTGTAGAGCACCGCGTCGCGGTAGGCGCCGGGCGCGCCTTGCAGCAGCTCGCGCAAGGCTTTGGCATTGTCGGCGGCGTCCCCGCCGCGGATCGCCGAAATGGGGTGGGTGGGGAGGCCTGCGTCGCTGGCCTGGCTGCGCTGCATGAACACGCCTTCGGCATTGACCACTGCGACTTCATTGCCGCCTGCGAGCGAGAGTTCGTCGATGCCTTCGTCGCCCGAGACGACGCGCGAATGGTCGGTGCCGAGCCGGTGCAGCGCCTCGGCATAAACGGGGACATAGGCGGGGCGCGCGATGCCGATGAGCTGGCGGGTGACGCGCGCCGGGTTGGCGAGCGGCCCCATCAGGTTGAAGATGGTGCGGCGGGCGAGTTTCTGGCGGATCGGCTGGATGCGCTTCATCGCCGGATGGTGGTTGGCGGCGAAGAGGAAACAGATGCCGAGATCGGCGAGGGCGGCTTCGGCGAGACGCCCAGCGCGTTCCATGTCGAGGCCGAGGACTTCGAGTGTGTCAGCGGCACCCGATTTCGATGAAGCGGCACGATTTCCGTGCTTTGCGACAGGGACTTCGCAGGCCGCGACAACAATCGCGACGGCGGTCGAGACGTTGAGTGTGTGGTGGCCGTCGCCGCCCGTGCCGCAGACGTCGATCGCACCCGCGGGCGCATCGATCGGGATCAGCCGGTCGCGCAGTGCCTGCGCGGCGGCGGCGATTTCGACCATCGTCTCGCCGCGATCGGACAGCGCGGCGAGGAATTCGGCGATTTCGTCCTCGGTCGTGCGCGCATCGAGGATGTCGGCGAAGGCCTGCGCGGCCTCGTCATGATCCAGCAGATGCGCGGGATCGGGCAGCGCGCCGAAGCGGCTCATGCGGCTTGCCGTTCGCGCACCGGCAGCCCGGCCAGCCCCATGAAGTTTGCCAGCATCGCATGGCCATGTTCGGTGGCGATGCTTTCGGGGTGGAACTGGACGCCTTGGATCGGCAGATCTACGTGGCGGAAGCCCATCACGGCGCCGTCGTCGCTGGTGGCGTTGATGATGAGGCAGTCGGGAATGTCGACGACTTCGAGGCTGTGGTAGCGCGTCGCCTGAAACGGCGAGGGCAGGCCGGCGTACAGCCCGCTGCCGTCGTGGCAGACGGGCGAGGTCTTGCCGTGCATCAAATGGCCGCGCTGGACGGTACCGCCGAAATGCTGGCCAATCGCCTGATGGCCCAAACATACCCCGAGCAGCGGGCGGCGCGCGTCGGCGCAGGCGGCGACGAGGTCGAGGCTGATCCCGGCTTCGTTCGGGGTGCACGGGCCGGGCGAAATCAGGATCGCCTCGGCGCCGGTTGCGAGGGCTTCGGCTGCGGTCAGCGCGTCGTTGCGTTCGACGCGCACGTCGGCGCCCAGCTCGATCAGATAATGAACGAGGTTGAAGGTGAAGCTGTCGTAATTGTCGATGACGAGGATCATGGTCGGCGCCCTACCGATATTGCGGGGGTTGGGGAAGGGATAGAAGCTTTTGCAGCGTCAAACTTACCTTCGTCATCCCGGCCTGCGCCGGGATGGCGAAAAGGGGGGCTATTCCGCCATCAGCTTGGCGAGATCGTCCTTCCAGAATTTCGCCCAGGTATGCGTGCTATGGCCCTTGGTTTCGGGGCTGGCGGGGATGAGGATGAAGCGCGTGGTTGGCATCCGCGCCGCGGCCTGTTCGGTGATGCCATAGGCGGGCGGGTTGATGAAATCGTCGGCGCTGTTGATCCACAGGGTCGGGACGTTGATCTTTTCGAGGTTCGGCCAGGGGTTGTAGGTGCGCGAGCTATCGAGCTGATAAATGGTGTCATTCGCGTCGTTGCGGCCATAGATGCGGGCGAAGGCTTCGTCCTTGTATTTCTCCGCGGCTTCGCGCGTCGGATATTGCGCCTGCAGCGCATAAGGGTTGGCGCCCGCGATCATGCTGAGCGAGGCGGCGGTGCGCAGACCGGCGGCGGGTGGGGTGGGGTAGTTGCCGCCCTGCCACAGCGGGTCGGCCTTGATCGCATCGATCGACAGCGTGCGCCACATGCGGTTCTGTCCCGCGATCTCGACCGGCAGGCAGGCGAAGGGCGCGAGCTTTTCGGCAAAGCCAGGGCGGGTGGTACCCCAGATGAAGGCGTGCATGCAGCCCATCGAGGTGCCGAGGATCAGCTTGAGTTTGTGGACGCCGAGTTTTTCGGTGAGCATACGGTGCTGCGCGCTGACCATGTCGTCATAGTCATATTGAGGAAATGTCATCCGCATCCCGTCGCTGGGCTTCGACGAGCCGCCATGGCCGATATTGTCGGGCAGGATGATGTAATATTTTGCGGTGTCGAGCAGCTGGCCGGGGCCAAACAGCTCGCTGGCAAATTGCGGCTGGAAGAATTGCTTGCCGGTACCGCCGGTGCCGTGGAGGATCATGACGGCGTTGGTGACATGGCCTTTTTTGTCGCGCTGCGGGGTGCCGAGCGTGGTGTAATGCATTTTCAGCTCGGGCAGTTTTTCGCCGCTGGCGAAGGCGAAATCCTTGAGGATCGCGTCGCCTTCGACGGCGCCCGCGAGGGGTTGGGCGTGGGCGGGAACGCTGGCGAGCAGCAGGGCGAGCGGGGCGAGGATTTTGTGCATGGCGGGACGCTAGCCGACGCCCCGTTCAGGTCAAGCTATTGCCCATATCCCGGCGTCCCCGCTAGCCGCACCGCTTCGCGTGCTGCGGCGAACAGCGCTCCCGCTTTCGCCTCGCACTCGCGCTGTTCATAGGCGGGGTCGCTGTCGGCGACGATGCCGGCGCCGGCCTGCACATGCATTTCGCCATCCTTGACGATCGCGGTGCGCAGCACGATGCAGCTGTCCATATTGCCGTCGGGGGCGAAATAGCCGACGCCGCCGGCATAAGGCCCGCGCGCGTCGGCCTCCAATTCGGCGATGATCTGGCAGGCGCGGACTTTCGGAGCGCCGCTAACGGTGCCCGCCGGGAAGCCCGCGAACAGCGCGTCGATCGCATCCTTGTCGGGAGCGATGCGGCCGATGACGTTCGAGACGATGTGCATGACGTGGCTGTAATATTCGACGGTGTAGCTGTCGGTGACGGTGACCGAACCGCCGATTGCGGCGCGGCCAACGTCGTTGCGGCCAAGGTCGAGGAGCATCAGATGTTCGGCGCGTTCCTTGGGGTCGGCGAGCAGGCTTTCGCGGTTTTCGACATCCTCGGCGCTGGTGCGCCCGCGCGGGCGGGTTCCCGCGATGGGGCGGATCGTGATCTCGCCATCGCGGACGCGGACGAGAATTTCGGGTGACGAGCCGATGAGCGCGAAGCCGGGGAGGTCGAGGAAATAGAGGAAGGGCGAGGGGTTGATGCGGCGGAGCGCGCGGTAGAGGTCGAAGGGCGGGAGGTCGAAGGGGGTCGAGAAGCGCTGCGACAGCACGACCTGGAAGATGTCGCCCGCGGCGATATAATCCTTCGCCTTGGCGACCATCGCGGCGAATTGCGCAGGCGGGATGGCGGGGTTGGCCGCGATGTCGGTGGGGAGCGCGCCGGTCATAGAGCGGTCGGCGGAGACGTTAGCGCTCGCCAGCCGCGCGGCGATGGTGTCGAGGCGGTCCTGTGCACTCTCGATCATCCGGTCGAGCGCGCCGTCCGCATCGGGCCAGATCGGCGCGATCAGGAACAGTTCGTCGGCAAGGCGGTCGAAGACGAGGATCGTTGTCGGGCGGACGAACACCATGTCCGGCAGGCCGAGACCGGCGCCCGGCGCGCGCGGGATGCGTTCGACCAGACCGATGGTTTCGTAGGCGAAGAAGCCGACGAGCGTCGCTAGCGCCTTGGGCAAGCCTTCGGGCACGTCGAAACGGCATTCGGCGACGAGATCGCGCAGCGCCTGGAGCGCCGGGGTGGCGAGTGGGGTGAAGGCGCCGCGGTCGTGCCGCCAGTCGCGGTTGATCCGCGCCGCGTCGCCGGTGACTTCGAACATCAGGTCCGGGTCGAGCCCGAGCAGGCTGTAGCGCCCGCGCGTTTCGCCGCTTTCGACCGACTCCAGCACCCAGTCCCCGCGGCCGGGCTCGATCAGCTTGAGAGCGGCCGACACCGGGGTTTCGATATCGGCGATCAGCCGCTGCCAGACGACCGCGCCGCGCCCGCGCGCCAGGGCTTCGAGCGCCGCGCCTTTGCCTTCCAGCGCCACCGCGAAATTATTCGACGACCGGCGCGTTGCCGGTGAGTTCCTGGCGCAGCTGGTCGACCAAAGTCTTGTTGATCGTCACCCCGATGCGACGCTTGGCTTCGGCGGCCAGCTGTTCGACCAGTTCGTTGCCGAATGCGGGGGCGAGCGGCTGCGCGATTGCTGCGACGCGCGCGGGTTCGATCGACTTGGCGTCGGGGCGCTGCACGTCGGCGAGCGCGATCACCATCCAGCCGCGGTTGCCCGGGATTTCCAGCGTCTTGACGCTGTTCTGCGCCATCGAGAACAAGAGCGCGAGTTCGGGCGGCACCGGCTGGCCGTTCTGGCCGAGCTCGCCGCGGCGCCCGCCGATCGTCTGGACGCTGCCGATATTCGGGCCTGCGGCGGCGACCGCGGCGCCCAGCGTCTGGCCGCCCTCGACCGCCTTCACAATCGCGCGCGCCTTGTCGCGGGCAATTTTCTGCCCCTGCGCCAGCCGCCAGTCGGCGAGCAGGTCGGTGCGGATCTGCGCGAAGGGCGGCGGCGCGGCGGCGACGATCGTCTTGACGGCATATACCGCGAATTTTTCATTCTCGACCAAGGTCGCCAGTTGCCCTTCGCCTTCGCCCGCGACCTGAAACGCCTGGGCGACGAGCGGTGCCAGTTCGGGGGCCAAGGCAAAGTCGGGCTGGCCGGGAACGCGGCCGCTGGCCAACATGGCGGGCGTGGTCGCGAGCGTCAGTTTGCGGTCGGTGGCGATTTCCTCGATCGATGCGCCGCTGTTCACTGCGTCCTGGATCGCGTTGTAATAGTCGACGATCGCCTCGTTCGCCTTGTTCTTGGCGAGTTCGGCGCGGATTTCGGGGGTGGCGTCGGCCAGACTGCGCGCGGGCCGCGCGGTGACGTCCTCGACGCGCGCGACGACCCAGCCAAGCCCGGTCTGGAACGGCCCGACGACGGCGCCGCGCTGGGCCGCAAAGGCGGTCTTGGCCGCGGCGTCGGTGGTTGTGGCGGCATAGGCCGAGAGCGTCAGGTCGCCGGTGGTCGAGGGCGACAGCCCCGCCGCCTGCGCCGCCGCGGCGAGCGCGGTGCCGCCGCGTACCTTTGCGGCCAAGGCGTTGGCGGCCGCCTGGTCGGGTGCGATCACCTGTGCAAAGCGGCGCGTTTCGCTGGCGGCGAACTGGCTGGCGTTGTCCTTGTACACCTTGGCGATTTCGGCGTCGGTCACCGCGGGCACCGGCACGCTGGCGGCGTCGAACAGCGCATATTGAATGGCGCGGCGCTCGGGCACGGTGAATTTCGCCTTGTTCTGCGCGAGATGGGTTTGCAGCGCGGCGTCGCCGGGATCGCCGGCCGGGGCAAAGGGGCTGGCCGGAATGAAGGTCGCCTGGCCGCGCCGTTGTTCGAGGAGCAGCGCGGCATAGGGCTGCGCCATCCCGGTCGCGAGGCGCGGCATCCGCGCAATCGGCAGGGCAATCTGTTCGAGCAACAATTGCTGGCGGAGGTCGCGGCGCAGCTGCGCCTCGGTCATCCCGTTTTCGCGCAGGAAGGTCTGGAAGCGCGTCTGGTCGAAACTGCCCGACACACCGGCGAAGGCGGGAATGTCGGCGATGCGACCGTCAACTAGCCGCTTGCTGACCCCGAAGCCCATCTTGCTCGCCAGCTGTTCGAACGCCATCCCCTCGATCAGCTGGTTCAGCACCTGGTCGATCCCGCCCGATTCGACAAAGGCCGCCATCGTCAGCGTCGGTTGGTCCTGCCGCGCCTGGTTATAGGCGAGACGAACGCGGTCGCGTAGTTCGCCGAGCCCGATTTCCTCGCTGCCCACCTTGGCGACATTGGCGCCGCCGATGCCGCCGAAGGTCGAGTTTCCGGTGACGTCACTGAGCGCGAAGGCCACCCCGACGAGCACCACAAAGGCGAGCGCAAGGAATTTGCCGATCGTCGAGGAAAACATGCGGCGGATGGCGGTAATCATGGAGCAGGCAATCTTTCGGCGGAGCGCGGGGATGCGCGGTTGCGCGTTGCTTTAGAGGCGCGGCGGCAGCGCATCAAGGCGCGAAAGGGCGTTTTTGCGGGCAGCTGACACGCCTTGCACCATGCCCCCCGCCGCCGCTAGGGCAGGTCATCGACAAAAACAGCGGGAGCAAACGGGCGATGGCACGGCGCAAATATGTGGTCGGCAACTGGAAAATGAACGGCACGACGGCGACGCTGGCCGAAGCGCGGGCGATTTTTGCCGCCGCCAGCGAATATCCCGGCGTCGATGTCGCGTTATGCCCGCCGTTCACACTGATCGGCGCGATGGCGGGCGCGGTTCCCGGCGCCGCGGTCGGCGGACAGGATTGCCACAGCGCCGCTTCGGGCGCCTTTACCGGGTCGGTTGCGGCGGACATGCTGGTCGACGCCGGGGCAACGCTGGTGATCGTCGGGCATAGCGAACGCCGCGAAGGCTGCGGTGAAAGCGACGCCGATGTCCGCGCCAAGGCCGAAGCCGCGCTGGCGGCGGGCCTGTCGGTGATCCTGTGCGTTGGCGAGCCGCGCGCGGTGCGCGAATCGGGTGGCGCGATCGATTATGTGCTCGCGCAGATCGCCGGATCGGTGCCGGACGATTTTGCCGCCGACCGGCTGGCGATCGCGTATGAACCAATCTGGGCGATCGGCACCGGGCTGGTGCCGACGGTCGCCGATGTCGCGGCGATGCACGGGGCGATCCGCGGCGCGCTGGCGGCGCGGCTTGGCGATGCGGCACAGCAGATGCGCCTGCTTTACGGCGGATCGGTGAACGGCGACAATGCCGCCGAGCTGCTGGATGCGGGCGATGTTGACGGCGCGCTGGTCGGCGGCGCGAGCCTGACCGCGGCGAAATTTGTGCCGATCGTGGCGGCGGCTGCGGCGCTATAATCCGTCGCCCCCGCGAAGGCGGGGGCCGCAGGAGGTTTGCACAGCTGCGCCGGGCAAGGCCGCCAACGGCCGCGATCAGAGGCACGTGACTCTGAATCGCCCTTCGCGGGGGCGACGGATAATCGCGGGGGCGACGTATGGCTTGAAGCCCGGCCGCTTCGTCTCTATGTGCGCCGCGGGCGCGGTTCCTTGTCGGCCGCGCAAGTTCGGGAAAATATGATGTCCAGCCTTTTCACCTTTGTGCTTGTCCTGCAGGCATTGGTCGCCGCCGTGATGATCGGCGTGATCCTGATGCAGAAGTCCGAAGGTGGCGGCCTGGGCGTCGGCGGCAGCCCCGGCGGTATGTTGTCGGCGCGCGGCGCGGCGGATTTCATGACCCGCGCGACCACCATCCTCGCCTGCCTGTTCGTCGGCCTGTCGATCGTCCTCGCCGCAATGGCGTCGGTCGGCCGCGGCGGATCGACGATCGATACGTCGCTGTCGAAGAGCGCGCCCGGTGGCGCGGCGCCGACCTCGTCGTTGACCGCCCCGGCCCAGCCGGCGCCCGACGCGCCGGCCAATGCGGCACCGGCGCCGCCGGTCAGCAACGATCCGCTTGCCGCAGCCGCGGCAGCCGCGACGCAGGACGCCGCACCGGTCGAGGCACCCGCGAAAAAATAGGCCGCGCGGCTTCGGCCGACCGGTTCCAGCCCGCAATGCGGAAATATTTCCGCTCTTTGCGATTCGACGGCTTGCGCCGTCCCCCTCCCGTTGAGTAAGTCTTTCCTCCCATGGCGCGGTTCATTTTTATCACCGGCGGCGTGGTCTCCTCGCTTGGCAAAGGTTTGATGGCGGCTAGCCTCGCCGCTTTGCTGCAAGCGCGCGGCTATCGCGTTCGTATCCGGAAATTCGATCCCTATCTGAACGTCGATCCGGGGACGATGTCGCCGTACCAGCATGGCGAGGTCTATGTGACCGACGACGGGGCGGAAACCGACCTCGACCTTGGCCATTATGAGCGGTTTACCGGGGTTGCGGCGCGGCAGAGCGACAATATCACGTCGGGGCGCATCTACCAGCAGATCATCACCAAGGAGCGCCGCGGCGATTACCTCGGCGCGACGGTGCAGGTCGTCCCGCATGTGACCGACGCGATCAAGGCGTTTGCGCGCGCCGAGCTCGACGACCTGGATTTTGTTTTGTGCGAAATCGGCGGCACGGTGGGCGACATCGAATCGCTGCCGTTCATCGAAGCGATCCGCCAGCTGCGCAACGAAGAAGGCCGCGACAAGACGCTATCGGTGCATGTCACTTTGGTGCCGTACATCGCCGCTGCGGGCGAGCTGAAGACCAAGCCGACGCAGCACAGCGTGCGCGAACTCGCCTCGCTGGGCGTTCAGCCCGAAATCCTGCTCTGCCGCTGCGAACGGCCGCTGCCCGAGGGCGAGCGCGCCAAGATCGCGCAATTCTGCAACGTGCGCAAAGAGGCGGTGATCCCGGCGCTCGACGCCGACAGCATTTATGCGGTGCCGGTGCAATATCATGGCGAAGGGCTGGACAATGAAGTGCTGCGGCATTTCGGCATCCACGAAGCGCCTGCGCCCGACCTGTCGCGCTGGTACGACATCATGGACCGCAAGCAGCACCCCGAGGGCGAAGTCACGATCGGGGTCGTCGGCAAATATGTGTCGCTGCCTGATGCCTATAAATCGCTCAATGAAGCGCTGGTCCATGGCGGCATGGCGCACCGGGTGAAGGTCAATATCCGCTGGCTCGATGCCGAAATGTTCGAGCGCGACGAGGATCTGGCCGCCAACCTGGAGCCGCTGCACGGCATATTGGTGCCCGGCGGGTTCGGCGAGCGCGGGTCCGAGGGCAAGATTTCGAGCGTGCGTTTCGCGCGCGAGCGCGGGGTGCCGTTCTTCGGCATTTGCCTGGGAATGCAGATGGCGTGCATCGAGGCGGCGCGCAACACCAGCGGGATCGCGGACGCGTCGAGCACCGAATTCGGCAAGACCGACGAGCCGGTGGTCGGCATGATCACCGAATGGATGAGCGCCGAAGGGCTGCAAAAACGCGGCGCCGACACTGACCTCGGCGGCACGATGCGGCTGGGAGCTTATGAAGCGAAGCTGTCGCCGAACAGCCATGTCGCAACGATCTATGGCGCGAACGACATCAGCGAACGCCACCGTCACCGGTACGAGGTCAACGGCGCCTATCGCGAACGGCTGGAAAAGGGCGGGCTGGTGTTTTCGGGCATGTCGCCCGACGGCATGTTGCCGGAAATCGTTGAGCGGCCCGACCATCCGTGGTTTATCGGGGTGCAATTCCATCCCGAGCTCAAATCGAAGCCATTCGACCCGCATCCCTTGTTCGCGGGCTTTATCGAAGCGGCGGTGAAGCAGAGCCGGCTGGTCTGACCGTTCGGATAAAGGGGTTTAAGGGGCTATGGATCACGCAAGACTCGCCGAGTTGCAGAGCCCCGACAGCATCTTTTCCGGCCTGTCGATCGAAGACTGGGCCGAAATCGCCCGCCGCGCGGTGCAGGTCAATTTCGCCAAGGGCAAGGAGTTGCTGGTCCAGGGCGACCCCGGCGACATGATGCTGATCCTGACCGAAGGGACGGCGCGGGTGTCGATGCTGACCGCCGGCGGGCGCGAAATCGTGCTCGCCTATGCCGAGCCCGGCGCGGTGCTGGGCGAGATCGCACTGCTCGACGGCGGCGAACGCACCGCGTCGGTCGTCGCGACCAGCGCGGGGAGCGCGCTGCAACTTGGCCGCAATGCCCTCAAGGATTTTGCCGCGAGCCATCCCGAATTCGCCTGGTCGCTGATGCAGCAGCTGGCGCGCCGCCTGCGCACCGCCGACCAGACGATCGAAAGCGACCGCGCCTATGCTTCGGGGCCGCGGCTGGCGCGCTATCTGAAACGGCTGATCCGCAAGGACGTCGGGGCGGCGCAGCGCGTCGAGCTCAGCCAGACCGAGCTGGGTAATTTCGCGGGGATGAGCCGCGAGCATATCAACCGCCAGCTGAAAAGCTGGGAGGAATCGGGCGTGATTTCGCTGGAGCAGGGGCGGGTGCGGGTGCTCGATGCCGAGATGCTCGAGGATATCAGCGAGAGCGAGGGGTAGGGGCGGGCAGGTAGCCAGCTTCGACCGAAGATGGACCTTTATTCCATCGTCATCCCGGCGAAGGCCGGGATCTCGCCGGTGCGGTAAACCGATAGGATGAGATCCCGGCCTTCGCCGGGATGACGGATAAAGGAACGTCCGCTTCCCACCCGTAAGCTGTCATCGCATCGCATCGCTTCACGCCAGAATCACAACGCCCGGGCTTCGCTTGGCGAAACCCGGGCGCGTGTGACGAACACTCGCCATCCCCTTTTGTTGCAGGCCCGGCGAAAGGCCTGCACTCCCTGGAGCCGGGCCTTGGGCCGCTTGATCCAGAAGTCATCGGGCTAGGCGCACGCAGGCGGTTTGTCACGCTGTGGAAGCCATTCGCCGCCGCTTTTGCCGCGGGTTGTGGCCAATGGGCAACATATTGTGCGATTCGTTCGCAAAAGCTGCACGCGCGAGCGACCATTGCCAGCCGCGGCGATGCCCCGTAAAGCCGCCGCATGTGTGTCATTTCGCATGCGCCGCAACGGCCGGTCGCCCCATGATCCTGCGTCCGTACGAACGCACCATCTTCAAACGCTATTTGCTGCCGCAGCGCGGCGAGGGGTTCATCTTCGTCGCCGCGGCGTTCAGCTTCGTCGCGGTAACCTTGGGCGTTGCGGCGCTGGTGATCGTGATGAGCGTGATGAACGGGGTGCGCGCCGACCTGTTCGACAAGATCGTGGGGCTCAATGGGCATGCGGTGGTGCAGGGGTTCGGCGGGCGGCTCGACGACTGGCGCGATGTGCTGAAGCAGGCGAAGGCGACGCCGGATGTCGTGTCGGCAACGCCGCTGATCGAACAGCCGTTGCTCGCGACCTTTGGCGGGCGGGTCGAGGCGGTGCTGGTGCGCGGGATGACGGTGGCGGACATCCGCGACAACGACACGCTGGGCGCCAAGGTGCTGCAGGGCAATCTGGCCACGCTGACCGCCAATGCCGGCAATGTCGCGATCGGCAGCGAGCTGGCGCGCAACCTAGGCGCGACGGTCGGGTCGAACCTGACCATCATCAACCCGCAGGGGCGCCCGACGCCGTTCGGCACCGTGCCGCGCGAAATCAGTTACCGCGTGACCGCGGTGTTCGAGATCGGCGTCTATGATTTCGACAAGGCCTATGTCGTGATGCCGATGGAGGATGCGCAGTTGCTGCTGCTGACCGGCGACCAGGTCGGGATGATCGAGGTCAAGGTCACCGACCCCGACAAGGTTGGCGAGATACTCGCGCCGCTGAAGGAAAAGGTCGCGGCGCAGGCGGTGGTTTCGGACTGGCGGCAGATGAACAGCAGCCTGTTCGAGGCGCTGTCGATCGAGCGGGTGGCGATGTTCGTGATCCTGTCGCTCATCATCCTGGTCGCCTCGTTCAACATCATTTCGTCGCTGATCATGCTGGTGCGCGCCAAGACGCGCGACATGGCGATATTGCGCACGATGGGAGCGCCGCGCGATTCGGTGATGCGGATCTTCATGGCGATCGGGCTGTCGATCGGGGTCGCCGGGACGCTGATGGGAATGGCGCTGGGGTTCGGGCTGCTCTATTTCCGGCAGGGGGTGCTGCGCGGGGTCGAGTTTCTGACCGGCCAGCCGCTCTGGGATCCGTCGATCCGGTTCCTGACCGAATTGCCGTCGAAGCCCGATCCGTTCGAAATCACGGGGATTGCGGTGATGGCGGTCGTATTCAGCTTCCTTGCGACGCTGTACCCTGCGTTCAAGGCCGCGAATACCGACCCAGTGCAGGTGCTGCGTTATGAGTGATTTGGCACTGGAGCTGATCGGCCTTAAGCGCAGCTTTACGCAGGGCGAAGTGACCATCGACGTGCTGCGCGGGGTCGATGCGCACCTGAAACGCGGCGAGATTGTCGCGCTGCTCGGTCCCTCCGGGTCGGGCAAGTCGACGATGTTGCAGGCGGTCGGGCTGCTCGAGGGCGGCTTTGACGGGACGATCCGCATCGATGGCGCCGACGTGACGCAATATGAGCAGGGCGAGCGGACGAAGACGCGGCGCGAGAAGATCGGCTTCGTCTATCAGTTCCACCATCTGCTCCCCGATTTCAACGCGATCGAGAATGTCGTGCTGCCGCAGCTGATCCGCGGCGCGGGGCAGGGCGAGGCCGAGGAGCGCGCCGCCGATCTGCTCGGGCGGCTGGGACTGGGCGAGCGGTTGCATCACAAGCCGAGCAAGCTGTCGGGCGGCGAGCAGCAGCGTGTCGCGGTGGCGCGCGCGCTGGCGAACCGGCCGCTGCTGGTGCTCGCCGACGAGCCGACGGGCAACCTCGACGAGGCGACGGCCGACCGGGTGTTCGATCAGTTCGTGTCGCTGGTCCGCGATCATGGATCGGCGGCGCTGGTCGCGACGCACAACGAGCGGCTGGCGACCAGGATGGACCGCGTGCTGCGCTTGCACGAGGGGCGGATCGAGACCTCCGCATGAGCGCCTGGACCGATCCGCCAACGCTGCGCGGCGAGCATGTCACGCTTCGCCCGTTCGAGCGCGACGACGCACCGGCACTGGTCGAGGTGCTGGCTCCGCTTGCCGGTCAATTCACCACCGGGGTTCCCACATCACCCGACGATGCCTGGTTTGCGCGCATCTGGGCGGAAACCGCGGCGCACCGCACGATGGCTTTTGCGACGATCGATCCGGATGGCGCGATTGTCGGTACGACGCGTTTCATGCGCATGGCCGAGGGGCATCGCCGGGTTGAGATCGGCGGCACGATTTATGCGCCGCACGTCCAACGCACCGGCCTCAACACCGAAGCGAAGCGGATGCTCTTGGCCCATGCTTTCGACACGCTCGGCTGCCATGTCGTGCAATTGCGCACCGACTGGCTGAACCATCGCTCGCGCGTCGCGATCGAGCGGCTTGGTGCGAAGCTCGACGGCGTGCTGCGCGGACATCTGGTGATGGCGGATGGCCATATCCGCGATTCGGTGGTTTATTCGATCATCGCGTCCGAATGGCCCGGCGTCCGCGCCAATCTCGACGATCGACTGGCTCGATACAAGGAGTAGAGAAATGACCAAGCTCACGGACTTGCCCGTTCGACTGGCCGACGGGACCACCAGCGACCTGTCGGCCTATGCCGGAAAGGTATTGCTGATCGTCAACACCGCGTCGAAATGCGGCTTTACCCCGCAATATGAGGGGCTGGAGGAGCTGTACCGCGATTACAAGGATCGCGGGTTCGAGGTGCTGGCCTTTCCGTGCAACCAGTTCGGGGCACAGGAACCGGGCGATGCGGCGGAGATCGCCAATTTCTGTTCGCTGACCTATGACGTCAGTTTTCCGGTGATGGCGAAGATCGACGTTAACGGCGACGATGCCGATCCGATCTTCAAGCATTTGAAGAAGGAAAAGAGCGGGTTGCTGGGCAGCGCGATCAAATGGAATTTTACGAAGTTTCTGGTCGATCGCGATGGCAAGGTGGTGTCGCGGCATGCGCCGACGACCAAGCCGGAGCAATTGCGCAAAGAGATTGAGGAATTGCTGGGGTAGCTCCAGCCAAGTTGTCATTGCGAGCGAAGCGAAGCAATCCAGAGGGGCGTAAACCGCTCTGGATTGCTTCGCTTCGCTCGCAATGACGATTTTGTGAATGGGTTGTGGTCGAATCAATAGCGCCGCGTTAGCGTCCCCGCCATGGCCTACAGCCCCTTTGTCCCCCTGCGCGTCTTTTCCAGCTATACGATGCTCGAAGGGGCGATCGAGCCGAAGGCGATTGCCAAGGCGGCACGCGAGCGGGGGTTTCCGGCGATCGCGATCTGCGACCGCAACGGGCTGTACGGCGCGATGGCGTTCGGCGAGGCGTGCAAGGCGGCGGGGGTGCAGCCGATCGTCGGTGCGCTGCTCAGCGTCGCGCGGCCGGGGCAGCGGCTGGCGAACGGCGCGCCCTTGATCGACTGGCTGGCGGTCTATGCGCAGGATGAAGCGGGTTATAACAATCTGTGCGCGTTGGTGTCGGCGGCGCATCTCGGGCGGCCGGTCGAGCAGGATCCGCATGTCACGCTGGCCGACATGGCGGGCAAGACCGAAGGGCTGATCTGCCTGACCGGCGGCGGCGAAGGCGCGCTGGCGCGCTTGCTGGCGGGCGAGCAGCAAAGCGCCGCCGAGGATTATGTCGAGCAACTCGAAGCGCTGTTCGGCGGGCGGCTGTATATCGAATTGTCGCGGCGGAACGATGCGACCGAGATGGCAGCCGAAAACGCGCTGATCGATCTGGCCTATGCGCGCGCGTTGCCCATTGCGGCTACCAACCCGGCGAATTTTGTCGAGCCGCAATTCCACGCCGCACACGACGCGATGCTGTGCATCGCCCAATCGGCCTATGTCGAAAGCGAAGACCGGCGGGTATCGAGCCCCGAGGCGTGGCTGAAGCCTGCCGAGGCGATGGAAGACGCGTTTTCGGATTTGCCCGAGGCGATCCGCAATACATTGGTGATCGCTCAGCGATGCGCGTTCATGGCGCCGAAGCGCGCGCCGATCCTGCCCAGCTTGGCGGGCGACCGCGAGGGCGAAGCGGCGCAGCTGAAGGCCGACGCGCATGCCGGGCTTGCGGCACGACTAGCGCTCTATCCCGATTTGTCCGATGAAGAACGCCAAGCCTATGTCGAACGCCTCGACTTCGAGGTCGGCGTCATCACCCAGATGGGGTTCCCCGGTTACTTCCTGATCGTTGCCGACTTCATCAAATGGGCGAAGGCGCAGGATATTCCGGTCGGGCCGGGGCGCGGCTCGGGTGCGGGCAGCGTCGTCGCCTGGGCGCTGACGATCACCGATCTCGATCCCTTGAAACTCGGCCTGCTGTTCGAACGCTTCCTCAACCCGGAACGCGTGTCGATGCCCGATTTCGACATCGATTTCTGCGAAACGCGGCGCGGCGAAGTCATTCGTTACGTGCAGGAAAAATACGGCCGCGATACCGTCGCGCAGATCATCACCTTCGGAAAGCTGAAGGCGCGCGCGGTGCTCAAGGACACTGGGCGCGTGTTGCAGATGAGCTATGGGCAGGTCGACCGGCTGGCGAAGCTGGTGCCGAACCATCCGACCGACCCCTGGACGCTCGAACGCGCGCTGAACGGCGTCAGCGAGCTGATGACCGAATATAAGCAGGACGATGGCGTGCGCCGCCTGTTCGACATGGCGCGCCAATTGGAAGGCCTGCCGCGGCATAGCTCGACCCACGCCGCGGGCGTGGTGATCGGCGACCGGCCGCTCGACCAGTTGGTCCCGCTCTATCGCGACCCACGGTCGGACATGCCGGTGACGCAGTTCGACATGAAATATGTCGAGACCGCGGGGCTGGTGAAGTTCGACTTTCTCGGCCTGAAAACGCTGTCGGTGCTGAAGGAGGCGCGGCGGCTGCTGGCGCTCCGTGGGATCGACGTCGATCTCGACACGCTCGCGTGGGACGACCCGGCGGTTTACGAGCTGCTCCAGCGCGGCGAGACGGTCGGGGTGTTCCAGCTGGAATCCGAAGGCATGCGGCGCACGCTGTCGGCGGTGAAGCCGACCAATTTCGGCGATATCATCGCGCTCGTCGCGCTCTATCGGCCCGGCCCGATGGACAATATCCCGCTGTTCGGCGCGCGCAAGAATGGCCGTGAGGCGATCGCTTATCCGCACCCGCTGCTCGAGGGCATCCTCGCCGAAACATACGGGATCTTCGTTTATCAGGAACAGGTGATGCAGGCGGCGCAGATCCTCGCCGGTTACAGCCTCGGCGGCGCCGACCTCTTGCGCCGTGCGATGGGCAAGAAGGTGCAGGCGGAGATGGACGCGCAGCGCGACACCTTCGTCAAAGGGTGCGGCGAGCATAATGGCATCGATGCCAAAGCCGCGAACGAGCTGTTCGATTTGATCGACAAGTTCGCAGGCTATGGTTTCAACAAGAGCCATGCGGCGGCCTATGCCTTGCTGTCGTATCAGACCGCTTGGCTGAAGGCGCATTATCCGCACGAATTCTTTGCGGCGTCGATGTCGTTCGACAGCCATCAGACCGACAAATTGTCGATCTTCATCGATGACATGCGGCGGCTGGGGGTCGCGGTGACGGCACCGTCGATCAACGAGAGCGAGGCCGATTTTTCGGTCGGGCAAAGCGATGACGGGCTGGCGGTGCGGTATGCGCTCGGCGCGCTCAAGGGCGTCGGCGAAAAGGCGATGGAAGCGCTGGTCGCCGAGCGCCGCGCGCGCGGCGATTTTGCCAGCCTTGACGATTTTGCGAACCGGATCGATCCCAAGCTGCTCAACCGGCGGCAGATCGAGGCGCTGGCGGGTGCAGGCGCGTTCGATGCGATCGAACCGAACCGCCCGCGCGCCTATGCCGGGGCCGAAAGCCTACTCGCCTGCGCCAACAGCTCGGCACACGAGCGCTCGACGGGGCAGGGCGGGCTGTTTGGTGGTGACATTGACGTCGCGCCGGTGCTGCAGCTGCCCGCCGCCGAACCCTGGACGCTGGCCGAGCGGATGACGCGCGAGAAGGAGGCGTTCGGCTTTTACTTCTCGTCGCACCCGGTCGAACAATATGAGGCGATCGTCGCGGCGCGCGGGGCGCGAACCTATGGCGATATTTGCGCCAATGTCGAAATGACCCCGGGAACGCGCATCCCGATGATGATGGCGGGCATGGTCGAAAATGCTAAAGCGCGGGTGTCGCAGCGCGGCAACCGGTTCCTGAACCTGACCTTGTCCGACCGCAGCGGGCAGTTCCAGTCGAGCTGTTTCGACGAGCAGACGTGCAGGCTGCTGGAAACGCTGGCGGTCGATGGCGGCTGTGCGATCCTGTCGGTCGAGCTCGACCTGCTCGAAGGCGAAGAGACGCCGCGCGTGACGGTGCGCGGGGCGCAGCCGCTGGCCGAAATTGCTGCGACTGCGGCGCTGGAACTGACGTGCCGCGTGGCGCTGCCCGATGCGATCGTCGACATGGCGCGGCTGCTGGAAAAGCGCGACGATGCGCGCGGGCGCGTGATCGTGATGACCGAAGATCCGGCGACCGGCGACGACATCCGGATCAACCTGGGCCGCGGCTTTGCACTTGGTCCCGATCTGGTCGCGCGGTTCGAGACGATCGCGGGGATCAGCGAAAGCGCGCTGTCGCTGGTCACGCCGCGCGATTTTCGGGTGCGCTAATCCCGGTTCACGCTTGCGTAACGCGGCTTCCTCGCCTTATCCCTTGGGGAAACAAGAGAGGAATGCCGAAATGTCCGGAATGCAGAGCCAGCCGCTGCTGGTCACCAGCCTGATCGACCATGCCGCGCGCGAACATGCGGGGCGCGAAATCGTGTCGCGCTGGGCCGATGGCAGTTTGACGCGATCGAACTGGGGCGAGGTGGGGATCGACGCACGGCGCTTTGCCGCGGCGATGACCCGGCTGGGAATGAAGAAAGGTGACCGCATCGCGACGCTGGCGATGAACCATGGCCATCATCTGGTCAGCTGGTACGGCAGCGCGGGCATGGGCGGCGTGCTGCACACGGTCAACCCGCGGCTGTTCGACGAGCAGCTGGTCTATATCATCAACCATGCCGAGGACCGCGTGCTGCTGTTCGACGCGATGTTCCTGCCGATCGTCGAGCGGTTGCGCAGCCAGTTGCCGACGGTCGAGCATTTCATATTGTTCGATGCGCCGGCGCAGGGGGATTACAAGTCGTACCGCGACCTGATCGATGCCGAGGATGGCAGTTTTGAATGGGTGGAGCTCGACGAGCGCGATCCGGTCGGGCTGTGCTACACCAGCGGTACGACGGGTAACCCGAAAGGCGTGCTGTACGAGCATCGCTCGAACGTCATCCACGCGATTACCGAGATCCAGCCCGACGTGTTCGACATGTCGAACCGCAGCGTCATCCTGCCGATCGTGCCGATGTTCCATGCCAATAGCTGGGGCATTCCCTTTGCGGCGGCGACGGTCGGGGCGAAGCTGGTCTTTTCGGCGACCAACGACGCGGCGGTGCTTTGCGACCTGATGCACAGCGAAGGTGTGACGCACAGCGCCGGGGTGCCGACGGTATGGATCGCGATGTTCGCGCATATGGACGCGACGGGGATCGATTATGGCAAGTTGCACCGCGTCATCATCGGCGGTTCGGCGTGTCCGCGCGCGATGATCGAACGCTTTATGAAGGCGGGGATCGACGTCGGTCATGCGTGGGGGATGACCGAAACCAGCCCGATCGGGACGATGGGCAAGCGCCCGTGGAACTGGGACAAGATGAGTTTCGACGAGCGCGTCGATGTGGTGGCGCGGCAGGGCTGTCCGCCGTTCGGGGTCGAGCTGCGCATCGTCGACGACGCCGACAACGAATTGCCGCGCGACGGGGTGACGAGCGGGCGGCTGCAATGCCGCGGGCCGTGGATCATCCAACGCTATTTCCGGGCGGATAGCGACGCCGCCGATGCTGACGGCTGGTTCGACACCGGCGACGTGTCGGTGATCCACCCCGACGGGGTCATGCAAATCACCGACCGGGCGAAGGATGTCATCAAGTCGGGCGGCGAATGGATTTCGTCGATCGAACTGGAAAATGCCGCGGTCGGCGCGCCGGGGGTGCAGGAAGCCGCCGCCGTCGGGGTCTATCACCCGAAGTGGGACGAGCGGCCGATTCTGCTGATCGTGAAGAAACCTGGGGCCGAGGTGAGCGAGGCGAGCATTGTCGAGTACCTCAAGGACAAGATCGCGAAATGGTGGCTGCCCGACGAGGTGGTGTTCGTCGACGAGTTGCCGCACACCGCGACCGGGAAGATACTGAAGCGGCAGATCCGGGACGATTATAAGGACTATAAGCTGCGGTCCTTGGCGGAGGCGTGAGGGCTAAAACAACTCCATCTGCCCGCCGCGCTCGGGCGGTTTGAACAGGTCGCTGCGCAGCGGCGGGAAACGGCGGTCCAGGCCATGTTCGCGCGCGGCGCGTTTGACGCGGGCGCGGATGAGCTGCGCCCACACCCCCTGGCCCTTCATGCGGGTGAAGAACCCCGCGTCATTGTCGCGGCCGCCGCGGATGTCCTGCACCATGTGCATCACCTTGTCAGCGCGATCGGGGTAGTGGGCGGCGAGCCAGGCGCGGAACAGCGGCGCGACCTCGTAAGGCAGGCGCATCAGGATGTAGGAGGCGCGGATCGCGCCGGCCTGCGCCGCGGCGGCCATGATCGCCTCGATCTCGTGATCGGTGATCGCGGGGATGATTGGGGAGATATTGACCTGCGTCGGCACCCCGGCGTCGATCAGCGCGCGGATCGCGGCAAGGCGGCGTTTGGGGTGCGGGGCGCGGGGTTCGAGGGTGCGGGCGAGCGCGGGATCGAGCGTGGTGACCGAGATCGCGACGCCGACCAGATTGTCACGCGCCATATCGGCGAGCAGGTCGATGTCGCGCAGCAGCCGGTCGGATTTGGTGGTGATGAGCAGCGGGTGACGCGTTTCGGCGAGCACCTCGATCACCGAACGGGTGATACCCCATTCGCGCTCAATCGGCTGGTAACCGTCGGTGTTGGTGCCGATCGCGAGCGGGGCGGCGGTGTAACCGCGCTTTGCCAGCTCGGCGCGTAACAGCTTTGCCGCGTCGGGCTTGGCGAACAGGCGGCTTTCGAAGTCGAGCCCGGGCGACAGGTCGTGAAAGGCATGGGTCGGGCGCGCATAGCAATAGATGCAACCATGCTCGCAGCCCCGATAGGGATTGATCGAGCGGTCGAAACCGATGTCGGGCGAGCTGTTTCGCGCGATGATCGTTTTGGGATGCTCGACGGTGACGGTGGTGCGCAGCGGCGGCGGGGCGCCGTCCACATCCCTCGCGGTGTCGAGCCAGTCGCCGTCGGCCTCGCGGTCGAGCGAACCGGTGCGCGTCGGTCGCGGGTTGGCGGGTGCGCCGCGGCCAGCGATCGGGGGGAGGGGTTTGGTGGATTCCACTGGCACACTTTATCTGTCCAATGAGAACAAATAAAGAACATTTTGCTCTATGTCATCCCGGCGAAGGCAGGGATCTCGACCTCGCAGAGTGACGCAACGGTGAGATCCCGGCCTGCGCCGGGATGACGAATGTAAAGGATTACTCGATCAGCCGCGGCATCAGGTCAACGAAATTGCAGGGCTTGTGCCGGCTGTCGAGCTGGGTCGAGAGGATGCCCTCCCACGCGTCGGTCACCGCGCCGGTCGAACCCGGCAGCGCGAAGATATAGGTGCCGCGCGCGACGACGGCGCAGGCGCGCGACTGGATAGTCGAGGTGCCGATCGTCTGGTAGCTGAGCCAGCGGAAAAGCTCGCCGAAGCCGGGAATATCCTTGCCGTCGAGGCGGTGGAGCGCTTCGGGCGTCACGTCGCGACCCGTCAGGCCGGTGCCGCCGGTCGTAATGACGACATCGACCTGTGGGTCGTCGATCCAGTTGTGGAGGCGCGAGACGATCAGGTCGGTTTCGTCCTTGATGATCGCACGTGCGGCGAGGATATGGCCCGCGGCGGTCAGCAATTCCTCGAGCTTGTCGCCCGAGCGGTCTTCGGCGGCGCTGCGGCTGTCCGAAATCGTCAGCAGCGCGATCCGGACCGGCTTGAACGTCAGGCTTTCGTCAATCGGCATTGGCCATGCCGCCCGCCCAGGTCAGCCGCGTGCGGTCCTTGCCGTCGGGGAAGCGGGGCCATTTGCCCTGCGCCAGTGCGGCGCGGCTGATCGAGGGCTTGCCCTGCTGCGCTTCGTACATCCAGTAATTGCGCAGCACGATGCCGACATAGCCGCGCGTTTCCCAATACGGGATTGACTCCATGTACAGCAGCGGGTCGCCATTATCGCGGATTTCGGACTGCCAGCGCGCGATCGGCGCGGGGCCGGCGTTGTACGCGGCGATCACCTTGGGCAGCTGGCCGCCGGTCGAGGCGTCGCGGGCGAGATACTGCAGATAGCTTTGCCCCATGTCCATGTTGACCGCGGGGATCGACAGGTCACGCGTGTCGATGCTGTCGCCGCGCCAGCGCGCGACGTCGCGCGCGGTACCCGGACGGACTTGCATCAAGCCCTTGGCGCCCGCGGGGCTGACCACGGCACGCTGGAAGCGCGATTCCTGCAGGGTATGCGCGAATACCAGCGCCGGGTCGACCTTCCACCCGCCATTGGGTTCCCACTTCGGCTGCGGATAGCGCGCCTGTGCCGCCGGTTTGCGGCCCTGCGGGGTATTATGGGCGAGGTAGAGCTGGGTTTCGGGGAGGCTGAGCGCGCCCGCCATGGCGAGCAACTGGTCATGCTGACGCGCGTCGCCGATCCGCGCCTGGTGGCGCAGCACGGCGTCGGCATATTTATCCTCGCCGATTTCGGCGAGCGCCATGGCGGCGCGAACGTTGGGCAGGTCGTCGAGCGCGCGCCACGCGCTGCGGTCGGGGCGTACCAGTTCGCGCTGGTTGTTCACGGCGATGCCCAGCGTTTCGACCGCCAGCATACCATAGAATGTTTCTTCATTGGCAGCGGCGGAACGCAGCCGCGCCTGTACCGCCGCGGGTTCGCCCGCCGCGACGGCGGCGCGCGCCGCCCAATAATAAGCCGCCGCACGCAATTCGCTGTCGGGCGCCTCGCGAGCGACACGGTCAAAGGCTGTCAGGGCGGCGCGATAGTCGCGCATCCGCCATGCCGCGAGTCCCTGCACCCAAGCGCCCTGCGTCGACCAGGAGCCGCGCCCGCCGGCGCATTCGCCCGCGAGGCGAAACGCGTTGGCGTCGTCATTTTCGATATAATAGGACCAGGCGACCTTTTGCCGCCACTCGTCGCGGGCCTCGGGCGTCAGGCGGTCGATCACCGCATTGAGCAACGCTTCGGCGCCCGCCGGATCGTCGTTCTTGATCCGGTCGGGGATGCTCCGTGCCAGACTGGCCGCGACGGGATCGCCGCTGACCGAATCGGCGTTGAGGCGGCGCGGCGCGCTGCCCGCCCAGGCGAGACGCGCCTGCACCGGCAACGCAGGCAAATCGGTTGCGCCGCGGCGCGTCGCCAGCCGACCCAATTGTTCGGCCTGCGGCAGATGCGGCGATCGCGACAGGATCGGCAGGATGTCAGCCACTTCGGCGCGCGGGCTGTTCGCGGCGGTGAGCAGCTCGGCGCGCAGGAAGTCGGTGAGCGGGCCTCCCCTTGCGTCGCCGTCGGCGCTGTCGAGCAACGCCCTGGCATCGGCCCAGCGCTGGCTGCGGATCGCGGTGAGCACCTGGGTGTAATGCTGCTTCTGTTTTGAAGTCAGAATGTCCGGCACGGTTTGCGGAGCCGCAACGACGTCGCGGCTGCTGGCATCGGCCGCCAGCGCGGGCGTTGCAGCAACGGCCGCGGCAAAAACCATGCTTGCGATCAAAGTTTTGGTCATCATTGTCATCTGTCAACGTCCCCGGTTGAGCAGTTTCAGGCTGTCCCAGGCCGCCGCTTTTTGCGCGGGCCGGGCCAGGAGCATCGCGGGATGCGCCACAGCCACTGCCTCCACCTTGCCGCCATCTTGGTTAATATCGAGTAACCTGCCGCGCGTTTCGGGCAGGCTGGTCGCCGCCGCCATCCGCACGATGTCGCTGCCGATCAGCAACAGGCGTTCGGGCTTCGCGAGCCGAAGGTGATGCCAGAGCAGCCGGTCGAGTTCGGCGGCTTCATCTTCGCCGCAGCGGCCGCCCGCCGGACGCGTCACCGCGAGGCTGGCGATGTAGCAGGCGTCGCGCGTGGTCCCGATGGCGCGCAGCATCGCGTCGAGCAGCTGGCCCGCGGCGCCGGCGAAGAGCGCGCCGTCGCGCTGGTCGTCGATTTCGGGCCAGGCGGTGAGCAGCATCAGCGGCGCCGCCGCCTGGCCGACGGGCAGGACGCGGCGCGCGTCCCACTGGCTGCCCGGCACGTCGCCACTTGTCGCAAGCCAATGCTGAAATTCGTCCCAAGCGTCGGGAAAGGCGACCGGTCCGTTGGGGGTCGCGACTTCCGGTGCCTCCTGACGCTGAAGAACGGCGGGCAGGGGCGCCACTTCGGGTTCGGGGGAGATCGTTGGCCTGGATCGCGGCGCCGCAGCGTCATTCGCCGGGGACAGCACGAGCCAGCCTGCCGGTTCTTCGCCAACGAGCGCGTCGACGCCCGCGAGCGACCACCAGTCGGTTATGCTTTCCGCCAGCGCCAATGATTGTGGCCCACCCATGGGAAATGTTCAAACAGGCTGTTGACGGACACGTCAATTGGCGGGCATCGCAATTCGTGACAGAATGAGCGCAGGACACGATGAATGTCCGCGCGGGACGGCAGAAAGGTATTTGCGGTGAGCGAACGGGAATCGATGCCCTATGACGTGGTCATCGTCGGCGCCGGTCCGGCGGGACTTTCGGCGGCGATCCGCCTGAAACAATTGGCGAATGAAGCGGGCAGCGAGCTGTCGGTCTGTATCCTGGAAAAAGGGTCGGAGGTCGGCGCGCACATCCTGTCGGGGGCGGTGATCGATCCCAAGTCGCTCGACGAACTGCTCCCCGAATGGCGCGACATGGGCTGTCCGATGGCCGAGGTGCCGGTTACGGACAACCAGCATTGGGTGCTGACCAAGACCAAGAAGTTCGGCATGCCCGAATTCATCACCCCGCCGTTCATGCACAATGTCGGCACCTATACCGGCAGCCTCGGCAATTTGTGCCGCTGGCTCGCCGAACAGGCCGAAGGGCTGGGGGTCGAAATCTTCCCGGGGTTTCCGGCGGCCGAAATCCTTTACAACGACGACGGCTCGGTCAAGGGCGTCGCGACCGGCGACATGGGCGTCGCGCGCGACGGCAGCCACAAGCCGGATTATGCGCCGGGGCTGGAGCTCCACGCCAAATATACCTTCTTTGGGGAAGGCGTGCGCGGGCATCTGACCAAGATTTTGAAGCCGCAATTCGCCCTCGACGCCGATTGCGAGCCGCAGGTCTATGGCCTCGGCGTCAAGGAATTGTGGGACATCGACCCCGAAAACCATGCGCCGGGCCGGGTGATCCACACGCAGGGGTGGCCGCTCGACGAACATGCCAATGGCGGCGGGTTCCTCTATCATCAGGCGAACGGTCAGGTCGCGCTGGGGTTCGTGACCTGGCTCAATTATCGCAATCCGCACATCTCGCCGTTCCAGGAAATGCAGAAGTGGAAGACGCATCCCGAGATCGCGAAGATCCTGAAGGGCGGCAAGCGCGTGTCCTATGGCGCGCGCGCGATCAGCGACGGCGGTTATCAGTCGGTGCCGAAGCTGGCGTTTCCCGGCGGCGCGCTGATCGGCGACAGCGCCGGTTTCCTGAACGTCCCGCGGATCAAGGGAACGCACACCGCGATGAAGTCGGGGATGATGGCGGCCGATGCGGCGTTTGCCGCGGTGACCGCCGGACGCGGCAGCGACACGCTCGATGCCTATCAGGCGGCTTATGACGACAGCTGGGTCAAGAAAGAACTGAGCGTGGTGCGCAACGTGTTGCCACTGGTCGAAAAATGGGGCGATCTGGGTGGGACGATCCTGTCGGGGATCACGATGTGGCTGGAAACGCTGAAGATCAAAGTCCCGTTCACGATGAAGCATCATCCGGACAATGAGAGCCTGTACCGCGCCGACATCATGCCGAAGCCCGATTACCCGAAGCCGGACGGGGTGCTGACGTTCGACCGCCTGTCGTCGGTGTTCATTTCGAACACCAATCATGAGGAAGACCAGCCGGTCCATTTGCAGTTGAAAGATCCGTCGATCCCGGTCGCGTACAACCTGCCGCTCTATGACGAGCCCGCGCAGCGCTATTGTCCGGCGGGGGTGTATGAGATCGTCGGCGACGAAGAGGGCGACCCGAAATTCGTGATCAACGCGCAGAATTGCGTCCATTGCAAGACGTGCGACATCAAGGATCCGACCCAGAATATCAACTGGGTCACCCCCGAAGGCGGCGGAGGCCCCAATTACCCGAACATGTAAGATCGCCCGCCTGCTGCTGGTCACCGGCGCATTGGCGGCGGCTGCCTCGGTGCAGGCCGCCGACGAGGGCGGCGGTGCGGCGATCAACGCGCTGGTCCGCGCGCGCCTGGCCGAGGCGCGGGGTGAGCCCGCAGCGGCGCTGTCCGCGCTGACCGAGGTGTCGAGCCTGGCGCCCGCATTGCCGGGGGTGCGCGGGCGGATATTGGAACAGGCGATCGAGGCCGGCGATTTCGAAGCGGCGCGCACCGCGGCCTTGCAGCTGTGGAACGGCGGCGAGCGCCGGTTCGACGCGCAGCTTGTGCTGCTGGTCGACGCGATGCGGCGATCGGACTGGAAGGCGGCGCGCGCGGCGATGGCGGGGCGCGACGACAAGACCGGCATCGACGTCATCGGGCGGCTGGTGATGCCGACCGTCAATGCCTGGATCGACGTGGGCGCGCGCGAAAAGGCGCCGGAACGCCATTTGCTCGCGGCCGAAGGACGGACGCGCCCCGAACCGGCGCTGGCGTTGCAGGCGGCTATGGTCCAGCTGGCGGCGCGGCGGACGGCGGAGGCCGCCGCGCGCACCGACGATGTGGTGCTGACCGACCGGACGAGCCAGCTGGTTGGCCTCCGCCTTGCCGCGACGCTCGACAAGGCCGGGCAGGAGGGCACCGCGACGCGGCTGCGCGGACGAATCGCGCTGGCCGCGGCAGGGCGCGACGACCCGATGCTGCTGCTGCCCGACCAGGCGGTGACCACGCCGCGTGCCGGCGTGGCGCAGTGGCTGGGGCTGCTTGCCGACGGTCTGGTGCGCGTGCCGAACGGTAGCACCAAGCTGCCCTTGTTGTTCGCGCGCACAGCGCATTGGCTGAACGATCAGGACTGGGCGGTGCGGGCGACATTGGTCGAAGTGCTCGACCGCAACGAACAGCGCGACGCCGCCGCCGCCTTGCTGGCGCAAACGCGCCCCGCGCTGCCCCCGGTGCTGGCGATGCGCCGCGCCGAACTGTTGGCCGACAGCGGCGACCTTGTCGGGGCGGCGGCGCTGGCGGAAGCGGCTGCCGCGGACGATGCGCCGCGCGGCCTGCTCGTCCGGCTCGCCGATATTGCGCGGCGGTCCGAAGATCCCAAGGCGGCGGCGCAGGCGTATGAACGGCTGGAGGCATCGCTCGGCGCCGACGATGACATGCTGCGGGCGACGTTACTGATTGCGCGCGCCGAACTGCACTTGCAGGCGGGCGAATGGGATGCCGCGGCGCCGCTGATGGAACGCGCGGTGGCGCTGCGCCCGAACGATGCCGCGGTGCTGAATTTCGCGGGCTATTCGGCGCTGGAGCGGCGCAAGGATGTGCCGCAATCGCTGGCGCTGATCGAAGCGGCGTGGGCGCAGGATCCGCAAAATGCCAGCATCACCGACTCGCTCGGCTGGGCCTATTTCCTGACCGGGCGCACTGACAAGGCCGTCGAGTTGCTCGAAAAGGCGCAGCGCGGCGAGCCGGCCAACGCCGTGATCGTCGAGCATCTGGGCGATGCCTATTGGCAGGCGGGGCGCAGGTTCGAGGCGCGATATAAATGGCGCGCGGCGGCACTGCTGGCGGAGGCGGAGATGGCGACGCGGCTGGCGGCAAAGCTGCGCGACGGGCTGACCGCGGCGACGACCGCGCCATGAGCGGGGCGATGATCGAGACGGGGTGGGCGAAGATCAACCTGGCGCTGCATGTGCGGGCGCGGCGGAGTGACGGTTATCACGAGATAGAGACACTGTTCGCGTTCGTCGATGGCGGCGACGGGATCGTTGCCGAGGTGGCGGATGCGGATCGGCTGACCATCGTCGGCGAATTTGCCGAGGGGTTGAGCGACGGCGCGGATAATCTGGTGATGAAGGTTCTGGCGCTGCTGCGCGCGCGCTACGGCGCCGACCGGGTGCCGCCGCTGGCGATGACGCTGACCAAGCGATTGCCGGTCGCGGCAGGGATCGGCGGCGGGTCGGCCGATGCGGCGGCGATGGCGCGGCTGCTGCGGACGCATTTCCTGTCCGAACTGGGCGATGGCGTGCTGGCGCGGGTCATCAGCCCGCTCGGCGCCGATATCGCTGCTTGTGTGGCGAGCGCGACCTGTCTGGGGGTCGGGGTCGGCGAGGAATTGCGTGCGGTTCCCGAACTGCGGCTGGCCGGGACGCCCGTGCTGCTGGTCAACCCGCGCCAGCCCGTTGCAACCGGGCCGGTGTTTTCGGCATGGGACGGGATCGATCGCGGGGAATTGTTCGGCGATCCGGCGGGGCGGGCGCAGTTGCTGGCGTCGCGCAACGATTTGCAGCGTCCGGCGACCGCGCAATGTCCCGCGATCGCCGACGTGCTGCTCGAACTCGGCGCGCTGCGGCCCTGGCTGGCGCGCATGTCGGGATCGGGCGCGACCTGTTTTGCGCTTTTCGATGCCGCAGCCGAACGCGATGCGGCGGCGGTTTCGCTGACGCAAAGCCATCCGCACTGGTGGCAGATGGCGGGTGCGCTGCGATGAGCGAGGCGTGGCGCCAGCTGGGCACTCCGCGCACGGGCGGAATCCTGCTGATCGCCGATCATGCGTCGAACCATGTTCCCGATGACATCGACCTCGGAATCGATCCGGCGCTGCTGACCGACCATATCGCGATCGACATCGGGGTCGCCGAAGTGGCGGCGCTGCTGGTCGAAAACGGCGCGGTCGGTGCCGCGATCCTGGGCGGTGTGTCGCGGCTCGTGGTCGATTGCAACCGTGACGAGGACGCGCCGGGGGTGCTGCCGATCGCCAGCGACGGGCATGCGGTTCCCGGCAACGCGCTCGACGATGGGGGCCGCGAGGCGCGGCTGGCGCGGTTTTTCCGGCCCTATCACGATCATATCGCGGCGACGATCGCGGCGCATCGACCGGCGATGATCCTGTCGCTGCACAGTTTTACGCCTGCCTTGTCGGCGCAATCCGATCAGGCGCGACCATGGCAGGTCGGGGTGCTCTACAACGAGGATGACAGGCTGGCGGGCGCGGCGATTGCGGCGCTGGCGGAGGAGGGGCTCAATGTCGGTGACCAGCTGCCCTATTCGGGCAAGCTGCTCAACGCGACGATGAACCGCCATGCTGAAGCGAACGGCATCCCCTATGTCGGGATCGAGATGCGGCAGGACCTGGTCAGCGATGCGGCGGGGCAGGCGCTGTTCGCGCAGCGGCTTTCGCGCATGTGCAGCAAGCTTGCATTGTATCCGGGCGAATAGGCGTGTAGAGGCGCGTTTCTTCGCTAAATATTGAAATATAATTATCAGGACTGCTCAAAATGCCTTCATATCGTTCGCGAACCACGACCCACGGCCGCAACATGGCGGGCGCGCGCGGCCTGTGGCGCGCGACGGGGATGAAGGACAGCGATTTCGGCAAGCCGATCATCGCGGTCGTCAACAGCTTCACCCAGTTCGTGCCCGGTCATGTCCATCTGAAAGACCTCGGCCAGATGGTGGCGCGCGAGATCGAAGCGGTCGGCGGGGTCGCCAAGGAATTCAACACGATCGCGGTCGATGACGGGATCGCGATGGGGCACGACGGCATGCTCTATTCGCTGCCGTCGCGCGACCTGATCGCTGACAGCGTCGAATATATGGTCAACGCGCATTGCGCCGACGCGATGGTGTGCATCTCGAACTGCGACAAGATCACCCCCGGCATGTTGATGGCGGCGCTACGGATCAACATTCCGGTCGTGTTCGTGTCGGGCGGGCCGATGGAGGCGGGCAAGGTCGTGCTGAAGGGCAAGACGGTCGCGCTCGATCTGGTCGATGCCATGGTTGCCGCGGCCGATGAAAAATATACCGACGAAGAAGTCACCGCGATCGAGCAGGCGGCGTGCCCGACCTGCGGCAGCTGTTCGGGGATGTTCACCGCCAATTCGATGAACTGCCTGACCGAGGCGCTGGGGCTGTCGCTGCCGGGTAATGGTTCGACACTCGCGACCCACGCCGACCGCAAGGAACTGTTCCTGCGCGCCGGGCGCATCGTCGTTGAAATGTGCCGTCGCCACTATGAAGAAGGCGATGACAGCGTCTTGCCGCGCAATATCGCGACGTTCGAGGCGTTCGAAAATGCGATGAGCCTCGATATCGCGATGGGCGGATCGACCAATACCGTGCTGCACCTGCTCGCAGCGGCGTTCGAGGCAGGTGTCGATTTCACCATGACCGACATCGACCGGCTGTCGCGCCGGGTTCCGTGCCTGTCCAAAGTCGCGCCCGCCAAGTCGGACGTCCATATGGAGGATGTCCACCGCGCCGGGGGGATCATGGCGATCCTTGGTCAGCTGGAACGTGCCGGGCTGATCCACGCGCATCTGCCGACGGTGCACAGCGCGACGCTGGGCGACGCGCTGAACAAATGGGATATTTCGCGCACCAATGATCCCGCCGTGCAGAAATTCTTCATGGCGGCGCCGGGCGGGGTGCCGACGCAGACCGCGTTCAGCCAGGACCGGCGCTGGGATTCGCTCGATCTGGACCGTGAGGGGGGGGTGATCCGGTCGGCCGACCATGCCTTCAGCCAGGACGGCGGGCTCGCGGTGCTGTCGGGCAATCTCGCGGTCGACGGATGTATCGTGAAGACCGCCGGGGTGGACGAGAGCATCCTGAAATTTTCGGGTCCGGCCAGAGTTTATGAAAGCCAGGACGCCGCGGTCGCGGGCATATTGACCGGACAGGTGGTAGCGGGCGACGTCATCGTGATCCGCTACGAAGGGCCGAAGGGCGGGCCGGGGATGCAGGAAATGCTCTATCCGACGAGCTATTTGAAATCGAAGGGGCTCGGCGCCGCGTGCGCGCTTGTCACCGACGGGCGCTTTTCGGGCGGCACGTCGGGGCTGTCGATCGGCCATGTCTCGCCCGAAGCCGCCGAGGGCGGAACGATCGCGCTGGTCGAGGACGGCGACCTGATCAACATCGACATTCCGGCGCGGACGATCACGCTGGCGGTCGCGGACAGCGTCTTGGCCGAGCGGCGGACCGCGATGGAGGCGAGGGGCGAGGTAGCATGGCAACCCGCCAAGCCGCGCCCGCGCAAGGTTTCGGTAGCGCTTCAGGCCTATGCCGCGATGACGACGAGCGCCGCGCGCGGGGCGGTGCGCGACCTGTCGCAGCTGAAAGGCAAATAATGCGGATTTCGGGGGGCATTGCGGGGTTGCTGTTGCTGGCGGCGTGCGGCGGTGCACCCGACAACGGCGACTTGGCCGAGGCGGAAGCGCGCGGGTCGCGCGACGCCGCCGAGGACGGCCGCATCGAATGCGCGCTGGAGGGCGCGAAGCTGTTCGACCGCACTTGCACGGTCGAGGAAATCAGAGGGCAAGATGGCGCCGTGCTGGTCGTCGGGCGCGCGAATGTCGGGTATCGCCGCTTGCAGATCACGACCGACGGGCGCGGCGTTGTTTCGGCGGACGGGGCCGAACCGGCCAACGTGACGATCGTCGGCGATGGGGTGATCGAGGTGGCGATCGGCAGCGATCGGTACCGGTTGCCGGCGAACACGGGCGGCGCGAAGTAGCCGCAATCGTCATTGCGAGCGTAGCGAAGCAATCCAGGGTAGGCGTAAACCGCTCTGGATTGCTTCGCTACGCTCGTAATGACAAATTGGAATGGGTGATTGCTTCCACCGCGACTTTTTTGCTGGCCGTGATAATCTCCCCGCCATGTCCGTTCCCGCCGACGCCCCCATCCTGACCAGCGCCGCGATGCGCGAGGCCGAGGCGGCGTGTGCGATACAGGGGACGTCGCTCGCCGAACTGATGGACCACGCCGGGGGGACGGTGGCAGACACCGCGTGGCGGATGTCGGCAGGCGCACCGGTGCTGGTCCTGTGCGGACCCGGCAATAACAGCGGCGACGGTTATGTAGCGGCGCGGATGTTGGCGGCGCGCGGTGCGGCGGTGCGGGTTGCGGCCTTGGCGGAGCCCGCGACTGATCTGGCGAAGGCGGCGCGCCGCGCGTGGAGCGGCCCGGTCGAACCGATCAATAGCAGGCTGGCGGCGGCGCCGGTGATTGTCGATGCGCTGTTCGGCGTCGGGCTGTCGCGTCCAATGACCGGCGATCTCGCCGCCATGCTTCACCGTTTCGCGGGGCAGCGCGTACTGGCCGTCGACGTGCCCAGCGGCGTGGAGAGCGACGGCAATGCCGGCTGGATGCCGCCGCTGCCCGCCGATGTCACGCTGGCGCTGGGCGCCTTGAAGCCTGCGCATGTGCTGCTGCCGACCGCGCCCGCTTGCGGTCGGGTGCTGCTCGCGCCGATCGGAATATCCGCGCAGGCCGCGATGCGCACGCTGCCGCGGTCGATGGTCGCAACACCCACTGCGGCGGCGCACAAGTTCGACCGGGGGATGGTGCTGGTCTTTGCGGGACCGATGCCCGGCGCGGCGGGGCTGGCGGCGGCCGCGGCGCTGCGCGCGGGCGCGGGCTATGTCGTGCTGGAGGGCAGCGAACGCGCGCCGTTGTCTTCGATCATCACCGAGAGCGATTCCCGCTTTGGCGAGCGGCTGGGCGATCCGCGGGTCGGGGCGGTGGTGATCGGGCCGGGTTTTCCCGCCGGCGACGAGCTGTTGTTCGATGTCGAGGCGGCGCTCGATTCGGGCAAGCCGCTGGTGCTCGACGCCGCCGCCATCGCCGCGGCGTTGCCGCGCCTGTGCGAAACCCCCTGCCGGGCAATCCTGACCCCCCATGAAGGCGAGTTCGCGCGGACCTTTCCCGAGCTTTACGGCAGCAAGATCGACCGCGCCAGGGCGGCGGCGGTGCGGACAGGAGCAGTCGTCGTCTATAAGGGCGCTGATACCATCATCGCCGCCCCCGACGGCCGGGTTGTCGCGGCCTGGCCCGGCAGCCCCTGGCTGGCGACGGCGGGGACCGGCGATGTGCTGGCCGGGGCGTGCGGGGCGATGCTGGCGCGCGGCGGCGATGCGTTCGACGCCGCGGTCGCGGCGGTGGGGTGGCATATCGCGCAGGCGGCGCGTATAGGCCGCGGCCTTGTCGCCGACGATCTGGTTAGGGAATGAAATGAGCGAAACTGCGCTGATCGAGCGCATTGCCGCGCGCGGCGATGGCGTGACCGGCGATGGCCGTCATGTCGCTGGCGGTGTACCGGGCGATCGGGTGCGCGACGACGGGATCATCATTCCCGGGCCAAACCGCGCCGAACCGCCGTGCCGCCATTTCGGCAAATGCGGCGGGTGCGAGTTGCAGCATGTCGCGGAACCGGCGCTCGCCGATTTTGTGCGCGACCGAGTGGTCGGGGCTTTGACGGGGCAGGAGGTGCCGGTCGGTGAGGTGTTGCCTGCGCTGCTGTCGCCGCCGCAAAGCCGTCGCCGTGCGGCACTGACCGCCCTGCGCACCGGCAAGCAGGTCGCGATCGGGTTCAACGCCGCGCAAAGCAACCAGATTGTCGATATGCGGCAATGCCCGCTGCTGCTGCCCGAACTCTTCGCGCTGATCGCGCCGCTGCGCCAACTGCTGACGGCAATTGCGCAGCAGAAGCGGCCCGTAAAGGTCAAGCTCCAGATGCTCGACCAGGGGGTCGAGGTGGTGCTGGAGGGTGTCAAGGCCGAGGGGCTCGACGCCGCGATGGCTTTGCAGGATTTCGCCGCGACGCATCAGCTGGCGCGCTTTGCCGTCGATCAGGGCTATGGACTGGAAACGCTGTGGCAGCCCGAACCGCCGACCGTTTGTTTTGGCGATGTGACGGTTGAAGTTCCGGCGTTTTCATTTCTGCAGGCAACAACCGCGGGGCAGGCGGCACTGGTCGATGTCGTGACGCGCGCGATTGGCGATGCCGGAGCGGTCGCCGATCTGTTTGCGGGGGTCGGGACATTTGCGCTGTCGATCCAGAAGGGACGCAAAGTCTATGCCGCCGAGGGCGCGCGCGATGCGATTGCGGCGCTCAAGGCGTCTGCCAACCGCGTCGGCGCGCAGGTGGCGACCGAGCATCGCGACCTGTTCCGGCGGCCGCTGGTCCCAGCCGAATTGAACCGCTTTGGCGCAGTGATCCTCGATCCGCCGCGTGCTGGGGCAGAGGAGCAAGTGGTGCAATTGGCGGCATCGGACGCGCCGGTAATCGCCTATGTCAGCTGCAACCCCGCGAGCTTTGCGCGCGACGCGAAGCTGCTGGTTGCGGGTGGGTATTCGCTCGATTGGGTGCAGCCGGTCGGGCAGTTTCGCTGGTCGACGCATGTCGAGTTGGCCGCCAGATTCTCGAAATAAGCCGTCGCCCCCGCCGGTCGCGGGGGCGACGGCATTCAATCAATGCAACACAAACCCCATGAAAGCGTGGATGCATAGCGCGAGCAGCGCGAGGCTGGCGAGCGCGAAGACGGCGAAGCGCCACAGGACGCGGTTGACGGTCACCTGAATCAGGCTGTGGACGATCCGCAGGCCGACATAGGCCCAGGCAAGCTGGACGTTCAGCCCGCCGCCCATGCCGCCGACCGCCAGCGCCAGCGCGACGGCGTAGAAGATCGTCGGCTGTTCCATCAGATGATTATAGTTGTGCGCCTTCCACTGCACTTCGGGCGGCAGCACTTCGTCGAGTCCCCTGCCGGTCGTACCCACCAGATTTTTTGCGTCGATCTTGGCGCGCTGCATGGCGGGAATGCGTGTCGCGTACATCCACACCCACATGATCATCGACCACAGCGCGAGCGTGGCGACCGGCCCCAGAATATCGTTCGTATCCATATATGTTCCCCCTCAACCCAAAGTGGCGATCACCGCCAACAGCGCCAATGCGATCAAACAGAAGGTCGCGAGCGCAAAAATCGCGAAGCGGACCGGAACGCGGTTCACCGTCGCTTGATACAGGCTGTGAATGATGCGCAGCGCGACATAGGCCCACGCCAGCCCGCGCGTCAGGTCGGTGCTGCCGCCCGACAGATGCAGGAAGATGATCACCGCATAAAACAGCGTCGGCTGTTCGAGCAGATGCGTATAATTATGCGATTTCCAGTTGGTAAGCGGCGGCAGGACGCCCTCCAGATCGACCCCGCGTCCACCCGGGGGCGCGGTTTTTAGGTCGAGGCCGACCTTGCCGAATGCCTGGAATCGCGTGACTGCGGCCCAGCCGAGCATGATGAGCGTCCACAGCGCCAGTACGGCGCCGGGTGCGAGCAGGTTTTCAGGCATGTCGTTCCCCCTCCCAGAATAAGCGCGATGCTAGGGCGCGTGCGAGACAATGCAATGGCGGAAATTCAGCCGTGCCGCGCCGCCAGTTCGGCGCGGATCGCGGCGCCATCGCCATCGACCTTTGGTGCAAAGCCCAGGTCGCCGGGGGGCGCCGCGCCATATTTTACCGGCGGCTGCATTTCGTGGAAGGCGCCGACATCGGGATGGGTCCGGTGCCGGAAGAAGCCGGTAGCGACGAAATGCGGATCGTCCTTGATATCCTGCAGGTCGCGCGCTTCCATCGCGGGGATGTCGTTCGCGGCGAACAGCGCGAGCCATTCGGCGGTGGTCTTGGCCGGGGTCTTGCGGGCTATTTCGCTGTAGACAATTGGCATGTGCTGGCCCTTCGCCTTCGCCGCCTCGAATTCGGGGGTCTCGGTCAGCCCTTCGCTGCCGAGCAGCGCCATCAACCGCGCTGTCGATTCGGCGGTGTAGGGGACGATCGCGAGGTATCCGTCGCTGGTCGGGAAGGGCTGGCGCGTCGGGTCGAGCTGGCGCGGATAGCCGGCGGGGCCGAGCGGCGGGTCGAGCGCCGCGTCGCGCAGATGTTCGGTCAGCATGAAGGACGCAAAACATTCGAACATCGGTACTTCGACCGCCTGTCCCTCGCCGGTGCGCAGCTTGTGGATCAGCGCCGCGAGGATCGCCTGCGCGCCGAACTGTCCGGCAATCTTGTCGGCGATCAGCGACGGAAAATAGCGCGGACGCGGGTCACCATCGACGCGCGGCAGCAGGCTGGTGGTGCCGGTCGCGGCCTGGATGACATCGTCATAGGCTTGCAGATCGGCATAGGGGCCGTCCTGCCCGAAGCCAGTACCATGAACATAGATGATGTCGTCCTTGATCGCCTTGCAGCCGGCATAGTCGAAACCGAGCTTGGCGATCGCCTTGCCGCGGACATTGTGAAAAAACACGTCGGCGGTGGCGACCAAGTCGCGGAGCACTGCAGCATCTTCGGGCTTCTTGAGATCGAGCGCGATCGAGCGCTTGCCGCGGTTCACCGTCAGGTGGATCGACCCCATGGTCGGATCGGGAACCCCGCTGCCCAAATAGCGCGAGATGTCGCCGAGCCCCGGGGTTTCGACCTTGATCACCTCGGCGCCGAGATCCGCCAACATTTGCGTCGCATAGGGGCCAAAGATGACCGTGGTCAGGTCGATGATACGAATGCCGGACAGCATGGACATGGCGCCTCCCTCTTGTCGCCGCGCACGATAGACGCATTGCAAAGTGAAACGGAAGAGGCTTTTGTTGCCGCGCTTCAGACGGCGGCGGCGGTAGCTGTCCCGCTCGCGACGCCGCCGGCATAGGCCGCCGAAATGCGGCGATAGGATTGCGACCGGAACGCCGCGAGCGTGGCGATCACGCCGAGCAGTCCGGCGATCGAAAAGACGATCGCGATGCCGCGGTCGGCTCCGCGCCCGTACCAGTCGCCGATCGCTGCCGCCCCGGCCCCATCGGTCATCAGCGGCACAAAGACGAACTGCGTGATCGGCGCGATGAGGAAGGCGGTGAGCGGCGAGGCCGCCTGTTCGACCGACTGGGCAAAGCCGAACACGCGGCCCTGCCGTTCGAACGGCACCACCTTTTGCAGCGTCGTCTGCTCGGCGGCCTCGGCATAGGGGCCAAGGAACATCCAGATGAAACAGCCGACCGCAAGCAGCAGGATCGACGACTGGATGGTGAAAAACACCGCGACCGTCCAGGCAGCCAGGTTGACCGCAAGCAAGGTACGCACCGGATTGGCGCCCAGCCCCGTCCGCGCGATGACCATGCCGCTGAGGATGAAGGCGCAGGATATCGCCGCCCAGAGCATTCCCCATTGCTGAACCTTCATCAGCGACAGGCCATAGGCGTCCATCAACGCCATGAACACGCCGCCCAGTAGATTGTTGAACGAGGAGAACAGGATCAGCGCGAACAGACCCGGGATGGCCAGAACGACGCGCAACGTCCCGGCGAGGTCGATGCGCCGCGGAGCGTCATGCGTTTCGGCCTCGCGCGGCTCGTCGATGGGGATCAGTAGCAGGTCGATGGCCGCGGCGAGTGACAGCAGGATCGCCGCTGCCAGCGTCGCGACCATCCCGCCCCAAGCGACCAGAAACCCGCTGATCGCCGACGTTGTGAGGAACCCGATGCCGCTGACCATGCCGACAAGCCCGTTCGCCTTGTCGCGCCGGTCCGCGGGTACGAGCAGGGTCACGAGGGTGGGCAGCGCGATCATCCGGATATTGCCGACGATCACCCCGAGCATCGTCAGCAGGATGAAGAGCCAGAAGGTGACGCTATCTATCTTCGCGGCGCGGATGTCCGGAACGAGCGCATAGCCGCCGAGCACGAGTGCATAGAGCGCGAGCGACGCAAGGCTGGAGACGAGCATCATGTTACGCTTGCCATGATGATCGACCAGGCTACCGAACCAGATGCCGAGCATCGCCGTGAGCACGAGGTAGATGCCCGCGATCATCCCGGTCGCGAACACCGACTGGGTTTCGAGGAAAGTCCAGAAGGTCAGCGCAAACCACACCGTGAAATTGGTGATATTGGCGACCAGGTTGTTGGCAAGGAGATGGTGGAAGGGGGACATGCGCGGCGCAATCTAGCGCCGGATAAAAAAGACGCCAGCCGGATAAAAAAGGCTGGCGCATCGCTGCGCCAGCCTGTCTTTCCATCAGATAGCGGGCCTCAGAACAGCTTGGTCACCGTCGCGCTACGGCGTTCCTGTTCGACTTCGCCCGTATAAAGGCTGGTCATCGGTTCATCGCTGACGACATGGGTTTCGTCAGCGCCGAAGCCGTTGAACTTGGTCCGCATCGCGCAGCCATAAGCGCCGAGCATGCCGATTTCGATGAAATCACCCGCCTTGATGTCCGCCGGCAGGAAGAACGGCCCGGCCATATGGTCGAGGTCGTCGCAGGTGGGGCCATAGAAGCTGAACGGCACCAGCTCGGCATCGCTTTCGACATCGCGTTGCAGCGACACCGGGAAGCGCCAGCCGACATGCGCGGCGTCGAACAGCGCCCCGTAAGCGCCATCGTTGATGTACAGCTCCTCGCCGCGGCGCTTTTCGACGCGGACGATCAGCGAGCTATACTCGGCCGACAGCGCGCGGCCGGGTTCGCACCACAGTTCGGCCGAATAGCTGATCGGCAGGCTTTCGAAGCTGCGGTGGATGGTGTCGAAATAGGCGTCGAGCGGCGGCGGCTCCATGCCCGGATAGGACGACGGAAAGCCGCCTCCGACATCGATGATGTCGACGGTGACCGACGCCGCGACGATCGCGGCGCGGACGCGCTCCATCGCCTGGGCATAGGCGTGCGGGGTCATCGCCTGGCTGCCAACATGGAAGCAAATGCCGAGCGCGTCAGCGGCTTGGCGGGTCGCCATCAGCAGTTCGGCCACCTCGTGGGCTTCGGCGCCGAATTTGGCGGCGAGGCTGAGCTTGCTGTGGTCCGACGAAACGCGCAGGCGCACGAGCAGGTTGAGGTCGGCGGCACCTTCGGTGGCGCGGACGATCTTTTCCAGCTCGTCCATCGTGTCGAGCGAGAAGGTGCGCACGCCATGCTTCCAATAGGCTTCGGAAATCGCTTCCTCGGCCTTGACCGGGTGCATGAAGCACAGCGTCGCCTGCGGCAGGGTGCGCGCGACGAGGCGCACCTCGGCGATCGAGGCGACGTCATAATGCGTCACACCCGAATCCCACAGGACGCGCAGCAGGTCGGCGGACGGATTCGCCTTGACCGCATACATGGTCGTGCCGGGAAAGCGGTCGATGAAGAAACGCGCGGCGCGCCGCGCGGCGTGCGGGCGGACAAGCGTAACAGGTTCGACCGGCGAAAGTGCCTGAATCAGCCCGTGGGCGCTATGATGCTGGTGCAATGCAAGGGACCCCCAAAAGTGTAACGGTAAACGACAAGGCTGCCTTGCGGTTATTGGAAGTCCCCCTGGGGCAGCGGAGAGCGCATATATGGAGGGGGGTCCCCCCTGTAAAGACCCCATCGCGCAATTTTGTAACGCTGCGGTAACACAAAAGGCGAAGCGGGGCGGATGTGCGCCGAGCGGGGCAAAAGCGCGACAATATAGTGCGGCTGCGCTAGGGATTGATTGGAGCCGCCGCCCGGGTTTTCGCGCGGTCATCGAAAAAATGGAAGTGACAGCCAATGGTTTCCCGCATCGACGTGAATCACACCTTTTCCGACGCCGAGCTCGAAGAGCTGAGCGCCTTCGGCACCGTCGAATCGCACAAGGCGGGCGACCTGCTGGTTGCCGAAGGGACGATGGCGCCCGATTGCATCGTCACCCTGTCGGGGCATACCGACATATTTGCATCGACCGATGACGGGCCACAGCGCGTCGGATGGATGGAGCGCGGACAGTTTGCGGGCGATTTGTCGGTGCTGACCGGGCAACGGCACCTCTCGCGCGTCGAAATGGGGGCCGACGGCGAGATCTTGCGCATCGCGCATGCCGATTTCCAGCGGCTGATCGCCAGCAATTCCTATTACTCTGACATTTTCGTGCGCGTGCTGTCGGCGCGGCGCGAGTTCAGCAACCAGCGCGGATTTGCCGCGACGATCGTGATCGGCGCCGCGCTCGATCGCAACGTCTATGCGCTGCGCGACCTGCTCGCCAAACATGGCGTCGCGCATCGCTGGTTCGATCCCGCCGACGGACCCGTCCCTGCGCACCTGCTCGCCGAGCGCAACATCGCCGAGGATCAATTGCCGGTCGTGATCCTCGGCGCGTCGGATATGCTCGTTCAACCGAGCCCCGAACAGCTCGCGGCGGCGCTCGGGCTCGACCTGCTCCCCGACGGGGCGACCGCTGACGTGCTGGTTGTCGGCAGCGGCCCGGGCGGTCTTGCCGCCGCGGTCTATGCCGCGTCGGAGGGTCTGACGGTCATCGCGCTCGATGCGCTCGCGCCGGGCGGACAGGCGGGTACGTCGTCGAAGATCGAAAATTACCTCGGCTTTCCGACCGGGATTTCGGGCAATGAGCTGGCGCGGCGGGCGACGGTGCAGGCGCAGAAATTCGGTGCGCGGATCGCTGCCCCGGTGCGCGCGGCGTCGATCGCGCGCGACGAGGACGCCTATTGCCTGCACCTGGCCGACGGGCGAAAATTGCGCAGCCGCGCCGTGGTGGTCGCATCGGGCGCGCAATATCAGCGGCTGCCAATCGCGGGGATCGAGGCTTATGAAGGGCGCGGCATCTATTATGGCGCGACGCCGATGGAAGCGCAGCTCTGCGGAAATGCCGAGGTGACCGTCGTCGGGTCGGGCAATTCGGCGGGGCAGGGGGCGATCTATCTCGCGGGCGTCGCCAAGAAGGTCTATGTCATTTTCCGCCGCAAGAGCCTGCGCGAAACGATGTCCGAATATCTGGTCAAGCGGCTGGAGGAACATCCGAATATCGAGATCATTCCATCGACCGACGTGGTTGCGCTGCACGGCGAGGATCGATTGGCCGGACTAACCTATCGTTGCCGCGAAACCGGCGACGAAGGCCATTGCGATTGCGGCTTCCTGTTCCTGTTCCTTGGCGCCAGCCCGAACACCGGCTGGTTGCCCAAGGAAATGGTGTGCGACGAGCGCGGCTTTGTGAAAACCGGCGCCGACATTGCACCGATGGAGCTGGTCAAGGCCGGGTGGTCGCTCGACCGGATGCCAAGCCGCTATGAAACGAGCTGGCCGCGGATCTATGCGGTCGGGGACGTGCGCAAGGGATCGGTGAAGCGCGTGGCGTCGTCGGTGGGTGAGGGATCGGTGGTCGTGAGCGACATCCACGCGGCGCTGGCGGAGATTGGCTCCGCCGAATTTTAGTGGTCATCCCGGCGAAGGCCGGGATTTCGACCTCGCTCAACGACGCCCCGGCGAGAGCCCGGCCTTCGCCGGGATGACGGAAACGGATCAACTCAGCCGCGTCTTGAAATCCTCATAGCCGAACTCGCGGATGAGTTTGAGCTCGTCGGTTTCGCTGTCCCACAACCAGATCGACGGCAGCGGGACGCCGTTGAAGGTGTTGGTCTTGACCATCGAATAATGCGCCTGGTCGAGGAAAGCGAAGCGCTGGCCGATGCGCGCACCGCCGGGGACACGGTAATCGCCGATGACGTCGCCCGCGAGGCAGGACGGGCCGCCGAGGCGCACCGGCATGCCTTCGTCGCCCTCGCCCAGCATCGCGGGACGATAGGGTGCCTCGATCACGTCTGGCATGTGGCAGGTCGCCGAAATGTCGGTGATGCCGATGGGCATGCCATTGTCGAACAGATCAAGGATCTCGCCGACAAGGATACCCGCGTCGAGCGCGATCGCTTCGCCGGGTTCGATCATCACGTCGCAGTCGGTTGCGGCGCGGACCTGTTTCAGGAAGGCGATCAGGTCGTCGACCTGATAATCGGCGCGGGTGACATGGTGGCCGCCGCCGAAGTTGATCCATTTGAGCTGGCCGAAAAAGGGCCGCAGCATCGGCTGGACGGCGTCCCAGGTGCGGGCCAGCGGCGGGAAATCCTGTTCGCACAGGCTGTGCATGTGGATGCCGTCGATGCCCTCCATATGGTCGGGAAGCAACTGGGTGACCGGAAAGCCAAGGCGGCTGCACGGCGCCGCAGGATCATATTTGGCGACCTCACCCTCGCTGTGCATCGGATTGATGCGCAGGCCGATGTCGAAGGCCGCGCCCTGCGCGCGAAGCTCGTCGAGCAGCGGGCGGAAGCGGACGATTTGCCCGGGCGAGTTGAAGATCAGATGGTCGGATAGCCGTGCGATTTCGGGAAGATCGGCTTCCTTGTACCCCGCGCAATAGGTCGCGACTTCACCGCCATATTCGGCGCGGCCCAGCTTGGCTTCGTACAGGCCGGACGCGCAGACGCCGTCGAGATATTCGGCGACCGTCGGGCCGAGTGACCACATCGAAAACGCTTTGAGCGCCGCGAGCACGCGTGCACCCGACGCGTCGCCGATATGGCGGAGCACCGACAGATTGGCGCGGACCTTTGCCGCATCGACGACAAAGGCGGGCGAGGGGACGCGGCTCAGGTCGAAGCTTGTGAAAGCTCCGGGGTCGCCGGCACGGGTTTCCATGGGTTATCGGTTCCTATGCGACCGCAATCGGCCCTTTGAAGATGAAGAATGCCCCCGCCGCAATCAGGCCAAAGCCGACGACATGGTTCACGGTCAGCTTCTCACCGAGCCAGAAGACCGCGAACCCGGCGAATATGACGAGGGTGATGACTTCCTGCAAGGTCTTGAGTTCGGCCGCGGTATAAACGGCGTAGCCGATACGGTTGGCAGGGACCGCGAGACAATATTCGAAAAAGGCGATGCCCCACGCGATCAGCACCGCGATCCATAGCGGCCGCGACATGTCGCCGAGGTGCCCATACCAGGCGAAGGTCATGAAGATATTCGAGATGATGAGCAGCCCGATGGGCGCGAGATAGGCGGTCATAAATTCCCTCGCTGGCACGCAGTCCCGGCCAGCGCCGGGACTGCGTGCAGCAATCAGAATTCGAGCGGCCCGTCCAGTTCCTTCACCTGCCACGGCAGGCCGTGCTTCATCAGCATGTCCATGAAGGGATCGGGATCCATCTGCTCCATGTTGAACACGCCTGCACCGCTCCAGGTGCCGGTGACCATCATCGCGGCGCCGATCATCGCGGGGACGCCGGTGGTGTAGCTAACCGCCTGATTGCCCGTTTCGGCATAGGCGTCTTCATGGTCACAGATATTGTAGAGGTAGAGCGTCTTTTCCTTGCCGTCCTTGCCAAGGCCGGTCGCGATGACGCCGATGTTGGTCTTGCCCTTGGTCGTTTCGCCCAGGCTCGACGGTTCGGGGAGCACGGCCTTCAGGAACTGGAGCGGGATGATCTCCTTGCCCTCGTAGATCACCGGATCGATGCGCGTCATGCCGACATTCTGCAGCACGGTGAGGTGCTGGATATAAGCGTCGCCAAAGGTCATCCAGAACCGGATGCGCTGGATTTCGGGCAGGTGCGTCTTCAGGCTTTCGATCTCCTCATGATACATGAGGTACATGTTCTTGGGGCCGACCGCCTCGAAATCGAACTGCTGCTTCACCGACATCGGCGGGGTTTCGACCCAGTCGCCATTTTCCCAGTGGCGCGCGACCGCGGTGACTTCGCGGATGTTGATCTCCGGGTTGAAGTTGGTCGCGAAATGCTGGCCATGGTCGCCGCCGTTGCAATCGAGAATGTCGAGCGTATCGATGCGGTCGAAATGATGTTTGCGCAGCCAGGTCGTGAACACGCTGGTCACCCCGGGGTCGAAGCCTGAGCCAAGCAGCGCCATCAGCCCGGCATCCTTGAAGCGGTCGTGGTACGCCCATTGCCAGTGATATTCGAACTTCGCCTCGTCGCGCGGCTCGTAATTGGCGGTGTCCAGGTAATGCGCACCGGTCGACAGGCACGCCTCCATGATCGTCAGATCCTGATAGGGCAGCGCGAGGTTGACGACGTGCGTCGCGCCGATCGAGCGGATCAGCGCCGCGGTCGCGTCGATATGGTCGGCGTCGACCTCGGCGGTCTTGATCGTGACGCCGGTGCGCGCCTTCACCGATTCGGCGATCGCGTCGCATTTGAACTTGCGGCGGCTGGCCAGCGTGATGTCGGGAAAGATGTCGGGGTTCATCGCCATCTTGTGCACCGCGACCGAACCGACGCCGCCTGCGCCGATCACCAGAACCTTGCTCATGAAAAATCTCCTGCGCCTACCTATGCGGCTTGTCTTGTATGCCCGGCCCTATAGGACGAAGCCATGACACAGCAAAGCCCCGATGCCTCGCTCGATACCCTGTTGAACGCTGGCCGCGCGCCTTCGCTTGCGGGGGTCGAACGCGCGGCGGCGAAAGTCGCTGCATTGCTGCCGCAAACGCCGCTTTTGCCGCTTGAAGTCGACGGCACGACGATCTGGTGCAAGGCCGAATGCCTGCAACCCGTGGGCGCGTTCAAGATCCGCGGCGCCTGGCACCGGCTGACCGACCTGACGCCCGAGCAGGCGGCGGCGGGGGTGGTCGGGGTGTCGAGTGGCAATCATGCGCAGGGGGTCGCCTGGGCAGCGAAACGGCTGGGCATTTCAGCGACGATCGTGATGCCGAGCAATGCGCCAAAGATGAAGCTGGCGGCAACGCGGGCGCTCGGGGCCGAGGTGGTGCTTTACGATCGCGTGACCGAATCGCGCGATGCGGTGGCGGCGAAACTGCTCGAAGCGAGCGGGGGTACGCTTGTCCATGCCTATGGCGATCCGTGGATCATCGAGGGGCAGGGGAGCGCGGGGATCGAGGCGCGGGCGCAGCTGGCGGCGCGCGGGATCGCGGGACCCGACAAGGTCATCGCCTGTTGCGGCGGCGGCGGACTGTCCGCAGGACTAGCGCTGGCGTGTCCCGATGCCGAGATCATCGCGGTCGAGCCAGAGGGCTGGGACGACGTGACGCGCTCGCTGGCAGCCGGCGAAATCCTGTCGGTCGAGGATCTAGCCTATCCGACCGAATGCGACGCGTTGCAAACGCCGCAGACCTGGCCGATCAATTTTGCGGTGCTGCAGGCGCGCGACGTGCGCGGGGTCGCGGTGACCCGCGACGAGGTGCGGCACGCGATGCGGGTCGCGTTCGAGCGACTGCACCTCGTCGTCGAACCCGGCGGCGCGGCGGCGCTGGCCGCGGTGCTGGCGGGCAAGGTGGAATTGGGCGAGGCAACGCTCGTCACCCTGTCGGGGGGCAATGTCGATCCCGGTCATTATGCGGAAATTCTTGCCGAATGACGGGATATTTGTTTCCTTTGCCGCGTTCGGAGTGGGGAAGGAGACCCAAGATGCGAAAGCAAGGCCTGATTTTCGCCGGCGCAGCAGCGCTGGTTGTTCTGAGCGGATGCGAGAAGGCGGAAGCGCCGGCGCCCGCACCGACCGATACGACAACGACCGAGGTTCCGGTCGAAACGGTCCCGCCCGAAGCGACGGAAGCAGCCGCGACCCACCGCTATGCGGCGTGGGCGGGCAAATGGACCGGGGTCGAGGGCATGTATGTGACGATCACCCCCGGCGAACCCGGCAAGTACAAGCTGGAGATGCAGTCGGATCTCGACACCAAGGGCAGCTATGACGGCAGCGACAGCGACGTCGGCATTGCGTTTACCCGTGGCGCCGAAACGCTGACGTTGGCAGCCTCGACCGGCGATGCGACTGGCCTCAAATATCTGGCGGGCAAGAAGGATTGCCTGAAGGTCAAGGACGGCGAAGGTTATTGCCGCGATTGATTTCATAGATCTTTCGTCATTGCGACCCCGGACTTAGTTCGGGGGAAGCAATCGAGCGCTTTCGTAAATCGCTCTGGATTGCTTCGCTGCGCTCGCAATGACGATAGCGGGGGCGGGGATGTACCAGATCGACAAAGCAACGGTGGCCGATCAGCCCGCGCTGATCGAAACGCTCGCGCAGGCGTTCCAGACCGATCCGGCGCTGTCATGGATATTGCCTGACCCCGCCCACCGCGCTCGCGCACTACGTAGCCTGTTTCGCACCCTGGTCCCCGCCGATATGCGCGCCGGGGTGGCGCTGCGGTCGGCGGGCGACGAAGCGGCGGCGCTGTGGCGTGCGCCGGGGCAGGCGCACGGCGGGACGCTGGAATTCCTGCGCAGCGTCCTGCCGCTGATCGCGACCTTTGGCACCGCCTTGCCGCGCGGGCTGAAGGTGCAGGGCGGCATCGATGCGCATAGGCCCAAGGGGCGGTTCTGGTACCTCCATTATGTCGGGGTGCGCACCGAGCATCAGGGCAAAGGCCATGGCGGGCGGATCATCCGCGCGCAAACCGCGATTGCCGACGCTGATGGGCTGCCGTGCTGGCTGGAAACCGCGACGCCCGAAAATGTGCCGCTTTACGAGCGACTGGGCTTTGTCACGCAGGTCGAATGGGATGTCCCGGGCGGCGGCCCGCATTTTTGGGGCATGATGCGACCGACCGCCGCTTGAAAATTCCCGTGACCGCTCTACGACTTGACGCCGTGGACGGCACCCAATGGTCATCAGGCGCAAACGAGGCGCGAGCGCAGCTGACCGCGGCGTTGGCCGCGGTCGGACGCGGTGACCGCGCGGCATTGCGCCAGGTCTATGAGATGACCGCCGCGAAACTTTTTGGAATCTGCCTCCGTATCTGTGGCGAGAGGGCCAGTGCGGAGGATGTTTTGCAGACCGTCTACATCAAGGTGTGGGAGCGCGCGGGGCAGTTCGATGCCACGCGCGCTAGCCCGATCACCTGGCTGGCGACGATCGCGCGCAACGGCGCGATCGACTGGCGGCGGTCGGTGGCTGGCCGGGCCGCCCGCGATAACTTGCCCGAACAGGCGGCCTTTGCCGTGGCCGACGATGCGCCGCGCGCCGACCAGTCGCTGGTCGCGGCGGAGGAAGGCGAACAGCTGCACCGCTGCCTCGGCGAGCTGGAGGATCGCACCCGCTTGTGCATCCGTGCCGCCTTTTTCGACGGATCGACCTATGCTGAACTGGCGGAGCGCGAGAAGGTGCCGCTGGGAACGATGAAAAGCTGGATACGGCGCGGGCTCATGCGCCTGAAGGATTGTCTTGGCGATGGATGACCATCTGACGCCCGATCAGGAGCGCGACGCGCTCGCGGCCGAACTGGCGCTCGGCCTGCTTGAGGGGCAGGCGCGCGCCGATGCGTTGCGGCTGTCGCTGAGCGATCCCGCCTTCGCGGCGCTGGTCGCGGCGTGGGAAGCGAAGCTGGCGCCGCTGCATGGCGAGTGGATCGACGCCGAACCGGGCGCTGCGGTGTGGAACGCGATCGAACGGCGGCTGGCCGATGCGCCTGTCGCCGAGGTTACCGCGATCGAAACGCGCCTGCGCCGCTGGCGCGCCGGGGCGCTGCTGTCGGGTGCCGTCGCGGCGGCGCTGGCGTTTGTGCTGATCACCCGGCCGGTGCCGGCGCCCGCACCCGCCACCCCCCAGCTGGCGGTCGCCCGCATTGAAAGCGACCCAGCGGGGCCGCTGGTGCTCGCGCGCTACAACCAGAGCAACGGTTTGATGCAGCTGCGCATCCACGGCTTCGAGCCTGGAACGCTGGCGCCGGAGTTATGGGTGATTCCCGAGGGTGGCCCGCCCGTCTCGCTGGGGCAGATCGGCCATGCGGGCGAGGCTGAAATGACGATGCCGCCGCCGCATCGCCTTTTGATGACCGAAGGCGCGACGCTGGCGATCACGATGGAGCCGGTGTCGAAGACACCGCACCCGGCGCCGAGCGGCGTCGCGGTCGCGTCCGGAAAAATTATCACGATCTGAGGTTGCGGTGCATCCGTTGGCGGGTCGGTGCCGTAGCTGCGCCGCATCCTGCATTTCCGGGGTGCCAGAAACCAGAGGATCGTATGATGAAACTTTCCAAACTCTCCGCGTCGCTTGCTGCTTTGGTCATGGTTGCCGGTGGCGGCACCGCGCTTGCCAACCCGATGGTCGGCGGCGCCGCGATGTACGAAAGCAAGAACATCGTCGAAAATGCCGTCAATTCAAAGGATCATACCACGCTGGTCGCCGCGGTGCAGGCCGCAGGGCTGGTCGACACGCTGGCCAGCCCTGGTCCGTTCACCGTCTTTGCGCCGACCAATGCCGCGTTCGGCAAGCTGCCCGCCGGGACCGTCGACACGCTGCTGAAGCCCGAAAGCAAGGGCACGCTGACCGCGGTGCTGACCTATCATGTCGTGCCCGGCACGCTGACTGCCGCCGATCTGGCCGCCAACGCCCAGGCCAATGGCGGCAAGGCGACGCTGACGACGGTTCAGGGCGCCAAGCTGACCGTCTGGGGCAAGGATGGCAAATGGTATGTCACCGACGCCAAGGGCGGCAAGGCGCAGATCACCATCGCCGATGTCAAGCAGTCGAACGGCGTGATCCACGTCGTCGATGGCGTGTTGCTGCCGGGCTGACCCCTTCGTCCGGCACAGGTGCGGTCCGTCCATCCCTCCCGGGACGGGCCGCATTGCCGGCGATTGTCAGTCGTCGAACCCCACGAACCGCGCAGCGTCCGCGACGCTCTTGCGGTTTGACACCACGGCGTTGGCGGGAAAACCGTCGTCGGGCCAGCCCATCGCGACGCAGATCATGATCACCTGATCGTCGGGGATTTTCGCATGCTCGCGCACCACCGGCGATTGCATGATGCCCTGGCTGTTGATGACGCAGCCCAGCCCGCGCGACCAGGCGGCGTTGACCAGCGCATTGGTCACCGCGCCGCAGTCGAAGGGTGCGATGTCGCTGCCGAGCAGGACGCGGTCATAGGTCACGACGATGCTGACCGGCGCGTCGAACTGGCGAAAACCGCGCAGCACCCAGTCTTGGCGTCCCGCCTTGTCGTCGCGGTCGATGCCCATCGCACCGAACAATTGTTTGGCGACCTCGATCTGGCGGCCGCGATGTTCGTCGGGGACGACGTTGAAGGTCCGAAATTCGCGGCTGTCGGGCTTGCCCGCCAAAATGCCTTCGGTGTTGCCACGGCGGATCGCGTCGAGCGGCGCGCCGGTGACGACAGAGAAGTTCCAGCACTGGTTGTTATAGGACGAAGGCGCGCGCATCGCGACTTCGATGATCTCGGCGATCAGTGCCTTCGGGACGGGCTTGTCGAGAAAGCCGCGGATCGAGCGGCGTCCGACGACCACTGCGTCGTAAGCGGCAGCGGCCTTCACGCGGCCTTGCGCAGTTCGAGCCGGTCCCAGATTTCGACCAGCGCCTGCGTCAGCTCGCGCATCATCGCCTCGTCATGCGCGGGGCCGGGGGTGAAGCGCAGCCGTTCGGTGCCGCGCGGCACGGTCGGGAAATTGATCGGCTGGACGTAAACGCCATATTCGGCGAGCAGGATATCGCTGATCTTCTTCGCGCGCACCGGATCGCCGACCATCAGCGGCACGATGTGCGTTGTCGAATCCATCACCGGCAGGCCCGCGTCGCGGAAGCATTGTTTGAGGTAGGCCGCCGCCGCCTGCTGCGCGTCGCGCTCGACGCTCGATTCTTTCAGGTGGCGGACGCTGGCCAGCACCCCGGCGACAAGCACCGGCGACAGGCTGGTCGTGAAGATGAAGCCCGGCGCATAGCTGCGGATGACGTCGATGATATTCTTGTCGGCGGCGATATAGCCGCCCATCACGCCGAACGCCTTGCCGAGCGTACCTTCGATAATCGTCACGCGGTGCGCGGCTTCGTCGCGGTCGGTGATGCCGCCGCCGCGCGGGCCATACATGCCGACCGCATGGACTTCGTCGCAATAGGTGAGTGCGTTATATTTTTCGGCAAGGTCGCAGATCGCGTGGATCGGCGCGACGTCGCCGTCCATCGAATAGACGCTTTCGAACGCGATCAGCTTCGCCGCGTCGGGATCGTCGGCGGCGAGCAATTCTTCGAGGTGGTCGAGGTCATTGTGGCGCCACACCCGCTTTTCGCAGCCCGAATTGCGGATGCCCGCAATCATTGAGGCGTGGTTGAGCTCGTCCGAATAGATGATGCAGTTGGGCAGCAGCTTGCCGAGCGTGCCGAGCGTCGCCTCGTTCGAAATATAACCCGAGGTAAACAGCAGCGCGCCTTCCTTGCCGTGCAGGTCGGCAAGCTCGGCCTCGAGGTCGATGTGATAATGGGTGTTGCCGCCGATGTTGCGCGTGCCGCCCGAACCGGCGCCGACATCGTGCAACGCCATTTCCATCGCTTCGACGACCTTGGGGTGCTGGCCCATCGCGAGATAGTCGTTCGAGCACCAGACGGTGATCGGTTTTGGGCCATTGTGACCGGCAAAGCAGCGAGCATTCGGAAAGGCGCCGCGGTTGCGCAGGATGTCGATGAAGACGCGGTAGCGTCCCTCTTCGTGCAGCCGGTCGATCGCGCGCGCGAAAATATCGTTGTAGTTCACGTTCCAGCCCCGCAGTCAGGTGCCAAATTCAGGCCTCTTGGCCGCTCGTTTCGGGCGGCTATCAGGCGGGCCAATACCGGCGAACCGGGCCAAAATCCAGTGCGAACGATTCGCAATCTGTTGCGTAAATCAGCCTGATCGGGCGACTAGATCAGTTCGATCCGGTCGATGCCATAGGGCGCCAGTGTCGCGAGCGGTGGCGGGGGCCGATCGGCGCTGCGGGTAAACACGGCCAGGCCAGGAGCAGGGGCGGCTGGCCATGACTGACCTTGCGTCAGGTCCGCAACCCGCCGCGCGATGCCCTCGGCGCCGTCGATCAGGCGCACGGAGCGGCCGGCGGCGGCCTGCAATTCGGCGGCGAGGAGCGGAAAGTGGGTGCAGGCGAGGACGATCACATCGATCGCGTCGCCGCCCGGCTGGTCGCGCAGGCCCGCGATGGCGCGCGTGATGACGGTGGGATCGACCGGCTCGCCGCGCAGCTTGGCTTCGGCGGCGGTCACCAGGCCGGGGCTGCCGTAACGCAGGACGCGTTTATCCCCCGCAAAACGCGCGCTCAGATCGTCAACATAGGGCTGGCGCACCGTCGCTTCGGTCCCGAGCACGCCGATGGTGCCGGTCACGGTCAGGGCCGCGGCGGGTTTGATCGCAGGCACGGTGCCGACGATCGGCAGGTCGAGCGCGGCGCGGACATGGGCCAAAGCAATGGTCGACGCAGTGTTGCAGGCGATCACCGCCAGCCGCGGTTGATAGCGCTCGACCAGGCGGCCCAGCAGGGCGGGCACGCGCGCCGCGAGTTCCGCCTCGCTTTTCTGGCCATAGGGCAGCCCGGCATAGTCGGCGGCATAGACGATCGGCGCGGTCGGCAGCAGCGCGCGCGTCGGACCGAGAACGGTGAGGCCGCCGAGGCCGGAGTCGAAGAACAGGATGGGAGCGTCGGGGGCGGGGGCGGACATGGCGCGGCGTTAGCAGGCGGGCGAAGGGTGCTCAATCACCCAAACCCTTTCAGATCGTCGTCACCCTGAACTGGTTTCCAGGGTCCATGGCCGGTTTTCGCCCGATACGCCGCGCGCGCTGCGCGGGCTGGCCATGGATGCTGAAAAAAGTTCAGCATGACGAAAAAGGATAGCGTCCATTCTGATCGCTATTCTCTTCGAATCCGTTGCTTGCGCCCGCCAACTTCGCCACAACCCTTCCGAACGGAGCCAAGGAGCATCATGACCGTCTATCTGCTGATCGCCATGGGCTACCTGCTCGGCTCCATCCCCTTCGGCGTGATCCTGACACGGCTGTTCGGCGCGGGTGATCTGCGCCAGATCGGTTCGGGCAATATCGGCGCGACCAACGTGTTGCGGACGGGGCGCAAGGGGCTCGCCGCCGCAACCTTGCTGCTCGACGGGGCCAAGGGGGCGGTCGCCGTGCTGCTGGCGCGCCACTTCGCCCCCGAATTCGGCGACGACGGTGCGATGATCGCGGGCGCGGCGGCGATGATCGGGCATTGCTATCCGCTGTGGCTGAAATTCCGCGGCGGCAAGGGGGTTGCCACCTTGCTCGGACTTGCGCTGGCGCTCGCCTGGCCGATCGGGCTGGTGTTCGCGGCGGTGTGGCTGGGTGCCGTGCTGCTGCTGAAGATTTCCTCGCTCGGCGGGATGCTGGGGGCGGTGGCCGCGCCGATTGCGGCGCTCGCGCTGGGATATCCGACCTATGCGATCGGCCTCGCCGGGCTTGCTGTCATCTTGCTGTGGCGACACCGCGAAAATATCGCGCGGCTGCGCGCCGGAACCGAGCCGCGTGTCGGTGCAAAAAAGGACGGTGCTGCGTGACGCATGCGGAACGGATCGCGCGACTGCGCCTGATCCGGACCCCGCATGTTGGCCCGGTGAGCTGGCACCAGCTGATGCAGCGTTTCGGATCGGGCGAGGCGGCGCTCGCCGCGCTGCCCGATCTGGTGCTGCGCGGCGGCGCGGGCAAGGTCCGGGTCGCAGCCCTGGACGTCGCGACGCGCGAGTTCGAGCGTGTTGCCGCGCTCGGCGCGCGCCACATTTTCAGCGACGAGGCCGATTATTCGCCGCTGCTGCGCGAAGTCGAGGGCGCGCCGCCGGTCATCGTCGTGCGCGGCGACACCGCAATGCTGCGGCGCCCGTGCGTCGCGATCGTCGGCGCGCGCAACGCCTCGGCGATCGCGTGCCGTTTCGCGCGCCAGCTCGCCGCCGATCTTGCGGCGCGCGATGTGACGGTGGTCAGCGGTCTGGCGCGAGGCGTTGATACCGCGGCGCATGTCGGCGCGCTCGGCGGATCGACCGCGGGCGTGATCGCCAGCGGCATCGACATTGCCTTCCCGCCCGAAAATGCCGCGTTGCAGGAAAAAATTGCCACCGACCAGCTGCTGATCGCCGAGCAGCCACCGGGTAGCGAGCCGCTGGCGCGCCATTTTCCGTCGCGCAACCGCATCATCGCCGGGCTGGCGCATGGCACGGTGGTGATCGAGGCGGCGCCGCGTTCGGGATCGCTGATCACGGCGCGGCGGGCAGGGGATTTTGGGCGCGAGGTGATGGCCGTCCCGGGCTCGCCGCTCGACCCGCGCGCGCAGGGCTGCAACCTGCTGATCCGCGAGGGCGCGACGCTGGTCCAGAATATCGACGATGTGATCGAAGCGGTGGGGCCGATCGACACGCGGATGGTGCGCGAGAGCGCGCCGGTCTTTGTCGCCCAACCGCCAGTGTACGGCGATGCCGACGATCGCGGGCGGAGGCAGGTTGCGGAGCTGCTCGGCCCCACCCCCGTCGCGATCGACGAATTGGTGCGCCAGTCGGGACAGGCGCCCGGCGCGGTCCAGTTGATCTTGCTGGAGATGGAGCTCGCCGGGCGGATCCAGCGTCACGCGGGGGCCAGGATTTCGCTGATGTGATACGCCGCACAGCGGTGAAATCGGCGCCGTGGCAACGACCTGTCGTGGTTCAGGCACGGTTCAGCGGTCCAGGATCACGCTAATGATATTGTATCACATTTCGGGGAGGTTGATGATGCGCAGTCGTTTATTGACGAGCGTTACCATGGTTGCGGTGCTGGCGTCGGCCCCGGGACCCGTGCCGCTTGCGGTGGCACAGGCAAGCGCGAGGACCGATCAGGGCTTTTGCCGCAACGCGGGGCCGCTGCCCCGGCTGGGCGCCGAAACCCCTTGGCAAGCGCAACAGACGAACGAGGGCGTCAAGGCGAAGGACAGCAAGCGCGACCGGCGCCGTCCAGCCGAAGCCGTGCCGCCTCCTCCCCCACCCCCACCGCCCGCGCCGCCACCACCGCCACCGCCGCCGTTGCCGGTTATGGCGCCGCCACCAGCTGCGATGGAATCCAGCGACGGATCGGACGTGGTTGTCACCGGCGCGCGCGTCGGTGCCGAAAGTGCGTCACCGGCCCGCGGCGGCGCCGACATGGCGGCGGAGCCCGCCGTACCTGGGTCGGTTGATACCGCGCGGGTGTTGCCGCCGCGGCCCTATCCACGCCCGCAGCCTCAGTCGGGCATTTTGACCGCGGGCGAACATGACGACCTGCTCAACCCCGAGCTGTATGCGGCATATGTCAACCGCAACGTAAACCTGGGGCAAGAGGTTCGCGATCTGCCGCGGGTCGATACGACCCGCATGGTAACGGTCCAGATCCGCGACCGCTCCGGCCGGGCCGTCCCCTTTGCCGATGTCGTCGTGACCTGCAGCGACGGCAACAGCATTACGATGGCGACGCAGGCCGACGGCAGCGCCGTCTTTTTCCCGGGCCTCGACCGACTGAGCGAACGGATCACCGTGTCGGCGCGCCGCGCGGGGCGGACGATCGCGGCGGCCCGCCCGGTCATCGTGGCCGATGCCCATGGCGGTCAATATGTCGGGCTGACCGCGACCGAGGCGGCCGCACGCGTTACCAAGCTCGACCTGATGCTGGTGGTCGACACCACGGGCAGCATGGGTGACGAGATCAACTATCTGCAGGCCGAACTGCGCTCGATCATCGGCGCGATCAGCACGAAGCACCGCGATCTCGACATCCGCGTCGGCTTTGTATTCTATCGCGACATCGGCGACGAATATGTCACGCGCACGGTGACATTCGACCGCGACATCGGCCGCGTCCAAGGGGCGCTCGCGCGCCAGAACGCCAACGGCGGCGGTGACTATCCCGAAGCGATGGACCAGGCGATGATCCGCGCGGTTAGCCAGGACTGGCGCCCCGACGCGGTCAAGTCGCTGTTGCTGGTTGCCGACGCACCGCCGCACGACGATAAATTCGGGCAGACGTGGCTGGCCGCCGAAGCTGCGCGCGCCAAGCGTATTCACGTCACCCCGGTCGCCGCGTCGGGCGTCGCCGACAAGGCGGAATATGCGATGCGCGCGATGGCCGCGGCGACCCAGTCGCGTTACCTGTTCCTGACCGACGACAGCGGGGTTGGCAATCCGCACGCGCCGCCGGCGGTCGACTGCTATCTGGTAACCCGCCTCGACGCGCTGGTCCGCCGGGTGATCGACAGCCAGATCAGCGGTCGCCGGATCGAACCTGAAAAGCAGGAAATCATTCGCAGCGTCGGTAATTACGACGCCGGCAAATGTATCCTGCCCGCCGATTTCAAATGGCAGAACGGGTGACGCAAAATCCGGCTTGACGGAATCAAGCTATCCCCGCCACCCTCGCGCGTACATGCGAGAGCCGGTGACGGGGATAGTTTTTTAATGCAATTGGTAATTGTGGAATCGCCGGCAAAGGCGAAAACGATCGAGAAGTATCTCGGTCGCGATTTCAAGGTGCTGGCCAGCTATGGCCACGTCCGCGACCTGCCGCCCAAGGACGGGTCCGTCGATCCCGACGACGGCTTTGCGATGCAGTGGCTGCTCTATCCCGACAAAGCCAAGCGGATGAAGGAAATTTCGGATGCCGCCAAGGGCGCTGACCGCCTGATCCTCGCGACCGACCCCGACCGCGAGGGCGAAGCGATCAGCTGGCATGTGCAGGAATTGCTGCGCAGCAAAAAGGCGCTGCCGGCGGTGGTCGATCGCGTGACATTCAATGCTATCACCAAGCAGGCGGTGACCGACGCGATGGCGCATCCCCGCGAGCTCGATACCGACCTGATCGACGCCTATCGCGCGCGCCGCGCGCTCGACTATCTCGTCGGTTTTACGCTGTCACCTGTGCTCTGGCGCAAGCTGCCGGGTGCCAAATCGGCAGGCCGCGTCCAGTCGGTCGCGCTTCGGCTGGTGGTCGAACGCGAGCGCGAAATCGAAGCCTTTGTTGCGCAGCAATATTGGTCGGTGACCGGCCTGTTCGAAATGGGCGGCACGCCGTTCAAGGCGCGACTGTCGCGTTGGAAGGGCGACAAGATCGAGCGGCTGTCGATCACCAGCGAAGCCGATGCCCGCGCCGCCGAAGCCGATGTGAAGTCGGGCCACTTTACCGTTGAGACGGTCGAAACGAAACCGCTCACCCGCAACCCGCCGCCGCCCTTCACCACCTCAACCTTGCAGCAGGAAGCCGCGCGCAAGCTGGGCTTTTCGGCCAGCCACACGATGCGCATCGCGCAGGCGCTCTATGAAGATGGCGCGATCACCTATATGCGGACCGACGGCGTCCAGATGGACCACAGTGCAATCAGCGCCGCCCGCAAAGCCATCGCGACGCGTTACGACGGCGGCTATGTCCCCGACCAGCCGCGGCAATATCAGACCAAGGCGAAAAATGCGCAGGAAGCCCACGAGGCAATCCGCCCAACTGATTTTTCGAAGGACAAGGCTGGCAGCGGCGATCATGCACGGCTGTACGAGCTGATCTGGAAACGCGCGCTCGCGAGCCAGATGGCCTCGGCGCGGCTCGAACGCACCAGCGTCGACCTCAGCGACGGGACCGGCAAGACGGTGCTGCGCGCGACCGGACAGGTGGTGAAGTTCCCCGGCTTCCTCGCGCTCTATGACGAAGGCCGCGACGATGCGGAGGACGAGGACGCACGCCTCTTGCCTGCGATGGCAAAGGGTGACGCCCCCGCCAAGACCGGGGTCGAAGTCGAGAGCCACGAAACGCAGCCGCCGCCGCGCTATTCGGAAGCGAGCCTCGTCAAGAAGATGGAGGAGCTCGGCATCGGGCGCCCGTCGACCTATGCGTCGATCCTTCAGGTGCTGAAGGACCGCGCCTATGTGACGATCGAAAAGAATCGCTTCATTCCCGAGGAAAGCGGGCGGTTGCTGACGGCGTTCCTCGAACGCTTCTTCGAACGCTATGTCGGTTATGATTTCACCGCCGGACTCGAAGAAGAGCTTGACGACGTCTCGGGCGGACGCGCGCAATGGCAGGCGGTGCTCGAACGCTTCTGGCGCGATTTCAAACCGCGCACCGGCGAGGTGATGGAACAGAAGCCGTCGGAGATCACCGCGGCGCTCGACGAGTTTCTCGGCCCCTATCTCTTCCCCGATAAGGGCGACGGCAGCGATCCGCGCCTCTGCCCCAATTGCGGCACCGGACGCCTCGCGCTGCGCGGCGGCAAATTCGGGCCGTTCATCGCGTGCAGCAACTATCCCGACTGCAAATTCACCCGCAAATTTGCGCAGCCGGGCGGCAGCGATGCGGGCGATACCGGCCCCGAGACGCTCGGCACCGATCCTGACAGCGGGCTGGAAGTGACGAAGCGCAGCGGGCGTTTCGGTCCCTATGTCCAGCTGGGCGATGGCAAGGAGGCGAAACGTTCGTCGATCCCGAAGGATATTCCCGGCGAGGATTTCGACCTCGATTACGCGCTGCGTTTGCTCAGTCTGCCGCGCGAAGTCGGGGTGCATCCCGAAAGCGGCAAGCCGATCATGGCCGGGCTGGGACGCTACGGCCCCTATCTGCTCCACGACGGCAAATATGCCAAGCTGACCGGCACCGCCGAAATCTTTGACATCGGCATGAACGCCGCGGTCGTGCGGATCGCAGAAGCCGCGGCAGGTGGCGGGCGCGGGCGGACCAAGGCGGAACCCCTCAATACCTTCGGCCCGCACCCGACGAGCGGCGGCGAGATGAAGCTGATGGAAGGGCGTTTCGGTCCCTATGTCACCGACGGCACGACCAATGCGACTTTGCCCAAAACCGCCGATCCCGCGGCGCTGACACTGGAAGAAGCAATCGCGCTGATCGACGCGCGCGCGGCCAAGGGGCCGGCCAAGGGAAAGAAAAAGGCCGCCCCGAAAAAGGCGGCGGCCAAGAAAGCACCAGCGAAGAAAAAGCCCGCGGCGACGAAAAAGGCGGCGAGCTGACCGGTCGCGCCGTTCAGATCACCGCCATATTGTAGCAGTGCCAGCTGAAGATCGCCGCGGCGCCGCGGTGCGGGCGCCAGGCTTCGGCCAGCGCGCGCGCTTCCTTCTCGCCCGGGCGCGCGCCCAGTTGCAGGATGCGGCCCACCGCTTCCTGCACCGCGAGGTCGCCCGCGGGCCAGATGTCGGGGCGCCCTTCGGCAAACAGCAGGTAGATTTCCGCCGACCAGCGGCCGATGCCCTTCACCCGCGTCAACAGCGCGATCGCTTCCTCGTCGTCGGCGGGCAGGGCGTCAAAGGTCAGTTCGCCGTCGAGCACCAGTTGCGCGAGGCTTTTGGCATAGCCCTGTTTCTGCCCCGACAGGCCGCAGGCGCGCAGCGTGTCGAAATCGGCCGCCGCGACGGCTTCCACCGGGCAGCCGGCACCAAATTGCGCCTCCAGTTTGTTCCAGATCGACGTCGCGGCGGCGACGCTCACCTGCTGGCCGACGATCGTCCGGAGCAGGGTGGCATAGCCGCGTTCGCGGATACGCGGTTCGGGGTAGCCGGCATGACCCAGTGCGCGGGCGAAATTGGCGTCGCGCGCGGCAAGCGCGTCGATTCCCGCGTTCAACTGCTCCTGTGTCAATCCCACCGGTCATTCCCCTTTTGTTCCTGCCCAAGTCTCTAGCAGCGCTTGATTTGCCGCGCAACGCGCGACATAGCGCCTGCAACTTCGAAGATATGGGGACTAGCATGGCCAAGCTGATTGTCGTGACGCGTGACGGAACCGAACATGAGATCGAGGGCGACACCAGCCTGACGGTGATGGAAAATATCCGAGACGCCGGTTTCGACGAACTGCTGGCGCTGTGCGGCGGTTGCTGTTCGTGCGCGACGTGCCATGTCCATGTCGAGGCGGGGGCAAGCGATGCGATGCCGGCGATGAGCGAGGACGAAAACGACCTGCTCGATTCGACCACCGACCGCGATGCCACCTCGCGTCTGTCGTGCCAGATTCCGTTCAGCGACGCGCTCGACGGGCTGCGCGTGCGGATTGCCGCCGAGGACTGATTAATATCATCATTGCGAGCGGCGAAGCCGCACGGCAATCCTGAGTGGCGTAAACCGCCCTGGATTGCTTCGCTTCGCTCGTAATGACGAGGGTTTTTGGCTCAGTTATTGACGGCCGTCGCCACCGCATAGAGCGCGATCGCCGCGGCGTTCGAGATGTTCAGGCTCTCCATACGCGGCGAGATCGGCAGCTTCGCCAGCACGTCGCAATGCTCCATGACATTGTGACGCATCCCGTCGCCCTCGGACCCCAGCACCAGCGCGACCTTGCTGCCGTCGAGCGTCGACCCCAGCGTCGTTTCGGTGTCGCCCATCAACCCGATGCGCCAATATTGCGCTTCGGCGATTTCCTCCAACGCCCGCGACAGGTTGACCACGCGTAACCACGGCACGCTTTCGAGCGCCCCCGACGCCGAACGCGCGATCACGCCGCTTTCGGGCGGGCTGTGGCGGTCCTGCGTAATGATCGCTGCCGCATCAAACGCCGCAGCCGAACGCAGCACCGCGCCGATATTGTGCGGGTCGGTGACCTGGTCGAGAATGACCAGCGGGCGCTTGCTTCCGGCATCGACCTCTTCCTGCAACAGGTCGCCGAGAAAGACGCCTTCCAGCGGATCGACCTCGATCACCAGCCCTTGATGCGGCGCGTCGCGCGCGACAAGTCGGGCGAGATCGGCGACATCGGCGTAGCTGATCGGAATCACCGGCGGAAGGTCGAGCTGGCCCAACGCCTCACGCGTGCCCCAGATGCGCTTGACGGTACGGTCGGGATTGGCGAGCGCGGCGAGCACGGCGTGACGACCCCAGAACCGAATGGCCTGACCACGCTGATTGCCGCCGGCCGGGCGGCGATGACGGGAAAATTGTCTCATGGCCGCGCCTTTCCCATGACTGCCATTGACAGGCAAGCCTCGTTTCGCCATTGGACCGCTTCCCAAAGCGGACCCCCATGGACAGGTGGCCGAGTGGTTAAAGGCAGCAGACTGTAAATCTGCCCGGGTTTCCGTACGCTGGTTCGAATCCAGCCCTGTCCACCACCGCCTTGGGCGGGTTACTTCTTCTCCACCAGTTCACGCAGCAGGAAGGCGTGCAGCATCGCGGCGCGTACCGCATCCTCGGCATGGTCGGCGCCGACCGAATGGCCGCCCTCCAGATATTCGTGATAATAGACGCGGTTGCCGTTTTCCGTCAGCCGTGCCGCATATTTGCGGGCATGGCCGGGGTGGACGCGGTCGTCCTTGGTCGACAGGTACAGAAACACCGGCGGGTAAGCGACGCCCTTGCGGATGTTGTGATAGGGCGAATATTTCGACAGGAACTCCCAGTCGGCCGGCACGTCGGGGTCGCCATATTCGGCAACCCACGATGCGCCCGCCAGCATCTTGTCATAACGCCACATATCCTTGATCGGCGAGCCCGAGATCACCGCGCCGTAAAGATCGGGACGCTGCGTCATCGCGGCACCGACCAGCACGCCGCCGTTGGAGCGGCCCGAAATCGCGACCTTGCCTTTCGCGCTGATCCCGGCGGCGACCAGATCCTCGGCCACGGCGTGGAGGTCGTCGAAGCTGGCCTGGCGCTTGTCGCGCAGCGCTGCTTGGTGCCACGCGGGGCCATATTCGCCGCCGCCGCGGATGTTGGCGAGGACATAGGCATTGCCGCCTTCGACCCAGAACAGCCCCAGCGGACCGGCGCGGTACGGCTGGCCCGTCAGATAACCCGGCGTCTGGGCGGCGCGGAATCCGCCATAGGCGTGGATGAGAGCCGGGACGGGGCCGCTCGTCCCCTTCTTGCGTGCCAGAAAATAGGGAATTTTGGTCCCGTCTTTCGATGTCGCAAAGCGCTTTTCCACCATCATGCCGCTCGCGTCGAAACTGGCCGGCAGGCTTTGCACCGGCCGGGGTTCCGCGGTTTCGCTCACCGCATAAAGAGTGGGCGGGGTCAGCATCGTTTCGGCGGTCGCCAGCACGACATCGCGCTTGCCGACGGTGCCGGCGATGCCCACCGTCGCGTTGGCCGCCAGCGGCACTTGTTTTTGCGACCATGCGCCGGTGGCTTTGTCGCGGCGCAGCGCGAACAGCTTGCCCTCGACATCGTCGAGCGCCTTGACCCATAGAATATTGTCGGTGGCCGCGACATTTTCGATCGCTTGCGCCTTGGTCGGCGTCATCGCGGTGACGATCGCGACCTTGCGGTCGGCAGCCATGTCGGCCAGCGACAAGGAAACGAGCGATCCCGCCGCGACGCCCGACCAATCCTTGTTCAGAAATATCACGAGCTGCCCGTCGATCACGTCGCGAATGCTCGCGCTGTCGGGGATGACCGTCGATATATAGCGCGAGCGGTCGGCGTTCGGCAGCAGATAGTCGGTGGTGTAAAAGGTCGTACCGCGGCTGATCATCGGCCAGCGCCGGTCACCGTCGACCAGCGCAAAGACGTTCATGCCGACATCCTCGGCCGCGCCTTCGGCAACCGTTTCAGCCGCGGTCACGGGCGTACCGCGTTTCCATCGCTTGACGATCCGCGGATAGCCCGACGCGGTCATGCTGCCTTCGCCATAGTCGGTCGCTACCAGCAGCGTATCGGCATCTTCCCACGTCACGCTGCTCTTGGCCTGGGGCAGGGTAAAGCCACCCGCGACAAAGCGCCGCGTCGTCCGGTCCCATTCGCGAACGACGTCGGCGTCGGTGCCGCCGGGGCTCAGCGATACGAGGCAGCGTGTATATTCGGGGGCGAGGCAGTCGGCGCCGTGCCAGATCCAGCTTTGCCCTTCGGCCTTGCCCAGCGCGTCGACGTCGATCAGCGTCGTCCATTCGGGCTTGCCCGCCAGCCAGGCATCGAGCGGACTTTGCCGCCAGAGCCCGCGCGGATTGGCCGCATCGCGCCAGAAATTGGTGACCGTTTCGCCCATCACCTCGCCCGGCATCGCGATCTGGCGATCGTCGTCGAGAATGGCACGAGCGCGTCGGCGATCGCTCTCGAAACCGGGGCGATCGAGGATCAGCGCATCGGTTGCCGCATTCGCCCGTTTGACCCAGTCGAGCGCCCGCTTACCCTCTATATCTTCGAGCCAGAGATAGGGATCCTGTTCGTGCGCTGCGACGACGGTCGCGAACGAACAGCTGAGGGCTAGCGCGGCAAGGCTGGCGCGGATCATTTTATTCTCCCCTGGGGTGTGACGTTGCTGTGCTAGCATCATCACACACCGCAATGGAAGCGCGCTATTGGTCGATGATCATCGTGCCGGGATGATGCTTGTCGAGGTGACGCTTGATGATCTTGAGGTTGCGGGTGTTCGAACGGAAAAACAGGTCGAAGGCATCGCCCACCAGCGGGATCGCGCCGAGCGCCGTATCGACGCCGATATTGCCCGCCATCCGCCACAGTTTCCATTTCGGCATGCCCAGATTGCGCGCTTCCCAGATCAGGTAGGCGCCCATCAATCCGGCGATCACGTCGCCGACCACCGGCACCAGACCGACGATCGCGTCCAGGCCGACGGGCCGGTTGATGCCGGGGATGGTAAAGCTGCGTTCAAGAAGAATTTCCAGCGTTTCGACGCGCTTGCGCAGCGCAGCCGGGTCGCTTCGATTCGGAATGATTGCGTCGAAGATGGCGTCGGGATTGGGCGACGAGGGAGCCATTACGATACCTTCACAAAGCGCACGGATCGGCGCCACCGCATTAATTGGGTGCCGCGATCACATGATTCAATGGGTGCTGCGCGCGCAGGTTGGGGCGTAGCCCGGTGAGCCGCTGCGCTGCGACTGACCAGCGGAGCGGCGTCGCGATCGGAATGAACGGGGTATAGCGCGCGAGGACCGCTTCGGCGTCGACCAGCTGTGCGGCGCGCTGTCCGGCGTCGATGTTGCGCGTCGCCTGGTCGATCAGCTGCTGCGCTTCGCGATTGCACAGCGTGTCGCGGCGGCACGACAGGCGGCGCAGCGCCCATAGCGCGTCGTCGTTCGGCGCGACTTCGTCGATCAACCGCAAATCGGCGGTCGATGCCATCGCAACGCGGCGACTAGGAACCCCGATCGCCGCGAAATCGGCCGCGATATAGGCATATAATATGCGACCCCCCGGAGAATCGGGGACCGCAATCCGCAACGGTTCGATTTCACGCCCCGGCGCCCGCCAGGCATCGACGACGCGCCTGGCCTGGATCTGGCGCGACGCATCGTCAAAATCGGCCCAAGCCGGCGGCATCGGCGTCGGCCCGCCATCGCGAACATGGACCGCGGGGCGGAGCGTGGTCTGCAACTGCCATTCGGTGAGCCCGAAGGCCTGCACCAGCCGTTCGCGCCGGACGGCGCGCGCTAGCGCGTCGCGGTTGGCGTCGATCGCCAGGAAACCCTCGGCCCGGACAAAAACCAGTCCGAACAGCCCCGGCGCGGGATCGACCACCAGCCGCGAGCGGCCGATGTTCGACGCGGCGAAATAGGGAAGGGTCGAAAAACGTCCGCCGAGCACGCCGTCGGCATAGCCGTTCTTGAAACGCGCCAGCGCCCCGGCGGGTGAAGTGCCGGTGAGCTCGATCGACGCAGCCGGATCGTCGGCGGCGGCTTCGGCGGCCTCGGGATCTTCCGCCAGCGGATCGGGGACGGGCGAGAGCAACAGCGCGCGTCCCACCTTGCGCGTGCGCATCGGCCCCCAGCCCATGCCCCGGTGGACGATCGCCATCGACGGCTGCGCGAGCAATTCCAGGATCGCCGGTTGCGGCACCGACAGGCGAATTTCGATCACCGTATCGGTCATCGCGCGGATCGTTTCGATTTCGGGGAAATCGTCTTTCAGCATATGGCGACTGCGCGGCGCCACATAGCTGCGCAGGATCGCGGCGACGTCCTGCGCGGTCACCTTTCGGCCGTTGCTCCACCGCGCTTCGCGCAGGCGAAAGATATAACTCCGCCCATCGGTGGTCACGGTCCAGCGGTCGGCCAGGCCGGTATCGACCTGGCCGTCGCCGTCGAAGCTGACCAACCCTTGTGATGTCGCATCGAGCAGCGCGGCATTCGTCGCCGATAGTTCGCCGTTAAGCGGACTGGCGGCGGGATTGATCGAACCGATGGCGGCGATGCGCACCGGGCCGGCCTCGCCGAACAACCCGCAACTCGCCAGCGACAGCGCGACAACCCCGCTGACGGCAACCGCAACGGCGCCGCGCACCCACTTTTTTCCGACGTTCGAACGCATCGGCGGATCATAGCCGAGTGCGCCAAAACCGAAAGTGCTTTGGCGCGCGGATTACGGCTCCGGCGCCCGTGGCAGGGCTCGCAGGATATCCTACGGTCTTCAAATCGGTTCCGAAATTTGCCCCTTGTCGCAGGATTGATGCTAGGGGCCGCGATCGAGGAGAGGTTGATGATCCGCGCGGTTGCGCCAGGTGCCAGGGGATGCGGCTCGTTTGTTGTCGACCGGTTTCGCAGCGAGGCCGTTTCGGCCGCGGCTAGCCGGGAGCGTGCGGCCGCATGACCGATATCGAAACGCCGGTAAACCTCCGCATCGAGTTGGCAGGGCGGCGGCTTGGCACGATTCGCCGCCAGCTCAATATCGTGCCGCATCCGCTCGACCTGGTGCTGGCCGACCAGCTGGCCAACTTGCCGCTGCCGGGTCGCGACGGTTATCTGGTGACCTCCGCGCCATTCAGCCGGGTCAGTGCGTTGGCCGCGATGCTTCCCGATTATTTCGTCGTCGTGCGCCAAACCTATTTGCGTCACTATATTCCGATGGCAGGCCTCGGCTTTGACGACTGGTGGCGCGGTTTCTCCGGAAAAACGCGGTCGGGGCTGACGCGCAAGGCACGGCGTCTGGAACGCGAGCTGGGCGGATTCACGGTCCGGGCCTATCGCACGCCCGCGGAAATCCGGGAGTTTATGGCGATTGCGGGTCGCTTGTCCGAGCGCACCTATCAGGCGCGTCTGCTGCAGGCTGGGCTTCCCGGCGGGCCGGCAGCGGTCGAAAGGGCCATCGGACTGGCGGCGGCGGACAATATCCGCTGTTTCATGCTTTTCGCGGGCGACCGGCCGCTTGCCTATCTTTACTTGCCGATCGAGAACGACGTCGTGACATACGGCTTCGTCGGCTACGACCCCGACTTCGCCGGCCTGTCGCCGGGCAACGTCCTGCAGGTGGAGGCGATGCGCGCGCTGTTTGCGGAAAACCGGTTTCGCTATTTCGATTTCACCGGCGGCGACGGCGCGCACAAGGCGCAATTCGGTCGCGGATCGGTCCATTGTGCGGATGTGATCGCCCTCCGGCGAACGTTCGGTAACCGTTCGGCGCTCGGCGTGCTTCAGGGGGTCGATACGATCGCGCGGGTCGGCAAGCTCTTTCTGGCACGCGCGACGGGCGCGCGGCGCGGCTGAAAACCCGCCGTCGATTGCTGGTGCGGACGGCGGGACTTGAACCCGCATATCCAGAGGATGGCAGATTTTAAGTCTGCTGCGTCTACCGATTTCGCCACGTCCGCTTGGGCTGCCGGTCAAGCCGAAGCATTGTTTCAGGTCAAGCGCTGTTTGCCGCTTCACCCCGCGATGCCCGTCGGCTAGACGGCGGACATGACAGCGATGCTTCAGATTTCCGGCCTCGGAAAAACCTATCAAAGCGGTCACACGGCGCTCAGCCATGTCGACCTGACCATCAACAAGGGCGAGATTTTTGCCCTGCTGGGACCCAATGGCGCCGGCAAGACGACGCTGATCAGCATCGTCTGCGGCATCGTTACGCCGTCGGCCGGGTCGGTCAGCGTCGCGGGACACGACCATGCGCGCGACTATCGCGCCGCGCGGTCGCTGATCGGGCTGGTCCCGCAGGAACTGCACACCGACGCGTTTGAAACGGTGCTGGCGACGGTCAGCTTTTCGCGCGGCCTGTTCGGCAAGCCGCGCGATCCGGCGTTCATCGAAAAACTGCTGCGCGACCTGTCGCTGTGGGACAAGCGAGATGCCAAGATCATGGAACTGTCGGGCGGCATGAAACGCCGCGTCATGATCGCCAAGGCGTTGAGCCACGAGCCTGAAATCCTGTTTCTCGACGAGCCGACCGCCGGGGTCGACGTCGAGCTGCGCCGCGACATGTGGCAGATGGTCCATGGGCTGCGCGAGCGCGGCGTGACGATCATCCTGACCACGCATTATATCGAAGAGGCGGAGGAAATGGCCGACCGCGTCGGAGTGATCAGCAAGGGCGAGTTGATCCTGGTCGAGGAAAAGCACGCCCTGATCAAAAAACTCGGCCGCAAGACGCTGACGCTCAATCTCGCCGAGCCACTATCGTCGATTCCGCCCGACCTTGCCGACTGGAAACTCGAACTGGCGGGTGACGGGCATGAACTCGTCTATGAATTCGACAGCCAGGCCGAAGCGACGGGTGTGCCGTCGTTGCTCCGGCGGATGAGCGACATCGGCGTCGGTTTCAAGGACCTGCACACGAAGCAAAGCTCGCTTGAGGATATTTTTGTCGGGCTGGTGCATCGCGACAAAAGCGCCAGCGCGACGGGAGAGGCCGCATGATTTCGAACCTTCGCGGCATTCGCGCGATCTACCAGTTTGAAATGGCGCGCTTCGGCCGCACCTTCTGGACCAGCCTGATGCTGCCCGTGATCACCACGGCGCTCTATTTCGTCGTCTTCGGATCGGCGATCGGCGGGCGGATGAGCGAGGTTGGCGGGGTGCCGTATGGCGCCTTCATCGTGCCCGGCCTGATGATGCTGACGATGTTCACTGAAAGCATCAGCAACGCCAGCTTCGGAATTTATATGCCGAAATGGACCGGGACGATTTACGAGATGCTTTCGGCGCCGCTGTCGCCGCTCGAAACGGTGATCGCCTATGTCGGCGCGGCGGCGACCAAGTCGGTGATCATTGGTGCGATCATTTTTGCCACCGCCCACCTGTTTGTCGATGTGCAGGTCGCGCACCCCCTGCTGATGGTCGGCTTCATGCTGCTGATGGCGGTCACCTTCTGCCTGTTCGGGTTCATTATCGGCATCTGGGCGCAAAGTTTCGAGCAATTGCAGGTGATCCCCTTGCTCGTCGTCTATCCGCTGACGTTCCTCGGTGGTGCCTTCTACTCGCTCGACATGCTGCCCGCGGCGTGGCGCACGGTCACGCTGTTCAATCCGGTGGTCTATCTGATCAGCGGCTTCCGCTGGACCTTCTTCGGCAAGGGTGACGTCGCGATCGAGGTGAGCATGGGGGCCGTCGCATTGTTCTTCGCGCTGTGCCTCGGGGTCATCTTCTGGATGTTCCGGACAGGGTACCGCCTGAAAAACTGAGCACCGGACACGGCGCGGCGCCGCCGGTCTCGCCAAGGAGGCCGGACCCAAGCATCGTGACGACCCTGTGTCCCTTATCGCTGCGTTTGCAGGGACTAGGATCGGCGGGCTCAGTCGTTCAGGCGCTCGCGCATTTCCTTGCCGGGCTTGAAATAGGGGACGTTTTTCGCCTTCACGTCGACCGCGGCGCCGGTACGCGGATTGCGACCGGTCCGCGATTCGCGCGCGCGCGTCGAAAAGGCGCCAAAGCCGCGCAGTTCGACACGTCCACCCGACGCCAGTTGATCGACAATGGAATCGAAAAACGTGTCCACAATGCGTTCGACTTCATCGACGCGCAAATCGCTGTTTTCGTTCGCGATCTTTTGAACCAGTTCTGACCGGATCATTTGCTTCCCCTAGTATAAGTCACGCGTATCCCGCCGAAGCAGGCGTCCGGTCGTCGCCGGTCGATTTGTTTTTTGCGTGAGACCCCTCCCAACGCGCGCGGAAGGTATCATGAATCACTGTTTGGTCAAAATATATCACTGAAAGAAAAAGGCCCGCAGAGGGACACTCTGCGGGCCTTTAATTTCGCCTGATGGCTAAAGGAGGAAATTAATCCTTCTTGCCGGCCTTCAGCGCTTCGCCGAGGATGTCGCCGAGCGACGCGCCCGAGTCCGACGAGCCATATTGTGCGACGGCTTCCTTCTCTTCGGCGATCTGCATCGCCTTGACCGAGAAGTTCGGCTTTTTCGAACGGTCGAAACCGATGACCATGGCATCGAACTTCTGACCGACCTGGTAGCGTTCGGCGCGCTGTTCGTCGCGGTCGCGGCCAAGGTCGGCGCGCTTGATAAAGCCCGTGACGCCGTCTTCGCCGGCCTGAACTTCGAGGCCGTTGTCGCGAACTTCGAGCACGGTCACGGTGACGATGTCGTTCTTCTTGACCGAGCCGGCTGCGGCGACGCCGCCGCCAACCGCCGGGGCGCCCTTTTCAAGCTGCTTGATGCCCAGGCTGATGCGTTCCTTTTCGACATCGACGTCGAGGACGACAACCTGAACATTCTCGCCCTTGCGGTGCAGGTGCAGCGCTTCTTCGCCCGAAATGCCCCAGGCGATATCCGACATGTGGACCATGCCGTCGACGTCGCCGGGCAGGCCGACGAACAGGCCGAATTCGGTCGCGTTCTTGACTTCGCCTTCGACAACCGAACCAACCGGATGCGCTTCAGCGAACGCGCCCCAGGGGTTCGATTGCGCCTGCTTGAGGCCGAGCGAGATGCGGCGCTTGTCGCTGTCGACTTCGAGGACGATGACGTCGACTTCCTGGCTGGTCGAAACGATCTTGCCGGGGTGGACGTTCTTCTTGACCCACGACATTTCGCTGACATGGACCAAGCCTTCGATGCCGGCTTCCAGCTCGACGAATGCGCCATAATCGGTGATGTTCGTGACGGTGCCCGAAAGCTTGGCGCCGACCGGATATTTGGCGGCGACGCCTTCCCACGGATCGCTTTCCAGCTGCTTCATGCCCAGGCTGATGCGCTGCGTGTCGCGGTTGATGCGGATGATCTGCACCTTGACGGTGTCACCGATGTTGATGACTTCGCTCGGGTGGTTGACGCGCTTGTAGCTCATGTCGGTGACATGGAGCAGGCCGTCGATGCCGCCGAGGTCGACGAACGCACCATAATCGGTGATGTTCTTGACCGCGCCTTCGATGATCTGGCCTTCTTCGAGGTTCAGGATCAGGCCCGAGCGCTGTTCGGCGCGCGTTTCTTCGAGGATGGCGCGGCGCGACACGACGATGTTGCCGCGGCGGCGATCCATCTTCAGGATCTGGAAGGGCTGCGGCAGGTCCATCAGCGGGCCGACGTCGCGCACGGGGCGGATGTCGACCTGGCTGCCGGGCAGGAATGCCACGGCGCCGCCGAGGTCGACGGTGAAGCCGCCCTTGACGCGGCCAAAGATGACGCCTTCGACGCGCGCTTCCTTGTTGAATTCTTCTTCCAGACGGTCCCAGGCGGCTTCGCGGCGCGCGCGGTCGCGGGACAGCATGGTTTCACCATTGGCGTTTTCGACGCGGTCGACATAGACTTCGACTTCGTCACCAACCTTGATGTCGGCCTTCTGGCCCGGCATGGCGAATTCGCGCAGGGCAACGCGGCCCTCGCTCTTCAAGCCGATGTCGATAACTGCCAGGTCGTTTTCGATCGCGGTGACGGTGCCCTTGACGACGCGGCCTTCAAAGCCGCCGTCGGCACCACCAAGCGATTCATTGAGCATCGCGGCGAAATCGTCGCGCGTCGGAAAAGCCGTAGTGGCCATAGAGAAAATTTCCTTACTTCATTTGTTCCGGCCAAGCGGTTGGTTCCGCTGGTCTTGTGGCCGATATGTCCCGCCCGCCGGATGCGATACGAAACATCCTCGGGACTTTTTCGGGCGGGGCAGGGGCAAAGCAAAACGGGCGCGACGGGTGCATCCCGTCACGCCCCGCACGCGTTTTCAGGCGGCGGTCTGTCCGTGCCTCGACCGGCACAAAGCCCGTCGGACCGCGCGCCTATAGGGGCGAAGCGCCGCGCAAGCAAGGCAAAAGCGCCTTTTTCCGGCGCGCTGCCGAGCCCTATTGTAGGGGTAAACCCCATCGTAAGACCTGGCTTATACATTCTCCCGATCAATCGAGAGGGGTCTCTTGGAAGGAAAAGCAGCCAGCCCGTTCGCCGATCCGGCGGTCGAAGCACGTTTCCAGCAAACGGCGCGTCGGCTGCGGCTGCCCTTCGTCCGCGTTTACGGTGTGCTCTTCATGCTGATCGCGCTGGCCTATACGATCGCCAACCCGCTGTTCATCCATCCGCACGACACCGCCCGTCTGACGCTGTTGTTCGGTTGCACGCTGTTGCTGGCGGGGGCGTACATCGCCGCGACCTTCTGGCCCCGCTATATCGAACAACCCGCGGTCGACTTTGCGGCGCTGCTCGGCATTGTGTTTCTCATCGGGCACATCAACCTGATCCTGTTCGACGAACTGATCGAGATGCACGAAGAAATGCACGCGGTCGGCGTGATGAACCGGCTGGCGGTCAGCGCCTTTGCCGCGGTCGCGCTGGCCGGGCGGCCGCGGCTGTTCCAGCTGTGGGTCCTGCTCGACCTTTCGGTCTTTCTGGCGACCGTTCTGCCGGTGCAAAGCCATGGCGCGGGTTTGTGGTACGCCTTGCTGAGCTATGTCAGCGGGGCGATCATCATGCTGGCGATCAACATGGCCATCGACCGCTCCAGTCGCGGCGCGTTTGCACTGGCCGAGGCGCTCGAGACCGAGCGGGCAAAGAATGAAGCGCTGGTATACAACATGCTGCCGCAGGCCGCGGTCGAGCGGATCCGCGACGGCCGCGTCGTGGCCGACAGCTATGCCGACGCCAGCGTGATCTTTATCGACATGGTCGGTTTTACCAAATTGGCGCAGCGGGTATCGCCGGGCCATCTGGTCGAGTTGCTCAACACCTTTTTCCATCACGCCGACCGCTGTGCCGCAACGCATGGCGTCGAAAAGGTCAAGACGATCGGGGACGCCTATCTGGCGATCGCCGGCGGCAATTTCGCGAGTGGGAACAGCGCTGACGCCGCGATTGCCTTTGCCCGCGACGTGCTCGACGGCGTGGGGGAACTGCAACGCATCGCCGGAACCGAGGTCGGGCTGCGCGTCGGCATCCATAGCGGGCCGGTGGTCGGCGGGGTGATCGGCGCGACGCGCATGGCCTATGATTATTGGGGTGAGACGGTGAATATGGCGGCGCGCCTAGAAGGGATCGCGCCGGTGAACGGGATAGCGGTGTCCGAAAGCACCTGGCTACGCAGCACCGACCGCGCGGCTTTCGGTCCGCCGCAGGTCGAGACGCTGAAAGGGGTGGGGCAGGCGAATGTCTACCACGCCCGCACCCCGGCACCGCCGACCGCGCTTCCCGAAATCAGCTGGGTTGCCTGACCTTTTCTTCGACAAAGGAAATTGCCGCTGCGATTGCGGCTTCGCGCGGCATGTCGCTGTTGTCGAGCAGCATCGCATCGGGCGCGCGCAGCAGCGGGGCATCGGCGCGGCCGGTGTCGCGGGCATCGCGGGCGTGAACGTCGGCCAGCACGGCGTCATAGGTCACCTCGACGCCGCGCGACAGCATCTCTGCATGACGGCGGCGCGCGCGCACCTCGGCGCTGGCGGTGACGAACAACTTGGCGTCGGCGTGCGGCGCGATGACCGTGCCGATGTCGCGCCCGTCGAGAATCGCGCCGCCGGGCTGGTCGGCAAACTCGACCTGCCGCTGGAACAGCGCGGCGCGGACCTGAGGATGGACCGACACCCGGCTGGCAAGGCTGCCGGTACTTTCAAAGCGTAGCGCCGGATCGTCCAGCAGGCTGGCCGGAAAATCGCATGCGGCCAGCGCGTCGTCCGCATTGTCGGGATCGCCGTGGTTAAGCTGCGTCTGATAGCCGACCGCGCGATAGAGCAGCCCCGTGTCGAGCACCGGCAGGCCGAAATGGTCGGCCAGCGCCCGCGCAATCGTGCCCTTGCCCGATGCGGTGGGACCATCGACGGCGATGATCATTGCTGCAAGCCCGCAAGCAGGCTTTCAAAATTGGGAAAGCTTGTCGCGACCGGCGCCATGTCGTCAATCGTCACCGGTGCCCTGGCGACAAGTCCCGCGACGGCAAAGCTCATGCAGATGCGGTGGTCGAGATGACCGGCGATTGTTGCGCCGCCAGGCAACACGTCGCCGCCGGTGCCGTCGATGACCAGCCCATCTTCGCTTTCGGTTACGCGCGCGCCGATTGCCGTCAGCCCGGTGGCCATGACGGCAAGGCGATCGCTTTCCTTGACGCGCAGCTCGTCAAGGCCGGTCGTCACCGTGCGGCCCTCGGCGAGCGCGGCGGCGACGAACAGGATCGGATATTCGTCGATCATGCTCGGTGCGATGGCGGGATCGACCTCGACGCCCTTGAGCGCGCTGTGCCGGACGCGCAGGTCGGCGACCGGTTCGCCGCCGACTTCGCGCGGATCGATGCGCTCGATGTCGCCGCCCATCTGGCGCAGCACCTCGATTAGCCCGGCGCGGGTCGGATTCAGCCCGACATTGGTGATGGTGACGTCGGAGCCCGGCACGATCAACGCCGCGACGATGAAAAACGCCGCCGACGACGGATCGCCCGGAACAATGATCGTCTGCGGTTTCAATTCTGCATCGCCCACAATGCGAATGTGGCGGGCACCGTTGGCAGCGGTTTCGACGGTCAGGTCGACACCGAAACCGCGCAGCATCCGCTCGCTATGGTCGCGCGTCGGCACCGGTTCGATCACTTCGGTGACCCCTGCGATGTTGAGCCCCGCGAGCAGCACCGCACTCTTGACCTGCGCCGACGCGACGGGAAGGCAATAGGAAATCGGGATTGCGGGGGCGAGGCCGCGCACCATCAGCGGCAGGCGACCGCCGGGCGAGGCGCCGATATCGGCGCCCATCTGCGCCAGCGGATCGATCACGCGGCCCATCGGACGTCCTGACAGGCTGGCGTCGCCGACGAATGTGGCGGTGATCGGATGGCTGGCGACGAGCCCCATCAAGAGTCGCGTCGACGTGCCGCTGTTGCCCATGTCGAGTGCCTGGCGCGGTTGCAGCAGCCCGCCGACCCCGACGCCGTGGATACGCCATTCGCCGTCGTCGCGCCGTTCGATCGTCGCGCCCATCGCGCGCATCGCGGCTGCGGTCGCCAGTACATCATGACCCTCGAGCAGGCCGGTGACGCGGCTTTCCCCGACTGCCAGCGCCGCCAGCATCAGCGACCGGTGCGAGATGCTTTTGTCCCCGGGAATCGCGATCCGGCCGCTCAGCGGAACGGAAGCGGAAAAGCTGCGCGGGGTGGCGGTTCGGTCGGTCATGGCGAGCGGCTTTTGACAGCGCCCTTACAATCTGGCAAGGCGCACGCCGATCTGACGGATAGCTATTCAGACGCCGTCGTCTTCCAATATTTCTGTAGATTTTCCAAAAGGTTACGAGGCTTTTATGATCAAGGCTGAATGGGGCACGAAACGCAGCTGCCCGAAATGCGCCACGCGATTCTATGATTTGACCAAGGATGATCCGGTCAGCTGCATCAATTGCGGCTACAGCTGGATCCCGGAATCGGTGCTGAAATCGAAGCAGCCGATGCCATTCGAACAGATCGAAAAGCCGGGCAAGGTCGTCAAGGAAGACACGGCAGACGAGGATCTGGATCTGGATGTCGACGTCGACGAGGACAGCGACTCGCCCGACAATGACGTCGACCTCGGCGGCGACGACGATCTGGGTGTGGCGACCGGCGACGACGACGACGACGAAAGCTGACGCCTTTTTTGCGGGGGGCCAAAAAATCGGCGAAAGATGATTTGGCCCCTTGCATCGCCCGGCGGCGCTGTTAAAGGCGGCGTCCCGGTCGCACCGCCCAGGGCGATCATATTGGTATGGGGCCTTAGCTCAGCTGGGAGAGCGCCTGCATGGCATGCAGGAGGTCAGCGGTTCGATCCCGCTAGGCTCCACCATTTCTTCAAAAATGGCTCGCGAAAGCGGGCCTTTTTTGTTGGGCATTTCTCATACAACTCGGCGCTGTTGATGTCGGTGTTGGAGGAACTTCCGGCCGCCCCTTATAGTGGTACGTCCGCAATCGGCCGTTATCTGCCAGCCCGAGACTGCCTCCTTACCCCGCAACCTCATCAAACAATGGTTCCAGCGTGATCGGATCGGCCAGGGTGATCCGGTCCAGCACCGACGCGGTGTCGTCGCGGACCTTCAGCATCAGGCTGCGCAACCGGCATTCGGCTTCGGGCAGGCAATTCTTGCAATGCTCGTGCGCGTTGCGCGACGCGCAGGGGACGAGCGCCAGCGACCCGCGGGTCAGCCGCACCAGGTCGCCATAGCTGATATCGATCGGCGGCAACGCAAGCTGGTAACCGCCGTCGCGTCCGCGCTGCGAGATCAGCAGCCCCTCGCGCGCCATTTCCGACAGGATCACGGTCAGGAATTTCGGCGGAATGTTCTGCGCATCGGCGATGTCCGCCAGCTGGACCTGACCCTTGCCCCAATGATCGGCCAGGTGCTGGAATGCACGGATCGTGTAACGGGTCTTTTGCGAAAGCATGGCGGGGTTACTGTGACATATTCAGCCTTAATTCAACCTGTCTGGATGAGATTTCGCCAAGAGTTGATGAAAATCACAGCGGATGGCATGAACGTCGGTTATGAGCGACGCCAACATGCCGCGATGGCGATGATTTGGGGTAGGGCTGTACGATGCGTAAATTATTGAGTGTCCCCGCAATGCTGGCTGCCGTCATGCTCGTGGCGGCGCCGGCGCAGGCGCAATTTGGCGGTTTGCTGCGCAAGGTCACGGCGCCGACCCCGACGCCCAGCCCCAGTGACGACAATGGCGGCTGCCCGAAGGGCAAGAAAGGGAGCAGCGTCGGGCGCAGCATATTGGGCGGAGTGATCCGCGACGCGGTCGGCGATGCGGCGAGCAAGGCCGGTGTCTATAGCTATGTGCCGATTTCCGAGGTCAGCGGTACGCTGACCGACGCCATCGCCTGCCGACTCGATCCCGCCGAACAGGTGCAGGCGGCGGCGGCAACCGAGGAAGCAACGCGCGGCGAAGAGGTCGGGGCGACCGCCAACTGGACCAGCGCGACGCGGCCCGACGTCAGCGGATCGTCGACCGTCGCGTCGATCAATGAAGAGGGCGGCGGCCGGAAATGTATGAACGTCAACGATTTCATCATCGTCGACGGCGAAGAGACCCAGGTGAGCAAGCGGATGTGCAAGGGGCCGGGTGAGTCGCGCTATGTCCTCGCTGCGTAAAGCCGCGCGGATCGCCGGCGCGGCGCTGGCACTTGCCAGCCTGACCGGTGCTTCGGCGATCGATCCGGTCAATCCGACCTGTCCGCTCAATCCCAACTGGTCGAACAACCCGACGATGACGCTGACGATCGAAAAACGCGGCGACATGAAGGTCATGCTCGCCGAAGGACGCGTCGATCCGGGGTTACCCGAACGGTTGGCGGCGGCGCTGAAAGCCAATCCCGACGTCGGTGAAATCTGGCTGCGCTCGCCTGGCGGCGACGCGCGCGCGGGCAATGCGGCGGGGCGGGTCATTCGCTCCAATCTGGGCGTTACGACGCGAATCCCCGCGGGGTGGGCCTGTTTCAGCGCGTGCAATTTCGTGTTCATGGGTGGCGCACCGCGGGTCATCGATCCGGGCGGCCTGTTCATCGTCCATATGTTTACGCGCACCGGTGACCGGTCGGCGATCGACATGAGTGTGGCGATGGGGACCGACGCGACGCGCGAGTTGATCGGCGATATCGAACAGGATTCGGCGCTGCTCGCGAGCGAAGACAATGACTTCCTGATCCGGATGGGGATTTCGCGAAAATTGCTGACCGAGGTCATGTACCGCCAACAGGCGGTGGCGACCGAAGACGACAAGTCTACCCGGCGCTGCCTGACGCTCGACGAGGCGCTCAAATATGGCGTGACCTACGCGCCCGAATAAGGCGCGCGCCCTTTTTCCGGACAGTTGCAAACAGCAACGAATGACGTAGACTGGCGGCCAATAAGGAGAGGCTGCCATGACCGAAATGACGCACGATCACGCCACCTTCCGGTCGATGATCGACGGGACCCAGGAAGACTGGGACATCATCGCGCGCGAGCAGAAAGAGTTTGCGCCGCAGAACGGCAAGCGTATCCTCGACCATCTGAAATTGCTCGGCGGCGATTATGGTGGCTTCCCGGTCGACCGCCTCGAACATTGCCTGCAGACCGCGACGCGCGCGCACCGTGACGGCCGCGACGAGGAATATGTCGTGATGGCGCTGCTCCACGACATCGGCGACACGCTCGGCGCGTTCAACCATCCCGACGTCGCGGCGGCGATCCTCAAGCCGTTCCTGTCAGAGGAAAACCTGTGGATCGTCCAGCATCACGGCATTTTCCAGGGTCATTATTTCTTCCACTATATCGGTCTCGACCGCGACATGCGCGACCAGTTCAAGGATCACCCCTACTACGCTGCATGCGCCGAATTTTGCGAGAAATATGACGCACCGGCGTTCGACCCCGACTACGACAGCGAGCCGCTCGAATTTTTCGAACCGATGGTGATGCGGATCTGCTCCTATCCCAAAACCAGCATCTACAAGAAGGTGATGGTCGAGGAAGCGGCGGAGTAGACTGACGGCCCCCGCGAAGGCGGGGGCCGTCATCGGCATCAATCCTCCAGCGGCTCCCGCCTTCGCAGGGGCGACGTGCTGCTACTTCCCCGTAAACGCGGTCTTGCGCTTCTGCTGAAACGCCATGATACCCTCCATCGCGTCGGCGGTGCCGCCCGCGACGAACTGGCCCTTGGCTTCGGCATCGAGCGTCGTTGCGAAATCCTGTGTCAGCCCGTCGCGCAGCACCTTGCGCATCGTGCCCAGCGCGATCGTCGGCCCGTTCGCCAGCCGTGTCGCCAGCGCCTGCGCTTCGGCCATCAGCTCGCCATCCTCGACGCTCTTGTAGATCATGCCCCAGTCGGCCGCCTGATCGGCCGAAATCTTCTCGCCCAGCATCATCATCTGCAGGGCGCGGGGGACGCCGACCAGCCGCGGCAGCAGCCACGACGAACCGCCGTCGGGGACAAGGCCGATGTTGACGAAAGCCTGCAGGAAATAGGCGCTTTTACCGGCAATGGTGAAATCGCCCGACAGCGCGAAACTGCATCCGACCCCCGCCGCCGGGCCATTGACCGCGACGACCACCGGGATGTCGAGGTTGGCCAGCGCCAGCAGCATCGGATTATAATGGCCGCGCAGCGCGTTGCGGCTCCGCGCGCCGCCGCTGACCGCGCCGCCGGCCGAGCGGTCGCCCGCCAGGTCGGCGCCCGAACAGAAACCGCGCCCTTCGCCAGTGATCAACAGCGCGCGCGCGCCCAGACCGGGCAAATGGTCGAGCGCCTCGCGAATATCGTCGGCCATCGCGGGCGGCATCGAGTTGAGCCGTTCGGGGCGATTGAGCGTGATGGTCGCGACATTGTCGGCGATGTCGAGCCGGATCGTTTCGAAAGTGGGAAGGGTCATGGGGAAGAATCCTCTCGGGCTGCTTTACCTTTACGTTCACGTAAAGTTGTGACTCATTTGCCGGGCGAGCGCAAGGGGGAAGGGGTTATCCCAGTCCTTCGACCTCTTCGGCGAGTTCGAGCCAGCGATCTTCGGCTGCCGCCTTTTCCGCGCGCAATTTTTCGAGCTTGTCGGTGAGCGCGGTAAATTTTGCATGGGCGCGACTGAACAACGTGCCGTCCGAGAGTTCGGTTTCCGCCGCGGCGATCTCCGCCTCGATCGCCTCGATCCGTCCTGGCAGCAGGTCGTAGTCGCGCTGATCCTTGTAGCTCAGCTTCTTGCGCGCGGTCGGCGGGGGCGGGGGAGCGGCAGTCGTCGCGGCCTTTTCCTTGACGGCGTTCGGCTTGACGCGCTTGGCTTCCCAATCGGCATAGCCACCCGCCACAATATCGACCTTACCGGTTCCGTCGAGCCCCAGTGTCACCGTGACCGTGCGGTCGAGGAAGTCGCGGTCGTGGCTGACAAGCAGCACAGTGCCGGCATAGTCCGCTATGACCTCTTGCAGCAGGTCGAGCGTTTCGAGGTCGAGATCGTTGGTCGGCTCGTCGAGCACGAGCAGGTTCGATTCGCGCGCGAACTCGCGCGCGAGCAAAAGCCGCGAGCGCTCGCCGCCCGACAGCGCACCGACGCTGGCCTCGACGACACTTGGGTCGAAGAGGAATTCCTTGAGATAGCCCTGGATATGCTTTTTGACCCCGCGCACCTCGACCCAGTCGCCGCCGTCGGCGAGCACGTCGCGGACCGTCTTGTCGGGCGAGAGCAGGCTGCGCTGCTGGTCGATGACGATGCCGTCGAGCGTCGGGGCGAGGGTGATCGTGCCGCTATCGGGCGCGATCTCGCCGGTGAGCAGCTTGAGCAAGGTCGATTTGCCCGCGCCATTGGCGCCGACGATGCCGATGCGGTCGCCGCGCTGGACGCGGAAATCGAAGTTTTTGATGATTGTGCGGTCGCCGAAGCTCTTCGAGACATTCTCCGCCACAATGACCGATTTCGAGCGCACATCGTCGTTGGCGAGGCCCAATTTGGCGACGCCGGCACCGCCGATCATCGCGGCGCGGGTCGCGCGCATTTCCTTCAGCTTTTCGAGCCGCCCCTGGTTGCGTTTGCGGCGCGCGGTGACGCCGCGTTCGAGCCAGTGCGCCTCGAGCCGCAGTTTCGAATCGAGCCGCTGCGCCGCACGCGCTTCTTCGGCGGCGACGGCGTCGCTCCATTCCTCGAAGCCGCCGAAGCCGATTTCCTTGCGGCGAATGCTGCCGCGGTCGAGCCACAGGGTCTGGCGGGTCAGGCGGGTGAGGAAGGTGCGGTCGTGGCTGATCGCGACAAAGGCACCGGTGTAGCGCGCGAGCCAGGATTCGAGCCAGTCGATCGCGGCCAGGTCGAGGTGGTTGGTCGGTTCGTCGAGCAACAACACGTCGGGGTTCTGCGCCAGCGCGCGGGCGAGCGCGGCGCGGCGGCGCTCGCCGCCCGAGGCGCTGGCGGCGGTGCGGCTCATGTCGATGCCGAGCTGGTCGGCGATCGCGGCGACCTCGAACGCTTCGGGGGCGTTGGGCGCTGCCACGGCGAAGTCCATCAGCGTGGCGAACCGCGAAAAATCGGGCTCCTGCTCGAGCATCACGACGTGGGTGCCGGGGACGATCACCCGCTTGCCCTTGTCGGGGTCGATCTGGCCCGCGAGCAGCTTGAGCAAGGTCGTCTTGCCCGCACCGTTGCGGCCGATCAGCGCGAGCCGGTCACGCTCACCCACATAGATATCGAGATCCTGGAACAGCCAGCCGCTGCCCTGCACAAGGCCAAGGCCTTCGTATGAAAGAATGGGAGCTGCCATGATGAACGGCGCGCTACCGATCCATTCAGCATCATGCAAGCGCGCTGAGCGCAAAGGCCGGAACGGGTCCGGTCCGTCTGCGTTACGGGCTGGAAATCGGAAGAGGCCGGGGGTCCGGCCCACAGGAGAATGAAATGACGAAGCAAATGCTCACCGCTATGGCAACCGGACTGGCGCTGATCGCGGCCACGCCCGCAATCGCGCAGCAGGGAGGTGCAACGGTGACCGCAGCGACCACTCAGGGACCGATTTTGAGCTTCAGCGTGAGCGAAGAGGTGCGCTCGCGCCCCGATCAGGCCACCGTCGGCGCCGGAGTGACCACCACCGCGCCGACCGCGGTCGAGGCGATGCGCACAAACGCTGCCGCCATGGACAAGCTCATCGCCGCGGCGAAAGCACGCGGGATCAAGGCCGAGGATATCCAGACGAGCGGCATCAACCTGTCGCCGCAATATGACTACAGCAACCAGACCCCGGGCCAGCCGCCGCGCTTCATCGGCTATCAGGTATCGAACAGCGTGCGCGCGACGACGTCGAAGATCGCAGATATCGGCCCGCTGCTCGATGCACTGGTCGCAGCCGGCGGCACCAATATCGAAGGGCCGTGGTTCGGGATGAAGGATGCCGATGCGCAGCTTGTCGGCGCGCGCGGAACCGCGATCAAGGCGGCTGAAGCCAAGGCTGCTGATTATGCGCGGCTTGCGGGCTATCGCGGCGCCGAACTGGTGTCGATCAGCGAGGGCGCCAGCTTTGGCGGTCCGCCGCCACCGGCCCCGCCGATGGTGCGTCTCGAAGCGATGGATGCCAAGGCGACGCCGGTCGAGCCGGGGCGCGTCTCGAACACGTTGACGCTGAATTTCCAGTATCGGCTGGTGCGATAGTCCACACGTCGCCCCCGCCTTCGCGGGGGCGACGGTCTGGCGTTACGCCAGCTCCCCGTCCGCCCATGGCCACGGCCGTTCGCGGAACCATTTGGTGATGATATATTTGCGTCCTTTGCGCACCTTCATCCCGTGGTGGAGCGTGTCGGGGTTGACCGTGCCGTCGGGGCGGACGTTGTTCCACGCGAGCAGTTTGCCCACCTCGGGCTGGTGCAGCTTGCCGGTCGCGAGGAACCGCGTCGCGCCGCCCGCGGCGGGTTCGTTGAGATAGATCATCAGCGTCCAGCTGCGCTGCCCCGGAACCGCGCAATAGGTTTCCCAGTCGGCGCCGTGCGGATCGAAATAATCGGTGTGCGCCTTGAACTCCTCGCCGACATCGTAACGCTGCCCCTGCAACGGTTCGCCATATTCGAGCGAGATGCCGGTCAGCTCGTGCAGCTTGTTATTCACGGCGATAACGACGGGCAGGCGGTGGTCGAGGTCGCAGGTCGAACTGGTGCGGAACGCTTCGTCGCCGTTGGGATCGGCGATTGTCGACGGGCGCGCGTCGCCATCGATCAGGCCGATCAGCGCCGCGCAGGTATCGGCATCCAGAAAGCGCGCCAGCATGAACTGTTCCAACTTCTGCGTCGGCGCGCGGCGGATGCCGGGGACGGCGGCAAGGCGCACCGCGGTGCGGTCGGCGCCCGAGGTCGCCATGTCGACAAATTCATTCGCAGCCATAGCGGGCTTTTAATCGCGGTGCGCGGCGCGAACAATGCTTGACGAAAATGGGGGGCGCGCCTATCGCCGCGCGCTGTCGCAGCGACTTTGCGCGCGACGTATGGCGACCATAGCTCAGTTGGTTAGAGCGCCGGTTTGTGGTACCGGAGGTCGCGGGTTCGAGCCCCGTTGGTCGCCCCATTTCTCCGGAATTATATGCGGACGGCGTTTGCGCGTGACTCCGCGATCGCGCCTGATTATTACGCAGTGACGTAATTTTTTAACGCGAGGGTTTGCCATGTCCGCAGTATGGGATTTCGCCGATTTCGACGATCATGAGCATGTCCACATGTTCCGCGATCGGGCGAGCGGGCTGACGGCGGTCATCGCCGTTCACTCGACGCACCTCGGCCCCGGCGCGGGCGGCGTACGCTATTGGCATTATCCGCAGCGCGCGGCGGCGATCACCGATGCGCTGCGCCTTTCGCGCGGGATGAGCTATAAAAATGCCATGGCGGGCCTGCCGATGGGCGGCGGCAAGGGCGTGATCCTGGCCGACGAGGGCGCGGCGAAGACCCCCGAATTGTTGGCGGCGTTCGGCCGCGCGGTCGAATCGCTGGGCGGGGCTTATGTAACGGCCGAAGATGTCGGCATGTCGGACGCCGATATGGTCGCGATTTCGCAGCACACGCGGCACGTCAGCGGGCTTCCGGTGGCGAGCGGCGAAGCGGGAGGCGATCCCGGCCCGCTCACCGCACTGGGGGTCTATCTGGGGATCAAGGCGGCCATCCGGCAGGGGCTGGGCACCGACAGCGCCAAGGACGTCCGCGTCGCGATCCAAGGTGTCGGCAGCGTCGGCGGCGGTGTGGCGCGGCGGCTCGCGGCGGAGGGCGCGAAGCTGACCCTCGCCGACGTCAATCTGGCGCGCGCCAAGGAACTGGCCGAGGAACTGGGCGCCGACCTCGCCGATTCGGCGGCGATCATGGAAATCGAGGCCGATGTGCTCAGCCCCAATGCGCTGGGCGCGATCCTGACCGAACGCAGCATCGAAAAACTGCGCGTGCCGATCGTCGCCGGCGGAGCGAACAACCAGCTCGCAACCGCCGGCGACGGCCAGCGCATCCACGACCGCGGCATCGTCTACGCCCCCGATTATGTGATCAACGCGGGCGGCATCATCAACGTGGCGCTGGAATATCTGGGGCAGGGCAGTCGCGAAGAGGTCGAAAGCCGCATCCAACTCATCCCCGGGCGGCTTGCCGAAATCTGGGCCGAAAGCAAGGCAAGCGGCACCCCGGCCTCGATGGTTGCCGACCGGATGGCGCAGAAACTGATCGGGCGGGCGTAAGCAAGCGTCGCCCCCGCGACGGCGGGGGCCGCTAGCCGCCGGTTCCTTCGCTGCTGCGTAAACGGACAGCGGGCCCCGCCTGCGCGGGGCGACGGGAAGTGGGCTGGCGTCCATGGCGAAATCCGCTAAGCCACCCCGCAATGAAGCGGCATCTGTATCTGGTCGGCGGCTGGGCGTCGCTCGCGCTCGGCGCGATCGGCGCGGTGCTCCCGCTGTTGCCGACGGTGCCATTCGTCATCCTCGCCGCCTTTTGCTTTGCGCGTTCGTCGCCGCGGCTCGAAGCATGGCTGCTCGATCATCCGACATTCGGGCCGCATATCGTCGCCTGGCGCGACAAGGGTGCGATCAGCCGCAAGGGCAAGGTCGCGGCGCTGCTCGCCTTTGCGTTCAGCATCGTTCTGGCGCTGGCCTTCGCCCCCTGGCCGTGGATGATGGTACCGATCATCGCCGCGGCGGTCGGCGGCAGCTGGATCTGGACGCGGCCCGAGGGCTGAACTCCGGCGCGCTCAGGCCGCGGTGACCTCCAGCCCGCGCTGCACCGCCGGACGCGCAAGACCCGCGTCCAGCCATCGCTGGACATGGCCGAAACGCTCGAAGTCGACGATATCGGCTGCGTCGTAAAAACCGATCAGGTTGCGGACCCAGCCGAGCAGCGAGATGTCGGCGATGCTGTAATCGTCACCCATCACACATGACCGCCCCACCAGCCGGGCATCGAGCACCCCGAGGAGCCGCGCCGATTCCGCAGCATAACGATCGCGGGGGCGCTTATCCTCATATTCGCGCCCGGCGAATTTGTGGAAGAAGCCCAGCTGGCCGAACATCGGTCCGACCCCGCCCATCTGCCACATCAGCCACTGAATTGTTTCATAGCGCGTCGCGGGATCGGGTGAGATCAGCTGCCCCGCCTTGTCGGCCAGATAGATCAGGATCGCGCCCGATTCAAAAAGCGCGAGCGGTTTGCCGCCGGGGCCGTCGGGGTCGTAGATCGCCGGGATCTTGCCGTTCGGGTTGAGCGCGAGAAACGCGGGGTCATGGCTTTCGTTCGCCATGATGTCGATGCGGTGCGGCTCGTAGGGGAGGCCGGTCTCCTCCAGCATGATGCCGACCTTGACCCCGTTCGGCGTCGGGGCCGAGAAAAGCTGGAGCCGGTCCGGATATTGCGCGGGCCATTTGGCAAAGATCGGGTGTTCCATCGTCAGACGTCCTGGTCGCGCTTCGCCTGCTGGTGATGGCGGATCACCTCGTCGATGATGAAGCGCAGGAATTTTTCGGTGAAGTCGGGGTCGAGGTCGGCGTCGCGTGCCAGACTGCGAAGCCGCTCGATCTGCCGCTCTTCGCGGCCCGGATCGGCGGGCGGCATGCCCTCGCGCGCCTTCAGCTCGCCGACCGCCTTGGTGACCTTGAACCGCTCGGCCAGCATATAGACCAGCGCCGCGTCGATATTGTCGATGCTCTGACGGTAGCGGCTCAGTTGATCGTCCATATGCGGCTCCCCTTGTGCCCGGCACGCTTGGCACCGGCGAGGGGGCGCTGGCAAGCCGAAAGTCGTTGCAAAATGGCGGCCGCACCGCCAAGGCTCGCCGCATCATGACTGCCGAAATCCACCAGCTCCACGGCGACCGGCCCCCCTCGCTCGATCCGATGATGGCGCTTGTCGCCGCCGATATGAACGAGGTGAATTCGGTCATTCTCGACCGCATGCAATCCGAAGTGCCGCTGATCCCCGAACTCGCGGGGCATCTGATTGCCGGCGGCGGCAAGCGGATGCGGCCGATGCTGACGCTCGCTTGCGGCAAGCTGCTCGACTATCCCGGACGGCGCCATTGCAAGCTGGCGGCGGCGGTCGAGTTCATCCACACCGCGACGCTGCTCCACGACGATGTCGTCGACAAATCGGACCTGCGCCGCGGCCGCAAGACCGCAAACCTGATCTGGGGCAACAGCGCATCGGTGCTGGTCGGCGATTTCCTGTTCAGCCGCGCGTTCGAGGTGATGGTCGAGGACGGATCGCTGAAGGTGCTCAAGATCCTGTCGCGCGCGTCGGCGGTGATTGCCGAGGGCGAGGTCAACCAGCTCTCCGCGCAGCGCCGCATCGAAACCAGCGAGGACCAGTATCTCGCGATCATCAACGCCAAGACCGCCGAACTGTTCGCCGCGGCGTGCAAGATCGCCGCGGTCGTCGCCGAACGCGACGAGGCGACCGAAGCCGCGCTCGACGCCTATGGCCGCAACCTCGGCATCGCCTTCCAGCTCGTCGACGACGCGATCGATTATGTCTCGGACGCCGAAACGATGGGCAAGGGGGTCGGCGACGACTTTCGCGACGGCAAGGTCACACTGCCGGTCATCCTCGCCTATGCGCGCGGCAGCGCCGAGGAACGCGAATTCTGGAAACTGGCGATCACCGGCCACCGCACGTCGGACGAAGACCTTGCCCACGCGACCCGGCTGCTGCGCCAGCATGGTACGATCGACGATACGCTCGCGCGGGCGCGCCATTATGGCCAGCGCGCGGTCGACGCGATCGGCGGCTTCCGCGCCAGCCAGGCCAAGGCGGCGCTGACCGAAGCCATCGCCTTCGCGATCGCGCGGGCGTATTGAGAAAGCTTTTCCATCGTCACCCCGGAATTGATCCGGGGTTCCGCTTTTCAAACGCTGCAGAGCGGGACCCCGGATCAAGTCCGGGGTGACGAGGACCAGGTGATTTTGCCGAATATCGGGAACGACAAATGCCGATGATGGGTCCAGCCGCCGAAAGTCCCGACGCCTATATCGCCGCGCTGTCGGGCTGGCAGCGCGAGCGCTGCGACATGATGCGTTCAGCGATCCTTTCCGCCGCGCCCTTCGAAGAAACGATCAAATGGACCAACCTCGTGTTCATGGCGAACGGCCCGTGCATCCTGATCCGCGCCGAGGAGCATCGCGTCGTGCTCGGCTTCTGGCGCGGCAAGCGGCTGTGCGACATCGAGCCGCGGATCAAGGCGAGCGGCAAATATGAACTCGGCAATCTGGTGATGACCGAAGCGACCGAGGTCACCGCGGATCAGGTTGCGACGCTCGCCGCCGAGGCGCACCGCCTCAATATCGAACTCGGCAACCCGACAGCGCGGACCTGATGCAGTCGCTGCCGATCGATCAGGTGTTGCCCGATATTCTCGCGGCGCTGATCCTGAAACCCAATGCCGTTGTCGTCGCGCCGCCGGGGGCAGGCAAGACAACGCGCGTCGCCCCGGCGCTGCTCGACCAGCCCTGGTGCAAGGGCGCGGTCTGGCTCCTGTCGCCACGCCGCCTCGCGGCGCGTGCGGCGGCCGAACGCGTTGCCGATGAAATGGGGGAGCCGGTGGGGGGCACGGTGGGCTATGCGACGCGGCTCGACAGCAAACAGTCGGCGGCGACGCGGCTGCTGGTGATGACCCCGGGCCTGTTCCGCAACCGCATCCTTGCCGATCCCGAACTGACCGGCGTGTCGGCGGTGCTGTTCGACGAAGTCCACGAACGCAGCCTCGACGGCGATTTTGCACTCGCGCTGGCGATCGATGCGCAGCAGGGGCTGCGTGACGATTTGCGGCTGGTCGCCATGTCGGCGACGCTCGACGGCGCGCGGTTCGGCGCGCTGCTCGGCAATGCGCCGGTGGTGAAGAGCGAGGGCAAGATTTTCCCGCTCGAGCTGCGCCACATCAGTCGCCGCGCCGAGGACCGATTGGAGGCGAGCGTGCTGGTCGCGGTACGCCAGGCGATGGCCGACGAAGCGGAGGGCGATATGCTCGCCTTCCTGCCCGGTGCCGCCGATATCGAACGCGCCGCGGTGGCGGTCGAGGCGGCGGGCCTGCCGCTGGTCGTCCACCGCCTGCACGGCCAGATTGATCCGGCGCTCCAACGGAAAGCGCTCGTCCGCGATCCCGATGGCGGGCGCAAACTGATCCTCGCGACGAGCATCGCCGAAACCAGCCTGACCATCGACGGGGTGCGCATCGTCATCGACGCGGGCCTGTCGCGGCGCCCGCGCTTCGACAAGGCCGCCGGAATCGCGCGGCTGGTCACCGAACGCGCCAGTCAGGCATCGGCGACCCAGCGCGCGGGGCGCGCGGCGCGGCAGGGGCCGGGGGTCGCCTACCGCCTGTGGGAAGCCGCGGCGACGGCCGGCATGCCGCCGTTCGATCCGCCCGAAATCCATGAAAATGACCTGATGCCGGTGGTACTCGATTGTGCCAGTTGGGGCATCATCGATCCGCGCCAACTCGGCTGGCTCGACCCGCCGTCACCCGCAGCGATTGCCGAGGCCAAGACGCGGCTGCAGGCGATCGGGGCGCTGGGCGACGACGGCCGCATCACCGCGCATGGCAAGGCGTTGGCGGCGATCCCGCTGCCGGTGCCGCTGGCCCATATGTTGCTCGACGCGGCGCGCGCGGGCGAGGGCGAGCTGGCGGGCCGCTTGACGGTGCTGCTCACCGAGCCGGGGCTGGGCGGGCGCGGCGTGGATGTCGAGGCGCGGCTCGGGCGCTGGCGCGGCCAGCGCGGCGACCGCAGCGAGGGCGCGGTGCGGCTGGCGCGGCGGCTGGCAGGTATCGGCGAGAAGTTGGCGGCAGGAACCGACACACTGGAACCGCGCTCGATCGGCGGCTGGATCGCGACGGCCTGGCCTGACCGCGTCGCGAGGCAACGCGCCGGGCAGCGCGGCGAATATCTCAGCGTCGGCGGCCGCGCCTATCGCATCGATCCGGTCGAACCGCTGGCGGGCAGCGAGTGGCTCGCGATCGCCGATGCGCAGGGTCATGCCGCCGGGGTCCGCATCCTCGCCGCGGCGCCGATCGACCAGGCGGAGGTTGAGGCGATCTTTTCCGATCGCGTCGTTGCGCATGCGGCGAGCAGCTACGACGCCGCCAGCGACCGCGTCGATCATCGCCGCGAACGGCGGCTCGGTGCGATCGCGCTGACCAGCGGGCAGGCGGGGCGCAGCGACAATGTCGATCATGACATTGCGCTGCGGCTGTCGGCGGTGCGCGAAAAGGGGCTCGGGCTGATCGGCTGGGGACCGCTGGCGCAGGCGCTGCGCCAGCGCGCCTCGTTCGCGGGCATCGATACGCTATCGACCGGCGCGCTCGCCGACAGCCTCGACATCTGGTTGCCGCCGCTGCTTGCCGAGTGCCGCGGGCTGCGCGACATCGGCGACCGCAAGCTGGCCGACGCGCTGATGGGACTGCTCGACTGGTCGGCGCGGCAGCTGCTCGAAAAACATGCGCCCGCCGATTATGTTACCCCGGTCGGCAGTCGTCATTCGATTGATTATGGCGCCGACGGCGGGCCAGCGGTCGCGGTGCGGGTGCAAGAATTGTTCGGGCTGGCGCGGCACCCGACGATCGGCGATCCGCCGGTGCCGCTGGTCCTCGCCTTGACCTCGCCCGCGCACCGCCCGATCCAGACGACGCGTGATCTGGTCAGTTTCTGGGACGGCAGCTGGCACGATGTCGCGCGAGAGATGCGTGGGCGCTATCCCAAGCACAGCTGGCCCGAAGATCCCGCGAACGCGCGTCCGACCCTGCTGACCAAGGCGGCGCAGGCGCGGCGCGACGGCGCATAAGGTTGGCTCTTTTCGTCGGCCCGCCAAGCCGCTAAGGCACGGGCAACCCAACCAACGCAGGACTGTCCCGATGAAAGCGCGTATCTTCCAGAAACCCAAAAATGCGATGCAGTCGGGGCGCGCCGGGACACAGCGCTGGATGCTGGAATTTGCGCCCGCCGAGGCGCGCAAGCCCGATCCGCTGATGGGCTGGGCGGGCAGCGGCGACACCCAGCGCCAGATCCGGCTGGGCTTTGCGACGCAGGAAGAGGCGGTCGCCTATGCCGAGCGCAATGGCATCGACGCGGACGTTGTCGCACCCCCGGTGCGGGCGCTCAAGATCCAGGCCTACGCCGACAACTTCCGCTGATCATTTGCCGTCGCCCCGTCGTCGAGGAGCGAGGGGTCTTTATTCGCTGTCCGGCTGCAACAGTTTGTGCAGATGCACGACGACATATTTCATCTCGGCATCGTCGACCGTGCGCTGGGCCGCGGCGCGCCACGCTTTTTCGGCGGTCTTATAATCGGGGAACAGGCCCACGACGTCGAGGTTGTGGAGGTCGACAAAGTCGGTGCCCTGCGGATCGCTGACGCGTCCGCCGAACACGAGATGCAATTTGCTCATGGCTGCTTTCCTTGCGGGCTGGCGCTGGGGAAGGGGAGAAGGCGCGGCCCCTAACAGCGCGGCGCCGCTACGGCAAGCCGCTCAATCGTCCTTGCGACCCTTCGGTAGCAGCGAACCGAGCAGTGCGCCGATTGCCACCGCGCCGGCAACCAGCGCCATCGGCTGCTTCTCGGCCACGTCCTTCAGCTTGCTGTTCGCGCGCTTCGCCTGGACCTTGCCCTTTTCATACACCTCGCCAGCGGCTTCGCGGGCGACGCCCGCCTGTTCGCTGGCCTTTGCCGCCAGATCGCCGGTGACCGCGCGCGCGCGGCCATAGCCGTCCTGGATCCGCGCCTTCGCCGCTTCGGCGGTCAGTCGCGCATTTTCAGCGGTCTTCTCGGCAAGTTCGCTCGCTTTGGCGCGGGCGTCGCTGGCGGTTTCACTGAACGGCTTCATCGTCATTCTCCATGGGTTCGTTATAGTCGCCGCCATCGGCTTCGTTTTCGTCGGCCGGGCGAAAGCGATCGGTGATCGCGTTCGCCATATCCTGAATCTTTCGGGTTAGCCGCGGCGCATGTTCCTTGATTGGTTCGCGCAGCAACCACATCACCCCCGCCACCGCCGCGAGCGCGATCGGCAGGCGGTTGTCGCGAAATTCCTGCCGCGCCGCGAGCGCAACATCATCGACCTTTTCACCGATGCGGTATTTTCCGCGCGTCACCAGCGCGCCGGGTTTCAACGCCGCTTTGGCGACATCCAGCCGCCGGTGCAGCTCGGCGCGCTGCAACATCGAGCGCCGCGCGGCGGCGATCAGGCGGTTACGTGTCCGCGGCATCGTCGAATCCCTCGCCCGTCAGATCGCGCCGCAACGCGGTGCGGATGTCGCCATAATGAACCCGCGCCCGCCACGCCGCTACCCCGGCGAACAGCAGGAGCGCGGTGACCACAACGATGGTTGCCAGCAACGGCCCGATATGCGGCGCCAGCGCCAGGATCGCCCCGAACGCCAGCGCCAGCAGCGCGATACCCAGCGCGGTCGCCGCTACGCCGCCCCAGATTGCCGCGCGGCTGGCGCCGTGCAGCGCCAGTTCGCCGCGCGCTTCCAGCAGCGCCAATTCGGCCCGCGCCGTTGCCGACAGATTATCGACGACGTCGCCGACGATCTTGTCGAGCGGCACTGGCGGAGGTTCAACCGCGCGCCCGTCCGGGGCATAGCCGTGGCTTATGCCGTCGAACTGGCGCTCTTCAGGCGTGGGCGGGGTGTTCGGATGGGCAGCAGCCAAGGCCTTGTCAATCGTTCGAACCGCCCTTGAGCATGCGCGCCAGCACAAAGCCGATCACGGTTGCGGCGCCGACGGCGATGGCCGGGTTCTTCTTGACCATATCCTTGGTCGAAGCGGCCAGCTCGTCGAGATCCTTCTTGTCCAGCGTCGAGGCAAGTCGCGCCACCGTCGACGCCGCCGAACGCGCATAGTCGCCGTACTGCTTGCCGAACTTGGTATCGACCGTACCGGCGCTGTCCTCGAGCAGCTTGGCGAGGCTACCGACCGCTTCGGCGGCCTTGTCCTTGCCTTTGGTCGCAGCGTCACGCGCCGATGCCGACGCCTGCTTTTTCAGCGCTGCCGCTTCTTCTTTCAGCGAAGCCGCCTTCTTCGACGCTTCGGTCTTAATGGTGTCGCGGGTCACGGCAATCTGGTCGCGGATCGGATGTTCTTTCGCGGCCTTCACACTTGCCGGCTTGCGCGCAGGCGCAGCTTTGGTCGCCGCGGTTTTCGCGGGCGCCTTGGGTCGCGGAGCGGCGACTTTCTTGGTCGCAGGAGTAGCGGCTTTGGCCATGGCGTTGTCCTCTTCTTCTTGTCTGGGCGCCGCAATGGCGAACATCCCTTTGGTCCTGTCTGAATATATAGCAAGAGCCGGGCATTGGTTCCATAGCCCCGCAAAATTCCTGTGCGTTGTTGCGCTTCCGCCGCGCCGCCGATAACAGGCGGGCGCCATTCCCCACCGGCCTGTCGCAGGCCTCAGCAGGACAATATTCATGACCGCCATCATCGACATCCACGGCCGCGAAATCCTCGACAGCCGCGGCAACCCCACGGTCGAAGTCGATGTGCTGCTGGAAGACGGCAGCTTTGGCCGCGCCGCCGTGCCCTCGGGCGCCTCGACCGGGGCGCATGAAGCCGTCGAACTGCGCGACGGTGACAAGCGCCGCTACCTCGGCAAAGGAGTGATCAAGGCCGTCGCGGCGGTCAATGGCGACATCGCCGACGCGCTGATCGGCCTCGATGCCGAGGATCAGCGCGAACTCGACATGGCGATGATCGACCTCGACGGCACGCCGAACAAGAGCCGCCTTGGCGCGAACGCGATCCTCGGCGTCAGCCTCGCCGCCGCGAAGGCCGCGGCGGATGCGCGCGGTTTGCCGCTGTATCGCTATGTCGGCGGCGTGTCGGCGCGCACCTTGCCGGTGCCGATGATGAACATCATCAACGGCGGCGAACATGCCGACAACCCGATCGATGTGCAGGAATTCATGATCATGCCCGTCGGCGCCGGCAGCATCGCCGAAGCGGTGCGCTGGGGCAGCGAGATTTTCCACACGCTGAAGAAGGGCCTGTCGGCGAAAGGCCTCGCCACCGCGGTCGGCGACGAAGGCGGTTTTGCGCCGAACCTCGCCTCGACGCGCGCCGCGCTCGACTTCATCGCCGCGTCGGTCGATCAGGCGGGCTTCAAGCTCGGCACCGACGTCGTGCTCGCGCTCGACTGCGCCGCCACCGAATTTTTCAAGAACGGCAAATATGAAATCAGCGGCGAAGGCCTGTCGCTGAGCCCTGAGCAGATGGCCGACTATCTCGCCGCGCTCGTCAGCGACTACCCGATCAAGTCGATCGAAGACGGGATGAGCGAAGATGATTTTGTTGGCTGGAAGGCGCTGACCGACCTCGTCGGCGAAAAGTGCCAGCTCGTCGGCGATGACCTGTTCGTGACCAACCCGGCGCGGTTGGAGCAAGGCATCAACGACGGCCTCGCCAACTCGCTGCTGGTCAAGGTCAACCAGATCGGTACCCTGTCCGAAACCCTCGACGCGGTCGATATGGCGCATCGCGCGCGCTACACCGCCGTGATGTCGCACCGCTCGGGCGAAACCGAAGACTCGACGATCGCCGACCTTGCGGTCGCGACCAACTGCGGCCAGATCAAGACCGGCAGCCTCGCGCGCTCGGACCGGCTGGCGAAGTACAACCAGCTGATCCGCATCGAGGAAGAACTGGGCGACATGGCGCGTTATCCGGGCGCGGCGATTTTCTCGTAAAGCGATCCGTCGTGTCCGGCTGCTAGCCGGGTCGGCGCATCGGGTCGTGTTGCTGCGCTTCGGGGACGATCGCGATATTGGCGCCGTGGGCGATCGCCAGCCCGTCGCCACGCGGGACCATGACCAGCGTCAGGCGGTCTTCGCTCGGCGGCTTGACGACGCCGTTGGGCTGACGAAAGGCGCCGATCGCAATGCGCGACACGACGATCACGCTGCCACCGGGCAGCGGGGTCAGGCTCTCGATTTCGAGCAGCCGCTGTTTCACGCCGCGGAACATCAGGTCGAAATAGGCGCGGTGCGCCTGTTCGACCGCGGCGCGCCCCTGCCAGTGCATGCCGACGACGTTGACCCAATGCGCATCGGGGGTGAACAGCGCGAACATCGCGTCGAGATCGTCGGCGTTCCAGCCGTCGATCCAGGCGCGCAGCGTGCCTTCTGCCTTCGCTGCGAGATTTTCCGCCGCCATTGCCCGTCCTCCTGCCATCGCCAGCGCGCCGGCGATCCCGGCAGCGCATAATTCCCGTCGCTTCATGATCGTCCTCCTGATCCGGAGCGCGGTCTGGAAGCGGCGGCGCGCGATTAATTGTATATTTCGGTCACGGTGGTTTCGGTTGCAAAGAAGCGCGTCGGCGACGCGCCGGCGAGCGCGCTGCAGTCACGAATGAAATGCGCCTGGTCGGTATAACCTGCACCGTGCGCGATGTCGGTCCAACTGCGGTTTGGATGCCGCCGCCGCGCATCGAGCGCGGCTTCCAGGCGGAGTGTGCGGGCGTAGAGTTTCGGCGTCACGCCCACCGCGTGAAGAAACCGGCGCTGGAACTGCCGCGATCCCAACCCAGAGCGCGCAGCGACGGGGGCGAGCGGTGTACGCCCGCGCGCTGCGACCAGCAGCCGCACTGCGTGGTCGAACGCTGTCGGCGCCCGGCTATATTCGAGGCGTTTGAACAACCAGTGTTCGGCCGCGGCGATGCGGTCGCCAAATGTCGCGGCTGCTTGTACGGCGTCGACGAGCTCCGGCGCCGATCGTCCCACCAAATCGCCGATTGCGATACCCTGGTCGGCGATATCGACCATGGGCAGACCGAACAACCGGTGAAATCCGGTTGGGTGAAAGCGGATCGTGAACACGTCGATGACACCGCTCATGCGCAACTGCACGCCTGGCCGCGTCTGCGGCCCTACGACGGCCGTTTCGGGGGCGAGCTGGTCAGGCCCGTGGTCGCGGCCGATCGCGTACCGCTCGGCGAGGTAGAATTCGATGAACTGGTCGGGACGTGCGGGCAGTGATGTAATCGTGATCTGGTTCGTCAGCGTTGCACGGCGCTGCCCGAACGAGCGGACGTGACCGCGCAGCGCACGATGCGGGATTTGACGCATGATTTCCACCGCATCATTGTCGAAGATATGGTGCGCGGAAGCAAGCGGGCGCATTTCGCCGCAATGCTGCGGATTTCCGCGAGTCCGCGCTTGACGCCATGAATCAACTCTGATTCAAGGGCCGGGATGCAGCAGCGCCACAAATTCCGAAAATCGATGAACCGGGCCGTCGGTCCCGCGGTTGCGGTGATCGCGGTGCTGGCGATGATCGGTTACATCATTTTGGGTCCGACCGGGCTTTATGCCTGGGGCGATTACAGTCAGTCAGTCGAGAAGAAGCGCGTCGTGCTGAGCGAACTCGCCAAAAAGCAGGGCGAGCTCCAGAACCGCGTCAACCTGCTCGACCGGCGGCGCGTCGATCCCGACTTGGCCGAAGAATATGTGCGCGAAAAACTGGGTGCCTATCACCCCGACGAGGTGATCATCCCGCTGGAGCCTGCGGCGGAATAAGCCTCCTGTCGTCATTGCGATCCCGAACCCGATCCGGGGGAAGCATCCAGAGCCCGCGCAAACCGCCCTGGATTGCTTCGCTGCGCTCGCAATGACGGTTTATGACGCGGTGCACTGCATTCGTAACCGCACCATCCTTGCCGCTAGGCAGACGTTGCCAACTCCGCTTTGCCTCTCCTATAGGGAGCCTTGCCGTAACGGCTAAATGCAAAGGAAACCTCCCTTGGCCAAAGCACCTGCGCGCAAACCTGCCGCGCCGAAAAAGACTGCTTCCACCCCGTCGCCCGCGACCAATCGCGAAGGCCCGCGCGATCCCGTTCCCTATGACGCGACGCCCGAGGAACTGGAGAAATTCTATCGCGAGATGCTGCTCATCCGGCGCTTCGAGGAAAAGGCAGGACAGCTTTACGGGCTCGGTCTCATCGGCGGTTTCTGCCACCTCTATATTGGCCAGGAAGCCGTTGCGGTCGGCCTGCAGTCGGCGCTCGATGGCGACAAAGACAGCGTCATCACCGGCTACCGCGACCATGGCCATATGCTCGCTTATGGCATCGACCCCAAGGTCATCATGGCCGAACTCACCGGCCGCGCCGCGGGTATCTCGCGCGGCAAGGGCGGGTCGATGCATATGTTCAGCGTCGAGCATAAATTCTACGGCGGCCACGGCATCGTCGGCGCGCAGGTGTCGCTCGGCACCGGCCTTGCCTTTGCGCACAAATACCGTGACGACGGCGGGGTCGCGATGTCCTATTTCGGCGACGGCGCGTCGAACCAGGGGCAGGTCTATGAAAGCTTCAACATGGCCGAGCTGTGGAAGCTACCGATCATCTTCGTGATCGAGAACAACCAATATGCGATGGGAACCTCGGTCAACCGCTCGTCGGCCGAGGACCAGCTCTATCGCCGCGGCGAAAGCTTCCGCATCCCCGGCATGCAGGTCGACGGCATGGATGTGCTCGCAGTGCGCGGCGCCGCCGAAGCCGCGCTCGAATGGGTGCGCGCGGGCAAGGGGCCGGTGCTGATGGAACTCAAAACCTATCGCTACCGCGGCCATTCGATGTCCGACCCCGCCAAATATCGCAGCCGCGAGGAAGTGCAGGCGGTGCGCGACAAGTCGGACGCGATCGAACATCTCAAGAAACTGATGACCGACGCCGGGATCGGCGAGGACAAGATCAAGGATATCGACAAGGAAATCCGCGCGATCGTGGCGGAATCGGCCGACTTCGCCGAAAGCGCACCCGAACCCGAACTTCACGACCTGTATACCGACGTGCTGGTGGAGCAATATTGAGATGGCCATCGAATTGAAGATGCCGGCGCTGTCGCCGACGATGGAAGAAGGCACGCTCGCCAAGTGGCTCGTCAAGGAAGGCGACACGGTCAAGTCGGGTGACATTCTGGCCGAGATCGAAACCGACAAGGCGACGATGGAATTTGAAGCGATCGACGAAGGCACGATCGGCCAGATCCTGATTGCCGAGGGCACCGACAATGTGAAGGTCGGCACCGTGATCGCGACGATCACGGGCGAGGGCGAAGAAGCCTCCGCCCCGACGCCCGCGCCCGCGCCCGCGCCCGCTGTCGAAGCGCCGAAGGCCGATGCACCCGAAGAAAAAGAGGCGCCCAAGAAAGCCGAAAGCGGCACCGAACAACTTGTCGTCAAGGCGAAAGCCGCGGTGGCCGATCCCGCGATCCCCGCGGGCACCGCCATGGTCCGCCTGACCGTCCGCGAAGCGCTGCGCGACGCGATGGCCGAGGAAATGCGCGCCGACGACCGCGTGTTCGTGATGGGCGAGGAAGTCGCCGAATATCAGGGTGCGTATAAGGTCACCCAGGGGCTGCTCGACGAATTCGGCGCGCGCCGCGTCATCGACACGCCGATCACCGAATATGGCTTTGCCGGGCTGGGCGCGGGCGCGGCGATGGGCGGGCTGAAGCCGGTGATCGAGTTCATGACCTTCAACTTCGCGATGCAGGCGATCGACCACATCATCAATTCGGCGGCGAAGACCAACTATATGTCGGGCGGCCAGATGCGCTGTCCGATCGTGTTCCGCGGCCCGAACGGCGCCGCGTCGCGCGTGGGGGCGCAGCACAGCCAGAATTTCGCGCCCTGGTACGCCAGCGTCCCCGGCCTGATCGTGATTTCGCCCTATGACGCCGCCGATGCCAAGGGGCTGCTGAAGGCCGCGATCCGTAGCGAGGATCCCGTCGTCTTCCTCGAAAACGAGCTGCTCTACGGCCGCAGCTTCGACGTTCCCGACCTGCCCGACCATGTCCTGCCGATCGGTCAGGCGCGGATCATGCGACCGGGCAAAGACGTGACCGTTGTCAGCTATTCGATCGGCGTCGGGCTCGCGCTCGAAGCTGCCGAGCAGCTGGCGGGCGAAGGGATCGACGCCGAGGTCATCGACCTGCGCACCTTGCGCCCGCTCGACACCGCGACCGTGCTCGCGAGCCTCAAAAAGACCAACCATCTCGTCGTCGTCGAAGAAGGCTGGCCGACCTGTTCGATCGCCAGCGAACTTGCGATGGTCGCGATGGAGCAAGGCTTTGACGATCTCGACGCGCCGGTGATGCGCGTGTGTAACGAGGACGTACCGCTGCCCTATGCCGCGAACCTGGAGAAGGCGGCGCTGGTTGATGTGCCGCGGGTGGTGAAAGCCGTGAAGGCGGTTCGCAATCGCGCTTGATCTCCCTCGTCATTGCGAGGAGCGAAGTGACGAAGCAATCCAGAGTAGCGTAAACCCGCGCTGGATTGCGTCGCTTCGCTCGCAATGACGACGCTCCGGTGATAGCGCGCCGACGATGGATGACGCCGAACCAGAAATTCCATTGTACCCCGACATCCGCGACCCGCGCGTCATGGTCGCGGTGCCGCGCGAACGGCGTGCGGCGATGGCGGCGCTTTGGGCCTTCGCGGAGCGCCTGACCAATCTGCTTGTCGACGCGCGCGAACCGCTGATCGGCCAGATCAAGCTCGCTTGGTGGCGCGACATGGCGGCGATGCTGGCGCGCGATCCCGACAGCTTGCCCAAGGGCGAACCGTTGCTCGCGGCGCTCACCGCGACATGGGCCAGGCAGGGCGGGCTCGATACGCTCGTCGATGCGGTCGAGGCGATGCTGCTCGCCGAAGACGGTGCTGACCGCCGCACCGCCGCCACAGATTTCGGCGCGCGTCTTTTTGCGCTGTCGGGCGGCGATGCCGATGGCGGTCGGCGGTGGGGTTTGCTGTGGGGCGCCAGCGTTCAGGCCGGGGCGCCGGAAGCGCGCGAGTTGCTCGCCGCCGCGCGCGATTGTGCGCCGCCGCCGCGTAGCATTTTTGCAGCAAACCGCGCGCTGCTGATGCTCGACCGCTGGGCCGGCGCCATTGCCGGAAAAGACGGCGAACGGCGCTGGCGAAGCGAGGGATTGCTGCTGCTGCGGATCGGGCTGATGGGTCGCTGACGACAAAAAATGTCGCGGGGGTGGAAAAGCGCCGCCCGAACATCTATCTTGCCCGGTACAAAATAGGGTCGCAGGGGACAGTTTATGTTCAACGGGCTGATCGCCTATCTCGATTCGATCAAGGCGCGCGACCCTGCGCCGCGGTCGCGTTGGGAAATTCTACTCTACCCCGGGCTCGTCGCGGTGGGCATGCACCGCATCGCGCACTGGCTGTTCGAGGCGCGGCTGTTTTTTCTCGCGCGCTTCGTCAATCACCTGTCGCGCTGGATGACCGCGATCGACATTCATCCGGGCGCCAAGATTGGCCGCCACCTGTTCATCGACCATGGCTTTACCGTCATCGGGGAAACCGCCGAGATTGGCGACAATGTCACCATCTATCAGTGCGTGACGCTGGGCGGCACCGATCCCGCCAATGGCATTGCGGGCAAGCGCCATCCGACCTTGGCTGACGATGTCATCGTCGGGTCGGGGGCGCAGATCCTCGGCCCGATCACCGTCAACCCGCGCGCGCGCATCGGCGCCAATGCGGTGGTGACCAAGGACGTGCCCGAGGGTGCAGTGATGGTCGGCATACCCGCACGCTCGACCCTGGTCGACGCCGCCGAATATGCCCGCGAGTTCGTGCCTTACGGCACCTGCAACGAAACCTTCGACCCCGCGACGCAAAAGGTCGAGTTGCTGCAATGCCAGCTGGAGCAGATGCAGAAACAGCTCGCGGCGCTGATTGCCGAGCGCGAGGCGGTGACCGAAGAAGAGGCGCCGCGGCGCAAGGGGAGCCGGAAAAGCGCCTGATGGGAACGGTGACGCCCCTGCCGTTCGCAAACAGGGCCATCCCCCAGCAGACCGGTTTCGAACGCCCCGAACTGATGCGTATTCTGGATCTTTACGGCCGCATGGTCGCCGCGGGCCATTGGCGCGATTATGCGATGGATTTCCACCGCGACGCCGCGATTTTCTCGGCCTTTCGCCGCGCCGCCGAGCGTCCCGAATATCGCATCGAAAAACGCCCCGCCTTGCGGAGCAGGCAGGGCATGTGGGCCTTGGTCTCCGAAGCCGGGGCGATTTTGAAGCGCGGGGACGAGCTCGCCAATGTGCTCGCCCCCGTCGAACGCAAGCTTATGAAGCTGGTTGGGGACTGACCACCCGCGTCGTCGCCGGCAGCTGGTTCGCCAGATTGTCGGGCAGCATCCCCACCACGACCGCTCGCGCATTCTGCCAGAAAGCCGAGAGCAGCAGCAGTGCCGAACCGATCACGAAGGCGGTGAGCGCCACGTTCAGCTCGACCGCGCCGAATTCACGGAACAGCTGGGTCAGCGCGAACAGCACATAGGCGAGGGCGGACACGAGCAAGGCGCGGCGGTCGATCGCCAGCGCGATCAGCCCGAACAGCACATAGATGGCGACGACCATCACCGCGGCGCCGCTGCCGATATTATTGCCCTCGGTCACGCCGAGCAGGTGGAAGATTGGGTGCGCGATCATCGGCGCGGCGAGCAGGTGGAGCCAGAAGGCGACGTCGCTGCGCCGCGTCTGGCGCACCCGGTCGCTGCGGTCCCACCACATCGCCAGCGCGAACACCCCGATGCCGGCGGTGAGCACCAGCGACATCACCAGCGCGTCGGGGCGTTCGGGCATGCCGGTGATCGACAGCACCAGCGCCACGGCCGTCGCGGCGAGCGCTGCGGTACCGGCTGCTACCGTAATCGGCACCATGAACCGCTTCCAATGCGCCCAGGTCGCCGCTGCGGTCACGAGCGCCATCGATCCGAACAGGATGGCGCCGAGCGTGTCGCCAAGATGGTTGCCGAAAATCGCTTCGCCATGTTCGAACAGAAAGCCGACCATCGTCGCAAAGATGCCGCCGGAAAAGGCGAGGACCAGCACGATGCTGGGCAGCGCCATGCGGCGCTTGCGGGTGAAATATTCGGCCAGGAACCACGCTGATCCGGCAACGAAGGCGCCGCCGAGCGCAGGATGAATCGATGCGCCGATCCAGCCGACCGCCATCAGCAGGATCACCGCCGCGATGCTGACGAAAATATCGTTGAAACCGGTGATCAGGCGGAAGGATTCCTCATCCGCCGCGGGGGCCGAACGCGCCGACGCGATATGCGACCGGAAAGCCGCAGCGGCCTCCGGCGTCAAAACTTTCGCATCGACCGCAGCTTGCAGGTCGCTTTCACTATACATCGGGGTCGTCCTTGTTAGACCGATCCCCTTGCCCCGCCGATGCTATGTCATGCGCGTGTTGCTGTGTCAATACAGTGCAGCAGACTGTGCGTCGTCACCCCGGCGAAGGCCGGGCTCTCACCGCCGCAGAAATATGAAGCGGCGAGATCCCGGCCTACGCTGGGGTGACGAAAAATGTACCATCACCCCAGCGCCATCAACGCCTTCATCACGTTCATCGACTGCTCGCTGCCCGACTGCGGGACGATCTCGCCCGTCCGGTCGATGATCTTGTCCCACGCCGCGGCGACGCCTTCGGGGGTCCGCTCGCCTTCGGGCAGCGCGACGCCGGGAGTCATGGTGACATAGGCGGCGTGATAGGCACCCGCGCCCGCGCCGACGATCATGTTGGTCGGGCCGTCCTCGCTGACCAGGTAGAGCGCCGCCGGCACGACATTCTCGGGGGTGAATTTTTCGAACAGTTCGGCGGGGAAGATGTCCTCGGTCATCCGCGTCCCGGCGACCGGCGCGATCGTGTTGCAGCGGATGTTGTACTTCGCGCCTTCGAGGTGGAGCGTCTTGGTGAGCCCTGCGAGGCCCAGCTTCGCCGCGCCATAATTGGCCTGGCCGAAATTCCCGTACAGGCCGGTCGAGGAGGCGGTCATCAGGATGCGGCCATAGGCCTGTTCGCGCATCAGGTCCCAGCACGCCTTGGTGACATTGGCGCTGCCGCTGACATGCACCTTCAGCACCAGGTCGAAATCGGCGGGCTCCATCTTGGCAAAGCTCTTGTCGCGCAGGATCCCGGCGTTGTTGATCAGGACGTGGACGCCGCCCCATTTTTCCTTCGCCTTGGCGACCATTTCGACCATCTGCTCATATTCCGTGACGCTGCCGCCGTTCGACATCGCGGTGCCGCCCGCCGCACGGATTTCCTCGACGACCTGCAACGCGGCGTCCGAGTGGCCGGTGCCGTCGCGCGATCCGCCCAGGTCGTTGACGACGACCTTGGCGCCGCGCCGCGCGAGTTCGAGCGCATAGGCGCGGCCGAGGCCGCCGCCAGCGCCGGTAACGATAGCAACGCGCCCGTCAAATTTGATCGTCATGATGGTCTCCCGGATGGGGCTGCCTCAGAAAAGGTTGCCCGAAAAAACTGACACGTCCTTAGCCGTTCACGCTTGGCAGGCAAGGGGGACAAAAAATGATGTTTGAAACATAAATGTCATTCAAATGACGTGCATCTGTCACGTAAGCGTCATAGCAGCGCCATCAGTTTGTCACCTTCTCCAACGGAGCAAATCCCGAATGCGCCACGCTCTGACCGCCACCCTGTTGGCGACGTCGATGTTTTGCCTGCCTACCGCCGCGCGGGCGCAGGCGATGACGGCTGAGGAAGCGGCGCAGCTGCGCGCCGAACTGGCGGCGCTGAAGGCACAGGTGCAGATGCTGGAAACGCGGCTTGACGCGGCCACCGCAGCGCCGACGCCCGCCCCGGCGCCGACACCCATCCCGCCGTCGGTCACCGCCAAACCTGCGACCGAGATCAGTTGGAAGGGCGCGCCCGAAATCAAGACCGCCGATGGCTGGAGCTTCAAGCCGCGCGGCCGCGTCCAGCTCGATCTCGCCGGGGTCGATACCCCCGCCGGGGTGACCGGGATGCGCGGCGGTACCGCGACCGAGTTTCGCCGCGTCTATCTCGGCGTCGATGGCAAGATCCCGGGCGGTTTTGCCTACCGCGTCGAAGCCGACATCGCGAATGGCGAGGTCGAGCTGACCGACGTCTATATGAGCTATGGTACTGGCCCGCTGACGGTGACCGCAGGGCAGGTCAAACCCTTCTGGGGGCTCGACGACATGACGAGCGACCTGTTCACCAGCTTCATGGAACGCGCCGCTTTCGTCCAGGCGTTCGGGTTCGAGCGCCGCGTCGGCCTGTCGGCGCAATATAAGGGCAAGGCGCTGTTGTTGCAGGGCGGGGTGTTCGGCGACAATGCCGCCGACCTGACCGACAGCAACCATAGCCTGAGCATCGACGGGCGCGCCGTGTTCATGCCAAAACTCGGCGACACCCAGCTTCATCTCGCGGCGTCGGGTCATTGGCGCGATCCGAACGACCCCGCCGCGACCGTCCGCTATCGCGCGCGACCGTTTGTCCACACCACCGACGTCCGCCTCGTCGACACCGGGCTGCTCGACGTGGCGAGCGAGCGCGGGCTGGGGCTGGAAGGCGCCGTGATCGCGGGACCATTCCACGCCGCGGGCGAAGCCTATTGGCAGACGCTGAAGCGCCGCGGCGCCGCCGACCCGACCTTTTTCGGCGGCTATGCCGAGGTCGGCATGGTGCTGACGCCGGGGGACGCGCGCGGGTATAAGGACGGTGCATTCGATCGGCTGAAGCCGTCGAAGCCGATCACCGCGGGCGGCATCGGCGCGATCGAGATCAACGCGCGCTACGACCATCTCGACCTCAACGACGGCACGATCGTCGGCGGTCGGCAACAGGCAGCGCTGCTCGGGATCGTCTGGGCCCCGATCGACTATATCCGCATCACGGCCAATTACGGCAAGCTGTGGATCGACGACGCCCGCGTCGCGACGGCGACGGGGGATCGGGATTACACGGCGGATACGTTCGGGCTGCGGACGCAGATTGATTTCTGATCCGCAAAGCGGCTTTGGGGTGGTGGACCCAAACTCCTCTCCCCTTGAGGGAGAGGATGGCGCAGCTTGCTCCGTCAGGAGCTAGCGAAGCTTGGTGAGCGGATGGGACGCGCGCAGGCGTAGACCCCCTCTCAACTCCGGCTAGGCAGCAAGCCGCCAAGCCTTCGTATCTCTCCCTCAAGGGGAGGGAGGAAGAATGGGTTATGGCCGCTATCGGTCGTAACCGGATCTAACTGCTCTTTCCCGAATCCAGCGCATAGCCCGCCGACCGCACCGTGCGGATAATATCGCTCGTCCCCGGCAGGTTGATCGCCTTGCGCAGTCGCCGGATATGTACGTCAACCGTGCGCAGTTCGATGTCGCTGTCCTGGCCCCACACGCTGTCGAGCAACTGGCCGCGCGAGAATACCCGGCCCGGATGCTCCATGAAATGGCGCAGCAGGCGGAATTCGGTCGGCCCCATATTCACCGTCTGGCCGCCCCGGATCACCTTGTGCGCGACCGAATCGAGCTCGATGTCGGCATAGGTCAGCAGCTCGCCGGCGAGCGCGGGGCGCAGACGGCGGAGCACCGCCGACACGCGCGCGACCAGTTCGCGCGGGCTGAACGGTTTGGTGACATAATCGTCGGCGCCGGTTTCCAGCCCGCGGATGCGGTCCTCTTCCTCGCCGCGCGCGGTCAGCATAATGATCGGCACGTTCGCCGATTTCGGATTGCGGCGCAGGCGGCGGCAGACTTCGATGCCGGGCAGGCTCTCGATCATCCAGTCGAGCAGCACGATGTCGGGGACGCGCTCCTCGACCAGCACCAGCGCCTGTTCGCCGTCGGGCGTTTGCCGGACTGAAAAACCCTCGCGTGCGAAATGCCAGACGATGAGTTCGGCAATCGCCTCGTCATCCTCGATCAGCAGCAGGTCGGGTTGCGGCATCAGCCTTGCTCCTGCTCCGCGGCGCCGTCTTCGGGTTGCTCCCCGCGCTCGCGTTCCTCCATATGTTCGCCGGTCACGACATAATAGACCATCTCGGCGATGTTGGTCGCATGGTCGCCCATCCGCTCCAGATTCTTGGCGACGAACAGCAGGTGCGCGCTCTCCGAAATAAATTTCGGATTTTCCATCATGAAGGTGACGAGGGTGCGGAAGATGCTGTTGTAGAAATCGTCGACATTCTTGTCGCGAACGGTGACGCGCACCGCGAGTTCGGCGTCGCGCGCCGCGAAGCTGTCGAGCGCATCGTGGATCAGTTCGGCGACGATCGACGACATCGACATCAACAGCGGGATCGCCTCGATCGACCGCGTCTGATCCATCAGCGCGACGCGCTTGGCGATGTTCTTGGCATAATCGCCGATGCGTTCGACGACCGAGACGATCTTCAGCGCCGCGATCATTTCGCGCAGATCGTCGGCCATCGGCGCACGCAGCGCGATCGTCTGCACCGCCAGCTGCTCGACTTCGGCTTCCAGCGCATCGATCTTCTTGTCGTCACGTACGACTTGCGCCGCCAGGTCGAGGTCGCCCTTGTGGAGCGCGGTCATCGCCTGGAGCAGCGCCTGTTCGGCGCGGCCGCCCATCTCGCTGATCAGCCCGCGCAGGCGGTTGAGGTCCTCGTCGAAAGCCTTGACCGTGTGGTCATTCACAACTGCCATCGTCTTGTCCTTTCGCGGCTACGGATCAACCGTAGCGGCCGGTGATATAGTCTTTGGTGCGTTCCTGCTTCGGGTTGGTGAAGATGTCGGTGGTCTTGCCATATTCGACCAGCGTCCCGAGGTGGAAAAAGGCGGTGCGCTGCGACACGCGGGCCGCCTGCTGCATGTTATGCGTGACGATCACGATCGCATATTTGCCGCGCAGTTCGTGGATCAGTTCCTCGATCTTGGCGGTCGCGATCGGGTCGAGCGCCGAGCAGGGCTCGTCCATCAAAATGACTTCGGGATCGACTGCGATCGCGCGCGCGATGCACAGGCGCTGCTGCTGACCGCCCGACAGCGCGGTGCCGCTTTCGAGCAGGCGGTCCTTGACCTCGTCCCACAGCCCGGCGCGGACCAGCGCGCGCTCGACGATCACATCGAGGTCGGCCTTCGACGGCGCCAGCCCGTGGATGCGCGGGCCGTAGCCGACATTGTCGTAAATCGACTTGGGGAAGGGGTTCGGTTTCTGGAACACCATGCCGACGCGGGCGCGCAGCTGCACGACGTCCATCGACGGCGCGTAGATGTCCTCGCCGTCCAGCTCGATCCGGCCCGTCACCTTCGCGCTCGCGACGGTGTCGTTCATGCGGTTGAGCGAGCGCAGGAAGGTGGACTTGCCGCAGCCCGACGGGCCGATGAAGGCGGTAACCAGGTCGGTGCCGACGTCGATCGACACATTGTTGATCGCCTGCTTCTCGCCATAGAAAACGTCGACGCCCTGCGCCCGCATCTTGGGATCGGCGATGATAAGATCGTCTTGGGTCATTCAGGTCACCAGCGTTTTTCGAATTTGTTGCGAAGGTAGATCGCAAAGGCGTTCATCGACAGCAGGACAATCAGCAGCACGATGATCGCGGCGGAGGTTTTCTCGACAAAGCCCCGGTCGACTTCGTCCGACCAGAGGAAGATCTGCATCGGCAGCACCGTCGACGGCGAACAGATGCCGCCCGGCACGTCGCCGATAAAGGCGCGCATGCCGATCAGCAGCAGCGGCGCGGTTTCGCCCAGCGCGCGCGCCATGCCGATGATCGTGCCGGTCAAAATGCCGGGGAGGGCGAGGGGGAGCACATGGTGGAACACCACCTGCACCGGGCTGGCGCCGACCCCCAGCGCCGCGTCGCGGATCGAGGGCGGCACCGACTTGATCGCGTTGCGGCTGGCGATCACGATCACCGGCATCGTCATCAGCGCCAAGGTCAGCCCGCCGACCAGCGGGCTCGCCTGGCAGATGCCGAACCAGTTGATGAACACCGCCAGCGCGAGCAGGCCGAAGATGATCGAGGGCACCGCGGCGAGGTTGTTGATCGACACCTCGATCAGGTCGGTCCAGCGGTTCTTCGCCGCATATTCCTCCAGATACAGCGCCGCGAGCACCCCGGTCGGAAAGGCGATCAGGAAGGCGATGAAGATCGTCAGCACCGATCCCTTGAGCGCGCCCCAGATCCCCGCCACCGCAGGGTCGGTCGCATCGGCGTTCTTGAAGAACGGCCAGTGGATGCCGGTCGACAGCTTCCCCTCGCGCTCCAGCGCGTCGACCCGCGCCCCGAGTTCGCCGCGGCTGCCCTCCTTCGCCATCATGTCGACGGCGCTGTCGGCGGGCAGTTCGAACACCGTCTTGCCTTTGAGCAGTTCGGGATCGTCCTTGATCGCGCTGCGCACCTCTTTCCACGCATTTTCGCTGATCAGTTCGGCCCCGTCATCGCCCAGCGCCTCTTCCGCCGCAAAAGCGACGATGTCGGCCAGCCCGGCGCTCGCGATCACCTGGTCGGCGTCGGCATCGTTCAGCCGCGCGGGGTCGATCGCCAGCGGCGTCGACTGGAAATCGATCGGCACCGCGACATTGGTATAGGTGAAGCCGCGCGCGCCGTTGCCGACCATCACGAACAGCAGGAACGCCAGGAACGCGCCCGACAGCAGCACCGCGCCCAGCCCGATCAGCCGGAACCGGCGTTCGGCGGCATAGCGGCCCGCGATGCGCTTCTGCATCGCGGCGCTTTTCCAGTCGGTGGGGGTGGTGTCCCTATTCATAAGCTTCGCGATACTTTTTCACGATCCGCAGTGCGGCGATGTTGAGCAGCAGGGTGACGATGAACAGCACCAGCCCCAGCGCAAAGGCGGCGAGCGTCTTGGCGCTGTCGAATTCCTGGTCGCCGGTCAGCAGTTTGACGATCTGCGCCGTCACCGTGGTGACGCTGGCAAAGGGGTTGGCGGTCAGGTTCGCCGACAGGCCGGCGGCCATCACGACGATCATCGTCTCGCCGATCGCGCGGCTGACCGCGAGCAGGATGCCGCCCATCACGCCGGGCAGCGCGGCGGGGATCAGCACCTGGCGGATCGTCTCGTTCGGCGTCGCGCCCAGCGCCAGCGACCCGTCGCGCATCGCCTGCGGCACCGCGTTGATGCTGTCGTCGGCCATCGACGACACGAACGGGATAATCATCACCCCCATCACGATCCCTGCGGCCAGCGCGCTTTCGGTCGATGCGTTGGGAATGCCCAGCATCACCGCAAATTCGCGCAGCGCCGGGGCGACGGTCAGCGCCGCGAAATAGCCGTAGACGACGGTCGGCACCCCCGCGAGGATTTCCAGGCACGGCTTCACCCACTGGCGCACCCGCGGCGCGGCATATTGGGTCAGGTACACCGCGGTCATCATCCCAATCGGGATCGCGACGATCATCGCGATGATCGCACCGATCAGCACCGTGCCCCAGAACAGCGGGATGCCGCCAAAGGTGTCGGGCTGCGCAGCCCCGCTCTGCGGCGCCCAGGTCGTCCCGAACAGCAGTTCGAGCGGCGACACCAGCTGGAAAAAGCGGATCGATTCAAAGAGCAGCGACAGCACGATCCCGAACGTCGTCAAAATCGCGACGAGCGAGGCGAGCAACAGCACCGCCATCACGATCCGCTCGACCCGCGTTCGCGCCCGGAAATCGGGTTTGATGCGCGTGAAGGCGTACAGCCCGCCCGCCAGCGCCAGCGCCAGCATCGCGGCAATCCCGATCCACGCATATTTATGCGCCGCGTCGGCATAGGGCTGGACCAGCGGCGCGGCGGCGGGCAGCCGCACCGCATCCTGCTTGCCCTGCGCGACGCTGCGCGCATCGGACAGGATCGCGCCGCGCTCGAACCCGAATTCGGGCAAATTCTCGGCCGCCTCGCTGGTCAGCACCTCGTTGGTGATCAGCCCCGGCGACACCGACGACCACACCGCCAGGAACAGCGCCGCGGGCGCGAACAGCCACAGCGCGACGTACCAGCCATGATATTGCGGCCGCGAATGCAGCTTGGTCCCCGATCGCCCCGCGAGCAGGTTCGACCGCTGCCGCCCGGCAATCCAGCCGATCAGCGCGAGGCCCGCGATGAGCAATAACAGGGCGGCGGCGTTAAAGGTCACTTGGTCCTCATCCGGCTAAAACCTTCGTCATTGCGAGCGAAGCGAAGCAATCCAGGGCGGTTTACGCATACTCTGGATTGCCGCGTCGCTACGCTCCTCGCAATGACGACCAAGAAAAACCGGTGACCGGCGCAGGCCGAAACCCGCCCCGGTCACCAGCGGGGGGAAACTCAGTCCAGCTCGGCGCCGTTCAGCGCGGTCATGCCGGTGCCGTTCGCCTGCGCCGTTGCCGCGACCGCGGCGGGCGACACGATCAGCCCCTTGGCATTCAGGTAACCGCCTTCGCCCGCGCCCTTCAGGAACTCGGCGACATATTCTGCCAGTCCCGGAACGACGCCGACATGCGCCTTTTTGATATAGATATACAGCGGGCGCGAACCCGGATAGCTGCCGTCGGCGATTGCCGCATAGCTCGGCGCGACGCCCTGTACCGGCACGCCCTTGATCTTGCCCTTGTTGGCATCAAGATAGCTGAAACCGAAAATGCCCAGGCTGGTCGGGTTCTTGTCGAGCTTCGAGATGATCAGGTTATCATTCTCGCCCTGCTCGACATAATAGGGCGAACCGCGCAGCGTCGTGCAGGTCGCCTCATGCTTGTCCTTGTCGCTGTCCTTCAACGCCTTCATTTGCGGATTGGCGTCGCAGCCCTTGGCCAGGATCAGCTCCTTGAACGCGTCGTATGTGCCGCTGGTCGACGGCGGGCCGAATACCGAAATCGCGACGGCGGGCAGCGCCGGGTTGACGTCTTTCCACGTCTTCGCGGTGTTGGGCTTGCCATAGGGGTTTGCGGCCAGCGCCTTGTACACATCTTCTTCGGTCAGCTGAAAGCCGGGGCCGCGCGTCGCTTCGCCCAGCGCGATGCCGTCGATGCCGATCTGGACTTCGACGATGTCGTTCACGCCATTGGCGACGCAGGTGTCGAATTCCTTCTTCTTCATCCGGCGCGATGCGTTGGCGATGTCGGGGGTGTCGCCGCCGACGCCCGAGCAGAAGCGTTCAAAGCCGCCGCCGGTGCCGGTGCTGTCGATCTTCGGTGTCTTGTTGCCCGTCGCTTCGGCGAACTTCTCACCCACCGCGGTGGCAAAGGGATAGACCGTCGACGAACCGACCGCGCTGATATAATCGCGCGCGCCGCCACCCGACGAAGCCTGATCCTGACAGGCGGAAAGCGCCAGCGCGCACACGGCGGCGCCAACGACGCCAAGGGTGCGGGGCGCGAATTTCTGAGCCATGGAAAATCCTGTTGATGGGGGTCGTTACCGAACCAAGCCACCACCCCCGCGGCGACTCGCTGAGCGCCATTTGGGGGTTTTGTGTGACGTGTTTGTGACAGGATGTGTCATGGAAGTGTCATGGAGGCCTGTGCTTCGGTTGCCGTCAAGTCAGTGCTATTCGCACCGAATTGCAGACCGCCTGTGCAAGCTTGGGAGGAACGGCGTTGCCCACCTGCGAATAGCGAGAACTTTGTCGACCGACGAAATGAAAGAAATCTGGAAAAGACTGGATTCGAGCCGACTCAGCCACGGTTAGCCTTCTCACACCTTCAAGGGTGCCTTTCCTAGGCGCTGCACCTGACAGCAGTTGCGCGTGATACTCCCCTACCAAATTATGACGATCCAATATGTGGGTTCGGTTTCCCCCCGCGCTGGCGGGGATCGTGTGCGCGAGGCCGTCATTTTCCAGAGGCCGCCCTTTCCCGTTGAAAAGCATACCGGCGAAAGGTGATTTTCGTAATACAGGGTTTTTACAGTAAACAACTCGTGCGGTATTCGGAATATCGTCTGGTGCCTGTTCAAGAACATTACTAACACTTACAAACGGGCTGTCTTCGGTGCCTTCATGGGTGCTTTCTGGAAACGAGAATGCTCTGTCTTGATCTTGGCGAATGCCAACCAAAAATAAGCGTTTTCTACGCTGCGCTACGCCGTAATTTGCCGCGTTCAAAACTTTGCTGAATACTACGTAACCCAAAGACCGAAGTGCCACAATCTGATCGGATAGATAGGTGTCAAATCGAGCGGCCGTGAGGCCCGCCACGTTTTCCATTAGGAAAGCGCGAGGCTTCGCTTCGGCGACGGCGCGAACAAATTCAGGCACCATATCGCGAACATCAAACGACCCGAGGCGCTTGCCACTGACTGAAAACGGCTGGCATGGAGGGCCGCCAGCAACGAGGTCAAAGCCTCGAAAGCGTTTGAAATCGATCCCTCGCACATCATCAACAAGGTGGGTGGTTTCAGGAAAATTATGTTTGTGAGTAGCCATTGCTACTGCGTCATATTCGACAGCGGCTTCGACTGACCAACCCGCTTCTTTCAAGCCTAACGATAGGCCGCCGGCCCCGGCGAACACATCTATAGCTTTTAAGGTCACGTTCGAATCGCCTTTTGCGCCAAAGAACATTTCATGAACTTATAGCTCCTTTACGATCTGCGCCCAAGCCCATTTGTGAGGAATGTCTGCGTTTTGGTCCGCTAAGGCCGTACCGACATCTTCGAGAAATCTGCGCCGTCCGCTTTCTCCGATAATCGTCAAAACCGTCTTCGAGAACCCTTCAAATGGCTCGACGTAGATGTTTAGCCCAGAAGAAAACTGAGAGTCACAAACTGCTTCCAATTCGGACTCATTAAAGCCGCGATCAAGTATCGATGCTGCCCGAATAACGAACATCAATTCAGTCACGTTGGCCACCCTCGCCTTATCAATCGAGGCCATCAACTCGGAACTCGACAGAGGCCGATCTTTCACTTCTGCGGCAACGCTGGCTTCCTGAGTGTTGTAAGCTACGTCGCCTGATTTATGACTGGCGGTGTCGGCAGCATTGATATGTCCCGATGTGACGTCGGTTATCTTCAAACCGGCACTGGCAAGGGAGTTGAACAGCGCCGCAACGATTGCCTGTAGTCGAGTGCCGCCTGACTTGGAGTTCAAATACTGCGCAATGGCCTCAACGCACTTCGCTCTGCTGATGCGATTCGGAAGTGGGTATCGCACATCTTTGTCGGCGATCCACCGGCGAAGGCCGAGCATCACCTCGACGAGATTTGCAAAAGCTTTCGCCGTTTCTTCGGCTGCATTCAAATATTCGAGAACCGCTAGCGTGTTATCAAACTCGGCAGGGCGTTTCCTTGATGCTCGTTGACTTTGATCAAAGCGTGGGATGCGATAGGGGTTGCTCACATATGGGTCGCCGGAATGTGCGAACGGTTCATTTGCGGCCTGATTCCAGACAACAAATGTTTGCTTCGCAAACTCTCTCGCATCCCAAGACCTTGCGTCGCCTAAGCCTTTCTGCATGGCTTGAGCATCGAGGCTTATATCAGCTGCTTTGCCAGTCGCCTGAATGATTATCGCCTTTTTATAACCGGTCTCCTGCCCCTCGAAGACTTTGTCGATCAGCCTCGAGAATGGAGTATCGGAAGCGGGACTGTCCTGATTGCAGGCAATCTGCCATGCTTCAGCAAGCGCTTGTAATCCTCGTTCCGCAAACGAACTCATTACGCCTCCCATGTTTGCCGAAAATATCTGCGGCGACTTTGCCAAGTCTCATATCTGATGACCGAAAGCTATCTCCAATGGCTGATCCTGAAACCGATATCTGAACTGAACCAAATGATCCTCATCACCGGCCACGTCATCCTGACCCCCGAGCATCGCGAGCGCATGATCGCGCTCGGCGCCGAGCATAGCGCGCGGTCGCGCTGCGAGGCGGGGTGTCTGGCGCACAACTGCCATGTCGATGTCGAAAACCCCGACCGCCTCGTCTTTGTCGAGGAGTGGGCGGATATGGCCGCGGTGCGCGCCCATTTCGCGGTCCTCGCGTCGGGCGCCTTCGTCGCCGAAATGCGCGCCCTCTCGCCGCAGCCGCCGGTGATGCGGATTTTCTCCGCCGAAGATGTGACGGCGCGGGTGGTGGGATAAGAGGGTCTCACGCAAGGCCTGTCCTGAGCGTGCCGACGGGGCGCAAAGAAGAAAGAATTTATCTCACACAAAGACACAAAGGCACAAAGACCGTATTTCCCGTTCGTGCTGAGCTTGTCGAAGCACCGTCCTTTTGCGGTGCCAAAGGAAAGAACGGCCCTTCGACAAGCTCAGGGCGAACGGGGGATGATTATCTTTGTGGCTTTGTGTCTTTGTGTGAGACCTCTTCCTTCCTCCCTCTTCGCGCCTTCGCGCCCCTTCGACACGGTCAGGACAGGCTTGGCGTGAGACCCCTTCTTCTACCGGTGGCACGAAGCGGGACCGCAGGTCACAGGCGAACGAGCCATGCGTCGCGTCCGCGGGTGACCAGAAAAGAAGTCGGGGAACGATGTCGGAAAATAACCGCTTTCCTACCCATTTTTCCTGTGCCAGCGTCATCGGCCATAGGGGTGGCGCCGGGCGGCGCCGCCGCGGAACGCGGATTTTCTCGCGCGCGAAGGGAGTGACAAGTTTGACAACTTCCGCGCCCCTCCGCCCGCCGTGCGGCGCTTTTGCGGCGGGTGCGGGACCATCGGCGGCGACGTGCGGCCGCGATCATTGCGGCGCGCGGGGCAGCGGGGGATTATGAGCGGGTTTGAATTCATCTTTTCGCTGTTCGGGCTGATCCTCGGCCTCGCGCTCGCCGAGGGGCTGGGCGGGCTCGCGCGCGCGCTGAAGGCGTCGCACCGCGTCCGCATCGGCTGGCCGACCGCGCTGCTCGGGCTGTTCGTGTCGTGCGACGTCGTCACCTTCTGGATGTACGGCTGGGCGGTGCGCGACCTGCTGCCGCTCAGCTGGCCGGTTCTATTCGGCGGCTTCGTCGTCACCGCGCTCTATTTCGTCGCCGCCTCGCTGGTGTTCCCCGACGATCCCGAAGACTGGGACGACCTCAACGCCCATTTCGACAAGCACCGGCGCCAGGTGATCGGCGGGGTGTTCCTGTGCAATGTCGCGTTGCTGGGCACCGTCGCCTGGCTCGATGGCATGCCCGCCCCGACCAGCCTGCGCACCTTCGTCATCGCGTACAGCTTCTTCCCCGTCGCGCTGCTGGCGATCGCGGCGAGGGACCGCCGCGTCGTCATCGCCTGCCTGATCTGGCTGATCGCGCTCTACCCGCTGTCGGCGGTGTGGCGATGAGTTATTGAACGGCGGTAGTCTTCGCGACGACGCGCCATCCGGCGGCGGTGCGATAGAGCAGCAGCTGGTCGATATAGCGGTCGCCGCCGAAGTTGAGTTCATAGGTCACCGCGGTCATCGAGGGTGTCGCGTCGCGGCGGTCGAGGACGCGGCCGGTTGCCGCCGGATCGGGGCGCGATGCCCAGCCGGCCAGCACGTCGGCGAAGCGCTTGCAATCGACCGGGGCGTCGCTGTCGTCCGACAGGGTGCAGAACTGGCCGTCGGGCACGAAAAGCTTTTGCAGCTCTTCGACCCGCCCCGCTCGCAGCCCGCCGACATAGGCTTCGAGCGCCTGCTCGGGCGAGGATGGCGTGGCGGCGTGCGCGGGTACCGAGGCGACCAGCGCCGCAGCGAAGGGCAGGGCAAAACGCATTAGATCGACGATCATGACATCAAACTCCCACCGCACCGGCCGTCCGTCATCTAACCGCTCGCCGGCTATTTCGCCAGCAACGGCCTCAGATACTGCCCGGTAAAGCTCCGCGGTTCCTTCACCACCTGCTCGGGCGTCCCCGCGGCGACGATCTCGCCGCCCTTGACCCCGCCTTCGGGGCCGAGGTCGAGGATATAGTCGGCGGTCTTGATGACATCCAGGTTATGCTCGATCACGATCACGCTGTTGCCCTGTTCGACCAGCGCCTGGAGCACTTCGAGCAGCTTGCGGACATCCTCGAAATGCAGCCCGGTCGTCGGCTCGTCGAGGATATACAGCGTCTGCCCGGTCGAGCGCCGCGACAATTCCTTGGCCAGCTTCACCCGCTGCGCCTCGCCGCCCGACAGCGTCGTCGCCTGTTGCCCGACCTTGATATAGCCGAGGCCGACGCGAACGAGCATCGCCATCTTCTCGCGGATCGACGGCACCGCCTTGAAGAACTCAGTCGCATCCTCGACCGTCATGTCGAGCACATCGGCGATGCTGTGGCCCTTGAACTTCACCTCGAGCGTTTCGCGGTTGTAGCGTTTGCCGTGGCACGTCTCGCACGTCACATAGACGTCGGGCAGGAAGTGCATCTCGATCTTGATCAGCCCGTCGCCAGTGCACGTCTCGCACCGCCCGCCCTTGACATTGAAGCTGAAGCGCCCGGGCTTGTACCCGCGCGCCTGGCTTTCGGGCAGCCCGGCGAACCAGTCGCGGATGATCGTGAAGGCGCCCGTATAAGTCGCGGGGTTCGACCGCGGGGTGCGGCCGATCGGCGACTGGTCGATGTCGATCACCTTGTCGCAATGCTCCAGCCCTTTCAGGCTGTCGTGCGGCCCCGCGATCATCCGCGCGCCGTTGAGCACCCGCGCCGCGCTGGCATAGAGCGTGTCGATGATCAGGCTCGACTTGCCGCTGCCCGACAGGCCAGTGACGCAGGTGAAGGTGCCGAGCGGGATCTTCGCGGTGACATTGTTGAGGTTGTTGGCGCGCGCCCCCTTCAGCACCAGGTCAAAGCCATTGCCCTTGCGGCGGTGCTTGGGGATTTCGATGCGCTTGGTGCCGTTGAGATAGGCCGCGGTCAGGCTCTTCTCGCTCTTGAGCACCTCCTCCAGCGTCCCCTCCGCAACGATCTCGCCGCCATGCAGCCCCGCGCCCGGCCCCATATCGACGACATAATCGGCGTGGCGGATCGCATCCTCGTCATGCTCGACCACGATCACCGTGTTGCCAAGGTCGCGCAGGCGTTTCAGCGTGGCGAGCAGCCGGTCGTTGTCGCGCTGGTGGAGGCCGATGCTTGGTTCGTCGAGGACGTAGAGCACGCCGCTGAGACCCGAACCGATCTGCGACGCGAGGCGGATGCGCTGGCTCTCGCCGCCGCTCAATGTCCCGCTGGTGCGGTTGAGGTTGAGATAGTCGAGCCCGACATTGTTGAGGAAGCCGAGCCGCTCGTTGATTTCCTTGAGGATCGCGCGCGCGATCTGGCGCTGCGTGTCGTTCAGCTTGTCCTCGAGCGTCCCGAACCACGCGAGCGCGTCGGCGACGCTGCGCTGCGCCGACATGCTGATGTCCTCGCCCGCGATCTTCACCGCCAACGGTTCGGGGCGCAGCCGCGCGCCGTGGCACGTCTCGCACGGCTGCGGCGTCTGATATTTGCTCAGCTCCTCGCGCATCCACGCGCTTTCGGTCTGGAGCAGGCGGCGGTTGAGGTTGCCGATCACCCCCTCGAACGCCTTGTGCGTCGTATAGCTGCGGCGTCCGTCCTTGAAGGTCAGCTCGACCGGTTTGCCGCCGCTGCCATAGAGGATGATCAGCTGCACCTCGCCGGGCAGGTCCTGCCACGGCGTCGTCAGGTCGAAACCATAGGCTTTGCCGAGGCTTTCGAGCACCTGCATATAATAAGGCGAGGGCGGGTTCGATTTCGCCCACGGCACGATCGCACCCTTTTTCAGGCTCAGCGCATGGTTGGGGACGACGAGATCGGGGTCGAACTCCTGCCGCTCGCCGAGGCCATCGCACGCGGGACAGGCGCCCTGCGGCGCGTTGAAGCTGAACAGGCGCGGCTCGATCTCGGCGATGGTGAAGCCGCTCACCGGGCAGGCGAACTTCTCGCTGAAGATCAGCCGGTTTGCGGGGATGCCGGCGCCCTTCATCGCGCCGCCGGTGTCTTCCTCCTCGCGTCCCGGGACCGGACCGTCCGCCAGGTCGACATAGGCCAGCCCCTCGGCGAGTTTCAGCGCGGTCTCAAAACTGTCGGCGAGGCGCGTGCCGAGCCCTTCGCGCACCGCGATACGGTCGACGACAACCTCGATGTCATGCTTGTACTTCTTGTCGAGCGCCGGCGCCTCGCCGATCTCGTAAAATTCGCCGTCGATGCGGACGCGCGTGAAGCCGTCCTTCTGCCACTGCGCCAGCTCCTTCTTATACTCGCCCTTGCGTCCGCGGACGACAGGGGCGAGCAAATAAGCGCGGGTGCCCTCGGGCAATTGCATCACGCGGTCGACCATCTGGCTGACCGTCTGCGCCGAAATCGGTTCGCCCGTGGCGGGCGAATAAGGGATGCCGACGCGCGCCCACAGCAGGCGCATATAGTCGTAGATCTCGGTGACCGTCGCGACGGTCGAGCGCGGATTGCGCGACGTCGTCTTCTGCTCGATGCTGATCGCCGGCGACAGCCCGTCGATATGCTCGACATCGGGCTTTTGCATCATCTCGAGGAACTGGCGCGCGTAGGCCGAGAGCGATTCCACATAGCGCCGCTGCCCTTCGGCATAGATGGTATCGAACGCGAGCGACGATTTGCCGCTGCCCGACAGGCCCGTGATCACCACCAGCGCATCGCGCGGCAGGTCGACGTTGACGCCCTTCAGATTATGTTCGCGCGCACCGCGCACGGAAATGTGGGTCAGACTCATGGGAGGGGTATGTTCCAGATTTGTTCTTGTGGCGCAAGGGGGCGCGGTGCCTGACAGATAATATCTCGAAGCGCCGGTCACAATGGGGTCGCGCGCGCCCGTTCGCTAACGACGGGTTCGCGGCACCCGTCTGTGCCGAGAGATTTTCCACGAACTTCCCGGTGCGTTCGACCAGCGCTCATCGCTGCTGTTGACCGTTGCTGCGACCCATCCGACAATCGCTTTCGATGCCATCCGGCGCGGCTTGACGCCGCACGGACCGGACGCCGGCGAATAAAATCCTGAGACCCCTTTCTCAGGACCGGGCGGGGGCGGTATCTTGCCGTCCCCGTACCATCATCACCGCCAGCGACAGGGCCGCGCCGCTGACGACGAACAGCGCCGGGAAACCACCCAGCACCGACATCATGCGAATGCCGTCGATCCCCGACGCAGCGACGAGCACCGTCGCGACAAGGCCGATCGAAACGCCCCAAACCAGCTTGACGCCAAGCGGCGCTTCGGGGGCATCGGGTGAAATGCCGTGCGTCGAAAGGGCGCTCATCGCCGAAATATTACTGTCGGCAGCCGTGACGTACGACAGGAAAATCGCGACGATCAGGAGCAACAGGACCGGAAGACCGCCACCCAGTTCGGCGAACAGGCGATAGAGGAGGGGATCGGGGCCGACGCTTGTGAGAACGGCGTAGAGACTGCCGCCGGTCCGTTGATCGATCGCAATCGTCGTACCGGCGATGACGATCATCCAGATCGCGCCGAACAGCGCCGGCAGACCCAGATTGAACAGGATAAAGCTGCGGACCGTGTAGCCGACCGCGAGGCGACCAAGGAACAGGGCGGTGACCGGTGCCCATGCGAACCAGTTGGCCCAGTTGAAAATCGTCCATTGCCGATGCCAAGCGACGTCCACATCGACGCCGAGGCTGCGCGGGATGAAGGTCGCAAAATAGCTGTTGGCGCCAGCAAGTGCGCGGCCAGGCAGGTCGGTCGACCAGCCGGCAACGAGCACGAAGATCAGCACCACGGCGAAAATCCAGACGTTCAGAAGCGAAAGCCGGGCGATGCCGCGGTGCAACCCGAGCGCGGCCGACGCGAGGAAGGTTCCGACAATCACGCTTGCCACGATCCAGCGCAGCGGCGCGCCGCCCGAGATACCGGCCAATCCCTCGATCCCGCCGGACAGCGCGAGAACGCCGGCACCCAGCGAGGCCGCCATCCCCGCCACCAGCGCGAACAGACAGACCATGTCGACGATCTGCCCGACTCTGCCGTGCGCGCGCTCGCCCAGCAGCGGAACGAACAGCGAAGACAGGCTGAACGGCTCGTGCCGGTTGTAGTAGAGCAGGGCAAAGGCCAGACCGACGACCGTGTAAATAGCATAGGGCGTGAGCGTCCAGTGCAGGAACATCGTCGACATGGCGAAGGTCGCGGCATCCTCGCTGCGCGGCGCAATTCCCAGCGCCGAGGGCGGATCGTGCAGATGGAACAGCGGTTCGGCGGCGCCCCAGAACAATATGCCGGTGGCGATCGTCGTGCAAAGCGTCACCGCAAACCAGCGCCACCGGTTCAGGATCGGCCGCGCGCCCGCTCCCCCGATGATCAGCCCGCCAACGGGAGACATCGTGATCGCTGCGAGCAACAGCAGAAAGAGCAGCCCGGCCCATGCAAATGCGGCCGAAAAATGCGTCAGAATCCAATCATTGGCGGCCATTTCGGCGGCCAGGACCGCGCGCCCTTGCCACAGGCTCAGTAGAACGGCGGCAAGAAGGACGGCGAGCGGCACGAAAAAGACCGGGCGGTTGAGCGTATTTTTCGGCAATGCTGGCAAACAGGCGTCCGATCGGGACAAATGTGCGGGCTTGCAGGATGACGCCGGAACCGACCGGGGTCAAATGAACCTGCCGGAACGTCTTTTGCCACCGCGCGTTGTCGGGCGACAACATTCGGATTCAGGAGTGTATCGATGACCAGGATGATTTTGGCTGCCGTTTCTGCCCTGACGCTGGCGGGGACCGCGCACGCCGCATTCCAGACCCCTGCGCCAGCCGCCGACACGGCGCCCGCGACCGAGGAACAGAAAGCACCTGATGGCACCACCGCCGAAGAACGCGCGAACACAGCCCGCCTCAACGCCGAGCAAGCATCACGTGCGCGTGCCGAAATCGTCACTTATGAACAGGAAGTGTCGGCGGTGGCGCAGCAGGTCGCCCATGATCAGGCCGAATTTGCCGAAGAAACCGCCGCCTATGAAGCCGAAAAAGCGCGCGTGGCGGCAATGTCGGCGGAAGAGCGGATTAAGTGGGAGGCCGACGTGGCGGCGTGCAAGGCCGGCGACGCGACCCGCTGCGCCAAACCTGCGACGCCGCCGCAGTAAATATCCTGCAGCTGGATATCCGTAGCTACTCGTCCGCGTCGACCTGCGGGGCGGCGATGGCGGGTAGGCTGGCAGGCTCAGCCGGTGCTGCCAGTTCGTTACTGAATTTCGCAGGTGCCGTGGCGGGGGCCGGGTCCGGAAACCTGCCGCCATAGCGATACACATCTTCCTCGTCGTCCGATGCAATTCCGTCCGGATCGACATATCCCAATTCGCGAAACGTCCCTCCCATCCGCTCTTGGCGGTCCGCACGCAGTCGGGCAGCAACGCCATAGCTGTCGGGGCAACCGAGGCAGAGGTCGGCACCGGCGGGCGGCGGCAATGCTGCGTCGGGGTTGGAGCTCAAGCTGGAAAAGGGCGGGCGATCGGACAATGTGCCCGATCGCCCGCTGCCGGTCGCGAGGTTGCCGAGCAGCATGCCGCCGCAAAGCCCCGCCAGCACCAGCAGGAGCAAGCGAACCATATTGGCGGCCGCGGTGTCGCGACTCGCGGGTCGTAACGCTCTGCGTTTCCGTGCCATGGAAAAGAGAAAGCCATTTTTGCAACATTGTTGCAAGTCGGTCGGCCATTCGTCGATGGATCAAGGCCTTTCGTCCACACAATCGACGCAGATTCCAAATCCGTCGAACCGAGCATGAATTTTGGCTGTGGGTGTTGCATTTCAACATTGCGGGATGCGGAGCGCCGGTCTCCCCGGTCCGGAACTTCGTATCCCGCATCATCCCCCAAAAAAGAGGACTCCCCCATGGCGAAACTTTCTCTGATCCTGCTGAGCGCCGCGATCACTGGCGCAGGCGTCAGCGTTCCCGCGGCTGCGGAGGACAATGATGACCGGCGCAGCGTGCTCGTGCGCTATCACGACCTCAATCTCGCAAGTGTCGAAGGCCGTGCCAAACTCGATTCGCGCGTCAAATCGGCGGTTCGCAAGGTTTGCAACAGCCGCCCGAAGCATCGGCCGACGCTGCACGAACTCGCGCTGGCGCAGGAATGCGAAGCGGCCACCCTGGCCGATGCCGAGGTCAAGCTGGCCGGGCTCCTGAACGGCGCCGGCGGCACCCAGCTCGCCGACCGCGGACAACCCATCCTGATTTCGGCACCCTGACCGCCGTTCACCGGTCAGTCGAAGGCGATCATGCCCCGTGCATGATCGCCTTTACGTCATGGAGATAGGTGCGTCCGATGCGGTGCGTACCGCCGTCGCCCAGGTCGACGCTCCACGCGCCATCGCCATGGTGCTTCAACCCGACGATGCCGTCGCGGCGGACCATTTTCGACCGGTGGATCCGGATGAACTGGTCGGGATTCATCCGCGCTTCCAGCGATTTGATCGTTTGATGGATCAACCAGCTGCGCGCGCCCACATGCAATCGCATATAGTCGCGTTCGGCTTCGATCAGATCGACCTGCGCCGCATCGACGCGCAGCATTTCGCCGCGGTTCTGGACCCAGAATTCTGTGATCCATTTGCTTTTCTGATTCTGTACGCGTTCGGTCGCGCGCCATTCGCGCACGCGCGTCAGCGCACGGGCAAGCCGTTCGGGCGACACCGGCTTCAACAGATAATCGACCGCCGCAACGTCGAAGGCGGCGACGGCATATTGGTCGAAGGCGGTGACAAAGATGACCGCCGGCGGATTTTCGAGCTGGTCGATCGCTGCCGCCACTTCCAGGCCGTTGAGGTCGGGCATCGCGATGTCGCAAAGAACGAGGTCGGGGGCGAGGGCGTCGACCATACGCAGCGCCGATGCGCCGTCGCTGGCCGTGCCGACGAGCGACACGCCTTCCTGCTGCCCGGTCAGGATCTGCAGCCGTTCGATGGCCAGCGGTTCGTCGTCGACGATCAGGGTTCGCAGGGTCTGCATCATATTCAGCACGCCACTTTCGCAAGCGGCAGCCACAGCGACACGACGAAGCCGCCGTCGTCGGACGGTCCCCATTCGCATCCTGCCGCGGGGCCGTAACGGGTCAACAATCGTTCGCGCACATTGCCCAGACCGAGGCCGGTTCCGGAGGCGGGGGCGGGTGCTTTCGGGTCGATGTCGTTTTCGATGCGCAGCACCAGCAGGCCATATTCGGCGCTGGCGGTCAACCGGACGGCGATTGTACCCTTGCTGGGCGCGACGCCATATTTGATCGCATTTTCGATGATTGGTTGCAGAATCAGCACCGGAACACAGGCGTGCTTGAGTTCGTCAGGCATGTCGACCTCGACCTGCAAGCGGTCGGGAAAGCGCGTCTGTTCGATGTCGAGATAAAGCCGCTGGAGCGCGATTTCCTCGTCCAGACTGACCAGCTGTTCGGGATCGACCGCCAGGCTTGAGCGCAGGAACGACGACAGGTTCATGATCATCGTCTCGGCCTCGCTCTTCGATCCTTTCAGCACGAGCGTCGACAACGAGTTGAGCGTGTTGAACAGAAAATGCGGGTTCACCTGATAATGCAGCGCGCGCAGCTGGGCATTTTTGGCCTCCAGCCGGAAATGATTGGCGCGCCGTTCGACCGCGCGCATTTCGTTCGCATAGCCGAAGGCGACATAGAGCGCCGCCCATACGGCAAAAAAGAAATACCAGCGGATCGAGCTGTCGAGAATCAGGATCGTTTCCCACGCGCCGGGGAATTTGGCCTGCATTTCCTCGATGATCCGCGTCGCTTCGGGGACCGGGAACCAGTAGTAAAAGACCAGCAGATTGACCGAGGCATAGACGATCACCAGCGGCACCGCGGCGCCGAGCGCGGCGGCCAATCGCGCGCCGAAACTCTGCGGCTGGGCGCGTTGCAGCAACTGGTAGAGCACAAAGGTACATAAAATGCCCGCCACGACCACGATCGCGCGGCGCCAGATCGACGACAGCGGCTCGGCCACGCCGGTCAGCATCGCGAGCCCCGTCGTGATCAGGAAATAGATTACCCACATCGCGACGATCGAACCGATCGCCACCCGCGGGTTGACACGCGCGTCGGAGGCGCGCCAGTCGGGCGCCGCCGCCAACATTTTTGCGCGCTGATCGCGCAGCGCGTCCTTGCGTAGAGCCATGTTCATTGCGCCTGCTTTAGCGCCAAAACCGGTGGCGACGCTAGCAGACAGCGGGCCGCCAGTCGAACCCCCGGGCGCTTTGGTCGAAAGTCGCTGGGTTAGGCCGCACCGGGTTGCGGCAACGCGCGGCGCCAGCCGCCGCGCCGGTACACCGCCCACGCCATTGCCAGCGAGGCGAGCGAAGACAGCGGAAAGCTCCACCAGATCGCGTCGGCGCCCAGCGCCGGATAGGCGAAATAATAGATGCCGAAGCGGATCGGGAACATCGACAGCGCCAGGATGATCAGCGGCGGGACGACCGAGCCATTGGCGCGCAGCGTGCCGATGACGACAATGGTGGTGCCAAAGGGCAGGAAGGTCCAGGTCGCGATATACTGGATATGGCGCGACACCTCGATCGCCTCGCTGCCGCTGCCGAGGAACAGCGTGAGCGCGGCGCGGTCGAACAGCAGCAGCAGCGCGATCAGCACGCCGGTCATCGTGAGGTTGATCGTGATGCCGCTACTGGTGATCGTCGAGACGCGGTCCCAGCGCTGCGCCCCGATATTCTGCGCCGCCATCGCGCTGACCGCGGCGCCAACCGCGAGTGCGGGCATCTGGATATAATTCCACAATTGAAGCGTGGCGCCATAGGCGGCGGCGGTGACCAGCCCCTCGCGATTGACGAGGCCGACCATCACCAGACCCGCGCCCGAAATCACCAGCATCTGGGCGCCCATCGGCAGGCCGCGGGCGACGATGAAGCGCAGTTCACGCCAACTGGGCGCCAGATAGGCGAGTTCGCGGCCGCGCAGGCGGAGGGGATGGTCCTTGGCATAGAACCAGATGATCATGCCTATTAGGCTGATCGTCCCGGCGATCGCGGTCGCCAGCGCACTGCCCGCGATGCCGAGGCGCGGAACGGGGCCGAGCCCGAGGATCAACACCGGGTTTAGGACAATGTCGATGACAACGGTCAGCACCATGAAGCGCAGCGGGGTCACCGCGTCCCCCGCGCCGCGCGACGCCATCATCAGCGTCACCGAAATCATGCTGGCGGGAATCGCGACAAAAGTGACGCGCAGATAGTCATGCGCCAGCGCAAAGGCTTCGGGCGGGGTTCCGAGCAGGCGCAATATGGCGTCGGAGGTGAACCAGCCGACGACCGCGATCACCATTGCGAACAGTGCCGCCAACCCGACCGCACCCCCTGCGGCGCGGCGCGCCGCGTCGATGTCGCCGCGCCCAATCGATTGCCCGATCAGCACTGTTGCGGCCATTCCGAAGCCAAAAAAGGTCGCGAACATCAAGAACATGATGATGTTGGCATTGGCGGTCGCGGCAAGCGCGCTGTTACCCAGAAACTGCCCGACCCAGATCGAATTGACCGAGCCGGAGAGCGTTTGAAGGACGTTCGAGGCGAGCGTCGGGAGGGCGAAGATGATCAGCGTCTTGGCGATCGGCCCGCTGGTCAGGTCCATCCCGCCGCGCGCCGTCTGGCGGGGCGGCATGGGATTGGCGGCAGGGTCGGCCGCCGCAGCGACCGGGGTCGGCGTGACGGGCGTGTCGTCGGTCAACCGAGCCTTGCCAACGCGGCGGTCAGGCGGTCGGCTTCGGCTTCCTTCGCGGCATGATCGGCGCGCGCCTTGTCGACCGCTTCGGGTTTGGCGCGTTCGACGAACGACGGGTTGCCCAGGCGGCCCGCGAGACCGTCACGTTCCTTGACCGCGGCCGCGAGCGCCTTGCTCAGGCGGTCGCGTTCGGCGGCAGTGTCGATGACTCCTTCGAGCGGGACGGTGATCGTCTCACCCTCGACGACGAGCTGTGCCGACGCGCCCGCAGGGGCGGGATCGAAGCTGATCGTTTCGAGACGGGCGAGGCGGTCGAGTTGCGCACCGAGCTTGTCAGTGCGGCCCTTCAGCGACGCCGGGAAATGCGCGGTCAGGCGCGCGCCCGGCGGCAAGCCCAGCTCTGCCTTTGCACCGCGCAATTCGCTGACCAGCTTGATCAGCCAGTCGATATCGGCGCTTGCGTCGGTATCGCGCGAGCCGTCCGGCGCGGGCCATTTGGCAGTGATCAGCGGGTAGTCCGCACGGTCCCCAAGCCCGGTCCAAAGCTCTTCGGTGATGAAGGGCATGAAGGGGTGGAGCAAGACGAGGATCTGGTCGAGCACCCAGCCGGCGACGGCTTTCGTCTCGTCGTCGATCGCGCCTTTGATCAGTTCGAGATACCAGTCGCAGAAACGATCCCAGGCGAAGCTGTAGATCGCGTTCGCGGCCTCGTCGAAGCGGTACGCGGCGAAAGCGTTTTCCATCGCGGCCACGGTCGCGGTGACCTCGCCGATGATCCAGCGGTTGACCGGCAGGGTCGCCGCCGGGGCTTCGAGGGTGGTCGAGGCCGAAATGCCATTGGCTTCGCAGAAGCGCGCGGCATTCCACAGCTTGGTCGCGAAATTGCGATAGCCCGCAAGACGCGCGTCATCCATCTTGATGTCGCGGCCCTGGCTTTCCATCGCCGCCATGAAGAAGCGCAGCGCGTCGGCGCCATATTGGTCGATCAGCCCGAGCGGATCGACGACATTGCCCTTCGACTTCGACATCTTCGCGCCGTCGGGCGCGCGGACGAGGCCGTGGAGATAGAGCGTCTTCCACGGCACATCGCCCATGAACTCCATGCCCTGCATCGCCATGCGCGCATCCCAGAAGAACAGGATGTCGAAGCCGGAGATGAGGACATCATTGGGGTAGTGGCGTTTGACGAGGTCGCTGTCCTCGGGCCAGCCGAGGGTGGCGAAGGGCCAGAGGGCGGAGGAGAACCAGGTGTCGAGGACGTCACCGTCACGCCAAAGTGGGACGGTCTTTTTGAGATCTAGCTCGCCATTGAGCAACATGCTCATCGCTGCAAGTCGATCCTCACAAACGATGATTTCGCGCTGGCCAAGCTTGCCGCTGTAGTAGATTTTTGCCGCTTCAATCGCTCTGTCTTCGGTTTCATCCACAAATACATGGTCGGACAGGAGCGTTGAGTTTGCCGTTGCGAAGTCTTCACTCACGTCGAATGAAAGGTCTGGCCAGTTTGACGACGGCTTCTCGTCGTCAGCATACGCCTCAGGCCCATACCAAGCCGGAATCCGGTGACCCCACCACAGCTGGCGCGACACGCACCAGGGCTGGATATTCTCCATCCAGTTGAAGAAGGTCTTTTCCCACGTCTTGGGGACGATGTTGATGCGCCCGTCGCGGACCGCCGCCAGCGGCGGCTGCGCCAGCGTTTCGGCATCGACATACCATTGGTCGGTCAGCCACGGCTCGATCACCACGCCGCCGCGATCGCCGAACGGCGTCTGGATCGTGCGCGGCTCGGCGTCGTGCTCGACGACGTCCCCCTCTTTTGAGGTCACGATGTGGGGAATGAGGAAGCCCGCTTCCTTCATCCGCTGCACGACCAGTTCGCGCGCGCCGTCGATGCCGTCGCGCTTGAAGCGGTGGAGGCCGAGATATTCTTGCGGGATCAGCCCGTCGCTCGTCTGGATGACGTTGGCATCGCCGTCGAGCATGTTGAGCATCTCGCCGGGCTTGAACCCCGCGCGCTTGCCGACGTCGAAGTCGTTGAAATCATGGCCGGGGGTGATCTTCACTGCGCCAGAACCGAGTTCGGGGTCCGCGTGTTCATCTGCAACAATCGGAATACGACGACCGGTGAGCGGCAGCGTCACAAACTTGCCGATGACGCTCCGATAGCGCGCATCGTCGGGGTGCACCGCGACCGCCATGTCGGCGAGCATCGTTTCGGGGCGCGTCGTCGCGACCTCGATATAATCGCGCCCGTCGTCCAGCGTCACGCCGTCGGCGAGCGGATATTTGAAGTGCCAGAAGCCGCCCTGCACCTCATGCGTTTCGACCTCGAGGTCCGAGATCGCGGTCTTGAGCTTCGGGTCCCAGTTCACGAGCCGCTTGTCGCGGTAGATCAGCCCCTTTTTGTGGAGGTCGACGAACACCTTGACCACCGCGCGGGTGAAATGCGGGTCCATCGTGAACTGCTCGCGCGACCAGTCCATCGAGCAGCCGAGGCGGCGGAGCTGGCCAGTGATCTGGCCGCCGCTTTCCGCCTTCCACTGCCACACCTTGTCGATGAAATCTTCGCGGCTGTAGTTGGTGCGCTTGTCCTGCTGCGCCTCGAGCTGGCGTTCGACAACCATCTGCGTCGCGATCCCGGCATGGTCCATGCCGACGACCCACAGCGCATCCTTGCCGCGCAGCCGTTCGTAGCGGACGAGGACGTCCTGCAACGTGTTGTCGAGCGCGTGGCCGATGTGCAGCGCGCCGGTGACGTTCGGCGGCGGGTTGACGATCGTGAAGGGGGTGGCGTCGGGGCGATGCGGGCGAAACAGCCCGCGACTTTCCCACGCAGTGGCCCATTTCGCCTCGATTGCGGCGGGATCGAATGTTTTTTCCATCGGCATAATGCGCCGCGCTTTGCCAGCCATGATACGGCGCGGCAAGGGGGAACCCGCGCGCAGTCAAACGCAGCCGTGTCCCCGCGCAGGCGGGGATCCATCTCTTATGGGTTCAAACGCGAACCGATCGGTGATGGGCTCCCGCCTTCGCGGGAGCACGCGCCATCATTTCTTCAAATGCCGGCCCAGCCACCCGAACACCGTCTGATACCATTGGACGCTGTTCTGGCCTTTCAACACCCAGTGGTTTTCGTCGGGGAACATCAATAGCTCGCCTTCGATGCCCTGCCGCTGCAACGCGTGGAACGCGGCGAGGCTCTGGCTGTACGGAATGCGGAAATCCTTTTCGCCGTGGATCACCAGCATCGGCGTTTTCCATTTGGTGACGTGGTTGACCGGATTCCACTTCTCGGCATCGGTGCGCTCCCACCAGGGGCCGCCATGGTCCCACTCGTCGAACCAAGTTTCCTCGGTCTCGAACGCCATCGCGCGCAGGTCGAACACCCCGGCGTGGTTGACCAGGCATTTGAAGCCATCGGGCCAATTGCCTGCGATCCAGTTCATCATGTAGCCGCCATAGGAGCCGCCCAGCGCGCAGGCGTTGGCGGTGTCGATCGCGGCGTCCTGCTTGCCCGCGGTCGCGAGCCCCAGCTTCAGATCTTCGAGCGGTTTGCCGCCCCAGTCGCGATTGATGCTGTCGGTGAAGGCTTGCCCATACCCCGTCGAGCCATGGAAATCGATCGACACCGCGGCATAGCCCGGCGCCGAAAACAGCCGCGGGTTCCAGCGCGTCGACCAGCTGTTGCCGAAACTGCCCTGCGGCCCGCCGTGGACAAGAAATGCAACGGGCAGCTTGCCCGCACTATTGGCGGGTTTGACGATCTGCCCCCACACCGTTTCGCCGTTGGCGCCGGCAAATTTCAGGCGGTCGACCTTAACCGGATCGATGTCGGCCAGTTGCGCCCGGTTGACGTCGGTCAGCCGCGTCACCTTGCCCCTGACGTCGCGCGTCCACAGGTCGGTCGGCACCGCCACGCTGTTGCGCGAATAGAGCAGTGCGCCGCCGGGGAGCGGGGTGACATCGTTGATATTGCCTTCCCATTGGTCGGTCGTCGCCTTCAGCTTTTCGATCTTGCCGCTGTTCACATCGACGCGGAAAACGGGATGATCGAGCACGTCCTGCGCGGTGACATAGAGCGCCTTGCCGTCGGGTGCCCACGCGATCGAGCCGACCGACCGGTCCCAGGCTTCGGTCAGCTTTTTCGTTTCGCCACTTGCCAGATTGCGCAGCATCAGCACCTGCCGATCTGCCTCGTAGCCCGGGCGCGCCATTGCGGCATAGGCCAGCCATTTGCCATCAGGCGACGGCGTGGGGAGGGTGTCGGTGGCCTGATTGTCGGCGGTCAGATTCACCGGCATCATGCGGCTGTCCACCAACCAACTGTAGATGTCGAGGTTGGTCGACCGCGGCTCGTCCTTGTCGGCCTTGCGCAATGTGAAAAACACTGTGCGGCTGTCGGGACCCCATGCGAGTTCCTCGCCGCCGCCGAAAGGCTTCGACGGACTGTCGCCGGTCAGGCCGGCATCGACCGCGCGCGGCGTTGTCGCCTTTCCGGCGTCCAGATTAAAGACGAACGGGCGGCTGTAGGTGCCGGGGGTCTCCCAGCTGTCCCAGTGGCGCACGAAGCCGACGTCATTCTTGTAATGACGACCCGTGCCCGGGCCAGGCCGTTCACCCTTGTCCTGCGCGTCGCAGCCAAAATCGTTGCATTCGCGCGCGATATCGCCCCAGGCGAGCAATTTGGTGCCGTCGGGCGAAATCTTGAATCCCGACACGTCGGCCTTTGTATCGGTCACTTGCGCCGCGCCGCCGCCCACCTTGGGATCGACGCGCCAGACCTGGCTTTTGCCGCTGGCGTTGGAGAGGAAATAGAGGCTGCCGTCGGGGTGGAAGGCGGGGGCGCTTTCGTTCTTTTCGGGCACGTCGGCGACGCGCACCGGCGCGGCGTTCTTCGCATGGCGATCGACAAGCCACAGGCCGGTCGAGCGCTTGTAGCTGCCCTGCGCCGTCTCGGTCATTTGATAGGCGATCCAGCGGCCGTCGGGTGACGCCGTCGGGGCGGCAACGCGATTGAGCGTTGCCAGATCGACCTCGGTCATCGGGCGGGCAAGGGCAGGGCTGGACAGGGCGGCGGCAAGCGCGATGGCGCTGGTGAGGAGAAGGTTACGCATGAAAGCGGTTTAGCGGGGCGGGGCGGCGGTTCAAGCATGTTCGTCGATTGCCGGTTCAGGATGTCTGCTTTGGGGTGGTGAGCGGACCTAAACTCCTCTCCCCTTGAGGGAGAGGATAGCGCAGCTTGCTCCGTCAGGAGCTAGCGAAGCTTGGTGAGGGGGCGGACGGCTGCAGGCGTAAACCCCCTCTCAACTGCGGCTAGGCAGCAAAGCTGCCAAGCCTTCGTATCTCTCCCACAAGGGGAGAGAGGAAGAATGGGCTATGGCCGCAATCGGTCGCTAACGGACCACAACGCCGCCTTTCATGACATGGTCGATCTTTTCGAGCACGGTGATGTCGGCCGTCGGGTCGGCCTTCACCGCGACCAGATCGGCAAACCGGCCCGGCACGATCGCACCGATGTCATTGCGGCCCATCGCCTCGGCGGCGCGGCCCGTCGCCGACTGGATCGCCTGCATCGGGGTCATCCCGAAACGCACCATGTTGCGGAATTGGCGGCCGTTGAGGCCGTGCGGATAGACACCCGCATCGGTCGCATAGCCGATGTTGACGCCCAATTCGACCGCGCGGCGAAAGGCGGCGCGCTGGGTGTCGGTCGTCTCGCGGTTCTTGCGTAGATATTCCTCGGGCCAGCCTTCGCGCGTGCCTTGTTCGTCGATATAGGTGCCGTTATAGATGTCCATCGACAGCCAGGTGCCGCGCGCTTTCGCCATTTGCAGCGCTTCCTCGTCGGCAATGCTGGCATGTTCGATGCTGTCGACCCCGGCGCGGATCGCGTATTTGATCCCTTCGGCGCCGTGGGCGTGGGCGGTCACGCGCTTGCCGCGGGCGTGGGCGACTTCGACCACCGCGCGCAGCATATCCTCGCTCATTTCCACCGCCCCCGGTTCGGTGCCGATCGCGAGCACCGCGCCGGTCGCAATGGTCTTGATAAAATCCACCCCGCTCTCGAGCAGGAACGCCGTTTTCTGTGCCGCCTCCTCCGGCGTCGCCGCGACGCCGAGGCGCATGTCCGCGGGCAGTTCCTCGTTGGGCACCACACCGTTCAATTCGCCACCGCCCTTGGGAATGGTGAGGTAGGCGCCTGCGACCCACATCCGTGGTCCCGGCACATCGCCGCGCTCGATCGCGTTACGGAGGGTGACATCGGTCAGCCCGCGATAGGTGCCGACGTCGCGCACGCTGGTGAAACCCGCGTCCAGTGTGACGCGGGCGTTGCGCGCGCCGACGAGGACGGTTTCGGCGGGCGACGCCTTGATCGGTGCCGCAAGATCGGCGCTCTGGCCCAGATCGGCGAGGTGGGTGTGCAGGTCGATCAGCCCGGGCAGCACGGTGAAGGCGGACCAGTCAAGCCGCCTGGCGCCCGTGGGCGTCGCGCCGCACGGCTCGACCGACTTGATCCGTTCGGCCGCGATGGTGATGCACTGGCCGGTGCGGACGTCGTTGGTGACACCGTCGATCAGCCGCCCCGCCTCGACATACAGCGTCTCTGCCGCCGCAGGCGTCGCGGCAAGCGTCGCGGCCAATGCCGCGATCAGATGGCGACGTCGAACGTATTGCACTGGCGCGGATCCCCTGTTTGCAAACCACGGCGCAGCCAGCTCATGCGCTGTTCACTGGTGCCGTGGGTAAAGCTTTCGGGCATCGGGCGCTGGCCTGCCGCGCGCATCAGCGTATCGTCGCCGATGGCGCTCGCGGCGCGCATCGCTTCTTCCATGTCGCCCGCTTCCATCACCGGCTGGCCCGCGCTGTTGCGCGCGCGCGCCGCCCAGACGCCGGCATAACAATCGGCCTGCAGCTCCATGCGGACCTGAAGCTGATTGCCCTCGGCCTGCGAACTGCGCGCCTGTGCCTGGCGGACCTGGTTCGAAATGCCGCTGATCGTCTGGATATGATGCCCGACCTCATGCGCGACAACATAGGCCTGCGCGGCATCACCCGCGGCGCCGAAACGCTGCTCGAGCTCGCGGAAAAAGCTGGTGTCGAGATAGACTCCCTGGTCGGCGGGGCAATAAAAAGGCCCCATCGCCGCCTGGGCGGCGCCGCAGCCCGACTGGTTGCGGTCGGTGAAGAAATTGAGCGTCGGCTGCTGGTAACCGCTGATCAGGCTGCCCCATACCTGATGCGTCGATCCGAACACGTTGCAGGCAAAGCGCTCGGCAGCCGTATCGCACGCGACATTGGCGCCGCCGCGGCTGTCGGCCATCGGATCGGCGGTGCCGCCGCCCGTGCTCAGCATGTTCGCGCCGGGGCCGAGCACGAAAAAGGCGAGCGCGCCGAGCAGCAGAATCGTCCCGCAACCCATTTTGCGCCCGAGCAGCATCGGCAGGAAGCCGATCAGCAACCCGCCAAGACCGCCGCCACCGCCCCCACCAAACCCGCCGCCGCGGCCAAGATCGCGAATATCATCGCCGGGATCATAATCGTCGAGGCGCATCGGGCTTCTCCAGCGGCAGTGGTCGTTCGCGACGACTGTTACAGCGGCACCGGGCAATTGGAAGGGGCTTCGTCGCCGACAAGTCATTGCAAAGCTGCGTGTTGCGGTGCACAAATCGCGCGTTCGCAACCAAGGATCGCGATTCCATGCCCCGTCGCGCCACTCGTGCCGCCCTGCCGCTTCCCGACCTCGTCGTCTTGGTCCTCCAGGGCGGCGGTGCGCTCGGAGCATTTCAGGCGGGCGTATATGAAGCGCTGATCGAGCTGGGCATCGAACTCGACTGGGTCGCAGGGATTTCGATCGGCGCGGTCAATGCCGCGATCATCGCGGGCAATGAACGCGACCAGGCGGTCGAGAAGATGCGCCGGTTCTGGGAGGGCGTTTCGTCGGCGCTGCCGTCGCTGCCGGTCCCCGACAGCGACTGGGCACGCGAATGGTCGCACATGGCCGCGGCGGGACAGGTGATGGCGTTCGGGGTGCCGGGCTTTTTCACGCCGCGCTTTCCGCCCCCGGCCTTGGCCGAGCGGCAGACACCCGAAGCGGTCAGTTTTTACGATAGCGCGCCGCTTGCTGCGACGCTCGACCGGCTGGTCGACTGGGATCGCGTGAACCATGGCAAGGTCCGGCTGTCGGTCGGCGCTGTGGCCGTCGAAACCGGTAATTTCCGTTATTTCGACACGACGACCGACAGGATCGACGCGCGGCATATATTGGCCTCGGGCGCGCTGCCGCCTGGTCTGCCGCCGGTCGAGATCGACGGGCATTGGTATTGGGACGGCGGGCTCGTGTCGAACACCCCGCTTGAACATGTGGTCGCCGCGGCGCATGACGATATGCTGGTGTTCCAGGTCGACCTGTTTCCCGCGCGCGGGACGCGGCCGCACGATCTGGAGGAGGCGTGGTCGCGCGAGAAGGACATCCGCTATTCCAGCCGCACGCGGCGCATTTCGGACGGGCTCGTCCGGCGCCGCAAGGAACATCTGCTGATAGACCGGATGCTCGCAAAACTGCCCGACGAATATGCCGATCTGCCCGAGGTCACGGCCGTGCGACGAATGGTCGACTGCAAGGCGCTCAACGTGGTCCAGCTGATTCACGAACCGCCTGCTTGGCAAACCGGCGCGCGCGATTTCGAATTTTCGCGCTCGACGATGGAGGTCAATTGGGCGCTCGGGCGCGCGGCGGTCGAGGCGGCGATGAAGGACGGTCACCTGCTCGCCGAAAGCATCGCCGAGGGCCGCTCCGACAGTTTTGCCGTGCATTCCGACGGGCTGAAGCCCAAGGCCCAGACCGACATTCGCTGATACGCCCTGCAGAAAGGACAATGATATGCACCTCAAAGGCAAAACCGCGCTCGTTACCGGTTCGACTTCGGGCATTGGCCTGGGCATTGCCAAGTCGCTGGCGGCTGCGGGCGCGAACCTGATCATCAACGGCTTTGGCGACGCGGCGGCGATCGAGGCCGAGCGCGCCGCGCTGGCGCAGCTGAGCGGAGGCAAGGCGACCTATGATGCCGCTGATCTGACCAAGGTCGAGGCAATTGCCGAGATGTTTGCGCGCGCCGACACGGATATGGGCGGGGTCGATATCCTGGTGAACAATGCGGGGACGCAGTTCGTGTCGCCCGTCGAGGATTTTCCGGTCGGAAAATGGGACCTGATCCTGGCGCTGAACCTGACGTCGGCGTTCCACACCATCCGCCACGCGGTTCCCGGGATGCGCGAAAAAGGGTGGGGCCGGATCATCGGCACCGCATCGGCGCACTCGCTCGTCGCTTCGCCGTTCAAATCGGCCTATGTCGCGGCGAAGCACGGACTGGTCGGGCTGACCAAGACGGTAGCGCTGGAAGTCGCCGACGCCGGAATTACGGCCAATTGCATCAGCCCCGGCTATGTGTGGACGCCGCTGGTCGAAGGACAGATTCCCGATACGATGAAGGCGCGCGGCATGACGCGTGAACAGGTGATCAACGATGTTCTGCTCGCGGGTCAGCCCACCAAGCAGTTCGTGACCGTCGAACAGGTGGCGGCAATGGCGCTGTTCCTGACCCGCGACGAGGCGGCGAACATCACCGGCGCGAACCTGAGCGTCGACGGCGGCTGGACCGCGGCTTAGGGTCCGTACTCAATTACGGCGCTGCAATTGAGTACGGACCCTAAACCTTGAGCAATCTCCTTTCCCCTCCTAAGGTTAACACAACCGGACCAGGGGAGAGACGGAGAATGAGGGGTCGCACCAGATATCTATTTGCCCTTACATTGGGGGCGAGCGTCGGCGCGTGCCAGACGGTGCCGAAAGTCCCGCCGTCGGCGGCCGACGAGCCCGCTGCATCGGGCAGCTGGCGCGCGACCGCGACAGGGCAGGACCAGGAACGCATCCGCAGCTGGTACAGCAGCTGGCAGGCAGCGCTCGCCGATGCGCGTGCAAAAGGCCATGGCGCAGAAATCGACCGCGAAGGCGCGCTGTTGCAGCCGATGGCTGCACTGCCCAATCCGCACCTGCCGCCCGGCGATTATCGCTGCCGCACGATCAAGGTCGGCGCGCAGGGGCGCAGCACGCTCGGCTATATCGCCTATGGCTGGTTCCGGTGCCGCGTGGCGCAGGAACAGGGGCTGTCGAGCCTGACCAAGCTCACCGGGTCGCAGCGCCCCGTCGGGTTGATCTTTCCCGACAATCTGAAACGCCAGATTTTCCTTGGCACGCTCGAGCTCGGCGATGAAAAGATGGCGGTCAATTATGGCAGCGACCGCATGCGCGACATGGCGGGTCTGGTCGAACGGATCGGCGACAACCGGTGGCGGCTGGTTCTGCCGGCGCCGGCCTATGAATCGATGCTCGACGTGATCGAGCTGGTGCCCGCGGGCTGAAAGCAGGGGTAAGCGAATGAGAATGGTCTGGACCGGTGTTGCGGCATTGGCGCTTGCCGTACCCGCCACGGCGCAAACGCTTGGCGGTGAAGTGCAAAAGCAGATGCCGTCATTGATGAAAATATACGACGATCTCCATGCGAACCCCGAACTCAGCTTCATGGAAGTGCGCTCGGCGGGCATATTGGCGGCCGAAGCGCGCAAGCTGGGGTTCGAGGTCACCGAGAAGGTGGGCGGCACGGGGGTTGTCGCGGTCATGAAGAATGGCCCGGGGCCGGTCGTGATGGTGCGCGCCGACATGGACGGCCTGCCGGTGACCGAACAGACCGGGCTTCCCGGCGCGTCGAAGGTGCGCGTTACCACCGCGGAGGGCGTCGAGACCGGCGTGATGCATGCGTGCGGCCACGACACGCATATGACCGCATGGGTCGGCGTCGCGCGGCTGATGGCTGCGAACCAGGCGATCTGGTCGGGGACGCTGGTGATGATCGGCCAGCCCGCCGAGGAGCGCGGTGCGGGCGCGCGGATGATGCTCGAGGACGGGCTCTACACCCGCTTTCCCAAGCCGGAATATGTTCTGGCTTTCCACGACGCGGCGCAATTTCCTGCCGGGATGATCGGCTATACCCCGGGCTATGCGCTCGCCAACGTCGACAGCGTCGATATCTTGGTCAAGGGGGTGGGCGGCCACGGCGCCTATCCGCATACCACGAAGGATCCGATCGTGCTGGCCAGCCGCATCGTATCGACGTTGCAGACGTTGGTGTCGCGCGAAATCAGTCCGCTCGACAGCGCGGTGGTCACCGTCGGCAGCTTTCACGCTGGTGCCAAGCACAATATCATTTCGGATGAGGCGCGGCTGCAACTGACCGTGCGCAGCTACACCGACGAGGTGCGGAACCACTTGCTGGACGGCATCGCGCGGGTGGCGAAAGGCGAGGCGATCGCGGCGGGCATACCCGAGGACAAGATGCCGATCGTCAGCGTGCAGAAGGACGAGTTCACGCCATCGACGTTCAACACGCCCGACTTTACCGAGGAAATGGCCGCGTATCTGAAAACCAGCTTTGGCGACCAGCGCGTGGTCCAGATACCGCCGGTGATGGGCGGTGAGGATTTCGGTCGTTTTTCGCGCGATGACAAGGACATCAAGAGCCTAATCATCTGGGTCGGCGGAGTGCCGCAGGCAGAATATGACGCCGCCAAGAAAGAAGGGCGGACGCTGCCGAGCCTGCACTCGCCCTTCTGGGCGCCCGACGCGCCCGCGGTGATCTCGACCGCCACCGAGGCGCTGACGGCGATGACCATGAAGCTGATGGGCAAACCATAGCCATCGACGCCAAAGCGACCTGCGGCATATCGCGGCCCAAATAAATTGGGATGGACCTGTGTCGGCGGCTGTGGTGAGCAAAGGCCATGTCTGCCAACCAATCTCCGGCGCGCGTGTCCGCCCCTCTTACCGAGCGGGAAATCGAGATTCTGCGCCTGCTGCTAGCGGGGCATACGGTGAAGACGATTGCCGCCCGGCTGGGTCGTTCGGAAACCTCGATCAATGAGCGTTTGCGCAGTGCGCGCCGCAAGACCGGCGTGGGTAGCAGCCGCGAACTGGCGCGGCTGCTCGACGTCCAGAAAAATCGTGACGAAAATATCGATCTTTCGGGCGGACGCCTTGCGGTGGAAGGTCGAGCGCGCACCGCGACCATCGGGGTTCGCGGCCCGAAAGGATTGCTTGCCATGTTGATCGCATTGTCGCTTGCCGCCGCCGGATTGATTGTCGCCACGAACCCTGCCGCCGATCCGGTCGAAACATTACACACCGATGCCAATGTCATTGGGGATCCGGCGCCGCTGGCCGGAAGCTGGTTGCTGGACGCCTCGCGGATGCCGCAGGACGTCCGGCCGCAGCGGGTGACGATGACGTTCCGGCCAGCACCGGACGGCAAATGGACCACGCGCGTCGAAGTCGTCGGACCGGACGGTTTGCGCAAGCATGCTGAATCCATCGCTGCGCTGGATGGCGTGCCGGTCCCTGTCAGCGGCAATCTCGACATCATCGACAGCGTTGCGTTGCGCCAGCCAGCACCGGACACGCTGGTCATGACATTGAGCAAGGGCGCGGCGCGGATATCGACGCGCGTTTACACGGTTGCGACTGACCGAAAATCGATGACCGAAACCATCGTGTGGTCCAGCGACCGCCGCCAGAAACTGGAAACGGCCCTTTTCAGCCGCATCGATTGAACGGTCAGCGCCAGCCCGTCGTCCAGATGGGCAACAGCGGGTGGGCTTCCTGCCCACCCGCGCCTTTGCTTACAGGCCGTCCAGCCCCTTGCTTACCAGCACATTGACGGCGACACGGCGGTTCTGCGCCTTGCCTTCGGGCGTGTCGTTGCTCGCGGCAGGGTCGGCCGTCGCCATGCCGGTCGGCGTCAGCATGCGATAGGGCTTCCAGCCGCAGGCCTGCTGCAGATAATTGACGACGCTGCCGGCGCGCTTTTCGCTCAGCGCCTGGTTCACCTCTTCGGTTCCCGTGGAGTCGGTATAGCCGATGACGAGCAGCAACGCATTGTCGATCCCTTCCGCCTGGCTGGCGGCGGCGCACAGATCGGCCTTGGCCTGTGCCGACAGCACCGCCTTGCCGGTGTCGAAATTCACATTGGTCGTGCTTTTGACATTATATTGATCGATATCGCCCATCCGTCCGCGCAGCGCTTCGGTCGCGGCGGTCTGTTCGGCGAAACGCTGATCGGTGCCGGTACGGATCATCGTTGCGGTCTTCAGATCCTTGTTCTTGAGCTCGATTTCGCTCGCGACGAGCTCCTCGCCGCCCTGCAGCGTGGCGATCGTCACCGGCAGCCCGTTGAGCAGCGCTTCGGCGCCCAGCTTGCTGCTGTTCAGGCCCAGAAATCCGCCGCTGCTCTTGATCTTGGTGGTGTCGGTCACGGCGACAATGACATTGCTGCCGTCGGCGGTCGTCACTTGCACCCGCTCGCCCTGACGCGCCGAAATAATGCCCTCGACTTCCGGCCCCTTGGTTAGTTCGGCGGGCGGGGTGCCGTAAACGGTGGTCATCACCTCGCCGTCGCTTTGATCCTGCGCCTGCATCGCAAAGCTGGTGGTTGCCGGGGCCGCCAGCAACGCGGCCAGCAACAGCATATGGGGACGTGTGGAAATTTTACGCATAAGCCTACTCCTCGAACGAGCCGCCCCCGCGTGTTCGCGCTGCCATTTCTTCCACAAGCCATGTCGCGGCAAGACGGGATTTCTTGCCGCACCGATATTCAGAGCGAAATGTGCGGCCAATTGAGGCCGGCATCCGGCTGCCCTGATCGCCCGAACGACGAAGCGACTGCAACCGGCGACCAGCCGAAGCGGAAGCCGGCAGGATTTTTTTCGGGCGACGCGCGCGCGGCCCTTGAAAAGGCGCAGCTGGTCTCCCATTCTCGGAATCATGCGGGCCGGGCCCCTCTGGCGTCGGCAGGATTTTTCCTGCCACGTGATGTCGGACCGCATCGGGTGACACCGATGCTCCGGGCCTACCTCCCCCCTAAACCCTGGGTCCGGCATCGGCGTCACCTGCTTGATTTTCAATCAGGAGGCCCGTTTTCATGACGCTTAACCCCAATCTTTATCGGCTGACCTTGCTGCACCGCCAGCTGGACGATGCGGCGCGGCGCGAAGCGCGGCGACGCGGGGCCGATCCGTTTCGCCTGTTGCGGCTGAAAACGCTGAAGCTTGCGGTGAAGCGGCGCTTGGCGGCGCTGTCGCTGCGTCCGGCGCTCGCGCGCTAATTCATCCTAATTAAGACCGGGAGCGCCGTCCCGCGGGGACGGCGCTTACCGGCGTTTACCAGGGAACATCACCATGGAATTTCTGTTTGCCGACTGGCTGGGGACGCCGGCCTGGTTCTGGCTGGCGTTTATCACGCTGGTCGTGGCGCTCACCGCCTTTGACCTTGGCATCCTGAACAAGGAAAACAAGGAGATGGGGGTTGGTGAAAGCCTCAAGCTTTCGGCTTTCTACATCGCCATCGCGCTGGCGTTCGGTGCGTGGGTGTGGGCTGCAAAGGGCGATGAGGCCGGCCTTCAATATTACACCGGCTTCTTCATCGAAAAAGCGCTGTCGATCGACAATATCTTTGTCATCTCGCTGATCTTCACCACTTTCGCGATCCCGCCGCGCTACCAGTATCGCGCGCTGCTGTGGGGCATCGTCGCGGTGATCGTGCTCCGCGGCATCATGATCGCGGGCGGCGCGGCGCTGGTCAGCGAATATGGCTGGCTGCTTTACGTCTTTGCCGCCTTCTTGATCTTTACCGGGGTGAAGATGCTGTTCGCGACCGAGAAGCCGATGGACGTCGCGGGCAATCCGGTGGTGAAATGGCTGTCGCGCCATATACCGATCACCAGCGAGCTGCATGGCGAGAAATTCTTCGTGCGCGTTCCCGACAGCAAGACCGGCAAGCTGGTGCTGGCGGCAACGCCTTTGTTCCTCGCGCTGGTCGTCATCAACCTTGCCGACCTGGTGTTCGCGGTCGATAGCGTCCCCGCCATCTTTGCGATCACCACCGACACGTTCATCGTCTACACGTCGAACATCATGGCGATCCTTGGCTTGCGCGCGCTCTATTTCGCGCTGTCGGCGATGGTGCATCGTTTCCATTACCTGAAATATGCGCTCGCCTTGGTGCTGGTGTTCATCGGTTCGAAGATCTTCGTCGCCGATTTCATTCTGGGCGGCGACAAATTTCCGCCGCTGGTCAGCCTGGGCGTCACCGTCGCGCTGATCGCGGGCGGAGTGATCTGGTCGCTGGTCAAGACGCGCGAGGAGGAGGCCGCGCCGATCGTCCCATGATGGCACGGCTCCGCGGGTGACGCGCCGTCCACACCCCCCAAATGGGGATGGGGGCGGCGCGAATGCGTCCGTAAGTGCAGTCACATAACCCGCCGGGGGGCTGGGATATTACGGGGCAAGGGGCATGATGATTTCGCGGCGACAGGCAATGGGGACGGGCGTGGCGGCGCTGGCGGCGGTATCGCTGCCGCGCTGGGCAGAGGCGAAGGCCAATCCGAAGCCGTCGGTCGAGATCAAGCGCCCCGAGCTGCTTTCCGGGCTTTCGCAGGTTGGCATCTTCGCCTTCACCGTCGCGTTCCTGACCGAGCGCAAAGCGTCGGCGAAGGCGGGCGGCGGACTGCTCGGCGGTGGGTTTGGCGGCAAATCGACTGCGCGCAGTGCGCTGGTCGGGGTCGGCGACGGTGATTTTCAGGCGGCGACCGACGCCGCCTACGCCCATTTTACGGCGCAGCTCGCCGCGGCGGGAATCGCACCGGTCGATTATGCGTCCGTCGCGGCGCATCACGATCGAAATTTCAAGCTGCTGGAGAACGGCCACGAGCGCGACCTGCTCGAAAGCCGTAATGCCAGCGGCAAGGCGCGCCTGTTCGGTCCGGCCGCCATTGGAGCGCCGATCCAGCTGCAGGAATGGGGCGATGCGCTGACCGGCGGCGGGTTCAATTTTGCGCGCCACATGATCTTTGCCTCGCAGTCGGCAAGGGCATTTGCGAAGGCGAGCGGCGTTCCCGCGATCGCGGCACTGCTCGTCGTCGATTTCGCCGACGCCGAAACCTATGGCGGCGCCTTCCGCAACAGCTCGGCGGTCAAGGTGGACTCCAACCTGGCGATCATGGGCGAGCGCAGCCGGATCGAGATTATTGCGCCGAACGGCAAGACCGGACGAATCGCGCTGGCCGACGATGTCGCGACGAGCGGCGATTTCGGCAGCTTCGACGACAGCACGAGCGGCGGGCACAAGGCGGCCGAGACGGTCGCCAATGTTATCGGCGTGCTGGGGGGCATCGGCAGCAACAAATCGCGGCGCTACACGATGACTGCGGACCCCGCGCGGTGGCGCAGCGGGTTGGACGAGCTCTCTCGAGAGGCGCTGACACGGCTGGTTCAGCCGCTGTCAACGCGCTGATTGCCGTGGCTTTCGCGAGATCTGCGACCCTTCGTCGAGGGCCGCGGCAATCAGCTCTGGATGTTGGAGGTGGAGCAAACGACCCGCTCCGGCGATCCGATGCGCGGCCGCACCGGGCCATGCCGCGAGCAGGCGCGGCCAGGCGTCTTCGGGCCGGTACAGCGCATCCTCCTCGCCTGACAGGATTGTGATGAAGCTGCCGTCGGATAACGGCGGCGGCTCGCTGCGCGGTTCAACCTCGCCGACGGCTTCCAGACCGACGCCGCCCTGAATCGCGGCGAGGCGGGTGGCATACAAATAGGCGCGGCGGATGTCGGGGTCGGCAAAGAGGCGCTGGTCGGCGGCGCTTGCCCCGAAGAAGCGCAGCGCAATCCGTTCGATGATGCCGTCGGACAGATGGCTGGCGAGGTAGCGGGTAAGCGGACGGACGAGCCGCGGCACATAATAGAAGATGCGCTTGTATCGTCCCGCCAGCCCCGCCATCCGTGCGTCAGCGGCGGGTGGCGGCTCGGGGTTGAGCACGACTGCGCGTGCGATCCGCTCGCGATGATGGGCGGCAAGATGCGCGAACAGGATCGTTCCGCCGCGCGCGATGATATGAAAGCGATCAGCGTGCAGGCTGTCAACTACGTCGAGCACGTCGCGGATTTCATGGTTCAGATAATCGCCCTCGACCATATCGGTCAGGCCATAGCCGGGCCGGTCAATCATCACGAGTCGCAGCCCCAGTTCCTGTAACCGCGCGACATAGGAGCGCGGGACATAGCGGCTGGTTGTCGCGGTGTGGAAATGGATGGCGGGGATACGATCGCGCGGGCCATAGTCGGCAAAGGCAACGCGTCCGGCGCGATCGCGACGCTGGATGAGGCGCAGCGGTTCGCTCGCCGCCGAGAGGTCGGTGGCACCGATATCCGACGCGGCGATCAGGCGCCCCGCGATGCCGAGTTGCGCCGCCACAATTGAAAGGCCGACCGCCGACTGAACGCCGACGAGCTGGAACAGGATCTTGAGTTCCGCCTTCGCGGTCTCGCAGCCCAGCCCGAGTTGGCGCGCGGCTTCGTCGCGGGTCGAGCCGAGCGCGATCAGGCGTGCAAGCGCAACCTGCCGGTCGGACAGCCCGATTGCCTGTTGCAGATGATCGCCGAGTTCGAGCGGTTGGGGATCATCGATCGCGTCGAGTTGCAAGGCGGTGGCGACGAGCGCTCCTTGCCGGGCAAAACCGCTTTTGGCGAGCGCCGCCTTGATCGCTCCGCGGGCGGTCTCATAGGTGATCGCTTCGCTCGCCGCTGCATCGCGCAGATCGCCGGTGCGTGCCAGCGCGGCGAGCAGGCGGTTCTCGCGCGGGGTGAGAGCGAGCATTCGGCCTGCGCGGATAAGTCCGTCACTGCCGGGGAGCATCGCCCGATGCACCATCACGACATGGGTCGCGCTTGCGGCGGTCTGGCGACGCTGCCAGTCGGCGGCAGGGGGCCAGTGCGACGCCTGCTGACGCGGGACGGCAAGCACGACGAGCGGCGGGCCGTGATCCTGCGCGATGAACGACAGCGCGGGATGGTCGCCCAGCTGCACCACCTCGCCATGGGCAAGCGCATCTGCCAGCGCTTCACAATGGGCGAGAAGCGGATCGGCGTCGATCCACCGACCGTTCGCCGCAAGTCCGCCGACCGCCAGGGCTTCGTTCACTACCGCCGCCGGGCTAGGTGCGCCCCCTGTAATCGCCGATACTCCATGCTCGCTGCCGGTCCAGCGGGCCAGCGCATCGATCAACGCGTCAGGCGCGTCGCTCAGCAGCGGGTCGGCAGCCGAGGATGTCGGAGGCAGGGATCGCGTGGCCATGCGGCGATATGGCTTTATGTTTCGGTATGTTGCAACCCGGGCGATCGCGGCGCGCGCGCTTGCGACGAAAATGTCCGTCGGAAGCCCGTATAAGCTTCCGACGGACAGGCTTTCCTCCCCAGGAAAGCTCGGGAGGTGCGGGGCGAGTGTGCAAGGTGTCCCGCGCCAAGTGGGTTGGCGCGAGCGGATGCAACGGGCCGCTCGCGCCGAACTCGTTATGCGGCGAACTGGTTCATCGTGTTGTCTTTACCGGCCGCCTTGAGGGCGGCTTCGCCCGCGAAATATTCCTTGTGGTCGTCGCCGATGTCGCTGCCCGACATATTCTGATGCTTCACGCAGGCGATGCCTTGGCGGATCTCGGCGCGCTGAACGCCCTTGACGTAACCCAGCATCGCTTCGTCGCCGAAATATTCCTTGGCGAGATTGTCGGTGCTGAGCGCCGCGGTGTGATAGGTCGGCAGGGTGATCAGGTGGTGGAAGATGCCCGCCCGCTTCGCCGCGTCGCGCTGGAAGGTGCGAATGCGGTTGTCGGCCTCTTCGCCCAGCGGCGTCGCGTCGTAATCGGCGCTCATCAGCTTGGCGCGGTCGTAAGCGCTAACGTCCTGGCCTTCCTTCTCCCACGCGTCGAACACTTGCTGGCGGAAGTTGAGCGTCCAGTTGAAGCTCGGCGAATTGTTATAGGCGAGCTTCGCGTTGGGGACGACTTCGCGGATGCGGTCGACCATGCCGGCGATCTGTTCGATATGCGGCTTTTCAGTTTCGATCCACAAGAGGTCGGCGCCGTTCTGCAAGCTTGCGATGCAATCCATGACACAGCGGTCCTCCCCGGTGCCAGCACGGAACTGGTAGAGGTTCGAGGGCAGGCGCTTCGGGCGCATCAGCTTGCCATCGCGGTTGATGAGGACGTCGCCGGGGTTGCCCGCGCCTTCGACCTCTTCGCAGTCGAGATAACTGTTATACTGGTCGCCAAGGTCGCCGGGTTCTTTCGAGAAAGCGATCTGCTTGGTGAGGCCCGCGCCGAGGCTGTCGGTGCGCGTCACGATGATGCCGTCCTCGACGCCGAGTTCCATGAAGGCATAGCGGCAGGCGCGGATCTTCGCGATGAAGTCCTCGTGCGGCACGGTGACCTTGCCGTCCTGATGGCCGCACTGCTTTTCGTCCGAGACCTGGTTCTCGATCTGCAGCGCGCAGGCACCCGCCTCGATCATCTTCTTGGCGAGCAGATAGGTCGCCTCGGCGTTGCCGAAGCCCGCGTCGATGTCGGCGATGATCGGCACGACGTGCGTTTCATAATTGTCGATCGCGGCCTGAACCTGCTTCGCCTTCAGTTCGTCACCCTCGGCGCGCGCGGCGTCGAGGTCGCGGAACAGCATGCCGAGTTCGCGGGCGTCGGCTTGGCGGAGGAAGGTGTAGATCTCCTCGATCAGCGCCGGGACGCTGGTCTTTTCGTGCATCGACTGGTCGGGCAGCGGACCGAATTCGCTGCGCAGCGCCGCGATCATCCAGCCCGACAGATAGATGTAGCGGCCCTTGACGGTGCCGAAATGCTTCTTGATCGCGATCATCTTCTGCTGCGCGATGAAACCGTGCCAGCAGCCCAAGGACTGGGTGTAGTTGGCTGGGTCGGCGTCATAGGCGGCCATGTCGGCACGCATGATGCGCGCGGTGTAGCGGGCGATGTCGAGGCCGGTACGGAACTTGTTCTGGGCGCGCATGCGGGCGACGCTTTCGCCGCTGATGCCGTCCCAGGTGCCGTCGTAATCGCGGATGAGGCGGCCTGCCTGTGCCATGTCTTCCTGGTAACCCATCGTCTGTGTCCTTGAGAGGAGGTGATGGGTGGATGTTGGCGAAGGTGCCGCGGAAAGTGAAAAGCTTTGTCAATAAAATTTGTGAAATACGGCCTATCGGTGTAAACTGGCATGTAAATTAGTAAAGAAAGTTACAGGCGATGGCGGAGCGACGGGTGTTTGCAGGGCCGGCGGTGCGCAAGGTACGGCGCGAGGCGGGGTTGACGCAGGCGGCGATGGCCGAGGCGCTGGATATTTCGCCCAGCTACCTCAACTTGATCGAGCATGGCCAGCGGCCGCTGAGCGCCACGGTGATCGTCAAGCTGGCCGAGCGCTTCGGGTTCGATGCGGCGACGCTGGGCGTCGACGCGGTGCCGGGCGGGGCGGCGGGGCTGCGGCGGCGATTGTCCGATGCGCGCTTCGCCGACCTCGGGATCGGCGCGCAGGAGGTCGAGGAATGGTTGCAGACCGCGCCGACGACAGCCGCGGCCTTTGCCCGGCTGTTCGACGTCGCGCCCGAGGGTTCGGCAACTTTACAGGAGGAAGCGCCCGAAGTTGCCGCGGTGCGCCGCGCGATCGAGAAATGGCGTAATCATTTCCCCGATCTGGACGCGCGCGCCGAAGAGCTGGCGGACGAACTGCGGCTGGCGGGCGGCGATCTTTACGGCACGATTTCCGAGCGTTTGCGCACCCGGCACCAGCTGGGGATCCGGATCTTGCCGAGCGATGTGATGCCCGATCGGCTGCGCTGGCTCGACTGGCACGCGCGGCAACTTATGCTGAGCGAGCTGCTGCGCCCCGCATCGCGCACCTTTCAGGCGGCGGCGACGCTGGCGCAGATCGAGGCGAAGGGCGAGATCGATGCGCTGGTGGCGGGCGCCGAATTCGCCGAGAGCGCGGCGGCGCGGCTGTTCGAGCGGCATCTGGTGCATTATTTCGCCGCGGCATTGATGATGCCGTACAGCCGCTTCCTGCGCGCGTGCGACGCCACGGGGTACGACCTGCTGCTGCTCCAGCGGCGGTTCGGGGCCGGATATGAGCAGGTCGCACACCGGCTGACCACCTTGCAGCGCGTCGGCGCGCGCGGGCTGCCCTTCTTCATGCTGCGTATCGACCGCGCGGGGCAGGGGAGCAAACGCTATGCCGGGGCGAGCCAGTCGCCGCTGGTCGATGGCGATGCGCGCTGTCCGCTGTGGGGCGTCCACGAAGCCTTTGCCCGGCCCGGCGAAGTGATCGCCGACCTGGTCGAGCTGGAGGATGGATCGCGCTGGTTCACGCAAAGCCGGTCGGTCGCGGCGCCTGGCGCGACCGGCAGCGGCACGCCGGCGCGCTTTGCCGTATGCGTGGGGGTCGATGCCAAGGTCGCCGCGCCGCTGATCGCCGCGCGCGGGATCGACCTGATGCGATCGCCCGCGACCCCTATTGGTCTGGGGTGTCGGCGCTGCACCCGCACCGGATGCGTGCAAAGGTCGATGCCGCCGCTGGGCCGACCGCTGCGGTTCCGGGACGGCGAGCGCGGCGTGAGCGCGTTCGATTTCGCCGGCGATTAAGTCAGATCATCAACCAACGCGGGACCTTGGCGCGAAAATCGTCGTAATCGGCGCCGAACTGGCGCGACAGATGCGCTTCCTCGATCCGCACCTGCACATGGCAGGCCAGTGCGAACAGGATTGCGGCGGCCCACCCCCACCATCGGTCGATCGTCACCGCACCGCCCAGCGCCATCGCGATCATGCCGGTGAAGATCGGGTTGCGGCTGTAGCGGAACAGTCCGGCGGTGACGAACAGCGGCCCGTCGCCTTCGCGCACCCCGACGCGCCAGGCATTGCCCATCTGGACCTGCGCAACCACGACGGCGAGTGCGCCAAGGGCGAGCAAGATATTGCCGGCAAGCAGTGGCGTCGGCGCCGCGGTAACCCGCCCGGTGGCGAGCAGCGCCGTCCCCGCGACGAGGACGCCGATCGCCAGTGCAAAAACGGCACCGGCGGCGCGCTGGACCCCGCGCGCCTCGACAAAGGCGAAGGCGTTGACGCCGGTGCGCGCACGAACGGCGCGGCCGCGCAGCAAGGTGGCGGCGATCACGAGCAGAAAGAGAGCAAAGGGCAGCGATTCGAGCATCGGAAAACTCCCGAGAGAGAATGATGCGCGAACAACTACACCCTGTAGCTGCTACAGGGTCAACGACCTATTTGCTGCGACGGCTGGCTGCGCATCGGGTCAGGCGACGATGCCCGCGACGGCGGCGATCAGGCTGGCGACCAGCGCGGCAGCGAGCAGGTACTGGAGCAGTGCTTTCGGGCGCGGCTGCGGCCGGACGAACATCGCGAGCAGCGGGATTGCGATTGTCAGCGTCCAGAAGATCGCGATCAGCGGCGCGCCGTTGCCCATGAGGAGGCGCGCGAGGAGGGTGAGGGTGAGCGCGAGCGGGACGCCCCAGATGACGCCGTCCCAGCCCGCGCGGAGCCGTGGTTCATGGAGGCCGCGCCGTTGGCGCTTGCCGAGCCAGATCGAGGTGCCGGTCGCGACGACGATAGTGAGCGCGAGGCCGAAGACGATATAGGCGAGCTTGACGGGCAGGCCGCCGTAATTGCCGAAATGGAGATTGTAGGTCGAGGCGGCGAGCTGTTGCCCCATATGCCCGTCGGACAGGCCGACCTTGCCATGATAGGTGCCGTCGGCGCCAAACTGATAGGTTTCGCCGTAGATCAGGCGGCGCGGATGTTCGGCGATCAGCTGGATATGCTGGCCGCGCGTCTGCGGGTCGTGGAGGATGACATAGGTCGGGCGGAGGTCGGGGTGGTGCTTTGCCAGCCAGGCGAGCGGGGCGGCGACGTTGGCGAGCGGGGCGGGACTGGCGTCGGCGCCATGTTCTTCGCCGAAGATCGGCGCATAGGCCGCCTCGACGTCATTTTTGTAGAAAGCGGCGGCGAGGCCATAGGCGCCGACGACGCCGAGGCCGATCATCGCGCCGGTCAGCGCCATGGCGAGCGAAAAGGGCAAGGTCCAGACGCTGAGCCGGTTGTGCCAGTCGGCAAGGCCGACGCCGTGGTTGTCGCGCGCGCGCAGGCGAAAGGCGTCACGGAAGATGCGTGGGTGCGCGACGATGCCCGACAGCGCCAGTGCGAGGATCAACACGCCGAAGATGCCGACGATCGTCATGCCGATGAGTCCCGGAATGTTGAGCGCATAATGCGCGCCGAGCAGGAATTCGGACCAGGCGTTTTCTTCGGGACCGGCGATGCGACCGTCGGCGGTGACATGCACCCCCTGATGGTCGGTGGTGATCGTCGCGCGCGGCAGGCCGTCGACCGGCATATGGACATAGAGGTGCGTCGTGCCGGGCTTGTCCTTTTCGGTCGCGAGCACCGCGGCGACGGCGCGCTGAACGGCGTCGGGGGCGATCGCCGCCATTTCGGGCGCGTTCGGCTGTTCGATCCGCTGCCATTCCTGATAGAAAACGACGACGGTGCCGGTGAGGCAGATGAGATAGAGCAGCGCCGAGGCGAGCAGGCCGATCGCGGCGTGGCCGGAGAGGGCGCGCTGGACGGCGTCCTTGGAAAAAGCGAGCGTCATAGGGCGCCTCCGATGAAGATCAGGCCAAGGCCCGCTGCGGCGGGGATGGCGAGCAGGCTGTATTGCGAGCGGCGGCGCGGCAACATGAGCAGCCAGAAGGCGAGGACGCCCCAGAGGAGCGGGAGCAGCAGCAGCGTCATCGCGTTGCCGTCGGCGTCGCTCCACCCCGCGAGGCCCGCGAGCGCACGCGCGCCGAGCGCGGCGAGCAGCGCTGCGGCAAAGGCGAGCGGGACGGTAATCAGGAAGGTGAGGAGGCGGCGGCCGAGGTGGCGAGGCTCGCCCGCTGCGGGGAGCATATGCGCCTTGCGGTCCGACGCGCGGCCCTTGCCCTTGGGGGCGGTCCAGCCGGCATGGGCGAGGAGCAATGCGGCGCTCGTCATGCCGCACAGCGACGCGACCGCGAGACCCCACGCGCCGTCACCCGCGAGCGCGAGCGCTGCGCCCGCGAGCATCAGCGCCCAGCCGATGCCGTTCGCCGCCGCCGAGCGGCGCGGCAGGCTCCATGCGCGGCGGAGTTGCAGCACCGCGGCGACGGTCGCTGCGGCACCGATCCAGACGAGGGGCGCGGTGACGCTCACCGGAAGCGGTAGCCGAGCGTCGCCATCACATTGCGCGGGGCGCCGACGAAACAGTCGCCGCGGGCGAGGCACGAGGCGAAGAATTTGTTGCCCAGCAGGTTGGTCGCGTTGACCGCGAAACGCCAATTGTTCCAGTTGATCTCGGCCAGCGCGTCGACCGTGGTGTTGCTGGGGGTGACCAGCGACCAGGCGGGGCCGGTCGAGCGGCGCTTGCCGGTATAGACGACGCCGGCGCCGAGCCGCAGCTGCGCTTCATCCGCGAGGCCAAAGGTCTTGGTCGACCAGATCGAGGCGATGTGGCGCGGCAGATAGTCGAGGTCGGTGTTCACCTCGGACTTCAGCTTGTTATAGCCATAGTTGACGAGCAGGTCGAAATTGCCGGGCAGGCTGTGGCTCGCCTCGACCTCGACGCCCTTGGTCGTCAGCTCGCCCGACTGCGCGGTGCCGCCGCCCGCGAGATAGAGGACGCGGTTGCGTTCCTTGACGCGGAAGCCGGTAACGGTGACCAAAGTGCCGGGGCGCGGGTTCCATTTGATCCCGGCTTCCCATTGCTCGCCGGTCTGCGGCCGGAACGGATCGCCGACGCTGCCGTCGGCATTTTCGTTGCGTCCGGCGATCGGCAGGAAGCTTTCGGTATAGCTGACGAAGGGCGAGAAGCCCGCGCCGATTTCGCCGATGATCCCGGCGCGGAAGGTGGTGGCATTGTCCTTGTTGCCCGCCGACGAGGTGACGCGGTCGCGCCGCGCGCCGAGCACGACCGACACGCGGTCGAAGAAGCGGATCTGGTCCTGGACATAGACGCCGAGCTGTTTCTGCGAGTCATAGGCGAAGGGGCCGGTCGGGTCGTAGGTCAGCAGCGCGTCATAATCGATGTCGTAGAGGTCGATGGTTTCGAAGCCGAACACCCCGCGCTTGCCGACCTTGTTCCAGCTGTAATCGACGCCGACGAGCAGCTTGTGCTCGACGTTCGCGCCGGTGTTGAAATTGAACTGGACGTTGTTGTCGGTCGAAAAGACGTTCATCCGCGCGTCGCTGGCGTCGGCATAGAGGCCGATGGTGCGGCGGTCGGTGCCATAGACCGAAAAGGGATCGGTCGGGTTGCTGTAGCTGTCGGCATAATGGGTGAAATATTCGAGGTCGCTGTCGATATAGCGCGCCTTGAGGCTGAGCCGCACCGCGTCGGAGAAGTCGTGGGTGACGCTGGCCATGCCTTGCAGCGAACGGCCGGCGTAGCGGTCCCAGCCGGGCTTGCCGACGAAGGTGTAACGGTCGAGCGGTCCCGGCGCGCCGGGGTTGGGGCGGAAGGTGCCGATGATGGGAAGGAACTGCGACGTCGAGCCGGTGTCGTCCTCCTGATAAAGGCCGGTGAGGATGATGTCGGTGTCGGGGGTGGGCTGCCAGCGGAGCGAGGGGGCGAACATCACGCGGTCGTCGGGCACATGGTCGACATAGGTGTCAGCGTCGCGCGCGCGGCCGACGGCGCGAATCGCGAAGCTGTCGGACAAAGCGAGGTTGACGTCGGCGAGCACTTCCTTGCGGTCGTAGCTGCCATAAACGAGGTTGATTTCGCCCTGCGTTTCGAAGCCCGGCGCTTTCGACACAAGGTTGACGAGGCCGCCGATCGAACCCTGGCCGAACAGCACCGACGCCGGGCCGCGCACGATTTCGACGCGATCGAAATTATAGGGATCCGACGTGATGCTGGCGTAGAAGGAGAAGATGTCGCGCATTCCGTCGCGGAATTGCAGCGCGTCGATGCCGCGCACGTTGAAGCCGTCGACGCGCGTGTCGCGGCCATAGGGGTTGGCGAGCACGCCCGCGGCATATTTTACCGTATCGCTGATGTTGATCGCGCCCTGCGCCTCATATTGGTCGGCGGTGATGACCTTGATCGGCTGGGGCAGTTCGACAAGCGCGGTATCGGTCTTGGTGCCCGCATAGCCGGTGACGACGATCTGGTCCTGATCGTCGATTTCGGCAGTGGCGGCCTCGGCGGCGAGGGCGTTGCCGCCGGCCAGCATGGTGCCGAGAAGCAAGGCGATGCGCGCGGTGTTCACTTGGTTATTCCCCTGATGGATCGGACGAGTCGGCTGCTCACTAATGAGAGGCAGTCGCATTAGCAACAATCGATCGTGCGTCGTGTCGCTTTTCCACAAAAGACCTACCGGGGACGGGCGGGCCGGATGCGGCGCAAACGCTTAACTTGCGAAGCATTCGGCCGTTAACGGCATAGCGAGGGCGTTGCTGCCCGTGCGGGACCGAAATCGATGCTGCTCCACCTGCGACCCGAAGAGGTTGAAATCGGTATGTTCGTCGACGCGTTCGACGGGCGCTGGATCGATCATCCTTTCTGGCGCAGCCGGTTCCTGGTCGAGACCGAGGACCAGCTGGCGCGCATCCGGTCGTCGGGGGTCACGGCGGTGATCATCGATCGCAGCCGCAGCCGCATCGCCCGCGATGCCGACGTCACCCCCTTTGCTGCCGACCGGCGCCAGGCGGTGCCGGGCATGGCGCCGCCCTGGCACGGGGTCGAGCGGCGGCGGGCGCGGATTTTCGCGCCGCTGCCCCATGAACCGTCGGTGCGTCCCGCAAGCTATGCGCAGGAGCGGCGGCGCGCCGAGCGCCTGATTGCGAAATCGAAGCAAGCGGTGGTCGAGCTGTTTGGCGCTGCCCGCATGGGCCGCGCGGTCGAGACGCGCCGGATGGCATCGCTGGCCGAGGCGGTCGGCAAATCGATTACCCGCCAATCACGCGCGATGATCGATCTGGTGCGGCTGAAGCAGAAGGATGAATATACCTATCTGCATTCGGTGGCGGTGTGCGCGCTGATGATCAATTTTGCCCGTCACCTGAAGCTGGACGAGGCCGAGGTGCAGGATCTGGGGGTGGCGGGATTGCTGCACGATGTGGGCAAGGTCGCAATCGCCGACGACGTGCTGTTCAAGCCGGGCAAGCTGACGACATACGAGCGTAGCGCGGTCGAGGTGCATCCTGACGCGGGGCATGCCTTTCTGATGCAGTCGGGGGATATCCCCGCGGCGGCGCTGGAAGTGTGTTTGCGTCACCATGAAAAAATGGACGGGACCGGCTATCCTGGGCGGCTCGCCGGCGACCAATTGTCGCTCTATGCGCGGATGGGCGCGATTTGCGACGTATATGACGCGGTGACGTCGGACCGGCCGTACAAGGCGGCGTGGACGCCGTGCGAGGCGCTTACCGCGATGCAGGGGTGGACGGGGCATTTCGACCCGCAGCTGCTCGACCAGTTCGCCGACAGCCTGGGGATCTATCCCGCCGGGACGCTGGTGAGCCTGTCGTCGGGGATGCTGGCGATCGTCACCGGCAGCGCGGGTGCGGACGGCGCGGCGGTCGCCGTGCGCACCTTCTTTGATTGCAACCTGCTGGCCGAAGTGACGCCGGTCGACCTGGCGATAGCGCCTGCCGACCGCGAAGTCCGGATCGTCGGCCGGTCGAGCCCCGGCTTCTGGCGCTTCGACGACTGGCCGGGCGTTGTCGCGCGGGTATTGACGGCGGATGGGAAGGGCGCCGCCTGACGTCAGCCTTGCTGCCCGGCGACCCAGCGGTCGATGAGCTTTTCGAGGACCGAGATCGGCATCGCACCTGCCGCCAATGCGGTGTCGTGAAACCCAGCGAGGTCGAATTTTGGCCCAAGCGCTTGACGGGCTTTCTCGCGGATCGCGACCCATTTGACCTGGCCGACCATGTAGCTCGTCGCCTGTCCCGGCCACACGCAATAGCGCTCGATCTCGGTAATGTTCGACGGTTCGGGGGTGCCGAGCGTCTCGTTATAATAAGCAATCCCCTTTTCGCGCGTCCAGCGATAATGATGAAGGCCGGTGTCGGCGACGAGGCGTGCGGCGCGGAACATATAGGATTGCAGATAGCCGAGGCGGCCCCACGGGTCGTTTTCATACACGCCCATCTCGTCGGCGAGCTGTTCGGCGTAGAGCCCCCAGCCTTCGGTATAGACCGAGTAGGAGGGCAGGCGGCGGAGCCGCGGTATGCCTGTCGCTTCCTGCGCCAGCGCGATCTGGTGGTGATGGCCGGGCGACGCTTCGTGATAGGTCAGCGTCGGCAAGGTCCAACTGGGGTTTTCGGCGGTGTCGCGCAGGTTGATATAATAGGCACCGGGCCGCGACCCGTCGAGTGCCGGGATCTGGTAATAGCCGCCGGTCGCGCCGTCCTCGATATCGGCGGGGACGCGGCGGATTTCGACCTTGGCCTTGGGAAGGCGGCCGAAGGCTTCGGGCAGCCGCGCCTGCATCGCCTGCATCTGGGCATTGAGTTCGGCGATCAGCTTTTCCTTCCCCGCGTCGGTGTTGGGATAGAGGAAGCGCGGGTCCTTGCCGAGCGCGCGCATGCGTTCGGCGACGGTGCCCTTGGTCATGCCCTGCGCCTTGAAGATCGCGTCGGCGCGCGCGCTGAGTTCGGCGACGCGGTCGAGGCCAAGCTTGTGGACCTCCTCCGCCGTCATGCCGGTCGTCGTCGCGTAGCGCAGCGCATAGGCATAATATTCGTCGCCCTTGGGCAGCCGCCAGACGCCCGCGTCGTGGGTGGCGCGCGGTCGCACGTCGCGCAGTTCTTGGGCCTGGCGGCGCATCGCGGGGTAGATGCGGTCGCGCACGATCGCGGCGCAGCGCGCGGCCCAGTCGCCGGGGATGTCCCGAGTCTTGGCGGCGATATTCGCCGTCAGCCCATTTGCCTCAGGGGTTGGTGCCCAGATGCGGTCGAACTGGCCGAGGGTGCGGTCGATGACGAAGTCGGGCGGGATCACGCCCGCGCCGTGGTCGTCCTTGATCCGGCCGGTTTCATTGTCGAGCTGTACCGCAAAGTCGGCGCAGCGCGCGAGATAGGCCTCGGCATCGGCGGCATTGGCAATACTGTGCTGGTTGATCAGGAAATCGGGGATCGAGCGATAGGTGCCGCTGAGCTGGGTCACCGGATGCGGTTCGGGCCAGCTGTGCAGGCCGTAATCGAACGTGTCATACGCTTTGACATAAACCTCCCACGGCCCGCGGAAGGTTTCGTAATTGACGAGATCCATGCCCGAAAGCTTGGCCGGGTCAATCGTTTTCAGCTCCTTCAAACCCGTTCGGTACTGGTCATGGTCAAGCCTGATACCGGCGGGCGAGCGGTCGTTGAGCTTCGCCTTGGCCGCGGCATTGTCACCCTTGTCGAGCCCGAGCGCGGTGGCGAATTCCGGGTTGGTTTCGACCAGCATGTCATAGGCCCGCTCGTAGATCTGGGTCAGCCGGGCGCCTTCCCCGACAGGAGCATCGGCGGCCATCGCCCGCGCGGGCGACCGGATGCCCGCCATCGCGGTCGTCGCGGCAAGGGCGGCAAGGAGGGTGCGGCGATCGAACATGGGAGGTCTCCGAAGCTTGTGTGTTAGCGCACTATTACGGTGCGCGCGGCAGACTGTATTGTATCCATTTGGCGCCGCCACCAGCCGGGAGTGGCGCCGGTCAGCGCCGCCACGGCACGGGTCATATGGGCCTGGTCGGTGAAATGCAGGCGGTGCGCGATGGCCGCAAAGGACTCGTCGCCGGTCCGCGCCGCAGCCGCCGCCGCCCGCGCCCGCGCCGTGGCGCGATAGGCCTTGGGCGTGCAGCCGTAAGCGAGGTGAAATCCCCGGCTCAGTCGTTCGGGCCGCAGCCCGTTTTCCTCGGCCCATTGCGCGAGCGACAAGGGTTCGAGCTGTCTGAGGTCGTCCGCGAGCCGGTCGGGCCAATCCAGCGCGGGGGCCGCGACGGGGGCGAACATGGCGGCCAGCTCTGCCGATGCCGTAGGGCGGTCGCGCTGGGCCAGCCGTACCAGCAGGTCGGGGTCTTCGACGCGTCCGCGCAGATGGTTCGATCCCGCCAGTTCCGACGGCAGGTCGAGCACCAGTACCCGTGCGCCGCGGGCTTCGAAGCGATTGAGGTGCGCTTCGAAAGCGTGGTGGAGCAGCGCGTCGCCGGGACCGACGTTCCAGCGGCCTTCGTCGCCGGCCTCCTGATAGCCGCCCTCGAGGACCACCGCGACAAAGGCGTCGTCGTGGCAATGACGGTCGCGCAGCTCGCCCGGATCATGATCGAGCAATCCGGGTGGAGCAGCGGCAAAGCAGGGGCGACGCGACACTATGCGGGTTATTCGCGCGCCTTGGCGGCAGCCCGGACATCCTGCGAGCGCGACAGCGGCATGACGAGGATGTCGTCGCCGTCGACGATCACGGCGACGTCGGTCATGCCGACGAGCGAGACACGCCGCCCGCCCGCGCGGACGAGGTTGCCGTGACTGTCGTGGAGGAAGCCATCGCCGAAGACCGCGTTGCCGGCGTCGTCGCGCGGGGCGAGCGCATGGACCGCCTGCCAGCTGCCCAGGTCGGACCAGCCCATCGCGGCGGGAACGACCGCGACGCGTTCGTCCTTTTCCATCACCGCATAGTCGATCGAGTCCGACGGTGCCTCGGCGAAATGGACCGCATCGGCATAGAGGGCGTTGCCGTCGATCATGCCCGCCGCGACGGCCCGATCGGCGGCTTCAAAGATCGTGCGGCAATGGGTGAGCATGGCGTCGCGCATGCGTCCGGCGCGGAACAGGAAAATGCCGGCGTTCCAGCTGTAGCCGCCCGCGGCGAGCATCGCTTCGGCATCGGCGAGCGGTGGCTTTTCGATGAAGCGGTCGACCGCAAAGGCGTCGCGTTCGAGCGGCGGGCCGCTGGCGATATAGCCGAAGCCCGTCTCGGGCGCGTCGGGGGTGATGCCGAAGGTGACGATCCAGTCGTGCCGCGCCAGCCGGGCGCCGCGGGCGATCGCCGCGTGAAAGGCGGGAAGGTCGGCGATGACATGGTCGCTGGGCATCACCAGCAGCAGCGTATCGGCATCGGCGCGGGCGACGGCCAGCGCAATCGCCGCTGCCGTGTTGCGCGGCATCGGTTCGACCAGCAGCGCAGCCTCCCCCGAACCCAGCTGATCGCGCACCGTTTCGACATGCGCTTCGCCACAGAGGATCAGCGGCGGCAGGACGGCGTCGCCCGCAGGGGTTCGGGCAAGCGTCTGCTGGAACAGGCTTTCGTCCCCGGTGAGCGGGAGGAATTGCTTGGCGCGGGTGCCGCGCGATTCGGGCCACAGCCGCGTTCCGGCACCGCCGCAAAGGATAACGGGTTGAATCATTTCGGTCATGGCGCGGGTCTATCCGGTCTGATCGTGGTGGTCATCCCCGATTGCGCAATGATGAGTGTAAAATTAACCGACAGTTGACGCCTCGGCTGTAGTATCGCGGCAACGAAAGGCGCTGCATTTTTCATGTTCCGGCTGTTCAAACATTATGTGCCGCACGCCGTGGTCTGGCTGGCGCTGCTCGAATTTTTTGCGTTGCTCGGATCGGCCGAGGCGGCGTGGCATCTTTATGCCCATCAGGCCGGTTTCGACGCCGGGCCGCTGGCCGATCGCGGGTTGCCGCTCGCGACCTTTGCGGTGGCCAATTCGCTCGCGATGATGGCGACCGGCATGTACGGGAACGAGGGGCTGCGCTCGATGCGCTTTGCCACCGCGCGCCTGCTGGCGGCGATTTCGCTCGGCGTGATCTTTCTGTCGGTGCTCGGTTTCCTGTTGCCGACGGCGACGCTGTGGCGTGCCAACAGCCTGTACGCGATGGTGCTAGCGATTGCGGCGCTGTTCGTCATCCGGCTGGTGCTGACCCAATCGGCGGGGACCGACGCGTTTCGCCGCCGCATTTTGGTGCTGGGCGCGGGGCCGCGCGCGGCGCGGCTGGCGGCGCTCGCCGACCAGCCGGGTAGCGGACTGGAGGTCGTGGGATTTGTCGCGATGAGCGACACCGAGAAGACCGTCGGTCACGCGGTACGGCGCGAGACTATCGACAATCTGTCGGACCACGTCGTCGCGCTGCGGGCCGGCGAGGTGGTGCTGGCGCTGGAGGAGCGGCGCAATGCGCTGCCGCTGAACGATCTGCTTCGCGTCAAGACGACGGGCGTCTATGTCAACGATATCGCGAGCTTTATCGAACGCGAGACCGGGCGCGTCGATCTGGCGACGACGAACCCCAGCGGGCTGATTTTTTCCGACGGTTTTTCGGCGGGACAGCGCATATCCAAAGTGGGCAAACGGCTGTTCGACATCGCCGCGAGCCTCGTGGTGCTGATCGTCGGCCTGCCGCTGATCCTGTTCGCCGGGATCGCCGTGATCCTCGACAGCCGCGGGCCGGTCTTTTACCGCCAGCCGCGCGTCGGGCTGTTCGGCGAACCCTATGACATATACAAAATCCGGTCGATGCGCACCGACGCCGAGGCGGAGGGCAAGGCGGTGTGGGCGAGCGAGAATGATCCGCGCATCACCCGCGTCGGGCGGATCATCCGCACGCTGCGGATCGACGAACTGCCCCAGCTGTGGTGCGTGCTGAAGGGCGAGATGAGCTTCGTCGGGCCGCGGCCCGAACGTCCGAGCTTTGTCGCGGAGCTGGAAAAGCAGCTGCCCTATTATGCCGAGCGGCACATGGTGAAGCCGGGACTGACCGGCTGGGCGCAGATCAACTACCCCTATGGCGCGTCGGTCGAGGATGCGCGGGTCAAGCTGGAATATGACCTGTATTATGCGAAAAATTATTCGCCTTTCCTCGACCTGCTGATCCTGCTCCAGACGGTGCGCGTCGTGCTGTGGCCCGACGGAGCCCGCTGAGGTGCTGGCCCACCTTTCCGAAATCCTGTCGGTGCTGGCGCTCGTCGGCTTTGCGGTCGCGACGCTGTGGCTGATTGCACGGCCGCGCGCGCGGATGGCGGCGCTGATGCCGGCGCCGCGGATGCTGACGCTGGTCGCCGCTGCGACGGCCGCATGGTGCGCGGCACTGGCGCTGGCCGGGCCGGGATCGTCGCAGGCGTTGGTCGTTCAGGGACTGCGCGATATGGCGATGCTCGGCTGGCTCGGCGCGACTTTCTGGTCGCCCACCGCACCGATGACGCGGCCGCTGCGCCTGATCCTGCGGATGCTCGCCACAATATGCGGCCTGACGCTGGTGCTGGGCGCGGTGGCGCACTGGCAGTCGGCAGCACTGGCGGCCACGTGGACGGCACCGATGCTGACGCTGGCATCGATGCTGGTGGCAACCGGCGGTCTGCTGATCGTCGACAGCGGGGTCCGCCATGCCGGGACGGCGCTGCGGATGCCGGTGATGGCGGTGGCCGGCGGCTTTGCCATGCTGTGGGCCTATGAAGTCAATGTCCAGCTGATCGGGGCGCTGACCGGCAAGACGGCATCGACGCTGATCGCGCTGCTGCCCGCGGTCGTGCTGCTCACGCTGCCGACCTATGTCGTCGCGGCGATGGATGTCGGACGCGAACGGATGCGATTGTCGCGCACCGCCGCGATGCGCACGCTGATCCTGCTGGGCGGTGCGGCCTATCTGGTGGTGATCGGCTTGACCGGCGCAATCGCGCGCGTCGTGGGCGGCGATTATGCGGCGCTGGCGCAGGGCGCCTCGCTCGCGGTGGCGCTGGGGACCGGCGGCTTGCTGATTGCATCGCCGCGTGCCCGCGCGTGGCTGTCGGTGATGATCTCGAAACATTTTTTCGAGCATCGCTACGATTATCGTGCCGAGTGGATGCGCTTTACCGCAACGTTGGCGCAGGCCAGCGATGTCGAGGACGGCGACGGGCGCAACCTGCATCGCCGCGTCGCCAAGGCGATGGCCGAACTGACCGGCAGCCCCGGCGCGCTGCTGATGCTGCCGGGCGCGGCCGGCGCATTCCGCGTCGCCGAACACTGGCACTGGCCGGTCGATGCCGAGGCGGAGGATGCGACGCTGTCGGTGCGGTCGGCATTCATGTTGCAGGAAACGCGGCATATCGTCGATCTGGACGCCGAACGTGCGAATGGCCCCGGCGCTGCCGATGGTCATCGCGACCTGGCGATCCCCGCCTGGCTGGTCGCCGATCAGCGCGCGTGGGTGATCGTCCCGATCCTGCATTTTCAAAGGATGATCGCGGTCGTCATCCTGCAGCGGCCCCCGGTGTCGCGTGCGCTCGATTGGGAAGATCTCGACGTGTTGCGCATCGCCGGGCAGCAGGCGGCAAGCTATCTCGCCGAATCGCAAAGCCAGGAAGCCTTGTCGGAAGCGCGGCGGTTCGACGAATTCAACCGCCGCTTTGCCTTCATCATGCACGATATCAAGAATCTGGCGAGCCAGATCGGCCTGCTGGCGCGCAACGCCGAACGCCATGCCGACAATCCCGATTTTCGCGCCGACATGACGCAGACGTTGAAGGTGTCAGCGGGGCGATTGAGCGACCTGCTCGTCCGACTGGCGCCGCGCGAGCGCGGCGCGGTGGCGGAGCCCGGCAAGCTGCTGATCGAACCGATCCTGACCGCGATTGCGGCCGAGATGCGGCCGCGGCGGGCGCTGTTCGTCGGGTGCCAGACCGGGCTGCTGGCGTGGGCCGACGCGGCTTCGGTGCGGCAGATCGTGCAGCATCTGGTGACCAACGCGATCGACGCATCGGCGCCCGATACGCCGGTGCAGCTGGTCGCGGTCGCCGAACATGGGCGGGTCCGGATCGACGTGATCGACCAGGGATGCGGCATGACGCGCAGTTTTATCCGCGAGGAATTGTTCAAACCCTTTGTCTCGACGAAGGACGGTGGCTTCGGCCTTGGCGCGTTCGAGGCGCTGCAGGTCGCCCAGGCAATGGGCGGGACGATCGAGGTCGACAGCGAACCGGGCAAGGGCAGCAGCTTTACCGTCTGGTTGCCGCTCGCCGATGCGCGCGCCGACCGCGGCGGCGAACCCATGATGAAGAAAGTGGTTGCGAAATGAGCGATGGCAGCACGGCGGTCCGCACCCTGTTGGTGGTGGAGGACGATCCGGGGCTGCAGGCGCAGCTCAAATGGGCGTATGACGATTATCGCGTGCTGATCGCGGGTGACCATGACGCCGCCATCGACATGCTGCGCGCCGAGGAACCCGATGTCGTGACGCTCGACCTGGGACTGCCGCCCGATCCCGACGGGACGCGCGAGGGGTTCCGGACGTTGAGCGCGATCCTGGAGGCGAAGCCCGACACCAAGGTCATCGTCGTGTCGGGCCATGGCGAGCGCGCGAGCGCGCTGGCGGCGATCGCGAGCGGGGCGTGGGATTTCTACCAGAAGCCGATCGACATCGAGACATTGGGGCTGATCGTCGCGCGCGCCTTTCACGTTCGCGAGCTCGAAGTCGAAAACGCCCGGCTGGCGCAGCAGGGGAGCAGCGACAATCGCGTGCTGGGCGGGATGATCACCGGGGCTCCCGAAATGCTGAAGGTCGCGCGCACGATCGAGCGCGTCGCGAACCTCGATGTCAGTGTGATGCTGCTCGGTGCGAGCGGGACCGGCAAGGAGTTGCTGGCGCGCGGGCTGCACGAAGCCAGCGACCGGCGCGACGGCGCGTTCGTCGCGATCAACTGCGCCGCGATCCCCGAAAATCTGCTCGAAAGCGAATTGTTCGGGCATGAGAAGGGGGCGTTCACCGGCGCGGTGAAGACGACCGAGGGCAAGATCGAACTGGCGCATGGCGGCACTTTGTTCCTTGATGAAGTCGGCGACATTCCGCTGCCGCTGCAGGTCAAATTGCTGCGGTTTTTGCAGGAGCGGACGATCGAGCGGATCGGTGGCCGCAAGCCGATCGTGGTCGATACCCGGATCGTGTGCGCGACGCACCGCGACCTCGACGCGATGATCGCCGAGCAGAGCTTTCGCGACGACCTTTATTACCGGCTCGCCGAAATGGTGGTGAAAATCCCGGCGCTCGCCGAGCGGGCGGGCGACGCGGTGCTGCTGGCGCGGCATTTCCTCCACCAATATGCGCCGCAGATGAACCCGGCGGTGCGCGGCTTTGCGCCCGATGCCTTGCAGGCGATCGACGAAGGCCGCTGGCCGGGCAATGTCCGCGAGCTGGAAAACCGGATCAAGCGCGCGGTCATCATGGCCGACGGCAAGCTGGTGACGAAGGCCGATCTCGACCTGGCGCGCGGCGGCGAGGGCGACGGCGAGGAAGCGTGGCTGAACCTGCGCAGCGCGCGCGAGGCCGCCGACCGGGTCGCGATCCGCCGTGCAATGACGCAGAGCGAGGGCAATATTTCCGCTGCCGCCAAGCTGCTCGGCATCAGCCGCCCGACGCTGTACGATCTGCTCAAACAATATCGGATGCAGGCCTGAATGACGCATTGTCGCGTCTGGATCGTCACGCTGCTGGCGGGGCTGGCGCTCGCCGCATGCGGCAGCGGCGGCGGCGATACCCCGCGGCGGGCGTTCGAGGATCGTCGCGCCGAACTGCTCGCGGCCATCGCGGCCGATCCGCAGGCGATCACCGAGCGGGTCGAACTGGCGCGCGTTGCGATCCGGCTGGGCGACGGGGTGGGGGCCGAGGCCGCGGTCAAAAGTGCGATCGCGGCGGGCGGCAACGCGGCCGCGCTCCGCCCGTTGCTGGCGCGCGCCTATGCGATGCAGGGTGACGGGCAGCGCGCGTTTGATGCGATCGATGCAGGACCGATCATCCCCGAGATGATCGGCGAGGCCGCGTGGGTCGCGGGCGACGTGCATCTGGCGAACGGCGACCTGGACGCGGCGCGGAGCGCTTATGACCGGGCGGTGCGCGAATTGCCGCGCAATTCGGAATTGTGGGTCGACGTCGCGCGGTTCCGCGATGCCAATGCCGATAATGCAGGCGCGCGCGACGCCGTCGATTACGCGATCGAACTGGACAAGGCGAATAGCGCCGCGCTCGCCTATAAGGCGAATCTGATCCGCACCGCGGAAGGGCTGACCGCGGCTTTGCGCTGGTACGACCGCGCCCTGGCTGCCGATCCCGACAATGCCGATGCGCTGATCGACCAGGCTGCGACGCTGGGCGATCTGGGGCGTTATCGCGACATGCTGGTCGCGCTGCGCCATGCGGCAACGATCGTGCCGCGCGAGCCCCGGCTTTTCTATCTCCAGGCGGTGGTGGCGGCGCGCGCCGGCAACTATCCGCTGGCGCGCAGCCTGTTGCAGCGCACGCGCGGCGCGCTGGACGATGTGCCGGCGTTCATGCTGCTGAGCGCGGTGGTCGAGCTGGAACTCGGCGGCGAGGCGCTCGCCGCAAGCTGGGCGGAACGGCTGCTGGTCGAACAACCCCGCAATTTTACCGCGCGGCGGATATTGGCCGCGGCAAATTGGGCCGGTGGCGATGCCGACGGCGCGATCGAGGCGCTGGTGCCGATCGTCGACCGGGCAGACGCCGACAGCTGGTCGCTGCTGATGGCGGCCCGCGCGGCGAGCGAATTGGGCCGGCGCGGCGAGGCAGGCGATTTTCTGGCGCGCGCGGCGAGTCTCGCGCGCGGCGAAGCGGCGCCTTTCGCGCCGGAGAACGCCTATGGCGTGTTGAGCATGATGGCCGACGGCGAGCCGCTCAACCCGGCGCGCGCGATACCCGCAATCGCCGCCGACATCGTCAACCGGAACTTCGACAGCGCCGTGACCCGCGCGCGGCGGCTGCGCGACGCGAACCCCGGGGTCGCCGACGCGCATATCCTGCTCGGCGATGCGGCGCTGGCCGGCGGGCGGTTCGATCTGGCCGTCGAGTCTTTTCGCACCGCCCGCGACCTGGATGCGGGCGAGCGCACGACGTTGCGCCTTGCCAACGCGCTGTATCGCGCGGGCGATGCCGCCGGGTCGGGGGCGGCGATCCTGGCGCTGCGCGACCGGCAGCCGTCGAGCATCGCCGCCGACCGGCTGGCCGGGCATCTGGCGATGGACCTGGAGCATTGGAACGAAGCGATCGCCCATTTCAACCGCGTGCGGGCGCGAACCGGCGACCGCGATGCGGTGATCCTGCGCGAACTGGCGCGAGCATGGGACGCCAAGGGTGACGACACACGCGCGCTCGCACTGATCGACCGCGCCTATCGCTTGCAGCCGCTAAACGCGGGGATCATGGAATTCTATGCGGCGTTGTTGGAGCGGCGCGGGAAGCGCGAGGCGGCGGCGGATCTGCGCGATAAGGCGGCGCAGATCGGGCGGTGAAGGTGGAATGGCGGCTAGCGACCGGTTGCGGTCTTTTGTTCGAATGACCGTGTTGGAACAAGATTCGCGCAGAGGCGCAGAGAGCGCAGAGGGGAGTGCGCTCTGCGCCTCTGCGCGAATCTTATAGAATGCCGCGTTTCGACCGAAAGCGGGTCTTTATTCAATCGTCATCCCGGCGAAGGCCGGGATCTCACCCTATCGGTTTTCCGCACCGGCGAGATCCCGGCCTTCGCCGGGATGACGAATAAGGGAAGGTCGGGAATCCACCCGAGAACCGACGATCACGTACCAGATCCCGCTTGGTCCGGCTCACCCATAATTTCTCGGGTCAGCCATCCCCGGAACCGCGCCATTGAATCGCTCTCCGTTCGCGACATCAGGCGGGTGAGCCAGTAGCGGCCCGCGTCGATGGTCAGCGCAAAGGGCTGCACCAGCGTCTCAGCGGCCAGTTCGCGCGTGAACATGGCGGGTGGGGCGAGCGCGATGCCTTGACCTGCAGCGGCGGCCGCCGCCATCAGGGCGCTGCTGTCGAACATCGGGCCGCGCAGCACCGGCGGCGGCACGCCCGCGGCGGCAAACCACAAAGCCCATTCGTCAGCGCGGTACGAACGGAGCAGGCGTTCGGGGATCAGATCCGCGGGGGCCTTGAGCCGTATGGCGATTGCGGCGGTACAGAGCGGCGCCAGCGGAGCGGCCAGCAGCGGTTCGGCGTGGGTGCCGTGCCAGGCGCCGTCGCCGAAGCGGATCGCATAGTCGAGCGCCTCGCCCGCTAGGTCGACGCGGTTGTTGTTGGTCGAGATGCGCAGATCAATGGCGGGATGCGCGCGCGCGAAGGCGTCGAGACGCGGCAGTAGCCAGCCGGTGGCGAAGGTACCGACAACACCGACCTTCAATGTCTCGCGGAAACGTCCGTCCGCATATTGGTCGAGCGTCGCGGCGACGCGGTCGAAGGCGTCGGCGACGACGGGGACCAGTGCCTGCCCCTCGTCGGTGAGCGCGAGGCCGCGCGGCAGGCGGTGGAACAGCCGGGTGCCGAGGCGGCGTTCGAGCTGCGCGACCTGATGGCTGACTGCGCCTTGGCTAACGCACAGCTCGATTGCGGCGCGCGTGAAGTTAAGGTGGCGCGCGGCGGCATCGAAAGCACGCAGGGCGTTCAAAGGGAGTTGGGCGCGATCCATCGCCCAGCCATGAATAAACTTCATGGCTTTGTCGAGAAATGATGCTTTGTCGCCCGGTTACCGGCTTGGTTATCTGGCGACGAAGGGAGACATATATGATCGCCATGATAACCGTTGCCGCCTGGTTGGCCGGTATGCAGCAGATGCCATTTCCTATCGTCCAAATGCCCAGCGCCGCACTGGTGGTCAACGGGGTTAGTGCTGCCACCGAAGACCCTTTGACGCGTCCGATCGGCGGCTCGCGTGCAGCGGAATGGCTGGCCCCGGTGCCGCCGGAACGGATTTTCGGCAACAGCTATCTGGTCGGCTTCGCCGGGCTGAGCGTCGCGCTGATCGACACGGGCGAGGGGCTGGTGCTCGTCGACGGTGCGTTGCCGCAGTCGGCCGCCGCGGTGCTGGCCAATGTCCGGGCGCTGGGATTCGACCCGAAAGACATCAAATTTATTCTGAGCACCGAGCCGCATTGGGACCATGCCGGCGGTCTGGCGGCGCTGGCGCGCGATACCGGCGCGACGGTCGTTGCGAGCAAACGGGGTGCGGAAGGGCTGCGGACCGGGAAACATGCGTCCGACGATCCGCAACTCGCCTATGGCGGCAGCTGGCCTGCGGTGACGACACCGATCCGGATCATGAAGGATAGCGAAGTGCTGCCGCTGGGCACGGCGCGGATCACGGCGCGCGCGACCCCCGGGCATACGATGGGCAGCATGAGCTGGAGCTGGCAGGCGTGCGAGGGCAAGACGTGCAAGGAAATCGTGTTTGCCGCCAGCCTGAACCCGGTGTCGGCCGACGACTATAGATTCAGCAGTGCGGCGGGTGCGCCGTTCGTGGCGGGATTTGCGCGCAGCTATCGGACGATGGATCGGCTGAAATGCGACATGCTGATTACGGCGCATCCCGACAACGCGGGCGATGGACGATTCAGCGCCAAGACGGGCGCCTGCCGTGCCTATGCGGAGCGGTCGCGCCAGGCGCTGGCCAAGCGCTTGGCGGCGGAGGAGGCGGACGCAACGAAGTAGCGGAGCTGCCGATCCTCCCTTCGATGGCACCAAGAGGAGGATTTGGCGTCTATTTGTCGACCACCAGACACGCTTGCCCGCTCTTGGCGAGCGCGGCGCAGAAGTTGTTCGCTTCACCCTTGTTCGCAAAGCCGGCGGTCTGGAGGCGGGTGACCTTGCCGGTCTTGACATAGAGCGGCTGGCGTTCCGCGACCGCCGGATGTTTTTTGCCGAGCGCGGCCCACAGGTTGCGCGCATTCGCCTCGACACCGAAGGCGCCGAGCTGCGCGCGCCACGGGCTGGTGCCGCCGCCGGGGCGGCCGGGGGTCGGGGTTTCCACGACACGGATGGGGTCGTTGTTGCGCGGCGCCGGGCGCGGCGCCGCAGGGGCAGGAGCGGGCGCGGCGCTTTCGGGTGGCGGCGCATAGCTGGTACCGGGCGCCTTTCCGGCAGTGGCCGCTGCGGCGTCGGCCGTAGCTTCGGCCGCCGCAGTGGCCGCAGCGGTTGCAGCCGGTGATGACAGGGCGGGCGCCGCGGTCGCCCTCGGCGACGCGGGGGCCGGCTGGATCACCGGTGGTGGGCTATAGCTGGTCCCGGGCGCCGATGCGGGCAGGCTGGCGGTCTTGATCGGCGAAGTGGGGGCGGGTTGCGGTGCCGACGGCGCTGCCGCGTTGACCGCCGCAAGCCGCGCGCGCGCTTCGTTCTTCTCGATGTCGGGCAGCATCGCGAGCCCGCGCTGGCGCTGGTCGAGCGGGATCAGGCCGTCGAGCTGGGAAAGGCGCGCCGAGGCGATGGCAAGCCCGGCGTCGCTGGCGCGTTTGGTGAGAGCATAGGCGCGCGGCCAGTCCTGCGGCGCGAGGTCGCCATTGAACAGCGCGGTGCCGAGAACATATTGCGCGCGCGGTTCGCCGCGCTCTGCTGAACGGGTGATATAGGACATCGCCTCCTTGCGGCGGTTGGCGGTGAAAAGCACAAGCCCCAGATTGTCTTCGGCCTGTAAATGGCCCTGTTTTGCCGCGCGGCGGTACCAGCTTTCGGCCTGCGCCAGATCGGTCGGGACACCGCGGCCCAGTTTATATGCCTGACCCAGGTTGAACTGGGCGTCGGCGTCGCCCGCCAGCGCTTCGGGGCGCCAGGCGGCAACCGCGGCCTGATAGTCGCCGCGTTGCCAGGCATCGACGCCCTCTTTGACATCGGCCATCGCGGGCGGTGCGACCATCGACGCCGCCAGCAGTGGCAGCGCGAGCGCGAGGGCGGAGCGGAATGAACGCATGTTATTCTCCAATGACTTGCATCGCTGCAGTCCCCGGGCTTCCGGTACGCCTAAATGGCTAACACGGCGTTATCGACGTACGCCATATGGCATATTTGGTCCATTTCGGGACAAACTGCCGTTGTCCTCGGGTTAACCATGGCGGCGAGTGGGTCGTTCACCTTCTTTTTATCATCGTTAACTCAATTTTAGCGCCCCGCATGGCATTCCCCCGCCAATTCGTGATTTTTCAGGGGGACAGCTGTGCGCGTTTTGGCATTGGCTTCACAAAAGGGCGGGTCGGGAAAAACGACCTTGTCGGGGCATCTCGCAGTACAGGCGCAACTCGCGGGTGCGGGGCCGGTCGTCCTGATCGACATCGATCCGCAGGGTTCGCTCGCCGACTGGTGGAACGAACGCGAAACCGATCTTCCGGCCTTTGCCCAGACCACCGTGGCGCGGCTGGCGTCGGACCTCGAAATCCTGCGCCAGCAGGGCTTCAAGCTGGCGGTCATCGACACGCCGCCGGCGATTACCATGGCGATCCAGAGCGTCATTTCGGTCGCCGAACTGATCGTCGTGCCTACGCGGCCCTCGCCGCACGACCTGCGCGCCGTTGGCGCAACCGTCGACCTTTGCGAACGCGCCGGCAAGCCGCTGGTGTTCGTCGTGAATGCAGCGACGCCCAAGGCGAAAATCACCAGCGAGGCCGCGGTTGCCCTGTCGCAGCACGGCACCGTCGCACCGGTCACCTTGCACCACCGCACCGATTATGCGGCATCGATGATTGATGGCCGCACCGTGATGGAGGTCGATCCCAATGGCCGTTCGGCCGAAGAGATCCGCCAGCTGTGGACATATATGAACGACCGGCTGGAAAAGAATTTCCGCCGCACCGTATTTGCCGCGCCGGTTCCGACGCAGGGCAATTACGGCGCGGTCCGTCCGATGGGCGGAGGCTTTGGCCGCCGCATCGCTGGCCAGTGACGGAAGGGATCGGAACCATGGGCGAACCGAAACCCCTCGCATCGTTGAGCGCCGGCCTCTTGGCGCGCAAGGGCGGCGCACGACCCGCCATGCGCCGCCAGCCGCTGGGCAGCGGCCCCGCGCCCCTCGGCGCCACTGGCTATGACGATCTTGGCTGGAACGACATGGGTTATGATGTCGATCCCGACCAGTCGGGCGAACCGGCGCGGATGCTCGACCTGAAGCCGCTGCTCACCGGGTCGGTGCCGGCGCACAATGTCGAAGCCGAACATGCGGTCGACGACAGCGTCGGCCACGAATTGACCGATGCGGTCGCGGGAGAATATGCCGCCGAGGATTTCGGCGCCGCCGCGTTCGAAGCCGAAGCGCCCGAAGTGCCCGAGATCGTCCGGCAGCAGGAATCGCTGATCGATCGCGTCGCCGCTGTGGCGCGCAAGGTCGAGGCGCGGCCCGCCGTGACCGCGAAGAAGGAAAAGGCGCCGCGCGCGCTGCGCGCCCGGGAAAAGGCGGCGTTTACACTGCGCCTCGACGCGGAGCGCCATCTGCGGCTGCGGCTGGCGAGCGCGGTGACGAACCGGTCGTCGCAGGTGATCCTGACCGACCTGCTCGACGAATATCTGTCCACGCTGCCCGAAATCGACGCGATGGCCAGCCGCCTGCCAGCGGCGCGGCCGCTGCGCCAGACGAAGTCGCGCTGATCCAATATTGATCGAATAAGGGGACCTGGTGATGAACCGCAAGATGCTGAAAAATCTGGCCGTATCGGGCTTTGTCCTGAGCGTCGCGACCGGATGCAGCGGGATGGGCGCCATGGCCGATGCGCCGTCGCGTGCCGCCGGCAAGCCCGAAATGGCCGTCAAATCGGCGTCGCAGGCGCGTGCCGCGCTGGAAGCCGGCAAGGTCAGCAAGGCGGTCGCACTGGCTGAAGCAGCTGTTTATGCCAGCCCGCGCGATGCGGGCTATCGCGCCCTCCTGGGTCAGGCCTATCTCAACGACGGGCGCTTTGCATCGGCGACCACGGCGCTTGAAGAAGCGGTGCAATTGGGGGCGACCGACAGCAATACGGTCATCGCGCTGGCGCTGGCGCATATCGCGCAGAACAAGCCCGGCGTAGCCGTCACGCTGCTCCAGGAACATCGCAGCAATATACCCGCGTCGGACATCGGGCTGGCGCTTGCGCTGGCTGGCGACAGCGAAAGTGCAATTTATGTGCTGACCGAAGCGGCGCGCGCACCCGATGCCAATGCCCGGACGCGCCAGAATCTGGCGCTCGCGATGGCGCTGTCGGGCCGCTGGGCGCAGGCGCGCATCCTCGCGGCGCAGGACCTGTCGTTGGCCAAGGTTGAGGCGCGGATGGCCGAATGGTCGAAACTTGCCGAAACCCCGAATGCGCAGCTGCGCGTCGCCAGCCTGATCGGCACCGCGGCGCGTACCGACGCCGGGATGCCGGTGCGTCTTGCGCTGAGCAATTTCGGCGACACGCAGCTGGCCGAGGCCGCCCCGGCGGTCGAACTGGCGAGCGCCGATCCGGCACCGATTGCCGACTATGCCCCGCCGCCGCCGGTTATGGCCGATGCGAGCAGCGCGATCCGCAGCGTCGAATTGCCGATGCCCGAGCGCACGGCCGACGGCGTGGTTCCGGTCACCGAGCTGCCGCAACCGAAAGCGGCGAGCGAAGTCATTCTGGCCGACGCCGCTCCCTATCGGGCAGCGCCGCGCGTCGCCGGCGAGGGCCGCATTCGTCCCGCGCAGCAACAAGCACTCGAGCTGGCGACCGTGATCATCCCCAAGGCGATGGCGTTCGACAGCAAGAAGCCGTCGGGCTGGGCGGTGCAGCTTGGCGCTTATGACAGCCTGGGCGTTGCCAAGGAAAAATGGGGCGGGCTGAAAAAGCGCAGCACCATGCTGGCGAACTTCCCGGCGTCGAGCCATGCGGCGAAGGTCAATGGCCGCACCTTCTATCGCCTGACCGTCAACGGGCTGGCGACGCGCGCGGATGCAACGAAATTGTGCAACGAGCTGAAGGCCAAGGGTCAGCCATGCTTCATCCGCGCGATGGGCGGCAGCGAGGCAATTCAGTGGGCGGCGAAAGCAAACCCGGTGCGGCTCGCGTCGCGCTGAACCGATCATGTCGGGCGCAAACGGGGCGCGGCCGGTAGGCTGCGCCTCTTCCTTTTTGAAGTGTCTATTTCGACCGAAGAGCGACATTCATAGCATCGCCGCAGCCAGCATGACGAGGCCAAAGGAGCGCTCTGTGCCCAAACCGGACCTAGCGGATCCGAACGCCGCCTTTCCACATCGTCGTCGTGCGACCTTGCACGGGCATGCCGTCGAACGGGGTATTGCCCGCCCAGGCCGCCATTTTCTTCCCATCGACCTGCCACGGGGTGCTGTCGTCGATCAGGATGAGGTCGGCGTCCATCCCCACTGACAAGCGCCCCGCGTTGAGGCCGAGCAGGCAGGCGGGGGTGGCGGCGAGCATGTCGAACAGGCGGGCGGACGTGATATGGCCGTCGCGCACGAGGTTCAGGCCGAGCGCGAGCAAGGTTTCGGCGCCCGCCATGCCGGGGAGCGCCTCGGCAAAGGGCAGGCGCTTGTCCTCGGGACCGCGCGGGTCGTGGCCCGACGACAGGACGTCGATCGTGCCGTCGGCAATTGCGGCGAGGCAAGCTTGGCGGTCGTCTTCGCTCCGCAGCGGCGGCGACAGGCGCGCGAAGGTGCGGAAATCGCCGATCGCGGTATCGGACAGGAACAGATGCGCGGGGGTGATGCCGCAGAGAACGGGCAGCCCCTTCGCCTTGGCGGCGCGGATCAGGTCGAGCCCGCGCGCGGTGGTGACCTGGCGGAAATGGACCGGGGCGCCGGTTTCCTCGACGAGCGCGAGATCGCGGGTGATCGCGATCGCTTCGGCAATGGCGGGGGCGGACGCGAGGCCGAGCCGCGTCGCCATTTCGCCGTCAGTCGCGACCGCGCCCGCGGTCAGCCCTTCATCTTCGGCATGGATGATCGTGACGAGGTCGAGCGACGCGGCGTAGGCGAGAACGCGGCGCATCACGCCGCTGTCGGCGATGCGTGCGCGACCGGTGGCGATGGCGCGCGCGCCCGCGCTTTTCATCAAGCCGATTTCGGCAAGTTCCTTGCCTGCGAGCCCTTTCGTGGCGGCGGCGAGGGGGTGGACCCACAGGTCGGGCTTGCCGCCCTTTGCGGCACGTTCAACGAGGCCGGGATCATCGAGCGGTCCGGCGTCGGGCATCAGCGCGGCGCGGGTGATGCCGCCGAAGTGAAAAGCGGGCTTGTCGGTCGCAAACACGCCGAGGTCGATGATTCCGGGGGCGAGCCACTGGCCCTTGGCATCGACCGTTTCGGCGTCGTCGGGCGTCTGTGACGGGTTGAGCGCGGAGATGCGGCCGTCGGCGACGAGCAGGCTGCCGACCTCGCCGCCCAGCAGCCGCGCGTTGGTGATGAGGAGCGGTTTCAGTTCCATCCCGCGACCCCCCGCTGGCGGCGCGTCAGGATGTCGAGGCACGCCATGCGCACCGCGACCCCCATTTCGACCTGTTCGGTGATTGTCGAACGGGTGGGATGATCGGCGACATTGCTGTCGATCTCGACCCCGCGGTTCATCGGGCCGGGGTGCATGACGATCGCATCGGGCTTGGCTTTTTCGAGCCGCTTTGGGGTGAGGCCGTAGAGCGCATGATATTCGCGCGCGCTCGGCAGATGGGCGCCGTCCATGCGTTCGTTCTGGAGGCGGAGCATCATCACGACGTCGGCATCCTTCAGCCCTTCGTCCATGTCGGTGAAAGTCGTGACGTGCATGCGGTCGATTGCGGGCGGGGTGAGCGTCGGCGGTGCGACGATGCGCACCTCGTTACCGAGCAGGGTGAGCGCGAGGATGTTCGAGCGCGCGACGCGGCTGTGGAGGACGTCGCCGCAGATCGCGATAGTGAGCCCTTCGACGCGGCCGAGGCGGCGGCGGATCGTTAGCGCGTCGAGCAGCGCCTGCGTCGGATGCTCGTGGCGGCCGTCGCCGGCGTTGAGGACGGGGCAATCGACCTTGTCGGCGATGAGCTGCACCGCGCCTGAACTGCCGTGCCGGATCACCATCGCGTCGGCGCGCATCGCGTTTAGCGTCATCGCGGTGTCGATCAGCGTTTCGCCCTTCTTCACGCTCGACTGCGCGGCGTGCATATTGACGACGTCGGCGCCGAGCCGCTTGCCCGCGATCTCGAACGACAGCAGGGTGCGCGTCGAATTTTCGAAAAAGGCGTTGATGATGGTGAGGCCCTCGAGCCGGTCGTCATGCTTTGCAGCGCCGGCGCGGTTCAGATCGACCCATTGTTCGGCGGCATCGAGAACATAGCTGATTTCCCACGGAGTCAGCTGGGCGATGCCGATCAGGTGGCGATGGCGAAAGGCATCGCCGCCGGGCGGATAGTCGCTGGCGGGTCGGATTGTTGTGCTTGTCATTAAAGCCGAGCGTTTAGGTGGCGGCGCGCAAATAGGCAAGTCCCGACGCGAGCCACGGTTCCAATAGTCCGAGCGACCAGAGCATTAGCAGGACGATATCAAGCCACAGCCAAACCAGCATCCAAGTTGCAAAGGGCTGCTTGCGTGTTTTGTGTCGGACAAGGCGCGCCGCGAGGGTCGTGCCGAAGGCGCCGCCAAGGAAGGCCCAGAGCAGCAGGGTGAATTCCGATATTCGGCGCATCCCGACTTCTGCCCGGCGCTTGTCCGCGACCATCAGGCCAAAGGCGATGCCATTCGCCGCACCGAGCCAATAGGCGATATACTGGCTCAAGCGCGCGTCATCGCGTCGATCGCGCCTTGCAAAATGAAGGCGGCCGCTGCGCTGTCGACCCGTTCGGCGCGTTTGGCGCGGCTGACGTCGGCGGCGATCATCGCGCGCTCGACCGCGGCGGTCGACCAGCGTTCGTCCCAGAGCAGGATGGGCATGGCGAGCGGCAGCAGATTGCGGGCGAAGGCGCGGGTGCTTTGGGTGCGCGGGCTGTCGCTGCCGTCCATGTTGAGCGGCAGGCCGACGACAAGACCGACGATGCTGTGCTGTGCAAGCACCGCCTTGAGCGTTTCGAGGTCGGCGGCGAATTTCTTGCGGAGGATCGTCTTGTCGGGGGTCGCGAAGCTCCAGTTCACATCGCAGGTCGCGACGCCGATCGTCTTGGTGCCGACGTCGAGCCCCGCGAGGCGGCCGCCGGTCGGGAAGTTTGCGGCGAAATCGGGGGCGACGGTGGTGATCATGTTGCTGCCATTACCCCCCAAATCCCGTCATTGCGAGGAGCGAAGCGACGCGGCAATCCAGAGTGCGCGTAAACCGCTCTGGATTGCTTCGCTGCGCTCGCAATGACGGATTCAGGTTGCAGCCGTTGGGACTGCTACGGGCTCCACCGGCACCGCCGCCGGCGGCACGGGCGAGGGTTTGCCCTCGAATGCCGCCAGCCGCCGCATGGCATCGGCGCGGGTGTTCGCCCAGAACAGCGTGATGTCATAGACATGATAATTGTTGCCGGGCAGGACATAGCCCGCGACGACATAATTTTTGGCGATCGCGGCGTCCCCGATCATCAGGAAACCCCGGTTTTCGTCGCATTTCGCGCCGATCTTTCCGGCGACGAGCGATCCGGACCGGAATCCTTCGGTAGGTTTGAGCGTGCCGAGATTGGCCGCGGGTGCGGCCTCGGCATCGGGGGTGCCGGTCAGCGGATTGGTGCAGAGCATCCGCGTCCCGGCGCGCGGACGACCGTCGAAGCCGATGGTGCCGTCATAGGCGGTGGTGACCATTTCGGGATCGGCCGGTTCGGCGAACGTCGCCCAGCTGACGATACAGCCCTTTTGCTCCGGGGTCCCGCAGGCGGGCAGGCCGAGCCCCGCCAGGTCGGTCTCGACGCTGACCGGCCAGCCGATCACATAGGCGGCAACGATCCGCCGGGCGAGCGGCGTACCGGCAACGCGGTTCTTGAGCAGCGTCGTAAGGTGCAGAGCCCCTTGGCTGTGGCCCGCCAGGATGATCGGCTTGTCCTCGGGAATGCCTGCCAGAAAGGCGTCGAACGCCTCTTCGACGTCGCGATAGGCGGCATCGATCGCCTTGCCCGCGGTCACCCGGTCTTCGGCCAGAAACGCGCCCAGCGTCGCCTGGCGATAGCGCGGCGCCCAGATTTCGCCCGCGTCGGCAAAAGCGCTGGCCATCCCCTGCACAAATAGCGTGGCGCGGTGGTCGGCATCGCGGTCTTCGAGCGGGGCGTTCCAGCTCGACCGGCTGTAATAGCTGGTCGGGTGGACGAAAAAGACCGCGGCGGCGCCCGGCGCCGCTGCTGGCGTGGCCGCTTCGGCGGCTCCCGCCGACGGAATCAGCCGGTCGTGCGCCTGCGGTTCCGCACTGTCCGGCGCGCGGGTTCCTGCAGTCTCGGGAGTCGGGCGCCATGCCGACGGATCATTGGCGATTCCCGGCCGCGCGAACCACATCTTCGGATCGTCATAGGCGTTCGGGGCAACCGCCGCCTGCTGCCGGAATTCGGTGCTGGGCACGAACGCGGTGCGCGCGATCCAGCCCGGGAACAGCTGGTACACGACCCCGGCGGCGAGAAGGAGGAGAATGATCGCGGCGATGACGTAGAGAAATTTGCGGGCCAATGCGGGCTCCATGGGGGAGGGTAGGGAGAGATCGAACGCTGCGCTGTTTGGCTTGCGCTCGCCTTGGAAACAAGCCCAGATGTGGGGCATGACCGACGCGCCCGCAAGCACGACACCTGCCGATTCGCCTCGAAGTTCGGCACGGTTGGACGACAATGATCCGCCCTGGCCGCTGCGGCCGTGGATCATGGCCGCGATCTGCGCGGTGGCAGGGCTGGCTTTCCATCTGCTCGTCGACCATCACTATGACGATGCACTGGCGCATTGGCGGAGCGCGCTGGCGACCGCGGTGGCGGTGACGACGGTGGTGTTCGTGCTAGGGGTGGAACTCCGTCGCTGGCACTGGGCGCTGGGATTTGCGCTGCTCTGGGGTGTCGTACTGGGGCTGATCGCGTGGCAGACTGCCGCCTATAATCTGCAGGGCAATCCGATCGAGTGGCCCTTCTGGTCGGGGATGCTGGCGGTGCTGGTCGCGACGCCGCTGTTCCAGACGCGCCGCGATGTCGCGCCCGACTGGCGATTCTGGAAATTGTGGACGATGCCTTATGCGCGGCTGCACAGCCATGCGTGGACCGATGCGGTCATCGGCGCGGCGAGCCTGGCGTTCGTCGGCATCACCTTTCTGCTCGTCGTGTTGATTGGCGAGATGTTCAAGCTGATCGGCATCACGCTGGTCCAGGATTTGCTCAACGACGAATGGTTCGGGTGGATGCTGGCAGGCGCGGCATTCGGCGGCGCGGTCGGCGTTCTGCGCGAACGCGACAAGCTGGTTTTGACGCTGCAGCGGCTGGTGATGATCGTGCTGGCGGTCCTTGCGCCGGTGCTGGCGGCAGCGCTGGCGCTGTTCCTGCTGTCGCTGGCGGCAACCGGACTCCAGAAGCTGTGGGATTCGGGCTTTTCGACCGCGGCCCTGATGCTCGCGGCGGCAGCGTTCGCGGTGCTTCTTGCCAATGCGGTGATCGGCAACGGCAGCGACGACCGGGCGACCAATCCCGTGCTGCGCTGGTCGGCGCCGGTACTTGCGGTGGCGGTCCTGCCGCTCGCGGTGATCGCGCTCTGGTCGATGCTGCTCAGGATCGGCCAATATGGCTGGACGCCCGAGCGGATATGGGGCCTGATCGCGACGCTGATCGCGCTTGCCTATGGTCTGGCCGGAGCATGGGCGGTGGCGCGCGGTCGGCGCGGGTTCGACGACCTGTTGCGGCCGTTGCAACAGAAACTGGCGATCGGGCTGGGGCTGCTGGCGCTGTTCCTGGCGCTGCCGATACTCGATTTCGGTGCGATTTCGACGCGTGACCAACTGGCGCGGTTGCAGTCGGGCGGGGTTGCCGCCGACGAGTTCGACTGGGCGGCGATGGCGTTCGATTTCGGACCTGCCGGGCGCGCGGCGCTCGCCGAGCTGGCAAAGGCGCCGCAAAAGGAGCGCGCCGATGCGGCCAGCGCCGCGCTGGCCGCCAAGAACCGCTGGGACTTGACCGGACCCGGCGCGCCGGTGCCGCTGCGCCCGCTGGCCGAACGCTTGCGCGTGCTACCCGAAGGCCGAGTCCTGCCCGATGCGGCGATCGATCGCATCGCCGGCAGCTATATGTGCAGTCGCGCCAAGGCCTGTGTCGCGATCTGGCTGGCCGACGACCGTGTGGCGGTGCTGGGGCAGGAAGCGGCGGGCGAGCCGCTGCGATTTGACTTTGTATCGAAGAACCGGGACGGGCGCTGGGTGCAGGGCGACATCGGGCGCGACGCCCGTCCGGCGCGGCCGGGTCTCGACCTCTCGACGGCGACGGTCGAGGTCAAGACGATCGAGCAACGGCGGATATTGGTCAATGGAACGCCGGAATCGGCGGTGTTCGACTAGGCACGGCTTGAAGCGCGCGGGGCGTGGTGCTAGCGGCGCTGCTTCTCCCGATAAGGCGAAATAAATGGCAATCGATCAGGCAACGGTCAGGAAAATAGCGTCGCTGGCGCGCATCGCGATCAGCGATGCCGAAGCCGCCGCGATGGAAGGTGAATTGAACGGCATCTTGGGCTGGGTCGAGCAACTGGGCGAGGTCGACGTGACCGGGGTCGAGCCGATGACAGCGGTGATCCCGAACCAGCTGCGGCTGCGTGACGATGTCATCGACGCCGACCCTCTGACCGGCGGCAATCGCCGCGATGATATTTTGGCCAATGCGCCTGCCGCGCAGCATGGCTTCTTTGGCGTCCCCAAGGTGATCGAATAATGACCGAGCTGACCAACTTGACTGTCGCGCAGATCCGCGACGGGCATCGCGCGGGCGATTTTTCCGCGGTCGAAGTTGCCGAGGCGTTCAACGCCAATGTCGCGGGCGCGAAGGCGCTGAACGCGTTCATCGTCGAGACGCCGGAGCATGCGCTGGCGGCGGCGAAGCAGGCTGATGTGGATCGCGCCGCAGGGACGCTGAAACCGCTGTCGGGCGTGCCGATCGGGATGAAGGACCTGTTCTGCACCAATGGCGTGCAGACGACCGCGGCGAGCCATATGCTCGAAGGTTTCGTCCCGCGCTATGAATCGACCGTCAGCCAGAAATTGTGGGACGCGGGCGCGGGGATGCTGGGCAAGCTGAACCTCGACCAGTTTGCAATGGGGTCGTCGAACGAGACGAGTTATTTCGGCAATGTCATCTCGCCTTGGAAGCGTAAAGATGGCGGCAACGCCGCGCTCGCTCCCGGCGGATCGTCGGGCGGTTCGTCGACCGCGATTGCGGCGCGGCTGTGCCCCGCGGCGACGGGGACCGACACCGGCGGCTCGATCCGCCAGCCTGCGGCGTTTACCGGCATTTCGGGGATCAAGCCGACCTATGGCCGCTGTTCGCGCTGGGGCATTGTGGCGTTCGCGAGCTCGCTCGATCAGGCGGGGCCGATGGCGCGCGACGTGCGCGACTGCGCAATCATGCTCGAAAATATGGCGGGCTTCGATCCGAAGGACGCGACGAGCCTCGATATGCCGGTGCCGAATTGGGAAGCGGCTTTGTCTGGCGATCTCAAGGGCAAGACGGTCGGAATTCCCAAGGAATATCGCCTCGACGGCATCGACCCCGACATCGACACGATGTGGGATGCGGGGATCGCGATGCTGAAGGATGCGGGGGCCGAGGTCATCGAGATCAGCCTGCCGCATACGAAATATGCGCTGCCCGCCTATTACATCATCGCCCCCGCCGAAGCCTCGTCGAACCTCGCGCGCTATGACGGCGTTCGCTACGGGCTACGCGCGTTGCCGCAGGGTGCGGGGTTGCAGGACATGTATGCCGCGACGCGTGCCGAGGGCTTTGGGGCGGAGGTCAAGCGCCGCATCATGATCGGCACCTATGTGCTGTCGGCGGGCTTCTACGACGCCTATTACACGCAGGCGCAGAAGGTGCGGACGCTGATCGCGCGCGATTTCGAGGCTGCGTTTGCAAGCTGCGACGTGATCCTCGCGCCGACCGCGCCGTCGGCGGCATTCGGGCTGGGCGAAAAGATGGCCGACCCGCTGGCGATGTACCTCAACGATGTGTTCGCGGTGCCCGCGAGCCTCGCGGGCCTGCCCGCGATGTCGGTCCCCGCGGCGCTGAACCGCGAAGGTCTGCCGCTGGGCTTGCAGATCATCGGCAAGGCGTTCGACGAGCAGGGCGTGCTGAACGCTGGGCTCGCAATTGAAGAGCGCGCGGGCTTCAACGCGCGCGCCGAGAAGTGGTGGTAAGATGAGCGACTATCGCATCAAGGGCGAAACGGGCGAGTGGGAGGTCGTGATCGGCCTTGAGGTCCACGCGCAGGTTACCTCCAACGCCAAGCTATTCTCGGGCGCTGCGACGGCGTTCGGGGCGGAGCCGAACACGCAGGTGTCGCTCGTCGACGCCGCGATGCCGGGCATGCTGCCGGTGCCGAACCGCGAGTGCATCCGCCAGGCGGTGCGCACGGGCATGGCGATCGAGGCGCAGATCAACAAATGGTCGCGGTTCGACCGCAAGAATTATTTCTACGCCGACCTGCCGCAGGGCTACCAGATTTCTCAGCTTTATCATCCGCTTGTCGGCGAAGGTTCGCTGACGATCGCGGCTGACGAGAAGGCCGGCGTTCCCGCTGACAAAGTGATCGGGATCGAGCGCATCCATGTCGAGCAGGATGCCGGCAAGCTGATGCACGACCAGCATCCGACGATGAGCTACGTTGATTTGAACCGGTCGGGCGTCGCGCTGATGGAGATCGTCTCGCGCCCCGACATGCGCTCGCCCGCCGAGGCGGGAGCCTATGTGCGCAAGCTGCGCTCGATCCTGCGCTATGTCGGCTCGTGCGACGGCAATATGGAAGAAGGCTCGATGCGCGCCGACGTCAACGTGTCGGTCCGCAAGCCCGGTGACGAATTCGGCACGCGCACCGAGACGAAGAATGTCAATTCGGTGCGCTTCGTGATGGCGGTGATCGAGGGCGAGGCGAAGCGCCAGGTCGAGCTGATCGAAAGCGGCGGCACGGTGGTGCAGGAAACGCGGCTTTACGATCCCGACCGCAATGAAACGCGCTCGATGCGGTCGAAGGAAGATGCGCATGATTATCGCTACTTCCCCGACCCAGACCTGTTGCCGCTCGAACTCGACGATGCGTTTCTGGCCGAGTGCCGCGACAGCCTGCCCGAACTGCCCGACGCCAAGCGCGCGCGCTATCTGGCCGCGGGCATCAGCGCCTATAATGCCGATGTGCTGACCGCCGAGGTCGAGGCGGCGCGCTGGTTCGATGCGTTGCTGGAGGCGGGCGCGAAGCCGGTCGCGGCGGCAAACTGGGTGACGAGCGAATTGTTCGGTGCACTCAATCGCCTCGGCAAGGACATCACCGAATCGCCGGTCAGCCCGGCGCAGGCCGCCGAACTACTCGGCCTGGTTGCCGACGGCACGATTTCGGGCACAATTGCGAAACAGGTATTTGAGAAGATGCTCGAAAGCGGCGACGGCGCTGCGGCGATCGTCGACCGCGAGGGGCTGAAACAGACAAGCGATACCGGCGCGATCGAAGCCGAGATCGCGAAAGTCCTCGCCGCCAATGCCGACAAGGTTGATCAGTATAAGGGCGGCAAGGAAGCCTTGTTCGGCTTCTTCGTCGGCCAGACGATGAAGGCGATGCAGGGCAAGGCGAACCCGCAGGTGGTCAACGAGCTGCTCAAAAAGGCGCTAGGCTGAGGGCAGCTCTGGACACGGCCCGGGCCGCATCAGAAAGTCACATCAGAAAGTCAAAAGCGCCGCTGCCCCGCGCCCCAGTTGCCGATGTCGCACTGGCCCGAAAAATCAGTCTGGGCTTTGATCTGGATGCGCCCTGAGCGGCGGTCGATGTCGACCCTGGGCTTGTTGAGCCCGTTGAGGCGATAGGACGCGGTGATGCGATCGGGGGTCACCGTCAGATTTTCCAGATCCCACCAGCCTTCATGCCCGCCCGAATGGATCGGCGGGACGAGTTTGGGCCCGAGGTGGATACGGCCATGATCGCCGTAAAGTTCGACCTGGATGTCGCTGTTGAAGCCCTCGGTCGTGCTCACCACATCGCTGCTCCATTCCCACTTATGCTTCGACCGGTTCCAGTCGTAGCGCGGCGCGGTGGTCACGCTGGGGCGGTTACCCGCACCGTAGCAGACTAGCACCAGCGAGGCGGGGTCGTTGTAGCCCGCGTCGGCGGTCGGGGCGTAATGGTCGGCGGACGCGCCGTTATCCTGGCAATTCTCCGCCGGGACGCCGATGATCGCCGAATACCGGCCTTCCATCGTCGCCACGGAGATACAGCGCCCGGTGCGCTGGTTGTACCAGAAGGTATAATGCTGATCGCCGACGGTGTTTGAGTGGCGCGATTCATAGCCGCGTGCGAGCAGCTGGGTCTCCCCACCCGCGCCGCGCGCGCCCACTAGATCGGCGACATCGGGCGCCGACTGGGCGAGCGCAGGAAGCGGCGAAGCACAGGACGCGAGAAGTAATGTAAGGCAGATACGGCGCATCGCAATCGCTCCGGCTGTTGGCCAGCGGAAGTCTATCACAAAAGGGCCGTTTGCCAAGGTGCCGTCACCCCGCACAGGGATGACGGCCGTCAGTTCAAACCTGCTGCGGCGGGACATCGTCGGGGCCGCGGCCCGGTTCGTCGATGTCGCCGCCACCTGGACTGCCGGGGATTTCCTGCGGCTGACCCGCGGGATCTTCCTGCGGGGTTGGCTGGACCGGATGTTCGGGCGGCGCCATCGGCTCGATGGTATCGGGCTTCGGCTTGGGAAATGGATCGGTGGCGCGGACGTGAAGGCTGGATGCGAAGGTCATGGAGGGTCTCCTTGTCCTCAACAACGAACGGGCGCGACGCACGTTCCCGCCGCCGAAATGTCGGGCTTTCCGCGCTTGCCCTCGGCGCCGCGTCTGCTATAGCCCCGCGCGGCCCGCACGGGCGTGCGCGGCATAGCGCGCGGCTTTGTGCACCCGGCCGACAGCTCCTGCGGGCGTGGCGGAATTGGTAGACGCGCTGGTTTTAGGTACCAGTATCGCAAGATGTGGGGGTTCGAGTCCCTTCGCCCGCACCAGTTCCGACGATCTGACGGGGATGCTGCCGGGATAGGGGAACCCCGCCATGTGGCCGGGGTTCATCGATACGAGATTTTGAGCAAGGATAAGACCAAGGCAATGAAGACCGTCGAAACGCTGAACGAAGGCCTGAAGCGCGAATATCGCGTCACCATCACCGCCAAGGACATCGACGCGCGCGTCGACGATGAGGTGAAGAGCATCGCCCCGACCGTCCGCATGCCCGGTTTCCGCCCCGGCAAGGTGCCGCCGAACCTGATCCGCAAGATGCACGGTCCGGCGCTGTCGGCCGACGCGCTGAACAAGGCGATCGACCAGAGCGTGCGCGACCTGATGACCAAGGAAAAGCTGCGTCCCGCGCTGCAGCCGGCGGTCACGCTGGCCGACGGATATGAAACCGGCAAGGATGCCGAACTGACCGTCGCGCTGGAAGTGCTGCCCGACATCAAGACGCCGTCGATCGATGGCTTGAAACTGGAGCGACTGACCGTCCCTGCTGACGACAAGGCGGTCATGGCAAAGATCGAAGAATTTGCCGCGCAGATGAAGCGGTTCGAGGAAGCGCCGAAGACGAAAAAGGCTGCCACCGGCGACCAGGTCATCATCGATTTTGCCGGCAGTGTCGACGGCGTCGCTTTTGACGGCGGCACCGGGGAAGACATGGCGGTCGAAATCGGTTCGGGCCAGCTGATCCCGGGTTTCGAAGACCAGCTGATCGGCGCCAAGGTCGGCGATGCCAAGACCGTCAAGGTCACCTTCCCCGACGAATATCCGGTCGAGAATCTGAAGGGCGCCAATGCCGAATTCGCCGTGACGGTGAAGGAAGTGAAGGTTCCCGCGGCGTCGAAGATCGACGACGAGTTCGCGAAATCGCTCGGTCTCGAAAGCCTCGACAAGCTGAAAGAGCTGATGAAGGATCAGGTCGAGCAGGAACTGAACGGCCTGACGCGCACCTATATGAAGCGCAAGCTGCTCGACCAGCTGGCGGCGAGCCACGATTTTGACGTGCCGCCGACGATGGTCGAGGCCGAGTTCAACCAGATCTGGCAGCAGCTGGAACAGGAAGTCGCGAACGAGGACGATCCCGCGGCGGCGAAAGCCGAGCTGGAAAAGGATCGCGACGACTATCACGCGATCGCGGTGCGCCGCGTGCGCCTGGGGCTGTTGCTGTCCGAAATCGGCCAGGCGCATGGCGTGCAGGTTTCGCAACAGGAAATGCAGCGACTGGTGATGCAGGCGGCGCAGCAATATCGCCCCGAGGACCGCCAGCGTTTCGTCGAATATGTCCAGCAGGACGCGCTCGCTGCCGCGCAGCTCCGCGCCCCGCTGTATGAGGACAAGGTCGTCGACTTCCTGTTCGAAAAGGCCGAAATCAGCGATCGCGAAACCACCCGCGAAGAACTGGAAGCGGCGATCGAAGCCGACGACGACAGCGGCCATGTCCACGGTCCGGGCTGCGGCCACGACCATGACGACAAGCCTGCCAAGAAGGCGGCGGCGAAAAAGCCTGCTGCCAAGAAGGACGTCGTGAAGGACGACGCCGCTCCGGCAAAGAAGCCGGCGGCCAAGAAAGCCGATGCGGCGCCCGCCAAGGCTGCGGACGAAAAGCCCGCCGCGGCAAAGAAGGCCGCGCCGGCGAAGGCCGCCGAAGACAAGCCTACGGCGAAAAAGGCGCCGGCGAAGAAGGCTGCCGCGAAGAAATAGGCTTCATTCGAAGCTGATCGAGAAGGCCGGGACGAGCGTGGCTCTGCCCGGCCTTTTCATTGGTTCGGGCTGCGGATCGAGGAACGCGTTTTCGCAGGCGCCATGCCATGATATAGCGATGCGCCGGGGAGAAATGCCGATGCGCCGCCTGTCGATCACCGCCTTGATTGCTGCCGCCGTTGCCCTCCCTGCGCCTGCCGCGGCGCAGCGGGCGGGCGAGTTGATCGCGGCCGAGCCGATGGCAGATACGCCCGCCGGGGTACAGGCCTGGCGAATACGATATTGGACGAGCGGTCAGGGTGGCATCCCGCTCGCCGTCACCGGGATTGTCGCGGCGCCGATGGAGGCGATTCCGCCGCGCCCGCGCCGCGTGATCGCCTGGACGCACGGCGCGTGGGGCGTCGCGGAAAAATGCGCGCCCTCGCTCAGCCCCAATTTCTTCGCCGCGACCGCGGGCATCGAGGCAGTGGGCCGCGGCTATGTCGTTGTTGCGCCCGATTATATCGGGCTCGCCAGCCCGACGATGCACCCGTTCCTCGTCGGCCCCGATACAGCGCAAGCGGTGCTCGACGGCGTACGGGCGGCGCGCGCGATCCCGGGTGCCGCGGCGGGTAGCAATTTTGCGGTGTGGGGCGAATCGCAAGGCGGTCACGCTGCGCTGTGGACGGCCACACTGGCGCGGTCCTATGCGCCCGACCTGAACCTCGTCGCGACCGCCGCCGCCGCGCCGCCGACCGACCTTGCCGCGAACTTGCGCGAAGCGGGCGACAAGAATGCGCGCGCGCTGCTGCTGTCGTTTGCGCTGCATAGCTGGTCGACGCTGTACGGCTTCTCGATGGATGGCATCGCCAACCGGGCAAACCAGGGGATCATTAACCGTCTGGCGCAGAATAATTGCGTCAGCCTCAACGCGAAGCCGAAGCTCGGCACGATGCTTGGCATCCTCACCGTCGCCCGCGCGACAAAGAACAAGGACATCGCGAGGATCGAACCCTTCGGTAGCTTCGCGCGCGCTAACAGCGTTGACGCTGCGCGCGTTCCCGGGCCGCTGCTGATCGCGCAGAGCCGCAACGACACGATCGTGGCGCCGTCGGTGACGCGCAAATTTGCGAAAGCGGTGTGTCGCCGCGGTACCGGCATCCGCTGGATCGAGATGACGGGCGATCATGGCAGCAGTGCCAAAGACAGCGCGCAGGAAACGATCGGCTGGATTACGTCGCGTTTCGACGGCAACCCAGCGCCGAATGATTGCCGTCGGGTATAGGCTCGGCGCGAGGTCGGCGCCTAGCGGAAGGTCTCCGGATCGACGCCGTGCCCGCCCTTGAACCATTCGCTGGCGTCGGGACGGAACAGGAAATAGATCGACAGGAAGGTCAGCGCGGCGCTCACCAACATCAGTGCGAGTGCGAACCCTTGGGGCGCCATTGGATCATTGATCGAAATGAGCGTCGAGATGCTCCCGAATCCCATCAAAAGGACGTAAATCCATTTCGTTACGCGGCTTGCACGCCGCGCAATGAGGTACCAAAGCAGGCTTGACAGTGCGAACGACATGACGATTGCAAAGCCGATGACAGTTACCGCCATATCGGCCGACTCCGACATCACCGGATTATTTTTCACCGATTCCGTCATCATCTGCCAATGGAAGAGTGTGCCGACGATACCGATCAGAATCGAGGCCCAAAAACTGCGCTCAAAGTTGATGATCGACGGAGGACGTTGCATAAACTCTTCCCTTTAATCCACCCAATCAAGCCCCATGTCGCGGTATACGCTGCGATCCTCGTCCCAATTTTCCTTGACCTTCACATGCAGGAACAGGTGGACCTTGCGTCCCATCAGTTCGGTCAGTTCGGCGCGCGCGCGGGCGCCGATTTCCTTGATCCGGCTGCCGCCCTTGCCGAGCACGATCGCGCGCTGGTTGTCGCGCGCGACGAATATCTGCTGGTGGATTTCGGCGCTGCCGTCGGGGCGGGTTTTGAACAGCTCGGTCTCGACGGTGGACTGATAAGGCAGTTCCTCGTGGAGCTGGCGATAGAGCTGTTCGCGGGTGATCTCTGCCGCCAGCATCCGCTCGGGGGCGTCGCTAACCTCGTCTTCGGGGAAATGCCACGGCCCCTCGGGCATCAACGCCGCGAGATGCGCCTTGAGCTCGGGCACACCGTCGCCGCTGCTCGCGGCAATGAAAAAGGTCTCGTCGAACGCGACCTTCGCGTTCAATTCGGTCGCGATCGTGAGCAATTTGTCCTTTTTCGTCAGGTCGACCTTGTTGAGGATCAGATATTTTTTCTCGGGCCGGTTTGCGACACCGTCCAGCACGCGCTCGACGCGGCCCGTCAGCTTCGCCGCGGCATCGACCATCACCAGGATCGCCTCGGCTTCCTCGAGACTGCCCCAGGCAGCGGCGACCATTGCGCGGTCGAGGCGGCGGGTCGGGGCAAAGATGCCCGGCGTGTCGATCAGGATGATCTGGGTTTCACCGTCCATCGCGACCCCCATCAGCCGGGTACGCGTTGTCTGCGCCTTGGGGCTGACGATCGCGACCTTCTGGCCGACGAGCGCATTGACGAGGGTCGATTTGCCCGCGTTGGGCGCGCCGACGACGGCAACAAAGCCGCAGCGCTGGGTCATATTTTCATTCCTTCGAGTTCGGCGAGCAGCGCCGCCGCCGCCGCCTTTTCGGCCGCCTGTTTACTTGGGCCTTCGGCTTCGGCGCGCGCCAGCTTGCCGATCCTGACGGCGATACGAAAGCGCGGCGCATGGTCCGGCCCCTCGCGCGCAACGATTTCATATTCGGGCGGGCGGCGCCCCCGCGCCAGTGCCCATTCCTGCAACGCGGCCTTGGGATGCTTCGGCGCTACGGCCTGCCCGTCGATCATTTCGCTCCAATGGGCGAGAATGAAGACGCGTGCCTTGTCGATACCTTTGTCGAGATAAAGCGCACCGATCAGCGCCTCGATTGCATCGGCGGCGATATTGTCGCTGTAGCGACCGCCATCGTTACGCGCTTGCGCACCAAAGCGGATCAGACCGGTCAGGTTCAGTCGCTGCGCCACCGCAGCGCAGGTCGCCCCCGACGCCAATACGTGCAGCCGCGACGACATCTCGCCCTCGCTGGCGTTCGGGAAGCGCGTGTAAAGTTCCGACGCGATGATCAAGCCGAGCACGCGATCGCCCAGAAACTCCAGCCGCTGGTAATCGGCGCGCCCGGTGCTGCCGTGGGTCAGCGCCAGGTCGTAAAGCGCCAGGTTGCCCGGGGTGTCGCCGATGATGTCGGCAAGCGCCCCGGTGTCCAGTTTATCGGTCAAAAACCATCCCCGATGCGGCTCCAGCGTGCCGCGGTAAACCAGCTGATCGGGTTGAGCCAGCTTGCCGAACCATCGGTCGAGAACATGCCGACCAGGGCTTTGCCGACCAGATTTTCTTCCGGAACGAGACCGATACCCTGATTTTCCATCGCGGGGAAACGGCTGTCGGCGCTGCGGTCGCGGTTGTCGCCCATCATGAACAAATGGCCTTCGGGCACGACGACGAGCGGCGTATTGTCCTCGGGGATATTGGTGATGTCGAGGATCGCGTAACTTTTGCCACTGGGCAGCGTCTCTCGATATTGCTTGTACCGGCACTGCCGCTGACCTTCGGCGGTCACTTCCTCGAACTCCATCGAGAAGCACGGCAAGGTTCCCATCGCGCGCGAGGCCTCGACCATGTTCGCCGTGACCGGAATGACGAAATCGGGCATCGCTTCGCGCTTCAGCGGCGCGCCGTTCAGCCAGACAATCCCGTCCTTGACCTGCACACTGTCGCCGGGAAGGCCGATGACGCGCTTGATATAGTCATTCTGGGCGGTCGGCGGCGCCTTGAACACCGCCACGTCGCCGCGTTCGGGGGTGCGCGCGAAAACCCTTCCGGGGATCAATGGCACGCTGAACGGCAGGCTGTATTTCGAATAGCCATAGGCCATTTTGTTGACGAGCAGATAGTCGCCGATCAGCAGCCGCGGCTGCATCGATTCCGACGGGATGTTGAACGGCGAAAGGAAAAAGCTGCGAAACACCAGCACCGCGATCGCGAGCAGCGCCAGAAAGCGGACGGTATCGACCGCCTCTTCTTTCGCGGAAACGGGGGCGGGCGCCGGGGCCGGGGCGGGCGAATTGTCGGCGGTTATGCTGGCGTCGGTCATGCCGCGGCATTGGCGATGAATAGGTTGCCGCGTCAAGCAAATATCGGCGGATGACGCTGGCGCTGCGCGGGGTGCGGACCTATGAAACGCCGGACGATGTGTACAAGGAGCCTCTTCGCATGACCACCGCCGACCAAGCCTGGCACACGCTCGCCGACTGGCAGCCGCAGAAACTGACCGGCTTGGTCACCGCTGATCCCGATGCACGGTTGCAGGCGCTGGTGCGCAGCGTCGCCGACATCCGCTTCGATTTTGCCAAGACGCATCTCGACGATGCTGCGGTCGCGATCCTGTCCGACCTGGCCACTGCGCAGGATTTTGGCGGCCGCCGCAAGACGTTGTTTTCGGGCGGCATCGCCAACCCCACCGAAAACCGTGCCGCCGAACATAGCGCCGAGCGCGGCGACGGCGCGCCCGACTCGGTGCATCGCGCGCAGGCGCTGCACCAACGGATGCGGATGATGATCGACGCGATCGAGGCGGGCGCATTTGGCGAGATCCGTCACTTGCTCCACATCGGTATCGGCGGGTCGGCGCTCGGTCCCGACCTGCTCGTCGACGCGCTGGGACGCCACAGCGACCGTTATGATGTCGCGGTGGTGTCGAACGTCGACGGCGCGGCGCTGGAGGAAGCCTTCGCCCGTTTCAGCCCCGAACATACGCTGGTTGCGGTCGCGTCGAAGACGTTCACGACGACCGAAACCCTGCTCAACGCCAATTCGGCGCTGCAATGGCTCGACGAAGCCGGGGTCGCCGACCCGCTCGGTCGCTTCATCGCGCTAACCGCGATGCCCGACCGCGCGATCGAATGGGGCATCGACGAAACGCGCATCCTGCCGTTCAGCGAAACGGTCGGCGGACGTTATTCCTTATGGTCGTCGATCGGCTTCCCGGCGGCGCTCGCGCTCGGCTGGGATGCCTTTGCCGACTTGCTCGAGGGCGCCGCCGAGATGGACCGGCATTTCCGGCTCGCCGATGGTGCCGACAATATCTGCCTGCTCGCCGCTTTCGTCGATCAGCTCTACGCCAACCGGCTGGGGTGCCAGACGCGCGCGGTGTTTGCCTATGACGAGCGGCTGCGGCTGCTGCCCAGCTATCTCCAACAGCTGGAGATGGAATCGAACGGCAAATCGGTGACGCTGGACCGTCAGCCGCTCGCGCAGCATAGCGCGCCGATTACCTGGGGCGGGGTCGGCACCGACGCGCAGCATGCGGTGTTCCAGCTGCTCCATCAAGGTACACATCGCGTGCCGGTCGAGTTTCTGGTCGCGCGCGAGCCCGGTCATCTGCTCGACGATGCGCATCACGAAACGCTCGTCGCCAACTGTATCGCGCAGGGCGCGGCGTTGATGGCGGGTCGTACGAGCGCCGACGGCGCGCGCAATTATCCTGGTGATCGCCCGTCGACGACGATTCTGCTCGATCAGGTGACGCCGCACGCACTGGGCGCGCTGATTGCTTTTTACGAGCACCGCGTGTTCGCCAACGCGGTGTTGCTGGGGATCAACCCGTTCGACCAGTTCGGGGTCGAACTGGGCAAGGAAATGGCCAAGGGGCTGGCCGAGGGGACAGTACAGTTCGATCCGGCGACGCAGGCGCTGATGGCCGCAGCGCTGGGCGAATGAGATTGCGCCACTGTCTGTAACGGCAAAAATCGATTGGCATCGCGGCGCGGCGTAACCACATAGGCGCCGGCTGCGAATGCCAGCAAATCCAGTTTCAGGGGTCTCCCATATGAGCAAGTTCGACTTCGACCTGTTTGTCATCGGCGCCGGGTCGGGCGGGGTCCGCGCCTCGCGCGTCGCCGCTTCGCACGGCGCCCGCGTGGCGGTGGCCGAAGAGCATCGGGTCGGCGGCACCTGCGTCATCCGCGGTTGCGTGCCCAAGAAGCTGCTCGTCTATGGCGCACATTTTGCCGAGGATCTGAAGGACGCACGCCATTTCGGCTGGGACGTCCCCGACTGCAAGTTCGACTGGGATCGCCTCCGCGACAATGTGCTGGCCGAGGTGACGCGGCTCGAAGGACTTTACGGTCAGACGCTCGATAATCACAAAGTCACGCTGTTCAAATCGCGGGCAACGATCGTTGGGCCGCAAAAAGTCCGGCTGAGCGATGGGCAGGAAATCAGCGCCGAACGCATATTGATCGCGACCGGCGGCTGGCCGTTCGTTCCCGAATTTCCGGGCAGCGAACATGCGATCACCTCGAACGAGGTGTTTCATCTGGACCGCTTGCCCAAGCGGGTGGTGATCGCGGGCGGCGGCTATATTGCCAATGAATTCGCCGGCATCTTCAACGAATTTGGCAGCAAGGTGACGATCGTCAACCGCGGCGACACAATCCTGCGCGGCTATGACGAGCAGATCCGCGACCGCCTGCTGCAAATCTCGATGACCAAGGGCATCGAATTCAAGTTCAACGCCCCGTTCGAGTCGATCGAGAAGAAGGAAGACGGATCGCTGACGGTCCACCTAGGCAACAGCGACCCGATCGACGCTGACATCGTGCTGTTCGCGGCGGGCCGGGTGCCCAACACCAAGGGGCTCGGATTGGAAGACGTCGGGGTCGAACTCGACGCGGACGGCGCGATCAAGGTCGACGAAACCAACCAGTCGTCAGTCCCGAGCATCTATGCGGTCGGCGACGTCACCAACCGCATCCAATTGACCCCGGTGGCGATCCGCGAGGGGCAGGCCTTTGCCGACAGCGTGTTCGGCGGCAAGCCGACCGTCGTAGATTACGCCAATGTCCCGAGCGCGGTGTTCAGCCACCCGCCGATCGGCGCGGTCGGCATGACCGAGGCCGAGGCGCGCAACAAGCTCGGCACCGTACGCGTGTACACCAGCGATTTCCGGGCAATGAAGAATGTTCTTGCGGGGCGCAACGAGCGTGCGCTGTACAAGATGGTGGTCAACGAGGCGACCGACCAGGTTGTCGGGCTGCACATGATCGGGCCGGATGCGCCGGAGATTTTGCAGGCGGCGGCGGTCGCGGTGAAGGCAGGGCTGACCAAGGCCGATTTCGACGCGACGGTGGCGTTGCATCCGAGCATGGCGGAAGAGTTGGTGTTGCTGAAGTAACGAATATCGTCGCCCCCGCGAAGGCGGGGCCCCCTATCGGCCTTACCCTTCCGCGCTCCGCAAGCTCTTCAACGGCCCCCGCCTTCGCGGGGACGACGCGCTAGCCAATCCGGTACGGCACCACATGGCGCCGGTCCGGATCGACCAAAATCGGCCGATCGCTGGGCGGAAAGGCGCGTTGGTCGCAATCGTCACGCGGGCAGATGCGGCATGACAGGCCGATGCGTGTTGCCGCTTGCGGCGCCGTAACATCCACCCCATCGGCATAGACGAAGTCCCCGGCATATTGCGCCTCGCATCCGAGCGCGACGGCGTACCGGCGCGGCGACCGCGCATAGCTGCCCGACGGTTTGACCAGCCCCTTGGCCATCGACACATAGCGCAACCCGTCGGGCGTCTCGGCCAGCTGGAACAGGATGCGGTCGGGGATCGCTGCCGCCTCATGGACGATCCACAACGGGCAGGCGCCGCCGAAGCGCGCGAATTGCAGCCGCGTCGCCGAGTGCCGCTTGGTGATATTGCCCGCCATATCGACGCGGCAGAAGAACATCGGAATGCCGCGCGCGCCGGGGCGCTGGAGGGTCGAGAGGCGGTGGCATGCCTGTTCGAAGCTCACCCCATATTCCAGCCGCAGCCGGTCGATGTCGTGCCGCACGGCGCGCGCGCTGGCGCGGAACGGGGCGTAGGGCATCAGCACGGCGCCCGCGGCATAATTGGCAAGGCCGACGTGGAGCAACTGCCGCGCGGCGGCGGTGCGCAGCGGGCTGGCCTCGACGACCGCCGCAATCTCGCGCGCCAGCGCCAGTGCGGCGAGCTGGTGCGCAAGCTGGAAGCGGCGGCTTTCGGCGGGCTGCGACGGGTCGATGACGAGGTGGCGCATCGTCGCGTCGAAATCGCGCAGGCTTTGCGTCTGCGTATAGACGATCGAAATGCCGAGCGCGTCGCGCAGCCGCCGCTCGATCGTCTCGATCGCGGGCGAGGCATCCTTGCCGCGGAGTTGCCCTGCCAGCGCCTCGGCGGCGCGATCGATGCTATCGACGTAATTGCCCGCATCGTGGAACCAGTCGCGCACCTCTTCCCACGGCAGGCGGCTGCCCTCGGCGGTCCCGCCGGTCAGCGCCTCGTCGATGATCTGCAATCGCTGCCCCGCGCGGCGATAGGCGGCGTGGAGCGCGACGAACTGGTCGGCGAGTTGAGGTTGCTGGAGTGCGGCGCGTTCGAGCTGCTCTGGGGGGAGCGGCGCGGCGGCGAACAGGGGGTCGGCGGCGGCTTCGCGCAGCGCGCCGGCGCGGCGGTCGCCGGCGTCGGCGGCGACTTCTTCCCATTCGAGTGGGAAGAGTTTTTGCAGGCGGTCGAGGAAGGCAGGGGTCAGGGGGCGGTCGTCATGCTCGATCTGGCTGAGGTAGGAGGCCGAGATGCCGAGCTTGGTCGCGAAGTCCGACTGGCGGAGGTTGCGGGCTTCCCGAAGTTGGCGAAGTTGCCGCCCAGCGTAGAGTCGGTTCGGAACCATCGGCGGCACCTTAATTTGCAAACTACGACTTTGCAACTTTGCAAATTCGCATTTGCGTGCCGCGCTGTAAGCGGGCAAGCGGCAGTTTGACCTGTTTGGGAGAGCCGGATGTCCGCCAATATCGCCGAAATGGAACGCCGCCGCGCCGCCGCCGCGCTGGGCGGCGGGCAGAAGCGCATCGACGCGCAGCACAGCAAGGGCAAGTTGACGGCGCGCGAGCGGCTCAATGTGCTGCTCGACGAAGGGTCGTTCGAGGAACTCGCCACCTATGTCGAGCATGACTGCGTCGATTTCGGGATGCAGGACCAGAAGATCCCCGGCGACGGCGTCGTGACCGGATCGGGGACGATCAACGGCCGTCTGGTCTATGTGTTCAGCCAGGATTTCACCGTATTCGGCGGTTCGCTGTCGAAACGCCATGCCGAAAAAATCTGCAAGGTGATGGACAAGGCGATGCTGGTCGGTGCGCCGGTCATCGGCCTGAACGACAGCGGCGGCGCGCGCATCCAGGAGGGCGTCGCGTCGCTTGGCGGCTATGCCGATGTGTTTCAGAAGAATGTGCTGGCGTCGGGCGTGGTGCCGCAGATCAGCCTGATCATGGGGCCATGCGCGGGCGGCGCGGTTTACAGCCCGGCGATGACCGACTTCATCTTCATGGTGAAGGACAGCAGCTATATGTTCGTCACCGGCCCCGATGTGGTCAAGACGGTGACCAACGAGGTGGTGACGCAGGAAGAGCTGGGCGGCGCGATCACCCACACGACCAAAAGCTCGGTCGCCGATCTGGCGTTCGAGAATGACATCGAGGCGCTGCTCGCGGCGCGCGATTTCTTCGACTATCTGCCCGAAAACAACCGCGCCGGGGTCCCCGTACGCCCGACGAGCGACCCGTTCGACCGCGCCGAAATGAGCCTCGACACGCTGATCCCGCCCAATGCGAACCAGCCGTACGACATGCACGAACTGATCCGCAAGACGGTCGACGAGGGCGATTTTTTCGAGGTGCAGTCGGCGCATGCGGGCAATATCATCTGCGGCTTCGGGCGCATCGAGGGGCGCACGATCGGCATCGTCGCGAACCAGCCGCTGGTGCTGGCGGGCGTGCTCGATATCAATTCGTCGAAGAAGGCGGCGCGCTTCGTGCGTTTCTGCGACGCGTTCGAAATCCCGATCATCACCTTCGTCGACGTCCCCGGCTTCCTGCCCGGCACCGCGCAGGAGTATAACGGCATCATCAAGCATGGCGCGAAGCTGCTGTTTGCTTATGCCGAGGCGACGGTGCCCAAGATCACGGTGATCACGCGCAAGGCCTATGGCGGCGCATACGATGTGATGGCGTCGAAGCATCTGCGCGGTGATTTGAACTATGCCTGGCCGACCGCCGAAATCGCGGTGATGGGCGCGAAGGGCGCGGTCGAGATCATCTTCCGCGCCGACATGGGCGATCCCGAAAAGATCGCGCAGCGCACGAAGGAATATGAAGATCGCTTTGCGAACCCGTTCGTCGCGGCGTCACGCGGTTATATCGATGAGGTCATCCACCCGCATAATACGCGCAAGCGGATTGCGCTGGGGCTGCGGAAGCTGCGGAACAAGCAGTTGGAGAATCCGTGGAAGAAGCATGACAATATTCCGCTGTAGGGCGGTGGCTAGTAGTTGATGGTCGGAGTTTTGTGGGTTGAACCGTAGTATCGGCATCGCGGCGACAGTGGCAATCCTCCTTTTTGGTGGAGCATATCTTTGGTTGTCAAAATCCGGCGCTGACGATGCAGCGGAAATAGCAAAGAGTTGCGGAATTCCGACGCACCACGTCAGATATGGCACGATTCCTAAAAGCTCGCTCAGTTCTACGCCCATAAACTCGTTTAAAGGCATCTGGCTCGATTCTAATTATGCGTGGTGTCCTCCGCCCGAACGCGACGCCGCCATCGCATGCGCACGAAAACAAGCCGCACGCCGAAGTCAGGATTTCGCGATGGAACTGGCCGTCGGCGACTGTGAACGATTTGGAGCAATGGAATGAAACTAGGCCGACTCAATCATATCGGTGTTGCAACGCCGTCGATTGCCGACAGCATCGTCATTTACCGTGATGTCATGGGCGCAACGAAGATCCACGAGCCGTTCGACCTCCCCGAGCAGGGGGTGAAGGTGTGCTTCGTCGATACGCCGGGTGCGGGCGGCGCGATGGACGGGACGCAGATCGAGTTGATCGAGCCTCTGCCGGGCAATGCCTCGATCGCAGGGTTTCTGGAGAAGAACCCGGCGGGGGGGCAGCATCATGTCTGTTATGAAGTGCCCGACATCCACGCCGCCAAGGCCGAATTCGAGGCGCTGGGGAAGCGGGTGCTGGGGGAGCCGCGGATCGGGGCGCATGGGACGCTGATTTTCTTCCTTCACCCCAAGGATATGGGCGGGGTGCTGACCGAGATCATGGAGACGCCGAAGGGCGGGCACTAGAAGCCTTCTCCCCTTGTGGGAGAAGGATACGAAGGCTTGCCGCGATAGCTGCTAGCCGCAGTTGGATGAGGGGTTGCGAGCGAAGCTCGCGCGGTCCTTTGGACCGCAACCCCTCACCCAGCTTCAACTAGGCAGCAAGCTGCCAAGTTTTCGCAACCCTCTCCCACAAGGGGAGAGGGGAATGAGGTTGAGATACGCATATGACCGACAAACCGACGCTCGACCAATGGGCCGAAGCCGCCGCCAAGGAAGTGAAGGGCAAGGACCTGACCTGGCACACGCCCGAGGGAATTGCCGTCAAGCCGCTCTACACCGCCGAAGATGTGCAGACCGACCCCGGCCTCCCCGGTTTCGCACCCTTCACCCGCGGCGTGCGCGCGTCGATGTACGCCGGTCGCCCATGGACGATCCGGCAGTACGCTGGCTTCTCGACCGCCGAGGAATCGAACGCCTTTTACCGCCGCAACCTCGCCGCGGGGCAGAAGGGGCTGTCGGTTGCCTTCGACCTTGCGACGCATCGCGGTTATGACAGCGACCATCCGCGCGTCGTCGGCGACGTCGGCAAGGCGGGGGTCGCGATCGACAGCGTCGAGGATATGAAGATCCTGTTCGATGGCATCCCGCTCGACCAGATGTCGGTCAGCATGACGATGAACGGCGCGGTGATCCCGATCCTCGCCTTCTTCATCGTCGCGGGCGAGGAGCAGGGGGTCGACCGCAAGCTGCTCGACGGGACGATCCAGAACGACATCCTCAAGGAGTTCATGGTCCGCAACACCTATATCTACCCGCCCGAACCGAGCATGCGGATCATCAGCGATATTTTCGGTTATACGTCGCGCGAGATGCCGAAGTTCAACAGCATCTCGATTTCGGGCTATCATATGCAGGAAGCCGGCGCGACGCAGGTGCAGGAGCTGGCCTTCACCATCGCCGACGGCATCGAATATGTGAAATATGGCGTCGCGTCGGGGCTCGACATCGACAAGTTCGCCGGGCGGCTGAGCTTCTTTTTCGCGATCGGCATGAATTTCTTCATGGAAATCGCCAAGCTGCGCGCGGCGCGGGTACTGTGGCATCGCGCGATGACCAAGCTCGGCGCGCAGGACGAACGGTCGAAGATGTTGCGCACCCACTGCCAGACGTCGGGGGTCTCACTCACCGAGCAGGACCCGTACAACAATGTCATGCGCACGACGATCGAGGCGATGGCGGCGATGCTGGGCGGCACGCAATCGCTGCACACCAACGCGCTCGACGAGGCGATCGCGCTGCCCACCGATTTCTCCGCCCGCATCGCGCGCAACACGCAAATCGTGATCCAGGAAGAGACGGGGATGACCAAGGTCGTCGATCCGCTCGGCGGTTCCTATTATGTCGAGGCGCTGACCCAGGAGCTGGTCGACAAGGCGCAGGAGATCATCGACCGCGTCGAGGCCGAGGGCGGCATGGCAAAGGCGGTCGCCGCGGGCTGGCCCAAGGCGATGATCGAGACCGCTGCGGCGGCGCGGCAGGCGCGGGTCGATCGCGGCGACGATGTCATCGTCGGGGTGAACAAATATCGCCTGAAGGACGAAGACCTGCTCGAAACGCTCGAGGTCGATAACGCCAAGGTGCGCGAGGGGCAGATTGCGCGGATCAAGAAGACCAAGGCCGAGCGCGACGAGGCGGCATGCCAGGCGGCGCTGTCCGCGCTGCGCGATGGGGCGGCCAAGCCGTCGAGCATCGAGAACAACCTGCTCGCGCTTGCGGTGGAAGCCGCGCGCGCGCGCGCAACGCTCGGCGAGATTTCTTCGGCGATGGAGGAAAGTTTCGACCGCTACGGCACCCAGCCGACCCCGGTGAAGGGCGTCTATGCCGCGCCTTATGAAGGCGACGCGCGCTGGGCGCAGGTGCTCGACGGGGTCGAGGCGGTGACGCGGCGGCTCGGCCGCAAGCCCAAGCTGCTTGTCGCCAAGATGGGGCAGGACGGCCATGATCGCGGCGCCAACGTCATCGCGTCGGCGTTCGGCGACATGGGCTTTGACATCGTGTCGGGGCCGTTGTTCCAGACCCCCGACGAGACGGTGGTGCTGGCGCTCGACAGCGGGGTCGATGTCGTTGGCGCGTCGAGCCTTGCCGCCGGGCACAAGACACTTATCCCCGAACTTATCCACAAGCTGAAGGAAGCGGGGCGCGGTGACATCAAGGTGATCGCGGGCGGGGTGATCCCGCCGCAGGACTATCAGTTTTTGCGCGACGCAGGGGTGCAGGGGATTTACGGCCCCGGCTCGAACGTCGTGGAATGCGCCGCCGATGTGCTGCGCTTGCTGGGGCATAATATGCCGCCGATTGGAGAAGCTGCGTGAATTTGAACATTGACCGTTCCCCGGCGAAAGCCGGGGTCCAGAGCGATATGGCACCGGCGGTTCCGGACCGCCCTGGGCCCCGGCTTTCGCCGGGGTGCGACGATGAAGTTCGTCGCAACTGGACCCGCGAAGAAATCGCCGCACTGTTCGACCTGCCGTTCGACGAACTGATGTGGGAAGCGCAGGGGGTTCATCGCCGCCACCATGCGCGCGGCGAGATCCAGCTTTGCACCCTGCTCAGCATCAAGACCGGCGGCTGCGTCGAGGATTGCGGCTATTGCTCGCAGTCGAAGCACGCCGACAGCGGCCTCAAGGCCACCAAGCTGATGGACGTGCGCGCGGTGCTGCAAGCGGCGGCGCAGGCGAAGGATGCGGGATCGAAGCGCTTCTGCATGGGCGCCGCGTGGCGCAACCCCAAGGACCGCGACATGCCCGCGATCGTCGAGATGGTCGAGGGCGTGCGCGCGATGGGCATGGAAACCTGCATGACGCTGGGGATGCTCAGCAAGGAGCAGGCGCAGACGCTCGCGGTTGCGGGGCTCGATTATTACAACCACAACATCGACACCTCGCCGGAAAATTACGGCAATGTCATCACGACGCGGACGTTTCAGGAGCGTCTGGACACGCTGGAGGAAGTGCGCGCCGCCGGGATCAACGTGTGTAGCGGCGGCATCGTCGGCATGGGCGAGACACGCGCCGACCGTGTCGGATTTATTCACGCGCTCGCGACCCTGCCCGAACATCCGGGCAGCGTGCCGATCAATGCGCTGGTGCCGGTGAAAGGCACCGTGCTCGGCGACATGCTGGCCGACACCCCGCTCGCCAAGATCGACGACATTGAGTTCGTCCGCACCGTCGCGGTCGCGCGCATCACCATGCCGATGTCGATGGTCCGGCTGAGTGCCGGGCGTGAGAGCATGTCGGAGGCGACGCAGGCGCTCTGCTTCATGGCGGGCGCGAACAGCATCTTCACCGGCGACAAGTTGCTGACAACGGCGAATGCGGGCGACAGCAAGGACGCGGCGCTGCTCGCGAAGCTGGGGCTGAAGCCGATGGAGAGCGAAGAGCCGATGCGGATGGAGGCGGCGGAGTAACACCGATGAAAATTGTGGGGGCATTATTGACGATCGGCTGCGGCGGACTGCTCGTCGTCGGTTCGGCGATTTTTGGTGCGCTGATGCTGACGTCGGCCAATGGCCCGACGCGCGGCAACTGGATTGCCCATTACGCTCTCACCTACGCGATACCGGCGATCATCATATTAATCTGTCTATATATTCTGGTTCGACTTTTTAGGTAGGAATCGATCGTGTTCAAAAAAATCCTGATCGCCAATCGCGGCGAAATCGCCTGCCGCGTTATCAAGACTGCGCGGCGGATGGGCATCGCGACCGTCGCCGTCTATTCGGACGCCGACGCACGCGCGCCCTTCGTGGCGATGGCCGACGAGGCGGTGCACATCGGGCCGTCGCCCGCGTCCGAATCCTATCTGATCGCCGACAAGATCATCGCGGCTTGCAAGGCGACGGGCGCCGAGGCGGTGCATCCGGGCTATGGCTTCCTGTCGGAGCGCACCAGCTTCGCCGAGGCGCTCGCCAAGGAAAATATCACCTTTATCGGCCCGCCGGTGAACGCGATCGCCGCGATGGGCGACAAGATCGAGTCGAAGAAGCTTGCGAAGGAAGCGGGGGTCAACGTCGTCCCCGGCTTCGTCGGCGAGATCCGCGACACCGAACATGCGGTCGAGATCAGCAACGAGATCGGCTATCCGGTGATGATGAAGGCGTCGGCGGGCGGCGGCGGCAAGGGGATGCGGCTGGCCTATGACGAAAAGGACGTCCGCGAGGGCTTCGAAGCGACCAAGCGCGAGGGGCTCAACAGCTTTGGCGATGACCGGGTGTTCATCGAGAAGTTCATCCTCAACCCGCGCCACATCGAGATCCAGATCCTTGGCGACCAGCATGGCAACATCCTGTATCTGAACGAGCGCGAATGCTCGATTCAGCGCCGCCACCAGAAGGTGGTGGAGGAGGCGCCGTCGCCGTTCGTGACCGAGAAGATGCGCAAGGCGATGGGTGAGCAGTGCGTCGCGCTGGCGCGCGCGGTCGGCTATTATAGCGCGGGCACGGTCGAGCTGATCGTGTCGGGCGCCGATCCGACGGGCGAGAGCTTCTACTTCCTCGAAATGAACACGCGGCTGCAGGTCGAGCATCCGGTGACCGAGGCGATCACCGGCATCGACCTCGTCGAGCAGATGATCCGCGTCGCGGCGGGTGAGAAGCTGGAGATGACGCAGGACGACATCAAGATCGACGGCTGGGCGATCGAGAACCGCGTCTATGCCGAGGATCCCTATCGCGGCTTCCTGCCCTCGACCGGGCGGCTCGTGCGCTATCGTACCCCGGTGCCGGCGTGGAAGGGTGACGAGCGCGGCGTCGACGGCGTGCGCGTCGACGCTGGCGTGGAAGAGGGCGGCGAGGTGTCGATCTTCTACGACCCGATGATCGCCAAGCTGGTGACGTGGGGCAATACGCGCGACGAAGCCGCCGATTTGCAGATCGCGGCGCTCGACCGGTTCGAGATAGAGGGGCTCGGCCACAATATCGATTTCGTCTCCGCGATCATGCAGCACCCGCGCTTCCGCTCGGGCGAGCTGACGACGGGTTTTATCGCCGAGGAATATCCCGAAGGCTTCCACGGCGCCGCGACCGAGGACCATATCGTCCGCGCGCTCGCCGCGATCGCGGGCTTTATGGCGTCGGCCGAGGCTGACCGCGCGCGCCGCACCGACGGCCAGCTCGGCGACCGGCTCGATCCGCCCGCCAAGTGGCAGGTCACCGTTGGCGGGACCGAGCACAAGGTGAAGCTGGGCCACAAGCATATCAAGGTCGATGGCGAAAAGCTCGACATCGCGCTGGAATATACGCCGGGCGACCGACTGGTGATCGCCGAAATCGACGACAGCGAATTGGCGGTGAAGGTCGCGAAGACGCGCGCCGGCTGGAAAATGACGACGCGCGGGCGCATCCATGATGTGCGCGTGCTGCCTTGGCATGTGGCGCCGCTGACCCGCCACATGATCGAAAAGATTCCGCCCGACCTTTCGAAATATCTGATCTGTCCGATGCCGGGCCTGCTCGTCGCGCTGCATGTCGGTGAAGGCGACAAGGTCGAGGCAGGGCAACCGTTGGCGACGGTCGAGGCGATGAAGATGGAGAATATCCTGCGCGCCGAGAAGGCGGGCGTCGTGAAGAGCGTCAACGCGGTGCAGGGCGATAGCCTGGCGGTCGATGCGGTGATTCTGGAGATGGAGTGACGCCTTGCACGTCAATCACGATCAAGCTGCCCCCGCAGCCGAACCGATCACCTTCGACGATTTCCTTCGCGTCGACATCCGTATCGGCACCATCGTTGAGGCAGAACCCTTTCCCGAAGCGCGCAAGCCCGCGTTCAAGCTGAAGATCGATTTCGGCGCGGCGATTGGGGTGAAGAAAAGCAGCGCGCAGATCGTCGATCGCTATGCCCTGGACGAGTTGGTCGGTCGGCAGGTTGCCGCGGTGGTCAACTTCCCGCCGCGCCAGATCGGCAAATTCATGTCCGAAGTGCTGACCTTGGGGTTTGCCGATGAAGACGGCGCTGTGATCCTGTTCGCGCCGGACGTAGCGGTCCCCAATGGCTCGCGTCTGTTCTGACATCATCGTCATTGCGAGCGTAGCGGGCCGAAGGCGGCCGGTGGCCAACCAAACCATAGTAGCGTAAACCGCTCTGGATTCCTTCGCTACGCTCGCAATGACGGCGAACGAGGAAGCTTGGGGGAGAGATGACATGACCTTGCCGGTAACTGCCTTTGTCGGCGCCATTTGCGCGCTGTTGCTGCTGTTCACCGCGATGCTGACGGTGCGCCAGCGGCTGCGGCTGAAAGCAGCGTTCGGCGACCATGGCGATGCGAAGCTGATCGCGGCGAGCCGCAGCCACGGCAACCTCGCCGAACATGCGCCGATCGTCGTCATCCTGCTGGGATTGCTGGAAACCGCGCGCGCCAATCATATGGCGCTGATGATGATCGGCGCGCTGTTCCTGATCGGCCGCGTCGCGCATATCGCCGGGCTGCACGCCCCGGTCGAACCCGGCAAGCCGCCGCTAACGCGGCAGATCGGGGTTGCCGCGACGTGGATCACGCTGCTGGCGCTGGGCGGGTGGACGTTGTGGATGCTGGCGACGGTGAATTTGTAGCTGAGCGTGACGGCGGCTTTGGGGTGGTTTGCGGACATCACATAATAGGGCCAAGGGTCTCACCCCTAGCTAGGCATCTTAACAAATCGGCTCACACTGGTCATTTGGACTTGGCATTCATACGCACCTTGATGGCCGAAACCACCGCTGGCTGTGGTGATCCGGCCAACGCCTTCGATCCAATATGTTCCTTCTTCGGCGATAAAATGCTGCTTAGTTATCAAATCCATATCCTTATTGGCCTTGTCATCGAAAATCAGCCAGCATCGTCGGCTATCATGAAGACATGCTGGCGCGTCTTGGGTTACCGATGCCGAGCAAAGTTCGACTGAACTTTCCTCAAATACATATCGAAAAGGCGCCGCAATATGCTGTGGATTGCCGTAACCGGGGTCGTCCGAATGGTCAGCGTTTTGACTGTGAACAATCTGCTCCGACGTCGTCCCCTCGTTCGCATTGCTGCATCCCGAGAGCGCGACAATCAATAGAAGCGAGCAGGTTCGGTTAAGCGTCACTGTCCCAGATTGCACCATTACCTAATTGTCCGCAATCGGTCGATTTCGGTCAGTCCGTTGCGCCGAGAAAAGGCTCACAGAACTCAATCCTCAACTAGCGCCACCGCCCTTATCCACCCCGCGCTCGCGCGTTCGATCTTCACCGGGAAGCAGCTGAAGGTGAACCCGGTCGCGGGAATTGCCGCCAGATTGGTCAGCTTTTCGATCTGGTAATAAGGCCGGATGCGCCCCGCCTTATGCCCTTCCCAGATGATCGACGGGTCGCGCGTTTCGGTCCAGCGCCGCGCAGTATGGCTGAATGGCGCGTCCCAGCTCCACGCGTCCGTGCCGACGACCTGCACACCGCGTTCGGTGAGATAGAGTGTCGCTTCGGCGCCCATGCCGCAGCCCTGGTCGGTGAAATTGTCGGTGCCGTACACCGCGCCTGACTGAACGAGCACGATGTCGAGCGGTTGCAGGTCATGACCGATCCGCGCGAGCTCCGCCTCGACCTCGGTCCCGCTGATGACATGGCCATGTGGGCGGTCGGAAAAGTCGAGCTTTACCCCGGGGCGAAAGAACAGGTCGAGCGGGGCTTCGTCGATCGACGGGGCGGGCGTTGCGCCGCTGTCGGTGGTCGAATGATAGTGCCAGGGCGCGTCCATATGCGTGCCGTTGTGCGTGCTGAGCGACAGCATCTCGACCGCCCAGCCTTCGCCGTCGGGCAGGTCTTCGCGCGTCAGCCCGGGGAAGAACATCGCGATCTGCTCCCACGTATTTTCGTGGGTCGTATAGGTGATGTTGGGACGCATCACCGGCGGGTCGGAGACGACGTCGTTGGTGATCGGGATCGACAGGTCGATGAACTTGGTCATTTTGCAATGCTGCGCGCACACGCCTGCTTGTGCAAGATGCAACAGCCGGTAAGACTGTCGCAACAAAAGCAACACCGTTAGCCCTGAGCTTGTCGAAGGGCCGTCCTGTACTTTGTGGGCCAGAAGGAAGAACGGTCCTTCGACAAGCTCAGGACGAACGGCATTGGGGGATGTCAGTTGTATGAGTGAGGTCGCCGCGTACCAGCCGACGCAAAAGGAAATCCGCATGGTCATCGCCGCTTCGTCGGCGGGGACGGTGTTCGAATGGTATGATTTCTTTATCTACGGCACACTCGCAGCCATCATCGGGCGGGCGTTTTTCCCCAGCGACAATGCGACACTGGAAACGCTGCTGGTGTGGGCCGGCTTTGCGGTCGGATTCGGATTTCGTCCGCTCGGCGCGGTGCTGTTCGGTTATCTCGGCGACCGGCTGGGACGCAAATATACGTTTCTGGTCACCGTCACGCTGATGGGCGTTGCGACCGCGGGGGTCGGCATGATCCCGTCGGCGGCGAGCATCGGCATCGCGGCGCCGATCATCGTCATCTGCCTGCGAATCCTGCAAGGGCTGGCGCTCGGCGGCGAATATGGCGGCGCGGCGGTCTATGTCGCCGAACATTCGCCGCCCGGAAAGCGCGGATTCTACACCAGCTTCATTCAGGCGAGCGTCGTTGGCGGCTTCGTGCTCAGCCTGGTCGTCGTGCTGGGGTGCAAGGCGTTGATGCCGACCGAGGTGTGGGAAAGCTGGGGCTGGCGCGTGCCGTTCCTGCTGTCGCTGATCCTGCTCGCGATCTCGCTGTGGATGCGGCTGATGCTGTCCGAAAGCCCGGTGTTCCAGGCGATGAAGGCGCAGGGGGAACTCGCCAAAAATCCGCTGAAAGAAAGCTTCACCTATCCCGGCAATCCGCGCCGCATCTTTATCGCGCTGTTCGGGATCGCCGCGGGGCTGACGGTGATCTGGTACACCGCGATGTTCTCGGGCCTGTCGTTCCTGAAAGGGCCGATGAAGGTCGAGGACACTGCCGCTGAAATCATCGTCGGCGTCGCGGCGGCGGTCGGCATGGGCTTTTTCATCTGGGCCGGGCATTTGTCCGATCGCGTCGGGCGCAAGAAGCCGATCGTGTGGGGCTATGGGGCGACGCTGGTGCTGCTGTTCCCGCTGTTCTGGTGGATGGGCAGCGTCGGCAATCCCGCCTTGTCGGCCGCCGCCGAGCGCGCGCCGGTGACCGTGACGGGATCGCAATGCAGTTTCGATCCCTTTGCCCAGGTGCAGGAAACCGCATGCGGCAAGACGCTGGGCGAGCTGACCAAGCTTGGCGTGCCTTACACGGTGGCGGCGACCGACAGCGCGTTCGACAGCGTCACGATCCGCATCGGCGACCGCGAGGTCGCGAGCGAAGATCCCGCGCTGCTGAAACCGGCGCTGGAGGCGAGCGGCTATGATTTTGCCAAGCAAATCCCGGCATGGGGCGGCATCGCGGTGATCTTCCTCGCCTTGCTGGGACTCAGCGCTTTGTCGGGCTTTACCTATGGCCCGGTCGCGGCGCTGCTCTCCGAAATGTTCCCGCCGCATGTGCGTTATTCGTCGCTGTCGATCCCCTATCATATCGGGACCGGCTATTTCGGCGGCTTCCTGCCGCTGATCGCCAGCTTCATCATCGCCAAGACGGGGAATGCCTATTCGGGTTTGTGGTACACCTGGGTCGTCGTGCTGGTCGCCTTCCTCGTCACCGCCTTCATGCTGAAGGAGCCGAAGGAAGGCGAGTGGGATCGGGCCGCAGCTCCCGCCGCCGACTGACCTGCCGGTTGGCGCCGGCGATAAAGCGGTATAGGGCCGCGCGATGATCGCGATCCCGCCGCCGCTCCGTCTCCGTCTCGATTCCGCGGCGCTGGTCGCCAACTGGCGCTGGCTGGCGGCGCAGAGCGGTTCCGCTGCCTGCGGTGCGGCGATCAAGGCCGACGGTTACGGGCTTGGCGCGCGCGCGGCGCTGGCGTTGCTGGCGGCGGCAGGTTGCCGCGACTTTTTCGTCGCCCATTGGAGCGAGGCCGCGGCGCTGATGCCGCTGCCGCCGGGCGTCGCGCTTTCGGTGCTGCACGGCGTCGGCGAAAGCGACATGGTCGCGGCGCGGTTGCTCCCGGCACGACCAGTGCTGAACAGCGTCGAGCAGGTCGCGCGCTGGCGCGCGGCGGGCGAGGGGCGGCCGTGCGACGTGATGGTCGATACGGGCATGAACCGGCTGGGGCTGCGCATCGAGGAAGCGCTGGGGGGAGCGCTGGATGGGCTGGCGATCGACATGCTGATGAGCCACCTCGCGTCGGCGGACGAGGACAGCGACCAGAATGCGCGGCAGCTGGCGGCGTTTCGGGCGATACGCGATGCGGTACCGGCGCGGCGCTACAGCCTCGCGAACAGCGCGGGCATCTGCCTGGGCAGCGATTATGCGTTCGATCTGACGCGGCCCGGCATCGCGCTCTACGGCGGTATCCCGCGGGCGGAAGCGGTCGGGCATATCGCGCAAGTCGCCATTCCCGAATCGCGCATTCTACAGCTCCGGTCGGTCGCGGCGGGCGAAAGCGTCGGCTATGGCGCCGCCTGGACCGCGCCGCGCGACAGCCGGATCGCGGTGGCGAACCTTGGCTATGCCGACGGCTATCTGCGCTGTCACGCGGGACGCGGCAGCGCCACATGGCAGGGACAACACCTGCCGCTCGTCGGCCGCGTGTCGATGGACCTGACCGCCTTCGATGTCAGCGAGGCTGAAGGCCTGGGCGAGGGGGACTGGATCGCCATCGATTATGATCTCGCCGAAACCTCGGCACTCACCGGCCTGTCGCCCTATGAACTGCTGACCGGGCTGGGCGGGCGGTTCGCGCGCCACTGGCGCTGATGCGGCGTTTCAGGATGGCCGCATACCCCATGGGTCGAAATCGCGGGCACGAATCCAGCGGGTGCAGATCCATTTTTCGCCGCGGGTGACGGGCAGTCCCGCGTGGCGGCTGCGTTCGTCGACGCGGCCATCGGGGAGGGTATTGACGAACAGGATCGCGTCGCCGGTTCGTCCCCGAAATTCGGCGCCGGCGGCCGGAAACTGCGTCGCGCCGCCGTCATAATCGTCGTTGAGGTAGACGATCGCGGTCATCACGCGCTGATTGGCCTCGCCGGGCAGGCAATCATGATGCAGCCGATATTGCTGGCCGGGCGCATAGCGCAGCACCGTCAGCGGCTCGCCCTGTTCGACGCGCGTCGCGCTGGCGGCGGCGATTCGCCGGTCGAGCGCGTGAATCACCAGATCCTGCTGGATCGGGCCGAGCACGGCCCCCGCGGAGGTACGGATCGGGTGCGGTATCTGGCGCTGCGTCGCCGGGTCGACGACGACCGACGGGGTGAGCAGCGGTTTTGACAACGCCGCGATGTGCGCACATTCGGCGGCCGAAAACAGCGAACGGACGATTCGGACGTCGGGCGATTGCGACAATCGTTCGATCGTCGGGGTCGCGGCGGGATTGCCGTCGGGGCGTAGCGTCATCGCCGCCAGCAGGTCGCGCTGGCGCGCCGCAACGGGGTCGGTCGCGGCCGCTTTGTCCATCAGTGCGAGCGCCGCGCGCCAGTCGGAAGGTCCGCCGGCGCCGAGCGCGACGAAGACCGCGTGGGTCAGCGCGCCGACGCGGTGTCCGGCAGCTCCCGCCTTTTCGAACAGCGTGCGGGCCGTGGCAAAGCTGCGCGGGACCGGGGTGCCATACACATGCCACAGCGCCAGTTCGTAAAGCGCGTCGGCATCGCCGCGTTTCGCTGCATCGACCAGCAGGTCGACCGCCTGCTGCGCGCGGCCCGTGGCGAGCAGCGTGTTGGCCCGATCGACCGCACCGGAGGCCGCCGCCGTCTTCATTCGAACGCCGGGTCGGCAAAGAAGGCTGCGATCTCCTCGCGCTCCTGTGCGCTGAGTTCGGGCCGCCAGATATCGAAAATCAGTACTACGCGATCCTGGTCGCTGTCGTTCCACGCTTCGTGCTCGATCGTATCGTCGAAAATCAGCAGCTTGCCTTCGTCCCACTGCCGCACCTGGTTGCCGACGCGAAAGCCGCAGTTCGGCGGGACGATCAACGGCAGGTGGCAGATGAGGCGGGCGTTGTGCGTACCGGTGTGCGGCGCGATCCGGGCTCCGGCGCGGAGCAGCGAAAACATGACCGTTGGCGAATTGCGGATGCGCGGCAGCGGGGCGTGCTGGACCGCGGCCCAGGTCGCGGGACACCGCGCGATGATATCGTCGGACATGATGCCGTTTTCGCAGAAAAACAGCGCGCTCCAGTCGCGATTGTCGAGCAGTGCGTTGACGTCGGCGCGCGGCTGGTCGGTATGCGCCTGCATATAGGGACGAAAGCCATCGGTTCCGCCGGCGAGCAGGTCGGCAATCTCTTGCCGGATCGCGCCCGCCGCGGCTTCGACCTTCGGAACCCAGTCGAACGCCGCGGTATCGAAAAACTGTACCTGCGGCAGCTCGGGGACGTAATAGCCCGTCGGCTCCTGCACAAAGATGCGCTTGCGGCCGGCCAATATATCGAGCGATTGCTGGAAGCGCGCGCTGCGCCGTTCGGGCGACAGCCCGCGGGCGGTCAGCTTTGCTTCGCGTTGCTCGTCGACGCGGCGCTTGAACTGGTCGACCCAGGTTTCGGCGCGCTGCAACTCGGCACGAAGATCGGCGGGGATATCCTGCCGCGAGGCGATGAGCAGCGCGATTTCGTAACTGCGCAGTGCCGCGCGGTCGTCGTCGGCGGCGGCGCGGCAGTCGCCCTTCATCACATGCCCGCGCACCGCCTGCGGCTCGATCGCCAGCAGCTGGTCGAGCGCGGCTTCTTCGGCGGCCCGGTCAGCGGCACCCCGGCAGGCGACCGCGAGCAGCAGCCAGATCTGAGCGTTGGCACGCCCGCTTTGGGTGATCGCCTCGAACCGCGCGCGGGCGACGTCGGCTTGCCCGCGCTGCAACGCATCGACGCCTTCGCGCGCAATTCGTTCGGCATCGATCGTTGTCAGCTGCACGGGATATCCTCGAACCAAAGAAAAGGGGCCGGAACAAGGTTCCGGCCCCCAGTCTATTCCGATCGCGTCGCGATTAGAAGCGGGCGCGAACGCCGGCGTAGTAGCTGCGACCACGGAAGTCGTAGATCGCTGCGGTACCGACAGCACCCGGGCCAGCGCCGGTGGCGGTCGAACCGAGCGGCGGCAGCTTGTTGAACAGGTTGTCGACGCCGAAGTAGAACTTCAGATCGTCCGACGGGCCACGACCGGTGGTCAGGTTCCATTCAAACCGCAGGTCGTGATACGAAACCGACGGAACGCGCAGGATGTCAGCAAAGTCAGCGTTCGCCGGCGGCAGGCCGTTCAGGCTGTTCTGATCTTCATAGGTGCTGATGTACGCGCCGCCGATGTAGCGCATGCGATATCCCAGCGTGAACGGGCCATGCGACAGGTCGACGTCGAGACGGAACTCATCCTTCGGATCGCCAACTTCACCCAGGATGCGATTTTCAAAATTCGGATTCACCGGATCCTGGAAATTGCTGTTGGTCAGGTTGTGCGTGTAGATCAGGTTGGTCGTAAGATTGGTGTCTTCGTCCAGATTGATCCGATAGTTGACGTTGAAGTCGAGACCTTCACGCTTGCGGCTCGCGAAGTTCAGCGGCTGCTGAACCAACGAGTTGTTCAGGATTTCGCCCGGATTTTCCGGCGAAGCGCCTGCGCCAGGGCCGAGGCCCGGACCACGCCAGCGCGTGAACTGACGGCAGAACTGGTTGTCCAGCGTTGCCGAGTCGTAACAGGTGTTCGCAATGACCTGCGCACCGACGGTCACGATCACATTGTCGACGGTGATGTCGTACCAATCGACCGACAGCGACAGGCCGGGCAGGAAGCGCGGCTGGATAACCGCGCCGACGGTCCACGAGTCCGACGTTTCAGCCGACAGGTTGACGTTGCTGCCGCTGATCACCGGCAGCGAGTAGGTCCGGGTGGGAAGACCAGCGAGCAACGCTGGGCCAAGGTCGGCCAAGCAGTTGGCTGCACGGGTCGCCGAACCCTGGGCGAGACCGCCGGGGCTGCAAGGATCCGTAAAGCCCGGCGCGAAGTTCGGAACCAGCGGGAAGGCCGTTTCCGAGACGTTCGGCGCACGAACCGCGCGGCTGTAGTTACCGCGGAAGCGGATGTCCTCGATCGGAGCCCAGTCGAGACCGGCGTTGTAAGCCCAGACGGTGCCTGCGCCCGCGCCATAATCGGCAACGCGCGCCGCGCCGCTGACCGTCAGTTCTTCGGCAAAAGGTGCATCGCGCAGCAGCGGGATACGGATTTCGCCGAACAATTCCTTCACTTCGAAGGGATCGGGACGGAAGCTGGGGATCGACACACCGTTGGTGAAACCATCGGTCACGAACGGATCCTGCTCGTAGAACGCTTTTTCACGGCGATATTCGGCACCCAGCGCAAAGCTGATCGGGCCACCCGGGAGGGTCAGGAAGCTGCCGGTGTTACCGCCGACAAAGCCCGAGAAGATCAGCTGCTCAAGACCCGAGCTCGCCGTAAACGTCCGCGCGAAATAGTTGACCGATGCGCTGTTATCCGGCGCCCCGAACGGGTTGTAGGGAACGCAGGCAGCGATATCGGCAGCCAGACGGGCCTGGTTGCGCGCAGCAAGCGATCCGGTTTCACCACGCTGGCTGGGCAGCGCGGCGGTCGGGTCGAACTGCGAACGGCACTGGATTTGTCCCGTGACCGGGTTGCGACCGGCGTCCATTGCCAGCGAGAAGCGCTGACGATCGATGAAGCCATCGGTGGTGATGTCTTCGCGGAACTTGCCGTAGTTGACCGAAACTTCGTAGTTCCAGTCATCCCAGAAGCTGCCGCGCAGACCGGCGACGATCCGGTAGGTATCGCGCTGGAAGCGTTCGTCGCGAAGGCCGACGTCGGTCAGCGAGCGCGAGTTCACGAAACGGTAGCTGCCATTGGCGATCGCAGCCAGTTGAGCCGCGGTCAGGTTGCCGGCGGCGCCGCAGGAAACCTGCAGGTCCGTGTTACAACCCGAAGCGAGGATCAGGTTGGTCAGCGTCGTGCGGTCAGCCGGATTGAGGAACGGATTGTCGAGGCGGACGCGTTCGCGGAAATCGCCCGTGCCGCCGGTGCCCTGGTTGAACGACGGACCGGCGTTGTTGCCGAGCGCATTCACACGGTTCCACTTGGCTTCGACGAACACTTCGGCCGCTTCGCTGAATTCAAAGCGCGACAGCAGGTTGAAGTTGTAGCGTTCCAGGAACGGCTGTACCGAAAGCAGCTTTTCTTCGCGACCCGACTGGCCGTTGCCGCCGACAATGCCGCCGATGATGCCCTGGCCGACGCGGGTACCGGTCTGCTGGACAAGGCGGCCTTCCGGCGTGAAGATATAGGTACAGTTGTACGGCGTTCCGGTTGCTGCAGGCTGGCCGTTGGTGGCGCCGATGCCGGTTCCGCACTGTGCCGCGCCTGCACGCTGCGTGATCGGCACGAGGCCGAAGCGATGGATGCTCGCCGAGCGGATGTCGCGGAAGAACGAGCGATCGGGGAAGCCGTCGCTGTTGCTCGGCAAGCCCGTGGTGTCGACGTCGGTGACGAGCAGGCCGTCATTCTGGCGGAACCACGGCACGTCCGAACCGAAAATACGGTCCGAATGCGAATATTCGGCGTGCAGCGTGATGTTGCCGCGATCGTCGGCAAAGTTCTTGCCGACCATGCCCGAAATATACTGGTTGCCGCCGAAACCTTCTTCGGCAACGCCGGCCTGGGCGCGGAGCTGGATACCTTCATAGTCGCGGCGCAGAACGAAGTTCACAACGCCGGCGATGGCGTCCGAACCGTAAATGGCCGAGTTGCCGCCGGTGACGATGTCGACGCGCTCGATCAGGTCGTTCGGGATCGTGTTGACGTCGGGCGAAACCGCGTTGTTCAGAATGTCGGCGGGAACGTGACGGCGACCGTTGACCAGCACCAGCGTGCGCTGGGTGCCGAGACCACGAAGGTCGAGCAGGTTCAGACCGGCGATGCCGATGCCGAGGCCCGGGTTCTGCTGGGCAAAGGTGCTGCGCAGCTGGGGCAGGTCGTTCAGCGTTTCGGCGATGTTGGTTTCACCAGCCTGGAAAACGCTTTCGCCGGAGATCGACGTGACCGGCACGGTCGAATCGAGATTCGGACGGCGGATGCGCGAGCCGGTGACGACGATCGTGCCTTCATCGACGGTTGCGGCGTCGTCGGCAGGTGCCACGGTGTCCTGCGCCATCGCAGGCATGGCGCTGAACAGCGCGAGAGTCAGGGCAGAACCCTGAACCAGCAGGCTAGTCTTCTTCATAGGATGATTCCCCGGTTGCCGTTCGAAACACAAGAGTGAACGGATTGGCGCCTAGAAAGACGGAAAACGCGGAAGGCACAAGCCTTTGCTGTCGTTTTTTTGAAACGTCGGGAGACTAGACGGGCCAGCCGTGGCATTTTTGCAACAGGTTGCCAAGGCCGTACGAGGTAGGTGAATCGGCGCACCTAAAGTGTGTCGCGAAAAAATGGTTCGGCGATGTTGTCTGCGGCAGTCCATAATGTCGCGGAAGTGATTTCAAGCGAAACGATGTTGCGTGACCAATGTTGACGGCCGTCGCCAAGTCTTCGCGGTGCTCGGGCAATCCGATATCCCCCAGCTATTTTGTGAACATGCCGTCCATTGCCGGTGCTGTCCGAATCGCCTGACCCCGATCGGTCGCCGCGCCGAGCGAATGTTGCGGCGCATCATGAATTGATGCTAGTGGAGCCTTCAGCCAATTCTGGCGCACGGCGGCGCGGCGCAGGCCGGCGCGGTCCACAAGGAGCAGGGTCACGATGGCGAAGTCCAAAGCGGCGGCGGACGACGGCGTCGTCACAATCAAGAAATACGCCAACCGGCGGCTCTATGATACCGAACGCAGCTGTTACATCACGCTGGAGGATCTGGGTGCGATGGTGCGCGACGGGCGCGAGTTTCGGGTTGTCGATGCAAAGAGCGGCGACGACATCACGCACAATGTGCTGACACAGATCATCATGGACACCGAAACGCGCGGCGAGACGCTGTTGCCGGTCAACTTCCTGCGTCACCTGATCGGGATGTACGGCGACAAGATGCAATCTATGGTGCCGCAATATCTGGAAGCGTCGATGGCGGCATTCCGCAAGAACCAGCAGGACGTGCGCGCGGCGTTCGAAGGGGCGCTGGGCACCAACCCGCTGGCGGAAATGGCGCGCCGCAACATGGAAATATTCCAGCAGGCCGCGGGCGCCTTCATCCCGGGCGCGGGGACGACCAAGGCAAAGGATGCCGAGATTGCGGCGTTGAAGGCCGAAATTGCCGAGCTCAAGGCCGAATTGGCGAAAAAATAACGACCGGCGCGAGCGCGCCCGTAAACACGGAAAATCGAGAAACATGGTCAAACATGCGCTGAGCGTAACCCGGCAGGCCGACTTTGCGGCCTGGTATCAGGATGTCATTGCCGAGGCCGACTTGGCCGAAGAATCGGGCGTGCGCGGCTGTATGGTCATCAAGCCGTGGGGCTATGGCATCTGGGAACGCATCCAGACCGTCATGGACGCGGCGATCAAGGAAGCCGGGGTCCAGAATTGCTATTTCCCGCTGTTCATACCCTTAAGCTTCTTTGAGAAGGAAGCCGATCATGTCGATGGTTTCGCAAAAGAAATGGCGGTCGTTACGCACCACCGGTTGATCGGCGACGGCAATGGCAAGCTGGTTCCCGATCCCGAGGCGAAGCTCGAAGAGCCGCTGATCGTCCGCCCGACATCGGAGACAGTGATCGGCGCCGCGATGAGCCGGTGGGTGCAAAGCTGGCGCGACCTGCCGCTGAAGGTCAATCAATGGGCGAACGTCGTGCGCTGGGAGATGCGCACGCGCATGTTCCTGCGCACCAGCGAGTTTCTGTGGCAGGAGGGCCATACCGCGCATGCCGACAAGGACGACGCGATGGCCGAAACCTTGCGCGCGCTCGAAATGTACCGCGCCTTTGCCGAGGACGTTCTGGCAATGCCCGTAGTCGCGGGCGAAAAGCCCGAGAACGAGCGCTTCCCCGGCGCGGTCGCGACCTATTCCATCGAGGCGATGATGCAGGACGGCAAGGCGCTACAAGCCGGCACGTCGCATTATCTCGGCACCGGTTTCGCCGAGGCAGCGAATATCCGCTATCAGGACAAGGACGGTGGGCACAGCCTGTGCCACACGACGAGCTGGGGCACCTCGACCCGCATGATCGGCGGCGTTATCATGACGCATGGCGACGACGACGGCCTGCGGTGTCCGCCGCGCATCGCGCCGCACCAGATCGTCATCGTGCCGATGCTGCGCGACAACGACGAGGACGCGGCGATCCTCGATTATTGCGGTGACCTCGAGACACAGCTGAAGGCGCTTGATGCGTTTCGCGAACCCGTGCGGGTGCTGCTCGATACCGGCGGCGCCAAGGCGCAGACCAAGCGCTGGGGCTGGGTCAAGAAGGGGGCGCCGATCATCGTCGAGGTCGGCCCGCGCGACGTCGCGGGCGGCAATGTCGCGGTGATCCGCCGCGACCGGCTGTACAAGGATGACGGCAAGCTCAATTCCGCCTTTATCGCAAAGGGCGATTTTGTCGCGGACGCGGTGGCGACCCTTCAGGATATTCAGACAAGCTTGCATGCGGAGGCGAAACAGCGACTTGATGCCAATATCCGCCGCGACGTCACCGACCTGGCCGCGCATTTCAAGGGTGAGGACAAGTTCGTCGGCTGGGCCGAAGTGCAATGGTCGTGCCCGACCGGCGCCGCGCTCGACAAGATTGTCGAGCAGCTCAAGGCGCTGAAGCTCACGATGCGCAACACGCCGCTGGATGCCGCGCCCGCCGACGGCAGCTGCATCTTTACAGGCGAGCCGGCGGTCGAGCGGGTGCTGATCGGGCGAACCTACTGAGGCCTGCGTTGGCGGAGATATTGATTTCCCGCGCCGAAAGCGATGTCGATCTCGCGGTCGTGGCATCGCTGTTTCGCGCCTATGCGGCGTCGCTCGACGTCGATCTGGCGTATCAGGATTTCGAGGCGGAGCTGGCCGGATTGCCCGGTCATTATGCCGCGCCGCGCGGACTACTGCTGCTCGCCAGCGATATTGACGGAGTGCCGCTGGGATGCGTTGCGTGCCGCCCGCTGGACGAGGATGTCTGCGAAATGAAGCGCCTGTTCGTTGCACCGGCGGGACGGGGGCGAGGGCTCGGGCGCTTGTTGGTCCGGCGCCTGTTCGTCGATGCGCAGGCGCTGGGCTATCGCGAAATGCGGCTCGATACGCTCGCCTCGATGACGGCGGCGCAGGCGCTGTACCGCGCCGAAGGGTTCGAGCCGACGGCGCCCTATTATGACACGCCGGTGGCTGGCACGGTTTTCCTGCGTCGGTCGCTCGGCTGATCGGGGTTTGCGCAGCTCCGGGGCGCGCGGCTTGCATTGGCGGCATCCTCCCCCTAGCCTGAATGCCGAGGGGCAGAAGGAGACTTGCGATGCGTTTTCCCATGCTGTTTGCGGCGGCCGCGTTCGCTGCCACCGCGGTGCCCGTTGCGGCACACCATGGCTGGTCGTCGTATGACGAGAGCAAGCCCGTGACGTTGAACGGCACCTTTGCCGAACTGTCATGGGGCAACCCCCACGGCGCCGCCAAGATGCGCTGGAAGGGCAAGACGTGGGACGTCATCCTGGCGCCGACCGGCCGCATGGAAGCGCGCGGTTTGACGCGCGCCGAGGTCGAGCCGGGCAAGCGTATCCGCCTGACCGGATATGTCCGGCGCGACGGCACCCTGGAAATGCGGATCGAGCGGATCATGATCGGCGAAAAGACGGTCGAGCTGCGCTGAGCAAGGCGGCGTGGAACCGCTGCTGACTGCCGCCGGCTGGCTCGATGCGATCGGCATCGGGCCATGGGCGCGCGGATCGTCGCTGGTCTATCCCGTCGCCAACAGCTTGCACCTGCTGGGGCTGGTGATGCTGGTCGGCGGAATCGGCGTCGTCGACCTGCGGATCGTTGGCGCGTGGCCGGGGCTGCCGATTGACGCGCTATCGCGCGCCTTGACCCCGGTCGCGATCGCCGGGCTGATCGTGATGGCGGGTAGCGGCGCGATTTTATTCGCCGCCGACGGGGCCGCGCTGGCGAAGTCGGATATTTTTGTGCGCAAACTGGTGCTGATCGGCGCGGCGCTCGCGAATGCGGTGGCGTTCCGCGTCCTGTGGCGCGACCGGCTGGCAGGGTGGGCGGGCCGCGTCCCTGTGGCCGCGCGCGCGATGGCGGCGCTGTCGTTGCTGCTGTGGCTGAGCGCCGGGGCGTTGGGGCGCTGGATCGCCTATGCCTGACCGCAAGGCGGCCGCAGGTCGTTTGGCAATATGGACCGGTGCGCCTATAGCCGCCGGGACATGAAAAACCGCCCCTCCGCCTCGCCCGGCCTGCCCAGCAGCCAGCAAATCATCGATTTCATCACCGCATCCGACCAGCCCGTCGGCAAGCGCGAGATTGCCAAGCATTTTGGCCTGCGCGGCAACGACAAGATCGCGTTGAAGGCGCTGCTCAAGGACATGACCGACGAGGGCCTGGTCGATCTCGCCCCGGGCCGCGCGTTTCACAAGCATGGCGGGCTGCCGCGGGTGACAGTGCTGCGCGTCGCGGCGATCGAGGGCAGCAGCGTCTGGGCGGTACCCGACCGGTGGGAAGGAACCGCGCCGCCGCCGCGCGTCCGGGTGGTCGAGCAGGGGCGAAAGGGCGCGCTGGGCGTCGGCGACCGCATATTGGCGCGCACCGAGGAACGAGGTAGCGGCCATGTCGCGCATCCGATGAAGCGGCTGGCGGCGAGTGCCGAAACGGTGATCGGGGTGCTGGTCGAGGAAATGGGACCGGGCGGCAAGCCGATGATCTGGCTGCGTTCGGCCGACAAGCGCGCGCGGTTCGATTTTGCGGTGGCCGACAAGGGCGACGCCGACATCGGCGACCTCGTCCGCGCCGAACTGAGCGGGCGCGGCCCCGCGACCAGGGCCAGGGTGATCGACCGCATCGGCGATCCCTTTGCGCCAAAGGCACTGAGCATGATCGCGATCGCCCGCCACGACATTCCGCATGTCTTTGGCGACGAGGTGATCGAAGAGGCCGAGCGCGCCGCGAAACTGCCGCTGACCCCCGACGGGCGCGAGGATTTGCGCGACGTCCCGATCGTCGCCATCGACCCGATCGACGCGCGCGACCATGACGATGCGGTGTGGGCGACGGGCGATGACGATCCGGCGAACAAGGGCGGTTTCCGTGCGATCGTCGCGATCGCCGATGTCAGCTATTATGTCCGCCCCGACGGCGCGCTCGACCGCGAGGCGCGGCGGCGCGGCAACAGCGTTTATTTTCCCGACCGCGTCGTCCCGATGCTGCCCGAAACCCTGTCCGCGGGGGTCTGTTCGCTGAAAGCCGGGCAGGACCGCGCTGCGATGGCGTGCCACCTGGTGATCGACAGGCATGGCAAGGTGACGTCATGGCGCTTCGCACGGGCGTTGGTTCGGCTGCGCGCCAACATCGCCTATGAACATGCGCAGGCCGCCTATGATGCCGATACGCCGCGGGACGATTGGGACGTCGACGTGCTCCCGACGCTGCGGAACCTGTGGGCTTGCTGGGCTTTGCTCGCGAAGGCGCGCGCGGCGCGCGCTCCGCTCGACCTCGACCTGCCCGAACGGCAGGTGATCCTCGACGAACAGGGCGGCATCGCCGAGATTCGTGTTCGCGAGCGGCTCGATTCGATGCGGCTGATCGAGGATTATATGATCGCGGCGAACGTCGCAGCGGCGAAAGCGCTCGAGGCAAAGAAATCGCCGGTGATGTACCGCATCCACGAGCCGCCGAGCCGCGAGAAGCTGGTCAGCCTGAAGGATTATCTCGAGACGTTCGAGCAGAGCTTTGCGCTGGGACAGGTGATTACCCCGGCGGTCTTCAACCGCCTGATCGACGGCTTTTCCGAAGACGACCGCTTGCCCGAGATCATGCAGGCGATCCTGCGCAGCCAGACGCAGGCCTATTACGGCCCCGCCAATGCCGGTCATTTCGGCCTAGCGCTTGGCAGCTACGCGCATTTCACGTCGCCGATCCGGCGTTACGCCGACCTGATCGTTCACCGCGCGCTGGTCGACAGTTACAAGCTGGAGGTGCCGGGCAAGCCCAAGGGATTGCCCGAGCGCACCGGGCTGGGCGAAGCCGACGCCAAAGGGCTGTCGCGCATCGGCGAGGCGATTAGTGCCTTGGAACGTCGCGCGATGGAGGCCGAGCGCGAGACGGTCGATCGCTATGTCGCTGCCTATCTGGCGACCAAGACGGGCGAGGTGGTGACGGCGCGAATCACCGGGGTCCAGCCGTTCGGCTTTTTCGCCACCGTCGACGGGCTGGGGGGTGACGGGCTGGTGCCGGTTTCGACGCTGGGCAGCGAGCGGTTCTTTTACGACGAGGCGGCGCGGACGCTCGACAGCGAGCATGGCCGGGTCAGCTATACGGTCGGGCAGCGGATCGACCTGCGGTTGATGGAAGCCAATCCGGTCAGTGGCGCGCTGCGCTTTGAATTGCCTGATGCGCCCGAAGGCGGTTTCGGAAACCGCGCGCCGCGCCGCGACGGGATCAAGAAGGCAGGCAAGCATATGGTCGGCAAACGCGGGCGGCCGGCGAATATCAAGCATAAGGGCCGGAAGCGCTGAATTCCACGCCCTGCAAGGGAGGGCAGGTTATTGGCCTGCCAACCTTGCCAACAGCCCCGCGCTTTCCGCATCCGCCGGAAAAAACGCCTCGATCGCGAGTTCGGACAGCGTGATATCGACCGGGGTGCCAAAGATCGTCACGGTCGACACGAAGCGGATCTGGCCCAGCGGCGTGTCGAGGACCAGCGGCACGGCGATCCCGTTCGCGGCGCTACCCTCGTGTCGGTCGGTGTCCTCGCCATAACCGGCTAGCTCGCTGCGCAGTGCAACAAGGCCCGGATCGGCGCTCGCGTCGATCTGGTGGTCGAGCCGTTCGAGCAGGTGCGTGCGCCATTCGCCAAGATTGACGATATGGCGCGCCAGCCCGTCGGGATGCAGCGCGACGCGGAGTACATTGACGGGCGGCACGAGCAGTTCGGGCGCCGCGAGCTGCGTGAGCAGCGCGACCGCGCCATTCGCGGCGACCATGTTCCAGTGGCGGTCGACGGCGAGCGCCGGATAGGGCTCGTGTCCCTTCAGCACATGTTCGACGATCGCCTTCATCCCCGCCATTTCGGGGCTATCGAGGTCGCGCTCGCGATAATCGGGAGCATAGCCTGCGGCGAGCAGCATCGCGTTGCGCGCGCGATTTGGCACCTCTAAGCAATCGGCGATGCGCTGGAGCATCAGCGCGCTCGGGCGCGAGCGTCCCGTTTCGATGAAGCTCAAATGCCGGGTCGAAATCTCGGTGTCGAGCGCCAGGTCCATCTGGCTCATCCGGCGCCGGACGCGCCATTCACGCAGCTGTTCGCCAACGGGTGCGGGGGTCATTGCCTGTCTCCTTTGTACGGAGAGCTATACCCCGGCCTTCGGCTTTTCCATTACCTGCGGCGTAATCGACGCCATTCGCTTTCGGGTTCAATCGGGGCGGGTCGAAAGGAGAATCACTATGTCGATCCGCAATCTGAAGACCATTCTCGTCGCCGATGCCGTCACCTGTGCCGGTGTATTCGCCATCGGGCTGCTGGCCGCCGAGCCCGTCGGTGCGCTGTTGGGGCTGCCCGGCGGGGTCGTCGCGATCGGCGGCTGGATCTGTCTTGCCGCGGCGCTGTTGATGATCGTCGCCGCGCGTCAGGCGGTACCGGGCGCCGCCCTCGTCAAGCTGATCGCGATCGGCAATCTGGGTTGGGTCGCGGCGAGCTTTGCCGTCATCGCCGCCTTTGCCGGACAGATGACCGGGCTCGGCATCGCCGTCGTGGCCGTCCAGGCGCTCGGCGTGCTGGCCTTTGCCATCCTCGAATGGAAGGCCGCGGGCGCCCCGCGGGCCGCTGCAGCCGCCTGAGCTCAGCTCAGGGCATCGAGCCGGGCGAGGTCGATCGCGCCCGGCACGATCATCACCGGACAGGGCAGCGTCCCCGCGTCATGCCCGGTGAAATGCGCGACGAGCGGCCCCGGCGCGCCCGAGGCCGCCGTTGCCAGCACCAGCGCCGCGATTTCGTCGTTTGTGCCGATCACCTCGCGCACCACTTCGGCGGGCTTTCCCGAACGGATCAGCGTTTGCGGAGTGATGCCGCTTTCCTGCGCCACCGCGTCGGCCGCGGCCGCCACCAGTTCCTCGGCATGTTCGCGCGCTTCGGCCTCGATCGTCGCCTGAACGCCGCCGAACGCCACGAAATCCTGTGGTGCGATGATCGCCAGCACGATCAGCCCGCCACCCGTGCGTCCGGCGCGGCGTGCGGCAAAGCGCAGCGCCAGCGATGATTCCGGACTGTCGTCGATCACCACCAGATATGTCCGCATCGCCCCGACCCCCTGTGCTTTATGCGAGTGGAGAGTGCGTCACATTCGTATGAAAGGCAAGTTTGCCCCGCTGGACCTTGACCGGCGCCCGGCTTATGGCGAGGAAGAATCCGTAGCGGCAGGCGCGGCCTGCAAGACTGACAGGGATACGCCTAGACATGCCAATCGAACTCAAGATGCCCGCCCTCTCGCCGACGATGGAGGAGGGTACGCTCGCCAAATGGCTGGTCAAGGAGGGCGACGAGGTCAAGTCGGGCGACCTGCTCGCCGAGATCGAGACCGACAAGGCGACGATGGAGTTCGAAGCGGTCGACGAGGGCGTGGTGAGCCAGATTCTGGTCGCCGAGGGCACCGACGGGGTGAAGGTCGGCACCGTGATCGCGGTGATCGCGGGCGAAGGTGAGGATGCGAGTGCGAAGGCGGCGCCGGCGCCTGCTGCGGCCAAGGAAGCACCTCCCTCTCAATCCGTTCGCGCTGAGCCTGTCGAAGCGCCGCCCTCCTCTTCTCCGGCGGAAGCGAAGAAAGATGGTCCTTCGACAAGCTCAGGACAAACGGAAAAAGAGGGCAGGATCAAGGCCAGCCCGCTCGCCAAGCGCCTCGCCGCCGAGCGTGGCATCGACCTCTCAACCATCAAGGGCAGCGGCCCCGGCGGCCGTATCGTCAAGGACGACCTCGACGGCGCCTCGGCCGGTGCGGCGGCCGCCCCCGCTGCTGCAGCGCCTGCCGCTGCGGCTCCGGCGGCCGCGCCCGCTGCTGCTCCGGCACCCGCCGCCGCCGGCCCGATCCCCGATTTCGGCATCCCGCACGAGGATGAGAAGCTCAGCGGCATGCGCAAGACGATCGCGCGCCGCCTCAGCCAGTCGATGCAGGAAGCGCCGCACATCTACCTCACCGTCGACATCCGCCTCGACGCGCTGCTCAAGCTGCGCGGCGAGCTCAACGCCAGTCTCGAAAGCCGCGGGGTCAAGCTCAGCGTCAACGACATGCTGATCAAGGCGCTCGCGGTCGCGCTCGAACGCGTGCCGTCGTGCAACGTCAGCTTCGGCGGCGACGTGATGCGCAAATACAGCCGCGCGGACATTTCGGTCGCGGTCAGCATCCCCGGCGGGCTGATCACACCGATCATCGTCGATGCGGGCGGCAAGTCGATGTCGAAAATCTCGACCGAAATGGCCGAACTTGCGGGCCGCGCGAAGGAAGGCAAGCTGAAGCCCGAGGAATATCAGGGCGGCACCGCCAGCATCTCCAACATGGGCATGATGGGGATCAAGCAGTTCACCGCGGTGATCAACCCGCCGCAGGCGATGATCATGGCGATCGGCGCGGGCGAGAAGCGGCCCTATGTGGTCGACGACGCGCTGGCGATCGCGACCGTCATGTCGGCGACGGGCAGCTTCGACCACCGCGCGATCGACGGGGCGGATGGGGCGCTGCTGATGAAGACTTTCAAGGAACTGGTGGAGAACCCGCTGGGGCTGGTGGCGTAAAATGCGTCCGAATCTTGCTCGCATCGCCGTCCGCTCTTTGCGAGGTGCGAACACTCAATGTTGAAATGGCTGGGATGCCTTACGGTTCCGGTCGCTCTACTGGTCGGAATTTTTATGTGGGTAGGGTCGCAAACATTCTACCGGCCCTGGGAAAAAACCACTGCTTTTGTTTTTGCATATGGATGGGCGCCGATGATGCTGATCCTCGGCGTCATCTGCTTTTATGTGCCGCGTGTGAGACTTCCAACTTTGGCGCTTTTCCTGCTGGGAATTGTGGGCCTCTGGCTTCTTGCTCAGTATTCTAGAAAGTGAATTAGATGCCTGAAAACTACGACCTCATCGTCCTCGGTTCCGGCCCCGGCGGCTATGTCGCGGCGATCCGTGCGGCGCAGCTGGGGATGAAGACGGCAATCGTTGAGCGCGACCTGCTCGGCGGCATCTGCCTCAACTGGGGCTGCATTCCGACGAAGGCGCTGCTGCGGTCGGCCGAGATCTATCATTATATGCAGCACGCGGGTGCCTATGGGCTAAAAGCCGCCGAGATCAGCGCCGATATCGATGCGGTGGTGAAGCGGTCGCGGGGGGTCGCGAAGCAGCTCAATCAGGGCGTCACGCACCTGATGAAGAAGCATAAGATCACCGTCCATATGGGCGATGGCAAGCTCACCGCGCCGGGCAAGCTGGAAGTGAAGGGCGAGAAGGGCATCGAAACCCTCACTGCCAAGAACATCATCGTCGCGACCGGCGCGCGCGCGCGCGACCTGCCGTTTGCGCCCGCCGACGGCAAGCGCATCTGGACCTATCGCCACGCGCTCGTCCCGCCCGAGATGCCGACGAAATTGCTCGTCATCGGATCGGGCGCGATCGGGATCGAATTTGCAAGCTTCTACAAGGATATGGGCGCCGAAGTCACCGTCGTCGAAATGCTCGACCGGCTGGTTCCGGTTGAGGATGCCGATGTGTCGGCTTTCCTCGAAAAGGCGCTCAAGAAGCAGGGCATGACCATCCACACCGGCGCCGGGGTCGAGGAATTGAAGGCCACCGCGACCGGCGTCTCGGCAAAGATCAAGGGCAAGGACGGCAAGGTCGAAAGCGCCGAATTCAGCCACGCGATCGTGGCGATCGGCATTGTCCCCAACACCGAGAATATCGGCCTCGAGGCGCTCGGCGTGAAGACGACCAAGGGGCATATCGACACCGACGCGATGTGCCGCACCAACGTCCCCGGCATCTGGGCGATCGGCGACGTCACCGCGCCGCCGTGGCTCGCGCACAAGGCCATGCACGAATCGGTGATCGCGGTCGAGGCGATCGCGGGCAACCACCCGCACGCGATGGACGTCCGCAACATCCCGGGCTGCACCTATTGCCGCCCGCAGATCGCCAGCGTCGGACTGACCGAGGCGAAGGCGAAGGAACTGGGGTATGAGGTCAAGGCGGGAACCTTCCCCTTCATCGGGAACGGCAAGGCAATCGCGCTCGGCGAGTCCGAGGGCTTCACCAAGACCGTATTCGACGCAAAGACCGGCGAACTGCTCGGCGCGCATATGATCGGCGCCGAGGTGACCGAGCTGATCCAGGGCTATACGATCGGCAAGACCGCCGAACTGGTCGAGGATGACTTCATCGGCACCGTCTTCCCGCATCCCACGCTCAGCGAGACGATGCACGAGGGCGTGCTGGCGGCGTTCGGGCGGCCGCTGCATATTTGACCATTTTATCCTCCCTGTCGTGCACCGAAGGGGAGGGCGGGGTCGATGAATTGCAGCGCTTTGTCGGACAGCTGGAAGCATGGCGCCGATCGGGCGCGCGCATGACAAGGGAGACGGTCCGGTGAGCATGACGGGGCGGCAGGCGCCGACAATTGCGGCGCTGATGCTGGTGGCGATGATCCTGCTGGGCTTTGCGGTCGGCGCGGGATGGACCGAAGGCATCGATCGGGCGATTTCCGTCGCGCTCGCGCTGCGCGTCGAGCTGGTCGATCCGGCGCTGGTGACGTTCATGCAGGCGGTGAGCTGGATCGGCGGCGGCATTCCGCGCTGGGTCATCGTCATCCTGCTGTGCGGACTGGTGTGGCACTGGTGCGGGCCGCGCTGCGCGGTGGCGCTGGGCGGGGCGTCGCTGGTCGCCAATCTGGCGTCGAGCCTGCTCAAGCGCGGGTTCAGTCATCCGCGCCCCGACCTGATCGAGCATCTCGACCAGCAATCGAGCTTTGCCTATCCCAGCGGCCATGCGACCAGCGCCGCGGTCGTGTACCTGCTGCTCGCCTGGCTGGCGCCGCCGCGCTGGCGTCCGTGGGCGTGGGCATTGGCCGGGGCGATGATCCTGCTCAACGCGCTGTCGCGGATCATGCTGGGGGTCCATTGGGCGAGCGACATTGTCGGCGGGACGTTGCTGGGCACGGCCTTTGCCTTGATCGGCGCGTGGTGGGTGGCACGTCACCGCGCGCGCGGCGCGATCCGGTGACGGCGAATCGGGCCAGAAACGCGCGGTTTTCCGCCACGCGCAATTTTTCGCTGTCCTACCATTTTTTGTTTTGGCATCACGCGATTCGGGCAGCAACAACGGGCGGGACAATGATGCAATCAGGAATGAAGTTCGGCGCATTTCTGCGGAGAATCGCGTTGGTGGCGACGGCGGCTCTCGCGGTTCCGGCGCAGGCGCAGACGCAGGATGGCACCGGCCAGACGGTCATCACCGCGGCGCGCTATGTTGATGTGCTGACCGGCAAAACCGTCGAACATCCCGCGATCTTTGTCGGCGCCGACGGGCGCATCACCAACATTGCCGATGCCCGGACGGTGCGCTGGGGCAGCGACGTCAAGCATATCGACCTGGGCAGCAAGACGCTCCTTCCCGGGCTGATCGACATGCACGTCCATCTCGACGGACCTGCCGACATCGGCGGTTATCGCGGGCTGGAGTTTACCGACAGTTTCTGGGGTATGACCGCGGTCAAGAACGCGCGCGACATGCTCGATGCCGGGTTCACCACGGTGCGCAACGTCGGGTCGGGTGACCGCAACGACATCGGGCTGAAGCAGGCCATCGACGCGGGTTATGCGGTGGGACCGCGGATCGTGCCGGCAAGCTATGCGCTCGGTGCCACCGGTGGCCATTGCGACAGCACCTTCCTGCCGCCGAGCCTTGAAAAGAAGGACGGCAAGGAGGAAGGGATCGGCGATACGCCCGACGAGCTGCGCTATCAGGTGCGGCGCCAGCGCAAATATGGGGCCGAGGTGATCAAGGTGTGCGCGACCGGCGGCGTGTTCTCGCGCAATACCGAACCCGGTCAGCTGCAAGTTCCCGAAAACGAGCTGCGCGCTATCGCCGACGAGGCGCATCAATGGGGGCTACGCGTCGCCGCGCACGCGCATGGTGCCGCGGGCATCCGCGCCGCGATCGCGGCGGGGATCGACACGATCGAACACGCGAGCCTGGTCGACGACGAAGGCATCCGCATGGCGGTCGCCCGCAAGCAGCCCGTGTGGTTCGCGATGGACATCTTCAATACCGAGTATACGCAGGCGGAGGGCGCCAAGAACGGCGTGCTCGAGGATAATTTGCGCAAGGACCGCGAGATTGCGCAGATCCAGCGCGACAATTTCAGGAAAGCGCACCGCGCCGGGGTGCGGATGGTCTTCGCGTCCGACGCCGGGGTCATGCCGCACGGCCAGGTCGGCGGTCAGTTCCGCGTCATGGTCGAATATGGGATGACGCCATTGCAGGCGATCCAGGCAGCGACGAAAAACGCGGCCGAGGCGCTGGGGCGCGAAAAGGACGTTGGGGCGATTGCGGTGGGGCGTTATGCCGACATCGTGGCGGTCGACGGCGATCCGCTGGCCGATGTGCGGCAGTTGGAGAGTGTCGATGCGGTGGTCAAGGGCGGGGTGCTGGTGAAGGGGGAATAGCCGTAGCCCCCGCGAAGGCGGGGGCGGCCGGCAACCTTGCACTACGCCGATAGCGGCCCCCGCCTTCGCGGGGGCGACGTGTCTTTAGTAAACCACCAGCTTGTCGACGATCGCATCGCGCATGTCGGGGGTGAAGTTCAGCACCGCTTCGGCATAGCTCGGCACATCGCCATGATCGCGGCGCACGGTGGCGAGTGCGGCGTCGAGATAGGCGGGGTTCACCGACATCAGCGCGCGGATCGCGTCGTCATGGATTTCGGCGCCATAGCGCGCGCGGATATGCGCGGCGCCCTGCGCGATCCGTTCCTCGATCTTGCCCGCGGTGTTGGTGAGCAGATAGTCGTGCATCAGATCGTCCTCATGGACGCCGAGCAGACGATGGACGATCGCGACGGCAAAGCCGGTGCGGTCCTTGCCCGCGACGCAGTGGACGAGGCTGGGCGCGTCATATTCGGCGAGCGCCGCCAGATAGAGGCGCAGCGTCGCGACGAGCGCGGGGCGGTACGGCATGCCGGCATAGGTGTCGATCATCCGCGCGCGCGCGGTCTCGACATCGATCGTCCCGCCTGCCGCCTGAAGATGCGGCGCCAACCCTGCAGTCACGCCGCCCGCGAACAAGACGCGCGCCGAGAAATTCTCCGACCGGCGGCACGGATGCAATTCGCGCTCGTCGTCGCCGCGCAGGTCGATGATGGTTTCGAGCCCCAGCGCGTCGAGCGCCACCAGATCCTCGTCGGTGGCCGCTTCGTGATGCGCCGAGCGCCACAGCATGCCGTCGCGAAGCCGCCCGCCACCCTCGACGGCATAACCGCCATAATCGCGGAAATTGTGAACGCCGGACAGGGGCAGGACGCGCTCGGCAATCATGGTCATTCTCCCGTAAACACCGGCGGGCGCTTTTCGACGAAGGCGTTGATCGCCTCGCGGTTATCGGCCGTTTCGTGCACGATCGCCTGATAGGCGGCGCTGAGCTCCAAAATGTCGCTCATCCGGCTATGCTGCGCCTCGCGCAGCAACCTTTTCGTGAGGCGCAGCGCGCGGGGCGGATTGCACACGATCCGTTCGGCAATCGACACGGCGCGATCAAGCAGTTCCGCGTCGGGGACGACGTCCGTGACCAGACCATATTCCTTTGCCTGCTGCGCGTCAAAGCGGTCGCCGGTCAGGAAAAGTTCGGCGGCGCGCGGATAGCCGAGGATCTTTTGCAGCAACCACGCCCCGCCGTCGCCGGGGACGATGCCGACCTTGATGAAGCTGCACGCGAACTTCGCGCTTTCCGCGGCAATGCGAATGTCGCAGGTACAGGCAAGGTCGGCGCCGAGGCCGATGGCGTGGCCGTTGACCGCTGCGATCATCGGCACCTCGCAGTCCATGAGCGCGCGGATCACTGCCTGTACCCCCTTGCGATAATTGGCGCGGGTGGAATCGGGCTGGTCGAGCACGCCGATGCCGGTGCGATCCTGCATGCCCTTCAGGTTGCCGCCGGCGCTGAACGCTTTGCCGCTGCCGGTCAGGATGATCGCGCTGACGCCGCGATCGTCGCCGAGGGTGCGGAGGGTGTCGATGATGTCCTGGCAATCCTCATGGGTACCGATCGCATTCATGCTTTCTGGTTTGATCATGGTCAGGATCGCGATCTTGCCCCGCCGCTCGACACTCAAAAACTCGCCCATGATCAAAATTCCTTTCCTGTTGGCAAAGGCTATTGCATGGCTGTCGGGACATGCAAGGCTTTGCGCTCTATCCCTTCGATCCGCCCGGCGACGTTGCGGCACTGCGCGCCGAATTGCGGGCATGGCTCGCGGTGAACCAGCCGCAAGGCGATGTCGTCGCGCGCGCCAATTGCTGGGCGAGCTTCGATGCTGATTTCAGCCGCGCACTGGGGGCGGCGGGATACATCGGAATGACCTTGCCCACGCGCTATGGCGGCGGCGACCGCCATCCGCTGGAACGCTATGTCGTGATCGAGGAATTGCTGGCGGCGGGCGCGCCGGTTGGGGCGCACTGGATCGCGGACCGGCAGACCGGGCCGCTGATCGTGCGTTATGGCAGCGAGGACCAGCGCCAGCGCTATTTGCCGGGGATTGCGAAGGGTGAACTTTATGCGTGCATCGGGCTGTCCGAACCGGGGGCAGGGTCCGATTTGGCGGCGGTGCGGACCACGGCGCGCGAAACCGCCGAGGGCTGGCGGATCAACGGGCCGAAAATCTGGACCACCGGCGCCCATTTTTCGCACATCATGCTGGCGCTCGTCCGCACCGAGGAGGGCAGCGAGCGCAACGCGGGCTTGAGCCAGCTGCTGATCGACCTCGACACGCCCGGCATCACGATCCGCCCGATCATCGACATGGCGGGTAACCACGACTTCAACGAGGTGTTTTTCGACGATGTGCTGGTGCCGCATGGCGCGCTGGTCGGGACGCGGGGGCAGGGGTGGCAACAGGTCACCGCCGAACTCGGGCTCGAACGCTCGGGGCCGGAACGCTATCTGTCGAGCCACGCACTGCTCGCTGCGCTGATCGATGCGGCGGGCGCCGAACCCGACCCGGCGGTCGCGGTGCTGGTCGGCGAACTCACCGCCGAGATGTGGACGCTGCGCCAATTGTCGATGTCGACCGCGGCGAAGCTGGCGGCGGGTGAGGATCCGATGGTCGAGGCGTCGGTGGTCAAGGAATTGGGCAATGCGTTCGAACAGGACATGCCGCGCCGGGTGCAGGCCATCGTCGATTGTCCGTGGGACGATCCGGGCGACCTTGGCCGCTTGCTGCGCGCGTTGCTGATCGCATCGCCCAGCTTTTCGCTGCGCGGCGGGACGCGCGAGGTGATCCGCGGGATCATCGCGCGCGGATTGGGTCTGCGATGAGCGCGGCGCGCGAAATGCTTTGCGACACCGCGCGCGCGGTGTTTGCCGAGGCGGCGACCGTGGGGATGGCGCCGGTCGAGGAGGCCGGGTTCGGCCTGCTGCTCGTGCCCGAAGCCGATGGCGGTTTCGGCGGTGATTGGGGCGACGTGAATGCGGTGTTGCAGATCGCCGGGGTGATGGTCCCCGACCTGCCGGTGGCTGGGCTGATCGCGCCGGACGCTCTGCAGCCTGCCGCTACGGTCAGCCTGATGGCGGGAGCGATGGGACAGGCGCTGGCGCTGTCGATCGAGCATGTGAACACGCGGCAGCAATTCGGGCGGCCGCTCGGCAAATTCCAGGCGGTGCAGCAATCGCTGGCGGCGATGGCGTGCGAGGTGCGCGCGGTCGAGGCGGCGGCGGCGGCGCTGGCGACGCGGCTGGATGCGGTGAGGCTCGATCCCGTCGCGGCGGATTTCGAGATGGCTGCGGCGAAACTGCGCGCGAACCGCGCGGTCGGGGTCGTGACCGCGCTCGCGCATCAGGTGCATGGCGCGATCGGCTTCACGCGCGAATATGAACTGAACCGCGTGACGATCCCGCTGATGCGCTGGCGCGGTGAGCATGGCAATGATGCTTATTGGGCGGCACGGCTGGGGCGGCAGGTGGCCGAGCTGGGTGGTCAGGGGTTGTGGGAAACGCTGACGGCGCGTTGATCAATTCGTTCAACTGTGATCGTCATTGCGAGCGTAGCGAAGCAATCCAGAGTAGCGTAACCGCTCTGGATTGCTTCGCTACGCTCGCAATGACCAGTCGTCTTAACGCACCGCACCGCCCTCACGCAGCGCCGCGATCTTGCTTGCGTCATAACCAAGCCCCGCGAGCACCGCATCGCCGTCGGCGCCGACCGCCGGAGCGGCGCGCGGGGTGTCGTTGACCGTCGCCGAATAGCGCGGCGCGGGCGCGGGCTGCACGGCGCCGCCGACCTCCAGAAACGTCTCGCGCGCGACATTGTGCGGATGCTGGGGCGCTTCGCCCAGCGACAGGATCGGGGCAAAGCAGACGTCGGTCATCTCCATGATCGCGCACCATTCGTCGCGGGTCTTCGTTAGGAACAGCGCGGTCAGCTTGTCTTTGAGCGCCGGCCATTTCGACGGATCGAGCTGTGCATCGAAATCGGGATCGTCGGCAAGGCCGGTCTTTTCGCGGAGCAGGGCATAGAATTGCGGCTCGATCGACCCGATCGAAATGAACTTGCCGTCGGCGCAAACATAGCTGTCATAGAAATGCGCCGCGCCGTCGAGCAGGTTGACGCCCGCTTCGTCCTTCAGCCGTCCCATTGCTTTGAAGCCCCAGGTCATGCCCGCGAGCAGCGCCGAGCCGTCGGTCATCGCGCAGTCGATCACCTGACCTTCGCCGGTGCGCGCCGCATGGACAAGCGCGCTCGCCATGCCGAAGGCGAGCATCATCCCGCCGCCGCCGAAATCGCCGACATAATTGACCGGTGGCACCGGCTTTTCGCCCGCACGACCGATGCCGTGGAGTACGCCTGACAACGCAATATAGTTGATGTCGTGACCCGCGGCCTGGGAGTAGGGCCCGAACTGCCCCCAGCCGGTCATGCGGCCGTAGATCAGCTTGGGGTTATCCGCGAGCAGCACGTCGGGACCAAGCCCGAGCCGCTCCATCACGCCGGGACGATATCCCTCGATGATCCCGTCGGCGCTTTTGCAAAGATCGCGCGCGATCTGGACTGCATCGGGGTTTTTCATGTCGAGCGCGATCGAAGTGCGGTTGCGACTGAGCGGATCGCGCGGGTCCATGAAGCCCCCGGGACGATCGATGCGGATCACCTCGGCACCATGATCGGCGAGCATCATGCCGCAGAAGGGGCCGGGTCCGATCCCGGCAAATTCGATGATGCGGATACCCTTGAGCGGTCCGGCCATGGCAGTCTTCTCCCTGATTGTCAGATCGCCTTGCCGCGGCCGCGAAGCCCCGGCAAGGTCAAAGCGGAACGTGGCAAAGCATGCCACGGCGGTGCAGTATGCGTGTCACAAACGCCCCGTATCGGACGCCGTAACGCTGGATTCGCGGAGTCAAAACCATGCTCGACCGTCGCCGATTTGCCATGACCGCCCTCGCTTTCACCGGCCTTGCGGTGCAAAGCCGCGCAGTCGCGGGCGGGATGATGGCGATCGATCCCGGCTATGGCCCGTTGGAGAGCGACCCGGCGGGCTTGATCGACCTGCCGCCCGGCTTTTCCTACCGGATCGTCTCGCAGCTGGGCGACACGATGAGCGACGGGCTGCGCGTCCCCGACCGTGCCGACGGCATGGGTTGTCTGAAGCTGGATGGCGGGCGGATCGCGCTGGTCCGTAACCATGAATTGCAGCCGCGGCATCTGGCCGACGGACCGCTGGCCGCAGGCGCGGCGGTGCCCGAGGGCACGTTCGACACCGTGGGCGGCGCGGCGATCCCGGGCGGGACGACGACGCTGGTGCTCGATCCCGACACGCTGGCGGTCGAGCAGCAATATCTGAGCCTGCTTGGCACGATCCGCAATTGCGCGGGCGGGGTGACGCCGTGGGGCAGTTGGCTGAGCTGCGAAGAGAGCGTCGACGGGCCGGCGCAGGGCGTGGGCAAGCCGCATGGCTGGATGTTCGATGTCCCGGCCGATGCCGGCAAGCTGGTCAAGGCCGAGCCGCTGAAGGCGATGGGACGCTTCATGCGCGAGGCGGCGGTCGTCGATCCCCGGACGGGCATCGTCTATATGACCGAGGACCGCGACGACAGCCTCTTCTATCGGTTCCTGCCCGATGACGCGGGTTCGCTGCACAAGGGGGGACGTTTGCAGGCGCTGGCGTTCGATGACCGCTGGCTGCGCGACAGCCGCAATTGGAACGGCGTCAAATGGACGCCGGGCAGCTGGCAGTTCGTGCGCTGGGTCGACCTCGACGACCCCGAAAGCCCGCTCGACGACTTGCGTATCCGCGGCGCGAAGAAGGGCGCGGCGGTCTTTGCGCGCGGCGAGGGGGTGCATTGGGGCGACAACGAGCTGTACTTCACCTGCACGTCGGGCGGGCGCGCGAAACAGGGGCAGATCATGCGATACCGCCCGTCGCGCCACGAGGGCAAGTCGCGCGAAAAGGGTGCGCCGGGCCGCATCCAGCTGTTCCTGGAATCGACCGATCCGCGGCAATATAGCTTTGGCGACAATCTGACCGTCGCGCCGAACGGCCATCTGATCGTCTGCGAGGATCAATATGGCGATACCGTCGACAATCATCTGCGCGGGGTCACTCCCTATGGCGAGGTTTATGCCTTTGCCCGCATCCGGACGCAGACCGAGCCGGCGGGGGTGTGTTTCGCCCCCGACGGCAAGACGATGTTCGTCAACCTGTACAGCCCGACCAAGACGCTGGCGATCCGCGGCCCGTTCTGACCGGATGCGGGTCAGATCCTTTCGATGATGATCGCAGGCGCCATGCCGCCCGCGGCGCACATGGTGACGAGGCCGTAACGGCCGCCCGAACGCTCAAGTTCGTCGAGCGCGGTGCCGATCAGGATTGAACCCGTTGCGCCGATCGGGTGGCCAAGCGCCATCGCGCCGCCGTTGATATTCACCTTCTCGCGATCGAGGTCGAGGTCGCGGATGAATTTCTCCGCCACGACCGAGAAAGCCTCATTGATTTCCCAGACGTCGATATCGTTTTTGGTCAGCCCGGCCTTTTCGAGCACCTTTTTCGCGGCGGGAACGGGGGCGTTCAGCATCAAGGTAGGATCGTCGCCGATATTGGCATAGGCGACGACGCGGGCGCGCGGTTTCAGGCCATGCTTGTCGGCATAATCCTTTGACGTGATGAGCAGCGCGGCGGCGCCGTCGACGACGCCCGACGAGTTTCCGGCATGGTGGAAATGCTGGATTTCGAGGTCGGGGTAACGACGGTTAATCTGCTTGCGGAAGGTGAAGCCGCCGCCCATGTCGAAGTCGGCAAGGCCCGCAAAGCTGGGCTTGAGCGCGGCGAGGCCTTCGGCGGTGGTTTCGGGGCGGGGAAATTCCTCGCGGTCGAGCGCGACGCTGCCGTCGGGGTTGTGGACCGGGACGACCGACTTGTCGAAACGACCTTCCTTGATCGCGCGGTCGGCGCGTTGCTGGCTGACGAGCGCGAGCGCGTCGAGCGCCTCGCGGCTGATTCCCTCGATCGTTGCGATCGCGTCGCCGCACACGCCCTGGTGCGACTGCGGATGGAGCTCGTCGAGCGCTTCGTGGCCCGACCCCATCAGGCGTGGCGGCAGGCCGGCGTTGGCCTGTTCAGCGGCGAAGGCGCTGGTGTAGCTCATCATCTCGGTGCCGCCTGCGATCACGCAATCTTCCATGCCGCTCATCACCGTGGCAGCGGCGAGGTTGACCGAGGTGATGCCGCCGCCGCAGAAGCGGTCAAGCGTCGTCCCCGAAGCCTTGGTGTCATAACCCGCCGACAGCGCCGCCATGCGGCCAAGGTCGCCGCCCTGTTTGCCGTTCTGGCTCGATGTCGACCAGATGATGTCGTCGACCGTGGCGGTGTCGAGGTTGTTGCGGTCCTTGATCGCCTTCAGCACCGTCGCGGCGAGATGCTGGGGATGAAGGTGCGACAGCGCGCCCTTGCCGGGTTTGCCCACCCCGCGCGGGGTGCGGACGGCGTCGATGATATAGGCTTCGGCCATGGGATATTCCTTTCGGGGAGCGTTTAACGGGGGGCCATGCGGATCGCGCCGTCGAGGCGGACGGCCTGGCCGTTGAAATAGGTGTTGCGGATCATTTCCATCGCGAGGCTGGCATATTCCTCGGCCTTGCCGAGCCGCTTGGGGAAGGGGACCGACGCTTCGAGGCTTTCCTTCACTTTGGGGTTCATATTGTTGAGCAAAGGCGTGCCGAACACGCCCGGCATGATCGAATTGACGCGGATGCCAAGGTCCATCAGGTCGCGCGCCATCGGGAGGACAAGGCCATTCACGCCAGCCTTCGCGGAGCCATAGATGACCTGCCCGATCTGACCGTCCTGCGCCGCGACCGAGGCGGTGAGGATGATCGCGCCGCGCTCGCCGTCCTCCAGGTCGGGCAGGGTGGCCATGCCTTCGGCGGCGATCGATGCGACGCGGTAACTGGCGGTCAGGATGCCCTCGACGCCGAAGGCATAATCCTCGGTCGGCGTCCGGCGGTAGCCGCCCTTTTCCTTGTCATAGGCGAGCGTCTTGCCGCGCCGCGACGTCATCGCGCAGTGGACGCAGATGCGCTCCTGCCCATGCGCCGCGCGCGCCTTGGCATAGCCGTCGAGCACCGATTGCTCGTCGGTGATGTCAACCTTGCAGAACAGCCCGCCGGTCGAAGAAGCGACCTCTTCGCCTAGCGCCTCGTTGATGTCGAAAATCGCGACCTTCACGCCGGCGGCGGCGAGCGCCTCCGCGGTTGCGCGGCCGAGGCCCGACGCGCCGCCGGTGACAACGGCCGAAACGGTGGAATCAATCTTCATGGAGAGCCTCCTCAGGCCGGAATCTGGTTGAACGGGATGCCCTTGTCGGGGCGGTGGTCCTGCGGCAGGCCGAGCACCTTTTCGGCAATCGTGTTGAGCAACGTCTCGTCCGAACCGCCGGCGATGCGGCCCGTCGGGGCGTTGATCCAGCTCGACGCCCAATCCTCCTTTTGCGAGGCATGTTCGTCGAAGGCGAAACCGCCCGTGCCCTGCAGGTCGATCGCGAGTTCGGAGAGTTTCTGGCGCGAACGCACCGCGACCAGCTTGTTGAGCGAACCTTCGGCGCCCGGGATCATCCCCGCCTGCATCATCAGCCGCGCGCGGACGTTGATCGAATCGAGCCCCGACCGCATCGCATAGTTGCGCGCAATCTGCTGCCGGATGCGGCCGTCCTCGATCGCGGGCTTGCCGTTGAGAGAGGTGTCTTTGGCCAGATCGACAAACAGGTCGAGGTGCGGCCCGAAACCCGCGCTATCGGTCGCGACATAGCGTTCGATCATCAGCGTGGTGATGGCGACCGCAAAACCGCCGCCGACGGGCGACATGCGGTGATCGTCGCTGATCTTCACATCGTCGAAGAACACCTCGTTGACGTGGCTGTCACCGCCCGCAAGCTTGATCGGCCGCACCGTCACCCCCGGTGCTTTCATATCAACCCAGAAATAGGTGAGCCCCTTGTGCTTGGGCACGGTCGGATCGGTGCGCACGACGATGACCCCATAGTCGCTGTAATGCGCCCAGCTGGTCCAGACTTTCTGGCCGTTGATCTTCCAACCATTGCCATCGGGTTCGGCGCGGGTGCGCAGGCCCGCGAGGTCCGAGCCGCCCGACGGTTCGGAGAATAGCTGACACCAGATTTCCTCGCCCTGCAGCGCCTTCAGCACGCGTTCCTTGACGAACTCCTTGTCGCTGCCGAATTGCATCAGCACCGGCACGGGCATGCCGAGTGAGATGCCGAAATAGAAGTTTGGGAAGCCGTGCTTCATTTCCTCGGCGTCGAACGTGACCTTTTCGAGATGGGTCAGCCCCTGGCCGCCATATTCGGTCGGCCAGTTGATTCCCGCATAGCCCGCGTCGAACTTCGCCTTTTGATAGCGGCGCCCGAGCGCGAGGTCTTCCGCCTCCGACAGACCCTTGCGCGCCTCGCGGCCATAGGTCGGCGCCATCGATTCAAGCCACGCCGCAGCCTTGGCGCGATAGGTTTCGAGATCGCTCATGCCGCTTCTCCTGCCAGACGGTCGACCAGCACATCCTCCCAGAACAGGCTGCTGCCCTGTTCGATCGCAAGGCTGCGCGCGCGCCGCATATGGAGGTGGAGACCGAGCTCCCATGTCACGCCAATGCCGCCGTGGATCTGGATGCAGTCGCGCGCCGCGGTGTCATAGGCTTCGGTCGCCGACAGCCGCGCGGCGGCTGCGGCGGTAATGAAATCGGGCTGGCCTTCGCGGGCGGCGGCGTGGATGCAATTGGCGCGGGCGAGTTCGACCAGCCCGTAGAGTTCGGCGATACGGTGCTTCACCGATTGGAACGCGCCGATCGGCTGGCCAAAGGCGCGGCGGGTGAGCGCATAGTCGCGGGCGATCTCCATCAGCACCTCGGCGCCGCCGGTCTGTTCGTGCGCGGTGACGACCGCTTGCAGCGCCAGGATGTGGAGCGCCGCGTCACGGGCGGCGGTGCCGACCGCCAGCGTTTCGGCGGGGGTAGCGGTAAAGGCGAGGTCGGCGATCATCCGGCTGTTGTCGAAGCTGGCAACGGCGTCGCGCCGGACCCCGGCCAAGTCGACGACCGCCAGGACCGGCATCCCCGGCCCGTTCGCCAGCACCACCGCCAGATCGGCGGCAAGCCCGCCGGTCACGCCGCGCGCCACCCCGTCGAGCCGGTCGTCGGTCAGCGTCAGCTGCGGGCGGCGGGGCAGGGCATCCGGCCCGTCGGCAAAGGCAACCGCGCCGATCCGCTCGCCGGTCGCAAGACCCGGCAGCCAGCGCGCTTTCTGCGCATCGGTGCCAAAGCGTTCGATCGCCTTGGCGGCGCCGAAGCCGGAGGTCAGGAAAGGCGCGCCGCTGACGCTGCGCCCGGCTTGATGCGCGATCAGCCCGAGTTCGACGAGGCCTAGGCCGAGTCCGCCATGCGCCTCGGGCAAGGCAAGCGCGGTCCACCCCTGTTCCTTTGCCGTGTCCCAGAAAGGTTGATGATATTCGCCGACGGTTTCCAGCAGCGGCAGCAATGCGTCCTTGCTCACCCGCGCCTCGAGCACCCGGCGCGATTCGGTGGCGATCGCCTGTTGCCCTTCGTCATAGAGGATGGTCATTCGCGCACCCGTCCTTCTCCCATATTTCGTTCCGGCCAGTGAACCGGACGTTGACGTAAACGTCAAGCGTTTTGACGCTACGAATCCTGCCCGGCAACTGACCGGCGTGTCAGCTGCACGCCGCCGTCCAGTCGCGTTTGATCTTTTTCGCGAGGCTCCATTTATGGACCTCGGTCGGGCCGTCGTAGATGCGGAAAGCGCGAACCTCGCGGAATATCTGTTCGACGATCGTCTTGTCGGTGACGCCGGTGCCGCCCATCACCTGGACACAGCGGTCGGCGATCCGCATCAGCGCCTCCGACACCGCGACCTTCGCCATCGAACTCTCGACGGTGCCGAGCGAGCCGGTGTCGAGCACGCCCGCGCACCAGTCGATCATCAGCTCGGCCTGTTTCAGGTCGATCATGTTTTCGGCGAGCATGAAGCCGACGCCTTCGTGATCGATCAGCGCCTTGCCGAACGCTTCGCGGCGGTTGGCATAGTCGGTCGCGATTTCGTGCGCGCGGATGCACCCACCCAGCCAGCGCATGCAGTGCGACAGGCGGGCAGGGGAGAGGCGCACCTGCGCATAGCGAAAGCCTTCGCCCGCCTTGCCCAGCATCTGGTCGGCGGGAACGCGCAAATTGTCGATGGTGATCGTCGCATGGCCGCCGGGCATCGAGCTGTCGATCGTGTTCGGGACGTCGTCGATGCGGATCGCGGGATCGGGCAGGTCGACGAGGAACATGCATGCGCCCTCTGCCGCCTTTGCCATCACAATGCCGACGCGTGCGCCCTGCGCGCCGGTGATAAAGGTCTTGCGGCCATTGATGACCCAGTGGTTGCCATCGAGGTGGCACGTCGTTTTCATCATCGACGGGTCGGATCCGGCGCCGCCCTCTTCGGCCGGTTCGGTCATGAAGAAAGCCGAGCGGACGCGCCCGTCGACCATAGGTTTCAGGAAGCGCGCCTTGAGTTCCGGGCTGCCTTCCTTGCCGAGCAGATACATATTGCCCTCGTCGGGTGCCATCGTGTTGCAGGCGAGCGGGCCGAGCGGCGACAGGCCACTCTTGATCAGCACCACCGCGGTCTCGCGCTGGTTGAGGTGGCTGCCGTCACTCAGGATGTGCGGCGTCAACACGCCAGCGGCGCGCGCATGGTCGCGCATCTCCATGACCAGTTCGTCGGTCGGGGCGCCATGATGGTCGCGGCGCGGATCGCGCTCATAGGGGACGATCGTTTCGCGGACGAAGGCTTCGACCCTCGCGGCAATTTCCAGCGCCCGGCCCGAAATCCCTTGCTGCGCCGACATTGCGAGTCCCTTTGCTATCTAACCTTCCTCGCTCTCAACCCGACGTTGACGTAAGCGTCAAGTTATTTCATGGATCGGGGCGACGATGCCGTAGGGGCAGCACCGGACAGGAGAGATCGAGATGGCTTTCAAGACACGCATCACCGACATGCTGGGGATCGAGCATCCGATCGTGCAGGGCGGCATGCAGAGCGTCGGCTATGCCGAACTCGCGAGCGCGGTGTCGAATGCCGGCGGATTGGGCATCCTGACCGCGCTGACGCAGCCGAGCCCGGAAGCGCTGCGCGACGAAATCGAGCGCTGCCGCGCGATGACCGACAAACCGTTCGGGGTGAACATGACGGTATTTCCGACGATCAACGCCCCCGATTACAAGGCCTATGCGCAGGCGATCATCGACGGCGGGGTCAAGATCGTCGAGACCGCGGGGACGCAGGCGGTGCGCGAAATGTGGGAGATGCTGAAACCGCATGGCGTCACCATCCTCCACAAATGCACCGCGGTGCGCCATGCGCTGTCGGCCGAGCGCGCGGGGTGCGACATCATTTCGATCGACGGTTTCGAATGTGCGGGGCACCCCGGCGAGGACGATATTCCGGGGCTGATCCTGATCCCCGCCGCTGCCGACAAAGTGAAGATCCCCATGCTGGCCTCGGGCGGCTTCGGCGACGGGCGCGGCCTTGTCGCCGCGCTGGCGCTCGGCGCCGAGGGAATCAACATGGGCACGCGCTTTTGCGCGACGGTCGAGGCGCCGATCCATGACAATGTGAAACAGGCCTATATCGACAATGACGAGCGCGGCAGCTTCTTGATCTTCCGCAGCCTGAAGAACACCGCGCGCGTCGGCAAGAGCGCGGTGAGCGAAGAGGTGGTGCGTCGTCTTGGCCAGCCCGATGCGACCTTTGCCGATGTTGCCGAACTGGTGAATGGCAAGGCGGGCCGCGAACTGCTCGAAACCGGTGACCTCAGCAAGGGCGTGTTCTGGGCGGGCATGGTGCAAGGGCTGATCCACGACATCCCGACCTGCCAGCAACTGATCGACCGTATCATCGCCGAGGCCGACGCGATCGTCGACCAACGGCTGGCTGCGATGCGGCGCTAGCCCGACACGCTGGCGAGTTGCCTGCGTTTTCGATATGATCCGATTCTTCGCAATCTGATCATTTCGTTGCCCACGGCGTTATCGCCCGCCGGTGCGCCAAGGGGGATGCTTGAGTCTCATCGATTATAAGGGTTTTGGCGGCGTCCCGCTGACCGCTGACGTGCTGGGCGACGACAATGACCCGGCGGTGCTGTTGATCCCCGACGTCGGTCGACCGCGCAGCGATTGGCGCGCGGTCGCCGAAGGTCTCGTGCTGTCGGGGCGCCGGGTGGTCAATCTCGACCCGCGCGCGTCGGGCGGCGTCGACCAACTCGCCGCCCATGTCGAAGATTTGCGGCTGGTCCTTGCGCAAATGGGGTCGCGCCCGGTGGTCGTCGCCGCGCGCCACGGCGGCTGGATCGCGACACGCGCGCTCGCGAACGACGGCATATTGTTGGCGGGCGGGCTGGTGCTGGTCGATATGCCCGACGACGCCGACGCGGTCGCCAGCGGTATCGCGGCGCGGCAGGCGCTGCCGACGCTCGTTGTGCGCGGCGGCTTTGCTGCCGCGCCGGTCAGTGGAGGGGGCGATGCGTTCATTGCGGCGCTGCCGATCGGCGAACAGGTCGATATCGATGATCGCGATCTGGGACTCGACACCGACCGGACCGAGGCGTTGCTGGGGCAGCTGCTCGAATTTCTCGAACGCCGCCAGCCGCGCGAGGCGACCGAGTTTCAGGCGGGTTCGGACCCGCGGACGCTGCGCGACGCGATGGGCTGCTTCGCTACCGGCGTTACCATCGTCACGGCGATCGACGCCGAAGGCACCCCGGTTGGGCTGACAGCGAACAGCTTCACGTCCGTGTCGCTCGACCCACCGCTCTTGCTCGTATGCATCGCCAATTCATCGGGCACCGCACCCGCACTGCGCGAGGCCGAACATTTCGGGGTCAATGTGCTGCAAATCGGCCAGCAACCCGCGTCGAACCGCTTTGCGACGCGCGGCGAGGATCGCTTCGCCAACCTGCCATGGGCGCCGGGGCAGACCGGCGTCCCGCTGCTCGGCAGTTCGCTGGTGTCATTCGAATGCCAGCGCGAATCGCTGCATGAGGCGGGCGACCATTTCATCCTCGTCGGACGCGTCGTGCGCGCGCAGTTCGAACCGCACCGCGACCCCTTGCTCTATTTCCGCGGCAAATACCGGCGGCTTCACTTCGCCTGAGGTGCCAGTACGCCCTTGAGGCGGGCGGCAGGGTCGATGGCGGGGCGCCATTCGCTGACCGTGCCGACGAACTGGCCCTTCAGGACCGCGGGATCGGCTTCCATCAGCGCGCGCGCGCTATCGAGATCGTCGGCGCGGAGGATGACCAGCCCGCCCTCCGACGTCATCAAGGGTCCGGCTAGCAGCAGCACGCCGTCGACGGCGAGACGGCGCATATATTGACCATGTTCGCCGAGATTTTGTTCGGCAAGCGGCAGGCCGCGTTTCCAGACGGGGCCGGGTTCGTACACGATCGCGAACAGCTTCGCGGTCGTCGGCGCCTTGGTCGCAGCCTCGGGCGCGGCGTTCGGATCGGCGCGCGCAACCGACGGCACCAGCACCGCGGCCACGAAAGCGCCGACGATCAAGGGCAAGGAAATTTGCATTGAACAGTCTCCCGCAATAGGTCGATCCAATACATACCATATGTTATGGTTTGTCAATTGCCGACGGCTGTGCCATGAAGCCGCTATGAGCGATCATTCGACCCCGCCGCGCCGCGAACGCTTTGCCAAAGCCGACTGGATAACGATCGGGCTCGCGGCATTGCGGGACCAGGGACCGGACGCGCTGACGATCGAGCGACTGACCGCGACCGCGCAGCGCACCCGGGGGTCATTCTACCATCATTTCGCCAGCCACGAGAATTTCGTGCGCGCCATGGCCGACAGCTGGCTGCAGCAAAGCACCGCCGGCCCGATCGCCGAAATGCAGCAGACGGCGGACATACGGCGGGTCAGGGCATCGCTGGCCGAATTTGCCGCGGCGCTCGACCATCGGCTGGAACGGCAGATGCGCAGGCTGGGCGAAATCAATCCTGACGTCCATGCCGCCGTCGGCCGTTCGGACGCGATGCGGATGGCGATGCTCGCCAAGATGTTTCAGGCCGAATTCGGGCTGTCGCCGGGCGAAGCGCAGAAACGCGCGCAATTGCAACATGCGGTGTTTGTCGGGCTGCAGTTCGTGTTCCCCGACGCACCGGCGGCGTTTCGCCGCGAACTCGACCTGTATCTGGCCGGTAAATTGTGGGTGTGACGCGCGGCGGCGAGGATGGCGGAGCGGGAGGGATTCGAACCCTCGATACGCTTTTGACGTATACTCACTTTCCAGGCGAGCGCCTTCGACCACTCGGCCACCGCTCCGCATGCTTGGAACGCGCGCCCTAATCGCTGGGCGGGGCTTTCGCAAGTCGGTTGAGCATGGCACACAGACGGCATGAGACATCTGCTTCTGGCCGCCGCCACTGCCGCTTCGCTCGCCCTTCCGGTCACCGCGCAGGAACCCGCGCCGATCCCGTCACCCGGCGAGATTGCGGCGGCGGCGCCCGCGAGCGACTGGATCGCGATCGCGCCGTCCGACCTGTTGGTGATGGACCTTGCGCCTGACGCCAAGGGCCAGCCGCGCCGCGTCGTGATCCAGCTGATGCCTGCGCCGTTTAGCCAAGGGTGGATCGGCAATATCCGCAAGCTCGCCGCCGCGCATTGGTGGGACGGGACGAGCGTCAACCGGGTGCAGGACAATTATGTCGTGCAATGGGGCGATGCGACCGAGAAAAAGGCGCTGCCGGAGGGGTTGGGGCTGGTCCCCGAGAGCGCGTATGTGTCGTCCGACCCGGCAAGCGGGCAAATGACCGTTGATGGCAAGCCCGCGATCCGTTTGTCGAAAGAGGAGGCGGAGCGGAGGGCAAAGCGTCTTGAGCGGTCAGGGGATATTTTTGGCGGTGCGTCGATGGCCGACGCCTACGCGCCGAGCGTGATATTCGAATCCGGATGGCCGATCGGCTATTCAGAGGCGTTGGTGCCAGATAGCCGTTGGCCGCTTCATTGCTACGGCATGGTCGGCGTCGGTCGAAACTTGTCGCCCGATACCGGCACCGGTGCCGAGCTTTACACCGTCATCGGCCACGCCCCGCGCCATCTCGATCGCAACATCGCGCTCGTCGGCCGCGTAATCAGCGGGATCGAACATTTGTCGAGTTTGCCGCGCGGCACTGGCGCACTTGGCTTTTATGAAACCGAGGGCGAACGGGTACCGATCGCCTCGGTCCGTATCGCCACCGAACTGCCCGCCGCCGACCAGCCGCGCTTCGAATATCTGTCGACCGAGAGCGACAGCTTCGCGCGCTACGCCGACGCCCGCGCCAATCGCCGCGATCCGTTTTTCATCAAGCCGGCGGGCGGGGCGGACATCTGCAATATCCCGGTGCCGGTGCGCGCGGGCGGTGAGGCGAAATGATGTTGGTGCATGATCGATAGGCGCCCTTCGACAGTCGCAGGGCTATGGTGACGGAACGCTTCACCGTCACCACCCCGCTTTGGCGCTGGCAGTCCGCGACCGCTCCCGCAGCGTGGTTTTTCGTCACTATTACCGGCGACGTCGCCGACGGCATCCGGATCGCGGCGCTCGGCGGCCAGTGGCTCAACGGTCGCAAGGGATTCGGTTCGGCGCGGGTCGATGTGACGATTGGCGAAACAAGCTGGCAGACATCGGTGTTCCCGCACAAGGAAAGCGGTGGTTGGCTGCTCCCCGTCAAGGCCGCGGTCCGCAAGGCGGAGGGACTGGCCGAGGGTGACGATGTGACGGTGAGCGTCAGTCTTTAGGTGGCATCTCGGCCTTGGCATCGCGCGCCTGCGCCTTGCGTTTACGCAGGTTATCGCGCAGCGCTTCCGCCAGACGGCGTTCGCGTTCGATGTCGGCGGGGGACGGCGTTTTGCTCACCTTCACGGCCATGCCCGCGAAATTGCCCCATCGTCAAGCCTCGCACCTTGACAGGCGCGGGGCACCCCGCCATAGGCCGCGCCTGCCCACCGAACAGAGGTTCGCCGGGCGCCCGGTTGCTGCTGTAGCTCAGTGGTAGAGCGCGTCATTGGTAATGACGAGGTCGACAGTTCAATCCTGTCCAGCAGCACCATTTCCTCCGTTGTTCGCTGTCGCTGGACGAGTCGCTATTTTGGCGGATCGATAGCTGGCGTCGAGGGTGCGTATATCGATGATCAGTTCACCGGCAGGGAACCTTTGTACCGGTCAACGGTATAGGGAGTCGAGGCAGGCTCTGGCGCCTCAAGGAGTTCATGACATCGAAACGAGATTGTGGATCGCCTACGGCCTGATTGCCTTAATGCTCGTTGCGGCTGTCTGTGCAGTTTTCTACGCCAGGTACAATCGGTACGACCAAAAAATCGCACGGCAGCGCGCACGTGAGGATCAACGGCGTAGCGATAGGGTGGATGCCGAGGACGCGCCAAAGTAATTCGTTAAATGTACCTTTGCGGCAGGATTTAAATCTTCGCCCCCAACAGCCAGTCGTGGAACAGCTTCACCGCAGGCTGCCTTAACGCGCGCGGGCGGCACACGAACCAGTAGCTGTACGGGCTGTCGACGTCGAAATCGAACAGGCGGATCAGGCGCGGATCGTGGGCGTCGTCGAAATGATGGCCGTGCATGAAGGCGATGCCGATGCCCTGCGCCGCCGCTTCCAGCATCAGCGGTCCCGAATCGAAATAGTCGATCCCCGCCGGCTCCAGATAGGGCATGCCGATCGCCTTGCGCCATTCGGTGAAGGTTTCGGGCATTTCGCGGTGGAGCAGCACTGTCATGCGCTGCAATTGTTCGGGCACCGTGATCGCCCGATCGCCGTCGGTCAGCGTCCGCGCCGCGATCGGGAAGACCTTGTCCTGGTCGAGCCGTGCGGCGTACAGCGCCGGGTCGATCGAGCGGGCGAGGGCGATCGCGGCGTCGATCCCGTCGCCCAGCCGCGCTTCGGCGTGCGACATGGTGTCGATGTCGATGTGCAGTTCCGGATGTTGGCGGCGGAGTTCAGGCAGGCGCGGAAAAAGGCGCTGCTGCGCGAACAGCGGCAGCACGTTGAGGTGGAGCCGCAGGGCGGCATCGGGGCTGCCGACGCGTCCGATCACGCCGCGCAATTCGTCGAGGATGGGCGCGAGCTGTTCCTGTAGCGCGCGCCCCGCTTCGGTCAGGCTGAGCCCGTGGTGATGGCGGTTGAACAGCGGGCGTCCGACGGCATGTTCGAGCGTCTGGATGCGCCGCGACAGCGCCGGCATCGACAGCCCCAGTTCGATCGCGGCCGCCTTGACCGTGCCGTGGCGTGCGACCTCGAGAAAGGCCTCCATGCTGCTGAGGGGAGGAAGGCGGGGCATATCTGACACCGATGATACATGCCGCCGCGCGACTTGCCACAATTTTGTGCAGTGCGTCAAAGCGCGGAAGCGGCGGAGGGGTCGCAAATCGGGAACGACCGCCCTATCTTTTGCATTCTGACCTTTTTGAGGGAGATGCGCCTTGGCCGATGCGGCGGTGAAAGAAAAACAGGTGAAATTGCAGGTCGCAAACGCGCGCGCCGAGGAAAGCGGCGGCGGGATCGCGCGGATACCGCGCGCCGCCATGGCGGAACTGGGGCTGACCGAGGGCGACATCGTCCAGATCAGCGGCAAGCGTCAGACGGCATCGCGTGTCGTGGCGCCTTATCCCGAGGACGAAGGGCTGGACGTCATCCGCCTCGACGGCTTGCAGCGCGCCAACGCGGGCGCCGGGGCCGGGGATATGGTCGTGCTGAGCCGCGCCGATCCGCGCCCCGCGACGCGCGTCGTCTTCGCGCCGGCGCAGGAGAACCTCCGTTTGCAGGGTTCGGCGAACGCGTTGAAGCGCAGCTTTTTCGGACGTCCGCTTGTCGCGGGCGACACGGTGGCGACCGCCGGGCAACAGCGGCTCGAATCGGGCAATATGCCGCCGCAGCTGCGCCAGATGCTGAACGCCCCGGCGTATGCGCTCGCCGAAGTGCGCCTGCTGGTCGTATCGGCGAGCCCCAAAGGCATCGTGTTCATCGACGAAAATACCGAAGTCGAGTTGCTGCCCGAATTTCAGGAGCCGCAGGACGCGCGGCGCACCGACGTCACCTATGACGATCTCGGCGGGTTGGGCGAGACGATCGACCAGTTGCGCGAGATGGTCGAGCTGCCGCTGCGCTACCCCGAATTGTTCCGCCGGCTGGGCGTCGATCCGCCGCGCGGGGTGTTGCTGCACGGGCCGCCGGGAACCGGCAAGACGCGGCTCGCGCGCGCCGTCGCGAACGAGAGCGAAGCGCAGTTCTTCCTGATCAACGGCCCCGAAATCATGGGGTCGGCCTATGGCGAATCCGAAAAACGGCTGCGCGATATTTTCGAGCAGGCGGCCAAGGCGGCGCCTTCGATCCTGTTCATCGACGAGATCGATTCGATCGCGCCGAAGCGCGGGCAGGTGACGGGCGAGGCCGAGAAACGCCTCGTCGCGCAGCTGCTGACGCTGATGGACGGCCTGGAACCGCGCACCAATCTGGTGGTGATCGCCGCGACCAACCGCCCCGATGCGATCGACGAGGCGCTGCGCCGCCCGGGCCGGTTCGACCGCGAAATCGTGATCGGGGTGCCCGACGAGAGCGGGCGGCGCGAGATCCTGGGCATCCACACGCGCGGGATGCCGCTGGCGGACGACGTCGACCTTGCCGAACTGGCGCGCACCACCTTTGGCTTTGTCGGCGCCGATATGGCGGCGTTGACGCGCGAGGCGGCGATCGAAGCGGTGCGCCGGATCATGCCGAAACTCAACCTGGAGGACGGGACGATCCCGCCCGAAGTGCTCGATGAGCTGCGCGTCACGCGTGACGATTTCAACAATGCACTGAAACGCGTCCAGCCCTCGGCGATGCGCGAAGTGATGGTGCAGGCGCCGAAAACGCGGTGGACCGACATCGGCGGGCTCGACGCGGCGCGCGACAAGATGATCGAGGGTATCGAACTGCCGCTGAAACATCCCGAAGCGTTCCGGCGGCTCGGCATCCGGCCCGCCAAGGGCTTTTTGCTTTATGGGCCGCCGGGGACCGGCAAGACGCTGCTCGCCAAAGCGGCGGCGCGCGAATCGGATGCGAACTTTATTGCGATCAAATCGTCGGACCTGCTGTCGAAATGGTATGGCGAAAGCGAGCAGCAGATCGCCCGGCTGTTTGCCCGCGCCCGCGCAGTGGCGCCGACGATCGTCTTTATCGACGAACTCGACAGCCTTGTCCCCGCGCGGGGTGGCGGAGCGTCGGGCGAGCCGCAGGTGACGGAACGGGTGGTCAACACGATCCTCGCCGAAATGGACGGGATCGAGGAAATGCAGTCGGTCGTGGTGATCGGGGCGACGAACCGCCCGAACCTGATCGATCCCGCGTTGCTTCGCCCAGGACGGCTCGACGAGCTGATCTATGTATCGGTGCCGGACAAGGAAGGCCGCCGCCGGATTTTGGAGATCCAGACCGGCAAGATGCCGCTCGCGGACGATGTCGATCTGTCCGCGCTGGCGGAAAAGTCCGACCGCTTCACCGGCGCCGACCTCGAAGACCTGACGCGCCGCGCTGGCCTGGCGGCGCTCAAGCGGTCAATCCAAAGCGATACGGTGACGATGGCCGATTTCGAAGCGGCGCTGAAGGACACGCGGGCGTCGGTCACCGAAGCGATGGAAAAGGATTATGAAAAAATCCAGGGCGAGATCAAGCAACAGGCGATGAGCGTCAATCCGATCGGCTTCTTCGCGCCCGGCATGCTGAAACCGGTGCGCGACCAGAAACATGCCGAGGATTCGGCGAAGGACTAACCCACGGTGGGCTGGTCGAGCCGCAGCGCCGACCAGCCCCACAGCACCAGCCAGCCGCAAAAGCCCGCCATCAGGCCATAGGCGACCATCGGGTGCCAATTGTAGAGCAGGACGCCGACCGCGGGCGAGACGATATAGGCCGATCCGTTGATCGACGCGGTCATGCCCGCGACGCTGCCCTGGTCGCGGCGCGGCACCGACAGCGACGCCCCGGCGGTAAAGCCGGGCCGGAACAGGCCGAAGCCGAGCGAGGCGAGGGCAAAGCCGATGACGATGCCGTGGAGGTCGAACGACAGCCCGGTCATGAGCAATCCGGTGGCTCCGAGCGCCGAGCCGACCAGCACCGCGGTGCGCGCCGAAAGCTTGAGCAGCGGGATCAGTCCCCATTGCGCGAGCAAGGTTGCGAACGCGCCTGCCATCAGGACGATGCCCGTCATCGCCGCACCTTCGTCGGGGCGGAGCCGCATGTCGAGCCGGTCGAGGATCAAGAAGCCGATGACGCCGAGCATCATCGCCTGCGCCTGTCCGCCGTACAAACCCGCGAGCAGCCAAGGCCGCACCCTTTTGTCGGTCCAGCGCAGCCGCGTCGACGCGGGAGCTTCATCGGTGGCATCGTTGTCGCCTTCTTCCTCCTCGGTCGCGCTCGCGGGCGAACCGGCGGCGGTCGGATAGGCGACGATCGCGCCGCGCGCGGCAAAGCGCGGCATATCGTCGGGCAGCCGCCAGCGCAGCATGACCAACACCAGCAGGCCGATCAGCGCGAAAACGAGCAATGGCCCCGACAGCCCGACAAAGGGCAGGATGAAAAAGGGCGCGATCGCCGGGCCGATCACCGTGCCGAGTCCGAACGACGAGGAAACGAGCGACAGCGCCTGGGTGCGTTCCTCGGGATCGGTCCGCGACGCGACATAGGCTTGGACCGCGGGCGGCGCGGCCGATCCGAAGCCGCCGTAGAGGCTGCGAAACACGGCAAAGATGATGAAGGTCACGCCCGCCGCGACATAACCCTGTAGGCCCGCCCACAAGGTCAAACCGCACAGCGCCATCGACGCCATGAACCCGACGACGCCCAGCGCCATCAGCGCCTTGCGTCCGCGCTTGTCGGACTGGCGCGCCCAGTGCGGCGCGGTCAGCACCCACAGCAGCGCCGACCAGCTGAACGCCAGGCTGACCCAGACGTCGGGGATGTGCAGCTTGGCGCCGATCGCGGGGAGGATCGATTGCATCGCGGTGTTGCCCGCCGCAGCGACGAGCATCACCGAGAAGAGCACGGCCATGCGATCCGCCGGGATCGAGCGCGATATTGTCGCCATGCCGCCTGTGCCCTTTTCGTCCAGAGGTCCGCAATCCGCGCCTTTCCCTACACGCGGTCGCAAGGCTGTCCAGAGTCAAGACAGACTCTTTCCTTGCGCGCCCGCGCCGATTTTGCCACGCCCGTGCCAACGGCAACAATGCGAAAGCGATCATGACCAATCCGCGGGCGCACGCCCAAGAAACCAAAGCGCCGCTTGCCCGTAGGGTTCGGATGGGGTTGAAACGCTTTTTCGGTCCGTGGGGCATGTTCGTCCGCGGCTTCATCAAGCATCCGGTCATGGTGGGATCGATCGTTCCGTCTTCGCCGACGCTGATCCGCCACATGCTGAAGCCCGTCGACTGGAAAAATACGAAGCTGTTCGTCGAATATGGCCCCGGTGTCGGGACATTCTGCCGCCCGGTGCTCGAAAAAATGGCGGGTGATGCGACGTTGATCGCGATCGACACCAACGAGGATTTCATCGACTATCTGCGGAAAGACATCCGCGACAGCCGCTTCATCGCGGTGCACGGCTCGGCCGCCGACGTCGAGGAGATCATCGCCGCGCACGGGTTCGACAAGGCGGACTATGTGCTGTCGGGGCTGCCCTTTTCGACCCTGCCCGCCGGCGTCGGGCCGGCGATCGCCGCGGCGACGCACAATGTGCTGCGCCCCGGCGGTGCCTTTCTGGTCTATCAGTTCCGCGCCCGCGCGCGCGATTTCCTCGCGCCGCATTTTGCGCGCATCGACGACGCGTTCGAATGGGTGAACGTGCCGCCGTGCTTCCTGTTCTGGGGTTGGAAAGACTAGACTTCTAGATCGGGGTCGGTTTCGCCGAGCCCGAAGTTGAGCCGCCGCGATACCGTATAATCCGCCACGCCGACCACGAACCACGCAAGCGTCCACCGCAGCCGCGTCAGCCATCCGGCGCGCGCCTTGTGCGCCGCGGCGGTGATATTGTCGCAATCCTCGCGCTGCGCCGCGATGAATCCGCGCATCTGCTCGGCAAAACCCGCGTCGGCGACGCGCAGCATCAGCTCGACGTTGACGAACAGGCTGCGCATGTCGAAATTGGCGGTCCCGATGTAAACGACATCGTCGATCACGATCAGCTTCATGTGCAGCTTGCACGGGCGATATTCCCAAATCGTCGCGCCCTTGCGCAGCAGATAACCGTACAGCAAGCGCGATGCGCCGATCGTTGCGGCATTGTCCGACTTGGCGGCCATGATGAAGCGCGCGCGGCCAAGCCGCGCGACGCGACCGAGCCGCCGCAGCATGCCTTGCCCCGGCGAAAAATAAGCCATCGCCATATCAAGCTGGCAGGCCCCGACAAGGTCGCTCCGCACCGCCTGCGCCCATGGCGACAGGCGCTGCGTCGGGCCGCCGACCAGCCATGTGACCAGTCCCTTGTCGACCGGCCATTCGCGGATCAGGCGGCGCAGCAGGAACAGCTTGCCGTCGTGGTGCACCGTATAGTCATGGATTTCCGCAAACCAGGCGACCATCCGCGCCACTGACGGCCCGCGCACGACGATGCCAAGGTCGAACCAGCAAAGGCTGCGATCGCCCGACAGATAGGCCGATGCAATATTGAAACCGCCGGTCACGGCGACTTCGTCGTCGATGACCAACAGCTTTTGATGGTTGCGGATCAGATAGCTTGATCGCCAGCGCCGCGAGAAAAAGGTGACGCTGCCGCCCGCGGCGCGCAGCGGGGCAAAGATGTCGTCGGTCAGGTCCGACGAACCAAAGCTGTCGATGACCGCACGCACGCGCACGCCGCGCTGCGCCGCCGCCGTCATCGCATCGAGCACGCGCGTTCCGGCCTCGTCATGATCGAAAATATACATGATCAGGTCGATGCTGCGCGTGGCACCGTTGACGAGCGCCAGGATGCGCTCGATCCGAACATCGCCGTCCGCAATGACCTCAAGCCGGTGGCCGGCAACCTCGGCCGTCAGCGCATCGGGATGGCCGGCAAGACAGGTTGCATCGCTCATCGCCCGCTCATAGGCGGGTCGCGGCGGCGGGGGCAAGCGCCGCGCTTTGATTGACAGAAAGCCGCGGTGCTGCTAGCGCGCAGCGCTTGCCGCCATGCCTCTGGCTGGCCTCTCCTCTATCAAGGAAAACACATGGCCCGCGTTACCGTCGAAGATTGCGTCGACAAGATTCCCAACCGGTTCGATCTCGTGCTGCTGTCCGCGCATCGCGCGCGCGAAATTTCGGGCGGATCGGAACTGACCGTCGACCGAGACCGCGACAAGAACCCGGTCGTCGCGCTGCGCGAAATCGCCGAACAGACGGTGCGTCCGAAGGATCTGACCGAAACGCTCGTTTCGACGCTGCAGAAAGTCGTGATCGACGACGACGACACGCCCGACGAAATCAGCTCGATCAGCCGCTCGGCCGAAGCCTTGCGCCTGACCGCCGCAGCGCCGCCGCGCAGCCCTGCCGGTGGCGGTGGCGACTTCGAATAAGCAGAGCGCTTGAAGCGATAGGGGGCCGCAGGAAACTGCGGCCCTTTTTTGTGCGGCGAGGGATGTAGGGTGGCGACTAGCGACCGATTGCCGACAATGGTACAAACGCGAACAAATTTTGCCTGAGCAGCTCGCAAACTTTTGATTTCTCAACGTCTATCGAGAAATAGGAGTGCCATGAGGGGGATGGGCAGCCCGTAGATTATCACGGGGGTGGCTGCGTGGCCCAACATAAACGTCTGGCCGAATGGATCGACCATCGTTCTTGCACTCAACAGCAAGCCAAATAGCGACAGGAGGAGCCAGCTTACGAGAGCGTAAAGAGCGATCCATTTGAGCGTGAGCCGACCTTGCCTGATTAGCCTTACGGTCAGAGGAACGACGATGAAGGAAATGACTGGAAGCGCAAATACCAAGCTTAGGATCGCAGATCCAAAGACACGTCGTGGCAGATAGAGCGATCGCTCTGCCTCTGTATAGTAACCTCGCTGGATCAGATCGGTGAACGTCGCATCGCCATTTACGTATGAGAGAACTGTCAATCCAAAGATTGAAATGCAGTATCCGATAGCGAGCGGTAAATACGCTCGGGTGGGCTCGGCTACTGAGGAAGCGATCTTGAACCAGAAGAAAACAGCAGCAGCCAGGCAAGCCGCCGCAACTGGATAGATCAAGACGAAAACAATTTCGGTTCCCATAAGCCCTCCGAATCTTTCATCGGCCGTCCGATCATTAGCTGCGGCATAAACGAGCCAAGGTGGCTTACTTGGGATCTAAGCCGGTGTCCGCATTCCACTCCAAACCAGGCGTCCCCAACTAGGAAACCTGCGTCAGTTCGGCGACACGGATCGTCTTCGATACCAGCATCGGCTCGATAATCTGCTCGATGCGATGGGCGCGCGGCGATTTTGCCGCGATGTTGAACAGGCTGTTGGCGATCACGTCGGCGATCTGGACACCTTCGCTGCGCCGGCTGTCGGCGAGGGACGCCGTTCCCCAATGGCCGAGCCCCGCCTGGATTTCGGTCCGCACCTTGCTCAATATCCCGGCGTCGTAGCGACCGTCGTCGATCACGACATCGGCGCACACGCCCCCGGTTTCGGGCAGCCAGCGCCCGACCGCCAGATTGAGCAGCGCGGCATAGAGCGCAAGGTCGCTGGGCGGCGCATCGCTTGGCCCACGCGCCAAAGTTGCACGCGTCGCGACCGCCACCCAGGCGCGGCCGCCGGCGCGATCGAACAGTTCGAGCAGATAGGCGCGCTCGACCAGGCTGATGCGGCTGCCCTTGAGCTCGCCGCGCAACCCGGTGACGGCCCTGAACCGGCGATGGATATCGGCGGCCGCATCGGACGTCAGCATCGCTGCCGCGAAGGTCATCGCCCCGGCGTTGAGCCCGCCCGATTCGTCGCAATAGATGGTCACCGTCGCAAGCCGCGATGGCTCAGCGAACGCGGCCGAAAAACGCGACCGTCCGGCTCTCGCCGACCGGCACCGCATCGGGCCACAGCCAGCGAACATGGGTGACATCGGCGGCACCGGCGGGACGCGGTGCGGTGCCGGTTACGGGCACGGTCAGCGCGGCAAGGGCGCCGAAGTTTTTGCCGCCGTCGACCGATACGCCGAATCCCGGCGATTCGTCGGCGTCGTCGAAAATCAGGGCTTCGGGAATCGGGTTGACCAGATTGACCCCGGCCGCCGGAGCGGTGCCGTTGTTCGTGAAGGTCAGCGTCACGCGCACCCGGTCGCCCGGTACCACCGTATCGGGCGTGACATATTGCACCGTTGCCGCCGCGCCATCCGCCGTTGCAACGCGCTTTTCGAGCTCGATCTTGTTGGTCAAAACCCCGCCGACCTGCGCTGTGCCGGGGGCGACGCCCGCGGCGAGCGCGGCGCCCAATACCAGTATAGCCCGCAATTGCCCGTTCACTCGCGCCTCCCTTTGCCGGGCATCCTATGGCCGATCAGGCGGGGCAGGGGTAGCGCTTCTTCATCAGCGCGTCGAAAGCGGTGTGAATGTTCACCGACTTGCGCACCGGTGCGGGGTAGGACCGCAGATGCGCCAGCCATTGTTCGGGGGTCAGCGTGCCCGATTCGGGCGGGCAGCTGCTCGTCTTGCGCCCGGCGCGGCGGTCGGCGTCGATTCGCGCCTTGTATCGCTTGCCCGCGGCAATCACTTCATTCTTCAGCGCGCTCGCTTGCGGCGTCGCCAGCGCGAGCGGGCCGAGCCGGCTGAGCGAATCGGCGCGCGCCAGAAAAGCGGCGACGCTCATGTCGCCCGGCCCCATCGCGCAGAGCAAAGGGGCGGCGCAAAGAGCCAGGGGAATGCGGACCCGGTTCGGCAGCAACATCGCTCGCAAACTGTCGCCGCGCGATGAACCGGCGCTGAATCGCGCGTCAGACAGGCTATGCGCCCTGCGGCTTCGCGTCGCCGAACGGACCGCGCGGCTTGCGCTTGATCTGCGGCAGCGAACCGGCATGGCCGGCCAGCGGCTTGTGGCCCTTGTCGGTGTCGTCCTCGCGGCCGATTTCTTCGCCCTTGATCGCGCGCTTGGCTTCCTCGCCCGACAGCGTTTCATATTCGAGCAGCGCGCCTGCGAGCAGGTGCAGTTCGTCGAGATGATCGGTCAGCACCTTGCGCGCGGTCTTTTCGCCTTCCTCGACCAGGCGGCGAACCTCGGCGTCGATCAGCTTGGCGGTTTCTTCGGACATATTCTGCGCGCGCGAGACGCTGTGGCCCAGGAACACCTCGTCCTGATTGTCGCGATAGCGCAGCCAGCCGAGCTTTTCGGACATGCCATATTCCATGACCATCGACCGCGCCATGTCGGTCGCCTGCTGGATGTCGTTCGACGCGCCGGTGTTGAGTTCGTCCTTGCCGTAAATCAGCTGTTCGGCGATGCGGCCGCCAAAGCAGAGCGCAAGCCGTGCCTTCATCTGCTTCATGCTCATCGAATAGCGGTCGCGTTCGGGCAGGTTCCACGTTACGCCCAATGCGCGGCCGCGCGGGATGATCGTCACCTTGTGCAAAGGATCGCAGCCGTCGACGTGGAGCGAGACGAGCGCATGGCCGGCCTCGTGATAGGCGGTCGACTTCTTCTCTTCCTCGGTCATCGCCATCGACCGGCGCTCGGCGCCCATCATGACCTTGTCCTTGGCTTCCTCAAACTCGTCGCTGGCGATCAACCGCTTGCCCTTGCGCGCCGCAAGCAGCGCCGCTTCGTTGCAAAGATTAGCCAGATCGGCGCCCGAAAAGCCCGGCGTTCCGCGCGCGATCCGGCGCAGGTCGACGTCGGGAGCGAGCGGCTTCTTGCGCGTATGAACCTCGAGAATCTTCTGGCGGCCCTCGATGTCGGGGCGCGGCACGACGACCTGGCGGTCGAAGCGGCCCGGGCGGAGGAGGGCGGGGTCGAGCACGTCGGGGCGGTTCGTCGCCGCGACGATGATGATGCCCTCGTTGGCTTCGAAGCCGTCCATTTCGACGAGCAACTGGTTGAGCGTCTGTTCGCGCTCGTCATTGCCGTTGCCGAGGCCGGCGCCGCGATGGCGGCCGACCGCGTCGATTTCGTCGATGAAGACGATGCACGGCGCGTTGCGCTTCGCCTGTTCGAACATGTCGCGAACGCGGCTGGCGCCGACGCCGACGAACATTTCGACGAAGTCCGAGCCCGAAATGGTGAAGAAGGGGACGCCCGCTTCACCCGCGATCGCGCGGGCCAGCAGCGTCTTGCCGGTGCCGGGCGAGCCGACGAGCAGCGCGCCCTTGGGAATCTGGCCGCCGAGCTTGGAAAATTTGGTGGGATCCTTCAGGAATTCGACGATTTCCTCGAGTTCCTCGCGCGCTTCGTCGATGCCTGCGACATCGTCGAAGGTCACGCGGCCCTGTTTTTCGGTGAGCATCTTGGCGCGCGATTTGCCGAAACCCATCGCGCCGGAGCCGTTGTTCTTCTGCACCTGGCGGAAGACAAAGAAGGCGATGCCCAGAATCAACAGGAAGGGCAGCGACTGGATGAGCATATACATCCAGAAATTGGGCGCTTCGGTCGCCTTGCCGTCATATTTGACATTGTTGTCGTTGAGCAATTTGAGCAGGTCGGGATCGCGGACGACATTGGCGGTGAAGCGGTCGCCGTTCGACAGCGTACCCGCGACCTTGTCCTCGGACAGCACGACGTCCTTGACCGCGCCTTCCTCGACCTTCTGGCGGAACTCGGAATAAGCCAGTGGATTACCCGCGGGCTGGGCGGTGCCCCCGAACATCGAGGCGACGAGGAGCATGGCGAGCAAGATGCCGCTCCAGATCATCACGCTCTTCATCCAGGGATTGCCCTGCGGTTCCTTGTCGTCCTGCATATTCTTTCCTCAACCGCGCAGCACCGCGCTTCTGTGCCACCCAAGATAGGGGCAACGCGTTAAATGACAATGAGCCATTCAGCCCTTTTTCAAGCTGCTCCGGCGCGGCGCCGCGGAAATGCGCCAGGCTGACCCGTCAACCGCATCCGCCGGGTCGATCAGCAGCGCGCCGACCATCGCCCGCTTGCCCTGGCGCATCGCGCCGATCACGCCGTCCAGCGCGCTACCCCGAATGCGCAGTTCCGGGGCAACCGCCGTCAACCGCCGCGCGACGATGCGGCGGAACAGCTCGGCGGGGTAGGCTGCATCGCGGATGATCGTCGGGTCCGACGCATCGGGCCAGTCGGCGATCGCGCGCCCGACCGCCCAGTCGAGCGCCGCATCGGCGTCAGCCAGCCAGTCCGCCGATCGCGCCGCCGCGGCGGGGTCGATCACCGTCTGCGTTTTCAGTGCCTGCCGCAGGCGCGCGCGATCGAAGCGCGCATCGCCGTTCGACGGATCGTCGACAAAGGGCAGATCCTGGTCGAGCGCGATGTCGACAAGGTCGCGCCGCCGCCAGTGGAGCAATGGCCGGATGACCGCACCGTTGCGCCCGCGAATCGCCGCGAGGCCGCCGACCCCGCTGCTGCGATTGAGGCGCATCACGATCGTTTCCAGCTGGTCGTCGGCATGGTGCGCGGTCAGGATATGGTCGAGCGCGTTGGCGCCGCGCCACTGGTCGAGCAACCGGTATCGCTCGGCGCGGGCCGCCGCCTGCAACGATCCCGCGATCGGTGCCGCGGGGCGCAGCGTCGAATGCGGAATATGTTCGCGGCGACAGAAGCTGGCGACCATGCGCGCTTCCTCGCCCGACCCCTGGCGCAGGCCGTGGTCGACCGTCGCCGCCCAGACCTGGCCGGGCAGCAAGCTGGCCATCAGCCAGAGCAGCGCCATGCTGTCGGGGCCGCCGGATACCGCGACGCCATAATGAAGGCGGTGCCAGTCGGCACCGACCAGTGCGCGCAGATCCCCCGCCAGTCGCCCGGCGCAGTCGCGATCAGCAGCCTGCTTTTGTTTTTGCGGCGGCAGCATCGGTGCGGACATCCTGCGGCGCCTTGTCGCCATAGACTTCTTCAAGTTCGCGGAACGCCTTGCAGGCGTCGGCCTTGCGGCCAAGCTTGTCGAGCGCGACGCCCATGTACATCAGGCTGTGCGGCGCGCGCGGCCCGCTCGGGCGATCCTTGTAATTATTGTAAAAAGCCACCGCCGCGAGGCTCGGCTTGCCTTCGTCGAGGTAGGCGCGACCGAGCAAGTTCTGCGCAAAACTGGCGTGGCTGCTGTTCGGCCATTTGGTAACCACCTGTTTCAACTGCGCCTGGGCCTCGGGGTAAAGCTTTGCTTCCCACAGGCGGTAGCCATAATCATAGGCGTCCTTGGTCTCGTTGCCCGTCGCCGGGATTTCGACCTTTTTGACTTCGGCGAGCCGCGCAGCGTTGCTGGTGGCTGTCGTCGCAGGCTTGGCAACCGGCGGTTTGGCAGGGGTTGCGCTCGCCGTCGGGGTCGCCGCGGGCGGGCGGATCGCCGGGGCGGCGCCGGTGCTGGCGGGCGTCGCGACCGCCGCGGGATCGGCCAGCCGCCGGTCCATCTCCGCCTTGTAGGCGTTGAACTGTTTTTCGAGCTCGCGGAGCTGAAAGGCGTTCTGCTCGGTCTGGCCGGTCAGCGTTTGCAGTTGGCTTTCGAGCGCGTCGACGCGGGCGGTCAGGTCGATGACGGGTGCGTTGGTGCGCGCGCGCTCCCCCGGCGTGTTGTCGGGCGCGATCTCGCCTTCGAAAAAGGTCGGGCTCCCGCCCGGGAACACCGAGCGCTGGACCGCCCGCATTTCCTTTTCCAGCCGCTCGACGCGCTTGCCCAGCGCCGCGTCCTGCGCCGCCACGGGCATTGTCGCCGCGAGCGTGCCGATCGCCGCACCAAGGAGAATAGTCTTACGCATCTTCATCTGCCGTTCGGCCCCCACCAATTAACCATTTTGCCATTCATAACGCGGCAAAGCGCGCCAGCGCAAACCCATTTCGGTCCGTGCCGCTCCCGCCGCCTTGAAAGTCAGACGTTTCAGCCCTTGGGCTGCGCCCCCGTTGCGCCAGCCGCGGGATTTTGTGCAACATTACCCTCGGCGCGCGCGATCAGGTCGGCGGGTTTCAGCGACACGCCCTTGACCAGCGTATCCGCGGGACCAATCGCCCCGACGTCGCGGCCGCCGACGGTGACCTTCAGCGCCTGCGGAATGCTGGTGCGCAGGGTGAATTGTTCGACATATTCGGGCGGCACCTGATAGGTTTCGCCGGCATCGAGCGTCCGCCAGTTTTCGGTCTTGCCCGCGGCGTCGTCGAACCCGATCCACACCTCGGACTGGGCCGCGAGCACGACCGGCGCGTTCGCCGCTACCGCGCTTTGGCTGCCGTTGGCTTTTGCCGCCGGACCAGCGGCGGCGTCGCCCTGCGGCGCTTCCGACGCATCGGCAGCGCGGTTCTGCGCCGCGATCAGCGCCTCGCCGGGTTCGACCGACAGGAAGCGCCAGACGCCATAGGCCGACGCCAGCAGCAACGCCACGATGACCAGCGTCCAGGTCAGCCGCGCCGTCGGCAGCCGCGCCGGATCGGTCGGTTCATAGGCTTCGTAGAGCGGGCGGGCGCCATAGGCGTCTTCCTCAAGCTCGCGGCGCACCGCGGCGCCGATCTCGGCCTCGGGCAGGTCGACGGCGCGGGCATAGGCGCGCGCAAAGCCCGTGACATAGGTTCGCCCCGGAAGCTCCGCAAAATCGGACTTTTCGATCGCGGCAAGGTGACGCTGGGTGATCCGCGTCCGCGTCGCCACATCGGCGAGCGACAGCCCCGCGGCCTCGCGCGCCAGCCGCAGCCGGTCGCCGGTACGCGTGATCGCCAGCTCGCCCTGTTCAGGGGCGACATCCTCGTCGGTCATTGCTGTCTCCGTGCCGGTCGTTTGCAACCCGGTTCGACCGTGTCAGCCGTTCATCGCATTGCGCACGGGCGAAAGTCAAATGAAGTTCGGCAGACGGACGGCTGAAAAAGAAGCGCTATTGCACCCGTTTTGGCCGCAAACGGTCAAAGCACATATTTGCTGAGGTCGGTGTCGCCGACGACATCGGCGAGCTGTTTGTCCACGTATGATGCGTCGATCGCGAGTGTGGTTCCCGCCATATCCTCGGCGCCGAAGCTGACCTCTTCGACCAGCCGTTCCATGATCGTCTGGAGCCGCCGCGCGCCGATATTCTCCACCCGCTCGTTGACCTCGGCCGCCAGCCTTGCGACCCGCGCGATGGCATCGTCGGTGAACGACAGCGCGACATTTTCGGTCTCGAGCAGCGCGACATATTGTTCGGGGAGGCCGGCGCGTGTTTCGCGCAGGATGCGGACGAAGTCGGCCTCGGTCAGTGCGCTCAGCTCGACCCGGATCGGCAGCCGCCCCTGCAGTTCGGGCAGCAGGTCGCTCGGCTTGGCGACGTGAAAGGCTCCCGAAGCGATGAACAGGATATGGTCGGTTTTCATCGGTCCATATTTGGTCGCCACGGTGGTGCCTTCGATCAGCGGCAGCAGGTCGCGCTGGACGCCTTCGCGGCTGACCGATCCGCCGCGCACGTCGCTGACCGCGATCTTGTCGATCTCGTCGAGGAAGACGATGCCATTGGCCTCGGCGTCGACGAGCGCGACGCGCGCGACGTCATCCTGGTCGAGGCGCTTGTCCTGCTCTTCCTCGATCAGCCGCGTCGCCGCCTCGATCACCTTCAACTTGCGGCGTTTCTTGGGCGGGCCGCCCATCGCCTTGCCGAGCATTTCGGACAGGTTGATCATGCTCATCTGGCCGGGCTGGCCGGGCAGGTCGAACGGCATCGACGGTGCGTCGGCGATCTCGATCTCGATCTCGGTGTCGTCGAGATGGCCCTCGCGGATACGCTGGCGAAAGCTCTGCCGCGTTGCCTCGCTCGCGCCCTTGCCGGTCAGCGCGTCGAGCAGCCGTTCCATCGCTGCTTCCTCGGCGGCGGCGCGCACCGCCTCGCGGCGGCGGTCCTTTTCAAGCCGCACCGCTTCCTCGACCAGATCGCGAGCGATCTGTTCGACATCGCGGCCGACATAGCCGACCTCGGTAAATTTTGTCGCCTCGACCTTGATGAAGGGCGCGTCGGCGAGCTTGGCCAATCGCCGGGAGATCTCGGTCTTGCCGCAGCCCGTCGGGCCGATCATCAGGATATTCTTCGGCGTCACCTCGTCGCGCAATTCAGCCGCCAGCTGCTGGCGGCGCCAGCGATTGCGCAGCGCCACCGCGACCGCGCGCTTCGCAGCGTCCTGGCCGATGATATGCGTGTCGAGCGCAGCGACGATCGCCTTGGGCGTCAGGTCTTTGTTCATCTGATTTACGCCTGAAGTTCGATGGTTTCTTGGGTGAATTGGTCGTTGGTATAGACGCAGATGTCGGCCGCGACCTGCATCGCCTTGCGCACCAGCACCTCGGCATCCTGCTCATATTCGGCGAGCGCGGTGGCGGCGGCGAGGGCGTAGTTGCCGCCCGATCCGATCGCCGCAATGCCGCCCTTGGGCTCGAGCACGTCGCCGTTGCCGGTGATGACGAGCGTCACCTCCTTGTCGGCGACGATCATCATCGCCTCGAGATTGCGGAGATATTTGTCGGTGCGCCAGTCCTTGGCCAGCTCGACCGCGGCGCGCAGCAACTGGCCGTTGTGGCGTTCGAGCTTCGCCTCGAGCCGCTCGAACAAGGTGAACGCATCGGCGGTAGCGCCCGCAAAACCGCCGATCACGCTGCCGTCATGCAGCCGGCGCACCTTGCGCGCGTTGGGCTTCATCACCGTCTGGCCCATCGACACCTGGCCGTCGCCGATGACGACGACTTTGCCTTCGCTGCGGGCCGAGAGGATGGTGGTTCCGTGCCAGGGCGCGGCACCGTGCGCTTGGGAATTGTTCATGCCGCGCGATATGGGCGATGGGCGGCGGTGCCGCAAGGGGAGGGGGTGCCGATCAGGCGGGCCAGGTCAGCAGCGCGCGGCCGCCTGCGTCGATTTCGATGGTCGACGGATCGTCGAGCAGCACCGCTTCGCCGAGTGCGACGGCTTCACCCGCGACGCGGCAACCGGCGGATAACGGAACGAAGGTCGAATTGCCCTGCGCCTGTGCAACGATGGCGGGATCGACGGGCGCCGCAATATGCGCGAGGTGGAAATGCGGGCCGCTCACCAGCATCCGATTGGCCCGCGGGTCGATCCTGGCATCGCGCGGATCGTGGACCGGAGCCGGGTTTGCGACATTCAGCCCCTCGTCGAGATGCAGTTCGCGCGGGCGGCCATAATCATAGAGGCGATAGGTGCAGTCGACATTCTGCTGCACCTCGACCACTGTGAGCCCGGGGCCGATCGCGTGGATCGTGCCTGCCCGGTTGTAGACGAAATCATCGGCCTGCGACGGGCGCCAGTCGATCAGATCGACGATGCTGCCGTCGAGCGCGGCGGCGTGAAGTTCGGCGCGGCTGCTCGCGCGATGCAGGCCGACGCCGAGTTCGGCACCCGGCTGCGCGTCGAGGATGAGCCAGCATTCCTCCTTGCCGCGCGGAAAGCCCGCCGTATGCGCGGCTTCATCGTCGGGATGGACCTGAATCGACAGCCGCTCCGACGTGAAGAGAAATTTGACCATGATCGGCGCGGTGTCGCCGGCGGGGTTCGCGAACCAGATTTCCCCGATCCGGCGACCGCCGAAATCGCCGAAATCGCGCGGAATATCGGTTCGTCCCCAGGGTTTTTCGACGATGATGGTTTCGAGGCGGGTCAACATGCGCTTCCAATGTGGGTACGGCGCGCGAGGGTCAAGTGAAGAGCGTCAAGCCGCGCGATGCAACCGGTTGCTGCCATTGCCATTCGGCTGGTCCAGCCAAAGCCCGCGGGTGTCGTAGACGATCTTGTCGCCGCGTTCCTCGAGCGGGATCGATTTGAACAGATCATGATCGACGAGCACGATGAGCAGGTCGCAACTCGCGAGGGCGCTGTCGAGATCGATCAGTTCGGCGCCGGTGCCGGCAAATTCCACCGGCAGCCCGCGCGCATAAGGCTCGACGATACGGATCTGCGGGCCGAATCGGCGCGCGAGCGCGGCGGCGACCTCGACCGCGGGGCTTTCCCGGAAATCGTCGATATTGGGCTTGAAGGCGAGACCGAGGCAGGCAACGCGCGCCTTCGGGTGCTGCGACACCAGCATTTCGGCGGCACCGACGACATGCGCGGTCTTGGCGAGGTTGACCTCGCGCGCGGTACGGATCAGCCGGCTGTGCCCGGGCGCGCCATGGACGAGGAACCAGGGATCGACTGCGATGCAATGGCCGCCGACGCCGGGGCCGGGCTGAAGGATGTTGACGCGCGGGTGCCGGTTGGCGAGGCGGATCACCTCCCACACATCGACCCCCATATATTCGGCCATCATCGACAGCTCGTTGGCAAAGGCGATGTTGACGTCGCGGTAGCTGTTCTCGACGAGCTTCACCATTTCGGCGGCGCGCGCCGAGGTGGTGACGCAGGCGCCGCGCACGAACTGGCGATAGAAGGTCATCGCGCGGCGCGCACAGCGCGGGGTGATGCCGCCAATGCAGCGGTCGTTGTCGACCAGCTCGACGAGGATGCGGCCCGGCAGCACCCGTTCCGGGCAATAGGCGACGAAGATGTCGGCGGCGCCGGTGCAGGCGCCGGGCACTTTCAGGTCGGGGCGCAGCTCGGCGAGCAGGGCGGCGACCTTTTCGGTCGTGCCGACGGGGGAGGTCGATTCGAGGATAACGAGATTGCCGACTTGCAGCTGGGGCGCGATGGCGCGCGCGGCCGACAGGACATGGCTGATGTCGGGGCGATGCTCGTCGTCATGCGGGGTCGGGACCGCGATGACGAAGACGTCGGCGGGTGCGACCTCGGTCGAGGCGACGAGCGTGCCGCGCGCAACGACACCCTGCACGAGCCCGTCGAGATCGACTTCCTCGATATGCACCTTGCCGCTGTTGACCGTATCGACGACATGCGCGCTGACGTCGACGCCGGTGACGCGGCTCCCCGATCGCGCGATCAGCGCCGCGGTGGGCAGGCCGATATAACCCAAACCGAGGACGGTGACATTCTGGTCGCTATCGATGGGCACGCGCTACAATCTCCGCAATTCGTTCCGCCGCGCGGCCGTCGCCAAAGGGATTATGGGCGCGCGCCATGGCGTTATATGCCGCTTCATCGTCCAAAAGGCTGAAAATTTCGGAAACTATCCGATTTTTGTCGGTGCCGACCAGCCGCGCGGTGCCGGCTGCAATACCCTCGGGCCGCTCGGTCGTCTCGCGCATCACGAGCACCGGCTTGCCGAGCGAAGGCGCTTCTTCCTGCACGCCGCCGCTGTCGGTGAGCACCAGCGTCGATTCGCTCAGCAGCCGGACAAAGTGCGGATAATCGAGCGGATCGATCAGCGCGACATTGGCGAGGGTGCCGAGAATCGGCTCCATTGCGCTGCGCACATGCGGGTTGGGGTGGACCGGGAAAATCACCGCGACGTCGGGGCGTGCGGCGATTCCGGCGATGGCGTCGGCGATCGCCTTCATCCCGTCGCCAAAATTCTCGCGCCGGTGCGAGGTGACGGCGATGATGCGCTTGCCCGCAAAGCGGCTGACGAGCGGATCGAGCCCTGCGGCGAGCGACGGCTCCTCGTTGATCCGCGCCTTGGTCGCGAGCAAAGCGTCGATGACGGTATTCCCCGTGACATGGATACGGTCCGTGGGCACATTTTCAGCGCACAGCGCCGCGGCGGCGGTTTCTGTAGGAGCAAAATGCAGATCGGCGACCGCGCCCGCGACCTTGCGGTTCACCTCTTCGGGCCAAGGGTGATAGATATTGCCGCTGCGCAGCCCAGCCTCGACATGCCCCACCGGGATCTTGCGGAAATAGGCTGCAAGCGTGGCCGCCATTGTGGTCAGCGTGTCGCCATGGACTAGGATGCGGTCAGGTATTTCGCGGTCGAAGGTTTCGCCGAGACCAGTGACGAGGCGCGCGAGCAGGGCGTCGAGCGACTGGCTGGGCGTCATGACGTTGAGGTCTACATCTGGGACAATTCTTGCAATTTCAAGTACTTGATCGAGCATTTCGCGATGCTGTGCCGTCACGCAAACCCGCGTGACGATGCCGGCCCTGGCATGGAGCGCCTGCACGATGGGGAACATCTTGATCGCTTCGGGCCGTGTACCAAAGACAATCACGATCTTTGGGCCGGAGGAAGTGGAGGGCATGCGCAGCTTGGTCCTGATAATGGTTTAGGCGCCTCTAGCACAAGAGGGTTGAATAGCGCTTAACTGCTTGCTCCCGCCGATTCCAAGCGTTGGGGCGCATTCTTCCTTGACCTTGCATATTATGTCATGCACCCGCACGGCGTTGGTCGGCCAAGGCCGATGCCCTAAATGCGTGCCCGCAGGACGAAACTCCTCCTATGTCGTTCCTAGCCAGATTCAAACGTCGCCCGCCCGCCCTGGCGCGGGAGCCCGCGCGGATTCCGGAGGGCGAGCGGGTCTATGCCATCGGTGACATCCACGGCCGCGACGATCTGTTCGCCGAGCTGCTCGACCGCATAGCGGCGGATTGCAAGGCGCGACCGCCGGCCACGACAACGCTGATTCTCCTCGGCGACCTGGTCGATCGCGGCCCGTCCTCCTCGTCGGTGGTCGAGCGTGCAATGGCGATCGGGGCACCCTTCGACCGTGTCCGGATGCTTGTCGGCAACCATGAGGAAGCCTTTCTTGCCGCGCTGAGCGGAGACATCCAGCGCCTTCGCTATTTCATCCGCATTGGCGGGGATGCGACGATCCGCAGCTATTGGCACGATGACGCATCCTATGCCGCGGCGACGTTCGAAGACGTAGCCGCCCGGCTTCCGTCGATCGTGCCGGAGCGCCACGTCAAATTTCTTGCAGATGGTGAGGATATGATACGGATCGGCGACTATGTATTCGTTCACGCCGGCGTTCGTCCGGGACGGGCCCTTGGTGACCAGAATGTCAAGGATTTGCGGTGGATTCGTGATGAATTTATCTCGGCCGAGCCCGATTGGACCGAGACGGTGGTCCATGGCCACACCATATCCACTAAGGTGGATATTGGCCGCAACCGGATCGGAATCGATACAGGCGCCTATTCCAGTGGCACATTGACCGCTATCGGGCTGGAAGCTGGGCAACAATGGATCATTGATACCACTGACTGACCGATGCGGATCAGCCTATCGGGTTCCGTGGCATTTTTGGGTTGAGAGAATAATGATTTCGAAGACGTTGAATTTGTTCAAGGCCGGTGAGGTAGAGGGAAGGGGCTATCTCTTCTACCTGTTGATTATTGTGTTTCTGTTCCATGTTTTCTGGGGCGGCGCGCCCAACGCACCAACTATCAAGTTCCAAATCGGGCTTTTCCTCTCTCTCGTACTCGCTGCTGCAGCATTATGGGAGGGCGCTCTGGGCGCCTTGATTTCGCGTGACAAATGGCTGGCACTCGCGCTCGTGGGACTTTGGGTCGTGCCACTCGTTCAGATCCTCCCGCTACCGCCAGGAATTGCCAACGCACTTCCGGGGCAGCGGCTTGAACAGGATATTCTTCATTATATAGGTCGCGGCGACCTTTGGCGTCCGATGACCACCAATCTCGGCGCGACGCAGTTTTCTATTCTGACTTTGGTGCCGGCAACGGCGGTATTCTTGGCCGCCCTTGTCATCGGGCCAGAACAGCGCAAGCTGCTGGTCAAGCTGATCCTGCTGGCAGCATTCCTCGCTGCATTCGTAGCTTTTTTTCAGGTTGTGTCGGCCGGTACGACGTTTGACTTCTACAGAACCGCGCACAAAGGGTTTGGCATCGGTTTCTTTGCCAATCGCAACCACCAAGCCGATTTCATTGTCATCGCGATGCTCCTTGCCGCGGCTCTTCTGATCAACGATCTAAAGAATCGTCAAGCGCAGATTATCGGGCTTACGCTGGTTACGATCCTCGCGTTTTCAGCCGTGATGGCGACATTCTCTCGAGCTGGTATGGCTTTCTTCCTGATCGCTTTTGTGACGATCGTGATTTCGGCTATCGGGTTCCAACGCATCCGGTGGCGCCCGGCGCTTGCGGTGCTCATCGTTATCGCGGCCGGGGGCGGCATGATCGCGAGTTCTCCGCAGTTTGGACGTTTTCTTGCCCGCCTTGAGACGGCTGCTGACGACCAGCGTTTCGAATATGCAGCACAAAGTATGCCTATCATTCGCGATTATTTCCCGACCGGGTCTGGAATGGGCACCTTTGTTCCGGTTTACGAAAAATACGAGACCATCGACCGCATTGTTCCAAACTTTGCTAACCATCTCCATAATGATTATCTCGAGATATTGATGGAAGGTGGTGTGCTCGGTGCAGGCGCATTGCTCATCGGCTTGTTCGCGATAGGCCGGCTCGTCCTGCGAAGTCTGCGCAGCCCTTTGCGACGATCAGGCTTGCCCGGTGCGGCAGCAGGTATTGGCGCGACCATATTGCTGCTGCACAGCGTCATCGACTATCCGCTGCGCACGCAAGCCCTCGCCTGTCTCTTTGCAATGCTGGTTGTCTTGATGATGTCGCGCAGCGAAGATGCCGTCAGACAGCCAAGGTCGCGCCACTAAAGCGCACTCAGACGGTTACGGAATCGGACCGGACGAGGCCCATAATCACCGCATTTGACGTTGCTTAAGCCAATTCGCCTCGCTAATGGATCGGATATTATGACGTTTCGATTTTCAACGATTTTGCTGGTTGTTCCGGCTTCCTTTGCCATGATTCTATCGGGGTGTTCGAACGGCCCAACGCCAGCGGGGATAGGTACCTATAACGTCATCAGCGATACGGGCGCCTCGCCGGCGCCGGCAGACTACAGGATTGGCCCGCTCGACGTCCTCAAGCTGACGGTCTTTCAAGAGCCCGACCTTTCGGCCGACGAAGTTCCTGTCGATGCCAGCGGCAATGTGCTGCTGCCGCTGATCGGACAGGTCACAGCTGCCGGCAAGACTGGCAGTCAGCTTTCGGCCGAAATTGCCGATCGCCTGGGCTCGCGCTTTCTCGTGGATCCGCAGGTTTCGATCATCATCGTAAAGTCGGTAGCGCAGCGCGTTACGGTTGAAGGTTCGGTAGAAAAGCCTGGCGTTTACCCGGTCGAGGGCGCCACGTCGTTGCTGCAGGCGATGGCGCTGGCGTCGGGGCCCAGCCGCGTCGCAAAAACGAGCGAAATCATCGTGTTCCGCACGATTGATGGCAAGGTGTATGCCGCGCAGTTCAACCTGGACCTCATCCGGCGGGGTACCCAGCCGAATCCGCAGATTCTTGGCGGTGACATCGTTGTTGTCGGACGCTCGGCGGCAAAGGGACTTTATCAGGACCTACTGGAAATTGCGCCGCTCCTGACGACCACTTTCATCCAGATTTGATCCACCGGAATTCTAGGATTTAGATTACTATGCCGCAGAAGCTTGTGCCTTCAACGAGCGTGATCCAGTCGAGTGCGCGCAACGTCGCCGCGGCGTCGAGTGGGGAGGCGTCACTGCTGGGCGGCATCGACGTTCGCCAGCTGTGGGCGAGCGTTTATCGCAACCGTTGGGTCGCGCTAATGATTATCGGTGCGGTGCTCGCGCTAGGTATTCTGATATCGCTGCTTTCGACCCCGATCTATCAGGCGACAGCGTCGATCCAGATCGATCAGGAGGCCGCGAAGGTGATCGGAACCGAGCAAGCCGATTCGTCGGCGGCGATTCAGGATTCGGATCGCTTTTTGCGGACGCAGGTCGACGTGCTGCAGAGCCGGTCGTTGCGTCAAGCGGTCGCAGAAGATCTGGGCCTTTTCGATAACAAGGAATTCCTTGCGAAGATGGACGAGGATCAGGTCGATGAAGCTAAAGGACGGCTGACCCTAGAGGCGACGCGCGAAGAGCAGGTTTTGCGCATTCTGCAAGAAAACATGTCGGTTTCGCTGCCGGTCGAGTCGCGCGTCGCACAAGTCTTCTTCACAAGCCCCGATCCCGAACTGGCTGCTATGATTACGAACAGTTTTGCGGAGAATTTCATCCGGAACAATCTGCAGCGCAAGTTTGACACTTCGACGTATGCGCGCGAGTTCCTGAAGGAACAGCTTGACGGTGCAACGAAGCGCCTGAGCGCGTCGGAGAAACAGGCGCTCGATTACGCGCGCCGGTCACGGATTATCGATACTGGTTCGGCGGGAGAAGGTGCCGCGGCGGCAAACGCGAAGAGCCTGACGACCTCGACGCTCGTTCAGCTTAATGCGACCCACACAGCAGCGGTTGCTCGTCGCGTCGATGCGGAAAAGCGCTGGGACGCTGCGCGGCGCGGATCGGCGCTCGATCTTCCGATCGTTCAGTCGAACCTTGCCGTGCAGCGCCTGCTCGAGGAGCGCGCGAAGGCCCAAGCCGAGTATCAGGAAGAGCTTCAGCGTCGCCGGGAGGATTATCCGACCCTTCGCCAGGCGCAGGCGAAAATCGCTGAACTTAACTCGCAGATCGATCGCATCGCATCAGGTATCCGCTCGACGCTGCGCGAAGAATTCGACGCCGCCCGTGCGCAGGAACAAGAACTGGGCCGCCGTCTGGCCGAGATCAAGGAAGACACGCTTACGGAGCAGGGCGCTTCGGTTGAATTGTCGATCCTGCGCCGAGAGGCGGAAACAAACCGTCAACTCTACGACCTGCTGCTCAAGCGTTACAACGAACTGAATGCCGAGGCCGGTGTTCAAGCGAACAACCTCGCCATAGTTGACGAGGCAAGCACTCCGATCAAGCCGGTCAAGCCGAACCTGCTGGTCAACATCCTGCTGTCGATCCTGGCAGGCCTGATTCTCGCCGCGCTTTATGTCTTCGGCCGCGAGCAGTTCTTCAGCGCGATCCAGACGCCAGACGATGTTGCCCGTGTACTCAAGATGCCCTTGATTGGATCCATCCCCAACATGCCGCAGACGGTCGATGTCGATAAGGATCTGCTTGACCCCAAAGGGGTCATGGCGGAGGCCTATTCGTCGGTCCGTACCGCGCTGTTGCTGTCCTCGAACGATGGTTTGCCGAAGTCGATTACCTTCCTCAGCACGACGCCTTCCGAAGGGAAGTCGACGTCCTGTTTCGCGATCTCGCTGTCGCTCGCACGCCTCGGGAAGCGCGTGTGCGTGATCGACCTGGACCTCCGCAAGCCGAGCCAACACAAGTTCTTCGGCTTGTCGAGCGACCATATCGGCATGTCCGAACTGCTGTCGCAGAACGCCAAGCTCGACGACGCCGTCCGCAAAACCAAGTTCGAGAATATCGACTTCATTGGCAGCGGGCATCGGCCGCCGAACCCGACCGACCTGCTGACCGGCCTCTATCCGGAGCAACTTCTCGCCGAAATACAGTCGCGCTATGATGTAGTCATGATCGACAGCGCGCCGGTGCTCGGCCTGTCCGACGCGTTGCTCGTCTCCGACCTAGCGGCGCTCACCATATTCGTTGTAGAAGCTGGACGCATTCATGCGGGATCTGTACAGAGCGCTCTTGGCCGTCTCCGTCAATCAAACGGCCATATCGGCGGCGTGCTGCTGACCAAATTCGATGCTCAGGCATCAGGTTACTCCAATTATGAATATCAGTATCAGTACCGCTATGGTGCCTGAAGTCACGCAGTCCGGACCGACGCGGTCAAAGGTCAAACTTGCCGCGCTAGTCATTCTCTTCGTTGCGCTGGCTTTCGTTTTTGCGCGGTGGCAGGCGGCCTATGTCGGCCAATTGCGCGCCGACAAAGGCGAACTCGCCGCATCGAAGGCCTGTCAGCCGAGCGCGATCCGCCCCAACGGCTGTCGCGACCTGTTGCTGAATGCGATCGGCCGCGCGCCTCTCAGTTCTGACGCACTGGCCGGATTGGTCCGGATTGATACGCTGCGTGGGAGCCCCGCGGCAGAGCGGAAGCGGGGCGAGAGTTTGCTGAAGCAGTTGGGTTTTCGATCGACCCTCGCGCAGCAGTTGCTCATAGAATCGGCACTGAAGCGCCGCGATTTTGCGGATATCCTGTTGCGCAGCGACGCATTGCTTCGGCGTGAAAAGCTGCAGGACGATGTGCTGCCTATCATGGTAATCGCGTCGGGTGATCGCTCGACCCGCGAGCCGTTGATTACGGCGCTTGCGCGTGAGCCAAGCTGGCGGCTAGCCTTCATGACGCACGAAATCGGCTTTGCGCGCCCCGAATTGCGAGCCGTCCGTGCTGAGGTGCTGGGTGAAATGATCGCCCGTAAACTACCCGTTGATCGGATCGAGGTCGCGTATGCCGTGCGGGCGTTGTCGAAGGCGCAGGAAAACATTACTGCATATCAGCTATGGAAGCGGTACAATCGGATCGAAGATCGTCAATTCGTGGTATTCGATCCCCGCTTCCGGGCGATCAAACAGGAGCAGATCGGTGGCAACGACATGCCATTCGAATGGCTTTTGCTAAAGGGGCGGGGCTATCGCGCGCAGCTACGTCCTTCGACCCGGCAAAATACACTGGCGCTATCGTGGAACGGTCGCGGCGCGCCGGTAGTTCTTGAACAGAAGATCGCGTTGACTGCCGAGCGCCGGTACAAGCTCGATATTCTAGCGACTGAACCGGCGGCGGTAATTGCCAGTCGCTTTTCCATCACGCTCGATTGTCCGGGCAGGGCGCCCGTAGCATTCGTGGACTTCCAGCCGGCGCAAAAACCAGGGCAGCCCGAAACCGTGACCGCTAGGGAAGCGGTCGGTTGCGATTTTCCTGTTTTGCGGGTGCGGGGCAATGCGGTTGATTCAGGCGATCGTGGGGGCAAGGCGAACATTACTTATCTCAATGTCTCGCCCGCGCTAGTCTCCGCAAAGGCATGACTTTCTTCCGAATTCGGTTCGGTTGATCCGATTATAATTTCAGCGCCGAACCGGCGCTAACACACAAGACCTTCGCGAAAGTGCAGACGATCCATGACCACGCCCAGCGAAGAGCGCTTTATGGAATGGATCGAACAACGGCCGAGGGAGTCTTTCGGCTCGCGCCGCGCGCGACTGATGGCGCAGTTCCTGACGCTCGATTCGGTGGGTATTGGCGTCGCCTTCTTCGCCGTCAGCCTCGCCTCACCTCGAGGATTCGACCTTGAACAAACCGTCAGTCTGTCGATCGTCGCGCTAGCTTCCTACATTTTCGCCGCGTTCAATACGAATGCCTTCTCTGCAGAACTGTCATTCGATCTTGTCGAAAGTCTGAAGCGAGTTCTGCTGACCCTGCTACTGTCTACGATCGCTATCCTGACATTCATGTTTTTTTTGCGCGTCGGGTCGCAATTCTCGCGCCTGTTGGTCTTTTCTGGACTTGTCGCCTCAGCCTTATTTCTTGTTGCGGGGCGCTATTTTCATGCCCGGCTTTTTGCCCGTCGTCGCGCGGCAGACCTGACCGGCGAATTATGGATCACCGATGGATCGAAGGCCAATCCACCCAATGCGCGCTTTGCGGTCGAGGCATCGGATCTGGGCCTGAATCCCGATCTCTCTAGCCCCGGGGCGGTGGCGCGGCTTGGGCAGGTGACCTATGGTTTTGATCGCGTTGTTGTCCTCTGCTCACCGGACACGCGGAACAAGTGGGCGGCTTACCTCCGGTCGCAAGACATTCCCTGTGAGATTGTTGCGCCAGAACTCGACGAGTTCAAGCCGCTGGCGCTAGGGCAACGCCATGGACGGACCACGTTGCTCGTTTCGTCGGGCCATCTGTCGTTCAACAGCCGGGTCCAGAAGCGGATTTTTGATCTGATACTGTCGGGATCGATCATCCTGCTGCTGTCGCCGCTGCTGCTGCTCATCGCCATCGCCATCAAGCTGGAATCGCGCGGACCGGTGCTCTTTTTTCAGGAGCGGGTCGGGACAGGCAACCGGCGATTTCGCATCTGGAAGTTCCGGTCGATGTATCATGAGATGCGTGACGAGCGTGGCGACCGGTCGACCGCGCGCGTTGATCCGCGAGTGACCCGCGTCGGCAACATTCTGCGCCGCACCAGCCTCGACGAATTACCGCAGCTTTTCAATGTGCTGACCGGCGACATGAGTCTTGTCGGCCCGCGGCCGCACGCGCTCGGCTCGCGCGCCAGCGACCGGCTATTCTGGGACATCGACAGCCGCTACTGGTACCGGCACGCGGTGAAGCCCGGCATCACGGGACTGGCGCAGGTGCGGGGATTTCGCGGTGCGACCGAAACGCAGGACGATATTCTGAACCGTCTGGAATCGGACCTTGAATATATCTACAGGTGGAGCCTCGGTCTCGATGTCGTCATCCTGATCCGAACCGGTCTTGTGCTCCTGCACAAGAACAGCTTCTAGGACGGGCGTCAGTTTTGCGCGAGATAGCCGATATACTTTATGGCCTCTGACTATGCAGAAAATCTGCCGGACGTAAAGACGTCGCCCGGGCTCTTCGGTTTGGCGTTGCTGCCGCTGATGCTGTTCCTGCCGTTCATGTACTGGCCGAAGTTCACCGACTTCGATACTCAGCCGACGATCGTTGCTGCCATTGCGCTGGCTTTTGTCTTCTTCTGGCCGACGCAGGAACGCCGCATAACCCACGGGATGGTCCGGCTCGTGCTGCTCATCCTTTTGGCCATCGGGGTTTATGTGGCGCGCGGGCCGGAAGTGCAATACGCTGTCCGCTACGGTCTGATCCTTCTGACCTTTCTGGCGCTTTGGAATCTGGGGGAACGCGGCGCGGCGGATTATATCGCGCCGTTCGTCCGCGCGACGATCGTTATTTGGTTCGTCTTTGGTCTGTATCAGACCATAGGCGTCCGGCTTGGCTGGGAGATGGATTTCGCCGGGCGCTTCGTAGCGTCGTATAGCGGCGTCCCTTCGATTACCGCCGAGCCATCCTATTACGGCAGCCTGTCGATCCTCCAGATCATGATCCTCGCGTCGAACCATATGCGGCGGAACATTCCCTTCTATGTCCTCGCGTCGATGAATGTGATCATGAGCGGGTCGCTCCTTGCCTTCCTGTTCATGCTGTTTCCGCTGTGGTTGCTGCCGCTGCGCTGGAAGGTAGTCGGCGGTATCGCGGTCCTCGTGGTGTTTCTGCTCGGTGTGCAGGTGCTGGAGTCCGGGTTCTTCGCGCGAATCGAGAAGTTCCAGCTATCGGGCGTCGGGGCTGACATCATGAGGCTCGACATCAGCCTCAACCTCCGCTTCGGACACATCTGGTTCATTTTTTACGAGAATCTGGTGCGCGAGATGTCGCTCGTAAACAGCATCGACTTCTTCCGCGAATACAATCATTGGGCTTCGCGAAATCCGGTGATCTATCCGACCTCGACCGACTTCATTCTGCCCTCCGGCGGCGAGCTCGTGTTTCGTTCGGGGCCGGTCGGGCTGATAATCATGATCCTGATCATTCTGTTCGCGGGCAGGACCACGGGCAACCGGAACATGCGGATACTGAAGATGGGTTTCGTAACCGCCTGTCTGCTCAACCCTATGTCCTTGGCAAACCCGTTCCTTATCTTCTACATCCATCAAAAGGCCCGGCAGCCGCACTTTGCGGCCCGCGATCCTGATCTATCGCCTAATATTGAACGGGAATGACCGTGGTTTGGCCAGCGAGGGGACGCCAGTGAGCGTGAGTTTGGCGTTGATTACGGGTGCCAGCGGGCAGGACGGCCGTTTGATGGCTTCGCTGCTGTCGGCGCGGGGCTATCATGCGGTAGGAATTACCGGGCGCGCCGTGGCGGAAGACCGGCACGCAGATTTCGGCGAGCTGATCGCGCTCGATTATGATGATGCCAGCGCGCTGGCCGAATTGGTTGCCGAGCGACAGCCCGAGTTGCTGTTCAACTACGCAGCGCTGTCGACCGGTGCCGACTTCTACGGCTCTTTTCCTGTCATCATGCGGCGGAACGCCGATTTCGTCATTCAGTTGCTCGAAGCGGTACGTACGGCGTCGCCGAAGACGCGTTTTTTCCAGGCATCGAGTTCGGAGATGTTTGGGCGCGTCACGATCACTCCGCAAAATGAGACGACGCCATGTCACCCGATCAGCCCTTATGGCCTTGCGAAATTTTCCGCACACCGGGCGGTCGCAATCTATCGCGAAACCTATGGGCTGTTCGCCTGCGGAGGCATCCTCTACAATCACGACAGCCCGCTGCGCCGCTCCGACTATGTGCTGGCGAAGATTGCCAAGGCCGTGGCCGAGATCAAGGCCGGGTTAAGCACGGGCATCGAACTCGGCCGCCTAGATGTATATCGCGACTGGGGCGATGCGCGCGAATATGCTGACGCCATCTACAGAATCGTCAGCGCCGACATGCCATCGGACTATGTGATTGCAACGGGCCGCGTCAGTTGCCTTGCCGATTTGTGCGTCGATGCCTTCGCCTATGTAGGCCTGAACGCTGCCGATTATATCAAGACCAATCCCTCTCTGATCCGGCCGATAGAAACCGCGCAGCTGTGCGGCGACCCATCAAAGATCGAGCGTGAGCTGGGCTGGCGCGCGGTGAATGGCCCGCGCGAAGTGATGCGCGACATGATCGACGCAAATCTCGCCCGGTTGGGCCAGAACTGAGGCCGACCGCCTAAAAAACGGCCGTCAGGTTTAGCTTGGCGCTCCACATCGACTTGACGTAAGCGGTGGGTGAAACGCCAAGATCGCGGTGCACCTGATGCACGATGAGCGGGAAGGCGACCAACAGCTGCACCGCTAGAGCGGCGAGCAGGAGCAGGTTAGGCGAAGCATGGCCGGTCAGGATCAGGGTAATCGACACGGCCCATGCGACAGCAAAGCTCAACATATACAGACGAACAAACTCGAAGCGGTCGATCGCGAGCCACAGGTTCACAAAGACGAGCAGATTGACCTCTACCCAGAAACAGGCGGCGAGGATCGTCAGTGTCGAGCGCGGCGGCAACGTTGCGGCCAGGCTAGGCATAAGCTTGAAGATTTCTGGGCCGAGCAGGATCAGCGCCGCCGACGCAGCAAGGAAGGCGAGGTTCACAAGCTTACTGAGATGCCCGAGTTCAACCGTGATCTTCCCCGGATCGCCGCTTCGTCCAGCCTCGATCAGCGGTGCGATCCGCATGTTAAGCGGGACCGCGGCGAGTAGCAGGATGAAGCCGAAGAACTGGATCGCGAGGCCAAGGCTGGCCGCATCGAGTGCCGACGGCATCACGGTCGAGAGGTAAAGAAAGACGCCGCGATAGAGGAAGTAAGAGAGGATCGCGAACGCTGCCTGATAGCTGCTCTTGCGCAGCAGGTCGGAGATGCGGAGCGCCGCGGGCGCGATCTTCCATTCTCCGGGGGCTTCGCGGATCGACTGGCGGCCGGCGCGTTCTAGCATTAGGCCGGTCACCGCGAAACTGAGGAGCACGGCGACCGCGAGGCCCATCAGACCATATCCGGCCCAAGCGAGCGCCGCGGCGGCGACCAAATTGGCGAGGCGGCCGAGGCTTCCAATGCCGGTGAAGGTCGAAATGCGGCCGATAGCGACCAACTGGCAGCTGCGGTAGCTGGTCAGGTAATAAAGGAAATAGGCAACACAGAAGATCGCCCACGGAATGACCCAGCTATAGTCGTGGATACCATAATCGATTGTAGTCAGATAAAGCCCCCCCGCGACCGCCATGAAAATCGATCCGACGGTGCTAAATCGGGTATAGCTTCGCCCGACCAGCTGCACGGTTGCGGCATAGGGCGCCTTGTCGATCCACGCGCGGCTGATCGTTCGCGTCGAGACCGTGTTGAGCGCGCTTTCGAGGTTGATAAGACCGCTGCCGATCGTGGTGAACAGCACCCACAGCAGATAATCTTCGGTCTGCAGGAACAGCAGAGCGACCAGCAATATGCCGATGCTGACGCCGAGGCTGAGTGCCTGAAAGACGAATGCGCTTCTCACGGCCCCCCTCGGTCTTTTGCGCGGCATGATCCGGGGGCGCCTCCCATTTTGGAGGCGCCCCCGGTGTCTTGTTACTAGATACCGCTCTGTCGGATCAGATTTTCGTGCTGAGCCTCGCGATAATCATATTCGACCATCTCCGTGATCATTTCGTCGAGCGTGATCTGAGGACGCCAGCCAAGCTTTTCGGCGGCCTTGGTTGCATCGCCGAGCAGCGTTTCGACCTCGGTCGGGCGGTAGTAGTACGGGTTCACACGGACGATCGTGTCGCCGACCTGAACATTGGCCTTTTCACCCTCGACGCGTTCGACGATCCCGACTTCATTCTCGGCCTCGCCTTCGAAGCGGAGGAAGATGCCGAGGCGTTCGGCCGAGCGCTTGACGAATTCGCGCACCGAATATTGGACGCCGGTTGCGATGACATAATCTTCGGGCGCGTCCTGCTGGAGCATCAGCCACTGCATCGCGACATAGTCCTTGGCGTGGCCCCAGTCGCGCAGCGCGTCCATATTGCCGAGGCTTAACGTCATTTCGATGCCGAGCGCGATACGGGCGAGCGCACGGGTGATCTTGCGCGTCACGAAGGTCTCGCCGCGAAGCTTGCTCTCGTGATTGAAGAGGATGCCGTTGCAGGCATAGATGCCATAGGCTTCGCGGTAGTTGACCGTGATCCAATAGGCATAGAGCTTGGCGACCGCATAGGGGCTGCGCGGATAGAAGGGGGTCGTCTCGCGCTGCGGGATTTCTTGGACGAGGCCGTAAAGCTCGCTGGTGCTCGCCTGATAGAAACGGGTCTTCTTTTCGAAGCCAAGCAGACGGATCGCCTCGAGCAGGCGCAGCGCGCCGAGGCCGTCGGCGTTCGCCGTATACTCGGGTTCCTCGAAGCTTACCGCGACGTGGCTCTGCGCCGCGAGATTGTAGATCTCGTCGGGCTGCACCGCGCCGACGATGCGGACGAGGTTCGTCGAATCGGTCAGGTCGCCATAGTGGAGATGGAAGTTCGGATGATCGTACAGGTGGTCGATGCGCGCCGTGTTGAACAGGCTGCTGCGACGCTTGATCCCGTGTACTTCGTACCCCTTTTCGAGCAGCAGCTCGGACAGATAGGCACCGTCCTGACCGGTAACGCCCGTAATGATGGCCTTTTTCATCTATGATCCTTTGAATCTATTCAGCGGGGAAGAAGGGGGAGGCGCGGTAAGCGGCCGCAATGCCGTCCTCGAGATCGGTCTTTGCCTGCCAGCCGAGCGCGGCGAGCTTGCTGTTATCCATCAGCTTGCGCGGGGTGCCGTCGGGCTTCGACGTGTCGAAAACCAGTTCGCCCTCGAACCCCACGACGTCGCACACGGTGCGGGCGAGGTCGGCGATCGAAATGTCGTCACCCTTGCTGATGTTGACGAGATTGCCGTCATAGCCCTGTTCCATCAAGAACACGCAACCGTCGGCCAGATCGTCGGCATACATGAATTCTCGGCGCGGCGTCCCGGTGCCCCAGACGGTGATATGGTCGGAGCCCGCGACCTTCGCCTCGTGCGCCTTGCGGATCAGGGCGGCCATAACATGGCTGTGTTCGGGATGATAATTGTCACCGATGCCATAGGTGTTGGTGGGCATCGCGCTGATGTAGCGACGGCCGTACTGCAGATTGTAATTCTCGCAGAGCTTTACGCCGGCGATCTTGGCGATTGCATAGGGCTCATTCGTATATTCGAGCGCCGAGGTAAGGAGATATTCCTCCTTGATCGGCTGTGGACAGTCGCGCGGGTAGATGCAGCTCGACCCAAGGAACAGCAGATCCTCGACCCCCGCGAGATGCGCGCCATGCACGACATTCGCCTCGATCATCAGATTGTCGTAGAGAAATTCGGCGCGCAGTGTGTTGTTCGCAACGATGCCGCCGACTTTTGCCGCCGCGACGAAGACGAAGCGCGGCTTTTCGGCGGCAAGCATCTCATGCACTGCTTCCGATCGGCGAAGGTCGAGCTCTGACGAGGAGAAGGTGACGATATTCGTGTAGCCGCCATCGCGCAGCCGGCGGCCGATCGCCTGGCCGACCATGCCATTGTGCCCGGCAAGGTAAATTTTGTCAGACTTGGACACTCGGGACATCTTGGCTTCCTGCGGTGGGGCTGTCGGTGATCGACAGCCGCGCGGCGGTCGGGAAACGGCGACGCCAGTCGATCCGGCTGGTCGAATGAACCGCGCGTCCGATCACCTTGTAAAGGAGTTTGGTCGCCACGGCGACGGGAGGGGTGAGAAGGCCGTAATAGCGGCCATAGGCGGTGTAGACCGACCGGTTATTCTGAAGAATCCGCTGAGCCGAGCCATTGGAGAAGCCGCCTTCACCCATCAGCGTGCCGATACGCTTGCTGTGGACGATTGCCGGCTTCCGGTTCCAGATGCGCAGGAAATAATCGATGTCGGCCGCGGTGTCCGAAATGTCGAACTGTTCCGACTGCAGCAATCGGGTGTGGCCGAAGGTGCCATAATGTGGGTTGTGCAGCCCGAAGCGCATCATGCCGCGCGCCGACGGAGCGCTGTGCGTGATACGGCGAACATGCCGGTCATCGACAAATGCGACCGAGTGGATGAAGAGATCGGCATTGGCTAGCGCCGCGAGCACCTCGCTCGCCATCACTTCGCCGGTGAACAGGTCGTCGCTGCCGAGCCAGCCCATATAGGGCGTGTCGATTCGCGCCAGCCCCTTGTTGAGACCATCGAAGATACCCTTATCGCGCTCGCTGACCAGCACGTCACCGGGGATCAGCGCTTCGCGGATCGCATCGACCAACTCGGGCGGCGAGCCGCCGTCGATGATCAGCACGCGCACGGCGTCAACATCGTCGAAATGCCGGACGCTGCGGATCGTCGCGAGAATCCTGGGATCGCGAAAACTGGGAATCAGTATGGTCAGGCTGGGCGTCACGGCGACGTTGCTCGATCGGAAAGGGTCAGGCGCGGCTGTTCTTCGAACGATGATCGATGACCTGATCGATCAGCTCGTGCAAGCCCTCACGGAACGGCACCGAGACTTCCCAGCCCAGCACGTCGCGCGCGACGGTGGTGTCTGCGAAGCGACCGATATCGCCCGTCGGCTTGCTTGTGTCGTAGTTGATCGTCTCGACGCGGACACCGGGATGCTCGAGGATCAGTTCGGCGACCGTGCGGATCGTTGTGCAATGATCGGGACCAAGCATGATGTTGCGCTTTTCGCCGGTAAGGCCGATCGCCTTGGTCACGCCCGCAACAACGTCGCGCACGTGCAGGAAGGCGCGGCCCTGCATGCCGTTGCCCCAGACGCTGATGCTGCCGTCGGTCGAGGTCAGTGCCTTGTTGATCAGCGAGGGAATGACCTGCGACGTCGGCTGGTCGTAAACGCACGGCCAGCCATAGACATTGTGAAGGTCGAGCACTGTGAGCTGGGTCGGCGCATTCTGCAGGGCGAGCGAGAATTCGATCTCGCCGATCAGCTTGCTCCAGCCATAACCCGACTCGGGATCGGCCGGAAATTTGAGCGATTCACGCAGCACCGAATCGTCGACCGAGCGCTGTAGCCCCTGCGGATAGGAGCAGGCCGTGCCGAGATAGATGAGCTGGCGCGGCTTATATTCGCGGACAAGACGCGCGATCTGCGTGTTGATAAGGACGTTCTTCTGGAAGATCGCCCATTCATTCGAAAACACATAACCGATGCCCGCGACGATGTCGGCGGTATGGACGATGACCGAATCCGCATCCATGTCGATATACCAGTCGCGATCGGCGGCGATATCAGCGTGGCGGAAACTGAAGCGCGGATGCTCCAGAAAATCGGCCATGTTCGCGGTCGATCCGCGCCACAGATTGTCGACGCCGACGACCTCATGTCCCTGAGCAAGCAAGGTGGCGCACAGTGTCGACCCGATCATTCCGGCCGAGCCGGTGACGTAAATCTTGCTGATATCCTTGCTCATACGGGAATCTTTACCTTGGACTGGGGGTGCATGAAGATGAAGTTGTTGACGTAGGCGCTGAGCTCGTCGGGGCCACCGTGCAGCCGCTTTTCGAGGTCTTCGGGGCGCTGCTGCGCCTCGATATTCTCGCCATCGTGCAGGGTGAAGCGGCCGTCGCGATAGGTATATGCGCTGTAGCCAAGCTCGGCGAGGAAGTGGAAAACGTCGCGATAGTCGGGGTTATGACGTTCCTCGATCTCAGCGATGATGAGCGGATGATGCGTCTCCAGCGTCTTGCGCGCGCCCTTGAACGCTTCGAACTCATAGCCCTCGATATCGACCTTGAAGAAGTCGATCGAACGGCCGGGTTCCAGATGCTCGGCCATATAATCGTCGATCGCAATCTGCGGTACTTCGTCGACCAGTGCGTCAGCAGCCTGTGTCACCGGGTTGGCGGCGCTGACGCTAGCGCAATAGCGATCGGTCGAATCCGACCCCGGCGTATAAAGGTTCACGGTTCCAGGACCGCTGCCGACAGCGGCGCGAATGACCTCGATATTTGTGCCGAAGCTCGCGTCGTTCAGGCACTTGTTGTGGATGCGGCCGGGCTCGAACGCGTAAATCTTGTTCGAGCGTCCCTCGAGGATCCAGCAGAAGGACCCCATTGCGGCGCCGATGTCCACGACGACGTCGAAGCTGCCCTTCGGAAGATTATAGAAAAAGCGCATCTCGGGCTCGTGGAAGAAGAGCCGCGGATAGACGCGCTTGTACAGGAACCGACGCGACAGCACGTCGAGGATCGGCATCGCGGTAAAAACTTTCTTGATCGGTTTTTTGGCGATCGACGCGAGAGACATGGGGAAGTCCTTGAAATGTGGGGAAGGGGCGCGCCTCTGGCGCGCCAAGACGTAAAGGAATTATTGAACGCGCGCGGCCTGTTTTTCGGCGGCTTGGCTCGGCGGGAGGTGTGAAGGCAAAATCATCAGATCCTCAAGCGATTTGCCGACATTGGAAAGACTGAATTCGGCCTCTTCGATTCGGGCCAGACGTGCGTCGCGGTTCGCCAATATGCGCGCGCGCCAGTCGGAGTCTGTCAGAAAATCCTGCATTTGCTGCTCATTATCGCATATCGTGACACATTCGGGTCCGAATTCGTCCCTGAGTGCCCGATAGCAGCCCCGGTTCGATGTCAACAAATGCGCGCCTGCGGAAATAGCGTCGGTTGCCGCAGCCGACAAGGTGAAGTCGTATCCGGAGGTGTTCGGCATCACCGCGACATCGCAGGCCGAGAGCGCGTCCATGAAATCCTCCGTAGACCGCAAAATATCAAACGCGCCGGTGCGGATGTCGAGCGACCTGCCCGCGCCGATCTGGAAAAAATCGATGCCAGTGACACGCCGCGAAAGCGATTCGAAAATCTCGAACCCCTTGGCGGGCGTGTTGAACCCGATGAAGCCGCAGCGAAAGACATGGTCCTTTTCGATCCGGCGTGGGTGGGCGTGGGGTTCGACGGGCATCGGGATCGCCAGTATGTCCTGGCGTGCAAACGACGTGGGGAAGCGCGTGCGCATCGCATTGGCGATCCAGCTCCCTAGGACTGCGATACGGATCCATGAACCTTCCGGGCGCATGTGGTGCCAAAGCAGATTCGCATGGCCATATGAGCCCAGCTTCGGATTGGCATTGGTACAGGCCTCCTCGACCTCGCTATGCTGAACGATCACCACATTCTTGCGCCGCAGCAGTTTCGCGAACAGTTCAACGATAGGCATCGCAGAGGGAAAGATCGTGGTGACGATGAGCGTATCTTCGGGGCCGGTTTTGCCGATGAGGCGGAGCGTTGTCAGCGCTTCATGCAACGATTTGCGCAGAATCTGCCGTTTGTCGGGGTCGATTACCGCGATCGGTACCACGTCTATGCGCTCGCGGACATCAGCGTCCAGCGCAGCGACGAATGAATGGTGGGCATAGACAATCGGCCGGCCCCAACGGCGATCGGCGCCTACATGGTACCATGCCTTTATGAATCCACTCATTACCGTCGAATGGTAATGCCGGACCTTGCTAACTTCCGCAAAAACGATGCGCCCGGCCATTAATTCAACAATTCCTGATTCGGAAATTTGAAGATTCCCTACTGCGCGGCCACCTCTAGCCTCGATTTGATGCAATGCAATATGTCGTCGTCGGGGCGGAGGTGGGTCGCGTTCAGGCGATTCTACGGCGGATGATATTGGTCTTGGCCAGCACCGGGTGACGCCCATCCCGCACTGTTCGCGGGTTTCAGGGGAATAGCACCTAATATTAGGATAATCTTTGATCGTCCTCAGTGCTCGCGGGCAGGAATTGAATTCGACCTCGGGGATTGTTGAACTCCTGCATTATTAACTGCGGCGTCGTGAGGTTAGTCCGCACTCGCCCTGAGACCGAGCACCCGGCGAGACGCATTTTCGCCGCCGCCGAAATTTCGGTTGGCGACGCGACCACTTCAAAATCGTCGAAAGCAAGTTCGCTTTCAAAAGCGACGACAGCCCGTGATCTGTCCCCGCAGACGACTTTACCAGCGACCCTGATACCCTTTGGCGCGACTCGGCGCCCGGTTGTTCCCATAATTCCACCAGCGAATACGCAAAGTGCGACTGGATTGGGGCTACGAGTGTCACGCAGGTCGAGCGCGTTGAACCGAACGTAAATATCGCGACTTCCGCTCGAAATCTGTACCATCCCATTTTCAGCCTCGGGGCTTCCGACCACACCGCGCTGCAAATTTGTATTAGAGCCGGCGACATTTATCCGGATGTTCCTGCTAGCATCTTCAATATGAACGAGTTCATACCCAATATTTTCGCCCACAACGTCGATGTCCCAATCTTCACAATTGGACATCCCGACAGCCCATTGCCCAATGCGGCGGGCAACCAGATTGCTAATTCGGCCATGTGATGCACCACCCGCGGACAGGCGGAATTGTTGTCCCAGCGGAGAGGACAGAATGGCGGGATTGCTCAAAGTCACCTTACCGGATCGACCGATACTGGTGATCGTTGTCCCAGACGGAAAGGCATCGCAGCGGATTGCCTGCCCTACTTTCAGCGTAGTTGTCGCCAGTGGGAGATTATCCGAGTCAGCAATTCTTTCTACTTCCACCGCGCCCGCCGTCGTTTCGATAAGCAACAATCCCGGCGCATTAATCTCGATCACTTCCGTGCAATCGTCAGCGGTACAATCGACGAAGTTAAGATGGCGATAGGTCGATGTATCGGATGTCTGACGGAGAAATCCGAAATCTAGTCCCCGGAACTGGCAGCGCTCCATGCTGAATTCTTCGAGGTCCGCCCCGATGGGCAAGACGCCATAATGTCCGGACCTCTCCCCTTCGCCGACGAACGTTGTATCGTGGATACTCGTGCCATAACAAGATCGGGTGATCGCGAGGGCAGCGGTCCAACCCGGGTGCGTAGAAGAACACCTGAATTCTAGCCCCCTGATTCGGACGTTGTTTCCGGCGATTGCTAGTCCGTAGAAAGCCGACATGCGCCGCCGCGAGAGACTGACGACAGATCGACCGGCCTCGCCGACCAATTCTTGCCCGTCGATCAACCTTAGCGGCTCCGCGCCGTTCGAAAATGGATCGTCATAGAGCCTGAAATTACCTGGAGGCACGTAAAGGGTGCCCGATGGGCCGATCGCGGTAAGCGCCCGTCGAAAGGCTTCGGAATTGTCGGTGACGCCATCGCCGACACCCCCATAATCAATCAGGTTCGACGAGTTCGGAGCCGCCGTCGTAATTGAGGGAAGCAGGGCGATAGCGGTCGACGCCATCAATAACTCTCGTCGAGAAGTTTTGGTATTGTCGACCCAACCCCTTGCGCGATCGTTCACATTTATAAGCATGATCTTCGAACCTTGATTCTTGAGTCGTCAAAGATTTCCATGATAACACATGTTTGGGTGAGGTGTGACGTAGCTTGTCGAACGCGTTTTTCGCAAGCGCCAAGGTACGCGTTTCCCCCTGTTGCAGGACCGGCGCAGAAGGAGCAGAATGGCCTGATCGCGCTCAGCCTCGACATCGACGGCTGACCAAATATCCTCCACGCTGGCGGGGGAGGGGTCGCCGTCGCTCTGTTCCTTTGCTTGCGTACCAGCCGTCCGGGGCGCCTTTAAGGTCACAGCGTGTTTCGGGGTTCGTGCGGCTTGCATTCGTGACGTCAGCGCCCGACATTGGGCACCATGATCTGTGCGTTTGAAAACAGCTTTCGCGACCGCATGGAGGGCTTTTACACCCTCGCGCAAGTAGCGAAGCCTTCGGCGCCGAAGCCTCTGATTGTCAATCACGGGCTGGCGGAGTGCCTCGGGATCGATGCTCCTGATGTCGGGGGGACGCCGCTCGCCGACTTATTTTTGAGCCATGAAATGTCAGGCGGCGCCAGCCTGCTAGCATTCGCTTACGCCGGCCACCAGTTCGGCCACTTCTCCCCCCAGCTCGGCGACGGCCGCGCGCTGCTGCTCGGCGAGATCATCGCGCCCGATGGCGCCCGTTTCGATATTCAGCTGAAGGGCTCCGGCCCTACGCCTTTTTCCCGCGGCGGTGACGGCAAGGCGGCGATGGGGCCGGTGCTGCGTGAATATCTTGTTTCCGAGGCGATGGCCGCGATGGGTGTGCCGACGACGCGTTCCCTTGCGGCGGTGGCGACAGGGGATGTGGTGCAGCGCGACCGCGCGCATCCGGGGGCGGTGCTGACGCGGGTGGCGAGCAGCCATATTCGGGTCGGCACATTCCAGTTTTTTGCGGCGCATTTCGGTGTCGATCATGTGGTCAAGCTGTCGAATTACACCATCTGGCGCCACTGGCCCGAACTGGCGGAGACGCCGAATCCGCACCTTGCGATGCTCGACCGCGTCATCGACTTGCAATGCGCGTTGATCGCGCAGTGGATGGGTGTGGGTTTCATCCATGGCGTGATGAACACCGACAATGTCGCGGTCAGCGGCGAGACGCTCGATTATGGCCCTTGCGCCTTCATGGACCGGTTTGCTGCAAACACGGTGTTCAGTTCGATCGATACGCACGGGCGCTATGCCTATGGCCGCCAGCCGCAGATCATGCACTGGAACATGGCGCGCTTTGCCGAAGCGCTGTTGCCGGCCATTCACAACGTGTCGCCGGACGACGTCGAAGCCGCAAAAGCACTGGTCGATGCGATACCCGGGCGCTTTCGCGCACATTGGGACCGGCTGATGCGCGCCAAGCTGGGGCTCGCCGAAGGGGACGCGGACGATCGCCTGCTGGTCGACGATCTGTTCGCCGAGCTCGAGCAGCACAGCGTCGATTTCACGTCCTTTTTTCGGGCGCTTGCCATGCTGCTGCGCGGTGACGGCGCGCGGCTCGAGCAGTTGCTTCCGACGCCCGATGCAATGGCACCCTGGGTTGCGCGGTGGTGGGAGCATATCGAACGCGACGGGGTGAGCCCGCCTGTCCGCGCGGATGCGATGGACACAGTCAATCCACTGTATATCCCGCGCAATCACATCATCGAACCGGCGCTGGAAGCAGCCGAGGCGGGCGACATGGGACCGTGGCAGGAGTTGCTCGAGGTGGTGCAGCATCCCTTTGTCGAGCGGCCCGGCCTCGAACGCTTTGCCGAACCGGGGCCGATCGATGCTGCGCCGTACCGGACCTTCTGCGGCACTTGAATTGCCGCCGGGGTCGGCCGGACGCCGGTTGAGCGGTCGCGCGCCAGTTGCTAGGGACGGCGGACAACCCAGCGAGGGACATTTCATTGCCGTCAGAACATACGCTGCCTGGTGGGGCAAAAAAGATCACCGTGGTCGGCACCGGCTATGTCGGCATTTCGAACGCGGTGCTGCTCGCGCAGCGCAACCACGTTGTCGCGCTCGACATCGACGCGCGCAAGGTCGAGCAGATCAACAAGAAGCGATCCCCCATCGTCGATCCCGAAATCGAGGCTTATCTGGCCACCCGGCCGCTCGATCTGGTCGCGACGACCGACAAGCTTGTCGCGTATCAGGATGCCGATTTTGTCGTGGTGGCGACGCCGACCGACTACGACCCCGACACCAATTATTTCAACACCGGCAGCGTCGAATCGGTGATTGCCGATGCGTTGGCGATGGCGCCCGATGCGGTGATCGTCGTGAAATCGACCGTACCGGTGGGGTTTACCGACCGGATGCGCGCCCAACATGGCAGCGACGCGATCGTCTTTTCGCCCGAGTTCCTGCGCGAAGGACGGGCGCTCTACGACAATTTGCATCCGTCGCGCATCGTCGTGGGCGACACGCACCCGCGCGCCGCCGATTTTGCCCAGCTCCTGCTCGCCGCCTCGCTCAACGCGGATACGCCCGTTTTGCAGACGGGCAACACCGAGGCCGAGGCGATCAAGCTGTTCGCGAACACCTATCTTGCGATGCGCGTTGCCTTCTTCAACGAACTCGACACCTATGCGGCGATGCACGGCGCCGATTCGCGGCAGATCATCGAGGGCGTGTGCCTCGATCCCAGGATCGGCAGTTTCTATAACAACCCGTCGTTCGGTTATGGCGGCTATTGCCTGCCCAAGGATACCAAGCAGATGCTCGCCAATTATCGCGAGGTGCCGCAAAACCTGATCCAGGCGATCGTGTCGTCGAACACGACGCGGAAGGATTTCATCGCGGCAGAAATCGTGAAGCGGAACCCGCGGGTCGTGGGCATCCACCGCCTGGCGATGAAGGCCGGATCGGACAATTTTCGCGCGAGCAGCATCCTGGGCGTGATGAAGCGCATCAAGGCCAAGGGTATCGAGGTCATTGTCTATGAGCCGCTGATCGCCGACGATCGGCTGTTCAATTCGCGCGTCGTGCGCGATCTCGACGCGTTCAAGACCGAGGCGGACGTGATCATCGCCAATCGTGTCGCCGACGAACTCGCCGACGTGGCCGACAAAGTGTACAGCCGCGATCTTTTCGGCGTCGATAGCTGAGCCGCGGAACCGGACTGCCGCCTGTTCGTTGATCGACGACGGGATGCGTGGGGCAGCGAATATGCGACGAAATGAAGGGGATTGGCCGGGATATCCGGCAAAATCCGGTTGCACACACGGTTCGTGCCGCCCAGAGATGCGCTTTCGGCGGCTTATCGATGCAAATATCTGAAACTTCCTGCCATTCAGCCCGCAATCGTTCGCGATCCCTGTGCAGCACGTTGGCGCTGTCGGTATCGCTCTGCGGCCTGGGATGGAGCGCTGCCGCCGGCGCCCAGCCGGTCGAGCCGCCTGCAGCCGTGCCCACCGTCGCCGCCGAGGAGGACGACCAGATCGCCGCGCCTTCGCCGCCGCCGGCCGACGCTATCTTGCCCGAAGTCGCGCCGATCATCGACGACGACGAATTTGAGGCTGCCATTCCGCCAATCAGTGCCGAGGACGACCCGGAACTGGATCGTCCGCTGGAGTCGATCGCCGAGTTCGAGCGGCGCCAGGCAGCGGCGTCGGCAACGGGCGGAACCTCGGATCCCGACGCAGAGACATCCGTTGCCGCGGGCGAGCCCGGCGTGGTTCTGCCGGCATTGACCGACGGCGACGCGGTCGAAGCCATCGGCGATGCGCCGATCAGCGATGTCGAGTTGGCGGCGCCATTGCCGCCACTCGAGAATTTCGACGTTAACCCGGTCGAGTTCGCCGAAGCCGAAGCCGAGCGTGACAATGTTGCCGTCGTTTATTCGGTCCAGGTCAACGGACTGGCGCCCGCCGACGACAGCACCGACGTCGATCTCGCCGACCTGTTCGGAGATTTGTCGGCGCTGTACGATGGCGACGGGAAGGCCGACAATATCGCGATGGTCCGCGCCCGACTGACCGCTGACGCCGAGCTGATGCAGCGGGTTCTGGCGTCGGAAGGCTATTATGACGCTGTGGTCGATACGCGGATCGATCGCGGCGAACGCGAAGCGGGGCAGGAGGGGCAGCCGCGCGCACGCCGACCTATCACTGCGATTATCGACGTCAGTCCGGGAACGCGATACCGGCTGGCCGAAATCAATGTCCAGGCGGACCCTACGGTGCCGCCCACGCTGATCGCCGACAATTTTCCGCTGACGGTCGGCGAGCCGATCGTCGCACAGCGCGTTCAGGGCGCCGAGGCGGCGGTTGCGCTCAAACTGCCCGAAGAAGGCTATCCCTTTGCAAAGGTCGGGCAGCGCGACATCCTGCTCGACGGGGCAACCGGCGATGGCGTCTACACGCTGCCGGTCGATATCGGCCCTCGCGCTCGGTTCGGCGGGATCGAAACGACGGGCGACCTTGCTTTCGATGCCGAGCATGTCGCGGTGCTCGCCCGTTTCAAACGCGGCGAACTGTACGACAGCCGCAAGGTCGATGATCTGCGGCAGGCGCTGGTGGCGACCGGGTTGTTCTCAACCGTCGCGGCGGAACCGCAATCCACCGGAGAAAGCGCCGGCGACGATACCGAATATGTAACGATGCTGGTGACGCAGCAGGCCGGCCCGCCGCGTACGCTTGCCGCCAGCGCCGGGTACGGAACGGGCGAGGGGATCCGGCTGGAAGGAAGCTGGACCCACCGCAACCTGTTGCCGCCCGAGGGCGCGCTGATCTTTCGCGGCGTCGTGGGAACGCAGGAGCAGGGCATCGGTGCGACGCTGCGACGGTCGAATGCCGGTCGCCGCGATCGTACGTTCGAACTCGTCACCGAGGCGACGCGCAGCAATTATAACGCGTTCGAGGCGCTGACCGGACGCGTCGGCGTGCGGGTGAGCTATGATTCGACGCCGATCTGGCAAAAGAAATTCACCTATGCCTATGGCGCCGAACTGATCGCGACGAGCGAAGACGACTATAATTTCACTCGCGGGGTGCGCGAGCGAGACTTTTACACGATCTTCGGGCTGACCGGCCAAGTCGGGATGGACCGGACCGACAGCCTGCTCGATCCGACAAAAGGTTTTCGTCTCACCACGTTGATCCAGCCCGAAGGGTCGCTCGCGGGCGCCTTTTCGCCTTACGTCCGCACCCGGTTCGATGTCAGCGGCTATTATCCGGTGACCGACAGCATCGTGCTGGCCGGGCGAGTCCGCGTCGGGTCGATTCTTGGCGCAGCGCGCGAGCGCCTCGCGCCGTCGCGGCGATTCTACGCCGGTGGCGGTGGATCGGTCCGCGGCTTCGGTTATCAGGGGCTTGGGCCGCGCGATCCGAACAACGACCCGATCGGCGGACGCGCGGTCAACGAGGCGGCGTTGGAGGCACGATACCGGTTCGGCAATTTTGGCGTCGTCGGCTTCGTCGATGCGGGACAAGTGTATCGCGGATCGACGCCGACCTTTTCGGACCTGCGCTTTGGGGCCGGGCTCGGCGCGCGCTATTACACCAATTTCGGCCCGATGCGCCTGGACGTCGCGACGCCGATCGGCCGCAAGCCCGGTGAAGCGTTTATCAGCGTCTATGTCTCGATCGGGCAGGCCTTCTGATGGCGGACGAATTGCCCGTTCCTGGTGATGATGCGCGGCCACGGCAGACGCGCCGCTGGCCGCAGGCGATTGCCCGCGGGATCGGGCTTGGCCTGCTTGGTCTGGTGCTGCTGTTTGCACTGTTTCTGGTGGGCCTCAACAGCGATGCCGGGCGGCGTTTTGTCGTCACCCAGATCGAGAAGTACGAGTTCGAAAACGGGATGAAAATCGGGATCGGCCGTCTCGACGGGTCGCTCTACGGCCGGATGGTCGTGCGCGACTTTACCTTGTCCGACGGTGAGGGGGTGTTCCTGCGTTCGCCCGAACTGCGGGTCGACTGGCGGCCGCTGCGCTATCTGGCAAACCATGTCGACATCCGGTCGGCGACGGCCAGGACCCTGGTGATGGAGAAGGTGCCGGCGTTCAGGCCGGTACCCGACACCGGCGAGCCTTTGCTCCCCGATCTCGATATCGATATCGGACTGCTGCGCGTCGACCGCTTCGTCTTTGAACCGGCGGTGGCCGGCGAACGACAGGTCGGCACGCTGACGGGTAAGGTCGCCATCGCCGACCGCCGCGCGCAGATTACCGCCAACGCCGCGACAATCGCGGGTGGAGGCGGGCAGGGCGACACGGTGAGATTGTTGCTCGATGCGGTGCCCGAGCGGAACCGGCTCGCGATAAACGTCGATCTTGTCGCGCCGCAAGGCGGCGTGCTGGCAGCGATCGGCGGCTTTGACGACACGCTGACCGCAAAATTGGCGGGGCGGGGCGATTGGAAAATCTGGAATGGTACGCTCGACGCGGCCTTGGGCAACGCGCCGCTCGCGCAAATGGCATTGACCGCCCGCGACGGCACGGTCGCGGTCAAAGGAACGACGCAGGCATCTCGCCTGCTCGGCGGCCCCGTCGCTGGGCTGCTCGGTACCGAGACAGCGATCGATCTCACCGCGGCGCTCAATGAGCGCAAGGCCGCGATCGACGGTCGGCTTGCATCCGATGCGGCGCGGCTGGGGGTCAGCGGCGGGATCGATCTGGGAACGAACCGGTACGAGGGATTGCGGCTGGCGGTGAACATCCTGCGACCCGGCGCGATCGCGCCGGCGCTGCGCGCCAACGGGCTGCGTGCAACCGCGACGCTCGACGGCGCCTTTGCCCTGCCGACGGTCGCGTACAGGGCCGATGCCGCCAGCCTGGCAGTCAACGACATCCTGGTTGAAGGTCTGAACCTTTCGGGGCGGGCGCGGGTCGATGCCGACCAGATCCTTGTTCCTGTTGCAGGCCGCGCGTCGCGCATTCGCGGGCTAGACACGGTCGCCGGCGGGACACTGGTATCGGTGCGGCTCGACGGCGATCTGGCCTATAGCGAGGGCCGGATCCTGAGCGACAATTTGCGGCTGCGATCGCCGCGCATCGACGCCAAGGGCATCGTCATCGCCGATCTCAACCGCGGCTTCTACACCGGCGCGGTCGATGGGCGGATCAACGATTATCGGATCGAGAGCGTCGGTATTTTCGATGTGACGACCGACGTCGACCTGAAGACCGCACCGCGCGGTGGCTTCGAGATCGGTGGACGCGTTCGCGCGCGGTCGACTCGCCTGTTCAATTCGGGCGTCCGCGACTTTTTGGGCGGGAATGCGACGGCGTCGAGCGACGTACGCTATGGCACCGACGGCATCGTGCGGTTTTCTGGGCTCCGCCTGACCGCGCCGCGGCTGCGGGTCACCGGCGGACAGGGGAGTTATGCGCCGAACGGTCAGATCCGGCTGACCGCGCGGGCCGATTCGACCGATTATGGTCCGGTCGGGGTCCAACTGGCCGGAACGATCAGCGATCCGCGCGCCGAGGTCACCGCCGCGCGTCCGGGATTGGGGATCGGGCTGGCCAATCTGGTCGCGCGCGTCACCGGTGCGCCGAACGGCTACCGGCTCGCCGCAACCGGTGATACCGATTACGGCCCGTTGGCGGCGGATGTTGTGCTGCTGACCGCGACCGGTCCGCTGACGATCGACGTCGAACGCGGTGACCTGTCGGGAATCGGGTTCAGCGGGCGTCTGGTCCGGAGCGACGCTGGCCCGTTTGTCGGTCGACTCGACGCCGCGGGGCAAGGGCTGGGCGGGCTGGTTCGGCTGAGCGCCGCCGGCCGTTATCAGGCGGCGGCGATCAACGTCCGCGCTAACGACGTCGTGCTGCCGGGTCCCGCGCGGCTGGCGGTCGGATCCGCGGTCGTCGATGCCGACGTCACGTTGTACGACACGCCGCATGTTGTCGCCGACGTCCAGATCGCTTCGACGCGGATCCGCGAATATGACATCGCGGTCGGGCGCGTGAAGATCGATTACCGTGATGGCCGCGGCCAGGCACAGGCACTGGTCGAGGGGACCAGCGGCGTGCCGTTCCGCATCGCTGCCAACGCCGATCTGGCGCCCGACCTGTGGCGCGCTTCGGTGCAGGGCCGGGCAACGGGCATCAATTTCCGCACCACATCGCCCGCGCGAATCGTCCCGGGAGCCGACGGCTATGAGCTCCTGCCGACCACGGTGACCCTGGGACGCGGCAGCAATGCGCGGATCGCCGGGCGCTTTGGCGAAGGGATCATGATCCAGAGCCGGCTGGAGCGGGTCAACATGGCGATCCTGAATGCGGTATATCCCGACATGGGACTGGGCGGGCGCGCAACGGGCAGTGTCGATTTCGAGCAGGCAAGCGCCGACAGTTTCCCCCGCGCCGATGCGCGATTGTCGATCGCCGGCTTTACCCGCACGACTGCCGCGTCGGTCAGCCAGCCGGTCGATGTCAATTTTGCCGGCAAATTGCTCAGCGACGGCGGCGAAGCGCGCGCGGTGATGCGCAAGCGGGGGAGCGTGATCGGCAGGATGCAAGCCTCGCTCCGCCCGCTCGGTCCGGGCGCGGGCGACTGGATGACGCGGCTGCGCGCCGCACCGCTCGGCGGCGGCATCCGTTACAATGGTCCCGCGGACACCCTCTATTCCTTCGCTGGCCCGGCGGACCAGAGCATATCGGGTCCGATCGCGGTTGCGGCGGATTTCAGCTGCAGCGTCGCCAACCCGTGTCTGGCGGGCGTCGTGCGCGGCAAGGACCTGGTCTACGAGAATCAGACCTATGGCACCCGCCTGACCAACATGTCGGTCAACGGCCGCTTTACAGGGAACCGGCTGGAGATCGACCAGCTCACCGCGACTGCGGGCGACGGCAGTGTCCAGGCGAAGGGCTTTATCAGCTTAGCACAGGCCGACGGTTATCCGATGAATATCGCGATGACGCTCGACAACGCACGTCTGGCGCGGAGCGAGAATATCGCAGCGCGCGCCACTGGCAACCTGACCCTCGAGAAATCGGCGGGGCAGACGGCGTTGCTGTCGGGAAGCTTGCGGCTTCCCGAAACGCGCTATCGCATCGTTCGTGAAGGCGCCGTGCAGGTGCCGGTGCTGACCGGGATACGGCGCAAGCCGCCAACCGGACGCCAGCGGATCAGCGGCGATGGTCTGGCGGCGGTCGGGGGCAGCCTCTTCGACCTCATCCGGCTCGATATCGCCTTAAAAGCACCCGATGAAATCTATGTCACCGGCATGGGGCTGGAATCGGAATGGCAGGCCGACATCGTCCTGCGCGGGACGACCGAAGCGCCGCGCGTGACCGGCGAAATCGAGCTCGTGCGCGGGACGCTGGGTTTCGCCGGTCGCTCGTTCGAGTTGCAGGAGGGACGGGTGACGTTCCCTACCGGCGATGCGTTCGACCCCGCGATTCGGCTGCTGGCGAGCGACACGATCGAGACGGTAACCGTCAACGTCAGCGTGTCGGGACGCGCGAGCAACCCGCAGGTCGCCTTTTCGAGCGTTCCCGGGCTGCCGCAGGACGAGATTGTCTCGCGGATATTGTTCGGCGATTCGATCACGTCGCTGTCGCCGTTGCAGGCGGTGCAGCTTGCGTCCTCCCTGAATACGCTGAGCAGCGGCGGTGGTGGTCTCAGCCCGCTCGGCGCGCTCCAGTCGGCGACGGGCATCGACCGGCTGCGCGTGCTCGGACCAGACGACACCGTGGGACGCGGGGCGGCGCTCGCCGCGGGGCAATATATTACCAAGGATATTTATCTGGAGGTGATCACCGACGCCCGCGGATACACCGCGACGCAGCTTGAGATCAGCCTGACGCCCGCTTTGTCGCTGCTCAGCCAGGCCGGGGGTTCGGGGCAGTCGAACCTCAGCATCCGGTATCGCAAGGATTATTGATGCGTCGCCGGGTCGCCCTTGTCTTGCCCATGCTGCTTGTTGCCGCGTGCAAGGACGAACCCGATTTCGAGACGCGGTACGAAAAGGCGTCGGGCGAGATCGAAGCGCGGGCGAAGGCGATGGATGCCGATATTGCGGCGGCGGAAAAGGCGGCTGCCGCCGCTTCGGACTTGCCATACGCCGACGCGCCCACTAACGCAGCCTCGTCATCTGGGGAGTAGCCAGCCGTCGCGCGCGACGGGCCGCCGTATCAACATACTTGGCCGAGAGGTCATGGTACGGTGGAAGCGGGAGACCGCTTGGGCGAGACCAATGGCATCGACCTTCGTCCGGGCCGGGCGGCGGGTTTGATGTCTATTGGAATCGCAATGCCGTCCGGCCCCGGAGCAAGTCATGGAAGCCCTGTTCACCTCGACCGCAATCGTGGCGCTCGCCGAGATCGGCGACAAGACCCAGTTGTTGGCGATCATCCTCGCGACGCGGTTCCCTCGTCCGATACCGATCATCCTTGGGATTCTGGTCGCGACGCTCGCCAATCACGCGCTCGCGGCGCTCCTCGGTGCCTCTGCGGCCGCTTTCCTCGACAGTCCCGTCTTTCGCTACGCGATCGGGCTGTCGTTCATCGCCATGGCGGCGTGGACGCTGATCCCCGACAAGTTCGATGACGATGACGCACCGCGCCATCGATCCGGCGCGTTCCTCACCACCCTGGTCGCCTTTTTCCTTGTCGAGATGGGCGACAAGACGCAGGTGGCGACGATCGCGCTCGGCGCGCAATATCAGGCTGTGTGGACGGTTACGGCGGGCACAACGCTCGGCATGATGATTGCGAATGTGCCGGCGATCTTCCTGGGGCGCGCCTTGTTGAAGCGTATCGACCTCGGAAAAATCCGGATCGCCGCGGCAGCTTTGTTCCTGATCATCGGGCTGTGGGTGCTGGCGCAAACTGCTGGATGGGTTCCCTAACCGGCGTTCCGCATGCCGATTGTGCGCTCGAAGCGCCAGCTCGATGCGCACATGGCATCCAGATCGCGGCTGGCGGTCCAGCCCAGCTCGCGTGCGGCGCGCTCCGGGCTGGCGTAGCAGCTGGCGACATCGCCGTCGCGGCGCGGCGCAATGCGGTAGGGTATCTGCACGCCGTTGACGCGCTCGAAGGCGGAGACCATGTCGAGCACCGAATAGCCCTGACCAGTTCCCAGGTTCCATGTCGAAAGCGCGGGCGCCATCGCGTGGATTGCGCCGAGCGCCGCGGCGTGCCCCTCGGCCAGATCGACGACATGGATGTAGTCGCGGACCCCGGTGCCGTCGGGCGTGTCATAATCGTTCCCGAATACCGACAATTGCTCCAGCCGGCCGGCCGCGACGCGCGTAATGAAGGGCATCAGATTGTTCGGAATGCCATTCGGATTCTCGCCGATCAGCCCGCTGTCATGCGCCCCGACCGGGTTGAAATAGCGCAGGATCGCGATCCGCCACGCCGGATCGGCGGCGGCGATGTCCCCCAGCATCTCCTCGATCATCAGCTTTGTACGGCCATAGGGATTGGTCGCCGATGTCGGATGATCTTCGTCCAAAGGGAGATATTGAGGCTCGCCGTAGACCGTGGCGCTCGACGAAAAGACGAGCGTCTTGGCACCACAATCGGCCATCGCCTCGACCAGCGACAGCGTACCGCGGACGTTGTTGTCGTAATATTTCATCGGTTCGGCGACCGATTCGCCAACCGCCTTCAAGCCCGCGAAATGGATCACCGCCGTGACCGCATGATCCATCATTGCCTGCCGCAACGCCTGACCGTCACGAATATCGCCGACGACGAGCGGCACCGATGCGCCGGTGATCGCCTCGAGCCGATCGGTCACGCTGGCAACGCTGTTGGCCAGATTGTCGAAGCAGACGATCGGTTGTCCTGCGGACAACAGCGTGGCGGCAACATGGCTGCCGATATAGCCCGTGCCGCCTGTAAGCATGATGGTCATGGTGGTTGACCCTTACCGGATTTGGCAGCCGCCGATGTCAGCCAAATGTTTCGATACCAGTCAACGAACGCCGGAATGCCAGCAGACAGCGGCGTCGTCGGCGCGAAACCCAGGTCGCGGGCGATGTCGTCGATGTCGGCAAAGGTCTGATAGACGTCGCCGTCCTGCATCGGCAGCAGGTTGATTTCCGCCTGGCGACCGCAGGCAGCTTCGATTTCGCGAATCAGCGCGGTCAGTTGCTCGGGACGGTTGTTGCCGATGTTGTACAGCCGGTGCGGGGTCGAAAAACCGCCGGGCTTTTCGCGACCGTCGTCCGCCGGCGGCCGATCGAGCGCCAGCACGACACCGTTCACAATATCGTCGACGAAGGTGAAGTCGCGCAGCATGTCCCCGTGATTATACACGTCGATCGGTCGTCCCTGCAGCACCGCTTCGGTGAATTTCCACACCGCCATATCGGGGCGTCCCCACGGGCCATAGACGGTGAAGAAACGGAGCCCCGTTTGCGGCAGGCGAAACAGATGGGCGTAGGTTTCGCTCATCAGTTCGTCGGCGCGCTTGGTCGCCGCGTAGAGCGAAATCGGGGTGTCGGCACGGTCGGCGACACGGAAAGGCGTATCGCTTCGCATTCCGTAAACCGACGACGAGGACGCATAGACAAGATGACGAACGCCGCGGTGGCGTGCCAGCTCCAATATATTGACGTGTCCCGCGACGTTGGAGTGGACATAGGCGGCGGGATTTTCGAGCGAGTATCGCACGCCGGGCTGCGCACCGAGATGCACGATGCGATCGACCGTCACATCGGTCAGCGCCGTGGCCAGCGCATCGGCATCGCCAAAATCGACATCGGCAAAGGTGAAAGCGTCGCCGCCGATTGCCGCCAGATGCGCGACGCGGGCTTGCTTGAGCGCCACCGAATAATAAGGCGTGAAATTGTCGATCCCGACTACGCGCTCGCCGCGCGCGAGCAAGGCGGCGGCGACGTGCATCCCGATAAAGCCTGCGGCACCTGTTACGATGATGGTCAATTCTAGTCCTTGTCGCTGCCGATGGTTGCCCAGACGCTGCCCGGCGAATGGTTTAGCGCTCTAAACCCGAACGGTAAATTCGGCGGTAACGGCCAGATGATTTGGGCGGCCATAATCGCCATACGCGCATAATCTGCCAGCGGTCGGCCATATCCTGTGTTTATCGCTGCCGCCCCGCTTGGCATTTGCTTTCAACACGGCGTTTGCGCAGTCTGGCACCGTTGGCGCCAACGGGAGATACGGCTTGCAGAACCTTACGCGTCGCCAGCTGGTCGGCGGAAGCCTTGTCGGCGGCGCATTGGCCGCGCTGCCCATGATCGCGACCGGATCGGAGCAATCCTCGATCTATGTTCGCGACGTGCTGCTCGTCGATGCCACCGGCGCCGCGCCGCGCCGGGCCGACGTGGCGGTTGCCGGCGACCGCATTGCCGCAATTCTTCCGCCCGGCGCATCCGCCCCGGCTGCGGCGCGGGTAGTGGAAGGCGAGGGGCGCGTCCTTGCCCCCGGTTTTGTCGATACGCACACGCATGGCGACCCGCTGACCCAATCCTATGACGCCTTCCTGGCGATGGGTGTGACGACGATCCTGCTCGGCATGGACGGTAGCGGTCCGCGCCTCGGCAACGACCTTGACCTGCGGCCGTGGCTTGCGGCAGTCGACCGCGCGGCGCTGCCGCTCAACGTCGCGGCGCTGGCAAGCCACGGCACCTTGCGCCGGGCGTCGGGCATCGCCGACTCGGTGCGGCGGCCCGATGATGCGGCACTCGAGCGAATGGCGGCGCGGCTCGACGCCGAACTGGCCGCGGGCGCCTTCGGCCTGTCCTATGGCCTCGAATATGTTCCGGGCATCTATGCCGAGCGCGCTGAACTGGCGCGCCTGGGACGCGCGGTTGCCGCCCGCAAGGGCGTCGTGATGAGCCATATGCGTTCCGAAAATGACGAGGATATCGAAGCGTCGATCGAAGAGCTGATCGCATCGGCGCTGCCGGCACGGCCGCATATCTCGCATCTCAAAGTGGTGTTCGGCAAAGGCGAAGACCGCGCACGCGAACTGCTGGCGCTGATCGCCGCCAAACGCCGGGCCGGGATCGATCTGTCCGCCGACGCCTATCCCTACAATGCAAGCTTTACCGGGATCGCGCTGCTGTTTCCCGAATGGGCGCTGCCGCCGAGCGACTATGCAGCGGTCGTGACGTCGCGGCGACAGGAGTTGCGCGATCATCTGGTCGCGCGCATGACGCGGCGCGGCGGGCCGGAGGCGCTGTTGATCGGGACCGCGCCCTATGCGGGAAAAACGCTCGGGCAAGCCGCCGGGGAGGCAGGCCTTCACTTTGCGGATTTCCTGATCAAGATCGGGCCTGGCGGCGCGTCGGGTGCCCATTTCACCATGGACGAGGTGTTGCAGGACATCCTTGTCATCGATCCCGACGTCGCGATCGCGACCGATGGCGGACCCGGCATGCGCCACCCGCGCGCGACCGGCACCTATGCCAAGCTGATCGAACATTATGTCGTGAACGGCGGCCGCCTGCCGATCGAGCAGGCGGTACGCAAGGCGAGCGGGCTTCCTGCCCGGATCCTGCGGCTTACCGACCGCGGCGTCATTCGACCGGGAGCGAAAGCGGACATGATCCTCTTCGCCCCTGAACGGGTGCGCGCACGCTCGACCTTCATCGACCCGCTGGCGAAAGCCGAAGGGTTCGACATGGTCATCGTGAACGGGCGGCCCGCCTGGGAAAATGGCGAACGGGTCGGCGCGCCGGGGCGCTTGTTGCGCGCGGCGGCGGCATCCTGAACGACAGCAAGCGCGTCTTTCCCGCGGCTTGCGGAAGCGTCAGGACGTCATTTGTACGTCTTGGTCAGCCACGGCAATATCGTCTCCGTCGGGAGGCGCTTCACCGTGTCGCGATGCCCCTCGACGGTCTTGCCGGCGAACAGCGAGTTGATGACGGCCTCTTCGGTCGCTTCCGCAACCGCCTGAAACAGCGGCGACAAAGCTTCGTTGCGCAGATCGTCAATCGCCGCAACCGGCGCGCTTCCCTCCGCGCGCCGGACACCGGGATGAGTGGAAAAGGCGATCGCATAGTCGCCCGATCCGTTGGAAAAGGATGAGCCGGTGCGGCCGATGCCGACAAACGCTCGCTCGGCAATTCGGCGCAGGTTGCGGTCCGACAGCGGCGCGTCGGTCGCGATGACGATGATGACCGAGCCGTCGGCGGTATCGCGAGCGCCTTCGCCGCTGAACGCGTGACGGCCCAGCCGAACGCCGACGGGCACCCCGGCGATCGTAAGGACACCGCCGTAGTTGCTCTGGACCAGCACACCGAGCGTCCACCCGCCTTGCGCGGCAGGCAATTTGCGTGAGGCGGTGCCGATGCCGCCCTTGAACCCGAACGCAACCGTGCCGGTCCCCGCACCCACCGAGCCTTCCTGCACCGCTCCGCCTGCGGCGCTTTCGATCGCCCGCCGGGCGTCGGCGATCGTGACGCGACGCCGGCGAATGTCGTTGAGGACGCCGTCGTTGGTCTCGCCAACCACGGCGTTGACCGAACGAACCTCCTCGTTACCCGGCTGCGCCAATGTCCATTCGACAGCGGCGGCCGCGGCTTCCGGCACATTCAGCGTGTTGGTCAAGAGCACCGGCGTCTCGATCTCGCCCAGCTCCGCAACCTGCGTCGATCCGGCGAATTTTCCGTAGGCATTGAAGGCGACGAACCCGGCGGGAACGCGCGAGCGAAAGATATTCCCGCCATGCGGCAGGATGGCCGTGACGCCGGTGTGGATGTCCTTGCCTTCCTCGATCGTGACATGGCCGACGCGAACGCCGTCGACGTCGGTGATGGCGTTTCGCGGCCCTGGCGGCAGGACACCGATGACGACCCCGGTTTCGCGCGCACGCTGGTCGGCGGGCGCAACGGGGGCAGGGGACGCAGCCGTCAACAATGCCATGGCCAATACTGCCTTGCCGAACATTTCAAACCTCCCGGTGATGTGCCTGCCCGAATTCCTAGTGAGGCGGACCCTGACTTTCCATCGCCTATTCGTTCACTTGGCCGAAATTCAGCAGCCTTATGCGCAGGCGATTCGCCGCCGAACAAGATGCACGCGATTGCGACCTCTTGGCACCGTATGAAGAACGATATGGTGGAAAAGTGGTGAGCCCTGCTGGGTTCGAACCAGCGACCTACTGATTAAAAGTCAGTTGCTCTACCGACTGAGCTAAGGGCCCATCCCGGCGCTGCCGGTGCAGCGTCAAAATGAGCCGCCGCCCTAGTGCCGCGCAGCACCGCGGTCAACTGGCTTTGGCCGCACCAGACAAGCTGCGAGTTGCCGGATGCTGCGCATGCGAAGCGGGTGGCGCCAATCGGGAACAATCGAGCGCAGTGGCCCCAGCACAAAATCCCGGTCGGTCAGTGCCGGGTGCGGGACAGTCAGCATGGCATCCGACCAGACGCCGCCCGACCAGAGCAGGATGTCGAGATCGAGCGTTCGCGCGCTCCAGCGCTGGCCGGTACGGCGACCGAAGCTGTTTTCGATCCGTTGCAACCGGTCGAGCATTTCGGGCGGGCTGAGCGGGGAGGCGACGAGCGCCACCGCATTGGCATAGCGTCGCCGCGAGGGACCGAGCGGATCGCTTGCGATGATCGGGCTGGCATCGACGGCCTCGATATCGTCGCTTTCGAGCGCGGCGAGCGCCGCCATCAGCACCGCGCGCGGATCGCCGAAGCGCGCATGGCGGCGATTCGACCCGAGACCGATAGCGTATAAAGGAAGCGGCGTTGCGTTGCCCATGCTCTCCCGCCTATCGCAGATATGTGGAGATTGACAGCCCTTTGCCCGGGACCGAACCGCCGCGCGATTGCCTGCGCTGCGCGCGATTGGTTGCCCTGCGACGAGCGTGTCAGACCGAGCATCCCGATTGGTGGAACGCGCCGGTCTATGCGTTCGGCGACCCTGATGCCTGGCTGGCGCTTGCGGGGCTGGCGCCGGGCAAGCACGGCGCGAACCGGACCGGACGGCCGTTCACCGGAGACTATGCGGGCGACCTGCTGTTCGCGACGCTTGCCGAGTTCGGGCTGAGCAAGGGCAGCTATGATGGCCGGATCGACGATGGCCTGACCCTGGAGGGTACAATCATCGTCAACAGCGTCAAATGCCTGCCGCCGCAAAACAAGCCGCTGCCAGCCGAAATCGCCAACTGTCGTCCCTATTTCGAATCGCAACTTGCGGCGCTCGCGAAAATGCGCGTCATCATCGCGTTGGGCCGCATTGCCCATGATGCGGTCCTGCGAGCGGTCGGCCTGCGCCTTGCCGCGCATCCATTTGGTCATGGCGCGGTCCATCGACTCCCGGCCGGTCGCCTTCTGGTCGATAGCTATCATTGTTCGCGGTACAACACGAACACCGGCCGGTTGACCCCGTCCATGTTCGCTGATGTGTTCCGGACCGCATTCGCGCTCCGCGATCAGACCAGCGGCCCGAATTCCTCGACCAGTCCGCGATAAAGCACACGCTTGAACGGCACGATCAGCTTTTCGATCTCGTTCAGCTCGGCCCAGCGCCAGGCGCGAAACTCCTGATGCTTGGTATGAATGTTGATGTCGCCGTCGGTGCCCATGAAACGCATCAGGAACCAGTGCTGGCGCTGGCCGCGATATTTGCCGCCCCACATCTTTCCGATCAGATGGTCGGGAAGGTCGTAGAAATATTCTTCGCGGCTGCGCGCGATGATTTCGACCAGCCCGCCATGGACGCCGGTTTCTTCGCCAAGCTCGCGGATTGCGGCTTCCTCGGCGTCTTCGCCATCGTCGATGCCGCCTTGCGGCATCTGCCACGCCTCGCTCGACGTATCGAGCCGCTGGCCGACGAAGACGCGGCCGTCGCGGTTCGCAAGCATCACCCCGGCGCAGGGGCGATAGGGCAGTTTGTCATGATCGATCATGCCGCGCCGGTAGCTTCGCTCACGATCGCTTTCAAGACCGTCAGCGCGCCGCGGATATCGTCTTTGGCGCTCGGAATGCCTTGCGCCAGGTTGATATAGCCGTGAATGCTGCCCGCCGCCTCGCGGTATGTCGTCGGTACCCCGGCCTCGATCAGCTTGGCGGCATAGGCGCGGCCCTGATCGCGCAGTGGGTCGAGACCCGCGGTGGTGAGCAATGTTGGTGGCAGCCCTGCGGCAGGAAAATCGAGCGGTGAGGCGCGGTAGTCGGCGGCGTCGGGCGCATAATGATTGCCGAACCACGTCATGCTGCCGGTGGTTAGCAGATGGCCCTCGCCAAAATCGCGATAGCTTTGCCAATCATCGTGCGTTGTAACCGCAGGATAGATGGGGTGCATGGCAATCACCGGCTTCGATGCGGGTTTGTCGCGAAGGGTGAGCGCTGTCGCAATGGTCAGATTGCCGCCCGCGCTTTCCCCAGACAACACCAGCCCGGTGCAAGCGAAATTGTCGGCAACCCAGCGCGCCGCCGCCTCGCAATCCTCAGGCGCGGCGGGGAAGGGGTGTTCGGGCGCGAGGCGATAATCGACCGCGATTACCGGCATGTCGAGCAAGCGCGCTGCTTCGGCGCAATAGCCATCGTGGGTGTCGAGGTCGCCAATGACCCAGCCGCCGCCGTGGTAGAAGACCATGACCGGGCCGGGTTCGCGACCCGGACGATTGTCATAGATGCGGACGGGAATCTCGCCGGCAGGGCCGGGAATTGTCCGGTCCTCGACGTGTGCAATATCGCCGCGCGGAGCATCGGCCATCTGCGCCATGACGCGGAACATCTCGCGCGCGCCCTCGGGCGGCATCTCTTCCATCTTTGGGCCTTCCTGGGCGTTCAGGAAAGCGAGGAACATTGCCACGTCAGGGCGGGTGAAATGGGTGGTGCCGTCGGTCATCCTGTGATCCCCTCGTTCCGCTTGTGTGGCCTGTTGTTCGCGCAGCTATTCGGCATCATCGCGGATAATTCAATCGCAATTCGCAACCCATTCCGACGTTTGAAGTTTGCGGCGCACAATTTTTTCTCAATTGCGGCGTGACGCCCACAGGCCTAGGCCAGCGTCACAGGTTCGCAAGATTCAAGGCAGAAGATAAAATGGCGACAGCGGTAGTGGACGAAGCCGACAAGCGGCAGTCCCCCCTTTCGGATGCGGTGGTAGTCAGATTTGCAGGCGACAGCGGCGACGGCATGCAATTGACCGGCGGTCAATTCACCTTGTCGTCGGCGCTTGCAGGCAACGATTTTGCGACCTTCCCCGATTTTCCGGCGGAAATCCGCGCGCCGCAGGGCACTTTGTTCGGTGTCTCTGCCTTCCAGATCAATTTCGGTTCGTCGGCGATCGAAACCGCGGGCGACGCGCCGGACGTGCTCGTCGCGATGAACCCCGCAGCGCTCAAGACCAATGTGCCTCAGCTGAAGCCGGGCGGTCTCATTATCGCCGACGAGGGCGAGTTCAACGACCGCAATCTCGCCAAGGCGAAATATGACGCCAACCCGCTCGAGGATGGCAGCCTGGCGAAGTGGCAGCTTCTGAAGCTCAACATCAGCCAGCTGACGATGGATGCGGTGAAGCCCTTTGGCCTTGGCAACAAGGAAGCTTTGCGCTGCAAGAATATGTGGACGCTGGGGCTGGCGCTCTGGATGTTTGACCGCGATCGCCAACCGTTGGTTGACTGGCTCAATGCAAAATTTGCCAAGGCGCCCGATCTGGCCGCCGCCAATATCGCGGCGCTGAACGCGGGTCACGCCTATGGTGAAACCGCCGAACTCGCCGGGCCGCTCAAGCAGCATCATGTCGACCCGGCACCTGTTGCGCCGGGCCTCTATCGTACACTGACGGGTGCCGAAGGCATCGCGCTCGGCCTCGTCGCGGGGGCACAGCTCGCAAAGCTGCCGATGTTCTTCGGCGGCTATCCGATCACCCCCGCCTCGGCGATCCTGCATCACCTGTCGCGGCTGAAGGAATATGACGTCACGACCTTTCAGGCCGAGGACGAAATTGCGGCGATCTGTTCGGCTATCGGGGCAAGCTATGGCGGTTCGCTTGGCGTCACGAGTTCGTCGGGGCCGGGCATCGCCTTGAAGGGCGAGGCGATGGGCCTTGCGATCATGACCGAGCTGCCCCTGGTCATCGTCAATTCGCAGCGCGGCGGCCCCTCGACCGGCCTGCCGACCAAGACCGAACAGTCGGACCTTTATCAGGCGGTTTACGGCCGCAACGGCGACGCCCCGATGCCCGTCATCTCGGCGCGCTCGCCCGGCGACGCGTTCGAATGCGCGATCGAGGCGGTGCGCATCGCGGTGCAATATATGACCCCGGTGATGCTGTTGACCGACGGCTATATCGCCAATGCGGCGGAGCCATGGGCCGTGCCCGACCTCACCAGCTATGAAGCCTTCCCGGTGGAATTCCTGACCGAAGTCCCCGAGGGCGGGTTCAAACCCTATGGCCGCGACGAAAAGCTCAAGCGCCCGTGGGTCAAGCCCGGCACCCCCGACCTTCTCCACCGCATCGGCGGGATCGAGAAGGAAGTGGATACCGGCCACATCAATTATGAGGCGTCGAACCACCAGGCGATGACCGACATCCGGAAAGCCAAGGTCGATGGCGTCAAAGTGCCCGACCAGATCGTCGAACTTGGCGCGGAAAGCGGCAAGCTGGCGGTCGTCGGTTGGGGATCGACCTTTGGTCCGATCCACCAGGCAGTCCGCCGTAAACGCGCCGAGGGGATCGACGTCAGTCATGTCCATATTCGCCACATCTGGCCGCTACCGGCCAATTTGGGGGAACTGCTCAAGAGCTATGACAAGGTGATCGTGCCGGAAATGAACACCGGCCAGCTCAAGACCGTGCTGCGCGACCAATATCTGGTCGATGCCAAGCCGGTGAACAAGGTATCGGGCCAGCCCTTTACCATCGCCGAAATCGAAGCCGCCATCGAGGAGGCGCTGGCATGAATGCCGTGCTGCCGCTGCATGTAGAATATGCCCGGTTCTCGCACGACTGGGCCGCGCTGTGGGAAGATGACGCGTCCAGCGAAAAAGCAGCGCGCCGGAACATGTTGATTGCGCGCAAAGAGTGTCTGTGCCTTACAGATGAGGCGGACTTGGTAGCTGCGCTCCAGCAAGAAGGCTTTCAAGGCGAGTCGGTCTGGGATCTGGTAAATTCGAAGAATTCCTATCCGCATCTGCACAAGGTGCTCATCGACCATGTGGGGCGGAATCACTTGGCCCCCACGCGCGAAGGGCTTTATCGCGCGCTGATCGATGCACGAGGCGATGATCGGGCGTTCGATGTGTTGGTGGAACTGTGGCGCCAAGGCGCCGAGCGCAGCGACGATGGCAACCGATGGGCGCTCGCGCTGGCGATCAGCCTGATTGCCAAGGGAAAGAAGCAGACGGAAACGCTGGCCGAACTGGACGACGGCAGCAAAGCTGCTGAGCCGATCGCCCGACGGATCAAGAAGCGGCAGGGTAAGGATGTGCCCGCTTCGCTGGACAAGGTAACGCACCAATGAACGAGATGACGACGATCGCCAAGACGACGACGCTGAAAGACTGGGAGACCGATCAGGAAGTTCGTTGGTGCCCCGGCTGCGGCGACTATGCGATCCTGAAGGCGGTGCAGCGCACGATGCCCGAAATCGGCACCGCGCCCGAGAACACGGTGTTCATCAGCGGCATCGGCTGCTCGTCGCGTTTTCCCTATTATATGGAAACCTATGGTTTTCATACGATCCACGGGCGCGCGCCGGCATTCGCGACGGGGCTTAAGCTTGCCAACCCGAACCTCGACGTGTGGATCGTCACCGGCGACGGTGACGGGCTGTCGATCGGCGGCAACCACACGATGCACCTGATTCGCCGCAACCTCGATTGCCAGATCATGCTGTTCAACAACGAGATTTACGGGCTGACCAAGGGGCAATATTCGCCGACCAGCCGGGTTGGTACCACCAGCCCGTCGACCCCCTATGGCTCGGTCGATCGTCCGGCGCAGCCCGCGGCGTTTGCGCTGGGGGCCGGTTCGCGCTTCGTCGCGCGCGGGTTCGACGTGTCAAAGAAGCTTCCCGAGGTTTTGAAAGCCGCCCACGCCCACAAGGGCGCGGCCTTTATCGAGATTTTCCAGAACTGTATCGTTTACAACAAAGACGTATTCGAGGATTTTGCGGCGCCGAAGGGCGCGGAAGACCGCCAGCTCTGGCTCGAGAATGGCGAACCGATGCTCTATGCCAAGGGGACCAAGGGCATCGCGCTCGACGCCGAGGCGCTCCACCTCAAGACGGTCGACGTCGTCGATGGCGACTGGCAGGCCGCGGGGGTGATTGTCCATGACGTCACCAACCGCAGCGTCGCGCACATGCTCGTTGAAATGCGCTTCGGCGAATTCCCGATGGCGCTCGGCGTACTGTACGATGACCCGCGCCCGACTTTTGAAGCCGATGTCTGGCGCCAAAATGCCGCGGCGGCAGAGGGCAAGACCGCCGACTTGCAAAGCCTGCTGAAAAAAGGGCAGACGTGGACGGTGGTCGAGGGCGGTCCGGACCTTTAGCGGCTCAACTTGTGGCGGACCATGCACCGGTCCGCATCGCCGATTGCAATGCCGTTCGATCCACGCCACCAAGCGGCGATGGATAATCTGACGCATAGCATGGTCGGCGCGCTTTTCGGCCAGTTGGGATTGAAGAAAAAGACCGGGCTGGCGATCCCGACGCTGATCCTGGCGGCAAACCTGCCCGACATCGACGCGGCCTGTTTGTTCTGGCTCGACGGCGACCAGCATCTGGGGTTCCGGCGCGGCATCACCCATGGCCCGATCGCGATGCTGGTGCTACCCGTCCTGTTGTGGGGGGCGATGCTGGCGTTCGACGGTTGGCAGGCGCGGCGCGGCACGCGGCCCGCCGCGCGGTTGCCGGTTGACAAGGTTTGGCTGCTTACGTTCGCTTATATCGGCTGCCTCAGCCATCCGGCGCTCGACTGGCTCAACAACTACGGGATCCGGCTGCTCGAACCTTTTTCGTCGCGCTGGTTCTATGGCGACAGCATCTTCATCATCGACCTGTGGATATGGATCGCGCTGGGGTTCTCCTTGTGGTTGTCGCTGCGCCGCGAACGGGCCGGAGCGGCGCATTGGACTCGTCCTGCCTGGGTCGGATTTGTCGCCGTTTGCGGCTATATCTTTGCCAACGGCCTGATCACGGGAGCGGCCGAGCGCATGGGTAAGGACGCGCTCGTCGCCGGCGGGCATCGCGAACCGCTGGTGGTCGCCAGTCCGCCGCCATTGGCTTTCTGGCAGCGCGATATCTTCTGGCGCACCGCCGATCGATATGGCGCGGGCAGCTTCACGCCCGGCATTGGCGGCACAATCGATCTCAGTGGACAGCCGACCGGCATGGACGACGCGCGGCTGCCGCTGTGGCTGATGGGCGACCCCAATGCGCGCGCCTTTCTGTTCTGGGCTCGGATGCCGGTAGCGCAGCGCGACGGCGATGCCATCCTGCTCCGCGACCAGCGGTTCATGCACCCACTGGCGCAGGATCGCTTTCAAGTTCGCCTGACTGCGCCCGACACCACGACGCGCGACCGATGACCACGCCCGTCATCCTGTGGTTTCGGCGCGATTTGCGCTTGTCGGATCAGGCGGCCCTCATTGCGGCGGCAGCCGAAGGGCCGGTGATCCCGGTTTTCATTCTGGACGACGAGACGCCCAAACATCGCCGCATGGGCGGAGCATCGCGGTGGTGGTTGCACCATAGCCTGACCAGCCTGGATGCCAGCCTGCGCGAAAAAGGGTCGCGGCTGATCCTGCGTCGTGGCAAGTGCGACGATCAAATCGCCAAAATCGCGCAAGAAACGGGCGCCGCGCGGGTGCATTGCCTGCGGCATTACGAGCCTTGGTGGCGCAATGCCGAAAGGGCAGTCGTAAAGCGGCTCGATCTGGTGTGCCATGACGGCAATTTCCTTCTGCCACCGGGGTCGCTGACGACCGGGGGCGGGACACCGTACAAGATCTACACCCCCTTTTGGCGCGCGTTAAAAGAGCAGATGCCGCCCACCGCGCCGCGCAACCGTCCGCGCGACATTGCGGCGCCGACGGGGTGGCCGGCATCGGACACGCTGGCCGAATGGAACCTGCTGCCGACCAAGCCCGATTGGGCAACGGGCTTTGCCGCCGAATGGCAGCCCGGCGAGGCGGGCGCCCGTACGCGCCTTGTCGATTTCACTGTCGCGGCGCCGGACTATGATCGCCGCCGGAACCTGCCGTCGGTCGAGGGAAGCTCGCGCCTGTCGCCGCACCTGCATTTCGGCGAAGTGTCGCCGGCGACCGTCTGGCACCGCACCGCCGACGCCGGCGGGTCGGTCGATATTTTCTTGGGCGAGCTCGGCTGGCGCGATTATGCCCAGAATATTATCTTGCAATTTCCAGATTATGGCAGTCGCAGCGCGCGTGCGGCGTTCGATACCGACCTGCCGTGGCGCAGCGGCGCCGCTGCGGATGCGGATCTGCGCGCCTGGCAGCAGGGGCGGACCGGGTATCCGATCGTCGATGCCGGGATGCGCCAGCTGTGGGCGACGGGGTGGATGCACAACCGAGTACGGATGATTGCCGCGAGTTTCCTGATCAAGCATCTGCTGATCGACTGGCGGCAGGGCGAGCAATGGTTCTGGGACACGCTGGTCGATGCCGATTACGCGTCGAACGCGGTCAACTGGCAATGGGTGGCGGGCAGCGGGGTCGACAGCAACATGTTCCCGCGCATCATGGCGCCGCTGACGCAGTCCGAAAAATTCGATGCGGCGGCCTATATCCGGCAATGGGTCCCCGAATTGGCGACATTGACCGAACCGGCGATCCACGATCCCGACAGCTTCGGGTGCCGTCCCCGGACCTACCCCGAAAAGATCATCGGACATCGCGCGGCACGCGAACGCGCGCTGGCAGCGTATGACGTCATGAAAGCGCAAGGCAACTGATTGTCAGCCGCGTGACTTTGGGGCAGGACGCGATGATGAACACGCATGTCAGCCCGCGCCGCGGCCAGCAACTGCTCAGCGCCGACCGTGCCTATCGCAGCGGCGGTACGCTGGCACGGCTGATGGCGCTGGCCCCGGCGGGCCTATATCACCGTTTGCTTGATCGTATCGACACGGGGTTGATGTCCGGCACGATCGAAGCGCACACCCCCGACGGCGGCGTCCGCCTGATCGGCGGGCGGGGCAGCGGGCCGACCGCCGTCGTACATCTGCACAGCTGGGCCGCGCTGGCGCGACTGGCGATGTCGGGGTCCGTCGGTTGGTACCGCGCGTGGGAGGCAGGCGAATGGAGTTCGCCCGACCCGGTGCCGCTGTTCGACCTGTTCATGCGCAACGCGCGGGCGCTGGGCGACGTGGCGCGCGCGCGCGGGCCGCTACGCTGGGTGAACAAGCTGGTCCACATGCTCCGTCGCAACGATCGTCGCGGAGCGAAGCGGAATATTCATGCCCATTATGATTTGGGCAATGATTTCTATCGCTTGTGGCTCGATCAGGCGATGAATTATTCAAGCGCGCTGTTTGCCGATCCGGCGCAGTCGCTCGAGGACGCGCAGACGGTCAAGATCGATGCGATCCTCGACCGGCTCGACCTGCGATCGGGGAGCCGACTGCTCGAGATCGGCTGCGGTTGGGGGGCGTTGGCGGAGCGGGCGGTCGAGCGGCACGATGTGCTCTACACCGGGATCACGCTGTCGCCCGCCCAGGCCGAGATCGCCGACGCGCGGCTGGCTGCGGTCGATCTGTCGGGCCGTTCGCGCATCGAGCTTTGCGACTATCGCGACGCGCAGGGACCCTATGACGCGATCGCCAGCGTCGAGATGGTCGAAGCCGTAGGCCAGGCCTATTGGCCCGCCTATCTCGACGCGATCGCGCGGCTGCTGCGCCCCGGCGGCAAGGCGGCGATCCAGTATATCCTCATCGATGATGCGCTGTTCGAGCGCTATTCGGCGAGCAGCGATTTTATCCAGGCCTATATTTTCCCGGGCGGCTGCCTGATCTCGGAAAGCCGGTTTCGGGCGCTGGCGGAGGAACGCGGGCTGGTCTGGCGCGATGTCCGGCGCTTTGGCGGCGACTATGCCGAAACCCTGCGCCAATGGCGCGAGCGCTTCGACGCGGCCGTGGCAAACGGCCAGTTGCCAGGGGGATTCGACGACCGGTTTGTGCGTTTGTGGCGTTATTATCTGCAATATTGCGAGGGCGGATTTCGCGGCGGTGGCATTGACGTTGCGCAAGTGACGCTGGAAAAAACAGCCTGAAAACAGGGAGAGAGGAAAGCTATGCGACGATATCTGGCAGCGGCGCTGTTGTGCGCAGCGGCGACCGCCTGCACGGCACCGGCATCCACCCAAACCACCGACACGCTGCCAAAGGATATGAATGTGCTGTTCTGGACCCAAGATCAACGCGACCTTGCTTTCCGGACGATGGAGACCGTCCCGAAAGTGGTGGTCAATACCGTCGAAGCGGGTGACGTCGTCTATCCGTTGCCGCAGGGGCAACCGATCGATCTGGGTACCGACGTCGATGCCTATATGGCCAAGCAGCGCCATGCCGGGCTGATCATCGTCCAGGATGGCAAAATCCGGCTCGAGAAATATGCGCTCGGCTATGGCGCTGCGGGGCGCTGGACCAGCTTTTCGGTCGCCAAGAGTTTCACTTCGACGCTGGTCGGGGCGGCGGTAAAGGATGGCTACATCAAGAGCCTCGACGACAAGGTCACCGTCTATATCCCCGGGCTCAAGGGATCGGCCTATGACGACGTGTCGGTGCGCCAACTGCTGACCATGACCTCCGGCGTTAAATGGAACGAGGATTATACCGATCCGCAATCCGACGTTGCGCGGTTCAACATGCAAAGGCCGGTGGCGGGCGAAGATGTCACCGTCAGCTATATGAAGACTTTGCGACGCGATGTTCCGGCAGGGTCGAAATGGCTGTACAGCACGGGCGAGACCAACTTGATCGGCGTGCTGGTGTCGAGCGCGACCGGCAAAAGCCTGTCGGCCTATCTGTCGGAAAAGATCTGGAAACCGTTCGGGATGGAGCAAGACGCGGTCTGGATGCTGGGGGCAACCGGGCACGAGATCAGCGGGTGCTGTATCTCGGCCACGCTGAAAGATTATGCACGGCTCGGCCAATTTGTCCTGAATGGCGGCATCGCGGATGGCGCAAAGGTGGTTCCCGACGACTGGTTCGCCGCCGCCACGACGAAACAAGCCGATATCGGCCTGCCGGGCCGTGGTTACGGCTATCAGTGGTGGACCAACGACGACGGCAGTTTTGCCGCGCAGGGAATCTTCGGTCAGGGGATCTTCATTGACCCGAAACGCAAGCTGGTGATCGCGTCGAACGGCAACTGGCCGACCGCAACAGACCCCGAAGGCGTCGGCGCGGCGCGCGAGGCGTTTTACAAAAGTGTTCAAGCGGCGGTGGATCGCGACGCAGCAAACTGATTTTCGTTACCCGGGCGAAGGCCGCGGTCTCACCGTCGAGACCCGGCCTTTGTCGGCATGACGGAATTCGCTCAGTCGGCGGCAGTGCCAACGGCCCGTTGTGCGAGCCAGGCGGCCGCGAGCGGAACAGCGACGCCCAGCGCAATGATCCACCATGCGTCTGCAAAATCGACGGCGGTATAGAGCGCAGCGCCGATCACGGCGCCTGCGACGACCCATCCCGCACCGGTCCCCCCTGACACGCGCATGGCAAGCCAGCTGCCGGCAAAGGTGGCAAGGAACCAGCCGATGATCAGCGCGACAGTGGACCCGATCGGGATCAATATCTCGCCTGTCGCTGTGTCATATTCGGCGGGGGAGATTTCGCTGCCGACATATTGCGCCAACCAGACGAGCCCGAAGGCCACCGCGATGCCGATCGCTGCCGCAATTACCGTCCGCACAATATTCCCGGTCATAGCTGAACCCTTGCAAATCCTCGGTCGGGTTGCTCTAGTGCCGGAAAACAAAGATGGCGTTAAGCCTTTTCCATGACCTTGGGCAGGGCGTGGAACGCAGTGCTGTCAAAACCGGCGACCATCAATTCCGCGACGAATTCGCCCACCGCGGCGGGCTCCTTGATGCTGCCCGCATCTTCGCCGGGGTAGGCGCGCGCGCGCATCTGGGTGCGCGTGCCCCCAGGATCGAGGATCGCGGTCCGCACGGTCGAAATGTTGCGCATTTCGGCGCCATAGCTGGTTACCAGCACCTCCAGCGCCGCCTTTGATGCCGCATAGGCTCCCCAATAGGCCCTCGGTTCGCGCGCGACGCTGCTCGACAGCGCCAGCAGGCGGCCGTTCGCGGCGCGGCGCAGCAGCGGGTCGAAATTGGCGATGAGTGCCTGCTGCGCGATGAGGTTGAGCGTCAGCAGTTTGTTGAATTCCTTGCCGTCGATTGCCGCAACAGGGGTCAAGGTGCCGAGCATGGCGGCGTTGAGCACCAGCATGTCGAGGTGCTGCCAGCGCTCGGCCATCGCGCTGGCCAGCCGCGCGATGCTGTCGCCATCGGTCAGGTCGAGCGGCGCGATTGTCGCGCTGCCGCCCGCCGCGTGGATACGATCCTCCAGCGCATCGAGCCCCCCAGCGGTGCGCGCGGTGATGACGACATGCGCGCCGCGCGCCGCGAGCGATTCGGCGATGGCCTCGCCGATGCCACGGCTCGCGCCGGTGACGAGCGCGACCTGCCCCGCCAGTTCTTCAGTCCTCGTAATCATTAAGTCAGACAACCCGTTCGGCAAGCAGTGAAAATTGGTCATCCAGCCCATGCTCGTCGAAATCGGTGAGCGTGGTCGGATAGTCGCCGGTGAAGCAGGCATCACAATATTGCGGTGCGTTGTGATTGCGATCGCTTTCACCCAGCGCGCGGTACAAGCCGTCGATCGTCAGGAAGGCGAGGCTGTCGGCGTTGATGAAATTCGCCATCTGGCCGACCGTCATCTGAGCCGCGAGAAGCTTCGCGCGTTCGGGCGTATCGACCCCGTAAAAACAGCTGTGCGATGTGGGCGGGCTGGCGATGCGCATATGCACCTCGGCCGCACCCGCGTCGCGCATCATCTGGACGATCTTCAGGCTGGTCGTGCCGCGGACGATCGAATCATCAATCAGCACGATCCGCTGGCCCGCGATCAGTGCGCGATTGGCGTTATGCTTCAGTTTGACGCCCAGGTGACGGACCTTGTCGCCCGGCTGGATAAAGGTACGCCCGACATAGTGCGAGCGGATGATCCCGAGTTCGAACGGAATGCCCGATTCCTGCGCGTAGCCGATCGCGGCGGGCGTGCCCGAGTCGGGCACCGGAATGACCAGATCGGCGTCGACCGGATTTTCCCGCGCCAGCTCGGCGCCGATCGCCTTGCGTACCGAATAGACGCTGGTGCCGTCGACGATCGAATCGGGGCGCGAGAAATAGACATATTCGAAGATGCAGGGGCGCGGGCTATGGTCGGCAAAGGGGCGGTGCGAGGTCAAATGGCCGTCCCGAATGATGACGAGCTCGCCCGGATCGACCGACCGGACGAACTCCGCCCCGACGACGTCGAGCGCGACGGTTTCCGATGCCAGAATGTGTGCATCGCCCAGTTTGCCGATCACCAGCGGGCGGATCCCGAGCGGATCGCGGCAGCCGATCATACCCTCGGCCGTCAGGCAAATCAGCGAATAGGCGCCTTCGACCTGTTTCAGCGCGTCGATGAACCGGTCGAGCAAGGAGCGGTAACTGGACGTCGCGACGAGGTGGATGATGACTTCGGTATCGCTGGTCGACTGAAAGATCGAACCGCGGCGGACGAGCAGCTTCTTCAGCGCGGTGGCGTTGGAGATATTGCCGTTGTGCGCGACCGCAAAGCCGCCGGTCGACAGGTCGGCGAATAGCGGCTGAACGTTGCGCAGCGCGGTTTCGCCCGTCGTCGAATAACGGACATGGCCGATCGACGAGCCGCCCTGGAGCTGGCGCATGATGTCGTCGCGGTCGAAATTACCGGCAACATGGCCCATCGCACGATGGGTGTGAAATTCCTTGCCGTCAAAGGCGGTGATACCCGCCGCTTCCTGCCCGCGATGCTGGAGGGCGTGAAGGCCCAGCGCCACGACCGCGGCGGCGCTGTCGGCGCCGTGAATGCCAAAGACGCCGCACTCCTCGCGGAGTTTGTCGTCGTCGAAAGGATGTGTCGTGAGCATGACGGTCCAGCAGCGAGGGCAGTGACTGGCGCGCATATAGGGGCGGCGATCGCGATTGTCGCCCCCTATTCACGATAATGTCATCGCGGACGCTGACGACGGGGTGACAGCGCCGCCGCACCTGCTCTAAAGCGCGGGCTATGGCCGACCCACGCGATACTGCCGACCGTTTCATGCCCCGTTTCGACGCGGCGGGCCTGGTGACAGCAATTGTCACCGACGCCGACAGCGGCGTGCTGTTGATGGTCGCGCACATGAATGCCGACGCAATCGAACGGACGCAGGCGACCGGCAAGGCGTATTTCTGGTCGCGATCGCGATCCGCGCTGTGGCGCAAGGGCGAAACGTCGGGGAACGATCTGGCGCTGGTCGAAATGCGGGTCGATTGCGACCAGGACGCGCTGTTGTTGCGGGTCCGGCCAGCGGGTCCGGCGTGCCACACCGGACGGCGCAGCTGCTTTTACCGGCGCGTCGAAGCCGATGGGTCGCTGGTCTTTTTGGATGATGATGCGCAGCGCTAGCCCGGTAATCGCGGCAGCACTATTGCTGCTGTCGGGTTGCGATCGACACGGGTCCGGTGCGGCCGATACCGAGGTCGATGCCGACAATCCGCTGGAGATCGCTGCGCGCGAGCGCGGGGTGGTCCGCGGCGATGCGACGTCGCCGGTCGGGGTGTTCGAGCGCGCGCACGATCTGGGACGCGATGCGATGTGCGTTGTCCCCGACGGTGCCGGGCAGTGGCGGTTTGCGGTGACCGCATCGTTCGGCACGAGCCTGTCCTGCGCGGCAAGCGGTACGTTCGTTCAAGACCGCGATGGCTGGCGGATGCGCTTTGCCGGTCACGAAGGCTGTGAAGCGACGGTCCGCGAAGACGAAGACGAACTGCGCCTGCCCGGGCGACTGCCGCCGCAATGTGCCAATCTGTGTCCGTCGCGCGCTTCGCTCGCTGGCCTGCGCCTGCCGCGGGCGAGCTGGTCGGCCGACGATGCAAGGGGCTTGCAGATCCGCGATGCGCGCGGCATGATCGGTCGGCCGTGCGCAGGTTGACCCGCGGCATGACGGGGCAATCCGGCGCTATTGACGTTCACGTCAACGGAAACTAGTTTCCTCGGTATGACCGAAGCCTACGGCCACTCCCACATCGACACCCCCGATCATCTGGGGCGCGAACAGTTCAGCATCACCGATCTGTCGACCGAGTTCGGCGTGACCGCGCGCGCGCTGCGTTTTTACGAAGATGAAGGGCTGATCAGCCCGTCGCGCAAGGGGTTGTCGCGCATCTATTCGAAACGCGACCGGGCGCGGCTGGCCTGGATCCTGCGCGCCAAGCGTACAGGGTTCAGCCTCGCCGACATTCGCGAGATGATCGACCTCTACGACGTAGGCGATGGTCGTAAGCTGCAGCGGCAGGTCACGATCGAAAAATGCGAACAGCGCATCGGCCTGTTGCAGCGCCAGCGCGACGACATCGACAGTGCTGTCGAGGAATTGTCGCGGTTCATCGATATGGTGAAAAAAGTCGACGCGAGCCAAAAGGCCGGTTGAGCCTCTCCCCAGGCAAGCTACCATTGCCAACCTGATTTTCAGAAGGATTTCCCATGCCCGTCTATCGCGCGCCTGTGCAGGACAGCCTGTTCCTCCTCAACGAAGTGCTGGGGGTTGAGCGCTACGCCAACCTGCCCGGTTTCGCCAACGCCTCCCCGGACATGATCGAGGCGGTGCTGACCGAAGCCGGCAAATTCTGTGAGGAAGTGCTGTTCCCGATCAACCAGTCGGGCGACCTCGAGGGTTGCACGCGCCACGACGACGGATCGGTGACCACGCCGAAGGGGTTCAAGGAAGCCTATAAGGCCTATTGCGACGCCGGCTGGACCTTGCTGACCCAGCCCGAGGAATTTGGCGGGCAGGCGCTGCCGCATGTCGTCGGATTTCCGGTCGAGGAATATCGCATGGCGGCGAACCAAGCCTTTGCGATGTATCCGGGGCTGACCCAGGCCGCGGTCGCGGCGATCCTGGTCAAGGGATCGGACGAGCAGAAGGCGACCTATTGCCCCAAGATGATCTCGGGCGAGTGGGGCGGGACGATGAACCTGACCGAACCGCATTGCGGCACCGACCTGGGGCTGATCCGCACCCGCGCCGTGCCCAACGGCGACGGCAGCTATGCGATCACCGGTACCAAGATTTTCATCTCGTCGGGTGAACATGACCTGACCGAGAATATCGTCCACCTTGTCCTCGCCAAGACCCCTGATGCCCCCGACAGCGTCAAGGGCATCTCGTTGTTCATCGTGCCCAAGTTTCTGGTCAATGACGACGGCTCGCTCGGCGACCGCAACGCGCTGCAATGCGGATCGATCGAGCACAAGATGGGCATCCACGCCAATTCGACCTGCGTCATGAACTATGACGGCGCCAGGGGCTGGATGGTCGGCGAGGAGAATAAAGGCCTCGCCGCGATGTTCGTGATGATGAACGCGGCGCGCCTCGGCGTCGGTATCCAGGGGCTGGGGCAGGCCGATATCGCTTTTCAGAACGCCGTCGCCTATGCGCAAGACCGCCGCCAGGGACGCGCGCTAACCGGGCCGCAAGACCCGCAGGAAAAGGCCGATCCGCTGTTCGTCCACCCCGACGTGCGCCGCATGCTGATGGACGCCAAGGCGACCGTCGAGGGACTTCGCGCGCTGTGTCTGTGGGGCGCGTTGCAGGTCGATCTGGCGCATGTCGCCGAGACCGAAGAGGAACGCCAGCGCGCCGACGACCTCGTCAGCCTGCTGACCCCAGTGATCAAGGGCTATGGCACCGACAAGGGCTATGGTGTTGCGACGAACGCGCAGCAGGTGTTCGGTGGTCACGGCTACATCGAGGAATGGGGCATGAGCCAATATGTCCGCGATGCCCGCATCACGATGATCTACGAAGGCGCCAATGGCGTTCAGGCGATGGATCTGGTCGGGCGCAAGCTGGCACAGAATGGCGGGCGCGCGATCCAGGCCTTTTTTGCCGTCATCGATGAAGAATGCGCGCGGGCCAAAGGCAATGAAGTGCTGGCGGATTATGCCGGGCGGCTGGAAAAGGCGAACGGCGAACTCAAAGCCGCGACGATGTGGTTCATGCAGAACGGTATGGCGAACCCGAACAACATCGGCGCCGGTGCGCATCATTTTATGCACATCATGGGCATTGTCGCGCTGGGATCGATGTGGCTGATGATGGCCGAAGCGGCGCAAAAGGCGCTGGCCGAAGGCCGCGGCGACAAGGCGTTCATGGAAGCCAAGCTGGTCACCGCGCGGCACTTTGCCGAACGTTTCCTGCCCGATGCGGGTGCCCTGCGCCGCAAGATCGAAGCGGGCAGCGAGGCGATGATGGCGTTGGCGCCGGAGCAGTTCCACGCTGCCTGACGACATCGCGCGGAACCATTGCCCGCGCCGTGCGTGGCGTGGGCGATGACCGCGCGGGAAAGCCAGGGGGATATGGTCCCGATCGTCGCCACCGGGCGCAATTGCTGGCGCATCGAACGCGCGAACAACGCCCGCATGATCGTCGATGCAGCCGATTATTATGCGCTGCTGGAGCGATTGATGGCGGGGGCGAAGGAACGCATCCTGCTGATCGGGTGGGACTTCGACCCGCGCATCCCGCTGATCCCCGACGCCAAGGGCCGCGGCGAGTCGTTGGGCCATTACCTGCTGCGCTTGGCGAAGGCGAAGCCACAGCGGGACATCGACATTTTACGATGGAATTTTGGCGGGTTGAAACACTGGTTCGTGCCGTCGATCGTCGCGATGGTGCTGCGCTGGAAAATGACGCGGTCCATCAGTTTCCGACTCGATAGTGCCCACCCCGTCGGGTGCAGCCACCACCAGAAAGTGGCGGTGTTCGACGATCATCTGGCGGTGTGCGGCGGCATCGACGTCAGCTCGGCGCGCTGGGATACGCGCGACCATGTCGACGACGACCCGCGGCGCACCAGTCCCGACGGCAAAGCCTATATGCCCTGGCACGATTCGACGATGATCCTGTCGGGGCCGATCGGATCCGCGCTCGCCGACTTGGGCAATGAGCGTTGGCAGCGCGCGACGAAGAAGCCGCTGCGTGACCTGAGTGGTGAGGGTGAGAATTGGCCTGACGACCTTGAACCTGATTTCACGGACGTCGATGTCGCGATCTCGCGCACCAGCGCCGAATATGACGGCCGCACAGAGGTGCGCGAGAATGAGCAGCTCTATCTCGACATGATCGCCGCGGCGCGGCGCTTCATCTATTTCGAGAACCAATATTTTACCAGCGGCGCGATTGCCGCGGCGATTGCGGCGCGGCTCGACGAGGACGATCCGCCCGAATTTGTGATGGTGATGCCCAAGACCGCCGACGGGTGGCTGGAGCAGATGGCGATGGATGCGGCGCGGGTGCAACTGGTCCGCTCGATCGCCAAGTCGCGGCACGGCAACCGGCTGAAGGTCTATGTTCCGCACACCAAGGGCGGCCAGCCGATTTACGTCCACGCCAAGACCGCGATCGTCGACGACCGGCTGATCCGGATCGGATCGTCGAACCTCAACAACCGGTCGATGGGGCTCGACAGCGAATGCGACGTCACGATCGATGCGGCACTGGCAGCGAATGAGGGCGTCGAGCCGGTGATCGCGCGCCTGCGCGAGTCGCTGATGGCCGAGCATCTGGGCGTGACCGAGAAAGACATCGCAGCGACATTCGAGCGGACGGGATCCTTGATCGAAACGATCGAATCCATGCGTGGTGACGGACGGTCGCTCGAACTGCTCGATCTGGTTGCGCCTGGTCCGCTGGATGAATTCATTGCCGACAATGAAGTGCTCGACCCGACCAGCCCTGATGCGATGTTCGAAAGCTTTGCCGAGCGTGGGCTCAAAAAGAGCTGGCACCGCGGGCGCGACTGGATGAAGCGGCATCGGCCCTTTCGGCGTAAGGCTCGCTGACGTAAGCCGTCATTGCGAGGGACTTAGTCCGCCAGTGACAAAATATGCTTCGCCTGTTTGAGGTGAGGGGCGTCGACCATCTTGCCATCAACCTGCAGCACCCCGACGCCCGGATTAACGGCGAAGGCATCGACGATCGCCTGCGCGCGCGACACCTCGTCGGCGCTGGGGGTGAAGGCAGCGTTGATCGCCTCCACCTGTGCCGGATGGATCGCCATCATCCCGGTAAAGCCATCGCGCCGGGCGCGGGCGGCGTAGGCCGCGAGTCCGGCCTCGTCCTTGATCGCAGGGAACACCGTATCGATCGCGGCAACGCCTGCGGCATGGGCAGCGAACAGGGTCAGCGCGCGGGCGACGTCATAAGGCGCGGTGTAGCTGCCATCTGCTTCGCGGCTGGTGGTCGCGCCAATGGCGGCGGGCAGGTCTTCGGCGCCCCAGGTGAGCCCAAGCAGTCGGTCCTTCGCCTCGCGATAGCTGCTGAGGGTGAAGATCGCCGCGGCGGTTTCGGTCGCGATCGGCAGGATCGGGGGCAGCGACGTGTCGGCCGCGCCTTCGCTGCGCAGAATCAGGTCGAGTTGCGCGATGCTGGGCGCGCCTTCGGCCTTGGGCAGCATGATCGCGTCGGGGCGCGCCGCGATGATCGCCGCGACGTCGGCGGCGGTGAGATGCCCGTCGAGCGGATTGACGCGCACCAGCGTGATGACTTCGCGTTCGGCGGCGAGATAGTCAACAATGGCGTGCCGCGCCGCGTCCTTGTTGGCGAGCGACACCGAATCCTCGAGGTCGAGGATGATGGCATCGGCGCCCGATGCCGCCGCCTTGGCAAAGCGTTCGGGGCGGTCGCCGGGGACGAAGAGGAGGGAACGTAGTCGCATTCGCTTACCTATGCCGTTCGTGTCGAGCGAAGTCGAGACACGTGCGGGGCAAAGGGTACTCGACTTCGCTCGAACCGAAAGGATGTTTAGATTTTTCGCTGGACCAGCGTAGAACGCTCGCACTGGCAGACAAGTTCATCGCGCTGGCTGAGGCAGCGGTGAAGGAAGGTGACGATCCCGGCATTGGGCCGCGATTTCGATTCCTTGAGGCCAATAACCTCACTTTCCGCGCGTAGCGTGTCGCCAATAAACACCGGCTTGGGCATCACCAGCTTGTCATAGCCGAGATTGGCCACCAGCGTGCCCAGCGTCGTGTCGCCGACCGACAGCCCGACCATCAGGCTGAAGGTGAAAGTGCCGTTGACGAGGATCTGACCGAATTCGGACGCCTTCGCCGCCTCGATGTCGAGGTGCAGCGGCTGCGGATTGTGCGTCATCACCGTAAACAGCAAATTGTCTGTTTCGGTCACGGTGCGGCGAATGTCGTGGGTCAGCGTGTCGCCGATCGTCCATTCGTCGAAATATTTGCCAGCCATTACGCGTCGTCCTTCTCGATCCGCACCAGCAGCGCCTCGACCTGCACTTGAGCGCCTGCCGAGGCATTGAGTTCCGTCACCACCCCGTCGAACGGCGCGGTCAGGCTGTGCTCCATCTTCATGGCTTCGAGCGTCAGCAGCTTCTGCCCCTTCCTCACCGTGTCGCCCGCGGCGACATCGACCGCGATGATCTTGCCAGGCATGGGGGAGAGGATTGCGCCGTCGCCAGCAGCTCCGCCCGCGCCGCCCGCAGCACGCCAAGGGGTGAGCTGCCACACCGAACCGCCCTCGGCGACGAGCATCGCGGGCGCGGGCTCGTCGGCGCCGGGGCCGTGCAGGTCGACCTCGACGCGCTTGCCGTCGAGCAGGAAAGGCGCGCTGCGCACATCTGTCGCGTTGAGGCGGAAGCCCGATTGCAGCGAACGGGGGACCATCGCCATCGCGGCGTTGGTCAGCGCCTGTGCGGTCGGCTCCGGCTCGGCGGTCATCGCGTCGCCGTCGCGGCTGATCAGCCCGGTGTCGACAGTGCCAGCAGCGAAATCGGGATGGTCGAGCGCATTGATCAGGAACGCCGAGTTGGTCCTCACCGGCCAGATCGCGCTGTCCTCGAGCATTTCGGACAAAAGCTCGCGCGCTTCTTCGCGGTCTTCGCCCCACGCGATGATCTTGGCGATCATCGGGTCGTAGAAGGGCGAGACTTCGGCGCCTTCATAGACGCCGGTGTCGACGCGGCCCATTTGGTCGGGAAGCTGGAACAGTTCGAGCGTCCCGATAGAGGGCAGGAAACCCTTGGCGGGGTCTTCGGCATAAAGCCGCGCTTCCATCGCCCAGCCGTTGATCGCGAGTTCGTCCTGCGTCAGCGGGACCGGTTCGCCCGATGCGACGCGGAGCTGCCATTCGACGAGGTCGACCCCGGTGATCTCCTCGGTCACCGGATGCTCGACTTGCAGCCGCGTGTTCATTTCCATGAACCAGATGCGGTCGGCGCGCAGGCCTTCCGACGCGTCGGCGATGAACTCGATCGTCCCCGCGCCGACATAGTCGACCGCCTTTGCCGCGCGTACTGCGGCGGCGCACAGCGCTTCGCGGGTGCGTTCGTCCATCCCGGGGGCGGGGGCCTCCTCGATCAACTTTTGGTGACGGCGTTGCAGCGAGCAGTCGCGTTCGAACAGGTGGACAACATTGCCGTGGGTGTCGCCGAACACCTGCACTTCGATATGGCGGGGGGTCAGGATATATTTTTCGATCAGCACATGATCATTGCCGAACGACGCCGCGGCCTCGCGCTGGCACGAGGCGAGCGCGTCGATGAAGTCGGGGGCGGCATCGACCTTGCGCATCCCCTTGCCGCCGCCGCCCGCGACCGCCTTGATGAGCACGGGATAGCCGATCTGCGCCGCCTGCTCGGCAAGGAAAGCAGGGTCCTGATTTTCGCCCATGTAGCCCGGCGTCACCGGCACCCCCGCGTCGGCCATCAGCTTCTTCGCGGCGTCCTTGAGGCCCATCGCGGTGATCGATGAGGGCATCGGCCCGACCCAGACGAGCCCGGCATCGGCGACCGCCTGTGCGAACTCGGCATTTTCGGAGAGGAAGCCATAACCCGGATGGATCGCTTCGGCCCCGGTCGCCTTCGCCGCGGCAATGATCTTCTCGCCGATCAGGTAGGATTCGCGCGCCGGCGACGGCCCGATATGCACGGCCTCGTCGGCCTCGCGCACATGCAGCGCCTTGGCATCGGCGTCCGAATAGACCGCAATGGTCCGAATGCCCATCTCCCGCGCGGTGCGGATGATACGGCAGGCGATTTCGCCGCGATTGGCGATGAGGAGAGAATTGATCATGCACGATCCTCCCCGGAACGGGGAGGGGGACCATCCGCAGGATGGTGGAGGGGCACAGGCGTTTTGCCTTGCCGTTCGCTGATCTTCATTGCCCGTTCCTTGCAAACTTGGACTATCCGCATCGTCGCGGCCTCTAAATTTGTCATAATCGCTGCCGCTGGTACGCGCAGCGTTGCGATATGCTGTGATTTCAGAAAGTGTGAACGAGCCGCGTGCTGTTGCGCGGCCTGCTCACCGTCATGTGTTCGTCCATCGACTTCGATCGCCAGTCGAACCGCCGGGCAGTAGAAATCCAGGATGTAAATGCCCGCCGGATGTTGGCGCCTGAACTTGAAACCATTCGGTCGCTGGCGAAGAACGCGCCAAAGCATCGTTTCCGGAAGGGTCATCTCGCTGCGCAGCTTGCGAGCGCGTTTGAGAGTATCGCGAGCGCCGGTGATCACCGAGGGTGCCCCTCCACCATCCTTCGGATGGTCCCCCTCCCCGTGCCGGGGAGGATCGCTGCCTCGCCGCCCATCATCACATCCTGAACACGCCGAACCCGCGGTCTTCGACCGGGGCATTCAGCGTCGCGGCGAAAGCCAGCCCCAGCACGTCGCGTGTCTGCGTGGGGTCGATGATGCCATCGTCCCACAGGCGCGCGGTTGCGTGATAGGGATTGCCCTCATCTTCATATTTCTGGCGGATCGGCGCCTTGAAGGCTTCGGCCTCTTCGGGCGTCCATTTGTCGGCGTCGCGGTGGACCGTCGCGAGCACGCCCGCCGCCTGTTCACCGCCCATCACGCTGATCCGCGCATTGGGCCAGGTGAAGAGGAAGCGTGGGCTATAGGCGCGCCCGCACATGCCGTAATTGCCTGCACCGAAGCTGCCGCCGATGAGCACCGTGATCTTCGGCACCGTCGCCGTTGCGACCGCCGTCACCAGCTTTGCGCCATGCTTGGCGATCCCCTCGGCCTCATATTTGCCGCCGACCATGAAGCCACTGATGTTCTGGAGGAAAAGCAGGGGCATGCGGCGCTGCTGCGCAAGCTCAATGAAATGCGCGCCCTTGACCGCAGACTCGCTGAACAGCACGCCATTGTTGGCGAGGATCGCGACGGGGATACCCCAGATATGCGCGAAGCCGCAGACGAGCGTGCTGCCATAATTCGCCTTGAACTCGTGGAACTCGCTGCCGTCGACGATGCGCGCGATGACTTCGTGCACGTCATATGGCGCGCGGACATCGTCAGGGACGACACCGTAGAGCTGCTCGGGATCATATTTGGGCGGGCGCGGGTCTTTCAGCGCGACGTCGAACCCAGTGTCGGCGCCCAGATGGCTGACGATGTCACGCACGATCGTCAGCGCATGCTCGTCATTCTCGGCAAGGTGATCGACGACGCCCGATTTCTTCGCGTGCAGGTCGCCGCCACCCAGATCCTCGGCACTGATTTCCTCGCCCGTCGCGGCCTTCACCAGCGGCGGACCAGCGAGGAAGATCGTGCCCTGGTTGCGCACAATCACGGTTTCATCGCTCATCGCGGGGACATAGGCGCCGCCCGCGGTGCAGCTTCCCATCACGCACGCGATCTGCGGGATGCGCCGCGCCGACATATTTGCCTGGTTGAAAAAGATGCGCCCGAAATGGTCGCGATCGGGAAAAACCTGATCCTGATGCGGCAGGTTCGCGCCGCCGCTGTCGACGAGGTAAATGCATGGCAGGCGGTTTTCGAGCGCGATTTCCTGCGCGCGCAGGTGCTTTTTCACGGTCAGCGGGTAGTAAGTCCCACCCTTCACCGTCGCGTCGTTGCAGACGATCATGCACTGGCGCCCCGACACGCGGCCGATACCGCAGATCAGCCCGGCGCCCGGCACTTCACCGTCATAAAGTTCATTAGCGGCAAGCTGCCCGATTTCCAGAAACGGCGAACCCGGATCGAGCAGTCGCTCGACGCGCTCGCGCGGGAGTAGCTTGCCGCGGCTCGTGTGCCGCTCGCGCGACTTCTCGTTGCCGCCAAGCGCCGCCTCGGCGACGCGCGCGTAAAGCTCGTCCTTCAGCGCGCGATTGTGCGCGGCGCGGGTGCGAAACTCGTCGCTGTCGGGATCGACATTGGTACCAAGAACCGGTGCGCTCATCGACTGGCCTCCACGGGAAGACTGTAATAGACTTGGGCACCTGGCCCCAGCGGCAGGTCAAACGCGACCCACCCGACCGTCATCGCAATCCCCATCGCCATGAAGCACAGCGCATAGGGCAGCATCAGGGCAAGCAGCGAGCCGACGCCCATCGTCTTATCCCAGCGACGGCTGAAGGCCAGTATCAGCGGGAAATAGCTCATCAAGGGGGTCATGATATTGGTGTAGCTGTCGCCCATACGATAGGCGGCGGTCGTCATTTCGGGACTGATCCCGAGCAGCATGAACATCGGCACCACGACCGCGGACAAGGCGCTCCATTTGGCCGACGCCGACCCGATAAACAGGTCGAGGAAGGACGACAGCAGCAGCACGCAGACGAGGAGGAGCGGCGCTGGCAACCCCATATCACCCAATGCCGCGGCGCCGTTGATCGCGATGATCGGGCCGATGCCCGACCAGTTGAACATGGCGACGAAATGCGCGGCAAAGAACACAAAGACGAGATAGGGCGCCATGGTGCGCACGCCATGCTGCATCATCGCCATCACGTCGTCGGGGGTTTTTACGGTGCCCGCGGCTCGGCCAAAGGCAATGCCGGTGCCCAGGAACAACAGAAAGAATCCCGCGATCAGCGACGCGTAAAGCGGTTGCAGCCTCGCTGTCCCTTCGGCCTCTTGGTTGATGAACGGGGTGTAGCCCGGCGCCAGCGCCAGCGCTGCGAAGGCGGCGACGATTAGCAGGGCGGCGACCCCGGCATGGCGCAGGCCGCGGCGTTCGTCCGCGGTCACCTCGGTCTTCTCCAGGTCGGCGCGCAGTTCGTCATCGACGACGCCCGCCCATTGCCCCAGTCGCGGCTCGACAATGCGGTCGGTGACGTACCAGATGATCGGCGTGAACAGGATGACGATACCAAGAATGAAATACCAGTTGCCGAGCGGGTTCATCGTCCAGCCGGGATCGACGATTCGCGCCGCCTCCTGGGTAAATCCCAGCAGCAGCACGTCGATCTGTCCGGGCATGACGTTGCCGGCATAGCCACCCGACACGGCGGCAAAGGCCGCTGCGAGCCCCGCCAGCGGGTGCCGGCCGGCGACGGCAAAGATGATCGCGGCCAGCGGGATGAAAACGACGTAGGCGGCGTCCGACGCGTGATGCGATACCATGCCGATGATCGCGACGATCGGCGTCAACAGCGCCTTGTGCGCGTTGCGCAGCGAAAGGCGGATCAGCGCCGAGAACAGCCCGGCGCGCTCCGCCACCGCGGCGCCCATCATGATCGTCAGCACGAGTCCGAGCGGCGCGAAGCTCGCAAAGGTTTTCGGCATTTCGGTGAACAGCCGCGCAATATTGGCCTCTGAAAACAGGCTGGACGCGCGATAGGTGAGCAAACCGTTGGCAAGTTCGGCATGCTCGGGCGCTTTTTCGCCGGAATAGGGCAGCGAGGCCGACCAGCCCAGCGCGGCACCCAGCGCCGACAGCAGCATCAGGGCGAAGATCAGGTAGATGAAGATGATCGTCGGGTCGGGGAGCAGGTTGCCCACGCGCTCGACAAAACCAAGAAAACCCCGTTGGCGATCGGGGCGGGCGGTTTCGGTGGTCAACGGTCGGTCTCCGGTGGTGGCTCAGGCGCGTCCTTTGCGATCAGGTAGCGATAGACGCCGACAAGATTGATCGCCAGCAGTGCGATATTCTGCCAGCCGATACCTTCGCTGTCGGGCTGCAGAAAACCCCAGGCGATGAGTGCGAGGCTGCTGGTGACAAAGATAACGAACGCCCAACCCGTGCGGCGGCGACCGAGGTTGAGCGAGACGATCAGCGCGGCAAAGGTCGCCGCGGCCGCGCCATAATATTGAAGGACGTCGAGCAGCGCCTGGCTCATGCCGCCCCCAGCAGCGCAAAGGCGCCCGAAGTCGTTAGAAAAGGCCAGCCGATATGCCTGCCGCGCGTGTACACGGCGTCGAACAGACCGGTGGCGAGCCAGACGGCGCCGATCAGCATGATCAATGCGCGCGGCGTGTCGGGCCACACGACCGAAACCGCCGAGACGAGCATCAGCAGCGTCAGCGCGTGCCACGCCAGGCGGAACACCCGCCGCGCCAGATCGACGCCCATGATCCCCTGATCAAGCATCATCAGCGGGCCGACCAGCCGCCGTTCACCGAGATAGCCGTGGACAAGGGCTGTCGCCGCCATGCAGGCCGCCGACAGCCAGAGCCAGATCACGCGGCGGCTCCCGCGCATGCCAACCCGCCGGCGACGACAAAGATCGGCCAACCCAGATGTTTGCCGCGCGTATAGATCGCAATGACGAGCCCCAGCAGAATCCAAATCGCCCCGGCGAGGATGATCAGCGAGCCGGGCGTGCCGGGCCAGACCACCAGCGCGGCGGACAACAGTATCAGCGCGGTCGTGAGGTGCCAGGCGAGGCGAACCGTCTGGCGTTCGAGTTCGACCTTCAAAATACCTTCGTCGATCGACAGCAGGGGGCGAACGAGATCCTTTTCGCCAAGAAACGAATGGATCAGCGCGGTCACGATCATCACCGCCGCCGATGCCCAGAGCCAGATCACGCGCCGGCGCCGATCAGTTCGCGGCCGATCAGCATGCGGCGGATCTCGTTGGTGCCCGCGCCGATGTCGAGCAGCTTGGCATCGCGCCAGTAGCGTTCGACGGGCCAGTCCTTGGTATAGCCCGCGCCGCCCAGAGCCTGAATCGCTTCACCCGCGACCTTCACCGCATTCTCGCTGGCGAGCAGGATCGCGCCCGCGGCGTCGAAGCGTGTCGTCTGCCCCGCATCGCATGCCTTGGCGACGTTATAGACATAGGAGCGCGCCGACTGGAGCATGACATACATGTCGGCGACCTTGGCCTGCATCAGCTGGAACGACCCGATCGGCTTGCCGAACTGCTTGCGTTCGCGCACGTAAGGGATGACCGTGTCGAGGCAGGCCTGCATGATGCCAAGCTGGAGCCCCGCGAGCACAACGCGTTCATAATCGAGCCCCGACATCAGCACACCGACGCCGCCATTCTCCGGCCCCATCACTTGTTCTTCACTGACCTCGCAATCGGTGAAAACCAGCTCCGCGGTCGGCGATCCGCGCATACCGACCTTGTCGATCTTTTGCCCAATGCTGAAACCCGGCATATCCTTTTCGATCAGAAAAGCGGTAATCCCGCGCGAGCCCGCGTCGGGCGAGGTCTTGGCATAGACGACCAGTGTGTCGGCATGGCTTGCGTTGGTGATCCAGAATTTGGTCCCGTTCAGCACATAGCCGCCCTGAACCCGCTCCGCTTTCAGCTTCATCGATACGACGTCGCTGCCGGCGCCGGCTTCGGACATCGCGAGGCTGCCGACATGCTCGCCAGAAATCAGTTTGGGCAGATATTTCGCCTTTTGCTCGGCATTGCCCCAGCGGCGGATCTGGTTGACGCAGAGGTTCGAGTGCGCGCCATAGCTCAGGCCGATTGCGGCGCTGGCGCGGCTGACTTCCTCGACCGCGATCACATGTTCGAGGTAGCCGAGGCCAAGGCCGCCATATTCTTCCTCGACTGTGATACCGTGCAGCCCGAGTTCGCCCATCGGCGTCCACAGCTCATCGCGCGGAAACCAGTCGTCTGCATCGGCCTTGGCCGCGAGCGGCGCGATCTGTTCGTCGGCGAAGCGGGCCGTGGTTTCACGGATCATGTCGGCGGTTTCACCGAGGGCGAAGTCAAAATCGGGAGTGGCGCGCATGGGGTACCTGTCGATCGAGGGCCGGATGGTCGCGCGAGTGTGCCCCAAAAACCCAACATATGGAAATTGAAAGACGTCGCGAACCAGCATAAGTAAAATCTATGATCAAACGCGCGCATATCCGCCAGTTCCTTGCCGTTGTCGATGCCGGCAGCTTCACGCAGGCCGCTTTGCGCATCCGCGTGACCCAGCCCGCACTGTCAGCGGGGATCGCCGAACTGGAACGGCTGGTCGGCACGCCGCTGTTCCTGCGTAACCGGCGGCAGATCCGCCTGACCGAAGCGGGCGGGCGTTTCCTTCCGATCGCGCGCGACCTCGACCGCGGCTTTCGCGCGGCGGATGATTTCGGCCGCACCGGCGAACGGCCCGCGGCCGAACTGAAGCTGGGGGTTATCCGCTCGATGCCCGGCGAGCTGTTGCAGGCGATCGTCGCGGCACTACGGCCGAGCTTTGCACTCGAGATCGTCGAGAACAGCGATGCCGAACTGCGTACCGCGCTGGGCAGCGCGCGCATCCATATGGCGATCGCCGTACTGCGATCCGGTGAGCGCGGCGATCACGTTACGCCGCTCTATGATGAACCACTGACGATGTTCATCGCCGCCGACCACCCGCTCGTCGGCCGAATCGAGGTCACGCCCGGCGAACTGGCGGCCGAAACGATGATCGCGCGGCGGTCGTGTGAATTTCTCGGTGCGACCAGCCGCTTTTTTACGCGCCACGGGGTGCGCCCGCGGTTTGCGCTGCGTAGCGAAAGCGACGAGCGCTGCCTCAGGATGGTCGCCGCGGGGATCGGCATCACCACCGCGCCGGTATCGCTCGCGATCGAGGGGATCGTCCCGCTCAAGGTCGCGGGGTACGACTTCCGCCGCGAACTGGGGTTGGTCGCCGACCCCGGCTGGGCAGCGCTGCCCGACGTGGCGCCTCGGCTGGCGCACGCGCGTGAGACGATCGGTGCGATTGCGGCCGAATGGCGCCAGACCAAAGTCGATCCTGCGCTGTGATCGCCGCCCCACAAGTCTGGCTTGCAGCGCCAAAAGGCCATACAGCTTGATCGCGATATGGAGGGGCGGCAAGGGCAGAGCATGACCGATACGCTGACCCATCTCGACCGGCTCGAGGCCGAGAGCATCCATATCATGCGCGAAGTGATGGCCGACGCGGTCAAGCCCGTGATGCTGTACAGCGTCGGCAAGGACAGCGCGGTGATGCTGCATCTGGCGCGCAAGGCCTTCTATCCCTCGCCACCGCCGTTCCCGTTGCTCCATGTCGACACGACGTGGAAGTTCCGGGCGATGTACGAACTGCGCGACAGAATGGCGGCAGAAAGCGGCATGGAGCTGATCGTCTATCAGAACCCGGAAGCGAAGGAGCGCGGGATCAACCCGTTCGATCACGGTCCGTTGCACACCGACATGTGGAAGACCGAAGGGCTGAAGCAGGCGCTCGACCTTCACGGCTTTGACGTCGCGTTTGGCGGGGCGCGGCGCGACGAGGAGAAGAGCCGCGCCAAGGAGCGCATCTTTTCGTTCCGCACCGGCACCCACGGCTGGGATCCGAAAAAGCAGCGGCCCGAGCTGTGGAACCTCTATAATGCAAAGAAGGCGAAGAGCGAGAGCATCCGCGTCTTCCCGATCTCCAACTGGACCGAGCTCGACATCTGGCAGTATATTGCGCGCGAAAATATCCCCATCGTGCCGCTCTATTTCGCCGCGCCGCGGCCGACGGTGGAGCGCGACGGACTGTTGCTGATGGTCGATGACGATCGCTTTCCGCTCAAGGAAGGCGAAGTACCGGTCGAACGGTCCGTGCGTTTCCGCACGCTTGGTTGCTATCCGCTCACTGGTGCCGTCGAGAGCGAGGCCAAGACGCTGTCCGAGGTCATCCAGGAAATGCTCCTCACCACCACCAGCGAACGGCAGGGCCGCATGATTGACAAGGATGGCGGCGATGCGTCGATGGAGAAGAAGAAGCAGGAGGGGTATTTCTAAATGACCGATCCTGTTTACGTCACCGACACCCTCATCGCCGAGGACATCGACGCCTATCTCGCGGGCCATGAAAAGAAGTCGCTACTGCGCTTCATCACCTGCGGTTCGGTCGATGACGGCAAATCGACGCTGATCGGTCGGCTGCTTTACGACAGCAAGATGATCTTCGAGGACCAGCTTGCGGCGCTTGAAGCCGACAGCAAACGCGTCGGCACGCAAGGGCAGGAGATCGACTTTGCGCTGCTCGTCGACGGGCTTGCCGCCGAGCGCGAGCAAGGGATCACGATAGACGTCGCCTATCGCTTTTTCACGACCGAGAAGCGCAAGTTCATCGTCGCCGACACCCCTGGGCACGAACAATATACGCGCAACATGGTCACCGGTGCGTCGACCGCTGACCTCGCCGTCATCCTGATCGACGCGCGCAAGGGTGTGCTGACGCAGACGCGCCGCCACAGCTTCCTCGCCCATCTGATCGGCATCAAGCATATCGTGCTGGCGGTGAACAAGATGGACCTGGTCGGGTATGACAAGGCCGTGTTCGAGCGGATTTTGCTGAGCTATCGGGCGTTTGCGAGCGAGATCGGGATCACCAACTTTACCGCGATCCCGATCTCGGGGTTCAAGGGCGATAACATCACGGCGCTGTCGGACAATATGCCGTGGTTCAAGGGGCCGGCGCTGATTGAGCATTTGGAAGGTGTCGAAGTTGCCGCGCAGCGTGAAATAAGTTCCAATTTTCGCCTTCCTGTCCAATGGGTTAATCGCCCAAACCTCGATTTCAGGGGCTTTTCGGGGCAAATTGCGGGCGGATCGGTCAAGCCGGGGGACGCGGTGCGCATCCTGCCGAGCGGCAAAACGACGACGGTTGACCGCATTGTCACGCTGGATGGCGACCTGGACGAGGCCGTTGCCGGGCAGTCGGTGACGCTGACACTTTCCGACGAGGTCGATTGTTCGCGCGGCGATGTCATTGCGGCCGCGGACAATCCGCCCGAGGCCGCCGACCAGTTCGAGGCGACTTTGGTCTGGATGGCCGACGAGGCGATGATCGCGGGGCGCGCCTATTGGCTGAAGCTCGCAACCCAAACGGTGTCGGCGACGATCCAGCAGCCGAAATATGAGATCAACGTCAACACGCTCGACCATCTGGCGGCCAAGACGCTCGAATTGAACGGCATCGGAGTCGTCGAGCTGTCGACCGACAAGCCGATCGTGTTCGAGGCCTATGCCGACAACCGCACGCTGGGCGGCTTCATCCTGATCGACAAGCTGACCAACGCGACGGTCGCCGCGGGGATGCTGCATTTCAGCCTGCGCCGCGCGCAGAATGTCCATTGGCAGGCAAGCGACGTCGACCGCGACATGCGCGCGAACCTGAAAAACCAGCGCCCCGCGCTGCTGTGGTTCACCGGCTTGTCGGGATCGGGCAAGTCGACAATCGCGAATCTGGTCGAAAAGAAGCTGCACCGGATGAACCGGCACAGCTTCCTGCTCGACGGCGACAATGTACGCCACGGGCTGAACCGCGATCTCGGCTTTACCGAGGCCGACCGGATCGAGAATATCCGCCGCGTCGGCGAGGTGGCGAAGCTGATGGCCGATGCGGGGCTGATCGTGATCACCGCGTTCATCTCGCCGTTCCGCGCCGAGCGCGAGATGGTGCGATCGATGTTGCCCGAGGGCGAGTTCATCGAGATATTTATCGATACGCCGCTCGCCGAGGCCGAACGCCGCGATGTCAAAGGCCTGTATAAAAAGGCGCGTGCCGGACAGCTCAAGAATTTCACCGGCATCGACAGCCCGTATGAAGCGCCGGAGACGCCGGATATCCGGATCGACACGACTGCGATGTCGCCCGAGGAAGCGGCCGACCTGATCATCGACCGGCTGCTCGGCTGACATGGCGGAAAGCGACGAGCAGCTGGCGGAACGGCTTGCGACCGAAGCCGGCGCGATCCTGCTGGCGCTGCGGGCCGAAGGTTTGGACGGCAAGGCGCTGGGGCAGGCGGGCGATGAGGCGGCCAACGCGATGTTGTGCCGCGAACTGCGCGCGTTGCGGCCCGACGATGCGATTTTGTCCGAAGAGGAGAAGGACAGCGCGGCGCGGCTGGCGCACCGCCGGGTTTGGATCGTCGATCCGCTCGACGGTACACGCGAATATGGCGAAGGCCGGGACGACTGGGCGGTGCATGTCGCGCTGGCGGTCGACGGCGTGGCGACGGTCGGAGCGGTCGCCTTGCCGGGGCTGGGGATCACGCTGACCTCGGGTTCGCCGATGCCGCTTCGCTCCGCGAACCAGCCACTCAAAATGCTCGTCAGCCGCACGCGCCCCGCCGCCGAGGCGGTGTTCGTGGCCGGGCGGATGGGCGCCGAACTGCTGGCAATGGGATCGGCGGGGGCCAAGGCGATGGCGGTGGTGCGCGGCGAGGCCGACATCTACCTCCACACCGGCGGCCAATATGAATGGGACAATTGCGCGCCGGTCGCGGTGGCGCAGGCGGCGGGGCTGCACGTCAGCCGCGTCGATGGGTCGGCGATCGGGTACAATCGGGCGGACACTTATTTGCCGGATTTGCTGATTTGCCGGGCGGAATTGGCGGATGAGGTATTACGGCTGGCGGCGGAATATTCGCCCGCCCTTTGATCGTCATCCCGGCGAAGGCCGGGATCTCGCCGCTGTGTGCGAAATCGACGGTGAGATCCCGGCCTTCGCCGGGATGACGGGCAGCGAGAGGTTGCCAGCCGCTTCGCCGCCGCCTAATCCGTTGCATCGAGAAACCGAAAAGCGACGGGAGACCCGCAATGACCGACCTGCCTGACACCAACCTGACCATGCTGACCTTGGTGAAGCCCGAAGGCGAGCTGGAGGTGTCGCTCGAACGGCGGCCGATGCCGACGCCGAAATCGCACGAAGTGCTGGTCAAGATCCTCGCCACCCCGATCAATCCGTCGGACCTGGGCCTGTTGTTCGGTGGCGCCGACATGTCGACCGCGCGGGCTTCGACCCGCGACGGGCTGCCGGTGATCACCGCCGATATTCCGCCTGCCGGGATGCGCGCGATGGGTGGGCGGATCGGCGAGGCGCTGGCGATCGGTAACGAAGGCTGCGGCACTGTCGTCGCGGCGGGCGATTCGCCCGAGGCGCAGGCGCTGCTGGGCAAGACTGTCGCGTTGATCGGCGGCGAAATCTATGCCGAGTATCGCTGCCTGCCCGCGCAAATGTGCATGGTGCTGCCCGACGGCACCGATCCGAAAGACGGCGCATCGTGCTTCGTCAATCCACTGACCAGCCTGGCCTTCACCGAAACAATGAAGAATGAAGGGCATAGCGCGATCGTCCACACCGCCGCGGCATCGAACCTGGGCCAGATGCTGGTCAAGATTTGCGCCAAGGATGGCATTCCGCTGGTCAATATCGTCCGCAGCGACGCGCAGGTCGACATGCTGAAGGGCATCGGCGCGACGCATATCGTCAACAGCAGCGCCGACGATTTCATCGACCAGCTGACCGCCGCGATCGTCGCCACCGGTGCAACGATCGGCTTCGACGCGATCGGCGGCGGCAAGCTGGCGGGCCAGATCCTCTCCGCCATGGAAGTTGCTGCGGTCAAGCGGATGACGACATACAGCCGCTATGGGTCGGACACGTTCAAGCAAGTCTATATTTATGGCGCGCTCGACCTGGGGCCGACGATCCTGAACCGGTCGTTTGGCCTGACCTGGTCGCTGTCGGGCTTCCTGCTGACGCCCTTCCTGCAAAAGGCGGGGATGGAAACCAATATGCGGCTCCGCAAACGCGTGGTCGATGAACTGACGACGACGTTCAAGAGCCATTACAGCCATGAAATTTCGCTGACCGAGGCGCTGTCGCTGGACGTCGCGCATGCCTATAATGCCAAGCGGACGGGGGAGAAATATCTGATCCGACCGTAGGGCAGTCGTTCTGGCTTCTCATACTCCCCGTCGCGCAGCTATGGGGAGGGTCGTCTTCCGCTCGTCATCCCGGACTTGATCCGGAGTCCAGGACGACGGTGTCGCTATGGATCCCGGATCACGTCCGAGATGACGAATGTCGGGAAACGACCGGAAGTGGACATAAAGCCCTCTCCCTTTGGGAGAGGGTTGGGTGAGGGTGTTCTGAGGTTAGATTTCGCAGTCGGTGGGTGATCCCCTCACCCAACTTCGGCTAGGTTGCTGTGCAACCAAGCCTGCGTATCCCTCTCCCGACGGGAGAGGGGAAAGGCAGCTGCCCGCCCCAAAGCTGCCGGTCCGACGCCATGCCCCAGCAGCCTATGCTTAGGCGGAAACCCCCTCTGCAACCTTCATCCACTCCGCCAGCGCCTGACCTGCTCGCTGGGTATATCTCAGCTTCCGGTCCTTTTTGCGCACATCTTCGGCCAGTGGGGGGAAGAGGCCGAAGTTGACGTTCATTGGCTGATAGGACGCCGCATCGGCGCCGCCGGTGATATGGCCGAGCAGCGCGCCGAGCGCGGTTTCGGGCGGCGGTGGGGGCAGGGCGCGGCCTGCCAGCTCGGCGGCGGCAAAGCGCGCGGCGATCAGGCCGATCGCGGCGCTTTCGACATAGCCCTCGCAGCCGGTGATCTGCCCCGCGAAGCGGATGTGCGGCGCCGATCTCAAACGAAGCTGGCTGTCGAGCAATTCGGGCGAGCGGATGAAGCTATTCCGGTGGAGGCCGCCGAGGCGCGCGAATTCGGCCTTCTCAAGCCCCGGGATGGTGCGGAACAGCTCGACCTGCGCGGCATGTTTGAGCTTGGTCTGGAAGCCGACCATGTTCCACAGCGTGCCGAGCGCATTGTCCTGGCGCAGCTGCACGACGGCGTAGGGCCAGCGCCCAGTGCGCGGATTGTCGAGGCCAACGCCCTTCATCGGGCCAAAGCGGAGCGTTTCGACGCCGCGTTCGGCCATCACCTCGATCGGCATACAGCCTTCGAAATAGGGGGTGTCCCTTTCCCATTCCTTGAACTCGGTCTTGTCGCCGTCGATCAATCCCTGGACGAAGGCGTGATATTGGTCTTTGTCCATCGGGCAGTTGATATAATCCTTGCCGTCGCCGATCGGACCGACCTTGTCCCAGCGGCTCGCCATCCACGCGATGTCCATGTCGATGCTGTCGCGATAGACGATGGGGGCGATCGCGTCGAAAAAGGCAAGCGCGTCCTTGCCGGTCGCGGTGCCGATGCTGTCGGCAAGCGCGGCGGCGGTGAGCGGGCCGGTGGCGACGATGGTCAGGCCTGCGCTGGGCAGCGTGTCGATGCGTTCGCGGACGATGGTGACGTTCGGATGCGCTTCGAGCGCGCGGGTGACGCCGCCCGCAAACAGGTCGCGGTCGACCGCGAGCGCCGATCCCGCGGGGACCTTGGTCGCGTCGGCCTCGCGCATGATGATCGAGCCGAGCGACCGCATCTCGCGGTGGAGCAGGCCGACGGCATTGCTGTCGCCGTCGTCGCTGCGGAAGCTGTTCGAACACACCATCTCGGCGAGCGCGTCGCCCTGATGCGCCGGCGTCATGTCGCCGCCGCCGCGCATTTCGGAGAGGCGGACGCGATACCCCGCCTCGGCGAGCTGCCAGGCGGCCTCGGACCCGGCGAGGCCCCCGCCGATGATGTGCACGTCGTATTCCGCCATTTACCCTATCCGTTGACTTGCGACCAATCTGCCGCGCACTAGGCGCGTTGCGAGCAAGATGCAAAGGGGGCGGGCATGACGGAACAGGGTGCGGGCGACGCTTGGGACCGGGCGCGGTGGCTGTGGCTGGCGGGGCTGGTCGGCGGGATCAGCTATTTCGCGGCGGTCTATCTGCGGCTCGACGGCCCGGTGATCTGGGCGTGGAAGGCGTCGGGGGTCGGGCTGCTCGCGATCTGGGCCGCGATGAACGCACGGAACACGGACGGCAAACTGATCGCGGCGGTGCTGGCGTTCGGCGCGCTGGGCGACTGGTTGCTCGATGCGGTCGGGATGCTGGCGGGCGCTGCGGCGTTCGCGACCGGGCACCTGATCGCGATCATCCTCTATCTGCGCAACCGGCGGCCCAGCCTGACATCATCGCAGAAACTGCTGGCGTGGGTGCTGGTGCCGTTGGCTCTGCTCATCGCCTGGGGGCTGACGCGCGACGCTGAGGCGGCGCTGATGGGCGCGGCGATTGCCTATACCGGCGGGGTGGCGATCATGGCGGCGACCGCGTGGACCAGCCGCTTTCCGCGCTATCGCACCGGCGTCGGTGCCATGATGTTCCTGGCAAGCGACCTGTTCATCTTTGCCGGGGAGGGCGGGGCGCTGAGCAAGGATGTGACCTTGTGGCTGGTGTGGCCGCTTTACTTTGGCGGGCAGGCGCTGATTGCCTGGGGGGTGGTGAGTGTGCTGGCCAAGGACAAACTGCCCCAGCATCTTTATCCTCTCTCCCCTTGAGGGAGAGATACGAAGGGTTGGCAGCTTGCTGCCTAGCCGCAGTTGAGAGGGGGTCGCCCGCTGGCGTCCAACCCCTCACCAAGCTTCGCTAGCTCCTTTCGGAGCAAGCTGCGCTATCCTCTCCCTCATGGGGAGAGGAGTTTAGCTCGATCCCTCACCCCTCCCACGCCGCAATCGTCGTGCGATGCAGCAGCCGGTCATAACCGTCATAGCCGCCGGTGGCGCGATGCAGGACCGAGCGGTTGTCCCACATCACCAGCATGTCGGACTCCCACTGGTGGGAGTAGCGAAATTCCTCGCGTCCCTGCCACTGGATGAGTTCGTAGAGCAAAGGCAGCGCCTCGGCATCGTCGAGGCCGTCAAAGCCGATGATGTAACCGGCGCAACCGAACAGGCCGGGACGGCCGGTTTCGGGGTGCGCGCGAATGAAGGGATGGCGCTGGGTTTCCAGCGCCTCGTCGCCCGAGCGGATGTCCATGCTGCGGTTCTTGTCGTTCGCGCCGTACATGCCTGACGGCGCGTAGCCGGCGCGGGCGCTATGGATCGCCTGCAAGCCTTCGATCCTTGAACGTAGCGCGGCAGGCATCGCGTCGAGCGCCGCGTGCTGGTTCGCAAATTCGGTGTTGCCACCGACGGGCGGGATGGTGATGCCGAAAAGGCAGGTGCCTGCGGGCGGCCGCGCCTGGAAGCTCCAGTCGCTGTGCCAGTTTTCGGCAAACAGCGGCGCGGTCTCGTCGGCGCGGCGCCGGACCGCGATGACATGATCGCGGCCAGGGATCGGGCGGATGAAGGGATCGTCACCGAAACCGCCGAAATAGCCGGTGAAGCGTTCCAGATCATCGTCGCTCATTTTCTGCTCGGGAAAGGCGAGGACATGATGGTCGAGCCAGGCGGCGCGGATGGCGGCGACGGTGGCGGGGGCGAGCGGCTGGGTCAGGTCGACGCCGGTGACGTGCGCGCCGCAGGCCTGGCCGCTGGGGGTGATGGTCAGGGTCATGCCGCTATGCTGCGCCGATTGGCTGGTGCGGTCAATCGGGTGCGGCGGACTGCCCCGAATCATCGCCGAAACGATGAGGGCGCGGCGCAACGGCGCGCCCAGTTCAGCCCAGCGCCATCTTTGCTTTCCTAATTTTGGCCCAGGGGTCGAATTTGGAGAAGAAGATGTTCCAGCTCAAGAAACTTGCGCTCGCGGCGCTCATCGGCGCCGGTACGATCACCGCACTGCCGACCGAAGCCGACGCGCGCGACCGGCATCACCGCCACGGCTATTATGGTGACCGCAGTGACTATCGCGATTACCGGCGCGACTATCGGCGTGATTATCGCCGCGACTATCGCCGCAGCCATTATCGCGACCGCCGCTATTATTGCGGCCGCAGCAGCGGCACCACCGGGTTGATCGTCGGCGGCGCGGCGGGCGCGTTGCTCGGCCGCGAAGTCGACCGTTACGGCGATCGGGCTCCCGGCACGATCATCGGCGCGGCTGCGGGCGCGCTGATCGGCCGTGAAATCGATCGCGGCGGGCGTCGCTGCTGATCGGCGTCGGTCACTGAACGGAACCGGAGCGCTTCGCCGCGACGGTTCCGTTCAGAGCCCTTGACCGCCGGTGATTGCAGTCTGCGCGGCAGGCGATACTATGGCCCCGCGGGCGATTTTCCCGCCACCCGGACGGAGGCCGCAGATGAAAATGCTGATCAAACTGGCGATTGGGCTGGGCGCTGGCCTGTCGTTGGCGGTGGTTCCCGCGCTGGACACGGCGGCCCGTCAGCAAGGCGCGAAGGCGCCCGACTTTACCCTGAGCGCGGCGCTGGCCGGAAAACCCGTCCGCCTGTCGCTCGGCCAGATGCTGAAAAAGGGGCCGGTCGTCCTTTATTTCTTCCCCGCGGCTTTCACCCCCGGCTGCACGATGGAGGCGCATCTGTTTGCCGAGGCGAGCGACGATTTCACCAAGCTGGGTGCGCGCGTCGTCGGGGTGACCGCGGGCAATATCGAACGCGTCGCCGAATTTTCCAAATCCGAATGCCGCGACAAATTTGCGGTGGCGGCGGACCCCGGCGCCACGGTCGCGGCGCGTTACAATGCCGTGATGCAGCGTCCCGACGGCACCCGGCTGTCGAACCGCACGTCCTTTGTGATCGCGCCGAACGGGACGATCCTGTTGCGCTATACCGACAGCAAACCGCAGGCGCATGTCGAAAAGACGATGGCGGCGGTGCGGGCGTGGAGGGCGAAGCGGGGGTAGCGGCGGAGCCGGGCCATATCGGCCGCCACGCGCCGGAGAGCGTTTATGACCGGAAACGACCGATTGCGGCCATAGCCCATTCTTCCTCTCTCCCCTTGTGGGAGAGATACGAAGGCTTGGCAGCTTTGCTGCCTAGCCGCAGTTGAGAGGGGGTTTACACCTGCTGCCGTCCGCCCCCTCACCAAGCTTCGCTAGCTCCTGACGGAGCAAGCTGCGCTATCCTCTCCCACAAGGGGAGAGGAGTTTGTGGCAGCTTCCCGCCCCAAAGCAGTCGTTCACGACCCTCTAAGGTGGCTCTACCGCTTCATGCACTGCCGCGCATCGTCGCGCTTATATTCGCTGCAGTTCCACAGCGCCTTTTCGAACCCCGCTTTGTCGTCGCGCAGGTAGGAGAAGCTCATCGCGGCGCGCTGGGTGTCGCTCATCGCGTCGCTGTCGGGTTTCAGCACCGGGTTGGTCCAGCCCATGAATTTGCAATAAGGCTTGTCGCCGCACAGGCGCAGCGCAGTGGTGACGAAGCTTTCGGGGGCGGCGCGGCGGTCAAGTTGGGTGTAGATCGTGTCGCGGCCTGCCCCTTCGCCCGCGCCGGGCACGACGCGCGCTTCGCCGACCGCGGCATTGGCATCGACGCCGGTTGCGAGCTCGGTCGGCAATCCGAGTGCCATGGCGTGCAGTGGCGAGATCGCGGCGAGCTTTGCGATCGGGCCGTCACCGCCCGAAACCGCACCACGGAATGCGCCCGGAGTGCCCCAATAGCCCGGCCAGCGGAAGAATAGATGCGTGTCGACGATCGCGATCTTTTCGAGGCTGTCGCTCCAATAGGGACGCACCCAATCGGTGTGATAATGGGTGGCGAGGCCGACGGGCGGGTAGGTGCCGCCCGATAGCATCAGGTCGGCGTTGTTGCGCGCCCGCTGCCACGCCGCGTCCGAGTAGCGGCGGTTCAACGCGCCATCGCAGGTGAAGGTGAACTGGCAGCCGGTGACGCGCTCGGACCCCTGGAACACCACGCCGCAGATCGATTTGGGGAAGGCCGGGTGGCGGGCGCGGTTGATGACGACCTGGCCGACCGCCTGCTGACCCTTGGCATCATCGCCCGCTTCGTAGAGCATCGCCGCGGCGAGGCAGTCGCGCGCGCGCGCCTTGGCATCGCCGGTTCCGGCGTAGATGAAGGGGCGCGGAGCGACGAAACCCCTGGTGATCAGCGCGATACGCGCATTGGCGGCGCGGGCGTCGTCCTCCGCCACCGGGGCGAATTCCATCGGCAGCACGTCGGGGACCACATCGGGGGGCGGCGCGACGGGATGCGGGCGCGTAGCGAGGGGGCGATCGGCGCTGCGGTCGCTGGCATGGAGCACGAGCCCGACGGCGAGCGCGGCCAGCAGCACGAACAGCCAGCCGGTCCAGTCGCGCCTTGCTGGCAACGCCGCTTGATCGCCGTCGGGGCGCATGGTTTCGCCTCAGATCTCCGGGAGGAAATCGGGGACCGACAGGTAGCGCTCGCCGGTGTCGTAGTTGAAGCCGAGCACGCGGCTGCCTGCGGGCAGTTCGGCGAGCTTCTGCGCGATTGCTGCGAGTGTTGCCCCCGACGAAATGCCGACGAGCATGCCTTCTTCGGTCGCGGCGCGGCGCGCCATGTCCTTTGCGGCGGCGGCATCGACCTTGATCACCCCGTCGAGCAGGTCGGTGTGCAGGTTGCGCGGGATGAAACCCGCACCGATGCCCTGGATCGGGTGCGGGGCAGGCTGGCCGCCCGAAATGACCGGCGATGCTTCGGGCTCGACCGCGAAGACTTTAAGGTTCGGCCAATGCGCCTTCAGGAACTGCGCGCAGCCGGTGATGTGGCCGCCGGTGCCGACGCCCGTGATCAGCACGTCGATCGGGGTATCCTTGAAATCGGCGAGGATTTCGGGGCCGGTCGTACGGACATGGACGTCGACGTTCGCTTCATTTTCGAACTGCTGCGGCATCCAGGCGCCGGGAGTGGTTTCGACGAGCTCGATCGCGCGTTCGATCGCGCCCTTCATCCCCTTTTCGCGCGGCGTCAGGTCAAAGGTCGCACCATAAGCGAGCATCAACCGGCGGCGTTCGAGCGACATCGATTCGGGCATGACGAGCACGAGCTTGTAGCCCTTGACCGCGGCGGCCATCGCGAGGCCGATGCCGGTATTGCCCGACGTCGGCTCGACGATGGTGCCGCCGGTCTTGAGGCTGCCATCAGCTTCGGCGGCCTCGATCATCGCCAGCCCGATGCGATCCTTGATCGATCCGCCGGGATTGCTGCGTTCGGACTTCACCCAGACTTCGGCGCCCGGGAACAGCTTGCCCATGCGGATGTGCGGCGTGTTGCCGATGGTATCGAGGATCGAATTGGCTTTCATGGTCGGTGCGCTCTTTCATTGAATTCGAACCGCGGGTCGCGGCGGACGCGATTTGGCCAGTCGCCGGCGCGGAGCCAGCGGGCCTCGTCCGCCAGGGCCGGCGTCGGCGCGGGTTGTAACGAGGCGAGCAGATACTGTCCATAAGGCCAGTCCCCGATCGCTGAGTCGGCGTTGATATGGCCGAACGGACCCGCGTTGACGAAGCGCGCATCCCATTTTCGCGACAGATGCCAGACATGCGCGGATTTGGCGTAAGGATCATTGTCGCTGGCGACGACGATCATCGGGACGCGGCTGGAGAAAGATGGCGCCTCGCCGAAACCCGCGACCTCGTGATTCTGGCGCAAACGCGACAGGTCCGGAGGGGCGACCAGCAAGGCGCCCGCAATCTGGGTGCGCGATACCGCGCTGGCGCCGCTGAACCAGTGGGCAAAGGCGTGGCAGCCCAGGCTGTGCGCGGCGACAAGCACCGGTTCGGGTTCGGCGGCAACCGCGGCGGCAATCCGATCGACCCACTGGTCGCGGTCGGGATTGTCCCAACGGCCAAGGTCGACGCGCTCGCTGAGCGGGAATTTATGTTCCCAAAGGCTTTGCCAATGGGTCGGGCCGCTGTTGTTGAGGCCGGGGATAGTCAGAATTTTGTGACGGAATATACTGCGTTGCATGACGGTTGCTCCACACAGGGGACAGAGAGAACCGCGGTGACGGGTGCATCCGATATAAATCAACTTAATTGATTGACAATAGGCCTGCGATCAATGGTGGACCGGTTGCGACGAAATGTTCAGCGGTCGCGCCGGAACTGCGGTTCGAAGGTGCGCGCGCGGCGAAGCTCCGGAAACAGCCAGGCCCACAGCGCGGTCACGCCGATCGCGCCGGCGCCGCCGATCACGACCGCGCCGATCGGCCCGAGCGCCGCGGCCATCGCCCCAGCGCGCATTTCGCCAAGCTCGTTCGATGCCGAGATGGCGAGCCCCGAGGCCGCGCTGACGCGGCCGCGCATATGGTCGGGGGTGTTGAGCTGGATAAGCGTACCGCGCACGAAGACCGAGAACATGTCGGCGGCGCCCATGACGACGAGCAGGGCGAGCGACAAGAGGAGGCTGGTCGAATAGCCGAAGGCGACGGTTGTGGCGCCAAACACCGCAACTGCCCACAGCATCTTGACCCCGACGTTGCGTTCGATCGGGCGGATCGCGAGTCCAACCGCGACGGCGACCGATCCAAAGGCGACCGCGGCGCGCATCAGCCCGGCGCCCTCCGGCCCGGCGCCCAAGATGTCGCGCGCGAAGACGGGGAACATCGCCGTGGCGCCGGCGAGCAGCACCGCGAACAGGTCGAGGGTGATCGTGCCGAGCAGGAAGCGCTCGGTCCAGACGAATTGCAGGCCATCGACCATTTCGCGCAGCGGATGGCGGCGCACCTCGGCGGGCGGCGGCTGGACGCGGCGGACGCGGCTGAGCGTGAAGGCCGACAGCGCGAGCAGGACCGCGGCGAAAACATAGACCGCGGCGGGATGCGCCGCATAGATCAGGCCGCCCGCGGCGGGACCGATCACCGACGCCGACTGCCAGGCGATGCTGCTCATCGCGATCGCGCGCGGCAGCACCGCGGGCGGCACGATATTGGGTGCGATGGCGCTCATCGCCGGGCCCGAAAAGACGCGCGCCACGCCGTGGAGTGCGGCGAGACCGAACAGCAGCGGCAGGGTCAGCGCGTCGGTCCAGGTGAACCAGCCGAGCGCAGCGGCGATCAACAGGTCGATCAGGTTCGAAAAGATCGCGACGCTCCGCCGTTCGAAGCGGTCGGCGGCCCAGCCGGCGACCGGGGTCAGAATGGCGAGCGGGACGAACTGGAACAGCCCGAGCAGCCCGAGCTGGAACGACGCCTCGCGGATCGACATGCCATAATCGGTGCGGGCGGTGTCATACAGTTGGTAACCGATGACGACGACCATCGCGATGGTCGCCATCACCGCAGTGAAGCGCGCGATCCAGAAATAGCGGAAGTCGGGAAAGCTGAGCGGCGAGGGGGCTTTGGAGGCCGGTTCGGGCATCACCGGCTCTTCGCCCTCGGGAGGTGGTATCGTCGCCATCGGCTTTGCCCCCTAAACGGCTTTTGCGCGCTGTCCAGCGTCGACTTTGTCCCGCAGCTAGGGCGCCAGCAACCGCGCGACAAAGAAGCCGTCGAGGCCCCCGGCTTCGGCAAGCAGGCCGGGCCGGGTGCGGACGAAGCCGTGGGTGTCGGGATCGATACCGTGCGGCAGTTCGGTCGGGTCAACGGGAGCGATACGCCATGCCGGGTTTCGGTCCAGAAAGGCCGCCACCTGTTCTTCGCCCTCGGCACGCTCGAGCGAGCAGGTCGCGTACACCAGCGCTCCGCCCGGTTTGACCCACGTCGCAGCCCGGTCGAGGAGGTCGCGCTGGAGCGCCGCCATTTCGTCGATCTGGCGCTGTTCGATCCGGTGCAGCACGTCGGGATGGCGGCGGAAGATGCCGGTCGCCGAACAGGGCGCATCGAGCAGCACCGAGTCGGCGGGCGCAGCGGGCGTCCAGTTGCGGATATCGGCGTGGACCATCTCGGCGCCGAGTCCCGTGCGCGCAAGGTTGGCGCCGAGCCGTTCAAGACGCTTGGCACTGGCGTCGACGGAAACAACCTTCCACCCTGCCGCGGCGAGCTGCATCGTCTTGCCGCCTGGCGCCGCGCAAAGGTCGAGCACCGTGCGCTCGTCGCCGGCACCGAACAGCCGCGCGGGCAGGGTGGCGGCGAGGTCCTGCACCCACCAGCCCCCCGCGGCATAGCCGGGCATCGCCTCGACCGCCTGGCCGCGCGGCAGGCGGCGGTGGCGGGGGGCGAGCGAAATGGCATCTGGCCACTCGTCGGCGCCCGGTTCCACCGCGAAGCTGAAATCGATCGGGGGTGGGGCGCTCCATGCCGCCTCGGCGGCCTCGACCATTGGTAGCCCCCATTGCTCGGCCCATCGCTCGGCTGTCGGTAGCGGCAAGGTCGCGCGTTCGGGGAGCTGCCATTGTTCCTGCTGCGCGCGCGACAGGATCGCGTGGACAAGCCGCCGCGGGCCGCCCGCGACGAGCGGGAGCGCGGTCGATACGACGGCGTGGGCCGGACTTTTGAGGACGAGCAGCTGCGCCAGCGCGATCCGCAGCACCGCGCGCGATTTCACGTCATCCGGCAAAATCTGCGCGGTCGCGCCGTCGATCAGCGCATCGATGTCGACCATCCAGCGCAGCGTTTCGGAGGCGATCGCGACTGCGAAGGCACGATCGGGGCCGGTGAGCCCTTGTGCCGCGGCGTGCATCGCGACATCGAGCGGGTCGCCGCGGCGCAGGATCGCGTCGACCAGCCGCAGCGCGGCGCGGCGCGGCGCCGTGCCCGCGGGATCGGGCTCGTTATGCGGGCGTTGCCTGCCGCGACGCGGTCGATCAACCATGTCGGATCCTGGCGAACTTGGCGTCTGGCATGAACAATCCTATATGGGCGGCACGATGAATGACCGCACCGAAAGCTCGACGATCGGGGGCACCCCCCGCGCTTCCAAGCGCCCGGCGCATGTCACGGCGCCCGCCGGCTGGACCAACAGCCCGGTGCCGCCACCGGCGCCGATCCGCGAGGACAAGCCCGAAGAACAGCCCGGCGGGCGAAACCCGGTGCGCTACGGCGACTGGGAGCTGAAGGGCATAGCCGTCGATTTCTGACGCAGCGGCAAAATGCCGCGTCAAAACGGGTTCATCCGGCCGATGAGCCCGGCGCGATCGACAAACTGATGCTTGAGCGCCGCCAGAATGTGGATCGCCGCGAGCGCGAGCATTGTCAGCCCCAACACTTCGTGCCGGTCGTGCATCACATCGGCGAGCGCTTCGTTCGGCGCGACAATGACGGGAACCGCGAACAGCCCGAAGAAATCGATCGGCCGCCCCGCCGCCGACATCCAGACCCATCCCGACAGCGGCAGCAGGATCAGCAGAACATAGAACAGGCCGTGGGTGATGCGGCCGAGCAGTCTCTGCCACCCAGGAATCGCGGCGGGCAGGGGCGGGGGGCGATGGCCGAGCCGCCACGCGATCCGAACCACGGTCAAAGCGAGGATGCTGATCCCCAGCGCCTTGTGGATATCCATGGCGGCGCGCTGGGTTTCGCGCGGCAGACCCTCGGTCAGCATTGCGAGCGCGATGTTGGCAATGACCGCGAGGCCGATCAGCCAGTGGAGCCAGATGGCCACCCGGGTGTAACGCGCTCCGGCGGCGCCGGCATCAGCTTCCCTGGTGGCCATCATATTTACTCCCCTCAGACGGTCGGCACTTCCTGAAATTCGGGTACCTTGCCTGCCTTCACCTGTTCGGCGAACACTTCGCGCATCAATTGCAGCGAAAAGAGGTGGGCAAAGATCAGCGCCAGGATGCCGTTCTGCATCATCTTGCGCAGGACGTCGCCGCGCAATTCGCGCAGCTTGTTTTCATCGACCATCTGAAAACCGCGGTAGATATAGGGCTTGTCATTGCCTTCCTGCTGGATGCTGACTTCGCCTTCCATCAACAGGTCGGCCTTTTTCAGCTCTTCCATGAAGAATCCGGTGCGCTGACCTGCTTCTTCGAACATCTTGCAGAAATCGAGGATCGACTGGACCGGCGCGGTCGGCTGTCCGTTTTCGAACATCGGATCGCCTTCTTCGAACTTGCCGACAGCGCCCGAGGTGGGATCGAAGCACAGCGACAATTCTTCCGAATCGGGCTGCAGACGCGCGAGCAGGAAGGGGTAGCGGCGGATATAGGCCGGCACATAGACCGGGTTGATCAGCTTGCCTTCGGCATCGATGAACGTGTTCACGCCTTCATTGAGGCCCATCAGCGCCAGTGGCACCGGATTGTCGCCCGCCGAGAAGACGATCGGAAAGTGGCGGCATGCCGATACGAATTCGTCCGACGTCAGCGGCACCGCATGCTGGTTGATGAGGAATTCGGCATTGTCGAGCGCGCGGGCATGGAAATCGGCGTGATCGACGCTGGAGAGAGGCACCAGATCCTTGTAGAACAACGGCAGGTTGGCAGGGGCGGGCGCAGTGGCCATGATGAAACTCCGGTAAAATGCCCCGACCAGCCGGGGCGCAATGATAACAGCGCGCCTTATTGACCTCGGCACCGCGGCGCAAGGGGGCGATGTTCCCCTTGCGCCGCGTCAGGCGATCAGCTTGCCCGGATTGAAGATGCCCGCCGGGTCCAGCCCGGCCTTGATCGCGCGCAGCGCCGCAAGCCGCGCCGGGCTGTCGAGCGCGGCCATTATGTCGCGTTTCATTTGGCCGATGCCATGTTCGGCCGAAATCGATCCGCCGAGTTCGATGACGTGCGCATAGACCATATGGCTGAGTTCGGTGCCGTGGCGCGCCAGCCACGCCGTGCCGTCGCTGTCCGTCGGGGGCTGGATATGGTGGTGGACGTTGCCGTCGCCGAGATGCCCGAAGGAAAGGGCGCGGGCGCCGGGAAACGCCCGTTCCAGCCGCACGGGATTGTCGGCAATGAAGGTCGGCATCAGGTCGACGGGAACGCTGATATCGTGTTGCAGCGCCGGTCCCTCGGCGCGTTCGGCCTCTGAAATGGAATCGCGCAGGCGCCAGAACGCTTCGCTTTCGCTGTCGTTCTTGGCGATGACGACGTCGCTGATCAGGCCGGCGTCGAGCGCGGCGGCGAGGTTGGTTTCCAGCGCTTGTCCCAGCGCCTGGTCATCGTCGCCCGCCAGTTCGGCGAGTACGTACCAGGGATGCGCCGCGGCGATCGGCGCACGGGTTTGCGGGATATGACGCAGCACCGCATCGAGGCACGCGTGCGGAATGATCTCGAACCCCTCGAGCTCGCGCCCGATGCTGGCGTCGAGCCGCCGGAGCAGGAGCAGCGCGCTCTCGGGTGAATCGATGGCGATCCACGCGGTGCGCCGCGCCGCCGCAGCAGGTACGAGGTGCAGGCTGGCCGCGGTGACGATTCCCAATGTCCCTTCGGCCCCGCAAAGCAGGTGGCGCAGGTCATAGCCGCGATTATCCTTTTTGAGCGGCGCCAGGCCGTCGAAGATGCTGCCGTCGGGAAGCACCGCTTCGATCCCGGCAACGAGCGCGCGCATTGTGCCGTGACGCAGCACCTGCGTTCCGCCGGCGTTGGTCGATACCAGTCCGCCGATCGTCGCCGAACCCTTGCCGCCGAGGGTCAGCGGGAAGCGTAACCCGCGGGACAATGTTTCGTGATGGAAATTTTCCAGAATGACTCCTGCCTCTGCCACCGCAATCCGCGCGGCAACGTCGATCTGGCGGATATGGTTCATGCGGCGCAGACTGAGCAAAAGCTGGTTGCCGCCCGGATCGGGCGTCGCGCCGCCGACCATCCCGCTGTTGCCACCCTGCGGCACCAGCGCGACCCCGGCTTCGGCGCAAAGGCGGACGACGTCGGCGACTTCGGCGGTCGATGCCGGGGACAGCATCGCCGCGGCCCGCCCGACATATTTGCCGCGCCAATCAGTGAGCCATGGCGCCATAATCTGGTCGTCGGTGGTGAATCCCTTGGCGCCGAGAAGCGCCCCGAGGCGGGCCAGCAGGTCGGGTGAAGGCACGCGCGTCATCGCGATACCCGGTCGGCATTTTGCCGCTGGAGTGCGGGGCGAGGGCAATTATAGTTCATATGATGTTCAATCATCGCTGGTAAGGGCGACATTGGACGAATGTCGATCGTTCGTCGAGTGGGCTGGAACGCGGGAGCGACGGGTGACCGGGACGTCATTGCAGATGATCAGGGAAGAGGGGGCAGGCGCGTGCTGACCGCCGCCTTTCTGCTGTGGTCGGCTGCCGCGCCGGGTGCCTATGCCTTTCCTCCCTCGGACCTGCCACCGGTCGCCGCGCCCGAACCGCTGGTCGCAATCCATGCGCCGACGCCCGAGCAGATCGCGTCGTTCTGGCAGGTGGTGATCGAGCAGCAGCTGATTATCCGCGTCCCGGCGCAGCGGTCGCAGCTGAACAATTTTGCCGCCGGACCGTCGCAATCGCGGCGCGCGACCGATATTCCCGTCGTGTGGAAGGAAAAGAAGGCGCCGAAATGTGTGCCGATGCGCAATATCATGGGCATGCAGGCGGTGCAGCGTGACAGCATCGACATCATCACCCGGCAGAACCAACGCCTGCGAGCACAGCTCAACCGCGGGTGCCGCGCGCTCGACTTTTATGCCGGCTTTTACATGCAGGGCAGCAAGGACGGGCGACTATGCGAGGATCGTGACCAGATCCACGCGCGGACGGGAGCCAAGTGCGAGATCGACAAATTCCGGCTGATGGTGCCGGTTCGTGACGACGACTGATCGCACAGCTCGTCGCCTTTTCTTGACTTTTCGTCGCCCTTTGCCCAAGGCCCGCGCAGCGCCGCCTGCGTGGAAGGCTGGGCGTGGCCATTTTTTCCGGACATGACAATCATATGAAATTTGCCGACATCGGCCTTTCCGACGAACTTTTGCGCGCTATCGACGAGTCCGGTTACACCGAGGCGACCCCGATCCAGGCGGGCGTCATTCCTTCCGTGCTGATGATGCGCGACATTATCGGTATTGCCCAGACCGGGACCGGCAAGACCGCATCCTTTGTGCTGCCGATGATCGACATCCTGGCGCACGGACGCGCCCGCGCGCGCATGCCGCGATCGTTGATCCTGGCACCCACCCGCGAACTGGCGGCGCAGGTTGCCGAAAACTTCGAAAAATATGGCAAATATCACAAGCTGTCGATGGCGCTGCTGATCGGCGGTGTCCAGATGGGTGACCAGGTCAAGGCGCTGGAAAAGGGCGTCGACGTCCTGATCGCGACGCCGGGGCGGCTGATGGACCTGTTCGAACGCGGCAAGATCCTGCTGACCGGTTGTACGCTGTTGGTCATCGACGAAGCCGACCGGATGCTCGACATGGGGTTCATCCCCGACATCGAGAATATCTGTACGAAACTGCCCGCGAATCGGCAGACCTTGCTGTTTTCGGCAACGATGCCGCCGCCGATCAAGAAGCTGGCCGACAAATTCCTGTCGAACCCGAAAACGGTCGAAGTCGCGCGTCCGGCGAGCCGGAACGAAAATATCGAACAATTTCTGGTGCGGACAAGCGAGCGCGGCAAGCGCGATACGTTGCGCGATCTGATCGAAGCCGAGAACGTCAACACCGCGATCATCTTTTGCAATCGCAAGACGACGGTGCGCGAGCTTGCCAAATCGCTGCAACGATCGGGCTATAGCGCGGGCGAAATCCAGGGTGACATGGACCAGTCGAGCCGCACCGCCGAACTGGACCGTTTCAAGCGCGGCGACATCAATATATTGGTGGCGTCGGATGTTGCGGCGCGCGGGCTCGACGTCAAGGGCGTGAGCCATGTGTTCAATTTCGACGCGCCGTGGCACCCCGACGATTATGTCCACCGCATCGGCCGCACCGGCCGTGCGGGCGCCAAAGGCCGCGCCTTCACGCTTGCAACGTCGGCGGACGATGAAGCGATCGACAATATCCAGAAGCTGACCGGCTATAAAATTCCCGTTCACAACGCCGACAAGGCCGGCACCGAAGCCGAACCGGAAGCCGAGCGCGAGCCGCGCGGCGAAAAGGTGAAGCGTGGCGGGCGGACAAAACGCGCCGCGGCCGACGCGCCCGCCGCGAAGCCCGTCCGCAAGGCGGAGGATCGCAAGCCCGCCGACCGCAAATCCGAAGACCCCAAGCCTGCCAAGGCGAAACCGCAACCGCGCGACGATGACGGCCCCGATGACGGCTGGAACGGCCCGACGCCCGGTTTTCTGATGGTCGGGTTCGGGAGCTGAGCCGCGGCGGTCCGATCAGATACGGACCAGCATCTTGCCCATATTGGCGCCTGCAAACAGGCCGAGGAAGGCGTCCGGTGCCGCCTCGAGTCCCTCATACACCGTTTCCCGCATCGTGACCGCACGGCTGGCGATGAGCGCGCCCATGTCGGCATAGAATTCTTCCATGCAGTCGATGAACTGGTCGGTGTAGATAAAGCCTTCCATGCGGATGCGCGCCGGGATTGTGCGGATCAGATATTTCATCTCCTGCGCCTTGCCGTCGTTATAGACGTCGATCATGCCGCAAATCGCGAAGCGCGCGAAGTCGTTGGCGGTCGCAAAGGCGGCGTCGAGATGTTCGCCGCCGACATTGTCGAAATAGACGTCGATGCCGGGCTTGCCGAGCGTATCGAGCGCTTCGGCAAGCTGGGACAGCACCGGTCCTGCCTTGTAATCGATGACCGCATCGGCGCCCAACTGCCTGACCCACGCGCATTTTTCCGGCCCGCCCGCGGAACCGATCACCGTCATTTCGCGCGCCTTGGCGATCTGGACCACTGCCGATCCGACGGCGCCCGCCGCCGCCGAGACGAACACCGTATCGCCCGGCTTGGCGGCGGCGACGCGGAGCAGCCCGATCCATGCGGTGCCGCCGGTCAGCCCCATATTGTGCAGGAAGGTCTGCGGGGTGAGCCCGGCATCGAGCGCGTGCTCTGGCAGCTTGTTCGGCATCATGTCCAGCCCGATCACGCCGCCGTCGCGCCAGCCGCCCATGTGCAGGACCAAATCGCCCGCCGCAAAGCCGTCCATCCGGCTTTCGAGAACTTCGCCGATCGCGCCGCCGGTCATCGGCTGGTCGATCTGGAAACTGGCGGCGTAGCTTTTGGCGTCGTTCATCCGGCCGCGCATATAGGGATCGACCGACAGCCAGAGGTTGCGGACGCGAAGCTGATCGGGTTCGAGCGGCGCGTCGGGCAGCGGACGCAGCGCAAAATTGTCGATGGTCGGAAGCCCCTGCGGGCGGCTGATCAAATGCCAGGCTTTGTTCATGGAACCCCCATTCCCTGAATTCGCGCGGTGTGCTTAGAGGACGTCAGAAAAGCCGTTGCCACCATCCTGCGGTGCGTTTAAGACGCCGCCGTCGCGGGGCCGTAGCTCAGATGGGAGAGCGCTGCAATCGCACTGCAGAGGTCAGGGGTTCGATTCCCCTCGGCTCCACCAGCGACCTGACGTCGGCCGCCGCGCCCTGTTTCCATTCGGAACGCTTTCAGTGTTGGGCCAGCTTTTGCCCGCCGCCCTCCCATTTTCGGCGCAGCAGCGCAGCGAGCGGGCGATGGCGGACGATCAGGCAGTCGATGATCTTCGGCCCCGGCACCGCGCCCTGCGCGCGCTTGTAACCGCTGTCGCCGGCGCCCAGGTCGATTGTTGTGATCCCGCGTTCCAGCGCGACGTCATATTGGCGATAGGCGACGAGTTTGCCCGGGCTGTGCGCGGCGAATTCCTTATCGTAGCTGCCCGCGATGCCATATTGCATGTCACCGCACAGCATGTCGAAGGTGAAGGCGACGGGGCGGTCGCCTAGGTAGAGGATCGTCGCGGTCAGCATGTCGGCGAGTGTGCGATCGGCGACGACGCGCAGCCAGCCCGCGCGCATCGGTTCGGTCAGGAATTTGGCGCCGTTGCCGTCGGTATCCTGCCCCACCCAGCTCTGCGCCTCGATTGTCGCGAGATCGCGCAGCACCTTGGGTGACCAGTCCGATCCGGCAATATGCCTGATGGTGAGCGCGCCAATGGCGGCGAGCTGTTTTTCATAGCTGCGCAGGCGTCGCTGCGACGATTGTCGCGGCCATGGTCCCGCCGCAAGCTGTCCCGCGACGTCGATCCGGTAGCTGGTGCCGAGATGACGGCGCAGCACGGTCCAGCCCATGTCGAGCGCCGCGCCGGCCAGCGCCGCCAGCGTGGGATCGTTGACGTAAACCGGACCGATTCGCAGGAACGGCGACACGAGCCGCCGCATCGCGGGATGGGCGACCAGCGCCTCGATGTCTTCGGCCGTGATATCGGCGGCCAAGGGGATGCTACGGAACGGCCAGTAGCTGCCCGGAACGCGCCGCGCGCCGAGAATTGCGGGGCCGACGGGGAGGGTAGGGAGCGCCGCCAGCGGCGTGCCATCAGCACGGTAGAAAAGCAGCGTCGAGGCGCCGCGGAGGTCGGGCGACGTTCCCGCATACCAGGCCGCGCGCAGAAAGGATCGCGCGTTGTCGCCGCGATCCGCAACCGCGTCGATCGCGGCGGCGAAGCCCTTTTCCAGCTTGATGTCGACCCGGCTGACCCCCATGACGATCGCCACTTAGACGAAAAGCCTTAGGATGGGGTAATCGCTTGCTCTCGGCCTAGCCCGCGTAGTCGCGGAGCATATTCTTGGCGATGACGAGCTGCTGGATCTGCGTCGTCCCTTCATAAATGCGGTAAATGCGGCAGTCGCGATAGAAGCGTTCGGCGAGATATTCCTTGAGATAGCCCGCGCCGCCGTGGATCTGCACCACCCGATCGGCGACGCGCCCGCACATTTCACTCGCGAACATCTTCGTCGCGGCGGCTTCGACGAGGATCTTTTCGCCGCGGTCGGCGCGCGCGCAAGCGTCGTTCAGCATACAGTCGGCGGCGTAGATTTCGGCCTTGCTGTCGGCGAGCATCGCCTGGATCAGCTGGAAATTGGCGATCGGTTCGCCGAACGCCTTGCGCTCCATTGCATATTGCAGCCCCGTGTCGAGCATCCGCTTGGCATAGCCAACACTCGCCGCAGCGACCGAAAGGCGGCCATTGTCGAGGCTCTGCATCGCGGCGCGGAAACCGATACCCTCCTCGCCGCCGAGCAGCGCGTCGCCGTCGACATGCACATCCTCGAGGATCACGTCGGCGATCTGCGAGCCCGCCTGGCCCATCTTGCCGTCGGGCTTGCCGATCGAGACACCTGGTGCGTCTCTGTGCACCAGGAAGGCGCTGACGTGGGCATTCTTTGGCAAGGCTTCGGCGTTGGTGCGCGCCATGACGAGGATGACGTCGGCAAAGGGCGCGTTGGTGATATAGCGTTTGGTGCCGCTCAGCACATAGCCATTGCCGCTGGGCACCGCGCGCGTTTTCATCGCCGCGCTGTCGGAGCCGCTGTCGGGTTCGGTGAGGCCGAAGGCGGCGATGCTGCCAGTCGCGAGTTTCGGCAGCCAATGTGCCTTCTGCTGCTGCGTCCCGAAACCCAGGATCGATTTGCACACCATGCCGATGTTGATCGACACGATCGAGCGATAGGCGGGCGCGGCATAGGCAAGTTCGCGGATGAAGCCGACATATTGGCTGACATTCATGCCCGCGCCGCCATATTCCTCGGGCATCGTCACGCCGAAGAGGCCCATGTCGCGCATCTCGGCAAGGATATCGTCGGGAACGCGGCCGAGTTCTTCAAGCTGGTCTTCGGCGGGGATCAGCCGCTCGCGGACATAGCGTTGCAGCTGTTCGATAAAGGCGTCGTAGATGTCGGCGTCCATGCCCGCATTGCTCATTTTCGGCTATCCTCCCGTCATTTCGGTTGCGAATAGCAATGCGATCGGGGCGAGGCCAGCCCCAATGGTCGGCGTCAGGCGGTGCGGACAAAGCTGTCGAGCACACGCTTGCTACCTGCCTGATCGAACTCCACCTCGAGCTTGTTGCCGTCGATGTCGATGATTTCCCCGTAGCCGAATTTTTCGTGGAAGACGCGCAGCCCGATCGCGAGGTCGGCGCGCGGCTTGGCGCCGACCGACGCGGCGGGGCCGCGTTCGGAGGGCGCGGGCGCGTGGGTGACGGTGTTCGACGCGGCCACCGCGCGCTGCCATGCCGGGCCGCGCGTCATGATGCGCGACGGCTGGCGTTCGGCGACATGCGCGAAGGGATCGCCCTGCGCCGACCAGTTCGCGCGCCACAGGCTTTGCCCGCCGCCGAAACTGTTTTCGCTGTCGACATGCTCGGGCGGGATTTCGGCGATGAAACGGCTGGGGATGCTGCTCATCCACTGGCCATAGATGCGGCGGTTCGCGGCGTGATAGATGCTGGCGCGCTGGCGGGCGCGGGTGATCGCGACATAGGCGAGGCGGCGCTCTTCCTCCAGGCTGGCGGTGCCGCCTTCGTCCATCGAGCGCTGTGACGGGAAGACGCCATCTTCCCATCCGGCGAGGAACACATGGTCGAACTCCAGCCCCTTGGCGGCGTGGATCGTCATGATCGTGACGGTTTCGGTCTCGTCATTCTGGTCGCGGTCCATCACCAAGCTGACATGCTCGAGGAACGCTTCGAGCGAATCATACTCCTCCATCGCGCGGACGAGTTCGGAGAGGTTTTCGAGGCGGCCTGCGGCTTCGACGCTGCGGTCGGCTTGCAGCATCGCGGTGTAGCCCGATTCGTCGAGGATCAGCTGGGTCAGCTCGGGGTGCGACAGTTGAACGGCCTTTTCCTGCCAGCTGCGCATCATCGCAACAAAATTGGCAAGCTGGCGGCGCGCTTGCGGGGTTAGCTCATCAGTTTCGGTCAGCCGAGCCGCAGCATTGAGGAGAGGCAGGCGTTCGGCGCGGGCATATTGGTGGATGCGCGCGAGCGCCTTGTCGCCGAGCCCGCGCTTGGGCGTGTTGACGATGCGTTCGAACGCCAGGTCGTCGGCAGGCGATTGCACGAGGCGGAGATAGGCCAGCGCGTCGCGAATCTCGGCGCGTTCGTAGAAGCGGAAGCCGCCGACGATGCGGTACGGCATGCCGATCGCGATAAAGCGGTCTTCGAACTCGCGCGTCTGGAACTGCGCGCGGACGAGGATCGCGGCGCGGTCGAGGCTGACTTTACGAACCTGTAGCGTTTCCAGCTCTTCGCCGATCCGCCGTGCCTCCTCCGGGCCGTCCCACACGCCGACGACGCGCAGCTTGTCGCCCGGGTCGAGATCGGTCCACAAAGTCTTGCCCAGCCGCCCGCTGTTCTGCGCGATCAGCGCCGAAGCGGCAGCCAAGATTTGCGGGGTCGAGCGGTAATTTTGTTCGAGGCGGATGACGGTCGCTCCCGGGAAGTCCTTTTCGAAGCGCAGGATGTTCGCAACCTCGGCGCCGCGCCAGCTATAGATCGACTGATCGTCGTCGCCGACGCAGCAGATATTCTTGCGCTGCTGCGCAAGCAAACGCAGCCACAGATATTGGCTCGCGTTCGTATCCTGATATTCGTCGACGAGGATATATTTGAAGCGCTCCTGATATTGATCGAGCACATCGCGGTGGGTCTTCAGGATCACCAGCATATGGAGCAGGAGGTCGCCGAAATCGCAGGCGTTGAGCGTTTTCAGCCGCGCCTGATAAAGCGCATAGAAATGCTGACCCTTGCCGTCGGCGTAGGCCTCCTTGTCGGCAGCATCGAGATCGGCAGGCGTCAGCCCTCGGTTTTTCCATTTGTCGATCAGGCCGGCAAGCTGACGCGCGGGCCAGCGTTTCTCGTCCAGCCCCTCGGCCTGGATGAGCTGCTTGAGGACGCGAAGCTGGTCGTCAGTGTCGAGGATCGTGAAATTACTCTGCAAACCGACCAGTTCGGCATGGCGGCGCAGCATCTTCGCCGCGATGCTGTGAAAGGTACCGAGCCACGGCATGCCCTCGACCGCGTCGCCGATCATCCGCCCGATCCGCTCGCGCATCTCGCGTGCCGCCTTGTTGGTGAAGGTCACCGCCAAGATTTCGGACGGCCAGGCGCGGCGCGTCGCCATGATGTGCGCGAGGCGCGCGGTGAGCGCCGCGGTCTTGCCCGTGCCCGCCCCGGCGAGCATCAACACCGGCCCCTCGGTGGTCAGCACGGCCTGCCGCTGCGGCCCGTTCAGTCCGCGCAGATAGGGCGGGTCCGACGGATTGGGCGGGGGCAGGTCGGGTGTCGAGACGGGGGGCAGGGTCACGCGCGAACGATTAGGGAACAGCGGCGGCGCTGTCCAGCTTGGCGCGGTAGGTCGTTACGCGAGCCGCAGCAACGTCAGCCGTGCCTTGCCGACCTTGCGATCGGCATCGATGGCAAAGCCCGCGACGTCGACGGTTTCGCCATGCCCTGTTTCAACCGACACCCAGCTGTCGGGGCCGATCCAGCCGAGCCGGTTGAGCTTGTCCAGCGCGACGCTTGCCGCGCCAGTGCCATAGGGCGGGTCGAGCATCAATAGATCATAAGCGCGCGGCGCCGGGCCAAGGCCGAGCACCGATCCGGCGCGAACATCGGCGCGCGCGGTCGCGCCCAGGGTGGAGAGATTGCCGCGCAGGACATCGAGCGCGTCACGATCCTGTTCGGCGAACAGGCAGGTCGCGGCGCCGCGCGACAAGGCCTCGATGCCAAGCGCGCCCGATCCCGCGAACAGGTCGGCGACAGCCAGCCCCTCGAAGCTGCCCAGGCGGCTGGTCAGCATCGAGAACAAGGTCTCGCGAGCGCGATCGGCGGTGGGCCGCGTCGCGTCGCCCTTCGGCGCCAGCAGCTTGCGTCCGCGCCATTCCCCCGAAATGACCCTCATTTCAGATGTCGGCGGAATTTGAACAATTCGTCGCGCGGCACCACATCGACCGCGCCGAGCGGCAAATCGTCGAGTTCGAACGCGCCATAGCGGGTGCGGATCAGGCGGCTGACCTGCAAACCGAAATGTTCGAGCACCTTGCGCACTTCGCGATTCTTGCCCTCGGTCAGCGTCATTTCGATCCACTGGTTGCGGCCCGTGCGGCGTTCGAGGTTGGCGTCGATCTTGCCGTAGCGGACCCCGTCGATCTCGATCCCCATCACCAGTTCTTCGAGCTGTTCCTGGCTGATATCGCCGAATGCCCGCGCGCGGTAGGTGCGCTCGACCCCGCTTGCGGGCAGTTCGAGCTGGCGCTTGAATTCGCCGTCGTTGGTGAGGAGCAGCAACCCTTCGGTATTATAGTCAAGGCGGCCGACCGGCATCAGGCGCGGCAGATCCTTGGGGAGCAGGTCGTAAATCGTCTTGCGGCCCTTGGGGTCACGCGCTGCGGTGATGCAGCCCGCGGGCTTGTGAAAGCGATAGAGGCGCGTCGAGACCGGCTTGGCCACCGGATTGCCGTCGACGGTGAGGCCGTCGAGTGAGGCGAGCAACGGCGCGGGCTGCGCGATGACTTCGCCATTGAGCGCGATGCGGCCTTCCTCGATCATCCGTTCGACGTCGCGGCGCGAACCGACCCCGGCGCGCGCGAGCAGCTTGGCGATCCGTTGCGGCCCGTCTTCACGATCGGCTTCAGCCGGTTTGGTTTTGAGCGCCGATGCGGCACCGCGCGCGGCGCGCCGCCCTTTTTGAGCGTCGCGATCGCCGGCGGGCCTGGTCGCGGAACGCGACGACGAGCGGGGAGGTCGGCGGGTGGTCATGGGAACGGGTCGGCTTTCGTATCGTTATGTGGCAACGACTGTTGCTCTGTGGCCACGCTCATAGCCGGAAACGTGTCGCTTCGTCGATGGGAAGCCGAAGCAATCTTGCACGACGGCGCCGGGCACGTCATGGCGCGATCAAAGGGAGACCCTATGCTCTTCGCGCCCCGCCCGTCCTGCATCAAGCGGCTGCTGATCATCGAGGATGATCCGCTGGTGGCGTTCGACAACGAGCGGACGCTGAAACACAGCGGTTACGATATCGTCGCGACGGTCGATTCGGGCGAGGCCGCGGTCCCGATTATCGCCGACGAACAGATCGATGCGGTGGTGCTCGACCTGGGGCTTGCCGGGCACATGACCGGACGCGAGGTCGCCCGGCTGGTGCGCGACCGCGGCATCGCGGTGCTGCTCGTAACCGGTCAATGCCCCGAAGACGCCGCCGACATTGCGGTGGCGTGCCTTGGCAAACCGCACAGCGCGTCGGCGCTGGTGGCCGCATTGCGCGCGGTGGAAACCATGACCTGCCAGAACAGGATGCCGCGCAAGGTCAGCGGGCTAGTCACCTATTGGCGGCCCGAGGCGGCCTGAGCGCGACCAACCGAAAAATCGCTGCTTCCAATTTGCCCGCGACGCTTTAGGCCAATCGGTCGGAATGATGGCATCCCGGAACGAGGGTGCGGGGGAGCTTAAGCATGTCGGTTGATCTGATCCGGTTCTTGATTTTTGTCGCGGTGCTCGGCGGACTGGTGATTGTTGCGCTGTCGATCCCGGCGTTTCGGTCCTATCTGCGCAAAAATCCGCTGGTGACGTTTCTGCTCGGCATCTCGAGCGGGTTTCCGCTGACGCTGCTGATCGCGACGATGACCTTCTGGCTCGCCAAAGTCGGTATCGACAAGGCAACGATCGGTTTTGCGGTCGCGCTCGGCATTCCCTACACGATCAAATTTCTGTGGGCGCCGCTGGTCGACAAGCTCCCGCTGCCGTTTCTGACCCGATATTTCGGGCAGCGGCGCGCCTGGCTGTTCTTTGTCCAGGCCTTGCTGTTCGTTGCGATCTGGCAATTGGGGGCGAGCGATCCGCAGCCAGGCAATATGGGGCAATTCGCAATCTGGGCCTTCATCACCGCTTTCCTGTCGGCGACTCAAGACATCGTTATCGACGCCTATCGTATCGAAATCCTCGAGGAAGACGAATTCGCCCACGGCATTGCGACCAACCAGTTCGGTTACCGCACCGGCAATCTGATTGCGGGCGCCGGCACCATTTATTTCGCGTCGAACGAGGGGCTGGGGCTCGGGTGGGCGACGGCCTATGGGCTCACTGCCTTTTGCATCATCCCCGCGATCATCGGTGCCTTTTGGGCCGGGCCGGGCAAATTTGTCGATCGGTTCGAACAGGCGGCGGGAATGAAGGCGGGGCAATGGCTCACCGAAGCGGTGGTCAACCCGTTCCGCGAGTTCCTGACCCGCCACGGAGCATTTTTGATTCTGGCTTTTGTGCTGGTGTACAAGGTCGGCGACGCGATGGGACAGGCGATGCTGGGGCCGATGATCGTCGACCTCGGCTTTACCGATCTCGACTATATTTCCGCCAACAAGCTGTGGGGTTTTGGCGCGCTCATCGTCGGCTCGGCGCTTGGCGCACCGTTTCTGCTGTGGCTGGGGATGGGCCGCGCGCTGGTCATTTCAGGTTTCATGATGATGTTTTCGAACGTCATGTTCATGATCCTGGCGGCGACCGGCGACAATTACTGGATGATGGTCACGGCGATCGTCACCGAAAATATGACGAGCGGGATCGGGCTGACCGTATTCGCCACCTATTTGTCGGGATTGTCGAACATCGCCTACACCGCGACGCAATTTGCGCTGCTGTCGTCCTTTGCCGGGGTCGGGCGAACCTTCATGGCGGGGCCGGCAGGCATCGTGGCCGAAAATTTCGGCTGGGTGATCTTCTGGGGCTTTACCGTGGTGGCTGCGATACCCGGCATGCTGTTGCTGTGGCTGCTGTGGAGCAAAGGCTATGTCGTCGAGGGCGTCCGCCAGGCCGAGACGGTCGATGAACAACGGCTTCGCCAGCCCGTGGGGCCGGTCCGCATCGCCGGGTTTGTGCTGGTCGTGGCGGGGTTGGTCGGGGTTCTGCTCGCGCAGCAGCTCGAATTGGCGTCGCCGATCATGTATGCCTCGCTCGCTGCCCTCCTTGCCGGTGCCCTGCTGGCGTGGAAGGGGCCGGCGCCGAAGGTGGCCTAGCCCATGTTCTGGGTCGCGATCACCATCGCGATGCAGGTCGCGTGCATCGTCCATGTCTTCCGCAACGGCCGCAACACCGCATGGGTCATGGCGATCGCCTTCCTGCCGATGATCGGCATGATCGCCTATTTCATCGTCGAGATCCTGCCGAACCTGTCGCGTGACCGCCGCGTCAATCGGGTCAAGGCGAATATCGCCGATAGCATGGACCCCGAACGCCACGTGCGCACGGCGCGCGAAGCAGTCGAGTTCAGCGATACGGTCGCAAACCTGCTGACCTATGGCGACGCGCTGATGGAGCGCGAGCGTTACGATCAGGCACTCGACCAGTTTCGCCGCGCCGAACGCAAATCGCCGCACAACGACCGCGCGATCGGGATACGCATCGCCGAGGCCGCCTATGAAGCGGGGCATGTCGATGCGGCGCTGGCCGCGCTCGACAGCCTCCCCGAAACCGGCTCGCAGTCGGAACGCGACCGCCGTGACCTGCTCCGCGCGAAGGTCACCGAACAGGCGGGCCAGAGCGCCGAAGCACTTGCGCTTTACCGCAGCATCGTCGAGCGCGTCCCCGGCGACGAGGTCCGGTGCCGCATCGCCGCGCTACTGATTGCCATGGGTGACAAGGCCAGGGCGCGGACGGTCCTGCAAGAGGTGGAGATGCGCAAGAAACGCACGCCGCCCGCGATGCTCAAGGCCAATGCCGAGATGTACGACTGGGCGAAGCGCATGCTGGCGGAACTGGGCTAGGAAAGGGAATCATCCTTCCCATTAAGGAAATGATCGCCGGCCTAAACCGGAATTTCCTCATTGGCACCGAGCACGGCCCCCGCCAGGTAGAGCGAGCCGCAGATGAGCAGCTCGGCTGCGGGACGGTGATCGGCAATAAACGCCAGCGCCGCTGCCACGTCTTCGCACGGCTGCGCGTCGGCGATGCCGAGTTCGGCTTGCGCCCAATGGCACAGGTCTTTCGGGTCATGGTGATCGTGGCCGGGGATCGGCACCGCCTGGAATGACGCGATCCTGTTAGCGAAGGGCCGCAGGAAGCCCATGGCGTCCTTGTTCTTGAGCAGCCCGCAGACAATGTGAAGCGGCTGCACATCGGCAAGCGCCATCGCCAGCGCCGCGCCGGCGTCGGGGTTATGCCCGCCGTCGAGCCAGACCGTGCTGCCTGTGCCGAGCAGGCTGGTCAGCGGTCCTTTGCCCAGCCGCTGCATGCGCCCGGGCCAGAAGGCCGTAGCGACGCCCTTTGCAACGTCGTCGTCGGTCGGTTGGGCGCCGGGGGCTCGGCGCAGCATCGCGATCGCCAGACCAGCGTTGCGCATCTGGTGCGTACCCGCCATGCGCGGGCTCAACGGCTGCGCAACGGAGCCCGATCTGGAAGTCCAGCGAAACCCGTCCTGACAAGGCTCCACCACCCAATCTTCACCTTCCGCGAAAATTACGCCGCCGACTGCGGCGGCGCGGTCCTGAACCAGCTTCATTACAGGGTCGGGATAGGCCAGCGTCGCTAGCGCCGCGCCGGGTTTGAAGATGCCGGTTTTTTCCCACGCGATGCGTTCGATCGCCGCGGCGGGCACGCCATCCTCCGGCGCCAGCAGAAATGCCTCATGGTCGATACCGAGCGATGCGATGCCGCATACCGCGGGCGCAGGAATGATGTTGGTCGCGTCGAGGCGGCCGCCGAGACCGACCTCGATGATGCAGTCCTCCGCCGGGATACGCGCAAAAGCGAGGAAGGCGGCGGCGGTGGTGACTTCGAAGAAGCTGGCTTGCAGGTCGGCGGCCTGGTCGAGCACTTCCTCGAGCAGCGCCGCGAGCAGCGCGTCGTCGATCAGCGTTCCGGCGAGGCGGATGCGTTCGTTGAAACGGACCAAATGCGGGCTGGTGTAGCTGTGGACGCGGCGCCCCTGCGCTTCGAGGATAGCGCGGAGGAAGGCGCAGGTCGAACCCTTGCCGTTGGTGCCGGCGACGTGGAAGGTGCGCGGCAGCTGGTTTTGCGGGTCGCCAAGGCGCGCGCAGAGTTCGGCGATGCGTTCGAGGCCGAGGATATCGCGGCCCGGCGACAGCGCGGCCAGGCGGTCGAGCTGAGTCTGGACGGCTGGGTTGGCGGAGTGGGCGTGGTCGGGCATCGTTAGACGGGGCCTATCAAAAGTTCGTCATTGCGAGCGTAGCGAAGCAATCCAGAGCGGTTTATGCCAGCTCTGGATTGCCGCGTCGCTTCGCTCCTCGCAATGACGATGCAGTAAAGGTCAGGCCGCCTTTTCCGGCGCCAGATAGCCGATCAACCGCCCGAGCGTCTCCGGCAATTCCTTGCGATGCACCACCATGTCGATCATCCCATGGTCAAGCAGATATTCGGCGCGCTGGAAGCCCTCGGGCAGTTTTTCGCGGATCGTATTCTCGATCACGCGCTGGCCCGCGAAGCCGATCAGCGCCTTGGGTTCGCTGATCTGGACGTCGCCGAGCATCGCATAGCTGGCGGTCACGCCGCCGGTGGTCGGGTCGGTCAGCAGCACGATATAGGGAAGACCTGCGCGGCGCAGGCGCGCGAGCGCCACGGTCGCGCGCGGCATCTGCATCAGCGACAATGTGCCTTCCTGCATCCGCGCGCCGCCCGCGGCGGTGATCGCGATATAGGGTACGCCGCGCTTGATCGCATTCTCGACGCCCGCGACGAAGGCTTCGCCGACCGCGACGCCCATCGATCCGCCCATGAAGGCGAAATCCTGGACGCCGACGACGACGCCCTGGCCCGAAATGCGACCGAAGGCGTTCTGATAGGCATCGCGGTCGCCGGTCTGCGCGCGCGCCGCCTTGATACGGTCGACATATTTCTTGGTGTCGCGGAATTTCAGCGGATCCTCGGGCGCTGCTGGGGCGGCGATCATCTCGTGCAGCCCGCCGTCGAACAATTGCGCGAAGCGTTCCTTCGCGCCGATGCGGTCGTGATGGTCGCAGCGTGGGCAGACGTTGAGATTGTCTTCCCATTCCTTGACGAACACCATCTGCTGACACTGGCGGCATTTGTGCCACAGATTGTCGGCGGTATCGCGCTTGGCGGTAAAGGGCAGGGCGTTGCGAACGCGGTCGAGCCAGCTCATGCGGCGATCTCCTTGGCGCTATGGATAGCATCGGCGAGTTGGCGGGTGAAGGCTTCGACAAGCGGTGGCGCGGCGTCGCCATGCTCGGCAATGATGTCGATGAAGGCCGATCCGACGACGACGCCATCGGCGACGCGCGCGATCTGCGCGGCCTGTTCGGCGGTGCGGACGCCGAAGCCGACCGCGACGGGCAGGTCGGTCGCGGCCTTCAAGCGCGCGACGGCCTCGTCGATGCTCGCCTGCGCAGCCTGTTGCTGGCCGGTGATGCCGGCGACCGAGACATAATAGAGGAAGCCGCCCGCGCCATCAAGCACGGCCGGCAGCCGCGCGGTGTCGGTTGTCGGCGTGGCGAGGCGAATGAGGTCGACGCCGGCGGCGCGGAGCGCGGGGCCGAGTTCGGGGTCTTCCTCGGCGGGAACATCGACGCAGATGACGCCGTCGACGCCGACACGCGCGCATTCGGCTGCGAACCAGTCACCGCCGCGGATCGTCATCGGATTGGCATAGCCCATCAGCACGAGCGGGGTTTCGGGGTGACGCTGGCGGAAGGCGGCGGCGATAGCGAAGATGTCGGCGGTCGACGTCCCCTTGGCCAGACTGCGCAGATTCGCCTGCTGGATCGCGGGGCCGTCGGCCATCGGATCGGTAAAGGGCATGCCCAGCTCGATGACATCGGCGCCCCCCGCGACGAGTGCGTCGAGGTTCGCGGCGGTGTCGCCGTCGCCGGCGGTGATGAAGGCGACGAGCGCGGGGTGGGATTTGGCGAAGGTTGCTGCGAAACGGGTCATCGGTCGTCCAGCCCCTTTGGCAACTTTGTGCCGCACCACGGACAAAAAGATATGATGATTACGGAGCTCGCGCTCGCATTTTCGCCATCGCGAACGAATAGGCCATAAAATCCTGAGCGTTCGTCGAAATCGATCAGGGCGTCCGGGCAATCTTTCCGACTCAGGTGCTGATCGCAAATGTTCTCGACATTCGAACGCAGCATTCCGCAGCAATGGTTCACAGCGCCACCCCCAGCGCGTCGGCCACCGTGAAAATATCCTTGTCGCCGCGACCCGAGCAATTGACGATGATGATCTTGTCCTTGCCCAGCGTCGGCGCGATGCGTTCGGCGGCCGCGATGGCATGCGCGGACTCCAGCGCGGGGATGATGCCTTCGAGCTTGGTCAGCTTCTGGAAGCTTGCCAGCGCCTCGTCATCGGTGACGGGTTCGTAGCGGACGCGGCCGATGTCGTGGAGCCAGCTATGTTCGGGGCCGATGCCCGGATAGTCAAGGCCTGCCGAGATGCTGTGTGCTTCGGTAATCTGGCCGTCCTCGTCCTGCAGCAGATAGGTTTTGTTGCCGTGGAGGATGCCGGGCTTCCCGCCCGCAAGGCTGGCTGCGTGCTTGCCGTCCAGCCCTTCACCCGCCGCTTCGACGCCGACGATCTCTACGTCCGTGTCATCGAGGAAGGGGTGGAACAATCCGATCGCGTTCGAACCGCCGCCGACGGGGGCGATCAGCATGTCGGGCAGGCGGCCTTCGGCCTCCAATATCTGCGCCTTGGCCTCGTCGCCGATCACCGACTGGAAATCGCGCACGAGCTGCGGATAGGGGTGCGGGCCCGCGACGGTGCCGATGATGTAGAAAGTGTCGTGGACGTTCGCGACCCAGTGGCGCAGCGCTTCGTTCATCGCGTCCTTCAGCGTCTTGGCGCCGCTTTCGACCGCGACGACTTCGGCGCCGAGCAGCTTCATGCGGAACACATTGGGCTGCTGCCGCGCGACGTCGACCGCGCCCATGAAGATGGTGCAGGGCAGGCCGAACAGTGCGGCGACAGTCGCGGTCGCGACGCCATGCTGGCCCGCGCCGGTTTCGGCGATGATCTTGGTCTTGCCCATGCGTTTGGCGAGCAGGATCTGACCGATGCAATTGTTGATCTTGTGCGCGCCGGTGTGGTTGAGATCCTCGCGCTTGAGGTAGATTTTGGCGCCGCCCAGGTCGTCGGTCAGCCGCTGCGCCAGCCACAGCGGGCTAGGGCGGCCGACATAGTTTTTGAGCAGGTCATCGAATTCGGCCTTGAACGCCGGGTCGGCCTGCGCCGCACGATAATGGCGTTCGAGGTCGAGGATCAGCGGCATCAGCGTTTCGGCGACATAGCGGCCGCCGAACTGGCCGAAATGGCCGCGATCGTCGGGGCCGGAGCGAAGGCTGTTGGGCAGGGTCGGGGCGTCGGTCATCGTCATATCCATCGGTTACGGGTGGGCATTCACTTGAAGAGCAGGTCTCAAGCGATCAGCGCCATCGTTTCCCGATGCGCAGGACGAGGGGTCGCAGCGTGGTCATCTGCCGACCGCTTTAAGGAAAGCGGCGATCTTGTCCACATCCTTGACGCCCGGGGCGCTTTCGACGCCTGACGAGACATCGACCAGCGGCGCGCCGGTCGCGGTGAGCGCTTCGCCGACGTTGGCGGGGGTCAGGCCGCCGGCGATGCCCCAGTCGATGCTGTGCCGATGGTTCTGGAGCAGCGTCCAGTCGAACCGCGTGCCGGTGCCGCCCGGGAGCGCGGCCGCCGGGGCATCAAACAAGATGCGATCAGCGGCCCCTTCATATTTGCGGATCCGTTCGAGCGTTCCCGCATCCTTCAGCCCGACCGCCTTCCAGATTTCGGCAGGCACCAGCCGTTTGACGACCGCCAGCCATTCGGCGGTCTCGCCGCCGTGAAACTGGACGATGTCGGGCCGCACGGCCGCCAGCGCCTCGCCGGTCAGTTGCTGCGAGGCGTTGACGAGTAGCAGCGCCACCTGGACGTGCCGCCCGGCGCGCTTGCGCAGTTCCGCCGCGGTCTTGAGATCGACGTGGCGAGGGCTGGGCTCGTAATGCACAAGGCCGATGTGGGTCGCGCCATATTCGATCGCGGCATCGACCGTTTCGGGCGTGGAGAGACCACAGATTTTGACGAGTGGTTGCATGGGCATCTTTTCCTGTCGCTATTCCGGAGCAGGCCGAGATCCCCACGGTGCGAAAGCGCGCACCGGCGAGATTCCGGCCTGCGCCGGGATGACGGATGTGTCGGTAGCTAAAGCGTCGCTTCGATCTCGCGGGCGGCAAGATCGGGGTCGGGCGACTGGCTGATCGGGCGACCGACGACGAGGATCGACGCGCCGTCGGCCATGGCCTGCGCCGGGGTCACAACCCGTTTCTGGTCGCCCGCCTTGCCATTGGCGGGGCGGACACCGGGGACGACGAAGAAGCCGCCCGGCCACGACTTGCGCGCCGCCTTGACCTCCTGCCCGGAACAGACGATCCCGTCGAGGCCGGATTCGCGCGCCAAGGCCGCCAGCCGGACAACCTGGTCGTGCGGGGTGCCGCCGACCCCGATGTCTTCCAGATCGGGCGCATCGAGGCTGGTGAGGACGGTGACCGCCACGACCTTGGTATTCAGACCCGCCGACGCTTTCGCTTCTTCCAGCATCGCGCGACCTCCCGCGGCGTGGACGGTCAGAATCGCCGGTTCAAGCGGACGCAGCGCCTGGATCGCCTTGGCCACCGTATTGGGAATATCGTGCAGTTTCAGGTCGAGGAAGATGGGCAGGCCGATCTTCGCCATTTCATGGACGCCGTGATGCCCGTTGGCGCAGAAAAATTCGAGGCCCAGCTTCAACCCGCCGACATGGTGCCGCACCTTTTGCGCCAGCGTCTGCGCGGCGTCGAGATGCGGGTGGTCGATGGCGAGATAAAGCGGCGAGCTCATGGGGTCTCCAGCGGCGCGGGCGGAATATCGTTGGCGGGGGTGGCGGCGGGTGCCGGATCGGCCGGACGGTTCGCGAGCGCGCGCAAGTCGGCGAGCTGGCGTTCGCTGGTATCGAGGCGGCGTTTCAAAGACCAGCGCGTGGTCCGCAACGCGATCCACATCGGCACGCTGCCGATCAGAAACGACGCGAGGATGAGCACCGGCAATTTGGTGTCGAGCACTTGGCCCGGCCAGATGGTCACGGTCACGGGCAGCCAGTTCGCCATCGCGAAGATAACCAGCACGGCGGTCAGCAAGACCCAGATGATTGTTCGCAGGATGCCCACTATTTCATGCTCCTCTGTCGGTCGGCCTTGACCCTAAGCCAGATCGGCACGGCTTTCCAGCCCGGCCTATCCGGCGCCGAACACGCGATCGAAAATCGTGTCGACATGCTTCATATGATAACCGAGGTCGAAAAGTTCCGTGAGCTGTTCGGCCGACAGGCGCGCGGTGACGTCCTGGTCGGCTTTGAGCAGTTCGAGCAGCGACAACTGACCGTCGCTTTCCCACACCCGCATCGCGTTACGCTGGACCAGATGATAGCTGTCCTCGCGGCTCGCGCCCGCCTGGGTCAGCGCGAGCAGTACGCGCTGCGAATGGACCAGCCCGCCCATGCGGTCGAGGTTCTTCTGCATCCGTTCGGGATAGACGAGCAGCTTGTCGATCACCCCGGTGAGCCGCGCGAGCGCGAAATCGAGCGTGATCGTCGCGTCGGGGCCAATGAAGCGTTCGACCGACGAATGGCTGATGTCGCGTTCGTGCCACAGCGCGACATTTTCCATCGCGGGAATGGTGGCGCTGCGCACCATGCGCGCGAGGCCGGTGAGATTTTCGGTGAGGATGGGGTTACGCTTGTGCGGCATCGCCGACGAACCTTTTTGGCCGGGCGAGAAATATTCTTCGGCTTCCAGCACCTCGGTGCGCTGGAGGTGGCGCACCTCGACCGCGACGCGTTCGATCGACGAGGCGATCACCCCGAGGACGGCGAAGAACATCGCATGGCGGTCGCGCGGGATAACCTGCGTCGAGACGGGCTCGACCGTCAGACCGAGCTTGGCCGCGACATGCGCTTCCACGCGCGGATCGATGTTGGCAAAAGTACCGACCGCGCCGGAGATAGCGCAGGTGGCAATCTCGGCACGCGCGGCCTGGAGCCGCGCCTTGCAGCGCGAAAATTCGGCATAGGCTTCGGCCAGTTTCAACCCGAAAGTGACCGGTTCGGCATGAATGCCGTGGCTCCGCCCGATCGTCGGGGTCCGTTTATGTTCGAACGCCCGGCGTTTGATCGCGGCGAGCAGCGCATCAAGATCGGCGAGCAGGATGTCCGCCGCCTGGCTCAGCTGCACGGCAAGGCAGGTGTCGAGCACGTCCGAACTGGTCATGCCCTGGTGCATAAAGCGCGCTTCGTCGCCGACATTTTCGGCGACCCAGGTCAGGAACGCGATGACGTCGTGTTTGGTCACGGCCTCGATTGCGTCGATCGCGGCAACATCGATCGCGGGATTCGTCGCCCACCAATTCCACAAAGCCTTGGCGGCTGATTGCGGAACGGTTCCGAGTTCGGCGAGCGCATCAGTCGCATGGGCTTCGATTTCGAACCAGATGCGAAACCGGTTTTCGGCCGACCAGATCGCGGTCATTTCCGGCCTGGCGTAACGCGGAACCATCGAATTTCCTTTCCGATTGCGGGCGGCCCGCCGCGGAATCGCAGCGCAACCGGGCCGGGGCGCCCCGTAGCAGGGACAAGGCGTTTCGCCAAATGCCCTCAGGCGGCAACCCTGGCGAAATGCGGCGGGTTGGTTCGATGCCCCATCCATCCGGCGACCGAACAAGAAATGATCAGAGGTCGCCCCGAAAGGAGAATTTCGATGTTGAAACAAATGCTTCTGGCTGGCGCCGCGGCAATGAGCCTGCCTGCTATCGCGCAGACCACGCCGCCCACCGAACAGGACCCCGCGCCGACTACGCAGTCGCCGCCCGCTGAGGACAGCGTGACGGCTCCCGCGCCCGCGCCCGATGGCGCGCCGGTGGAGGATAATGCGCCCGCCGATGATGCGGCGCCGACCGAGGACGCCCAGCCTGACGACACGACGCCGCCAGCCGAACCGACCCCGCCGGCTGACGATCCCGCGTCGGAGCCCGAACCGACCCCCGATTCGGAGCCCGAATAACCCCAATTGACGCATTCAGGAGATAGAAGATGTTGAAACATATGCTTATGATCGGCGCCGCCGCGATGAGTTTTCCGGCATTGGCCCAAACCACTGACCCCGCCGCAGATCCCGCTGCGCCGCCGACCACCACCGAGCCTGCTCCCGCGCAGCCTGCCCCGATGCCCGATTCGACGGCACCGGCCCCGGCGCCCGAGCCCGTGACGTCGGCGCCGCCGGCCGCCAGCGAGCCAGCGCCGTCGAGCGCCGCGGCAACGCCGGCGCAGATCGCGCAGATCGTCGATCAGGAATTCGCGACCTACGACGCCGATGCCAACGGCAACCTCAACGCGGGTGAATTCGCGGCGTGGATGAAGAAGCTGCGCACGGCGACCGACCCGAGCGTCGATCCCGAATCGGCCGACGTAAAGGCATGGATTGATCAGGCCTATGCCGCTGCCGACGCTGACAAGTCGGGCGGTGTCGACAAGGCAGAACTGACCGGGTTCCTTTCGCGCGGCGCCTGATCAGGCGACCCGCGGGGTGGTACAGCCGTCGGAGCGATCCGGCGGCTGTATCTTTTGTGCGCTACAAGAGTCCCATCGCGCGGAAACTGCGCGTTTCGGCGCCGCCAACGATGATATGGTCGTGGAGCGCAATGCCAAGCCGGCCTGCGGCGTCCGCGATGTCGCGCGTAATCGCGATATCCTGCCGGCTGGGTTCGGGGCTGCCGCTAGGGTGATTGTGGACGAGAATGATCGCCGATGCGCCGAGTTCCAGAGCGCGTTTGACGATTTCGCGCACATAAATCGCCGACTGGTCGATCGAGCCCTCGCTGACCAGTTCGTCGCGGATCAGCATGTTGCGCGAATTGAGGTACAGGACGCGAACGCGTTCGATATCGATCGGCGCCATGTCGGCGCGCAGCCAGTCGAGCAGCGCGTCCCAGCTGGAAAGCAGCGGCTTGTCGCGAAACCCGCCCTTGAGCAGCCGCAGGCTCGCCGCCTGGACGATTTTCAGCGCGGCGATCCCCGTGTCTCCGAGCCCATCGACCCGGCGCAGCGATTCGGGATCGGCACTGATAAGCTGCGCCAACGACCCGAATTCGCGCAGCAACGCCTTGGCGAGCGGCTTGGTGTCGCGGCGCGGTATCGCCAGTGCGAGCAGATATTCGACCAGCTCGTAATCGGCCATCCCGTCGGCGTCGCCAGCGAGCAGGCGCCCGCGCAGCCGCGCGCGGTGACCCACATGATCGGGCGGCGTAGCCGGTGCATCCATGGCTGTCGAATAACCGGCTTGTGAGCGCTACTCAACGGTCATAGGAACCATATGATGGCGATCCGGAGCAGTTTCTTGCAGCGAAGTGGTGTGAGCGGCGTTGTTCCCCTGAATTCCGCAAGTTCGAGGGATCGAGCAACGTCATGACGCCACACGCGGTCCTGCGATGAACGAGGGCGAGGATCCGCCGCGACGGCAATGGCGGCCGCGGACATTGTTGTTCAAAAAGCGCTGGATGACCGCGGGCGCGGTGGTGATCGTCGTCGCCGGGGCGTGGATCGCGCGCGAACCAATCGCCGACCAGTTTATCGAGGGTGAACTCGACAATCTGGGCGTTCCGGCGCGCTATCAGATCGACGCGATCGGCTTTCGATCGGAGCGCCTGTCAAATCTGGTTATCGGCGACCCCGCGCGTCCCGACCTGGTTGCAAAAAAGGTCGAAGTCCTGCTGGGTTATGGCTGGTCGGGACCCTATGTCAGCGAAATTCGCGCCGAAGGGGTGCGGCTCTACGGGCGGGTGATCGACGGGCGCCTGTCTTTCGGCGCACTCGACAAGTTTCGCGACCCGACGAGCACCGACCCCTTTGCCTTGCCCGATATTGCAGTGCGGCTGCGCGACGCGCGCGCCCGCGTCGAAACGCCATGGGGCAATGTCGGTGCGGCGCTGAACGGGAGCGGCAATTTACGCCGCGACTTTACCGGCAAGCTGGCGTTGGTGGCGCCGCGCCTTGTTGCGGCAGGGTGCCGCAGCGAAGATGTAAGCTTCTATGGCACGCTGCTGGTCCGGAACGTGCGACCGCAACTCGTCGGCCCGCTTCGCGGACGGAGCCTGGCCTGCAACGACCTGGGCCTTTCGGCGGCGTCGCCGCAAATCGCGCTCGACGTCTCGCTCGCCGAGGATCTGCAAAGCTGGAAAGGCGAAGCCGACGCGGCAATCGATCGCATCGTCGCGGGGCAAGTGACGGCCGATCGCGTTGCGGTGCTGGCGCGCTTCGATGGAACCGCGCCGGCGACCCGCGTGGAAGTCGATGCCGATATGACGCGATTGCAGGCACGCGACTTTGCGGCCGGTACGACCAATGTGGTTGCGAAAGGCGTATTGGGCCGATCGGCGCCTGAACTGAAGGGCGAGATCCGGTTCGCCCGCGCCCGTGCGAGTGCCGAACTGCGGCAGAGTCTGGCCGATGGCGGCGGCGCGTTGGCTGCAACCCCGATCGGGCCGCTCGCGAAGAAAGCAAGCGATGCCCTCGCCCGGACGCTGGCCGATTTCGGCGGTCGGGCTGGTTTTGCGCTGGCAGGGGAGGGCGCGGCGTCACGCGTCGACCTGATCGCACCAGCGCTGACAAGTGCGAGCGGCGCGCGCTTTACCGGCAGCGCCGACAGTCGCATCAGCTATGTTTACGGAACCGACCGGCCCGCTGTCCTCGCCGCGGGCCGCTGGTCGGTCGGCGGCGGCGGGCTGCCGACGGGTTCTGTCAGCCTCGATCGCCGCGGCGACGGATCGATCAGCGGGCTGGCCAGTCTGGAGCCCTATCAGGCCGGGGCCGCCCAGCTCGGGTTGGCGCCGATACGTTTTTCGGGCGGTCCGAACGCCCCGATCCGTTTTGCCACACGCGCCGACCTGTCCGGGCCACTTGCGGGGGGGCGGATCGACCGGCTGAGTGTTCCGCTGAAAGGCTTCCTCGCCCCCACCGGCGTGTTGGCGCTGGATGGTGGCTGCAGCCGGGTCACCGCCGGTCGCATTGTGCTCGCCGACTTCCGTATCGGATCAACTGCGATCAATATGTGCAGCCGGCCCGGCACACCGCTGCTTACCGCCGGTCACGACGGCCTGCGGGGCCAGCTCCGCATCCCCGGGGTCAATCTTCGCGGAACGAGCGGGTCTTCGCCGTTCATATTGACCAGCGGTCCTGCGGCGCTCGATCTCGCCACGATGCGCTGGTCGCTTGCCCGCGCCGACTTCCGGCTGGGGGCGGGCGAGGCGGTGACCCGGTTTGCGGCCCAAAGCGTGACCGGACGGCGGACCGCACAGGGCATGGCCGGCGAGCTCGGCGGCGCCAGCGGCAAGATCGCCGCGGTACCGCTGAACATGAGCGAAATCGGCGGCGCCTGGCGCTGGGCCGGCGGCGCGCTCACCCTCGACGGCGGGCTGCTGTTAACCGACGCCGCAGCCGATGCGCGCTTTGCGCCACTCGCCAGCACCGGCGCAACGCTACGATTCGCCGACGGGGTCATCGACGCCAAGGCGGGATTCAACGAACAAAAGACCGGTACAAAAATCCTCGACACCGTCCTGCGCCACCGGTTCGCCGACAGCAGCGGTTCGGCGGATCTCGTCGTTCGCGAACTGCGCTTTGACGAGGGCTTTCAGCCTGACCAACTGACCAGCCTGGCGCTCGGCGTCGTCGCCAATGTGCGCGGATCGGTCGTTGGCGACGGACGGATCGAATGGACTGCGGACGGCGTGACCAGCCGCGGCACCTTTGCCACCGCCGACGCCAGCCTGGCCGCCGCCTTTGGCCCGGTCAGCGGGCTGACGACGACGCTGACCTTTGACGACCTGATCGGCCTGCGCTCGGCCCCGCGCCAGATCGCGACAATCAAGGAGATCAACCCGGGCATCCCCGTGCTGGATGGCGAGATCGAATATCAGCTGCTCGGCGACAGCCGGGTGCGGGTCGAGGGCGGGCGCTGGCCCTTTGCGGGCGGCGAACTGCTGCTCCATCCGACGACGCTCGATTTTGCCGCCGACCAGCCGCGGCGCATGACATTCGATGTGGTCGGGGTCGACGCCGCGGTCTTCCTGCAAAGCTTCGGCTTCGAGAATATCAATGCCACTGGCAAGTTCGACGGGACACTGCCGGTCGTATTCGACGGACTTGGCGGGCGAATCGTTGGCGGGCGGATCGACGCGCGGGAAGGCGGCGGAACGCTGGCCTATGTCGGCGAACTGTCGAACCGCAACCTGGGCGCGATCGCCAATTTTGCCTTTGGCGCACTGCGCAGCCTGAAATACGACGATCTGACGATCGTGCTGAACGGGGATCTGGACGGCGAAATGGTGACCGACATCCGCTTCGGCGGCGTGGGGCAGGGGGAAGGGGCGACGCGCAACTTCCTGACCAACCAGGTTGCCAAATTGCCGCTTGTCTTCAATGTGAAGATCACCGCGCCGTTCCGCCAGCTGCTGACCTCGGCGAGGGGATTTTACGATCCGTCGCTACTGATCGAGCAGAATTTGCCCGCGCTGATCCGCGCGCAGGAAGAAGCCGAAGCGGCGCTTAACCGCTCAAATCCAACCGTTCAGCCTCCAGAAAGCGAGCCTATGCGATGAACGAGAACAAGAACCGAGCAAGGAGGCGTGCCATTATCGCTCGCAGTCTGGCGGTGATGACCGGCGCAATGGCCCTCGCGGCCTGCGTGCAGATCGACACTCCCGACAAGCCGATCGAGATCAACCTGAACATCAACATTCGTCAGGAAGTGGTGTACAGGCTGGACGGCGACGCCAAGAAGCTCATCGAACAGAATAGCGAGATATTCTGATGACAGGGAATGAACAGATGCGTGTGAAAATGTGGAAACCCACCGGCCTGGCGCTGGCTGCTGTGGCTGCGACCGCCGCCGTGGCGCTGGCCGTGCCGTCGGCGATGGCGCAGCGCGACCCCGCCTATGCCGCAGCGCGCGCCGCGGGCCAGATCGGCGAACAGCCCGACGGCTATCTGGGCTTTGCAACGCCCCCGACGCCGGCGATCCGTGCGCTGGTCGAGGATATCAACATCAAGCGCAAGGCGGCCTATACCGAGCGCGCGCAGGCCACCGGCAGCACGGTGCAGCAGTTTGCCTTTACCAGTGGCTGCAACCTGATCGCGAATACCAAGCCGGGCGAAAAATATCAGGCGCCCGACGGCCGCTGGATGACACGCGACAGCAGCCCGCCGGTGCGCAACCCCAGCTGCCCGTAAGTCTTACCGGTTTTCAAGCGCGCCCGCGGGCGCGACATGCCGCCGCGCTCCCTAAACGCGGCGGCATTTTTGTGCGCAGCACCACAAGCATTGACTTAATGGGACGTCATTCCTAAACGGACCGCGCCTTAGGGGTCTCCCGATTTTTCGGGCCTTTTTTCGCAAGCGGAATCGGGGCTTTCCGGTTCTGTTTCAGGAGGATGGCGGAAAATGACGGGGAACGGCAGCGATCCGGGAGCAGCTTCAGAGGATTCGCGCCTGGTCTCGCTCACCGAGCGGTTGGACCGGGCCGAAGCCGCAGAAGCAAAGCGGACCGCGGTGAACGCCGGACCGGAATCCGATGCCAACTACCGGCTCGGCAACCGTGTTCTGGCCGAACTGCTGGGTGGATTGATCGGCGGTGCCTTGTTCGGCTGGCTGATCGACCGTTTTGCGGGAACCTCGCCCTGGGGTCTGTTGGGAATGTTGTTTATGGGCATCGTCGTGGCGTTCCGGAACATCATTCGCCTGACAACAACGCCTCGCAAATAGCTGGGCTTGAAAGATATTCTGACGGGACGGCGCTATCGGTCGTTCCGCTATGCGCGTGGAGTGAAGAGTGGCGGCGGAATCCGGCAAGATCGACCCAATGCACCAGTTCGAGGTGACTCCGCTCGGCGGCGGTTTCAATCTCGGCGGGCATGAAATCCTGTTCACCAACAGCGCGCTGTGGATGGTCGTCGCCGCGATCGCGCTCGGCCTTTTCATGTGGGGCGGTATGCGCCGCCAGCTCGTACCGGGCCGCTGGCAGGCCGCGGTCGAAGGCTTCACCGGCTTTATCTCGAACATGATGATGGCGAATATCGGCACCGAAGGCCGCAAATACACGCCTTATGTCTTCTCGCTGTTCATGTTCATCCTGTTCTGCAACCTGCTCGGCATGTTGCCGCTGGGCGTGCTGGGCTTGCATCCCTTCACGGTAACGAGCCATATCGCGATCACTGGCGTGCTCGCGCTGCTCAGCTTCGCGATCGTGCTTGTCGTCGGCTTCTGGCGCCATGGCCTGCACTTCTTCTCGCTCTTCGTGCCGCATGGCACCCCGCTGCCGATGATCCCGTTCATCGCGGTGATCGAGTTCATCTCGTTCATGATCCGTCCGTTCAGCCTCGGGCTGCGGCTCTTCGTCGCGATGACCGCGGGTCACGTGCTGCTGAAGGTGTTGTCGGGTTTCGTGATCAACGGCTTCAACGCCGACAATCTCGTCATCGGCTCGGTCGTGTCGGTGCTCAGCTTCACCCTGATGATCGGGATCAGCGCGCTCGAACTGCTCGTTGCCGGCATCCAGGCCTATGTTTTCGCCCTGTTGACCTCGCTGTATATCAACGACGCGGTCAATCTTCACTAATATCGTTTTGAAATAAACATTTACACCAAGGAGTTATTACAATGGACGCAGAAGCAGCAAAGCTGATCGGTGCCGGTCTGGCAGCCATCGGTGCCGGCATGGCCGCCATCGGCGTGGGCAATGTGTTCGGCAGCTTCCTCGAAAGCGCGCTGCGCAACCCGGCAGCCGCCGACGGCCAGCAGGGCCGCCTGTTCATCGGCTTCGCCGCTGCCGAACTTCTCGGCCTGCTGGCGTTCGTCGTTGCGATGATCCTGCTCTTCGTCGTCTGATTTCAGGACGATCATGGTGACGTCGGCTCCCTTGGGACCGGCGGCACCATGCAGGTGTTTCAAGCTTTCAAGGTTCGCCTTTCATGCCCCAGATAGCCCAGCTGACCGCTGACAATTGGTATCTTGCCTCGCAGCTTTTCTGGCTGCTGGTCGTGTTCGCCGGAATCTATCTGGTGATCGGCCGCGGTATGCTGCCGAAAATCGAAGCGACGGTCGACGCGCGCGACCGCAAGGTGGCCGACGACCTCGCCGCTGCAAAAGCCGCGCATGCGGCCGCAGACAGCCTGGAAGAAAGCTATCGCCAGCAGAGCGAGGCGAGCCGCGCCGCGGCGCAAAAGGCGGTCGCGGAAGCCAAGGACAAGGCTGCGAAGGACGCCGAAAAGCGTCTGGCCAAGGTCGATGCTGAGCTCGGAGCGAAGCTGACGGCGGCCGAAGCCGAGGTTGCCGCCGCCAAGACTTCGGCGATGGCCGAAATCGAATCGGTGGCGTCGGAAGCCGCGAGTGAATTGGTGGCAAAATTGTCCGGCGCGAACGTGTCGGCAACCGACGCGAAGGCAGCAGTGAAGGCGGTGCTCCGTGGCTAATCTCGCATTGATCCTGGCCGAAGGCGCCGCCGAGCCGACGGCGTTCGGCCTGAACGCCACCGTTTGGGTATCGATCGCGATGCTCGTTTTTCTGGCCATCCTGGCCTGGAAAGGCGTTCCTAAAGCGATCGGCACGATGCTCGACAACAAGATTGCCGAGATTTCGCGCCAGCTGAACGAGGCCGAAGCGCTGCGGCTCGAAGCCGAATCGCTGAAGGCGGAATATGAAGCGAAGCTCGCTTCGGCGGCGAAAGAGGCCGACGACATGCGCGCCCGCGCCGATGCCGAGGCCGAAGCGCTGGTCGCCAAGGCCAAGGCCGATGCGACCGCGCTGATCGCGCGCCGCAAGCAGATGGCCGAGGACCGCATTGCGGCCGCCGAGGCCAGCGCGCTTGTCGAGGTGCGCACCGCCGCCGCCAAGGCCGCGACCGAGGCTGCGGCGATGCTGATTGCGGACAAGCATGACGCCGCCGCCGACAAGGCGTTGGTCGATCAGGCGATTGCGGGCGTTGCCAAGGGCTAAGGTCGCCGCTGCCGTCGGATGACAGAACGCCCGCGGATTTCCGCGGGCGTTTTGCTGTGGGTTGAGGTAGTTTTCGGTCGAGGGGGTCCGTCTCCATCATCGTCATCCCAGCGAAGGCCGGGATCTCTTCGCTGCGGTAGTCCGAGAGGGTGAGATCCCGGCCTTCGCCGGGATGACAAGTTTGGAAAGATCGCGCAGCCACCCTGCAGTCGTCGTTCGGTGCTTTGGCTCCAGTTCACGTGGGGAATCAAAATTCCTCAAAACCGGATCATGATCCGCCGCGCCAGCGCCGGAGAGATGCTGTGGATCAGCTGCAACATCTTCACCATTCCGACATTGACCTCGCGCTTCCCGGTCCGGATGCCGTGGACGATCTCCGCCGCGCAATCATGCGCGCTCATTTTCTTGCCGGTGCGCGCCGCAGTCATGTTGGTTTCGACGACGGGCGGCAGCGCCTCGATCACGCGGACATTGCTGTCCTTGAGCAAATGACGGATGGCTTGCGTATAGCTGCGCAATCCGGCCTTGGTGGCGCAATAGATCGAGCCGCCAGCGCGCGGTGCGATGGCGAGGCCCGAGGTGACGTTGACGATCGCCGCCTCCGGCTGCGCGCGCAGCACCGGTAGCAACCGCGTACAGAGCGCGATCGGCGCGTCGAGGTTGGTGCGGATGCAATGCGCGGCGCTGTCGAGCGTGGTCGCGTCTTCCAGCGCGTAATCGCTGCCCACCCCGGCATTGTTGACAAGCAGCGCCAAGGGTTTGCCCGACACGCCGTCGACGACGGCATCGACGCCCGCGGCGGTCGACAGATCGCCTGCGATCGTCCCGAAACCCAGCGCCGCCATCGCCTGCAACTTTTCGGCCGAACGACCCGTCACGATGACATCGGCACCCGCGCCCTGCAATTGCAGGGCGATCTCGCGCCCGATCCCGTCGCTACCGCCGGTGACCAATGCCAGCTTGCCGCGTAATTCCATAAGACCCCTCCCATGTTTTACCGCGCACACTATGGCGGCTCGCACCGCCATCGCCTACATGCAAAATCATGGCTCGCCCGAACGCTCCCGACCGATTCAACGAAGAGAAAGCGACTTATGTCATCCGCGGCAGCGACGCGGCGGACGACAAGCCCGACCTGGAGCGCGGCGCTGAGGCGATTCGCAATGTGGTGCGCAAATTGCCGGCGCGCCCCGGCGTCTATCGCATGCTCGATGCGCGCGGCGATGTGTTGTACGTGGGCAAGGCACGCGCGCTCAAGCACCGTGTAACCAATTATACGCAGGTCGCGCGGCTGCCGCAGCGGCTCCAGCGCATGGTGTCGCAGACGCGCGCGATGGAGATCGTCACCACAACGAGCGAGGCCGAGGCACTGTTGCTCGAGGCGCAGCTGATCAAACGCTACCGCCCGCCGTACAATGTGCTGCTGCGCGACGACAAAAGCTTCCCCTTCATCCTGCTGCGCATGGATCATGATTTCCCGCGGGTGCAGAAGCATCGCGGCGCGCGGCGTGCCAAGGGGCGCTATTATGGGCCGTTCGCCAGCGCCGGATCGGTCGGGCGGACGCTCAACGCGCTGCAAAAGACGTTCCTGCTGCGCAGCTGTACCGACAGCTTTTTTGCCAACCGCTCGCGGCCATGCCTCCTTTACCAGATCCGCCGGTGCAGCGCGCCGTGCGTCGACCGCATTACCAGCGAGGATTATGCGCGGCTGGTGAGCGACGCGCAGGACTTCCTCGAAGGTCGCTCGACGGCGGTTCAGAAGCGGCTCGGCGACGCGATGACCAAGGCCGCCGACGCGATGGATTACGAGCAGGCCGCGGTGCTGCGCGACCGGTTGAAATCGCTGACCTTCATCCAGGGCAGCCAGTCGGTCCACGCCGACGGGCTGGGCGATGCCGATGTCTTTGCCCTGGCGGCGAAGGGCGGCCAGCTGTGCATCGCGGGTTTTTTCATTCGCGGCGGGCAAAACTGGGGCCATCGCAGCTTTTTCCCGGCACATGTCGCGGGCGTGCCCGAAGCGGAAGTGATGGCGAGCTTCCTGATGCAGTTTTACGAAGCGGTGCCGCCACCGAAGACGATCCTTGTCGATCGCGATCCCGCCGAGATGGAACTGCTCGCCGAGGCGCTGGGCGAAGTCGCCGAGCGCAAGGTCGAGATCAGTGTCCCGCAGCGCGGCAACCGCCGCCGGCTGCTGGAACAGGCAGTGCGCAATGCCGGCGAGGAGCTCGACCGGCGGCTGGCCGAGAGCAGCTCGCAAGCCAAGCTGGGGCGCGAGCTCGCCGATCTGTTCGATCTGGAGAACCCGCCGCAGCGTATCGAAATCTACGACAACAGCCACATCCAAGGCACCAGTGCGCTGGGCGCGATGGTCGTCGCGGGGCCGGAGGGGTGGATCAAGGGCGCGTATCGCAAGTTCAACATCAAGCGCGCCGAAACACAGCCGGGCGACGATTTCGCGATGATGCGCGAGGTGTTCCAGCGCCGCTTTGCGCGCGCGATCGAGGAAGATCCCGAACGAACGAAGGGCGAATGGCCCGACCTGGTGCTGATCGACGGCGGCAAGGGGCAAGTCTCCGCAGCAGGCGCCGTGCTGGCCGAACTGGGTATCGACGACCTGCCCTATGTCGGGGTCGCAAAGGGGCCGGATCGCAACGCCGGGCGCGAGACCTTTTACCTGCCCGACGGGCGCGAATTTACGCTGCCGATGAACAATGCGGTGCTGTTCTACATCCAGCGGCTGCGCGACGAGGCCCACCGTTTTGCGATCGGCGCGCACCGGGCGAAGCGCGCGAAAGCGATGGGAAGCTCGCCGCTCGACGAGGTGCCGGGGATCGGCCCGGCGCGCAAGAAAGCGCTGTTGATGCACTTCGGCACCGCGCGCGCCGTCCGCGGCGCGAGTCTGGAGGATTTGCAGAAGGCGCCCGGCGTAAGCGCGGCAGTGGCGCAGGCGGTGCATGATTTCTATCATGCGGGTCGGTGAAACCTCTGCGCTGCTCCATATCCGTTCGTGCTGTGCTTGCCGAAGCACCGTCCTTGCCTTCGACGCCACCAAAAGAAAGAACAGCCCTTCGACAAGCTCAGGGTGAACGGAATTTAGATGAGCCCCCCCACTGCTTGAGAGGAACGCTTATGGATTTCGCTGCAACAATGCCTTTGGCCACCACGCTCGGCGTGACGATCGACGAAGGCAGCAAGGACCGTGTCGCGGGAAAGCTGCCGGTGCGACCCGAAATCTGCACGGCGGGCAACATTGTCCATGGCGGCGCGATCATGGCGTTCGCGGACTGTCTCGGTGCCGTTGGAGCGTTTCTGACCCTGCCTGAAGGGGCGAGCGGAACGACGACGATCGAGAGCAAGACCAATTTCCTCGGCGCCGGACCGGTAGGCGCGGTGCTGATCGGCGAAGCGACGCCGGTCAAGGTCGGCAAGCGGGTGTCGGTCTGGCAGACGCGCATTCGCACCGAAGACGGCGCCGAGGTCGCGCTGGTGACGCAGACGCAGCTGGTGCTTTGGCCCGCCTGACCGCCCCCGCCATTATCTGTTCGGTGCGCGCGCATGGCGAGCATGGGGCGATACTGCGCGCGCTGACCGGGGAGGCGGGACTGGTTGCGGGCTATGTGCGCGGCGGGCGGTCGACGCGGCTGCGCCCGATCCTGATGGCGGGCAACCTGGTCGCGCTGGAATTGCGTGCGCGCACCGACGAGCAACTGGCGAGCGCCACCGCGGAACTGCTGAGCAGCCGCGCACCGCTGCTCGCCGAACCGCTGGCGGCGGCGGCAATCGATTGGGTGATGAGCGTCACGGCAACGATCCTGCCCGAAAGCCAGCCTTATCCGGCGCTTTATGCCGCGCTGTCGGGGCTGCTCGATGCGGTCGGCGTCGCGTCGTCGGCGCGGCAATGGGCGGCGGCGCTGGCGCGGTACGAGCTGTTGCTGCTGGCCGAGCTGGGGTTCGGGTTAAATCTGGAGGAATGCGTCGTCACCGGGACCGCGCACGGACTGGTGTTCGTCAGCCCGAAATCGGGCGGAGCGGTCAGCGCCGATGCCGCGGCCGGTTTCGAGGAACGCCTGTTTCGCCTCCCGCGCTTCCTCCATGCCTCGGACAGCGCACCGTCGATGGCCGACGCGATCGACGCCTTGGCGATCACCGGCCATTTCATCGACCGGGACCTGCTCGACGGACGCAACCGCGACTTGGGCGGCGTAAGGCAAAGATTGATCGACCGGCTGGGCAGGGCGGTTGCGTGAACCGGTGCCGCTGTCTAAGCGGCGAGCGAGACACGAAAGGGCGACGCGTTGAAAATCCTGCTGCTGGCTGGCGACGGTATCGGTCCGGAGATCATGGCGGAGGCCGAGAAGATACTCGCCGCGCTCGCGCTGCCCGTGACGCTCGACCGCGCGCTGGTGGGCGGGGCCGCTTATGAAGCAACCGGCCACCCGCTGCCTCCCGAAACGCTGGCGAAGGCAAAAGCCGCCGATGCGATCCTGTTCGGCGCGGTCGGCGATCCGCGCTTCGACAATGCCGAACGCCATTTGCGTCCCGAGCAGGCGATCCTCGGCCTGCGTTCGGAGCTCGGCCTGTTTGCCAATCTGCGCCCCGCAAAGCTTTTCGCAGGGCTGGAGGACAGCTCGGCGCTGCGTCCCGAAGTCGCGTCGGCGATCGACCTGCTGATCGTGCGCGAGCTCAACGGCGACGTTTATTTCGGCGAAAAGGGCACCCGCATGACGCCGTCCGGCGAGCGCGAAGGTTATGACGTCATGGCGTATAACGAGAGCGAAGTGCGGCGCATCGCGCATGTGGCGTTCCGTGCGGCGCAGGGGCGGCGGGGGGGGCTTTGCTCGGTCGACAAGGCGAATGTGCTGGAGACGTCACAGCTGTGGCGCGACGTGGTGGTCGAAGTCGCGGCTGACTATCCCGACGTCGCGTTGACCCATATGTATGTCGACAACGCCGCGATGCAGCTCGTCCGCAACCCCGGCCAGTTCGACGTCGTCGTCACCGGCAATCTGTTCGGCGATATCCTGTCCGACCAGGCGTCGATGTGCGTCGGATCGATCGGGCTGCTCGCCTCGGCATCGCTGAGCGAAAGCACGCAAGGACTGTACGAGCCGATCCACGGCAGCGCGCCCGATATTGCAGGCAAAGGCATCGCCAACCCGCTGGCGATGATCCTGTCGCTCGCGATGCTGCTACGCCATTCGGGCGGCGACGAGGCGAGCGCTGCGCGGATCGAGGCGGCCGTGGCAAAAGTGCTGGCCGACGGGTGCCGCGGCGCCGACCTGGGCGGGAATATGGGCACCGCAGCGCTCGGCGATGCAGTCGTTACGGCTTTGAACGGATAGATGGCATGAAAAAGACCACGGGCTTTGATCGCAACACCACCCGCAAATGGCACCCGGCGACCCAGGCGGTGCGCGGCGGGACATGGCGCAGCGAGCATGGCGAGACGTCGGAGGCGCTGTTTCTGACCTCGGGCTATACTTATGACGATGCCGAGACGGTCGCTGCGCGCTTTGCCGGCGAAGAGACCGGCATGACCTATTCGCGGCTCCAGAACCCGACCGTGGCGATGCTCGAGGAGCGCATCGCGCTGATGGAAGGGGCCGAGGCGTGCCGGACGCAGGCGACGGGCATGGCGGCGATGACCACCGCGCTGCTGTGTCAGCTGTCGGCGGGCGACCATATCGTCGCGGCGAAGGCGGCGTTCGGGTCGTGCCGCTGGCTGGTCGACCAGCTGTGCCCGCGCTTCGGGATAGAAACGACGGTGATCGACGGACGCGACAACGACGCGTGGGAAAAGGCGATCAAATCAAACACCAAGGTGTTCTTCTTCGAAACGCCTGCGAACCCGACGATGGACATCGTCGACATGAAACATGTGTGCAGCGTGGCGCGGGCGCACGGCATCACGACGGTGGTTGATAATGCTTTTGCGACCGCAGTGCTCCAGCGGCCGATGGATTTTGGCGCCGATGTCGTCGCCTACTCAGCGACCAAGCTGATGGAGGGGCAGGGGCGCGTCCTCGCCGGTGCGGTGTGTGGGACCGAAAAGTTCATCAACGACGTGCTGCTGCCGTTCCAGCGCAACACGGGCCCGAACCTGTCGCCGTTCAACGCGTGGGTGGTGCTGAAAGGCCTCGAAACGCTCGACCTGCGCGCTCGGCGCCAGTCCGAAAACGCGCTGACGGTCGGCAAATTTGTCGAAAAGCGCGTGCCGAAGATCCTGCACCCCGGCCTTGCCAGCCATCCGCAGCATAATCTGGCGATGAGCCAGATGGAGGCGTGCGGACCGATCTTTTCCTTCATTCTCGAAGACCGCAAGCAGGCGATGGCGCTGCTCAACGCGCTCGAACTCGTCGACATTTCGAACAATATCGGCGATTCGCGCAGCCTGTGCTGCCACCCGGCATCGACAACGCATTACAGTGTGAGTGCCGAAGCGCGCGCCGACATGGGAGTGGTCGACGGCATGCTGCGGATCAATATCGGACTGGAGGATCCGCGCGATCTGATTGCCGATCTGGACCAGGCATTGACCCGCGTCGGGCTTTAGTGGAATCTGGCAGCCCAATGATCGACTCCTTCTTTCCCTTTGCCGCAACGACCGGACTGGTCACGGTGCGCGTGTCGGTCAGCTATTTGCCCGAACAGTCGCATCCGGCGCTGGGGCGCTGGTTCTGGGCCTATCATATCCGGATCGAGAATCACGGCGACGAGGCGGTCCAGCTGATCAGCCGCCATTGGCGGATCAGCGACGGGCGCGGCCAGATCAGCGAAGTCGAGGGTGAAGGGGTTGTCGGCGAACAGCCGCTGATCGCGCCCGGCGGCGCCTATGACTATGTCTCGGGCTGTCCGTTGCCAACTCCCGAGGGGTCGATGGTCGGCAGCTATGCAATGGAAGTCGGCGACGGGTCGCAGATGCTCGTCGCGATCCCCCATTTCCCGCTCGTGGCGCCTGCGACCGCCGCATGAAGCGTACGCACCTGCCGCTGAACGCCTTGCGCGTGTTCGATGCCGCGGCCCGGCATTTAAGCTTTACCCGCGCCGCCGACGAGCTTGCGGTGACCCCCGCCGCAGTCGGACAGCAGATCCGCGCGCTCGAGGATATGCTCGGCGTCGTGCTGTTCCGCCGCACGCCCAAGGGCTTGGAGCTGACCGGCGAGGCCGAGGCCGGGCTCGATGCGCTGCGGCAGGGGTTCCTGCAATTCGAGGAATCGGTGCGCGCGATGCAGGCGGGGCAATCGTCGCAATCGCTGACGATCGCCGCGCCGCGCGACCTGACCGCCAAATGGCTGGCTCCGCGACTGGCGCACTACAGCCAGCAGGCGCCCGACGTGCGTTTCACGTTGGTGTCCGCCGACGGCGGGATCGACTTCACCGAAGCCAACCTCGATCTGGCGATCTTCTGGACCGATGGCGCGGGCGATCATGAGGGAGTGGCGCTCGCCGATCCGCTGATGGTGACCGTCGCTGGTCCGGGCAGCAGCAGCGACACGCGGATCGCCTGGCCAGGTTGCCCGGTCGCGGATGGCGAACCCGCGCTGCGTTTGGGCGATGCCGGTCTCGCCATTGATGCGGCAGCCAACGGACTTGGCCACGCCAATGTCCCGGCGATGCTTGCGGAAGCCGATCTTGCGGCGGGCCGTGTTCGCCAGATCGGCGAGTCCGTTACGGTGAAGCGGGGTTACTGGCTGGTCGCCCCGACGCCGCAGTGGCGTCAGGCCAAGGTCAAGGCGCTGGTTGCCGCGTTGACGGCGTAAACATCGCCCATCAGGCCGCTATTTGGCTCCCAGCGCCAACAGCCGGGTCACCAGGCTGACCATCGTTTCGGTTGCTACCGGCGCGTCGGGGTTGTTCCAGCTTGCGGTGACCACGAACCATTTGCTGTCGGACTTGCGTTCGCCAAGCAGGCTCATCGATATTACGCCCAGTTCGGAGCCGCCCTTGTAACCGAGCCAGCTCCAATCCTTGGTCGCGCCCGGATTTACGCCGGGGTTGATCGCCATCACCGACATCGCCGTCGGCGATTGCCGACGACGCACGTCGATCATCAGGCGCGCTACATCGTTAGGGCTCGCAAACCATTCCAGACTGTCGATGAAGCGAGGCTTGCCCGTAAAGCTCACGCCGTCAACATTGGCGAGCGTCAGCCGGTCGCGGTTGGCGGTGATCAGTTCGCGCTGCGCCGCATCGTCACCGGCGACAAAGGCGGTGCGCTCGCTGGCAAAATTGTTTCCCTTCAGAGCGAACGCTTCGACCGTCGTCAGGAACGGGATGTTGCGCGAGGGATCGCTGTGCCTCGCCGCGCGCATCCTTGCCTCGATCGCCTCGCGGCCGAGCAGGTGAATCAGCGTGTCGGTCGCGCTGTTGTCGCTGACCGAAATCATCCAGTTCGCCAGACTTTGAAGCGTCACGGGTGTGTCTTTCGGCCAGTTCGCGGTGCCCATCGACGAAAAGCTGAGGTGTGACAGCGGCACGACATCGGACCAGCGGCGCTTCTTCGCGGCGATCTGCGCCGACAGTTCGTCCAGAATGTAGAGTTTGAACGTCGATCCGACGGCAAATTGCTGGTCGGGGTTGGCCGAGGCGAGCGGGCGAATGGCGTCGCCGGTGATTTCGGCGACGAGGAAGCCGGTCGATCCCGGCAATGCGGCAATTTCGGCAGCGACCGTGTCGAAGCTGTCGTTCGCCATATCGAAGCCGGTCAGGCGCAGGCCGATTACGCGCGCGTCGGGATCGGCGCCGACGTCGAGCAGCACCGTACCAACGCCTTTTTCGAACCGTAACAACAGCGACCCCGACCGACCATCGATCGATACCGGCTTTTCAACGGCGATCGGCTTGCCATATTGCGCGATCAGGCTGGCGGTCATTGCCTTGAATTGCGCCTCGGGCAACGCGGCTTGAAAGCTCGGGTCGAAAAAGTCGGCGAACGCGACCGCGCCGCCCAGCACATCGACAAGCTGGGCCGCGCGCCGTTCGAAGGCCGCGTCGGCCGCGGCCTGGATTTCCGGGGCCTGCGCGGCCGCGCTGCCCGCCGTCAACGGCAACCCCAGCAGAATGGCGGCAAGGACATGCTCGCGGATCATCGACGGCTCCCTCGGAAATCGACCTAGGTCTAGGCGTCGATTGCCGCTTCGTCGAGGCTTGCGGCGTTCGCCTGGATGAACTGGAAACGATGTTCGGGGTGCTTGCCCATCAACCGGTCGACCAGATCCTTGACCAGATGCCGCTCCTCATACTCCTGCGGCAGCGTGACGCGGAGCATCGAGCGCGTCGCCGGGTCCATCGTCGTTTCTTTCAATTGGTTAGGATTCATTTCTCCCAACCCTTTAAAGCGGCCGACCTCGACCTTCTTGCCCTTGAACATGGTTGCTTCCAGTTCGGTACGATGCGCATCGTCGCGCGCATAGGCTGACATGCTGCCGGCGGTCAGGCGATACAGCGGCGGCTGCGCCAGATAGACATGCCCGCGGCGCACGATGTCGGGCATTTCCTGAAAGAAGAAAGTCATCAGCAAGGTCGCGATATGCGCGCCGTCGACGTCGGCATCGGTCATAATCACGATTTTTTCGTAGCGCAGCCGGTCAGCATCGCAATCCTTGCGCATTCCGCAACCCAGCGCGAGCGCGAGGTCGGCGATTTCCTGGTTGGCGCGGATCTTGTCGGCGCTCGCGCTCGCGACGTTCAATATCTTGCCGCGGATCGGCAGGATCGCCTGCGTCTTGCGGTCGCGCGCCTGCTTGGCGCTGCCGCCAGCGCTGTCGCCTTCGACGATAAACAATTCCGTGCCTTCCGGGCCGTCATTGGCGCAGTCTGTGAGCTTGCCGGGCAGGCGCAGCTTGCGGCCGCTGGTCGCCGTCTTGCGCTTGACCTCGCGCTCGGCCTTGCGCTTGAGCCGCTCGTCCATGCGGTCGAGCACAAGCCCCAGCAGCGCGCGGCCGCGATCCATATTGTCCGACAGGAAATGATCGAAGTGGTCACGCACGGCATTTTCGGTCAGCCGCGCCGCTTCCGGGCTACTCAGCCGGTCCTTGGTCTGGCTCTGGAACTGCGGATCGCGGATGAACACCGACAGCATCATTTCACCGCCGTTGAACACGTCCTCGGCGGTGATCTGCGCCGCTTTCTTCTGTCCGATCAGCTCGCCGAAACCGCGCAAACCCTTGGTCAGCGCCGATCGCAGCCCGGCCTCGTGCGTACCGCCCGCAGGGGTCGGAATGGTGTTGCAATACCAGCTGTACGATCCGTCGGACCATAAGGGCCAGACGATCGCCCATTCGGCGCGGCCTTGGTCGCCTGGAAAATCCTGGCGCCCGATGAAAGGTTCGGCGGTCGCGCATTCGCGGGTACCGATCTGTTCCTTCAGATGGTCGGCGAGCCCGCCGGGAAACTGGAAGGTGGCTTCGGCGGGGGTATCGTCACCGATCAATTCCGGCGCACATTTCCAGCGGATTTCGACGCCCGCGAACAAATAGGCTTTGGATCGCGCCATCCGGTAAAGGCGCTGCGGCTTGAACCGCCCGTGATCGCCGAAGATCTCGGGGTCGGGAATGAAGGACACGCTGGTCCCGCGGCGATTGGGGGTCGGACCGAGCTCCTCAAGGCCGCCGACCGGGGTGCCGCGCGCAAAGCGCTGGCGATAGAGCTGCTTGCCGCGCGCGACCTCGACCTCGGTGTCGATCGACAGCGCGTTGACGACGCTGACCCCAACGCCGTGCAGTCCGCCCGACGTGGCATAGGCCTTGCCCTCGAACTTGCCGCCCGAATGCAGCGTGGTGAGGATCACCTCCAGCGCTGACTTGCCGGGAAATTTGGGATGCGGGTCGATCGGGATGCCGCGGCCATTGTCGGTCACGGTCAGCCGGTTGCCGACATCGAGGGTCACTTCGATACGGTTGGCATGGCCCGCCACCGCTTCATCCATGCTGTTGTCGATCACTTCGGCGGCAAGATGGTGCAGCGCGCGCTCGTCGGTGCCGCCGATGTACATGCCAGGGCGGCGGCGAACCGGCTCCAGCCCCTCCAGTACCTCGATCTGCGAAGCGTTGTAGCTCTCGGTGACCGGCGTTGCGGCGTCGAACAAATCGTGACTCATGCCGTGGCTATAGGTGGCAGGAAAGCCCGCTGGCAAGCGCGCTTTTCAGCGCATGTGGGCGGCGCAACCGGCACTCGGTTCATCGCGTTTTCATGGGCCGGGGGAACTTTCGCCGATCGGACGGTGTTTGGCCGGAGACTAAAAAGTCATTCAAAAAGTGGAGTAAAACATGAAAGCTCTCTCTCTCTTCGCCGTTCTGGCGGCCAGCACTGTTGCCGCTCCGGCATTCGCACAAGACCGCGACCCATCGCAGGATTTCGACGGTCCGTACATCAGCATCGGCGGCGGCGGCACGTTGCAAGGCAGCGATCGCGGCGAAACCGTCCTCTTCGACACCAATCGTGACGGCACCTATGGCGACCAGGTCACGACCGTTGGCGGCGCAAACGCCTTCTCGACCGGCTTTTGTAACGGTGCGGCAACCAGCAGCGCCAACCTGAACTGTCGCAATGACAAGGACGGCCCGGAATATTTCGCGCGCTTCGGCTTCGACAAGCGCATGGGCAATTTCGTCCTCGGTGCCGTGATCGAAGGCGGTCGTAGCGTCGCGCGCGATAGCGTCAGCGCTTTCTCGACGACCCCGGCCAGCTACACCTTCAGCCGCGAAGCCGATTATCAGGCCAATGCCCGCCTTCGTGCCGGTTACACGCCGGGTGGTGGCGCTCTGTTCTATGTGACCGGCGGCGGCGCCTATGCGCGGCTCGACAACCGCTTCTCGACGAGCAACGGCGCCAACAGCTTTGCCGATAACGGCAAGACGCACGGCTGGGGTTACACCGCCGGCGGCGGCGCCGAAGTGATGGTGACGAACAACATCTCTGTTGGGCTCGAATATCTCTACACCGACATCAAGGACGATGATTTTGTCGTCAACGTCGGTCCGGGCACCGCGCCGCCGACCAACCCGTTCCTGCTCAATGGCGGCGGGACCGATATGAAGCGCAGCAGCGACAATTTCCGCACCCACAGCGTGCGCGGGACGCTCAGCTTCCGCTTCTAAACAGCTTTGGAAGCAAAAGTTGAAAGGCGTCGGATCGCAAGATCCGGCGCCTTTCGGCTATTGAGTGGTCGGCGCTGCAAAGATGGCGAAATTGCCATTTGCGCTGCTTACCAGTCGGCCGCCCTGGTAGAGTTTGGCGTCGATATTGGCGACGCGCTTGCCGCGGTGCAACACCTCCGCTTCGCAGGTCAGCCGACCTTCGCCGACGCGGACGTGATAGTTGAATTTGATCTCCAGCGTCGCACACCACAAGCCGTCGTCGAGCAGGCTGGTCAGCGCGCCGCCCATCGCGGTATCGGCCAGCGAATAGGCGACGCCGCCGTGCGCGGCGCCCTGCGGGCTGAAATGGCGCTCACGCTCGACGTCGATCGCCATCACGCAGCGACCGTCACCGCGCTCGACCATTTGCAGACCCAGCGCGCGTGCAAATTCAAATTCTTGCGCAAAAGGCCTCACCGAACGCGGCTCACCGAACTTGCCTCAACGAACTCGCGGACCTCCGAACGGCGGGGGGGGCGGCGGACGGCGGGTGCCGCGGGGCAGCTGTGCCTGATAGGCGCGGCCGCAATGCTCGACACAATAGGGGAAGCCCGGATTGACCGGGGCACCGCAGAAATGGAAGTCGGGTTCGCCGGGGTGCCCCATCGGCCAGCGACAGATACGATCATTGAGATCGAGCAGGCTGGTCTTGTCGGCGATCTCCGGGCTCGGCTTCGCCGGAACGAGGCGGCGCGGCGGTGCCGGCGGAATCGGTGCCTGCTGGTCGCCCGGCCCCTGGCGGATAAAGCCGCCCGGGCCGATCGAGACGATGCGCGGCTGGTCGGCTTTCGGCACCTGCTCGCCAATCGTACCATCGGCGGTCGGGGTCTCGACCGCCGGGCGCGCCTCTGCCTTCGGCATCGCAGGCGCAGGCGCAGCCGGGCGCGGGGCGACCGGTGCCGCAGCGCGCGGGGCAGCGGCGGGGGTAGGGGCTTTGGGCGCCGACGCTGCCGGCTTGCTGGGCTTGACCTTGTCGGTCGCCTTCACCGGTGACGGGCGTGACTTCAGCCCAAGCCGATGCGCTTTGCCGATCACCGCGTTGCGGCTGACGCCGCCCAGTTCATCGGCAATCTGGCTGGCGGTCAGCCCCTTTTCCCACATGGTGCGCAGGCTTTCGATGCGCTCGTCGGTCCATGACATAATCTATTCCTCGTCATTCCACGCAGCGGGCAATCCGGCGGCGCGATAGCCGACCTGTCGGGATCGGTGCCATTGCCCAGCTTGCGGTAGGATCGGGGAGGCGATAGGCGAGAACGCCATGAACGACCAGCCCCAATTTTTACGCCCCGACTCGACCGAATCTGCGGCTGCGCGCCCCTTTGCAGAGCCGGGCGTGCCGCATATCCGCGCGCTGAATGTGCCGGGGATGCTGGCCCTCTATGTCAAGGAGGTGCGGCGGTTTTTCAAGGTCCAGCTGCAAACAATCTGGGCGCCGGCGATCACCACGCTCTTGTTCCTGGTGATTTTCACCGTCGCGCTGGGCGGCGCGGGGCGGCAGGTGATCGGCGTACCGTTCGCCGATTTCATCGCTCCGGGGCTGATCATGATGGCGATGCTGCAGAACAGTTTTGCCAATTCCAGCTTTTCGCTGCTCGTCGGCAAGATCCAGGGCACGATCGTCGACTATCTGATGCCGCCGCTCGCGGTTGGCGAGTTGATGATCGCGCTGGTGGGCGCCGCCATCACGCGGGCGATGCTGGTGGGCTTCGCGCTCTGGCTGGCGATGTCGTTGTGGCCCGGCGTTCATGTCGGCGCCGATCATCTGTGGGCGGTCGCGCTGTTTGCGATCCTCGGCGCGATGATGCTGGGCTTTCTCGGCCTGATCACCTCGGTGTGGGCGGAGAAGTTCGACCATGCCGCCGCGGTCACCAACTTTGTCGTCACGCCGCTCGCGCTATTGTCCGGCACCTTCTATTCGGTCGACCGGCTCGCGCCATGGTTCCAGACGATCGCCCACGGCAATCCCGTCTATTACGCGATCATGGGTTTCCGCTACGGCTTTATCGGCACCGTCGACTCGACGATCGCCCATCCCGTCCTAACCGCGATCGCCGTGCTGGTCGCGGCCAATATAGTCCTGGGGCTGGTCACCTATCGTTTGCTGGCGTCGGGCTGGAAACTGAAGGCCTGATACCGCCTGCCGGGTATCCGCGACTGGTCAATGCCGGTGGATAGCGCGCACGCGATAACGCCCCTGATCCAGACCATCGAACATCGCGTCGATCTGCGGATGATCGACCGGACCGCCGTCGGCGTCGGGGATCAAATTCTGCTGGCTGACATAGGCGATATAGGATGAATCGCCGTTTTCCGCGAGCAGATGGTAGAAAGGCTGCTGTTTCGATGGCCGGATTTCCTCCGGGATCGCTTCATACCATTCGTCGGTGTTGGCAAACACCGGGTCGATGTCGAACACGACGCCGCGAAAATCGAACATGCGATGACGCACGATATCGCCGGGCGCAAAGCTGGCGGCACCGACCAGCGGTGCGGTGACGATCGAGTTGGTCGGGGCGGCGGATTCGGTCTGCATGCTCATAATCTATGACTATTCCATGTCGTTTCAACCCTGTTACACTTTGCGGGCCCGCCGGTCGGTCGATTCCGGCCTGTGACACGCGCAACAGACGGCAGAGCATGCGAAACTATATAAGAGTTCGTACGCGGCGTGTCCGGGAGGATTGCGGGCCGTGTTGAATGCAACAGGGAAAGGCATAGCATGAACGACATTCCGACAAGCAGCCCACCGCCGCCCCATAGCCCGCCATCGGGCATCGTGGAACGCGCCAAGAATATCCTGCTCAAACCCCGCGAAACATGGGCCATGATCGACACCGAACCAGCCACGGTGCAATCGATCTATGTGCCTTATATATTGGTGCTGGCCGCCATCGGGCCGGTTGCCCAGTTCATCGGCGGGCAGGTGTTCGGCTATGGCGCCTTTGGCATCAGCTTTCATCCGCCGATCGGCACCGCGCTCGTTTCGGCCATCCTGTCCTATGGACTCGCGCTGGCGACGGTGTTCGCGCTGTCGCTGGTCATCGATGGACTGGCGCCGAACTTCGGCGGCCAAAAGAATCAGGTGCAGGCGCTGAAGGTCGCGGCCTACTCCGCAACCGCGGGTTGGGTCGCGGGCATATTCGGGCTGGTTCCGGCGCTTGCTATCCTGGGGCTGCTCGGCCTCTACAGCCTCTATCTGCTCTACCTTGGCCTGCCGGTGCTGATGAAAGTGCCGCAGGACAAGGCAGTGGGATACACGGTTGTCGTCGTCATCGTCGCGATCGTGCTGTTCCTGGTCGTCGGCGCGATCGTCGCCGCGCTGACCGCCCCGTCGCTACCCGGCATCCGGATGTAACGGCCACCGACCGTCCCGGCCTTTGCGCCGGGGCGGTGTCCGTGGTGGTCAAATCGGGGGGTAAATGGAGGAGAGTGAGGGATTCGAACCCTCGGTACCGTTGCCGGCACTTCGCATTTCGAGTGCGACGCTTTCGACCACTCAGCCAACTCTCCTCGCTGAGAGGTGACGCCCCTAGCGGCGGCTCGCGCGAGTTGCAACCCTCTCGTCACAATTTCGCGAGTCCGCCGCCCGATGGCGCCCCAATCAGGGCTTTTCGGCCTCCCACCAATAGGGTGCCCGCGTGCGATTGCCCGTCGCGACCTCGTTCATCGTCAGCGGATCGTAAAGTCGCCCGCCGAGCATCACGCGGTGGATGCGCTCGGTGTTGCGGATGTCCTGCGTCGGATCGGCGTCGAGGATGAGCAAGTCGGCAAGCTTACCTGCCTCGATCGATCCGACATCCTTGCTATAGCCGAGCGAGGTCGCGGGCATGATCGTCGCGGCGCGCAGCGCGTCAATATTGCTCCACCCGCCGCGCACGAAGGACCAGATTTCCCAATGCGCGCCGAGCCCGGCCTGCTGTCCGTGCGCACCAATCGACACCATACGCCCGGTCGCGGCGATCTTCCCTGCCTGGCGCGCGGCGTCGTCGTCGACATAGTCGCTTTCGGGGGCGATCGTCCGCCGTTTGTTGTTCGCCGCGAGCTGCGTCGGCGGGATATGCCGGGTCAGGATCGGATGTTCCCAGACATTGGTATGCGCACGCCAATATGGGTCGCCCGCCGGGCCGCCATAGGTGACCACCAGTGTCGGGGTATAATCGACCTGCGTCTGTCCCCACAGCTGCACCAGATCCTTGTAGAAGACATGCAGCGGGATATTATGCTCGACGGTCGAATTGCCGTCCTGGATCAGCGAGACGTCCATCGTGTAAAGCGATCCACCCTCGGGCACCACGAGCATATTTTCTGCCTGCGCGGCCTTGACCACCATCTGGCGCTGATCGCGGCGCGGCTGGTTGTAGTTTTTAACGCTGCGCGCGCCCTGCGCCTTCAATCGTCGGATGTGGGCGAGCGCGTCGTCATAGCCGTTGATCTCAGCATAGATCCCCGCCGCCTTGGCACCGTAGATGATCTCGCCGGTGGAAAAGATGCGCGGGGCGAGGATAAGCCCGGCGCGCTGCATTTCGGACGACACAAAGATTTCCGACGCACGCGACGACGGATTGTGGCTCGTCGTCGTGCCCATCGCCAGATTGGCGATTTCCGACCAGTTCTGTTGCGGAATCAGTTCATCGTCACCGTGCGGACCGTGGGCGTGGGCATCGACGAAGCCGGGGACGATCGTCTTGCCAGTCGCATCGATCGTCGTCGCGCCCGCCGGAATGCTGATCGCCGCCAGCGGGCCGACCGCGGTGATGCGGTCATTCTCGATCACGATCGCGCCATTGTCGATTACCCCGCCGGTGGCATCCGCCATGGTCAGAATTTTCGCGCCGGTGATGACGACCGTGCCGCGCGGTTTGGCGGCACGTTGCGTCATCGCCAGCGATATGCCGTCGGTCGGCGGCGTAAATTTCACCGCCTTGTCGTCACCGGGCGCGCTTGCCAGCAGCTGGCCGAGATCGGCGCTGAACAGTGTCGCGCCGCGGCTCCAGTGCAGGCGGCGACCGCCGTCCGACCAGTGAATATATTCGGCGCCGCTGCCGCTGACGCGGGTGACCGGCAACGCCCCGCTTTTGGTGCCGAGTGAAACATCCTGCCCGCCGGGCATCAGCGGGGTGACATAGGCATCGTAATTTTGGCGAAAGGCGAGCATGCGGCCGTCGGGCGATATTTCGTAATCGCTGACCAACTCGCCATTGGCGTGGCTGCGTTTGTCCTGCCCGCTCACGTCGGTGCTCACCAACTGGCTCTTGCCGTCGGCCGCAGTGACCATGAAAATGCGATCACCGGTCGCGCCATATTGCGGCTTCGCACCGTCGGCGCTCACCCGCTCGGCTTTGCCGCCCGCGACCGCGATCCGATAGACACCCGGATCCTCGCTCCACCGCGTCGAGGTCAGGCCGCCGCCACGGCGCCGTTCAAAGACAATCGTCTTGCCGTCGGGCGAAAAGCGCGGTTCGGCATAGAGGCCGGGAACGCTCGTTATCTTGCGCGACGACCCGCCGCCTGCGCCGACCGTATGGATTTCGCCCATGCCGCTGTCGGTCCAGCGCACAAAAACCAGCGACTTGCCGTCGCGCGACCAGCTCGGCCACGCTTCCATCGCATTGTCGCTACCCGCGGTCAGTCGCCGCGGCGAACCGCCCGCCGCCGGTTTCACATATAATTTGCCGAGCGACTCGAACACAATGCTGCTTCCGTCAGGCGACATCTCGGCCCAGCGCGGCATCTGCGTGGTAAAGCTGTCGGGCGCGACCTCGACCGCCGGGTGGATGGCGTCGACGATGACGCGGTCGTCGTTGATGTTGAACGGAATGATCCGCGCCTCGCCGCCGTCCTTGCCGACGCGGCGGAGCTTGCCGCCGGCCCAGAAAATGATGTCGCGGCTGTCGGGCGTCCACGCCATGTTCGGATAGACGCCGGTGACGGCCCAGGTTTCCTGCACATCCTGATCGAGTGCGTCGTAAAGCTTGCGTTCGATGCCCGATGCCAGATCCTTCACGTAAAGCTTGGACTGGGTGGCTTCGCGGCGCACAAAGGCCAGCAGCTTTCCGTCGGGCGAGGGCGTCGGTCGCACGGCGCCGCCCGCTCCCGAAGCCGCGGTGCTGACCGTCGCCTCATCAAGGTCATAGCGCTCGATGGCGAACAGGCCGGTGTTGCTGTCCTGCGCATATTCAAAGATCGGGCCGGGGGTGACGTTGCGGGTGTAGAAGACGCTCTTGCCGTCGGCAGCATACACCGGCTCGCCCAGTTCCTTTTGATGTCGCTCGTTCGGCCGCTTCACCAGCGGCACCCCGGCGCCGCCCGACACATGATACAGCCACACCTCCCCGGTGCCGAGCGAACGCCCGGTGGTGAAGTGCTTCTTGGCGACGATGAACTGCCCGTCGGGGCTCCAGCTCGGCTGGTTGAGCAGGCGGAAATCTTCCTTGCTTAACTGCACCTTGCCACTGCCGTCGCGGTTCATCAGCCAGATATTGTCGCCGCCACCCGCATCCGACACAAAGGCGATCCGCTGACCGTCGGGCGAAAATCGCGGCTGGTGTTCGAATGCCAGCCCCTCGGCGATGCGCGTCGGGGTGCCGCCTTCGATCGGCATCGTGTAAATATCACCGAGGAGGTCGAAGGCGATGGTGCGGCCATCGGGCGACACATCGACGTTCATCCAGCTGCCTTCGTCGACCGCGATCGGAACCTTGCGCGTTGTCATGCCGGGCGGCGCGTTGACGTCCCATTTATCGGGCTTTGCGTCGGTGAGCGGCGGCGAAGCCGGCGCTTGCGCAAAGACCGAAGTCGAACAAGCCAAAACCGCCGCAAGGGCGAGTGCGAAGCGCGCCATGATGTTGTCCCCGTTTGAAATAATGTGCCGACCTTATGGCTTTGGCGATCCAGCGCAAGCGCCGCGTTTCGACAAAGGCGCTGGTCCGCTCGACGGGCGCCTGCTAGCCCGCGCAGAAACAATGTCCGGGGAGAGCAAGGCGTGCCGCTGACGGGAATTCGCGTAATCGACTTTGGCCGCTATATTGCCGGTCCTTATTGCGCGGCGCTGCTTGCCGATTATGGCGCCGACGTGATCCGCATCGAGGCACCGGGCGGCAACGATGATCGTTATACCGTGCCGGTCGCGGACGATGGTTCGGGCGCCATGTTCCTGCAAATGAACCGGGGCAAGCGGTGCCTGACGTTGAAGCCGGGCAGCCCGCAAGGCCGCGACATCGTGCGCCGGCTGGTTGCGAGCGCCGATGTTGTCGTCGCCAATCTGCCGCACGACGCGCTGGTCAAGCTGGAGCTCGATTATGACAGCGTTTCGGCCATCAATCCGCGGATCATATTGGCGACGGCGTCGGCTTTCGGGAGCCGCGGGCCGCTGGCGCGCAATGTCGGCTTCGACGCGGTGGGGCAGGCGATGTCGGGCGCGGTCCACCTCACTGGGACGCCCGACCAGCCCTATCGCGCGCAGGTCAATTATGTCGATTTCGGAACGGCGCTGCACCTTGCGTTCGGGGTCATGCTGGCGCTGCGCGAGCGCGAGACGACGGGGAAGGGGCAGTGCGTGTCGGGATCGCTGCTCGGCACCGCGCTGGCTTTCACCAATTCGCTCGCGATCGATCATGCGCTGAACGGGATCGAGCGGCAGCCGATCGGCAATCGCAGCTTCAGTTCGGGGCCGACCGACATCTTCCGCACCCGCGACGGGTGGATCGTGACCCAGATCGTCGGGGGCGGCATCTTTGCCCGCTGGGCCAATCTGGTCGGGCTGCCCGAGCTGGTGGACGACCCGCTGTACGCCAGCGACATTTTGCGCGGCGACAATGGTGCAGAGCTCAGCGCGATCATGCAGCGCTGGTGCATCGAGCGGACCAGCGCCGACGCAATTGCCGAGCTTGGTGCGGCACGGGTACCGGCGGCGCCGGTGCTGCGGCCCGGCGAAGCGCTCGCGCAACCGCAGGTCGCGGCGATGGAGATCGTCGAACCGGTGGATTATCCCGAGGCGCCGGCACCCGCCCCGGTGATCCGCGCGCCCATCGCCCTGTCGGCGAGCGCCAAGGCCGCCGCGGTGCGCGCGCCGTGCGTCGGGGAGCACAGCGACACAATCCTTCGCGAACTGGGTTATAGCGATGACGCCATCGCGGCTTTCAGGGCCGATAGCATTATTTGATGCGGCGGGGCTGGACGTCCTCCTCGTCAGTGTTTAAATACCGATCAGTATGAAATTCTAACGCGGAGCGTCGAAATGAGCGATCAAACCGAATATGTGCCGCCGAAAATCTGGACGTGGGACAAGGATAGCGGCGGCCGCTTCGCCAATATCAACCGCCCGATCGCCGGACCGACGCACGACAAGGAACTGCCGGTCGGCAAACATCCGCTCCAGCTGTATTCGCTCGGCACGCCCAACGGCGTGAAGGTGACGGTCATGCTCGAGGAGCTGCTCGCGGCGGGGCATGCCGGTGCGGAATATGACGCCTGGCTGATCAATATCGGCGAAGGCGACCAGTTTTCCAGCGGCTTTGTCGGCGCCAATCCCAACAGCAAGATCCCCGCGCTCGTCGACCGCAGCGGCGCGGAACCGATCCGGGTGTTCGAATCGGGCGCGATCCTGATCCATCTCGCCGAAAAATTCGGCGCCTTCCTCCCGACGGACCCCGCCAAGCGTGCGGAAACGCTATCGTGGTTGATGTGGCAGATGGGCAGCGCACCGTTCCTCGGTGGCGGCTTCGGGCATTTTTACGCTTATGCACCAACGAAGCAGGAATATCCGATTAACCGCTACGCCATGGAAGTGAAGCGGCAGATGGACGTTCTCGACCGGCGGCTGGCCGACAGCGAATTTATCGCCGGCGCCGATTACACGATCGCCGATATGGCCATCTGGCCCTGGTATGGCGCGCTCGCCAAGGGGCTGGTCTACGATGCCGGCGAGTTTTTGCAGGTGCAGGATTACAAGAATGTCCAGCGCTGGACCGATCAACTTGCCAAACGACCCGCGGTGAAGCGGGGGCGGATGGTCAATCGCGTGACCGGCGATCCTGCCAGCCAGCTTCGTGAACGTCACGATGCCTCTGATTTCGAACATCGCACCCAGGACAAGCTGGAACCGACCGAATAAACATATTTTCGGTCAAACCCCTGGAGCCGCCCGTTAACGCCGTTGCAACGGGTCGGCCAAGTGGCCGAAAATCCGCCAATCGTTTGGCCGAAATCATGCCACCCGATATGTAAATTGCGCAAAAATGGCGTCGGCGCGTGTCGACGCCGTTTTTATGCGCGCGCGCCATTCTGTGCGCATGATTGCTGCCCAACCTCCGGTTTTTGCCCCCATGCACCGCACCACGCTGGTACGCGAACAGCGTGGCGCCGCCATTGTGGAAATGGCGCTGGTGCTGCCGTTGCTGCTCGTGCTGCTGATGGGGGTGCTCGTCTACGGGCATTATTTCCTGTTGGCGCACAGCGTCCAGCAAGCCGCGAACGATGGCGCCCGCGCGGCAATCGTCGGACTGGATGCCGACGATCGCCGGACGATTGCCGAAGCTGCGGTCGCCCGAAGTCTGCAAGCGGTCGCGGGGACGCATAGCGTCACCGTTTCCGAAACCGGCGATGCGGTGACGGTCGCGGTTGGTTTTACCGCAGCCGATGGCGCTTTTGTACAATCGGCGCTGGTCCCTTCGCCGGGCCGCGTCATCCGCACGCGTGCCACCTTTGAACTGCCGGTCGATTGAGCATGCCGACGCTGCATCGCCTTCGCGACCTCATCTATGACCGCAAGGCGGCAATCAGCATCGCTTCTGCCTTCGCGATGACCATGTTGATTGGCGCAGCCGCGCTCGCGGTCGATGTCGGCTCGCTCTATCTCGACCGCCGCAAGCTGCAGGGCATCGCCGATGCCGCGGCGCTCGCCGCAGCCGGGCGGCCGGGCGAGGAACGCGCCGCCGCTGAGCGGATCATCGCCGCCAACTGCAATTGCGCGATCCGCATCGCCGAACTTGCGACCGGTCATTATGCGGCCGACCGGACGATCGCCGCCGACCGGCGCTTCACCCCCGGCGGCGCGTCGCCGAACGCGGTTCGCATCGTCCTGCATCGCGACCGTCCGCTCTATTTCGCGCGCGCGCTGACTGGCAGGAACCAAAGCGTCATCGCTGCCAGCGCGACCGGCGCTCGCCGGGGATACGCCGCTTTTTCGTTGGGGTCGCGGGTGGCCGCGGTGAACGGCGGCCTGCCCAACGCGCTGCTGTCCGGATTGACCGGCAGTCAGGTCAGCCTGTCGCTGATGGATTATAACGCGCTGGCGAGCACCGACATCGACCTGCTCGCCTTTTCCGAAGCATTGCGAAGCGAAATCGACGCCGAGGTGCTGACCTTTGGCCAGACGCTCGACACCCAGGTCACCCTGCCGCAGGTCTTGTCGGCGCTGGCGCAGGCGTCGGACGGACAGGCCGCCCGGGCGCTCGAGCATATCGCCGACCGGGCGCTGCCACGCACCCTGCTGCCGTCGCGCGCTATCGACCTTGGCCCGCGCGCGTCGAGTATCCGGGCCGACGCGGCGAACCCGGTCAAGGTCAACGCGCTCAGCCTGCTGCGAACCATGCTGCTGCTCGGCAGCGCCAATCGCCAAGTCGATCTGTCGGTCGCCAGCAATCTGCCCGGCGGGTCGGGGATCGACATCGCGTTGCTGATTGGCGAGCCGCCCGCGCAATCGCCGCTGATCGCGATCACCGACACCAACGAAGTGATAGTCCGCACCGCGCAGGTGCGGCTGAAGCTCGACACGCGGGTCCAGACACCATTGGCGAGCGTCCAAATTCCGGTGCTCGCCGAACTGGGTTCAGCATCGGCGCGGATATCGGACATTGATTGCCGCACCGACAGCAATTCGGCCGTGTCGCTGGCAGTCGTCACGGCTCCGGCGACGCTGGCAATCGGCACGGTCAGCAACAGCGATTTTCAAGATATGACGCGTACGCTCGATCCGGAGCCCGCCGCGATCGTCCGTCTGCCGCTTGTGAGGATCGATGCGGAGGCCGAACTGGTGCTGTCCGATCTTGCCGAAAAACCGGCAGCCTTCAGCCGCGCGGACATCGACGAAGGCAGGGTAAGGACAGTCAGCAGCAGCGGGTGGGTCGCCGGTGCCGCCGAATCGCTGTCCGACCGTATGGACCTGCGCGTCCGGGTATTGGGTCTGGGGCTGAATCTCCATGCGTTGCGCGCGGCCGCGGGGGAAGCGGTGGCGCTGGCTGCGCCGGTGCTCGATACCGTCCTCGCGGATATCACCGGGACGCTCGGCCTTTCGGTAGGTCAAGCCGACGCTCGCGTGAACGCCTTGCGGTGCGGCAGGGCAAGGCTGGTCTGACCGCGCCGCTTTGGCGCCATCCCGGACCCATCTTTCCGCCACGCCCGGCGCTCGCGGCCCATAATGACATCAGCTTTTGATCTTCCGCGAGGTCCGAATGGCAAGCGCTCATGAACCCCATCGCGTATCCGCCGCGGCCTTCATTCGCGGCTTTGCCAACTGGCGGTTGCAGTCGGCGCGCAAACCCGTCGTCGTGACGCACCATGGCAAGGACGCGCATGTGCTGATTTCGCTCGACGATTACCGGAGGCTTGGTCCGTCGGCAGGCGACGGCTGCCAAAAGGCGGACCGGCTGCAACAATCGCTGGCGCCGCTCGTCGAATCCTTGCGCGACGCCATCATCCTGATCGATCGCGAATGGCGGATCGCCGCGGCCAATCCGGCGGCGACTGATATGCTGGAAGTGGCGTGCGCCGATCTGGTTGGCACTTCATTGACGGTGGCTATGCCTCGGATCGAAGGCAGCCTGTTATGGCATTACATCATTCGTCTTATCGACCATCGCGAACGTTTTTCAGGGGAGATTCCCGATCTGCTGCGGCCGCGTCAATGGCTGCGCGCCGATCTAGTCCCCGTACCCGTCGGCGGCGCGCTGATCTTACGGGATGTCAGCGGTACGATGGAGGATTTTGCCGGCAACGATGCGCGGCAGGCCTTGCTCGCCGCGGTCGAGGCTGAAGGCGGCATCGGTCGTGCGCGCATTTCGGTGCGCGAAACGGTCGAGGCCGCGAATGAAACGCTCACCGGTCTGATCGGCGTCGAACCCGCCGCGATCCGGCGGGTGCGTTTTTCGGCGCTGCTGGTGGTCAGTCACCGTGCCGCCTTTGCTGAGGCGCTGGAATCGCTGTTTCGGTCGGGGCGACCCACGCAGTTGGCATCGCAAATCGTGACGCGCGACGGTGACGCGATCGACGTCAAGCTGACGATGACCGAGATCCGTGGACCCTATTCCATCGACGGTGCTGTGGTGCTCGTGACGCGGCGCTCGCCCTAGAACCAGCTGCCGCGTTCGATCGCCTGGCTGTTTGCGGGCAGCGTGAAAAATTGCCCGTCCGCGCCGACGATGATCGGCCCATCGAACCGGTCGTCGGCGCCGTCCAGAAACGCCGCGTTCAGATAGGGCGACGGCATCGACGGCACGACATGGCTCAGCACCAGCATCCGGACCCCCGCGACGCGCGCGCTGGCGGCCGCCTGCGCGGGGCTGGCGTGATAATCGAGGATGTCGCGCATGATCTGGGCAGTCTGTTTCCGCCCGGCCTTGTCGAGCTTGGCAGCGAGCGTGCGGACCATCGCCGGATTCAGCGCCTCGTGGATCAGCAGGTCGGCGCCTTTCGACGCCGCCTCGAGCGACTTGGACGGCGCGGTGTCGCCGCTGATGACGATACTGCGCCCCTTGTAATCGAAGCGATAGCCGACCGAAGGCTGCACCGGACGATGATCGACAGCAAAGGCGGTCACGCGCAGACCGTCTGCGTCATAGACGATTGTGGGGGCCGTCGGTGGCACAAAGGGAATTGCGGTAGCTCCGGCGGCGGCTGGGGGCGTGATCGCTTGGCCATGGTGCGCGGTGCGATAGCCGTTATCGAGCGCATACGCCGCGTTGAACCCGGCAACGATTTGTTCGACGCCCGCCGGGCCATAGACGGGCAGGGGGGCCGTGTTGCCACTCGCAGTCCAGCGTAGCAGCATCATCGGTCCCATTCCGTCGATATGATCGGAATGAAAATGGGTCAGGAACATCGCCTTGATGCGGTTGTTGGGCAGGCCCATCTGCGCGATGTTGCGCGCTGCGCCCTCGCCCGCGTCGACGACGAACATTGCCTTGCCGGCGATCACGACGGTGCAGGCCGCGGCACGTTCGCGGTTGGGGAGGGGGGAGCCGGTGCCGCACAGACCGGCGTGAAGGCCATCGGGCAGGTCAGCGAGCGTGTCGCGGCCGATATTGCGTTCGGCGGCGCGTTCGAACAGCCACATCCCGATCGGGCGCTGGAACAGCCAAGCGGCCAGTGCCGCGGCGCCGATGATCGCCGCGGCCCATAGCGCGGCACGTCTTGCCTTGGTCATCGTTCATCCCCCATCCTTGTCCGCCCGACCCGCGCGTGCTGGACAAGGCGCTTTCTTACGCGCAATCATGGCAACGGGGAAAGTTGCCAATTGCAACTTGCCGTTTACGTAAAGGTGAGCGCGCACTATAAGCGCGTCATTACCCGATGGGAGATTCGTGATGGACATGGAATTCAGCCCCGAAGATCTGGCCTTCCAGCAGGAAGTGCGCGACTTCATCGCCGAAAATTACCCCGCCGAACTTCGCGGCAAACAGGATGAGGGCGAAGAGCTGTCCAAGGAGGATTTCCTCGCCTGGCACAAGATTCTGTACAAGAAGGGCTGGATCGCCCCCGCATGGCCGGTCGAATATGGCGGCACCGGCTGGACGCCAACGCAGCGCTTTATCTGGTCGGAGGAAACCGCGCGCGCCGACTGCATCCGTCTGATGCCTTTCGGTCTCGCGATGGTTGGGCCGGTCATCTACACTTTCGGCACGCCCGAGCAGAAAGCCCATTTTCTTCCCCGCATCCTGTCGGGAGAGGATTGGTGGTGTCAGGGTTATTCGGAACCGGGCTCGGGGTCTGACCTCGCTTCGCTTCGCACGACGGCTGTCCGCGACGGCGACGATTATATCGTCAACGGGCAAAAGACTTGGACGACGCTGGCGCAGCACGCCGACTGGGGCTTTTTTCTCGTCCGCACCGACAAGGATGCCAAGCAGCAGGAGGGCATTTCCTTCCTTTTGATCGACATGAAGTCGCCCGGCATCACGGTGCGCCCGATCATCACCTTGGGCGGCGAGCATGAGGTAAACGAGGTATGGCTGGAGGACGTCCGCGTTCCCGTCGCCAACCGCGTTTACGAAGAGAACAAGGGCTGGACCTGCGCCAAATTCCTGCTCGCGCACGAGCGCACCGGAATCGCCGGTGTCGCGGCGTCGAAGCGCGGCATCGAAAAGGTGAAAGCGATTGCGCGCACCGAGCTCGACGGCGACAAGCCGCTGCTCGCCAACGCCTTCTTCAAGCGCAAGGTTGCCGAACTGGAGGTCGATCTGACCGCGCTTGAATTCACCGAGCTGCGCAGCCTCGCCGGTGCAAATGCGGGCAAAGGACCGGGGCCGGAATCGAGCCTGCTCAAGATCAAGGGCAGCGAAATCCAGCAGCGGCTGACCGAACTGACGCTGGAAGCCGTGGGCCATTATGGGGCACCGTATTTCCGGGGCTTCGGCGAAGGCGACAATGAGCATCCGATCGGGCCGGACTATGCTCACCGCGCCGCGCCGACCTATTTCAACATGCGCAAGACAACCATCTATGGCGGATCGAACGAGATCCAGCGCAACATCATTGCAAAGATGGTGCTCGGCCTTTGATGCGTGCGTCGCCCCCGCATAGGCGGGGGCCGCAATCGGCCTGGTTCAGCGCCGCAATTTAAACCTATAGCAGCCCCCGCCTTCGCGGGGGCGACGGGGAAGTAAAATGGATTTCACCTACACCGAAACGCAGGACATGATCCGCGACACGCTGTCGCGCTTTCTGGCCGACACCTATGATTTCGAGACGCGCCAGAAGTTCATCAATAACGATCAGGGCCGCGATCCGGCGATCTGGACCGCGCTGGCACAGGAACTGGGCATGCTCGGCGCGGCCTTTGCCGAAGAGCATGGCGGTCTCGGTGGCGGCGCGCTCGAAAATGCGATCGTCATGGAAGAAATGGGCAAGGTCATCGGGATCGAACCCTATCTGCCGACCGTCGTCATCGCGGGCGGCGCCCTGAAGTCCGTCGGCGGCGCGCAGGCCGATGCGGTGATTCCCGAGATCATCGCGGGCAACGCGATCATTGCCTTTGCCTATGCCGAACCGCAGGGCCGCTATGATCTCGCGAACCTCAAGACAAGCGCCAAGAAGGACGGCGGCGGCTACGTCCTGAACGGTCACAAGAGCGTCGTCTATGCCGCCCCCTGGGCGAGCCACTTGCTCGTCACCGCGCGCACGGGCGGCGGGCAGCGTGATGCTGAGGGCGCGTCGCTATTCCTGATCGATGCAAAGCTGCCGGGCATCATCCGCCGCGATTATCCGACCGTCGACGGCAGCCGCGCGTCGGAAATCTATTTCGAGAATGTCGCGATCCCCGGTGACGCACTGCTCGGTGGCGACGGCGCCGCGCTGCCGTTGATCGAACAGATCGTCGACGAAGCGACCGTGGCGACCTGCGCCGAAGCGACCGGCGTGATGCAGAAGCTGCACGAAGGGACGCTCGAATATACGCAGCAGCGCAAGCAGTTCGGGGTGCCCATCGCGAAGTTCCAGGTGCTCCAGCATCGCATGGTGGACATGTTCATGGAGGTCGAACAGGCGCGCTCGATGACGACCATGGCGACGCTCAAGCTGGGCCTGCCTGCGGCAGAGCGCATGGCGGCGGTATCGGCGGCAAAGAACAAGGTCGCGCGCGGCGCCAAGTTTGTCGGCCAGAATGCGATCCAGACGCACGGCGGGATCGGTATCACGCAGGAACTGGCGATCGGCCATTATTTCAAGCGCGCGACGATGATCGAGGGCCAGTTCGGCACCGCCGACTATCATATGGACCGCTATGAACGGCTGACGCTGGCCGAATGAGGGCAGGGCACCCTTTGTCATTCGGACAGAGGGTGCCGCCGCTTCAATAGGCGACGTCGACCGCGATGCGGATCGTGCGGGGACGTAGCGGTGTCATGAAACCTGCGTTGCCCTCGACGTAGGGCGTGCCGAGCGAAAAGCGGTTACCGCGCGAATCGAACAGGTTGGTCACGGTCAGCGACAGGCCGCGCCGCTCGCTGCCGATCCGCATCGCCAGTCCCGTGTCGATATAATCGCCCTGGCTTTCGCCGAGCACCGGCCCAATTCCGAGCCGCGAAGGTCCGACATAATTGGCCCAGCCGTTGATGCGGACATCCTGGTCGCCGACCATCGTCGCATAGTTGACCGAGCCGCGTACCGCATGGCTCGCGACATTCGGTATCCGGCCCAGCCGTTCCGGGGCCGCGGCAAATACCGGCAGGATCTCCACCGCCAGATCATCGACCCGGCTGTGGTTGTAAACCGCGCCGAGTTCCAGCGTCAGCGCATCGCTTGGACGCATGGCCAGCGCAGCCGACAGGCTGGTGATGCGGCCATCTCCGATATTCGCCGTGGTGGGGAAGCCGTTGCTGTCGATAAAATCGGCCTGGATGTTGCGCCAGCGGCTGTGCGACACCGCGACGCTGGCATCGAACAGGCTGCGGCTGCGATCGCCGAGCCTGACACCCGCTTCCCAGGTCTGGACCCGGTCGTTGCGGAACCGCCGCACAAAATTGCCGTCCACGGCGAGTCCGCCGGGCCGGAATCCTTCCTGATAACGGGCATAAACGCGGATATTGTCGATCGGGGTTCCCAGCAGGGAGAAAGAGGGCAGCAGGTCGGTTTCGTGCCGCGACGCGGTTGTCGCGCGACCGGCTTGCGCCAGCGCGAAGGCAACGTCCTGAGCCTCGCCGCCCAGCCGCATATGCGACAGCCGCAGTCCCCCCGACGCGATCAGGTCAGGCAGGATTTCCGCCGTCGCTTCGGCATAGCCGGTAATCTCGGTCACCCGGTTGGTCACGCCGGGCAGGGCGCGGCTCAGCGGGCCGTAAAGATACTCGCGGTTTTGCTGTGCGCGATTACGAGTGAAGACCAGGCCTGCAACCCAGCCAAGCCCGTCGTGATAGGGACGCGACAGGCGATTCTCGCTCACCATCATCCGCGTCGCATTGCGCTGGTCGAGCACGCGCGGAATATCGTTCAGCGGAATAATCGGAACCGGCGCGAACAGCCGTTCGACATCGACATTTCCCGCCGTCACTCCGGCACTGCCGGGTTGCCGTGCGGGCAGGCTGGCGTCGAAGCGCTCGAACAGGCGGTGGTCGATAACGGCGTTGGACGACTGGAAGAACAGGTCGTCCCATCGCTTCATGACGACGACCGTGCCCAGCCCGTATCGCGCCGACGCATTCTGCTCGACCATCGAGCGGCGGGTCAGCGGCGGCGCATCGCGATCGGCATATTGCGCGTCGTCGGATGTCACCGTCTGGTACACGCCGCCCAGATCGACGGTCCATCCGTTGCCGGGTTCCAGCCGAAGCGTCGCGCGGCCGCCGCGGACGTGGACGCGGTTCACGTCGCTCTGCCCGCGTAGCGGATTGTCGATATAGCCGCCGTCGGTCAGCATATAGCCGACCAGCCGCAAAGCATCGCCATCGTTGCCCACGGGAAGGTTGGCGATGGCGGCGATATCGCCGCCCGGGTCGCCGTGCTGGGTCAGCGATACGCCGGCGATCGCCTGGATCGACATCGCCCGCGGATCGGGCGCTTTCGGCACCACGCGGATGATCCCGCCGAGTGAGCCGGCGCCGTACAGCGTGCCCTGCGGCCCCTCGAGTATTTCGACATTGTCGATGTCATAAAGGCGGAGATCCGGATCTGGGGCGTTGTAGCTGAGCCGGATGTCGCCGAGATACTGGCCGACGGTCGACTGGGTGGGACCGGTAAAGCTGGAATCGGCAATGCCGCGGATGAACAGCTTGTTGCGCCCCGATCCCAGATGGGTCGAGGAGACGGTCGCGGTGCGCGACAGGATCGATTCCATCCCGCGTTCGCCGCCGAATGCCAGATCGTCGCCGCCCAATTGGGTGACGACGCCGGCAAAGTGGGAATAGGGGGTGTCGGCCTTTGACGCGGTGACGATGATTTCGTCCTGCGCCCCGGCGACATAGTCGTGCGACGGTTCGCGCGCACGTGGTTGCGGAACGGGGTTGGGTATGGCGCGCCGGGCGACGCGCGCCGCCGCCGGGCGGCGCTCGATGCGCCAGCTTGTCGCGCTGACGCGGACCGCCCGAGCGTCGGTGCCGCCCAGCAGCCGGTTGATCGCCTGCTCGACGCTCATCCGCCCGCGGACGGGCTTAACGCGCGCGCGCCACAGCTTCGCATCGGTAACGCTGATGCTGACCCCGGCCTGACGGCTCATCACCGGCAGGACGGTCGAAAGGCTGCCTTTGGGGACGTCGAACACGCGCTCCTCCGCCGCCAGAACCGGCGCGGGCAGGCTCAGCGCAATCGCAGATGCGGCGAGGACAAGGCGCGGGGACATGGTCAGCGGGTCAAGATCCAGCCATTGTCCTGCCGCTTGGCCGTAGTTCCCGACAGGGCGGCGAGATCAGCGACCGTCCGGTTGCGGTCGGGATCGATGATCAGCGCGCCTCGGAACGAAAGGCTGGCCGCCGCGGGTGCGATGCGCACGTCGATTCCCGCAGTGCGTTTCAGGTCTTCCGCGACCAGAGCAAGCGGCGCGTCATTGTAGACCAGCAGGCCGCTGCGCCATCCACCGATGCTGCTGACGTCGACGTTTCGAACCGCGGGAGGGCGGCGGTCTTCGTCGCCGGCGTCGATGGCCTGCCCCGCGACCAAGCGCACCTTGTCGCGATCGGGATTGTACAGCACGACCCCTTCGGACACCGCCACCGACGTCTGCCGCGCGCGGCGCACCACATTGAATGCCGTGCCCAGATCGACAATCCGCGCATCGCCCGTCTCGACCACGAACGGATCCTTGTCGCGGTGAACGACATGGAACATGGCCTCGCCGCTTTCCAGCCGCGCGAAACGCGGCCGATCTGGATCGATTTCGACCACCGAGCCGCCGTTGATCTCGATCCGCGATCCGTCGGCGAGCGCAACGGTGCGGTGCTCGCCGGCAGCGGTTTCGATCCGCGTGCCGTTGCCGAAGGGGTTCAGTGTCGACACCCCGATGACGGCGACCAGTGCGGCCGCCATCGCGCCGCCAAGCCAGGCGCGTCGCGACGGTCGCCGCGCAACGTGGGCGCCCGACGGCAAGGCCGGAGCGATCCGGACAGCGCCGCTGCCGCGCGGAAGGGCGTCCAGATCGCGATCAAGGCTGGCCAGCGCATCGTAAACGGCAGCATGTTCGTCGTCTTCGGCCAGCCAGTCGGCAAAGCCGTCCCAGTCATCGAAATCGGGGTCGCGCTGGCGGATCAGCCAGTCGATCGCCCGCGCTTCGATTGCAATTGCGTCAGCCGGCATCGAACTGCCTCCGCAGCGCGGCGAGCGCCGCATAAACTTTTCGCAGATCGGCCTCGATCGTGCTCAGGCTGAGCCCCATTTCCTGCGCGATATCGCGCTGGCTGGCTCCGTCGACCCGGAAGCGGCGGAAAATATGTGCCGGCCGCTCGCCGGTCGCGGCGATGACGGTTTGCACCTGTTCCAGCTGCTGGCGCGAGATCAGCGACGCTTCGGCGGACGGTTCATGGCCGTCGCTCGCTTCGCTCCACGCCTGGTCGCGCACCGCACGCTGGCGCGCCGAACGGTAGCGGTCGAGCATCAGATTGTTCGCGGCCCGCATTGCGTAGGACAATGGATCGGCGATCGGACCGGTCGCGCGTTCGGTGAGCCGCATCCACAGATCCTGAAACAGGTCTTCGGCATTCTCGCCGGCACCGCGCACCTGCAGGAAGCGGATGATGCGGTCACGGTTGGCCAGCAACACCCCTTCGATGCCCTGCGCCGGGTCGGCTCGATCGGTCGAACGGGTCATGAACTGGTTGCTCTGGAACGCCATGTCTCGCCGGGCGGCGCCGCCGCGGCGCATAAAGAAGGTCCCTGTGATGCTGCCGTCATATAGCGCCATGCCCCTGCGGTGCAACCGCGGTGCCGGGAAATTCGAAAGGGACAGGGCGGTCATATCGTGCGTCGTTCATTTCGGGCTATGCAAGGGGGAAGCGAGGGTAGGGAGGGCGCTTCCCCCTTGCACGCGGGATCGGCCGGGGGGCTAGAGGCCGACCCGCAGGCTCGCACGGAACGCCCAGCCGATATGGCTTTGCTGTTCCTCCGCGGACACTTCGCCGGCGACCTGAAAGGCCGAATTGCCAGCGATGCCACGGAGACGGCCGACCCAGCCGCTCGTGCGATCTTCGGGAACAAGGGTGAACGGCGTACCGTCCTTGAACGAGGCGGTGGTGGCGCCAAGCGTACCGCCGACGATCTGGCGGCGACCGCCTTCGATTTCGAAGCGGGTCCAGCCGTCATATTGGTCGCGGCCACCGAAATCGAGACCGACGGTGACGGTTCCCGACACCGCAAGCTCGTCACTGTTACGGCCGAGCACGGTCAGGTCGAGCGCGTCGCCGCCGCCGGTTTCCTGATAGCCGTCTTCCTTCAGCTTGTAATAATCGACCGCCACCATCGGGCGGATCGACAGCCCGCCGTCGCTGACGATATCATAGGCGAGCGAGCCCGACGCCGACCACAGCGTACCGTCCCATTTGCCCTTCATCGTCTCTTCGACGTCTTCGGCGCCGGCTTCGGCCTGGAAGATGCGGGTGCCCTTCATCTTGATCGGCGCACCCGACACGCGGGCGTTGGCCATGAAGCCCTTGGACCGCAGACGCCAATGGAGCGCGCCTTCGAACTGGCTGGTCGATACCTCGTTGGCGTTGCTGCCGTTGCTGTCCTTGCCGCTGAGGAACGCGATCGAGCCGCCGAAATTGCCGATGTCGCTCTTGATCTCGGCGCCCAGGCCGATGCCCCAACCGCTGACATCATAGCTGGCGGTGTCGCCGACACTCTTCGACGTTCCCCAAACCGCCTGGTTGATCCAGTAACCCCATTTGCCTTCGTCCTGGAACGGCGCATTGGGATCCTGCAGATAACGCGACAGCGCGCGCGAGCCCGAGGTCACCGTTTCAAAGACGCCGCCTTCGTGCTCGGGCAGCATTTGCCCCAGCTGGCCGCGGAACTGGTCGCCGTCGGTGATGCCCAGGAACACATCCTCGATCTTCTGTTCGGCGACGACGGCATCGAGCACCGCGTCGAAGGCGCTCGCTTCCGAACGGTTGAGCCCGAGCTCGCTGACGCTCTTGCGCGACACATCGACGATCAGCTGGGTCGCGTTGGAACTCAGCGTTCCTTTGTAGAGGAAGGGGAGGAGGGTTTGCGACGCGGTGAGATTGCTGGCGCCGGTCAGCGATCCTGCGGTGAGCACGACATGCTGCCCTTCGGCCTGTTCGATACTGGTCAGGCGCAGCGCAAGTTTGGATTCGGCGCCAAAGCTGGCGTTGCCCGATACCTGGAGCGCGGTGCCCGTGCTGCCGGTGTCGAGCAATACGCCCAAGGTTCCCTTGTCGGTCACCGCCAGTGACGCGATCGTCGTCGCGCCGCTGACGTCGAACGTACCTCCGCTGACCGCGACCGCCAGCCCTTGGGCGTTTGCGAGTGTGCCGGAGAAGATCGACGTCCCGCCGATGCTCAGCGTGTCGGCGCCGCCGCCAAAATCGACCGCACCGCTGTATTTCGATGTCCCGGCCAGCGTCATGCTGTCGTTACCCGCGCCGAAGCGTGTATTGCCGGTGTAGATCGCATCCCCCGACAGGGCGAGGCGGTTGTTGCCCCCGCCGAAATAGCTGTTTCCCTTCACCGTGCCGTCGGCGATATCGAACAGGTCGTTGCCATTACCAAAACGCACGTCGCCGACGATGCTGGGCGCGGTGAGTCCCGCGGCGACCGCGGTCTGCTTGACCGTCGCGCCGGTCGCATGCGCCGACAGGTCGATCGCGACATTGCGATCCGAGGTGGCGAGTGCGCCGGTGGCGCTGATCGTGCCGCTGTTCTCAACGACATCGACATTCCCCGACAGATCGACAATCGCCCGCGCGGTACCGTTGTCGCCGCCGGTCTTTGCCGCAATCGTGCCACTGTTGCGGATCAGCGCAACATCGCCGCCGGCGTCGACCAACACTGCGGTGGCAATCGAACCGGCGGCATTGCCGGCGGTCGTCGCCTCGATCTTGCCGGCGTTGCGCAATTCGGGTGTGGTCGCGCCGCTGCCGATGCGGATCGCGGTTGCCGCGACGTCGCGCGACAGGGCCGATACGCTGCCGCTCGCACCGATGCCGATGCCGCCCGCAATCGTGACCGCACCGCCCAGTCCGCCGATCTGCATCCCGTTGCCGTCCTTGCCGGCATACAGGCCGTTGCCGACGACGGAGCCGTCGATGATCAGCCCGAGTCCGGTGCCGGTACCGGCGACCGGCCCGATCGTGACGCTCTGCGTCGCCGAACCGATCCGCACCGCCGCGGCCGAACCAAAGGAGCGCACCGCCGCGCTGCCTTCCTTGTCGTCGGGGATGCCGTCCTTGTCCTCGTCATTGTCGGTCGTGCTGTTGTCCTTGGGCGGCACGGCGAGGACGATTCCGCCGGTCACATTGCCTTCGACCGACAGCGCCGGGCCGCCGAGCAGCAGATCATCGGCGTCAAGCTTCGAAGGGTCGGTGGGCGGGGTCGTGTAACGGTAACCGGTGGCGGTCAGCGTCCCCTGCACGACCAGCGCGCCGTTGATATTGCCCGACAGCCGCGCCCCGATGGCATCGACGCCGGTGGCGGTGATCGTCCCCGCCAGACGGACATTGCCGTTGACGTCCTGCAGCCCGACTCCCAGCGCGCGGTCGCCGAGCACGCTGATCGTCCCGTCGGTCGTGAAGTTGCCGGTCAGCGGACCGCCCAGGCGAATACCGGCGGAATCATTGCCCTTGATGGTGATCTCGCCGCTGTTGACGATATTGCCGTTGAACGCCCCGAGCGTAGCGATCCCGACGCGATTGGTGCCAATCGCGAAAGGACCGTCGAGGTCGCCGTCATTGTCGATGTCGGTCGGGGCATAGGTTTCGTCGATGATGATCTTGCCCGTCGCGGCGTTGGTGATCGCGCCGCTCGTTCCGGCCTCGGCAACGATCCCGCGCGCACCGTCGGCATTACGGATCTCGATCGTTCCTTCGTTGATGACGCCATGATTGCTGTCGATCGTGACCGCGGTACCACTGGCCGGCTTGATTGAGCCCGCCGAGGTGATCTTGATGCTGTCGGGTGTACCCGATTTGATCGTCGACGTCCGGACCGGCGTCGTCGTTGCAGTCGTAATCGTCGTCTCGGCCTGGACCGTTACGGGGAGCAGGGCGGCCAGACAGGTGGTGGCCAGCAGGGTCTTGCGCATCGAAATCCTCTTGTCATCACAGCCGGGTTGCATCCCGGCGACGATCACAAGACGGAGCTGCGCCGCCGCAGCCTTGGTCCAAGCGTCATTTTTTTCCGACGATCCCGATCGGGAGTTTCGCGGCAAAGGCGAGCGACGGGCAAAGAAAAAGGGAGAGTCCTCGCGGACCCTCCCTTTGATGCGTGATGCTGCCGGAAATCAGCGGGTCTTGAGGCGAACCCCGACGCGGAAGCTGCGGCCAAGCAGGTCCGAATAGGTGCTGTTCGCGGCAAGGCCAGTTTCGGGCAGCAGGATCGGATTGCCGTTGAGCAGGTTCGTCACGTTGATGAAGAACTCGCCGCTGCCCTCGCTGAATGCCGAGAATTTCTGCGTGAAGTTCAGGTCGACGTAGAAGGCGCCCTTGACCCGGTTGCTTTCATAAGTCGGCGCGTTGACGGTCGAGACCGGGCAGGTGGTCTGGCATTCGATGCCGTTCGCCACATATTTGCCCGCACTCACCCCACGGCCCACCGCGGTGAGGCTGAAATTATCGTCGTCATAGGCGGCGCTGACGCGGTAGATCCATTTCGGCGTGCTGAACTGGCCGCCGTTGACGCCCACCGTGTTCAATATCACCGTGCCGGGGACGCCGCTGTCGAAGCGGTTTTCCAGATAGCGCGTGGCGAGGCCGCGCAGCGTGAACGCGCCGCTGCCCTGCGCCATCGGGATCCGGTAGGACGCGTCGATGTCGAGCCCGCGGGACTTCTGACTCGCCGCGTTGAACGGGCGCGTCAGGATGACGAGATAAGGCTGCGCCGGGTTCTGGGTACGAGCGGGATCGACGCTGATCGCATTACAGAAAGCTTGCTCGCCCAGGAAGCAGAGATTGACGATCTGCTGCGCGCTGAACGACCCGATGCCGCTTTTCACCCGGATGTCGAAATAATCGACCGCCAGGTTGAATCCGGGCAGGAACCGCGGCGTAAGCACCGCGCCGATGTTCCACTGGTCCGACTTTTCCGGGATCAGGTCGGTATTGCCCGTCGCGAAGCCCGAATAGCTGTAGCCAGCCTGCGGCGGCTGCCCCGCCGGGACGAACGACGGGCTGGTTCCGGTGATGAAACCCGGATTGCTGACCGAATCGCTGTTGGCCGTACCCGCCTGGAACAGTTCGTTCAGATTGGGTGCGCGGATGTCGCGCGACCGGGTGACGCGCAGGCGGATGTCGTCGATGGGCTGCCAGGTTGCGCCGGCTTTCCATGTCGTGACATAACCCGCTTCCGAATAATCGGTCGCGCGGACCGCGCCGTTGAACTCGAGGCCGAAACCCAGCGGCACGACGGTTTCGAGATAGGCTTCCTTGACGTTATACGAGCCGAAGCTCGGCAGATAGTTGCCCACCGACCAGCGGTTGGTCGCGCCGATGATATTGCCATTCACGTCGCGCGTCGGCACCGGCTGGAATTCGTCGGGCACAAAGCCGCTGACCTTTTCCTTGCGATACTCGCCGCCGACCGCGACGCTGACATCGCCCGCCCAGGTTGCGAACGGCGTGAACGAGAAGTTCGCGCCGAAAACCATCTGCTCCAGCCGCTGTTTGCGATACGGATCGCCCAGCACATAGTCGATCGCCGCGGGATCGGCGACGCCGAGGCCCAGGCGATTGAGCGGAACGCATGCCGGGTCGTTGTTGTTCGGGTTGGCGTCGACGTTGATCAGACACTGGATCGATCCCGTCGGGAAACCGCTGCCCGCCGGCGCAAAGGCTGCGTCGCGCGCCGCGTTGATCCGCGCGATGTTCTGGATATCGCGCAATTGTTCCCGCACGTCGGCGCGGCCATATTGGCCATAAATGTCCCAGCGGGCCGTCTTGCCGAACGCGTCGAACTCGCCTTCGGCGCCGATCAGATAGCGTTGCACCTCGCGTTTGTTGTTGATCCCGCGGAAGGGCAGGTCGGCCGACGTCGTGGCGATCGTGACGCTGGTGATCCCCTGCAGCGCCGCCGCGCCGAGCGTGTTGAGCAGGAAGGCGTTACAGGTGATCGGGACCGGGGTCTGCGTACAGCCGGTTGCGTTGAGCACGATCCCGGTTTGCAGGTTCGGCCCCGCGTTGAACAGCACTTCCTGCTTGTTATAGGCGGCTTCCGCAAAAATCTCGACGCCGTCGCTGACTTCAAAGCTCAAGCGGCCGAACAGTCCGTAACGGTCGTCACGGGGATCGAGACCGATATTGCGTCCCGAGTCATTCACCCGCCAGTCGCCGCCACGCGTACGGAGCGGCACCGCAGTGCCCGACACCGCGGGGAAGGTCAGGTCGCCCCAGACGAATTGGTTCACCGACCCGCCGTTGCCGAAATAGATGCCGCGCAGCCGGTTGGCGGTGCCGCCTGCCGAGTTGGTGATGATGCTGCCGGGGGTCGAGTTGGTCGGCCCCGCGCCGCGCACGAAAATATATTGCGGCGCACCCGAATTGGCGTTGGCGAGATAGGCCGGATTTTCGAAGCGCAGGAACCCGATCTGGTTCCAGTCGCGGTCAACCTGCAAAATCCCGTCGTTATGCGCGATCTCGCCGCTCAGCAGGACGTGGCCGCGGCCACCGGCAAAGGCCATCCCCGCGGCAGCGTTGAACGAATAGCTGAAGCCGTCGCCTTCCTGGGTGATGCCGGCGTCACCCTCGACCTTGAGGCCTTCATATTTGTTGTTCAGGATAAAGTTGGCGACGCCGGCGACCGCGTCCGAGCCATAAGCCGCCGAAGCGCCACCCGTGACAACTTCAACCCGCGAGATCAGCGCCTGCGGGATCGTGTTGATGTCGACGAGCCCGTTGATCGTCGAACCCACCGATCGCCGGCCGTTGACCAGGATCAGTGTCCGTTCGGCGCCGAGGTTGCGCAGGTTGAGCGCGTTGATCCCGGCTTGGCCGCTCGAGATGTTGAGGCGCGAGTTCGACGGACGGGTCGAACCGGCCAGGGACGGCAAGGTGTTGACGAAGTCGGCGATGTTGTTCGTCGGCGAGCTGTTGTTGATCTCGGTTTCGCCCAGCACGGTGAGCGGGGTCGGCGCCTGGAAGCCGTCGCGCACGATGCGCGTGCCGGTCACGACGATCTGGTCGTCGCCCGCGGCTTCGGTGGTGGAGGTCACGGCAGGATTGGCATCCTGGGCGAGCGCGGGGGCGCTATGGACCAGCGCCAGCGCCGTCATCGCCACCCCGAGATGTGCCTTGCCGACGAGCGACCGACGAATTCGACCATGATAACGCATTTTTACCGTCCCCTTTATTGCCCTGGATCAGCCGTCGATCATTCGATCGCACGCCGGCATCATTCCGCCGGCTCGGCTGTCCCGTTTCGTCCCGCCTGACTGGTTGGTGGCCGTTCGGCGCACTCATTTATATTTTGTCGCACGCAAATTTCTGCCGGTTCCGCCGCACACCTGCAGCAGGCGCGCACAGCCGGTTCCGTGACGGCGAGGTTACAGGGTGGTTACGGTCGGTCAACCGCTTCGCGCTGATCCTGACGATATGGACCTATAGCCGTGGGGCATAGTCCGCCCAGCCAGCCGGCGAGCCGCAAATAGCTTGGGTTTATAGGCGGCCGTCCGCTTGTTATGGCCGCATGCGGGCGCGCTGCGATAGGCTTTGATTTCCCATCGCAACTTGGAGAAGCCTGTTGATCCAGCGCCGCGCATTCCTGCTCGCCTCGGCCGCACTTGTTGCGTTGCCGGGAAGCCTGTTCGCCCAACCCCGGGTCCGGGGCGCGGTGCAACGGACGGCGCTGAAGGGAGCGCAGGCGCCGATCGAGGTCGTTGAGGACGAGCTGGGCGTGCCGCATGTGCGCGCCGCGTCCAAGCATGACGCTTTCTTCGCCCAGGGCTATTTGGTGGCGCGCGACCGGCTGTTCCAGCTCGATATCGATAATCGCCGCGAAATGGGCCGGATGGCGGAGGCGTTCGGACCGGCATTTGTTGCCGCCGACCGGGCGGCGCGCCTGTTCCATTATCGCGGTGACATCGACGCTGAATTGGCCGCGCTGCCCGCCGAGGTGCTGGAATGTGCGCAGGGATATGTGGCGGGCGTCAACGCGCGGATCGATGAACTTGCCGACAATCCGACGGATATGCCGCTGGAATATGGAATACTCGGTTTTGCCCCGCTCCGCTGGGACATCCGCGACCTCGTCAAGCGCCGCGGTGTCGGCATGGGTGATGCCGACGACGAGGTGCGTCGCGCCAGGCTTCAGGCACGCGGCCTGATCGACGCCGAACAGCTGATGATGCCGCTTCGTCCCGCCTGGTCCTTTTCGGTACCGGGTGGCCTTGACGTCGCGGCGGTGAGCGACGCCGATCTGGGGGTGCTCGACCCGGCGAACCGGCCGATGCCCTATGACTCGCTCCAGGAACCGCGCACGGGTCCCGACCAGCCCGAAGGCGACCGGTTTGCACTGGGCAGCAACGCGTGGACGATCGCCGCGTCGCGCAGCGCGACGGGCCGGCCGATCCTAGCGAACGACCCGCACCTGGGCATCGGCGGCGCCAGCCCGCGGCACATGATCCATTTGACCGCCCCCGGCCTCGACGTGATGGGCGCGGGGGCGCCGGGGCTGCCCGGGATCATGCAGGGACATACCGACCGCTTTGCCTTCGGCCGCACCAATTTCCATATCGACCAGACCGACCTGTTCGTCCTGAAAACACGCGAAGGCAATGGCGATCAATATTGGCACAAGGGCAAATGGCGGGCCTTCGAAATCTTCGAGGACGAGATTGCCGTCAAAGGTGGGGCGCCTGAGCGCGGGCGCTTTCGATACGCCGACGGGCGGCCGGTCGTTTCGCAAGATCCGTCGCGCAACCGCGCGGTCGCGCTTGCCACAGTCAGTATGTTGCCCGGCGCCAATCAGCGCTTTGCGATCATCGCGATCAATCTGGCCAAGGATTGGGCAACGTTGCAGGACGCGTTCAAGCTGCACGTGTCGCCGACCAACCTGCATTACGCCGACATCGACGGCAATACCGGCTGGCAGACGATCGGCTTCACGCCGCGCCGGCCGAAACATGACGGTCTGTTTCCCGCGCCTGGCGACGGCGATTACGACTGGACCGGATTGATCCCGATCAAGGATATGCCGTCGGTCTATAACCCGCGGGAAGGCTGGTTTGCGTCGGCGAACGAGATGAACCTGCCGGCCGATTATCCGTACCGCGAGCGGATCATCAGTTTCACCTGGAGCGACCCCTTTCGCTATAACCGCGTGGCCGAAGTGCTGCGCAGCCAGCCCAAGCACCGGATCGAGGACAGCATAGCCCTACAACATGATGTCCAGTCGCTGCCTGCGCGCGCGCTTTTGAAGCTGCTGCCCGCCAACCCGTCGCCCGCGGCGGCGGTGGCAACGGCCATGCTGCGCCGCTGGGATTGCGGCATCGAGGCCGACAGCGGCGCGGCACTGTTGTTCGAGATGGTGATGGTTGCGCTATCGGCCAGCTTCCGCGACCGGGTGGTGCCCGCCGCGGCGCTCGACCTGATCCCGACGGTCAATCTGTCCGAAATGCTGCGCATCCTCGCATCGCCCGACAAACGCGTCGGCGACGATCCCGCTGCGGCGCGCGATGCGCTGATCGACGGCGCGCTGGCCGCGGGCTGGGCAAAGGCCGTCGAACTGGGCGGCAGCGATCCGGCAAAATGGCAGTGGGGCAATCTCCACCGCGTCAACATCGCGCATCCGCTGGCATCGGTGAACAAAGCGATCGCAGCCGCGTTCCCGAAGATCGAGGGCGGCCGGTCGGGCGGCGACGGCACGACGCCGATGGCGCGCGGGTTCAATTCGCGGCGCGGCTTTCAGGTGTCGCACGGCGCGAGTTTTCTGTTCGTCGCCGATGTCGGTGCGTGGGACAACAGCCGTTATCTCTTGCTGCCCGGCCAGTCGGCCGATCCGCGCTCGCCGCGCTATCGCGACTTCTATTCGAAGTGGCTCGCGGGCGCGATGCAGCCGATGTGGTTCAGCAAGGCGGCCGTCGATCGCCACGCGGTGAGCCGGATGGCGATCACGCCGAAGCTATAGCGCCTCGGCGATCGCGACCAGCATCCGGTCCACCGCCGCGACCGCCTGGCTGTCGGTGCCGTTCGGCATGTCATTGGCGAGCACGGAAAAGATGAGCGTCCGGCCGCTGCGCGTCACCATATAGCCCGACAGCGCGCGGCTGGCGTTGAGCGACCCCGTTTTGGCAAACAGCTTGCCTTCGAGCAGCGTGCCCTTGAAGCGGTTCTGCAAGGTGCCGTCGCGCCCCGCGATCGGCAGCGTGTCGCGCCACGCCATACCCCACGGCTGGCGCGCAATCCAGGCCAACAGGCCGACCGCCGCGCGCGGCGTGATGCGGTTGTAGGACGACATTCCCGACCCGTCGGAAAAATCATAGCCCGTTTCCGCGAGTCCCGCCTCGGTCATCACGCGGCGCATGATCGCCTGTCCGTCGGCGATCGATCCGCTGCCACTCTGGCGGGCGACACGTCGCAGCATCAATTCGCTGTGGAGATTCTGGCTCTCCTTGTTGATCCGGATCATATTTTCGGCGAGCGGTTGCGGTGTCAGTTCGGCCAACATGGCGGGCTCGACCGGGGCCGAAAAGGCGGCTGTGCCGCGCAGCTTGGGGTCGTCGGCAGGGGTCAGCGGTCGATGACGCACGTCGATGTCGCCATCGACCCGTACGCCGCGCGCGCGCAGCAGTTCGCGCAGCCGCCAGGCAGCGAAATGGGCCGGATCGTCGATACCGTAGCGCAGGCTCATAGCGGGCGCGTCGGCGCCGATTGTGCCGGTCAGTCGAAGCATCCGGCTGTTCGGCATGCGTTCGGCGACGACATCCTCGTCCTTGCCCGCCACCGTCACGATGCGGTTTTCGATGTCATAATAGCCCGGCGACGCCAGCCGGGGGGCGGTGCCGACAGCGCCGGGGGTCAGCGTCACGACCAGTTCATTGTCGTCGAGCGTCAGCGCCGAGGTTGCGGTACCGTATCGCGACTGGATATTGTTCCAGCTCATCCCCGGGCTCCAGCGCTCGTCGGGCAGCCAGCTGTCGTCGCCGATGATGTGGCGAACGTGGCGGGTGGACCGCGCAACGGCATCGGCGAGCATCTGCAAACAATTCTGGACGCAGTCGTCGGCGCTGGACAGCCGCGGGTCGCCGCGGCCGTGGAGCACAACGTCGGGCGCGCCACTCGACCGATCGATCCGGACGCCGGTTCCTTTCGCAGCGCGTTCAAGCAAGGGCAGCTGGGCATAACCGATGGCGGTCGTGAACATCTTGGTGTTCGACGCGGGGATGAAGCGCTGGTCGGGGGTGATCGACACGAGCGTTTCGCCCTCCATCGTCGTAACCAGCAAGCCGACGCGCGATCCGGCGGGTCGATCGGCAAGCTTTTGCTCTGCCAGCGTCTGTACCGACGATGGCTCGGGTGTGCGCGCGGCAGCCGGGGCCAGCGACAAAGACAGCGCCAACAGCGAGGGAAGGGCGATTCGCCGGAATTTAATCGTCATGTGGTTCGTGATTCCTCCCACGCAGCAACAAGTGCTTCGCCCACCGCGGGGCGGAGCGTCGTGATCCCGCTTTCGCGATGCCGTGACGGGTGGACGCGGTTCGTCAGCAGCGTCCAGGCGAGCCCGCGGTCGAAATCGATCCACAGGCCGGTGCCGGTAAAGCCCGTGTGCCCGATGGTCTCCGCCGAGCAGCGGCTGCCGCCGTGCCAGCCCGCAAACGCCTTTTGCCAACCGCAGGTCCGGTTGCGTTCACCCGCGGTCCGGATTTCGGCCATCATTGCGGGGGATAGCCGCGATCCGTCGATAATTGTGCGCGCAAAGCCCAGCACTCCGTCGACGGTGCCGAACACGCCGGCGTGGCCGCTTGCACCGCCGAGGGCAAAGGCGTTTTCGTCATGAACCTCGCCCTTCAATATGCGGCCGCGCCAGCTGCAATATTCGGTCGCGACCGCCGGGCCGGGCGGTCGACCATAGCCCAGCCCCTTGCCGAGCGGCCAGTCGGACAGCGGCACGCCGGTCAAGCGTTCGATCGCAATTCCGAGCAGGATGAAATTGATGTCCGAATAGACCGGCGGCCCCTGCCGCCATGCGCGTTGCAGCACAAAGGCGCGCAGTCGTGCGGGATCGCCATCATAGGTGTAGATGGGGTCGACCGCGGGCAGGAAGGTCCGGTGCATCAGGCAATCGCGAAACGTCAGCGACCGTTCGGGGGCGTTCGCAATGTCATATTGACGCAGGTCGGGGATCGCGTCGGTGAGCGGGCGGTCGAGGTCGAGGCGCCCCTGGTCGGCCAGCATCAGAATGATTGTGGTCGTCGCGATCACCTTGCTGAGCGACGCGAGGTCGAACCAGTGGTCACGTGTCAGCGCCTCGCGCGTGGGTTCCAGCGCCGCCATGCCTGTGAGGCGAACAGCACTCTCGCCCGTGATGGTAACGACACCCAGCGCCGCCGACGGGATGTCGCCGCGCTGGACGGCGGCGAGCGCAGGCTCGAAGCCGCGATCACAGACCGCTTGCAGGTTCATTGTGGTGCCTCCTGCGATGGGGGTTCAGGCTTCGCGCCGTCGCCGATCGCTTTTTCCCAGCGCGCCACCACCGTGGTGACGGTCAGGTTGGCGCTGGCGCTCGCCACGGTGCGTGTCATGTCGAGCAGCCTGTCGAACGGCAGCACGAACCCGACGATCAAGGCGGTCTGTTCGGGCGACACGCCAGCCGATGCCAGGACCGCGGCGAGCATGAACAGCGAGGCCGACGGGATCGGCGCGGTGCCAAAGGCGGCGAGCGCGCCGGTCAGCAGGACGATCGCAAGCATCGAAGCGTCGGGCTCGATGCCGAGCGCCTGCAAACCGAAAATGCTGAGCAGCCCGACATACATTGCGGTGCCGTCCTTGCCGATGCTGGCGCCGATCGGCAGCACCGTCGATGCCACTCCCGGCGCGATCTTCAGATCGTCGCGGGCAATCCGCAGCGCCACCGGGAGCGTGGCAGCGGACGACGCGGTCGAAAATGCGACCGCCAGCGCGTCGACGATGGTGCGGTAGAAATGCAGCACACGCTGGCGCGCCACAAAAGCGATGAGGGGGAGGTGGACCAGCAAGATCTGGAGAATGACGCCCGCCGCGACGCCCACCGCAAGCCATCCGACATTAGCGAATACCGCAACACCATTGTCGGCGACCGCCTTGCCGATCAGCGCCAGGACGCCGAACGGCGTGATTTCCATGATGATGCGAACGAGGTGGAACATGACCTCGCCCGCCGATTGCAGCAAAGTGGCGACCGGGCGCCCCTTGTCGCCGGCAAGAATGACGCCGAACCCGAGCATCATCGCGAAAAAGATGATCGCCAGCATGTCCCCTTCGGCAAGCGATTGCACGATGTTGACCGGGACGATGCCCATCAGCTGGTCGTACAGCGATTTGGGTTCGCCCAGCGCATGCGGCGCCGCGGTGCCGAGCGCGGCACCTTTGCCTGGCTCCAGGAACAGTCCAACCGCGATGCCGATCGACACCGCACAGGCCGTCGTGGCGGCGAACAGCGACACCGTGCGCGCGCCGACCGAACCCAGCTTGCGCGGATCGGCAAGCGCGGTCACGCCCGACGCGATGCTGATGAACACGATCGGGACGACCAGCATCCGGATCAGGCGAACAAACAGGTCGCCGATAAAGGCGATGGCGCCGGTCGCCGCAGGCCACAGCAGACCCAGCGCGACGCCGATGAGCATCGCGCCAAGCACACGCTTCCAAAGGGGAATGGCAAACCAGCCGCGCATCAAACCCGTCATCGGCCCCCCGTTTCCATTGTCGTCAGATACCCCCCCAGAACCCGGGCTGCGGCGGCGACAACATACCGCTCGCGCCGCTAACGCCGCCGGACCGATCCTCGGCAAGCCAGAGCGGTCCGTCAAGGTCGACGAAGTCGCTCTTTGCGGCAACCGCCCACGCCGGGGCGATCGACAGCGATGAACAGATCATGCAGCCGGTCATCACCCCCAGGCCGCGTTGCCGTGCCGCGTCGGCAAGTTCGAGCGCCGCGGTCAGGCCGCCGGTCTTGTCGAGTTTGATGTTCACCACCCCATAGCCGTCGGGCAGCGCGTCAAGGTCGGCCGCGACATGCACCGCTTCATCGGCGGCGATCGGGATCGCGGACCGGAAGCCCACGAGGTCGCGATCGGCGTCGGCGGGCAGCGGCTGTTCGAGCAGGTCGATCTTCAAGTCGGTCATCAGTTCCTGCAAATCGCGAACTTCGTCGATCGTCCAGCTTTCGTTCGGGTCGACAATCATCCGCGCCTCGGGTGCGGCGGCGCGCACCGCACGCATCAGCGCCGCCGGATCGCGACGATCGACCTTGACCTTGAGCAGCGGCGCGGCGGCGAGGGCAGCGGCGGCGCGCGCCATATTTTCCGCGGTATCAAGCCCGACCGTCATCGCGGTGACGATAGGAGCGGGTGACGCCGGTAGGTCAAGCGCCGCGGCCAAACTGCCGCCCCCTTGCCGCAATTCCAGGTCCCACAGCGCACAGTCGACCGCATTGCGCGCCGACCCCGCGGGCATCGATTGCATGATCTCCCGCCGGTCGGCGCCGCGTTCGAGCGCCGTCCTGGCGTCCTCGATCGCGGCGATCGCGCTTGCGACGCTTTCGCCGTAGCGTGGGTAGGGAACCCCTTCACCGCGGCCGATGACGCCATTGTCTGAAATCATGACAGTCACGACCTCGGCCGCCGTCTTGGTGCCGCGCGAGATTCGGAAGGGCGAATGAAGCGGAAAGGTTTCGGCGAATACCGAAAGGACGCGGGGCATGGCTAAACGTCAGGCGGTTTGCACGGCGGCGTGCGCCGCGGCTTCGACGCCCAGCAACCGGTCGAGGATCGTCTCGACGCCGAAACGATAGGGGTCGCTCGTCGGCAGCCCGAACTCGGCTTCGGTGCGCGCGCAAAGCGCCGCCGCTTCGGCTTCGGGCATCGCCGATGTATTGAGCGCGATCCCGACCATCCGCACATTGGCGCTGGTGAGGCGCGCCGCGCGAAGATTGGCATCGATACATTCACCGATACCTGGCAGATCATAGTGCGGCAGCCCGCGCATATGCGGCCGCACTGGGTCGTGACACAGCACCAGCGCCTCGGGCTGGGCGCCGTGGATCAGGCCCATCGACACGCCGGCAAAGGAGGGGTGATAGAGCGAGCCCTGTCCTTCGATCAGATCCCAGCCCTCGTCGCTGCGCGCGGGCGAAATTTGTTCGATCGCGCCCGAGATAAAGTCGGCGATCACCGCGTCGAGCGGCACGCCGTCGCCCGCGATCAAGATGCCGGTCTGGCCGGTCGCGCGAAAATCGGCCGTGACGCCCCGTTTTTCAAGCGCGCGGGCAAGGCACAGCGTAGTGTACATCTTGCCCACCGAACAGTCGGTGCCGACGGTCAGCAGGCGCCTGCCGGCGCGCGGCTTGCCGTTGCCGATCGGAATGTCAGGCCGCGGTTCGCGTACGTCGTGCAGCTTGCGACCGAGCCGTGCCGCCGCCTCTGCCAGCCGCGGTTCCGCATTCAGGCGCTGATGGAGGCCCGAGGCGATATCCAACCCCGCCTCCAACGCGGCGAGCGCATCGACGATCAGCGCATCCCCCAGCTTCCCGCCGGCATTGGCTATCCCGAGCACGAGCGTTTTTGCGCCTGCAGCCCGCGCCGCAGCGAAATCCATGCGTGGCAGGTCAAGGGTCAGCATACAATCGTCGTGTCGATATTCACCGACGCAAATTTCCGGCCGAAACACCGCGAGCCCGCGCGAGGTCTTGATATCGGCGGGATCGGTCGAATGGCCCAGATAAAGGAGATAGGGGGTAGCGATCATGGCGTGCAAAACCTGCGTAACTGGAAAGGTGCCATTTCTATCCCCACCCGGCGGCTTGCCCAATATCCAGCGCCTCATATCCTATAGCCTGATGCTATAATCCTTCGATCACCGTCGCCAGCACATCGAGGAACGCCGACGCCGTTTTCGACGGCGGGCGGTTCTGCAGATAGACCGCATTGATGTCGAAGGTGATCGCGGGCTGCAACGGGCGGCTCGCTAGGCCCGGCGCCAGCACGGCATGCGCGGTAAAATTATCGACGATCGCCATGCCGACCCCGGCCCCGACGAGCGCGGCTGCGACATAATAGGTGCGCGCCGAGATCACTTCGTCGAGCGTGACCTCTAGCCGGCTGAGTTCGCTCGACAACACCCGCCCGATCGGTCCGTTCTGAACCGGACTGATGAATTTGTGACCGCGCAACTCGTCGAGGTGCAGGCGCGGCGGCGCGGCGGGCATGTCCAGCTCGCGGTAGATGACTACCAGTTCGCCTTCGCCGATGACCTGGTGCGCGACGGGCGCCGACAGCGGCACCTCGAACCCCACCGCGATGTCGGTTTCATGTTCGTAGAGTTTGCGGACCATTTCGTCGTGGTGCAGCGTCTGCAAATCAAACATCACGTCTTCATGGTCGCCAAGAAAACGAGCCACAGCGGCGGGAATCGCCCCGAGGCCAAGCGAAGGTAGCGCCGATATTCGTAGCAACCCACCGCGACCATGGCGTAAATTCTGGCATGCCTGGCGCAGCGAGCGCACCCGGTCCTGAATGTCGGACACCTCCGCGAACAGCGTATGCGCGTCCTGCGTCGGGATCAGCCGCCCCTTTGACCGTTCGAACAGCGTCAGGCCGATCGATCGTTCGGCGTGACGCAACACCTTGGTTACCGACGGCTGTGACACGTTGAGCGCGCGCGCGGCGGCGCTGACCGTCCCGTGCAGAAAAACCGCGTGAAAGATTTCGATCTGGCGAAGGTTCATTCGAATGCTATTCCTGATCGCTGTGGGCGGGTGGCGACCCACCTCGTCTTTCGCCGCAAGAAATCCGTCGCGGTGACTGTCAGCCGACGTTATGCCATCGGGTTATGGACGCGGCAACACCCCTGTCTGGACCTCCGCCCGTCGTTCGGGACATTCTGGCTGCCCGATGCTCGGGACATATGGTTGCCCGGATTCGGTCGTGCTCCGGTTGCGCGGAGACTTTTCGAAAAAGGATGTCGATGCCCAAATCCTTCACCGCCACGTCCGCGAGGCGATCGTTCGTCCTTCTGTCGTCGCTGGCGGCGATCCTGGGCACGGTCGGCGCCGGAGCCAGTCCGGGCGACACGGTCGATGTCATCATTCGCGGCGGCACGATCCACGACGGCGGAGATGGCACCGCTTTCGTCGGCGATGTGGCGATCCGCGACGACCGGATCGTTGCGATCGCCCCTTCAGTCCGCCAGCGGGCCAAGCGCGTGATCGACGCAAAGGGCATGATCGTGGCGCCCGGGTTTATCGACCCGCACACCCACGCCGATGCTCTGCTGCGGTCGCCAGAGCAACAGGCACGGCTCAACGCCCCGTGGCTTTACCAAGGGGTCAGCACGGTCATGATCGGTGTCGACGGGGGCGGGACGCCCGATGTTGCCGCCGACGCCGAGCGACTGACCCGATCGGGGATCGGCACCAATGTCGTTCCTTTCGTCGGTTTCGGTCCCGTGCGCCAGCGCGTGCTGGGGCAGGATGCGCGAGCACCGACCGACGCCGAACTCGGCGCGATGAAGGCCTTGGTCGCCAAGGGGATGTGCGAGGGCGCGACCGGTTTTTCGGCGGGACTTTTCTATGCGCCGCAAAGCTTTGCGACGACCGCCGAGGTTATCGCGGTTGCGCGCGAAGCCGCGGTGCGCGGCGGCGTCTACGACACGCATCAGCGCGATGAATCGAGTTACAGCATCGGCTTGCTCGGTTCGGTCAAGGAAGCGATCGAGATCGGCCGGCAGGCCGGCATGCCGGTCCATTTCGCACATCTGAAAGCGCTCGGCATCGACGTTCACGGCCAGGCAGCGACGGTGATATCCGAAATCGAGCGCGCGCGGGCCGAGGGTGTCGAGGTGACCGCCGACCAATATCCGTGGCTTGCGTCGGGGACCAACCTCGATGCCGCATTGTTGCCGCGCTGGGCGGTCGACGGCGGCGGTGCCGCACTGCTCGCGCGGCTCGAAGACCCGGCAACGCTGGCGCGCATCCGCGATGAGATGCAGGAAAATCTGCGGCGACGCGGCGGCGCAAAGGCATTGCTGCTGATCGGGCAAGGGTTTCCCTGGGTCGGCAAGACGCTGGAAGAGGTCGCCGACGAATGGAAACTCGACAGCCGCGATGCCGCGCTGCGGATCATCCGGCAGAGCGTGCACGAGAAACAGCGCGGCGAACGCGGCGGCGGCACGGCCATTGCGTCGTTCAACATGGCGCAGGCGGACGTCGATTTGTTCATGCAGCAGCCCTGGATGGTGACTTCATCCGACGGATCGGCGGGTCACCCGCGGATGTTCGCCAGCTTCCCCGAAAAATATGTCCGCTATGTCCGCGAGCGGCAGGTGATCAGCCTTGCGACCTTCATTCGCCAGTCAACGGGGCGCACGGCCGACATCTACAAACTCGACCGTCGCGGTTATCTGCGGCCCGGCTACCACGCCGATGTCGTGATATTCGACCCCGCCGGCTATGCACCGCGCGCCGATTATCTCCGCCCCCGCGAACTCAGCGTCGGTGTCCGGCACCTGTTCGTGAATGGCCAGCCTGCGATTCAAGACGGGCAGGCAACTGGCGTCGCCGCCGGCCGCGCCCTGCTGCGCCCGCGCCCCGTCAATTGCCCGATATCTGCGTCGTGAATTGCCAGATGACTGGCGGACAGGGTGGTTTTGAGAAACTAACCCTATGTATTTGAAATGTTTTATCAATTACTTGCCGCGGAATTTCGGTCCCACACGGTGCTCCCCGTGCGCCTGAATCCATGATCCAGTCCGTAGAACCTCTATGCCATTTTATCCGATCCTTGTCGATCCTTTTCGGGGGCACGAAAACAACGCGTGTGCTTCGACAACGTATTCGCGCGGCCAGATTATTGCTGGACCGCGATCTCTGAAATGCTATGACCAACCCCCTGCCACCCCGATGGTGCAAGAGGTTGCGACTGGACCGCGATTTCTGAAATGCTATGACTGCGATCAGGGCATCCCAGCGATCAGCCAGGTTGTAGCTAGACCGCGATTTCTGAAAGCTATGACCGCGGCTGGTTCTCAGCTTTGGGCCGACAGTTGCAGTTGGACCGCGAATTCTGAGATGCTATGACCAGCCTGTCGTTTTCATCAACAGGCGGGGCGTTGCAGCTGGACCCCGATTTCTGAAATGCTATGACCGCCTCGCCGGTCAGCAGCCAATCGATGAAGTTACAGTTGGACCGCGATTTCTGAAATGTTATGTCAGCCTTCGCCCGCCACCGTGGAAGCACGGCGTTGCAGCTGGACTGCGATTTCTGAAATGCTATGATCGGATAGCATGACCACATTTGCAGGGAGGGGTTGCAACTGGACCGCGATTTCTGAATTGCTATGACGTTCCTCCCCTGTAGAGCGTGTCGTGTTGAGTTGCAGCTGGACCGCGATTTCTGAAATGCTATGACAACCATGGCGAGCCACCTTTCGCTTTGGCAGTTGCAGCTGGACCGCGATTTCTGACATGCTTTGACTACGCCGCCCTCGCTGACCGTACCCAAGAGGTTGCAGCTGGACCGCAATTTCTGACATGTTATGATCGATTGGTGCGTAACTGGCTGAATTGAAGCTGGAAAAGCTCCCATCTGCTACAGCAAAAAAGCGGCAAAGCATCAAAACTTGGCGAGCTGATCCGCGATAAGCAGAGAGATGAAAGTCATTCGTGGCAATATCGACGATACGAGTCACGGCCAGCCTTTCGGGAGAGCAGGCTGGCACTTCATGGATAATGACTGGTTAACGCGGCCCTGGATCGAAGATACGCCCGAGTTCATCGATGCGAACCTGACGGGCTCTCATTTTCTTAAGACCGCCGGCAGTAGGCGACGAATATTTGAATGGGTCAAGATCATTGGGCTTGGCATCCCGCTCCTTGAGCGGGCCAGCTTCCTGATGTGCGGCAATCGTGATCTGACCGTTCGCGCCGAACTTTACCACGCGCACGATTTCCCGGAAAGCACCGTCCTTCTCAATCGCGATGAGATCATTCTGACGAAGGCTCATAATCTTCTTTGCCGCCGGATGCGGGCGCTCGGGGACAAAATCGTGCCGATGCGCGTCGAACATCGAAACTACCGCAGCCGTCCATTTGCCGTCCGGCAATTGCCACACGTCAAACCGGGCGTTGGCGTCTCCCTTGTAGCCTTTATAGGCCACGCCGGATTTGTCGCGCACAGGAATGACTTTCAATCCTTCCCTCACCCGCACGCGCCGTATCCCTTTGAACACCGGATCTTTACGAGAAAAGTCGAGAAGCGCTTTTTCAAACTCCTTGCCAGACAGATCACGTGTCGCGCGCCACAGCGCATCGCGCAGCGTCGCGTCGGGGATGCGATCGGGGTCGATTAGATCGGCGGGCTTGAGGCTGGTGAGCGGCATGCGGTGAACTACGATTGGCAGGCCGCTGTCACTAGTCAGACCCGTCAGGCCATAAGCGGTATCGTTGTGCAACCGTGCCGCAGTCGCATCGCGGTCTTTGGTAGGTCTCCTACGGCGACCATGATCCGCTTTGTGACTGACGACGACGCGCGCGAGGGCGTCACGTAGGTTTTCGCGGAAACCATTCCAAGGCGCAGGCAGGCCGTCAAACAGCTTGTCGAGATTCTGTTCCTCCGCGCGGCCAGCAGCTTTTGCAATCTCGTTAAGCAGGCTGCGCGTTGTTGCGCCGACCACGGCGGCGTCGATGGCATGGTGGCGATGATCGAGCCGGTTTTTGGGCGCATTGCTGTGCGGGTTCTCGACATAATTGTGATCGGGCAGCAGTTCGTTCAGCCCCCAAAGCCGCCGCAACATGGCGGTCATGCGTCCGGGAATGACATAGACGCCCGCGCTGTCGGGATAGAGGCTCGACAGATAGGTTCGCGCCATGCGGGCCAGATATTGTGTATCGGTCAGTTGCCGGGCGATGAAGCCGCCATCCTTTTCGAACCGCTCCATCGCGTCGGGGGCGAAACGCCATTGCTTGCGCTTATCGAGGTTAGCTACCTGTTCGGCGATGGCTTCCCAGCGCGGTGTTCCACCCCATTTTTCCCATGGCGTCTGGTTGCCCTTCTCGCGGTTGCAGGACCGGTGCGCGATCACCTTGTTGGCGGCGCTGTCGTCAAAGGTGCGGGAATAGGGGAGGATGTGCTCCACTTCCGCCTGACCATCAAACAGCATGTAAATAGGAAGCGGCTTCGCACAGAAGGGGCAGAAGTGATTGAGGGCGCTGGTCGGACTGAGTTCTTCCCACAAGCGCAGCAACATGCGGTTGCCGCCGTGATCGGTCTGTCCCAGTTCCACCAGCTTGCCTGATCGCGCCTGGGCCTTTCGCGTATTCTCGCCCAGCTCCTTATTGTATTTGGCTTTGTCCTTTTCGTTCAGTTTCAATTCGCGTGCGAGTTCCACGACGATCTCGTCCGGGCGGCCATGCACGCGGATAATGGTATTGAGCAGGCGGCGGAGCTGGTTCAGCCCGATATGGACGGTAGGATTGGTTATCTTGCCCCAGCGGATCTCGTCGTCGTCGTTCGGATCGAGCGTGCCAGGCGGAATTTCGCGGCTCAGCATCTCACCATAATAGGGCAGGAAGTCCAGCACTTCACCGGTACGAAAATCGCTGTGCGACTTGCCGAGCGCTGCTTCCACCGCCTGGTTATAGGTGAGCGGCCGCCCATCGATATCTCCGGTCTTCAACTTCTCCACGATCAGCCGCGTCGCCGTTTCGCCTAGCCGTCCATGCCCTTCGGGCAGACGAATGCGGCCGATGGCGTCCGCCTGTTCGGCCGTCACGCCATGCGTCGTCATCAGCCACTCGTGCAGGCGAACCGGGTCTTCCTCTTCGGCCACCGCCTCGACGATCGACCATTGCACGCCGGCGTCGAAATGCGCCCAGCGCGGACCGAAGCAATTTTTGTGGCTGAACGCGGCGAAAATCTCGTCGCCGGTCAGGCCGGTGCGATTGTCGCTCGCCTTGTTGAAGCTCTCACCATCGGCGAGTTTCAACAATCTTGCCAGAGTGGGATGGAAGCTGGCCGTCTTTGCAGATTTCAGTTTGAGTATAATCGCATCGCGCTGATCGAATGTCAGCTTGCGCGAAGCGGCCCCCGCTTGGTTGATTTCGAGCTGGTTGACCTCTTCGAACAGCCGCCGCTCCTGAAAGAGCGGATGCGCCTTGGGCAGGCGCGGCTCTTCGTTGAAGAAGGTGCAACCGCCAACCTTGGATGCTTTCAGCGGACGTTGAAAGAAAATGATGCGGCGCAGCCGATCGCGCGCCGCATCGGTTAGCAGAGCGGGGTGATGCGGCGCCTGTGCAGCCCAAAAGCAATCGAACTCATGCTCCAGATGGCGGCGCTCGGGATAGAAATCATGGCCTTCGCCGCCGAGCGGCATCCGCACGCGCTTTGTTTCGCGGCCCGCCAGAAACTCGCCATAGGTCCGCGCGCCTGCTTCCTCCATGGTGAGGTCCAGCGCCTTCGCCCCGGTCGCGATCTTGTCACTTTCCTTGTCGTCGCCCGACTTGCGCTCGGCCTTGCGGTTAGACTTGAAGCCGCGCCGCTGGTTGATGTGAAACAGCGCACGACCGATTTCATGAGGTCCCAGCGGTTCATCCAGGCCGCGCTTGCGCAAGTCATAGGGGTCGCAACCGACCAGCGCCCTAGCGTCCTTTGCGTCGGCAGGCATCAGTCCGGTTTCGACAAGCGCATGCAACAAGGCCGACCGGCGACGCAAATAGCGATCCCGCCGACGGCGCATGGCGCGCGCGTTGCGGCGATCGACCGCCAGCGATGCGCCGGACTTGGGATCGCGTCCGTCCGAAAATATCCGCACGCCGATGTCGCGGATGCTGTCGCCGTCGAAGAGACACCAGCCGATGCTGTTGGTGCCGATGTCGAGCCCAAGGCGCGTTGTCATGAACGATTCCCCTCTGACTTCAAGAATAAGGAGGTTCGTCGCCTTGACAATATGAGTCGAATCGGTCTTTAAATTCGACTTCAGAAATCGCAGGTCCGGTTGTTAACAAGCAACTTGATTGCACCAAATAAGGTGGGGGCTACGGCCCCCATTTTTCTGCACCTTATCCCACCACAGCGGTGTCCAACCGTCCACGGATGAATGCGTAGGTTAGCCAGGCGCAGGATCGCGGTCCAAGGCTCCCGCCAGCCTGGGTGGACAAACCCTACGGCCGCCACTCGTATGTGCTGCGTAGGGAGCGAATGCTGATCGGTAGATGCAGACCGGTCGGCCAGAGAAAACGGCGCGTAGCCCAATAATCTGGGCCAAAAGGTGAAGTAACTTGCGCTCCATATTGGCGCTGCGGTGAATGAACAGAATTCACACCGCTCTTTGATCTCGACGACAGCTATCGGATCGGAATTGCCGTTTGACTAAGCTGGCTGCCGCGCCGGCGCTCGATCAAATTGCGTAGGCTGTCGGTCAGCACCAGTGTTGCCGCGCCCATCTTGACGATCTCGATCTCACCCCGCGCAATCAACAAATAGAGTGTGCTGCGGCTGATGCCGGTGAATCGGCAGGCATCCGGAATCCGCATGCTTATGGGCTCGATCACCAAAGGCGAAGAAGGCGGTACCGAGGGCAGTGTCGACATGTCAGTCACCGGTTTTCGAGATGTTTGGCGAGATGGCTGGAAGTCAGAAAAAGGTAGACACCCAGCCGTGTCCGATTATCCCGAATTGCACCGCCGCTTGCCACACGACATTTCTTACCCAGACTATTCTTTTCTACGATCAACAACGGGGAATCTCGTTCGCGCGGACACGGCTGGGCCGCGCGGGACGCGCTTCCAAAGCGCAATCCGTTTCGATTTGCGCCGCAATCTGAGTGGTCTTTCTGGACGATTGAGACGATAGGGGCGGAGACTGAACCGCTGCCAGCGTCATTCTCGTCCGCCATATTCGTGTCCGACGAGAGTGCGGTGCGCACTCTCGAAAAGTGGCAGATATCCGTCATTTTGCGAAGACGAGGCAGCGGCGTAGTCGAATCGCACTCTCAAAAAGTGGCAGAAAAGCGCTATGCACCCGTGCGTGAGGTGTGTGATTATAAATTGTGGGTCCGATGCGAAGCATCGCGGCCCGAAAAATGCGGCTCCGGCAATTGAGCGAGCCCAAGGGCGATTGACCGTTTTGGGGTGGGTTCCAGACTGGCCGGTCCGCGACATTATCTTGAAACGATGGCCGATTGCGGGAAGGCATATCCGTGCAGGTGACGCGGCGGCGCTGCGGCACTTTATAGCTTAGCCCATTGCGTCGTAAATTGCTGCCGTCGCACCAATCTTTGTCAGTGCCGCGTCGAGGCATTTTGATCTCATCGCTCGTTCTTCCTGAAACGAGTTCCATGCCCAGCCAAATTTGAAGATAAAACCTGCGCGAATAATATTTCGTTCTTGAACGCCGCAATCTCTCAGAGCAGTCGCCAATTCTGCGTGGCTCGCGTATCTCCAGCCGTTGCCTATTTGGTTACGACGTACCGCTGCATAATCGAGCGTGGCTACAGATGCCGCAATGATGGCAAAAATAAGCACTGAACAACCCAGCAAACCGAACCCCGTCCGGCCTATGTTGCGGGCGATCGTGCCGCTTCTGACATTCTCTAAACCCATATCTGGGTAATGCCATGGATCAGTTAATCATCTCGAAATAGATAATTTTGTTGATATTGTGAGCGTGCGTCCGACATAAGCGCAGTTGGCGTTCACCACATCTCAAACCTCTTCGCCAATTCATGTCTGCAATTAGCCTGCCGTATTGCAGTGCGGAATGTCGACAAATGGTCAATTCCGGTCATTCAGTCCAAAGCGGCAGCGAATGGCCGGGATGGGGTGGGAAGCGGACGCAAGACCAATCGCCGAAACGAGGCTCAAGCTCAGTTGCGATGTCCGCATTTCACACAGGTGCCATCGCCTCGCCCGGTTAGCAGCCATCGTATCGGCTTATGGAGATAAATTCGCCTGCATTGCTCGCACAGTAGGAGGGTTCCCAACACTCCGGCAAGCGTCATACCGGCGAGCAGCAGGTAAATGTTGCCCAAGATGGCGCCTACCAGCATCACGAGTGTGGAGGCTATTCCGAGGGGTCGGGTTTTGCTGGCTCGCTCAAATCTACTCATGCCGACGTGTTCCCTTACGCGCAATCATGTCCAAGCGCTGCAGGCTGGCCGACGGCGCGAATGTCTGCAACCGGTCGTTGCCGGCCATCCCGCCGCGAACCACGCGGAACGGCGAAAACGGGGTGGGGAGCTGCCGCTCAGACTATCGACTGAATGCGACAATCTCACTGAGCGCGAAGGGCGGTTGAGATACCGCTTTATACCAGTCGGCGCGAAACTGCGGAAGTTTCTGCAAGTGACGCAACAGCAAATCCCATCCAGCGACCTCCTCGTGAAACGACCAAGTCGCATCACCGGCAATGATGTCGCAGCAGATTAGATCGGTCGTGATTTCATCGCGCTTATAGAAGGTCACTCTGTCGATATCCGGGAGAGGTAGCCGGGTGAGCAGTTGATCATTGATACGCGACATCGACTGATCCTGCACGGTTTCCGATATGTCCGCAATCGGTCGATTTCAGCCGTTGAAGGTGAGGGGTCTTGCGTCAGGAATGCAGTTGGTGAGGATGATTTTAAGAGGGCAAGATAAAAGCCGTGCCAGCTTGGCACTCGCGATGGTCGGTTTTCTGCGGCTTTGAGCGTATGGCACGGCGCAAAAGAGCCATACCCGGCGCGCGAAACAGCGCGCAGCCGCGCGGTTTTCGTATGGCATTGGATGATCAGGGGCGAGTTGAAGCGTTTGCTTCGAGTGCGGCGATCCGCTCCGAGCAGATTGCGTGGACGGCGCGGCCGAGCTCCTCGACGCAGCCGCCGAGCCACGTCAGTTCCTCTTCGGTGATACGGTAATGCTTCGAATAGCGGGCCTTCACATAGGCCTCTTTCAGCTTCTCGAACCGCGCTCGATCCTCGCGGCGCTCGCGCGGCCAGGCATCAACCAACCGCATGTCGATGCGCTCGGCCTGCGTCCGCAGGAAGGCGAGATTGTGGACGTGCGGCGTGTAGAAGGTGCAAACCAAAAGGACGCAGTGGTAAAGGCGCTCAGCAGACTGGTGCATGTTAAATGCCGCTTCTCGCAGCCCGCCGTCGTTTGCGAGAAATTCGGCCGCGCTTTTGAATCGGCCCGCGCTCGGATACCATTCGTCGAAATACTCCCGTGCCATCGCCAGCGCCTGCTCGGGCGTCTTCGGCTTCGGGGTGTGAAGCGGCTTGTCGTCATACTCGTAGAGCGCGATCCCGTCGCGCGCGACGTCCATGAAAAAATAGCGCCCATGGGCCAGCCCATCGTTCACCTCCTGCAAGGTGTGGACGATGAAGTTGACGGGCGTCTTGAGCGTCTTGTCGATCGCCAGTTCGCGGATGAGCCGGTCTTCGAGCTTCCCCCAGAAGTCGACCTTCTCGGTCAAGCGCTTGTCGTTGACGATGATGAGAAGGTCGAAGTCGGAGCGATAGCCTTTGGCCGTGTGCGGCTCATCGACCCAGCCGCCGCGCGCATAGCTGCCGTAAAGGATGATCTTGTCGATCCGGCCCTTCTTCTTCCAGCCCATCGTGCCCAGCGCGATGGCATCTTCGAATTCTTCGAAGACGATGGCTTTCACGCGTTCGAGTTCGCGTTGCTTGTTGGCTGGAAGATGATCGAAATCGGTTTTCATCGCTGGCGGTACCCTGTCGGCGCGGCGGCTGCTTGGCAAGGTCCAGGCGGCCTTATAGCCTCCAGAATTGCCACCACCTGCGGTTCTTTCTGTCGACCGAATGGGCGATAACCCGCAAACTGCGGATCATCGCGTCCTCGACTTCGGCAACGCTGACGCCATGTCGGTCCGCAAGCTGGCGATAGCTTAGGTCCTCAACCCGATGGCCGAGAAAGATCGCGCGATCCTCCTCGTCGATCCGATCGACGGCGCGCTCATATTGGCGGAGCAGGTGGCGCCGCGCGCGGGTGTAGCGGCTCATCGCTTCCTCCCGTCGCAATAGTTCGCCCAATCCTCCATCATCAGGCGCCGCTTTTCGAGGAGATTGCCTCGCCGATAGGCGGCCTCGACCTTGTTCGCGACGGTATGGGCGAGAGCGGCTTCCGCGACGTCGCTCGGGTGGTTGGTTTCTTCGCTCACCCAATCGCGGAAGGAAGAACGGAACCCATGCGCCGTGTAAGGCTCGCCCATTTCCCGGAGCAGCTTGGTCAGCGTCTGATCCGACAGCGGGCGATTGCGCCGCATGCCGGGAAAGACAAGATCGCAGCCCTTGATGCGGAGCCGCGCGCACCGCTCGACGATGCGCAGCGGGCGGCGGGTGAGGGGAACGACATGCTCCCGGTAGGCCTTCATGCGATCCTTGGAGAGCTTCCACAGGCCCTTTTCGAGGTCGAACTCTCCCCACGTGGCGCCGCGAACCTCGCCTGACCGTGCCGCCGTAAAAATGGCAAACTCGAGAGCGAGGCGGCTGAACGATTCCCGTTCGCGTAGCCGCTGAATGAAGGCTGGCACATCTTCGTAGGGCATGGCCGCGAAATGATTGTCCCGGCGGGGCTGGCGGGGCAGGCCTTTCGTGATAGCCCGCATGGGTGCATCGGTATTGCGGTAGCCCGACGCATAGGCCCAATCGAGCACCGCGCCGATCCGTTGCCGGACGCGGCGCGCCGTCTCGGGTTTGGCGAGCCATATTTCAGCGAGCAGGTCGCGGATCATCGGGCCGGTGATCTGATCGACTTTAAATTTTCCGATGTGCGGGAAGGCGTAAAGCTCCATCGTTCGCATCCATTGCGCATGATGCTTGCCGTTGCGCCACGTCTTCGAGTGTATCTCGTAGGTAGTGACGGCGGCGTCCTTGAAGGTCGGCACTGCCTGCCGCTTGCGGCGCTCAATTTGAGGATCAACGCCCAGCTCAATCTGGCTGCGAATTTCCTGCGCCATTTCGCGCGCCTGTGTGAGACTGACCTTTTGGCAGCTGCCAAGTCCGAAGTCGCGTCGTACACCGTCCTTCTGGACCCGGCACACCCAACTGCTTTTGCCTCCCGGCCGTTCGAGGCGCATGAGGCCGTCGCCGAGACTCACGCGCCGTTGTTTTTCCTTGGGCTGCGCCGGCCCGTTCGAAGTGCTTTTCATCCCTCTGATCATAAAATTTGTTCCCACATTGGCAAAAATGTCGGCCTGGATCATGTGGGACGCACAGGGATACGAATCGCATCTCAAACCCGCAGCTACGCTCGGGTTTCGGAAACGGTTCGGGAAAGAGTGGGATTGAAACCTGGCGGACAGGGTGGGATTCGAACCCACGGTGAGCTTCCACCCACGGCGGTTTTCAAGACCGCTGCCTTAAACCACTCGGCCACCTGTCCGCGACCTCGCCGCCATAGCGCGCTGCCGCCGGGCGGCAAGAAAAACATTGGCGGCTCGGCCCGCCGCGCGAATGACTCGGCTCGTCTTGTCGCATCCTAGCCAAGTCGCTCGCATCTGTGCCAGACACCCCCTATGGGTGGGGTCATGACGCACGCTATCAAACTCAAATTCGGGCGCCTTTTGGGCGTCGCATCCGCGGTTCTGTCGGCCTGGTTGCTCACCGCCTCGGCGCCGCTTCACGCGCAGAGCGGCGACAGCGGCTTCGATGCCTATGTCCAGTCGCTGTGGCCCAAGGCGCAGGCGCGGGGCGTGTCGCGCCAGACCTTTGACCGGGTGACGACGGGGCTGCGTTACAATCCGCGGGTGATTGCATTGGACCGCGACAATCTGGGCACGCCACCCACCGCCGACACCCCGATTCCGAATTTTGCGCCGTACAAGGCGCGGCACGTCGACGCCGCGCGGATCAACGGCGGACGGCGCGTCCATGACCGGCTGTTGCCCCTACTGTCGCGGATCGAAGCGCGGACCGGCGTACCGACCAGCATCATGATCGCGATTTACGGGCATGAAACGGCCTATGGCCAGGTTACCGGCAGTTTCGACCTGCCCGAAGCGCTCGCGACCCTTGCTTATGAAGGACGCCGTCGCAGCCTGTTCGAGCCGGAATTTCTGGCGACGCTGGAGATGGTCGAAAAAGGCGTACCGCGCAGCGTGTTGAAGGGCAGCTGGGCCGGGGCTTTCGGCTATCCGCAGTTCCTGCCGTCAGTGTATCTGGCCGTGGCCGAGGACGGCGATGGCGACGGCCGCGCCGAAATCTGGTCGAGCGAGGCCGACGCGATCGAATCGATCGGCGCCTATCTCCGCCGTGCTGGCTGGCGCGCCGGGCAGCCATGGGGCGTGGCCGTCACCGTCCCCGGCGGTTTTGACCGCAACCGCGTGGCAAGCCGCCTCAGCCCAACGCGCTGCCCACGCGTCTTTGCGCGCCACAGCCGCTGGCGCTCGATGGCCGAATGGCGCGCCGACGGGATACAGCCCGTCGGTGGCCGCTGGCCCGACGGCCAGATTCAGGCGGTGCTGCTCGAACCCGACGGGCCAGGCCGGACCGCCTATTTGCTGACCGGTAACTATCGTGCGATATTGGACTATAATTGTTCCAATTCTTACGCACTATCAGTGGGGCTGCTGGCGGATGAAATCGATCGTTAAGAACAGCGCGCTTTGGGTGGGATATGCACTGATCTTGGCCGGTTGCGGTGGTATCGACGGGCGCGGCGAGGGACGATCGGTTGCGGCCGCGCCGCCGACCGAGGCCGTCGCGGGGGTTAGCGATACCCCGGTCAAGATCGGCGAGCCTTATACGATCGGCGGCGTCACCTATACGCCCGCCGATATCGCCGATTACGATGATGTCGGCTATGCCAGCTGGTACGGCGACGAGCTCGCCGGGCGACCGACTGCAAACGGCGAAGTCTTCAATCCCGATGCGATCAGCGCCGCGCACAAGACGCTGCCGCTTCCGAGCTATGTCGAAGTGACCGCGCTCGATACCGGACGCACCATCCTCGTGCGTGTCAACGACCGCGGTCCGATGGCGGGCGATCGGCTGATCGACCTGTCGCGCGGTGCCGCCGCACAGCTCGGGCTGACCGAGGGTCTCTCGGCCGTACGGGTGCGGCGCACCAATCCGCCGGCCGCCGAGCGCGCGCAGTTGCGCGCCGGACGCCCGGTTCCCGAACGAATCGTGACACCCGATTCACTGCTGTCGATCCTGCGCACCAAGCTGAAGGCGTTGCCGACGCCCAAATCCACCGAAGAGGTGCCGGTCGCCAACCAGCCCGCGGCGCCGGTGGCATCTGGCAAGGCTAAGCCGGGCGATGACCGGATGGAGGTTCGCGGCGCCGCCCCGGCGAAAACTGCTCCGCCCGCCGTGCCGGTTGCGGGCGGCAAGTTTGTGGTTCAGGTCGGAGCGTTCAGTAGCGAAGCGCGCGCCAATGCCGCGGCAAAAACCGTCGGCGGCACCGTAAGCGCGGCTGGAAAGCTGTGGCGGGTCCGCATGGGACCGTTCGCCAGCGAGGCCGAGGCGCGCACAGCGCTTGGTCAGGCCCGCGCCAAGGGGTTTCGCGACGCCATGGTCCAGCGTGATCGATAACGACCACGCGTGACTAAAAAGCGTATAATATCAATCTCTAACGGCCTGTTTTTGACAGCCGCCGCGGTGATGTCGGCCGCGATGCCTGGCGCGGCTTTGGCACAATCGCAGGCCAAAACGCCCGCGGCGCCCGCGCGACCCTATGTAACCGATACCCCCGTTGTGATGATCAAAGACACGGGTTCGGGCGAGGTGCTTTTCGCGCGCGGTGCCGACAAAAGATTTGCACCTGCATCGATGGTCAAGGTGATGACGGCCTATGTCGTGCTCGACATGGTGAAGCGCGGTGAACTGGCGCGTGACCGGCGTATCACCGTGAGCGAGGAAATATGGAAGACCTGGTCCGCGCGGCCGCGCGCTTCGAAGATGTTTCTTCGCGCAGGGGAGCGGGTTTCGGTCGATGATCTTCTGAAGGGTTTGATCACGGTCTCAGGGAACGATGCGGCCTCGGCACTCGCCGTCGGAATCGACGGGAGCGAATCGGTCTTCGTCAAGAGAATGAATGATGTAGCGGCAAGGTTGGGGATGACGTCGAGCCGGTTCGGGACAGCCAGCGGCTGGCCCGACGGGGGCGTCACAAAGGTCAGCGCCGACGACATGCTGTTGCTTGCCGAACGCCTGATTCGTGACCATCCCGCCGACTATGCGCGGTATTTCGGGATGCCACAGTTCCAGCATGGCGTGTCGCCCGACGGCAAGCCGATCGTCCAGGCGAACCGCAACCCGATCCTCGGTCGCGTCACGGGTGCCGACGGGCTGAAAACCGGCTACACGGCCGAGGCAGGCTATTGTTTGCTGGGATCCGCCAAGCGCGACGGCCGCCGCCTGGTCGTCATCATCGCCGGTCTGCCGAGCGAAAAGGCGCGGCGCGAAGAGGCCGAACGTCTGTTCCGTTGGGGATTTTCGATCCCTGCGGCGAGCCGGGGCCGCAGCGCCACAAAGTAGCTCACCGGCGCGCTGCTGCGTGACGCCGTGATGACAAAGCGCGTCGAGGCGGCTACCGCACCATCATGCGCCACATCAACGCCAATGCTGTTACGCAAGAGCCTCGGGCGTGACGCGCGGACGCTTTGTTTCGCTGGAGGGCGGGGAAGGGGTCGGCAAATCTACCCAGCTGCGCGCGCTCGCCGCGGCGATCGCGGCGCACGGCATCGAGGTGGTGGCAACGCGCGAGCCGGGCGGCAGCGCCGGCGCCGAGGCGATCCGCACCCTGCTCATGGAAGGCAGCGACGACCGCTGGAATGCACGTAGCGAAGCGTTACTCTTTGCCGCCGCGCGCGCCGACCATGTGGCGCGCACGATCGTGCCCGCGCTTGCCCGCGGCGCGTGGGTGCTGTGCGACCGGTTCGTCGACTCGAGCCGCGCCTATCAGGGCGGCGGCGGCGGATTGACCGATGCCGATGTCATGGCGCTGCACCGTGTCGGGTCGCAGGGATTGCTCCCTGACCGGACGTTCTTGCTGACGGTCAGTGCCGCCGAGGCCGCGCGCCGTGTCGCCGAACGCGGCGAAACCGACCGGATGGGCAGCAAACCCGCCGACTATCAGGCGCGTTTGGCCGCCCGCTTTGCCGAAATGGCCCGCGCCGAGCCCGATCGGTGGCGGCGGGTCGATGCCGATTTGCCGGCCGCGGAGGTTACCGCAGCGATCATGGCGGAACTGGCCGAATGGCTATGATTGGGCATCAAGGACCCGAAGTGGCGTTTCTCGACGGGTGGCGCAGCGGCCGACTCCATCATGCCTGGCTGCTCGCCGGTCCGCAGGGGATGGGCAAGGCGGCGTTTGCCGCGCGCGCGGCACGTTTCCTTGTCACCCATGGTGCGGGCGGCGCGGGTGCCGTTGCCACGCTTGACGATCCCGGTGACGAAATCGCGGCGCGACTGGTCGATGCCGGCAACCATCCCGAAATCCTTCGCCTTGAGCGGCAGGTAAAGGAAAAGGGCAAGGACCTGGCACGCAACATCACGATCGAGCAGGTGCGGCAAATGATCCGCCGCTTGCACCTGTCGCTGTCGCTGGGCGAGTGGCGGGTCATTATTGTCGATGCGATCGACGATCTGGAAACCGACGCCGCCAACGCCCTGCTCAAGACGCTGGAGGAACCGCCGGCAAAGACGCTGTTCCTGCTGATCAGCCATTCGCCGGGGCGGCTGTTGCCGACGATCCGGTCGCGATGCCGAATCCTGCGATTTCAACCGGTTGAGCATGACGTCATGACCGCATGGCTGCACGCATTGCGGCCCATGCTCGACATCGCCGAAGTTCGTGCGATCGTCGCGGCGGCAGGGGGCGTCCCCGGCAAGGCGCTGGCGCTGGTCGACAGCGATGTCGCCGCGATGGAAAAAAAGCTGCTCGCGATCGCAGCGAGTGGTGATCCCGAAAACCGCCTTCGCGAAGCCCTGGCGCGCGAGATCGGCGGCACCAGCAATCGCCCCCGCCTGGAACTGGTCATCGACATCGTCCCCGGCTTGCTCGCCCGCATCGCGCGCGAACGGTCTGCCAGCGATGTCGCGCCGGTGCTGGCGCAGTGGGAGCGCGTCCAGCGCACGGTCCGCGATGCGATCCGCGGCTCGTATGATGGTGCGATGGTGGGATTCGAGATCGGCAATTGCCTTGCCGAACTGGCCCCGCGCACACGCGATCAATCACGCTGACAGCAGTAGGGGGAGAATACTTCCCCTGCCGCGCCGCAACGGCTAAGGCGCGGCCATGTCCGAAAACAATGCGCCCTTCTACATCACCACCGCGATCAGCTATCCCAATGGCCGCCCGCATATCGGCCATGCCTATGAAGCGATCGCGACCGACGTCATGGCGCGATTCCAGCGTGCGCGCGGCCGCGATGTCCGGATGGTCACGGGCACCGACGAGCACGGGCTGAAGATGTTCCAGACCGCCCGCGACCAAGGCCGGGCCACGATCGATCTTGCCGATGAAATGTCGGGATATTTCCGTGAGATGTATGCCAGGCTGAATATCAGCTATGACAATTTCATGCGAACGTCGGACGCCGCGCATCACGCTGCGTCGCAGGCGATCTGGCGCGCGATGGAAGCAAATGGCGACCTGTATCTCGACCGCTACGAAGGCTGGTATTCGGTGCGCGACGAAGCCTTTTACGACGAGAGCGAGCTGGCGGAAGGGGAAGGGGGCACACGCATTTCGCCCCAGGGCACCCCGGTCGTATGGACCGTCGAGGAAAGCTGGTTCTTTCGCCTGTCCGCCTATCAGGACCGTCTGCTCGCCCTTTACCGCGATCAACCCGATTTCATCCGCCCCGAAAGCCGCCGCAACGAGGTGTTGCGGTTCGTCGAAGGCGGTCTCAAGGACCTCAGCGTTTCGCGCACCAGTTTCGACTGGGGCGTGCCGGTGCCGGGATCGCCGGGTCATGTGATGTATGTGTGGGTCGATGCGCTGACGACCTATCTTTCCGGGCTTGGCTATCCCGATACGGACGGCGATTTCGGTACATTCTGGCCAGCCAACATCCACATGATCGGCAAGGATATCGTGCGCTTTCACGCGGTGTACTGGCCGGCTTTTTTGATGAGCGCCGGTTTGCCGCTGCCCAAACAAGTGTTCGGGCACGGCTTCCTGCTCAACCGCGGCGAAAAAATGTCGAAGTCGCTGGGCAATGTCGTCGACCCGATGGCGCTGGCCGAACAGTTCGGGGTCGATCCGCTACGCTATTATCTGCTGCGCGAGGTCAGCTTCGGACAAGACGGCACCTATTCCGCCGAAGCGATCGTCCGGACCGCCAATGCCGACCTTGCCAATAGTTTTGGCAATCTCGCGCAGCGCAGCTTGTCGATGATTTTCAAGAATCTGGACGGCGTTCTGTCGAGCGATTACGCGTCGCACGACGATGACCGCGCCTTGATGGCGATCGTCAACGACGCCTGCCGCAACCTGCTGCCGCACGAGTTCGAACAGCTCGCTTTCTCGGTCGGTATCGAAGAATGGCTGCGCGCCGTCTTCGCCTGCAATCAATATGTCGACACGCAGGCACCGTGGGCACTGCGCAAGAGCGACCCCGAACGGATGCGCGCGGTGCTGATGACGCTGTTCCAGGCGGTGCGCGCGCTGGCCATCGCCATCCGTCCGGTTGTCCCCACCGCGGCGGACAAGCTGCTCGACCAGATGGGGATTGCCCCGAATGCGCGCGACTTCGACGCGTTGAACGACGCAGACTGGTTTGCCGCGCTCGCCGTGAGCGGCTTCACCGTCAGCCAGCCGGTCCCGCTGTTTCCGCGTCTCGAACTGCCCGAGGGAGCGGGGGAGGCGTAATGCTTGTCGATTCGCACTGCCACCTCAATTACAAGGGGTTAGCCGAGCAGCAGGATGAAGTGTTGGAGCGTGCACGGGCGCGCGGCGTGACCGCAATGCTCAACATCGCCACGCGCGAAAGCGAATGGGACGATGTGCTCGCGGCCGCGGAGGCCAATTCGGACGTGTGGGCCAGCGTCGGGATCCATCCGCACGACGCCGACCATCATCCCGACGTCGATACGGCCAAGTTGATCGAACGCGCGGCGCACCCGCGGGTGATCGGCATCGGTGAAACGGGGCTCGATTATTATTACGACAAGAGCGACCGCGGGCGGCAACAAGACAGTTTTCGCCGGCATATCCATGCGTCGCAGGCCACCGGGCTGCCGGTCATCGTCCACACCCGCGATGCCGAGGCCGATACGCTGGCGCTGCTCGGCGAAGAAATGGGCAGGGCGGCCTTTACCGGGGTCATTCACTGCTTCACCGCCAGCGATGACTTTGCGCGCAAGGCGCTCGACCTTGGCATGTTCATATCGCTGTCGGGCATTGTGACGTTCAAGAACGCCGCCGACTTGCAGGCGACCGCGCAATGGCTGCCGCAAGAGCGGCTGCTGATCGAAACCGACTCCCCCTTCCTCGCGCCCGTGCCGCACCGCGGCAAGACGGGAGAGCCGGCGTTCGTTGCCGACACGCTGGCCTATCTGGCCGCGCTTCGCGGCGAAGACGAGGGCGCACTGGCAGCGGCCACCGGCGAAAACTTCTACCGGCTTTTCGACAAGGCGGCGCCATGACGTCACTGCGGCCATGAAGGTCCGTATTCTCGGCTGCGGGACGTCGTCCGGCGTTCCCCGCATTGGCAATGACTGGGGACAGTGCGACCCCGACAATCCGCGCAACCTGCGCAGCCGCGCATCGATCCTGGTCTCGCTCGGCGGCTTTCGCTTGCTCGTCGACAGCAGCCCCGACATGCGGCTCCAGCTGCTCGACGCGAGGGTCGGTGTCATCGATGGCATCATCTGGACCCACGAGCATGCCGACCATTGCCATGGTCTCGATGATTTGCGCCAGATCATGCACCTGCGCGGTTCGCTGGTACCCGCCTATGCCCGCGGCCATGTGCTCGACACGCTCAAATGGCGGTTCACCTATGCCTTTGCCGGAAATGCCGGTTATCCGGCGCTGGTCGATCCTATCGACTTGCTGGATCACCAATCGATCGGGCCGATCGAGGTTTCTGCGATCGAAATGCCGCACGGTCCGATCAAGGCGAGCGGACTGATCTTTAGCGACGGTGTCCACAAAATTGGATATGCCACTGATTTTTCTAAATTTACGGACGAAATGGTGGACTTTTTTCAAGGCGTCGACCTGTTCGTGATCGATGCGCTCCGGCGCTATCCGCACCCGACGCATCCGCATCTGGCGATGACGTTGGAAGCGCTGGAAAAATGCGGCAATCCTCGCGCGATCATCACCCACATGGACAACACGATGGATTATGATGATCTGGCGGCCGAATTGCCGCCGGGCGTCGAACCGGGCTATGACGGGCTGGAGGTGCAATTATGAGCGGTGACACGACGGTTCAATTGCTGTGGTTCGTCGGCGCATTTACGCTGGTGCTGAGTTCCTTGCTCGCGCGGCGATTGCCGATGGCCGACTGGTTCAAGATGGCGCTGGCGTGGGTGGCGATTTTCGGGCTGGTGTTTCTGGTTATTCGAACCTGGCAGATGGTGACGTAATCGACCGCGCTGCGGTCAATAGGGGGACGACACCTTTCTGCATATCGGATATAGTTTAACATAATATATATTATCGGATAACCAATTGTCGTGAACCCGCCGCAATCCCCCATCGACCGCCTGCTCACCATCATGGCCCGGCTGCGTGAACCCGACGGTGGCTGCGAATGGGATCTGGCGCAGGATTTCGCCAGCATTGCTCCCTATACGATCGAAGAAGCCTATGAGGTCGCCGACGCGATCGCCATCGGCGACCCCGCTGGCATTCGCGACGAACTCGGCGACCTGTTGCTTCAGGTCGTCTTCCACAGCCAGATTGCCCGTGACGAAGGCTTGTTCGGCTTCGACGACGTCGCCACGGCGATCGCCGACAAGATGGAGCGTCGCCATCCGCATATTTTCGGCGACCGGACGACCGGCGACATTCGTCAACAATGGGAACAAATCAAGGCCGCCGAACGGGCCGCCGACGGGGCGAAAAGTGCCTTGGCGGGCGTCGCACAGTCATTGCCCGCCCTGCTGCGCGCGCAAAAACTTCAGTCGCGCGCCGCGCGGGTTGGTTTCGACTGGCCGAACACCGACGGTCCGCGTGCCAAGATCGCCGAGGAGATGGCTGAAGTCGTGGCGGCACCCGACGACGACGCCCGCCACGAAGAGATCGGCGACCTGTTGTTCGCGGTGGTCAACTACGCCCGCCATTTGAACGTTGACGCCGAAGGCGCGCTGCGCGACGCCAACATGAAATTCGCGCGCCGTTTTGCGGCGATGGAGGATCGCGCGGGGGGCAGCTTGGCCGGCCTGTCGCTGGACGAGCAGGAAGCGCATTGGCTGGCGGTCAAGGCGTCGGAGGCGCTTTCCTAGGCCATTGCCGCGCAAACCGCGCCGCGTCGGCAGGGTCGAGCCGGACCGTCAGCACATGTCCGTCACCGTCGGGTTCGTCGGCAAGCACTTCGCCGCGGGCGTGCAGCCAGGCGGCCGCTTCGCCCTCATGATAGCCGAGATAGATTCGTTGTACTTGGTGGAGCGCGGTCAGCCGGGCGGCCATCAATGTCCGCGCGGCTTCCACGCCCTCTCCCGTTTCAGCCGAGATCACCGCCACGTCGTCACGGCGCGCCGCCAAGTCCTCGATCACTGCGCGCTGTTCGTCGTCGGCGATATCAATCTTGTTCCAGATCTCGATCTGCGCCACCGCCGATGCCGCATCCCCTTCCCGCTCGTCCTGCGGACCGTTCACGCCCAGCGAGTCCAGGATAGCCTTGACGTCGTCATATTGGGCTTCGCTGTCCGGATGGACGATATCGCGGACGTGGACGATCAAGTCCGCCGTCGTCACTTCCTCCAGCGTGGCGCGGAACGCCGCGACCAGCTCGGTCGGCAGGTCGGACACGAAGCCGACCGTGTCGGAGAGGATCGCCTTGTCGATCCCGGGCAAGCGAATTTCGCGCATCGTGGGGTCGAGCGTCGCGAACAGCAGGTCTTCCGCCATGACGTCACTGCCCGTCAAGCGATTGAAAAATGTCGATTTACCGGCGTTTGTATAGCCAACCAGCGCGATCACCGGCCACGGCGCTCGCTGCCGTTTCGCGCGCTGAAGCTGCCGCGTTCGCCGCGCATCTTCGAGGCTGCGGCGGATACGCGCCATCCGGTTGCGGATCATCCGCCGATCGGCCTCGATCTGCGTTTCGCCGGGGCCGCCAAGAAAGCCGAAGCCGCCGCGTTGGCGCTCGAGGTGGGTCCAGCTGCGCACCAGACGGCCGGCCTGATAATCGAGGTGGGCCAGCTCGACCTGCAACCGTCCCTCGGCGGTCGCCGCGCGCTCGCCGAATATTTCGAGGATCAGGCCGGTACGGTCGATCACCTTGGCGCCAAAGGCGGTTTCGAGGTTGCGTTGCTGGATCGGACTAAGCGCCGCGTCGACGACCACCAACTGGACGCCGAATTTCTCGATGTCGGGGGTGATCGCCTCGATCTGGCCCACGCCCAGCAAGGTAGCCGCGCGCGTTTGCCGCAGACGCAGCGTGTGGACGGCCACGACGTTGAGCCCGATCGCCAATGCCAGCCCGCGCGCCTCCTCCGCGCGCGCATCGAGGTCGCGCGGCAACCGCTGGCTATGCCATTCGGGCACGACGATCAGCGCCGTCGCGCCGCGCGTCACCTCTTCCGGACTGTCGATAATCGTGGCGATCAGGCGTCGCCCGCTTCGGCCTCACCCTCGCCGTTATCGGTGAGGTTGATCGGGCCGTTCGGTTGCACGGTCGAGATCGCATGCTTGTAGACAAGCTGTACCTGTCGTTCGCGCTCCAGCAGCATGCAGAACAGGTCGAAAGCAACGATATCGCCCTGCAACATCACCCCGTTGACGAGGAACATGGTGACCGATTCGTCCGAGCGGCGGACAGCGTTGAGGAAAACGTCCTGCAAGGCCTTGCCCTTGCTCGCGGGCGCGTCGCGCAAATTGCCGCCGAGCAGCGACAAGTCGAAATCATGCGACGGCATCACCGTTGAAATCGCGTGCTTGTACACGAGCTGCGACTGGCCGTCGCGGCGGAGCAGCAGCGAAAAATTGTCAAACCAGGTGATGATACCCTGAAGCTTGACCCCCTTGACGAGGAACATCGTCACCGGCGTTTTGCTCTTGCGCAAAGCGTTCAGAAAAATGTCTTGGAGATTCTGGTTCTTATCGGACACATTTGCCTCCTGTTCTTGGCGGCCGGGCCGCAGTACGCACCGGTTTTCCGGCTCCGAAAATCGTCGTGACGGGTTCAATATGCGGCAAAGCGTGCGGCACGTCTAGCGCAAAGCCTTAGCCTTCTCCCTCCGAACTCTCGGTCAGCCCCAATAGTTTCAGCTTACGGTGCAGAGCCGACCGTTCCATGCCGATGAAGGCGGCGGTGCGCGAGATATTGCCTGAAAAGCGGTTGATCTGGATGCGCAGATATTCGCGCTCGAAGTTTTCGCGCGCCTCTTTCAGCGGAATCGCGGTGATCGATTCCGAATTGGGCAGAATATCGGTGCCGCCCCTGACGAGCTCGCCGGGCAACATATCGGCGTCGATCCGGGCCAAGCGGTCGCTGGGTGCCAGGATCATCACCCTTTCGATCACATTGCGCAGTTCACGGACGTTGCCCGGCCATTCATGCGCCTGCAGCGCCGCCATCGCCTCCGCGCTGATCTCGGGAGGTTGCACGCGGCGGTCGGCGGCGTAACGCCGCACATAATGGTCGCACAGGCTGGCGATGTCGTCCCGGCGTTCGCGCAGCGGCGGGATATGGACCGGCACGACATTGAGCCGGTAATAGAGATCCTCGCGAAAGCGGCCTTCGGCGATTTCGGTCATCAGATCGCGCGCCGAGCCGGAAATGATCCGCACATCGACACGGATCATCGTGCGCCCGCCGACGCGGGTGAAGCTCTGGTCGGTCAAGACGCGCAGGATCTTGCCCTGCGTGGTCAGCGGCATATCCGCGACCTCGTCGAGGAAAAGCGTTCCGCCATGCGCCTGCTCGAGCAAGCCGACGCGGATCGAACCGTCGTCGGCCTCGGAACCGAAGAGTTCGGTTTCGACCGTCTCCGGATCCATTCGCGCCGACGAGATGACCCGGAACGGCGCGCTGTGGCGCCCGCTCCAGCCGTGCAGCACGCGTGCCGCGACCTCTTTTCCGACTCCCGCCGCGCCGGTGATCAGCACCCGGCTGCCGGTGCTGGCAACGCGCTTGAGCGTCGCGCGGACATTGTTGATCGCGGTGCTGGTGCCCGTCAGTTCGTCCGACGGCCCCGCTTTTTCGCGCAATTGTTCATATTCGAACTTCAGTCGCTCATTCTCGGTCGCGCGCGCTACCAAATGCAGCAAGCGCGACGCTTCGAACGGCTTTTCGATAAAGTCGAACGCGCCGCGCCGGATTGCCGCGACGGCCGTGTCGAGTCCGCCGTGGCCCGAAATGACGATGATCGGCAGGGTCGGGTCGAACGCCTTGATCGCTTCGACCAGCCCGAGCCCGTCGAGGCGCGAACCCTGAAGCCAGACGTCGATCAGCGCGAGCGACGGACGTCGCTGGCGGATCGCTTCGAGCGCCGAATCGCTGTCGGAGGCGGTACGTGCCTCATAACCTTCGTCTTCCATGACGCCGGCGACGAGGTCGCAAATGTCGCGTTCGTCGTCGACGATCAGAATATCAAGCGCCATAATCTTCTCTGTCCTGCCGGTTGCGGAGCCGCCCCGGCACCGATTCTGCATGCACGGCGCCGGGTTCCTCACCCGCGCCGGCCAATGCGCGCAGGCGATCGGGGTGCAGCGTCAGCGTGACGCACGTCCCCTGCCCTGCCGGATTGTCGAAAAATTCCAGTTCGCCATAATGCTGCTCGACGATCTTTTTCACGATCGCTAGGCCCAGGCCGGTACCACCCTGCCGCGTCGTCATATAGGGCTCGGCGATCGCGTCTCGCGCCTGCGGCAAGCCAATGCCGTCATCGACGACGGTGATGACCAGTTCGCCCGCTGCACCGGTTTCGATCGCAGCGTCGATGTGGCCAACGCCTCCATCGATGGAGTTTTTTTGTTTCTCTTCAATTGCTTCGACAGCATTTTTGACAATGTTCGTCATCGCCTGCGATAACAGGCGACGATCGCAGATGAGCGGTTCGAGGCGCTCGGGCGTGGTTACCGTGAAATGGATGTCGGGTTTGGCAACCTCGAACAGGAATACCGACTGCCGCAGGATGTCGCGAACATCCTCGACCCCGAACGTCGGTTTGGGCATTCGCGCAAAGCTGGAAAACTCGTCGACCATCCGCCGCATGTCATGAACCTGGCGGATCACGGTGTCGGTCAGTTTCTTGAACGTCGCCGCATCGCCTTCGACCTTGTCGCCGAAACGGCGCTGGAGGCGTTCGGCGGCAAGCTGGATCGGGGTCAGCGGGTTTTTGATCTCGTGCGCGATCCGCCGCGCGACATCGGACCAGGCGGCGCGGCGCTGGTCGAGCAACTGCTGTGTAATATCCTCGAAACTCAGGACAAAACCGTCGCCCTGCGCCACCGCCTTGGCTGCGAGCGTCGCCGGCTCGGCGTTAGCGCGCGCAAGCTGGACGATCGCCTCGGGTCCCTCGCCGTTCAGCAATTGCGCCAGCTCGGGCGCCACCTCCGACAGCGGACGTCCGGTCAGGCTGTCGACCCCCTGGCCGATCAACCGCTCGGCCGCCGCATTGGCGAGCTGGATGCGATGGTCGCGGTCGACCGATACCACGGCGGAGGACACGCCGCTCAGCACCGCTTCGATAAAGCTGCGCCGCGCCTCCAGCTGTTCGTTGACGCTGACCAGCGTGCCGGTCTGGCCCTGTAACTGTTCGGTCATGCGATTGAAGGCGCGCGTCAGCACCGAAATTTCATCGTCGCGCGCCGGCGGCGTCACGCGCACGGAAAGATCGCCGCCCGCAGCGGTGCGCGTCGCCCCGATCAAGGTGCCCAATGGCCGGACGATCCGGTCGGCGACGACGATGGCGGCGATCACGGCAAGCGCCAGCAGCAGCAGCGAGCCGAGGTAGAGTGCTCCGTTGAACTGGAGCTGCAGCAGCTGGGAACGGTTGAACAGCGCGTTGTAATCCGCGAGGACCGTGCCCGCCCGGATCGATTGCTGAAACCCCGGCACATTGAAATCGCGCGAGGCGTAGACATAGGCGCGCTGCGCACCGGGCAAGCGCGTCGCCGCTTCGATCCGGTTTTGCCGACGAACGATCACCACCTGTTCACCGGCTTCAAGGCGGTCGATCATCAAGGGCGTGAGGCGGTTGTCGACCGCCCGATCATCGGGATTGATCGCAGCGGCGGTGCGAGCAACGCCATCGTCTCCAACCTCGATGACCGCGGATTCGTTCAGATTGCGAACAACGACCTGCTGGAAATAATAGTTGGAGAAAGCCGGGTCACTGGTGGCGCGGCGATCGAGAAAATCGCCGAGGTCTTTGGCCATTGCGATCGTATTGTCACCGACCTGACGCTGGTTTTCCTGAAAATAGCCTTCCGCAAGACCTGCAGCATTCTCGAACATCCCGCGCGACCGGTCGGAAAACCAGAAATCCACCCCGAACTGAAACAGCAAGGACGCGAATATCACCACCAACAATGTCGGAGCCGCCGCGATCAGCGAAAACAGCGCGACCAGCCGGACGTGCAGCCGTCCGTTGCCGCCTTCCATCGATCGGACCGCGCGCGCGCGCGCGACACGGCTGCCGATCAGCACGATCAACGCCATCGCCGGCACCAGATTGGCCACCATGATCGCCGCGACCAGCGCCGGGGTGAGCAATTCTTCGCTCTGCGCATCGCCTGTGACGAACACATAGGTCGCGATGCCGATGCTGACGATCAGCGCGAGCGTGTAATATTCGGGCGCCGCAAAGCGCCAAAAACCCGAGCGCGCATCGTCGGCCAGAGAATCAGTTTCAGTCACAGGGGGAGCCGAGAGCGCCATTATTGCCACGCTACGACAAACCTGTTGCATAGAAAACACACAAACTGCGCTGTGCGCGACCAAAGCACGCAACGGCAAGTCGTAAAAGCGGCGTCAGGGCTGCGAGGGGTCGATCGCCAGCTGGCCAAGCCGCTTGCGCAGCGTGTTGCGGTTGATCCCTAGGCGCCGCGCCGCCTCCAATTGGTTGCCGCGCACATCGCGCAGCACGCGGCGGAACAGCGCCGCTTCGACGATCGCATCGAGCCGGGCGTGGAGATCGCCGTCACTTTCCGACGTGGCCAGTTGCTCGCGCGCCCAGTCGTCAACGGAGCGCGCGATCAGGTCCGCGGGTGCCGCGACGGCACCATTCTCGCCATTGTCGCGCAACACCGTTTCGACATCGCGGACGGTGACCACCGTGTCGCGCGAGAGCACGGCCAGCCGCTGCACGACATTGCCGAGCTCGCGGACGTTGCCCGGCCAGTCATAGCGTTCGAGCCATTGCATCGCGTCGGGTGCGAACTGGCGATCGGGCAGCCCGGCGCGGCGTCCTTCCTCGACAAAATGGCGGACCAGCGCCGCGATGTCGCTGCGCCGCTCGCGCAGCGGCGGCAAGGTCACCGGAATCACATTGAGACGGTAAAACAGGTCTTCGCGAAAGCGGCCGTCGGCAACGAGCGTGCGCATGTCGCGGTGCGTCGCGGCGATGACCCGGACATCGGCGCGCAGCGCCTGGTTGCCGCCGACGGTCGAATATTCGCCGACCTGTAACACGCGCAGCAAGCGCGTCTGCGCCTCGAGCGGCATGTCGCCGATCTCGTCGAGGAACAGCGTGCCCCCTGCCGCCTGTTCGAACCGCCCGGCGCTGCGGCTATGGGCACCGGTAAAAGCGCCCTTTTCGTGACCGAACAATTCGGCCTCGATCAGCTCGCGCGGGATGGCCGCCATATTGATCGCCACAAACGGTCCGCTGCGCCGCAGCCCCGTGGCGTGGATCGCCCGCGCCACGACCTCCTTGCCCGTCCCCGATTCGCCGAGGATCAGCACCGCGAGATCGTTCGACGCGAGGCGCGCGATAGTGCGATAGACCGCCTGCATCGCGGGCGCGCGGCCGACCAGCCCGTGGCTGTCGGCCTGGGCGGGATCGCCGCCGGCGGCGGTTTCCGCCGGTCGCTGCAAAGCCGCGCGCACGCTGGCGGTCAGTTCGTCGAGATCGAACGGTTTGGGCAGATAGTCATAGCTGCCGATGCCGGTCGCGCGCACGGCGGTATCGAGCGTATTTTGCGCCGACAGGACAATCACCGGGATCGCGGCGTCGATCCGCAGCGAATTGATGCCATCGCCGTCGGGCAACACCACATCGGTAATCACCAGATCGGGGCGGTGATCGGCCAACCACGCATTGCGTTCGGCGATGCTGCCGACCGAGACGAGACGGCCGCATTCACCGACAAGCGTTTCGCGGATGATCAGCGCGATCGCGGGATCATCCTCGACCAGCAATATCGTCTTGTCCGCGCTCACGCCGCCTGCCCCTTCAACGCCACGGGCAAATGGACGCGAAAGCGGGTCCATTCGTCGTCGCGCATGTGCTGGACCGTGCCGCCCATGTCGCGCGCCAGCTTGGCGACGAGGGCGAGGCCCAAGCCGCGACCTTCGCGTTTGGTCGTCACGAACGGATCGAACAGGTCGCCGCGGATGTCGGCGGGAACCCCGGGGCCGTTGTCGCTGACGCTGACCTCGATCGGTAGCGCGATGCGGCCGCGGCCATCGCCATTGTCGATCGACAGCCCGTGACGATAGGCGGTGGCGATCCGCACCACCCCGTCGTCGCGCCCGCCCAGCGCCTCGCAGGCGTTGGTGACCAGATTGAGCAAAATCTGCACCATGGCGTCATGATTGCCGTGCACCATCGGAAGCGAAGGGTCGAAATCCTCCGCAAAACGGACGCCGGCAAACTGGCGCGCGCGGGCCGTTTCCATTGCCTGATGAATGGGTTGATAGAGGTTGATCGGCGTGCAGGCGATCGGCTGCCCGCGTGAAAAATGCTCCATCTGGTCGATCAAGGTCGCAATCCGGTCGACTTCGGCGCAGATCAATGTCGTGAACCGCTCGCCGCCAGCGTCGGTCTTGCGCGCGAGCAACTGCGCGGCGCCCTTGATCCCGGCCAGCGGGTTCTTGATTTCATGCGCCAGCATCGACGCCGCCGCACCGGCGGCGCGGCCCGATCGCCCAATCGCGCCGCCCATCAATTCGGCATCGCTCGTGGCAGGAACCAAAGCCAATATGCGGTGGCCGCTGTGGCCATAAGGGACCATCTGCATATCGACGAAAATCGAACGGCGCCCGCCGACCGAAATTTCGGCCCGATGCGCGAACAAGGCCGATGTAGCGGTATCGCTCATGCGCTGGCGATAGCTGCGATCCATCTGGATGACGTCATAAACGACGCGGCCGACCATCGCCGAGCGGCTGACGTTGCAAAGCTGTTCGGCGGCGGCGTTGACGAACAGGACGACCCCGCCGCGGTCGATCAACAGGGTCGGTACGGGGTGCGAGTGGATCAGCTCGTCATGGTCGAACGCCGGGATGCTCGACGTCAACGCGGTCACGCAGCGGCCTTGGTCAGATGCGGGCCGTAAAACGCTTCCAGCGCCTCCAGCACGCCGCGACTGCTGGGAATCTGATTGACCTTGTTGCGGAACTCGGCCGACCCGTGCAGCCCCTTGACGTACCAGCCGAGGTGCTTGCGCGCCATATTGACCCCGGTGATCTCACCATAATGGTCGATCATCGCGCGGTAATGCGAGGTAATGACGTCATATTGTTCGTCGAGGCCGGGGTCGGGCCGATCGCCCTCCCCGCGCAGCGCTGCCATGACCTGGCCGAGCAGCCACGGGCGACCATAGGCGCCGCGACCGATCATGACGCCATCGGCGCCGCTTTGCGCCAGCGCGGTGCGGGCGTCGGCGGCGGAGCAGATATCGCCGTTGACGATGACCGGGATCGACACCGCGTCCTTGACCTTGCGGACGAAACCCCAATCCGCCTCGCCGCGGTACATCTGATTGCGCGTGCGGCCATGGACGGTGACGAGCTTGGCGCCCAGATCCTCCGCAATATGAGCAAGTTCGGGGGCATTGAGGCTGTCGTGACACCAGCCCATGCGCATCTTGACCGTCACCGGCACCGAAACAGCCTTCACGCAGCTCTCGATCAGCGCGGCGGCAAGCTTCAGGTCGCGCATCAGCGCCGAACCCGCGTCACCGTTGGTCACCTTGCGCACCGGGCAGCCCATATTGATGTCGATGATCGACGCACCGCGATCTTCGTTGAGCTTCGCCGCTTCGCCCATTTCATAGGGGGTGCAGCCGACGAGCTGCATCGATACCGGCTCTTCGACCGGGTCCCACGCCGCTTTCTGGATCGATTGGCGCGTTTCGCGGATCGCCGCCTGGCTCGCGATCATTTCAGTGACGTTGAGGCCCGAGCCATAATAGCGCACAAGCTTGCGGAACGGCAGGTCGGTGACGCCCGTCATCGGCGCGAGGATCACCGGATCCGCGATGGTGATATTGCCGATCTGAATGGGCCGCAGCGGCGCCATAGCGGGAGCTTTCGTCGAAATTGCCTAAAATTTGAGCAGCCCCTACACGCTAAGCCGCTTTCCCGCAAGGCGCGGCTGCGCTAACCGGCGCGGCTGATGCCCGACTCTTCGCCCGCTTCCGCCGCCCCGGCCCTTGCGATCCTGCTCGCGGGGGGAACAGGCACGCGCGCCGCGCTCGGTACGCCCAAGCAGCTGGCCCTGCTTGGCGGCAAGCCCGTCCTGCGCTGGAGTCTCGATGCCTTGGCCCGACATCCTTCGATCACCAGCGGGGTTCTGGTTGCGCATGATGACGTCGTGACGGCGGTCGGCGGGCTCCCCGACGGCTGGATATCGGCGCCGCCGGGCCGGGAACGGCAGGAGTCGGTCGCGAATGCGCTGGCGGGGCTAGCCGACCGCCGTGACGACGCGCGCGTGCTGGTTCACGACGCCGCCCGGCCCGGCGTGTCGGCCGCCGTGATCGACCGGATGCTGGCGGCGCTCGACACGCATGATGCGGCGATCCCGGTGCTACCGGTCCCCGACACGCTGGTCGAGCAGCGAACCGATTTGGCGGGCGACGTTGTCGATCGCAACGGCCTCGCTCGCGTTCAGACCCCCCAGGCATTCCGGCTGGCCATGCTGCGGCGCGCGCATGACGGCGCCCAAGAAGGTTTGGCCACCGACGGTTCGGCCACCGACGATGCCCAGATGGTCCGCCGGCTCGGCATCGATGTGGCTGCCGTGCCGGGTGACGCGCGGCTCCACAAACTGACATATGCCGACGATATGGCGATACTCACGGGGCTATTGGGGATCGATGCGATGACACGAACCGCGGTCGGCATGGGCTATGACGTTCATCGCCTGGTGCCGGGCAAGCCGTTGTGGATTGGCGGCATAGAAATCGTGCATAGTCATGGACTTGAAGGCCATAGCGATGCCGACGTCGCACTCCACGCGTTGACCGATGCGATCCTCGGCGCACTCGCGGACGGCGACATCGGCGACCATTTCCCGCCGAGCGACCCGCAATGGCGCGGCGCGGCTTCGCACCGCTTTCTGGAGTTCGCCGCGCGCCGCGTGGCCGAGCGTCGCGGGCAGATCGAGCATGTGGACCTGACAATCATTGCCGAGGCACCGAAGATCGGGCCGCATCGACCCGCCATGCGTGCGCGCATCGCCGAAATCCTTGCGATCCCGTGCGAACGCGTTAGTGTAAAGGCAACGACGACCGAGCGGCTGGGGTTTACCGGCCGCCGCGAGGGGATCGCCGCACAGGCCGCCGCGACTCTGCGCCTTCCGGAGAATTGACACCGTGCCCGATAGTGACGAATCGCGCCTCGCCGCGCGCGACGAACTGGCTACCCGCGTTCTGGCGAACAACCGCGCCGTCGGCCGCAAGATCGCGGTGGCGGAAAGCTGCACCGGCGGCATGGTCAGCGCGGCGCTCACCGACATCGCCGGCAGTTCGGATGTGTTTTCCGCGGGCTTCATCACCTATTCGGGCCACGCCAAGCAAAGCCAGCTCGACGTCAGCAGCGAGATTCTGGAAACTTTCGGCGAAGTTTCGCTCGCGACAGCCTGGGCGATGGCGACGGGGGCGCTGGCGAACAGCGATGCCGATATCGCGGTGGCGATCACCGGCATCGCCGGTCCCGGTGGTGGCTCCGAAAAAAAGCCGGTCGGCCTGGTCGTGTTCGCGCGCGCGTTGCGCGGTCAGGATCCCGACGATTATTTCACCCAGCGCGTCCAGTTCGACAGCTTGGACCGCGCGGCGATCCGGCACGCCGCAACGCTGTTTGCGCTCGACCTGCTTCAGCCGGAACGCGACGAACTGCGCCCGTCCGACGACATCGCACTTCCGGCGCCGTAAAGCGCATCGGCGCGCGTTTCAAACGCGGCGATCATCTTGCGCAGCGCCTTGTCGAACATCTGTCCCGCAAGCGTTTCGAACAGCCGGTTGCGAAAGGCGAAGTCGACCATGAAATCGACGCGGCAGCCGCCGTCATCGTTCGGCGTGAATTGCCACCGGTTGTCGAGGTGCCGCATCGGCCCGTCGATATAGGTCACGGTGACCTCGCGCGGGCGCTCCTTGTGGACGCGGCACGAAAAGCTTTCGCGCAGCCCCTTGAAGCCGACGATCATGTCGGCGACCGCCTCATGCTCGCTGTCGCTGCGGATGCGGAGTGCGACGACCCACGGCAGAAACTCGGGATAGCGCGCGATATCGGTGACGAGCGCGAACATCTGCTCGGCGCTATACGGTAATTCGCGGGTTTCGTGGTGCCTAGGCAAGCGGTATCAGCCGACGGCCCGCGCGAGCTGCGCCTCGCGTGCCGCGCGCATCCGCTCGAAATCGTCGCCCGCATGATAGCTGGAGCGCGTGAGCGGCGACGAGGCGACTTGCAGGAAGCCCTTGGCGCGCGCGATTTGCGCAAAGGCATCGAACGCCTGTGGCGTCACGAAGTCGATCACCTTCGCGTGCTTGGGCGTCGGTTGCAGATATTGGCCCATCGTCATGAAATCGATGTCGGCGCTGCGCATGTCGTCCATCACCTGATGCACCTCCATCCTTTCCTCGCCGAGCCCGAGCATGATGCCCGACTTGGTGAAGATCGACGGATCGCGGCGCTTGACGCTTTCGAGCAGGCGCAGCGAAGCATAATAGCGCGCGCCGGGGCGGATCGTCGGATACAGTCGCGGCACGGTTTCAAGATTGTGGTTATAGACGTCGGGACGCGCATCGACGATCGCTGCGATGGCGCTTTCGGGCTTGTTGCGGAAATCGGGAGTCAGGATTTCGATCGTCGTCTGCGGCGTTTCGCGGCGCAGCGCTTGAATGACCTTGACGAACTGGCTCGCGCCGCCGTCGGGAAGGTCGTCGCGGTCGACCGACGTAATCACGATGTGCGTCAGCCCCATCTTCGCGGCGGCAATCGCGGTATGCTCGGGTTCGAGCAGGTCGACCGGCCGTGGCATCCCCGTCTTGACGTTGCAAAAGGCGCAGGCGCGCGTGCAGGTGTCGCCGAGGATCATCACCGTCGCATGCTTCTTGGTCCAGCATTCGCCGATGTTTGGACACGCCGCTTCCTCGCATACCGTATGCAGATTGAGCTCGCGCATCAGCTTGCGCGTTTCGGCATAGCCGGGGCTGGTCGGCGCCTTGACGCGAATCCAGTCAGGTTTGCGCGAGCGCTGGCTCGGGGTCGCGGCGGGGGAGGCGGGAGCGTTCATCGCGCCCACATAGTCGCCTCTGCCCCTCTTCTCAACCTCTCTACCTATGCTATGGGGTCGCCATGACTCACTTTGCCGACATGATCGAGGGCTATCGCCGTTTCCGTGGACGGGGATGGCAGGAACAACGCGACCGCTGGAACGAACTGGCCGAGGGCCAATCGCCCAAGGTGATGGTCATCGCCTGCTCCGACAGCCGCGTCGAACCGTCGCAGATTTTCGACACCAATCCGGGCGAAATCTTTGTCGTGCGCAATGTCGCGGCGCTGGTGCCGCCGTTCGAGACAACGCCCGGACGTCACGGCGTCTCCGCTGCGCTGGAATTTGCTGTACAGTTTCTGAAGGTCGAGGAAATCGTCGTCATGGGCCATGGCCTGTGCGGCGGCTGCAATGCGGCGCTCCACCGCACGATGGCAGGCGCCGAGCCCGGCCGCGGCGGCTTCATCGCCGACTGGATCGCACTGCTCGACGACGCGAGCGACGCGGTGCGGGCCGAGCATAGTGACATCGACAGCCGCGAAGCGGGCCGTGCGATGGAAATGGCGGCGGTGCGCGTCAGCCTTGCGAATCTTCGCACTTTCCCTTGCATTCAGGAGAAAGAAGCGCGCGGGACGCTGAAACTGCGCGGCGCCTTTTTCGCGATCAGCGACGGTGTGCTGCATGTTCTGGACGACGCAAGCGGCCAGTTCGGACCGGCCTGACCTGGGGGTCATGGAATCGCGTAGGTCACATTCGCCTGCCCGACCGGCTTTAACGAGTCGTCGGTCCAGATCCGCACATCCATGACCGCAAGCCGTTTGCCGAGGCGCAGCATATGCGCGTCGGCGAACAGCGATCCCGGACGGCAAGGCCGCAGAAACTGGTAATTGAGTGCGCTCGTCACTGCCATCGCCACCGGCCCGATATGCGCAAGGACGAGCGCATAGGCCGCCATGTCGGCAAAGCCCATCTGCGTCGGTCCCGAGATCAGCCCGCCGGGGCGCAGCGCCTTGTCGGTCGGGTCCATCCGCGCCTGAACATGGCCGGGCGCGGCCGAAACCACATAGCCGCGCGAACCCGGTTCCGATTGAGGGAAAGCCTCTGCCATAAAAGCATTGAGCGCGACCGCATCCATGCGGATCGCGCCCGAAGAGATTGGCTCCGATATGGCCGCCCCCTCCCCCATAGCGGTCAGCGCGACAATTTCTTGTACGTCGTCGCGTGCGGCCGCGTTGCGCCTTCGCCCAGACGGCGGATCTTATCCTCTTCATAGGCCTCGAAATTGCCTTCGAACCACTCGACATGGCTGTCGCCCTCGAACGCCAGGATATGCGTCGCAAGACGATCGAGGAAAAAGCGGTCGTGGCTGATGACCACCGCGCAGCCCGCGAAATTTTCGAGCGCCTCTTCGAGCGCGGCGAGCGTTTCGGTGTCGAGATCGTTGGTGGGTTCGTCGAGCAGCAGGACGTTGCCGCCCTCTTTCAGCATCTTGGCCATGTGAACGCGGTTGCGTTCGCCGCCCGACAGCTGCCCGACCTTTTTCTGCTGGTCGGTGCCCTTGAAGTTGAAGGCGCCGACATAGGCGCGCGTCTGCATCTCGTGCTTGCCGATGTTCATCAGCTCGTGCCCGCCCGAGATTTCCTGCCAGACATTGTTGTCGGGCTTCAGGTCGTCGCGGCTCTGATCGACGAAGCCGAGGCGAACGGTATCGCCGATCGTGACCTTGCCGGCATCGGGGGTTTCCTGACCCGTAATCAGCTTGAACAGGGTCGATTTGCCCGCGCCGTTCGGGCCGATCACCCCGACGATGCCGCCGGGGGGAAGCGAGAAGGAAAGGTCTTCGAACAGCAGCTTGTCGCCATAGGCTTTCGAGATGCCCTCGACCTCGATCACCTTGCCGCCGAGGCGTTCGGGGACCTGGATGACGATCTGCGCTTTCCCGGGGATGCGCTTTTCCTGCGCCTCGACCAGCTGGTCGAAGCTTTTGATACGCGCTTTCGATTTGGCCTGGCGCGCCTTTGGCGATTGCCGGATCCACTCGAGTTCGTCCTTGATCGCCTTCTGGCGACCGGCGTCCTCGCGCGCTTCCTGTTCGAGGCGCTTGCCCTTCTTTTCGAGATAGGTCGAATAATTGCCTTCGTAGACGAAATAGCGGCCGCGATCGAGTTCGAGAATCCAGTTTACGACATTGTCGAGAAAGTAGCGGTCGTGGGTCACGAGGATGACGTTCCCCGGATAGTCCACCAGATGCTTTTCGAGCCACGCGACGCTTTCGGCGTCGAGGTGGTTGGTCGGCTCGTCGAGCAGCAGGATCGAGGGCTTTTCGAGCAGCAGGCGGGTGAGCGCGATGCGGCGCTTTTCACCGCCCGACAGATTTTCGACGCTCCAGTCGCCCGGCGGGCAGCGCAGCGCTTCCATCGCGATTTCGAGCTGGTTGTCGAGCGTCCAGCCGTCGACCGCGTCGATCTTTTCCTGCAGCGTCCCCATTTCCTCCATCAGCGCATCGAAATCGGCATCGGCCGGCGGATCGGCCATCAGCGCGCTGATCTCGTTGAAGCGGTCCATCATGTCGGCGACGGGGCGCACACCGTCCATGACATTTTCCTTGACCGTCTTGGTCGGATCCAGCTCGGGCTCCTGCGCCAGGTAGCCGACGGTAATTCCCTCGCCCGGCCAGGCCTCGCCCGAATATTCGGTATCGATTCCCGCCATGATCTTCATCAGCGTCGATTTACCGGTGCCGTTGGGGCCGACGATGCCGATCTTGGCATCGGGATAGAACTGCAGGCTCAAATTGTTGAGGGTCGGCTTTTGCGCGCCGGGATAGGTCTTGGTCAGACCCTTCATCACGAAACTATATTGGGCGGCCATGACATGCTCCGGTAAAGGCTGGGCCGCACTGGCGGCCGGAAACGTTGCGCGCCGGTTAGCGAATGGCCGCCCGATTGGCAATCGCAGCCTGCCGCTGGTGCCAAGCTTGCCGGCGGCCCTGATTCTTCGCCTTGCGCGATCCTATGGGCACGCAGCATATTCCCGAAAAATGACAGTTTCCGGCGCGCGCCGCCCATCTCAATTATTTTTGTTGACGATCCATACGGAACGGCTAAATCCCGCCGCTCGCGGGACGGGAACTTTCCCCAACGCGGAAAGGCATTTTAGGGAGCCCACACATCATGAAGAAGTTTGCTGCTATCGCCGTTGCTGCCAGCATGTTCGCCCTCGCCGCTTGCGGTGAAAAGGCTGCTGAAGAAGCCACCACCGAAGCCCCGGCTGCTGAAGCTGTTGCTGAAGAAGGCGCTGACGCCGCTGCTGCCGGCGCCGACGCCGCTGCTGCTGGTGCCGAAGCTGCCGCTGCTGGCGCCGACGCTGCTGCCGCCGCTCCGGCCGACGCTGCTGCGACCGCTGCTGCTCCGGCCGACGCCGCTGCTGCTCCGGCCGCTCCGGCTGAAGAAAAGAAGTAAGTCACAGCCCTTCCGGGCGTTGACCGAAACGAGAAATGGGCGGTCTTCCTTTCGGAAGGCCGCCTTTTTCTTTGCCTTTTGCACAGGCGGGATAGACTTGCAGTCCCGCGCTGTCTAAGGCGCGCTCCAGTAGTCGGGGAGTAGCGCAGCCCGGTAGCGCGCCTGCTTTGGGAGCAGGATGTCGCAGGTTCGAATCCTGTCTCCCCGACCACTGACTTTCCGACGCTAGCCGTTATCCCGCCGAGGTGGCGATCAGCCGCGCATAGAAATCGATCATGCGCTTGAGGCTGTCGATCTTCATATGTTCGTTCGTGCCATGGATCATCGCCGATTCCTTCAAGGAAAAGTGCATCGGCATGAAGCGGTAAACATCCTCCGACACCGGTTCCATGTTGCGACTGTCGGTGCCGCCGACGACCAATATGGGCGACAGCACCGCGTCGGGCGCGTCGGCGCGCGCCGCCGCCGCGATCCATTTCCAGCCCTGCGAATTGGTCGACGACACCCGTGACGGTTCGCGCGGCGGTTTGACCCATGCCAATTCGACCGGCAGGTCGCCGACCGCGTCCTTGGCGCGCGCCATGATGTCGGTCGAACGGTTCCACGGCGCAATGCGATAGTTGATCAGCGCGTTGGCGGTCTGCGGCAGGACGTTTTCCTTGGGGCTTCCCTCCAGCATCGTCGGCGCAATCGTGGTCCGGAACGCCGCCGCGGTTGACGGCGTTCCGGCAACCTCGCCTTTCAGGATCGGGCCGAACAACCACGGGTTCGCGACCGCCATTTTGGTCGTCCCGCCTTTTTCCGCGGCCAGCGCCGCAAGCATCGCCGCACCCGGCCCCTGAAGTTCGATCGGGAACGACCGATCGGTGATCGCGGTGATCGCGCGTGCCAGCGTGCCGACACCGGTCTCCGCGGGCGGCATCGAGCTGTGCCCGCCGGGCGCCTTGGCGGTGACTTTCAGCGTCGCATAGCCCTTTTCGGCGATCCCGATCATGATTGCTGGACCGTCGATCACCGGCGTGTCGGTCAATACGATGCTGCCTTCGTCCAAGGTGAAGATCGCCTTCACGCCTTCCGCCTGCAACATTGCAGCCGCAGCGGCAGCACCCGACCCGCCGACTTCCTCGTCGTGACCGGACACTAGATAAATGCCGCGTTTCGGGCTGAACCCCTGCCTGGCCAGCGCCTCCAGCGCCTCGAACAGGGCGACCAGCGATCCCTTGTCGTCGACGGTGCCGCGGCCCCATACCGCCGCTTCGGCGACCGTTCCGGCAAAGGGCGGATATTTCCAGTCGCCCTCGGTCCCCTCGGTCACCGGCACGACGTCCTGGTGCGCCATCAGGATGATCGGCGCCAGCGCTGCATCGCTGTCCTGCCAATGATAGATCAACGTCCGGTTGGGCAGGATCGTGCGCGCCATCGCGCTGTGGGTCGCCGGATAGGTCGTGGCGAGCCACCCGTGCAGACGGTCCCATTCGGCGACATCGTCGTCCGCGGGATCCTGATGCGAGATGGTCCGTATCTGCGTCGCCGCGCTCAGATTCCGGGCGGCGGCGTCGATGTCGTAGGGTGGCGCCGCGGCCAGCCGGACGTCGCTGCCGTCGGCAATATCCGCCGGTTCAAAGGTTACGGTGCGCACCGCCACCGTCGCCGCGGTCACCGCGATGATCGCGAGCCCCCCGATCAGGATCGTCCGCCGCTTGCCCATGCCCCTCTCCTTCCGACAGGCAGTGGACCGCGGTGCGCGGCGTTTGGCAAGAAAAATGGTGGGCCCGGCAGGACTCGAACCCGCAACCTAGCCGTTATGAGCGGCCAGCTCTAACCATTGAGCTACAGGCCCCCCGTTGGAAACCCGGCAGGGGTGGACGGGCGATAGCGGAGCGTGCCGCGGATTGGCAAGCGTCAACCCGCGTGCGCCGACATCGGCGTGCGGCTCGCCATGGCCAAGATCGCCGCCGATGTGGTGGGTTCGACGCCGCGTCGCGCGAGATGGTCGAGCACGACGTCCCACCAGCGATAAAAACGGTCCAGGTCGGCGTCGCTGCGCACATAGGGCGTGTTCCCGGGCTGCAGCGACGGCGAATGGAACGAGAAGTTGAGTACCGGCACGCCGCGGTCGACGGCGATGTCGATCGCCTTGCGCGCGCGGCTCGCGGGAATGCCTTCGGGGGTCAACGCGATACGCTCGACGATGCCGAGCCGCGCCAGCGCCGCCCCGGCGCGCGTCCCGCTTCTCGCGACATGGTGATAGACGCGGCGTCCCGCGTGGCCCAACAGGCCGCCGAACACGGTCGTTACCGGCACCTCCAGCACCGCGCCCGCGCCCGTGCGTACCCACCAGGGTTCGAGGCGCGCGTTGCGATAGTCGGGGCCATGGCCGGCTCGATAATCGAAGCCCGACCGGACCGACGTGTCGCAAAGGAAACCGAGTTCCGCGAGCATGGCGGCGGTGTCGGGACCAAGGCCGTAGCGCCCCGCGCGATAGACAGTCGGCGCGATACCGAACCGGTCGGCAATGGCATCGCGCAGCGCCGTCATCTTGGCCCGCTGCAAGTCGCGCGGCAGATTACCGGTGTAACTGTTGCGCGCGCTCACATCCTCGTCGTGCGGCGGCGTGACCCAGGGATGAAGCTGCGCACCGATCTCGCACGCGCCGCGCCGCAGCCCCTCGCCCAGAATTTCGACCGCGCGATCGTCGGTGACGATCGGCCAGTCGACCAGATAGATGGGATGTACCCCGGCCTCGGCGAAATAATTCTGGCAGGCGCCAATCGCCGGCACCGACGCCAACCGATAGCCGGTGCGCGCAAAGGGTGCCGTCCAGTCGAAATCCTCTTCGGTGTCGATCGTCACCCAGAACCGCGGCCGCTCTCCGGCCCCCAGTTTCACCACATCCGTCAACGCCGGTTCGGTAAAGAAATCGCCCGCAGGCTGCACCACGCCCCCCTTGCCGCCGTCGGGCCGGGTTAATCGCCTTGCTGGGCTTCCCGTTCGACTTCGATCTGCGAGTTGGCCGAGCGCAGGTGCAAGGTCAAGGCGTTATGCCCGATGTCGAGCCGGCCACCGACGGCTTGCGCGAGGCTGTCGACGAGCCGCAACGAGAACCCCAGGCTGAGCACCGTGGCGCTCGGCGCTTCGCCCTCGGGGCTGAAGCCGGGATCGAGCAGGTCGGCAGCGGTGGCGAAACGGATCGCGGCGGGTCGCACGATCCGCAGCTGGATCATGTCGTCATGCGGCGTTTCGGTAACGAGCTGACCGACGACGACGGAACGCGGCTCGGAAATGTCGACAAGCGCGGTCAGCAGGCGGCCGACCATCCGCCGCGCGTTGGCGTCGGTCGCGAGCCCGGCAAACGGACCGCCGATCCGCGAAATGCTGAGTTCGACATGCTGTTCGGCAAGCAGCGCGGCGAGATCGCTTTCGACCTGGGTGACGATCTGGGCGATATCGACGACGTCGCGCGCGGCGGGGTCGGCCGACAGCGCCGCAGTGCCCCGCGCGGCGGTTTCCAGATCGTCGATGATGCTTTGTACCGTCCGCGCGTCGTCGACGATCGCTTCGGCCATCCGGCGATAATTCTGGCTGACCGGACCGAACATCTGTCCGGCGACAATCTGCGCAAAGCCCGAAATGGCGTTCAGCGGACTGCGCAGTTCGTGGATCAGCTGACGAATCGAATCGCCCGCATCGACTGCCGTCGGTCGACCATAAGGTTGTTCGTTGCGATGTGGCCGGCGCGCGCTGCCGCGATAGCCGCGGAACTGACCCGTCGCCGGATCGAACCAGGGCAGCGCCGAAAACCGCCATTCGCCGGCATCACCCGGAACCCCCTCGATGACCATGCGCGCGTTGAGTATCTCGGCACGCTGGCGAAACGCGCCCGCGGCCACCCCGTCGGTACCGGGCTCGCCGCCATAGGCCGCTTCGGCGATCGACAGCCCGATGACCGCTCCGCGGGCGACCCCCTCGACCCAGCGGATCACGCCGTCGGTACCGGTTTCGAACAGGAAGGCGGTGCGCGGCGCCGCGTCGGGCTTGCGAGTCGCGGGATGTCCACGCGACGACTGGAATTTGTCGATACGGCGAACCAGCTCGCTGATCTGGCTGCCTCCCGTTTCATTCGCGGCAACGGTGGTCACCCCGGTCGGCGCATCCTGAACGGCAGAGTCCATTTGGTCGGGCCGCGGCAGCGCGACCGACGCGCTTCCGAGGCTCGCAAGCGCGCGGTACACGCCATCGGGCAGGTCGCGTCGCCCCGCCAAGATCGATCGTGCGGCCGCGCCGGTCGCGGGCAACAGCGCCAGCCAGTCGGCTTCGGGCAGCCGCACCGTTTGCAGCATCGCCGCCGACACCGACGCGACATCATTGGCATAGAGCGCAACCAGCGGAGCAAAGCGGCCGTGTCGGGCGATCGCGTGCGCACAGTCGCGGCGGACCGATTCCGGAACCTGCGGCCGCAGGACGGCGAGCGCGTGCAGACTGCGACGAATATCGTCATCCGCCAGTTGATTGCCGCGCTGACCCAGAATATCGGAGAGCTGGCGCCACGCGGCAATGCTGGCGCGGCGGTCCGCAGGCGCCTGGCGCAGGATGGTCGCGATCATCGAGTCACCAGTCACGCGAAGCCCGCCCCACACCTTCTGTCGTTGGTTACCGTATGATTACCGGCTAGCGTGAATCCCCCGGTCATGAAAGTGGCTTCGCTGGCCACGTCACATTGTGGGACAATTGCAATCGGCTGAAATAATATTATGGTCATCGCAGTTTGGGAAAGCGGATGTTTCAACGATGGCGAGTCAGAAATTCGATCAGATCGACCTGCAGATACTGGCAGAGCTCCAGAAAAACGGCCGGATGACCAATGTCGAACTGGCCCAGATGGTCGGACTGACGGCGCCGCCCTGTCTGCGTCGCGTCAGGGCTCTCGAAGAATCGGGGGTGATCCGGTCGTATCACGCCGATCTGGACGCCGCGAAGCTGGGGTATGGCATCACCGTGTTTGCAATGGTCAGCCTGCGCAGCCAGGCCGAGGCGGACCTGAAAGCTTTCGAGGATTATGTTGGCGGCCTGCCCGAAGTGCGCGAATGCTATATGCTGAACGGCGAGATCGATTTTCTGTTGAAAGTCGTCGCGCGCGATCTGCAAAGTTTCCAGTCGTTCCTGACCGCCCACCTGACGTCCGCCCCGAATGTCACCAGCGTAAAGACGTCGCTGACGATCCGGACCGCGAAGCAGCTTGCAGGCATCCCGGTCGAAAACTGACGATCAGCGGCTCATCCCGAAAAATGGCGCCGCTTCCATCAAAGCGGCGCCATTTGCTTCAGGATTGCCCAGAAGATTAGCTGGCCGGAGCCGGTGCGGGCGCAGCAGCGGGAGCGGCGCCTGCTTTGGCACGAACCGCCCACAGCTGCGCCAGACGCTGCCGGTTGCCCTGCACCTTCGCAAAGCTCGCGACAGCCGCATCCGCCTGGCCCGCCAACGCCTGCGCCACGCCCAGCCGGAACTGCACCAGCTGGTCGCCCGGGCTGGCCGCCAGTGCGGCCTCGTACAGCGGGATGGCCTTCGCCGCTTCACCGGTACCGACCAGCGCATCCGCGGTCGCGCGTGCGGCCTTGGGGTTGCTGAGCGTCGCGGGTTTCGATGCGTCGGCCGCAACGGCGGCCGCGTCGGTCGCAGCGCGCGGTGTCTGCGTCTCCAAAATATTGCCGAAATGCGTATCGGTCGCCGGGATCACCTTGTTACCCTGACCATGCTTGATCACCGCCACGACTTCGCCGGGATAGCCCGCTTCGGTCGCAAGGCCAGCATATTCCAGATATTCGGGGCGCTGGGTCATGGCGTTCGTTGCCTTCATCAGGCGCAGGACATCGAGGTTCATCTCCTTGTCACCGCCGGACTGCTGCAACAGGATGTAGAGCGTGTTGCGCCACGTCGCGGGGGTCGGATAATCCTGAACCCGCATGGTCAGCACGTCGAGCATCTCGTTGGTCCGGTTGGCCTTCTGGAAAGCCTGGGCCGGACGGACATAGAGTTCTTCCGAAGGCCGCGTTCCGGCGGCCCGCGCCGCTTCGATGCCAGCCTTTGCGATCGCCCATCCCTGGTCGACCTGGCCGGCGTTGAGATAGCTGTCCATCAGCATTGGCGCGAGAGCGGCTTCGGTCGAACCCGCGGCCTTGGCGGCCTCGAGCCGCTGGATCGCCTTGGTGTAGTTTTTCGCGCCATAGGCGAAATTACCCGAGTAAAAATTATAGGTCCCGGCATTTTCGGCCTGCATGAGGCCCGAATCGATCATCGTGTCGAGACCTTGCGACTGAAGGGTCTGGTCCTTGTTCAGAATGCCGAGCTGGAGCTGGTAAAAGGCCACCAGATATTTATCGTCGGGCGTGGTTGCGCTTGCCTGCCCTTCGGCCATTGCCGCCTGCAAGGCTGCGGCGTCCTTCGCCGCCGTCGCGTCCGTCATTTTTTTCAGCGCCGGAGCAAAGCCCTTGCTGGCCGTGAGTCCCTTGCCCTTCGCAGCCTCTTCCTTTTTCGGCTTCTCTTTCTTCTGGGCTGCGGCGGGCGTTGCCGTCGCGATCAGTGCGCAGCCAAGTACCGCGGCCATCGCCGTCGCGGGCATCGAGCGGAAACGGTCAAACATGAAATCTCTCCTCAGAATCGGCGGCTCGCCCATAGCAACGGGGTGCCGCGCGCGTTCATAACGCGGCTAAACCCGTCGCGTTGCCAAGGCAAGACAGCGTATGTCGATATTTCTTTTGGAGGACGGCGGCTGAACCGGAATTGAACTTCTGGCAGCCGCTCAGGCGATGCCGTCGATCGCCTCGTTGATTTGCCGCAGCACCAGCGGGTCGCCGGGTGCGCCCGCCATGGCCTGTTCGGCGAGCTCGATCAGCGACACGATCCCGAACGTCGCCGCCAGCCCTTTCAGGCGCAGCGCGGCGACCTCCCAATTGGCGTCGCAGCGTGCGCGACGCATCAGATCGGCAAGGTCACGGGCACTGCCGGTAAAGGCGCTGCGCAGATCGAGCGCCATCGCGGGATCGTCGCCGACCGCCGCGCTGAGATACCGATCGAGGGGGCCGCTATCGAACGACATTCCACAGCCTTGCCAGCTTGTGGTTAAGTTTCCGTTTCAAGACGGCCATTTGATGCTAAGATGGCAGGATGACGGGGGACAAGAAAATCGTCGGTTTGTGGCGGGATTCCGCGGCAAACCCGGAAACCGAAAGCGGCAGTGCGAGCGACGCGCCGCCACCCGAGGCCGCGCGCAGCGTCGAAACCGAACCTGCCAGCGACCGCGACTGGCTCGACATGTCGCCCCTGCTGGTACAGGACGACGCTGTCGACACGCCGCCGGCTTCGGCCTGGCGCGACCGGGTGGTCCCGGCCCTTCTGGTGCTCACGGCACTTGGCTGGACCGTTTTTGCGCTGGCGATCGCCACCCAAGGTTTCGCGCACAGCCCTGCGGTTGCCGAGTTTCCGACCATCGTCGCGACAATCGCCATGCCGCTGACGCTGATTGCGATAATGTGGATGCTCCTGTTGCGGTCGAGCCGATCCGAACAAGCGCGGTTCGCGCGTATCGCCGACGCGCTGCGCAGCGAAAATCTGGCGCTCAACCAGTCGATGCACTCGCTGGGATTGCACCTTGCCGACGCCCAGCGGCAGCTTGGCGAACAGGCGAAGCTGGTGCAGCAGCTCGGCCTCGACACCGTCCTGCGCCTCAACGAAAGCAGCGACAAACTCGCGAGCAACGCGTCGGTGATTGCAAACGCGCACGACCAGCTCGCGCGGTCGGGCGACGTCGCATTGCAACGCATGGACGGATTGTTGGCCGGGCTTCCTCGCATCGACGATGTCGCGCAGCGGCTGGCGGTCAATTTCCGCGAAGCCGGGCTGGTCGCGCACCAGCAAGGGGCAAGCCTCGAGGCGAAGCTGGCCGAACTCGGCGACGCGGCGGCGCAAACGACCCGTACCGGCGAAACGGCCACCGCGAGCATATTGGAAGCCATCGTGGCGCTGCAGGACCAAGCCCGCGCGACCGAGGAAGGCCTGCTCGCCGCATCGACGACAGCGACCGACGCGCATGACGCCGCCCTCGCGAAGATGACGGTTGCCAGCGCTGCAATACGCGACGATGTCGCCGCAACCGTCGCGACGATGACCAGCCGGATGGACGAAAGCTGGCAGCTGTTCCGCGACGGGGTCGACCGGGCGGCGACGCAAATGGAAGAAAAGCTGGCGGCGGCACGGGCGGCGGGCGACGCCATCGGTACGCAGCTCGCCACGCACGCGGAAGCCGGCGATGCGCTGGCGTCGCGCCTTGCGGCGCATGTTACCGATGTCGCGCAGCAGCTGGAGGTGCTGGACGTCAGTGTCTCGGCGAGCACCGGAGTGATCGGGCGTGCCATCGACGCGACCAAGGCGCAGCTTGGCGCCTTCATGAACGAGGTGCAGAGCGGCAACACGCTGTCACATCAGCTGATCGGCCAAGCCGAATCGCTGCTGATTGCGCTCGACGCAGTGACGCGCGAACTCGACGAGACGCTACCGCACGCGCTCGACCGGATGAGCTCGCACGGCAAGACGACGCAAACGGCGCTGGCGCAGCTTCGTCCGATGCTCGACGCGTCGGAACTCGTCGCGCAATCGACCATGTCGCACGTCAACGCGGTGCAGGCGACCCTCAAGGCAAATGAGGTGCAAATGGCCGGACATGCGGCCAGTCAACAGGCATTGGCGGACCGGATCAACGGGTCGCTGGCCGACGCCGAAGCGGCGCTGGCGAAACTGCGCGCCGGGGCCGACGAATTTTCCGAGCAGGGCGGCGCACGGATGATCGCGACGCTGGGCGAAGTCCGCGCCACCGCCGATTCCGCAGCCGAGGAAGCGCGCCAGACGCTCGAAAAGCTGGTCGCCGGCGCGCGCGAAGCGATGCAGGCGACCGCGACCGAGGCGATCGATGCCGCGTTCAAGACCGAGATCATGGCGCAACTGACCGCGATCGAGGAGGCATCGGCCCGCGCCGTCGCCGCGGCGAATGGCGCCGCCGACCGGCTGATGCGTCAATTGATCACGATCATGGACACCAGCGCCAGCGTCGAACAGCGGGTGGCCGAGGCCGAACAGGCAATTGCGGCCTCCGACCGCGATTCGCTGGCCAAACAGGTCGGCCTGCTCACCGAATCGCTGAAATCGACCGCGATCGACGTCACCAAGATCCTGTCGACCGAGGTGAGCGACACCGCCTGGGACGCCTATCTGAAGGGCGATCGCGGCGTCTTTGCACGCCGCGCCGTGAAACTGCTCGACAGCGGCGAAGCGAAAGAAATCCTGCGCCTTTACCAGAACGACGACGGCTTCCACGCGTCGGTGAACCAGTTCATTCATGATTTCGAAGCGATGCTGCGCCTGTTGATCGGCGCGCGCGACGGCTCGGCGATCAGCGTGACCTTGCTGTCGTCGGATATCGGCAAGCTCTATGTCGCGCTGGCGCAGGCCATCGACCGGTTGCGCAGCTAGCTGAGCTTCGCCGATCGCGAACGTTACGTCACGCCCGCCCGGTCAGCACATTGGGGTTAACCCAGCCGTTGACATAGGCGAGATAATAGATCGCGAAGCCGATCGTCGCCACGATCGTCATTTGCAGCATGATGCGGGCGGGCCGAAAGGTCGCTGGCGCGCCGCGGTCCTGCCCCTTGATCAAGGGTGTGTCGTCGTCGTCGGCCTTTCGCCCGTGAAAGGGCAGCACGAAAAAGGCGCTGAGCGCCAGGAACAGCAGATAGATGGCAAGGGCCGAGGTCCATTTCATCGCGATACGTCCGTTCAGATTCGCACAAGCATGACATCAACAACCGGCTTCTTGCCGGTCCAGTCGGTCGCCACCCGGCGAACGCCGAGCCGGATAGCCTCCCGCAGCTTCTCCTCGTCGCGCGCCGGGACGACGGCGGCCTGTTCGGCCGCTTCGCGCATTTCGTCGACAAACGCCTCGCGCTCATCCTCGACCGGCACACCGCGGTAACTGACGGCGGCGTCCGAGAACTTGGCGCCGGTAAAGACGACCGCCACGGTGATATGGCCGTGCAACGCCAGCTTGCGGCGCTCGCCCATCGTTTCACCGTCGGCGGGAAGGATGACATCACCGTCGAGGATCAGCCTGCCCGCGCGGACGCGCTCGATGATCTGTGCCGGGCCGGGAGCCAGCCGCACCAGATCGCCATTTTCCTGGATCAACGCATCGGGGACGCCCGTTTCCAGTGCGAAACGCGCCTGCTCGTGCATATGGCGGATCTCGCCATGCACCGGTACCACCAGCTTCGGGCGCAACCAGCCATAGAGCGCCGCCAGTTCGGGCTGCCCCGGGTGGCCACTGACGTGGATATGCGCCTGTTTTTCGGTGACGGTCAGGATGTCCTTGGCCGCTAGCTGGTTCATGATCCGTCCGATCGCGACCTCGTTGCCCGGGATCTGCTTCGATGAAAAGACCACGGTATCACCCGGCGCGAGCTTGATCTGGTGGCTGTCCGACGCCATGCGCGCGAGCGCCGCGCGCGGTTCGCCCTGCCCGCCGGTTGCGATCACCATCACCTTTTCGCGCGGCAGGCGCATCGCCTCGTCGAAATCGACGGTCGGCGGGAAGTCTTTCAGATAACCGACCGAGCGTGCGACACCCAATATGCGGTCGAGCGATCGCCCGGCGACGCACAGCGTGCGCCCGGTCGCCGTCGCGACGCGGCCGAGCGTCTTCAGCCGCGCGGCGTTCGACGCAAAGGTGGTGACGATAACCCGGCCCTTGGCATTGCCCACCGCAGTGAGCAACCCGTCGTACAGGTCGCCCTCGCTGCCCGAAGCCTCGGGATTGAACGCGTTGGTCGAATCGCCGATCAGGAAATCCACGCCCTCGTCGCCGATCGCGGTCAACGCCGCGGCGCTCGACGGGGTCCCGAGCACCGGATCGGCATCGAGCTTCCAGTCGCCGGTGTGGAACACGCGGCCATAGGGGGTGTCGATCACCGCCGCGCTCATCTCGAGGATAGAGTGCGCCAGCGGCATCAGGCGGATGCCGAACGGACCCAGCTGGAAATGCGCGTCGATGTCGACGGTCTTGATCTTGACGTCCTTCTCCAGCCCCTCTTCCGCCAGCTTGTTGGCGATCAGCCCGGCGGTGAAGCGGTTGGCGTACAGCGGCACGCCAAGGTCGGCGGCAAGGTACGGCAAGGCGCCAATATGATCCTCATGCCCGTGGGTCAGGATGATACCGAGCAGATCCTTCTTGCGATCCTCGATAAATTCCAGGTCGGGCATGATGATATCGATGCCGGGATAATCATGGGTGCCAAAGGTCACGCCGAGGTCGAGCATGATCCATTTGCCGTCGCAGCCGTAGAGATTGGCGTTCATCCCAATCTCGCCTGATCCGCCGAGCGCGAGGAAAAGCAGCTCCTTTCCGGGAGTCGTCATATTGTCTGGTTCCGTTGGTTATAGAGGTGCATCAACCCGTTGAGCGTGAGGTCGGGTTCGATGCGATCGAACAGGTGCGCCTGTTCCTGAAACAAGGTGGCGAGGCCGCCGGTCGCGATGACGGTGAGCGGTTTGCCGATTTCGGCTTTCATTCGGCCGATCAGGCCTTCCATCATCGACACATAGCCCCAATAGACGCCGATCAGCATCTGGCTTTCGGTGGTGCGGCCGATCACGCTGGGGGTCGCGGGCGCCTCGATCGCGATGCGCGGGAGTTTGGCCGCGGCGGCAACCAGCGCTTCGAGAGACAAATTGACCCCGGGTGCGATGATGCCGCCCAGATAGGCGCCGTCGGGGCCGATATGGTCGAGCGTCGTCGCGGTGCCGAAACTGATGACCAGCTTGTCCCGACCGGGTTCCACCGCCTGCGCCGCAATCGCATTGACCGCACGGTCGGCCCCGACCGACTGCGGCTCGTCGACCCTGAGCGCAATCCCCCAGCCAACCGTATCACGCCCGGCAATCAGCGCATCGACGCCAAAATATTTGTGCGCCAGCAGCTGCAGATTGTGCAGTGCGCGCGGGACGACGGTCGAAATGATGACCGCATCGACCTGGCTGCGATCATGCCCCTCGATACGCAGCAGCTGATCGAGCCACACCATATATTCGTCGGCGGTCCTGCGGTCGTCGGTCGCGATGCGCCAGCGCGCGAGCAGTTCGGGGCCGTCGAACAGCGCAAATTTGGCATTGGTATTGCCGACATCGATCGCGAGCAGCATCTATCTCTCTTCCTCGACCGGGCGACGCAGTTCGACATCGCCAGCGTGGACCAGCATGGTCTCCCCGTCGCTGCGGCGCAAGCGCAGTGCGCCATCGTTCGCGAGGCCGTCGAACAGCCCGTCGATACCCTGTTCCGAGACATGAAGCGGGGTGCCGCGCGGGTGTGCCAGCGGCAGCCAGGCGCGGACAACGCTCGCCGCTCCTTCGTTTCGCCACGTCCATAGCGCGTCGATCATGCCGATCCCCAGCGCCCGGGCAAAGTGATCGCGGTCGACCAGCGATTCGGCGGCAGCCAGCGTGGCGGTCGATCGGTCGGGCAGTTGCGGCGCCGACACGAGGTTGACGCCAATGCCGATCACCACCGCATTGCCCGCCCGCTCCATCAATATTCCGGCGCATTTCGCGCCGCCGACCAGCAGGTCGTTCGGCCATTTCAGCTGCGTCGCCACCTGCGGAGCCAGCGCCGCCACCGTTTTCGCAAGCGCGACGCCCGCCACCAGCGCAAGCGTCGCCGCGGGCGGGTCGCCGACGGTCAGGTGGACGACCGTCGAGCCCATGAAATTGCCCTGCCCGTCGTTCCAGTTGCGGCCCAGGCGACCACGCCCCGCGGTCTGGCGATCGGCAATCAGCCAATGCCCCTCGCCAACATGCTCGCCGCCCGCCAGCCGCGCCAGCAGGTCGGCGTTGGTCGAACCTGTCTGCTGGACCCGCTCGATCAGCGGGATCAGAACAGCACCGCCGCGGCATTTGCCGAAACAAGCGCCAGCACCGGAATGAACAGATAGCCGATGACCGACAGCCACAGCGCGCTGGCGGTGATGACGGCGTCTTCGACGATCGCCCCGCCCGTCGCAGGCACCTCGGTTTCCGATTTGTCGTCGAAGTACATCGTCTTGATGATTGCGATGTAATAAAAGGCACCGATCACCGACGCGACGATCCCCGCCACGGCCAAGGGGACAAGGTTCGCGTTCACCGCGGCTTCGAACACCAGATATTTCGGCCAGAAGCCGAACAGCGGCGGGATGCCCGCAAGGCTGAACAGGAACACCGCCATGGCCGCGGCAAGACCCGGTCGGCGCTGCGACAATCCGGCCAGCGCCGCTATGCTCTCGATCTGGTTCCCGGCGGCGTCGCGCAGTTGCAGCACGACCAGAAATGCCCCGATCGTGGTGACCAGATAGACCAGCAGATAGGTCAGGATCGCCTCGACCCCCGCCTGCGTCCCGGCGGCAAGACCGATGAGCATGAAGCCGACATTGTTGATCGACGAATAGGCGAGCAGCCGCTTGATATTCTTTTGCCCGATCGCACCGACCGCGCCGACGATGATCGATGCGAGGGCGAGGAAGATGACAATCTGCTGCCACGCGCCGATCGCCGGTCCCATGGCATCGACAACGACGCGCGTCATCAGCGCCATTGCCGCCACTTTCGGGGCGCTGGCAAAGAAAGTCGTCACCGGAAGCGGCGCGCCCTCGTACACGTCGGGCGTCCACATGTGGAACGGCACGGCGCTGATCTTGAAACCCAGGCCCGCCAGCACGAAGACGATACCGAAAATCAGGCCGATATTGAGCTCGCCGCCCATCGCGGCGGCGATGCCGTCGAAGGCAGTCGTGCCGGTGAAGCCGTACAGCAGCGAGATGCCATAGAGCAGCATCCCCGACGCCAGCGCGCCGAGCACGAAATATTTGAGCCCCGCCTCGCTTGACCGTTCGTCGTGACGCATGAAGCTGGCCAGCACATAGGCGGCAAGGCTGTTGAGTTCGAGACCGACATACAGCGTCATCAGGTCGCGCGAGGATGCCATGATCCCCATGCCAAGCGCTGCGAACAGGATCAGCACCGGATATTCGGCGCGCATCGTCCCGCCAAAGAACCGCGGTGCGATCAGGATGCACATGACGCTGGCGGCGTAGATCAGCAGCTTGGCAAAGCCACCGAACGCATCGACGGCCAGCGTATCGGAAAAGACCGACGCTTCGACCCCGAACAGGGCGACGACCGCCGCAGCGGCTGCGGCCAGCGTCAACAGCGAGCTCAGCTGATACAGGCCGACCTGCCGGTCGCCGAGGAAGGTGCCGAGCATCAGCGTGATCAGCCCGCCGATCGTCAGGATCAATTCGGGCCAGATGAGGGCTAGATCGGCGGTCATTGCACGCCTCCCGCATGGGCAGCGCCGTCGATCTGGTTGCCCTGCGCCTTCGCCGGTGCCGGCTTGCCGACGGCAAGGCGCGCATCACCCGCCGGTTTGGCCGGAGCAAGGCGCGCAACCACCGTGGTCACATCGCCGCGCATCGGCGCGAGGAAGCTTTCCGGATAGACGCCCATCCACAGCGCCACGGCGGCAAGCGGCGCCATGACCGCCCATTCGCGGGGGTTGAGATCGGGCATTGCCTTCACATCGTCCTTGGTGAGTTCGCCGAACACGACGCGGCGATAGAGATAGAGCATGTACGCGGCGCCAAGGATGATACCGGTCGTGCAAACAAAGGCGACGACGCTCGACGCTTCATAGATGCCGAGCAGGCTCAGAAACTCGCCGACGAAACCGCTCGTCCCCGGCAGGCCGATCGACGCCATGGTGAACAGCATGAAGAACAGCGCATAGGCCGGCATATTCACGGCGAGTCCGCCGTAGCGGTCGATCTCGCGCGTGTGCAGCCGGTCGTAGATGACGCCGACGCAGAAGAAGAGCGCCGCCGACACGACGCCGTGGCTGAGCATGATGATCAGCGCGCCCTCGATCCCCTGCTGGTTGAATGCAAAGAGGCCGGCGGTGACGATCGCCATGTGCGCAACCGACGAATAGGCGATCAGCTTTTTCATGTCGCTCTGCACCAGCGCGACGAGGCTGGTATAGACCACCGCCACCATCGAAAGGCCAAAAACGATCCACATCAGCTGCGCCGACGCGTCGGGGAACATCGGCATCATGAAGCGCAAGAAACCATAGGCGCCAAGCTTCAAGAGCACCCCCGCCAGGATCATCGACCCCGCGGTCGGTGCCTGCACATGCGCGTCGGGAAGCCAGGTGTGGACTGGCCACATCGGCATCTTGACCGCGAGGCTGGCGAAGAAGGCGAGCCAGAGCCACGTCTGCATTTCGACTGGGAAGTCGTAATTGAGCAGCGTCGGGATGTCGGTCGTACCCGCTTCCATGATCATCGCGATCATCGCGATTAGCATGAGCACCGATCCGAGCAGCGTGTAGAGGAAGAATTTGAACGCGGCATATTTGCGGTTCGCGCCGCCCCAGATGCCGATGATGAAATACATCGGTATCAGGCCGGCTTCGAAGAAGATGTAAAAGAGCAACAGATCCTGCGCCATGAAGACGCCGATCATGATCGTTTCCATGATCAGGAACATCGCCATGTAGAGGCCGACGCGTTCCTTGATCGCGTCCCAGCTGGCGAGGATGCAGAGCGGCATCAGGAAGACGCTGAGCATGATCAGCATCAGCGCCATGCCGTCGATGCCGAGCGCCCAGCTGAACCGCCCGAACAGGTCGGCGCGTTCGGTGAACTGCCACTGCGCGCCGCCGATGTCGAAATTCGCCCACAGGATGCAGCCAAGCACAAAGGTCGCCAACGTCGCGCCGAGCGCGATGAAGCGCGCGGTGCGGTCGCCGACGAACAGGCACGCGATGGCGGCGATGGTGGGCACCGCCAGCATCAGCGAAAGGATCGGAAAGCCGCTCACAGGAATTTCACCATCGCCCAGCTGGCCAAGCCGACAAGCCCGAGCAGCATCACAAACGCATATCCATAAACATAACCCGATTGCAGCCGCACCGCGAGCCGCGTGCCGCCCTGGACAAGCGCCGCCGCGCCATCCGGACCGAAGCGGTCGATGGTCTGCTCGTCACCGCGTTTCCAGAAGAAGCGGCCGATCGCAAAAGCGGGCTTTACGAACAGGACGTTGTACAGCTCGTCGAAATACCATTTGTTGTAGAGGAACTGGTGGAGCAGCTTGAACTGCGCGACGAAGCGCGCGGGCAAGCTGGTGTTGCGGATATAGCTGTTCCACGCGAGGAACAGCCCGATCGCCATCACCGCAAACGGCGTCCATTTCACCCACAGCGGCACTTCGTGCGCGAGGTGCATCAACTCGGCATCATAGGCGAGCATGCTGCCGTTCCAGAATGCCAGCCCCGTTTCGGGGTAGATGAACTGATATTTGAACGCATAACCGGCGAACACCGCGCCCACCGACAGCAGGATCAGCGGGATCAGCATGGTCAGCGGGCTTTCGTGCGGACGATAACCCGCCGTGCCGTCGCTGGCTCCGCCATGACCATGATCGTCGTGCGCACCATGTGCGTGATCGTCATGCCCGTGATCGTCGTGCACTGCATGCTGGATATGCTCGCTCTGTTCCCAGCGCGGCTTGCCGTAGAAGGTCAGGAAGACGAGGCGCCACGAATAGAAGCTGGTGAGCAAGGCAGCAAAGATGCCGACCCAGAAGGCGACCACGCCGCCGCCGCCCGCGGCAAAGGCCGCTTCGAGAATGCCGTCCTTCGAATGGAAACCCGCGAAACCCGCGACCCCCGCGATACCGACGCCGGTTATCGCCAGTGTCCCCGCCATCATCGCCCAATAAGTGATCGGGATATGTTTCCTGAGGCCGCCATAATAGCGCATGTCCTGTTCATGGTGCATCGCATGGATCACCGAGCCCGCGCCAAGGAACAGGAGCGCCTTGAAGAAGGCGTGCGTGAACAGATGGAACATCGCCGCACCATAGGCGCCGACACCCGCCGCGAAGAACATATAGCCGAGCTGGCTACAGGTCGAATAGGCGATGACGCGCTTGATGTCCCACTGCGTCGTGCCGACCGTCGCGGCGAAGAGGCAGGTCGCGGCGCCGACGAAGGTGACGACGCCGAGCGCGACTTCGCTCGTTTCGAACATCGGCGACAGGCGGCACACCATGAACACGCCCGCGGTAACCATCGTCGCGGCGTGGATCAGCGCCGACACCGGCGTCGGGCCTTCCATCGCGTCGGGAAGCCAGGTGTGCAGGCCAAGCTGCGCCGACTTGCCCATCGCACCGATGAACAGCAGCAGGCAAAGGATCGTCATCGTGTCGAGGCGCATCCCCATGAAGGTGATGGTACTGCCCGCCATGCCCGGCGCAGCTTCGAGAATTTCGGGGATCGAGACAGTGCCGAAGACCAGAAAGGTGCCGAAGATGCCGAGCATGAAGCCCAGATCGCCGACGCGGTTGACGACAAACGCCTTGATCGCCGCGGCGTTGGCGCTGGGTTTCTTGTACCAGAAACCGATGAGCAGATAGGAGGCGAGCCCGACGCCTTCCCAGCCAAAGAACATCTGGACCAGATTGTTCGCGGTCACCAGCATCAGCATCGCGAAGGTGAAGAGCGAGAGGTAAGCGAAGAAGCGCGGCTGGTCCGGGTCCTCCTCCATATAGCCCCAGCTATACAGGTGGACGAGCGCCGACACCGTGGTGATGACGACCAGCATCACCGCGGTCAGCGTGTCGACGCGCAGCTCCCAGTTGAACTGCAGCGCGCCCGACGACACCCAATGCAGCACGGTGACCACTTCGGCCTCGCCCGTGCCGAACACAAACGAGAGGAAGATCGGCCAGCTGAGCGCGGCGCTGGTGAACAGCGCGCCCGTGGTGACGAACTTGGCCGCGAACGGCCCGATGGCCCGCTGGCCCAGCCCTGCGACAAGCGCCGCGAGCAGCGGCAGGAAAACGATCGCCTGGATCACCGGCTTACCCCTTCATCCGGTTGGCGTCATCGACCGCAATGGTGCCGCGGCCGCGGAAATAGATCACAAGAATGGCGAGCCCGATCGCGGCCTCGCCCGCCGCAACGGTCAGCACGAACATCGAAAAAACCTGACCTACCAGGTCGTTCAGCGCGGCGCTGAACGCGACGAGGTTGATGTTCACCGCGAGCAGGATCAGCTCGATCGCCATCAGGATGACGATGATATTCTTGCGATTGATGAAAATGCCGAGCACGCCCAATGTGAACAGCACCGCCGAAACGGCGAGATAATGGCCGACCGTAATCACAGTTCAACCCCCTGCCCGCTTCCCGGATCGACCAGCCGCGTCGCATCCTGTGGACGGCGGCGCACCTGCTGCGCGATATTCTGCGCGCGCACCCCGCCGCGTTCGCGGTGGGTCAGCACGATCGCGCCGATCATCGCGACCAGCAGGACGATCCCCGCCGCCTCGAACAGGAAGATGTATTTCGTGTAGAGCAGCTCGCCGATCTGCTGGATATTGCTCTTGTCGGTCACCACCGGCGCGGCGCGCGCCGCGAGGTCAACCCCGCCCGCATTCCAGGCGCCGACCGCAAAGATCAGTTCGGCCGCCAAAATGATCGCAACCAGCGCGCCAAGCGGCAGATAGCGCACGAAACCGGCGCGGAGCTCGGCAAAGTCGATGTTCAGCATCATCACGACGAACAGGAACAGCACCGCAACCGCGCCGACATAAACGATGACGAGCAGCATCGCGATGAACTCGGCCCCCGCGAGCAGCATCAGCCCCGCCGCGTTGAAAAAGGCGAGGATCAGCCACATGACGCTGTGGACCGGGTTGCGCGCAAAAATCACCATCGCCGCGGAGGCGATGACGATGGTCGCGAACAGGTAAAAGGCGATAAGCTGGATCATCTGCGCGCGCCCTTATCGATAGGGCGCGTCGGCGGCAAGGTTGGCCGCAATCGCGCGTTCCCATTTGTCGCCGTTGGCGAGCAGCTTGGCCTTGTCGTAGAGAAGCTCCTCGCGCGTTTCGGTCGCGAATTCGAAGTTCGGCCCCTCGACGATCGCATCGACCGGGCACGCTTCCTGACAGAAGCCGCAATAGATGCACTTGGTCATGTCGATGTCGTATCGCGTCGTGCGGCGCGAGCCGTCGTCGCGCGGTTCGGCCTCGATCGTGATCGCCTGCGCCGGGCACACCGCTTCGCACAGCTTGCACGCGATGCAGCGTTCCTCGCCGTTGGGATAACGGCGCAGCGCATGCTCGCCGCGGAAACGCGGGCTCAGCGGGTTCTTTTCGAACGGATAGTTGATCGTCGCCTTGGGCTTGAAGAAATATTTGAGCGTGAGGGCGTGCGCCTTCACAAACTCCCACAAGGTGAAGCTTTTGACGAGATGACCTACGTAACTCATGAATACCTCGTCAGCATCAGATAGCCGGAGATCAGGAAGATCCAGATCAGCGAGATTGGCAGGAAGACCTTCCAGCCGAGCCGCATCAGCTGGTCATAGCGGTAGCGCGGGACGGTCGCCTTGACCCAGCTGAAGACGAAGAAGAAGAACAGGATCTTCGCAAACAGCCAGATGATGCCCGGCACGGCATAGAGCGGTGCCCAGTCAATCGGCGGCAGCCAGCCGCCCCAGAACAGGATCGCGTTCAGCGTCGCCATCAACAGCACGTTCGCATATTCGCCGAGCCAGAACAGCGCGAAGCTCATCGACGAATATTCGGTCTGGTAACCCGCCACGAGCTCGCTTTCGGCCTCGGTCAGGTCAAACGGCGCGCGCGCGGTTTCGGCGAGGCTGGCGATCAGGAAGATGACCGCAATCGGAAAGAGCAGCAGGTTGAAACCAAAGGCGTTGACGATGCCAAGTCCATGCCCCTGCTGCGCCTTGATGATTTCGTTGAGGTTGAAGCTGTCGGCGTAGAGCACGACGCCGACCAGGATGAAGCCGATCGATACTTCATAAGAAATCATCTGCGCCGCGGCGCGCATCGCCGAAAAGAAGGGATATTTCGAGTTCGAGGCCCAGCCCGACAGGACGACCCCGTACACGCCCAGCGACGAAATCGCGAGGATGTAGAGCAGCCCGACGTTGATGTCGGCGAGAACCGCGCCCGAATTGAACGGGATCACCGCCCAGGCGAGCAGCGCGACGGTGAAGGTGATGATCGGCGCAATCAGGAACAGCCCGCGGTTGGCGGACGTCGGGATGATCGTTTCCTGCAGGAACACTTTTAGGCCGTCGGCAAACGACTGAAGCAGGCCGAACGGACCGACAACGTTCGGCCCGCGGCGCAGCGCGATCGCCGCCCAGATCTTGCGGTCGGCATAGATGATCATCGCGACCGCGAGCATCAGCGGCAGCGCGATGAGCAGGATGCCGACGATAGTCGCCCAGGCCCACGCGGCTTCATGGGACATGGTAACGCGCGCCCATTCCCAAGGCAGGCCAAGAAATTGGAAGTCTTGAAAAAACTCGGTCACAGTGACCACCCCCTGTCGTCACCCCGGACTTGATCCGGGGTCCATGGATGCCGGATCAAGTCCGGCATGACGAAGTTGTTGAGCGGACGGGTCATTTCCCTGCCCCGTCCTGGTTGCGCCAGCCGTTGTGCGGGCCGGGCTTTTCCGACTTCCCCTTGGGGTTGAAGCCGCGCCAGACCGCGTAGCCCATGCTGACGAACAACATCGAGGCAATCGCATGGACAGGTGTCATTCGGCGGCCTCCGCAAATGCCACGCCATGCACCAGCTCTTCCGAGCAACGCTGCATCGTCGGCGACGCGCGGCAGATGGCGTTGGTGAGGTAGAAATCCTTGATCGGCGACGGGATCGCGCGTGCCTCGGGCTTTGCGGGCAGCTTCGGCACCGACCAACCATAATCGGCGATACCTTCGACCCCGAGCGCCGGCACCGCGGCGATCATCGCGGCGCGGCACTGGTCGAAGCTGTCGAAACCGATATTGACGCCAAGCGCATCGGCCAAAGCGCGGAAAATGCTCCAGTCTTCCCGCGCATCACCCGGCGCGAACACCGCCTTCTCGCTGCGCTGGACGCGGCCCTCGGTGTTGACCGTCGTGAAATCCTTTTCGGTCCACGCTGCCGCGGGCAGGATCACGTCGGCGGCATGCGCGCCCTTGTCGCCATGATGGCCGACATAGACTTTGAATGTGTCTGCAAAAGCCGCAAAATCAACCTCGTCGGCGCCGAGGAAGAAGGCGAGCTTCGGCTTCGCCGCGACGACGTCCCTGATCCCGCCGGGCAGGCCGTAGCCAAGCATCAGCGAGCCCATGCGCGCAGCCGAGAAATGCACGACGTTGAAGCCGTTCCACCCGTCCTTGACCGCGTTCACCGCCTTGGCGAGCGCGAGGCCCGCGCCGTGGACACCGGGCACCGACAGCGCGCCGCCGCCGAAGATCAGCATCGGCCGCTCGGCGCCCTTCAGCGCATCGGTGACATGCTTGGGCAGCTTGGCGACCAGCGACGCATCGTCGCCCAGCCATTCGGTCTTGTACGTCAGGTCGGTCTCGGGGCCGATCGCAAAGACCTTCGCACCCTTCTTCCACACCGCCTTGCGAACGCGCGTGTTGATCAGCGGCGCTTCCCAGCGCAGGTTCGTGCCGACGAGCAGGATCACGTCGGCATTCTCCGCCTCGGCGATGGTTGTGTTGAAATTGACCGCCGACAGGCTGGTGACATCATAGTCGAGCCCCGTCTGCCGCCCTTCGAGCAGATTGCCGCCGAGCGCAGTCACCAGCGCTTTGGCCGCGAACATCGTTTCGCAATCGACAAGGTCGCCAGCAATCGCAGCAACCGACGAACCGGCGTTTACCGCCCTGACCGCCTCGAAGGCTTCGGCCCACGTCGCTTCGACCATCTGGCCGTCCTTGCGGACATAAGGCCGGTCGAGGCGGCGGCGGGTCAAGCCGTCGACATGGTGGCGCGTCTTGTCGCTCGCCCATTCCTCGTTCACATCGTCGTTGACGCGCGGCAACACGCGCAGCACCTGCCGCCCGCGGCTGTCGATGCGGACGTTGGTGCCGACGGCGTCCATCATGTCGATGCCGAGCGTCTTGGTCAGCTCCCACGGACGCGCTTCGAACGCATAGGGTTTGCTGGTCAGCGCACCGACCGGGCACAGATCGACGATATTGCCCGACAGCTCGCTCGCGACCGCATGTTCCAGATACGACGTGATCTGCATATTTTCGCCGCGATAGATCGCGCCGATGTCCTCCACGCCCGCGACTTCCTCCGCAAAGCGGACGCAGCGCGTACATTGGATACAGCGGGTCATCACCGTCTTGACGATCGGCCCCATATATTTCTCGGTCACCGCGCGCTTGTTCTCGTCATAGCGTGTCGCGCCGCGGCCATAGGCGATGCTCTGGTCCTGCAGGTCGCACTCGCCGCCCTGGTCGCAGATCGGGCAGTCGAGCGGGTGGTTGATGAGCAGGAACTCCATCACCCCCTCGCGCGCCTTCTTGACCATCGGACTGTCGGTGCGGATCACCTGCCCTTCGGCAGTGGGGAGCGCACACGACGCCTGCGGCTTCGGCGGGCCGGGCGACACTTCGACCAGGCACATGCGGCAATTGCCGGCGATCGACAGGCGTTCGTGATAGCAGAAGCGCGGAATTTCCTTCCCCGCCAGCTCGCACGCCTGCAGGACGGTCGCGCCCTGCGGAACATCAAGTTCTACGCCGTCTACGGTGACTTTAGGCATCAGCTAACGGCCTTTAAATTTTGCTGAAGGCGGTCACGGCGCAGCCAAACCAGAAAAGCCGGGATCGCAAAAAAAGCGAAAAAGAAGGCGCCCACTGAGGCCCCTTCACTCAAGCTCGACGAACTGCGAAACGCACCGATCGCGGCTGCCAGCGAGACAATGGCCGCGCCCGAAGCATACAGCCACAAAGCCCATGATTTGTGCAGAATTAATGCAATGCCGCTCGCTACCATCCAAGCGGAAAAGAATGCCGTCTCAGGCGTGCGCGTCCGAACGCCGTAGTCGTCCGGCGAAGGAGAAAGAAAATAATAGGCTCCGCCCAAGGCAAGAAAAACGCCTACCGTCGTAATAAGTTTGGATTTTGTCATTCCGCCGCCTCCAGCGCGCCGCCATTCTCGCGGATGCGGCGTTCGATTTCGGGGCGGAAATGCTTGATCAGCCCCTGGATCGGCCAGGCGGCGGCATCGCCGAGCGCGCAGATGGTGTGGCCTTCGACCTGCTTGGTCACGTCGTACAGCGTGTCGATCTCGCTGATGTCGGCGTCGCCGGTGCGCAGGCGCTCCATGACGCGCCACATCCAGCCGGTGCCTTCGCGGCACGGGGTGCACTGGCCGCAGCTTTCATGCTTGTAGAAATAGCTGATGCGGCTGATCGCCTGAACGACGTCGGTCGACTTGTCCATCACGATCGCCGCGGCGGTGCCAAGGCCCGATCCGACGGCCTTCAGCCCGTCGAAATCCATCGGTGCGTCCATGATCTCGGCCGCGGGGACGAGCGGAACCGACGAGCCGCCGGGAATCACCGCGAGCAGATTGTCCCAGCCGCCGCGAATGCCACCGCAATGCTTGTCGATCAGCTCGCGGAAGGGGATGCTCATTTCCTCCTCGACGACGCACGGCCTGTTCACATGACCGCTGATCTGGAAGAGTTTGGTGCCCTTGTTATTCTCGCGCCCAAAGCTTGCGAACCACGGCGCGCCGCGGCGCAGGATCGTCGGGACCACCGCGATGCTCTCGACATTGTTCACCGTCGTCGGGCAGCCATAGAGGCCCGCGCCCGCCGGGAACGGGGGCTTGAGGCGCGGCTGGCCCTTCTTGCCCTCGAGGCTTTCGATCATCGCGGTTTCTTCGCCGCAGATATAGGCGCCGGCGCCGCGGTGGACGAAGACATCGAAATCATAACCCGATTTGGCGGCATTCTTGCCGAGCAGGCCGGCGTCATACGCCTCCTGCACCGCCGCAAACAGAGTTTCGGCCTCGCGGATGAACTCGCCGCGGATGTAGATATAGGCCGCGCGCGCGCGCATCGCGAAGCCCGCAATCAGCGCGCCTTCGATCAGCTTGTGCGGATCGTGGCGGATGATCTCGCGGTCCTTGCAGCTACCGGGTTCGGATTCGTCGGCGTTGATGACGAGGAAGCTCGGGCGGTCGGCGCGCGGCTCCTTCGGCATAAAGCTCCACTTGAGCCCCGTCGGGAAGCCCGCGCCGCCGCGGCCGCGCAGGCCCGACGCCTTGATCTCCTCGATGATCGCGTCCTGGCCGCGCTTCATCAGATCTTTGGTGTTGTCCCAATCGCCGCGCGCCTGCGCGGATTTGAGGTTCCAAGGCTGAAACCCGTATAGATTGGTGAAAATACGGTCTTTATCGGCGAGCATGGCTTACCATTCCTTCCGATAGTCGTGGTTCGAAGACACCATTTCTTTCAGCGTCGTCGGCCCGCCCTCGGGCTCGCTCGTATGGCGCTTGGCATTTTGCGTACCGGTCTTGGGCTGCTTGCCCGCCGCCAGATCGTCGAGAATGCGCGACATGCTGTCGAAATCCAGGTCTTCGTAATTATCGTCGTTGATCTGGACCATCGGTGCGTTGGTGCAGGTGCCCATGCACTCGACCTCGGTCAGCGTGAACAGGCCGTCGGGGGTGGTCTTGCCCTTCACCATACCGCGGTTCTTGCACGCCGCCATGACATCGTCCGATCCGCGCAGCAGGCACGGCGTCGTGCCGCACACCTGCACATGATAGCGGCCGACCGGGGCGAGGTTGTACATCGTGTAAAAGGTCGCGACCTCATAGGCGCGCATGAACGGCATATCGAGCGCGGCGGCGACATATTCGATCACCGGCACGGGCAGCCAGCCTTGCGTCTGCGTCTCCGCGCCAACCTGGCGTTGCGCAAGGTCGAGCAAAGGCATCACCGCCGAACGCTGGCGTCCCGCGGGATAGCGCGCAATGACCGCCTTCGCCTTCTCGGCGTTCTCCGCCGTCCACGCAAAAGCGCCCCAGCGCGCGCGGACTTCGGCTTCGTCGGGGATTTGGGGTGCGTCAGCCACGGGCCAGCCCTCGTTCAATATATCGTCCGACATACATGCCAAGCGTCGCGGCAAATGCGGTCGAGACGACTTCCTTTATCGTTACCTCGCCATGAAAGGCGGCAAGATAGGCTGCCACGGCGGATGCGAAGCCTACAAACACCAGGACAAGAATGGCGAGTTCGCGGAGCATTACCGGTCACACTCCCCGAACACGACGTCAATCGCGCCGATGATCGCGGTGGTGTCGGCGAGCATGTGGCCTTTGCACATGAAATCCATCGCCTGCAGGTGACTGAACGCCGTCGGGCGGATCTTGCAGCGGTACGGCTTGTTGGTGCCATCGCTGACCAGATAGACGCCGAATTCGCCCTTGGGGCTTTCGGTCGCCACATAGACTTCGCCCGCGGGGACGTGGAAGCCTTCGGTGTAGAGCTTGAAGTGATGGATCAGCGATTCCATCGACTGCTTCATCTCGCCGCGCTTCGGCGGGACGACCTTGCGGTCAAGGCTGGCGATCGGGCCGGTGGGCATGTCGCGCAGGCACTGCTTGATGATCTTCGCCGACTGATAGACTTCCTGCACGCGCACCATGAAGCGGTCGTAGCAGTCGCCGCGGGTGCCGACGGGAATGTCGAACTCCATCTTGGCATAGGCGTCATAGGGCTGCGACTTGCGCAGATCCCATGCGATGCCGCTGCCACGGATCATCGGGCCGGAGAAGCCCCAGGCCAGCGCGTCTTCCTTCGACACTGTCGCAATGTCGACGTTGCGCTGTTTGAAGATGCGATTATCGATGACGAGGCTCATCGCGTCGCCGAAAAGCTTGGGCAGACGACCGTCGATCCATTCGCCAATGTCGACGAGCAGCTTTTCGGGGACATCCTGATGGACGCCGCCCGGACGGAAATAGGCCGAGTGCATGCGCGCGCCCGACGCGCGCTCGAAGAAGTTCAGGCAATCCTCGCGCAGTTCGAACACCCACAGGTTCGGGGTCATCGCGCCGACGTCCATGACGTGCGCGCCGATGTTGAGCATATGGTTGCAGATGCGCGTCAGCTCGGCGAACAGCGTGCGCAAATATTGCGCGCGCGCCGGCACTTCGAGGTCGAGCAGCTTTTCGATCGCGAGCACATAGCTGTGCTCCATCCCGAGCGGCGAACAATAGTCGAGCCGGTCGAAATAAGGCAAAGCCTGCAAATAGGTCTTATACTCGATCAGCTTTTCGGTCCCGCGATGGAGCAGCCCCACATGCGGATCGACGCGCTCGATGATCTCGCCATCGAGTTCCATAATCATGCGCAAAACGCCGTGCGCCGCGGGGTGCTGCGGACCGAAATTGATCGTGTAGTTGGTGACGGCCTGATCGCCCGCGGTGTTCGCGGTATCGACCGGATAGCCTTCGAACATGTCGCTGCCGTGGTGCTTCACCGCTCCGGAAGCCGTTTGGGGAGCATCGGTCATGCGTCGCCTCCTGCTTTGGGCTTGCGCGGCGCGCGCGGTTTGGCGGGCGTCTTTTCAGCCTTCTTGGTCGCCGGGGTCTTTGCCTTCGCGGTCGTGGTTGCCTTGGCGCCGTCACGGCTGGTTTTCGACGCGGCCTTGTTGACCTTCGCGCCCGCACCCGTCTGCGCCGGGCTGTCGGTCGTCTTCGGGGTCGGCGGCGGTGGCGCCTTCGCCTTGTCGTCGGCGGCCTTGACTTCTTTCGACGTCATCGGCGTCGGCGCGCCCTTGCCCGGTGCCTCACCCGTCCCGCCGGCCTTTTCGTCGCCCGGCAGCACATAGTCGGCGCCTTCCCACGGGCTGAGGAAGTCGAAATTGCGGAAATCCTGTGCCAGGCGCACCGGTTCCTGCACGACGCGCTTGTCCTCTTCCGAATAACGCAGCTCGACATAGCCGGTCAGCGGAAAATCCTTGCGCTGCGGGTGCCCCTCGAACCCGTAATCGGTCAGGATACGGCGCAGGTCGGGATTGCCGCTGAATAGCACGCCGTACATGTCGAATACTTCGCGCTCGAGCCAGCCCGCCACCGGCCAGACCGGTACGATGCTCGGTACCGGTGTCGCTTCGTCGGTCGACACGCGGACGCGCAGACGATGATTCCGCGTCACGCTGAGCAGATGATAGACGACCTCGAACCGCTCGAGCCGCTCGGGATAGTCGACCCCGGCGATCTCCATCAGCTGTTGATATTCAAGATTGTCGCGCAGCGCGACCATGACCCCGGCGACCGCATCGCGGGCGACCGTGATGCTGTCCTCGTCGGCAGCGAAATCATGCGCCAGCAGATCGCCGCCGAGTAGTTTCTTGAGCGTTGCCGCCAACGCGGGCTGCGGCTTCACAAGGGGAGCGGGATGGGCCATCAGCGTTCGATCGTCCCGACGCGGCGGATCTTCCGCTGCAACTGCATCACGCCATAGAGCAACGCTTCGGCGGTCGGCGGACAGCCGGGGACGTAGATGTCGACCGGCACGATGCGATCGCAGCCGCGCACCACCGAATAGCTGTAGTGATAATAGCCGCCGCCATTGGCGCAGCTGCCCATCGAGATGACGTACTTCGGGTTCGACATTTGGTCGTACACACGGCGCAGCGCGGGCGCCATCTTGTTACAGAGCGTGCCCGCAACGATCATTACGTCGGACTGACGCGGGCTGGCGCGCGGCGCGACGCCGAAGCGCTCCATGTCGTAACGCGGCATGTTGACGTGAATCATCTCGACCGCGCAGCAGGCGAGCCCAAAGGTCATCCACCAGAGCGAACCGGTGCGCGCCCAATTGAACAGATCCTCGGTCGAGGTGACGAGAAAGCCCTTGTCGCCGACCTCGCTGTTGAGATCGTCGAAAAACGACTGGTCGGGGTTGGTCCCCGGCGCGACCGGCATCTGGCCGGGCATCAGGATGCTCGAATTGCTCATTCCCAATCCAGCGCTCCTTTCTTCCATGCGTAAACCAACCCGACCGCAAGCTCGCCCAGAAACACCATCATCGTGGCCCAGCCAGCCCAGCCGATTTCCTCCAGGCTGACCGCCCACGGAAACAGGAACGCGGCTTCAAGGTCGAAGATGATGAACAGAATCGCGACGAGATAGAATCGGACGTCGAACTGGCTGCGCGCATCCTCGAACGCGGGAAAGCCGCATTCATATTCGGTCAGCTTCGCCGGGTCGGGCTTGTGTGCCCCGGTCAGCCGCGCCACGCCCATCGGCAGGAACACGAACGCGGTCGACAGCCCGACCGCGATGACCAGGAATATCAGGATCGGCAAATATTGCGTCAGATCGACCATGGGAGCTCGCAGTCATGTTTTGAGGTGTTTGCCACCCGTTTGTGCGGGCGCTTTAGGCCAGCAGGTCGCGCCTCGCAAGCGCTGCGGGCATGATTTTCACCCTTTGCCGGCAAAAGCGCAAAGCTCGCTGGCGACAACCGTTATTGCTGTGATAGATCGGATCAATGCACCAGCCGTCCCGCACGGCCGGGCGCGCATTCGACGGGGAGAGGTTATGGGGGCTTTTGTTACGCGCGCGGCGCTGATTCTGGGCCTCTCCGCCCTATCGACCGCCACACCGGCGCAGGCCGAACTGATCAACGCGACCAATCCGGCGACGATCAAGGCGATCGTCGAATCGCAGGGTTGGCCAGCCACCATCGTCACCAACGAAGGCGACGACCCCTATATCGAAAGCAACCGGAACGGCCTGAAGTTCCTCGTCCTGTTCATGAACTGCGACGAAGGCAGGAAGTGCAAGACGCTGCAATATTATATGGGTTTCAGCGACGCGAAAGATGTGCCGCTTGAGCGGCTCAACCAGTGGAACAAGGACAAGCGTTTTGGCCGTGCCTATCGCGACGACGCGGGCGACCCGGTGCTGGAAATGGACGTCGATCTGGATTTTGCCGGAATCCCGCGGGAGAATGTCGGCGAGACGTTCAACACCTGGGCGTCGCTGATGGACAGTTTCCGCGAGTTCGTGTTCGAGAAGTGAGGCAGGCTGTAGAAAGCGCCGTCCCTCACTCTTCACCCCGGACTTGAGCGGAGGTCCGGGACTTCAATGCCGCCGCGGATGCCGGATCAATGCCGGCAGCCGGTTCGTTCACGCGTTGCGCAACGCGCCCGCGACCAGTTTTTGCAGCTTCGAATGCACCGCGGCGCTGCCAGCGATGAATTCGCTGCGTTCGATCGCGCGGTCGCCGCCGCGAAAGTCGGTAACGAAGCCGCCCGCTTCGCGAACCAGCAATATGCCTGCCGCAACGTCCCACGGTTGCAGATTGCTTTCCCAAAAACCGTCATATCGGCCCGCCGCCACCCACGCGAGGTCGAGGCTGGCGGCACCGAAGCGTCGAATTCCGGCGACTTCGGGCGCCACCGCACCGAAAATACGGCTCCATTGCGCAAAATCGCCATGGCCCATGAACGGAATGCCGGTCGCCACCAGGCATTCGTTCAGGTGACGGCGCGACGCTACGCGCAGGCGGCGATCGTGCAACCACGCGCCGCGGCCGCGTTCGGCCCAATAGCTTTCGTCGGTCACGGGCTGGTAGATCAGGCAGGCGGTCACGTCGCCCCAGCCGCCGCCAAGTTTCGGCTCCTGCACCGCGATCGAAATTGCGAAATGCGGGATCGCGTGGAGGAAGTTCGACGTGCCGTCGAGCGGATCGATGATAAAGCGCGGCTTGCCGGGTTCACCGGCGATCTCGCCGCCCTCTTCCATCAGAAAACCCCAGCCGGGGCGGTCGCGGCCAAGTTCGTCGTACAAGGTGCGCTCGGCGGCCTGATCGGCCTTCGACACAAAATCGGCCGGTCCCTTCTGCGAAACCTGCAAATGCTCGATCTCGCCAAAGTCGCGGCGCAGTTTGGTGCCCGCCTTGCGCGCGGCGCGTTCCATGACGGTGATGATGCCGGATACGGCCATTTTTGTAACTCCCCCCTCCCTGCAAGGGAGGGGTTGGGGGTGGGTAGCAACATGGGCGGGTCTGTCACCCGCCCATAACCCCTTCCTGACAGGGAGGGGAAACTAATCAGTCGGCACGCCGCACATATTCGCGGTCGTATACATGCACGACGATCCTGGTGCCGCTCGTGATGTGCGGCGGCACCATCACGCGCACGCCATTGTCGAGGATCGCTGGCTTGTACGACGAGGAGGCGGTCTGGCCCTTTACCACCGCGTCAGCCTCGACGATCGTCGCCTCGATCGTTTCAGGCAGTTCGACCGAGATCGGGCGCTCTTCCCAGAGCTCCAGAACGACATCCATGCCATCCTGCAGGAATTCATGCGCTTCGCCGACGACGTCCTTGCCGATGTTGATCTGTTCGAAACTGTCCTTGTCCATGAACACCAGATCGTCGCCCTCGGCATAGAGGAACTGAAAATCCTTGGTGTCGAGGCGGACCTTTTCAACCGTGTCGGCGCTGCGGAAACGGTTGTTGAGCTTGCGCCCGTCGATCAAATTCTTGGCCTCGACCTGCATGTAAGCGCCGCCCTTGCCCGGCTGGGTGTGCTGGATCTTGGTAACTTTCCAGATGCCGCCTTCATATTCGATAATATTGCCGGGACGGATTTCAACGCCGGTGATTTTCATCGCGCACACTCGCTGTTCAAGGATGGAAAGAGCAAACCGCGCGCCCAACGGCGGGCGGTATCAGGTGCGCGCCTGTAGCGGTCCGCGGCGGTTCAGGCAAGCCGATTGGACCAAAGCGCCAGAAGCGACGAACCGAGCCGCATTTGACGCATCGATACAATATGTCCTCGGGCGTCCGCGGCATATCGGCGCCATGACGAACATCGATCTTTCCCACCTGACGCCCGGCCCTGACGGACGTGACGCCGCGCCAAAGACCCGCCCGGCGCCTTGCGCGGGCCTGTTCGGCTGGCGCAAGGATGCCCCGCTGCCGACGCCGTCGAACGACACGCCGAAAAAAGCGCGACGAGATTATCCGTTGGACTGATCGTTCAGCAGCGCGTTAAACGCCCGGACGGCAGCGGCCGCACCCTCGCGATGCGCCCACACCCCTCCCGACACGGCGAGAAAATCGGCGCCCGTTTCGATCAGGGGCCGCGCGTTGTCCGTCGTGATCCCGCCAATCGCGACGCATGGCAATTCGAACATGCCCTGCCACCAGGAGAGGATTTCAGGCTCGGCGTGATGCTCGACCGGCTTGGTCGTCGTCGGATAGAAGGCGCCGAACGCGACATAATCGGCCCCTGCCTCCCCAGCCTCCATCGCAAGATGTCGGCTGGCGTGGCAGGTCACGCCGATCTGGGCGTCGGGACCAAGGATCCGGCGCGCTTCCTTCGGATCGCCATCGCCCTGCCCCAGATGAACCCCGTCGGCGCCGAGCCGCTTCGCGAGCGCGACATCGTCGTTGACGATGAAGGCAACGCCCCGCGCCGCACAGATCGCCTGCAGCGGTTCGGCCAGCCGTGCCGCCGCATGCTGGTCCAAGCCCTTAACGCGAAACTGGAATGCCGCGACCGGCCCTGCGTTCAACGCCGCCGTCAGCTGATCGGGAAAATCACCGCCGACATCGAGCGGCGAGATGAGATAAAGCTGGCATGGAATGCGGGTGGCTTGGGTCATGGCGGGTTCATAGCGACGGGTTCACCAAGCCGCAAATGCAGAACCGTTCCCGCCTCGCCGCCCTCCTTCTGACCACCGCACTCACCCTGTCGGCGTGCGCTGCCGTGCGCGATCGGACGCCGCTTCCCGACGCGAGCAATGTCGCACTCGGCGAACGCGCCTACGCCGACGGGCCGATCGTCGAACCGGTCGCGGTGCTGGAGGACAGCCGCTGCCCGATGAACGCGCGCTGTGTGTGGGCAGGCCGCGTGCGGGTGCAAATGATCTGGTGGCGCGGCAACGGCGAGAAGCAGCCGTTCGAGGTGACGCTCGGCGAAGCGACCCCGCTCGCCGACGGCAGCATCACGCTGGAATCGGTCCGACCCGACCGAATGACCAATGTCGAACTGAAACCGGCGGATTATCGCTTCTCGTTCCGTTTCGCGGGCGGGCTTTAACGCACCCGCGCCAGTACAAATCCGTCCCATTTCTTCGCGCCAACCGTCTGCACGGCGGTTGCGTCGAGCCGCGGCTCGGCGCTCAGCATGTTGAACAGGGCGCGCGTTCCGACGATACGCTCGTCGTCGCTGTCGACCTCCAGCACGCCGCCCTCGCGCACGACATTGTCGACGATGATTGTCGTCCCGGGGCGGCCGAGCCGGATTGCCTCATTCACATAAAGCGCGTTATTCTGCTTGTCGGCATCGATGAACACCAAGTCGAACGGCGTTTCGCCGGTCATCGCGGCGAGGCTGTCGCTTGCCGGCCCCACCCGAATATCGACCAACCCGCCGACGCCCGCGCGTTCCAGATTCGTCCGGGCCACGGTGGCATGGTGCGGTTCCAACTCCAGCGTGATCAAACGACCGTCCGCGGGCAGCGCGCGTGCGAGCCAGATCGTCGAATAGCCGCCGAGCGTTCCGATCTCGAGGATGTTTTTGGTGCCCGCGATCTGCGCCAGCAGGAACAGCATCTTGCCCTGCGCCGCCGACACATCGATTGGCGGCAGGCCGTGCGCGGCGTTGTTGGCGAGCGTGGCGGCAAGCGCATCGTCGGCGCCGAGCAACTTGTCGGCGATATAGTCATCGACGGCTTGCCACCCCCGACTCATTTTGGGCGCCACATCACGTCAGGCCACGGAGGCCGCGTGAATTTCGTCGATCGCGCCGCCGAGCGATTTGTCGAATTCGTCATCGTTCATCTGGTGGCGAAGATCCTCCAGCAGCGCGCGGCTGAAGCTCGCGATGATACCGGGATTTTTCGCCAGCTCGGCGCAGGCTTCGGGACGCGCAAAGCCGCCCGACAGCGCGACGACGCGCAACACCTTGGCATGATCGACCAGCGGCTGGAACAGCCCGGCCTCGGTCGGCAGCGACAGTTTCAGCATCACCGGAGCGCCGTCCCAAGCGTCCAGCGCCGCGAGCGTCTCCTTGAGCAGCAAACGGTCCGCGACGTCGCGTTCGGAACTCTTGATGTTTACCTCGGGTTCGATGATGGGGACGAGACCATGCGCCGCAATGCGCTTTGCCTCGGAAAACTGTTGGTCGACGATCGCCTTGACGCCCGCCGGATTGGCGAGATTAATCACGCTGCGCATCTTGGTGCCGAACACGCCCTTGGCGACGGCGCGCGCGCACAGCGTATCAAGATCGGGATTGGCCTTCATCAACTGAACGCCGTCCACTTCGTCCTCCAGTCCCTTGTCGACCTTCAGGAACGGCACCACGCCGCGTTCCCACAGCAGCGCGGGAACGGGCTTGCCATCTGCATCGCCATCCATCGTGCGTTCGAACAGGATCGCGCCGATGACTTTCTCGCCGTTGAAGCAGGGCGAGGTCACGATGCGGCTGCGCATCGCGTGGATCAGCGCAAACATTTCCTCATCGTTCGAGAATGCGTCGGCTTCGATGCCGTACCCCTTCAATGCCTTGGGTGTCGAGCCGCCGCTCTGGTCGAGCGCGGCGATAAAGCCCTGCCCCGACTTGATCTGCTCCAGCATGGCGGCATTGGTGGTCGTCATAGCATCTCCGGTGGTTTGCATACGTATGTGGCGGCGCGCATAGCGTCCCGACACGCGGGATGCAAATACGCCGATAAACTAGGCTTTGAGCGCGTCGACGCCCGGCAGCGGCTTGCCTTCCATCCATTCAAGGAAAGCGCCGCCAGCCGTCGAAACAAAGGTGAAATCGCCTGCGACACCGGCATGGTTGAGCGCCGCGACGGTGTCGCCGCCGCCCGCGACCGAGGTCAGCGAGCCTTCGCGGGTCAGCGCCGCGGCGGTCTTCGCCAGCGCGACGGTCGCGGTGTCGAAGGGCGGGGTCTCGAACGCGCCGAGCGGGCCGTTCCACACCAAAGTGCGGCAGTTTTTGAGCACATCGGCCAACGCTTCGGTCGCGGCGGGGCCGATATCGAGGATCATCTCGTCGGCGGCAACCTCATGGACATTGACGGTGCGCGTCGGCGGGTTCGGGGCAAATTCCTTTGCCACCACGACGTCATACGGGAGATGAATCGTACAGCCCGCCGCGTCGGCGACGTCGAAGATCGCGTTCGCCGTATCGACCAGCTCATGCTCGCACAGCGACTTGCCGACATCGACCCCGCGCGCCGCAAGGAAGGTGTTCGCCATGCCGCCGCCGATGATCAGGTGATCGACCTGGCCGACGAGGTTACGCAGCACGTCGATCTTCGATGAGACCTTGGCGCCGCCGACGACCGCGGCCACCGGATGCACCGGATTGCCGAGCGCGGCGTCGAGCGCCTTCAACTCGGCTTCCATCGCGCGTCCCGCGTAAGCAGGTAGCCGGCGCGCAATGCCTTCAGTCGAACCATGCGCGCGGTGCGCCGCCGAAAAGGCATCGTTGACATAAAGGTCGCCGATTTCGGCTAACGCGTCGGCGAACGCTGGGTCGTTCTTTTCCTCGCCGGGGTAAAAGCGGGTGTTTTCCAGCACCGCGACATCGCCGGCGGCGAGCACCGCGACGCCCGCCTTGGCGCCCTCGCCGATACATTCGGGGATGAACATCACCGAATGACCGAGCACATCCTCGACCCCGCCCATGACGAGGCTCAGCGATTGCGTCGGGTTCTTCGCGCCCTTCGGCCGTCCGAAATGCGCCAGCAGCAGGACGATCGCGCCCTTGTCCGATAGTTCGCGGATCGTCGGCATCGCCGCCTCGATCCGCGTCCTGTCACCGACCGCGCCGTCGACCATCGGGACGTTGAGGTCGACGCGGACGAGCACATGCTTGCCGGTGACGTCACCGATATCGTCGAGGGTCTTGAACGCGGTCATCGGCGGTTTCCTTCGGTTCAGAGGAACTTGGCGATCACGCCCGCGGTGTCGATCATGCGGTTCGAGAAGCCCCATTCATTGTCGTACCAGCTGAGCACGCGGACCAGCTTGCCGTCGATGACCGCGGTTTCGAGGCTGTCGATCGTCGAACTGTGCGCGTCGTGGTTGAAATCGATCGAGACTAGCGGCTCGTCGGTGAAGCCGAGCACGCCCTTGAGCTCGCCCTCGGCGGCTTCCTTCAGCAGCTGGTTGACTTCTTCCTTGGTCGTGTCGCGGCTGGGCGTGAAGGTCAGGTCGACGACCGAGACATTGGGGGTCGGGACGCGGATCGACGAACCATCGAGCTTGCCCTTGAGCTCGGGCAGGACGAGACCGACGGCAACCGCCGCACCGGTGCTGGTCGGGATCATCGACATCGCCGCGGCGCGGGCGCGGCGCGGGTCGGAGTGGATCTGGTCGAGGATCTTCTGGTCGTTGGTATAGGCGTGGATCGTGGTCATCAGGCCGCGTTCGATGCCGATCTTCTCGTGCAGCACCTTCGCCATCGGCGCGAGGCAGTTGGTGGTGCACGACGCGTTCGAAATGATCACATGCTCGGCGCCGATCTTGTCGTGATTGACGCCATAGACCACGGTCAGGTCGACTTCCTTGGCGGGGGCCGAGATCAGGACGCGCTTGGCGCCGGCGTCGAGATGCGCCTGGCCACCCTTGCGGTCGGTGAAAAAGCCCGTGCATTCGAGCGCGATGTCGATGCCGTTGGCGGCATGGGGCAGCTTGGCGGGATCGCGCTCGGCGGTCACCTGGATGCGCTTGCCGTTGACGATCAGGTCGTTGCCGTCGACTTCGACACTGCCGTTGAACGGGCCATGGACCGAATCGCGCTGGAACAGGCGGGCGTTCGCCTTGGCATCGGCAAGGTCGTTGATCGACACCAGTTCGAGGTCGTGGTCGGTCCGTTCGAGGATGGCGCGCGCCACATTGCGGCCGATGCGCCCGAAACCGTTGATTGCAACTTTCACTGCCATGTCGATGAAGTCCTTTCTGCGAATGGAAGCCCGGTCGTTATGCGCCGAGCTTTGCCAAAATCCGGGGGGTGATCGCGTCGGCGGTCAGGCCGAAATGCTTGTACAGGTCGTCGATCGGTGCCGAGGCGCCAAAGCTGTCGATACCGAAACGCAGCCCGTCGCGGCCGGTGTAGCGTTCCCAGCCGAAGGTCGTGCCCGCCTCGATCGAGACGATCAGCGCGTCGCGCGGCAGGACTGCGTCCTGATAGGTCGCGCCCTGTTCATCGAACAATTCGGTCGAGACCATCGAAACGACGTCGGCGCCCTGCCCTGCGGCCTCGAGCTTGTCGGCAATGTCGATCGCCAACGACACTTCCGAACCGGTGGCGACGAGCACCACTTTACGTTCGGCGCTCGCGGCGCGAAGACGGTAACCGCCTTTCGCACAAAGATTTTCCGTGACGTCATGGCGCAGCGGCGGGAGGTTCTGGCGGGTCAGCGCGAGCAGCGACGGCCGGCTTTCCTGCGCCAACGCCAGCGCCCAGCATTCAGCCGTTTCGACAGCGTCGGCGGGGCGCATCACGAGCAGGTTCGGCATTGCGCGCAGCGATTGCAGATGCTCGATCGGCTGGTGTGTCGGGCCGTCTTCGCCGAGTCCGATGCTGTCGTGCGTCATCACATAGACGACGCGCTGCTGCTGCAATGCCGACAGGCGGATGGCGGCGCGGCAATAGTCGGCGAACACCAGGAACGTGCCGCCATAGGGCACCACGCCGCCATGCAGCGCCATGCCATTCATCGCAGCGGCCATGCCGAATTCGCGGATGCCGTAATAGATGTACCGCCCCGAATAGTCGTCTTTTGTCAGCGGCTTGGTAGACGATGTTTTGGTGTTGTTCGACCCGGTAAGGTCTGCGCTGCCGCCGACGAGATCGGCAATATCGGCAGTCAGCGCGCTCAGCGTGTTCTCCGAAGCCTTGCGCGTCGCGACTTTCGGCGGCTCGGCCACCAGTCCGTCGAGATAGGCCTTGAAGGCATCGCCCGGAACGATCTTGCCGCTCAGACGATCTTCAAATTCCTTTTTCTTTTCGTTGCTTGCAAGGCGATTATTCCACTCTGCATGAAGCTCCTTGCCCTTTTGGCCAAAGGCGGCCCACGCCGCCGCGATGTCGGCCGGAATATCGAAAGGCTCGGCGGTCCAACCGAGTTCGGTCCGCGCCGCGGCAATCTCGTCGGCACCGAGCGGGGCGCCGTGCGTTGCCGAGGTGCCCTGCTTGTTTGGCGCGCCGAAGCCGATGATCGTCCGGCACGCGACCAGCGACGGGCGCGGATCGGCGAGGGCCGCATCGATCGCGCGGCGAATGTCGGCCGGATCATGCCCGTCGCAGCTTTCGACGTGCCAGCCGGTAGCGGCATAGCGCGCGGCGATGTCCTCGCTCGTCGACAGGTCGGTCGATCCGTCAATGGTGATCTTGTTGTCGTCCCACAGGACGATCATCCGACCGAGCTGCAAATGCCCTGCCAGCCCGATGGCTTCGTGGTTGATCCCTTCCATCAGGCAACCGTCGCCAGCGATCACCCAGGTACGGTGATCGACCAGATCGTCGCCATAAAGTGCGTTGAGGTGCCGCTCGGCAATCGCCATGCCAACCGCGGTGGCGAGTCCCTGTCCCAGCGGTCCTGTGGTCGTTTCGACCCCCTCGAGCTCGAAATTTTCGGGATGTCCGGCGCACGGGCTGTGCAGCTGACGGAAATTGCGGATGTCGTCGATCGTCGGTCGCGCATAGCCCGCGAGATGCAGCGTCGCATAAGCGAGCATCGAACCATGGCCTGCCGACAGCACGAATCGGTCACGGTCGGCCCATTTGGGGTCGCTCGGATCGAATTTCAGATAATCCGAATAAAGCACCGTCGCGACGTCGGCCATGCCCATCGGCATCCCCGGATGGCCGCTGTTCGCGGCCTGGACGGCATCCATCGCAAGCGCGCGGATGGCATTGGCGAGCTGACGTTCGGGCAGTGTCATTAGTCCCCCGGAAAAAGCTGGGCGGGCGCCGGATGCAAAGCCCGACTGAATGCGCACAGCCCTTTGCGGCGGCACGGTCAGGAGTCAACCGCCGGGATAGGAAAATCGGCGCATTTTGGACCGAGAGGGCAATTGCACGCCCTTGTCGGCGCTGCTAACCCTTGCGCATGGAACTCGACCTTGACGAATCCAGCCTGGCCATCGGGCGCATCGAACGGGCGCTCAGCCGTATCGAAAAGGCATTGGCCAACGCACCCGCCCGCTCATCGACTTCCGCCACGACGCCTGCGACCGACCAGTCGGCGCTGAAGGCGGAGGTTGCGGCTGTCATCGGCGAACTCGACCGACTGATTGCGGAGGCTGACCGTGGCTGACGTCAAACTGACCATCGCGGGGCGTCCCTATGACGTCCATTGCGCCGACGGCGAGGAAACACAGTTGCTGCAACTGGCGGCGGCGGTGGATGAGAAGGCGCGCGGCGTGCAGGGCGGGACCGAGGTACGCCAGCTGCTGTTCGCAGCGCTGATGCTCGCCGACGAGGCGCAGGAAGCCAAGGGCAAGGTGGACAAGGCGGAACCGCAATCCGATTCGTTGCGCGCCGCCGTTGCGCTGGCCGAAAGCCGCGAGCAAGCGGCGCGGGACGAGTTGCGCGCGGCCGTGGCGCGCGAGGCCGCAGCGCTCAAGGAACTGGCGGACCTGCGATCGAACGGCGCGGCGGCCGCGCTCGCGGCACCGTCATCGCACGACCGCGCTTTGCTGCAGATCGCGGACCGGATCGAGGCGCTCGCAACGAAAGTTGAGCAATTCTCTTGAGCGAAGGCGACCGGGACCCTAAATAGGTGTTGGCGGGTTTCTGCCCGGCACGAGCTTTTGCGAAAATCCCTGAGGCGATACATCATCCTAGGGAGCTGTCCCTGCCCGGACCCTGGTCCGACGTACATGGTTCCCACCTGACGTTACTGGCGTCAGAGGATCTTCCAGCAAACGACCTCGGCGGTCCCGCCAACCAACCCCAGGCATGTCGCACAGGAGGCGATGCCCCTCGTGTCCGCCGATCTGGTCCAGCAAAAGCAGCAGTGGCGCGAGAAGCTGCGCTTTCGGCGCAAGCACTTCGTCGCCAATCTCGACGGCATGGCGCAATTGGCGGCCTTTCGCTCGCTCCCCGCGCCGCTGAGCGAGGTGCTGGCCGCCAATGCCATGGTCGGCGCCTATATCGCTTGGGGCCACGAGCCCGACATCCTGCCGATGTTCGCGAGCTTGGCTGATGTTGGCGCGCTCGCACTGCCGCATCATATGGGCCGCGTCGATGCGATGAGCTTCAAACGCTGGCAAACCGGTGAACCGCTGGGAAAAGGGCCATGGAGCACCCTGCAGCCCGCCGGCACCGCGCCTGCTGCCACGCCGGACATCATCTTTTGTCCCCTCGTGGGGTTCGACCGTAGCGGTGGCCGGATCGGCCAAGGCGGCGGCCATTATGATCGCTATTTCGCCGCCCACCCCACCGCGCTGCGGGTCGGGGTCGGCTGGTCGGTGCAGGAAATCGACGAGGTGCCGAGCGAATCGTCCGATATGTCGCTCGACGCCGTATTGACCGAACAAGAATTCATCTTTTGCGGAGACCGCCTGTGAACCCGGATCATCAAGACCCCGCCGGGGGCAATCCCCAGCCGAGCTGGCGCAAACCGGTCGGCATGTTGCTGATCCTGCTGCTGATCGCCGGCTGGACCGCGATCGTTGCCAGCCTGTCGCCATGGGTGGGCAGCTGGCCGGTGCTGGTGCAGGCGGCTTTTTATCTGATCGCGGGGATCGTCTGGATCCTGCCGCTGAAGCCGCTGCTACGCTGGATGGAACTCGGACGCTGGCGCGCCTGAAGCGCCGCTTCAGAAGTCCATTTCGCGCTATGCACTGATCCCAAGCTGCGGTGGCCATTCCGTCCGAAAATGGAAGGAATGGCGCGAGTGACGGGGCTCGAACCCGCGACCTCCGGCGTGACAGGCCGGCACTCTAACCAACTGAGCTACACCCGCGTGTGCTTGGGAGCAGCGCCAATATGCGGCGCGCTTCGACCTGTCAACCGTCGCTTTGTTCTTCGTTTCGATTTAATCGATCGCGCACCTCTTCCGCCGTCGTCAGCGTCCCATGTTCAAAGAGAAAACCGGCGAGATCGGGCGTTCCGGTCGACTGCAGGACGGTCTGCAGGATTAGCAACAGGGGCACCGCAAGCAACGCTCCGGGTGCGCCCCACACCCAACCCCAGAAGCTGAGCGATACAAGAATCAGCAAGGGATTGATGGTCAGCCGCTTGCCGAGCACCAACGGGGTGATCAAATTGGCCTCGACCGTATGAACGCCGATGAACAGCAAGGCGGGTAGCAGCGCGAGTCCCACCGCGTCGAAGGTCATCAATCCCCCCAGCCCCAACAGGATCGAAGCCACGATCGGGCCGATATAGGGCACGAAATTGCACAGCGACACGATGCCGCCCCACATGAACGGCGACGGCATGCCGAGCGCCCACAGCAGCAAAGCCACCGCCAGGCCCAACACTGCGTTGATCATCGTGATCGTGGCCAGATAGTCGGCGGTCGCATCGACGACGTTCTGGATCACCCGCGCGGTCTGCATCGCGCCGTCGAAACTGCCGCGGCGCCGGATCGTCCCTTTGCGCAGCCGCGTCCAGCCCGCGAGGAAAAAGAAAATGACCAGCACCGCAAAGAACAGCTGGATCGCCGCTGCGGGCGCCGCGGAGATGAAATAATCGACGACCGACGTCGGCGCCGTCGCTGCCACCGCCTGCGCCGTCGCTTCGCTGCCGCTGGCGACCGACATCAAGGTGCGCTCGACGAAATTTTGCAGCGTCGAGTAAAAGTCGATCAGCGGCGCGAGGTTATTCTGGATGCGGGGAATCGAGTCGGGCAACCGCGCGAACCAGCCGGTGGCAGGAACCACAATGATCGCCAGCGCCGCATTGATCAGCATCAGGAACATCGTCAGCGACAGAAAAGCTGCCAGCGCGGAGGGAACGCCGCGCCGTTCGAGCCACTCCAGAAGCGGTACCAGCGCGATCGCAATCACCAGCGCGGCGGTGAGCGGCAGGAAAAATTCGGCGCCGGCCTGCAGAGCAAAGGGCAGCCCCAGACAGAAGGCGGCGCCCAGAATCAAGGTCAACGCCGCGAGCAACCGGTCGCGGCGCAAATCATCGATTTCGATCTGATGCAGCGGGTTGGGCCGCGGGCGCGTATCCCTGCTCCCCCGATCGTCAGCCACCCCACCCTCCATGCGTTAACCGCTTCATCTTACGCGGCGTTCACGAATTGCGCCAGACGCCCAATTCGCCCGCGCGGGCCATGCAGTGTTTGTCCCCTTTTGGACCAGAATGCGTCTTTCTTGCTGCTTTTTAACCAGAAATTACCCTTTTTCGGCGACTGAAGGCTCCAAGGACCAACCTCTTCGGAGTCAAAATGATGATGAAAGCGCCTGTGGGGGGCGCGAAGCATCAGCTTCTACCCTCTTGTTCATTGCTCGCCATTCTTGTCGCGCTCGCCCTGCCCTCGCAGGCCGAAGCGGCGGGGACGCGCGCGGGTTCGACGATCAGCAACACGGCGTCGGCCAGTTTCGACACCGGCGGTGGGACGACAACGATCGATTCGAACCAGGTCGACCTGCTGGTCGACGAATTGCTGGACGTGACCGTGGCGTCGAACAACCCTGCTGATGTTCCGACAACGCCGGGCGCGACCGGGCAGGTGCTGAGCTTTTCGGTCACCAACAACGGCAACGGCGTCGAAAGCTTCACCTTGAGCACGGTCGCCAACGCCGGCGGCGACGATTACGACCCGACGGTCACCCAAATCTATATCGACAATGGGGACGGGGTGTTCGATCCCGCAACCGACACGCTCTACACACCGGGGCCCAATGATCCCGAGCTCGACCCGGACGAAAGCGTCACAATCTTTGTCATCGCGACGACGCCGGGCGGGGTCATCGATGGCAATCGCGGGATCGTCAGCCTGGTCGCGGCGGCCGTCACCGGCACCGGCGATCCCGGCGACAGCTTTCCCGGCATGGGCGAAGGCGGAGGCAACGCCGTGGTGGGCTCGACCGGCGCCGACGGCACCGATGCTGGCGCCTTCGTCGTCTCGGCAGCGACGGTAACGCTCGTCAAATCCGCGGTTGTGACCAATTCGCTCGGCACCACCGACCCCGTTCCGGGGGCAACCATTACCTACACGATCGTCGCGACCGTCGCCGGCAGCGGCTCGGTCAGCGGGCTGACGATCACCGACAATATCCCGGCGGACACCAGTTACGCGAACGGGTCGATGACGCTCGGCGGCGCGCCGCTATCGGACGCCGTCGATGCCGACGCCGGCGATTACAACGGAACGCGGATCAGCGTCGCGCTGGGCACCGTCGCCGGTGGCCAGACCCGTACCGTCACCTTCCGCACCACGATCGATTGATGGAGACGCACATGCGCAAAGCCATTTTGATATTTCTAGCCGCCTTCTTGCCCGGACAGGCAATGGCCGCCAATCACGTCGCGCTCGCGAACGATGTGTTCGTCGAACGCATCACCACCGACGCGCAAGGCAAGCAACGGATTTTGCTTGAGGAACCGAAAGTTGTCGTTCCCGGCGACCGGCTGGTCTTTGTCCTCAACTATCGCAACGCGGGCGCGCAACCCGCCGACAAATTTGTGATCACCAATCCCTTGCCCGATGCGGTGCGCTTTGCCGACGCGGGCGACACCCGCCCGCTCGTCTCGGTCGATGGCGGCCAGGGTTGGGGTCAATTGGAAGAACTGACGGTCGCGCAGCCCGACGGCACCCGCCGGGCGGCGCAGCCCGCCGATGTCACGCATCTGCGCTGGGCGTTCCAGAAGCCGATTCCGGCCGGTGCAACCGGCAAGCTGATGTTTCGAGGAGTTGTAAAATAACGTTTTAAAAACAACCGCATAATGATTGCCGGCGGTGGGGAAAAGGCAATCGACCAGAACCAGGAGCTCAGCTATGACCAGCAAGCTGAACGCCGTGGGTATCATCGGTCTGGCGACCCTTTCGGGTTTCGCCGCCACGCCGGCAATTGCTGCCGGAACGACCGCGGGGACCACGATTACCAATACCGCCACCGTCGACTATCAGGTCGGTGGCGTCACGCAGGGACAGCAGTCGGCGTCGAACAATTTTGTCGTCGACCGCAAGATCAATCTGCTTGTCGAAGAGGTCGGTAATATCACCACGACCGTGGTGCCGGGCCAGACAAATGCCGTCACGACGTTCCAGTTGACCAACAGCTCCAACGAAGTCCTCGACTTCGCGCTGGCCGCCTCGCAAATTGCCGGTGGCACCGCGTCGCATGGCGGAACCGACACGTTCGACGTTAGTAACGTACGGATATATCGCGACAATACGGTGACCGGAACGGTCGGAAGCTGGGACGTGGGCGATCAGCTTGTGACCTTTATCGACGAACTCGTCGTCGATACCGCCATCCGCCTGTTCGTCGTGGCGGATGTCCCCGGCGGCCTCGCCAACAACGCCGTCGCCGGGGTAACCCTGCGCGCCACCGCGCGTGAAGGCGGCACGGCCGGTAGCCAGGGCGCGGCGATCACCGAAACCACTGGCGCCAACACCGCCGGCAAGGATACCGTCTTTGCCGACATCGCCGGTGTCACCGGCGATGCCGCCCGCGACGGGTCGCACAGCGACAACGACGATTACACGGTACAGACCGCGACGCTCGCCGTGACCAAGAGCAGCCGCGTCATTTCGGATCCGTTCAACAACACGACGAATCCGAAACTGATCCCCGGTGCGGTGGTCGAATATTGCATTTCGGTGGCCAACAGCGGCAGCGCCGACGCGACGTCGGTCGTGATCAACGATGCCGTGCCCGGCCAGCTGACGTTCAACGCCGGAACGATCCGGTTGAACGGCACCGTCACCGGGGTGACCTGTAACGCCGATGGTGCGGTCGGCGGCAGCTATTCGGCGCCGAACGTGTCGGGAACGATCGCCACGATTGCGGCGGGCGCGACACGCACGCTCGTCTTCCGCGCGACGGTCAACTGATCGGAGAACCGATAGAGCAGCGGGTGCGGCCCAAAAACCGTCTCCCGCTGTTCCGTTCGGGGCTATCATGGCACTCGGAACCAAATATTTCGGCCTCGTGACCTCCCTGATCGCGGCAGCGTTGCTGCCCGCGGTTCCCCGGGCAGAAGCGCAGGTGATCACGAACACAGCTTCGGCGCAGTGGACGCATGACGGGAACCCCGGTCAGGCGCTGTCGAACCGCGTCGATGTCACCGTGGCGCCGCGTCCCCCCGAACGGCCGACGATTACCACGTACCGCCTCACCAATGGCGGCGGCAACAAATCGGTGCCGCTGGCGCCGACCCAGTGCAGCCGCGTCGGCGGCCCCATCGCCAACGCCTCGGGCAGCGGCATCGCAAACAGCAGCACCAGCCTGGGCAGCCCGAGCAGCACGATTCCGCTCAGCGGGGTTTATGAGGGCATTTCGACCGCCCCTGCCTCGCTGCAAAGCACCGACAATTTCCGCGCCGGCGAAATGCTCGTCGTCGGGGTCACGCTCGCATCGGCCAATGCCGATCCGCAGGCGCGTGACACGCTCGACGTCGTGCTAGAACTCGAAAATGGCGACCGTGAGCAGATTACGCTGACCGAAACCGCCAACAACAGCGGCGAATTCGTCGGGTTTATCAACACTATCGGCGTCCCGCCCGCCGTCGCGCCGGGCGACTGCCGCCTGTCGGTCAATCCGGGCGCAGCGCTGTCGCTGCGCGTCACCGACCAGGCGAACGCCAGTCTGGTCGCGCTGGCGACGATCAACTTCCTCGTCGATCCCTTCGGTATCGTGTTCGATAGCGGCGACGGCTCGCCCGTTCCGGGCAGCCGCGTCACCATCGTCGACGCCGCGACGGGTCAGCCCGCGCAGGTTTTCGGCGACGACGGCATTTCCGCCTACCCGTCCAGCGTGATCACGGGACAGAGTGTCACCGATTCGGGCGGCACGACCTATAATTTCCCGCCCGGCGACTATCGTTTCCCGTTCGTCGCGCCGGGCAGCTATCGCCTGATCGTCGAGCCGCCGTCGCCGTTCACCGCGCCGTCGACCTCGAATCCTGCCGATCTGGCCGGATTCCGCCGTCCCGACGACGGCCTGCCGTTCGAAATCAGCGGCGCCAGCTATGGCAATCCCTTCACGCTGAACAGCCCTGCCCCGGTACGCGTCGATATTCCGGTCGATCAGCCCGGCCTGCCGCTGGTGCTGCGCAAGACGACCTCGACGCAGGTCGCGGTGCCCGGCGACGTGATCCAGTACCGCATCGAGGTCGCGAACCGCGACGCGCGTCGCACCACCGGTGCCGTGACCGTCAGCGACATCCTGCCGCCCGGCATGCGCCTGCGCGCCGATACCGTGCGTATTGACGGCGTGCGCGTGACTGCCAATGTCGCCGCCAACGGCCGCGAATTCAGCGTGGTGGTGCCCAGCATCGGCGCATCGCGGACCGTTTTGCTTACCTACTTGGCCGAAGTCGTCGTTTCGGCGCAGCCTGGCAATGCGCTCAACCGCGCCTCGGCCATCGATAGCCGCGGTGCAGCGAGCAACATTGCCGAGGCAACGATCTCGATCAAACGCGACCAGCTTGGCGACCGGATGACGATCATCGGGCGCATCACTGACGGCGGTTGCACGGTCGATCCGCGCAAGGCCGACGGCATCGCGGGGGTTCGCGTGATGCTTCAGGACGGCAGCTACACCGTCACCGACGAAGATGGCCGCTATCATTTCGAGGGCGTGCGCCCCGGCCTTCATGTCGTCCAGATCGATCCGTCGACGCTGCCGTTCGACCGCGCGCCGATCGACTGCGCCCGCTCGACACAAAGCGCGGGCAGCGCCATCTCGCGCTTTGTCGAAGGCCGCGGCGGGGCGCTCAAACGCGCCGATTTCCGCGCCGTCGCCAGCGCGCCGCGTGCAGCGGCTAAAACCTCGGCGGTCGCAGCGCCCGTGGTCCTCAGTGACCCCGAAGCTGCCGGGGCCGGTCGCGACTGGCTCGCTGGACAAGCCCCCGGCATCGAATGGCTGTTTCCCGCCACCGATCACAATCCGCGCTCGAAGGCGATCCGCGCCGCGATCAAGCACGCGCCGGGTCAGTCGGTCACGCTGCGCATCAATGGTAAGGCAGCCGATCCTTTGACCTTTGAAGGCACCAGCAAGTCCGCCGACGGCAGCGTGGCGGTCAGTGTGTGGCGCGGGCTCGAAATTCGCGAGGGTGAAAACCGCCTGATCGCCGAGGTCAAGGATGTGAACGGCGTTATCATCGAGACGCTGGAGCGCGATGTTCACTATTCGATCACGCCGATGCGCGCCAGTCTGGTGCGCGAACGCTCGGTGCTGGTCGCCGACGGCGTGACGCGTCCGGTGATCGCGGTGCGACTGACCGATCGCGACGGCAAGCCCGTACGCGCCGGGCTGACGGGCGATTTCAGCGTCCCTGCCCCCTATTATCCGGCGGTCGAGGCCGATGCGCAGCAGGCGCGCCAGCTCGCCGGGCTGGAGCGCGCCCAGCCGCTTTGGAAGATCGATGGCGATGACGGCATCGCCTATATCGAACTCGAACCGACGACCGCGTCGGGCACGCTGGCGATGGATTTCATTTTCCGCGATGACAAGGTGGTGCGCAAGCAGACGATCGAAACCTGGCTCGATCCGGGCGATCGCCCATGGACCGTCGTCGGCTTTGCCGCCGGGACGCTCGGCTACAACACGCTCGATGACCGCATGGAGCCCGTGGCCGAAACGCTCGACGACCTCAACGCCGATGCGCGCCTCGCGCTCTACGCAAAGGGCCGGGTGCGCGGTAAATGGCTGATGACGCTGGCCTATGACAGCGACAAAGAGCAGGACGACGCCCGCTTTGGCGGGGTGATCGACCCGCGCGCCTATTACACCATCTATGCCGATCGCAACGAGACACGCTACGACGCGGCGTCGGTGCGCAAACTCTACCTGCGCCTCGAACGCCCGCAATTCTATGCGATGTTCGGCGATATCGAGACAGGCCTTTCGGAACCCGAGCTCGCGCGCTACCAGCGTGCGCTCAACGGCGGCAAAGCCGAATATCGCGGTCACAACTTTGCCGCGACCGCATTCGTCGCCGACACCCCCTACCGCTTCCGCCGCGACGAAATCCAGGGCAACGGCTTGACCGGCCCCTATCAGCTTGGCGCGCGCGACATCCTGCCGAACAGCGAGCGCATCGTCATCGAAACGCGCGACCGCTTGCGCAGCGAGCGCATTGTTGACAGTGTCAGCATGACGCGCCACGTCGATTATGACATCGACTATCTGTCCGGGACGATCCGTTTCCGCAGCCCGGTGCTCAGCCGTTCGTCGGATCTCGATCCGCAATTCATCGTCGCCGAATATGAGGTCGATGGCGTCGGCCAGCGCGTCCTCAACGCCGGCGGCCGCGTCAGCTACCAGTCGAATGACGAGAAACTGCGCGTTGGCGCGACCTTCATCCATGACGAAGACGGCAACGCGAAGACCAACCTCGGCGGCGTGGACGCGCGCTATCGGCCGAATATCGACACCGAAATCCGGACCGAGCTGGCCGTCAGCGACGCAAAGGCCCAAAATGGCAGCCCCGTTGCGGCCAACGGCACCGCCAAGGCGTGGCTGATCGAGGCCGAGCATCACAGCAGCAACGCAGACTTCCTCGCGTACGTCCGCGAGCGCGAGAGCGGCTTTGGCGCGGGCCAACTCAACCGCGGCGAGAATGGCACGCGCAAATTCGGCGTCGATGCCCGGCTGCGCGCCGCCCGCACCCTGTCGCTGACCGCCAGCGCCTGGCAGGAAGATTATCTGGATACCGGCGCGCGCCGCCGCGCCGCGCGGGCGCTGGCCGAATATGACAATGGCACCACCATGGCGCGCGCTGGGCTGACCCACGCCGATGACCGTCTATCGGACGGGTCACGCAACCGTTCCACCATCGCCCAGTTCGGTGCCACCCAGCGGCTATTCGACAAGCGCCTTGAACTGGACGCGCAGACCGAATTTGCGTTGAGCGGGGACGACGCGAGCGTCGACTTCCCGACCCGGCACCGCCTAGGCGCGCGCTTCGCCGTCAATCGCGAGGTCAATCTGGTCGCCAGCTACGAAATGGCTGACGGAGACACGATCAAGGCACGCACCGCACGGCTGGGCTTTGACCTGACTCCCTGGTCGGGCGCCCGGCTGCTGGCCACCGCGAACCAGCAGCAGATCGGCGAATATGGCCCGCGCAGCTTTGCCGCTTATGGCCTGTCGCAATCGCTGAAGCTCGGCGAGCGCTGGTCGGTCGACGTATCGGTCGACGGCAATCGCACCCTGGGCGGTATCCGGGCGGGCGATGTTATCAATGTTAACCAACCCGTCGCTTCGGGCGGTTTCCTCGGTGACAACGGGACGCTGACCGAAGATTTCCTCGCGATCAGTACCGGCGCCACTTATCGCGCCGATCGCTGGACACTGACGGGACGCGCCGAATATCGCGACGGCGAGATCGCCAATCGTTACGGGCTGACGCTGGGCGGTTTGCGCCAGCTCGGCGAAGGCCGTGCGCTCGGCGCCCTGTTCACCTACGCCAAAGCCAGCGGCAGCGGCGCGACCCCGACGACCGAGGTCATCAATTTCGAGATGAGCTGGGCGCACCGCCCCGCGAATTCCACCATTTCATGGCTCAACAAGAGCGAGTTCCGGTCGGACAAGGTTCGCGACGCGATCGCGGGTCAGCCCGGCCCGATCGGCGGCGACGCCACCAGCCGCCGCCTGCTCAACAGCCTGTCGGTCAACTGGACCCCGCTCGGCGACCGCGATAACCGCCGCGACGCGGGCCGCGCATGGTTCGAACGCGGTGAATTCGGCCTATTCTGGGGCACACGCTACAATTTCGACCGTTTCGGCGCGGATGACGTCAAGGGTTGGTCGAACCTGATCGGCGCCGATTTCCGCTTCAACCTGGGCGAGCATATCGACATCGGCGCCTCGGGCAACGTACGCGTCGGCACCGATGCTGACACTGTTAACTGGGCGGGCGGGCCGACCGTGACGCTGGCGCCGATGAAGAATGCGAACATCACCTTCGGCTATAATTTCGCGGGTTTCCATGACCGCGATTTCGAAGATGCGCGCTATTCGCGGTCGGGCGCTTATGTGACCTTCAAGCTGAAGTTCGACCAGACGAGCTTTGCGGGGTTGGGGCTTTAAGCTCACCCACTATTCCGTTCGTGTCGAGCGAAGTCGAGACATGTGAAGGCATTTACGACCTCGGCATGTCTCGACTACGCTCGACACGAACGGTTGTTGGGTAGGCTTATCAGTCCGCGAACAGTAAAACTGGCGTCTCGATCAGCTTCTTGAGCGCCTGGACATAACTCGCCGCATCCCAGCCATCGACAACGCGGTGGTCGCAGCTGATCGACACGTTCATCAGCTTCGCACGGCGAATGTCGTCGCCGTCGAAAACCGGGCGCTCGACAATCTTGTTCGGTCCAATGATCGCGACCTCGGGTCGGTTGATCACCGGCGTCGTCGCAATGCCGCCAAGCGGGCCAAGCGAGGTGATCGTCAGCGTCGAGCCCGACAGCTCGTCGACCTTGGCCTTGCCGGTCCGCGCAGCCTCGGCCAAACGCCCAATTTCGCTGGCCAATTGCCAGACATTCTTGTCCTGCGCGTCGCGGATCACGGGAACCATCAGTCCCGCATCGGTCTGCGTCGCCATGCCCAGATGCACCGCACCATAGCGCGTCACGACCCCGGCTTCGTCGTCGTAGCGCGCGTTGATCATCGGAAACTGCGGAATCGTGCGGCAAATCGCCACAATCAAGAAAGGTAACATCGTCAACTTTGGTCGCTGACCGCGATTGGCGTTCAAATCGGCGCGCATTTCTTCCAGGGCGGTGACGTCCATTTCCTCGACATAGGTGAAATGCGGGATCGCGCGTTTCGACGCCGCCATATTCTCGGCAATCTTGCGCCGCATGCCGATAACCTTGATCGGCTCGTCGGCGCGCGCACGGCTGGCGCCGGGGCTATGGTAGCCCTGTCCGCTGCTATAGCGCAGGAAAGCGTCGAGATCGGCGTGGCGAATGCGGTCACCGTCGCACTGCACCTGGCCCAGATCAATCCCCAGATCCTTGGCGCGGGCCCGAACGGCCGGGGACGCAAGGACTTTGGCGTCGTGATGGACGGCGACAGCCGGTGCCGCCGGTGCCGCCGGCGTTTGGGAAGGCTTTTCGGCCGGTTTCGGCGCCTCGGCGGCCGATGTTAACTCTGTTACCTTGGGTTCAGGCACCGGATCCGGTCCCCGGGTTTCAGCTTCGATCTGTGCTTCGACCGCGGTGTCCACCGGCGGCGCTTCGACATCGCCGTCGGCGTCGGTTTCGATCACCGCCAACGTCGATCCGATCGCGATCAGATCGCCAACCTCGCCGGCCAGCTCAACGACGATCCCCGAAACCGGCGATTCCATCTCGACGGTCGCCTTGTCGGTCATCATGTCGGCCAGCTGCGCGTCTTCTTCCACGCGCTCGCCGATCTTGACATGCCAGGCGACGATTTCGGCCTCGGCGATGCCTTCGCCAATGTCGGGCAGACGGAATGAATAGCGGGCCATCGGCGTCAGTCCTTCAAAATCTTGGTCAGCGCGGTCGCGATGCGGACCGGACCGGGAAAATAGGCCCATTCCAGGCTGTGGGGATAGGGCGTGTCAAAACCGGTGACGCGCTCGACCGGCGCTTCGAGGTGGTAAAAGCAGCGTTCCTGCACCAGCGCAGCCAGTTCGGCGCCAAAACCCGACGTCCGCGTCGCTTCGTGGATCACCAGGCAGCGCCCGGTCTTCTTCACCGATGCCTCAATCGCGTCGATATCAAGCGGAAGAAGCGTCCTCAGATCAATGATTTCAGCATCGATCTTCAATTCTTCTACAATTGTTTTCACGACGTGGACCATGGTGCCATAAGCGAGCACGGTCAGCGCCTCGCCCTCGCGTACCGTCGCGGCCTTGCCAAGCTCGATGCGATAATGCCCCTCGGGCACCGCGCTCGCGGCGTGTTTGGACCATGGCTCAACCGGACGGTCGTAATAACCGCTGAACGGGCCGTTATAGATGCGCTTGGGCTCAAGGAACACGACAGGGTCATTGTCCTCGATTGCCGCGATCAGCAGGCCTTTCGCGTCATAAGGGTTCGACGGGATGACGGTTTTAACCCCGCAGATGTGGGTCATGATCGATTCAGGCGACTGGCTGTGCGTCTGGCCGCCGAAAATGCCGCCACCGAACGGCGTACGTACCGTCATTGGACAGATGAAGTCAGCCGCCGAGCGATAGCGCAGCCGCGCCGCTTCGCTCACCAATTGGTCGAGCCCGGGGTAGATATAATCCGCGAACTGGATTTCGGGGACCGGGCGCAAGCCATAGGCGCCCATGCCGACCGCGACCCCGATGATTCCGCATTCGTTGATCGGCGTGTCGAAAACGCGGGTTTTCCCGTGTTTTTTCTGCAACCCCGCGGTGGCGCGGAACACACCGCCGAAAAAGCCGACGTCCTCGCCCATCACCACGACATTGCTGTCGCGTTCGAGCATAACGTCCATCGCGCTGTTGATCGCCTCGATCATGTTCATCGTCTTGGTCGCGGTTAGGGTGTCGGTGCTCATCACTCGGGCTTCCAGTCGGGACCAAACTTCGCTTCCTGCTCGGCGAGCATCTGGGCGCATTGTTCCTTGAGGTGCCAAGGCATGTCCTCGAACACATCCTGGAACATCGTTTCGAACGGCTGGTGCATTCCATGACCCAAAATACCGAGCTTTTCCGATTGCTTCTGGGTCGTTTTTACCAGATCTTCGAGTTCAATCCGCTGCGCCTCATGGCGCTCGCCGTCCCATTCGCCGAGCGTTTCGAGATGCTGGCGCAGCCGGTCAATAGGGTCGCCAAATGGCCAGATCGTCGGTTCATCTGCCGGGCGATACGCCGTCGGGTCGTCCGACGTGCTGTGCCCCTCGCTGCGATAAGTGAAATGCTCGATCAGCGTCGGGCCATTGTTCGTCCGCGCCCGATCGGCCGCCCATTGCGTCGCAGCATAGACCGCGAGCGGATCGTTGCCGTCGATGCGCAGCCCGGCAATGCCATAACCCACCGCGCGCGCCGCAAAGGTGGTGCGTTCGCCGCCGGCAAAGCCCGAGAAGCTGGAAATCGCCCACTGATTGTTGACGACGTTGAAGATCACCGGCGCATTATAGACGGTCGCAAAGGTCAGCGCTGAGTGGAAATCGCCCTCCGCCGACGATCCTTCGCCGCACCAGACGGTCGCGATACGGCTGTCGCCTTTTGAGGCCGACGCCATCGCCCAGCCCACTGCCTGCGGATATTGGGTAGCAAGGTTGCCGGACACGCTGAAAAAGCCATGCTCGGGCGCCGAATACATGATCGGCAGCTGCCGCCCCATCAGATGATCGCCGCGGTTTGAGTAAATTTGGTTCATCATCTGGATCAGCGGATAGTCGCGCGCGATCAAAATGCCCTGCTGGCGATAGCTCGGGAAACACATGTCGCCGCGGTCAAGCGCCATTGTCGAAGCAACCGACGTCGCCTCCTCGCCCGTGCATTTCATGTAAAAGCTGGTCTTGCCCTGGCGCTGGGCGCGGAACATACGGTCGTCGAACGCGCGAACGAGCATCATGTAGCGCAGCATCGTGCGCAGCCGCTCGGGGCTCAGCTTGGGATCCCACTGACCCTTGGCCTGCCCGTCGAAATCGAGCACGCGAACCAGGCCATAGCAAAGGTCGCGCATCGCATCGGGCTTGGTCGCCTCGGATGGCCGCGGCGTCGCATCGACCGCAGGAACGACAATATCGCCAAAGTCAGGCGTATCGCCCGGGCGATAGCGCGGTTCGGGGATATGAAGCGACAGCGGCGGCAGATTGCTCGCCGGGCGCCGATCCGTTTCGGGCATATCGTCTTCCCATTGCGGCGCGAATCAGCGCCTAGTTATATTTCAGCGTGGCGACATATTATTTCGATCGCCATACGAATGCAACGCCAGCGATCAGACGGCCACGGGTGCCGAAATATGAGCCTGCGGCGCATAAGCCTCGACCGCGAAGTCATCGAAATTATAACCGAAAATGCTGTCCGGTCGGCGATTGATACGAAGCTTTGGAGCGCCATCGGGCACCCGTCCCAATTGCTGCTCCACCAGGTCGGCGTGACTGAGATAAAGATGCACGTCGCCGCCCGTCCACACCAGCTCATACGCATACAGGCCGCACTGGTCGGCGATCATCCGCGTCAGCAGCGCCGCCTCGAAGACATTGAAGGCAAAGCCGAGCCCCAGGTCGCACGAACGCTGGAACAACAGGCACGACAGCCCCCCATCGCTGCGCACATGGAACTGATACGTCATATGGCATGGCGGCAGCGCCATCCGACCGAGATCGGCGACGTTCCAGCCGGTGAAAATATGCCGCCGCGACCCGGGATTGTTCCGCAGTCCGTCGATCAGCGCCGCAATCTGGTTGTGTCCCTGGCTTGCGCGGCGGAAAAGCCCCTCGCCCGCAGGCTCGTAGCGCGGCCAGTTGACCCACTGATGGCCATAGACCGGACCAAGGTCGCCCCATTGCGCGGCGAAATCATCATCGACAATGATCCGCGCCTCGAAATCCTCGGCGCTGATCGCCTCGCCGGTCGCCTTGCGATATTTATCAAGGGGCCAGTCGGTCCAGATCTTCACGCCCTGCGCCACCAGCGAGCGGATATTGGTGTCGCCGGTCAGGAACCACAGCAGTTCGCGCAGCGCGGTCTTCCAATAGACGCGCTTCGTCGTCAGCAGCGGGATCGCGTCGTCTTTCAGCGAGAATCGCATCGTTTCGCCGAACAGCGACCGCGTTCCGACCCCGGTGCGATCGACCCGCTCGTCACCCTCAACCCAGATACGGCGCATCAGATCGAGATATTGCAGTTCATAATGGATAGATTCGGGCAAGACTCGCTCCCAGGCTGGTCATTCTTTGCTAGGCCGCGCGCGGCATGCCGACAAGGGCGCAGCACGGATATGATGACAAAGGGTCCAAAGCGGCGCAGTCGCCGATTGGCGAGCCCGAACGGCACGCGCATGGCATTTACGATGAACCTGCTCTCGCCCATTCACCAGCCGCCCGGTCCGTCGGATATCGCAGGTTTCATCACCACCGATGCCGAAGACGACATTGCGCGCGATCTGCTGCGCCCGTATTTCGCCGCTGACTGCGAAACGCTGCTGTTGGCGGGGTTTGACGCGTTTAACCGGCTCGTTCGCCTCGAACGTGCCGGCGGCGATAACGCTAGCCGCTGCACCATCCCGCCACGCTGCTGGCGCAGCCTGATCGGCAGTGGCGTCGGGGCGGTGATCATGGCGCATAACCATCCGTCGGGCGATCCCCGCCCGAGCGCCGCCGACACAAGGGCGACACAGGAAACGGCGCATTTCCTGCGCACGATGGACATCGAGTTGGCCGATCATCTGATTTTCGTTGCGGACGGGCATTTCAGCTTTCGAAGTGCCGGATTGCTGTAGTTGCCGCAATGCTGACCAATGTGCTGATTGGCGCTTGAAGTTCGCCGATTGCGCGTCTAGAGGACCGCCCTGCCTTCGCGGCGGCCCTTGGGTCGCAGCGCGGAACGGTCGGGGAGTAGCTCAGCCTGGTAGAGCACTGTCTTCGGGAGGCAGGGGCCGGAGGTTCGAATCCTCTCTCCCCGACCAATTTCCTGCTCGTTGCAGATTCTGCACCTTCTTACCTTGTAACTCGGCGCGCGAATGCCTAAATTGACGGTACGCCGCCATGGTTTTCCCCCTTTCCATCGCGGCGAGTGTCCCGTCAGATTGACGTGGGCGCGTCCTCCCTGGACCCTGGCCACCTCGTACTTCGGTACGGGGTGGTTTTTTATTCGGCAGCCTGCGGAAGCGCACCGGGGTCGGGGAAGGCTTGCACGGTCGCAGTCACCAATCCGGCGAACCAGCGCGCCAGATCGTCACAGCGCCGCATATCGGGCTGACGCTCGGCAGTCAGATAGAGGCTGCGGTCGATTTCGATCTGGACCGCATGAATGCCGTCCGACGGGCGGCCATGGGTCCGGACAATATGTCCCCCGGCATAGGGAAGATTGAGCGATACGGGCACCTTCAAGCCCCGCGCCGCATCGACGACGACATCGACCAGCCAGCCCCCCGCCGTCTTGCCGAAGCGATCGCCCACCACGATCCGCGCGCCGTGACCGGGCTGGCCAAACGGCAGCGGCGGCATCGAATGCAGGTCGATCAGGACGGCGTGTCCGAAGCGGCCCCGCGCCGCGGCCAACTCGGCCGCCAGCGCCGCATGATAGGGTCGATGAAACTGTTCAAGCCGCCAGTCGAAAGTCGCGCGATCGATCGGCCGCTTCCAAAGCGCGCCGCAATCGGCAAGCCGCGTCGGCACAACCCCCAGCCCAACCCGTTCCTTGCGCCCCGGTGCGGAAAATTGCGCCCGCATCGTCGGCGCAACTTCGCCCGGCGCCATCTGCCCTTCACCGCGATTGCAGTCCGCGACCGCGCGCGCCCAACATGCCTCGACCACCGTCGCGCCGGCGGCAGTCGCTCGGGCGGCAATCCGGTCGCACCAGCGGTCCTCGAGTCGCTCAAGATCGTCCTGCCCGACCCGCGCCGCATCCAAAATCTTGGGCGGATATAGCCGTCCCGCATGAGGCACCGACACCACCACCGGCGTCGCCGCGTCCGGACGGTGAACCGCAAGGGCGGCGGACGGAAGGGCGCTGGAGTCCATCGTCCGGACGTGGCAAAAAAGCGGGTGCAAATCCAGCACCGCCAAGTCAATTTGTTAAATCTCTGCCGCTATGGCGGATAAGGCATTAAGGATGCTGCCGACCGGAACCGGCCAATTCGAGCGATCAGGGGACAGATTTCAACATGATTCGCATTCTTCTGGCCGAGGATGATGACGTGATGCGCGAATATCTCGCGCGCGCACTGACCAGCGCAGGCTACCATGTCACCGCGGTCGATCGCGGCACCGCCGCGGTCCCCTATATCGATTCGGGCACCTTCGATCTTTTGCTGTCGGACATCGTGATGCCCGAAATGGACGGCATCGAGCTCGCCCAGCATACGGCCAAGGCGGCGCCGCAGACGCAGGTGATGTTCATCACCGGCTTTGCCGCGGTCTCGCTGCGCGCCGAGGAAAATGTGCCGCAGGCCAAACTGCTGTCGAAACCTTTTCACCTCAAGGATCTGGTGCGCGAGGTCGATCAACTCTTCGGCCGCAGCGACCGGTCGCACCAACAATAACGACCTGCGATCGCGCGAAGGGCTTGCCAAGCGCGACAGGGGATATTAGGGGGCGCGTCACCCCAAGGGATGGGCGTGTAGCTCAGTGGTAGAGCACTGTGTTGACATCGCAGGGGTCGCAAGTTCAATCCTTGCCACGCCCACCATTAAAAACGCCGCCACCCAGCCGGGTTGGCGGCGTTTTTGCTTTCTGTCGCGCCTTAGGCCATCCCGCGCGCCAGATCGCCGCGCGACGCGTCGCCGACCTGACTGCCGCCGTCGCAGTCGAGGATCGTGCCCGTGATATAGGATGCGGCGGGCGAGCACAGGAACACTGCCGATTCGGCGACCTCCTCGATCTTGCCCCAGCGCTTCATCGCGATGCGGTCGAAATGCGACTGGCGCGTCGCGGCGTCGGGGGCGAGCCGCTTCATGCCTTCGGTATCGGCAATCGGCCCCGGCGAGATGCCGTTCACCCGCACCTCTGGCCCCCATTCGAGCGCGAGGACGCGAATCAATTGGTTGATCCCCGCCTTGGCCGCGCAGGCGTGGACTTGCAGCGCCGAGGCGTTGACCGCCTGCCCCGCGGTGATCGCGATCAGCGACGCGCCGGGGCGATTGAGCAGGTCGTGACAGCCGCGAAAGACGTTGAAGGTGCCGTTGAGGTCGATATCGACGACGGTGCGAAAGGCATTCGCCGACATGCCGAGCGCGGGCGCCAGAAAATTGCCTGCCGCGCCCGAAATCACGATGTCCATTGGTCCGAGCTGATCCGCGACCTGCTCCATCGCGCCGCGAATCGCCCCATAATCACGCACATCGGCGGATAGCCCGATCGCGCCCGCGCCGATCTCCGCCGCCGCGCGCGCAGCTTTGTCGGGGTCGCGCCCCGCCACCGCGACCTTGGCGCCCAGCTCGGCAAAGCGCTTGGCGATGCCCAGATTGATGCCGCTCGTGCCGCCGGCCACGAACGCCGTCTTTCCGGCCAACAGATTATCCCGAAAGGTCGTCATGCTTCTCTCCCTTGGCGTTTTTCGTCCGCATATCGGTGATGATGCGGGCTTGACGGATGGCGATCGGTCGCCTTTTGAAACCGGAACAGACAGCAAGGACGATCCGATGGCAAGTGCCGGCCCCACCTCGAATAGCTTCATCTCGCAGCGGCTGAAACTTCACTATGTCGATTGGGGCAATCGCGGCGCACCCCCGCTGCTGCTCGTCCACGGCGGCCGCGACCATTGCCGCAACTGGGACTGGGTCGCCGAAAAGCTGCGCGACCGTTATCATATCATTGCGCCGGACCTGCGCGGCCATGGCGACAGCGCCTGGTCGCCCGACGGTAATTACGCGATGGACGGCTTTGTCTATGATCTGGCGCAGCTGATCCACCAGCTCGACCTGGGTCCGGTCAGCATCGTCGCCCATTCGATGGGCGGCAATATCGCGCTGCGCTACACCGGCCTTTATCCCGAAAATGTCAGCAAGCTGGTGGCGATCGAGGGGCTTGGCCCATCGCCCAAGATCATCGCCGAACGCGCCGCAAAACCCTATGCCGAACGCTTTCGCAAATGGATCGACGACAAGCGGCAGGCCGCCGGACGCACACCGCGCCGCTATGCGACGCTCGATGACGCGCTGGCGCGGATGATGAGCGAGAACGCCTATCTGACCGAAGCGCAGGCGCGGCACCTGACTATCCACGGCATCAGCCGCAACGAGGATGGCAGCTGGAGCTGGAAGTTCGACAATTACCTGAATGTCTGGCCCGCGTTCGACATGCCGCAGGACGACATCGCCGCGCTGTGGGGCGCGATCACCTGCCCTACCCTATTATTATACGGTGCCAATAGCTGGGCATCGAACCCCGAGTGCGACGGGCGCCTCGCCGCATTCAACACCGCGACGGTGATCGAGTTTGAAAATGCCGGACACTGGCTGCACCACGACCAGTTCGACCGGTTCATGTCCACGCTAGACGATTTCCTGTAAATCCGTCCCCGGTTTGGTGCGCAATGGTGCGCTCATTTGGGGCAAATGATGGCCTATAGCGGGCAGATTTCCAGGCAGCAGCGGATCGTGTCGGGCGGCGCCGCCTTGCTGGCCGTCGTCGCGGTCGGATTTGGCCTCGCCAGCGGGCTTGACCTCGACGTCGTCCGCAAGGCGAGCCAGGCGATTGCAGCACTCGCAATCCCGGCGCCCCCGCCACCCGAGCCGGTCGTGCCGCAAAATGCCCCCAATGACACCGCAAGCGGCCAGGCGTCGGCGGCCAATATACACGCGAAAGCCGCACCCATCGCTGCCCCCAAGCCCAAACTGCCGCCGACAACGCCCCCGGTCGCCGCCGCGCCGCAGCCCGGCACAGGGAGCGACACATCTGCGGGCGCGACGCCGAACCCCGGCGCCGGATCTGGTGCGGGCGGGCAAGGCGATGGAACCGGCGCCGGTGGATCGGGCAATGGTACGGGCGGCGGCAGCAAGGCCGTCTGGCGCAGCGGCACGATCCGCGACCGCGACTATCCGCGCAGCGCGAGCCGCGCCCGCGTCGGCGGCGAGGTCGAGGTGCGCTTCACGATCCAGCCAAGCGGGCGCGTGTCGGGCTGCCGCGTAAGCCGCTCGAGCGGCGACACGGCGCTCGACGAAACAACCTGCCGCCTGATCGAGGAACGCTTTCGTTTTAGACCGGCCACGAATGCGGCAGGCACGGCGATTGCGTCCGACTATGGCTGGCGGCAAAGCTGGTGGCTGGAACCGCGTCGCTGACTACGCGCTTAATCTGCGGCGGCGTAGGTCGCGGCTCCGGGAAAATATTGGGCAAAGCTTGGGATATGCCTGTGTCGTCAGGCGAGATGTAGGTGGCGGAGACGGAGGGATTCGAACCCTCGGTACCGGATTTACCAGTACGACGGTTTAGCAAACCGTTGGTTTCAGCCACTCACCCACGTCTCCGCATGGTCTGTCGCGCTAACGACAGGCTGGCCTAGGCGGGTCGCTATAGCCATGCGGTCGGCGGCCCGCAACGGCTAAGATTGCGCAATTTTTCGCCGTCGCGGCGCATTTTGTCGCGCAATCGATTCGGTCCGGCGCAAAATCGACTCGGGTCATCGCCCGTTCATTGCCCGCCGCGCAAAGCGAGTCATGATTAACGCCGGTTCCGGTGTGCAGGCGCCGGACGAATTTTGGGGGTCCAATATGCGGAAAAGAATCACTGGCTTCGCTTTGGCGGCGATGGTCTCGCTCGGCCTCGCGGCAGTACCGGTTACTTCGGCCGCGCAGATGCGCGAATTCGACCCGAACACTACGATCGATTCCGATCTCGACAACCCCGCTCCGCCACCGCCGGTATCGAGCGATTCGACCGACGAAGTGATCAATTACGACAGCGATCTTGCGACCGGCGATCAGCAGACGACCGACAGCACCGCGAATGGCAGCGACATGTCGACGACGACGGTGGTTACCGAAAACACCGCCACCTACAAACAGGATGATCTGATCGGCGCCGCCGAGGGCGTGTTCGGCAAGGGCGCGCAGGGACTGGCCGGACTGATCGAGGACATTTTGAAAAAGCAGGGCGAGCCCAACGCCTATATCGTCGGCCGCGAAGCCGGCGGCGCGCTGGTGCTCGGCGTCCGCTACGGCTCGGGCACACTGCACCACAAGATCGAGGGCGAGCTGCCCGCTTACTGGACCGGGCCGTCGGTCGGTTTCGACGCGGGTGCCAACGCCGGCAATACCTTCGTCCTCGTCTATAACCTGTTCGACAGCGAAGACCTCTACAAGCGCTTCCCCGCAGGCGAAGGCGCTGCCTATCTCCTCGGCGGCTTCAACGCCAGCTATCTGCGCCGCGGCGATGTCGTGCTGATCCCGATCCGCGTCGGCGTCGGCGCGCGGCTGGGCGCGAATGTCGGTTACATGAAGTTCCGCAAGAAGCAGAACTGGGTGCCGTTCTGACGCTCTGGCGACTGCTCGCATCACCCGACAACGCGTGAAGCGGTTGGCGCCTGCCAAGAAGACATTAGCCGCGCGTCACACACCGCTGAGCGCTTTGTCACATGCGCCTGCTCTTTCGGCAATCAATGACCTTGTTGGTAGTAGCAAAACCCGCGTCGCATCGTAGCTAGCCTGATCCACTGATTGCATAAGGCCAGCAAGAAAATGATTCACCGCCGCACGCTATTGGCCGCCTTTTCCGCCTTGTTGGTCGTCACCTTGACGCCGTCTGGTGTCGCGGCAGAGGATTTTGCTTCGTCACGCGTTACGGTCACCACAACTGGCAGCGGCAAGGACGTGATCCTGATCCCCGGTCATTCCTCGTCGCCGCGCGTCTGGAACGAAATGATCGATGCCGTCCCCGGTTACCGCTACCATAAAGTGCAGGTGAAAGGTTTCGCGGGCTTGCCGAAAGACGGCAATGGCGACGGTGACGTCGTCACGTCTGTTGCCGAGGAAGTCGCGCGCTATATCGCCGAGCAGAGGCTCGGCGAGGCCAGCGTGATCGGCCATTCGATGGGCGGGACGATTGGCATGATGGTCGCCGCGCGTCACCCCGATGCAGTATCGAAATTGATGATCGTCGATATGGTGCCTTTTCTGGGTGGCGTGTTCGGCGGGCCTGAGGCGACCGCGGAGACGGTGAAGCCGATAGCCGAATCGTTCCGGGCCAACATTGCAGACACCCCTGCCGCCGCCTACACGACTCAGTTGGACCGCATCGTTGCAGGCATGGTCCGTACCGAATCCAAGCGCGCCGCCGCGCTCGATGATGCAAAGCGGACGGACCGCAACGTTGCATCGCGTTCCTATGCCGAACTGATCCTGACCGACCTTCGCCCCGAACTTCCCAAAATCACCGCAAAGACCCTCGTTCTTTACGTTGCACCGAATGCGGATACACCGATCGACGCTGCCTATCAGGCGGCCTATGCCAATATGAAGGGCGTGACGCTGACGCGCATCCCTGACGCCGCGCATTTCCTGATGTGGGACAATGCCCCCCGGTTTCAGGCCGAGGTAAAGGCGTTCCTGGCAGACTGATCGCGTTGGGTGGGGGCTAGTCGCCGTCAAAGGCGATCAAGGTCTCACAAACCAGCCCGGCGGCGGTCAGTCGCTGTGATCCGCCCAGATCGGGCAGGTCGATCACGAACAGCGCCGCCGCCACCTCCGCACCGACGCTGCGCATCAGTTTCGCCGCCGCTAGGATCGTCCCGCCGGTGGCGAGCAGGTCATCGACCAGCACAACACGGTGTCCCGGCAGCACCGCGCCGGCGTGCAGTTCGAGCCGGTCGGTGCCATATTCGAGTTCGTAATCGACGCCGATCGTCACGCCTGGCAGCTTGCCTGCCTTGCGGACCGGCACCAGGCCCAGACTGCCATCGCCGCGCCAAACAGAAAGCCGCGCGCCTCGACCGCAACAATGAGGTCGGGGCGATGCACTGCGGCACGGGCACTCAATCGGCGAACGCTTTCGGCGAAACCGGCGGCGTCGCCGATCAAGGTCGTGATATCACGAAACTGGATGCCCGGTTTCGGAAAGTCGGGGATGGTGCGGACCAGCGACGCCAGGTCGAGGTCGGGTTGGGGCGGCAGGGCGATCATGCGGTCACAATCGCCCTGCCCCTATCCCTCAATGCTTCTTGTCGGCCCAGATATTGCGGTACGACAGATACGCCAGCACGGTGAAGATCAGCAGGAAGAAGAACACCGCCCAGCCGACCTGAACGCGCTTCACCAGCTTCGGTTCGGCGGTCCAGACGAGGAACGCGGTCACGTCCTTCGACATCTGATCGACGCTGGCTTTGGTGCCATCGGCATAGGTTACCTGATTGTCGGCCAGCGGCTTGGCCATCGCGAGGTTCAGGTTCGGGAAATAGGGGTTGTAGTGGAGTCCCGTTCCCGGCTTCAGCTCGGCAGGCAGGTTGGCCGGCGGATTCTGGTAACCCGTCAGCAGCGAATAGACATAATCCTTGCCACCCGCGCGCGCTTTCGTGATCAGCGACAGGTCGGGCGGTATCGCATTGTTGTTCGCAGCGCGCGCGGCAACATCATTGGCGTAGGGCGCCGGGAAATGGTCGGACGGCAGGCCGTCGCGCGTCGCGACTTCGCCGGTGTCGGGATTGACCGCCGGAACCTGGAACCCCTTGGCGAAGGTCTTGATCTGCCCTTCGGTGTAACCAAGATCGGCAATGTTGCGGAACGCCACGAGGTTCAGGCTGTGGCAGGCCGCGCAGACCTCCTTGTACACCTGCATTCCGCGCTGCAACTGCGCCTGATCCCAATGCGGCATCAGGCCGTCGCTCGCCAGTTTCAGATGGCGGGGTTCCTTAACGAAGGAATAGGCGACATTGGGCTCATTCTTGAGCGGCGTCGTAAAGATCGCGAGCACCAGCGCGGTAATGAAACCGAGACCGACGAGAAATCCGAGCGGGCGAACCATGGCTGTATCAGCTCCTGTTAAAGTCTGGCGCTCAGGCCGCTGCCGGGGTCGACGGCGTGTCGGCGGCGTGTTTGGCAAGAACCGCTTCGGTGATCGAATTTGGCATCGGCAGCGGACGTTCGATCCGCGAAACGATGGGCAGGATCACCAGAAAGTGCGCGAAATAATAGATTGCGCCAAGCTGGCTGAGGATAACCCACGGCTGTTCGGCGGGCATCGCACCGCACACCCCGAGCAGCAGCACGTCCGCCACCAGCACCCAGAAGAAGATGCGATACAGCGGGCGGTAAGTCGACGACTTCACCGGTGAGCTGTCCAGCCAAGGCAGGAAGAACAGCAGCGCGATCGATGCGAACATCGCGATGACGCCCCACAGCTTTGCGTCGATCCACAGGAAGTTGAAGGTGAACGCCTTGAGGATCGCGTAGAACGGCAGGAAATACCATTCGGGCACGATGTGCGCCGGGGTCGAAAGCGCGTTCGCCGGGATATAATTGTCCGGGTGGCCAAGCAGGTTCGGGCTGAAGAAGGTCAGCGCAACGAACACCAGCAGGAACACGCCAAGGCCGAAACCGTCCTTCGCGGTGTAATAGGGGTGGAACGGGACGGTGTCCTGTTCGTCCTTCACCTCGATGCCGGTCGGGTTGTTCGACCCCGGAATGTGCAGCGCCCAGATGTGCAGGATGATGACACCCAGGATCACGAACGGCAGCAGATAGTGCAGCGAGAAGAAGCGGTTGAGCGTCGCATTGTCGGGGACGAAGCCGCCAAGCAGCCACTGGCGAACCGGCTCGCCGACGATCGGGATCGCCGAGAAGAAGCCGGTGATGACCTGTGCGCCCCAGAAGCTCATCTGGCCCCACGGCAGCACATAACCCATGAATGCGGTCGCCATCATGAGGAGGAAAATCACAACGCCGAGCAGCCACACCATTTCGCGCGGTGCCTTGTACGAGCCGTAATAAAGACCGCGGAAAATGTGCAGATAGACAACGATGAAGAACATGCTTGCGCCGTTCATATGCGCATAGCGGATGAACCAGCCGGCGTTGACGTCGCGCATGATATGCTCGACCGAATTGAACGCCACGCCGACATTGGCCGCATAGTGCATTGCCAGCACGATGCCGGTGATGATCTGGATCATCAAAGCAGCGCCGGCAAGAACGCCGAAGTTCCAGAAATAGTTGAGGTTGCGCGGAACGGGATAGCCGGGGCCGGTCGCGTTGTACACCAGACGCGGGATCGGCAGCTTCTCGTCCATCCACTTCATCAGCGGATGCTTCGGCTCATAGGGTTTGGCCCAGGGAAAGCTCATCTTATCTCGCTCCTCAGCCGATCGTCACGACGGTATCGCTGGTAAATTCATAGGGCGGCACAACCAGATTGGTCGGCGCCGGACCTTTGCGGATGCGCGCCGCGGTGTCGTAGTGCGAACCATGGCACGGGCAGAAATAGCCGCCGTAATCGCCCTTGTTCTCGCCCTCGGCGGCACCGAGCGGTACACAGCCAAGGTGGGTGCAGACACCCAATGTGATCAGCCAGTTTTCCTTGCCCGGTTTGGTCCGGTCGGCCAGCGACTGCGGCTCGCGCAGGTCGCTCATTGGCACCCGGTTGGCTTCGGCAATCTCGGCCGTGGTCAGATTGCGGATGAAGACCGGTTGCTTGCGCCAGCTGGTCTTGATCGCCTGACCCGACTGGATCGCCGACACGTCAATCTCGGTCGTCGACAGCGCCAGCACGTCGGCCGACGGGTTCATCTGGTTGACCAGCGGCAACACCACCGCCACCGCACCGACGCCGGCAAAACTCACCGCAGCGATATTGATAAAGTCGCGGCGCCGCACACCCTCTTCGATATCGGCGTTGCGTTCGGTTTCACTGGCCATTCGACTGCCCTTGCATGGGTGAACTGACAAAGTTCTCGAAGATCCGGGTCGCCCTGCAAAGCGCGCACGAACTGGCGCGCCCCGGCGGCCCCTCCGGGAATTGCGGGCCTGATAGCCGCACATCCGGGGCTTGCCAACAGGCAATTTCCCCTCCGCGCGCGCTCTGCCGACCCGGCGGTAAAGGCGCTCGATCTGACGGCCGCGCGCGGCTATGGCGGCACGATGGAAATCGCCCTGTTTCAGCCGGATATTGCGGGTAATGTCGGAACGATTCTGCGGACCGCTGCCTGCTTTGGCGTGCCTGCGCACATCATCGAGCCGTGCGGCTTTCCCTTCTCCGACGGCGCGCTGAAACGCGCCGGGATGGACTATGCCGTGCGCGCCAACGTCACCCGCCACGCCGACTGGGGTGGCATTTATGATTGGAGCGCCGGGGCTGGCCGGAGACTCGTGCTGCTCACCACTGCGGGTGCGACGCCCCTGCCCGGCTTCGCCTTTGCATCGGACGATGTCCTGTTGCTCGGCGCCGAATCCTCGGGCGTGCCGCAATATGTTCATGACGTCGCCGCGGCGCGGGTCGCGATTCCGATGCAGCCGGGCTTTCGATCCTTGAATGTCGCGGTCGCGGCTGGCATCGCGCTCGCCGAAGCGCTCAGGCAAACGAAAGGCTTTCCGCGATGATCTCGCTCGACCCCCAGCAACAGCGCGCGCGCGACTGGTTCGAATCACTGCGGGACCGCATCTGCGCCGAGTTCGAGGCGATCGAGACCGAAGCGGGCAGCGACGCGCGCTTTGCCTACACCCCGTGGGATCGCGAAGCCGAGGGGCTGGAACCCGGCGAAGGCGGCGGCGGCGTGCGCGGGGTGATGACGGGCAGGATATTCGAAAAGGTCGGGGTCAATGTCTCGACCGTCGGTGGCCAGTTCGCTCCCGATTTCGCAGCGTCAATCCACGGCGCGGGTGAAGACCCCAGCTTCTTCGCCACCGGAATCAGCCTCGTCGCGCATATGGCGAACCCGCATGTCCCCGCCGTCCACATGAACACGCGCTTCCTGGTCACGACCAAGCGCTGGTTCGGCGGCGGCGCCGATCTCAACCCGCCGATCCCCTATCCCGAAGACACCGACGCATTCCACGCGCGACTGCGCGCCGCTTGCACGCCCTTCGGCCCCGACGTCTATGAACGTTATGCCAAATGGGCCGAGGATTATTTCTACATCCCGCACCGCGGCGTCCACCGCGGGGTCGGCGGCATCTTCTACGATCATCTCGAATGCGGCGACGATGCCGAATTCGATCGCAACTTTCAGCTGACGCAGGCGGTTGGCGAAGCCTTTCTCGACGTCTTCCCGCAAATCGTACGACGCCGGATGGACCAGAGCTTCACCGAAGCCGATCGCGAAGCGCAACTGGTCTGGCGCGGGCGTTATGCCGAATTCAATCTTGTTTACGACCGCGGCACGCTGTTCGGGCTCAAGACCGGCGGCAACATCGACGCAATCCTGATGAGCCTGCCGCCACTCGCCAAATGGAGCTGAGACAGCAAAAGAGGCGCCCCGTTGTCGGAGCGCCTCTCGTGCCTTGAACACACGCGATCAGGCGAAAACGTCGCCCGACGCGCGCGGTGCGATCGCCCGATAGATGCCGACCGGCATCGAAAACGAGAACATCATGATCGGCAGGTAAACGACCGCTGCCATGATGATCACGGTCAGGATTGCACCCACGGCCGACCCGCCCATGATGGCACCAAGAATGCCGCCAAAAATCAAGCTGGCGACAAAAATATAAGCGACCAGCGCCAGCGTGAAGAGCAGGTAAAAACCGATAATCTTCCACTGCGACGTCGCGGTGATGCGCCATGATTCGGCGAAGCCGCTCACCGGATTGCGGGTCAGGCGATCGGCCATAACGGGGCCGGCCACCGAAAAACGCGCCTGTATCCACAGCATGAAGACCAGCAGGACAAGGTACAGCAGGAGCATCGCGAAGATGGCGCCGCCGCCGACGGCTCCCGACGCCAGCGCGTCGGGCGACATCGCCCCCATACCGCCGAGCGCCGCCCCGAAGACCAGGCCCAAGATCAGCATGACCACAAAGATGACGATGTAGGCCGCGATCATGACGACGAACATTCCGAAGGCGAAGGCCGGCCCAGCCTGGAAGGCCCAGGCGAAATTGGGCGCCTCGCCGGGGTGCATTCCGCCGCGCCAGATCAGCATGCACACGCCGTACAGGATGACCGACGCGATCAGCGCGAACAGAAATATCCTGCCGAATGCGCCCATTACCAGCGACGGGTCGCCAGGCGCCATTGCCATCGCCGCGAAAGTCGAACCGAGAAACAGATAACCCAGCAGTCCGACGACTGCCAACGCCCCGCCGACCCAAAGCAGCATCTGCATCCAGTTGGCCTTCAGAAACGCAAAGGTTTCCGAAAAGGCCGCTCCTATGCTCATCTTCATCATGTCACTTCCCCCGTTGTTGAACCCCATTCCCCAAATTGTTCACTCTAAAGCGTTGCGGTGGCGGTGCCGGTCACTGAAACACGTCCGATGCCGAACGAACGGCGAGCTGGCGATACGCCGCGGCCGAGATCGCCACCGACACCAGGCTGCCGATCGCGCCGAACCCGGCCTCGATCACCCCGCCGAGCATTCGCCCGAACCCGTCGTCGGCACCCGCGATCAGCCCGACGACCAAACCAACGATCATCGCCGCGATGAAGATGACGACGGTCACCAGAAACAGGAAAAAGAAGATTGCCCAGCCATTGCCGCGCGTCAGTTCCCAGCTGGTCTTCAGCGCCTGAATGGGGTTGTAAAGGCTGCGGTCGGCAACGCTGGGGGCCGCCAGCGTCAGTCGGCCGATGATATAAAGGCCGGGAATGATCAGCAGGATCAAGCCCAGGCCGATCGCCAACCCGAACAGAATCTGCACCACGAGCAAGGTCGGAAAGAACATCAGCGCAAAGGTCAACGCCTCACCGACGCTGATCCCGGTGCGCGCCAGCCACAGGCGCAGGATGGCCGCCGAACCGACGATCGTCGAAAGGCCGACGATGACCTGTCCCGGGACCATCTGGCGCAGCGTTTCACGCAGCGCCGCCATCGATTGCTCGACGCTCGCGCCCGCCTGCGGCTCGATCGGGGTCGGGCCGAACCACGCGACGGCCAGCGCCGGCAGGAAAAAGAACACGCCCGCAATCGCGCCGATCAGCGCGCTGTGCGATTTCAGCAACTGGATGCTGTCATCCCACGCCGCACCCATGTCGAATTTTGTCATTGATACCCCGTCGTTTTTGAAATGAGCTTTGGCGCGAAGGTGACGATATTCCCGGCATCTGTCCACCCCCGTCGATTGTGCGCGCCCGCCCCCTTGCGCCCGGCGGCACGGCGGGCCAGATAGCGCCCGCCATGACTGCTTTTGCCACTCCGGAATGGGTCGTTTCGCCCGGGCTGACCGACTATGCTGCGGCGCTTGCCGATATGGAGGATCGCGCGGCGGCGATGCGCCTGAACAACGCCGCCGAGCGCATCTGGTTGATCGAGCACCCGCCGCTCTATACCGCCGGGACAAGCGCCGACCCGGCCGAACTGCTCGACCCGCGCTTTCCGGTGTTCGAGGCCGGACGCGGCGGGCGTTACACCTACCACGGTCCAGGCCAGCGCGTCGGTTATGTGCAGCTGGACCTCGCCCGTCGCGGACGCGATGTCCGTGCCTATGTTGCTGCGCTGGAGGGATGGGTCATCGACGCGCTGGCGCTGCTCGGGGTGGCGGCGCGGCGCGCCAACGGCCGTATCGGCATCTGGGCCGACGACGCAGATGGCCGCGAGGCAAAGATCGGGGCGATCGGCGTGCGCGTCCGGCGGTGGGTAACGCTCCATGGCTTTTCGCTCAACGTGGCGCCCGACCTCGCGCATTTTGGCGGCATCGTGCCATGCGGGATCGCCGAATATCCGGTGACCAGCCTCGCTGCGCTGGGCAAAGGCGCGACGTTCGCCGACGTTGATGCCGCACTTTCGGCGACGCTGCCCGCTTTCCTCGACAAGCTTCGGCCGAATGATTAGGAACCGCGCATGACCCGTATCGCTCTTGCATCGCTTCCGCTTCTTGTCCTGGCCGCCTGCGGTGGCGGCGATCCGGCGGGGAAGTCGACGACCAAGCTCGATGCCGTCGAAGTTCAGCCGGGAACGGTGAGCGATGCCATGATCGTGCTCGACAATGTCAGCGCCGACGGCACCGCGGTCGACAACAGCGTGCCCGATGACGGAACCACAAAAGCCACAACAAAAGCGGATGACGAAGACGCCGACTCCGACGCCGCGCCGACGGACGACAGCGACGATGCGGATCCCGATGCCGTGCCGGCGCCGGCGGCGAAACGGGCGGTCACGCCCGACAGTGCGGCGAAAACGGGCGACTGACGCCTTATCGCAGTCCCAGGCTCTTGTGCGTCTGGAGCGACAGCCGCCAGCGCGGGTCCGCCATGACCAGATTGATGCACTGCCGGACATTTTCGGCCGCGTTTGGATCGTCCAGCGGTTGAACGAGCCGATGGGTAAAGTCGAGCTCCGCCAGCCGTTCGACATCGCTGCCCGGCTGCGGCCAGACCAGTTTCAACTCGTCACCGCTGGTCTGAACCAGCGCGCTGCCCGCCTTGGGACTGACGCAGATCCAGTCGATACTGCGCGGCACCGCGAAGGTGCCGTTGGTCTCGATCGCAATCGTGAAGCCCTGCGCGTGGAGCGCGTCGATCAGCGGTGCATTGACCTGCAACATCGGTTCGCCACCGGTCAGCACGACATAGCGGCCACCTTCGCCCTGCCCCCAGCATCCGGCAATCACCGCCGCAAGCGGCGCGGCGTCCGCATATTTACCGCCCAGCGTCCCGTCGGTGCCGACAAAATCGGTGTCGCAAAACTTGCAGATCGCCTTGGCGCGATCCTGCTCGCGCCCGGTCCATAAGTTGCAGCCGGCAAAGCGGCAAAAAACCGCGCGACGCCCCGCCTGCGCGCCTTCGCCCTGCAGGGTCAGGAAAATCTCTTTGACGGCGTAGGTCACCGGTCAGGCACCAGCGGCATAGCGCGTCGGATCGGCCAGCCCCGCGTCGGCAAAGCCCTTGCTGCGCAGGCGGCAACTGTCGCAATAACCGCAATGCAGCCCGTCGGGCGTCGGGTCGTAGCACGACCAGCTCATCGCCGCATCCATGCCCAGCCGCGCCGCCTCGGCGGCGATATCCGCCTTCGTCATATGCTGGAGCGGGGCATGGATTCGGAAATCGACCCCGCGGTCGCCATCGCGCGTCGCGAGCCGCGCCAGCTTCTCGAACCCCGCAATGAAATCGGGGCGGCAATCGGGATAGCCCGAATAGTCGAGCGCGTTCACGCCGATGACGATGTCCTGCGCCAGCCGCGCTTCGGCGAGCCCAAGCGTCAGCGACAGGAAAATCAGGTTGCGCGCCGGGACATAGGTCACCGGCACATCGCTGCCGACGCCGTCTTTTGGCACATCGATGTCGGCGGTCAGCGCCGAGCCGCCAAAGCGGCGGAGATCGAGCGGCAGAACGATATGCTCGGCTGCATCGATATGGTTCGCAATGCGTGCGGCGGACTCCAGTTCGACGCGGTGGCGCTGGTTATAGTCGATCGTCAGCGCAACGATACGCGCGCCCGCCTCGCAGGCAAGGCCTGCGCACACCATCGAGTCAAGCCCGCCCGACAGCAGGACGATCAGGGTTTTTCCGGCGACATCGTGCATCGGCGCCCGATACGCCTGCGCCGACAACCGTGCAAGGGGCGCGTATTGCACCGCACCAAAAGAAACGGGCCGCGCGAAACGATCGCACGGCCCAGGTCGGCATGAAAGCCGTTAGGGAGAAGGACACACATCGGTGCGTCACCCGTCCCGTCTACCGGCGAATGGTTAACGAGCGGTTACCGTCAGCAGGGACCGGTGCGGCGCGCTTCGATCGACTGCGAAAAAGGTCGGCCGTCGGCGATACCTTGCGTGTCGATCTGCACCAGCCGGTTGGTTTCGTTGCGGATGCTGGTCCGGCCATGACCGGCGCCAGGGCAAGTATAGTGGACCGTGACCGACTTTGGCGTGTCTTCGATGATGTAGCGCGAACAGGTCGCCCGCGGATGCTCGATCTGGATCATCCGCCGCGCGTCGCCAACACAGATCGTCTGCAGAACATTGTCCTTGCCGCGCTCGCGCAGCTGCCAGCTGCCCTTTTCGAGCGTGTCGAGCATCGCCAGCGACGGCGCCTGGGCGGGCACGGCGCTCGCCCCTGCCAGAGCAAGCGCTGCAAGCGGCCATCGAAACAGGGGAGAAAAGATCGCCATTTCACCTATCCATCGGACGCCCTTTGCGGGCTGATACGCGACCCCGTCCGATGTCAGATAACAACGCCAGCCGCGGTTTTCAACCGTCTGGCGCTAGATCAGACCGTTTCGTCGTCAATCTGCCGTTGAAATGCCGTCGAGCGGGATCGGGAAGATGCGCGAACAAAAGGCGCAGTCGACGACGATCTGCCCCGCATCGTCGGCCATATCCTGCCGTTCCGCCTCGGGAAACTGTGCCAGGACACCGGCGAAATATTCAGTGCTGCACCGGCAACCGCGGGTCACCCGGACACCCGGATCGACGCGCACTTCATCCTCGTGAAACAGCCGCCAGGCGAGCGTTTCGAGCGAATGCGCGGGATCGGTCAGTTCGTCGTCCTTCAGGGTCGCGGCGATCGTCCGCGCATGTTCCCATTCGGGGTGGTCGTGGCGCGTGTGCAGCCGGTCACGGCCGACTTCGCCTTCGGGCAAATGCTGGAGCAGCAGCCCGCCCGCAACGCATCCCGCCTCATGGTCGTGGCGCGCCGCCAGCCGGATCAGGCTGGGGATCTGTTCGGACTGTTCGAAATAATGTTCGGCCGCCTCACCGATCGAGCTGCCCTCGAGCGGCACGATGCCCTGATAGCGTTCGGCGGTCGTCGCCTGGTCAAAGGTGATCGCGAGAAACCCTTCGCCGAACAACCCGAACAGCGTCGGATCGGGTCCCATCTCCGCAAGCCTCTCGGCATCGAATTTGAGATAACCGCGCAGCTCGCCGGCGCGATAGTCGCACACCAGCAATTCGACCGGCCCGCCACCGGTCTGCGCCTGCAAGGTCAGCTGCCCGTTTTCATCCTTGAGCGTCGATCCGAGCAATACGGTCAGCACCAGCGCTTCGGCCAACAGCTTTTCAGCGACCGGCGGATAATCATGCGCGTTGATGATCGTATTCAACGTCGGACCGAGCCGTACAAAGCGGCCGCGCACGTGCCGCTCGGCAATGGTGAAGACCAGCGGCTGGTCGAACCATGTTTCGACGGTGTCGGTCATAATTTCCCAAGTGCCCATAGCAGGATCGATTTTTGCGCATGGACGCGGTTTTCGGCCTCGTCCCACACCCGCGACTGCGGCCCGTCGATCACCGCATCAACCACCTCGTCGCCGCGATGTGCGGGCAGGCAGTGGAGGAAGATCGCGTCGTCCTTGGCGCCCGCCATCAGCCGTTCATCGACCTGGAACGGCGCCATCGCCGCGACCTTGTTATGCGCATGGTCCTGCCCCATCGACACCCAGGTGTCAGTGACGACCAGATCAGCGCCCGCCACCGCTGCGCGCGCGTCGGCCATGATGTCGATGCGAACGCCCTTGGCGCGCGCCGCCTCGACAAAGCTGGCGTCGGGTTCATAGCCCTGCGGGCAACCGGCGCGGACATGGAAACCGAACAGCCCAGCCGCCTCGATCAGCGACGACAGCACATTATTGCCGTCTCCAAGCCAGGCGAGTTCCAGCCCCGGCAGCGCCTTGCCCTGTTCGACGATCGTCAGCAGGTCGGCGACGATCTGGCAGGGGTGCGACAGGTCGGTCAGGCCGTTGATCACCGGGACACTGGCATGTTCGGCCAGTTCCTCGATCTTCGCATGATCGTCGGTGCGGATCATGATCGCGTCGGCGTAACGCGACAGCACCCTTGCGGTGTCGGCAATCGTCTCGCCGCGGCCGAGTTGGCTCGTCCCGGCGTCGAGGATCATCGGCACCCCGCCCAGCTGACGGATCGCGATATCGAACGAGCAGCGCGTACGCGTCGAATTTTTCTCGAAGACCATCGCCAGCACGTGATCGGTGAGCGGGGCGTCGCCGTCGGGTTTCGCCTTGGGCCAACCCGCGCGCGCCGCCTTGCGGTCGATCGCGTCGGCGATCATCGCGGCGACGGCATCGCCGCCCGCGTCGGACAGGTTCAGGAAATTGGGCATCAGGATTCGGGCGGCGTGTAGCTCGCCGCGCCTGCTGACAATTTCTCGATGAACTCGTCGATATGGCTTTGTTCGATGTTGAGCGGCGGCAGCACGCGGACAACATTCTCGCCCGCCGCGACGGTCAGCAACCCGTGATTGTCACGCAGATACGCGACAAAGGCGCGGCTGTCCGAGCGCAGCTTGAGCCCGAGCATCAGCCCCATGCCGCGCACACTTTCGAACAGCTGGTCATGGTTCGGGATCAGCTGCTCGAGCGCCCCCCGCAGCCGTTCACCGGTCGCCTTAACCCCGTCGAGAAAGCCTTCCTCCAGCACGACGTCGAGCACCGCTTGCCCCGCGGCGCACGCCAGCGGGTTGCCGCCATAGGTCGACCCATGCGTGCCGATGACCATGCCGCGCGCCGCATTCTCAGTCGCGAGGCATGCGCCCATAGGAAAGCCGCCGCCGATGCCCTTGGCGCTCGCCATAATGTCTGGGGTAACGCCGAATTCCTGATAGGCGTACAGCGAGCCGGTGCGCGCGACGCCGCACTGCACTTCGTCGAACACCAGCATCAGGTCGCGCTCGTTGCAGATGTCGCGCAGTCCCTGCAAGAACGGCTGCGACGCCGGACGGATGCCGCCCTCGCCCTGGATCGGTTCGATCAGGAAACCTGCCGTATTGTCGTCGACCAGGTCGAGCGCGGCGTTGAGATCGTCGAACGGCGAATAGGCGAAGCCGGGCAGCAGCGGGTCGAAACCCTTGCGCAGCTTTTCCTGATTGGTCGCCGAAATCGTCCCCAGCGTGCGGCCGTGGAAGGCGTTGTTGAACGTGATGAGGGTATGCTTGTGCGCGTTGCCCGCGCTCGAATGATAAGCGCGCGCGGTCTTGATCGCGCATTCGACCGCCTCGGCACCCGAATTGGTCAGGAAGACGGTGTCGGCAAAGGTATTTTCGACCAGCCGCGCCGCGTAAGCCTCGCCCTGCGGGCTGCCGTACAGGTTCGACACGTGCATCAGTGTCGCCGCCTGATCCTGGATCGCCTTGGTCAGGTGCGGGTGGCCGTGGCCGAGCAGGTTGACCGCAATGCCGCTGGCGAAATCGAGATAGCGCTCGCCGCGCTCGCCGATCAGATAGGCGCCCTCGCCGCGCACCGGACGCACACCGCACCGGGGATAAACGGGCATCAGCGGCGTGATCGACATGGCAGGCACCTTTCAGACAAAAGTAAAAAGGCGACCCCGCTGGGCCGCCCTTGGTCGGGCCGTCCCTATACTGCCGCAGCGCGAGGTGCGTCAACACAGGCGCGCATGGTGCAACCATGGCCGAATGCCCGCGTTCGCGAGGGATGAAATCGCAGCATTGGCCCCTGCCCTTTGCCCTATTCATGCTCGCCGCCTGCGACAGGCTGCCGCGCGATGTGTCGGGCAGCACCGACCGTATCGCGCGCAGCGGCGAAATGCGGGTTGTCGTAATTCCCGGAACTCCCGACGCCGCGCCCGCGCTGGCCTTGGTCGCAGATTATGCGCGGCGCCATAAGGCGCGGCTGGCGCGCGTATCCGCGCACGGCGACCATGCGCTGCACCGGCTGGAGGAGGGCAAGGTCGATGTGGTCATCGGCCATTTCGCCAAGGCCTCGCCATGGCAGGCCGACGTCGCGTTGTCGAAACCCGTCGGGCGCAGCGAACCCGATGACAGCAAACAACCGGTCCTGCGCCTCGCCCGCCGCAACGGCGAAAACGCGCTAATCCTCGCCACCGACCGTGCCATTGCCGAGACGATGAAATGAGCCTGCACGGGGGCATCCCAGCCGCAATTGCCGACGACGTCCGGCGCGGCGAACGGCTCGAATGGTGGACGCTGGCCTGGATGACGAGCGTCATCGTCGTCATGTGGCTGGTGATGGGCAGCAGCCAGGCGATGAAGGCCGCGGTTATCGAGGATCTGCTCAGCCTGGTCCCCGCCATCGTGTTCCTGCTGTCGGCCCATTGGGAGCGCAAGCAGCCCAATCCGCGCTTCCCGTTCGGCTATCGCCGCGCCAACAGCCTCGCCTTTCTGGTCGCGGCCACCGCGCTGCTCTCGGTCGGCGCTTTTCTCGCCTATGAAAGCGTCACGACGCTGGTGCGCCAGGAACACCCGACCGTCGGCGGCATCACCCTGTTCGGCCATACGATCTGGCTCGGCTGGCTGATGATCGCCGCGCTCGCCTATTCGATCGTGCCGCCGATGATCCTTGGCCATTTGAAGCACCCGATCGCGACGCGGATCCGAGACAAGGTGCTGCACACCGACGCGCTCATGCAAAAGGCCGATTGGCAGACCGGGCTGGCCGGTATCGCCGGGATTATCGGGATCGGATTTGGCCTGTGGTGGGCCGATGCTGCGGCGGCGCTGTTCATTGCGCTGTCGATCATCAAAGATGCAGTCGGCGCCCTGGAAAAGGCGGTTGCCGAACTGCTGGACGGGACGCCGCGTGCGCTGGATTCGAATGACCTGTCAGAGGATGCCGAACAGCTGACCGCGGCGCTGAAAAAGCAGTTCGGCGACGTCGAGGTGCGGCTGCGCGAAACAGGCCGCTATATCGCCGCCGAAGTCGATTGTGCGCCGCCGAGGTCAATCCCGACCGCCAAAGACCTGCTGGGCGACGAACTGGCTTGGCGTCTGGCGAGCCTGACATTCCGGCCCACTGCCGCAGATTCGCCGGTCAATTAATCCGTCATCCCGGCGAACAAACGCTAAAGCTGCTTCGCCGCCGCCATCGTCAGCGCCAACGAATGTTTGCGCGCGTCATGGTCGTACATCGACGATGCGATGACCACCTCATCGACACGCGTTCGGGCGACAAATGACCGCAATCCCGCGGCTATATCGTCGACCGTTCCAACCGCCGAACATTGCAGCACATGATCCAGGATCGCGCGCGCATTGGGCGGCAGGCTGTCCTTGTATCCGGGCAGCGGGGGCTTCATCTTTCCGGGATTGCCGGTGCGCAGCGCGACAAAGGCCTGCTGTTGCGACGAGGCGAGCAGTTCTGCCTCTTCGCGCGTATCGGCGGCAAAGGCGTTGAACGCCGCGGCGACATAGGGCTCGGCAAGCTGTGCTGACGGCTTGAACTGGCGTCGATAAATGTCGATCGCCTCGTCAAGCGCATCGGGCGCGAAATGGCTGGCGAAGGCGTAAGGCAACCCCAACATCGCCGCGAGCTGCGCCCCGAAGGTGCTCGATCCCAAGATCCACAGCGGGATATGCGTCCCCGCCCCCGGTACCGCGGTGATGCCAAGCTGCTCGTCGCCCGCCAGAAAGGCCTGCAGCTCGAGCACATCCTGCGGAAACTGCCGCTCGTCGCTGGCAAGGGTGCGGCGCAGTGCGCGCGCGACGCGCTGGTCAGAACCGGGTGCACGGCCGAGGCCAAGGTCGATACGGCCCGGGAACAGCGCCTCCAGCGTCCCGAATTGTTCGGCGATCACCATCGGTGCGTGGTTGGGCAGCATGATGCCCGCCGACCCGATACGGATCGTCGACGTCGCGTGCCCGATATGTGCCAGCACCACTGCGGTCGCCGCGCTGGCGATCCCCGCCATGCCATGATGCTCGGCAACCCAATAGCGCCCATAGCCGAGAGCCTCGGCGTGGCGTGCCAAGTCGGCGGCGTTGGCGAGCGATTGTGCGATCGTGCCGGTGTCGGTGACGGGCACGAGGTCGAGGAAGGAAAGTTTCGTCATGAAACGGATATGCGGTTGGCAGGCCTGCTGTTCAAGTCACCATCGTCGCCCCCGCGAAGGCGGGGGCCGCTGGAGGCCTTGTCCTTCGGCGGCTGGATAAACCGGCTGCGGCCGTGTCGGGAGGCACGTGAGTCCCGGCACCCTTCGCGGGGGCGACGGTATGCTAAGCCCGCTCATCCTTCGTCGAATCCATCACCACATAGGTGCTGATCGAATGCACCTGCGGCAGCACCCCCAGCACTTCGGTGTGAAAATGCTTGTATGCCGCCAGATCCGCGGATTCGATGCGCAGCAGATATTCGATCGCGCCGGTGACGTTGTGGCATTCGCGGACTTCGGGTGCGCCCGCCATCGCGGCCTCGAAATCGGCTTGCGCTTTCTTGGTATGCGTCGACAATCCCACGGTGACATAGGCGAGGAACCCTATCCCCAGCTTGGCGGGATCGATGGTGGCGCGGTAGCCGGTGATCACGCCGCTGCGTTCCAGTTCCTGCACCCGCCGCAGACAAGCGGAGGGCGACAGCCCGACGCGGTCGGCGAGTTCGAGGTTCGAGATTCGCCCGTCGCGCGACAGTTCGCGCAATATCTTGCGGTCTATATCGTCCAACTTGCTCATAGATTGCATGCGATAGGCGATTGGCAACATCCTTTGCAACCCGTGCGCCGACGAAACGCATTATGTTGCGCGGATGAACCAGACCACTTTGCTTGCGCTCTCCGCCTTCGCGCTCGTTTCCTCGATCACGCCGGGGCCGAACAACATGATGCTGATGGCGTCGGGCGCCAATTTCGGCCTGCGCCTCACGGTGCCGCACGCGCTGGGCGTCGGCGTGGGATTCACGCTGATGATCATCCTTGTCGGACTCGGGCTGATGGGATTGTTCGACCTGTTGCCGGTCCTCAATAGCGTGCTCAAGTTCGTGAGCGTCGTCTATCTGCTATGGCTCGCGTGGAAAATAGCCAACGCCGCCGCGCCCGACACCGCATCGGGCGCACGCGGCAAGCCGATGACCTTTGTTCAGGCGATGCTGTTCCAGTGGGTCAATCCCAAGGCGTGGTCGATGGCGTTGACCGCAATCGCGCTTTACGCGCCCGACCGCAATCTGGGCGCGGTGCTGCTCGTCGCGGTGATCTTTGGCCTGATCAACCTGCCATCGACCAGCCTGTGGGCGGTGATGGGCCAGGTGCTGCGCGGCTGGCTCTCCAGCCCGGGTCGGCTGCGCGCCTTCAACTGGACGATGGCGGCCCTGCTCGTGGGGTCGCTCGCACTGCTGATCTGATTGCAAGGTTGCATCCCGCAACCTAAAGACGGCGCTCCCCTCTTCTGACCGGAGAACAGAGCCATGCAGAGTCGCCGTCTTGGCAAGAGCGCCATCCATGTGTCCGACATCTGCATGGGGACGATGACCTTTGGCAGTCAGACCGACGAGGCCGAAGCGTTCCGCATCCTCGACCGCTGCTACGAGGCCGGGATCAACTTCTACGATACGGCAGAGGGTTATCCGGTGCCGCCCGACACCAAATGGGTCGGCCGCACCGAAGAGATCGTCGGCCGCTGGCTGAAGACCAAGCCGCGTGATGCGATCGTCCTCGCGACCAAGGTGTCGGGGCCGAGCCATGTGTGGTTCAAGTCGCCGTGCCGGAACGGCATGACCGCACTCGACCGCAAGAACATCTTTCAGGCGATCGACGACAGCCTGACGCGGCTCCAGACCGACTATGTCGACCTCTACCAGACGCACTGGCCGGACCATGACGCGCCGTATGACGAGATCATGGACGCGCTCGACGAGCTGGTCCGGGTCGGCAAGGTCCGTATCCTCGGCTGCTCGAACGAGACAAGCTGGGGACTGATGAAATCGCTCGCCGCGTCCGAAAAGCTGGGCGTGGCGCGCTATCACACGATCCAGAACAATTTCAGCCTCAACAACCGCCGTTTCGAGGACGAGCTGAAACAGGTCTGCCGTCAGGAAGGAGTCAGCCTGATCCCCTATTCGCCGCTCGCGGGCGGGGTGTTGTCGGGGAAATATCAGGATGGCGCGACGCCCGAGGGAGCCCGCTTCTCGCGCTACCTCGCGATGGAGGGGCGGCAAGCGGCGATGGGCAAGCGGTTCGTCAACGAAAAGAGCTTGGCCGCGACCGCGCGCTACCTACAGATCGCCGCCGACGCCGGGCTGCATCCGGTGACGATGGCGACTGCCTGGTCGAAACAGCATGACTTCGTCGCCTCGACGATCGTCGGCGTCAGCGCCGATGATCAGGTCCAGCCGATCCTCGATGCGATGGATCTGGTGCTGAGCGACGAAGTGATGACTGCGCTGCACAAGGTGAGCAAGGACATTCTCTACCCGATGGGGTGAGGCCGGGGCGGTCGTCTCATTTCATTACCCGACCTGCCCCGACGGCCAATCGAGGACCAGCGCCTCGCCCACGCGCAGCGCGCGCCACCGCTTTGACAGCCGGTCGAAATCGGCAAACACGCGTATCCGTGCGGCGTCGATCCGCGCGCGCTCGTCGGCGCTCAGCGACGCGCGTGTCCGCGCGGCCTCGCCTAACGCTGCGCGCTGCGCCGCGCTGTCGGCACGCGTCTGGCTGCGCCAGTCAATGTCGAGCAGGAAAGCGGCAAGTTCGGACAATTCGCCCTCGCGTCCCTGCGTCTTGACCAGCCTGGCCCCCTTCGCGACCTGTTTGCGCGCGGCGCGCTGACGGTCCTTTGCGGCCAGATCGTCGCCCGCGACGCGGAAGGACCCCGCATCGCCGCCGCTCGCAATCTGTCCGAACACCCCGCCTTTCAGCCCCAGCGCCGCCTCGACGACAAAATGCACCATGTCATGCGGCACATCGGGATCGAAACCCGGCGCCGGATCCATCACCAGCGTTGGCGCATCGGCGCGCTCGATTTTCATGCTGTATCGGCGCTCGCCCGAGCGGATAAAATGGACTTTCATGCGCCGGACCTATAGCTTCGGCGGCACAACTGCCAAAGGATTTGCGATGTTTTCTGCCCGCCGCACATTATTTGCCCTCGTCGCCTCCGCCGCCGCGATCGGCACCGCGCACGCCGCCAACCCGACAATGTTCCGCGACGCGGGCTGCGGCTGCTGCCTCAAATGGCTCGAACAGGTGAAGGCCTCGTTCGGGGGAAAGGCGGTGATCGTCAATTCGGCAGACATGGGGGCGATCAAGGACAAGCAGGGGGTGCCGCAAGCGCTGCGCAGCTGTCATACCGTGCTGGTCGGCGGCTATGTGATCGAGGGGCATGTCCCCGCGAAGGAAATTGCCCGCCTGCTCCGCGAAAAGCCCAAGGGCGTGAAAGGACTCGCCGTCGGCGGAATGCCGATCGGCTCGCCCGGCATGGAGCATGGCAGTCACCGCGAAGCCTATAAGGTCATTACCTTCGGCCCCGGCGGGCAGCGCGTTTATGCGAGCTATGCCGCAAGCGGCGGGGCGCACGCGCATTGAGGCGCGGGCGGTCCGATGCTGTTCCGCACCGCCACGCTCGACCGCATCCGGACAGGGGAAATCACCCTCGCCTTTCGGCGCTGGCAGCGCCCGACGGTCAAGAGCGGGGGACGGCTGCGTACGGCGGTCGGCGAACTGGCGATCGAGAGCGTCGACCCTTGCGCGCCCGAAAATTTGACCGAAGCCGACGCGACCGCCGCGGGATATGCGTCGCGTGCTGAATTGCTGACCGCGCTGGAAGAGCGTGGCGACGGCCAGCTATATCGCATCGCCTTCCGCTTCGACCGCGCCGACCCGCGCATTGCGCTGCATGCCGCCGATCAATTGTCGGAGGGTGATCGCGCGGCGATCATCGCACGGCTCGACCGTTTCGATCGCGGCGTCGATGGCGCCTGGACGCGCCCGATCCTCCAGCATATCGCCGCGCATGAAGGCCGGTCGGCGGCGACCATTGCCGCCACCTTCCACATCGACAAACCTCGGCTGAAGCAGAATATCCGCAAGCTCAAGGAGCTTGGCCTCACCGAAAGCCTCGACACGGGATACCGCCTGTCGCCGCGCGGCAAAGCACTTCTCGAAGCCTTGTCGCGTTAACCGCCGTCGCGGTTCAGGCGAGCTCGGCCGCGAACAGCGCGAGCTGGCGGCTCCATGCCTTTTCGGCCGCCGCTTCGTCATAGACGCGGCCGTCGGGCGGGCACCAGCCGTGCTGCGCCGCATAAACCTCGACCTCGTGCCACTCGGGCCGTGGTTCGAGCACCGATTTCAGCAAGACCTTCTCGTTCGGGCTTTCCTTGTCGTCATCCTGGGCAATCGCGAACAGATAGCCCGCCTTGGTGCCCGGGATCAGCAGGTGCGGGCTGTCGGGCTTGTCGGTGCCGACGCCGCCGCCGTGAAAACTCGCGGCCGCGCGCACGCGATCGGGCTTCAGCGCCGCCGTATAAATGACCATCGGACCGCCCATGCAATAGCCGCTCGTGCCGATTCCGCGCGCCGTGTCGACTTCGGCCTGCGCGTCGAGGAAAGCGATATGCGCCGCGGCGTCGGTTTCTACCAACGGCCGGGTCAATTGCTTCAGATAGCCGAAGAGTTTTTCGCGCACTGCGGCGACGCCCCAATGATTCTCGGCATCGACGACCGGCGCCTTCTGCCAGCGATAGAAAGGATTGACGCAGAGCACGGCATAGCCCTCGCCCGCCAGCCGCTCGGCCATCTGGCGAAAGGCCGGGCGCAGTCCGCGAATGTCGGGCCACACGACCACGCCGGGATGCTTGCCCTCCGCGGGCGCGACGAAATAGGCGTCGCAGATGCCATCAGCAGTGGTGATCGTGACGTCGCGGCCCTTCACCGGCTTGCCCGTCATCGCGCGCACGGGCAGCGCGGCCATCAACGCGCCGACGCCCGCAAGTGCGGCAAAGCTGCGCCGCGCGACGGGCATGCCGGCGCGGTCGCGATCGGCTTCCATCTTTTCGGTACACATCGGCACTGTCTCCTTGGGGGGCGTGACCCGGTCGAATCGCGATCCTTATCCAGCGGCGACGGTTACCGCCTCGGCGGCAATGCTAACCCCGGCGAAGGTGAATGCAACCCGGTGCACGCCAACCGCGCGCAGCATATCACCATGTGCCGCGCGGTCGACGATATGCCCGGCGCCGCAGAAACCGACGACGGTCATCCCCGCCGCGAGCGCCGCCTGTGCCCCGGTCGGCGAATCCTCGATCGCCAGGCAGCGCGCGGGATCGACGCCGAGTCCCTTCGCGGCGGCCAGATAGACGTCAGGATACGGCTTCCCACGATCCCAGCCATCGGCGCTGTAGATATGCCCGCCGAAATGATGACCGAGGCCGAACAGGCCGAGCGCCCAGTCGATATATTCAGCGCGGCTGGACGAGGCGATCGCGCGCGGCAGCGGACCGAGTGCGGCGAGGAAGTCGGCAACGCCCGGGACTGCATCGAACCCCTCCATATAGCGCGCCCGCGCGCGTTCGCGGTGCGTCTCGCGAAAATCAGCGGGCAGCGGACGGCCGTACCGCGCCTCGATCCGCCGCTGCGTCTCCTGCCAGTTATGCCCATAATAGTCGCGCAGGCACTCTTCATAAGTCGATGGCATCCCGACCGCGGTCAGGCTTTCGGCAAGCGACAGGTTCGCGCGCACCTCGCTGTCGGCGATTACGCCATCGAAGTCGAAAATGATCGCGGCGAAACTCATCAGAACCCCACAATCTTCATACTTCGCACCTAGAGTCAGAGGGAACAGGAGACATCGGCATGAAATTCATCGAACTCAAGTCGCGCGGCGGCAATTATCTGGTCGTCGCCGAAAATGTCGCCTGGCTCCGCGACTATGAAAATGGCCAGACCCAGGTCGGCATGGTCGGGGGCGCGCCCTTGCTTGTCGCGGGTACGATCGATGAAATCGCGGCGTCGATCCTGGCGCAGGCCAATGCGACCACCTGATCCCCCGATCAGAGCATAACGCCCGCTTCACGAACAAAGCCCCATGCTCCGTCCCCCGACCAGCCACGTCCGTCGGGAAAGCTGAGCTTCAACCCGCTGAGCTGAGCCGGGTCGAATAGGCGCATGTTGACGCCCATCATATCGACAGTGCCGCCCATCCGCTCGATCAGGCCCTTGGTCGCCGACCAATGCGTCGCGCAGCCACAGGTCGCGCAAAAATGCAGGTCCGAATTGGGGTTCGGGCGATCGGCGCGATTATAGGTCCGCGTCGCCCCCTCGATCACGACATCGCGCGGCGAAAAATAGGCCCAGAGAATGCCGTGCGAGAAGCACAGCGAGCAATTGCACTCGGCGAGTTCCTCGGGCGCCTTGGCAAGCCGCACCGAGACGGCGCCGCAATGGCAGGTGGTATTCCAGGTCACTCGACCGTCACCGACTTCGCCAGATTGCGCGGCTGATCGACGTCCGTCCCCTTCGCCACCGCCACATGATACGCCAGCAGCTGCACCGGCACCGCGTACACCAAAGGCGCGATCAGCGGGTGGACCTTGGGCATTTCGATCGTTGCCATGCAGCCGTCACCCGCTTCGGCGATGCCGTCGGCGTCGGAAATCAGCACGACTTTGCCGCCGCGCGCCATCACTTCCTGCATGTTGCTGACGGTCTTTTCGAACAAAGGGCCGCTGGGGGCGAGGACGATCACTGGGACCGATTCGTCGATCAGCGCGATCGGGCCGTGCTTCATTTCGCCCGACGCATAACCTTCGGCGTGGATGTAGCTGATTTCCTTGAGCTTCAGCGCCCCCTCCATCGCGAGCGGATAGTCGGGACCGCGGCCAAGGTAGAGCACATCGCGCGCGGGAGCGATCAGGTGGGCCATGGCGGCGATGTCGTCGTCATGGTTCAGCGCGGCGTTCAGCGCGGCGGGCGCTTCGATCAGATGCTTGACGATTTCGCGCTCTTCGGCGGCGCTGAGCTTGCCCTTTTTGAGCGCGAGATGCGCCGCGAGCGCCGCGAGAACCGCGAGCTGGCAGGTGAAGGCCTTGGTCGAGGCGACCCCGATTTCAGGACCGGCGTGGGTCGGCAGCAACAGGTCGGCCTCGCGCGCCATGCTGCTGGTCGGGACGTTGACGACGACCGCGATCGTCTGGCCGTTCGCCTTGCAATGGCGCAGCGCGGCGAGCGTGTCGGCGGTCTCGCCCGATTGCGAGATGAACAGCGCGAGCCCGCCGGGTTGGAGCACCGGGTCGCGATAGCGGAACTCGCTCGCGACATCGATGTCGACGGGGACGCGCGCGAAGGTCTCGAACCAATATTTGGCGACCATGCCGGCGTAGAAGCTGGTGCCGCAGGCGACAATGGTGATGCGGTCGATCTTGCTGAGGTCGAAATCCATCTGCGGCAGCGCGACGGTCTGTTCGAGCGGGCGGATATAGGAGGAGAGCGTCTGCGCGACCACGGTCGGCTGCTCGAAAATCTCCTTCTGCATGAAGTGGCGGTAATTGCCCTTCTCGACCGCCGCGGCGGTCACGCCGCTGGTGGTGATTTCGCGTTGCACCGGCTTATTGTCAGCGTCGTAGATCTGCGCGCCATCACGGGTGATGACGACCCAGTCGCCTTCCTCGAGATAGGCGATCTTCTGCGTCAGCGGGGCGAGCGCGAGCGCGTCGGAGCCGAGAAAAGTCTCGCCCTCGCCATAACCAACGACGAGTGGCGAGCCGAGCCGCGCGCCGATGAGCAGGTCGGGATGCTGGCGAAAGGCGATGGCGAGTGCGAAGGCGCCGCGAAGCTGCGGCAGCACCGCCTGCACGGCTTCCTGCGGCGACTTGCCCGCTTCGATCTGTTCGCTGACGAGGTGGGCGACCACCTCGGTATCGGTCTCGCTTTCGAACGTGCGACCGCGCGCCTGCAAGGCCTCGCGCAGCGGCTTGAAATTTTCGATGATGCCGTTGTGGACCAGCGCGACCTCGCCCGTCGCGTGCGGATGCGCGTTGCTCGTCGTCGGCGCGCCGTGTGTGGCCCAGCGCGTGTGCGCGATACCGACGGTGCCAAGCGCGGGGTTGCCCGCGAGTTCCTTGACCAGATTGCCCAGCTTGCCCTCGGCGCGGCGGCGGATCAGCTGCCCGTCCTGCACGGTGCACACGCCGGCGCTGTCATAGCCGCGATATTCCATGCGCTTCAGCCCGTCGACTAGCCGATCGGCGACCTGATCCTTGCCGATGATTCCGATAATTCCGCACATAAGAGTCTGGCTTTCGTCTTAGAGCGTATAGGGGACACGGATGCCCGGCATGTTGGCCGGGAAATCCTTTGTATTGCGGGTGATGAGAACGCGCCCGCGGGTTTGGGCCGTGGCGAGGATGATAGCGTCGGGCGACTTCAACCGCGGTCGGTCGCGGCGCAGCGCCGCCGCCCGCGACGAGATTTCATCGTCGATTTCATCGAGACCGAAATGCGCCAGAAACGCCATCACCTCGCCGACCATGCGCTCGTCGCCCTTGGACAGCACCTCGATCCACGCCATGCGGCTGATCCATGGCCGGACGCCATTGCGCGTGGCGCGTTGAATTTCGACCCGCGCCGGCGGATAACCGGCGAGTGCATCGATGACGATATTGGCGTCGAACGTATAACCGCTCACTTGGGGTGCGGACTTTTGGGGTCGGGATATTTCCCAGCGATCATGTCGAGATAAATTTGCCGCTGGCGATCATCCTCGGCGTCGAACATGTCCGGCGATTCGGCGCGCACTTCCTCATAATCATCATCCCACGGCCGCGTCCATTCGGCCCGGCGCTTCCGATCATAATCTTGCGGATCGACCGAAATGCCGTTGCGCGACCAGAGCCCGAAGCCGCGTTCGATCCAATCGCCGTCATGCGAGGACGGTTGCGCCTGATACGACGCCACCGCATCGCGCAGGACCGCCGCCCGGCTTTTGCCCTGTTCATAGGCAATGCGGTCGAGACGCTTGATCTCTTCGTCGGGCAGGTCGGCGAGAATGCGGGTCATTGATATACTGATATCATATCATGATATCATGTCAAGCGCGGTCGAAGTTGCGATCGACGAAAATCATGGCGAACTGCGCCGGATCGGGCGCCATTCCGTTGCCTGCTTCGAACCGCGCCTGACCATCGGTCCAGATTTTGCGGATCTGCCCGGGCAATTCGGGACCGAACTTCATCTGCTGTTCGACGATCCGTTCCCAGCTGCCTTTCAAGCCGAAACTCTGCTCGAGTTGCGGCACCATCGCCTTGCAATAGCTTTCGGTAGCGGGGTCGAGATGGCCGATCGCCTTTAGCACCCATGCGTCGACAAAGCGCAGGAAGGGCTTGTCGGTGTAACGGTCGCTCACGGCATCGTCTCCATTGTCCATTCGTCGCGCAACAGACCATAGATCAGCGAATCGCGCACCCCGATATGCGTTTCCCATTCACCCCGCAGGCGGCCTTCATACTGAAAACCCAGCCGTTCGAGCAGCGCGATCGATCCGCGATTTTCCGGGTCGGTATCGGCAAAGATGCGCCGCAGTTTGAGCTCGGCAAAACCATAATCGATCACGCGCGCCACGGCTTCGCGCGCGATCCCGCCACGCCAATGGTCGCGGTGCAGGATATAGCCGATTTCCTTCACATCAGGCTTGCCATCGATCAGGATTACCCAGCCGAGCGCAACATTGTCGCCCAAGGTGATCGCCCAGCACGCGACGCCCTCACCTTCAGCGGCGTTCGATGCGACATAGTCCGCCGTCTCGGCAAGCGAGCGATGCGGACCGCTCGACCACCAGTTCATGACAACAGGATCGGACAGCACGGGGAACAGCGCGGCGGCATCGTCCGCGCGGATCTGGCGCAGCACGAGCCGCGGAGTCGTCAGGGTCGGCACGGGCATATCGCTTATTTGCCCGACTTTTTCTTGCGCATCGCATCATGGAAGCGGTCGGCCCAGCCGGGTTTGACCAGCTGCTCGGCGCGAACCATGCGCAGGTCGCCGTCGCCGACATCGCGCGACACCGCGCTGCCCGCGGCGACGATCGCGTCCCGACCGATCGTAATCGGGGCGATCAGGGCGCTGTTCGACCCGATGAAGGCATTTTCGCCGATCACGGTCTGATATTTGAAATAGCCGTCGTAATTGCAGGTGATCGTCCCCGCGCCGATATTCGCCCCCGCGCCGACGGTCGCGTCACCCAGATAGGTCAGGTGGTTCGCCTTGGCGCCCTTGCCCAGCACCGCCTTTTTGGTTTCGACAAAATTGCCGATCTTCGCTTTTTCGCCGAGGATGGTGCCGGGGCGGAGGCGCGCGAAGGGCCCGACTTCGCAGCCGCTGGCGATGGTGGCGCCCTCGATGTGGCTGTTGGCGCGGATCTTCACATTGTCGGCGATGGTGACGCCGGGGCCGAAGAAGACATTGGGCTCGATCGTGACATCGCGGCCGATCTGCGTGTCCCAAGCGAACCATACTGTGTCGGGCGCGATCAGGCTGGCGCCGTCCGCCATCGCCGTCACGCGGCGGCGCGCCTGCCATTCGCCCTCCATCGCGGCGAGTTCGCCGCGGCTGTTGATCCCAGCGACGTCATAGGGATCGGTGACCACCACCGCACAATGCCGCCCGTCGACGTTCGCGATATTGACGATATCGACGAGATAATATTCCTTCGCCGCATTGTCGTCGGTCACCCGCGCCAGCAGCGCGAACAGGTCGGACGCTTTCGCCGCCATCAATCCCGAGTTGCACAACCGCACCGCGCGCTCGGCATCGGTCGCGTCCTTGTGCTCGACCATCTTGGTGACGCGATCGCCTTCGGTGATGACGCGGCCATATTGCTGCGCATCGTCGGGCTCGAAGGCGAGCACGACGACCGCGGGCGCATCCTCCGCGTTAAGCCGGTCGATCATCGCCTGCATCGTCGCGGCGGGAACGAACGGCACGTCACCATAGAGGACCAGCACGTCGCCGTCGAAGCCCGTCAGCGCGGCTTCGGCCTGCTGCACCGCATGGCCGGTGCCGAGCTGCGGATCCTGCACCGCCAGGTCGGCAGTGCCAGCCAGCGCGGCCTCCAGCTGATCCGCCTTGTCGCCGACGATCACGACTTTCTTGGCCGGGTTCAACGCATCGACGCTCGCCATCAGGTGCAACAGCATGGGTCGCCCGGCGATCGGGTGCAGCACCTTGTGCAGGTCGGATTTCATGCGGGTACCTTTGCCCGCGGCAAGGACGATAGCGGCGATCGGATTGCTCATCCGCGCGCCATGCCAGCAAATCATTGCGGTTTCCAGCACATCGCGCCATGCGCTGGTCGATGTCCGATTTTCCCTTTGCCATCGTCGGCTTCGACCTTGACGGTACGCTGGTCGATACCGCGGGTGACCTGACTGCGGCGGTCAATCATGCGCTCGCCCTCGCCGCGCGGGCGCCGTTGAGCGAAGCACAGGTGCGGCCGATGATCGGACTGGGCGCGCGGCACATGCTGGAACAGGGATTCGCCGTCACGGGCGGGATTCCGGGCGGCGATTTTGAGCGCCTCCACCGCGAATTGCTGCGCTTCTACGAGGCGAATATTGCGGTCCACAGCCGCCCCTTCCCGCGGCTGATCGCGGCGCTCGACCGGCTCGACGCGCTCGGCGTGAAAACCGCGATCGTCACCAACAAGCGCGAGGATATGGCGCGCAAGCTGCTTGGCGAACTCGCCCTGGCCGACCGCATGGCAGCGATCATCGGCGGCGACACGCTGGGACCCGGAAACGCCAAGCCGTCGCCCGCCCCGATCGCCGAGATGATCGCTCGCTGCGGCGGCGGGCGCGCGGCGTTTGTCGGCGACAGCATTTATGACGTGATGGCGGCGCAGGGTGCGGGGATAACCAGTGTGGTGGTGAGCTTCGGCTTTCTCGATCGGCCTGCGCAAGAGCTCGGCGCTGATCATGTTATCGACGGATATGACGAACTGATCCCGCTACTTGAGCGGCTCTAGCGCTTCCGCCACTTCGTCCACAAATGCTGCGCCAACATCGTCGGCGGCATCCGCAGCCAGTGCGAGCGGATGTAGAAAGCCTGTTCGAGCAGCGGCCGCGTCACCCGTCCCCAATCGTCGCGCGCGAGCAAGCGGCGGATGTACAGGTCATCGCTCCAGCGACGGTCGAACTCGAGTTTCAAAGGCCAGGAATAAGTTTTGAGCGGCGTGCCGTAGAGCCGATGCGACAGTCGAAAACCGCGTTTGACAACATCTGCAAGCCCGTGGAACGAAGCCTCTTCGATTACGGTCAGGTAGAAGTCCGGATCGTCCTTAAGAAAATCCCGGACGAGGCAGTGAAAATCCCAGAGATTTCTCAATCCTCCCTGTAAGTCGCCGTCGGCCAGCATGTGCGCGGCGCAATGACAGACCATCGCGGCCGGGTTTAGAATGCGAAATCCCGAGGAAAGTTCGACCGCCTCAGCAATAAGAACGAGCGCATCGGGCGTGATCCGGTGGGTGCGCGGCAGGATGGTGTGGTGCACGTCGATCATCCGGTCGCGCGCCTTGTGAATCATCGGCGGCAGCTCGTGCATATGCGCCCGGTAGTAGAAATCGTCATAGGGGTCGGACTTGACCCACTCCCACTCCGCATTGAGCAAGGCGTTTTCGGCGCGGCGGATGTCGGACGCGAGCACCAATATGTCGAGGTCGCCGATCTGCCTCCCCGCCGCGCACGCCATGCCCGCAGCGGCATAGGCAGCACCCTTCAGCAGCACAAATTCGATTCCCACCGGCGCCAGCGCGCGGCGCGCCATCTCGGCCTCCCACAGCGCCTGCTGCTGCGCGACCGCGGCGGCGGCGCGCTGGTCGGCGAACAGCGCCGCGACGGTCGGCGGCAGGTCGGCACCCTCCGGCCGGTGCGCGAGCGTTGCCAGCATCGCTTCGCTGCGCGCAACGCCGATCACCCCGTCCCAGTCTCGCGGGTCAAGCGTGGACGCCTCGCGACGACCGGCGAGCAGGTCGACAAAGGTCTGCACCGCGCTCACTTTGCTGCCTCGGCCCAAAGCTGCTCGACGAGCGCAATCCCGGTCGCGCTGTCGGGATAGGAAATGCCAAATGCGGGCGTCTCGCGCACCAGCCGCGTCAGCGCGGCAAAGCCCGCCTCGCCGAGCGCGACATAGTTGGTCGATGCCTCGGTCAGCCGCACGAACGCCTCGCCCTCCCCCATCGGCTCGACCGCCGCCGCGCCGCCAAAGCGCGGGAACAGGAGCAGCGCGGGGCGCGCGGGTTCGTGCATCGCCGCGATCGCGTCGGCGCGCGGGATCAGGTGGCGGATGTCGCCTTTTGGCGTCCCCGCCAGCAACGGTCCCAACCGCGTCGCATCGACCCGCGCCGCAACCTCCGCAATTGCTTCATTCTTCAGGCTGACCGCGCGCGGGAACGCCAGTGCATCGCCGCTCGCCGGATCGATCAGCGTAAATTCGTCGCCCATCAACCGCCAGTCGCCCTCCCCCAGCAGCGCCGCGAGCGTCGATTTTCCCGATCCCGATTCGCCCGACATGATCAGCGCGCGGCCATCCTTCGCGACCGCGCTGGCATGAAGCAGCATGTGCCGCCGCCATCCCAGCGCGACCTGCAAGTTCATCCCCATCTCGGCGGCGAGCAGTCCCATCGACAGCGGCAATGGCAGCGCGTCGGGCACGACGAAATCGCCGCCGATATGCACCGACGGGCGCACCCAGCGCCGCCATGGCCGCGCCGCGAACAGCCGCACCGTGGCGTCAGCGGGTCGCGCTTCGTCTTCCAGATAGCCGCGGTACAGCGTCTCAAGCGCCGAAATCGGTTCGGCCCAGTCGCTGCCAATCCGAAACTGCACCGGGCCGACGGCGATGCGAATGCTGTGCCTCACGCGCGCGCCACCAGCCCCATTGCCGCGAGTTCGCTCAGCCGTTCGACCAGGATCGGCTGCACCGCGTCGTCGCCGTCGAAATCGAAGCGTTCGGCAAGCCGCACCGCAAGCGTTGCTGCGTCACAATCGCCCGCCCCCATCGCCGCCAATATTTCGGGCATCGGCGACACGACCAGATGCGTCTGCATCGACCGGCGATCGAAAATCGCGGTCAGCTCGCCCAGCGGCTCGACGCGCAGCGTGCCCGGAGGCGCGGCGCGATAGGCGGGATCAGGCATAATCTTCGGCGGCGGCGGTCAGCTTGGCCAGGATCGCCATCATCGTCGCTCGCTCGGCCGCCGTGATGTTCGATTCAAGCTGCGTCTCGCTGGCCAATGCGGCTGGAACGATCGCGTCGTAGAGCGACCATCCCGTTTCGGTGAGTTCCAGATGATGCGAGCGCCCGTCGACCGCATGCGCCTGCCGCGCAATCAGCTGCCGGTCGGCCAGCGCCTTGGCGGCGCGATTGACGGTCACCTTGTCCATTCGCGTCGCCTCGACCAGTTCGCGCTGGGTCTTGGGCTTTCCTTCCCCCAACACCGCCATCAACCGCCACTCGGGGATCTTGAGCCCAAAGCGGTTCTGATATTCGGCGGCGATCCGCTCCGACAGCGCGTTCGACGCGATCGACAGCCGATAAGGCAGGAAATTGTCGAGGTTCAGCTTTTTGGCGGCCATGCCCCGTTCTTATCGACAATCGCCGTCCTGTGAAGGTCAGAACGACAGCCGCGCGCCGATCCATAAGGTTCGCGGCGTTGCGCGCTCGACGATTCCCGCCGACGAGATGGCAGCGGGCACCAGTTCATCGAACAGATTTTCGGCGCGCGCCTCGACGCTGATCGCGTCGACCAGTCGCCACGATAACCCGGCATCGAGCGTCAGCGCGTCGCGGAGTACCAGCAGCCCCAGATCATCCTCATTCTGCTTGCCGACATAGCGCAGCGTCGCAAAGCCGCCGAACCGCCCGTCACCATTGCTGCGCAGCGACACACTGCCGCCATGCTTCGCGATCTGGGCCGGGCGGCGCCCGTCGAGCCGCACCGCGGCGCCCGACGCATCGACCTTGGCGTCGGTGAATGCGTAAGTCGCGCGCAATGTTGCCGGGCCGATCCTCTGTTCGGCGCTGACCTCGACCCCCTTGCTGTCGATGGCGTCCAGATTCTGCCGCTGGTTCAAGTTCGGCGCCAAGGTCACATTGGCAATCGCGTTGGTCAGATGATTGGCAAACAATGTCGCAGACACTTTCATGTCGCCCCTGATCCAATCGGCGCCCACCTCGCCGCCCCACAGCCGTTCGGGTTCCAAAGCCTCGTTCGCGTTGGTGACGTCTGCGCCGACCCGGAAAGGCCGGTAAAGTTCGTTGAGCGTCGGCAGGCGCCAGCCGCGATAGGCCGCGGCGCGCAGCGAAAACGCTTCCGAGGTCCAGCGAACGCCCACGCGGCCGCTACCCTCCCAGCCCTCGCGCGCTTTGAAGCGGAGGTCGGTGATCGTCGTCCCGCCGATGTTGCGCTCGAGCCGATAACCCGCACCCAGCGACCAGCGGTCAAGGCGGCCGCTGAGTGTCCAGAGCAAGCCGTCGCCGGGATCACCCGACGCCCATTCGGCAAAGGCGCCCACCGTATCGCTGCTGCCGCCCGCGATGCGGTGGCGTCCCGGCGTGACGCCGCTGAAAAAGAAATCCTCCTCGGTCCGGCCCGTCGTGCGGCGCCAGTCGGCGCCGATGCGTAGCGGATTGGCATCGCCGATCGCCGGACGCAGTTCGAAGCGCGCGCCAAGCCCGGTGGCGGGCACGCGCTGGAACAGCGCCGGTGCAACGCTGTTCCGCCCTGCCGCGACACTCGCAAAACCGCTTTCGAAATCGCGGACCTGCACATAAGCGAGCGCGAGCCACTGCGTCGCTCCGACGGGGTCGTGAACGAAACGCAGGCTGGCGTCGACGCCGTCGGTCTTGCTCGCGGAGAAGTCGGTGCCGCGGTCGCGCCGGTCGGCGAAGCCGCGCAGGCTCGCCTCGATACGGCTGTCAGCGCCCGCGTCGAAGCGCAGCCGGACGCCGAGGCCGCCCTGTTCGTAAGGCGCGGCGCGGTCGACGAGGCCGCGCTGGCCCTCCGAAACCGGGATGAAACCGTCGCCGCGGCTGTAGCGGCTGTCGAGCGCGACCTGCCCGCTGCCCAACCGGCCACCGGCGCTGGCCGAGGCGTCCCAACTGCCGCGGCTGCCATAGGCAAGGCTCGCTTCAGCGCCGTCGGTCATCGTCGAAAACAGCCCGATCGTCCCGGCGAGCGCGCCGGGTCCATCGGTGCCGCTGCCACCGCCGCGCGTGACAAGAATGCCGCCGAGGTTGATCGCGTCATAAGCCGACCAGGCGACCCAACCGCCGAAGGGATCGGCCTGGGGCACCCCGTCCAGGGTCACCAACGCGCGGCTCGATGCGTTGCCGCCAAGGCCGCGCAAGGTCACGCCTTGGCTCGTCGGATGCGCGCTCCGCCCGTCGCTGCGCCGGAACTGGACGATACCGGCTTCGTCGCGCAGGCGGTTTTCGATCCGCGCGCCAAGGCCCTGTTTGGGATAGGCGATCAGGCTCGAGGTCTGGACCGTGTCGCTGTCCGCCGGACGAAGCACGCCGCTTCCGCGCACGACGATCTCCTCGGTCGATGGGCGCGGGAAGATGAAACTGCAACACCCGCCGTCGTCTTCGACGGCGGGTAGATCGGTCGGCCCATCCTGCGCCGCCACCCCCGCCGGCATGACCAGTAGCGCGGCTCCCGTCAGCAGGCGGATCACGCCGGCTTTACCGCGTCAGGATGCGCTTTTTGAAACGCCGCCAATTCCAGGCAGGCGGCATCGATCGCGACCAGCCGCGGATAATCGTCGAGCGCCACCTCGAAGCGGCGCGCATTATACATCTGCGGCACCAGGCAGCAGTCGGCGATCCCGGGCGTGTCGCCGCCGAGATAGGCTCTGTCTCCCGCCATCGCCTCCAGCGCCTCGAACCCCTCGGCGATCCACCGTGCGATCCAGCGGTCCTTGGTCTGCTCGTTCAGACCCAGATCCTTGGTCAGATATTTGAGCACACGCAGATTGTTCAGCGGGTGGATGTCGCTGGCGATTACCTGCGCCTGCGCCAGCGCGACTGCGCGCGGCATCGCGGCATCGGGGATAAGCCGCGGCTCGGGAAAGGCGCGGTCGAGCCAGTCGATGATCGCCATGCTCTGGATGATCGGTTCGCCATCGGCGACCAACATCGGGACAAATCCCTGCGCGTTGAGTTCCAGATAGGCGTCGCTACGCTGCTCACCCGCAATCAGGCTGATCTCGACGCGCTCGTAATCGAGGCTTTTGAGATTGAGCGCGATACGGACGCGAAAACTGGCCGAGGAGCGGAAATAATCGTGGAGGACGAGCTTTGTCATGCGCCGCCTAATGCGCGTCTTTGGGCATCTCGGCAATCCATTGCCGCAGCAGCGCCGCGCCTTCCTTGTGCACCGTCGACCGCCCGACCTCGGGCATCGCGATGCCGGGGTCGATGCTTTCGAGCCGGTAGATCATGAAGCTGTGCGCGGGATCCCCCGGTGCAATCGCGAAATCCATGCCGCCGCTGCCGCGCCCCGCCGCGGTCGGGCGCTTGCCGATGCCATAATTGACGCCGGCCGGATTGTCGGTCCAGCGCAGGAACAGCCCGCTGTTCGAAGCGCTGCCCGCCGGATTGTGGCAATGCGCGCAATTGACGTCCAGATAGGCGCGCGCACGGGCCGCGACGCTGCCGGTCGCGGGATCGTCCCAACGCGGCATGGCGGCTACCGACCGGGCGGCGGACGGAAGCGGCAGATTGGCCGCGCTCGCGGCCGCGAAATCAATATTCGCCGCCTTTGGACCGATTGGTACGATGGCGCCGTTCAAGCTGTGGCATTCCTTGCACTGGTTCATGTTGGGCACGGCATAGCGAGTATTATGCACATCGCCATCGGGGCTCTTGAACGCCACCGGCACCCGGCGTCCACCGACCGCCAGCGTCGCATCCTTGCCGTCCGCATCCCATACATAAGGCAGCGCCACCCAGCCTTTTTCACGGTGGATCAGCAGCCGCGTCTCGACCGGCCTGCCGCCGTCCCAGTCGGGCCAGCCAAAGCTTTTGAAAATTACGGTGCCAACCGGAAAGCCGATTGTACCATCCGCGCCCAACTGCGCCCGGGTTCCGGGCGGGATATAGATATAGCGATCCTTCTCTGCATAATCGCTGAACAGCGGCGTCCGCAGTGAATAGGGATAAGCGCCGCGCGGACGGCCGTTCCCATTGCCCAGACCAAAGGCGAATTCGGACAGCTTAGCCGGGTTCGCGTCGCCCAGTATCGCGACCTCGTCAGGTCCCTCGTCAATAACCGTCGCAGCGTTGGCCGCCGACAGCAGCATCGCCGCCAGTACGGCAACTACGTGCCTCACTGAACCTTGGCCTCCATGCTTTCGGGTAGCTTGATCGCCGGCAGCGCTGCAGGCGGCGTCCCTTTGGACAAGTCAGCCGGCGACGGCTTCGCTTCGCTCTGCGGCGTCTTCACGTCGGGCAGGTTGAGCGACAGCACACCAACCTTGTCCAGCACGATCGCATCGCCCGACCCGTCCCACAGCACCGGCGGGATCGCCCCGCCCATGGCTGCCGCAATCAGGTCGCCGCCGGGGAATTTCGGCGCATAACCCGCCTTGCCATGCTGGTTGTCGCGGACGACGATCTGGCGTGGCAGCGGATGATAATTCGGATCCTTGTGCTCGTAGCGATAGCCGACGATCATCACATTGGCGGTGCCATTTTCGGCAAACACATTGTCGAAGATTTCGACATGGCGATTGGCCATCACCAGCACCCCGGTGCCGGTCGGCACGCTCGCAACGATATTGCCCTTCGGCGCAAAATTCGGCGTGCTGTTGTCGTTAATCTCATTCCCGAACACCCGGACATTATGCCCGCCCTGCATCGGCAGGCTCGGCAGATCGAACACCAGGATGCCGCCCGTGTTCTTGGTCGCGATATTGTCGTGGACGTCGGCGTTATAGCTGTTCTCGATCTCGATCCCCGCGACATTTTCGGTCGCGATCGATTCGCGGACGACAATGTTCTTCGACTGGCCGACATAAATGCCCGCGTCCGACGCCCCGCGCACGAACACGCTGTCGACCAGTACATCGGTGCTCTCGACCGGATAGATTCCATAGGCGCCGTTGGTTTCCTTCGGCCCCGCGGTCCATTCGACGCGCAGCTGGTGATAGACGATGCGGTCGGCGCCCTTCGACTTGATCCCGTCGCCCTTGGTGTTGAGCACCGCGAAATTGGTTAGCAGCACGTCGTCGGACGTGACGAGCAGCCCTTCGCCGGCGCCTTGCTGGCCGGTGAAATCGAGGATCGACCCGCCCTCGCCTGCCCCCGCGCCGCGAATGGTGACGCCGGGCACGTCGAGCGACAGGCCGTCGGTCAGTTTCCACACCCCTGGAGCAAGCTGCACGACATCGCCCGGTTCGGCGAGGATCAGCGCCTCTTGCAGTTTTTCATTGGCGTCGGCCGCGTCCGCGCTGACCTTGATAGTCTTGGCCGATACCGGCGCGGTCATGACTAGCGCCGTCGCCGCCGATACGACGAGATGATGGAATCGCATCTAACTCTCCCTTGTTTTTTGCCAGCATGGTGCAAGACTGCGTCGCTGCCAAGCCATGTTGCTGACACGGCTGTAGGCATCATAAAAACCGGGGAGGTCGCATTGTTATATCGCTGTTCGCTGGCGCTGGTCGCGCTGGTCGCCGTTCCATCGATCGCCGCCGCGCCGGCGTCGATCACGGGCCGTTGGAAAACCGACGATGGGAGAGGAATCGTCGCGATGGCGCCGTGCGGCACCAAGATGTGTGGCCGGATCGCCGAACTGCTAATCAACGAGCCCGCCGGGGGGCAGCGCGACGAGCGCAATCCCGACAAGGCCAAACGCGCGCGCAAGGTTGAAGGCCTGCAAATCTATTGGGATCTGGTTCCGGTCGGCGATGGCTGGAAGGGCGAAGGCTACAGCCCCGAAGACGGCCGCTATTACAAGGCGCACCTGAGGGTGAAGGGCAACAAGCTGACGATGAAGGGCTGCGTCAGCGTGTTCTGCCGTACGGTGACCTGGACGCGGGTGGGTTAACCCCGGGCTCCCCCCTCCCGCAAGCGGGCGGGGTGCGCGTTACGCCTCGCCCAAAATCCAGTCGACGCCCGCCGCGACATGAATCCGTGTCGTGTCATAGATCGGCAGGACGTTGGCGTCGGGGTCGACCAGCATCACGAGCTCGGTACAGGCGAGCACGATCGCCTGGATATCCTGCTTGGCGATGTCGGTGATGAAGGTCTTCATCGTGCGGCGCGACGCTTCGTTGACCTTACCCTGCATCAGTTCGTCGTAAATGATGCGGTCGATCTCGTCGGCGCGATCCGAATTATAGGGCGCCAGCGTCAGCCCGTGGCGGACGAGCCGCTGGCGAAACCAGGGTTCGGTCATCACATTGCGCGTTCCGATCACCGCCGCCGCCTTGATCCCGTCGGCCTTCATCTTCTCGCCCGTTTCGTCGACGATGTGGATGAGCGGGATCGATATGGCCGCGGCGACATCGTCGGCCACCTTGTGCATCGAATTGGCAGCGATCATCAACGCGGTCGCTCCCGCCGCTTCGAGCCGCTGCGCCGACGCGATCAGCACGTCCTTCGCATGCGCCCATTGTTCGTCGGAGGTGATCCGCGACAGGTCGCAATAATTCAGGCTTTCCATCAGGATCGGCGCCGAACAGGCGGTACCAAGGCGCTTTTGCACCCCCTTGTTGAGATGGCGGTAATAAAGCTCGGTCGATGCCCAACTCATGCCGCCGATCAGGCCGATTTTACGCAAAATTCAATCTCCGAACGCTTGGTCCAAAAAAATCCGTTCGCCCTGAGCTTGTCGAAGGGGCGTTCTTTCTTTCAGCGTCGCAAAAGGAAGGACGGTGCTTCGACAAGCTTAGCACGAACAGAAATGGGTTTTAGCTAGTGCCCGCCGCCGTTCAGCGCCTTCACAATATCGTCAGCCATCTTCTTGGCGTCGCCGAGCAGCATCATCGTCTGGTCCATGTAGAACACATCATTGTCGACGCCGGCATAGCCGACGCCGCCCATCGACCGCTTGACGAACAGCACCGTCTTCGCCTTTTCGACGTCGAGCACCGGCATCCCGTAGATAGGCGAGCTTTTGTCGGTCTTCGCCGAAGGATTGGTCACGTCGTTCGCGCCAATGACGAACGCAACGTCGGCCTGCGCGAATTCGCCGTTGATGTCCTCCAGTTCGAACACCTCGTCATAGGGGACGTTCGCTTCGGCGAGCAGGACGTTCATATGGCCCGGCATGCGCCCCGCCACGGGGTGAATCGCATATTTGACGTTCACGCCCTCTTTCTTGAGCAGGTCGCCCATTTCGCGCAGCGCGTGCTGCGCCTGCGCCACCGCCATGCCGTAACCGGGGACGATGATGACATTTTCGGCCTGGCTCATCAGGAAGGCGGCGTCGTCGGCGCTGCCCGGCTTCCACGGCCGCTGTTCCTTCGCACCGCCCGCTCCCGCCGCCGAATCATCGGCGCCAAAGCCGCCCGCGATCACGCTGATGAAACTGCGGTTCATCGCGCGGCACATGATGTACGACAGGATCGCGCCCGACGAACCCACCAGGGCGCCCGTGATGATCATCGCGGTGTTGCCGAGGGTGAAGCCCATCGCCGCCGCGGCCCAGCCCGAATAGCTGTTGAGCATCGACACGACGACCGGCATGTCGGCGCCACCGATCGGGATGATGAGCAGGAAGCCGATCAGGAAGCTCAATGCCGTGACCGTCCAGAACACCCAGGGCGACTGGTCGAAGGTGAAATAGGCGACCAGCCCGATGATCGCAGCGAGCGTGCCCAGGTTGATGACGTGCCGCGCGGGCAACATGATCGGCGCGCCCGACATATTGCCGTTGAGCTTCAGAAAGGCGATGACCGACCCCGAAAAGGTGATCGCGCCGATCGCGATACCGAGACCCATCTCGATGCGGCTGACGGTGTAAATCTGTCCCGCGGCGTCGGCGATCCCAAACGCGAGCGGGTTGAGATAGGCCGCCGCCGCCACCGCGACCGCCGCCAGACCGACGAGGCTGTGAAACGCGGCGACAAGCTGCGGCATCGCGGTCATCGCGATCCGCCGCGCCATCACGATGCCGATGACCGCGCCGATCCCGATCGCCGCCAGAATCTCGACGATCCCGACGATATCGGGGCCGGCATAGCTGTTCAGCGCATCGCCGCTTTTCCAAGGGACATGCGTGACCAGCGTCGTGACGACGGCGATCGTCATGCCGATCATGCCAAAACGGTTGCCCCGCTGCGACGAGGCGGGCGACGAAAGGCCGCGCAGCGCGAGGATGAAGAACACGCCCGACACCAGATAGGCGATCGCGGCCCAGGGATTCACCGCGCCATGAGCATCGGCCGCGGCGGCAAGGAGCGACTGGATGTCCATCTCAGCGCTCCTTCTTCTTGTACATCGCCAGCATGCGTGCGGTGACCGCGAAGCCGCCAAAAATGTTGATGCTGGCCATCACGACCGCGGCCAGCCCGAGCCATTTCGACGTCGCCGAACCAGCGGCCGCACTGGCGATCAGCGCGCCGACGATGATCACCGACGAAATCGCATTCGTGACGCTCATCAAGGGCGTGTGCAGCGCCGGGGTCACCGACCAGACGACAAAATAGCCGACGAAACAGGCCAGGATGAAGATCGAAAATATCGCGATGAAATCCACGGCACGCTCCCCTGCTGATTCCGCTTGGCGCACCTCTTGCCGTGCGCATTCGGGCCTGTCGACTCCAAAGCAGCCAAAAGATGCGGCCCGCACCTCTCCAAAGGGAGAAATGCGGGCCGATCACGACAGAATATGTCGTTCCGCCGGTTTTAACCGGCGACGATATTACATTTTGGGAACGAGCACCGCGTCGACGACGTGGATGACGCCGTTCGACTGGTTGACGTCGGCCTGCGTCACCGCGGCCTTGTTGCCGCTGGCGCTGGTCAGGATGATCGCGTCGCCGCTCTTCGTCGCGGTCAGATCCTGACCTTCGACCGTTTTCAGCACCGCTTTGCCGCCACCTTCGGTGATCCGCGTAGCCAGGTCGGCCGCCGTCACCTTTCCGGCCACCACATGATATTTCAGAACGTCGGCGAGCACTTCTTTCTGTGCCGGGCGCATCCAGCCGTCACGCGTGACGGGCGGAACCTGGGCAAAGGCCGCGTCGGTCGGCGCGAAAACCGTGAACGGGCCAGTCCCCGACAGCGTATCGACCAGTTCGGCCTGCTTCACCGCCGTCACCAGTGTCTTATGCTCACCCGATGCCGAAGCATTTTCGACGATATTCTTGGTCGCCAGCATTTCGGCGCCGCCGACCATCGGGTTGGTTCCGGCGCTGTCGGCGGCAACGGTCTCGCCCGCGGCAACGGTCGTCGTTTCGGTGGGCGGCGTTTCGGGGCTGCTGTTGCAGCCTGCAAGGCCAAGACCGGCAGCAGCCACGGCCACCAACAAACTTGAGCGTTTCATGATAATCTCCTTTGAATGCCGCATCATGATGCGGCGTGCGACAACGGTGCCCCAGCGCGACAGATACGGGACCGACCGTCCAATAGACGCACAGCGCGTCGCAGAAGTTTCATTTGCCTGACCGGACTTAGCCATCGCCAAAGGCTCGAACCCGAACCGCCGCAACGCTTCGAATCGCGTTGGCCGGTCGCCTTACGACAGCAGCCGCTCGTTTACGACCTTGCCGCCCTGCGTCAGGCGGATCGCATTGCCGATTTCCTCGTCGAGCACGGGCTTGCCCGCTTCTTTGTCCCAGAAGGCCGAGAGGAAGTTGAACAGGTTGCGGCTGAACAGCGCGCTGGTGTCGGCGGGCATCAATGCGGCGATATTCTTCGCGCCGATCACCGTGACACCGTGGATGCGCTTCGCCTCGCCCGATACCGATCCCTCGACATTGCCGCCGCTTTCGGCCGCCATGTCGACGATCACGCTGCCGGTCCGCATCGTCGCGAGCTGTGCGACAGAGATCAACCGCGGCGCGGGGCGACCGGGAATCAGCGCCGTGGTGATGACGATGTCCTGCTTCGCGATATGCGACGACACCAGCTCGGCCTGCGCCGCCTTATATTCGTCGGACATTTCGGTGGCATAGCCGCCCGCGCCTTCGCCCTCGATCCCCGCGACACTCTCGACGAAAATCGGCTTGGCGCCAAGGCTGAGGATCTGTTCCTTGGTCGCAGCGCGCACGTCGGTCGCGCTCACCTGCGCGCCGAGGCGCCGGGCGGTGGCGATCGCTTGCAAGCCCGCAACGCCGACGCCCATGATGAATGCCTTGGCGGCGCTGACGGTGCCGGCGGCGGTCATCATCATCGGAAAGGCGCGGCCATAGGCGTTGGCCGCCATCAGCACTGCTTTGTAGCCCGCCAGATTTGCCTGGCTCGACAAAATATCCATCGATTGCGCGCGCGTGATGCGCGGCATGAACTCCATCGCCAGCGCTTCGAGCCCCAGCTTCGCATATTCGTCGACGCGCGCGCGTTCGCCAAACGGATTGAGTCCTGCGGCGAGCCAGGCGCCGTCAGCAAAGCCTTTGAGGCTGGCGGGGTCCGGCCCCTGGATGGCCAGGATGATGTTCGCGCCGTTCAACGTCGCGGTACGATCGCCGACGCTGGCGCCGGCAGCACTATAGTCAGCGTCGGTAACAGATGCCGCCTCCCCCGCTCCCGATTCGACGGCAACTTCGGCACCCAAACCAATGAATTTCTTCACGGTTTCGGGGGTCGCGGCGACACGGGTCTCGCCGGGGGCGAGCTCCCTCAGGACGGCGATGCGCATAGCGTCCGGATCAGGACGCGATGAGGAGAACGACGAAGACGGTCACGATCGCGGTGATGATCGATCCGACTTTCAGCAGACTGAGGAAACCCGAATAGGTTTCGCTTGCCGCCTTCATTTCCTGGTCTGCCATGGCTCTTTCCCCTTCAGCCGCCGTTCCGGTCGCCGGACACGCCGTGCCCGGCCAGAATCGGCCTTCGCGCCGGTCTTAGCCACGCTGTTGCCCATGCTCAAGTGGCGCTTTGGGCAGCAGGCGCGCTCCGACGCAAATATCGGACGCCCTTAATCGCCCTTTTACCGGTGTGGGGTACATCACTGCGCTTGAGCGGGTAAACCGGCACAACCGCGCCGAACCAGGGACAGATTCGAAAACGATGGCAAGCACGCGCGACACGCGAACAGTGATGATCGTCGACAGCGAACAGGCGCAACAGCGCTTTTTGTCGGCACTGGTGTCGCGCGGCGGCTGGCGTAGCGTCATTGCCGGCGACACCGATACCGCGCTCGCCAAGCTCGGCACGCAGGAAGGTATGGCGCTAGACGCCGTGCTCGTCGATCAGGGCGCGCCGGGCATGGACATGGCCGAATTCGTCGCGGAATTGCGTCGCTGGCGTCCCGCGCTGCCGCTGATCGTCATCACGATGCGCAACGGGGTCGAGGTCGCGGTTGCAGCGATGCGCGCGGGAGCCAGCGATTTTGTCCAGAAGCCGATCGCGCCCGACCGTCTGCTCGAAGCGCTCGACCGCATCGTGTCGACCAGCGGGCCGCAGGGCGAACTGCGTCCGCTGACCGAAAAACTCCGCGCACCGCTGGCCTTCGAGGAAATCATCGGGTCCAGCCCCAATTTCCGCAGCGCGCTGGCGATCGCCGCCAAGGCCGCCCGCGCGCGCGTGCCGGTGATGATCAACGGACGTCCCGGCACCGGCAAGGAAGTCTTTGCGCGCGCAATCCACAGCGCCAGCCCCCGCGCGCGCGGCGCGCTGGTGATGGTCGATTGTTCGGCAGTTTCGCCGGGACTGATCGGGTCGGGACTGTTCGGCCACGAACGCGGCGCCTTTGCCGGTGCCTTCGACCGGCAGGTCGGGCGGCTGGTCCAGGCCGACGGCGGCAGCATCATCATCGACCATGTCGAATGTATTCCGCTCGAAACGCAGGCGAAGCTGGTCGAATTCCTGAACACGGGCGAAGTCCAGATGATCGGCGGGACGATCCGCCAAAGCGTCGACGTGCGCATCATCGCGACCAGCGCCAGCCCGCTCGACAAGCTGATCGACGCGGGGCATTTTCGCGAAGACCTGTTCTACGCGCTGTCGAGCGCGCAATTCACCCTGCCCTCGCTTTCGGAGCGCCGCGGCGACGTCGGCCCGCTCGCTCGCCACCTGCTCGCCCGGATCGGCGGCCTGCCCGGAATGGGACCGATCGGGATCACCGACGATGCGCTGCGCCTGCTCGCGGCCTATGCGTGGCCCGGCAATGTCCGCCAGTTGCAGGACGTGCTGTTCCGCGCCGCGGTGGAAAGCAAGACCGACGTGCTGACCAGCGCCGATTTCCGCGCCATCGAAGCTACGCTCGGTGGCGGCGTGAGCGACGGCGACGTTGCGATCAACGGCGAAGCGATCGGGGTCACCCTCTACCTTCCCGACGGCAATTTGCGTCCCCTCGAGGAAATCGAGGCCGATGTCATCCGCCTCGCCATCGGCCATTATCGCGGCCGGATGAGCGAAGTCGCCCGCCGCCTTGGCATCGGCCGCTCGACGCTCTATCGCAAGCTCAGCGATCTCGGGATCGACACCGCCGCCTGACGGCTTTACGTCGCGGCGATGACTTTCGAATTTTCTGGCAGAACCGCGCTCGTCACGGGCGACGCCTCGGGTATCGGCCTCGCGGTCGCGAACGCCTTGCGTGCCGCCGGCGCCACCGTGATCGGCATCGATCGCAGCCGCGGCGACGACGTCGCGGACCCCGACCTGTGGCTGAGACGCGCTGGCGACCTCGCCGAAATCGACCTCGCGGTCGTCAACGCCGGGATCAGCGATGCGGCGCCGATCGTCGATATCGAGTTCCAGGCCTGGCGTCGCTTGCTGACGGTCAATCTTGACGGCGCGATGCTGAGTTTGCAGGCCGCGATGCGCGCCATGACCGCACATGGTCGCGGCGGCGCGATCGTCACCACCGCGTCGGTTGCGGGCATCAAGGCCGAACCTGGCGTGGGCGCATATGGCGCGTCCAAAGCTGCACTGATCCAGCTTACCAAAGTAGCCGCCAAAGAGGGCGCGCCGCTCGGCATTCGCGTCAACGCGATCGCGCCGGGGGGCGTCGACACCCCGATCTGGGACCACATGTCCTTTTTCACCGACCTGGTCGCGAGCGAAGGCTCGCGCGACGCCGCGATCGCAGCGATGGCAAAAATGGCAACGCCGCTCGGTCGCTATGCGACGGCCGACGAAGCCGCCGCACAAATCCTGTTCTTGCTCTCGGACAGCGCAGCCACCATCACCGGCAGCGTGCTGACGAGCGACGGTGGCTACAGTTTATAGGCTTGCGGCTATCCCGTCTACGCGCGGGCAATCGGCCGCATGAAGCGCCGCTGACGTTCAGGCCGCCGTAATGGCTTTCTCGATCGCCGCGGTATCCGCGTTGGTCAGCGTCTTGGGCAGTTCGCCTACCAGCCGCTTTGCCAGTTCGCTATGATAATGGCTGCGCATGACCCCCAACGTGTTGGGGTCGGCGATGATCAACAGCTTCTCGATGTCGTTGTCGAGCACCTGCTTGTTCAGCAATGCTGCCACACCCGCCGCATGGCCGCGCTCGTCGAGATCGCGTACTTCCGGATTGGCGCCGCTGCGGTTTGTCGTCTCGACGTCAGGGCTGGCGGCATCGACCAGGTTGATGACCGCCTCGTCGCCATCGTTGCGGAACATGACAAAGCGATTGCCATCGGCGACGGCGACGTGGGTACCGTGAGGAAGCTGCATGAGATTCTCCTTGGGGAGGCGCGCCGGAACGACGGCCCTTCCCAAAGGATACGCGGCGCACTCGCCGTGGTTGCCTCGGCTCGCCTCAGCCGGTGAGCGCCGCATCGCGCAGCCCGCGCCATATGCGCAGCGCCTGGCGGTTCTCGGCAATGTCATGGACGCGCAGCAGCTGCGCGCCGTGCGCCGCCGCTTGGTAGTGCAGCGCGACGGTGCCGCCGAGCCGCTGGTCGGCGGGTGCCTCGTTATCCAATGCCCCGATCATGCGCTTGCGGCTCGCCCCGAACAGGATCGGGCAGCCCAGCGTGTGGAACAGCGCGAGACCATTGATCAACGCCAGATTGTCGGCAACCCGCTTCCCGAAGCCGAGGCCCGGATCGACGATGATGTTTGCCGGATCGATCCCCGCTGCAACACATGCGGCGACGCGCTCGGCCAGCATGTCGTAAACATCGAACAGCACATGAGCGTATTCGCCGCCCGCATGCGGATCGCTCTTGGCCGACGGTGCATGCATCAGCACGACCGGGCAGCCCGCGGCCGCGACGACCTCCATCGCGCGGTCGTCATAGCGCAGCGCCGAAACATCGTTGACGATCCGCGCCCCGGCGGCCAGCGCCGCCTCCATCACCGCAGCCTTGCGCGTGTCGATCGACACCGCGACCCCGCCTTTAGCCAGCGCCGCGACGACGCCTTCGACGCGTTTGATCTCGTCGCCGTCCCAGACCAGCGGCGCGCCGGGCCGCGTCGATTCACCGCCAACATCGATGATCGCCGCGCCCGCGCTCGCCATCGCAAAGCCCGCATCGGCGGCCGCGACCGCATCGACATGCTTGCCGCCGTCGGAAAAACTGTCGGGGGTGACGTTGAGGATGCCCATCAGCTGCGGCTCGTTCAGCCGCACTACGCGCTCGCCGAGTTGTAACGCCCCGCGTGACCGCATCACCCCAGCGCGCAGCGCCGTTGCGGCCTGTGCCAGCGCATCGGGCATCGCCGCGATCCAGTCAGCCCACTCGGCCACCGTCACCACCGCAGCCTTGACGCTGGCGCCTTCACGCAGGCTGATGTGCCAGGCAGCGAACCAGACCATCGTATCGGCAATCCGCAGGCAGTTGTCGTCAAGCTCGTGCGGGCGATCGACGAAGCAGGTCGGGCGGCAATAGATTTTTGCGGCGGCGGATGCGCTGCCGAGGTCGGGCTTGGTTAGCGGTTGGAACATGCCTATTCCCTACTCCGTCGCCCCCGCGAAGGCGGGGGCCGTCGTCGGCCTTGCGCGAAGCTGCCAGCGGCCCGCGCCTTCGCGGGGGCGACGCGACATTACGCTTCGTTCGCGAGCAACCAATCCTGCCGTACCGCGTCAATCACGCGCAATTCCTTGCCATTGTCGACGTGCCAGAAGGTCCAGCCGTTACAGCTCGGCGCACCCTGCACCCCCGCGCCGACCTTGTGAATCGACCCCGCAGGCTGGCCGTCGCAATCAAGGCTGCCATCGACGCGCACCTTTGCCTTCCAGCGCCGCTTTGCATCGGTCAGCAGTGTCCCCGGCGCGATCAGCCCGCCCTCGACCAGCGTCCCGAACGCGACGCGCGTCGCGGCCTGCGGCGCCATCATCGTCTTCACCGTGCTTTCGTCGAGCGGCAGCGCCATTTCGATGCGCTCCAGCGCGGCGGCGATATAATCATCCTCGCGCTCGATCCCGATGAAGTGGCGGCCAAGGCGCTTGGCAACTGCACCGGTCGTGCCGGTTCCGAAAAACGGATCGAGGATCACGTCGCCGGGGTTCGAACAGGCGAGCAGAATGCGATACAGCAGCGCCTCGGGCTTTTGCGTCGGATGCACTTTCGTGCCGCCCTTCTTCAGCCGCTCCTGCCCGCCGCAGATCGGGATCAGCCAGTCGCTGCGCATCTGCAATTCGTCGTTTAGCGTCTTCATCGCGCGATAGTTGAAGGTGTAGCGCGCCTTTTCGCCCATCGACGCCCAGATCAACGTCTCATGCGCGTTGGTAAAGCGCGTGCCCTTGAAATTGGGCATCGGGTTCGCCTTGCGCCACACAATGTCGTTGAGAATCCAATAGCCCTGATCCTGCAATGCCGCGCCGACGCGGAAGATATTGTGATAGCTGCCGATCACCCAGATGCTGCCGCCGGGTTTCAGGATGCGCTTCGCTTCCTTCAGCCACGCATGGGTAAAGCGGTCATAGGTCGCGAGGCTGTCGAACTTGTCCCATTCGTCGTTGACCGCATCGACCTGGCTGCCGTCGGGGCGATGCAGGTCGCCGCCAAGCTGGAGATTGTAGGGCGGGTCGGCAAAGATCATGTCGACCGACGCGGCAGGCAGCGAGCGCATCATTTCGACGCAATCGCCCTGCAGGATGCGGTCGAGCGGAAAATCGGCGGGCACAATTTTGGCCGCGCGCTGCTTCGCCGCGGGCGCCTTGACCCGTTCCATTACACCCATGTCTCGCCCCTGTTCCGCATCCAAAGAAGGCCTTGATGAGTCCGGCGGAGTCCGCCGTCAAGCGCAGAATCCTAGGGATTCCGCATGACTAACTGGTTAACGGGATGAGAACGAAACGAGTCTGGCACAGCATATGGAGTCCGCCTCGACTCGGGGACTCAACGGGTGGTGGTGTGGCGGCGAGGACTCAGTGGCGAAAAAAATCGTTCTGATCCTCCCTGTCGCGCAGCGATGGGGAGGTGGCAGCGCGAAGCCCTGACGGAGGGGCAAAAAACGCGCCGTCGCGGCCCCTCCACCCCTTTGCTTCGCAAGCGGTCCCCCTCCCCATCGCTGCGCGACAAGGAGGATCAAATCCCCGGATCAACCCCGGTCAGCTCCACCGATCGCTCCCACAGCTCGCGCGCCAGCTTCGGGTCGCGCGCCGTCCGCGTCGCGCGCGCCGGTCCCGATCGCCCCGTCACCTCACCCAGCCCCTGCGGCCCCAGATAATCGCCGCCCTGCACATGCGCCCCGGTCGCCGCCTGCAAGGTTGGCCAGGCACCATGCGCCGCGCTGTTGAAAAACGGGGTGGCCAGCGGGGTCATCCCGCGCAGCGGGAACGGCAGATGGCGTGTCAACTCGGTGATCGCAACCCCCGGATGGCACCCGATTGCCTGGGTGGCGCGTCCCGCGGCGCCCAACCGCCGATCAAGCTCGAACATATGAAGCAGGTTCGCCAGCTTGCTCGCCTGATAGCGCTGATATTTCTGGTAGCTGCGCGATGCCGACAGGTCGCTGAAATCGATCGTCCCGCCCTTGTGCGCGATGCTGCCAGTGATCACGATGCGGTCCTCGACATGGCGATGCACCAACCCGGTGAAAGCAAAGGTGCCGAGGTGATTGACCCCGAATTGCAGCTCGAAACCCTGTTTGGTCAACGTCCTCGGCGGAATCATCACCCCGGCGTTATTGACCAGCACGTCGATCCGCGGTCCCGCCAGCACCGCCGCCCCCGCTTCGCGCACCTGATCAAGATCGGCGAGGTCGAGCCGCTGGAACGACAGCTCGGCCTTGGGAACATCGGCGCGGATGCGGTCCATCGCCGCGTGGGCGCGGTCGGCGTCGCGGCACGCCAGAATGACATGCGCGCCGCGCGCTGCCAGTACCCGGCTGGTTTCAAAACCGATTCCGGCGTTGGCACCGGTGACAAGGATAGTGCGACCGGTCTGGGCCGACACATCGTCGGCCGTGAATCCCTTGCTCATCGCGCGCTCCTGCCTGTCAGACCAGCTGCATTTGTGCGACCGGGGCAAAACTGGTCCGGTGAAGCGGCGTCGGGCCATATTGGCGCAGCGCCGCGAGATGCTGGGCGGTACCATAACCCATATTGCGTTCCCAGCCAAAGCCAGGGAAATCCTGTGCCATGGTGATCATGAAACGGTCGCGATGCTCCTTGGCGATAATGCTCGCCGCCGAAATACACGGGTGCAGCGCGTCGCCGCCGATGATCGCGCGTGCTGCATAGCGCCAGCGCGGCAAGCGATTGCCATCGACCAGGACTTCGGCAGGTTCGATCCCCAGCGCTTCGACCGCGCGCGTCATCGCGAGCATCGTCGCCTGCAAGATATTGATGCGGTCGATCTCGTCGACACTCGCCTCACCTATCGCCCAGCGGCACTGCGCCTTGATCTGGCTTTCCAGCTCGGCGCGGCGTTTGGGTGACAGCTTCTTACTGTCATCGAGTCCGGGGATGCCGTCGGGACACAGGATCACCGCCGCGGCGACCACCGGCCCGGCGAGCGGCCCGCGCCCTGCTTCGTCGACACCGACGATCATCTGTCGCCCTCCCTAAGAGGGAGGGGAGCAGGAACAGCTAAACCCGCCACGGCGGATACCTGCGATATTCGCCTGCCTGATACAGGCACAGCCGGTTCCCCGCCGGATCGCTCAGCCGCGCTTCGCGCCAGCCCCAGCTTTCGTCCTGCGGCATCTGCTCGAACCGCACCCCGCGCCGGGCCAGATAGGCAACCCACGCGTCGAGCGCGCCGCTTTCCAAATAGGTCGCAACGCCGCTGTTCGGCGCCGCACCCTTGTGGATCGACAGCGTCACGCCATTCGCTGCCTCGAAGCGGGCATAGCCGTTGTCCGGACTATCGACGATCTGCGTCAGGCCCATCTGCTTGTAGAAGGCAACCGACGCCGCATAATCGCTCGCGGGCAAGGTGATCTGGTTGAGCGCCGGGCCGGTGAACAATCCGTCGTTGCGCACGAACTGTTGCCCCATCGGGCCATGTCCCGCGCCCAGCCCCGGCGCGTCCAACAACGCCAGCCGCACAAAATCGCGCGCCCGCGCGATCGCGGGTTCCAGCGGCATGCCCTGCGCCAATCCGGTCGCGATTGCGCTCGCCAAGGTACAGCCGGTGCCATGGCTGTGCTTGGTATCGATCCGCGGCGCTTCCCAGCGCGCAACCTCGCCCTCGCCGGTTTCGAGCAGGCGGTCGATGACGGCCTCGCCTTCGGCATGCCCCCCCTTGATCAGCAGCGAACAGCCGTGCGCCAATATCGCTTCTTCGCCGCCCAGCGCATCGAGTTCGGGCAGGTTCGGCGTCGCCACCATCGCGCGGTTCAGCAAGGCGCGGAACGCGTCGATCGTCGCGGCGTCGGCCAGCACCGATCCGCTGGTGGCCACCATCACGGGGTCGAACACCACGGCGGCCTGCGCCAGATCGCGCTGCGTCAGCCGCGCCGCGACCGCCGCTGCGGTTTCGGCGGTGCCGATCATCCCGATCTTGACCGCGTCGACGCCGATGTCGGTCGCCACGCTGTCGATCTGCGCCAGCACCATGGCGGTCGGCACCGGATGGACCCCCTGCACCCCCAAGGTATTCTGCGCCGTGATCGCGGTGATCGCGGTCATCGCGTGACCGCCCAGCATCGTCACCGTCTTGATGTCGGCCTGGATTCCTGCGCCGCCGCCGCTATCCGACCCGGCAATAATCAGGACGCGTGCGGTCATCGCAATCCCTCACATTCATCGTCACCCCGGACTTGATCCGGGGTCCATGCCCCCGCAGCCCGAATGGATGCCGGATCAAGTCCGGGGTGACGAAAAGAGGAAATCGTCAAACCTTGTATTTCCGCACCGTCGAACCGGGATATTTGGCCAGGATCGCGCCTTCGCGCAGCGGACGATCGAGCAGGTCGCCGCCGCAATTGGGGCATTGTTCATCGAGACGATCGGCGCAATTGGCGCAAAAGGTGCACTCCATCGAACAGATGAAGGCGCCGTGCATGTTGGCGGGCAAATCCTTGCCGCATTTTTCGCAATCGGGTCGCATTTCAAGCATGGTCTGTCTCTTTCGGTTTTGATGAAGTTTCGGATTATGCGGTGGCCGCGCGCACCGCGTCGCAAATCATGTCGACGATCTGCTCGACCTGCCCGGCGTCGTCGCCCTCGGCCATGACGCGGATCAACGGTTCGGTGCCCGACGGACGAATGACCAGTCGCCCACGGCCCGCAAGGGCCGCTTCGCCCTCGGCAATCGCCGCCTGCACCTTGACATCGTCGAGCGGCTTACCGCCCGAAAAGCGCACATTTTTCAGCAATTGCGGCACCGGGTCGAACTGGTGGAGCAATTCGCTCGCCGGCTTATTCGCCGCAACCAGCTCGGCCAGCACCTGCAAGCCTGCCAGCGTGCCATCGCCGGTCGTTGCATAATCCGACAGGATCATATGGCCGGATTGCTCGCCGCCGACGTTAAATCCGCCCTCTTTCATACGCTCGAGCACATAACGGTCGCCAACCTTGGTCCGTTCGACCCGCAGCCCCTCGCCTTCCAGAAAGCGTTCCAATCCCAGGTTGGACATCACCGTCGCGACGACGCCGCCGCCTTTCAGCCGCCCCTGCCGCGCCCAGCTTGCGCCGATCAGCGCCATGATCTGGTCGCCGTCCACGATCTTGCCTTTTTCATCGACAACAATCAGCCGGTCGGCGTCGCCGTCGAGCGCAATGCCGATGTCGGCGCCGCTCGCGACCACCGTTTCCTGAAGCAGCGCGGGCGCGGTCGAGCCGCATTGGTCATTGATGTTGGTGCCATTGGGGTTGGTCCCGATCGCCACCACATCGGCGCCCAATTCCCAGAACACCGTCGGCGCGCTGTTATATGCTGCGCCATTCGCGCAATCGAGCACGATGCGCAGCCCGTCGAGCCGCACCGATTCGGGCAGGCTCTGTTTGACCGCATGAATATAGCGCCCGCGCGCATCCTCGATCCTTTTGGCGCGGCCGATATAAGCGGGGTCAGCCAGTTTAGGCTGCTGCGCGAGCAACAATTCGATCTGGGCCTCGTCCTCGTCGGACAGCTTGTATCCATCGGGACCGAACAGCTTGATGCCATTGTCGTAAAAGGGATTGTGGCTCGCCGACAGCATCACGCCCAGGTCGGCGCGCATCGACCGCGTCAGCATCGCGATCGCCGGGGTCGGCATCGGGCCGACCTGCACCACGTCCATGCCGACGCTGGTAAACCCTGCGACCAGCGCATTTTCCAGCATATAGCCCGACAGACGGGTATCCTTGCCAATCACGACGCGGTGCTTGTGGTCGCCGCGCAGGAAGTGAGCGCCCGCCGCCATGCCGACACGCATCGCGACCTCGACCGTCATCGGGATCTGGTTCGTCAGCCCGCGAATGCCGTCGGTTCCGAAAAACTTGCGCATCTACCCTCTGCACCTGAACCGCAGCCGTCAAATGGCGGCCCGGTGTTCCTGCGGGATGGCCCCCGCGGAGCATCTTCCGGCCTAAAAACCGGTTCCCACTTCGTTCGGGAGGTGCTCTAAGTCACCCTCTTTTGCTTGGCAAGCTGGCCAAGAATATCGCCGGGAGAATATCGCTTGAAATCGGCTTGGATTATCCTTTCGGCATTGGTTGCCGGAATGTTGCTGGGGATCGCGATCGAACTGGTCGCACCCGATGCGGGAACTGCGTCACTCCCCTATATCGAACCGATCGGCCTGCTGTGGCTCAACGCGCTCAAGATGACGATCGTGCCGCTCGTCGTTGCGCTGCTGATTACCGGCATCACCGCCACCGCCGATGCCGCACGCGCCGGCAAGCTGGCGGCGCGTGCGGTCGCGATCTTTCTCGGCGCGATTTTCCTGTCGGGGACGATGTCACTGTTGATGACGCCGTTGTTGCTGCGGCTTTTCCCGCTCTCGGCCGGCGCCGCCGACGCGCTACGCAATGGCCTTGGCGGCACCGCCGAAGCCGGACCATCGCCGACCTTTGGCGACTTCCTGCTCTCGCTGGTCCCCACCAACCCGATCGCCGCCGCCGCTGATACCGCCATCCTGCCGCTGATTATTTTCACCACCATTTTTGCCTTTGCGATCACCAAGCTGGAGCCGCCACAGCGCGCGACGCTGTCGGGTTTCTTCAAGGCGCTTGGCGATGCAATGCTGATCGTCATCGGCTGGGTTCTCGCGCTCGCCCCGATCGGCGTCTTCGCGCTTGGTTACGCACTGGCGGTCAAGGCCGGGTTCGCCGCGTTCGGCGGCCTGATCCACTATGTCCTGATCCTGATGGGCATCGGCGTCAGCTGCCTCATCCTCGGCCTGTTGCTCGCATGGCTCGTCGTCGGCATATCACTGCCGCGCTTCATCCGCGCGATGGTGCCCACGCTAGCGGTGGCGATCAGCACCCAAAGCTCGCTCGCCAGCCTGCCCGCGATGCTCAAATCGTCGGAGGAATTGGGCGTCGATCCCAAAAAGGCCGACGTGGTGCTCCCGCTCGCGGTCGCGCTGTTCCGTTTTACCAGCCCGGCGATGAATCTCGCGGTCGTCATCTATGTCGCGTGGCTGTTCGGGGTCGAGCTGACGCCGTGGGAAATGGCGGTCGGCCTCGCCGTCGCAATGGCCGCGGCATTGAGCTCGGTCAGCCTGCCGGGTTCGATCAGCTTCGTAACCTCGATCGCGCCGATCGCGGTGTCGATGGGCGTCCCCGTCGCGCCGCTCGGGCTGCTCGTTGCGGTCGAAACCTTCCCCGATATTTTCCGTACCCTCGGCAATGTCGTCGGCGACGTTGCAGCGACCAAATTTGCCGCCGATGGTGTAGAAGAGGATGATTCCCCGGCAGGAGCGAAACCATGAAATATCGCAAACTCGGCCACGGCCTCGAAGTGTCCGCCATCGGCATCGGCTGCATGCCGATGATCAAGGGCGGCAACATCCTCTATGGCGAAGCCGCCGACCTCGACGAATCGACCGCGACGATCCACCGCGCGATCGACTTGGGCGTCACCTTTTTCGACACCGCGCAAATCTATGGCCCGTTCAGCAACGAAGAATTGCTGGGCGCGGCGATCAAGGGCAAGCGCGACGGCTTGGTCATCGCGACCAAATTCGGCTTCAAATTCGACGGTAACACGATCGTCGGCGTCGACGGCTCACCCGCCAACGCCCGCGCCTCGTGCGAGGACTCGCTCCAGCGGCTCGGCATCGACACCATCGACCTGTTTTACCAGCACCGTGTCGATCCCTCGATCCCGATCGAGGAAGTCGTCGGCGGGATGATGGAACTGGTCCACGAAGGCAAGGTGCGCCACATCGCGCTCTCCGAGGCTGGCCCCGAAACGCTGCGCCGCGCCGCCAAAGCCGCGCCGATCACCGCGCTGCAAAGCGAATATTCGATCTGGGAACGCGACGTGGAGGACGAGATCCTGGGCGTTTGCCGCGACAATGGCATCGGCTTCGTTCCTTATTCGCCGCTCGGCCGCGGTTTCCTCGCGGGCGCGGTGCGCAGCCGCGACGAGCTCCCCGAACATGACTGGCGCCGCAACGACCCGCGCTATTCGGACGAGAACCTGCCCGCCAACCTCGCGATCGTCGATGCGATCGGCGCGGTGGCGGACAAGCATGGCGTGTCGAAAGCGCAGATCGCGCTGGCCTGGCTGCTCGCGCAGGGCGACGATATCGTCCCGATCCCCGGCACCAAGCGCCGCGCAACGATGGAGGACAGCGTCGGTGCCGCAGCAGTCACGCTGACCGCCGAAGACCTCGCCGCGATCGACGCTGCGGCACCAAAAGGCGGCACTAGTGGTCCGCGCTACGGCGAAATGGGGATGCGGATGGTGCGGCTTTAGTCGCTTTCCGCGAGCTGTTCGCGCTGCTGCGCCGCCAGTCCGCGGAGATCGGCGAACATCTTTTGCATCGCGGTGTCTGCGTACGCGTCGGCGTACGCTTCCCCCGCTTCGGCGATACCATCGGCCCCGTCGGGCATCCGGCGTTTCAGAAATGCCATCGCTGCCATGAAACCCTCGAGCATGACCTGCTCGGCCGTCTCGACATCGAGCCGTGGGTCCAAATGGGGGGCAAGGCCAAGCATGGTTAGCGCCGACTGGAACAGTGTCTGGAGCGCGGGTCGCGGTAGCCCCTGATCGTACAACCTGGCGAGTGCTTGTAGCGCCGAGCGATAGACGACAAACGCGCCCGCCGCGTCGCGCATTTCTAACAGGCTGGCCCCCATGGCGGCATATTGCCCCGCCGCAAGCGTTGCGGCATGGACCAGGTTTTGCAACGCGACCGTCACGTCTTGGTGCGCCAGCCCGGCGTCGACACGCGCGGCGACCTGTTCCAGCAGGTCCAGCGCTTCCGCCATGTCGTCCGCCCCGGCTTCGCCGCGTTTTTGGCGAACCCGTCCGCGGATCGTCAACGCCACGGCCAAATCGCGCAGCCAGTGCACCCGCGGTGTTTCCGCGACCAATGTGCGCATGATCGCGACGCTTTCATTGCTGCGACGGAGCGCTGTGTCGACATCGGTGGACGAAATCCGGTCCGCTTGCGAATTCAGCACTGCCGACAGATCGCGCCGACCGTCGCGATCCCCCGCGTCGGCACGCTGCCGCGCCGCCGCTTCCGCGCGATCGAATGCCGCCGCCGCGGCATCGGCTTGCCCTGCCTGCATTAGCAGATGCCCGTTCAGGTCGTGGACGGCCCCGATGCCGATGAGCGCAGCATCGGGGTCGATCACGCCTTGCTCGGCGGCCCAGCTGTAAGCCATCAACAGCAACTCGATCCGTTCCGCTGCCTCCGCATGCCGCCCGCTGCGCACCGCCATTTGGGCGCCCCGTCGCAATATCTCATTTAACCCTGCCAACGCGGCGTGGGACGGAGCTTCAGCCAGCACCCGCTGATAAATGGCAAACGCCCTATCATGATATGCCAGCGCCGAATCTTCTCGCCCTGCCATGCCGTCGAGATCACCACGAAGCTTGATCCACGCCGCAAGGTCATTTGCCGCCGTGCCGCCGATTGTCTGTTCGTCGCCCGCCACCGCGATCCGCGCGTCGGCAATGCGGATCGCTTCGCCGTCATGCTCGTAGATAATCAGTTGGTGGACCATATACCGCAGCGCGCCGTCCGGAAGCGCGCAGATCAGACCATCCCAGGCCGCCTCGTCGCGCTCGCCGGCCAGCGCAACCCGAAAGCGATTCAGCGTCTCGCGGATTGGTTCGGGTTCGTCGAGCCGCGTCATCTGCACGGTGGCTGCCCAACCGATCAACGCGCGCTGATCGTCATCGTCAATGTTGTCGAACAGTCGCAAGGCCACGGCAGCAGCCGCATCGCGGCTATCCGCCGGCACCGAAGCATCGCGCAGCAACGCGGCGAGCCCCGGCATCAATGCCGCCTTCACCACATCCTCATCATGCAGCCCCTTGATGTTACGCCGCAGCTGCTCTGCCGCTTGCAGGAACAGCCGTTCAGTAAAGCTGCCGACTGCGCCGCCACTTTCAAACGCCATCACGCTGAACGGATTCTGCCCGCGCAGCAGCGGCTCGCTCAAATCGTGGCCGAGCAGCGCCTGCCCCGCCGCCTCGACCACGTCGCGCACGACGCGCATCCCCTGCACGCTCGCCAGCGCCAGCGCCTCGCGCACTTCCGGCGCGACCTGCGGCGATGTCAGCCGGGCCAGCACCACCTCATGAACCCTTTGAGACCGCGACAGCGCCTCCGCCAATCCTTCCTCGTTCAGCGCCCGCGCCGGGTCGAAATCATCGAACAGTCGCGGTTCGCCGCGCAGATAGGCGATGACCTGCTCCAGAAACCGCGGATTGCCGTCGACCGCGCCCAGCAACGCCTGCCGCTGTTCGACCGACAGGCCGGGCAAGGCGCTGCTCAGCGCCGGGTCGAGGTCGCCAAGCTTGGCCAGCCGGATCTCGCGGTAATTTTCGCTGTTGAGATATCCGCCCGGCGAGCCCGAAATCGGTCCCGGCTCGTCGCTGCCGCCATAGCGCGCATGGCGGATTAGCGTCGCCACCGACCGACCGCCGCGTTCGGCGTCGAGCGTCCATTCGGCGTGCCAGTGCGTCATCAGGATCATCACCGGCCAGCGCTGCGTCATCGCTGCGTGGGTCAGACGCTCGATGAAACGGAGCAGCCCGGCATCGGCGGCCGCAAATTGCGCATCGTCGATCAGTATGATCGCCGGGACACGCGCATAGCCCAGCCGCGCCGCGGGATTGAGCACCTGCTCCAGATCGGCGAGCAGCGCATCGACGCGGTTCTTGACCAGCGTATCGCCTGCCAGCGCCTGCGTCGCGCTGCGCCCCATCTCGCCATGCAGCAACTTTACCGATTCAAGGAAAGCACCGCCGATCGACAGCACCGAGTCGACCTGCAAAGCGCTGGCCAGCGCATCGACGCCGGCGGCACCCCATATTTTCGCGAGCGACAACCCCGTCCCGGCCATTCGCGCGCGCATCGACATTGCGACCAGATGCGGCGCGAGGAACCGGTCGTGGAGCGCAACGCTGTCGCCGCCCTCGGCCTGCGCCGCGATTCCCCACCACAGAAATGGAATGGGCCGGTCAAACCGGCATTCTTCGGCCGGGATGTTAAGCAGCAAACGCCCGTCGGCGAGTTTTGCAACGGCGGGCCAATAGGCGCTGTCGCCCGGCTGCGCCGTGACCTGCCGCGCCAGAAACTCGAGCGCCAGCCGGGTTTTTCCTACCCCTGGTTCGGCGGGAAGCACGACCAGTTGCGGCCGGGGGTTGTCGACATCGGCAACGCGCTGCCAGCATTCGGCCAGCATCGCCAGTTCGGCGTCGCGGCCACAAAAGACAAGGTCGGTGGTCATGGTACGGACAGCTTAGCCAGCCATTCCCGAATGCCTAGGAATTCTTCTCTTTCATCACGCCGATATCGGCGGCGATCGCGTCGATCTTGTGATGCAGCCGCATGATCTCCAGCTCGGCGCGCAGGTTGATCTCATAATCGAGGCTCGCCGCCTTGCGGTCCTTGGCCGCGGCGCGGTTCTGGCTCATCATGATGATCGGCGCCTGCACCGCGGCCAGGGTCGATAGCATCAGGTTCAGGAAAATGAACGGATAGGGATCGAACGCCATCCCCCAGCGCGCCAGCACTTCCGAATTGAGCAGCATCCACCCGAGCAGCACCAGCGTAAACAGGACGATGAAGCCCCACGATCCGCCGATCGCGGCAACACGATCGGACAGGCGCGCGCCGAAACTCGCCTCGGCGTCGTCGATATCGGCCGCATCGCGGCTGGTCGGTTGGTGCGCGGCGATCGCGCCGATGACGCGGCGCTCCTCGGCATCGAGTTCGTCATAGGTCCGCCCGAGCAGCCGCAGCGCGAGGTCGGACGCGTGGACGTCGGCGTTCATCCCACCCAGCGCCAGATGCCCGCGACCATATAGCCCAGCGCGCCATGCGCCCAGGTCGCGACCAGCCACAGCACAATGCCGCCGAACAGCGCGTGGGGGCGCGGAATGGTGTCGCCCCAAGGCGTCGCGCCGCTGATCTGCCGCGCGAACGGCACAAAGCTTGTCCGCGCTGCCCAGTGGCGCCAGGCATCGCCCATCAACCGTGCCTTTTTGACATCCTGCCCCGCCGACCCGACCAGCGCCAGGAACGCGAATGTCGCCGACAGGACGATTTGTGCGTTAGTCGGCATCACCAGCACATGGGCGAAGGCCCAGAGCGCGAAAGCCCACATCATCGGGTGGCGTGTGATCGCAAACACGCCGCGCGGCGCGCCCTGTGCCGCCGCCGCCGCGCCGGGTGCGGCGAGCGCCGGGTTGCCGATGAGCGAGCCCATGAACAGGACGCTGGCGAACAGCACCAGCAGGCTCGCGAAGATCCACAGTCCGTCACCGACCGCCCAAAGCGGCGGTTCGGGCGGAACCCCGCGCCAGGCCTGCACCAGCATGATGAAGGTCGCGATCGCGACGATCGAATAGACGATCTGGAACCCCCGTTCGCCCAGCCGGCTGGCGAGCCCGTGACGGAGCGGGTGGGACAGCGCAAGGTGCGACCCGACGAACAGCACGCAGGTGGTGATCAACAGCGACATCGGTTGCATTGGAAAACCCCTCTCCCGTCAGCGCCGCCCTATAGTACCACCACTCGTCATCCCGGCGAAGGCCGGGATGACCGAGTTATGCCCTACCTGTCATAAGCCTTGGGCAACGCACCCTCGCCCGGCGTCGCATAACGGTCGCGCAGGCGGTCCTGCCGCGTTGTCAGCGACTGCGCCTTGCCGTCGATCCAGATCGCGGTCGGGCGGCTGCCGAGTTCGAGCGGGTCATTGTCCCAGATCACGACGTCGCCGACGCAGCCGGGGCGCAGCGATCCGATACTGCCCTCCATGCCGACCGCTCGCGCCGGAGCGCTGGTCAGCGCGGCAAAGGCCTGGTCCCAGCTCATCCCGCTCGCTCCCGGCAGGCGGGTCAGCGCGACCAGGTTGCCGGCATATTGCGTGGCATAGCCCATCTTGTGCGCATCATCGTCGTCGAACACCCCGACCGACACGTCGACCCCCGCAGCCTTCAGGCGGCCCGCGTTCGATTGCGTCGCGCCCAGCTGCTCGAATGTGCCCGGCAGGTCGGTGAGCGGCGACACCAGCACCGGCACCCGCGCCGCCGCGATCTCGCGTGCCACCAGCCAACCCTCGGTCGCGCCGACGAGCACCAGCTTCAACGCCGGAAACTCCTGCCGCAACTTCAGTACATTGACGATATCGGCGGCGCGATCGACGCGCACGAACAGCGGCGTCGTCCCGTCGATCACGCGTAGCAGCGCATCGGCGTCGGCGCGCTGGAGCATCGCGTCATTGCCCCATTCGGCCAGCGCCGCGGGGTTGCGCGCATAGCTGCGCGCGGCCAGCAATTGTTCGCGGAACAACAGGAAGGTCGCGGCGCGGCTGCCGCCGGCTTTTGCCGATCCCGCTTCGCCGAACGCCACAAATTGCAGCGCGCGGGGCTTGGTCACCATGTCCATATCGTCGGCCAGATCGACAACCGCACCCTGCCCGGCGAACAAATTGCTGCTGCCCCCCGGCGCGACGATCGCCCGGGTGATGCCCGAAGCGCGGTTCACCGCGACCGGCGATCCCATCGGGTTCAGCGCCGGCGCGATATCGAGCCCTGCCGAAAAGCGGGTGCGCAGTGCGTTGCGATCATTGGTTCCGCCAACCGCGTCGACCTCGACCAGACCGACGCGGCTGAATGCGGCGATAATGCCCGGCGTCACCCAGCGTCCGTCGGCATCGACGCGTTCGACCCCGGCGGGCACGGCCACCCCGGCGCCGGCTGCCACCACCTTGCCGCCACGCACGACAACGGTGCCGCCTTCGACCGGCGCGCTGCCGTCGCCGATGACGAGCCTTGCGTTGGTGATCGCGATGTCCTGGGCGATTGCCGGAGCGGCGATCAGCGCCGCGGCGGAAAGAAGCAGCGCGCGGATCATTTCACATCTCCCTCGCCCGGCTGGCCCAGCTCGAAATCGCTCACCGGGCGCCGTTTCGGGTCCATCGCGTCGAACATCAGCGCGCCGTCGATCCAGACCTTTTCGGGTCGCGTATAGGCGCTGAACGGATTGCCGTTCCACAGCACGACGTCGGCCATCTTGCCCGCTTTCAGGCTGCCTGTCCGGTCGCCAATCCCCAGCGCCTTGGCCGGGTTGTGCGACAGCCAGGTCCACGCGACCTCGTCGCTGACGTTGATGCCCATGCGGCGTCCGGCCTTGAGCGCTTTCGCCGCTTCCTGGTTGAGCCGCTGGATCTGGTTCGCGTCGTCCGAATGGACGATCGCGCAGGCGCCGGCATTGTGAACCAGCGGAACATTCTCGTTCACGCTGTCATAGGCTTCCATCTTGAAACCCCACCAGTCGGCCCACATCGCCGAACAAATGCCCTCTTTCGCGAGCATGTCCGCGATCTTGTAGCTTTCGACCGCATGGTGGAATGTCGACACTTTGTATCCGAATTCCTTCGACATATCGATCACCAGCGCCATTTCGTCGGCGCGGTAACAATGGTTGTGGATCAGGATTTCGCCCGCCAGCACCCCGGCGAGCGTTTCCATCGCCAGGTCGCGGTCGACGGCTTTGCCCTCGTCCATCTTTTTCTTGTAGGCGGCGGCTTTCTGCCACGTAGCGCGATTGACCGCGAAATTGCCCATGCGGGTCGACGGCGCGCGGCCCTTGCCGCCGTAAACTCGCTTCGGATTCTCGCCGCATGCCATTTTCAGGCCATAGGGCGCACCGGGGAATTTCATGCCCTGCACGGTGCGCGCGGGGACATTCTTCAGCGTCACCGAACGCCCGCCCATCAGGTTCGCGCTGCCCGGCAACACCAACAGCGACGTCACGCCGCCATTCGCCAATGCGCGGCTGAAACCGGGATCCTGCGGCCACACGCTATGTTCCGACCAAACTTCGGGCGTGGTCGGCGACGTCGCTTCATTGCCGTCCGAATGCGCTTCGACGCCGGGCGAGGGATAGTCGCCCAAATGGCTGTGAATATCGATGATCCCCGGCGTGACGAATTTGCCGCTGCCGTCGACAACATCATAGCCCGCCGGAATCGCGGTATCGCCGCCGCCGACCGCCTCGACCTTGCCGCCCGCGAACAGCACGACGCCATTGTCAATCCGCCCGCCTTCGCCGTCAAAGACCGTGACGCCGCGCACCGCGGTCGGCCGCCCGGCATAGGGGCGGTAGGTCGACGGATAGGGGTCCTTGTTGAACTTGGCGGATTTTTCCGCCGCGGGCTGCGCGCTTGCCGTTTGCGGCTTGCCGTCGCTCGCGGCGCAGCCGACCAGCGCCAGCGACACAGCCGCCAGCAGGCTGCCTTTGATACCGGGGATCATCGCTTACGCTCCCTTGGTCTGCGGATGAACGCCGGCGGCCTGCGGTTCGCCGATCTCGCCCTGCCCCGCCAGTTCGTCGGCGTCGCGCAGCGTGTCGAGGTGCATCAACTTTTTGATGAGGGGCGACACGAGGATCACCAGCACGCCAAAGCCTATCGCCCACAGCCCGATCGTCTGATAGACGTCGAGCACCAGCGCCTTGCCCGCGCCCTCGCCGCTCGCCTTTTCCGACCCCGTCGCGGCGGCGATCAGGCCGGCAGCAAAGTTGCCGGTCGCCGATGCGAAGAACCAGGTCCCCATGATCAGCGACGCCATATGCGCCGGCGACAGCCGGTTCATCGCGCTGAGCCCGACCGGCGACAGGCAAAGCTCGCCCGTCGTGTGGAGCAGATAGATCAGGAAGATGAACAGCACCGGTGTCGCGACGCCCATGCCCACCGCTTCGGCGCCCCATTTCAGGACAAGGAAGCCGAGCCCGAGCTGGAGCATCGCCAGACCGAATTTAGCCGGTGCCGACGGCTCCATGTTACGGCGGCCAAGCCAGGTCCACAGCGCGGCGAACAACGGCGCGAGCAGGACGATATAGCCCGCGTTGAGCGACTGGAAAACCGACGCGGGCACGCCAGCACGATCCACATAACGGTCGGTGAAGAGGTTCAGCGACGAACCCGCCTGTTCGAACAAGGCCCAGAACAGGATCGACCCCAGGATCAGGAACATTGCAGCAAAGATGCGGTCGCGGTCTTCGCGCGGCAGCTTCACGACAGCGGTAAAGATGACATAGGCGACCAAAATGGCCCCGGCGACGCCCAGCAGCGTGCCAACGATCGCCTGGTTTTGAACCATCCACCAACATACCGCAACCGCGACCAGCCCGACGAGATAGAGCAGCCATTCGAGCTTGATACCCATGACCGGAGCAGCGAGCTTGGCCGGATCGGGCGCCTCACCGCGGCCGAGCAGCAGCGGCTTGCCCCAGATGAACACGATCAGGCCGAGCAGCATCCCGAAACCGGCTGCGCCGAAACCATAAGCCCAACCATAGGTTTCGCCGAGATAGCCGCAGAGGAGCGAACCCAGGAACGCGCCGAGGTTAATCCCCATGTAGAATATGGTGTAGGCGCCGTCGCGGCGCACGTCGGTGCGCGGATAAAGCTGGCCGACGATCACCGAGATATTGGCTTTCAGGAAGCCCGAACCGACGATGATGAAAGCGAGCGCCAGCCAGAAGATATTCAGGCTGGCGGGATCCTGTCCGCCGTCGCCCTCGAACCCCATGATGAAGTGGCCGAAGGTCAGCAATACGGCGCCGTACAGCACCGCCTTTCTTTGCCCCAGCCATTTGTCCGCCAGATAGCCGCCGAGCACCGGGGTGATGTAAACCAGCGCGGTATAGGCGCCATAAATGATGCCCGACTCCCCGTCCGAAAACAGCCAGTGCTTGGTCAGGTAAAAAATCAGGAGCGCGCGCATCCCGTAATAGGAAAAACGCTCCCACATCTCGGCAAAAAACAGGACGAACAGGCCTTTGGGATGACCGAGGAAGGTTCCTGCGGCGTCCCCCGGCTGGGCATAGGCTTTGGTCATATGCGACTTTTCCCTGGAGATTGTTGCTTTGGGGCCGCCAATGCGGCCCGGTTGGGCGGCAACCTAGCGCGAAAATTACGTAAGGGAAGAATCTAATTGCGCATGAAACCGGTTGGATCGGGCCAGAATCAGTTGCGAACGGTTCGCAACACTTGCGTCGACGATCGTAAGGCGCCACATGGCCCGCATGTTCAACGACACCTCCTCGCTCCTCGCCCATCTCGCCACCCGCCGCTCGGGCAAGGCGCGCGACATGGCGGCGCCCGGCCCCGACGCCGCGCAGCTTCGCGATATCGTCCAGCTCGCGCTCCGCACCCCCGACCATGGCAAGCTCGCTCCGTGGCGCATCGTCACCGTCAGGGACGACCAGCGCGCGGCCTTTGCCGCATTGTTGAAAAGGGCATGGGTCGCCGAAAATCCCGGCGCCGCGGGCATGGACCTTTCCGCGCTCGATCAGTTCGCGCATCAGGCGCCGACTTTGCTGGTTCTGCTTTCCACCCCGATAAGGGACAGCAAGATTCCGATCTGGGAACAACAGATGTCGGCGGGCGCGGTCGGCATGAACCTGCTGCACGCCGCGCATGCCCATGGTTTCGTCGGCAGCTGGCTGACCGGCTGGGCGGCTTTCAGTCCCGACGTCGCGGCTGCTTTCGGCGCGGACCAGGCAGACGCGATCGTCGGCTATTTTTTCATCGGCACGCCGACCAAGGAACTCGAGGAGCGACCACGTCCGGATTATGATGCGGTTGTTCGCGAATGGGAAATTTAGTTACGTCGCTCAACTGCACCTTGTAACTAACGCGATTTGACTGTGCTGCTGTCTTATGGCATTAAGGCGGCATGCTCGATCAGTCCAAACCCGTTTACCAGCGCCTTCGCGATGTCATCGCCAACGCCATCCTCGACGGCCGTTTTCGCGACGGCGACATGCTGCCGTCGGTGCGCAGCCTTGCCGCCGACGAAGGCGCCAACCCGCTCACCGTCGCCAAGGCGTATCAGACCTTTCAGGACGAGGGGCTGGTCACGGTGAAGCGCGGTGTCGGCATGTTCGTCGCCGACGGCGCGACCGATCGGCTGCGCGCGCTGATGCGCGAGGACTTTCTGACTAACGTATGGCCCCCGGTCGCCGACCAGATGCGCCGCATCGGGCTCGACGCGCGAACCTTGCTCGATTTGACCGACGCCTGATCCTCCGGTCTGCTTTGGGGTGGTGAGCGGCCTTTCCCCTCTCCCGTCGGGAGAGGGATACGCAGGCTTGGTTGCGCAGCAACCTAGCCGAAGTTGGGTGAGGGGATTACCCGTCCACACTGAAATCTAACCTCGGACACCCTCACCCAACCCTCTCCCAAAGGGAGAGGGCTTTATGGCCGCTTCCCGCGGTCAGCTGCCACCTTATCCCATCACCCAATCACGCCGCGGATAGCCCTGCGCCCACAGCAAGGCCGTCAGGTCATGGTGGCGCACCACCGCTGCCGCCGCCTCGCCCGCCGCGGGGTGCGGATAATAGCCGATCCCCACCCCCGCCGCCGTGATCATCGGAATATCGTTCGCGCCGTCACCCACCGCCAGCGTCTCGGCGAGCGGCAGCCCGTGCTTCGCCGCCTCGGCTTTCAGCGTCTCCAGCTTTGCCGCGCTGTCGACGATCGGTTCGATCACCCGCCCGGTCAGCTTGCCGCCCGCAATCTCGAGCTCGTTAGCCAGCACCTTGTCGAACCCGATCGCTTCGCCAACCGGCCCCGCGAACGGCATGAAGCCCCCCGACACCAGCACCGACCAGGCGCCATGCGCCTTCATCGTCTGCACCAAAGTCCGCGCGCCGCGGGTCAGCTTCACCCGCTCCATCCGGCATTCGACCAGCGTCGCCTCGGGCATCCCCGCCAGCAGCCCGACGCGCTCGATCAACGCCGCGCGGAAGTCGAGTTCGCCGCGCATCGCGCGTTCGGTAATCGCGGCAATCTCGGACTTGAGCCCGGCATAGTCGGCCAGTTCGTCGATGCACTCGACGGTGATCATCGTGGAATCCATGTCGGCGATGATCAGCTTTTTGGTGCGGTCGCCCTGCGGCTGAACAATGATGTCGAGCGAGCCGTGGTCCATCTTCGCCAGTTCGGCGCGCGCGCTGACCAGACTGCCCTGAAAGACGATGTCGGCGGCATCGCCGACGTCGAGCCAATGCGGCGCCCCGACATCATGCCCCGTGGCGTCGAGCCGGTCGATCGCTTCGCGAACCACCTCGTCGGTCAACTTTCCGGCTGCGATCAGCGTCGCGACGAACATGGCGGCTCCCTTTCCTGGCTTTGCGGGCTACGATGCGGCCCCTTATCGCGGCCCGCTCTGCCAGCGGCAAGAGCGATTGCCGACGCTCGGCCCGAAATCCATCGCGGCGCGAAAGAGCAGATTTAGCGGGGTAAAGATCATTATGATTGCGGCAATAACGGCGCCGGGGATAGACATCGCCCGTTCGCGTGACTGACGCTGAAGATGGGGCACCATCGGGGAGCGCGACCGCAACCCGCCGTGCGTCTGGGCATCGATCCGTTCTGGAGAAACAAGATGCCCGAAACCAACCATCTGCTTGCTTTTGCCCTCATCGCGCTCGGAATGGTGCTCACCCCCGGGCCGAACATGGTCTATCTGATCTCGCGGACCATTTGCCAGGGCCGGTTGGCCGGCCTCATCTCGCTCGGCGGCGTTGCGCTCGGCTTTGTCATTTACATGCTGTGCGCGGCATTGGGGATCACCGCGCTCGTCATGGCCATCCCCTTCGCCTACGACGCCATTCGCTTTGCGGGCGCGCTCTATCTGTTGTGGCTGGCGTGGCAAGCCGTCCGGCCGGGCGGCCGCTCGCCGTTCGAAGTGCGGACGCTGGACCGGGACGCGCCCGGCAAGCTCTTCATCATGGGGTTCCTGACCAACCTGCTGAACCCCAAGATCGCCGTCATGTATCTGTCGCTGTTGCCGCAGTTCATCAGCCCCGGCGCGGGATCGATCCTGGGCCAGGCGCTCGTGCTGGGATCGGTGCAGATCGTGATCAGCGTGGCGGTCAATTCGGCCATCATCTTATTCGCGGCGGCGATCGCCGGCTTTCTGGTCCGGCGACCGTCCTTCGTGCTGGTCCAGCGCTGGATCATGGGCACCGTGCTCGCCGCGCTGGCCGTCCGCATGGCAACCGAAGCGCGGCGCTGAAAATGCCGGGTTAGCGACGGGCGGGCAAGCACCGTCTCGCTCGTCCGCATCGCGCCTGCTATGCGTGTCCGTCTGGATATGGCTACGTCACCTTCTCCCCGCATCGCACCGCCCCTCGCGATCATCGCCGGACCCACCGCCAGCGGCAAAAGCGCATTGGCGGTGGCGGTGGCAAAAGCCGTCGGGCGCGGCGTCGTGATCAACGCCGACGCCAGCCAGGTCTATGCCGACCTCGCGATTCTCTCGGCGCGGCCCACCGCCGACGAGATGGCTGACGTTCCGCACCATCTGTTCGGCCATGTCGACGCTGCCGAGGCGCATAATGCCGCGCGCTGGGCCGGCGAAGCGCGCGCCGTTATCGCCGCCGTGCATGATGCGGGCGATATCCCGATCCTTGTCGGCGGCACCGGCCTCTATCTGCGCACCCTGCTCTATGGCATCGCTCCGGTCCCCGAAATCGACCCCGAAATCCGCGCTGCCGTGCGCGCGCTGCCCCTCGCCGCAGCTCGCGCCGCGCTGGCCGCGGACGATCCCGAAGCCGCGGCGCGGCTGAACCCCGCCGACGCGATGCGGATCGCGCGCGCGCTCGAAGTCGTGCGCTCGACCGGCCGCCCGCTCCGCCAGTGGCAACAGGCACACGAGGGCGGTATTGCCGACCGCGTCGCCCTCGCCCCGCTGGTCCTTCTCCCGCCGCGCGAATGGCTGCGCGACCGCTGCGACGAGCGACTGGTCCAGATGTTCGACAATGGCGCGGTCGCCGAGGTCGAAGCGCTGCTCGCGCGCAACCTCGACCCCGATCTGCCCGCGATGCGCGCGATTGGCGTCCCGCAGATCGCGCAATATCTGACTGGCGCCATCGATCGCGGCGCAGCGCTCACCCTGACGCAGGCCGCCACGCGCCAATATGCCAAGCGTCAGTTCACCTGGTTCCGCCATCAGCCGCCTGCCAGCTGGGTGCGCCACTCGGAGTCACTAAACTACGATTCTATTGATAAATTAGCAATTATATTACATCAGAAGCTGTTGACAGGATAGAATCATATACCTATTGCCCGCAACCCTGTTGCAGCGCACAAGCGCGGCGTTTTTTGTGCCCAAAAGGAGTTTCGTCGTGACGGAAATGAGCGGTGCCGACATGGTGGTTCAGGCGCTGGTCGACCTTGGGGTCGATACGGTGTTCGGCTATCCGGGCGGCGCGGTGCTTCCGATCTACGACGCGCTCTATAAGCATCCCACGATCAAGCACATCCTTGTCCGCCACGAACAGGCGGCGACGCATGCGGCAGAGGGCTATGCCCGCTCGACCGGCAAGCCCGGCGTTGTGCTCGTTACCTCCGGCCCCGGCGCGACCAACGCAGTCACCGGAATCACCGACGCGCTCATGGATTCGATCCCGATGGTCGTGCTCACCGGGCAGGTACCGACGACGCTGATTGGCACCGACGCCTTTCAGGAATGTGATACTGTCGGCATCACGCGCCACTGCACCAAGCATAATTATCTCGTCATGGACCCCGACCGCCTCGGCCCGATCCTGCACGAGGCTTTTTACATCGCGACCCACGGTCGGCCGGGGCCGGTGGTGATCGACATTCCCAAGAATGTGCAGGTTGCTACGGGCACATATTCGATCCCCAACCGGATCGACCACAAAAGCTATCGGCCGCAGATCGAACCCGACGCCGACGCGATCGCAGAGGCCGTCGCGATGATCGCAGCATCCGAGCGCCCGATCTTCTACACCGGCGGCGGCGTCATCAACGCCGGCCCCGATGCCAGCGCGGCACTGCGCCAGCTCGTCGCGCTGACCGGCGCGCCCGTCACTTCGACCTTGATGGGCCTCGGCGCCTTCCCTGCCGACGATGACAAATGGCTCGGCATGCTGGGCATGCACGGGACGTATGAGTCGAACATGGCGATGAACCGCGCCGACCTGATCATCGCGGTCGGTGCGCGCTTCGACGACCGCGTCACCGGCCGCCTCGACGCTTTCTCGCCCGATTCCAAAAAGATCCACATCGACATCGACCGCAGCTCGATCAACAAGATTGTCCCTGTCGACCTCGCGATCGTCGGCGACGCCGGGCGCGCGCTTGATGCGCTGATCGCCGCATGGGCCGACAAGGGCCACAACGCCCGCGACCTCGGCGAATGGTGGCGCCGCATCGACGGCTGGCGCGCGACGCGCTGCCTCGATTTCCCCGAAAAGAGGGACGAAGGCGCCGAAATCATGCCGCAGCGTGCGGTCAAGGCGCTGTTCGAAGCCACCCGCGGCATGGACCCGATCATCACCACCGAGGTTGGCCAGCACCAGATGTGGGCGGCGCAGCACTTCCATTTCGACAGTCCCAATCGCTGGCTGACCAGCGGCGGGCTCGGCACGATGGGTTATGGCTTCCCCGCTGCGGTGGGCGCGCAAATTGCGCACCCGCGCCGCCTCGTCATCTGTATCGCGGGCGAAGCCTCGCTCCAGATGAACATTCAGGAAATGGGGACGGTCAGCCAGTATCGCCTGCCGGTCAAGATTTTCATCCTCAACAACCAATGGATGGGCATGGTCCGCCAGTGGCAGGAACTGACGTACGAAAGCCGCTATTCGAACAGCTATTCGGACAGTCTGCCCGATTTCGTGAAGCTGGCCGAAGCATATGGCTGGACTGGCCAGCGCATCGAGACGTGGGACGAGCTTGACGAAGGTATCTTGACGATGCTCGAAACCCCCGGCCCGGTAATCGTCGACTGCCGCGTCGCCCAGCTCGCCAACTGCTTCCCGATGATCCCCTCGGGCGCCGCGCACACCGACATGATCCTCCAGCCGAACGACATCACCGGCACGATGGACGACGAAGCGAAAGCACTGGTCTAAGCCGATGAAAATCCACACCGAAGCGGGCGAGCGCCATGTGCTCGCCCTCACCGTCGATAACGAGGCGGGCATCCTGGCCAAGATTACCGGACTGTTCTCGGCGCGCGGCTATAATATCGAAAGCCTGACCGTCGCCGACATCAGCGCCGATCATGCCTTGTCGCGCATCACCATCGTCACCAGCGGCCCGCCCGCGGTGATCGACCAGATCATCGCGCAGCTCGACCGCCTCGTCCCCGTCCATTCGGTCACCGACCTCGCCGACGGCGGCGCGCATGTCGAGCGCGAGATCGCGCTGGTCAAGGTCGCGGGCAGTGGCGACAAGCGCATCGAGGCGCTGCGCATGGCCGACGTCTTCCGCGCCAAGGTCGTCGACACCACGCTCAGCAGCTTCATCTTCGAAATCACCGGGACGAGCGACAAGGTCGACCGCTTCATCGCGCTGATGCGCGAATGCGGGCTGGTCGAAGTCGGCCGCACCGGCGTCGTCGCCATCGCCCGCGGGTCGGAGGCGGTTTAGAGTTTACGGAATACCATTCAACGCTCGTCACCCCGGACTTGATCAGGGGTCCATGGATGCCGGATCAAGTCCGGCAGGACGAAAACTAGCAGGGAAGAATGACATGCAAGTCTATTACGATCGCGACGCCGACCAGGATCTGATCAAGGGCAAGAAGGTTGCCGTCGTCGGCTATGGCAGCCAGGGACACGCCCACGCACAGAACCTGCGCGACAGCGGCGTCAGCGAGGTCGCGATCGCGCTTCGTCCCGGTTCGGCAACGGCGAAAAAAGCCGAAGCCGCTGGCTTCAAGGTCATGACGAACAAGGAAGCCGCCGAGTGGGCCGATGTCATCATGATCGCCGCCCCCGACGAACTTCAGGCCAAAATCTACGCCGATGACCTCGCCGCCAACATGAAACCCGGCGCCGCGCTCGCCTTCGCGCACGGACTGAACATCCACTTCGGCCTGATCGAAGCCCGCCCCGACATCGACGTCTTCATGGTCGCCCCCAAAGGCCCGGGCCACACTGTGCGCAGCGAGTATCAAAAGGGCGGCGGCGTCCCCTGCCTGATCGCGGTCGCGCAGGAAGCGCAGGGTGCCGGCGCGTCGGGCAATGGCTATGCCAAGGCGCTCGCGCTCAGCTACGCCAGTGCCGTCGGCGGCGGCCGCAGCGGCATCATCGAAACCACCTTCAAGGAAGAGTGCGAAACCGACCTCTTCGGCGAACAAGCGGTGCTGTGCGGCGGCATCACCCATCTGATCCAGGCGGGCTTCGAAACGCTGGTCGAAGCGGGCTACGCCCCCGAAATGGCCTATTTCGAGTGCCTCCACGAAACCAAGCTCATCGTCGACCTGCTCTATGAAGGCGGCATCGCGAACATGCGCTATTCGATCAGCAACACGGCGGAATATGGCGACATCAAGACTGGCCCGCGCATCATCACCGAGGAAACCAAGAAGGAAATGAAGCGCGTCCTGCAGGACATTCAGTCAGGCCGCTTCGTCAAGGATTTCGTGCTCGACAACCAGGCCGGCCAGCCCGAGCTCAAGGCCAGCCGCAAGGCCGCCGCAGCGCATCCCATCGAAAAAGTCGGCGGCGAACTGCGCGCGATGATGCCGTGGATCGCCAAGAACCAGCTGGTCGACAAGGCGAAGAACTGACGTCGATCATCCTTCCCGCTTGCGGGGAGGATTTTCGCCCGCGCGCTTACCCTTTGCCCAACAACAGCTTGTCGCCCGCCTGGCGGATAATCCCCTCGACCATCGGCGCGACAAAGCCCATCCCGGCGGGCAGCTCGAACTCGATCGCCAGCGCATCATCCTCGATCGTGGCGGTCGAAGCGATCGCGCGGCCCATTGCGTGGATCGTGAACGCCATCCGGTCGTCGCTCGTCCACGCATGTTCGACGCGGCCCATGCCGCCGGGGATCAGCTTGACCAGATCGTCGGCGCGCGCCGCCATGCGGCGGCGGACCTCGGCGCGGGGCAAGTTGTGAGCGATACGTACAACGGGCATGATCTTGTTCCTTTGCCGCCACCGCTACCGCCCGCATCGGCCGCCCGCAACCCGCCGGTTCGGCTCCCGTTCATCTTGCCCCGTGCAGCGTTGCGGGCGGGGACGATGAGGAAGGAATTGCGCAATGACCGTCCGGCTCGCCCTCTCCCTGCTGCTGGCCGCCGGACTGGCCGCGACCCCCGTGCTGGCGCAGGACGACAGCCTCGCCCAGTCGGGCGAACCGCCCCAGCGCACCTCGGTGCTCTACACCTATGGCGACGAACCCTGCCCGGAACCCGAAGGCAATGAAATCGTCGTCTGCGCGCAGCAACCAGAATCCGAACGCTATCGTGTCCCCAAGGAACTGCGCGAAGAACTGAAGGACGACTCCCCCGTCGGCGGCGGCAGCTGGGCATCGCGGGTCGAAGCCTATGACGACATCGCCCGCCAGACGCGCCCTGACAGCTGCTCGCCCGTCGGCAGCTACGGTTACACCGGCTGCGCCGCCCTCGCGCTGCGGCAGTGGTTCGAGGCGCGCCGAGCGCGCTGACCAAAATCGCCTCTCTATGAAGCTATACCCCTGAAGGGGTATGATCGCCCTCTAAATCAATGATATTGCGTGCGACAACAGCTCGCTCCAAAGCGCCGACGGCTTGATGGTACGCGGTGTCATGCACCGAATCAGCGTTTGGTGCGAGCCCATTGACGATAAGCAACTGATGCCCGTGTGGTTCAACAGAAGCTGATGTCGATCTTGGGGACTCCGAATGAAGATTTTTCCTCTCGTTACCGCCGTTGCAACAGCGATGCTTTGCTACGCGGCTCCACCCGCAGGGGCTTTCCAGGCGGAGGAGCCCAAAGTGAACATCAGCGCGGCCGAAACCGCAAAGCTTTTTCGCTCCATTGCACCGTTCGTCGGCACCCGGTGGAATGACGGTACGTCCGAAACTTATTCGATCAGTTGGAAGCATCCAGGCCAAATTCTGCTTATCCGCCGCGAAGGTCTTTTTTGGCACTTACGAAACGATGGTCATGCCCAGTGCCGACAAAAAGGCGCTCCGCTATTTGTCGCACAATGTCGGCGCAGGCAGCTTTGGGGACGTGGTCGTTAAGGGCAGCGGCAAATTGCTGCTCGAAAGTTCTCCACGCCGTCGTCTCGATTGCAAAAATCAAAACGGCAAACTGCATTGCCAGGAATCAACTTCGGAGAATGGCCGCTGGACCGCCGCCAGGCAACGCGTGCTCTCGCCCACCTCAGAAGCGGGAGCGAAAGCGCTCATCGCAAAATTGCCCGCGCAATATCCCGACCTGCCGACCGGCAGCTTTGAACCCACGCTTGGCGTCTTGTCGGCGATGCAGGGACACTGGCGTGGCGATACGACAAATCTGTTCATCGAAATCGGCCGCGATGCCAAAGGACCGACGGTGCATCTTGGCATGACGGACGTGCCGTCGCGAAGCCTCCTGTTCCGGGCCGCTACGCCCGGCGGAAAACTGATCGCCGACCGCGCCTATCCGACCGAACAGAATCCGGCTGGCAGGGCGACGGTAGAACTTGCCGTGCTGCCATCGGGCAAGGTCCAGGCATGCGGTTGGCAAGGCAAGCTGAAATTCTGTTACGATATCTGGCTGAGCGCCAATCCCGATCTCGCGTTGCTGCAATATCGGAACGTCGTTTCGCCGTACCCGATCGACTATACGCTGGGCATAACCAGGTTGATGACAACGGCTGAAGCCGACACGCTCACTGGACTTCGGGCTTCTGGCCAGCTTGGACGGACGATCCTTCATGACGCAATCAGGGCAGCTGTTCGAGGTCCGGCATTTTGGCGGCGGCTCTGTGTTCCTCGAATGGTTTGGCGCCCGCGATTTGCCGCTGACCTATTGCTCGGGATCAAGCGCCAACAACAAGATGGAATGCACGAACAACGCGGAAAATGCCAAATCCAGCCCCAAGTATAAGGGCGATGCGCGGGACTATTTTGTCTTTGGCGATGCGGTGTTTCGCGTTTCAAACGATGGTTCGCTGATCCGGACGCAGGGCGGAACCCGCGAAGTCTGGCAGGCTGTTTCTCCCGGTGCAGCGGCCTTCATCCGGCAACGCGGCGCGGACGCTGAAAAGGTTCAGCGCGCGCGGAACCTCCGCGAACAAACGCGTCAGGCCAACGCCCGCTTCTGGAGCCAGCTCAACAGCAGCATCGCGTCGATCGCCGCCGACTATGGCACGCAAATGGCCAGCAACCCCGCCTTCGCGACCACTGACTGGTCGGCGCGGCTGGCCAATACGTCCTCCGGAGCACCCCCGGGCTACGCATCGTCAATGGGTTCGTCGGTGGCCGTTGCCTTGCCAAAAGCCACCCCCGAACAAATGCGAATGCAGGACGAATGGGCGCGCTATCAAGTCCGGCGCGAACTCTATGGTGAAACCGCGCCCTCGCCCGGCCGCCGGCCATCGCCCGCTTCCGACAATACGCCGTCCAACCCAAAAGCGGCTGAGCGCGAACTCCACGTCTATTGCTACACCGTGCGCAAGGCGAACGTCTTGCGCGCCGATCCGCAACGTCCTGGTCAGAAATATGTCGAGAAGACCATCGCAATTTTCTACTCGTCGAGGTTCGGAACGGTGCCATGGACAAAGGACCACGGTGCCACGCTCGAGCGGTTGGGACGGCAATTCGCCGCGATGCTGCCGCCCGTGAGCAATCCGGCGTGGTATGTCACGGTTCCCGGCGGCGGGCTCTGCGTCAGCAAGCAAAGCTGGGACGATCTGTCCTATGCCTTTAAGGACGGCAGGGACTTTTTCCTGACCAGCAACAAGTCTAGCTCGACCAGTGTTGAAACGATCGAGTGGACGCCCGGCTGACAGGGAACCCCGCGGCGAAACGTTGCGTTTCCTGTGAGAAGATTGACGGGGCCCCGCCCACGCGCCTAGCCTGACAATGCCAACAGGAGACTCTCATCATGCGCCGTATCGCCCCTCTTGCCGCCGTCGCGCTCGCCGTCGTCGCGGTTCCCGTCGTCATCGCCCAGAATGCGCCCGCCGTTCCCGGCGCGCCCGACAAGGCACGCGTCGCCGCGGGCACCTACGCCGCCGATGCGGGGCACACGATGGTGGTGTGGAAAGTCGATCATTTCGGCTTCAGCGACTACACCGGCATCTTCGGCGACGTCACCGGCACGCTGGTGATCGATCCCGCCAATCCCGCCGCGGCCAAAGTCGACGTGACGATCCCTGTGGCCAAGGTCACCACCGCCAGCGCCGGGCTGACCAGCCACCTGCTCCGCGCCGGCAAGGACGGCGGCAAGCCCGACTTCTTTGGCCCCGCCCCCGCCAATGCCAAATTTGTCTCGACCAGCGTCGTCCTCGACGACGACGGCGACGAGGCAAAGGTCACCGGCAACCTGACCCTCAACGGTGTGACCCGGCCCATCACCCTCGACGTCGATTTCCACGGTGCGGGTAACAATCCGATGAACAAAAAGGCCACCGTCGGCTTCGAGGCCGAGGGCAAAATTCGCCGCAGCGATTTCGGCATCACCTATGCTATCCCGATGGTCAGCGACGAGGTCGAGCTGGAAATCCACGCTGCCTTCGAAAAACAGTAACGCCTACCAAATCCTCCCTGTCGCGCAGCGACGGGGAGGATCGTTCATGCCCCATCCATCGCGGCCCGCTTACCCTCCCAGCAACCAAGGGAGGATCGTCATGCTCCGCATCCTGCTGCTCGCCGCCGCGCTCATCGCCGCCCCCGCGCTCGGCCAGGCCAACCCGCAGATCGACTATCCCGCCTTCCAGGCGCTCACCGCCAGCGTCGCACCGCAGCGCGATACGCGCCTTCTTGCTTTCGACGCCTTCAAGGCCGAAGCCGCCAAGCCCGACGTCCTTCTTCTCGACGCCCGCTCGGCGAGCGCCTTCAAACGCGGCCATATCAAGGGCGCGGTCAACCTGCCGCTCACCGATTTCACCGCGGACAGCCTCGCCGCCGTGATCGGCGCCAATCCCGACCGCCCCATCCTCATCTATTGCAACAATAATTTCCGCAACAATGTCGCCCCGGTGCCGGTCAAATCGGTCGCGCTCGCGCTCAATATCCAGACCTTCATCAACCTCGTCGGCTATGGCTATCCCAATGTGTACGAGCTCGCCGACGTCGTCGATTTCAATGATCCCAAGGTCGAGTGGGTGAAGGGCTAACGCCCCGCCCACGCAATTTTCCCACTCCCCCCTTGCCAAGCGCGACATTTTGCATCACTAGGGCCGCCATGCGCGGCAACGGCCTTCTTCTTCTGCGACTTACACGCCCTTGGGCGTGACACTGGCTGCGCGTTAGTCGCGGCCACCCGCTCAAGGGTCCGATCGACATATTCGCAACCGACCAGCAGAAGACCATCCCATGACCATGCTCCGCGACCCTTCGGTCAAGTACAGCGCCTTTCCGCAAGTTCCCTTGGCGAACCGCGAATGGCCCACCCGCGTCACCACCGCCGCGCCGATCTGGCTGTCCACCGACATGCGCGACGGAAATCAGGCGCTGATCGATCCGATGGACGCCGAGAAGAAGGCGCGCTTCTTTGACCTCCTCGTCCGCATCGGACTCAAGGAAATCGAAGTCGGCTTCCCCAGCGCCGGCGCGACCGAGTTCGACTTCATCTCCGGCCTCGTCCAGCACGGCCGCATCCCGGGCGACGTCACCCCGCAGGTGCTGACGCAAAGCCGTGCCGACCTGATCCGCACCAGCTTCGACAGCCTCGCGGGCGCCAAGACCGCGATCGTCCACGTCTATAACGCGGTCAGCCCCGCCTGGCGCCGCATCGTGTTCGGCATGGAAATGCCCGAGATCAAGGCGATCGCGATCGAGGGCGCGAAACAGCTGCGCGACAACGCCGCCCGCCTCCCCGGCACCGACTGGCGGTTTCAGTACAGCCCCGAGACCTTCTCGACCGCCGAACTCGATTTCAGCATCGAATGCTGCGCCGCGGTAATGGAGATTCTCCAGCCGACCGCCGAGAACCCGATCATCCTCAACCTCCCCGCCACGGTCGAGGCGTCGACGGCGAACATCTACGCCGACCAGATCGAATATTTCTGCAAGAATCTGCCCGGCCGCGACAAGGCGATCATCTCGCTCCACACCCACAACGACCGCGGCACCGGCGTCGCAGCCGCCGAGCTCGGCCTGCTCGCGGGCGCCGACCGCGTCGAGGGCTGCCTGTTTGGCAATGGCGAGCGCACGGGCAACACTTGCCTCGTCACCATCGCGCTCAACATGTACACGCAGGGCGTCGATCCAGGGCTCGATTTTTCGAACATCGACGAGGTCATCGCGACGGTCGAATATTGCAACCAGCTCCCCGTCCACCCGCGCCACCCCTATGGCGGCGAGCTCGTCTACACCGCCTTTTCGGGCAGCCATCAGGACGCGATCAAGAAAGGCTTCGCCGCGCGCGAACGCCAGAATGACGAACGCTGGGAAGTCCCTTATCTGCCCATCGACCCCGCCGACCTCGGCCGCAGCTATGAAGCGGTGATCCGCGTCAACAGCCAGTCGGGCAAGGGCGGCGTCGCCTGGGTGCTCGAACAGGACAAGGGGCTGAAACTGCCCAAGAAAATGCAGGCCAGCTTCAGCCATGTTGTCCAGGCGCTGGCGGATGAGACCAGCCGCGAGCTGACCGCCGACGACATCTGGGGCGCGTTCGAAACCGCCTATCTTAAGGTCGAGGACAAAAGATTCCAGCTCGTCGACTGGTCCGAAAGCCATGCCGGAACCGACCGCATCTTTGCCGGCAAGCTCACCATCGACGGCGCCCCGCGCAGCGTCAGCGGCCGCGGCAACGGCCTGATGAGCAGCGTCATCGCCGCGCTCGCCGAATCCGGCGGCCCGGTGATGGACATCGTCGATTACAGCGAGCACGCGATCGGCCAGGGCAGCACCGCGCAGGCCGCCGCCTATGTCGAATGCCGCACCGCGGGCGGCAAAAGCGTATTCGGCTGCGGCCTCGACACCGACGTCGCAACCGCCAGCGTGCGCGCAATCCTGAGCGCCGCCAACGGCGCCTGACGACGCGATGACGCTCAGCCACCGCCTCGCGCAGCCGTCGGACCTCGACACGCTGCGCGCGGTGATGGCGCTCGCGATCGCCAAATTGCAAAAGGGCTTTCTCGACGACGCCCAGATCGCCGCCAGCCACGCCGTCATGGGCCTCGACACCCAGCTGATCGCCGACGGCACCTATTTCGTCATCGAGGCGGAGGGTCGGATCGCGGGCTGCGGCGGCTGGTCGCACCGCGCGACGCTCTACGGCGGCGACCACGCCGCGAACTTGCGCGACCCCGCCCCGCTCAACCCCGCCACCGACGCCGCCCGCATCCGCGCGATGTACACCCACCCCGCCTTCGCCAGGCAGGGCGTCGGCCGCATGGTGATGGCGCTCTGCGAAGCCGCCGCGCAACAGGCCGGCTTCACCCGCACCGAACTGATGGCCACCCTGTCCGGCGAACCCCTCTACCGCGCCTGCGGCTACACCCCGATCGAGCAGGTCGAAGCGCCCGGGCCGAACGGCGCGAGCGTGCCGCTGATCCGCATGGGCAAGCGGCTAAGCAGCTGAACCATGGCGCCGCTTACAATCACTCCGGCGCATCCCCATATAAGCATTATCGCGGTATCGATGGTCATGAGCCGCCGCGGCTGAGAGACGTGTGCGCTCCCGCTTATCCCAACAGGAGCCGCGCCCGATGAACAGCCGAGCCAAATCCGTCAATCCTCCCGTCCGCAAGCCCGCCGCGGCGACCCCGGCCGCCGGCGCCGACAGCGACGCCGCCCATGCCGCGGCGCCCGTCCGCGCACGCACCAACAATTATTTCCGCAAGAACCGCACCCCGCTCGCCCGCGACGACGCCAAGCGGCAGGGCGACATCAGCCAGCTCGCTTTCCTGACCATGGGCGGGCGCGACGCCGCGGTCGAATTCCTCAACGGCGACAATGCCGCGCTCGGCGGCCGCCCGCTCGCGCTCGCCACCGCCAGCGCCGAGGGTTATGAACAGGTCGCCGCCGCGATCCGCGCCATGGCGCCCGGCGCCGAAACCTCATGAGCCGCGCGATGAACGTCACGCTGCCCGAGGCTGAGGTGACCGCGCTGTGCAAAAGCGCGGGGGTCGTCATCAGCGCGATCGAGCCCCTGCCCGACGGCGGCACCCGCCTCGTCTGCGTGTCGCCCGACGGCGCCGACAAGATGCGCAAGAAACTGAAGAAAAGCCTGATCGACGGCACCGTCACCCGCCACCGCTTCTACCGCGCCCCGGGGTCCGAAGGGGGCTACTGACAATCGGCGGCGCGGCTGAGCAGATAGTCGCGCTCGCGGTCATTGCCCGCCAGCGCCGCCGCGGCTTCGAACTGCGCCTTCGCCTCGGCGCGGCGACCGGCGCGGAGCAGGAAGTCACCGCGCGCGGCGGGCAGCGGCGCATAGTTGCGCAGCATCGCCGCGTCGGCGATTTGGTCGACCAGCGCCAGTCCGGCGTCGGGGCCGAACGCCATGCTGTGCGCGACCGCACGGTTCAGCTCGACCACCGGCGACGGCATCACCTGCCGCAGCCGGTCGTACAGCGCGGCGATCCGCCGCCAATCGGTGTCCTCGGCCCGCCGCGCCCGGGCGTGGCACGCCGCGAGCGCCGCCTGCAACGCATAGGGGCCATTGGCGCCGCCCAGCGCCTCGGCCCGCTCGAGCGCATTGAGCCCGCGGCGGATCAGCAGCTGGTCCCAGCGCGCCCGGTTCTGCTCGGTCAGCGGCACGAATTTGCCGTCGGGACCGGCGCGCGCCGCCAGCCGCGACGCCTGGATCTCCATCAGCGCCAGCAGCCCCAGCACCTCGGGCTGCTCGGGCATCAGTCCGGCCAGGATGCGTCCCAGCCGCTGCGCCTCACCGCACAAGGGCGGGCGGACCAGCGACGGCCCCGCGGTCGCCGCATAGCCTTCGTTGAAGATCAGATAGACGACCTCCAGCACCGACGGCAGCCGCGCCGCCAGCTCGGCGCCCCGTGGCACTTCGAACTGAACCCCGGCCTTGGCAATCGCCTTCTTGGCCCGGGTGATCCGCGCCGCAATCGCCGCCTCATTGGAAAGGAAGGCCCGGGCAATCTCCTCCACCGTCAGACCGCCGACCAGCCGCAAAGTCAGCGCAGCGCGCCCCTCGGCGCCGATCACCGGGTGGCACGCGGCAAAGATCAGCCCGAGCAGCTCGTCGCCCAGCGGATCGTCCAGCGCGGCCTCAAGGGCTTCGGCGCTCATGCCCTGCTCCTCGTCCAGTTCGCGGGCAATTTCGGCATGCTTGCGCTCCCGCATCTGCCGGTGCCGGATGCCATCGATGGCGCGCCGCTTCGCCGCCGCCATCAACCAGGCGCCGGGATTGGCGGGCACACCGCTGCTCGGCCATTCGGTCAGCGCGACCAGCAGCGCGTCCTGCGCCAGTTCCTCCGCACGATCGACATCACGGGTCAGCCGCGCCAGCCCGGCAATCAGCCGCGCCCGCTCGATGCGGAAAACCGCTTCGATGGCCCGGTGGGTGGGGTCCGCCGCCATGCCCGCCTTGTCCGCGAAGTTCGTCGGCAAGGCAAGGCGGGCGGCGGACATGGCGGCTTATTCGCCGCCGATCCGGTCGCGCAGCGCCTGTTCGTGCGCCGCAATCTCCGGGGTTACCGCGTCGCCGAAATCTTCCATTTCATAGAAGGGCCGGATCTCCAGGTCGCTCGGCCCGCGCATCGGATTGGGGCAACGCTTGGCCCAGGCGACCGCCTCGTCCATGTCCTTCACTTCCCAGATCCAGTAACCGGCGACCAGCTCGCGCGCTTCGGCGAACGGGCCGTCGATCACGGTACGGTTCGGGCCGTCGAAATGGATGCGCTTGCCATGCGACGACGGCTTCAACCCGTCGCCCGCAACCATCACGCCAGCGTTGACCAGTTCTTCGTTGAACTTGCCCATCGCCTCGAACATTTCGGTCATTTCTTCGGTCGGGGGCAGCCCCTGTTCGCTGTCGTCGGTCGCTTTGACGAAAACCATCACACGCATTGTTTGTCTCCTTTGAACCGGACCAGAATCGGCCTCGTATCTTCACGACGAACGACTTTCCCAGAAATCGACACATGGCCGAAAAAATTTTCGGTGGCGAATATCTGGGAGGTAAGCGGCGTGACCGTGGCCTCGGTTCAGGCCACCTCGGCCAGCGATTGGGGGGTCGCGAACCGCTGACGATATTCGTGCGGCGACAGGCCGGTGATGCGGTGGAACAATTTGCGGAACGCTGCCGCATCCTCATATCCCACCCCCCACGCGATCTGATCGACGGTGCGGCGGGTGAATTCCAGCAGCTCGCGCGCTTTGCCGACGCGCAAATGCTGGACATATTCGACCGGGGTCATTCCCGTCGCGGCCTTGAAGCGGCGCTGGAAGGTCCGCTCCTCCATCCCCGCCTCGCTCGCCATCGCGGGGACGGCGACCGGTCCCACGCCGCGCGCCTGCAACCAGTGCTGGACGCGCAGGATCGCCTCGTCGCCATGCGTCAGCCGGGGGGCAAAGCTGGCGTAATTTTTCTGTTCGCGCCCGCCGGGATCGATCAGCAGGAAGCGCGCCGTTTCCATCATCACCGTCGGTCCCAGCAGCCGCTCGACGATCCGCAGCCCCAGGTCGGTCCACGCCATCAGCCCGCCCGCGGTGACGATGTCGCCATCGTCGATCACCATCCGGTCGATCTCCAGCCGCACATCGGGAAAGCGCACGCGGAACTGGTCGGCAAAATACCAGTGCGTCGTCGCCGGACGCCCCGCCAGCAGTCCGGTCGCCGCCAGCGCAAAGGCGCCGCCGCAATTCGACGCCAGCACCGTCCCTTGCGCATGGCGATCGAGCAGCCAGCGCGCATAGGGTTCGACCTCGCCCGGTTCGAGCAGCTTGTGCAGGCTGCCCGGCGCGATCAGCACCGCGGGCGAATTGCTTGCGGGTTGATCGGGATGGCTGTCGTAGCAGCGGGCAAGGCCGCCGCCGTCCTGCAACCGCCAATGGCTGGCGCGGATCGGGGCGCGGCCGTGCTGCACGGCAAAGCGTCCGGCGATGTCGAACAGGTCGGTGATACCATGCACCATGCCGATCTGGCAGTCGGGATAGAGCATCATCCCGACTTCGACGAGCGTCGGGGGCGCATCGGGCGGTCTCGATTTCGGCATCGCGCATCCTTTGTCGGATTTGGCCCGCATAATGTCGCGTCCGCCAATCCCGCGCAAGCCCGAACGGGTCTAGATACGGGTCATCGGGACGGACACGCCGCCGCCGCAAATCGAAAGGAACCATGACATGACCACGATCACCACCCAGGACGGTGCGCGCATCTTTTACAAGGACTGGGGTCCAAAGACCGGCCAGCCGATCATCTTCTCGCACGGCTGGCCGCTCAGCGCCGATGCCTGGGACGCCCAGATGGTGTTCTTTGCGGGCCAGGGCTTTCGCACTATCGCCCACGACCGCCGCAGCCATGGCCGTTCGGACCAGGTCTGGGACAACAACAACATGGACCAATATGCCGACGACCTTGCCGAACTGATCGAACAGCTCGATCTCAAAGACATCATCCTCGTCGGCCATTCGACCGGCGGCGGCGAAGTCACCCGCTATATCGGCCGTCATGGCACGGACCGCGTCGCCAAGATCGCGCTGATCGGCGCGGTGCCTCCGCTGATGCTCAAGACCGAAGCCAATCCGGGCGGGCTGCCGATCGACGTGTTCGACGGTATCCGCAAGGGGACGTTCGACAACCGGCCGCAGTTCTTCCACGATCTGACCATCCCCTTCTACGGCTATAATCGCGACGGCGCGGTGGTCAGCGAAGCGGTGCGCGACGATTTCGTGCGGCAGGGCATGATGGGAGGGCTCAAGGGCCAGCTCGACAGCATCCGCGCCTTTTCGGAAAGCGATTTCAACGCCGACCTGCTGAAATTCGACGTCCCGACGCTGGTCCTGCACGGCGACGACGACCAGATCGTTCCCGTCGATGCCTCCGCCCGTTCGACCGTGAAGATCGTCAAACAGGCGGTGCTCAAAATCTATGAAGGCGCCGACCATGGCCTGACGGTCACACATCAGGACCGTTTCAACACCGACCTTCTGGATTTCATCAACAACTGATAAGGTCGAGGCGCGGTCCGGGGGGACTGCGCCTCCTCCACGCAAAGGAGACGTCAGATGACCAAGCAGACATTTCTCATCACTGGCGCATCGGACAGCATCGGCGCCGTCTATGCCGACCGACTCGCCCGCCGCGGCCACAATCTGATCCTCGTCGCGCGCCGTGCCGACAAGCTTGCCGAACTCGCCGACCGGCTGCGCCAAGACACCGGCGTGTCGGTCGATGTCATCGCCGCCGATCTCGCCAACCCCGATGACCTTGCCCGCGTCGAAGCGCGCCTGCGCGACGACGATGCGGTCACTGGCCTCGTCAACAACGCCGGGATCGCGGGCGAGACCAGCTTTGTCGACGCCGATCCGGCGCATCTGACGGCGCTCGTCAACCTCAACATTCTGGCGGCCACCCGGCTCGCCGCGGCAATCGCACCGCGGCTTGCCGCGAAGGGCAGAGGGGCGATCATCAACATCAGCTCGGTAACCGCGCTGATCCCCGACGGCTTCACCGCAACCTATCCCGCCAGCAAGGCCTATGTGCTGGCGTTCAGCGAGGCATTGCACGTCGAACTCGGCGCCAAGGGCGTCCGGATCCAGGCGGTGCTGCCTGGCGCCACACGGACCCCGATCTGGACCGAGGAGCAGCTCGCCAGCCTGCCCGCTGAAATCGTGATGGACGTGGACGACATGGTCGATGCCGCGCTCGCCGGTTTCGATGCGGGCGAAAGTGTCACCATTCCCGCGCTGCCCGACATGGCCGATTATGACGCCTATATCGCGGCGCGCGCGGCGCTTCGTCCCAACCTGTCGCTGGCGCGCCCCGCGCCACGTTATCTGTGAAGGAGGCGTGCCATGATCCTTGGTCTCACCATCCCGCAGTTCACCGCGCTGCACGTCGCGATCAGCCTGATCGCGATCGCGGCGGGGCTGATCGCCCTCCCCGCCTTTGCCCGCGGCCGCATCCTGCCCCGCACCACCGGCATTTTCCTGTGGACGACCTTGCTCACCAGCCTGACCGGTTTCCTGTTCCCGATCGTCGCCTTCACCCCGGCGCTCGGCTTCGGCATCCTCTCGACGCTGATCCTCGTGGCGACCTTCTGGGCCTGGTACGGCCGCAAGCTCGTCGGCAGCGCCGCTACGGTCTATGTCGTCACCGCCACTCTCGCGCTCTATCTCAACCTGTTCGTGCTGGTCGTACAGTCGTTCCTGAAAGTGCCCGCGCTCAATGCGCTGGCTCCCAATGGCACCGAACCGCCCTTCGCCATCGCTCAAGGCGTGCTGTTGATTGCGATGCTCGGGCTTGGCTATGTGATGTTCAAGGCCGCGCGGCGCCGGACCGCCGCTGCCTGACCGCAGCTGCAACGAACAGCATGGGCGGCTTCGGCCGCCTTTGCCTGTTTCAACACCGCCAACCCCTCTTGCACGACTTTCCGTTTACGTTAAGGTCAGTTTCAAACTGCTACCGGAGAGTGATTCATGGCCTTGCCCCCGATTTTCGACCACCTGCGCCTGCCCGTCATCGGCTCGCCCCTGTTCATCGTGTCGGGCCCCGAACTGGTGATCGCGCAGTGCAAGGCAGGCGTCGTCGGCAGCTTCCCGGCCCTGAACGCACGCCCCCAGACCTTGCTCGACGAATGGCTGCACCAGATCACCGAAGAACTCGCCGCGTGGGACCGCGACAATCCCGACCGGCTGTCCGCGCCCTATGCAGTCAACCAGATCGTCCACAAATCGAACGACCGGCTGGAACAGGATATCGCCACCTGCGCCAAGTGGAAGGTGCCGATCACCATCACCTCGCTCGGCGCGCGCGAGGAACTCAACCAAGCGGTGCATAGCTGGGGCGGCATCACCCTCCACGACGTCATCGACGATCGTTTTGCCCGCAAGGCGGTCGAAAAGGGCGCCGACGGGCTGATCCCCGTTGCCGCCGGTGCGGGCGGGCACGCCGGACGGCAATCGCCCTTCGCGCTGGTGCAGGAAATCCGCGAATGGTTCGACGGCCCCGTCGCGCTGTCGGGCGCGATCGGCCACGGCCGCTCGGTGCTCGCGGCGCAGGCATGCGGCGCCGACCTCGCCTATATTGGCAGCGCCTTCATCGCCACCGCGGAGGCCAATGCCGATCAAGGCTATAAGGATGGCATCGTCGAGGGGCGCGCCGCCGACATCGTCTATTCAAACCTTTTCACCGGCGTGCATGGCAATTACCTCCGCCAATCGATCGTCGCGGCGGGTATGGACCCCGACAACCTGCCCGAAGGCGACCTGTCGACGATGAATTTCGGTTCGGGCGGCAATACCAAGGTCAAGGCGTGGAAGGACATTTGGGGGTCGGGCCAGGGCATCGGCCCGGTCACCGCGGTGCGCCCGGTTGCCGACTTCGTCGCCGAGTTGGAAGCGCAATATCTGGCCGCGCGCCGCGAGCTTGAAGCAAAGGTCAGGCTGTAACGCCGCCAAACAACTTCCCGATCGCCTCGTCCAGGTAGGGCCGATCGACGAACAACCGCATCGGGTCGCGGCGGTTGAGCCAGAATCCCGCCCCGTGCCGATCGGTCAGCGCCCGCCGCGTCGTGTCCTGCAACAGGCGCAGCCGCATCACCGCCGTGCGCCGCGCCAATCGCAGGTCGACCGGCGCGTGCAGGACGAAATGCCGCCGGATCTGCTCGACCCGCGCCGCAACGACGTCGCTATAGCCCTGATGTGGGCCGCGGTGCAGCGCGTGACCCGACAGCACCGCCGCCCCTTCGCAGGCGGGCAGCATCACCCCGTTGCGAGCAAAATGCTCCAGCGCAAAGCCCTCGGCCTGCAAAAGATCGAACATCATGGCCATCTGCCCCCGGTGCAGCAGCGCAATCGGGATCAGATGGTGTCGCTGGAAACCCGGTTGCGGTGACGTTGCGCCCTGCCAGCCGCGGTTTGGCATCAGCGATCGCGGCCGAACTCGACGATCACGATCGACTGCTCACCGCTCACGCCCGGCGATGGCGACAGGTCGATCCACTCGCCGGTTTCCAACCCGCGCATCGAGCGGTCGTGCTGCACCGGGCCATTGAGCATCATATCGAGCGCGAGGCGCGACAATCGTTTCACCATGTCGGCGACGGTCCACCCCTCGGGCATCCGCCCTTCCAATTCCTGCCCCGCAAACAGCTCGAGTCCGCGCGTCCGCATTCTGGCATCCGCGGCATCTTCGCGGCGCCGAAACGCCACCAGATGCAGCACTGGCGGCATACCGCTCGCCAGCATCTCGGCGATCGCCGCGCGAAACTGCGCCGCGTCCGACCACAGCCGCGCTGGCGACCAAAAGAGATGGCTCGCATCGAACAGGTCGATCAGCAGCACCATCATCTTGAACAGATCGCGCATCTGCGACGGCTGTCCGGTTGAGGTCGCCGGATCGCCGTCATGTTCAGGGACAAACGTCCAGCAAAGACCTTGCTGTTGCCAATTGGGCGGCAAGCTGGCCGCCAAGAGGCTGGTCGAGGGGCGATCGGGATCGGCGGCGTCCAGCATTGCCCCCTCAGCAGGTGCGGCGAGGAGAGCCGTCGTGCCGAAACGCAGGCGAAAACGCGCCGGAATGCCATCGGACGAGTCGTGGTCGACACGCTCGGGCCGCAGCCCCATGTGGCGTAGCGCTTCTTCGAGCGTATCCACCGATCGCCCCCGCATCGCCCCGCCGACGATCAGCGCAAAGGGCTCCGGCGGCACCGGCAAGATCAGCGTTTCGGTGCTCCCCGCGTCCATGTCGACGGCCAACCTCCCTCGCCCTGCGCTTACATCGCAAGGTTGCGGCCAGTCTTCAAACGCATAATTGCCGATGACGCCGAGTTAATCGGCGGGCGTTGTCAGATCGCCACCTGGCTGCCCAGTTCGACGACGCGGTTGGTCGGCAGGCGGAAATATTCCATCGCGCTTTCCGAATTGCGCAGCATCCACGCGAACAGCTTTTCGCGCCAGATGGGCATCCCCGGCTTGCTTGCCGCGATCAGCGTCTGGCGCGACAGGAAAAAGCTGGTTTCGATCATCTTGAATTCGCCACCACAGCTCGTCACCCGCTTGAGCGCTTCCGGGACATCGACCGGCTGCATAAAGCCATAATTCAGGATCAGCCGGTGAAAACCACGACCCAGATCGTCCAGCTGGCACAGTTTTTCTTCCTGAACGAACGGCACGTCGGCGATCTTGATCGTCAGCAAAATGATACGCTCGTGCAGCACCTTGTTGTGCTTGAGGTTGTGGAGCAGCGCGTGGGGGACGCCGTCCGACGACGATGTCATGAAAACCGCCGTGCCGGGAACGCGCGTCGCACTGTTCGCCGCCGATTTGACGAACACCGGGATCGGCATCGCCCCCTCGGCCATTTCCTGCTGCATCAGCTTGCGCCCGCGCGACCAGGTGGTGAGCATGGTGAAGATGACGAGCCCGATGACCAGCGGCACCCAGCCGCCGTCCGGAACCTTGATCAGATTGGCGCCGAAATAGGCGATATCGACGGTGAAGAACACCGCCAGCACCGGCAGCGCCTTCCACGCCGGCCATTTCCACAGCGTGAAGAGCACGACGCTCATCAGGCAGGTGTCGATGAACATCGCCCCGGTCACGGCGATGCCGTAAGCGGCGGCCAGATTGCTCGACGACCCGAAACCGAGGACGAGTATCACGACCATCACCATCAATCCCCAGTTGATGACCGGGATATAGATCTGGCCGGCGGCGGACGCGCTGGTGTGATCGACGCGCAGCCGCGGCATGAAACCGAGCTGGATCGCCTGCTGGGTCAGCGAAAAAGCGCCGGAGATAACCGCCTGGCTGGCGATGATCGTCGCCAGAAGCGCAAGAATAACGACAGGTATCTGCAATATGTCGGGCATCATCTGGAAAAAGGGATCGGCGATCAATTCGCTGCGCGGCCCGGCTTCGGCCGCCAGCACCATGGCGCCCTGCCCCATATAATTCAGCATCAGCGCCGGGAGCACGAATGCAAGCCAGCTGATCCCGATCGGGCCGCGTCCGAAATGCCCCATATCCGCGTAAAGCGCCTCGGCACCGGTAACCGCCAGCACCACCGCACCGAGCGCGATAAAGGCGGTAAAGCCATCGACGTAAAAGAAGCGCAGCGCGTTCACCGGATTGAGCGTCTCGACGATAATCCAGGGGTTTGTGGCAATATGCATGATCCCCAAGCCGGCGAGGGTCAGAAAGTAGAGCAGCATGATCGGTCCGAACAAGGCTCCTACCTTGGCCGTCCCGCGCGACTGGATCGCGAACAGACCGATCAGGATCGTCAGCGCGATCGGGACGATATAGGGACCAAAACCGGGGTCGATATAGCGCAGCCCCTCGGTCGCCGACAGCACCGACATCGCCGGTGTGATCATGCTGTCACCGTAGAATAGCGCGGTCGCAAAGACGCCGAGCAGGATGATCGGCCATGTCCAGCGCTTTTCGCCCGACGAGCGGCTGATCAGTGCCAGCAGCGCCAGGCTGCCGCCCTCGCCCTTGTTGTCGGCCTTCATGATCGTCAGCACATATTTGAAGGTGACGACCAGCATCATCGACCAGAATACGAGGCTCAGCACGCCATAGATGTGCAGCCGATCGGCCTCGATGCCATAATGGCCGGAGAAGGTTTCGCGGAACGCATAGAGCGGGCTGGTACCGATGTCGCCGAAAACTACGCCAACGGCCCCTACGGCAAGCTTCAGCTTGCCGTCACCCTGATGGCCATGGTGGCCGGTATCGGCCGCGCTCGGGGCTCCGCTTTCGGCGCTCCGCGCGCCATTTTGCGACTCAGCAGTCATCGCGCGCCTTTAGACGAGCCCGCACGATTGGAATAGCGCCCATTTCATGGGGCTTCCACTGCCCCCGTCGGCAACCGAGGCCCCGTCGCCTGCCGCAATTGTGCCAGCCGCATTTCGAGGTCGGGGCGCCACGGCGCATCCGCCGGGCTGCGTGCCAGAAGTTCGCTCCACACCGCCTCGGCGCCTTTCAGATCGCCGCCTTGCGCTAGCGCAAGCCCGGCAAAGAAGGGCGGCGCGGGATGTGCAGGATCGCGCCGCGCGGCCTCGTCGAACGCCAGCGCCGCCGCGGGCGACATCATCCCGCCGCCGTGGGCGGTCAGCGCATTACCCAGCCCGACCCACAGGTCGACATTGTCGGGATAGCGCGCTAGCCCTTTTTCCAGCGTTTTCGCGGCGAGTTCGGTCTTCCCCGTCCGCGCAAAGCCGTCGGACATGCCCAGCCACTGCGCCGCCGGACCGAAACGGTCGGCCATCCCTTGCCGCTGATCGGCGATGACATCGCCAAATCCTTCGGGTTCTTCGGGTGCCGCCACCGGCTTGCCGGGCAACGACGGGCTGCCCTGCAACGCATAACCCGCCATCCCCAGCATCACCGCCGCGGCGGCCAGCGGCCGTGCTGCGGCAGGCAGCTTGCCGAGGACGAACAGGGCAACGATCGTCACCAGTGCCGCGAGCATGACCCACAGCCAGATCATGCCTCGCCCTCCTCGCCGGATTCGCCGCGCCGAAACCGGCCAAAGGCCAGCCAGCCGCCGAGCAGCAGGAACAGCAGCGGCCCCAACCACAGAAAGGCCGTCGCGGCATCGAACGGCGGGTCGTAGCTGACCCAATTGCCATAGCGCGCAACCAGCCATTTCTTGATCTCGCCGGGACTTTCGCCCGCCGCGATCTTGCTGCGCACCTCGTGCCGCATGTCACCCGCCAGCGGCGCATCCGAATCGGCGATCGACTGGCCCTGACAGACCAGGCAGCGCAGTTCCTCCATCAGCGCCTTTGCCCGCGCTTCCTTTGCCGGATCGCGTAGCTGTTCATAGGCATAAGGGGCGGGTGGCAGGCGGTCCTGCGCTTCGCCGGGCACGGCAAAAGCGGCCAGCAGCGCGGCCAGCAGGAACCGCAACGTCACTTCATCGCCTCCAGCTTGGCAATGATTTCGGGAACATGTTCGGCCAGAATCACACCCTGATGCTGTTCGCGAATAATACCCTTGCCGTCGATCAGGAATGTTTCGGGTACCCCCGATGATCCCAGCGCAATCTGGACGCTGCTCTGCATATCCGATCCGATACGATCGAAGGGATTGCCGTATTCGCGCAGGAACGTAGCGACATCCTCCGGCCGGTCGCGGATCGCGATGCCGTCGATCGGCACGCCCGCGGCCTTCAACGCTTCAAGCTGCGGCGCTTCGGCGCGGCACGGAATGCACCAGCTGGCGAAAACATTGACCAGCCGCGGCTTTCCGTCGGCCAACTGGCTGCTCTTTAGCCCCTCGACCCCCGCGGTCGCGGGCGGCAGGTCGAACAGCGGCATCGGTTTGTCGATCCACTGCGACTGGATCAGCGTTTCGGCGGGCGTCACCAGCCGATAGATGAAGGCGCCGAACAACAGCCCCATGATCGCCAGCGGGACGAAAAGAACCCATCGGTTTTTCATGGCGCGAAGCGCTCCTCTGCTTTTCGGGCGCGCCGCGCGCGCCAGATGCCGGGCAATTGCGCGCGCCCGACCAGCGACAAGGTCGCACCAAGCGCAATCAACGCGCCGCCAAGCCATATCCACCATACCAACGGCTTCCACCACAGGCGGATCTGATAGCGGTCGGCGCTCCCGTCATCGGCGGTCACGGGTTGCCCCAGCACGGCATAAAGCTGTCCTCCGGGACGCGTCAGCAACGCCGCCTCGTTCGTCTCGGTCGGGGCGGTTCCCATCAAGCCGGGAAAGGTGCGCGCTTCGGGACGCATCGTGAATTCGCGTCCCGCGGAGGTCCGCGCAACCAGCGTGCCTTCGATGGACGTAAAATTCGGTCCTGCGACCGGCTTCACGCCGACAAATGTCACCGCATAATCGTCGATCTGGATGACGTCACCCGGCGCCGCCGCAACAAGTCGCTCCTTGATGAACGCGCTTTCCGCGCCCATCCCGGCCAGGCACACCGCGACCCCGAAATGGGCGGTGACCATCCCCCAGGTCGGCAGCGGCGTGCGGCGAAGGTTACGCCCCCACAGCGGCGCCAGACTCGCCACCGCGACGATCGCCGCGACGACCATGCCGAGCAACGGCAGAACCCCCACCTGCCCGCCGAATACGACCAGCAGGACCAGCACGGTCGCCCCGGCAAAGGCTGCGACGGGCAGCCGCGACCAGAGCCTTTTGCCGTCATCCTTGCGCCAGCTCAGCAGCGGTCCGGCCACCATGACGAGGCACAGGATCAGCGCCAGCGGTCCCGCAACGCGGTTGTAATAAGGCGGCCCGACCGAAATCTTTTCGCCCATCGCCTCGGCAACGATCGGGTACAGCGTCCCAAGCAACACCAGCGCCAGAATCGTCGTCAGCAGCAGGTTGTTGATCACCAGCGACCCTTCGCGGCTGAGCAGCGCAAATTTCTTGCCCTCGGCCACACTCCCGGCGCGCATCGCAAATAACGTCAGCGCGCCGCCGATATAGATCGCCATGAGCACGAGCAAAAAGGTCCCGCGCTCGGGATCGACGGCAAAGCTGTGGACGCTTGTCAGCAGCCCCGATCGCACGATGAAGGTGCCGACCATCGACATCGAAAAACCGATCACCGCGAGCATCACTGTCCACGCGCGCAAGGCATTGCGGGTCGCCGTGACTGCAACCGAATGAAGCAAGGCGGCGCCGGCCAGCCACGGCACCAGCGACACATTCTCGACCGGGTCCCAGAACCACCAGCCGCCCCAGCCGAGCTCATAATAGGCCCAGTAACTGCCCGCGGTGATCCCGATCGTCAGGAAAATCCAGCTGAACAGCACCCACGGCCGCATCGCGCGGGCAAACGCCGGACCAATCTCGCGCGTGATCAGCGCGCCGACGGCAAAGCTGAACGCGACCGACAGCCCGACATAACCGACGTACAGCGTCGGCGGATGGAAGGCCAAGCCGATGTCCTGCAGGAGCGGGTTCAGCCCCTGCCCGTCGGGCGGCGCCACCGGCAAGCGATTGAACGGGTTCGACGAAAAGAGCAGGAAGGCAAAGAAACCGAGGCTGAGCGCCGCCTGCGCGGTCAGCGTCGCAATCAGCGTATCTTCGCGTAGCCGCTTTTCGAACAACGCGATCAGCGCGCCCGACAAACACAGGATCGTCAGCCACAGCAGCATCGACCCTTCGTGGTTGCCCCATGTCCCCGCGACCTTGAAGATCATCGGTTTCAGGCTGTTGCTGTTGCGCGCGACCAGTTCGACGGACATGTCCGACCGCACGAACAGCGCGATCAGCAGGCCGAACGCGGTCGCGGTGAGCGCCCCCTGTGCCACGCTGGCCGGCCGGACCAGCGCCGCCAGATCCGCCCGACCGCTGCGCAGGAAAAGCACCCCGGCGACGAGCGAGAGGCAGGCAAGCGCCGCGGCAATCCAAAGGAGGGCGAGGCCGAGTTCGGCGATCATTGGATCGTCGCCCCCGCGATGGCGGGGGCCGCTGACAGGTTGGCGCAAGGTCTCTTGCGGCCCCCGCCTTCGCGGGGGCGACGATTATTCTTAAGCGTCACGCCGTTGGCGCCTTCATATTCTTCGGCATGTCACCCATCTGCGGCGGCATGTAGCGCTCGTCATGCTTTGCCAGGATGCGGTCCGCGACAAATGTCCCGTCGGCACGCATCCGACCATCCGCGACCATGCCGCTCTCTTCACCGAACAGGTCGGGGACAATGCCGGTATATTCGACCGGCACTGAAGCCTTCCCGTCGGTCGCAACGAAACGGATCGTCAAACCATCGCTCTGCCGCGCGATACTGCCCAAGGCGACCATGCCGCCCAGCCGCATCGGTTCGCCAACGACCGCCTTGCCGCCCTGGATCTCGACCGGGGTGCGGAAATAAGCGGCTTCGTCACGCAGCGCGCTTGCACCAAGCACGCCCGCTCCCGCAATCCCTGCGACGGCGAACAGCGCCAGCACCAACCGTTGATGCTTGGCCTTCATGTGCGGTCCCGCCGCAGCGCGTCGCTGCGCCGCTCGGCCTTCGCCATCGCGCGCCAGCTCGACCACAACACGGCGCCGGTCAGCAGCATCGTCAAGCCGTAAGCCGCGGCTACATAGGCCCATTGGCCGCTGCCGCTGATCACCCCCGTCACGCGTCAATCCTCCTCGTCTGCGAGCCGCCGCAGCCGCGACGCGACGCGGTTGTCGGCGATGATCCGCCGCATCCGCATCAGCACGATAGCGCCGAATAACAGCGAAAAACCCAGCAAGGTCAAGCCCAACGGCCACAGCAGCGCATTGTCGATGCTCGACCCGCGCAACGTGATGCTTGGCCCTTGGTGCAGGCTGTTCCACCACACGACACTGCGGTTGATGATCGGGATGTTGATCGCCCCGACCAGCGCGTAAATCGCCGCGCCGCGCGACAGCGAGCCGCCCTGCCGCTGCCCCTCATCGCCGTTGGTCAGCGCGATGAAGCCCGCATAAAGGAACAGCAGGACCAGCATCGACGTCATCCGCCCGTCCCATTCCCACCAGGTACCCCAGGTCGGCTTGCCCCAGATCGATCCGGTCGCCAGACACAGCGCGGTGAACAACATCCCCGGCACTGCGATCGCGCGCGCCGCAATGCCCGAGAGCGGATGCCGCCACACCAGTTGGATCAACCCGGCCAGCGCCAGCGACGTCCAGCCGCCCATCCCCAGCCACGCCGACGGCACATGGACATACAGGATACGCGCGGTTTCACCCTGTTTGTAGTCGCCCGGAACCTGGGTCAGCCCGGCCCAAGCGCCGACGACCACCAGCAACAGCCCGATACCGAGGAGCCAAGGCGTCAGCGGCTTGGCAATCGCCAGAAACCGGGTGGGATTCGCATAAGCGTGCATCGGTTCGCGTCCTTAGGGGAGCCCGGCGTGGGGGTCCAGCAATTTGCCCGATGCGACCCGGCACCCTTTCCTCGCCTTCCACCCCGATGTCGTCAAGCCCTTAGCCGTCATGACATCGCCGCCGGGACAAGGTTCGACCGTCAGCTAAGGAAAGCGGCACGCTACGCCGCGGGCAACCGCAGCCTGACGAGCAGACCGCCCAGATCTTCGCTTTCCTCCAGCGCGATACTGCCACCATAGATTTCCGCAACATCGCGCACGATTGCGAGGCCGAGGCCGGTGCCAGGTTTACCGCTATCCAGTCGTACGCCGCGATCGATAACGCGGGTGCGGTCCGCCGGCGAAATGCCCGGCCCGTCGTCCTCGACAAGAATCTCCGCCATCGCGCCGCTGCGCTGCACCGTGACAAAGACGCTGCCGCCGCCATATTTGGCGGCGTTCTCCAGCAGGTTCCCGATCAGATCGTCCAGATCCTGCCGTTCGAGGCGCGCCACCAATTGCCGGTCGCCTTCTGCGTCTAGCCGCACCTTGGGATAGAGCAGCCCGACTGCGCGCGAAACGCTTTCCACGCTGTCCCATACGGTCGCGCGCGCTTGCGCCGCGCCGCGTCGTCCCACCGCCCGCGCGCGCGCCAGATGATGTTCGACCTGCCGCTGCATCGTCGCCGCCTCGCGCCGTACCGTCTCGGCGAGGGGGTTATCCTGTCCGGTCGCGCTGTTGACCAGAACCGTCAGCGGCGTTTTGAGCGCATGGGCAAGGTTACCGGCATGCAGCCGCGCCTCCTCGGCCTGTTTCTCGTTGTGGGCGAGCAGCGCGTTGAGTTCGTCGACCATCGGTTGGACTTCAAGCGGCAGCGGCGCATCGACGCGGCGATTTTGGCCGCCGCGCATCGCGGCAATGGCGCGGCGAATATGGCGCAGCGGCCACAATCCGTAAAAGGTCTGGAGCGCCGCGAGGATGAGCAGCCCGAGCCCGAGCAGCGCGAGGCTGGGGATCAACGTCGCGCGGACGGCCCCGACCTGGGTATCGAGCGCTTCGCGCGACTGGGCAATCTGGTACCGCCAACTCACCCGGCTGCCCGGCAGGATGACGTTGCGTTCGAGAACGCGCAGTTCCTCGTCAGGAAACTGGTTGCTGTCATAGATATGGATATCGTCGTCGACATGCGGCGCGGGCGCTTTCAGCGAGCGCTCCCACAAGGATCGCGAGCGATAGGGTTCCTGCCCGCCGCCGCTGATTTGCCAGTATAATCCGCTATAGGGCTCCAGAAAACGCTGGTCGCCGAGCGGCTCGACCAGTCGCACTTCGCCATCGGGGCCGATCTCGGACGAACGGATCATCGCGATCAGCACATATTCGAGGCTGGTGTCGAAATTGCGCGTGATCGCGCCGGTCAACACGCGGTCGAGCGCAAAGCCGCCGCCGACCAGCAGCACTGAGATCCACACCGCGGCGATCGCGATCATGCGGCGCGCGAGGGACCCGGTGATCCGGTTGGTCAGGGCCGCGGGCCGCCCGGCCGCCGCATCCGGCGCAGTCATGTTCGCCGGGGCGGCGTCGGCATCAGCCATAGGTTATTGCGGGTCGTCGAGCTGGTAACCCAGGCCGCGGATCGTCGTGATGATGTCGGCACCCAGCTTTTTGCGGATCCGCGTCACGAACACTTCGATCGTGTTCGAATCGCGATCGAAATCCTGGTCGTAAATATGCTCGATCAACTCGGTGCGCGACACGACCTTGCCCTTGTGGTGGAGCAGATAGGACAGGAGCTTATATTCCTGTGCGGTCAATTTGACCGCTTCGCCGTCGAGCGTGACGCGTCCCGAGCGCGTGTCGAGCCGCACCTTGCCTGCGGTGAGTTCGCTCGACGCGTTGCCCGCGGCGCGGCGGATCAGCGCACGAAGGCGCGCGATCAGCTCTTCGGTCTGGAACGGCTTGGCCAGATAGTCGTCGGCGCCGGCGTCGAGACCCGCGACCTTGTCGGACCAACTGTCGCGCGCGGTGAGCACCAGAACCGGGAAATTGCGCTTTTCGCGGCGCCAGCGATCGAGCACCGTCAACCCGTCAATCTCGGGCAGGCCAAGGTCGAGGATCGCGGCGTCGTAATTTTCGGTCGAACCAAGAAAATGGCCGTCCTCGCCATCGGTGGCCAGGTCGACGGCATAACCGGTCGATTCCAGCGTCGCCTTCAGCTGCGGGCCAAGCGTGGGTTCGTCTTCGACAATCAGGATCCGCATTCAGACGCCTTTCTTTGGCCGGCCGGACAACGCCGGTCGCGATTGTTTGCATTGTATCAAGTCGCAACGATCACCGCAAAATGTCGTTGCACCGACCGATGCGCAAAACTGTTCGGAAAAATCGGTCAGGGCTTGCGGCCGACGATGCGGCCGGTGCGCGCATCGACAAAAACGACCACGACCTGGCTACCGTCCATGAACTTCAGCTTGTAGGTCATCCGTCCGGCATCGAACTGCGGCCCGCCGAGATAGGTCATGTCGCTGTAGGGGGGACGCGAACGCACCTCGGCCACCAGCCGGTTGAGCGGAATAACCTGGCCTTGCGCCGCCGCCTCGCGCAAATGGTCCTGGTCGCGATTGCCACGCGCGGCCGCGGGAGTGCCAGCGGACAGGAGCAGCGCGGAGATAAGCGAGAGGGTCAGGGTACGGATCATGGCCTTCTCCCTAATGCGCAGGCATTGAATAGGCGATGAATAGCCGGGTCAGCCAAGGTTATGACTACGACCATGACCGGATGGCCATGGTGGGCGCGACAGGGATTGAACCTGTGACCCCACCCGTGTGAAGGGTGTGCTCTACCGCTGAGCTACGCGCCCGTCCCGCTCCGGCCGACTGGCCGACATCGGAAAGCCGGACGTCCATAGCCGCTGCTGCGGTGATTGCAACGGCGATTTCACTGGCGCCGTCATCCCCACGCAGATCAGGCCGCAGCTTGCGCCGCGGCCTGACATAGTCTCACCCAAGGGCCGGGACGATCAGTTGACCGCGTCCTTCAGCGCCTTGCCGGCCTTGAACTTCGGCTGGTTCGACGCCGCGATGGTCATCGTTTCGCCGGTGCGCGGATTGCGGCCGGTCGATGCCTTGCGCTTGCTCACCGCGAAGGTGCCAAAACCAACGAGACGCACTTCGCCGCCCTTCTTGAGCGAACCCGTGATCGCTTCGAAAACGGCTTCGACCGCCTTGCTCGCGTCACCCTTGGTCAGGCCGCTCGAATCAGCGACGGCGGCGATCAGGTCTTGTTTGTTCATGCCTAAGGAACCCCTGCTTATGGTTAGATAAATGAGTCATGGCCTTGCCATGGGGCGCCACTAACGCCCTTTGGCCCTGCCTTGTCAAAGCAAAAAGGCAAGAAAACCGTCGCTAAACGACGTTTATGCGACGAAAAGCGGCCTTCCGACCCCGAAAGCCCGTGCCTCAATGCCGAATCGCGGTTTCCGGATCCGATCCGGGTGCGAGCGGCGGCGAGGCGGCGAGTTCGTCGGCCTCGGTCCACTCGATCGGCACGACCGGGCTGACGAGCGCTTCCGCCAGCACCTGATCGACATGGCTGACCGGAATGATCTTGAGCCCACCGGTGATGTTCGCCGGGATTTCGACCAGATCCTTTTCATTTTCTTCCGGAATCAGCACCGTCGTGATGCCGCCGCGCAGCGCCGCGAGCAGCTTTTCCTTCAGTCCGCCGATCGCCAGCACCCGCCCGCGCAGCGTGACCTCACCGGTCATCGCGACGTCGCGGCGCACCGCAATCCCGGTCAGTGTCGAAATCATCGCGGTGACCATGCCGACGCCCGCCGACGGCCCGTCCTTGGGCACTGCACCCTCGGGCAGATGGATGTGGATGTCCTTGCGCGCGAACAGGCTGGGTTTGATGCCATAGCTGGGCGCGCGCGCCTTCACGAATGACAGCGCCGCCTGCACGGATTCGGTCATCACTTCGCCGAGCTTGCCGGTGGTCCGCACCTGCCCCTTGCCCGACGCGGTGACCGCCTCGATCGTCAGCAATTCGCCGCCAACCTCGGTCCACGCCAGCCCTGTGACCGCACCGATCTGATCCTCCAGATCGCCCATGCCATGGCGATATTTGCGCACGCCCGAGAATTCGTTGAGGTTTTCGGGCGTGATCGTGACGCTTTCCGCCTTGCCTTCCAGAATGCGGCGCAGCGCCTTGCGGGCGAGCTTGGCAATCTCGCGCTCGAGCGTGCGGACACCGGCTTCACGCGTGTAATAACGGATCAGGTCGCGCAGACCGTCCTCCGTGAGCTCGAACTCGCCGGCCTTCAACCCATGCGCCTCGACCTGCTTGGCGATCAGGTGACGCTTCGCAATCTCCACCTTTTCGTCCTCGGTATAACCCTCCAGCCGGATGATCTCCATCCGGTCGAGCAACGGCTGCGGCAGGTTGAGCGAGTTTGCAGTGGTGACAAACATGATGTCGCTGAGGTCGACGTCGATCTCCAGATAATGGTCCTGGAACTTCGTATTCTGTTCGGGGTCGAGCACTTCGAGAAGCGCCGACGCCGGGTCGCCACGAAAATCCTGACCCAGCTTGTCGATCTCGTCGAGCAGGAACAGCGGATTCATCGTCCCCGCTTTTTTCAGGTTGGTGACGATCTTGCCCGGCAGCGAGCCGATGTAAGTGCGGCGGTGGCCGCGAATTTCGGCCTCGTCGCGCACGCCGCCCAGCGACTGGCGAATGAATTCGCGCCCGGTCGCCTTGGCGATCGACTTGCCGAGGCTGGTCTTGCCGACGCCCGGCGGGCCGACAAGGCAAAGGATCGGGCCTTTGAGCTTGTTGGTGCGCGCCTGCACCGCCAGATATTCGACGATGCGGTCCTTGACCTTTTCCAGCGCATAATGGTCGTCGTCCAGAATCGACTGCGCCTTGGCGATGTCTTTTTTCAGCTTCGACTTCTTGCCCCACGGCAGGCCGATCAGCGTGTCGAGATAATTGCGCACCACCGTCGCTTCGGCCGACATCGGTGCCATCGCGCGCAGCTTTTTCAGCTCGGCGTTCGCCTTGGCTTTCGCTTCCTTCGACATCTTGAGGCTGTCGATCTTGAGCTGCAATTCGGCGAGGTCGTCGCCGCCCTCGCCATTGTCGTTGCCCAGCTCGCGCTGGATCGCCTTCAGCTGTTCGTTCAGATAATATTCGCGCTGACTCTTTTCCATTTGCCGCTTCACGCGGCCGCGGATCTTCTTCTCGACCTGCAGCACGCCGAGTTCGCCTTCCATGAAGGCGAACACCATCTCTAGCCGCTTCGATGGCGTGTCCTCGACCAGCAAAGCCTGTTTGTCGGACACCTTGATGTTGAGATTGCCCGCAACCGAATCGGCGAGGCGCGAGGCGTCCTCGATTTGCGACAGCTGCACCGCGGTTTCGGCAGGCATCTTCTTGTTGAGCTTGGCGTAATTTTCGAACTGGTCGACGACCGAACGCATCAGCGCCGCGGTATCGACGCTGTCGTCGACGGTGTCGGCGACCGGCTTGACGCTCGCCATCACCGCCTTGTCTTCGTCGACAAGCGCAAGCAGCTTCGCGCGCTCCTTGCCCTCGACCAGCACGCGCACCGTGCCGTCGGGCAGCTTCAGGAGCTGGAGGACGGTTGCGATCACCCCGACATCGTACAGATCGTCGCGCTGCGGATCGTCCTCGCCGGGATCGAGCTGGGCGACGAGGAAAATCTCCTTGTTCGCCTCCATCGCCGCCTCAAGCGCCGCGACCGAGCGGTCGCGACCGACGAACAGGGGCACGATCATGTGCGGAAAAACGACAATGTCACGCAGCGGCAAAAGGGGGTAGGATTGCGTCATTATGGCTCCTGGACAGGCGCCACGACCGGACGCTCCGCCCTTCTTATAGGGTGTTCATCGCTAATATGGCGTAACTTCGCACGCATTCAATGTCGCTGCGGTGAACATAAAGGAAAACCGCGCCCCCGCGCAGGAGTGAAGGGTTGGATTGTCTCCCGGACAATCCTTGGATATGCCGGGGGCATGCCCAACTCTTAACTGGTCGCTGTCGTTTTACGCGGCAAAGCAGGATTTGGCCAATGGAAGCCCCCGCCTGCGCGGGGGCGACGACATTGCTTAAAACGGCAGCTTGAAACCCGGCGGCAGCGGCAGGCCGCTGGTCATCTTGCCCATTTCCTCGTTGCTCGCCGCATCGGCTTTTTCGCGCGCGTCGTTGAACGCGGCCGCGAGCAGGTCTTCGAGCATCTGCTTGTCGGAAGGCACCATCAGGCTGTCGTCGATATGGATCGCCTTGATCCGGCCCTTGGCGGACGCCTTGATCTTCACCAGCCCACCGCCCGACACGCCCTCGACCTCGACGCTGTCGAGCTTCGCCTGCGCCTCCTGCATCTGCGCCTGCACCGTGGCGGCGGCTTCCTGCGCCGCCTTCATCATTTCTTCGATCGATTTCATGGGTTCGACTTATGGCGATTGTCGGCGGGCTCTTCAAGGCTGGCGTCGGGAAAAGCCGCGAGCGCGGCCTTCACCACCGGCAGTTCGCGAATGCGCGCGTCGTGGTCGGCAGCGGTCGCCGCGCGCACTTCGCCAAGGCTCGGGCGTGCTTCGCCGTCGCCTGCACGCACCTGCCAGCGGCTCCCGGTCGCCGTCAGCAGCGCGTCCGCAAGTTCGCGGGCAAAGGATGCCGCGAGCGCCGGAACCGGCGCATAGACGATCTGCCCTGGCTCCAGCGTCACCAGCTGGAGATGGTCGAAAACCTCGACGGCCAGCCGGTGATGACCGCTTGTTTCCAGCAGCTGGTGGATCTGGCTGATCGTGAGCGAGGCAGCGGCCGGAGCTTCGGCCGGCGGCGATTCGTCGACGGCGGCGACCGGTGCATCACCGCCTCCCGATGCCGGAATTGCCAGCGACGGTGTCGGCAGCCGCCCGGACTCAAGCAGTTTTGCCAGTTCGCCGGGATCGGGCATCGACGCGGCATAGATCACCCGCAGCAGCAGCATCTCCAGATGCTCGAGCGGATTGTTCGCGCGCAGCACTTCGTCGTGCCCCTTCAGCAACAGCTGCCAAAGCCGGTTGAGCGGGGCGAAACCCAGCTTCTGTGCCCAGTCGGCGATGCGTTCACGGTCGCTCGACGCCAACGCAGCATCGTCGTGGCGCGAAATCTTGGCCAGCGTGACCGCATGGGTCAGGTCCATCAGTCCCCGCACCATCGCGACAGGCTCGATGCCCAGCGCATATTGCGCCCGCGCGAGATCGATCGCGCCGCCCGCGTCACCATTCAGGATGGTCGCAAGAAGCTGCGTGATCGCCGTCCGGTCGGACAGTCCCAGCATCGCGCGAACCTGATCAGCACCCACCTTTCCGTCGCCGTCGAGGTCGGCATGCGCGATCGCCTGGTCAAGGATCGACAGGCCGTCACGCACCGACCCTTCGGCGGCATTGGCAATCAGCCAGATCGCAGGCGCTTCGGCCTCAACGCCTTCCTTTTGCAGGATCGCGCTGAAATGCGCGAACAGCATGTCGGGGGTGATGCGGCGGAGGTCGAAGCGCTGACAGCGCGACAACACCGTCACCGGCACCTTGTTGACCTCGGTCGTCGCGAACAGGAACTTGACGTGCGGCGGCGGCTCTTCGAGCGTTTTTAAGAGCGCGTTGAACGCGTTACGCGACAACATATGCACTTCGTCGATGATGTAGATCTTGTAGCGAGCCGACACGGCGGCATAGCGCACCGCCTCGATAATCTCGCGCACATCGTCGACGCCGGTGTTCGACGCGGCGTCCATCTCGATCACGTCGATATGGCGCCCTTCGGTAATTGCGCGGCACGGCTCGCACACTCCGCAGGGGTCGATCGTCGGCCCGCCCTGCCCGTCGGGACCGATGCAATTGAGCGCCTTGGCGATCAGGCGCGCGGTCGACGTCTTGCCGACCCCGCGCACGCCCGTCATCAGAAACGCATGCGCGAGCCGGTCGCGCGCGATCGCATTGCCCAGCGTGCGCACCATCGCATCCTGCCCGATCAGTTCGGCAAAGGTTTGCGGGCGGTATTTGCGCGCGAGGACGCGGTACGGGCCGGATGAGGCCTGCGGCTTCACCTCGGGCAGGTCCATTCCCAGCATCGCGGGTTCGTCGTCGGCGGAATCGCTCATGGCATCGTCTTAGGGACGGCGCGCGATCTTGTCGAAGGGGGAAATTGGGTGGGAGCCGGAACGACCCGCGGCGAATTCGTTGCGGCTGCTTCCTTCCGGACCTGACCGGGTTGGCGAAGACCACGTCCGCCCGACTCCCGCGGCGCATATGGCTGCGGGTGAGCGGAAATGCAAGTTGTGTTGCCCTCAATCGTCATCCCGGCGAAGGGCGGAGTCTCGACCTCGCTTCCTGACGCCCCGGCGAGATCCCGGCCTTCGCCGGGATGACGACAAGATGGGTTCAACGCGGCGCCTGCATGTTGCGGCTTTCGACCGGGATGTGGACGGTCAGCCCGTCCAATGCCTCGGTCAGCACGATCTGGCACGCGAGGCGGCTCGTCCGGCGCACCCCGGCGGCGAGGTCTAGCATGTCCTCTTCCATTTCGGTCGCGGGTGGCAGTCGCCCGAAATCCTCTTTAGAAACAATGACATGGCAAGTCGAACAGGCCATCTGGCCCTCGCACGTCCCCTCCAGCGGCATCATATGCGCCTGCGCAACGTCGAGCAGGATGGAGCCGGGTTCGACCTCGGCATCGGTGCGGCCCTTGCCATCGGCATGGATGAAGGTGACGCGCATCAATTGACCCCCTGCAATCGCGCGGCGTCCTTGATCGCGGTCAGCCCGTCGCGCAATTCCTGCTCGCTGGTGTAGCGGCCCCAGCCGAGGCGGATCGATGCGCGCGCGTCGGCTTCGCTGACCCCCATCGCGCGAAGCACATGGCTGACCTTGCCCGAACCGCTGCCGCAGGCGCTGCCGAGCGAGAAGGCAATGTTGCGGGCGTCCGACATCAGGCGCAGGCCGTTCACGCCCTCGCGCCGGATGTTGAGATTGCCGTGGTAACGCGCTCCATCGGCGCCATTGAGCGTCCATTCGGGCAGCATCTCGCGCGCCAGCGACCACAGCAGTTCGACATGCGCGGCATCCGCGTCCAGTCGCTCGGCGGCGAGCGCCGCGGCGGCGCCGAACCCGGCACACAGTGCGGGCGAAACCGTGCCCGATCGCATCCCCTGTTCCTGCGCGCCGCCGAACATCAGCGGCGGCAGGTCGATGCCGTCGCGGATCCACAGCGCGCCAATACCCTTGGGTCCATGGATCTTGTGCGCGGAAATTGCGATCAGGTCGGCGTTTTCGGAGATCGCAACGCGGCCATAGCCCTGGACCGCGTCGCAGAGCAGCAAGCTGTTCTTCGCATGCGCGGCAGCGGCGAAGTCGGCGACCGGCTGGACCGTGCCGACCTCGTTGTTGACCAGCATCACGGCGACAATGCCGTTATCGGGGATCAGCGCCTCATCGGGTGGCAGCGCGACGCCGTCACTATCGACGGGCAGAACAGTTGCGTGCAGCCGTTCCAGACATTGCAGCGACGCTGCATGTTCGATGCTCAGCCCCGCCACACCGCCGGGCATGATTTCGGCGCCGCGCAGCAGCGCCCAGTTGAGCGCCTCGGTCGCGCCCGAGGTGAAAAAGACACGCCCGCCTTTGGGAAGCAGCGCCGCAACCTGATCACGCGCGACCTCGACCGCGGCAGCAGCGGCGCGGCCAGCCTTATGGGTGCTCGACGGGTTGGCGAAGCCCCCAAGGTCATTGGCGTCCTCGCCCGGCCCTTCCAGCCAGCGCAGCATCGTCGCGCGCGCCTCGGGGGCGAGCGGCGTCGTGGCTTGATAATCGAGGTAAATCATGCGCGGCATCTGCCCCCTTATCCCGTTCGTGTCGAGTGAAGTCGAGACACGCGAACGCGTACGCTACGCAACGTGTCTCGACTTCACTCGACACGAACGGAAAAAAGGCGGTCGTTTGAAAGCGCCTTATTGCGAGCGATTCGCAAAAGTTGCAAGTTGCAACGCTGTTTCTATATAGGCGCCATCTTCGCTCCGCCACCCTGCCACTCCGGTGATTCGGCGGTCAGCCAAAAGATAAGAGGTGCTCCCATGCCCGACGTGATTTTTCCCGGCCCCGAGGGCCGTATCGAAGGCCGTTTTTCGCCCCCGCCGCGCCCGCGTGCGCCCGTTGCGATGATCCTGCACCCGCACCCGCAGGGCGGCGGGACGATGAACGACCGCATCACCCAGGCGATGTACAAGAGCTTCGTCGCGCGCGGCTTTGCGGTGCTGCGCTTCAACTTCCGCGGCGTCGGCCGCAGCCAGGGGACGTTCGACAACGGCATCGGCGAACTCAGCGATGCCGCGTCGGCGCTCGATTGGGTCCAATCGATCCACCCTGAAGCGCAGACGACGTGGATCGCAGGCTTCAGCTTCGGGGCATGGATCGGCATGCAATTGCTGATGCGCCGTCCCGAAATCCGCGGTTTCCTGTCGGTCGCGCCGCCGGCGAACATGTACGATTTCAGCTTCCTCGCCCCCTGCCCGTCGTCAGGTATCATCGTCGCGGGCGGGCAGGACGAGATCGTGCCGCCCTCCGCGGTGCAAAAACTGGTCGACAAGCTGCGCACACAAAAGGGCATCACGATCCATCACGACGAGATCCCGCGCGCCAACCATTTCTTTGAACATGAGCTCGACCAGCTCATGAAGTCGCTCGACAACTATCTGGATATGCGGCTGGCGCCCGATTCGCCCATCCGCTGATGCGTCAGTCGAGCAGACCCGCCTGCTCGATCATCGCGGCCGGTGTATAGACCAGCAGGATCAGCGCGAGCTCGCCGGATAACACGGCGGCGGCCGCGCGGATCCATCCCCCCCGCCCCTCGCCCGCATAAAACTGCCGCACGGCAAAGACCGTGAAGCCAAGCCCGAAAGCAAGCCGCGTCAGATTGCGGCCGATGCTGCGGTCGGCAAGGAACATTTGCATCGCGAGATCGACAAAAACGACGAGCAGCGTTGCCTGGGCGAGCACATAGAGCCGCATCACCATCGTGCCGAACAGCCCCGCCGACGCGCCGCGATAGAAGATGAAATGCAGCACCAGCGCCGAGATTGCCGCCGACAACAGCGGTATGATCAACGGCTCGTTCTGCATCATCTCGATCACCGACAGATCGGTCCGGGTGCTGCCCGGCAGAAAACGCTCGCGCAGTGCGTAATTCAGCGCCAGCGCGACCGCGATATAGGGCACCGCCTTGACCAGGATGTCGCGGTCGCTTTCAATATAGCGGCGGATCAGGACGCCCGGCTGCCGGAACAAGCCGATCAGCGTGTGGAGCACACCCTTTTCCCACCAATTTTCGACAAGTTCGCTCATCACGGCCCGACGGTCGATCGGTTCGGGCTGCAAATCCTTGCCGCAGTCGGGGCAATAGCGCCCGACCCGCCGGTGGGCGCAATCGTCGCTCATTCGCCGCTTTCGACCACCGCCGTCTTTGGTCCGGGCACCAGCCACACTGCCACATTGGCAAACATCACCAGCGCCGCGACCAGCATCAACAGCGCGCGGCGCTTGTCGCCCTGGCGAAAAACATAAGCCGCTCCCCCGGTGAGCACGACCCCGGTGAGCATCAGCACGGATATGATGGTGTCGGACATGGCGCAGCCTTATCGGCCGCGACACAAATTTGCCACCTCGCTTATGGCCAAATCGGGCGGGGTCGCCTAAAGCGCGCTCATCGATTCCCTTGAGCCTGCGGGAGCCGCGCCGATGCGCATTGCGATTGCCTCTGACCATGCTGCCTATGAGCTGAAAGCGCTACTCGCCGACTGGCTGCGCGCCGAAGGTCATGCGGTCGAGGATCTCGGCACCAACGGCCTGGACAGCGTCGATTATCCCGATTTTGGCTATGCGCTTGGCGAAGCGATCGCCGCCGGACGCGCCGAGCGCGGCGTGGCGCTGTGCGGTTCGGGGATCGGCATCTCGATCTCGGTCAACCGCAACCCCGCCGCGCGCTGCGCATTGGTGTCCGAACCGCTGTCAGCCAAGCTGGCGCGCGAACATAATGACGCCAACGTCATCGCCATGGGCGCGCGCTTGACCGGCGTCGATATGGCCAAGGCGTGTTTGACCGCATTTCTGACTACCGATTTCGCCGGCGACCGCCACGCGCGCCGCGTCGACAAACTTTCCAATCCGCCCCAACTGGAGACCAGCCGATGACCACAGACACGCTCGACAAACCCATCAAATCGGCCGGTTATTTCGTTGACGGGGTTGCCACCGTCGATCCGGCGGTCGCTGCGGCGATGAAGCATGAGCTGGAACGCGAACAATATCAGATCGAACTGATCGCCTCGGAGAATATCGTCAGCAAGGCGGTGCTCGAGGCGCAGGGCAGCGTCTTCACCAATAAATATGCCGAGGGCTACCCCGGCCGCCGCTATTATCAGGGCTGCGCGCCGTCTGATGAAGTCGAAACGCTCGCGATCGACCGCGCGAAGCAGCTATTCGATTGCGGTTACGCCAACGTCCAGCCGCACTCGGGCGCGCAGGCGAATGGCGCGGTGATGCTCGCGCTGACCAAGCCGGGCGCAACGATCCTGGGGATGAGCCTCGATGCGGGTGGCCACCTGACCCACGGCGCCCCGCCCGCCATGTCGGGCAAATGGTTCAATGCCATCCAGTACGGCGTGCGCGCGGACGACCATCTCGTTGATTTTGACCAGGTCGAGGCGCTGGCGAAGGAGCATCGCCCGTCGCTGATCATCGCGGGCGGTTCAGCCTATCCGCGGACGCTCGATTTCGCGCGCTTTCGCGCGATCGCCGATGACGTCGGCGCGCTGCTGATGGTCGATATGGCGCATTTCGCCGGTCTGGTTGCGGGCGGCGTCCATCCCTCGCCGCTCCCGCACGCGCACGTCGTCACCACCACGACGCACAAGACGCTCCGTGGCCCGCGTGGCGGCATGATCCTGACCAACGACGAGGCGATCGCCAAGCGGATCAACTCGGCGGTGTTCCCCGGCCTGCAAGGCGGCCCGCTCATGCACGTAATCGCCGCCAAGGCAGTGGCGTTCGGCGAGGCGCTGCGTCCCGATTTCAAGGATTATGCGAAGGCCACCGTCGCCAATGCGCAGGCGCTGGCCGGACGGCTCAAGGCCCGCGGCGCCGATGTCGTGGCGGGCGGCACCGACACCCACTTGGCGCTGATCGACCTGCGTCCCCTCGGGGTGACCGGGCGCGACGCCGACGAAGCTCTCGAACGCAGCGCAATCACCTGCAACAAGAATGGCATCCCGTTCGATCCGCTGCCGCCGGTCAAGACTAGCGGCATCCGCGTTGGATCGCCCGCAGGCACGACGCGCGGTTTCGGCATCGCCGAGTTCGAGGAAATCGGCGATATGGTCGCCGACGTGCTCGAAGCGCTGCGCGACAAGGGCGAACATGGCGACGCCGACGTCGAAGCCGATGTGCGCCGCCGCGTCCGTGCGCTGTGCGAACGCTTTCCGATCTATCAAGGCTGAGTCAGTGGCGCGCCAAAGACCCGAGGAACCGACGCTCGTCGAACTGACCATCGAAGAAGTCAAGGCAATGGGCAAGCAGGGGATGAAGCATCCCTCGACACCCACGGTGCTGACCGGCGGGGTCATCGGCGCGGTTGCCGGCGCGGTACTGCCCGTCGTCAGCTGGCCGGTCGGGCTGTTGGCAGGTGCCGCGGTTGCGCTTTACACGCGGGTGAAACGCTAACCGATGCGGTGTCCCTATTGCGGCCATGAGGACAGCCAGGTGAAGGACAGCCGTCCGACCGAAGACGGCGCCGCGATCCGCCGCCGTCGCCAGTGCGAAGATTGCGGCGCACGCTTCACGACCTTCGAACGGATCCAGCTGCGCGAAGTTGCGGTTTTGAAAGCGGGCGGTGGCCGCGAACCGTTCGATCGTGAAAAACTGATGCGCAGCGTCCAGATCGCTTGTCGCAAGCGCCCGATCGACGGCGCGCGGATCGAACGGCTGGTGTCGGGCATCCAGCGCCAGCTCGAAACCTCGGGCGAAAATGAAGTCCAGGCGGCGCAGATCGGCGCGATGGTGATGGAAGCACTCAAGGGCTTCGACAATGTCGCCTATATCCGCTTCGCCAGCGTCTATCGCGACTTCACCGAGGCCAAGGATTTCGAGGAGTTCGCATCGTCGATCACCGAGGCAGCGCGGCCCGGAACATGAGCGCGGCCGCCCCGCCTCCGGTCATCGTGCTCGTCCGTCCGCAGCTTGGCGAAAATATCGGCAAGGCGGCGCGGGCGATGCTCAACTTCGGGCTGACCGACCTGCGCCTGGTGGCCCCGCGCGACGGCTGGCCTAATCCCGACGCCGGACCGGCCGCCGCAGGTGCCGACATCGTGCTTGCCCGGGCACAGGTTTTCGCCACTTTGGCCGATGCGGTTGCGGACTGTGCGACCATTTACGCCACCACGGTGCGCAAGCGCGGCGTGACCAAACCCGTGTTGACTCCCGAAGCCGCGGCACGGGAGGTTCATGCCAGCGATGCGCGTTCGGCCTATATTTTTGGCGCCGAACGCTCGGGACTGGACACCGACGATGTCGCGCTGGCGCACAATATCGTGACCGTTCCGATCAACCCCGAGTTCGGGTCGCTCAACCTTGCGCAAGCGGTGATTCTGCTCGCTTATGAATGGTCGAAGATGCAAAATCTGGCACAACCGCCAGAGGTGCCGCTCGACCCGCCGGCGCCGCATGGCGAACTCGAAGATTTCATCGGGCATCTCGTTCGCGATCTCGACGCTGCGGGCTATTTTTTTCCCCCGGAACGGCGGACCGCAACGCTCCGAACGCTGCGCACAGCGCTCACCAAAACCGGCTGGTCGCATAATGATATCAGAATGATGCATGGAATCATCACGGCTCTTGGCAGGACGCCACGGGCGCGATAACAGGCGCTCCCCCTCCTTGGAGAATCTCTGTCAATGCTAACCCTGATGATGTCTCTGGCGCTGTCGGCCGCCACCCTTGAAGCCCCTGCCGGCCAGCCAGCCACCGAGACCGCCGCAAAGCCGGAAAAAAAGCCCAAGCTGATCTGCCGGCGCCTTGCCAACACTGGCAGCCGCCTGCCCGAACGCGAATGCCGTACGCAGGACGACTGGAACCGTCAGGCCGATTCGATCAGCCAAAGGCTTAACAACTCCAAATAAGCGACAGTCGGCGCGAGCGCGCCGCGCGACTTCGATGGCGCCGTCGGTGTCAACGGCCGCGGTGGATTTGGTCCCAACGGATCGCCTCATAGGCGATCGACTGTTCGACCAGTTCGTTCCACACCGCGCGCAGCCGGTCGGGGTCCAGCCCGGCGGCCGCGGCCGCGCGCGCGACATTGTCGAGCACTTCGGCCTTCCGCGCTTCGTCGCGCACGGCGCCACGCTCGGTCTTGATGCGCGCTGCCGCGTCCATATAGCCGAACCGGCGGACCAGCAGCGCGACGAGTTCGCGATCGACCTGATCGACGCCGGCACGGACATCGGTCATCGTGGCGCATTGTTCGGGGGCTTTGGGGGCGGTCATTCGCGCAGCCTTTAGCGGCTTTTTCGTCGCTGTCGAGGCGTCCCGCCCGCCCGCGCGCCGTGCTTGACTTTATCCGCACCCGCGTCTAACCGCGCGCCTTCGCAATGGACTCCGCACCCCGGTGAAGCGGCGGTCGCATATGGCATCTGCCCATATGGTGCGACCCGGGAACCCGCCGAAATCCTTCGGCACACAGCATATTGGAGACGACAATGTCGAAGCGCCAGAGCGCCAAGTATAAACTCGACCGCCGGATGGGCGAAAACATCTGGGGTCGCCCGAAGAGCCCGGTCAATCGCCGCGAATATGGCCCCGGCCAGCACGGCCAGCGCCGCAAGGGCAAGGTGTCGGACTTCGGCATCCAGCTGCGCGCGAAGCAGAAGCTGAAGGGCTATTACGGCGACATCACCGAAAAGCAGTTCAAGAAGAACTATTTCGAAGCGAGCCGCATGAAGGGCGACACCGGCCAGAATCTGATCGGCCTGCTCGAACGCCGCCTCGACGCGGTCGTTTACCGCTCGAAGTTCACCCCGACGATCTTCTCGGCACGCCAGCTGGTCAGCCACGGTCACGTCTATGTGAACGGCGTGAAGTGCAACGTCGCGAGCCGTCTGGTCAAGCCGGGCGACGAAATCACCCTCGGCAAGAAGGCGCAGGAAATGGCGCTGGTTGCCGAAGCGCAGAGCCTGCCCGAGCGCGACCTGCCCGAATATCTGGCGGTCGACGGCACCAAGACCACCTATGTCCGCGTCCCGACGCTCGACGAAGTCCCCTATCCGGTGAAGATGGAACCCAATCTGGTCGTCGAATTCTATTCGCGCTGATCGGTTTCCCGGCAGAAACGATATCATCAAGGGCGGTCCATGCGGGCCGCCCTTCTTGCATGCGGCCACCCCCGCTGGCACACAGTATCCATCACCAATGACAATTCGAGGAAACCCCATGATCCGTTCCCCCAGGGTTCTCGCCGCCGCGGCCGCGCTTTTCGCGGTTGCCGCCTGCAATGCGAGCGATACCGCGAGCACGAATGTGGCAGACGCCATCCCCGACGTCGCCATTCCCGAAATCTCGCTCAAGACCATGCAGGACGTCGTCGGCGCGCTGGCATCGGACGAATTCGAGGGGCGGGCGCCGGGGACGCCGGGCGAGGAAAAGACCGTCGCGCTGCTGATCGAGCGTTTCCAGGCGGCGGGGCTGGAGCCCGGCAACAACGGCAGCTGGACGCAGGACGTGCCGCTGGTCGAGATCACCGCCGAAAATGTGTCGCCGCTGACCTTTACCGGCGGCAAGGCGCCGATGTCGCTTGCCTATGGCAGCGAATTTGTCGCGGGCAGCTATCGCGTCCAGCCGAAAATCGAGGTGAAGGACAGCGATGTCGTCTTCGTCGGCTACGGCATCAACGCGCCCGAGAAAGGCTGGAACGATTATGCCGGGCTCGACGTCAAGGGCAAGACGGTTGTCATCCTCGTCAACGACCCCGACTGGCAGGTCGCCGAAGCCAAGGGCGAGTTCAACGGCCGGGCAATGACCTATTACGGCCGCTGGACGTATAAATATGAGGAAGCGGCGCGGCAGGGCGCCGCTGCAGCGCTCATCGTCCACGACACCGAACCCGCCGCCTATGGCTGGAATGTCGTCCAGTCGAGCTGGACGGGGACGCAATATCTGGCGGCGAGCGAGAATAACGGTGCCGACCAGACGGCGGCCAACGGCTGGATCCAGCTCGACAAGGCGAAGGCGCTGTTCGCCGGCGCCGGTCAGGATTTCGACGCGCTGCGCGAGGCTGCGAAGAAAAAGGGCTTCAAGGGCATCCCGCTGACCGGGGTGAAGGCGTCGCTGAGCTTCGACAACAAGATCGCGCGCAAAATGTCGAAGAACGTCATTGCCGTGCTCCCCGGCGCCAAGCGGCCCGAAGAATATATGCTATACACCGCGCACTGGGATCATCTGGGCAAATGCGAGCCGGTGAACGGCGATGGCATCTGCAACGGCGCGATCGACAATGCGACCGGCACCGCCGCGCTCGTTGCGCTCGCCGAAGCGCATAAAAAGGCAGGCGCGCCCGATCGCAGCCTGGTGTTCCTGGCAGTAACCGCCGAGGAATCGGGGCTGCTCGGGTCAAAATATTACGCTGAAAACCCGGTGTTCCCGCTCGCGCAGACGGTTGGCGGGGTCAATATGGACGCCTTGTCGGGCGCTGGCCCCGCGAAAGACATCATCGTCATCGGCCGCGGCAAGTCTGGGCTCGATGCCTATCTGGAAAAAGCGGTGGCGCAGGAAAAACGCGTCGTCGTCAACGAACCGACGCCGGAGAAGGGCTTCTACTATCGCTCCGATCATTTCAGCCTCGCCAAGCTTGGCGTGCCGATGATCTATTTCGACGGCGGCGAGGATCTGGTCGACGGCGGTACCGACGCCGGCAAGGCGTGGGCCGAGGCTTATACCAAGGACCGTTACCACGCACCGTCGGACGATATGTCGGCGATCACCAGCTGGGACGGGATGATGGCCGACCTTCGCCTTTATTATGCCGTGGGGCGGATGCTGGCGATGACCGAAGCCTGGCCGAACTGGAACGAGGGCGACGAATTCCGCGCCGCCCGCGACAAGTCGCGCGCTGCGGCGAAATAAGGCTTCGTCGTTGCGAACAGAGCGAAGCAATTCAGGGCGGTTTTGAACCGCTCTGGATTGCAGCGTCGCTTCACTCCTCGCAATGACGAGAGTAAGGACAATCGACCCCATGACCCTACGCATGCCCGCCGAATGGGCGCCACACGAGGCCGTGTGGATCGGCTTTCCCCATCTGGCCGAGGAATGGTCGGGGCAAATTGACGCCGCGCGTCGCGATGTCGCGGCCTTCGCCAACACCGTCCACGACGGCGGGCGCGGCGAGACGGTGCATCTTCTCGTTCGCGACCATGAAAATGCCGATATCGCTGAGGCGCTCATCGACGAGGGTGTGCAGTTGTTCGTGGTTCCCTTTGGCGATGTCTGGCTGCGTGACACCGGCCCCATCGTCGTCGGAACTGGCCCCGAACGCGAAGCGCGCAATTTCGACTTCAATTGGTGGGGCAACAAGTTCGTGATGCCGGGCGACCGGGAGATCGGGGCAATCCTGGCCGCGCACGCGGGCCTGCCGACGCAGCACCTTGACTGGGTGCTTGAAGGCGGCGGGATCGATGTCGACGGTAGCGGACTTTGCGTCACGACCGAGGAATGTTTGCTCAACCCCAACCGCAACCCGACGTTGACGCGCGAGGACATAGCGATACGGCTGCACCAGTCGCTCGGCATCGACCGGTTGCTGTGGCTGGGTAACGGGTTGGTCGGCGACCACACCGACGGCCATGTCGACAATCTGGCGCGGTTCGTCGGCGAAGGGCGGCTGGCGCTACCCGTCGCGGATGGAAATGACGATCCCAACGCCCATATCTACGCCGACGCCCGCGCGCGCGCCGCGGCGTTCGGCAGCATCGAGATCGTCGACCTCCCCTCCCCGGGCCGCATTGAGATCGACGGCGAAATCGCGGCGGCAAGCTATATGAATTTCTATATCGGCAACAGCGTGGTGGTTGTCCCGACCTATGGCGCCTCGAACGATCGGGCAGCGGTCGATGCGCTGGGCGCGCTCTTCCCTGATCGCCGCGCCGTCGGCGTCCCCGCGCGCGGCATCCTCGCCGGCGGCGGCAGCTTCCATTGCTCGAGCCAGCAGGTTCCGGCATAGCGCTGCCATGACCCGCACCATCACCGTCGCCGCTTTGCAGCTTCCCCTGCCCGGCCCCGTTCAGCCCAATATCGACGCCGTCGCCGCGCTCGTGGAGGAGGCCGCAGGGAAAGGCGCGCAGGTCATCCTGCCGCCCGAATTGTTCGAAGGCCCGTATTTCTGCCAGGTCGAGGATGAGGCGCTGTTCGCATCGGCGCGTCCGACCGCCGAGCATCCCAGCGTAATCGCCATGCAGGCGCTCGCCGCCAGGCTGAAGGTCGCGATCCCGACGAGCTTTTTCGAGCGTGAAGGGCATCATTATTACAATACGCTCGCGATGATCGGCCCTGACGGCGCAATCATGGGGACGTATCGCAAGAGTCACATTCCCGATGGCCCCGGCTATGAAGAGAAATTTTATTTCCGCCCCGGTAATAGCGGCTTCAAGGTGTGGGACGTGTTCGGGGCGCGGATCGGCGTCGGCGTCTGCTGGGACCAATGGTATCCCGAATGCGCGCGCGCGATGGCGCTGATGGGCGCCGAATTGCTGTTCTATCCGACCGCGATCGGCAGCGAGCCCTATGACGCCGATCTCGACACCAGCCGTATGTGGCGCCGGGCGATGCAGGGCCATGCCGTATCGAACTGTATGCCGGTCATCGCCGCCAACCGGATCGGTACCGAAGGCGACGCCAATTTCTACGGCCACAGCTTCATCAGCGACGAATGGGGCGATTTGACGCAGGAATTTGGCGCCGGCGAAACCGGCGTGTTGATCGAAACGATCGACCTCGACCGGGCCGCCAAGCACCGCGCCGGGATGGGATTTTTCCGCGACCGTCGACCCCTGCTTTACGGACGGCTGGTCGAGGACGTCTGATCCGTCACTGCGGCGTCATCTTTCGAAGCGGTGAATGCTTTCCAGATCGGCGCGGTCGAGCGGCTGCGTCAGCCAAAGGCCACCTCGCCCTCCCCGCGACCAGCGGACGATCGCCCGGCGCTTCACCCCTCCGGCAAGCACCAGATCAAGCTCCTTGCCGACCTCGAGATGGCCGTCGTGGACAAATCCGGCGCCATGCTGCGAAAGGTCGACCAGTTCGATGCGGCTCGATCCCTCGTCGGTCACGACCTCTGCCACCGTATGCACGGGCAGCCGCGGTTGGCGATAACCCGTGGCGCGTTGTTCCGCCGCCAGTTGTTTCAGCACGTCCGCAACGTCGACCTCTTTGTCAAAGGCGACGCCGCAGCGCCCGCCTTCTGACCACACGACCTTGCCGCGAATGACCACGGTGTCCGACAGCGCGATTTCCAGCGCCTCGCCGATGCTGATCGGCACGTCTGCGGCCAGCATCATGCCGCGATCGGACATGTTGCGAACCCGCCACAGCCCGGCATCGCCGTTCCGTATCACCTTGGCGATCCGCCAAACGGTACGATAACGGTCGGCACCGCGGCGATCCTGCCCGATTGCGCCCACGCCGTCGTCGTCGGGCTGAACTGACAAATGTTGCTGCGTCATGCCGCCAATCCTGTCGAAGCGACGCCGTCATCTGCTGCCCGGTCGTCACAAAAGTCGCAAAATTCGCACACCAACCCAAGGCTCCAATATCAAAAAAACCGTTGTCATTCAACGCTTCTGCAACGCGTAGTTAATGTGACCTTGACCATCTGTCGCAGAATTTAGTTGCCCTTATGGCGCCCACCTCTGAATAAATCTTGCGATTTGCACATTTTAACGACGCCAGCGCGGTGACATTAAGCGCCAGAATGGCGCAATTAGGCGGCTCCCGCTAGCGCGCGATCCACCCGGCATCGCGTGCGTCCCGCTCGGCATTTGCATCGAGCGGATCACCGGCCATCATTGTGGACATGATTTCCGCCATCTCGCCCGATCCGGCCTGCCGGAACTGGCCGCGAACCTCGCCGCGCCGCATGGCCTCCAGCCGCCAGCGTTCGCCCTCGCGGCAGCCGATCCCGTCGACGACCGCGCTCTCGAAGCTGCGGCAATAACGCCCGGTATGATCGCGAAAGCTGAGCCCGACCCGCGCCGCGGCCTCGCTCGGCTGGCTGGCGGCAAGCTGTTCGTCCAGCGTCATGGCCAGAGCGCCGGCGGCGAAGACGCCGTGCTGGTCGGCCACGACCGGCGCCGCCGGACGCCAGGGCTGCATCCCGATCGAAACGCCGAGCACCAGCGACGCTGCCAAAGCCGCCCAGTGCATCGGCGCGAACCGAACGCGGCGGGCGGCGCGGCGATCCGCCAGGCTGGTGTCGACAACCTCCACCCCTGCAAGCAATGCGCGCAACCGGTCGGGCACGGGTTCCTCCGTGACTGGTGCATAATGCGCCGCAAGACGGGCCTTCAACGCGCGATGGCGTTCGATCTCGCCCGCCAGCGCAGGATCACTCGCGGCTTCGCGTTCGATGCGGCGCGCGGTCAGGTCATCAAGTTCACCGTCGACAAAGGCGGCAATCATGTCGGGGGCCAAGTTCATGCCGCCTCTCCCAGATAGTGCATCAATGTCTCGCGTCCGCGCGCCAGCCGCGACGTGACGGTGCCGATCGGCACCTCCAATATGTCGGCCGCCTCGCGGTACGCATAGCCTTCGACCAAGACCAGCATCACGACCTCGCGCTGTTCATCGGGCAGGCGCGCCATTGCGCCGTCGACATCGCCGCGCAATGCGCCCGCTTCGACCTCTGCCGCGCCATCACCGGCAACCTGCGTGGCAGCCTCGTCGATCGGCGCAGGTACGCCCCGCCGCCCCGCGGCACGGCGTTCGTCGATCCACAAATTTCGCGTTATGCGGTACATCCAGCTATCCAGTCTCGTTCCGTCCTGCCATTGATCGCGCGATTTCAGCGCGCGCTCGATTGCGGCCTGGCACAAATCGTCGGCGTCGCTTGCATGGCGCGCCAGCCCCCGCGCAAAGCGGCGCAAGCGCGGCAATAATTCCACCAGTTCGTCTTCGAAGCGCATGATCGCCTTTTCATCGTTCCGGGGAAGAAACGACGCCACCCTATCGTTTCTTCCGCAACATGCTAAATTTTTCGGGCACGGCCGGTTCGCAGCCGGTCGCCCCGTCGAAACAAGGAACGTCGATGCGCGTCTTCATCGCCCCGATCTTGGCGATCACTTTGCTGGCCACCGGCTGGACGGCGCGGGTCGGCGCGCAGATCGCGGTGCCGCCGGTGCAACTGCCCGATGCGTCCCGCTCGCTGCCGTCCTTACCAAACATCGACGCCCAGCCGCTGATCGCCGTTGTCGACACGCTGGCGCAGGTCCGGATCGACCGTATCGCCACATTGCTGCGCGACCACCGCGACCGCATCGAGCTTGACCGCAACGATCAACCCGCGGTGCGCGGTGTTCTGGTCGCGACCGGGATCGACGACGCGATGATCGCGCGCGCGGCGCAGCAAGGATTCCGGCTGATCGATCGTGATCGCATTGCGGGGCTCGATCTGGAGATCGCGCGCTTTTCCGTCCCGCAGGGCCGCAGTCTGGCGCGCGCCCAGAAACAGCTCGCAAAACTGCTGCCCGATGCCGCAATCGACGCCGACCATCTCTATTTTCAGAGCGGCACCGGGGGACCGCTCGGGGTCACCGCGCTCGCCACAACGCGTCCGTCGTCGGGCGCTGCGCCGCTTGGGCTGATCGACGGCGGGGTCGCCGCGCACCCGTCGGTAGCGGGCCGCGTGGAACAGCGCGGGTTCGCTGCCGGAGCGCCGTCGGCAAGCCGCCACGGGACTGCGGTCGCATCGCTGCTGATCGGCGAAGGCACGGTGCGCGGTTCGGCGCCGGGCAGGCGCCTTGCTGCGGCCGATGTGTATGGCAGCGATCCGGCCGGCGGCAATGCGAGCGCCATCGCACGCGCGTTGGGCTGGCTTGCCGAGCGCGGGGTCGCGGTGACGACAATCAGCCTCGTCGGCCCCGACAACAAGCTGGTTGCCGCGGCGGTGTCGCGGGCGCAGCAGCGCGGCATGTTGATCGTCGCCGCGGTCGGCAACGACGGTCCCGCCGCCCCGCCCGCCTATCCCGCCTCCTATAAAGGCGTGTTCGCGGTAACCGGGGTCGGGGACGGCAATCGCGCCTTGCCCGAAGCGGGCCGCGCGCTTCGCGTCGATTTCGCCGCACCGGGTGCGAATGTGCTGGCGGCGACCGGAGCCACCGCAACCGGCCGCGTGCGCGGCACATCCTTTGCGGCGCCGCTGGTCGCGGGACGGCTGGCGCAGCATTATCCCTCCCCCGCCACTGATCGTATCGCCGCGGCGGTGACTGCGCTGGTGATGGAGGCGCGCGACCTCGGCAAAAAGGGCCGTGATCCGGTCTACGGTCACGGGCTGATCTGCGGCACCTGCGGCGGCCGCTGAAATCGCGGTAGATTTTTTCGGAAGAAATTTCCGAAAGCCATCGTTCTCCAGTCAGGCCCCCCCTCCGGGCCGCAAATTCAGGAGAAATGCAATGGCAAAATCAACGATGCTTTCGGCCTTCGCGCTCGCCGCTGCGACGCTGGCCTTTTCGACTCCCACTTCGGCGCAGCTGCTCGGCGGCAGCGGCGGGCTCGGTGGCGGCCTTGGCGGTACGCTGGGCGGTACTCTCGGCAATCCGACCGGCCCGATCGGCGGGACGCTCGGCACCGCCGGCGACCTCACCGGATCGGGCCGCGGCGAAGCCAAGGTCGATCGCCGCTCGGGGCGCGTCCAGAGCAAAGGCAGCGCCGACGCAAATGGTCGCGGCTCGGCGGACGGCATTGCCGATCTGCTGGGCAATACCCTGGGCGGCAGCGCCAGCGGATCGGGCAACGCGTCGGGCAGCGGCAGCGTCGATGCCCAGGCAGTAGGCACAGATTTCGTGGGCCATGCCGCGCGCGGCGCGGCAACCAGCGCCCGTAACACCGCTTCGACCGCAACCGGCACCGCGCGCGGTGCGGTCGGGACTGTCCGCGACCGGACCGGCGGCGCGCTGTCGAACGTCTCCGGCAGCGCCAGCGGCGCCGGATCGGCCGCGGGCAGCTTCCAGGGCAGCCTCGGCCAGCTTGCTGCGGCAGGCAGCGGTGCGGCGAACGGCAGCGGCATGTTTACGGTTGAACCCGGCATGCCGGTGACCGATGCGCGCGGCAAGGTCATCGGTCATGTTCAGCAACTGCGCCAGACGGGCAGCGGCGTCGTGCAGGCGGTCACCGTCGAAGTCGGCAACCGCGTCGCGACCCTCCCCGCCGCCAGCTTCGCAGGATCGGGCGATGTGCTGGTAACGGGGATGACCAAGGGTCAACTGAAGAAGACGGCGGAACAGCAGGAAACTGCCGAATAAGCAATCGAACGGGGCGACCGGCGGTGACCCCAAGCACGCCGGTCGATACCTTGGCGGGCCGCAGCGCGGTCCGCCACTTTTTTTGCCGCGTGCGGCAGCGATGATGTGGGTGATGGTGCCCCTGGCCGGACTCGAACCAGCACTCCTTGCGGAACCGCATTTTGAGTGCGGCGCGTCTACCAATTTCACCACAGGGGCATGTGGACGGTGCCGCGATCGGGAACTGATTCCCGCCGGGCGACCGATGCGGAGGAGCCGTTGCCACAAAAAGGTGGTTTTAGTCTAGTGGATAAGCAGTATCGTGCATAAGACGGTGCCATGACCGACAAGAGCAAGGCAGCCCCTGCCGCATCCGCATCGCGCGCCACCCCCGCCAAGCCCGCTAGCGCCCAGCCAGTCGCGGCAGCGTCCTTCGGCCCCGGCCGGATCGCGATGGCGGCGCTGATCGTCATTGCGATGATCGGGGTCGCGTGGTTGGCGATCACCCTCACCCGTTTTTTCATGCTGGTGTTCGCTGCCATCGTGCTCGGTGCAATTTTCGACGCGATCGCCAGCTGGCTCGTGCGTCGCACCGGCATGAAGCGGGGTTTCGCGCTTGCCGGGTCGGTGGTCGGGATCATCGCCGTCTTTGCCGGCGCCTTTGTGCTGTTCGGATCGCAGCTCGCGAACGAGGTCGATACGATCCGCCAGCAGGTTCCGCGTGCGCTGCAGGGGGTCGAGGCTTTCCTTGACCGCTATGGCCTCGGTGAGCGCGTGCGCGAACTCGCCGAGGTCGGCGGCAACGACATCTCGCAGCTGGTATCGCAAGCGGGCGGCTACGCGCTGGCGGCGGGCAGCGGCATCGCCGATTTCGTGCTGGTGCTGGTCGCCGCGATCTTCCTCGCCAGCGATCCCGCCACCTATCGCCGCGGCCTGCTGCTGCTGGTGCCCGCCAAAGCCGAAGAGACCGCCGCGCTGGCGCTCGACGACGCGGGGCGCGGGCTGAAGGGCTGGATGGTCGGCCAGGCAGTATCGTCGCTGGTCGTCGCGGCGCTGACCTGGGCGGGGCTCGCGCTGCTCGGTGTGCCTGCGGCGGGCGGGCTCGGGCTGATCGCGGGCCTGCTCGACGTCATCCCGATGATCGGCCCGATCATCGCGGGCATCCCCGCGGTGCTCCTCGCGTTCACGGTGTCGCCGATGACCGCGCTGTGGACGCTCATCCTGTTCCTTGTGATTCAGCAGCTGCAGGGCAATTTCCTGCAACCGATGATCCAGAAACAGGCGGTCGACGTGCCGCCCGCGGTGTTGCTGTTCGCGGTGGTCGCGGCGGGGGTGCTGTTCGGCTTTCTCGGTGTGCTGCTCGCGGCGCCGCTGACCGTGGTGGTCTATGTGCTGGTGCAGCGGGTGTATGTGAAGACGTTGCTGGGCAAAGACATCAAGATTGCCGGGGCGGATTGAGAGCCCCCTCCCTGTAGGGGAGGGGAAAGCCCCTACTTCTTCAATTCCTTCGCCAGCGTCTTCGCCGTCGCCTTGCCATAGGGCGGTTTGAACCCCGCCAGCCCGGCGACATCCAGCTTCGGCTGACGATACACGGCGCGCGCATGGCTGAAGGTGCGAAAGCCGTCGACGCCGTGATAATTGCCCATCCCCGACGGCCCGACCCCGCCGAACGGCAGATCCTCCATCGCGTTGTGGAACAGCACGTCGTTGACCGTCACCCCGCCCGAGATCGTCCGCGTCAGCACGCGGTCCTCCTCGCTTTTGTCCTGCCCGAAATAATAAAGTCCGAGCGGGCGGTCGTTGGCGTTCACATAATCGATCGCCTCGTCGATATTTTTGTACGTCTTGACCGGCAGGATCGGACCGAAGATTTCCTCCTGCATCACCTTCATGTCGTCGGTCGGGTTGCGCACGATGTGGAGCGGCATCTTGTGGCCATTGGCACTCGCGAAATCTTCGTTCGCGGGATTGACCTCGATCACCTCGGCACCCTTTTCGCGCGCATCGGCCAAGTACGATTGCAGGCGGTCGTAATTGCGCGTGTTCACCACCGACGTGTAATCGTCATTCGCGAGCAACGTCGGGTAGAGCGCGGTCGCGCCCTTGGTGACGCTGTCGATCACCTCGCCCTCCTGATCCTCGGCGACCAGCAGATAGTCGGGGGCAAGGCAGATCTGGCCCGCGTTCATCATCTTGCCCAGCGCGACGCGCTGCCCGACGAGGTCCTTGTTCGCGCTGCGCCCGATAAAGGTCGGCGACTTTCCGCCCAGTTCCAGCGTAACCGGCACGAGGTTATCGGCGGCGGCGCGCATGATGTGGCGCCCGACGCTGGTCGCGCCGGTAAAGATCATATGGTCGAACGCGAGTTTCGAGAAGGCGATACCGACCTCGGCATCGCCGGTGAACACCGCCATCTCGGTCTCGTCGAAATATTCGGGCACCAGCCGTGCCATCAACGCCGACACATTCTCGGTAAACTCGCTCGGCTTGATCATCGCGCGGTTGCCTGCGGCAAGGATCCCCGCCATCGGCACGAACACCATGCCGACCGGAAAATTCCAGGGCGCGACGACGCCGACGACGCCCTTGGGCTGATAGACGACCTCGGCCTTCGCACCCAGCAGGCCGAGCGGGAACGTCGGCTTGCGCTTCTCGCCTTTCGCCCAGCTCGCCATATGCTTCTTGGCATGCTTCAGCGCGCTGACCGAGGGCATGATGTCGGTCATCAGCGTCTGTTCGCGGCTGCGATGCCCAAAATCCTCGCTGACCGCCTTGGCGAAATCCTCGGCATTATCGACCAGCAGCGCGATGGCGCGGTCGATCCGGTCGGTGCGCACCGCCAGGCTTTCGGGCATGGCGGAGGTGAAGTTTGCTTTTTGTGCGGCGAGTACCTGGCTCATCCGCTGCGTCACATTTTCCCTATCCTGCGCAATCGTCGCCATATCCCGTCTCCCTTGCGGAATCCTTGTTTCACTATGGCGAGCGGGTTGCAAGATGAAACCCGCCGCAATTCCAGTGCCCATTCCAATCTGCCCCGAGCGGCCGCACCTCGGAGTTCGCCGATGGAACCGGCTGCAGGAACAGACATGTAGTCGTCGGGAAAGACTTTTCCGGGCATCGCTCAACCATGATGTTGCGCAATCCACAAAAATCGGAGCGAACCCATGCGAACTTCGGCCCTCATTCTCGGTACAATTTTCGTCGCACTTGCCCCGGCCTCGGCGGTCTATGCCAACGATCCCCCCGCAACAGCAGCGCCCCGACCAATCGCTGTGGGCGAACCCTTGCCACGGTTTGACCGGCTGGTTCCCGGCACCTCGCGCTACCTTCGCTATACGGTGCGCGGTGAAAAGCGATCGGTGATCGACATTTGGAGTCGGACAATCTCGTTCGAACCCGACGCAACGGGACGGCCACGCCTGCATATCACCCAGATTTGGGAGGGCTTGGGCCAATCCGAAAGAAAGCTCGACAGCTGGTTCGAGATGGATAGCTTTCGCCCGATTTCTCACCGAACGAGCTTCGTCGACGCCGCTACGACCGCAATCGCCGGTGTACAATTCACGGCCGGGCATGTGCGGGGCGACCCTGCCGTTGCCGACAATCGGCTGGCCTCGATTGACATTGCCACCCCGAACGGGACATTCAATTTCGAGACCGACATCGAACTGATGACCACGCTTCCATGGCACGAAGGCTATTCAGCAGACATCCCATTTTATCACCCGGGTGGCGCCGCGCCGCAAAACTACGCCCTAAGCCTCACCGGATCCGACACGGTGATCTTTGCCGGGCGCCCGGTAGAATGTTGGGTCGCGACGCTGGACTATGGTCGCGGCGCCGCCGCGCGTTTTTGGATTGCGAAGGACAGCCAGACGGTGATCAAGGTCGAACAGCGAACGCCCGGCCAGCCGACCGTGTATAAAATTCTCCTCGTATCGGAATAACCGGCGCGTTGTCGGCAGCCAAGGCGTCGAATATTTCGCATTCGCAGCTCCCTCTTTCGCAGGTGCAGCAATTCGGCTAACTCGGCCCCCGATCCATTTTCCCTTACGGAGTCTCTCGTCATGACCGCCACCGATCCCGTCGTTTTCCTGTCCTATGCCCGGACCCCGATGGGCAGCATGCAGGGCAGCCTGTCGGATGCAAGCGCGACCGACCTTGGCGCGACGGCGGTGAAGGCAGCGGTCGAGCGCGCGGGCGTCGCCGGTGACGATATCGAGCGCATCTACATGGGCTGTGTGCTGCCCGCCGGGCTCGGCCAGGCGCCGGCGCGCCAGGCCGCGATCAAGGCGGGCCTGCCCAAGTCGGTGCAGGCAACTACCGTCAACAAGGTGTGCGGGTCGGGGATGCAAACGGTGATCATGGGTGCCGAAGCGCTGGCCGCGGGCAGCGTCGACCTGATCGTCGCGGGCGGCATGGAATCGATGACCAACGCGCCCTATCTGCTCAAAAAACATCGCGGCGGCGCGCGCATCGGCCACGACACCGCCTATGACCATATGTTCCTCGACGGGCTGGAAGACGCTTATGAAGCGGGCCGTGCGATGGGCACCTTCGCACAGGACACTGCCGATGCGTATCAGCTGTCGCGTCAGGCGCAGGACGATTACACGCTGGCATCGCTGAGCCGCGCCAAGGCGGCGATCACCGATGGCGCCTTTGCCGCCGAAATCGCGCCGGTGACGATCGCGGGCCGCAAGGGCGACACCGTCGTCGACACCGACGAAGCCCCCGGCAAGGCGATGCCCGACAAGATCCCGACGCTGAAGCCCGCCTTTGCCAAGGACGGCACGATCACCGCGGCGACCAGCAGCTCGATCTCGGACGGCGCCGCCGCGGTGGTGCTGACGCGCCAGTCGGTCGCCGAAGCGAAGGGCGCAAAGCCCGTCGCGCGCCTCGTCGCGCACGCCGCGCACGCGCAGGAGCCGAAGGATTTCACCATCGCCCCCGTCGGTGCGATCAACAAGGTGCTGGCGAAGGCCGGCTGGACGATCGGCGACGTTGACCTGTTCGAAGTCAACGAAGCCTTTGCCTGTGTGGCGATGTTCGCGATGCACGACCTGGGCATTCCGCACGACAAGATCAACGTCCACGGCGGCGCGACCGCGCTGGGCCACCCGATCGGCGCCAGCGGTACCCGCATCATCACGACGCTGATCGCGGCGCTCCAGCGTCATGGCAAGACACGCGGAATCGCGAGCTTGTGCATTGGTGGTGGCGAAGCGACTGCGGTCGCGGTCGAGCTGGTTTAACCGTCGCTTCCGTCATTGCGAGCGCAGCGAAGCCACCCAGAGCGTGACAAGCCGCTCTGGGTGGCTTCGCCGCGCTCGCAATGATGGCGCAAAAGGTTGCATAATCTGGTCGCACCCGACGCCCGCTCCATCGCATCCCCGCGACAATTTGCGACACTAATGTCCTGAAAATAAACGCGCCGTTCCGGAACAATTCAAATCGACTCGCGTAAATCCAATTCCAGTCATCGGGCAGATCCCCTCCCCCCTGACGATGCAAAGGAATGGCACAATGAAGAAGACCAAATTTCTCACCGCCGGCCTGATCGCCGCGATGATGGTTCCGGCCGCCGCGCAGGCGCAGAACCGCGAAATTCGCGAAGACCGCCGAGAACTGCGTGAAGAACAGCGCGACCTGCGTCAGGCCCAGCGCTATGGTGACCGCGGCGATGTGCGCGATGCGCGCCGTGACGTGCGCGACGCCCGCCAGGATTTGCGCGAAAGCCAGCGCGACTGGCGCCGCGACACGCGCTACCAGAATTATCGCGCCCCGTTCCGCTATCAGCAGTTCCGCGTCGGTGCGACGTTGCGGCCCAACTACTATGCGCCCAGCTATCGTCCGACCTGGGACAGCCGCTGGGGCGTGCCCCGCGCCGGTCGCAACCTGACCTATGTGCGCCACTATAATGACCTGCTGCTCGTCAACGAGCGCAACGGCAAGGTCATCCGCGTTTACCGCAACCATTTCCGGTGGCGCTAAGCGATAGGCAATGAAAGGGGCCGGGCGGGCGACCGCCCGGCCCTTTCGTTTGTACCCTCAATCGCCCCAGATATGATCGGTCTGGATCCAGCCTTTCCGACCTTTCACGTCGAACCGGCACCATTCGGGCGAGCATTCGGTGATCCTGCCGACCACTCCCGGTTCGGCGCGATACGCCACTGCTGCTTCTTGATCGGGCTGATCGCGCATCGGGCGGATTTCTCCGGTGACAATTGCGGTCCGCGTTCGGCTGAGCAGCCTTGCCGCCATCCAACCCTGGGTGCCGTCCGGATCCTCGATCTTGCGCCAGTTTTCATGCCGCGCGACCACCTTCACCGGCAGATCCTTGCGCCGATATTCCCAGATCACGGGAACGTCGGGCGACGGCCCCTTGCGCATCCGCGCTTCGTCAACACTGATCGACGCCCAATAGGGCAATTTCGGGTCGGACTGCGCCGCCGCCGGTCCCACCACGGCGAGGCTGATTGCAATCAGGGCGATTTTCAGGCTGGTCATCTGCGACCCTTGTCAAAATCGCCGTGCTTAATCAACCGGTCGTCGCGTGGAAACACGCGGCTATCCACCGCGCCGCACCCGACAGCCTCTTGACCCCTGCCGCGCGGCGCGCTCTATCGGCGGCCATGCCCGATCCCACTCGCCCGAAACGCCCGCGCGTCATCGTCACCCGCCAGTTGATGCCGCATGTCGAGGCACGCATGGCCGAATTGTTCGACGTTGCGCTGTCCGCGCACGATCACGCCTTTACAAAGGACGAGCTCAAGGCCGCGGTCGCCGATTGCGATGTGTTCGTCCCGACTGTCACCGATGAAATCGACGCCGACGTGCTGACAGCGGCAGGCGAACGGCTGAAACTGATCGCCAATTTCGGCGCCGGGGTCGATCATATCGACCTGGCCGCGGCGCGCGCCAAAGGCATCATGGTGTCAAACACCCCGGGGGTATTTACCGAGGATACCGCCGACATGACGATGGCGCTGATCCTTTCCGTACCGCGGCGGCTCGCTGAGGGCGAAAAGCTGATGCGATCGGGCCAATGGGCCGGCTGGGCGCCCAGCGCGATGCTGGGCCACCGCGTCGGCGGCAAGCTGCTCGGCATCATTGGCATGGGACGCATCGGCCTTGCCGTCGCCCGCCGCGCGCGCGCCTTCGGCCTGTCGATCCATTACCACAACCGCCGCCGCCTTCCCGAAGCGATCGAGGAGGAATTGGGTGCCAGCTATCACGCCAGCGTCGATACGCTGCTGCGGATCAGCGACGTCGTGACGATCCACTGCCCGCACACCGCCGAGACGCATGAGATGGTCAACGCCGCCCGCATCGGCGCGATGAAGCCGACCGCGTACCTCATCAACACGGCGCGCGGCGAGATCGTCGACGAAAAGGCGCTGATCGCGGCGCTCCAGACCGGCCGCATCGCCGGGGCGGGCCTCGATGTCTACACCCACGAACCCGCCGTCGACCCGGCGCTGCTCGCGCTCGACAATGTCGTGCTGCTCCCGCACCTCGGCTCGGCAACGATCGAAGGACGCGAAGCATCGGGCGAAAAAGTCATCGCCAACATCCGCGCCTGGTGCGACGGCCACCGGCCGCCCGATCAGGTGCTGGAGGGGTGGGTTTAAGGAATCCCCGGGAGTGTGGGTTACGACCGCTCTGGATCGCTTCGTCGCTTCGCTCCTCGCAATGACGAAGCCCAATAATGCATCGTCATTGCGAGCGTAGCGAAGCAATCCAGAGCGTCACTCGCTGCCGTCCAGAATCGTCGGCCACAGGTCGACCCAGAGCGGATTTTCAGCTTCGATCAACGCCAGCTTTTTGGCCCGGCTGCCGGCTTTGATCTGCTTTTCTCGAGCAATCGCCGATTCCATCGTCGCGTGAATTTCGAACCAGACAAGCAGCTTGCAGTCGTAACGCGTCGAAAAGCCGCCCACACACTCACGATGCTGCCAAATCCGTTGAACCAAATGTGCAGTCACACCGGTGTAGAGCGTCCCGTTGCGCCGATTGGCAACAATGTAAACTGCCGGAAGACGTTCGCGCATGGCCGCTCTGGATTGCTTCGCTGCGCTCGCAATGACGAAAGTTGTTAATCCCCCGTCAAAATCCGATCGACCAGCTGCTTCACCGTCGGGGTGAAGTTGTTCGAGTAAAAGGGGTCGGTCTTGAAATTGAACGCGGCATGGCCCGCGAACATCAGGTTCTGCTCGGGATCGCCGCCGTGCGCGATGTCCTGCAGCGTTTTCTGGATGCAGAAGCTGCGTGGGTCGGCGAGGTAGCCGGTGGTGTAATCGTCATGGTCCTTCCACGACGAAAAACCGCAGTGCGACAGGCACCCCATGCAATCGGTCTGGTCCTTGCGGATCACCGCCTTGTCGTCGGGGGTCACAAACACCACCGTGTTGTCGGGGGTCTTCAGCGCCTCGGTATAACCTTCGGCCGCCCAGTCGCGTGCCCTTGCCCGGTCATGCGGGGTGACCCAGAAATTCTTGCCTTTCACCCCGACATCGAGCTGGACGATATGATCGCCCGCTTCCTGCTTCGAATAGGGAATCTGGCGTTCCGAACGCGCCTCGAGGTCGCGCAGGAACGGGGTGCGCACCGCGCTGGAGTAAAAACCCGTCGGCGAAAAACGGTGCAGCAGCACGTCGCCATCGTCGAGCGTGCGGAGGCGATCCTTCCACGCCTGCGGGATCGGGCTTTCCTCGGTCAGCAGCGGGCGGGTGCCGTACTGAAAGACGATCTGGCCGAGTTCGGGGTTGTCGATCCAGTTTTCCCAGTCGCGCAAATACCAAACGCCGCCCGCCATCACGATCGGCACGCTGTCGGCGATCCCTTCCGCCTTCATGACGTCACGCAGCGCCTTGACGCGCGGGTACGGATCCTGCGGCACGAGCGGATCTTCGGCGTTCGACAGGCCGTTGTGGCCGCCCGCGAGCCACGGATCCTCATAGACCACCGCGCCCAACAGGTGTGGCACCTTATGATAGGCGCGCTTCCACAGCGCGCGGAACGCGCGCGCCGAGCTGATGATCGGCAGATACATGACATTGTGGCGCTCGGCGATTTCGCTGAGCTTGTAGGGCATCCCGGCGCCGCAGGTGACCCCTGCAACCTTTCCCTGAGTACGCGCCAGTACGCCTTCCAATATTTGCTGCGCGCCGCCCATTTCCCACAGCACGTTGATGTTGATCGCGCCCTTGCCGTCCGCGATTTCATAAGCGCGTTCAACCTGCGCCACTGCGCCTTCGATGCCGTAATGGATCAGTTCTTCGTGGCGCTCCTTGCGCGTCAGCGACTTGTACACCTGCGGAATGATCTTGCCCTCGGCGTCATAGCTGTCGGCGTTGACCGCCGACACGGTGCCGATCCCGCCCGCCGCGGCCCACGCACCGCTCGACATATGGTTGGTCGCCGACACGCCCTTGCCGCCCTCGACCAGCGGCCAGACTTCACGCCCGCCGTAAAGGATGGGCTTCAAACCTTTGAACACTCTAGACCTTCTCTCTCTCCGCCGGCGCGTAATCGCGGACCGGCGCCTTTTGCCCTTTCCGTAAGCGGAAATCGGGCGCTTTTGTCAATCGACGCCGATCCAGCGTCCGCTGAACAAGCCGTAGCCTTCGAGCGCGCGAGCATAGAGCTTTTCATAAGCGGCGACCATCGTTGATTCGTCGAAGCGTTCGGCCGCGACGCGCCGGTTTGCGGCACCGACCGCAGTCCGCAGAGCCCCATCGCGCACCAGTTGCGACAGAGCGCCGCGGAATGCCGCCTCGTCGACCGCAACGAACGGCCGGTTCGCGTCCGCGACCATCGCCGCGACGTCGCCGACCGCCGGGCTGACCACCGGTAACCCCGCCGCCATCGCCTCGATGACCGCGATCGGCGCCTGCTCGCTCTGCGACGACAGCGCCAGCAAGTCGAAATGGCCGATCCAGCGCGCAGGATCGGCCATGAATCCCGGCATGACGAGGCGGTCGGCCATACCGCACGCAGCGGCCTCCGCCTCGATCGCGCCGCGTTCCGGTCCCTCGCCGACGATTGCCAGCCGGACATTGGGCGGCAAGGTCGCGACAGCACGGACGAGCCGCGGCAGGTCCTTGACCTTGCGCAATCCGGCGACGGTGCCGATCACCACCTCGCCCGCGCGGCGCTCAAGGCCGGGGATCGGCACCGACGGGCCGTTGGCATAGGCGCCAACGTCGATGCCGTTGCGGATCAGGTGGACCCGGTCCGCCCGCCATTCGTCCGTCGCGATGCGTTGCAGCAAGGCGGAGGGCACGACGACACCCAGCGCATGTTTCAATGCGAGGCGGCGAAAAAGATTGCGTTTCCAGTTGCGCCGGACGCTTTCATCCTCGTTGAAGCCATCTTCGTGATGAATGAGCGACGGGGGCATGTGCATCCACCAGCGATGCCAATGAAGGCGATGCGCCATGACCCCATCCATCGCGCCCCAATTATAGCTGAGCACCAGGTCGAAATTCAGCATATAGCGTGCCAGGTTGCGATAACGTGCAAGCGAGGGCTTGCCATGCAATGGCGGCGCATCGTTCGGAAATTCGACGCGGATAGCCGGATCGATCGCATCGCGCGCGCCGAGCGCGCCCGGAACCGCCGACAGGATTGTATGTTCCGCGCGATCCCCCATCAGGTTCATCAGCCGAACGGCGCGCGCCTCCTTGCCACCCAGCGAAAAGCTGGAGTGGAGATGGAGGATGCGAACCGGTTGGTCGCGTATCGCGATGTCGCCGACGTCGATCATGCCGACGGCAGGCTGGCGATCCACTCATCGATCGCGGCGATCGCTTCGGGTTCGTCCAGCGTCGGGGCATGGCCGACCCCCGGCACCTCGACCAGCCGCGCCTGCGGGAGTTCCGCGACCATCTTTTCGCCCGCCGACCGCGCCAATATGTCCGACAGCTCGCCGCGCAGGATCAGCAGCGGCACCGTCCCGAGTGCGCGGTACACCGGCCACATGTCGAACGCCGCTTCGCCGCCGGTCACGCGCAGCGGCGCGGCGATCTGCTTGTCGTAATCGGTGACGATCCGGCCTTCGGGGGTCAGGCGGTGGGTGCGTTTGGTCAGCCGCAGCCAGTCGTGAATGGCATAATGCGGATAGATCGCGCCATTGAGTTCGGCAAAGGCGCGTGCCGCGTGCATCCACGTCGGCTGGCTGCCCCCTGCCCCGATGTAATCGCGGATGCGATCGAGCCCGCTGGCCTGAAGTTCGGGACCGACGTCGTTGAGGACGGCACCGACCAGTCGGCCCGGGAGCGTCGCCGCAATCAGCATCGACACCAACCCGCCCAGGGAGGTACCGATGATCGCGAAACGATCGATGCCCAGTTCATCGAGCAGCGCGACGACATCCTGCACATAGGTCAGCGGGACATAGGTCATCGGATCCTTGGCATAGGCGCTGTCGCCGCGGCCGCGGAATTCGATGACGATCGCCCGACGCTGCTGCGCGACATGCGGCGCCAGCGCTTCGAAATCGCGGGCGTTGCGCGCCAGCCCCGGCATGCACAGCACCGGCGGCTTGGCCTCGCTGCCTTCCGGCCCGGCGTAGATGCGCGCGTGCAGTCGCACTCCGTCGCCGGACCACCAATATTGGTCCGACCAGTCGCGGCGCGCGTCCTGCGTTGCCTCCAGCTTGGCCAAAATGGTCCATCCCCTTGGTTCATGTCCCGGCACGCGGAACCCGGTAACGTCTATCGCCAACCATGCCGTGCGGTGCAAGCCATCCGTCGCATCATGCGGCGGCGCAGGTTGCCGCCATCGGCTTTCGCCGATAAGACCGGCACGACCATGAGCGAAACCCTGCTTTCCTTCGAACCCGCAACTGGCGAGGAGCTGTGGCGCGGCACGGTCAGCAATGTCGATCAAGAGGTTGCCGTTGCGCGGCGCGCCTGGCCCGAATGGGCGGCAAAACCCGTCACCTTTCGCACCGAAACGCTGCGCCGCTTTGCCGACCGGGTCAAAGCCGAAGGCGAGGCACTCGCCGATCTGATCGCGCGCGAAACGGGCAAGCCCATGTGGGAAGCCCGCACCGAGGTCGAATCGGTCGCGAACAAGGTCGATATCTCGGTAAAGGCCTATGGCGAACGGACCCCGAACCGGCGGATCGAGGGCGCGATGGGGCTGCGCAACGCGGTGCGCCACAAACCGCATGGCGCGCTGGCCGTGCTCGGCCCGTATAATTTCCCGGCGCACCTGTCCAACGGGCATATCGTTCCGGCGCTGATCGCGGGCAATTCGGTGCTGTTCAAACCATCCGAAAAAACCCCCGCGGTCGGCGCCAAGCTGGTCGAACTTTATCATGAGGCGGGCGTGCCGCAGGATGTGCTGCGCCTGATCGTCGGTGGTCCCGATACGGGCAAGGCGCTGGCCGGACATGAAGGGATCGACGGCCTGCTGTTCACCGGTTCTGCGCGCACCGGGCTCGCGCTTAACCGCCAGTTCGCCGATCAGCCGGGCAAGATGCTGGCACTCGAAATGGGCGGCAACAACCCGATCGTCGTGTGGGACACCGCCGACATCCGCACCGCCGCGATCATCGTGGTCCAGTCGGCGTTCCTCAGCGCGGGCCAGCGGTGCAGCAACGCGCGGCGGCTGATCGTGCGCGACAGCTTGGCAGACGCGTTGCTCGAAGAGGTCAAGGTGTTGGCGGGCCGCCTGATCGTCGACCACCCGCATGCCGACCCGGCGCCCTATATGGGACCGGTAATCGACAACGAAGCCGCTGACGGCCTCACCGAAAGCTTCCTCATCCTGATGTCGAACGGCGGCCAAGTGATCCGCCATATGACTCGCCCGATTGCCGGACGCCCGTTCCTTACCCCCGGGATCATCGACGTGACGTCGATGCCCGAGCGCCCCGACATCGAACTGTTCGGTCCGCTGCTGCAAGTGATCCGCGTCGCGACCTTCGAGGCCGCGATCGCCGAAGCGAACAACACCGCGTTCGGCCTGTCGGCGTCGCTGGTCGGCGGCACGCCCCAGTTATACGACCAATTCTGGGCCAATGCGCGCGCCGGGGTGATCAACTGGAACCGCCCAACCAACGGTGCGTCGTCCGCCGCGCCCTTTGGCGGCATCGGCCTGTCGGGCAACCATCGCCCCAGCGCCTTCTACGCCGCAGACTATTGCGCCTATCCGGTGGCATCGTCCGAGAGCGACGCGATGCGCGCCTCGATCGGGGTGGGACTGCGCGATCCCGAAGGATCGCAGCTGGTGACGAAGAAATATCTCTGACTCCCGTCATTGCGAGCGAAAAAGAGGCGGCGCAATTTTACCTACACCCCCGTCAACAAAGCCTGCTTTGCGCTTTTACGGCGAGCGAACCATGTTCCCAGCATGGAAAAGACTCCCCCTCCTTCAGGCAAATTATGGTTGGTCGGCGCCGGTCCCGGCGATCCCGACCTGCTGACGCTGCGCGCCGCGCGGCTGCTCGCCAATGCCGATCTGGTCGTCCATGACGGGCTGGTCGGCGACGGCGTGATCGCGCTGATCCCGCCGCATGTCGAGCGGATCAGCGTCGCCAAACAGCGCAGCCGCCACACGATGAAGCAGGAATTGATCAACGAACTGCTCGTCCGCGAAACGCTGGCGGGCAAGCAGGTCGTGCGGCTCAAAGGCGGCGATCCCTTCATCTTCGGTCGTGGCGGCGAGGAACTCGATGCTGCGCGCGAAGCCGGTGTCACCTGCGAGGTCGTCCCCGGCATCACCGCAGCGGCGGGCTGCGCTGCACAAGCGGGGCTCCCCCTCACCCACCGCGAAGACGCCAGCGCGGTCAGCTTTGTCGCGGGCCAATGCAAGGACCTGTCCGACCAGGACTGGTCGGGGCTCGCGGGCCATGGTCGCACGCTCGTCATCTATATGGGTATCGCCACCGCAACCGCGATCGCCGATAAACTGATTGCTGACGGCGTGTCGCCCGATCTGCCCGTCGCGGTGATCGAGCGCGGCACCACCGCCGACGCCCGCGTCCTGCGTACCATGCTCACCGATCTGGGCGATCTCGTCGCGCGCGAGGCAGTGAAAAGCCCGGCGCTGATCATCGTCGGCAAGGTCGCGGCGCGCGCCGACGCGCTCGATTGCCTCGGCGCGCCCGGCGTCGCCGAAAAATTGGGGAACTTTGTATGAAACTGCTGACAGGCAATGACCTGAAAACGGGATTTGTTACCTGGTGGACCGGCGCCGACTGGTCGCTGCATATCGAGGACGCCGCCGACGTCGGCGAGCATGGCGAGGCCATCCTCGCGGTCGAGGAAGCGGCGCGCCGCGTCAATGCGCCCTACATCATCGCGGGAGAGCAAACCCCCGACGGCCCGCGCCCCGCGCATATCAAGGACCGCATCCGCGCGCTCGGCCCGACCGTGCGGCCCGATCTGACATTGAAACCAGCCGACCCCGCGGCCGGCGACTGGGTGATCTGACATGTACAAATATGACGAATATGACCAGCAGATGGTTGATGCCCGGGTCGCCGAATTCGCGGATCAGGTGAAGCGCCGCCTTGCGGGTGAGATCACCGAAGACCAGTTCAAGCCGCTGCGGCTGATGAACGGCCTCTATCTCCAGCTCCACGCCTATATGTTGCGCGTCGCGGTGCCTTATGGGACGCTCGACGGGCGCCAGATGCGGATGCTCGCACATATCGCGCGCAAATATGACCGCGATTATGGCCATTTCACCACGCGCCAGAATATCCAGTACAACTGGATCAAGCTGGAGGATGCGCCCGCGATCCTCGAGGATCTGGCATCGGTCGAGATGCACGCGATCCAGACCAGCGGCAATTGCATCCGTAACATCAGCTCGGACCAGTGGGCAGGCGCCGCCGCCGACGAGATCACCGATCCGCGCCCGTGGGCCGAATTGCTCCGCCAGTGGTCGAGCTTCCACCCGGAATTCAGCTATTTGCCGCGCAAGTTCAAGATTGCCGTGATCGCTGCAGAGGAAGATCGCGCCGCGATGCGCCTGCACGACATCGGCATCCAGATCGTGGAAAAAGATGGCGTCCACGGCGCCGCCTTCTATGTCGGTGGCGGCATGGGCCGCACGCCGATGATCGCGCCGCTGATCAAGGATTTCGTGCCGCTCGACGACCTGCTCAGCTACACCGAGGCGTGCCTGCGCGTGTACAACCGCTACGGCCGCCGCGACAATATCTACAAGGCGCGGATCAAGATCCTGATCCACGAGCTTGGCGCCGACGAATATCGCCGGCAGGTCGAGGAAGAATGGGCGCATGTGAAGTCGTTGGGCATCGACCCGCCCAAGGCGGAATTCGACCGTATCGCCAAGCAGTTTGCGCTGCCCGCGCTCGACGCATCGGCACCCGACGCCATCGACCGCAGCGATCCCGATTTCGCCGTGTGGGTCGACCAGAATGTCGCCGCGCACAAGGTGCCGGGCCATGCGATCGTCAACATCAGCCTGAAGCCCGTCGGCGGCATCCCCGGCGATGCCAGCTCGGCGCAGATCGACCTGATGGCCGACCTCGCCGAACGCTACAGCCACGACGAGCTGCGCGTCACCCATGCGCAGAACATCGTCCTGCCGCATGTCCGCAAAGCTGACCTCTATGCCATCTGGCAGGCGCTCGACGCTGCGGGGCTCGCAACGCCGAACCTCGATCTGATCAGCGACATCATTGCCTGCCCGGGGCTCGATTATTGCAGCCTTGCTAACGCCCGCTCGATCCCGGTCGCGCAAAAGATCGCGCAGCGTTTCGCCGATCCGGCGCGCCAGCGAGACCTCGGCGAACTCAAGCTCAAGATTTCAGGCTGCATCAACGCCTGCGGGCATCATCACGCGGGACACATCGGCATTCTGGGCGTCGATCGCAAAGGCACCGAGAATTACCAGCTCCTGCTGGGTGGCTCGGGCGCGGAAGACGTGAGCCTCGGCACGATCACCGGCCCTGGCTTCGACGAGGACGGCATCGTCGATGCGATCGAGCGCGTGACCGACAAATATCTGAGCGAACGCACCGACGGCGAGCGTTTTGTGGACACCTATCGCCGCGTCGGCATGGCCCCGTTCAAGGAGGCGATCTATGGTTGAGCATCTGCAAGCCGACGGCGAAGAACCCTGCGTCACCCTCGACGCCTTCCTCGACCAGTCGAACGCGACCGCGGTGCGGCTGGAATCCGATGAGGACGCGCGCGCGCTGATCCCCTACCTTGACCGGTTGAAATTGATCGAGGTCGCCTTCCCGAAATTCCGCGACGGCCGCGGCTACTCGTCGGCGCGAATCCTGCGTGAGGCCGGCTATACCGGCGAACTGCGTGCGCAAGGCGACGTACTGGTCGATCAGATTGGCTATCTCAAGCGCTGCGGCTTCGACAGCTTCGCGCCCGAAAAAGATCTGAACCCGGCCGATGTCGAGGCGGCGCTGTCGCGCTGGCCCGCACATTATCAGGGCGCCGCCGACGGCGCTGTGCCGATCTGGAAACTGCGGCATGGCTGACGTGAAGGCCTTTCCCCCCACAGGCCGCGAAGACCGCACCCGCGATCGCATCGACGTTGCGCCGCGTTTCATCGACGCCGACGTCATTCGCCTGAACAATTTGTTCCGCGGCCAGGATGCCGCCGAGGTGGTCGCCAGCGTCATCGGCGCCGGTCTGCTCGGCGAAACGGCGATCGTGTCGAGCTTTGGCGCCGAAAGCGCGGTGCTTCTGCATCTGGTCGCACAGGTCGCGCCCGACATGCCGGTGCTGTTCCTCGACACTGGAAAGCATTTCCCCGAAACCTTGGCGTATCGCGATACCCTCGCGGCGCGGCTTGGGCTGAATATCGTCAACCTGACCCCCGATCCCGCCGAGTTGGCATCAAAAGACGCGACGGAACTGCGCTGGTCCTATGATCCCGACGGTTGCTGCGAAATCCGCAAAGTCAAGCCGCTGGAAAAGGCGATGGCAGGCTTCGATGCGTCGATCACCGGCCGCAAGGGGTTCCAGTCATCGACGCGCCAAGGCCTGCCGCGCTTCGAGCTCGAGGGCACCACCGGCCGTCTGAAATTCAACCCGCTCGCCAACTGGACGCGCGAGATGCTGGATGATTATTTCGCGGCGCACGACCTGCCGCGGCATCCGCTGGAGGCACAGGGTTACCCGTCGATCGGCTGTTCGCCCTGCACGTCGAAGGTGAAACCCGGCGAAGACCCGCGCTCGGGCCGTTGGCGCGGCTGGGACAAGACCGAATGCGGCATCCATGAGGTGGTTTCGCCGATCGACAACGATCCGGCGAACGACCCGGCGTTTTGATATTCGTCATCCCGGCGAAGGCCGGGATCTCACCGTCTCGTAATATCGCAACGACGAGACCCCGGCCTTCGCCGGGGTGACGGTTAGGGATTACTCATAATCCTCATAAGCCATGCTATCGTCCGCCAGATCGCTGAACTTCGTCGTCTTCGCCTCGAAGTGCAGGCGGATCTTGCCGGTCGAACCGTGGCGCGATTTGGCGACGATGACTTCGGCAAGGCCGAAGACGCGCTCCATTTCCGCTGCCCACTCCTCATGCTGCGCATGGATCTTGACGTCGTCGCCCTCGATCGGGCGCTTCGGCTCGCGCGCCGCGACATAATAATCCTCGCGAAACACGAACAGCACCATGTCGGCGTCCTGTTCGATCGAGCCCGATTCGCGCAGGTCGGACAGCTGCGGGCGCTTGTCCTCGCGGCTTTCGACCTGGCGGCTGAGCTGTGACAGCGCCATCACCGGGACATTGAGTTCCTTCGCCAAGGTTTTCAAACCGCGCGAGATCTCGGAAATTTCCTGCACGCGGTTGTCGCCGCTGCGCGACGATCCCTGCAACAATTGAAGATAATCGACGATAATAAAACCGATGCCATGACGCCGCTGCAGCCGCCGCGCGCGCGTCCGCAGCCCCGCGATCGTCAGCCCAGGTGTATCGTCGATATAGAGCGGCAGCGTCTGGAGCTGTTGCGCGGCACGGCTCAGCTGCTGGAACTGCTCCTTGCTGATCTTACCCATGCGCAGCGCTTCGCCCGACACCCCCGATTGTTCGGCAAGCACGCGCGTCGCCAGCTGGTCGGCGGACATTTCGAGGCTGAAGAAAGCGACCTTGGCGCCCATATTTTTTTCGGGTGGAATCCCGTCATCCTCGTCGCGGCGCCAGCGTTCGGCGGCGTTGTAGGCGATGTTCGTCGCGAGCGAGGTCTTGCCCATCCCGGGTCGGCCGGCCAGAATCATCAGGTCGCTGTTGTGCATGCCGCCGATCTTAGCGTTCATGCTCGCGATGCCGGTGGTGATCCCCGACAGATGGCCGCCCGAATTGAGCGCGCGCTCGGCGGCCTGCAGCGCGGTGAGGCTCGCCTGGTTAAAGCTTTTGACCGATCCCATCTCGGCCTCGCCCCCCGCGACGCGATACAGCGCGGTTTCGGCCTCCTCGATCTGTGCCTGCGGATCGACGCGCTCGCTGGTGTCGAGCGCATTCTCGACCAGCGTCCGCCCCACCCCGGCCAATTCGCGCAGCAACGCCAGGTCGAAAATCTGTTTGGCAAAGTCGCGCGCGCCGATCAGCCCGGCCCCACTGCCCGTCAGCTGCGCCAGATAGCCGACGCCGCCGACCGCCTTCATCGCCTCGTCGGCCTCGAAATAGGGCTTCAACGTCACCGGCGTCGCGATGCTGTTGCGTTCGATCAGCGCCATCGTTTGCTGAAAGATGCGCCCGTGCAATGCCTCGAAGAAATGATCCGGGGTCAGTTGGACCGGCAGATCCTCGACGACTCGATTGTCGATCAGGATTGCACCCAGAAACGCCGCCTCGGCCTCGATGTTGCGGGGCAATTGGCGTTCATCCCCGGTCGTTGCCGGGGTCGGGATCAGGGCGAGTTCGGGCATGGCGATCTTCATGGGCGAGCGCCCGACGGGGCGCAACCGGCGATGTCTGCCAGCCTATCATAACTGTGGAATGCTGTGAATAAGTCGGCTTGCCCTTCGCCCCGCGACAAGTAGAAGCACAGGCACAATGTCCGACGCCGACCCATCCCGACAGCGCATCATTTCGATCGACCTCGACGAAGGATCGATCATCTGGCGCAACCCGGACGTCGAACAGGAACGCCGCGTCGCAATTTTCGATATTCTGGAAGAGAACAGGTTCGTGCCGCAACGCGGCCACCCCGATGGCTATGCCGGTCCCTACCGCTTGCTGTTGCGCGTCGAGGACGGGCGGCTGATCTTCGAGATCAGCCGTGAGGACGGCTCGCCGCTGGAAGCAATCATCCTCGGCCTCGGCCGGTTTCGTCGCCCGATCCGCGATTATTTCGCGATTTGCGACAGCTACTACCAAGCGATCAAGACGTCGACCGCGCAGCAGATCGAGACCGTCGATATGGCACGCCGCGCGCTGCACAACGAAGCCGCCGAAATGCTGATGGACCGGCTCGACGGCAAGATCGCGGTCGATTTCGACACCGCGCGGCGGCTGTTCACGCTGATCTGCGTCCTGCACATCAAGGGTTGAAGCGTGGCGGCGGGGGCGATCAAAAACAAACGGCCGGCACGACCGGGTGGTGATTGGCGCAGCGCCGCCGCGCGCCTGCTCCGCCGCATCGGTGCCGCCATCGTCTTGCTGCTGCTGGCCGTGGGGCTCGCGCTCTGGTGGGCCGCGCGCTGGACCCCCGACCGCGCGCTCTATCCAACACAGGGCGTCACGATCGATGCGAGCAACGGCAATGTGCATTGGGGATCGATCAAGGCTGCCGGCGCCGACTTTGCCTATGTCATGGGCACCGACGGCACTCGCGGCATCGATGCCAAGTTTACCCGCAACATGGTCGGAGCGCGCGAGGCCGGCGTACAGACCGGCGCGATCCACCGTTACAGTCTGTGCCAGCTCGCGACCGATCAGGCGGCGAATTTCATTCGCCACGTTCCGCGCCGCGCCGACGCACTGCCCGCCGTGGTGTGGCTCGATTATGATGACCCCTGCCCCGACCGCCCGACCCGCGCATTGCTGCTTTCGGAACTAGCGACCTTTCTCGCGCAGATCGAGGCGCATATGGGCAAGCGCAGCCTGATTGCGCCCGGCCCGGCATTCGAAAGCGATTATCAGGTGACGCGCGGCATCGCCCGCACCATCTGGCTGCGCCGCGACTTTTTCGAACCCGAATATGGCGCGCATCCCTGGACGATGTGGCAGGCGAATAATTATGTCCGCCTGTCGGGCGCCGACGGCACGGTGGGATGGAACGTCCTCCGTCCGCAAGGAGACCCCGAATGAGCGACACACGTGACGAACTGATCGCCGCCGCCCGCGACGCCGCCAGCCGCGCTTATGCACCCTATTCGGGCTTTCACGTCGGCGCAGCGCTGCTGCTGAAGAATGGCGATGTCGTGACCGGCGCCAATGTCGAAAACGCCAGCTATGGCCTGACCCTCTGCGCCGAAACCGCGGCGGTCGCCAAGATCGCCAACGAAGGCTGGATCGGCGAGCTCGCCGAGGTCGCGATCATCGGTGGGCGACCCGACGGGAGCGCGCTGCTGGGCACCGATCCGGTCAACCCGTGCGGACGCTGCCGCCAGATATTGAACGAGGCCGCCGAGCGGTCGCACACCGACATTCTGGTGCATTGTGCGTCGGGCGACGGCAGCGCCGTCAAGACGTACAAGCTCAGCGAACTGCTGCCCGCGGCGTTTGGCCCAAAGGATCTGGGGCTGATCGGCGACTGACCGCTTGCGCGAATCTGTGCGCACCGACAAACAACGGCATGGCCATTCTTTCCGACCGCTGGATTCGCGAAGCCGCCCAAACACAGGGCATGATCGAACCGTTTGTCGAGGCGCAGCGCCGCGACGGCTGCATCAGTTACGGCCTGTCCTCCTATGGCTACGATGCCCGCGTCGCGCCGGAATTCAAGATTTTCACCAACGTCGATTCGACGATCGTCGATCCCAAGGATTTCGACCCGAAGAATTTCGTCGACCGCGAAACCGACGTCTGCATCATCCCGCCGAACAGCTTCGCGCTCGCCCGCACCGTCGAATATTTCCGCATCCCGCGCGACGTGCTGGTCATCTGCCTCGGCAAATCGACCTATGCGCGCTGCGGCATCATCGTCAACGTCACCCCGCTCGAGCCCGGCTGGGAGGGCCATGTGACGCTGGAATTCTCCAACACCACCCCCCTGCCCGCCAAGATTTACGCCAATGAAGGCGCGTGCCAGTTCCTGTTCCTGCAAGGCAACGAGCCCTGCGAGACGAGCTACGCCGATCGCGCCGGCAAATATATGGGACAGAAGGGTGTGACCCTGCCCAAGCTCTGACGCGGAACCTCCGGCGCTGCGGCGCGTCCTCTTTGCACAAGCGGTTGGGGCATCGTTTGGAGGATCGACGCATGTCCATGATTGCTGTCTTTATCGGGCGCCTTTTCATCTCGCTGATTTTCATCGTGTCGGGGATCAACAAGCTGATCCACGTCAACGATACCAACGCCATGATCACCGCGACCGGCCTGCCCGCCGGCCTCGCCATCCCCGTCGGCCTGTTCGAACTGATCGCGGGCGTTTGCATCGCGCTCGGCATCGCGGTGCGGCTGTGGTCGGTCCTGCTTGCGGGCTTTGTCCTCGCGACGATCCTGTTCTTCCACCGCGAATTCACCGATCCGATGCAGGCGATGGCGGCGATGAAGAATCTCGCGATCGCTGGCGGCTTGCTCGCGCTGTTTGGTTACGGCCACACGCGCTGGAGCTATGATGCGCTGCGCCAGCGCCGCCGCGATGAACTGGCGGCGCGCGACGCCCAGCTTCGCGCGAGCGAAGCCGAAGTTCGCGCCGCACGCGCCGAGGGCCGCGCCGAAGCGGTGGCGGTCGGCGAGCCGGTGGTGGTGCAAAAGCGGCCCTTCTGGCGCCGCTGACGCTTGCCGCTTGGCAGCGGCGCCATGCTGCGCTAGCCTCCCTTTACGTTTACGTAAAGGGAGGCATTTATGGCCAGCCGCGAATTTGACATCATCGTCTATGGCGCGACCGGATTCACCGGTCGGCTCGTCGCCGAATATCTTGCCGCACATTATGCGGGCCGACAGGACGCGCCGAAATGGGCGATGGCCGGGCGAAGTGCCGCAAAACTCGCCGAAGTGCGCGACCTGATCGGAGCGCCCAACGATACCCCGCTGGTCGTCGCCGATGCCAGCGATCCGGCGACCCTTGATGCGATGGCGGCGCGCACGAGCGTCGTCCTGACCACCGTCGGCCCCTATCAGCTTTACGGCAGCGACCTCGTCGCAGCCTGCGTCAAGGCGGGCACCGCCTATGCCGATTTGTGCGGCGAACCCGGCTGGATGCGCGAGATGATCGACGAACATGAAGCGGCCGCGAAAGCGTCGGGCGCACGCATCACCTTCAGCTGCGGATTCGATTCGATCCCCTTCGACCTTGGCGTCCATTTCCTGCAGGCCGAGGCTGTGAAACGCCACGGCAAGCCCGCGCCGCGCGTCAAGGGCCGCGTCCGCAAGATGGCGGGCGGCGCATCGGGCGGCACCATCGCCAGCCTGACCGAGACGCTGAAGGCGGTCGCCAAAAAGCCGTCGCTGGCGCTGCTGCTCAAATCGTCGTTCGCGCTGACTCCTGGTTTCGAGGGACCGTCGCAGCCAACCGGGCTGTTCCCCGAATATGACAGCGCCACCGGCACCTGGACTGCGCCGTTCGTCATGGCGCCGATCAACACCAAGAATGTCCACCGCACCAATTTCCTGCTCGGACATCCGTGGGGCGCCGATCTGGTGTATGACGAGATGGTGATGACGACGATCGGCGATGCTGGGAAAGCGATGGCGGAAGCGATGGCGAAGGCCAATCCGTTTGGCGAATCCAAGCTGAAGCCCGGCGAAGGACCGAGCAAGGAAGAGCGCGAGAACGGCTTTTACGACATCTTGTTCATCGGCGAATATCCCGATGGCACCACGGTTCGCGCCAGCGTTCAGGGCGACCGCGACCCCGGCTATGGCTCGACGTCGAAGATGCTCGCCGAAACGGGGATGGCGCTGCTCGCGAACAAGGGCGCGGGCGGCGTGTGGACGCCGGGCGCGCTGCTTGGCGACGCGCTGATCGCGCGGCTGACCGAGCACGCCGGACTGACCTTCCAAATCGAGGAATAACCGCAAGATGACCACCGCTCCCAGCGCGCTCGACGCGCTGTTATCGACGCTGCGCACCGAAGACGGCGTGGCAAAGGCGCATATCGACGACGGCTGGATGCAGGGACGCACCGCCTATGGCGGGATCAGCTCGGCGGTCGCGCTCGCCGGCACAATGGCGCTCCACCCCACGGACACCCCGCTGCGTTATGCCCAGATCAGCTTTGTCGGTCCGGTCGGCGGCGACTGCACGGTGAACACGCGCGTGCTGCGCCAGTCAAAATCCTCGCTGTTCGTCGATGCGGGCGTGTCGAGCGATGCGGGTTTCGGCACCGCGGCGGTCTTTGCCTTTTCACCCGATCGCCAAAGTCATCTCGACCATAATCGGCTGGCGATGCCCGAAGCGCCCGCGCCCGGAACGCTGGAGCCCGTTCCCGAGCACCACGCGCGCCCCGCCTTCACCCGCCACTTCGACATGCGTCCGACCACCGGCCCACGCTTTGCATGGAAAAGCGAGGTCGGTGAATATCTGACCTGGGTCCGCTTCGTCGAGGAACCGGCGTGCCATCCGGCCGTCGCGCTGCTCGCGATGGGCGACGCGCTGCCGCCCGCTGCGATGGCGCTGTTCAGCCAGTTCGGGCCGATCAGCTCGATGAACTGGACGGTGAACATGCTCACCGCCGATCCGCGAACAGACGATGGTTGGTGGCTGCTGTCGGCAAAAACCGGCTATGCCCGCCACGGCCTGTCGGTACAGGACATGATGCTGTGGAATCGGGCCGGCGAACCGGTGCTGAGCGGCAGCCAGGCGATCGCGATTTACGCCTGAGCCGCCGCCGGCAGCGCGAACACGGCATCCAGCCCACCGCCGGCACGATTGCGGAGCGTCAACGTCCCGCCCTCGCCCTCGGCGATGTCGCGCGCGATCGACAGCCCCAGCCCCGACCCACCGGTCGCCCGGTTGCGCGACTGTTCGCCGCGCGCAAAGGGTTCGACCAGCGTCCGACTCTGGTCGTCGGTCAGGCCCGGACCGTCGTCCGCCACGATAATCCGCACAAAACCCGCCTCGCGTTCGACCGACAGCCGCGCGCGCAGGCCATAGGAAATCGCATTGTCGATCAGATTGCGCAGCGCCCGGCGCAGCAGCAGCGGCCGGGCGATCACCGCGGCATCGATCGCGTCGGCCATGGTGACGTCGCGGCCCCGCTCGCGGTAATCGGCCGCCAATTCTTCGGCCAGCCCGCGCAGAGCCACGGGCTCGCGCGCCTCGGTTCCCGCGCCCGAGCGCGCCAGCGCCAATATATCCGTCAGCATCGCGGTCATTTCGTCGATCGACGCAATCATCTTGTCGCGCAGCACATCGTCTTCGATCTGCTCCACCCGCACCCGCAGGCTGGCGAGCGGGGTGCGTAGATCGTGCCCGACCGCACCGAGCATCCGGTCCTTGTCGGCCAGCATTGTCCCGATCCGCGCGCGATACGCGTTGAACGCGATGATCAGGTCGCGCACGTCGGACGGTCCCTCCTCCTCCACCGGTGTTGCATCGCGCAGCGCCGGGCTTGCGCGCGCCGCGCGGGTCAGGTCGCGCAGCGGCGCGGCCACGCGCCAGGCGATGACCATGATGGGCACCAGCAGCAGCAGGTACAAGGACAAGGTTTGCCACACCAGAAACCCCTGCAGCCGGTTGCCGGTGGTCGGAATACGGCCGCGGACGGCGATGTAGCGGCCGTCGATGCGCGCCGAGACGATGACCGTCCGCCCCGGGATATTCGGACGCAGGCGTGGGCGCTGCGGCAACGCCCAGGCGTCGACCGATTGCGCCGCGACATCGGCCTCGGCGAGCAGGTTGGCGACATAATCGGCGAGTTCGCGCATCGGAACCGCGCCCACCGGCACCGGCACCGGCCGGTCCGAAATCACCAGCTTCCGCGCGCGTTCGCTTGCTTCGGGATCGGCGCGGCGATCGGCCCGCGCCGGAGGAAATTCGCCGCGCCGCTCGCGGTCCAGCGCGTCGACGATGCGCGCCACCGCCATCCCGCCGCCGTGCGCCAGCGCTTGCTGCTTCTGGCCGCGGACGAGCAGCACAAAGTTGATCGCCTGCGCGACGAACAGCATCAGCGCGACGGCAAAGACGAGCTGGCCGATCAGACTGCGGGGCCACAGGCGAATCTTCATGCCGCCGCGCCGATCCGTTTGACCTCGCACGCCAGTGTGTAACCGCCGCCCCAAACGGTCTTGACGATCTGGGGATGCGCGGGATCGACCTCGATCTTCTTGCGCAGACGGCTGACCAGATTGTCGATCGCGCGGTCAAAGATGTCGGCCTCGCGCCCGCGCACCAGATCGAGCAGCCGGTCGCGGCTCATCACCTGGCGCGGATGGCGCACCAGCGCGTGCAGCAGATGATATTCGCCTGACGACAGCGCGACCTCATGGCCCGCCGCGTCGACCAGCACCCGCTCGACCTCGCGCAAGATCCAGTCGGAAAAGGCATAGGATATGCCCCCCGGATCGAGCGTGCGGCCGCCCTGCTGTGTCCGCCGCAGTACGGTGCGAATGCGTGCAACGAGCTCGCGGGGGTTAAAGGGTTTGACGACATAATCGTCGGCGCCGATCTCCAGCCCGATGATCCGTTCGGTATCCTCGGCGCGTGCGGTGAGCAGGATGACCGGAATCGCGCTCGTCTCGCGCAGGTGCCGCGTCAAAGACAGGCCGTCCTCGCCCGGCATCATGATGTCGCTGACCACCAGGTCGACGCCTTGCGCGCGCAGCACCGATCGCGCCTCCGCCGCGCTGGCGACATCCGTTACCGCAAAGCCCTGCGCCGTCAGATATTCGGCGAGCGGTTCGCGGATCGACGGTTCATCGTCGATCAGCAGGATGCGGGGGGTGCCGGTGTCGGTCATCGTCGGTCCATCGAATATAGTTCGCCCACCGGCCCGAAGGCCGATGGGCGATAGCTGACAGGGACCAGCGGCGAAGGCAATGCCGGGAGGGGGAGAAGAAAGCTTGCCCGTCGCCGCCGGTCCCGGCCGATCATTCGGCGGCGGGGGCCGCCGCGCCGCGCTTGGCGCGCCATGCGGCGCGCTGTGCCTGGCGTTCGTCGGCCGTCACCTGGCCGTCCTTGTTCGTGTCGGCAGCATCGAAACGAACAAGGGCTGCGGTCTGGAATTCGGCGAGGCTGATCGCCTTGTCGCCGTCGGTATCGGCCCGGCCCAGCATCCGGCCGCCCATCGCATGATGCCCGCCGCGTTTCCCGCCGCGCATCGCGTGACGTTTGCCACCGCGATTCTCGCCGGCCTCGGCGCGCTTGTCCGCGCGCTCGGCCCGCTTCGCGGCGCGCGCGGCGTTCTGACCGTCCCATTCGGCGCGGCTGATGCTGCCGTCGCTGTCGGTATCGAGCGCGGCAAAGCGCTTCGCCTGCATATCGGCGCGCTTGGCGGCACGATCTGCGGCGTCGATCTTGCCATCCTTGTTCACGTCCATCTTGGCGAACCTTTGGGCGGCGTGCGCCTGCACTTCGGCGCGGGTCACGGTGCCGTTTGCATCGGCATCGGCCTTCGGTGCGCCGGGCGCCGCGACGACCGGCACGGCAACCAGTGCTGCGCCAAGCGCCAGCAAGGATAATTTCTTCTGCATGTGTCAAACTCCTTCCGGGATTGTCCGGCAACCATCCGGACCCGATGAAGGCGTTTTAGGGGGCGTTTGTCCCAATCGATTGCCGGATCGACGCAATATTGTCGCAAATTGTCGCAAACCCGATCCGCCATTCATCAACCGGCAAGCCCGCGGCATTGGCACGACAAAAAAAAAGGCGCAGGTCAACCGACCTGCGCCTTTCAAAGCCTGGATTGGCCAAATGCCGCATCAGGGGCTGACGGGAGCATCGTCATCATTGTCGCTGACCAAGATGATCGCGGCGACGCCCGCCAGCAAGCCGACGAGGCCGATGATCCAGCTGGAATTGCCCTCGAGATCGCTTTCGCCGCTGACTGCCGACCCGGCACGAGCCGAAGCAGCCGCCGGCGCAGCGGATGCAGCAACCGGCGCGACGACAGCCGAAGTCGCGGCGAGCGCCACGAGGATTTTCCGGGGAGTGCGCATATTTTTCTCCGTCGATGAAATGGGTTAGGAACAATGCCAACGAACGGCACCGCCGATCGATCCATGGTCCAACGCGGTTCATCGCGCCAATCGGCCGCATCGACGACCACCACAATTTCGCATGGGCCGCGAAAGATCCGGTGCCAGATCGAACGAGCAGCGCTATGGCCCAATCAAGTCTTTCGCTCGCTATGGTCCGACAGGAGTTCCTATGCCCGCCACCCGAATTTCCCGGCATTTGCTGCTGCTCGCCGCCCCGCTGGCGCTCGCTCACGCAGTCGCCGCCAGCGCGCAGCCGATACAGGGCACCGCGTGGCTTAACCGCCAGATGGCGGCGCTGGCCGAACGGCATGGCGCCGATGGCTGGCAGGTGACGCCCAGCGGGCTGCGGTGGCGGCGCGTCGCGGGCGACGGCTCGGGCGCCCGCCCCGGCCCGACCGATGTGGTGACGGTCCATTATGTTGGCACCCTCGCCGACGGCAGCGAGTTCGACAGCTCGCTCAAACGCGGGACCCCGACCAGTTTTCCGCTCAATCGCGTCATCCCGGGCTGGCAGGAGGGCGTCGCGCTGATGGGCGTCGGCGACAAGGTCGAACTCGCGATCCCCGCGCGGCTTGCCTATGGCCCCGACGGCAAAGGCCCGATCCCGGGCGCCGCGACCTTGTTGTTCACCGTCGAACTGCTCGGGATAGAATCCTAAGCCGGGAATTGATCCACCAAAGCCTTCGCGCGACCGTTCGATGCTGTCGCAGGACGCTGCAGGCGCGCGGCATCCAACAGGTCACCCAGGCAAAGGGGCTCGGCCGTCAAGGTCGGATGCGGGGAATATCCGTCATGCCAATATTTGGCATCGATCACGTCGCGCGCGATGCTCATGGCGAACAGGCGCCGCGGCACCGGCGACCGGTTGTCGGGTCCGGCATGGAGGATATCGCTGCGATAAAGAATGACCGTCCCCTTGCGCGGCGCAGCCTGCACCAGGCGGAACAGGCTGCTCAGCGTCTTCCGCTGGCGATACAGTTTCCACAAAGTGCGGGGGCCGAGCATGCGAATGCTGAATTCGTTGTTCTTGCCCAACACGAAGCGCAGCAGATTCGGCTGGTGCTGGTCCCATCTGATCGAAAATACCCGGTCAACAAACTCGCCGTCGGCCAAGGGTGCCTCTTCGCTTTTGCGCATCCGCCAGAGCTTTTTGAGATTGTGGCGCAGGATGCGCCAGTTGCACTGTATCCTGAACAGGCGCATCAGATCGTCGGCCGCGCCGCCATGCCGGTATTCGGCGCCGCCGTACCCGTGCGTGCCTGGTACGAACACCGTCCCGCCCTGCTGCTCCGATACGTCTTCCACGGCCGCCAGCAGGCTGATCACGCCTGCCGGGTCGCGGTGAATATATTGATGCGACGAGCCACGATAGCTGGTCAGAGTGATGATTTCGAGCAGCGCGCGCGTCCTGCCGCAATACTCCGAGTAAATACCCTCCAGCCGCTGGCACAAGGTGGCCGCAAAGCGCGTGACCGGCTCGTTCGAGGGAAGCGAGCAAAAGTCGCGCCGCAAGTAACGATTGTCGGTCTCGCTGGCGAAGGAGCAGCGGTTGCGCTCGGGATCGTCGATGGTTTGACGGATCAGATTTAGGCCGAACGCCGCTTCTTCATCCGACAGCAGGTCGGTCAGGACAACCAAGCCGTGCGTGTCCATCGTTGCCAGCGCGCGCCGCATGCAATCATCGGTCAGCTTGCCCTGTTCGTCGAGGGATGCCGACACCTCAAATGCGGACGTGTCACTGGAAACCTCGAGTTCGCTCATGCCAGTCTGCCCTGCAACGGTCCCGCATTCCCTGAGCGGCGTACCGGTTGCGGTCACAGCAAAGTTTGACCGTCTCGAAGGGGCCGGAACCGCCCAGCTTCATTGACGCAGAAACTTGACCATCGGGTTAACCCGCTGGAGGAATAGCGGTCGAAGTTCGCCCAGAGCGCCTGGGCTGACATGGGGGAATGGAGCGGGTAGCGGGAATCGAACCCGCCTAGCTAGCTTGGAAGGCTAGAGCATTACCACTATGCTATACCCGCATCACCAAGGCTGGCGCGATTGCCATTTCGCGTCGCGCCCGTCAAGCGCCGCGACGACGGACGTTGAGAACATTCGGGCAACATGTTAAATGCTGCCGGTGGAAGATGTGCAGTATCCCCTGACTGACGAGGCAGCCGAACGTCTGGTTCGCAAGATTATCCATGTCGACATGGATGCCTTTTACGCGTCGGTCGAACAGCGCGACGATCCGGCGCTGCGCGGCAAGCCGGTGGCGGTCGGCGGATCGTCGCGGCGCGGGGTCGTCGCCGCGGCGAGTTATGAGGCGCGCAAATTCGGGGTTCGCTCGGCAATGCCGAGCATCACCGCGAAGCGCCAATGCCCGGACCTGATTTTCGTGCCACCGCGGTTCGAGGTTTATCGCGACATTTCACACCAGATCCGCGCGATCTTTCGCGACTATGCCGACGAGGTCGAACCGCTGTCGCTTGACGAGGCCTATCTCGACGTCAGCGCCGACAAGGCGGCGCTGGGCAGCGCGACCGCGACCGCGCGGCTGATCCGCCGCCGCATCCGCGAGGAAACCGGCCTCACCGCCTCGGCGGGGGTTTCCTACAATAAGTTCATCGCCAAATTGGCGTCAGACCAGCACAAGCCCGACGGCCTCACCGTTATCCCGCCGGGCAAGGGCGCCGCCTTTGTGCAGACGTTGTCGATCCGCCGCTTCCACGGGATCGGGCCGGTGACCGCGGCCAAGATGGAGGGGCTCGGGGTCTTTTCGGGCGTCGACCTCGCCGCCAAGGATCCGCTGTGGCTCACGACGCATTTCGGCAACAGCGCCGAATGGCTCTACAACCTGGCGCGCGGGATCGACCATCGCCGGGTCAAGTCGAACCGGCCGCTGAAATCGTTGGGCGGCGAACGCACCTTCTTCAACGACCTGGTCAGCGACACCGAAATCCGCGAAGCGCTCGCCCATGTCTGCACCGTCGTTTGGGATCGCGCCGCGAAGAAAGGCGCGCGCGGCCGCACGGTGACGCTAAAGCTGCGCTACGCCGATTTTCGCACGATCACGCGGGCGAAATCGCTCGCGGCGCCGATCGCCGACGGCAACGCCCTGCTCGCGGCGGGCGAAGCGATCCTGGCGCCCCTGCTCCCCGCCGAACAGGGCATCCGCCTCCTCGGCGTCACCCTGAGCAAGTTCGAGGGCGAAGAGGAAGAGGAGGAGACCGCCGCCCCTGCCGATCTGCTCAGCCTTATTTAGCGAGCGGGGGCGCAAAGCGACGCATCGCCGCTTTCATTTTGGGCGACATCGCCTGATAGGAACAGCGGATCAGCACTTCGTCCGAAACCTGAATCTCGTCGCGAAAGGGCGCGCCGACGCGATAGAGCGCGCGGTCGGGAGCGGTCGCCTTCACCCGGAAATAGCCCGCGCCGTCGAACCCGCCAAACTGCATCTGGGTAAAACCGCCCGCGACCGCGCGCGTTTGGGTGATCGGTTGCAATTCGGCGTTCGGCCCCAGATTCTGCGTCGGGCCGTAATAATAGACCGAGCCCCAGCGTTTTCCGTCATAGATATAGCCGTAATGCACCGACCCGCATTTCTGACCTTCATTGGTCCAGAAACCCGGGGCGATCGGCAATTTGATCGTCGGCTGTGCAGCCGCCGTCGCGCTGCCCGCCAGCACTGCCAGCGCCATGATCCATCCGCGCATCGATACCCCCATCTTTGCCCAAGATGACGCCATGGTGGCGCAAGCGGTGCGAGCGATCAACCCGCCGGGGTGAAAACGCGCTCCTTGGTCGCGGTAAAGCGGATCGCGGGGTGACGCTGCGTCACATAACCCACCTCCCACGCGTCCTTCGCCATGAACACCGGCGCCCCGTCGCGGTCGGTCGCGCTGGCGCCGCGATGGTCGGCCTGAAAGGCTTTCAGCGCCGCCGGATCGTCGCTCGCGATCCAGCGCGCGGTGTCCCAAGGCGATGCCTCCAGCTTTGCTTCGACCTTATATTCGGCCTCGAGCCGGCTGATCAGCACTTCCAGCTGCAACTGGCCGACGACGCCAACGATCATGTTCGACCCGATTTCGGGATAGAAGACCTGGATGATTCCCTCTTCGGCCATATCGTCGAGCGCTTTCCTGAGCTGCTTCGTCTTCGTCGGATCGACAAGCGCGACGCGGCGCAGAATTTCGGGGGCGAAATTGGGCAGGCCGGTGATCGTGACGTCGGTGCGTTCGGACAGCGTGTCGCCGACGCGCAACGTGCCGTGGTTCGGGATTCCGATGATGTCGCCCGGGTAAGCCTCCTCCGCCATCTCGCGGTCTTGGGCGAGGAACAGCATCGGGCGGCTGATCGCGATCGCCTTGCCGGTGCCGCCCTGCATCAGTCGCATCCCGCGTTCGAACTTGCCCGAACACAGGCGCATGAAGGCGATACGATCGCGGTGCGCGGGGTTCATATTCGCCTGCACCTTGAACACAAAGCCGGTGACGGCATTGTCGTCCGGCTGCACGGGTGCCGGTTCGGCCGGTTGCGGCTGCGGCCCGGGGGCGTGCTGCGCCAGGGCGTTGAGCAGGTCGACGACGCCGAACTCCTTCAGCGCCGAGCCGAAATAGACCGGGGTCAGGTCGCCATTGCGATAGGCGGCAGCATCGAAGGGCGCGTAACAAGCCGACGCGAGTTCGGTCTCTTCCTTGAGGAGCGAAAGCGCATCGCCGCTGAGCTGCGCCGCGAGCCCGTCGTCGTCCAGCCCCGACACGGCGATGCGGTCACCCTCATACATACGCGACGCATCGCCGCCGGGCTTCATGATCGCAGGGTCGACGAGGTCGTAAATCCCCTCGAACTGTCCGCCCATGCCCGCCGGCCAGTTCATCGGGCAAACGTCGAGCGCGAGCCGGTCGGCGACCTCGTCGAGCAGCTCGAACGGCGGCAGCCCCTCGCGGTCGACCTTGTTGACAAACGTGATGATCGGCACCGACCGCAGCCGGCAGACCTCGAACAGCTTCAGCGTCTGCGGCTCGATGCCCTTGGCGGCGTCGATCACCATCACCGCGCTGTCGACCGCGGTCAGGGTGCGATAGGTGTCCTCGCTGAAATCCTCGTGCCCCGGCGTGTCGAGCAGGTTGAACACCAGCCCCGCATGTTCGAACGTCATCACCGACGACGTCACCGAAATGCCGCGCTGCTGTTCGATCTTCATCCAGTCTGATCGCGCCCGCCGCGCCTGCCCGCGCGCCTTGACCTCGCCCGCCATATGGATCGCGCCACCCGCGACGAGCAGTTTTTCGGTCAGCGTCGTCTTGCCCGCGTCGGGGTGCGAGATGATGGCAAAGGTGCGGCGGTCGGGATGCTTGGACATGGCGCGGGCGCGTAGCAGGCGGCGGGGGATGTGGAAAGAGGCTGCACCGCCATCAACCGGTTCCGTAAAAGCGTGCCAGCCGGTCGAGCGCCAGCCCGAGCACCAGCTTGCCCGATCGCGTCGGCCAGCCCAGCGCCTTTTCCGCGCCGCCGATCCCTTCACCGGCACAGATCACGCGCCAGCAGATGTCGGCGAGTCCCGGCCCCGCCGCATCGAGCGCGGCGTGAAAGCGGCGGTGCGCATCGATCCGCGCCAGCGATGCGTCCGACGCCCGCGCCCCGCCGCGGCTCTTCACCGGCGGCGCCGCGTCCCAACGCATCGTCACCCGCGCCGCCAGCCCGGCGCGCTCGTAATCGGCGCGCAGCCGTTCGCCGGCGCGGCACTGCGCGTCGGTCAGCAGGCCGCGCGACGCCAGCCATTGAACCGGGCTTTCGGTCATATTCACGGTCACCCGCCGCATTGTCTGCGGCCCGCGTCGCCCCGGATCGATACGGTCGTCGGGATGCAGGCATTCGGTCAACTGGCGTGCGGTCATGGCAAACTCCTCGATCAAGAATCACAGCTTGACATTGGAAAAAATGGTAGGAAAGAAAAACCTATCTGGTTATCGAAAGAATTGTCATGATCAATAGCATCCGATCGGTTCGCCGCGCCAAGGGGTTGACGCTGGAGGAGGTCGGCGCGCGCTGCGTCCCCCCGACCACCGCGCAGACCATCGGCCGTCTCGAAACCGGCACCCGCAACCTGTCGCTGACCTGGATGAACCGCATCGCCGCGGCGCTCGGGGTCGATGCCGCCGAACTGGTGCAATTGCCGCAGGATACCCAGCTCACCATCACCGCGCACCTCGGCGCCGATGGCGCGCAGGCGCCGACTCGGGTCGAACAGGCGCTCACGGCGCGCCCCGGCGAGGATATGGTCGCGGTGCGCGTCACCTCTTCGATCGGCGATTATCGCGCCGGGGACGAAATCTGGTGTCGCCGGATCGAGGGCGACTGGACCAGCGCGCTCAACCGCGACCTGCTCGTCCCGCGCCCCGCCGGTCGGTTCTTCTTTGCCCGCCTGCTCAACGTCGACGGCGAGAAACTGCATCTGCTGCCACTCGGGTCCGGCGCGCGGCAACAGGTTGTCAGCAATCCCCCATGGGCGGCGGTCGCGGTGCGGTTGATCCGGTCGCTGTAAGGCATGCTCGCGATCAATCACTTCGTCATTGCGAGCGGATAGAGGCGGACACATGACCCCTCCCCTCCGCGTCCTCAGCATCGCCACGCTGTTTCCCGACGCCGCCCGCCCCAACTTCGGCCTGTTCGTCGAACGCAGCCTGCGCGCACTTGCCGCGCAGCCCGGGATCGAGCTCACCGTCGTCGCGCCCGTCGGCCTGCCCCCCTTCCCGCTGTCGTTCCACCCGCGCTACCGCCAACTCCGCACGCTGCCGCGCACCGAAAGCTGGAACGGCCTCACCGTCCATCGCCCGCGCTTTCCGCTGGTCCCGCACGTCGGCGCGCGCTTTAACCCGGCAAAGGTCGCGCGCGCCGTCCTGTCGGTGGTGCGCGGCCAAGCGTTCGATGTCGTCGACGCGCAATTCTTCTACCCCGACGGTCCCGCCGCGATGCGCGTTGCCGAAGCGCTCGGCCTGCCCTTCTCGGTCAAGGCGCGCGGGGCCGACATCAGCCATTTCGGTCATGACCCGGCCACCGCGCCGCAAGTCGTCGAGGCGGCCGACAAAGCCGCGGGCCTGCTCGCGGTCTCCGAAGCGATGCGCCGCGACATGGCCGCCATCGGCATCGATCCGGCCAAGGTCACCACCCATTACACCGGCATCGACATCGCACGCTTCCATCCAGGCGACTGCGCCGCTGCGCGCGCCGCACTGGGCCTCGACGACGCGCCGATGATCCTGACCGTCGGCGCGCTCATCCCGCGCAAGGGGCAGGAGTTGGTGATCGCGGCGCTCCCCACGCTGCCCGGCGTCCATTATTGGCTGGCGGGTGCAGGCGAAACCGAAGGGCACTACCGCGCGCTGGCGCAGCGGCTCGGGGTCGTCGACCGCGTCCATGTCATGGGTCCGGTCGCCAACGCCGACCTGCCGATGCTCTATCGCGCCGCCGACGTGGTCGTGATGCCGTCGGTCAGCGAAGGGCTGGCCAATGCCTGGGTCGAGGCACTCGCCTGCGGCATCCCCATCGTCATCAGCGACGCGGGCGGCGCCGCCGAACTGGTGACATCGCCCATCGCGGGCCGGATTGTCGAGCGCACGCCCGACGCCATCGCCGCGGCGGTACAAGCGATCCTCGCCGCCCCGCCCGCGTCCTCAGATGTTGCTGCCACCCTCGCGGGCCGCTTCGACTGGGACCGCAACGGCCGCGAACTCGCCGCGCATCTGCGCCGCTGCGCGGGTCGTTAAACGACCGCGCCGTCGTCCTTGCGTTCGACCCGCTCGCCGCCGGCGATGCTCGCGCTCGTGCGCGGGACAAAGCTGTCAGGACCGACCTTCAGCCACACCAGAACCGGCGTCGACATTAGCACTGACGAATAGCCGCCGATGAACACGCCGAACAGCATCGCCGCGGTGAAGCCGAAGATCACGTCGGGGCCAAAGATCAGCAACACGCCGAGCGCCAGCACCATCGCCACCGTCGTCATCACGGTACGCGACAGCGTTTCGTTGATGCTGAGGTTGAGCAGCGGGATGATATCCATCTTGCGATATTTTTTGAGGTTCTCTCGGATGCGATCATACACCACGATCGTGTCGTTCAGCGAGTAGCCGACGATCGTCAGCAGCGCCGCGACGCTGTTCAGGTCGAACTGCATCTGCGTCACCGCGAACAGGCCAAAGGTCAGCGACACTTCGTGGAACAGGCGCCCCAGCGCCCCGACCCCGAACTGCCATTCGAACCGGATCCAGATGTAGATGGAAATACCGATGATCGCGAGGCCCAGGCTGATCGCGCCGGTGCGGATCAATTCGCCCGACACCTTGCCCGACACGGTTTCGACCGATCCCGCCTTCGCGGTCGGAAAGGCTTTCTGGATGCCCGCGACCAGCTGCTGTCCGGCCCGCTCGGCCGCCGCCTTGTCGCCTTCGGGCAGCGCGGTACGGATCGACACCGCCTTGTCGGACCCGAACTGCTGGATCGTCGCTTCGCCCAGGCCGATCTGGCCGACCTTTTCGCGAATTTCGTCGATCGGCGGCATTTCCTGCGCAAATTCGACGCGCACCGACTGGCCGCCGACGAAATCGACGCCCAGGTTCAGTCCCTTGACCGCGACCAGTGCGATCGACACTGCGACCAGGAAAAAGCTCATAAACGACGCGAGTTTCCGCCACCGCAGGAAGTCGATGTTGGTGTCGTCGGGGACGAGTTTCAGCAAGCGCATGATATCGCCTTCCTCAAATATTGATCGACGTCGGACGCGCCGTGCGCAGCCAATGGGCGACGAACATGCGGGTGACGGTAACGGCGGTGAAAACGCTGGTGACGATGCCGATGGTCAGCACCACCGCAAAGCCCTTGATCGGGCCGGAGCCGAACCAGAACATCAGCACCGCGGCGATGACGTTGGTGACGTTGGCGTCGAAAATCGCGCGGCTGGCTTCGGAATAGCCGAGGTCGATCGCTTGGAACACCTTGCGCCCGCGTTTCAATTCCTCGCGTATTCGCTCGTTGATCAGCACGTTGGCGTCGACCGCGGCGCCGATCGTCAGCACGAAACCGGCGATGCCCGGCAAGGTCAGCGTCGCGTTGAACGCTGCCATGATCGCGATGATCAGGAACACGTTAAAGAACAGCGCGATATTCGCGTAAATGCCGAACCGGCCATAGACGACCATCATCAGCGTCAGCACGGCCACCGTGGCGATGATGCCCGCGATCACGCCTTTGCGGATCGAATCGGCGCCAAGCTCAGGCGTCACGGTGCGTTCCTCGACCACCGCCATCTTCACCGGCAAGGCGCCGGAACGCAGCGAAATCGCGAGCGCGTTGGCGCTGGCAACCGAAAAGCTGCCCGAAATCTGCGCGCTGCCGCCCAGAATCGGCTCATTGATCGACGGCGCCGACAGCACTTTACCGTCGAGTACCATCGCGAACCGCTTGCCGACATTTTGCGCCGTGACCTTGGCAAAGGTATTCGCGCCGCCCGAATCAAAGGTGATCGAAACGACCGGCTCGTTCGACTGCGGGTCGAAATTCTGCTGCGCGTTGATCAGCTGCTCGCCGCTGATCATCACCTGGCGGCGCAGCACCTCGAACGTCGCACCATTGCCCTCGCCCTCGGCATAGGGAACGATTTCGCTGCCCACCGGAACCCGGCCGGCGGCGGCCTGGGCGGGGTCGGCGTTCGGGTCGACCATGCGGAATTCCAGCCGCGCAGTCTTGCCGATCAATTCCTTCAGTTCGGCGGGATCCTGCAGGCCCGGAACCTGTACAACGACGCGGTCGTTGCCTTCGCGGATGATCGTCGGCTCGCGCGTACCCAGGTCGTTGACGCGCTTGTCGATGATATCGCGCGCCGAATCCATCGCGTCGGCAACCGCCTTGGTCTGCCCGGCGCCGGTCGGGGTCATCACGATCCGGGTGGTGTCGACAATGTCGATGTTCCAGTCGCGCTGGCCGGTCATCGCCGCGCCCTGCGTCCGGCTGAACAGCCGTTCGCGCGCCTCGTCGAGCTGTGCCTGGTCGCGAACCAGGAAGCTGATCCGGCCGCCCGTCGTGGTCATTTCGCCGATCGCGATGTCGTCATCCGGCCCGCGTTCGCCGTTCATCGCGGCGCGCGCGGTCTTTTCCATGGTGGTCAGCTGCGTCTTGCGCAGATCGTCGATGTCGGCTTCCAGCAGCAGGTGGCTGCCGCCCGCGAGATCGAGGCCCAGATTGACCTTGGCCTGCATGAACGACGGCAGGCTGTTCAGCGTCTTTTCGGGCAGGAAGCTGGGGATGGAAAAAAGGACGCCCAGCAACAGGATGATGCTGATGCCGATGGTCTTCCAGCGCGGGAAATCGAGCATAGTCTATTGGTCCGATCGATTGGCAGGACGGCGCCGGACGCCGTCCCCGCCGCGTCAGTCGTTAGCGGGCTTGCCGCCGGGTTGCATCACGTCGGCCAGCGTCGCCTTGACGACCTTGATCTTGACGCCCTGTGCAATCTCGACATCGGCATAATCGTCATCGACGCGCGTGACCTTGCCGACGATGCCGCCGCCGGTCACCACTTGGTCGCGCGGCTTCACCGCCGCAATCTTGGCGCGATGTTCCTTGGCGCGCACCTGCTGGGGACGGATCAGGAAGAACCAGAATACGACGAAGATCAACAGATAGGGGACCAGCATCAGGAAACCGGCGGCCCCGCTTCCCGATCCGGCCGCCTGGGTCAGAAGCAGATTGGTCGACATGGGTGAAAAACTTTCCGTCAAAAGGCGCCGCCGGTCCCTTCACGAAACCGGCGCGCGTGAATGGCGCGGCGCCTATCACGCAGGGACTGGACGCGCAACCGTCGCGGCGCCCGCCCCCCGCAAGGCCAGCGGCTCCGAAATGGGGTGCCACACACCATGATCAAGGGATTTCCGGCCCGGCGCGAACAAATAGGATTGCGCTTCGATCGCGGGCAGGATGGCCTTGCATCGCCCGCGAAGGCACGCTAGGGGCCACGCCTGCCCAATCGGGCCGGTCGGGACGTAGCGCAGCCTGGTAGCGCATCACACTGGGGGTGTGGGGGTCGGAGGTTCGAATCCTCTCGTCCCGACCAATTCAACTTTCCAACATCGACACATGGCCGCGTCGGGATCGGCGAACGCGCCGTCGCCCGCAACATGGGTGCGGACAACGGCGCGGGCGGGCTTCAGGAAACGGTCGCCTTGACGATCTTGCCGGGTTCGCGCGGCGGCTCGCCCTTCGGCAGGGCGTCGACATTCTCCATGCCTTCGATCACCTCGCCCCACACCGTATACTGGTTGTCGAGGAAGCGCGCGTCGTCGAAACAGATGAAGAACTGGCTGTTCGCACTGTTGGGGTTCTGCGCGCGCGCCATCGAACACACGCCGCGAACGTGCGGCTCGCTGTTGAATTCCTGCGGCAGGTCGGGCAGCTCGCTGCCGCCCATGCCGGTGCCGGTCGGATCGCCGCCCTGCGCCATGAAGCCCGGGATGACGCGGTGGAACACGACCCCGTCGTAAAAGCCCTCGCCGGCCAGCTGGGTGATGCGCTCGACGTGCAGCGGCGCCAGGTCGGGGCGCAGGCGGATGACGACATCGCCGGTCGACAGCGAGAGGGTAAGGGTCTGATCGGTCATGAGGAGGCTCCTGTGCAAAGATGCGCGGTGCCATAGCGGGCAATGCGGCCAAAGCCACCCGATTTCTTTGCCTCCGCGCTCGCCGCCGTTGCCATCCGGCATCACGGCGACTAGGGGAAAGGCACGGCCCGTCGGCCAACCGCCGACACTGACAGGGAGGACCGCGCGATGGACAACCGCGAAGATTCCCGGTCCGCCGAGGATGTCGCCATCACCGACGATCGTGACCGCGAAACCGCGCCGCGCGATGCGGAAACCGAACTCGACGAGGACGACCGGCTGAAGCCCGAATTTGTCCGCGACGTCATCGAGCTGGCGGAGGCAGGCGAAGGAGAGGCCGCGCGCGAGCGCATCGGCCGCCTGCACCCCGCCGACATCGCCGACCTGTTCGAACTCGCGCGCAGCGACGAGCGCCCGATGCTCGCCGCCGTCCTCGGCGACATGCTGTCCGCCGACGTGCTGGCGGAAATGAACGATTATGTGCGCGAGGAGCTGATCGACCTGCTCGCGCCCGAGCAAGTGGCCGAACTCGCATCCGAACTCGATACCGACGACGCCGTTGCGATCATCGAGGATATGGAGGCGGACGAGCAGCAGGCGGTGCTCGACGCGATGGAGCCCGAAGATCGCGCCGCGATTGAGGACGCGCTCTCCTTCCCCGAGGAATCGGCCGGTCGCCTGATGCAGCGCGACCTGGTCGCGGTGCCCGAACATGTCACCGTCGGCGATGTGATCGACCGGCTGCGCGAAGATACCGACCTCACCAGCGACTTCTGGGAAATCTTCGTCGTCGACCCCATGCACCGCCCGGTCGGCACTTGCCAGCTCAGCTGGATCCTCCGCACCCCGCGCGACATCGCGATAAGCGACGTGATGAAACGCGAACAGACGCTGATCCCGGTCGATATGGACCAGGAAGAGGTCGCGCTGCGCTTTCAGAAATATGCGCTGATCTCGGCCGCGGTCGTCGACAAGGCCGGGCGCCTCGTCGGGATGATCACCGTCGACGATATCGTCCACATCATTCAGGAAGAAGCGGGCGAGGACATCTTGCGCCTGTCGGGCGCCGGTGACGGCGACATCAACGAACCGATCCGCGAAACCTACAGCGCGCGCGTGCGCTGGCTCGTCGCCAACCTCGGCACCGCGCTCGTCGCCTCGTCGATCATCGGCTTCTTCGGCGCCGCGATCGAGCAGATGGTGGCACTGGCGGTGCTGATGCCGATCGTCGCCGGGGTCGGCGGCAATGCCGGTACGCAAACGCTGGCGGTAACCGTGCGGGCGCTCGCGATGAACCAGCTGACCGATTCGAACAGTTGGCGCGCGATTTGGCGTGAGATGAAGATCGCGCTGCTCAACGGCGGCACGATTGCGCTGATTGCCGGGATCGCGACCGCGCTCTGGTTCGCCAACGCACAGCTGGGCGGCGTCATCGCCGCGGCGATGGTGGTCAATATCTTCGTGGCGGGGGTCGCGGGGGTCGCGATCCCACTGCTGCTCGACCGGCTCGATCAGGATCCCGCGGTCGCCAGCTCGATTTTTGTCACGATGACGACCGACTCGATGGGCTTTCTGGCCTTCCTCGGGCTCGCGGTTGCAAGCGGCCTGACCACGCTTGCCTGATCAAAATATTGGAATCAAAAGGCGATTCCAAAATGCGCAAAAAAGTTTGAAAAAATCGTCGTGCGTGCATTTTTTTCGGGAACTTATCGAAGCGATTGTTCGTTTCCCATTCGAGCAGCGATCATCGCCCCCCCGCAGCGCTGCTCAGCAACATTGGCCCGGCCCGCATTTCCCTCCCCCCCCTCGAAAGCGCGCCGGGCCATTTTGCATTCAGTTTAGAAGAGGTTCGTTATGACCAGTTTTCGCGCCATCATTCTCGCCATTCTGGCCAGCGTCGTCGTCACCGGCTGCAACACCGTCAAGGGTGCTGGCCGCGACATCGAATCGGTCGGCCAGGCCGGCAGCGACGCGATCAACTGATCGCGTCCAACTACCGCTTACCCTAAGCCTCTTCGCGAGGCTCGACAGGCGCCGCTTCGGCGCCTGTTTTGCGTCGGCGCTGCGTGAACCAGATCGCGAACAGCGAAATTTCGTAGAGCAGGATCAACGGCACCGCGAGCAGGAACTGGCTCAAAATATCGGGCGGCGTCGCGACCGCGGCGATCGCAAAGGCGGCGACGATCATATAACGCCGCGCCGACACCAGCTGGTCGCGCGTCACCAGCCCCGATCGTTCGATCAGCATCAGAAAGATCGGCAGCAGGAACGCGATGCCGAACGCCATGATAAACTGCATGATGAAACTGAGGTAGTTGGCGACCGACGGCAGCGCTTCCTGCTCAATCCCGCCCATGTCGCCCTGATAGCCGAGCAGGAATTTCAGCGCGACCGGCACGGTGACGAAATAGGCCAGGCACGCGCCCATCGTGAACAGCACCGGCGTCGCGAACAGAAACGGCAGCAGCGCGCGCTTTTCCTTGCGGTAGAGGCCCGGCGCGACAAATTTCCACAGCTGGTTGGTGATCACCGGAAAGGCGATCATCATCGCCGCAAAAAAGGCGACCTTGATCTGCACAAAAAAGGCTTCGAACAGCTGGGTATAAATGATCTTGCCCTGCCCCGCCGCGACCAGCGGCTGCACCAGGATCGAAAAGATCGGTTCGGCGAAATAGAAACAGACGCCAAAGGCCAGCGCAATCGCCACCAGCGATTTGAGCAGCCGCGACCGCAGCTCGATCAGATGGTCGAGCAACGGCATCTTGCCGCCAGCGCCATCGTCCTCGTTCGTCGTGATCGGCGATTCGATCGTCATGGCAGCGGCCCGCCCGGCGGCCGAACCTTGTGGGTTTCGACCGCCGCGCTGGCAGTTGCGTCGGTGGCTCCCGCCGGCGTTTCCCCCTCGCCAGCATCGTCCTGCCCGGTCGATTTTGCCGCGGGCGTTACCGGCGTCGTCGCTGCCGCCGCGTCGTCGATGCGCGGAAATTCGCGCATGATCGCGTCATTCTGCTCGCGCCACTGTTTTTCGAGTTCTTCCAGTTCGGCCTCGCGCATCATCGTGTCGAGTCCCGACCGGAAATGGCGCGCCATCCCGCGCGCCTTGCCCATCCATTTGCCGACAAAGCGCATCGCTTTCGGCAAATCCTTGGGGCCGATCACGACCAGTGCCACCACGATGACGAGCAACAGCTCGGTGGGCGCGATATCGAACATGAACTAGGAAATTTCCCGCAGGCGAACGGCGGTCAGAGCTTGTCGTGCTCGGCGGTCGGCGTCGGAGTCGACATCGGGGTCGCGTCGGGAGCGCGCTGACCTTCGATCTGCTTGGGCGTCGGCGCCGCGCCATCGTCTTCGGCCATGCCCTTCTTGAAGCTTTTGATGCCCTTGGCGACGTCGCCCATCATGTCCGAGAAACGCCCCTTGCCGAACAGCAACAGGACCAGAATCCCGACCACAAGCCAGTGCCAGATGCTAAAGCTACCCATCTCGATTTCTCCTTGAAGGGCTCATCTAAGCCTCTTCGCCGTCTTTTACTAGGTCCAGCTCGCCCATCGCTTCCTCGAACGCAAGATCGACCGGATCGAGTAGCCCCGCGGCGCGCAGATCGTCGATCCCCGGCAAATCCTTGCGGCTGGTGAGCCCGAAATGTTGCAGAAAGGCGTCGGTGGTCTTGTAGATCAGCGGGCGCCCCGGCACCTCGCGCCGCCCCGCGGGCGCGATCCATTCGGCCTCCATCAGCACGTCGAGCGTGCCCTTAGACGTCTGGACGCCGCGGATCGCCTCGATCTCGGCGCGGCTGACCGGCTCGTGATAGGCGACGATCGCCAGCACTTCGGCCGCGGCGCGCGACAATTTGCGCGGATCTTCGCGCTCACGCCGCAGCAGGTGCGCGAGGTCGGCGGGGGTCTGGAAATGCCAATGCCCGCCGCGCTCGACCAGTTCGATACCGCTTCCCGCATGGCGGGCGGCGATCGCCTCGACGATCGCCTTCACCTGCCCCGGCGTCACGGCATCGCCAAACCGACCCGCCAGCTGGCGCGGGTCGAGCGGCGTATCGCTTGCGAACAACATCGCCTCGACGGCGCGCTCCAGATCGTCGATCATGCGGACTGATATCCTGTTGTCGGGGTCGCTTTCAGAAAGAGGGGCTCGAACGCCGCCTCCTGTTTCAGCTCGACGCGGCCCTGCCGTGCCAGTTCGAGTGCTGCGACGAAACTCGAAGCGATGGCCGACCGGCGCAACGACCCCGCATAGTCGGACGGCAGGAACGCCGAAAGCTCTGCCCAGTCGAGCTGAACCCCGATCATACGCTCCAGATGGTGCAACGCCGCGTCGAGCGTCACCACCGGGCGCCGCGACACCATATGGACGACCGGCTCGGTGCGCAGCTTTACCTGGCCATAGGCTGCGAGCAGGTCGTAAAGGCTGGCATCCCAGCGGCGCAGCTTGACGTCGCGCAATCCCTCGGGCTTCGCGCGCAGGAACACGTCGCGGCCGATCCGGTCGCGCGCCAGCAGCCGTGCCGCCGCCTCGCGCATCGCGGCGAGCCGCTGCAACCGCAGTTGCAGCCGTAGCGCCAGTTCGTCGGGCGAGGGATCCTCCAAGGGATCCTTGGGCAACAGCAGCGCCGATTTGAGGTACGCGAGCCAGGCGGCCATCACCAGATAGTCGGCCGCGACCTCCAGCTTGAGCTCGCGCGCTTCGGCAATGAACGCCAGATATTGTTCGACCAGCGCCAAGATCGAAATCTGCTTGAGATCGACCTTCTGGCTGCGCGCCAGCGCCAGCAACAGGTCGAGCGGCCCTTCCCAGCTTTCGAGCGATAATTGCAGCGCATCGTCGCGCTCGGGCGCGGTCGTCACCCCCGCCAGATCGAGCGCCAGTTCGTCCACCGACGCCTCAGGCTACCGCGAGCAGCGCGTCGCGCTGGTCGACCAGCGCCGCAAAGGCGCGGGTGCCGTTGACGCCCGAAATCCGGTCCATCGCCCCCTCCAGCCGCGCGCGCGACACGGTGCTGATCGGATCGAGCGCGTTGGCGATCCCGACCATGTCATCCATCCGCGCCCAGCAATTGAGCGCGATATCGCACCCCGCGGCGACGGCGGCGGCGGCGCGCGAGGGAACATCCCCCGACAATGCCTTCATGTCGAGATCGTCGGACATCAACAGCCCGTGGAAACCAACCCGCTGGCGGATCACACTGTCGATGATGACCGGCGACAGCGTCGCCGGGCGATCGGGGTCCCATGCCTCGAATATCACATGACAGGTCATCGCCATCGCCGCATCGCGCAGCGCCGCAAACGGGGCGAGGTCGGTCTGCAACTCGTGGTCCGACGCGCTCACCACCGGCAGCGCTTCGTGCGTGTCGAGCATGGCGCGGCCATGGCCGGGGATATGCTTCACGATCCCGACCACGCCGCCGTCCTGCAATCCGCCCAAAATGGCGCGGCCCAGCGCGGCGACGCGCATCGGTTCACTGCCGAGTGCCCGGTCGCCGATCACTTCGCTGGCGCCGGGCTGGCGCACGTCGAGCAAGGGCAGGCAATCGACGTTGATCCCGACCTCGGTCAGCATCGCCGCCAGCGCCATGGCGTTCATCCGCGCTGCTTCGATCGCGCTCGCCGGCGCCCGCTCATAAAGCGCGTCGAACGTCGCCCCGCTCGGGAAGTCAGGCCATTCGGGCGATTTCATCCGCGCGACGCGGCCACCCTCCTGGTCGATCAGGATCGGCAGGTCCGCCCGCCCATCGATCGTGCGCAGATCGTCGGTCAGCCGCCGCAACTGCTCGCGATCGGCAATATTGCGCCCGAACAAGATATAGCCCGCCGGGTCACTGTCGCGAAAAAAGGCGCGTTCGTCGTCGGTAAGGGTCAGTCCCGACAGGCCGAAAATGGCGGGTATCATGGTTCATCCAACTCCATCGGCCGCCGCCCATCACGCGGGAGCCGTCGGGCGCACTATGCCATAGACGGCGGGCCGCACCAACGAAGTCTGCGGTCAAACGGTGTGAATCAGCGGACGATGACGCAATTTTCGCCCGCGACGCGCAATTTTCCGCACAGATTCGATGCGTTAGCCGCCGTGCCAGCCGAAACGCGCAGGCGATAAACGGTCCCGTCGCCGACCTTGGCCGGCGACACCGACTTGTTGAGGTCGGCCAGATAGGCAAAACGCTTCGACAGATTGGTCCATGCCTTGGACGCTGCCGCCTCGCTGCTGAACGCGCCGAGCTGGATCATCGCCGCGCCGCCGGTGGCGGCCGGCGCCGCCTTTGCGGCGGCATCGGGCGCTTTTGCGGCGGCGGTCGCCGCTTTCAGTTGCTCCTTCGGCGTCGCCACGGCGGGTTTTGCGTTCTCCTTGGCGGCGGCCTTCGCCGCGGCTTCGCGCTCCTGCGGCGTCACCGCCGGTTCCTCGGGCATCCGCGTCGGATCGACCTTGCCCGACGGTTCGGCGCCTTCGCTCGCCGAGAAGCTGGCGTCGCCTTCGCCCTCGAAGGTCTTGGCACCATCGTTCTTCGGCGCCACCTTATAATCGCCGCCCTGCGCCGCAATCAGTTCGCCCTTGCCGCGCGCGCCGCCGTTCTGCACCCACCACAGGCCGCCAAGCACCGCGCCGATCAACAGCAAGCCGCCGAGCACCATGACAAGCAGACGCGCGGGCGACACCTCGCCTTCGTCCTCGAACCCGTCGGCCGCCTCCAGCCACGGCAGCCGGTCTTCATTGTCCAGCCCCAGCCCCGCATCGCCCTGATCGGCGTTCTTGTCCTCGGCCATCAATTCATCTCCTCGACCGCCTCTACCCCCATCAGGTGCAGCCCGTTGCGGATAACCTGCCCGATTCCGTCGGCCAGATAAAGCCGCGTTGCGGTCAGTTCGGGGTCATTTGCCATTATGACACGCGCGTCGGGCCGATCGTTACCAAGGTTCCACCAAGCGTGGAACGCCGCCGCGACGTCGGCGAGATAGAAAGCGATGCGGTGCGGTTCGCGCGCCAGCGCCGCCGCTTCGACCGTCCGCGGAAATTGTGCGAGCAGCTTGACCAGGCCAAGCTCATGTTCGTCCAGCCGCGCCGTGTCCGGCTCCGCCGCGGCCACGCCCGCTTCGCCCAGCTTGCGCTTGAGCGACGCGATCCGCGCGTGGGCATATTGGACGTAAAAGACCGGATTGTCGCGCGACGCCTCGACCACCTTGGCAAAATCGAAATCCATCTGGGCGTCGGCCTTGCGCGTCAGCATCGTGAACCGCACCGCATCCTTGCCCACCTCGTCGACGATGTCGGCAAGCGTGACGAAATTGCCCGCGCGCTTCGACATCTTGAACGGCTCGCCATTTTTGAGCAGTCGCACCATCTGCACCAGCTTGACGTCGAATTTCTTCCTGCCCTCGGTCAGCGCCGCCACCGCGGCCTTGATCCGCTTGACGGTGCCCGCATGGTCGGCACCCCAGATGTCGATCAGTTCGTCGGCATTCTCGGCCTTCTGGAAATGATAGGCGAGGTCTGCGCCGAAATAGGTCCAGCTGCCATCCGATTTCCTGATCGGCCGGTCCTGGTCGTCGCCGAACCGCGTCGAGCGGAACAGCGGCAGTTCGACCGGCTCCCAATCCTCGGGCGTTTCGCCCTTCGGCGCTTCGAGCACCCCGTCATAGACCAGATCATGCGCGCGCAGCCATTGTTCGGCCGCGGCCGGCTTGCCCGCGGCCTGCAATTCGGCTTCGGATGAGAACAGGTCATGATGGATGCCGAGCTTGGCAAGGTCGGCGCGGATCATGTCCATCATTGCGCTGACCGCCTCGGCCCGGAACAGGCCGAGCCATGCGCTTTCGGGGGCTTGGGCAAAGCGATCACCATATTCGTTCGCCAGCTTGCCTGCGACGGGGATCAGATAGTCGCCGGGATACAGCCCCTCGGGCACCGGGCCGACATCTTCGCCCAGCGCTTCACGGTAACGCCTATGCACCGACCGCGCGAGCACATCGACCTGCGCGCCCGCATCGTTGACATAATATTCGCGGGTCACGGCGTGCCCCGAAAATTCGAGCAGCGCGGCCAGCGCGTCGCCGACGACCGCACCGCGGCAATGGCCGACGTGCATCGGGCCGGTCGGGTTCGCCGACACATATTCGACGTTGACGCGGCGCCCTTGCCCCATCGACGAACGGCCATAATCGCCGCCCCCCTGGTGGATCAGCGCCAGTTCGGCGCGCCAGCTGTCGTCGGCCAGCCGAAGGTTGATGAACCCAGGCCCGGCGATGCTGGCATCGGTAACCTCGTCGATCGCCGACAGCTCGCCGATTAGCAGTTCGGCGAGCGCGCGCGGGTTCATTCCGGCAGGCTTTGCCAGCACCATCGCGGCATTGGTCGCAACATCGCCATGCGCGGGATCGCGCGGCGGCTCGACACTGATCGCGGAACGATCGAGCCCGGCGGGCAAGGTGCCTTTGGCGGCAAGCGCATCGAGCGCAGTGCCGATATGGTCGGAAAAACGGCTGAACAGGGTCACGGGGCTTGGCCTATCTGTATCAAAAACTGTTGGGGGCGCCCTATCGCAGCTCGGCGGGCGCGAAAAGCCCCGCGTCGCCGGATCGGCGGGCGGGGCCGGGCAAGGCGCGCGGCGCCAACGCGCCGCCGCGATCGTTATCGTCGGACGTTATATTCGAGCTGTTCCTGGGTCAGCTGGAAACCGATCAGCAATTCAAAGCTCGCGCGCTGCACCGCAGCGCGCACTTCAGGCAGGCTGAGCGGATCGATCGCGGCATCCTGGTCGCCGGCCTTGCGGCGGCGCGTGATGCGTTCCTGAATATCGGCAGGCAGCGTCGCGGCGGCGCGGTCGACATAGGCCGACGCCTGCGCCCGGCCGGTGCCGCGCGTCTGTCCTTCAGGGAAGGTCACGGCGACATTGCCCAGCCGCTTGGCGACCACGGCGGTGCCGCCCTGCAGCACCGTGCCGTAATAGGGCAAGGTGACGGTGCGCGCCGGCCCGGCATCGCGCCGCGTCGCCACGACGTCGAAACTGGCCAGCTGATAGACTTTTTCGCCGCCGTCATTGCACTGCGGCGTGACGTTGGTGATTGCGGCGACGACGTCGATCGCGCGCGCATCGCGGCTGGTCGCCGGATCGAACAGCGTGATGTCGCCGGTGTGCAGCGGTACCGCGACCGCGGGACAGGCGCTGCGCGTGGCAGTGATGCCGACCCCGCCTGCCACATCGATTTCATTGTCCTTTGCGCATCCCGCCACCATCGCCATGGTCGCCGTGCCGCACAGCACGGTCAGAAACTTACGGGTCGCGAACATAGTGGACATCATGATAATCGAACTTTCCAAACAGGCGCCCGGACGGGCGGTGGCATGTTGCGAGACGGCGTTGCTTCATGCGCGCCGCTTCTTATCGGTGCGATGAACGCGGCGCAACACGGACGAACGTCTTTACCCGGCCCCTCATGCTGCGCTAGAGCGCGGCCATCATGAACGCACCCCACCTGACACCGCGTCCCGGCGGCAGCGAAACGGCAGAACTCAGGGTTTTGATCGCCGCGCCGCGCGGCTTTTGCGCCGGGGTCGACCGCGCGATCCGCATCGTCGAACTGGCGATCGAGCGTTATGGTGCGCCGGTCTATGTCCGGCACGAGATCGTCCACAACCGTTATGTCGTCGATAGCCTGAAGGCGCAGGGCGCGATTTTTGTCGAATCGCTCGACCAGGTGCCCGACGGCGTGCCGGTCGTGTTCAGCGCCCACGGCGTGCCCAAGGCGGTGCCGGCCAAGGCCGAAATGCGCGGCCTTGATTATATCGACGCGACCTGCCCGCTGGTGTCGAAGGTTCACCGGCAGGCCGAACGCGCGCACGAGGCGGGCCGCCATATCATTTTTGTCGGCCACGCCGGTCATCCCGAAGTGATCGGGACGCTGGGCCAGCTTCCCGCCGGCGCCATGACGCTGGTCGAATCGGTCGACGATGTTGCGGCGCTCACACCCGCCGATCCCGACAAGCTGGCGTTCCTGACCCAGACCACTTTGTCGGTCGACGATACGCGCGATATCGTCGCGGCGCTCCAGCATCGCTTTCCCGCGATCACCGGGCCGCGCGGCGAGGACATTTGTTACGCCACGTCGAACCGCCAGGATGCGGTCAAGGCGATCGCGGGCGATTGCGACCGCATGATCGTGATTGGCGCACCGAACAGCTCGAACAGCCTGCGGCTGGTCGAGGTGGCCGAACGGATGGGCACTCCCGCGCACCTCGTCCAGCGCGGCACCGACGTCGACCCCGCTTGGCTGACGGGCATCGCGACTTTGGGCATCACCGCCGGCGCCAGCGCGCCCGAAACGCTGGTCCGCGAAGTCATCGCTGCCATCGCCGAAAGCCGCCCGCTGGTCGAAGAAGTCGTGGTGACTGCCGAGGAGAATATGGTGTTCAAGCTTCCCCGCGGGCTTGAAGCAACACCGAACTGATGGCGGTCTATACCCACGTCGATCCCGACGATCTGGCGGCGCTGGTCGCGCGGTACGATGTCGGGAGCGTCTTGTCGTGCAAGGGCATCGCCGAAGGCGTGGAGAACAGCAACTTCCTGCTCGAAACGACCGCCGGGCGGTTCATCCTGACCCTTTATGAAAAGCGGGTGCGCGAAGGCGATCTGCCCTTCTTTGTCGATCTGCTCGATCATCTGGCGGCAAGCGGCTCGCCCGTGCCCGCGATGATCCGCGACCGCGACGGCGTCGCCGTTCAACAGATTTCGGGCCGCGCGGCGTGCATCATCCAGTTTCTGCCAGGTATCTCGCTGACCCATCCGACCCCGGCGCAATGCGAGGCCGCGGGCGTCGCGCTCGGCGCGATGCACCATGCGCTAGCCGGTTATGGCGGTACGCGCGCGAACAGCATGGGGCACCGGCACTGGCGCGATATCGCCACCGCCACAGGGCATCTCGACGCGGTTCGGCCGGGCTTGCAGGCGATCGTCGACGAGGAACTGGCCTTCGTCGACGCGACGTGGCCGACAGCCCTGCCCGCACACGTCATCCACGCCGACCTGTTTCCCGACAATGTGCTGATGCTCGGCGACCGGGTGACGGGGTTGATCGACTTTTATTTCGCGGCCAGCGATTTCCGTGCTTATGACCTGGCGATCACCCATGCGGCCTGGACCTTTTCGGCCGACGGCCGCAGCTGCAACCCCGCCCTCGCGCAGGCTTTGATGCGCGGCTATGCGCGCGAAATCGTCCTCAGCGATGCCGAGCGCGCCGCCTTGCCGACGCTGGCGCGCGGCGCCGCGCTCCGCTTCCTGTTGACCCGCTCGCACGACTGGGTCCACACCCCCGCCGACGCACTGGTAACGCGCAAGGACCCTTCCCCCTTCCTCGCCCGCCTGTTGCGCTATCGCGCCGACGACGCCCCCAGCCTGTTCGCCGCATGACCGACGAGCCAAAGAAAACGGTGATCGTCGCCACCGACGGCGCGTGCAAGGGCAACCCCGGCCCGGGTGGCTGGGGCGCGGTGCTGCGCTGGGGGGATGTCGTCAAGACTTTGTCGGGCGGCGAGCCCGACACGACGAACAACCGGATGGAATTGATGGCGGCGATCGAAGCACTTGCCGCGCTGAAGCGCCGTTGCAAGGTCGAACTGTCGACCGACAGCGTCTATGTCCGCGACGGCATCACCAAATGGATCTACGGCTGGCAAAAGAACGGCTGGAAAACCGCCGCCAAAAAACCGGTGGCCAACGCCGACCTGTGGCAGCGCCTGATCGCAGAAGCCAACCGCCACGAAATCGAGTGGCTCTGGGTCAAGGGCCATGCGGGACATGGCGACAATGAAATTGCCGATCAACTCGCCAGCGATGCCGCATTGCAGGTCGCGCGGGCGCGCTGAGCGCCCGCGCTAGCAAGTATCACTCGGCTTCGCGCGTTTCGGCGCCCGGTCCATTTTTCTTGATCGATTCGATCGCGTTGGTCGCCGATGCCTTGCTGGAATAGCCTTCGGTCCAGAAGATGGTTTCGCTGTTATATTTGAAATAGGCGACGAACTCGCCGGCCTTGTTCTTCTTGATCTCGAAATAATGGGCCATGCCATCCTCCACGGGTCCACGCCGCGCCGGGGGTGACGCGGCAATCCATCGTAACCCCGCGTCCGCACCGTGCAAGCCGCGAATGGATCAGCGAAAGCGCGCCGCAGCATAAGGCGCGGGATCGACGCGGCCGATCGCGCCGTCGGCCGGGGGGGCGCCCAGTTCTGCGGCCAGCATCGCCGCCACGGCCGGCGCCGTCTGAATGCCGAAACCGCCCTGCCCCGCGCACCAGACAAGGCCGGGCTGCTGCGGGTCGGCACCAAGCACCGGGATTCGATCGGGCGCAAAGCTGCGCAGCCCGGCCCATTTGCGCTCGACCGCATCGACCGGCCAGTCGACGACCGATTGCAGCCGGTCGATCGCGATCGCAACGTCGATTTCTTCGGGCGCGACATCGTGCGGATCGACGGGCGTTTCGTCGTGCGGGCTCAGCCAGACGCGTCCTTCGGCTTCGCCCTTGAAATAAAATTCGCCGCCGACGTGGATCACCAGCGGCAGTTCGGCGGGAACCGGCACCGCCAACCGCAGCTGGGCAATCGTGCGGCGATAGGGCTGGATACCGACCGGCGCGACGCCGCAGCGGACCGCAACCTCGTCCGCCCAGGCGCCGGCCGCGTTGACGATCAGCGCGGCGCGAAGCTCGTGCCCCGCAACCTGTACGATCCAGCCTCCCGCAACCCGGCGCGCCGATTGCAGCGGCGCGCGCGTTGCCACGATGGCGCCGCCGCGGCGCGCGGCGCGCAGATAGGCGGCGTGGAGGCCGCCGACGTCGATGTCGCTGCACGCCGCTTCATACGCCGCTTCGCACCAGTCCGACCGAATGCCCGGGATGCGACGGGCGACGTCGGCGCCGTGCATCCGCTCGATCGCGACGCCCCTGGCGGCGAATTCGGCGGTAAAGGCATCGACCGCTGCCGCCTCTGACCGATGTCCGATCGTCAGCGCCGCGCGCGGCGACAAAAACCCCCGCTCGGAAAATTCCGGCGCGGGATTGGCCAGCGTGTCGAACGACGCGATCGACAGCGGCTGCACCCGCGGCCCGCCATAGGTTTCGTGCCAGAAAGCCGCCGACCGGCCGGTGGCATGATAGCCCGGTACATCTTCGGTCTCGATCACCATGACCCGCCGCCACGGCGCCAGCGCCGCCGCAAGGCTGGCGCCGGCAATGCCCGCGCCGACGATCAGGACGTCGGTGGCAGAGGGCAGCGTGTCGGTCATGCTGCGGCGCATATCCTGTGCAGGGCGGAATGCAACCCGCCGCAGTGGCGCGGCAACATGGTTACTCTTTGGTAAGCCATGTTGACTAAGGCAGCAGCGATGGACAGCGGTGCGATCTCCCTTGGCCTGATGGCCGTGCTCGGAATGCTGATGATCGCCGCCGCGATCAGCGACCTCAAGTCGCGCACCATTTCCAACGAACTGAACGCTGCAATGGCGCTGCTCGCCATTCCGTTCTGGATCGCCAGCGGACTTTCGATCTGGCCCGATGTGCCGGTGCAGTTCGGGGCGGCCTTTGCGGTGTTCCTGGTCTTTGCCGGCCTGTTCGCGATCGGCGCGATGGGCGGGGGCGATGTAAAAATGATCGGCGCGGTGATGCTGTGGGTGCCGCTGCCGCTGTTCCTGCCGACCCTGACCGTCATGGCCATCGGCGGCGGCATCCTGTCGGCAATAATGCTTATTCATTTGAAATTGCGTCGTTCGGACAAGCCGGTGGAGGTGCCCTACGGGGTCGCCATCGCGGCAGCCGGACTTTGGGCGCTTCACCAACAATATCTTAACCAGTTTCAGTCTATCGGATGAGGCTGAGGGCAAACACCGCCATGCCTGGCGGGGTTTAGGAGGCGAAAAATCGTCATGGATACGCGAAAGATTATGCTGATCGTGGGCGCGCTGGTGATTGCCATCGGGGCGGCATTCGGGGTCAACCAGATGATGCGCGGGGCCAGCGCACCGGAAGCTCGGGCGGCAGCGGCCCCCGAAATCACCGGTCCGATGATCCTTGTCGCGACGCGGCAGTTGCCGGTGGGGACGATTATCGGCCCCGACAGCTTCCGGTTCCAGCCCTGGCCGAAGGAATTGGTCGAGAAGGCCTATTTCGTGAAGGAAAAGACCGACGTCAACACGCTGGTCGGCACCGTCGTGCGCTATCCGATCACTGCCGGCCAGCCGCTGACGCAGGGCGCGCTCGTCCATCCCGACGATCGCGGCTTCCTTGCTGCGGCGCTCGGCCCCGGCATGCGCGCGGTGACCGTCAAGGTCAGCCAGGAACAGGGTGTCGCCGGTTTCGTCTTTCCGGGCGACCGCGTTGACGTGCTGTTGGCGCAGACGATCGAGGTCAAGGAAGGCAGCGCCTATCCCGACGACCAGATCTTCACCGCCGAAACGATCGTCCGCAATGTTCGCGTCCTTGCGACCGACCAGCGCTACAATGCCGAAGACGAAACCGGCAAAACGCCGGTGAACACCTTTGGCTCGGTGACGCTCGAAGCGACGCCCGAGCTCGCCGAACGCATCGCGGTGGCGCAGAGCATGGGCAAATTGTCGCTGGCGCTCCGTCCGCTTGCAGAAAGCACGGGCGAACTTGAAGCAGCCATTGCCTCGGGCGAAGTCGACGTGCCGGCAAAGGGCGGTGCCGCAGCCGAACGCCGCATGATGGCGCAGGCGCAGGCACGGCCGGTCACGGCAAAGACGGCAACGACGGGCGGCGACGTATCGCGCTTCTGGATCCCGGTCAGTGGCCGCGTCGGCGGCGGCGGATCGCGTCCGCAGCAGCAGGCGGGTGCCGTGTCGGCACCGACGGGGGGCAATTACGGCCCTGCGGCGCCCAGCGGCCCGGTGGTCCGCGTGACCCGCGGCGACAAGATGACCGAAGTTCCGGTTGGGGGTAAGTAAGATGAACAACAAAGCCAATTTCAAGGCTGCGGCCCTGGCGCGCACCCTGGCCATCGGCCTCGTCGCTGCCACGCTGGTTTCGGCGCCCTCGGCACCGGTTGCCGCACAGGCGACCCAGAACGCCAGCAGCAGCATCGACCTGTCGGTCGGCCGCGGCCGCCTGATCAGCCTGCCCGCGACGATGAGCGATGTCTTTGTCGCCAACGACGAAGTCGCCGACGTCCAGGTGCGCTCGGGGCGCCAGCTTTACATCTTCGGCAAAAAGCCGGGCGAAACCAGCATCTATGCCACCGATGCCGGTGGCCGGGTGGTGTTCTCGACCGTCGCGCGGGTCGGGAACAATATCGAAACAATCGACCAGATGTTGTCGCTCGCGATGCCCGAAGCCAGCATTTCGGCCAACACGATGAACGGCTTTGTCCTGCTGACCGGGACCGTACAGTCGCCCGACGATGCTGCCGAGGCCGAACGGCTGGTGCAGGCGTTTGTCGGCGAAGGCTCCAAAGTGCTTTCGCGTCTTCGCACGGCGACGCCCCTGCAGGTCAATCTGCAGGTCCGCATCGCCGAAGTGAACCGCTCGCTGGTGAAGGAAATCAGCGGCAACCTGCTGACCCGCGACACCGACGGGCCGCTGGGCAACGGGTTTTTGGGCGGTGTCTTCGGGGGCCGCAGCGCGGGCTCGATTACCACCGACTCCAATGGCAATACCATCTATAACATCACGACGCCGAGCGGCACCCGCAGCCTGGCCGGCGCCGGCCGTCTGTTCGGACTCGACCTGATCGCCTCGCTCGACCTCGGCGAACGTTCGGGGATGGTCGCGACGCTCGCCCAGCCGAACCTGACCGCAATTTCGGGCGAAACCGCCGACTTCCTGGCGGGCGGCGAATTCCCGATCCCGATCCCCGGCAACCTGTCGGGCACGACGATCGAATATCGCAAATATGGCGTCAGTCTGGCGTATACGCCGACGGTCTTGTCGAACGGCCGGATCAGCCTGCGCGTCCGTCCCGAAGTATCGGAATTGTCGACCGAAGGCGCGATCGAAATGGACGGGTTCCAGATCCCCGCGCTGACGATCCGCCGCGCCGAAACCACCGTCGAGCTTGGCTCGGGCGAAAGCTTCATGATCGCCGGCCTGCTCAACAATCGTTCGATCGGCGCGATCGACAAGATGCCGGGACTTGGCGATGTACCGCTACTCGGCACGTTGTTCAAGTCGGACAGCTTTCGCCGCGGCGAAACCGAACTGGTCATCGTCGTGACGCCTTATCTGGTAAACCCGGTATCGGCGAACGAGATCAAGCTGCCGACCGATGCTTTCCGGGACGCCAATGACTTGCAGCGCCTGCTGCTCAACCAGACGAGCGACGGCGTGACCGGCGGCGACCGGCCGAAGCCGCGCCTCGACACCAGTGTCGGCGATGCCGACCGCCCGCGCGGCAGCGGCGGCGACGCAGCGCCCGGCTTCAGCATCAAGTGACGCACAGGATTTCAGGAGCAACATGATGAAGAAAATTGCCACTTGGACCGTCCTGGCGCTGGCCACGTCGCTCGCCGGCTGCACCGGTAGCGCCTACACCAACCGCAGCCTGGATTCGGTGCATCAGCCCGTCGTGCGCAACACCATCTATCAGTTCGATGTCGCAGCATCGAGCGGTGAACTGCCGCCGAGCGAGCAGGGTCGCCTGCAAGGATGGCTCGATGCGATGGGCGTGCGCTACGGCGACCGCATCGCGATCGAAGATCCGTCGGTTTACGGCGCCACCGCGGCGCAGGCCAGCATCCGTTCGATCATCGAGCGCCGCGGCCTGCTCGTCGGCAGCGACGTACCGGTGACCACCGGCGCCGTGCCGCCGGGATATTTGCGCGTTGTCGTGAGCCGTGCCTCGGCCCATGTGCCGGGCTGCCCCGACTGGGCAAGCGCGTCGTCGATCAACCCGACCAACGCGACGTCGTCCAATTACGGCTGCGCCACCAACAGCAATCTGGCGGCGATGGTCGCCGACCCCAATGATCTGATCAAGGGCGCGCGCAGCGAGGGCAACGACCCGTCGATGGCAACCCGCGCGATCAAGACCTTCCGTGAAAAGCCGCCGACGGGGGCCGGCGAACTGCGCGGCGATGCAACCAGCAATGGAGGTGGCCAGTGAACGCGCCTTTCAAATCCGCGGGACTGCGTGATCCGTTCAACGCCTTCGTGTGCGACGACGATACGCTGGAGTTGATCCGCGTCGCCGTCGGCGACATGGGTTGGCCGATCGAAAAGTGCAACAAGGGCGGACTGCGCAACGCGGTGCAGTCGCTGTCGGTGTCGGCGAGCCCGAACATCCTGTTCGTCGACATGTCCGAATCGGGCGATCCGATCAACGACATCAACGCGCTGGCCGAAGTCTGCGAACCGGGCACGGTGGTGATCGCCGCCGGGCAGGTCAACGACGTGCGCCTGTACCGTGACCTGTTGTCGAGCGGCATTCAGGACTATCTGCTGAAGCCGCTGTCGGTCGATCAGGTGCGCGAATCGCTGACCATGGCGCAGGCCATGCTGACGGCACCCAAACATGCCGATATGCAGGACGACAAGCCGCATCATATGATGGCGGTGGTCGGCGTGCGCGGCGGCGTGGGTGCATCGCTGGTTTCGACGTCGCTCGCCTGGGCGATGAGCGAACAGGCAGGTCGCCAGACCGCGTTGCTCGACCTCGACGTCCATTTCGGCACCGGCGCGCTGACGCTCGACCTGGAGCCTGGGCGCGGGCTGATCGACGCCATCGACAATCCCAGCCGCATCGACGGCCTGTTCATCGAGCGCGCCATGGTGCGCGCGTCGGACAAGCTCAGCCTGCTGTCGGCCGAAGCGCCGATCCACCAGCCGGTGATGACCGATGGGTCGGCGTTCTTCCAGCTCGAGGAAGAACTGCGCGGCGCGTTTGAAATGACGATCGTCGATCTGCCGCGTCAGGTCTTGATCCCCTTCCCGCACCTCGTGTCGGAAGCGGGCACGATCCTGCTCGTCAGCGACGTGACGCTCGCGGCGGCGCGCGACACCATTCGCCTGCTGTCGTGGTTCAAACAGAATGTTCCCGGCGCACGGGTGATCCTGGTCGCCAACAAATTCCAGAACGCGATTGGCGAACTGTCGCGCAAGGAGTTTGAATCGTCGATCGAACGCCCGATCGACATCGTCATTCCATTCGACCCCAAGCTGGTCAGCCAGGCTGCGAAACTGGGCAAATCCTATGCCGAAGTTTGCAAGGGCACCAAGGCCGCGCAGGTTTGGACCAATCTGATGCGCCTCGTCCTCGACGGCGCCGATATCGAAGCGGAAGAAGCCGCGGCGGCGGCGACCAAGGGCAAATCGGCCGGCTCGCTGCTCGGCAAGCTCAGCCTAATGGCCAAAAAGGGTTCGAAACAGACGGCGTGACGTCGACCCCGCGCGGGGGAGTCATCACCAAAAAGCCATAGAAGCGGACATCTGCCGACATGAATTTGCCAGTCATCCTTATCATTGCCGGCGCCTTTCTGGCCTTCGGCCTGCTCGTCATCCTGCTCGGCGGCCCGTCCGCCGGCAAGGCCAAGACGCGGCGGCTGGCGATGGTCAAGGACCGTCACGCCGCCTCGACCGAGGCGGTGGTGGCGGCGCAGATGCGCAAGACCATCCAGGCGGGTGGTGCAGGCGCCGGCTCCTCGCTGGCCAGCCTCATGCCCCGCCGCGAAGAGATGGAAAAAAGGCTCCGCCGCACCGGCAAGGGCTGGACGCTGACCCAATATATGTTCGCGTCGATGGCGCTGTTCGTCGTGGTGACGGGCGGCATGCTGGTCATTCGCGCACCATTCATGATGGCGGCGATGATCGGCCTCTTCATCAGCCTCGGGCTGCCCTATCTGGTCGTCGGCCGCGCCATCAAGAAACGCGTGACGGCGTTCAACGCCCGCTTCCCCGATGCCATCGACCTGCTGGTGCGCGGGCTGCGGTCCGGCTTGCCGGTGACCGAGACGTTTCAGGTCGTGAGCCAGGAACTGCCGGGTCCGGTCGGCGAGGAATTCAAGGGCGTCGTCGAACGCATCCGCATCGGCAACACGATGGAAGCGGCGCTCCAGGAATCGGCAGAGATGCTGGGGACGCCCGAGTTCCAGTTTTTCTGCATCACGATCCAGATCCAGCGCGAAACGGGCGGCAACCTCGCCGAAACTCTTTCGAACCTCTCCGACGTGCTGCGCAAGCGCGCCCAGATGAAACTGAAGATCCGCGCCATGTCGTCGGAAGCCAAGGCATCGGCCTATATCGTCGGCGCCCTGCCTTTCTTCGTTTTCGGCGTCGTGTGGTCGATGAACCCGACCTATCTCGAAGGCTTTTTCTATGAACCGCGGCTGATCATCACCGGGCTCGGCGGATTGGTGTGGATGAGCATCGGCGCCGGGATCATGGCCAAAATGATCAGCTTTGAAATCTGAGGGGGCATAAACGATGAACAGCAGCCTCCTTCTTGCCTTCACCGGCGCCCAGTCGGGTCCGACGCTGATGGGTATCGATATTGTGTGGGCCGGCACCCTGCTGGCCGCGGTCGGCGTCTTTGCGGTTCTCGTCGCCATCTATGGCGCGCTGACGGTCAGCAATCCGATGAGCAAGCGCGTCAAGGCGCTCAACGAACGCCGCGAACAGTTGAAGGCGGGGATTACCGCCTCGACTGCCAAACGGCGCGCCAAGCTGGTCCGCAAGAACCAGCACGCCGACAAGATGCGCACCTTCCTCGGCAAGCTGCAGGTCTTGCAAGAGGAACAGATCAAGGACGTCCAGCAAAAGCTGGCCCAGGCGGGCATCCGGTCGAAAGATCTGGCCGTCGCGGTCATCTTCGGCCGGCTGGTGCTGCCGATCGTTTTCGGCGGTCTCGCCGCCTTTCTGATCTATGGCATCGACATGTGGCCCGACCTGACGCCGTTCAAGCGCTCGGGCGCCACGATGGCCGCGCTGATCCTGGGCTACAAAGCGCCTGACCTGTTCGTGCAGAACAAGCGCGCCAAGCGGACCGACGCCATTCGTAAAGGCCTTCCCGATGCGCTCGACCTGCTTGTGATCTGCGCCGAAGCCGGTTTGACCGTCGACTCCGCCTTCTCGCGCGTGTCGAAAGAACTGGGCCGCGCCTACCCCGAGCTGGGCGAAGAATTTGCGCTGACCTCGATCGAGCTCGGCTTTTTGACCGAACGGCGCCAGGCGTTCGAAAATCTTGCCTACCGGGTCGATCTGGAATCGGTGAAGGGCGTGGTGACGACCATGATCCAGACCGAAAAATACGGCACGCCGCTCGCCAGCGCGCTGCGCGTGCTGTCGGCCGAATTCCGCAACGAACGCATGATGCGCGCCGAAGAAAAGGCGGCGCGCCTGCCCGCGATCATGACCGTGCCGCTGATCCTGTTCATTCTGCCGGTGCTGTTCATCGTCATTCTGGGACCGGCGGCCTGTTCGCTCTCCGACGCGATGTCGGGCGGCAGCTTCGGCTGATCCCGGCGAGCGTTCGCCACCAACAAACAAGGGGCGGGATCACTCCCGCCCCTTTTTCATTCAGGCAACCTGCTGCTCGATCGCGCCGAATATGCTGTGATGGCGCTCGTCGTCCATCCAGATGCGGACCGTGTCGCCCTTCTGCATGAAGGGCGTTTTCGGCGTGCCGTGCTGGATCGTTTCGATCGTCCGCACTTCTGCCAGGCAGCTATAGCCAAGCCCGCCCTCGGCGACCGGCTTGCCCGGGCCGCCATCGGCGTCGCGGTTGGAGACCGTTCCCGATCCGATGATCGTCCCGGCGCCCAGATTGCGCGTTTTCGCGGCATGCGCGATCAATGCGCCGAAATCAAAGGTCATATCGACCCCCGCATCGGCGCGGCCGAGCGGCTGGCCGTTCAGGTCGACGCACAAGGTGCCGTGCAGCTTGCCGTCCTGCCAGCGATCGCCCAGCGCGTCGGGGGTGACGAACACCGGCGACATCGCGCTCGACGGTTTCGACTGGAAAAATCCGAACCCCTTGGCGAGTTCGGCGGGGATCAATCCGCGCAGCGACACGTCGTTGGTCAGCCCGACCAGCAGGATATGATCGCGCGCCGTCACTGCATCGACGCCCGCGGGGACGTCGCCCGTGACCACGACCACTTCGGCCTCCATGTCGCAGCCCCACGCCGGGTCGGCCAGCGGGATCGGGTCGCGCGGCGCCAGAAAGGCGTCGCTGCCGCCTTGGTACATCAACGGGTCATGCCAGAAACTGTCGGGCATTTCGGCACCGCGCGCCTGCCGCACCAATGCGACATGGTTCACATAGGCGCTGCCGTCCGCCCACTGATAGGCGCGGGGCAGCGGCGAGGCAGCATCGCGCTCGTGGAACCGTTCCTTGGGAATGGCATCATGATTGAGGTCTTCGGCCAGCGCCGCCAGCCGCGGCGCGGCATAAGCCCAGTTGTCCAGTGCTGCCTGCATCGTCGGCGCAATCTGCCCGGCGTCGGCATACCAGGCGAGATCGTCCGAAACGACGACCAGACGCCCGTCGCGGCCCTGTTTGAGCGAAGCTAGTTTCACGAAAACTCCTTTGGCTGGCGACGCGGCTGAACCGACATCGCCTGCGAAGGAGCGAAAATCAGCGCGACGTTGTGATCGATGCGAAACAGGTAAAGCCGCTCTGCCCTGCCTGCAAGCGCCGGATGTACTGCAGATAGGCCTGCGACTGGTTATAGGTTGTTCCGGGCAAGGTCTGACCGCGGAACGCGCGCTTCACTTCTTCGCCGGTAAACGGCCGCATCGCGCCGGGAAACGCACCTTTGGTGCCCGGCGGAACAAGCTTGCCCTGCGCATCGATATGCTGGCCGATGCCGCCCGGCCCCGGCACCGGAATCTGGCAGTTCATCACCGACACCGCGGTTTGCGCGAAGGCTGGACGGATGGTCAGCGCCGCAGAGACCCCGACGGCGCCCAGCGCCAGCATGCGCCGTCGCGACGGGATGGTTTCATCGGTGGGCGCCGCATTTTCGGCCGGAATTTCACGCTTATCCATGGTCGGCGCATAACCCAATGAAGCGGCGAGGAAAAGCAAAACAGGGCGCGCGGACGCGGTGCATCCCGCTTTGGCACATTCGTCACTCGCACCTTAACGCCGGTAAACGCCCTTGCGCCCACCCCCCGCTTCATGCGAGGCGCGGGGCAATGTTCGATCGCCTGTCCAGCCTCGTCATTGCGCTTACCATGGTGGCCATCGCGGCCATTTTTGCGGCGTTGACCGGGGGCGACCCGCTGTCGATCGCCATCATGGCCGCGGCCGCGCTGGTCGCGGTCGCAATGGTTTACGGGGCGCTGCCGACGGCGGCGAGCGAACCCTTGGCCGGCGCGTCGCCGATCCCGGCAGCGACATCGGCCTCGTTGCTGCGTCACCCCGATTTCGCCCATTGGGTCGATCAGGAAAAAGAGCCGCTGCTGGGCATCGCCGACAATATCGTGACGATCGCCAATGACGCCGCCGTCCGCCTGCTCGGCCGCCATATCGTCGGTGCCGACGTGCGGACCGCGATCCGGCACCCGGCCGCGACCGAATGGCTGTCGCGGATCGGCAGCGATTTGATGCCCGAAACCGTCAACCTGGTCGATTTTCCGCGGCCCGGCCAGCGCTGGACGATGCGCATCGCTGCGCTGTCGGGCGACGACTATATCGTCTTTCTTTCGGATCGGTCGGCAATCGACGCCGCCGACCGGATGCGATCCGATTTTGTGGCGAATGCCAGCCACGAATTGCGCACTCCGCTTGCCGCCATCCTGGGCTATGTCGAAACGCTACAGGAAATGAACGGCGACACCGATGCCGCGACGCGCGACCGTTTTCTTGCGATTATCGAGCGCGAGGCAAAACGCATGCAGCAGCTGGTGATCGATCTGCTGTCGGTGTCGCGCGTCGAGGCCGACCGGTTCCGCCGGCCGACGACGACCGTCGACCTTGCCGCCATCGTCCGTACCACCCTCGCCCAACTCGGCGACAGCGAGCCGGCGCGCGCTGCTGATCTGGTTGCCAGGCTTGGCGAAACGCCGCAGCCGATGCTGGGCGACGAGGCACAGCTTGGCCAGCTTGCCCATAATATCGTCTCGAACGCGATGAAATATGGCCGCGCGGGAACACCTGTTACCGTCGCGCTGGAGCGCGAGGGGAGCCGCATCCGCCTGTCGGTCGAGGATCAGGGCGACGGCATTGCGCCCGATCATCTGCCGCGGCTGACCGAGCGATTCTACCGCGTCGACGAAGCGCGCAGTCGTTCGGTTGGCGGGACCGGCCTGGGGCTGGCGATCGTCAAACATATCGGCGAGCGGCATCAGGGGCAGCTCGACATCGACAGCGAAATCGGCCGAGGAACGCGGGTATCGGTGACGTTTCCACTCCTTGCCGACGGATGACATCACCGCGGCGAAGGCCGAAACTTTGGGAAATCCTTGACTTTTCCTCACTTGGCCGCCATATGGGGACGGCTATCGTCGCCTACGACGGAAATTTTTGCCCCCGCGGCGGACACTTCCTTCCTCACGCTACCTGGCGCCACCGGCATCGGCCGGTGGTAACTCCGATTCCGTGAAAGGAACGACCCATGCCCACCGGCACCGTAAAATTCTTCAATACCGAAAAAGGCTATGGCTTCATCGCCAACGAGGATGGTTCGGGCGATAACTTCGTCCATATCACCGCCCTCGAACGCGCCGGCATGACGACGCTGAACAAGGATCAGCGCGTCTCTTACGATCTGGAAACCGACCAGCGCGGCAAAACCGCAGCGGTCAACGTCCAGTCGGCCTGATCTTTGGCCAAAGAGGATCTGCTGACCCTCGACGGCTTGATTGACGAGATTTTTCCCGACGGACGCTTTGGCGTCCGGCTCGAGAATGACCATCGGATCATCGCCTATACCGCCGGCCGGATGCGACGCTTTCGCATCCGGTCGGTCGTCGGCGACGCCGTTCGCGTCGAAATGACGCCCTATGATCTCAGCAAGGGCCGGATTGTGTACCGCGAACGCGGTGCCGGCCCCGCAGGATCCGGTCCCCGCAAGGGCAACCGGTAAAATGAAAATAACGAAAAAATACAGGATATTATGACTTCATATTTAAACGCATTCCCTTCTCTCCTCCGGCCTTTTGCCGCGATTGATGCGCCCGCCGGAAAGATTGTCCGGCGCTCGCCGACCCTCACCCGCCGCGAACTGCGGCGCCTGATCGCCGACATGGTCGACTGATCCTTCGCCGCACCTCCCAGTCCCGAAACCAAGGATAACCGCCATGTCGAACACCAGCGATTTTTACCTCACGCAGGCTGAAAAATGCGCGGCCGACGCGGCGGCGAGCGACCTGTCGCAGGTACGCGATCGCAACCTGCGCGCCGAACAGGCGTGGCGGACGATGGCCGAAAGATTGATCCAGACCGAGGCGACCCGCGCGCGGCAAGCCGCCGCGGCGGCGGCGCGCGCCGACGCGAACCGCGTCGAGGCCGACGCCGGGTAAACAATTGCCGGCGTCAGTCGACGTCGGCCAGCAATGCCCCGATCTTTCCGAATATCTCGTCGATCTGGTTTTTCTCAACGATCAGCGGCGGCGACAGCGCGATGATATCGCCGGTCGCGCGCACCAGCAGACCGTTGTCGAAACAGGCGTGGAACAATTCCATCGCCCGCGCCGTCGGCGCGCCGGGGCGCGGCTCCAGCTCGATCCCGGCGACAAGCCCGATGGTACGAATGTCGATAATGTGGCGCCGCCCCTTCAGGCTGTGCGCCGCGTCTTCCCAATAATCGGCGAGGTCTATCGCCCGGTCCAACAGGCCGTCGCGCGCATAGAGATCGAGCGTCGCGAGTCCCGCAGCGCTCGCCAGCGGGTGGCCCGAATAGGTGTAGCCGTGGAACAGCTCGATGCCGGCCTCGACGCTGTCGAGCACCGCATCGTGCAGTTCACGCTTCACCGCGACGGCCCCCATCGGCACCGCAGCGTTGGTCAGCCCCTTCGCCATCGTGATGATGTCGGGGGTCACGCCCCATTGCCCCGCCGCGGTCGCGCCGCCGACGCGGCCAAAGGCGGTGATGACCTCGTCGAAGATCAGGATGATACCGTGCTTATCGCAGATGTCGCGCAGGCGCTGGAGATAGCCGACCGGGGGGATCAACACGCCGGTCGACCCCGCCATTGGCTCGACGATCACCGCCGCGATCGTCTCCGCACCGTGCAGGTCGACCAGTCGCTGCAAGTCGTCCGCAAGCTCGGCGCCATATTGCGGAAAGCCGCGCGTGAACGCATTGCGCGCGATGTCATGCGTGTGGCGCAGGTGGTCTACGCCGGGCAGCCCGCCGCCAAAGGCGCGGCGGTTGTTGACCAAGCCGCCGACGCTGATCCCGCCAAAGCCGGTACCATGATAACCGCGCTCGCGCCCGATCAGCCGGGTGCGCGTCCCCTGCCCCTTGGCTCGCTGGATCGCGAGCGCGATTTTCAGGGCTGTATCAACCGATTCGGACCCGCTGTTGGTAAAGAATATCCGGTCGAGGCCATCGGGCACCAGCGCCGCGAGCCGCTGCGCCAGTTCGAACGGCAGCGGGTGGCCGAGCTGGAAGGTCGGCGCAAAATCGAGCGTTGCGGCGGCTTTCGCGATCGCGTCGGTAATCTCCGTCCGGCAATGGCCGGCATTGCTGCACCACAACCCCGACGTGCCGTCGAGAATTTCGCGCCCGTCGCTCGATCGGTAGTACATGCCGTTCGCCGATACGAGCTGGCGCGGGTGCGCCTTGAAGGATTTGTTGGCGGTGAACGGCATCCAAAAGGACGCCAGTTGGTCGTTGTCGCCGCGCATCGCCATCTCCTTTAATCTCAGCGAAGCGGAGATTGCTTCGCTTCGCCGGCAATGACAACGGGCATTTGCTCGGGCAACGAATACGGAATATATTCATGCCGGAAACGGCCGGGTAGCTGCCCCCTCTGGCGCTTCGTCCCGGCTTGCGATAGGCTGGTGTTCCACAAACGGGCCGGCTCCTCGGCCCAATCGGGGGCGCATGTCAGTCAATCTGGAACAATGGATCAGCGACCATAAAATCGACGAAGTCGAATGTATCGTCCCCGATATCAACGGGGTCCAGCGCGGCAAGGTGCTGCCGGCCAAAAAGTTCCTGTCGTCGGTCAAGGACAAGTCGCTGCGCATTCCGGGCAGCGTGTTCATCTGCACGATCGACGGCCATTATCCCGAGGATATCGACGACATCTGGGACAAGGATCCCGACAAGATCCTGATCGCCGACCCCAGTACGATTTGCGTCGCGCCGGGCTTTACCTCGCCCACCGCCTTCGTCATCGCCGACGCCTATAATGGTGACGGGACCGAGGTCGACATCGCGCCGCGTACGATCCTGAAAAAGGTTCTGGGCCTGTACGCCGAAAAAGGCTGGAAACCGATCATCGCACCCGAGGTCGAATTCTACCTCGTCTCGCCGAACGCCGACCCCGATTTCCCGCTGACCCCGCCGGTCGGCCAGTCGGGGCGCAGCGAAAGCGCCAGCCAGCCTTACGGGCTGGAGGCGATGAACGAATATGAGGATATCATCGATCATATCTATGACGATTGCGAGCTGATGGGGCTCGATATCGACACGATGATCCACGAAATGGGGGCCGCGCAGCTCGAGGTGAATTTCGAACATGGCGACCCGCTGCGGCTTGCCGACGAGGTCTTTCTTTTCAAGCGCGTCGTGCGCGGCGTCGCCAAGCAACACAATGTCTATGCGACTTTCATGGCCAACCCGATGGCGGGTCAGCCGGGCAGCGCAATGCACATCCACCAGTCGGTGGTCGATGCCGCCACCGGCAAAAACCTGTTTTCGACCGCCAACGGACGCGACAGCGCGGCGTTCCGTTCCTATGTCGCCGGGCTGATCCGCTTCATGCCGCAAATCGCGCCGCTGTGGGCGCCGAACGTCAACAGTTTCCGCCGGATGCGCCCCGACAGCGCGGCGCCGATCAACGTCCAGTGGGGCGTCGACAATCGCTCGTGCGGATTCCGCGTTCCCGTGTCGGACAAGCACAACCGCCGCGTCGAAAACCGTCTTCCGGGTGCCGACAGCAACCCCTATCTGGCGATCGCCGCGTCGCTGGTGTGCGGTTATATCGGCATGGTCGACCGCATGGTGCCGCCCAAGCCGATCGCGGGCAGCGCGTACAACCGCGCCCGCACCCTCCCCCGCACGCTGGAGGCAGCGCTCGACCGGTTCAGCTCGTGCAAGAAGGTCCGCAACCTGCTCGGCGACGATTTCTTCGAAATCTTCTTTGCGGTGAAGGATTATGAGCTGTTCAACTATCAGTCGGTGGTGTCGAGCTGGGAGCGCGAACATCTGCTGATGCGGGTCTGAATGACCGACCCGCTGAACCGCAGCTACTACGCCGCAACCGCGCACGCGTGGCGGCCGCGACCCTTCGACGGCGATGATTACAACTGCGACGTTGCGGTAATCGGCGGCGGGTTCACGGGGCTTTCCGCGGCTCTAGCTTGCGCCGAGCGCGGCTTTTCGGTCATTCTGATCGAGCGCGAGCATATCGCCTTTGGCGCATCCGGTCGCAACGGCGGCCAGCTGATCCCGGGACTTCGCTGGACGGCCTCGGAGCTGGAATCCGAATTCGGCCGCGATCGCGCCGATGCGCTGTTTGACCTGTGCTGGCGCAATAACCGCGTGAAGGCCCGGATCGAAAAGCATAACATCGACTGCGACCTGAAAACCGGACATCTGGAGGCCGCGTGGACGGCAAAGGACTTCGGCGCGATGCGGCGCGAGGCAGACCATCTCGCTGCTCGCTTTGGCTATCGCAGCGACGTTATCGCCAAGGCGGATATGGCGCAGCATATCGCCAGCCCGCTCTACCACGGCGGCATCCATGATCCGCAAGGCGGGCATTTCCATCCGCTGAATTATGCGATCGGCCTTGCACAGGCCGCTGAAGCCGTCGGCGTGCGCATTTGGGAGAAGGAACGCGCCTATCGCGTCACCGATAATCCTGAAGGACCGGGGGTGATGACCAGTCGTGCGCATATCGGCGCGCGCTTCGTGATCGACGCGACCGACAGCTGGATCGGCCAGGTCGAGCCCGAGCTGGGCCGCTACACCGTGCCGATCATGAACTATAACGTCGCGACCGCGCCGCTCGCGAACGCCGACGAACTGCTCCCCACCGACGCGGCGGTTGCCGACAGCCGCTTCGTGCTCAACTATTTCCGCCTTTCAGCCGACAAGAGGCTGATCTTCGGGGGGGGCGAGCGTTATTCGCAAACGCCGCCACGCGACATTGCGGCCTTCGTCCGGCCGTTCATGGCAGAGGTGTTCCCTCAAATCGCCGATGCCCCGATCGATTATGGCTGGGGCGGCGCCGTCGCAGTGACGATGAACCGGTTGCCGCATATTGGGCGGCGCGGGAATGTCTTTTTCGCACACGGTTTTTCGGGGCATGGCGCGCTGGTGACGACGCTGGCGGGCGAGTTGATTGTCGAGGCAATGGCGGGGACCGCCGAACGTTTCGATGTGCTGGCTAGCCTGCCCAGCCGCCCCTTCCCCGGCGGCAAATGGCTGCGCCGACCGCTCGCGACGCTGGGGCTGCTCTACTATGCAATGAAGGACAGGCTCGGATGATCGCCGGGGCCGCCATCGCGCGCGTTGCCGAACGCGAGGCCGAACGCTTCCGCGCTGCCAACCCGCGCGCCTTTGCGCATCAGGCCGCGGCAAGCGGGTGGTTCCAGTCGGTGCCCTTCCACTGGATGAAAGACTGGCCGAGCCCGGTGCCCATCGTCGCCGCCTCGGCGCGAAACGCGACGCTCAGCAGCATCGACGGCCAGACGTACGACGATTTCTGCCTCGGCGACACGGCGAGCCTGTTCGGTCACTCGCCGCCGGCTCTCGTCAGCGCGCTGGCGCAGCAGGCGAGCGAGGGGCTGAGCTATATGCTCCCGACCGAACGCGGCGCAGCGCTGTCGGCACGGCTCGCCACGATGTTCGGATTACCGCAGTGGCAGGTCACGACCACCGCGAGCGAGGCCAATCGCGCGGCCATCCGCTGGTGTCGCGGCATCAGCGGGCGACCCAAGATCCTGACCTTCAACGGCGCCTATCATGGCGCGGTCGATGATACTTTCGTCGATCTGAAAGGCGGTGCGCCGGTCATGCGCGCCAGCCTGGTCGGCCAGGTCCTCGATCTGCGCGACACCACCACCGTCATCGAGTTCAACGACGAAACCGCCCTCGCCGACGCACTGCGCGGCGGCGACATCGCGTGCGTCCTCGCCGAGCCGGTGATGACCAATGTCGGCATGGTGCGCGACGCGCCCGGCTTTCTGGCGACGCTCCGCACCCTCTGCGACGAAACCGGCACGTTGCTGGTGTTCGACGAAACGCATACTGTCTCGTCGGGCTATGGCGGCCATGGCGTCACCCACGGCCCAACCCCCGACCTGATGGTCGTCGGCAAGTCGATCGGCGGCGGCGTCCCCTGCGCGGTCTATGGCTTCAGCACCGAGGTCGCCGAGCGCATGGCGGCGCTGAACGCCGCTCGCCCGCCGGGCCACAGCGGCATCGGCACGACGCTGTCCGCCAACGCGCTCGCGATCACCGCGATGGACGCGATGCTGGGCGAGGTCGTCACCCTTGCCGCCTATGGTCATATGCTGCGCGGTGCGGCCCGGCTGGTGGCAGGCTTGGAGCAGGAAATCGCCGCCGCCGGACTCGCCTGGCACGTCACCCAGGTCGGCGCGCGGGTCGAGTTCCTGACCTGTCCCACCCCGCCCCGCAACGGCGGCGAAGCCAAGGCAGCGATGCACCCCGAACTTGAGGCCGCGATCCACCTGTTCCTCGCCAATCGCGGGATTTTGCTGGCGCCGTTCCACAATATGATGTTGGTGAGCCCGGTTACCGGCGACGACCAGATCGACCGGCTGGTCGGCGCGTTCGTCGACTGCGCAAAGGCGTTGAAGGAGTAGAGGGGCGATGTCGAAATCATCGGGCGTAGTGGCGCCGCGGTCGGAGGCGGAAGCTTTTTTCAAGGCCAACCCTGACGTCGATTCGATCGAGATGATCTACACCGACATGGGCGGCGTGCCGCGCGGCAAGCGGCTGCGCCAGCATGAGGTGCTGGCGGTGTACGAAAGCGGGCGGATGTTCCCCGGATCGATTACCGTCGTCGATATCACCGGGCAGGACACCGTCGAAACCGGGCTGGTGTGGGAGGATGGCGACGCCGACCGCTCGATGAAGCCGATCCCCGCTACCCTCGTCCGCACCCCGTGGGGCGGCGACCATGCCGCGCAGTTCCTCGTCGATTTCTACGAGCTCGACGGGACGCCGCACGATCTTGATCCGCGCCATGTCCTCGGCCGCGTGATCGACCGCTTTACCGCCGACGGGCTGACCCCGGTGCTCGCGGTCGAGCTCGAATTCTATCTCGTCGATCCGCGCCGCGCCCGCGACGGCACGGTGCGCCCCGCCCGGCCCGGGTACAGCCGCGACACGCCGCGCAATGTCGAAGTCTATGGCCTCCGCGAGCTCGACGATTTCCGCCCCTTCTTTGACGCGCTCTATGCGGCGACCGATGTGCAGGACATTCCGCTCGAAAGCGCGATTTCCGAATTCGCCCCCGGCCAGTTCGAACTCACGCTGCGCCACAAGCCCGATGCACTGCGCGCCTGCGACGATGCGATCATGTACAAGCGCCTCGTCAAGGCGGTGGCGCAGCAGCACGGCCTCGAAGCCACCTTCATGGCCAAGCCTTTCGCCGATCAGGCGGGCAGCGGCATGCACATCCATGTCTCGGTCAACGACGGCGCTGGCACCAACATTTTCGCCAGCGACGACCCCGAAGGCACCCCCGCTTTGCGCAATGCGATCGGCGGGATGATCGGCAGCGTCGGCGATGGCTTTGCACTCTTTGCGCCGCATGCCAACAGCTATCGCCGCTTCAAGGCGAACAGCTATGCCCCGGTTGCGCCGACCTGGGGCGTCAACAACCGCACCGTGTCCTTCCGCATCCCGGCCGGTCCGCCGCCCAGCCGCCATGTCGAGCATCGTGCCTGCGGCGCCGACGCCAACCCCTATCTCGCGGTGGCCGCCGTCCTGGCGGGCATGCACCATGGCATGACGACGAAGGCCGACCCGGGCGCCGCGGTCGTCGGCAACGGCTATGACCGCGACAATAGCGGCGACGACAAGCCGCCGTCGAACTGGTTTGCCGCGGTTGACCGATTCCACGCCTCCGGGCTGATGCGCGATTATCTCGGCGACCGCTTCGTCGACATGTTCAGCATCGTCAAACGCGTCGAGCAGGACAATTATTTCAGCGTCGTCCCGACGCTCGATTACGATTGGTACCTGCGCAACGCATGAAAGTTTCAAAGATTCTTGGTGCAGCGCAAAAAACCACTTCCCAAGCGCGCTCGATTGAGTCAGCTTGACGTCACAGACAGGGAGGCTCGCGATGGATTTCAACGAACTGATCAAACAGACCCGCGGGCGCCGCTCGCTGCTTCAGGCGATGGGCGTCGCCGCGATCGGGATCAGCTTCGGCGGTCTCGCCGCGTGCAGCAAGGGCGAAGGCAAGAAGCTCGCGAACGGCGAGGAAGCCAAGCTCAACTTCTACAACTGGGACACCTATATCGGCGAGACGACGCTCGACGATTTCAAGGAAGCATCGGGCGTCGAGGTCAAGATGGACCTGTTCGACAGCAACGACGTGCTGTTCGCGAAATTCAAGGCCGGCAACCCCGGTTACGACGTCATCGTCCCCTCGAACGACTTTGTCGAACGCATGGCCCAAGCGGACATGCTGCAGGCGCTCGACCATGCCGCGATCCCCAATATGAAGAACATCGACCCGACCTTCATCGACGTCGATTATGATCAGGGCCGCAAATTCTCGATGCCCTACACCTGGCTCGCGCTCGGGATCGGCTATCGCAAGTCGAAGGTGAACGCGAAGCCCGACAGCTGGAAGGTGCTGTTCGACAGCCCCGAATATGCCGGTCGCATCGCATGGCTGTCCGAAGCCGGCGACATGTTCCGCCTCTACGGCAAATATCTCGGCAAATCGGTCAACGCGCTGACTCCGGCCGACATCGCGACGATCGAGGCGATGATGATCAAGCAAAAGCCCAATGTGAAGAATTTCCACGTCGACGACGGACAGGATCTGCTGCTCAAGGGCGACATCGACCTGGTGCTCGAATATAATGGCGACATCGCGCAGGCGATGACCGAGGATGAAGATATCGATTTCGTCGTGCCCAAAGAAGGCAGCCAGCTCAATTCGGATAACCTCTGCATCCCGAAGGGCGCGCCGCACCCGAAGAACGCGCACGCCTTCATCAACTATATCCTCGACGGCGAAGTCGACAAGAAGATCACCGAAACGATCCTTTATCCGACCCCCAACGCCGCAGCGAAGGCGCTGATGCCCGACAGTTACAAGAACAACCCGGTCATCTATCCGCCCGCCGACGTGCTGGCGAAATGCGAATATGCAAAGTTCAATCCGACCTTGCAGCCGCTGTTCGAGGAAGCCTTTACGCGGGTCCGCGCGGCGTAAAAACGAAAGGCTTGGGGGGTGGCCGAACAGGACTGGAAGACGAGCAAACGGACCTTCGCGGCGGTATCGCTGCCGACCCTGTTCTGGGTGGTCCTCTTCTTCCTGGTCCCGATGGCCATCGTCTGGCTCTACAGCTTTGGCGAGAACCGCGGCCTCACCGAAATCGAATTTTCGGGCACGCTCGAAAATTACAAGCGCGCCACCGAATGGCTCTACCTCACCATTTTCGGCAAGAGTTTCGCGGTCGCGGCGCTCGTGACGCTGATCTGTCTTATCGTCGGTTTCCCGGTCGCGATGGCGATCACCTTTGCCAGCGAAAAATGGCGGCCGTGGCTGCTGCTCGGCATCATGCTGCCGTTCTGGACCAACCTCCTCATCCGCACCTATGCGCTGATGATGCTGCTGGGCACGCAGGGATTCGCCAACAAGGGGCTTGGTACGCTGTGGGAAGGGACGAGCTGGCTCAAGACGCTGGTCGGCCTGCAACCGCTGCCGACGTGGGAGCCGGTGCAGCTGCTGTTCAACAATTTTGCGGTCGTGTTCGGGCTGGTCTATGTCCATCTGCCCTTCATGGTGCTGCCGCTCTACGCCGCGCTCGACCGGCTCGACCGCAGCCTGATCGAGGCGAGCCTCGACCTCGGCGCCGGGCATTTCCGCACGATCATGCGCATCGTCGTGCCGCTGGCGGCGCCCGGCATCATCGCCGGGGTGATGATCACGCTGATCCCCGCGCTCGGTGCGTATCTGACGCCTGACCTGATGGGCGGCACCGACAGCCAGATGATCGCCAATGTGATCGAACGCCAGTTCAAGAAAGCGAACGACTGGCCGTTCGGGGCGGCGCTGTCGTTCCTGCTCATCTATGCGATGTTCATCCTGATCGCGATCCAGTCGATGCGCAAAAAAGTGCCGGAGGTTCGCTGATGGCCCTGTTCGCGCGCGCGCCGATTGCCCCGCTCGAATATAGCCGCACGCTGTGGATGCGGCTGTGGGTCGGCGCGGTGATGGTCTTTCTCTATGCGCCGCTGGTCGTGCTGATGATCTTCAGCTTCAACGACAGCAAGCGCAACGTCGTGTGGCGCGGCTTCACCACCAAATATTATGAAAAGGCGCTGGGTAATGACCAGCTGGTCGAGGCGCTGATCAACTCGCTGACCATTGCGGCGCTGGCAACGCTGGCCAGCCTCGTTCTCGGGACGCTGGCCGCTGTGCTTCTGTGGCGCTTTCGTTTCCCGTGGAAGGGTGCGATCGATGGCACGATCTCGCTGCCGATCATCGTTCCCGAAATCTGCCTTGGCGTTGCTTTTCTGATGTTCTTCGCCGCGGTCGGCTGGCCGACCGACCTGGTCTGGCCGTTCAACCTCGGCGCGATCACCATCGCGCACATCACCTTCTGCTTCCCCTTCGTCACCATGGTTGTCCGCTCGCGGCTCGCAAGTTTCAACCGCGAGCAGGAGGAAGCCGCCAAGGACCTCGGCGCCAGCGAAGCGCAAGTGTTCCGCGACGTGCTGATCCCGCATATCAACCCCGCGCTGGTCGCGGGCGCGCTCCTCGCCTTCACATTAAGCCTCGACGATTTCGTCATCACCTATTTCACCAGCGGCCCCGACACGATCACCTTCCCGGTGAAGGTCTATTCGATGGTCCGCTTCTCGGTGACGCCCGAGGTCAATGCCGCGTCGACCCTGCTGATCATCCTGACCGTCGTCCTGACCTTTATCGCGCTCAAGGCCCAGGGCGTGAAAGCCATTGCGGAAACCCACTGACCATGACCGAACCCGCCAAGCCGATCATCCAGATCCAGAATGTCTCGAAACGCTTTGGCAAGGTCACCGCGGTCGACAATGTCAGCCTCGACATCAACGCGGGCGAATTTTTCGTGCTGCTCGGCCCTTCGGGCTGCGGAAAGACCACCTTGCTGCGAATGATCGCGGGGTTCGAGCTGCCGACCGAGGGCAGGATCCTGATCGACGGGCAGGACATGGCGGGCATCCCGCCGAACAAGCGCCCGGTGAACATGGTGTTCCAAAGCTATGCGGTGTTCCCGCACATGAGTGTCGCCGACAATGTCGCTTACGGCCTAAAGATCGCCGGGGTGAAGGGTGGCGAGGTCAAGGATCGCGTCGCCGAGGCGCTCGAGCTGGTCAAGCTTGGCGGCTTTGGCGAACGCATGCCCGACCAGATGTCGGGCGGCCAGCGCCAGCGCGTCGCGCTTGCGCGCAGCCTGGTGATGCGCCCCAAGGTACTTCTCCTAGACGAACCGCTCTCGGCGCTCGACGCAAAGCTGCGCGCACAGATGCAGTTCGAACTCAGCGAATTGCAGGAAAAGGTCGGCATCACCTTTGTCACCGTCACCCACGATCAGGACGAGGCGCTGTCGATGGCGTGCCGGATCGGCGTGATCAACAAGGGCGAGGTCGCGCAGCTCGCGACCCCGTCCGACCTCTACGAATATCCATCGAACCGTTTCGTTGCCGATTTCGTCGGCTCGGTGAATATCTTCGAGGGCAAACTGACCCTCGACGAACCCGACAAGGCTGCCGTCGACTGTCCCGGGGTCGGCAAGATTTACCTCAACCATGGCGTCACCGGCCCGCACGGCGCCGATGTATGGATCGCGCTGCGCCCCGAGAAAATCTATCTGCACGTCCCCGGCGAGGGTAAAGCCGTCAAAGCCGCGGCGCAGGACGCCCCCGACGGTTACAATTTCGCGCGCGGCAAGATCAAAGGGATGAGCTACCTCGGCGACATCACATTGTTCGAGATCGAACTCGATGGCGGCGCGCGCATCCGCGTCTCGCGCCCCAATCTGTCGCGCCACGACCAGGAAGATTTCACCTGGGACGACCGGGTCAGCATGCACTGGCGCGCCGACAGCCCGGTGGTGTTGCTGGGGTAATTTTCCTGTTTCGTCACCCCGGCGAAGGCCGGTATCTCGACATATCATTACGACGCCACGGCGAGATCCCGGCCTTCGCCGGGATGACGAGTTAAGGCTGTCAGTGCGCCGCCGCCTTCTTCCGCGGCACCAGATGCAGCACCGCGACGATCAGCCCGCCCAACAACAATCCGAACACCCCGGCCCCTCCCGCATTGATCAGCCATTCCCAAAATCCCGCACCCGGCAGTCCGCCCGCGACCGCATGCGCGAAATCATGCAACCCATGGCCCAGATTGCCGATATGATATTGGTCCAGTCCGTGCAGGAATATCTGCCCGCCGACCCACAGCATCGCGGCCGTCCCGACCACCGCCAGCGTCGCGAGCAATTTGGGCATGAAATTCACCAGTCCGCGTCCGATGGCGCGCCGTGCCGCCGAACCGGCCTTGGCCATATGCAGGCCGATATCGTCCATTTTCACGATCAGCCCGACGGCCCCATAAACCGCGATGGTGATCGCGATCGCGACCACGATCAGCGTCGCGGCGCGCATCGCCAGCGGTTCGGTCAGCACTTCGTTGAGTGCGATCACCATGATTTCGGCCGACAGGATGAAGTCGGTCCGGATCGCGCCCTTGACCATGGTCTCCTCATGGTTCGGATCGACCACCTCGGCAGCTTTCTCGGCCAGGCTGTGCTTCTTTGCCGCAAGGCTGTGCCAGACCTTCTCGGCGCCCTCGAAACACAGATAGGCGCCGCCGACCATCAACAGCGGCGTAATTGCCCATTGTGCGACCGCCGACAACAACAGCAACCCGGGCAAGATCAGCACCAGCTTGTTGAACATCGAGCCTTTGGCGATCCGCCAGATGATCGGCAGTTCGCGGTTCGGCTGGAACCCGGTGACGTAGCGCGGCGTCACCGCGGCATCGTCGACCACCACCCCCGCGGCCTTCACCCCCGCTTTCGACGCAGCGGCTCCAATATCGTCGATGCTCGCCGCCGCCACTTTCGCGATCGTGGCGACATCGTCGAGCAGGGCAAAAAGGCCGGATGGCATAGGGTGTTGGTCTTTCCTTAAAGGGCGCGAAGTTTCGGCAGCACCTCATCGAGCGATTTGCGAATAATCGCAACCATCTCGTCGATCTGTTCGGTCGAAATCACCAGCGGCGGGCACATCACCAAACTGTCGCGGATGCCGCGCACCATCAGCCCGTTCGCAATACACGCATCGCGTGCCATCGGTCCCGCGGTTCCCTCGGTCCCGCCGAACCGCGCCCGCGTCGCCTTGTCGGCAACGATCTCCACCGCGCCGAGCAGCCCGATCGAGCGCGCTTCGCCAACGAGCGGGTGATCGTTCAGGGTCGCGAGCGCGTTGGCGAGATGCGGCCCGGTGACGCTGCCAGTACGCTCGACGAGCCCCTCGCGCTCAATAATCTCGATATTCTTGAGCGCGACCGCCGCAGCGACGGGGTGCCCCGAATAGGTAAAGCCGTGGACGAAATCCCCCCCGGTCTTGAGCACCTCGACGACGTGCGCCGCGACCGCAGTGGCCGAGATGGGCAGGTACCCCGACGACAGCCCTTTCGCCATCGGCATCAGATCGGGGGTGAAGCCCATCGTCTCATGGCCCCACATCTTGCCCGTGCGTCCGAAGCCGCAAATGACCTCGTCGGCGACGATCAGCAGGCCATATTTGCGCGCCACCGCTTCAACTTTCGGCCAATAGCCCTTCGGCGGAATGATCACCCCGCCCGCGCCCTGCACGGGCTCGCCGATGAAGGCGGCACAATTTTCGGGGCCGACCTCCAGGATCTTGTCCTCGATCGCAGCCACGCACGCGTCGCAGAATTCCTCCTCGGTCATCCCCTGCCCTTCGTTAAAGGCATAGGGCTGGCGGACATGCTCGACCCCGGCGATCGGCAGGTCGCCCTGCGCGTGCATCGCCTTCATTCCGCCGAGCGAGACCCCGGCGACGGTCGAACCGTGATAGGCGTTCCAGCGGCTGATAAAGATGGTGCGCTTGGGCTCGCCCTTCAGCTTCCAATAGTGGCGCACCATGCGAAACACCGTGTCGTTCGCTTCGCTGCCCGAGGCGTTGAAAAACACGTGCGGCAGGCGATTGCCGGTGAGCGAGGCGATCTTCGCCGCCAGCGTCACCGTCGGCGGCGTCGCGGTCTTGAAGAAGGTGTTGTAAAACGGCAGCTCGCGCATCTGCGCGGCCGCCGCCTCGACCAGTTCTTCGCGGCCATAGCCGACATTGACGCACCACAGCCCCGCCATCCCGTCGAGGATGCGGTGGCCGTCGCCGTCGTGGATATAACAGCCCTCGGCATGGGTAATGATGCGGCTGCCGCCGAGTTTTTCGATCTCGGCCCAATCGGCCTGGGCAGGCAAGTGGTGCGCGATGTCGAGGCGTTTGAGTTCGGCAATGTCGTGATTGCGGGGCATTGGATGACTCCTGATTGTCTGAAACGGGAAAAACCAGTTTCAGGAATATCAGGGCGAAAAACTGATCCGCGCGAGATAGCGATCGTAACGGGTGACGCGGCGGTTCATAATTCGCCTCTTAACGCACGGCCGAGCAGGCGGAAATAGATCTGGCTTTCGGCATTGTCGTCGGTCGCCCATTCGGGATGCCACTGCACTGCGAGCAGCGGCGCGCCGTTCGGGCGCGCGCTATAGGCCTCGACCAGCCCGTCGGGCGCGCGCGCTTCGATCCGCAATCCCTCTGCCAGCTTTCCAACCCCCTGAAAGTGGACCGAGTTCACGTCGAGCGACGGCTTGTCATAGGCCGAGGCAAGCATCCCGCCGCCCACCAGTTCGACCTTGTGCCGATGATCGAACATGCCATCGAAGCTGACGCCGTCGGGAGCGTGGTGGTGCAGTAGTTCCTCGCTCGCCGACGTATCGCGGCGCAGCGTACCGCCGAGCGCGACATTGATTTCCTGAAAGCCGCGGCAGATGCCGAACAGCGGCCGCTGCGCCGCGATCACCGCCTCGACCAGTTCGAGCATCATCCGGTCACGGTCTGGATCGAACGGCCCCTCGCCCGCCCCCGCATCGCCATAGCGCGCCGGTTCGACATTCGATGGTGTGCCGGTCAGCAGCACCCCGTCGAGCCGCCCGACAACCTCGCCCGCGCGCATGAAATCGGGGAGCGAGGGGATGATGAGCGCCGCACAATCTGCATATTGCATCGCCGCGGTCGCATAGCGGTTCATCACCGCCTGCGCCGTCTCGACCCCGACGGTGCGGTTGCAGGCGATGATGCCAAGAACGGGGCGCGCGGTCATGATCCTTAGCTGCCGATTTTTGCGGGGCTGCGCCAGCGAAATGTGCGGTGGGAAGGACGATCCCCTCTCCCGTCGGGAGAGGGATACGCAGGCTTGGTTGCGCAGCAACCTAGCCGAAGTTGGGTGAGGGGATCACGCTTCGATTGCGAAAACAAAACTCAAACACCCTCGCCCAACCCTCTCCCAAAGGGAGAGGGCTTTATGGCCGCAATCGCCCGTTACCCGCCCTCGATCTTATCCCGCGAACCGCCGCGCAAACGCTGCCGCGGCGCCGAACAGGCCGGGTTGCGGATGGGTGATCAGCTTGACCGGCAGCGCCGCCATGAACCCCTCGAAGCGTCCCTTTTCGATAAAGCGTTCGGGAAAACCCGAGCGCACCAGGCTGTCCCGGATCCGAAGCCCCAGGCCGCCGGCGATGACCACTCCGCTTGCCCCCTGCGCGAGCGCCAGATCGCCCGCGACGCTGCCCAGCGACAGACAGAAACGATCGACCGCCGCCGCTGCCAGGCTGTCCTGCCCGCCGAGCGCCGCGGTCCAGATCGCCTTGTCGTCGAGCGGCGTCACCGCACGCCCTTCGAGCGCCGCGAGCGTTTCGTAAATATCGACGATCCCGGGGCCGGAGACGATCCGTTCGATCGACACGCGCCGGTGCCGCTTGCGCAGCCGCGCAAGGATCGCATCCTCGATGCTGTCGAGCGGCGCAAAGTCGATATGCCCACCCTCGGTCGCCTGCACGCGATAGTCTGCTCCGTCGCGCCAGATATGCGCGACCCCCAGCCCGGTACCGGGACCGATCACGCTGATCGTGCCGGTCGCGGGAAGCGGTTCGTCGGGCCCGGTCAGCCGCTCGAAATAGCTGGCGTCGGCCTGCGCCACTGCATGCCCCACCGCCTCGAAATCATTGACCAGCACATGGCGATCGACGCCCAGCTTCTCGCCGATCAGTGCCGGCCGGATGATCCACGGGTTGTTGGTGAAGCGGATGATCTCGCCGCGCGTCGGCCCGGCGATCGCGATCGCCACCGCGCGCGGCAGCCCGCCCTGACGCTGGGCAAAATCCTCCCACGCGGTCTGGAAACTCGCATGGTCCTTGGTGTGCAGCGTCGTCGCCTCACCCAGCGACAGAACGCGGCCTTCCGCGACCTCGGCCATTGCGAACCGCGCATGCGTGCCGCCGATATCGACCGTGACGATGGTGTCGCTCATATCTCTCCCTCGCCGCTTGGGTCGGCTTTGCCGTGCGGGAATGTCGCATGCCCCGCGGCGATGCAACAACGCATAGCTATGCGCCGCGTCGCCTATGGTATCGGGATTTGGGAAAATGGCGCACCCGGAACGATTCGAACGTCCGACCCCCAGATTCGTAGTCTGGTGCTCTATCCAGCTGAGCTACGGGTGCGTGGAGAGGCGCCTTTAAGGGGCGCCGCGCGGGGGCGCAACCCCCTATTTCAGCTTTGTGACCGTCGCGCAGGACGATTGCCGCCGCGCCGCGTCCAGCGCGCCGATTTCCGCGGGATCCTTGAGCAGCAGGCGGATCAGCGCGATGCCGCGGTCATGGTCGGTGCGCACGACCTCGACCCCCGCGGGCACCGCCTGCCCCGCCCGCGCGACAATGATTCGGAAGGGCTTCCCCTTCGCCTCGAAATCGTTGCGCACGAAGATCACGTCGGTGGCGGCGTCGAAAATGCTGAGCGAGGAATAACGCCCGGGCACCGGCGTCACATCAATCGCCAGCGGTCCCGCCGACAGGTCATAAGGGCAGCTCGAATAAGCGAGATCGGGGCTGGGCCGCACGACCGGCTGGCGCGCCGGGGTCGCCAGATTGCCATAGGACATCTTGTTCACCCCGCCCTGCCCCAGCCGCTCCATGGCGACGTTCATCAGACCATAAGGGATGGCGCCGATTGCGGCCCAGGCCGTCGCGGCGGCAAAGACGAGCCCGAAAGCGAGCGGACCGAGCCAGCTGCGCATGTCAGCAGCCCTCCTTCACGATTTGCGGCAGGACGGCGTTAGCCGGGTCGGCGCGGAACCCCGGACCCGGATTATACATGCGCAGCGTGAGATGGAAGGGCTGCCCCTCGGTCCCCGGCAACCAGGTGCTGTCGGCAGGCTGGGTGGGCGAGATCGTAACGCGCCATTCGCCCTTGGCGTCGAGCGCGACATTGGCGCCGTTGACCGACCAGATGTTCGCGGGGTTGGCGACCAGATAGCCTTTCTCGTCATAGATGGTCACGCTCCACCAGCGCGCATCAAGCGGCTTCCCCGACAGGCGGTAGCGGCAATTGCCGTCCAGCGGAGCGCCCGCGGCATCGGTCTTGGCCGACCAATAGACGGTTTCCTTCGCTGGCAGCGCGAGCAGTCCGGCGCGTGCAACGGCGGCGCGGGTGACCGGGTCGGTGGCCTTGGTCCCAAAGCCCAGCGACGTGGTCCACGGACCGTTGACGATCGCGCCGCCCGTGAGCCCACCGCCGGTGAGCCACCACGCGGCGCAGAGGCCAATTGCCAAACCGCCGACAAGGGCAATCGTGTAGCGGTGCCAGCTTTTCATCGGCTTCCCCCTCACGTCGCCTTCGCGGGGGCGACGATTATTTCGCCTTCAACGCCGCCTGCGCCGCTGCCAGCCGCGCAATCGGCACACGGTACGGCGAGGCGCTGACATAGTCGAGGCCGGTTTTTTCGCAGAAATGGATGCTCGGCGCGTCGCCGCCATGCTCGCCGCAAATGCCGAGCTTGACGTCGGGGCGCGTCGCCCGGCCGCGATCCGCCGCGATCTCGATCAGCTGCCCCACGCCCTCGACGTCCAGGCTGACGAACGGATCGGTCAGGAAGATGCCCTTGTCGACATATTGGGTCAGGAAGCGCCCCGCATCGTCGCGGCTGATGCCGATCGTCGTCTGGGTCAGGTCGTTAGTGCCGAAGCTGAAGAATTCGGCGGTCTCGGCGATCTCGCCCGCCATGAGCGCGGCGCGTGGCAGTTCGATCATCGTGCCGACGAGATAGGCGATCTCGCGACCCTTTTCGGCGAACACGGCCTTCGCCTGGGCATCGACGACCGCCTTCATCAGGTCGAATTCGCGGCGCGTCGCGACGAGCGGGATCATCACCTCGGGGATCGGCGCCGCGCCGGTCGCCGCGGCGACATCGCAGGCGGCCTCAAAGATCGCACGCGCCTGCATCTCATAGATCTCGGGATAGGTGACGCCCAGCCGACAACCGCGATGGCCGAGCATCGGGTTGAACTCGTGCAACTCGTTCGCACGCGCCTTCAGCGCGTCGATGCCCACGCCCGCAGCAGCGGCGACGTCGGCGAAATCCTCTTCGCGCGTCGGCAAAAATTCGTGGAGCGGCGGGTCGAGCAGGCGGATCGTCACCGGCAGCCCGGCCATCACCCCGAAGATCGCGGCAAAGTCGCCGCGCTGTTCGGGAAGCAGCTTGGCGAGCGCCGCGCGGCGCCCCTCCTCGCTGTCGGCGAGGATCATCTCGCGCACCGCGGTGATCCGCGCGGCGTCGAAGAACATATGTTCGGTGCGGCACAGCCCGATGCCCTCGGCGCCGAAGTCGCGCGCGACCTGGGCATCCTGCGGCGTTTCGGCGTTGGCGCGCACCTTCATCCGGCGCACCTTGTCGGCCCACACCATCAGCGTGCCGAAATCGCCGACCAGTTCGGGGAGCAAGGTCGGAACCTCTCCCGCCATCACCTCACCGGTCGATCCGTCAAGCGTGATGATGTCGCCCTCGCGTAGTTCGCGCCCAGCGACGCGCAGCACGCGCGCACTGCCGTCGATCGACAGCCCGCCCGCGCCCGATACGCAGGGACGCCCCATGCCGCGCGCGACCACGGCCGCGTGGCTCGTCATCCCGCCGCGCGCGGTCAAAATGCCCTTGGCGGCGTGCATGCCGTGGATGTCCTCGGGGCTGGTTTCGACACGGACAAGGATCACCGCCTCGCCCATTTCAGCGGCTTTTTCCGCGGCATCGGCGGTGAACATGATCTTGCCCGACGCGGCGCCGGGGCTGGCGGGCAACCCTTTGGTCAGCACGTCGCGCGGCGCATCGGGGTCGAGCGTCGGGTGGAGCAGCTGGTCGAGCGCGCCGGGATCGACGCGGCCCACGGCTTCCTCCTCGGTGATCAGTCCCTCCGCCGCCATATCGACTGCGATCTTCAGCGCCGCCTTCGCGGTGCGCTTGCCCGACCGGGTTTGCAGCATCCAAAGCGTCCCGCGCTCGACGGTGAACTCGATATCCTGCATGTCGCGGTAATGCGTTTCGAGCGTGTCGAACACGCGGCCCAGTTCGCCAAACGTCTCCGGCATCGCCTCTTCCATCGACAACGGCTTGGCGCCTGCCTTTTCGCGCGCTTGTCGGGTCAGATATTGCGGCGTGCGAATCCCCGCGACGACATCCTCGCCCTGCGCGTTGATCAGCCATTCGCCGTACCAGGCGCGCTCGCCGGTCGCGGGGTCGCGCGTGAACGCCACGCCCGTCGCCGAGGTGTCGCCCATATTGCCGAACACCATCGCCTGCACATTGACCGCGGTGCCCCATTCGCCGGGGATCGAATTCAGGCGGCGATAGACTTTCGCGCGGTCGCTTTCCCAGCTCGCAAACACGGCGCCGATCGCGCCCCACAGCTGGTCGTTCGGTTCCTGCGGGAACGGCGCGCCGGTCTCACGCTCGACGATCGCCTGATATTCCTGGACCAGCACCTGCCAGTCCTCGGCCGCCATTTCGGTGTCGAGATAGAAGCCGCGGTCTTCCTTGGCGATTTCCAGTGCTTCCTCGAACTCGGCATGGTCGAGGCCCATGACGACGTCGGCATACATCTGGACGAAGCGGCGATAGCTGTCCCACGCGAAGCGCGGATCGCCCGAGGCCTCAGCCAAGCCAACGACGGTCTGGTCGTTGAGCCCCAGGTTGAGGACGGTATCCATCATCCCCGGCATCGACACGCGTGCGCCCGACCGGACCGACACGAGCAAAGGATCGGCGGCATCGCCAAAACGCTTGCCGGTGATGCGCTCGATATGCGCGATGCCTGCGGCGACCTCTTCGACCAGTCCCGCGGGGAATTGCTCGCCATTGGCATAATAAGCGGTGCAGACGTCGGTGGTGATCGTAAAGCCCGGGGGCACCGGCAGGCCGATCGAAGCCATTTCGGCCAGGTTCGATCCCTTGCCGCCCAGCAATTCCTTCGAACGCTCGGCCGTGGTGGCCGCGCCGCCGAACAAATGCACCATCTTCGTCATGTGTAGCTCCTGCTGCCCCGGGGAGGAGGTTGCGGCTGGATAGGTATGCAATCGCGGTTGGTCGATTCAGTTTTGCTTCGTTCGTTCAAAGGGGGCCGTGGGTCAGCCTTCGATCTTCGAAAAATCGGCGACGCCATGCACCGCGCCGGTAAATCGCGACAGTAACCCGAGCCGATAGGCGCGCACCGCTTCGTCAGGATCGTTGACCATCACGCCGTCGAAAAAAGCGTCGATCGGGGCGCGCAGCGAGGCCAGCGCGGCCATGGCGTCGGTGAAACGCTCCTCGGCGACGGCGGCGGCGGCGGCGGGCTCGGCGGCGTCGAGGGCGGCAAGCAAAACCCGATCCACATCCGTCATGCGCTCCGGCGAAAGCCGGAGCCCAGGAGTGTCTTGCTCCGACGCCTGCGCTGCCCCACCCTGGGTTCCGGCTTCCGCCGGAACACTGGCTTGTTTCAAAATATTCGCCGCACGCTTGTAGCCCGCAAGCAGATTGGTGCCGTCCTCGGTTGCCATGAACGCCTGCAACGCCTTCACACGGGCGAGCAGGCGAACGAGATCATCCTCTCCTCCGAGCGCGAACACCGCGTCGATCAGGTCGTGGCGGACGCCGGCTTCGCGCTGCTGGACCTTGAGGCGGTCGGCCAAGAATAGAATGATGCTCGCGATCGAAGGCTGAATTATCTGATCATAGATCGGCGAAGATCGATCGAGCGCATTCTGCAACGCCACATCTCGGAGCCGTTCAATTGCATCATCCGAAAATTGGACTCCCACGGCCTCAAGCTGTTGAACGCCAACCTCGAACGAGAAACGATCCGCCGACGCGCTCGATTTCCCCACGAGTGCCGCTAGTGCTGCGGCTAGCGGCATGGACACAGACAGACGAAGCTCGTTCGCCTGAATAATCGAAATAATTCCCAAGGCTGCACGGCGAAGAGCAAAGGGGTCTCGAGATCCTGTCGGCTTTTCGTTGATGGCGAAGAATGCGGAAAGCGTATCCAGCTTATCCGCCAGCGCCACAGCCACCGTCACCGGCGCGGTCGGCACGTCATCGCCCTGCCCGACTGGCTTGTAATGGTCGCGGATCGCGTCGGCGACGGCATCGGGCAGACCTTCGGCGCGGGCGTAGTAGCCGCCCATCAGGCCCTGCAGTTCGGGGAATTCGCCGACCATTTCGGTGACGAGGTCGGCCTTGCATAGGCGCGCGGCGAGTTCGGCTTGGTCGGCCAGTTCTTCCTTGTTCTCCGGCGAAAGCCGGAGCCCAGGGCTGCCTGACGCCGACGGTTGCTCCATGCCGCTCTGGACCCCGGCGTTCGCCGGGGAACGGCCTGTCACGATGCCTTCTTCGACCAACCACCGCGCCAGCTTCGCAACCCGCTCAACCTTGTCGGCAACCGTCCCCAGCTTTTCGTGGAATGTGATCCGGTCCAGTTTCTTCGCGTGATCTTCCAGCCTGATCTTGCGATCCTGTTCCCAGAAGAAGCGCGCATCGGACAGCCGCGCCGCCAGCACCTTGCGGTTGCCCGCGACGATCTCCGCGCCGCTGTCCTTCGCGTCGATGTTCGCGGTGCAGACGAAGCCGTTGGCCAGCTTCCCATCCGCCCCGTTCACGACGAAATATTTCTGGTTCACGCGCGCGGTGAGCTGGATGACCTCGGGCGGCACTTCCAGAAACGCTTCGTCGAAGCGGCCGAGCAAAGGCACCGGCCATTCGGTGAGGCCGGCATTCTCGATCACCAGCCCCTCGTCCTCGACGAGCGTCAGCCCGGCGTCGGCCGCGGCCTTGGCAGCGCCGTCGCGGATGATCGACTGGCGTTCTTCATGGTCGACGATGACGTGGCAGGCGCGAAGCTTCTCGGCGTAATCCGACGCCGAGCCGATGGTGATCTCGCCCGGGCAGTGGAAGCGGTGCCCGCGCGTCGCGAAGCCCGACGCAATCCCGCCGATCTCGCACGGCACGAGGTCTTCACCGAAGATCGCGACGATCCCCGACAGCGGGCGGACCCAGCGCAGGCTTTCGCTGCTCGCGCTGTCCTTCCCCCAGCGCATCGACTTGGGCCAGGCGAAGGCGCGGACGATCGCAGGGATCGCCTCGGCGAGCACATCCTTGGTCGCGCGGCCCGGCTTGTCGATCACGACGAAATACACGCCATCGCGATCCTCGAGCTGGTCCTGCGTCAGGCCGGTCTTGCGCAGGAAGCCTTCGAGCGCCTGCGGCGGCGCGCTGCTGCGCGGACCTTTGAGTTCCTCGCTGACCGCGGCGGTCGCTTCGGGCAGGTCGCGCGCGATCAGCGCGAGGCGGCGCGGGGTCGACCAGATGGTAAGGTCGCCGACCTCAATGCCCGCGGCGCTCATTTGCGCGCGGAACAATTTTTCGAGTTCAGCGCGCGCGCCAGCCTGCATCCGCGCCGGGATTTCCTCGCTGCGCAGTTCGAGAAGAAAATCGGTCACAGCGTCCACCCCGGATAGTTTTGGGTCCAGCGTTCGGACTGGCTGTCGATCCACGCCTTGCAGCTGCCTTTCGCGAGATCGCGAACGCGCGCCATATAGTTTGCGCGTTCCTGCACGCTGATCACGCCGCGCGCCTGCAAGAGGTTGAACAAATGGCTCGCCTCGATCGCCTGGTCGTAGGCGGCGAGCGGAACGCCTGCCTCTATCGCGCGCTGGCACTCGGCCTCGGCGGCCTTGAAGCCCGCGAACAAGGTGTCGGTATCAGCGACCTCGAAATTCCATTTCGAGAATTGACGCTCGTTTTCAAGGAACACATCGCCATAGCTCACTGCGGCGACATCGCCGACCGCGTCGGAAAAGCGCAGGTCGTACACATTGTCGACGTTCTGGATATACATGGCGAGGCGTTCGAGGCCGTAGGTCAGCTCGCCCGCAACGGGCTTGCAGTCGAAGCCGCCCATCTGCTGGAAATAGGTGAACTGGGTGACTTCCATGCCGTCGCACCAGACCTCCCAGCCCAGCCCCCACGCGCCGAGCGTCGGGCTTTCCCAGTCATCCTCGACAAAGCGGATGTCGTGGAGCAGCGGGTCGATGCCGATCGCGGCCAACGAGCCCAGATATTGTTCCTGCAGGTCTGCAGGCGATGGCTTCAGGATCACCTGATACTGGTAATAATGCTGGAGGCGGTTCGGGTTCTCGCCATAGCGGCCGTCGGTCGGCCGCCGGCTCGGCTGGACATAGGCGACGTTCCACGGCTCTGGCCCGAGGCTGCGCAGCGTGGTCGCGGGGTGGAACGTCCCTGCCCCCACCCGCATGTCATAGGGCTGCAGGATCGCGCAGCCGCGCGCGCTCCAATAATTGTGGAGCGTCAGGATCATGTCCTGAAAGCTCAGCGCTTTCTTTTCCGCCGCGTCGGCCACCTTTTTCCCGTCTTTCGCAGGTGCAACAATGTCCGCCGCCCTTGGCCCAGCGGGGCCGCAGGGTCAAGGGACGGACACATCGATAATCGTCCCCGAAGTCATCCTCGCATTGCAAAATGTAAGGCGTTGTTGACATGGTCAGCGAATCATGTCATTTAGTCAACAACACCTGACATTCGGTCAGGGTCGCATGACGGAATGCCGATGAACAACCAGTTGAAGGTGCTGCGCGCGATGCGGAACTGGAGCCAGGCCGAACTGGCCGACCGGCTCGACGTGTCGCGGCAGGCGGTGAACGCGATCGAGACCGGTAAGTACGACCCGTCGCTGCCGCTCGCGTTCAAGCTGGCGCGGCTGTTCGATATGCGGATCGAGGAGATCTTCGATGATGGTCACGAAGGACATGATGATGGCGAATGAACCGCAAGGCGCGCGCCGCCACCCCGGCGTACTGTGGCCGACAGTTATCACGCTGGGTACCGTTTTCCTGATGGGCGGCGTGGCCGGATATCTCGACGCGCATCGCGCCGATGGCGGCGGCGGGCCGTCCGGACTGGTCGCAGGCGGATTGGTTTTGCTGGCGGGCATTGGTGTGATGTGGCTGTACCTCCGCCGGTTCCCATCTTTCTGGCAGGGCTGGTCGCGGCGCAAGCGTCTTTACACGGCCAGCATTGCGGGATCGGGCCTGCTCGGGCTGCTGACCGCCATCCTGCTCCGCAGCGGCCAAGCCGACGTCACTTCGGACCCCTTTTTCAGCAACAGCGCGCTGTCGCCGGAGATTGCGATCCTGCTGGCGCTGCTGTGGGGCATCGGTATTTCGATCGCGGTGTTCATCTATCAGCGAACGATCGACGACCATGAACAGCGCGCCTATTTATGGGCCGGACTGGCCGGATATTATGCCTTCGTCGTTCCGGCGCCAATGTGGTGGGTGCTTGCCCGCGCCGATCTGGCGCCGCCGGTCGATGCGATGCTGCTCTTCGCGGTGACCATCGTAACCAATGCCCTCGTCTACCTGTGGCTCAAGTTTCGCTGATCAATTTGCTCTCCCCTTCCCTGTAAGTTCCGGCCATAAAGGCCAATAATGAAAGGATATTCTCCCGTGAAAAAATGGCTCAAGACCCTTGCCGTCACATGTGCGGCCATTCCCTTTGCGCAATGCGCGATGCTGCCGGGCACCAATATGGCGATCGCCGCCGAACCCGTAGCGGCCACCGCCCCGGCGCCCGCTGCGACCACCGATGCCGACCCCGCGCTGTGGGTGGTGAAGGATGAGGACACGACCGTCTATCTGTTCGGCACCGTCCATGTGCTGAAGCCGGGGCTCAGCTGGTTCGACGAGGCGGTCAAGGACGCCTTCGACAAGTCGGACGAGATGATGCTCGAACTGGTGCTGCCCGAAGACCAGGCCGCGGTCGCCAACACGATGATGCCGCTGGCGATGGACAAATCGGGCAAGACGCTGCCTTCGCGCCTTACCGCCGACGAGCTCAAGGCCTATCAGGCCGCGATGACCAGCGTCGGCTTGCCCGCCAACGCCTTTGACATGTTCAAGCCGTGGCTTCCCGCAATGACGCTGTCGGTGCTGCCGCTCACCAAATATGGTTATGACCCCGAACAGGGCGCCGAAAAGCAGCTGACCAAATTTGCCAAGGCCGCGAACAAGCCGGTCTCCGGGCTTGAAACGCTGGAACAGCAGCTGGGCTTTTTCGACAGCCTGCCCGAAAACCAGCAGGTCGCCTTCCTGAATTCGGTGGTGAAGGACATGGACAAGCTGGGACAGGTCCTCGACAAGATGGTCGTACTGTGGGCCAAGGGCGACCCCGACGGGCTCGCGGTGGCGATGAACGACAGCATGGCGGCGACGCCCGAACTGGCGCAGACGCTGCTGTACGACCGCAACGCCCGCTGGGCGGAGCAAATCCAGGCACGGATGGCCAAGCCCGGGACGGTTTTTGTCGCGGTCGGCGCCGGGCATCTGGCGGGCGAAAAGAGCCTGCAGGATTATCTGGCCGAACGCGGGCTGACCGCGGCGCGCATCGACTATTGACGCCGCCGCCTTACCGCGCCGGTCGATGGGGTCGCCGCTTTGCGGCGGCCCTGTTGTCGTTGTGGCTGGCGGCGTGCGCACCCGCCGCGCCGCCGCCGCAGGCTCAGCCGGCAATGTGGCTCGCCGAGGATGGCGACACGCACATCTTTCTGTTGGGGACGATGCACGCTTTGCCCGCGGGCACAGAATGGGCGGGCGGACCGGTCGGTCAGGCCATCGCCGCCGCCGACGAGCTGGTGATGGAATTGTCGCCCGCCGAAGTCGCCAAGGCCGGGGACGAATTCCGTCGGCTGGGACAGCGCGAAGCACCGCTCGCGATCGATGCCCGGCTGTCGGGACAGGCGCTGGCCGGTTATCGCGCGGTCGAGGATGACGCCGGGCTGGACGGCGACGCGCTGGACGATTGGGCGGTGATGATCCTGATCGGGCAACATGCCGCGCGCCGGGCCGATTTGTCGACTGCCGACGGGGTCGAGTCGGGACTGACCGAACGGTTTACGGCGGCGGGCAAGCGCATCGCGGGACTGGAAACGGCGCGGTCACAGCTGATGCTGTTCGAAACGCTCGACCCCGCAACGCAGCGCACGCTGCTGACACGCGCCGCCGCAGGCGCGGACCGGGCGGCAGCGGACGTCACCGCGATGACCGCCGCGTGGCGGCGCGGCGATGTGGCGGCGCTGGAGCGGATCATCAACGAAGATGTCGATTCCGTACCCGCGGCGCGCGCGGCGCTGATCACCGACCGCAACCGCCGGTGGAGCGCCTGGGCGGCGCGGCGGATGGACCGGCCGGGCACGGTGCTGATGGCGGTCGGCGCCGGGCATATGGTGGGCAAGGACGGCGTCCCCGCCCTGCTGGCGGCAGAGGGTTTCCGGGTGACGCGGGTGCAATAAGGCTGGCGGCGGTTTTGGGTTGGTCAGCGCGGTTTTGAGCACATCAAGCCCTCCCTCTCAGGAGAGGCGATAACAAAATGCAACCGCCTCCCGCCGCCGCGTTACGCCGCCCATTGTCGCGGGTCGGGCTCTTCGCCGATCAGCGCCAGGCCGTGCGCGATCGATGTTAGTTCGCCGCCGGTTGCGATCCGGTCGCTTCCGAACCGCCGCTCGAACAGCGCGCGGATTGCGGGGATCAGCGACGAGCCGCCAGTCAGGAATACGCGGTCGATGCCATCCGGCGCCATGCCGGCGCGCACCAGCGCGGTTTCCATCGCACCCTCGATCCGGCGCAAATCGTCGGCGATCCACCGCTCAAAGTCGGTACGGCGCACCTCGGCATCGATTTCGACGCCCTCGCCCGAAAAGCGGAATGCCGCCTGCTCGTCGCACGACAGCGCACGCTTGAGCTGTCCGACCGCATCATAAAGCGGGAAACCCTGTTCATGTTCGATCAGCGCGATCATCCGTCCGATCGGTTCGGGATCGACCGCATCGCGCTGTAGCCGGGCGAGTTCGGCCAGCGTCCGTTGGTTGCGCATCAGCGCCAGCCGCGACCAGTCGGCGAAATCGCGGAAGTGGCCGCCCGGAATCTCGAGCAGCTTGTCGAACGAGCGGTACAGCCCGCCCTTGCCGAGCAGCGGCAGCACCAGCTGGTCGACGATGCGGTAATCGAACCGGTCGCCGGCAATGCCGATCCCCGCCGACGCCAGCGGCACACAGCGCTGCGGCGCACCGGGCGCGGCAACGCGGACGATCGAAAAATCGGTGGTGCCGCCGCCGAAATCGGCGACCAGGATCGTCGCGGGCTCGGTCAGCCGCGACGCGTAGCTGTGCGCGGCGCCGAGCGGCTCGTGGACATAAATGATCTCGGTGCCCAAGGCCGCGAACATGGCGTCATAGCGTTGCCGCGCCAGCGCCGGATCGGGCCGCGCGCCTGCATATTCGACGGGACGCCCGACGATCACGCGCTGCGGCAATATATCGAGCCGTCCCCCGGCGTGCGCCACCAGCCGCTGCAGGAACAGTCGCCCCAGATCCTCGAAGCGATATGGCCGGTTGAAGATCAGCGCGCGTTCGAATGTCGCGCTGGCGGCGACGCTTTTGAACGACTGGACAAAGCGGCTGTCGAGCGGCGACTGGAGATATTCGGCGATCGCCCACGGCCCTGCCTCATGCGCAATCCCCTGCCACGCGCGCTCCTCTTCCCAGAAACACAGCGCCGAGCGGAACACCGCGCCGGTGGCATCGTCCCCGGCATATTCGACGAGCTCCGACCCGCCCTGCCCGTCGGTCAACGCGACGACTGTATTGGTGGTCCCGAAATCGAGCCCGAGCGCGCTGGCCGCGGCGTGGCTGGTCATGGCGTGCTCCTGTGGCAGGTCCGGCGGGGCGGCGCCTATTGCACGCGGCGTTGAAGGGGGCAAGGCACGGGCACCGAATGATCCGCCCGCGCTTGCATTTCCCGCGCTTCCCCGCTAAGCGCCGCCGCTTCCGACCATGGTCATCCCTGGAGGCGTGGCGGACTTTGAAACTTTTCTCGGAGAAAAATGATGAGCGACCAGCTGGTGCTGTCGGCCGAGACGCGTGATCGGGGAGGCAAGGGAGCCTCGCGTGAACTGCGTCGTGAAGGCCGTGTCCCCGCCGTTGTATATGGCGGCAAAGAAGAACCCCTGATGATCCATGTCGAAGAAAAGCTGCTGATGAAGCAGCTGATGACGGGTCACTTCATGAATTCGGTCGTCATGATCGACGTCGGCGGCAAGCAGATCCGCACGCTGCCCAAGGACGTCGCATTTCATCCGGTCAAGGATCGCCCGATCCACGCCGACTTCCTGCGCATCGCCAAGGACGCCACCGTCCAAGTCGCGGTGCCGGTCGTGTTCCAGAACGAAGAAGCCTCGCCGGGCCTGAAGCGCGGCGGCGTGCTGAACATCGTTCGCCACGAACTCGAACTGGTGTGCGATGCGGACAAGATCCCCGACAACATCGAAATCGACGTCACCGGTTTCGACGTCGGCGATTCGATCCACATCAGCCATGTCACGCTGCCCAAGGGCGTGGAAAGCGCGATCACCGATCGCGACTTCACCATCGCCACCATCGTTGCCCCGTCGGCGCTGAAGTCCAGCGACGGCGACACGACGAAGGATGAAGGCGAAGCCGCCGAAGGCGACGAAGCCTAAGCATTTCGGACCGCCCCTCCCCCAGGTGGGAGGGGCGTTTCCACCGGACCCGGGAAAGGCAGTGTCATGCAGCTCTGGGTCGGTCTCGGCAATCCCGGACCGCAATATGCGATGCACCGTCACAATGTCGGCTTCATGGCCGCCGATGTCATCGCCGATGTCTATGGCTTCGCCGCCCCGGTGAAGAAATTTCAGGGCTGGATCCAGGACGGGCGCATCGGATCGCAGCGCATCCAGCTGCTCAAACCCGGCACCTTCATGAACGAAAGCGGCCGCAGCGTGCGCGCCGCGCTCGATTTCTACAAATTGACGGCGCAGGACGTCACCGTCTTTTACGACGAGCTCGATCTTGTGCCCATGCAGGTGAAGGTGAAACGCGGTGGCGGCGCCGCGGGCCACAATGGCATCCGTTCGATGATCCAGCATATCGGCGAGGATTTCCGCCGCGTGCGCATCGGCATCGGGCACCCGGGGCACAAGGACCGCGTGACGGGCCATGTGCTGGGCAATTATCACAAGAGCGAGATGGAGCCGCTGGTCGATCTGCTTGGTGCGATTGCCGCGGAGGCAACATGGCTCGCCGACGGCAATGACGTGCGCTTCCAGAGCGACCTTGCGCTGCGCCTCAACGGCTGAGCGCTCAGATAAATTTCATATCGCCGTAGAGCCACGCCCAGGGCGTCCCGGTCTCGCCAAGGATTTCGCGCACGATCATCGGAAAGCTCGCTTCCGCGCGGACATCGTTCGCCATGACCAGCACGCAGCGCTGCCGCCGTTCGACACAAACCAGAATATTGCCGGTCGAATCATTGTGCCCGCCGCGGATAAAGCCCGGCCCCTGCGGCCCCGAAAAGACGATTGTGCCGACACCCGCCGCAATCTTCGATTGCTGTTCCGCGGGCGCGTCACCGGCGAGCGTCGGAAACTGGGCACGCGACCGGATCGGAAGATCGGCGCGTACCATTTCGGCCCGCGCGGCGGTCGACAATCCCTCGCCGCGCACCAGCGCCGCGGTGAAATTGGCGAGGTCGGTGATCGTCGTATCCATCGAGCCCGCCATGCGAACGCGGCCGCGCTCGTCATGCGGTTCGACGCTGCCGTCGAGCCGCCAGCCATCGGCGTAATTGGCCGCGAAACCGGGACGCCATGTCAGCCCCGTGTTCGGCATGTTCAGCGGGTCGAAGACGAGCCGTTTCACCTCGGCACCGGTTTCAATGCCCAGCGCTTTTTCGATCGCAAACTGCAGCAACATGACTCCCTCGCCCGAATAACCATAGCGTGTCCCGGGGTCGAAATGGATGCGCAGCTTGCCGTCGGGTTCGAGGAAATGGAAATTGGCGAAGCCGGTGCTGTGGTTGAGCGCGATGCGCGGCGTGATCGCCCGCCAACGCGGATCGTGCTTGAGGTCGCCCCAATTTCCGTAGGCGCCCAGATTGCCATAATCGGGAAGCGGTTGCGGCAGCATGTCGGCGATCGAGCGATCCAGATCGACCTTGCCCTCGTCAACGAGCCGCATCACCGCATAGCTGAACAGCAATTTGGTAAGCGAGGCGCCATACATGATCGTCTGCGGTGTCAGCGGGTCGCCCTTGGCGTTGCGCTCGCCGAACGCCTGAACCGACTTGACCGTACCGCCGTCGATGACTGCGATCGCGAGGCCGCGGGCACCGGTGCCCTGCATCGCCTTTGCAGCAATCGCGGCGACACCAGGTTTATCGGGAAGGCGCGCCGCTTGTGCGGGCGTGGCAAGCGCGAGGAACGGCAAGGCCCACAACAGCTTCGATCGGCGCATCGTCACCTCCTGTGTATTACCTTAACATTACAGCAAATATTCGACGGAAACAGCAAAATCGGCGCGACCGAAGGAAATTTTGCGATAGGCGCCGGTCGTGGCATCATGGGATTCGAAAGGAGCCTCCCTCATGCCCGAACGCCATACCCCCAGCCGTCGCGACCTGATCGCGGGCGCGGCCGCGCTCACCGCCGCCGCCCCTGCCCTGCTGCACGCCGCGACCCCGACCACGGCGCCATCGCTCAAAGGTCGTACCATCCTGATCACCGGCGCCTCGAGCGGCTTTGGCCGCCTGGGCGCGCTTCATTATGCCAGGCTGGGCGCCAAGGTCATCGCGACGATGCGCGGGCTGCCGCGGCCAGAGGCCGAAACGCTCGCCGCCGAAGCCGCAAAGGAGAAGCTCGACCTGCATGTCGTCGAGATCGACGTGACCAGCGACGCGTCGGTTGCGGCGGGCACCGCGAAAGCGCTGGAGATCGCGGGCGGACGTATCGACACGCTGGTCAACAATGCCGGGATCGGCATCACCGGTCCCGTCGAGGTGCAGGACATGGAAGCGACGAACCTGATCTTCGACACCAATGTCTTTGGCATCCAGCGGATGCAGCTGGCGTTGCTGCCACAGATGCGCGCGGCAAAGAGCGGGCAGATCTTCAACATCTCGTCGCAGCTCGGCCGCGTCATCGTGCCGGGCGGCGGCCATTATTCGGCGACGAAATTTGCGGTCGAGGCCTTGTCCGAACAGCTCGCCTACGAACTGGTCCCGCACGGGATCGAGGTGACGGTGATCCAGCCCGGCGGCTATCCGACCAACGTGTGGATCAATCGCAACGCCTACACCGGCTCGCTGAAAGAGCGGAGCGATCCCGCGTTGCTGGCGGCGTATGAGCCGTTCACCAAGGGCATGGGGACCGAAGATGGCAGCGGGCGCAGCGCCGACCCGCTCGACGTGCCGCGCGCGATCGCGGAAATCATGGCGATGCCCGCGGGCAAGCGGCCGCTCCGCCGTGCCGTCCACCCCGGCAACAAACCGCAGGAGGCGATCAACCGTGTGTCGGCGGAGGTGCAACTGGCATGGCTCGGCGGATCGCCGCTGGGACCGCTGGTCAAAGCCGTTCACGACTGAGCGGTTTAGCGCGGCGGAGGAGGCCGCTTGGGCGGCGATGGCGGCGAGCCGTCGGCGCTGTGCGACATCAGCGTCACGCACATCGTCCGGTGGACGCGGTGCGGCCCGCAGGCAATTCCGGCGTAACTGTGCGTCGTGCGGAGCAGGCTGTGACGGTGACCGCGGCCGGGGACGCCGTCGTCGATCAGCAGCTGATGGATCACGCCCGCCGGCGTGTGGTGACCATAGGTGATGACCTCGTTGACATAGGGACCGCCGCCACGTGCCTTCATGCGTTCGCCGGGGCCGGACCCGCTCGTATAGTGGCCGACCGCGCCCGACCGCGACTGGACTGCTACATGATCCGCAGCGGCGCGCGCGAGCATCGCGCTGTGCGCAAGCGTCGGCAACGGGCGTTCGGTCCTGAGATCGCGGATCGCCTCGTCGACCGCCGCCACGCCTTCATTGGTCAGGATGTCGATCTCGCCCTCGGCCTCGCCGCGCAGCAATTTTCCCTCGAACCGCGCACGATAGCCGCGCAGCACATTGGCATAGGCGGCAGGATCGGCGCGGAAACGGTTGAGTTCGGCCAGGACGCCGGCCTCGAAACGGTCGGGTGCCGCATTGGCGGCGGCGGTTCCCGCGGCGAGCAACAGCACGGCGGCGGTCAAGCGGAATGACGACGTCATGGCAGCGGCGATAAAGACGCAAGGCTGAACCCCCGGCAACAGATATTTGCCCGCATCGCAAAGCTGGCGCCAGGCGCAACTTGGCGCTAGGGGCGCTGCAACACCGGCCCTCCCCTCACCAGCGCGCCGGCCATACGGAGTTTTTATGGGTTTCAAATGCGGCATCGTCGGCCTGCCCAACGTCGGCAAGTCCACCCTGTTCAACGCGCTGACCGAAACGGCAGCGGCGCAGGCGGCCAACTATCCCTTCTGCACGATCGAGCCGAATATCGGTAACGTCGCGGTCCCCGACGACCGGCTGGAAAAGCTGGCGGCGATCGCCAGCAGCAAAAAGATCATCGCGACCCAGCTTGCCTTCGTCGACATCGCGGGGCTGGTCCGTGGCGCGTCGAAGGGCGAAGGGCTCGGCAACCAGTTCCTCGGCAATATCCGCGAAGTCGACGCGATCGTCCACGTCCTGCGCTGTTTCGAGGATGACGACATCCAGCATGTCGAGAACAAGGTCGATCCGGTCGCCGATGCCGAAACGGTCGAGACCGAGCTGCTGCTCGCCGACCTCGAAAGCCTCGAGAAGCGCGTTCCTGCCTTCGCCAAAAAGGCGGCGCAGGGCGACAAGGAAGCCAAGATCGCCGCGTCGGTGCTGGGCCAGGCGCTCGACCTGCTGCGCGATGGCAAGCCCGCGCGGCTGACCGAACCCAAGGATGACGAAGAAGCCCGGGTGCTGCGCACTGCGCAGCTGCTGACCTCGAAACCCGTCCTCTATGTCTGCAACGTCGACGAGGGCAGCGCGGCGAACGGCAACGCCTTCTCCGAAAAAGTCTTCGCCAAGGCCGCAGCCGAAGGCGCGCAGGCGGTCGTCGTGTCGGCAGCGATCGAGAGCGAGCTCGTCACGATGGACATGGCCGACCGGATGGAATTCCTGGCCGAAATGGGGCTGACCGAAACCGGCCTCGCACGCGTCATCCGCGCCGGTTACGAGCTGCTCCACCTGATCACCTTCTTCACCGTCGGCCCGCAGGAAGCGCGCGCGTGGACCGTGCATCAGGGCGCAACCGCCCCCGAGGCCGCCGGCGAGATCCACAGCGATTTCCAGAAAGGCTTCATCCGCGCCGAAACGATCGCTTACGACGACTATGTCACGCTGGGCGGCGAAGCGAAGGCGCGCGAAGCGGGCAAGCTGCGCGCCGAGGGCAAGGCCTATGTCGTCCACGACGGCGATGTGATGCACTTTTTGCACAGCTGATTTGGGGAGAGCGTAACGAGGCCGACAGTCGGCTTTTGGGGTGGTGAGCGGCCTTTCCCCTCTCCCGTCGGGAGAGGGATACGCAGGCTTGGTTGCGCAGCAACCTAGCCGAAGTTGGGTGAGGGGATCACCCGTCCACACTGAAATCTCACCTCGAGCACCCTCACCCAACCCTCTCCCAAAGGGAGAGGGCTTTACGTCCGCAACCGGTCGATAGCCGCCGCCGCCGCGACGATAACCCCGCTAACCTCTACGCCTCGAACGCCGCCAAGATCGGACATGGCCCCTTGTCGCTCGCCGCGCATTGATCGGCAAGGCGCGCCAAGGCAGCGCGGGCCTCGGTCATTTGCGCGATCTTGGCGTCCAGCGCATCGATCCGCTGACGCGCCAGCGCCCGGACCCGCGCGCGGTCGTCGCTGTCATCCAGCGCCAGCAGCTCGGCGATTTCTTCGAGGGTAAAGCCCGACACCTGCGCGGCGCGGATGAATTTCAGCCGCCGCAAATCCTCCCTATCATAGCGGCGCACGCCGCCACCCCAGCCGTCGCCGCCGCTGCGCGCCGGTGTCGCGAGCAAACCGCGGCGCTGGTAATAACGGATCGTTTCGACCCCGACACCGCCCGCCTGTGCCAGTTTTCCGATGGTGAGCTGCATCGCTTGACTCCGTACTATGGTACGGACGCTATATGGGGTGCATGGCGAAACAGGCAATCCTCTACCGCATGGTCATGCCCGGCCACATCTGCCCCTATGGGCTGAAGGCGAAGCACCTGCTCAAACGCCGCGGTTTTGCAGTCGACGACCGGTGGCTGACGACGCGTGCCGAGGTCGATGCGTTCAAGGCCGAGCATGGCGTCCAGACGACGCCGCAGACCTTTATCGATGGCGTTCGTATCGGCGGCTATGACGATTTGCGCCTTCATTTCGGTCTGTCGGTCGCCGATCCCGAAGCGGTGAGTTACCGCCCCGTCATCGCCCTGTTCGCGATGACCGCGCTGATGGCGCTCGCGGCCAGCTTTGCGGCCTATGGCGATGCGCTGACCGTACGCGCCGCCGAATGGTTCGTTTCGTTCAGCATGATCGTCCTCGCGCTGCTCAAACTGCAGGATATCGACCGATTTGCGACGATGTTCCTCAATTACGACCTGCTCGCGCGCCGCTGGGTACCCTATGCGATCATCTATCCCTTTGCCGAGGGGCTGGCGGGCGTTTTGATGACCGCGCATGCCTTGCCCTGGCTGTCGATCCCCGTCGCACTGTTCATCGGCGGGATCGGGGCAGTGTCGGTGTTCAAGGCGGTCTATGTCGACAAGCGCGCACTGAAATGCGCCTGCGTCGGGGGCAGCAGCCGGGTGCCGCTGGGCTTTGTATCGCTGACCGAGAATCTGGCGATGGTCGGCATGGCATTTTGGATGCTATGGATGCTGGCGTGACGATGCTCCGCCATCTCTTGCTCGCGCTGTTCCTGATCGGCCTGTCGCTGCCGTCGGTGACCGCGCCCGTGCAGGCCGAGTCTGTGGCGACCGACTGCCATGCCGCGATGCCGGTCGATACGTCGCACCACCAGCCCGATGCCGACGACGGCAAAGGCGCGGGGCATATGTGTATCGGTTGCGTCGCCAGCATCCCGGCGGTCGCGGCGGCGGCACCAATGCCGCTGTCCGCACTCCTGCCGCCGATTCTACCAATGGTGACGCTGGCTGGCGCCAATGCGCCGCCCAGCATCCCCCCGCCCCGACCCTGACAGCCTGAAAACCGAACCCCGATTTTCCGATCCTGTCAGGACGATATTATGTTGAGAACGCCATTTCTGGCGAGTGCTGCGGCGCTCGCTGTCCTCCCGCTGTCCGCTACTGCCCAAGACCGTCAGGAGCATGATCCCCATGCCGGGCATATGATGCCTGCCGCCGAACCCAAAGTCGCCGACCCCGTTGACCACAGCACCATGGACCATGGCGCGATGGACCATAGCATGACGGATCACAGCAACCCGGCCTCCCCCGCCGAAGGATCAGGCACCGCGCGTCTGCCCGCCAACGAAGGCGGCCACAGCGGCCTGCACATCGATGCCGGCGACGAGTGGATGGTCATGGCGCACGGCTTTGCCTGGGGCGTCTATACCGACCAGTCGGGGCCGCGCGGCGACGACAAGGCCTATGTCCAGTCGATGGCGATGCTATCGGGCGAGAAGACGACCGAATGGGGCCGCATCCAGCTGAAATCGATGCTGAGCCTCGAGCCGCTGATGTCGAACCGCGGCTATCCCAATTTGTTCGCGACCGGCGAGACCGCGGGCGGCGAACCTTTGGTCGATCGCCAGCATCCGCACGACCTGTTCATGGAACTGGCGGCGCGGATCGACGTCAATGTCGGCGAGAATGCGCGGATGTTCGTCTATGGCGGACCGGTCGGCGAACCGGCGATCGGCCCCAGCGCTTTCATGCACCGCAGCAGCGCGCGCTATAATCCCGAGGCGCCGATCACGCATCACTGGTTCGATTCGACGCACATCACCTATGGCGTCGCGACGCTGGGGTTTGCGACGCCCGCGATCCAAGTCGAAGGATCGGTCTTTACCGGCCGCGAGCCCAATGAAGAACGGTGGGGGATCGAAACGCCGCGGTTCGACAGCTGGTCGCTGCGCGGGACCTGGAATCCTTCTCGATCGCTGGCAATGCAGGTCAGCCACAGTTTCCTCAAAGAGCCCGAGGCATTCCATCCCGGCGAGAACGAGCATCGCACCACCGCGAGCGTCCATTGGAACAACGGGCGCGGGCTGTCGGCGACCGGCGCGTTCAGCGCCAAGAACCGCGACCCCGGCGCGACGCTGACCGCGTGGCTGGCCGAGCTGAACTGGAACATCGACGATCATCACACGCTGTTCGGGCGGATCGAAAATGTGAAGAATGACGAGCTGTTCCCCGACCATGACGACCCGCTGCACGACGTGCCTTTCCGGGTGTCGAAATTCCAGGCGGGCTATGCCTATCGACTGCCGATCAGCGGGCCGCTGAACCTTGCGCTGGGCGGTAGCATCGCGGCGTTCGACAAGCCGCGCGCGCTCGACGCCGCCTATGGCCGGAACCCGATCGGCGCGACGGTCTTTGCCCGATTGAGCATCGGTCATTGATGTAACTTATGGCTGGGCTATCGAGGGGCAGCGATTCGCGCCCCAACGGAGCCCAGCCATGTACAACCGCCGCCACTTTCTTGCCGGGGCAACCCTCACCGGTCTTGCTGCCCCTGCCATCGTCCGCGCGCAGGGCATGTTCGGCGATTTTCCCTTCAGCCTGGGGGTCGCCGCGGGCGATCCGGCGAGCGACGGTTTCGTGATCTGGACGCGGTTGGCGCCGCGCCCGATGGAACGGCACGGCGGCATGCCGCAGGTCAATGTGCCGGTCGAGTGGGAGGTCGCGACCGATACCGGCTTTCGCCAGATCGTCGCCAAGGGCACCGAACTGGCGCGGCCGCATCTGGCGCACAGCGTCCATGTCGAAGTTGCGGGGCTGCAACCCGATCGCCCCTATTATTACCGCTTTACCGCGGGCGGTGAACGCAGCCTGCGTGGCCGCGCGCGCACCCTGCCCGCGCCGGGCGCCAAGGTCGATGCGCTGAAATTCGGCGTCGCCGGGTGCCAGCATTTCGAGTCCGGTTTCTACGGCGCGTATCGCCATATGGCGCGCGACGACCTGGCCTTTGTCTATCATTATGGCGATTTCATCTATGAATATCGACAGGATTATCTGTTCGACGACGGCCTGCCGATCCGCCCGGTGCGTCAATATGCGCATCGCGCGCTGTTCGACGTCAATGATTTCCGCGGCGCCTATGCCCAGACGTTGTCCGATATCGACCAGCAGGCGGTGCGCGCCACCCACGCCTTTCTGTCGAGTTTCGACGACCATGAAATCAACAACAATTGGGTGTCGGATCGCGACAACTGGAAGCTGGGCCTCGACGGCAATGATCCCGATGCCGCGCCGCCCGAGCTGTTCATGCTCAAAAAACAGGCGGCGCTGCAGGCGTGGTACGAACATATGCCGGTGCGCAAAGCGCTGTTGCCGCGCGGGGGCATGGTCGCGATGAACCGCGAGTTTCGCTATGGCGACCTGATGGCGATGCAGTTGCTCGACACGCGGCAATATCGCGATGACCAGCCATGCGGCGACGGCTTCAAGCCCGCCTGCCCCGATGTGTTTGCCAAGGACCGGCAGGTGCTGGGCAAGGCGCAGGAAGAGTGGCTCGGCCGCAACCTGGCGCGCGGCGGGGCGACATGGAACACGCTGGCGCAGCAGGTGACGATGATGTCGCTCGACCGCCGCCGCCGTCCCGAAGAAACGCAGAAGATCCTGAACATCGACAGCTGGGCGGGTTATGAAGAACCGCGACAGCGCATCCTGTCGCGCCTTGCCGGGCTGAAGAACTGCGTCGTGCTGACCGGCGACGAGCACCAGAATTTCTGCGGCGACCTCGTCCAGCGCGACAAGGTGGTCGGGGCCGAATTTGTCGCCACCTCGATCAGCAGCGGCGGCGACGGCAGCGACAAGCGGAGCGGCACCGACGAATGGCTGGCGCGCAACCCCGAACTGAAATTCGCCAACGACCAGCGCGGCTATCTGGTATGCGAGGTCGGGCGCGAAGCGTGGCAGACGCATTTCATGGTCGTCGACAAGGTCACGACGCCGGTGAGCACGCTGTCGAAACGCGCGACAGGCGTCGTCGAACGCGACGTGCCCGGGATCAAGATGGCCTAGCGGGCGGCGGCTTTCAGCCGCGCAACGACGTCTTCGTCGCGGATGCGCCGCCACTTCGCTTCGACAAAGCTGTGGACGCCGAACAGGAACAGGCCAGCGGCGACAAGCAGATAGAGTTCGGCATGTTCGGTCAGCGCCGATAGCGCGTCACCCAGACCCTTGACCTCGCCCGCCGATCCGAACCAGCCAGCGCGGATCAGTGACACGCCGATGACGGCAAAAACTACCGCGCGCGCGGCAAGTCCGGCGCGGCCGACGGGCACCACCCATGCGGGCGCATCGGCGGCGACGCCCTGCATGAATTCGGTGGTCCAGGCCTTCATCGCCTGATGCGCGGCGGCGGCGAGAAAGCAAAGTCCGATGGCGCCGAGCAGCGTGCCGCCCAGTGGCATGTCGAGCAGCATGCCCGCTGCCGCCTGTTCCTGTTCGCCATTCCCGCCCGCGGCTTCGCCCGATGCCAGCCGCACCGCCGCCCACGCCAGGATGAAATGCGCGACGCCGCTGGCGGCATAGCCGACGCGGATCGCAATACCCTTGGCTTCGTCGCCCTTGCCCTCGCTGTCGAGCGCCGCGCCATAGAGGCGATAGGCACCGTAAAGCGCAAGACCGATCGCCAGCAGTGCGAGCAGATAGGGGCCGCCCGACATCTCCTTTACCGCGCGGAAAACGCCTTGCGGGCTGGCGTCGGACGCGTTGGCGCTGGTCAGGGCGAAAAAGGCGAGCAGGCAATAAACGACGCCCCGCGCGCACCAACCCGCGCGGGCAAAGGTTTCGAGGCGGCGCAGTCGGTTCATCGGGGTCGCTCCTGTCGGGATGTCGTCAGGCAACGTCCAGGCGCGAGCGCAGTTCCGTGGCGGCTATTTCCGGCCGAACAGTCGCTCCACATCCTCCATCGCCAGCTTCACCCACGCCAACCCATAAGAGTTGTCAGCTTTTTCCGCCTACGCTGAATTGGGAACGTTTGATATGGCGTGCGAAGCGGAAGTTGACGCTTCGGAAGAAGGCGACAATACCTCCACTCCCATGAGACGCTACCGCCCCTTATTTCTAGTTGCCGCTGCCGTGGGGCTATCGTTGGGGGGTGCGGTTGTCGCCATCCTTCGCGCTGACAAATGCTCGGACGAAGGCGGAATCGTAGTTGGATTTATGACCCGAAGTCAGGACTGCGTTGAGCAATAGCATTCATTTACGGCCAAAAAGTCGCTCCACGTCGTCCATCGCCAGCTTGACCCAGGTCGGGCGGCCATGGTTGCACTGGCCGCTGTGCGGGGTGACCTCCATCGTGCGGAGCAGCGCATTCATTTCGGCGACGCTGAGGGTGCGGCCGGCGCGGACCGAGCCGTGGCAGGCCATCGTCGCGGCGACCAGTTCTAGCTTTTCATTGAGGCCGAGGGCGGCGTCATAGCCCGCAAGATCGTCAGCGATATCGGTGACCAGTTTGCGGCAGTCGATCGCACCGAGCATCGCCGGCGTCGCGCGAACCATCACCGCGGCGGGGCCGAAGCGTTCGAGTTCGACGCCGAGCGCCATGAGCTGCGCCGCCGCGGCCTCGAGCCGGTCGCACGCGGGTTCGTCGAGTTCGACGACTTCGGGCAGCAAGAGCCCTTGCGAAGGCACCGCCTGCCCGCTCATCCCCCGGCGGAGTTGTTCGAGCACGAGCCGTTCGTGCGCGGCGTGCTGGTCGACGATGACCAGCCCGTCCTCGGCCTCCGCCACGATATAGGTTTTCGCGATCTGCCCGCGCGCGATGCCGAGCGGGTGCGCGTCGCCCTGCGGCACCGGCGCCGTCGCGGCTTCGGCGCGGCCCATCGGGAGGGCATCGCGCGGTGGCGCGAAATCCATGACGCGATCGCGCAGCAGCGCGTGGGTGGCGGGATCGGTGTCGGCGCCGAACAGGTGCGTCGCCGGCGCGTGCGGATGGGGATAGTGCGCGGCGAACAAGGTCGGGACCGGCGCGGGCGGCGCCACGGGCTCCTGCTGCCATGCCGCCAGCGCCGCTTCGGCGGGGCGCTGTACGCTCCGAAAGCCATGGTCGTCGAGCGCGCGGCGCAGGCCGCCGACGATCATCCCACGGATCAGCTGCGGATCGCGAAAGCGCACCTCGGTCTTCGCCGGGTGGACGTTCACATCGACCTCGCCGCCCGGGACGTCGACGAACAGCGCGACGACCGGATGACGATCGCGCGCGAGCAGGTCGGCATAGGCGCCGCGCAGCGCCCCTACGAGCAGCCGGTCCTTCACCGGGCGCCCGTTGACGAACAGATATTGATGATCGGCGATGCCGCGGTTGTAGGTCGGCAGGCTGATCACGCCGCCGATATGCACATCGCCGCGTTGCAAATCGATGCCGATGCAGTTCGCCGCCAGATCGCGCTGCGTCAGCGCCGCGACGCGGCTCAACTGGTCCTGCTCGCCCTGCGCATCGAGCACGCGGCGCCCGTCATGCTCGACGATGAAACCGACGTCGGGCCGCGCCATCGCGAGCCGCTTCACGACGTCTAGGCAAGCCGCATATTCGCTGCGCGCGCTGCGCAGGAATTTGCGCCGGGCGGGAACGCGCGCGAACAGATCCTCGACGACGACGCGGGTACCGTTCGCCAGCGCCGCCGGACCTTCCGCGACCACGACGCCGTTATCGACGACGCGCCGCCAGCCATCGCCGCCCGCGACCCGGCTCTCCAATGTCAACCGCGCGACGCTGGCGATCGACGGCAGCGCTTCGCCGCGAAAACCCAGCGTCGTGACATCCTCGATCGCGTCGTCGGGCAGCTTCGATGTGGCATGGCGTTCGAGCGCGAGCGCCATGTCGGCGGGGGTCATGCCGCAGCCGTCATCCTCGACCTCCAGCCGCGAAATCCCGCCTTCGGCGATTCGCACCGAAATGCGCGTGGCACCGGCGTCGATGGCGTTTTCGACCAGTTCTTTGAGCGCTGCGGCGGGTCTTTCGACCACTTCACCGGCTGCGATCCGATTTACGAGCGTTTCGGGCAGGCGACGTATTGACATGGGGGCTGTCCTAGCGCAGTCGGACGCAAATCGCGACCCACCCGCACAGCCTTATCATATTGTCCAGCCAGCCCCCGTCGGCCGAGCCGGAATCTCTCCCTGATTGGTCCTGTCGCCGGCCGGGCGTGCAGGTGTAACGACGCGGCGGCGTGGTCCTTCCCCAGGACCAGCGCCGAGGACAGGGAAGCAGTATCGATGTCATTCTTTTCTCGCTGGTTCAAATTCAACTCCCAGGACATGGCGATCGACCTCGGCACCGCCAACACGGTCGTCTATGTGCGCGGCAAGGGCATCGTTCTGAACGAACCGTCGGTCGTCGCGGTCGAGACGATCAACGGGATCAAGCGGGTCAAAGCGGTCGGCGACGACGCGAAGCTGATGATGGGCAAGACCCCCGACAGCATCGAAGCAATCCGTCCGCTGCGCGATGGCGTCATCGCCGACATCGATGTCGCCGAACAGATGATCAAGCACTTCATCACCAAGGTGCATGGCGGCAAACCCAACGCGTTCCGCAGCCCCGAAATCGTGATCTGCGTCCCCTCGGGATCGACCAGCGTCGAACGCCGCGCGATCCGCGACGCCGCATCGAATGCGGGCGCCAGCGAAGTGTGGCTGATCGAGGAACCGATGGCGGCCGCGATCGGCGCCGACATGCCGGTCACCGAACCGATCGGGTCGATGGTCGTCGACATCGGCGGCGGCACCACTGAAGTCGCGGTGCTGTCGCTCCGTGGCCTCGCCTACACCACCTCGGTCCGCGCCGGCGGCGACAAGATGGACGAAGCGATCGTCAGCTACGTCCGCCGCCACCATAATCTGCTGATCGGCGAAGCGACCGCCGAGCGGATCAAGAAGGATTTCGGGATCGCGCGCATTCCCGAAGACGGTACCGGCCTGACGATCCACATCAAGGGCCGCGACCTCGTCAACGGGGTGCCGAAGGAAATCTCGATCAACCAGGCGCAGATCGCCGAAGCTTTGTCCGAACCGATCGGCACGATTGTCGAAGGGGTGCGGATCGCACTCGAAAACACCGCGCCCGAACTCGCCGCCGACATCGTCGATCAGGGCATCGTGCTCACCGGCGGCGGCGCGCTGATCGCCGAACTTGACGAACTGCTCAAGGAAGCAACGGGCCTGCCGGTGACGGTCGCCGAAGATCCGCTGACCTGCGTCGCGATCGGCACCGGACGGGCGATGGAAGACCCCGCTTTCCGCGGCGTGCTGCAGCAAGCCTGATCGGGTAAAGGCGTTTCATGGTCCGCCCGGCACATCGACGTCCGGGGCAATCCCGAAAGGCGCAGTACAGCCTGTTCGCGGCCTATGTCATCGCGGTGACGGGGGCGGTCGCGGGGCTGCTGTTGGCGATCCTGTCGGTCGTTGACCCCGTCGGCTTCGCCCAGTTGCGGCTGGCGAGCCAGGAAGTCGCCGCGCCGGTCGCGCGCGCGTCGCGCTCGGTGATCGGCTCGATCTCGGGGATCGATGACAGCATCGGCGCCTATGTCCGCGCGGGATCGCAAAACCGGCGCCTGCGCAGCGAACTTGCCGAAACGCGGCGCCGGCTCGTCGCGACCAGCTCGTTGCAGGAAGAAAACCGCCAGCTGAAGGCGCTGCTCGACCTGCAGGAAACCGATCGTACCGCGGTCGCCAACGGCTATCTGCTCACCTCAACCTCGACCAGTACCAAGCGGATTGCGCTGCTCAGCATCGGGCGCAATCTGGGGGTCACCGCCGGACAGCCAGTGCGCGGCGCCGATGGCCTTATCGGCCGCGTTACCAGCAGCGGACCGTCGGTGTCGCAGGTGCTGCTGCTGACCGACGTCGACAATATCGTGCCGGTCCGCCGCGCCCGCGACGGCCTGCCCGCGCTGGCCTATGGCCGCGGCAACGGCGACCTCGATATCCGGACGCTGAACATTGCCAACAACCCGTTCAAACCCGGCGACATATTGGTGACGTCGGGAACCGGAGGACTTTACCCGCCGAACATTCCGGTTGCGATCGTCGTGCAGCGGCAGGACGACGGGGCACTCGCGCGGCCGCTCGCCGACCCGGCGAAGGTCGACGCCGTCTCGGTGCTTCGTCCCTACACCCCCGACAATCTCGACGCACAGGCGGCCCCCGCGCCGCTGCCGGGCGGCGCCCCGTGAACAGGCACGCCGGGCCGCGCCTTGGCGAACCGGCATCGCTGTGGCGGATGCGCGTCGTCCCCGTCGCGACGGTGATGGTGGCGTCGGCGCTGCCGCTGATGCTGCCGCTCGTCGCCAGTTCGCCGGTGCTGCCGCCGCTTGGCCTGCTGTTCTTCCTGTGCTGGCAATTGCTGCGCACCGAAATGTGGCCTGTGTGGATCGGCCTGCCGCTCGGCCTTTGGGACGATCTGTTCAGCGGCCAGCCGATCGGCACCGCGGTGGGGCTGTGGACGCTGGCCAGCCTCGCGATCCATTATTCGTCGCAGCGTATCTACTGGCGCGGCTTTCTGCACGACTGGGCCATCGCGGCCTTGCTGGTCGCGATCATCCAGTCGCTCGCCGCGTTGATCGCGCACCCCGCGGCCGCACCTGGGCGAGTGCTTGGCCTGGTTCTGCCCCAGATTCTGCTCTCGATCCTGCTCGTGCCGCTCGTCATGCGGCTGACCGGCAAGTTTGACAATTTCCGCCTGAAACGCCGATAATCCCCCATGGCCCGCGGCAAAAGCCCCCCCATTACCGAAGCTTGGCGCGGCATATTGTTCACCCGCCGGGCGCTGGTGGTGGGCGGCGCGCAGGCAGCGGTCGGCGTCGCGCTCGCCGCGCGCATGGCCTATATCTCGGTTGTCGACAACGACCGCTATGTTCTTGAATCGGAAAGCAATCGCGTCAACCTGACGCTCATCCCGCCGCGCCGCGGCTGGATCGTCGACCGCAACGGCAAGGCGCTGGCGAACAATCGCGTGTCGCTGCGCATCGACATCATCCCCGACCGGCTGCAGAAACGCGACCTCGTGCTTGGCCAATTGCAGACGCTGCTGCGGCTCGACGGCGACGCGATGGAACGGATCAACCGCGATTTGAAGGCCGCGTCGGGGTTCCAGCCGGTCGCGATCAAGGAGGATATGACCGAGGCCGAATATGCCTCGATCCTCGTCCGCCTGCCCGATCTCCCCGGTGTCGCACCGCAGCGCGGCTTTGCGCGTTATTACCCGACCGGTGCCGCGGTCGGCCATCTGATCGGCTATGTCGGCACCCCCAATGCCGAGGAATATAAGCGCGACCGCGATCCGCTCTACATCACCCCCGGTTACAAGATCGGCAAGGACGGGCTCGAGAAATATTTCCAGCCGATGCTGAAGGGTGCCCCCGGCGCGCGGCGCGTCGAAGTGACCGCACGCGGCCGGATCGTTCGCGACCTCGAAACCCAGCCCGACGTGCAGGGCAAGACCGTCCACCTGACGATCGATGCCGACCTGCAGGAATATGCCGCGCGGCGCATGGGCCGCGAATCGGGCGCCGCGATCGTCATGGACTGCGTGACCGGCGACATATTGGCGTTCATTTCGATGCCCTGCTTCGATCCGAACAGCTTTTCGGACGGCATCAGCAACAATGAATATAGCTGGCTGCGCGCCGACGATCACCAGCCGCTGATCAACAAGGCGACGCGCGGCCTTTATCCGCCGGGTTCGACGCTGAAGCCGATGGTGGCGATCGCCGCGGTCGAGAATGGCGTCGATCCGGGCGAACGCCATACCTGCATCGGCGGTTACCGGCTCGGCAACCGCTTTTTCCGCTGTCTGGGCACCCACGGCAGCATCGACATGCCGACGGCGATCGAGAAAAGCTGCAACAGCTATTTCTACTGGCTCGCGCACCGGCTCGGGTATGACGCAATCGCGCCGACCGGCAAGCTGCTGGGCCTGGGCGAGGAGTTTCAACTGGCGGGCAGCAACCAGCGCTATGGCACCATTCCTGACAGCGCATGGAAGATGCGGCGGTTCGACCAGCAATGGACGGCATCGGATTCGCTGAACGCGGTGATCGGCCAAGGTTATGTCAGCGTGAACCCGCTGCAACTCGCCGTCATGACCGCGCGCATGGTGTCCGGCCGGCGTCTCTACCCGCGCCTGATCAACCGCGAATTTCGCAACGAACTGCTGCCGTTTTCTGCCGAGGCGCTCGCGGTAGCACGCGCCGGCATGGACCGCGTCGTCAACGGCGCGGGCACCGCGGTGCGCAGCCGCCTGCCGCTTGACGGCATCACGATGGGCGGCAAGACCGGTACCGCGCAGGTGCGTGGGCTGGCGTCGGGCTCGCGCGGCCAGAGCGGGGCGTGGAAATATCGCGACCATGGCCTGTTCGTCTGCTTCGCGCCGGTCGAAAACCCGCGCTACGCCGCCTCGGTGGTGATCGAACATGGCATGGGCGGATCGCGCGCCGCCGCGCCGGTTGCCAAGGACATCTTCACCTTCCTCTACGACCGCGAAAAGGCGATGGAAGCGCTCGAAACGCTCGAGGCCGGTTGGGGCGGCCCAATCAAGGAGCGGATGGACCGCGACTATGCCGCGTGGAAAGCCGGCGCCGCGAGCGACCCCGACCCGGAGCTGCCCGAATGATCGTCGTCCCGCCCGCCATTCAGCGCATTCCCTGGAAACTGATCGCGCTCCTCACCGCGATCACCGGCTTCGGCATTCTGGTGCTCTATTCGGCGGCAGGCGGCAATTGGTCGCCATGGGCGTGGCAGCAGAGCGTGCGTTTTGCCGTCTTCCTGACCGTCGCCCTTGTCATCGGCCGCTTCCCGCTCCGGATTTTCGAGGATTTTTCCTACCTTGCCTACATCGGCGTGCTCGTGCTGCTGTTCGCGGTCGAACTGCTCGGGTTCGTCGGCGGGGGGAGCCAGCGGTGGCTCAATCTCGGTTTCATGAACCTTCAGCCGTCCGAGCTGATGAAGGTCACCGTTGTCGTGGCTCTGGCGCGATTTTACGCGCAGCTGCCGCCCGGCAATACGCGCAGCTGGACCGCGCTATGGCCCGCGCTGGTAATGATCGGCCTGCCCGCCGCGCTGGTGATGCTGCAACCCGACCTCGGCACCGCGCTGTCGATCTGTATCGGCGGCGTCGTCGTCATGTTTGTCGCGGGGCTCCCCTTCTGGTGGTTCGCCGGCACCGCCATCGCCGGGGCCGCAGCGCTGCCCGTGCTCTTCTCCTTCCTCCACGATTATCAGCAAAAGCGCGTGCTGATCTTTCTCGACCCCGAAAGCGACCCGCTCGGGGCGGGCTATCACATCAGCCAGTCGAAGATCGCGATCGGTTCGGGTGGCGTCGGCGGCAAGGGTTTCCTCAACGGGTCGCAAAGCCATCTCGACTATCTGCCCGAAGGCCACACCGACTTCGTCTTCGCGACAATGGCCGAGGAATGGGGGCTGATCGGCGGCCTCGCGCTGCTCTTCGCCTTTTTCCTGCTGCTGCGCTGGGGAACGCGCGTTGCGCTCAAGGCACGGACGCGCTTTGGCCAGCTGACCGCGGCGGGCCTGACCATGACGATCTTTTTCTACATCGCGATCAACCTGATGATGGTGATGGGGCTGGCGCCGGTCGTCGGCATTCCCCTCCCCCTGTTTTCCTATGGCGGATCGTCGATGCTGACGATCATGACGTGCGTCGGCATCATCCTGGCGATCGAAAACGACAGCAAGACGGGCACCCGCCGCCTGCATTGAGAAAAATCTGCGGCAAAGCCATTGCCATCGCGGCAGAGCCATGATAGCGGGCCGCTCGCTTCGCAGCAAAGAGCATCGCTCGCCGCCGCAAAGCCCGCCGGAAACCGGCAGTGGACGCATAGCTCAGTTGGTAGAGCAGCTGACTCTTAATCAGCGGGTCCTAGGTTCGAGCCCTAGTGCGTCCACCATTTCTTTCATTTCTTGGGCGACTGATTCTATAGGCGATCAGGGATTTCCGGCGACATGGCGGCCGACTTGGTATCGTCTCTGCCTTTTTTTGCCGTCATTCAAGGCGTCGCCGTACCTTCGATCGCTCAGCGCCGGTAATTGCGCGCCCGCAGCCCATATTTGGCGAGCTTGTCGTACAAGGTTTTGCGGGGAATGTTCAGGCTGCGCTGCACGTCGGCGACGCTCCCGCCGGAGCGGCGCATCGCATCGTCGAGAAGCGTCCGTTCAAAATTTGCGACCAGCGACTGAAGGCTCGCTCCCGTGGTTCCCGGCTCTGCGGGCTGCGCCAGACGGGTCAGGCCGAGCACGAAATTCTGCGCAAATGTCCGCAGCTCGCGCAGGTTGCCGGGCCAGTCGTGACTGACAAGATGCTGCCATTCGATCTCGCTGAGATCATCTGCCGACCGTTCCAGACTGCGTTCGAAGTCGGCCACGAACATCCGGAACAATTCGGGAATGTCGTCGCGTCGTTCGACGAGCGGGGGCAATGTGACGGTAATGCCGCTCAGCCGGTCTTCCAGTCCGCGATCGCGGGCCGGCACGCTGTCATTGCCCTGACGAAACAGGGTGCTCGTGCCGATTATCCGGATATCGACATTCCTCGGGCGATCCGCTCCGAGAGCGATGAAATTCCGCTGGTCGACCAGGCTGATCAGGCGGGGCAGATCGCGCGCGGGGATCGACTCCAGCGCTTCGATGACCAGCGTTCCGCCATTTGCCCGCTCGATCAGCCCCGACCGCGACAGCGCGACCGACGGGTCGCGGCCATAGATGAGGACATTGGCCTCCTCGTTGGCGAAAATGCCGGGATCGAGGACGACGAACGGACGGTTCCGGCGCGGGCTGAGATCATGTATCAGACGTGCGACGTGACTCTTGCCGGTGCCCGGTGCGCCGCTGATCAGCAGGTCGGCATCGGTCTGCGCCACTTCGCGCACGATCCGCTCGGTTCGGCCGGCTACAACCGACGATCCCATCCAGCCGGTGCGCGCCTTTCCTTCCAGTTGCGAACGCAAGCGGCGGTTTTCCAGCAAAAGCTTGCGCCGGTCGGCCGCCTGGCGCACCGAGCGCGCGAGCCGTTCGATCGCATAGGGCTTGGTGAAGAAGTCCGCGGCGCCATCCTTCATGGAATCGACGGCCATCGATACATCGCCATGCGCGGTGGTGAAGATGACCGGAATATCGGGGTCAATGTCGCGAATCCGGGCAAAGAATTCGATTCCGTCGAGGACCGGCAAGCGAACGTCGCTGATCACGACGCCATCGAAGTCCGCAGCGATTTCACGCAAGGCGGCCGTGGCGACGGGAAATGCGGCCACGTTAAACCCTTCCAGCTGCAATGCCTGAAGCGTGCCGGCTCGCAGACTGTCGTCGTCCTCGACGAAGATGACTGATAGGCGGCCGTCGGTCATTTTGTGCGCGGAATGATCATGGTGAAACAGGTCCGCTTTGCGTCGGGTTCGAAAACAAGATCGCCGCCAAGATCGCGCATAATGTCGCGCGAAATGACGAGCCCCAGCCCCAGACCGTCGGGCTTCGTGGTCGCAAAAGGCTGAAACAACTGGCCAATTTTGTCGGCGCCGATGCCGGGGCCGCTGTCGCAAACGCGCAACCGGATGTCGTCGCCCCCGCGGATCGCCTCGATTGCAATCGCGCCTCCGTCGCCCACCGCATCGAGGGCGTTCTGGAGCAGGTTGACCAGCACCTGTTCCAGCCGCACATGCTCGGCGACGACGGCAATATCGAGATCCTGTGCCGACGGCAGATCAAGTGCCACGTCCATCGACGCGATCCGGTCGCGGAGCAGAAGGAGCGCGCTGTCGATGATCTCACCGATCCGGACCAGGCGCCGTGGCGCCGGCTGGCGGCGACTGAAGCGCCGCAGTTCTGCGGTTATCAGACCGAGCCGGTCCGCCAGTCCGACGATTTCGCGGAAATTTGCCGACGCTTCGTCGGCGCGCCCGCGCGCAATCAACTTCTCGCCATTTTCGGCAAAGACCCGCATCGCCGCGACCGGTTGCCCAATCTCGTGGCCAACTCCGGCCGAAATCTGCCCCAGCGTCGCGAGGCGGTTCGCCTGGGACAATTGTTCGCGCAGCGTCCGCGTGCGCTGCGCGATCTCCGTCTCCTGCAACGCCTGGCGTCGCCGACGGACGAAGAACAAGGCAAATGCCAGCGCAATCGTGCTGGCCAGCACCAAGGCGATGGCCAGCCGCCCGCTCGCGATCGCGGCGGCTGCGCGGGGTCCCGGGTCGACCAGCAAGTGCAGCGTCCACCCATCGGGCGAAATCGGCTGCAGGGTATCGAACAACGGCGCTTCGACGATCGCCCGCTCGGCTGCTCCGCGGGGCTTTGCCAGTATCAGGCGCTCGAGCCGTGCCAGCCCAAAGCGTTGCCGGTCCTGCGCGGCATCGCGCATTTTCGCGACGCCTTCCCCGGTCAGCCGGAACCGCCATCGGGCGTCGGTTGCCAAAAGCACGACGCCCGTTGCATCGGTGACGTAAACGCCGTTGGTCGCCTTACGCCAGCTTTCTTCGAGCGCGTCGAACTCGATTTTCACTGCGACCACCCCGAGTGGTCGGGCCGCCGAACCGACCCGATGGGCGATATACAACCCCGGCCGGCGACTGACGGTGCCGAGTGCGAACTCGGTGGCGCTTCCTCCGTTCAACGCCTCCCGGAAATAGCTGCGAAAGGCATAGTTCGACCCCACAAAACTGTCCGATTGGTTCCAGTTACTCGCCGCCAATGTGAGGCCGTCCCGGTCCATGACATAGATGGCCGCGGCGCCCGACCGCTTGGCGAGATTTTCGAGCCGGATATCAAGTAATCGGGTCTGGCCGGCATCGCGCGCGAGCGTTTCGCCGACCTGCAGATCGCCCGCCAGCGTAATCGGCAGCAGGCTGACCTTGTCGAGTTCGCTCCGCAGACCGGCGGCAAGAATGGCTGAATCGTCGCCCGCGACTGCCTTCTCCTCGGCAAGGGCGCGGGCATACATCACCCGATCGACGGACAGCACCAATCCGGTCAAAATGCCGATCGCCACCGCCACCGACAGAATCAGGTAACGTCGGTCACCGACGATCTTTTTTGCCCAACCCGCCATCGCTCCACTGTGCGGTTTTTCGCACAATATTCAACTCGAATGTAGGGATAACCGCACAAATCTCGAATGCCAAATAGTCTATAGACATGATAAATAAAGATATTTGGAAATTCAGCTTGATCGTTTCACGGTGCCTCCCGGCAAATTATAATCGATACCAGGCAAAAATTGCCACGGGAGAGGATCGGCGATGGGGTTGGCAGCTGCCACTGGGGATTCGGGCGTGCCCGCTCGCAAATTGCCATTTTATCGGCATCTTTATGTTCAGGTGTTGACCGCGATCGCGCTCGGCGCGCTGGTGGGGCACTTGTTTCCCGACTTCGGCGCCTCGCTGAAACCGATCGGCGACGGCTTCATCGCGCTGGTAAAAATGATTATCGCCCCGGTGATTTTTGTGACCGTCGCCACCGGCATCGCGGGGATGAAGGATATGACCGCGGTCGGCAGCGTCGCCGGCAAGGCCTTCGTCTATTTCCTGTTCTTCTCTACCCTCGCGCTCGTTATCGGGCTCGTGGTTGCCAATGTGGTCCAGCCGGGCGCGGGACTGAATATCGACCCAGCATCGCTCGATACGGCAGCGGTTGCGACCTATGCCGAGACCGCGAAGCAGCAGACCATGTCAGCCTTCCTGCTCGGCATCATCCCCACGACGCTGTTCAGCGCCTTGACCAGCGGATCGATTCTCCAGGTGCTGCTCGTTGCGATCCTGTCCGGTGTCGCGATCGCCACGACCAGACCGCACAGCGACCTTGTCCTCGACGTGATGGGGTCGTTCAACGAGGTCGTCTTCAAGCTGGTTCACATGTTGATGAAGCTCGCCCCGATCGGTGCGTTCGGGGCCATCGCCTTTACCATCGGCGAGTTCGGAATTGGTTCGCTGGCCAGCCTCGCGGCGTTGATCGCCACCTTCTATCTCACGTCGTTGTTGTTCGTTCTTGTGGTGCTCGGTCTTGTCGCGCGGCTGGCAGGGTTCACCATCTTTGGCTTGATCAAATATCTGCGCGAGGAACTTCTGCTCGTGCTCGGGACATCGTCGTCCGAGGCCGCCCTGCCCAGCCTGATGGAAAAAATGGAGATCGCGGGCTGTCGCAAGACGGTGGTCGGGCTGGTTGTCCCCACCGGCTATTCCTTCAATCTCGACGGCACCAACATCTATATGACGCTGGCCGCGCTGTTCATCGCGCAGGCGGTGGGCATCGAACTGTCATTCGGCGAGCAGCTCACACTGGTGCTGGTCGCCATGGTCAGTTCAAAGGGCGCGGCGGGGGTCACCGGTGCGGGCTTCGTCATCCTCGCGGCGACATTGTCGGTCATCCCCTCGGTTCCGGTGGCCGGAATGGCGCTGATTCTGGGCATCGACCGGTTCATGAGCGAGTGCCGCGCGCTCACCAATTTCATCGGCAATGCGGTTGCCACGATCGTGGTCGCCAAGTGGGAGAATGCGCTCGATACGCAGCGGCTTGCGGCCGCGATGGCGGGCAAGCCGATGCCGCTGCCCGAAGTCGATATCGAACATCACGAGCGCACCGGAGCCCATAGCGAGGGCATAGCGGCGGCGATCGGAGAGACAGCATGATCGCGCGCCGCACCCTGATCGCGGGCGCCGCCACGCTGCTGGCCGCATCGACCTGGCCGGGCGGCGCTGCGCTGAAGGCGCATGAATTCGAAGAAATTCCGCTGTGGCCCGGCACGCCGCCCGGGAAGGGCGCCGTCAGCGGGCCGGAACGGATCGGCGACAAGGGCGCAGGCTTTGGTGCAGTGTCCAATGTCTCCAATCCGCGTCTGCGCGTCTATCGTCCCAACCATCCAAATGGCCGGGCGGTGGTGGTCATCGGCGGTGGCGGTTATTTCCGCATCCAGCTGTGGAAGGAGAGCACCCCTGCCGCGCAATGGTTGCAGCTCAACGGCTATACCGTCTTCGAACTGATCCACCGGCTGCCCGCCGACGGATGGGAGGCGACCGTCCCGTTCATCGACGCACAGCGCGCGATGAAAATCGTGCGCCATCGTGCCGGCGAATTCGGCATTCGATCCGACGCCATCGGCATTCTGGGCTTTTCCGCCGGCGGGCATTTGGCCGGCTACACCTCGCTGAAGCCGGGCCAGCCATTGTACGCGGGCAATGACGAGGTCGAAACGGCGTCGGCGCGGCCCGATTTCGCAGTGTTGCTGTTCCCCGTGGTCACGCTGCGCAAGCCCTATGACACGACGCGCACCCGGCGCGAGATCGTCGGCCGCGAACCCAGCATCGCGGCACAGGAGCTTTGGTCGCTCGACACGCATGCGTCGAAGGACGCGCCGCCGATGATCCTGTTCTCCTCGGCCGACGACCAGACGACGCCACCCGGCCACAATATTGCACTGTTCGAGGCGCTCAACCGCGCCGGCGCGAGCGTGGAAATGCACATTTTTTCGGATGGAGGCCACGGATGGGGTCTCGGCACATCCGAGCAGACGCTGAGCCAGTGGCCGACGCTGTTCCACACCTGGCTCGACAAGCAAATGACCCAAAAGAAATGATCGGGAGGATCACCAATATGCGCATCACCACCATTGCCAAACTGGCGCTTCTGGGCGGCACAAGCCTGCTCGCGTCCACGCTCGCCGCCGCGCAGGACCAGCCCGCGTCCGGATCGACGCCCGATGCCGCGGAGGTTAGCGCCGCCGAACCCGAAATCGTCGTCACCGGCACCCAAATCCAGGGCGCCCAGATCAACGACGTGCTGCCCGTCACCGTGGTCGACGAACAGTCGATCGAGAACAGCGGTGCATCGTCGGGCGACGAAATGTTCCGTGCCATCCCTCAGGCTGGTACGGTCGCCTTCAACGAGCAGAACGCGACGACCCAGAACAATGTGCGCGGCGACGTCGGTTCGATCAATCTGCGCGACCTTGGCACCGGCAATACGCTCTTGCTGATCAACGGCCGCCGCATGAACCTGCATCCGGGTTTCCAGACCGAGCTGCTCGTGCCGGTCGTCTCGCCCGATACCAACGAGATCGCACCGGGAAGCGTGCGGCGGATCGAAGTGTTGCGCGACGGCGCATCGGCGCTCTACGGCGCCGACGCCGTGGCAGGCGTGGTCAACACGGTGCTGAAAGGCGGCATGAAAGGCGGCTTCCTCGAAGCCGACTACCGCATGTCCGACGGGACAAGCCTCTACAGCTTCAACCTGACCGGCGGCTATGGGTTCGACTTCGGCGGCGGCCGCGGCAATGTGACCGTCTATGGCGGCTATTTCCACGAAAACGGCCTGCCCGTCACCGCACGTGATTACGCGCGCGACGACAACCGCCTGCCGCTGGTCGAAGGGACCGATTTCGAAGGCGATGCTTCGTTCAACAACCGGAACACCTTCGGCCCGTTCGGGCAGTTCGATATCCAGGCACCAGCCAACCGCACGCCGATCGCCGACGACGACTTCTACCTCCAGCCGAGCACCTTCGCCGGTTGCCGCCTCCAGTTCGGCGGCGGCATCTGCGCACGCAACGGCGAAACGCCGGTCGCGGCGGTCCGTTACAACACGATCTTCGGTAACAGCCTGATCAGCAAGAAAGACCGCTATAATGCGATGGCGCTGCTCAGCTACGAGCTGACCGACGATATCGAGGCCTATTTCGAGGGCAGCTATTACCGATCGGAAAGCGTGCGGAATTTCGATGCGTCGGCGATCCTCAGCGCCGTTCCCGTCGGCATCTCGCGCAACGCCTATTACAATCCGTTCGGGCCGACCACGCGCAACGGACAACCCAACCCGCAGCGCCTGCCGGGTACCACGATCGCGGCCGAGGGCGCCGACCTGATCATGGAACGGTACCGGTTCGTCGATGTCGGCAACCGGATCATCGACGTCAAAAAGGAAAGTTACCGGCTGGTGGCCGGGTTGCGGGGCAACTTCGGCGCGTGGGACTTCGACACCGGCTTCGTCTATTCCGAGGCCGATACGATCGATCTGGAGCGCAACCGGGTTTCGCTCACCGCCATGCAGCGCCAGATCAACCTGACCACGCCCGATGCGTATAATCCGTTCAACGGCGGCTGCCTGGACGATCCCGGCCTCGGCGATTGCACCCCCAACCCGCTGTCCTCGATCGAGCCGTTCCGGATCGACGTGTTCCGCAAGGGCGGCACCAGCCTGGCACTCGCGGACTTCAAGGTCAGCCGCGATGACCTGTTCACGCTGCCCGGCGGCAATGTCGGCATCGCCGCCGGCGTCGAGTGGCGGCGCGAGTCCTTCTACGACGACCGTGATCCCAGGCTCGACGGCACCATCACCTTCACCGACAGCGTGACCGGGGTGTTCAACGGCAGCGACGTTGCCGGTACCAGCGAATCCCCCGACACCGACGGCGTCCGCAACGTCTATTCGGCGTTCACCGAACTGTTTGTTCCCCTCGTCAGCCCGGAAATGAACATTCCGCTGATCGAGGCACTCAACGTCCAGCTTGCCGGCCGCATCGAACGGTTCGCCGACATCCGCGCAACCGCCAAGGTGCCGCGCATCGCGGCATCGTGGACGACCATCCCCGGCGTCACGTTCCGCGGCGCCTGGTCGCAGGGTTTCCGCGCTCCCAACCTGGTGCAGGTCAACGACGACGGCACCACGCGCTCGAACACCCGCGACGATTTTGTCGTCTGCCAGGCACAGGTCGAGAAGGGCGTTATCGCCAATCTTGCTGCCTGCCCCGGGGCGGGGGTGATCAGCTTCCGCTCGGGCGCGCGCAACCTGCGGCCCGAAGACAGCGAAAGCATCAACCTGGGCATCGTTCTCGAGCCGGGGTTCCTGCCCGGACTGACGCTCACCGCCGATTACTGGCGGGTCAAGCAGACCGGCCTGGTCGGGACGTTCGGCGATGACAACGCCATTGCGCTCGACCTGCTGCGCCGTCTGGCCGGGAGCAGCAACCCCAACGTGATCCGCGCAGCGCCAACGGCGGATGACATCGCCCTGTTCACGGGCACCAGCCTGGCCCCGACCGGCCGGATCATCCGCGTGCTCGACCCCTATCTCAACCTCGACAGCCGCGTGTCGAAGGGGTGGGACTTCGGCCTTGTTTATCGCCTGCCAGACTTCGGCGCAGGCGATTTCCGGGTCCGATTGAACGTGGCGCGGCTCGACAGCTTTGTGCAGAGCGCCGGCCCCGACGGGCAGGAAATTCTCGATGCAATCGCCTCGGGGACGCTGCCTCTCGACGTGACCGTCGGTGGCCTTGGCGAGCTTCTGGAGGTGGACGGACGGCCCAAATGGCGCGCCAGCGGCTCGATCAACTGGGACAAGGGGCCGGTCTCGGTTGGCCTGTTCGGCAGCTATGTCGGGAAATTCTACGACACCAGCGTGGTGCGCGACGTGCTGGTCGTATCGGACAATCCCAATGCCAATTTCTTCCCCGTCGACGACATCTTTACGATGAATCTGTCGGTCGCCTATACGATCAGCAACGATACGGCGCTCGACGGAACGCGGCTGCGGTTTGCGATCAATAATCTGTTCGATACCGGTCCGCCGCTCGCCGACGAAACCTATGGCTTCTACAGCGATCTGCACAGCGCCCGCGGTCGCCAGTTCGCCATCGAGATCAGGAAGAAGTTCTGACGTTGTGACTTTGTACCGGTTCCGGCTGTCGTTCGCAGGGGCGCTGCTCGCACTCGCAGGGTGCGCGCAATTGCCGCCCCCCGTCGCCGGGACCGGTGCTCCACCGCGAAGTTGCACCACTACAGCTGCAAGCATCAGCTTCGATTTCGAGGGAGCGCCGCTTTCACCATGCATGATCGAAGGGGAGCGTGAGTTTTCTGTCGTTATCGCGCCCGAACATGCCCCGCCGATCAACCCGAGTCCGTGGTACGCATTCCGGTACAGGGCCGATGGCCCCGGCAATGTCATCGTCCATCTCCGCTATCTGGGTGCCAAACATCGCTATCGGCCCAAATGGCAAAGCAACACCCGGGCGACGGTGCTGGACGCTTCGGTGGGTGACGACGGCAGGACGGCAACGCTCGTGCTGCCGCCCGGGGAGGCGGTCGTCAGCGGCCAGGAACTGATCGGCGCGAACGAACAGGCCGTGCTGATGGCCAGGCTCGATCGCAGCGCCACCGTCACCCGCGAAACGCTGGGCCGTTCGCTCGGCGGGCGCCCCGTCGAAGCGCTTCGCATTGGCGAGCCGACTGCGCGGCGACTGGTGATCCTGCTCGGACGGCAACATCCGCCCGAAGTCAGCGGCGCGGTCGCCATGGAACATTTTCTGGATACGCTCGTCGCGCGGGCCGACGCCGGAGAGCTTGCTGCGCAGGAGGTTCAGGTTCTTGCCATTCCGCTGCTCAATCCCGATGGCGTCGCGCGCGGACATTGGCGCGCCAATCTGGGCGGCGAGGATCTCAATCGCGACTGGGGACGCTTTACCCAGCCCGAAACCCGCGCCGTCGTGGCCTGGCTGGCACGCTTGCCAAGCCACATTCACCCCGTCCTGATGGTCGATTTCCACTCCACCTCGCGCAACCTGTTCTACGTGCAGGGCGACGAAGCGAGCGAGGAGCAGGAACGGTTTCTGGCACGCTGGCTCGGCGGCAAGGAGCAGCTAATCGCCGGTTACCCCTTCGCTATCGAACGTCGCAATGCCAACCCGGGTTCGGGAACCGCGAAAAACTGGTTCCAAAGCGCCCATGGCATCCCCGCCTATACCTATGAAGTGGGCGACGAGACGGATCGCGCGGCAATCGCCGAGGCTGCCCGATTGTTTGCCAAAAGCCTGTTGGAAGCACTACCACCACCGACTTTGCGCCACTGAGTGCCCAAACGCCGACCGGGCATTTCGGCCCGCGGCGCGCAACAATGCAGGGTTCAGCTGGACAAAGTTCGCCGTAGCGCGGCCAGCCGGTCGCGCACGGCCGCGTCGGAGGCATTTTTCAGCGCGTCGCTAGCCCGGGTAAAATGGCGCCGCGCGGTGCCCGGGTCGCCCTGGCCGAGCGCAATTTCCGCAGCGGCCAGATCGACCATCGGGCCGAAATCCGCCTGTCCGGTCAGCTCCGCCACTTTCTTGGGGTCCAGCCCCTCGATCATCGCGCCCGCCGCAGCGAAGCGGCGATTGGCGAGCAGGCATTCGGCCGCATAATAGCGGATCGTATGCGTCAGCGGATATTCGGCGCCAAAAGCGCCCCGGGCCGCGGCGACCGCTTGCTCCGCGATCGCGACGCCGCGTGCGCGCGCGTCGGTGCGACACAGGGCTGCCGCATAATCGGCTTGCCCGACCAATGCCTGATGCGACTGCGGTCCCGCCTGCGCCGACGCGCCCTGCCAGACGCGCTCGGCCTCGCGCGCCGCGTCGCGATGACGGCCCAGCGCCGACAGGCTTTCATAGCGGGTCGAATGCAGCGCCAGCGTGAAACGATGATTGTCGCCGAACCGCCGCTGCATCGCCGACAGCAAAGGCCCGCTTTCCCGCAGCGCCTGTTCGTGCCGCCCCAGCATCGACAGCGCGTTCAGCCAGTGCTGCCGCGTCACCAGCGTGTCAGGGTGGTCGCCGCCGCGAACGCGCGCCGAATCGGCGACGATCGCGCGCGCCATCGGTTCTGCCTCGTCCGGCTTGCCGAGACGCATCAGCGTCAGCGCCAACGACGATCGCGCCTTGAGCAATTGGGTTGCCGCCGCGGCATCCCGATCGGCGGTGCCGATCGCGACGGCGCGGCGGAACGCCTGCTCGGCGATCGCAAGATCGGCCATATAGCCATAGGCGCCCTGCGCCTGCGCAAAGGCAAAGCCGAGCCTGCCGCTTTCGCTCCGCGCGCCCAGCCGCCGGCGTTCCGCTTCCAGCCGGCGTCCGGCCTCTTCCAACCGCTGCGGCTGGCCCGACGTCGCGTCCATCTGGATGCTGGCAAGGCGTCCCAGTGCCGCATCGTCGCTTTCGGTTTCGCCGGCACGATCGAACAGTCGCTCGGCGCGCTGATAGCCCGCCCGCGCCGTATCGAAATCGGCGCGTCCGTGAAATGCGCGGGCAACCGCCAGATGCAACCGCGCGGCGACGGCAGGCGCGTCGGCAAAGCGGCGGTCGATGTTGTCGCTGGCGCGCTTGATCGCGTCGATCACTGTTTCGTCGGCGGTCGACTGCGCCGGATCGGGCGCCGCCAATATATCCTCGGCGATGAACTGAAAGCCCGTGTCGGCCAGCCGCTGCGCCGCGATCGCATCGTTGCGCTGCACGAAGGCGTAGACCGCCAGCGCCGACGACGTCGCGAACCCGATGACCAGGCTCGCCGCCGCGGCGCGCACCCACGGTCGCCGCGATGCCCGTCTTTCCTCCAGGCGTTTCTGCTCGGCAAGAAAGGCTTGGCGCTTGCCCTCTTCCTGCGCCTGCGCGCGTCGCCGGTCCAGCTGTTCGATCCGCTCGGCGAGCGCGGCGGCGCTGGCAAGCCGGCGCGCCGGATCGCCCGCCGCCGCCTGCGCAATGTCGTCGCGCAGCAGCGGATCGTCGACCTCGCTTTCCCAACCAGGCGCCAGCGATTTTTCGAAATCGCCGATCACCAGCTGATAGAGAATGAGGCCGACCGCATAGATGTCGCTTTTGACCGTGGGGACCGCATCGCCGGTCAGTTCCGGCGCGCGATAGGCCAGCGTCCCCGAACGGCTCTCGTCCTGCCCGAGCTCGCCTTCGAGCGAACCGGGGTTGGTAATGTGAAAACGGTCGAGCACCGCATGGTCGAGCAGGCGGCCGCTGCCGAAATCGGCAAGCTTCACCTCGCCCGGCGGGTCGTCGGCGATCAGGATGTTGGCGGGCTTCAGATCCTTGTGCAGCACGCCAAGGCTGTGAACATCGGCGACCGCACGTGCGATCCTGGCTGCCACGGTCAGGCGCGCATCGAGCGTGACCGACTTCAGTCCCCCGCTTGTTGCGGCCCAGGCCACCAGATCCTGACCGCCATAGGCATATTCCAGAAAATAGGGCGACGTTTCGAAATTCCATTCCAGCAGCGCGGGAAGCGGCGCAGCGGTGTTCAGCCCCGCGAATATGACGCGCGACAGCGCCGCCTCGCGCTTCAGCGCGCGCAAGCGGTCGGGGGCATCGGCAAATTTGAAAACGCGCTGCTCCCCGGTCTTGTCATGACGCGCGATCCACACGTCATCGGCACCGGTGCTGCCAAGCGCGTTCACCAGCTGCCATTGGCGGCGTCCCGGCACCGCGTCGCCCGCCTGAAACGCAAAGCGCGGCGTCAGCGGCGTATCGACGCTTTCGACGCGCACCGGCGCATTGAGGCGATAACCGACGCGCGGCACCGTTTCGACGATATGCTCCTGACCCGGCCCCAGCGCCTTGCGGAGTTTGGAGATGGCGGTGGGCAGCGAGCCTTCGACAACCGCAATGCCCGGCCACACCGCATCGAGGATTTCATCCTTGGTCACCACTTCGCCCGCGCGGAGCAGCAGTTCGTGCAGGACTTCGAGCGGTTTGCCTTCCAGCGCGACGGGCTCGCCATCGACGCGCAGCACCCAACTTGCCTCGTCGAACTGCGACCCGGCGAAAATCCAGCGGCGGCGGCGGCGGCGCGATGAGCTGTCAGATGGCATGTAACCCCCTGTCTTCGGCTTTAGAAATTCTTGAGAAACCCATCAAGACATTTGGCTCTTTCCCTCGCTAGGTCACCCGTCGCAACGGCGCCGCGCGCGCCGGAAGCCTGGCAGCACAAGGGAGATGCGGGTGGCAAAGGAAGCTTTCTTTTCGGCGAACGAGACCCCTGACGGGGTGCAGTTCGACATCGTCCCGGCATCGATGCCGGCGTCGTTCGGATGCCTGATGGTGTTTCTGTACGTTATGGCGGCGATCGGCGGATTTGTCGCACTCAGCGGCATGGCTGCGGGGGAGGATGGCGGCGGCGCCTTTTGGGGCGGCGCGTTCATCGGCGCCATCGCGGGCGGCGGTATTCTCATGTTCAAACGGCTAAACGCCCGGTACGCGCGCGTCCCGGTCCGGATGGTCGTAACCGGTCAGGGGATCACGATCGGGGAACGCCTGTATCGCCGCGACGATATCCGCGAGCTAATCGTCGGCCTGCCGTTCGACAAGGGCGGCGCCGAAATGGTGCAATATCACAGCGGGGTTGCGGCAACGGCGGGGGCAGCGACGGGAATGGAGATACGCAATCGCTCCTACGCGCTGATGGCCCGCCTCAAATCCAGCAGCAAGAACGAGATCCTCGCTTTCGGCCTCACGCTCAATATGGCCCGCTCGCTCCAGTCGGACGTCACCGCGGCGCTGTCGGGCAATTATTGACCGGCAGAACGAGGACGAAATGATGGCAGAAACCATCTTGCAGTCAGACCCGTGACAAACCGGTCCCGCGCCCGACCTCAGGCTGGCGCGCGACCCGCGCGGCGTTCGATCCGGCGCCGGAGCAGGAACAGGCCCGCGGCAAGCAACGCGGTCGGCACCAGCATCAGGGTAAAGGCGGTGCGGCCGTCGAGGTGCGCGAACAACGCGCCGGTAATCACCGATCCGGTCGTCCCACCCAGCGCCGAAAAGACGACGACGAGCCCCATCAGCGGCGGGTGCTCGCGATTGGGCATCGCGCTGAGCATCACCGAGATGATCGTCGGATAAATGGGCGCCAGCGCAATGCCGATCAGCGGAAACAGGAAGGCGGCGGCGGGCGCGTCGCGCCATGCTGCGATCGTGCCGGGAGTCAGCCCGTCGGCGAGCGGCAGGACGAGGATGATCAGCGCCGCGAGCGCGATCAGGCAGATATTGAGCACCGGATACCAGTCGAAGCGGGCCATGACTGCACCGGCCGCGAACCGCCCGATCGCCAGGCAGGCGGCGAACAGGCTGGCCGCCTGGACGCTCATTTGCGCCGGCAGGTGCAGCACCTCGTTGTTGAACGTCGGCAGCCAGCTTTGGATGCCCTGTTCGATCAGCACGAACAGAAAGGCGCACACCACAAACACAAGGACGAGGGGCAGCGCGGCAAGCTTGAGCATGGCGACGAAAGCCGGTCCTTCGCCCGCCGTCCGTTCCTCCGCCATCGCGCGCCGTTCGTCGACCGGCGAAACAAGGAGCAGCGCGAGCGCCAGCGCGGTCACCCCCGCCAGCACCCAATAGGCGTTCAGCCAGCGCAGCCCGGCGGGGTCGATAAAGGCGCTGAACACCCAATAGGACGACAGCACCCCGACCATGAACATGCCCTCGATCAGGCTGGTCAGGCTGGCATGCTGCCGCGCGTCGGCGGTCACCAGCCCGATCATCGAATAGACGACCACTTTCGCCACCGCGAACGCCGCACCGACCAGCGCGAAATGCAGCTGCGCCGCGCCGAAACTGCCGAACAAGGGCATGACGATGCACGCGGCGATCGCCAGCACCAGCGACGCGATCAGCGCGTTGCGCAGCCCGAAGCGCGGCAGGTAGCTGGCGGTCGCGAACGATACGACCGCGATCGTGATGTCCTTGAACCCCTCCAGCGTGCTCGCTTCGGGCTTGGTCACGTCAAAGCTCGAAATCGACTGCAGGATCACCGTCCCGACGCTGTTGAGCAGCATCGCAAAGGCGACATAGGTCAGGATCAGCGCAGCGATCAGTCGGGTGCGGGCCATGATGCGTCCTTAGGCGAAAGGGGGACGGATGTATCGGGTACGGCAGTGATGGAGGCCATTTTCTACCTCACTTCTCGTCATCCCGGACTTGATCCGGGATCCACCGCGGCGCTGAAGTCATGGACCCCGGATCAAGCCTGTTCTGAGCTTGTCGAAGGGTCCGGGGTGACGACAATAGAAATATCGAACCCCAAAAAAAGAAGGGGTGGCCGCGAAGAGGCCGCGACCACCCAGGGAGGGATGAACTCAGAACCGATACGCCGCGCTGAACCGGAATGACCGGCCCAAGATCGGGCGCGCATTAACCACCTGCCCGCCGGCCTGCCCCAGCGTGCGCGGATCGCCCTCGGTCAGGCCCGCCTTGTCGGTCAGATTGTCCGCGGTCACCGCAAATTCCAGCGCGTCGTTGACATCGACCCGCACCCCGGCGTCGATCTTGAAATAATTCGGCAGCGACTGGGTGTTGGCGGTGTCGGAGAAACGATCGCCGACATAGCTGAAGGTCGAATAGAGCGAGACCTTGCTGCCGCCGCCGAATTCGATGTCATAGGACGGGGTCACCCGCCATTGCCACTTCGGCTGGCGTTGCACCCGATTGCCGCTGAGATCGATCGTCCCGCCGCCCGCAAAGAAATCGCGATATTTGGCGTTCAGCCAGGTGCCCGAAAAAGCGATGCTGAAATTGTCGACCGGGCGCAATTGCCCTTCCAGCTCGATCCCGGTACTGCGCGCGCCGCCGATGTCGGCGACCGGCGCGCCATTCTGGATCACCGTCGTCACCAGCCCGGTGAACTTGGTGTGGAACAAAGTGGCATAAAGCGACACCGGATCGGTGCGGACCTTGAGCCCACCCTCGAAATTGTCGACCCGCGGTGACACGAAAATCCCGTCGCGCAAATTGTCGAAAAAGGGATTGGTGTTGCCGCGGTTATAGCGGACATAGGCGCCGACCGACGACGAGAAGTCGTAATTCAACCCCGCGGTCCACGACCAGGCACCCTTTTTATAGGCAATGGTGCGGAAGGTGCCGTTCAGCACCGCCGTGCCATTGTTATAGAGCGTGTTCGGATTGCCGTCGGTGTCGACCCCGAAATCATTATTCTCCAGCGTCCCGCTCGCCTTGTAATTCTGGTACCGCACCCCGGCGTCGAAGCGCAATTCGGGCGTGATCTGAAATTCGTCGGTCGCGTAAAAGGCATATTCGCGGCCGTCATAGGCGGCGTTGACGTTGAAGAACGACCCCTGGGTAAAGCCGCGGTCGGTCGCGACCTGGCCGTTCGCCAGCGTCAGGTTGAGCAGACGCGCATTATTCTCGGCGGTCAGCAGATGGACATTGCCCAAATTCCACTGATCGTTCGACGAAAAATCGGCAAAATAGGCACCGACGGTCAGCTTGTTGCTGCCGCTTTCCCATTCAACCGCCAGGTCGTTGGCAAAATTTTCGATCTGCTTGCGGACGATCCACGTCCCGGCGCGGATCACCTGCTGCGTCCCCGCCACGGCCTGCCCGCCGTCGACGTAGGTCAGGCTGCCGACCGTGCTGCCGAGCGAGGCGGCATAGGCATCGGCGGTCGACGCGGTGCTCGCAGGGACGAGTCCCGTCGTGTCGGCGTCGCCCTTCAGGTAGCTCGCACGGTACCGCAGCTGCACCCCGTCGCCGACCTCATAGTCGAAATTGGTGCCGAGGTTGACCAGCTTGGCACCGCGACCATCGGCCAGATTGGCACGCGTTCCGTCGGGCAGCGTGCTCAACCGCGTTTCGGGACCGGCCAGCGCCCCCGACCCCAGGTCGATATTGCCGAACTGGCGGACCTTGTCGCCGTCGCGGATCACCGGGATCGGCAGCAGCCACTGGCCGCGATCGTTGAGATAGCGGGCGAAGACGAGGATCGAACCCTTGTCCAGGTCGTGACGGATATTGCCGGTGATCTGGCCGCCCTTTTCGGCGGTGAAGCGCGGGTCGCGGATGCCGTTGCCGCTGGCATAATAGCCGCCGACCATGAAGCTGGTATTCTCGCCCAGCGGCCCCGACAGCAACAGGTCGCCGCGCAGGTCGCCATAATCGGTGACGCTGGCCTTCACCAGCCCTTCGAAATCGCGTCCGCCTTCCTTCTGGACGAAGTTGACGGTCAGGCCGGGCTGGCCGTTGCCGAACAGCGCGCCGGTGCCGCCGCGCACCGCCTCGACCCGCTCGATCGTCTCGTCGATGCGGATCAGCTGGGTGTTCTCGAGGAACGACAGCGTCGGCGGCGAGAAAAAGGGCACGCCCTGCACGGTCAGCGTGACGAATTCGGCGTCGCCGCCCGACGGATAGCCGCGCACAAAGATGTTAGCGCCATTCTGGCCGCCCGAGCTTTCCGCCGACACGCCCGGGATGACCTTGAACAGGTCGGCGGTGCTGCTCGGCGCCGCGCGCTCGATTGCGTCGGAATTGATGCTGGTGATCGCGAACGCCGCGTCCTGGCGATTGATCCCGCCGCCGGCGGTGCCGGTGACGACAATTTCCTCATTGGCCGCCGCCGCATCGTCAACCTGAGGCGATTCCTGCGCAAACGCTGCGGTCGGCAGCGCGGCGAGCGCGATCGACGACAGCAGATAGCTTTTCTTCAACATGGCATATCCTCCACTTTACCTGTTCTGATTGATCGGTTTTTTCGCTCCGCCGCTGCCTGTTCTGCCGACAGGATCTGGCCGATCGAAAGCTCGCCGATGGCGGGGACGTTGATGTCGGCATCGGGCAGCGCCTCTTCTGACCCGATGCCAATCGCCACCATGCCCGCCGCATGGATGGCCGAAATTCCGGCGCGGGCGTCCTCGACGCCCACACAGTCCCGGGGGGACAGACCCATGCCCGCGGCACAGGCCAGGAAAATGTCGGGCGCGGGCTTGGCGTTCGCCACCGCCCCCGCGTCGGCAATGAAATCGAACGCGTCGGCGATCCCCAGCAGGCGCACGACGTCGCGCGCGTTGCGGCTGGCCGAGGCAAGTCCGATCTTCAGCCCGGCGGCACGCAGGTCGGCGAACAGCCCTTCCACGCCATCGAACAGATTGGCGGGCGAATAGCTCCTGAGCCGCGCGACATAGCTGGCGTTTTTCTCGGCGAGCATCGCCTCGAACTTCGGCTGCGCGACCGCCTTGCCCGACTGGTCGAGGATCAGCCGCAGCGATCCGGCGCGATCAACGCCCTTCAGCGCATGGTTGGCTTCGCGGTCGAACGTCAACCCGTGCGCGTCGGCCAGCGCCTGCCACGCCTGATAATGATCCTCGGCGGTGTCGGTCAGCACCCCGTCAAGATCGAAGATCACGCCCTTCAGCGCCGGGCGCGTCATCGTCACCGGGTCGCTGCCGACCGACAGCGGGCGGCCATGGTCCAGAATATCGACCGGCGCGCCCGCCAGCAGGCGATAGGTGCAGCCCGCGGCATCGACCGCCAGCTCGATCGTGCTGCCGCGCCATTGCAGGCGAAAGCGATAGCCGGTCCAAGCGGTGGGCAGCTGCGGGCGAAACGACGGCACCGCGCCGTCGAGGCGCAGTCCGCCCCAACCCTGCGCCAGCACCAGCCAGCTTCCCGCCAGCGCCGCCATATGCAGCCCGTGCGACGTGTTGCCGTGGCGATCCTCCAGATCGACAAAGGCGCATTCGCTGAGGAAGTCGAGCGCCGCCGCTTCGTCGCCCAGCCGCGCCGCGGCGATCGCGAACGACACCGACGACAGCGTCGAATCATGCGTCGTGACCGCGGCATAATAATCAAAATTGCGCCGCTGCCGCGCCAGCGGCATGACGGTCAGGTCCATCGCCATCGCCTGCACGACATTGCCCTGCTTCGCGACCTGGTGGCGGAACAGGATCATCGGGTGATACCGCATCAACAGCGGCCCATGACCATCACCCGCCGCCCATCCCGGCAGTTTGGGACGGCCCAAGAACGCATCGTCCTGCGGATTGATGCCCAGGTCCGCATCGACCGGCAGCCACATCGCCGCCGCCGCGCGGCGCCATTCGGTCGCTTCGGCATCGCTCACATCCACCGCGCCCGCTTGGCCGCGGCCGCTGTTGCGCAGCCAGTCCGCGGTGTCGGCGGCATAGGCCAGATGGCGGCGCGCGATTGCGTTGGTGTAATAATCATTGTCGACCAGCGCCGAATATTCATCGGGTCCGGTCACGCCATGGATGCAAAAGGCACCGCCGCGCCGCGGATCGAACGCCCCGATCTCCATCCAGATGCGCGCGGTGTCGAACAGCATCGGCGCCGCTTCGGCCCGGAAATCATCATCGCCGGTCGCCGCGACATACAGCGCCAGCGCATAGGCGATGTCGCCATTGATATGATATTGCGCCGACCCCGTCGGATAGTGCGACGAACATTCGTCGCCGCCGATCGTCCGCCACGGATAGAGCGCCCCGCGGGTGTGACCGAGCGCCTTGGCATGTGCCCGCGCGCGGTCGAGCTTGCCGATGCGATAGGCCAGCAAGGTGCGCGCTTTCGCGGGCGCCTGCAACGCCAGCACCGGCAGCATGAAGGTTTCGGCGTCCCAGAAATAATGACCCTCATACCCCTCGCCGGTCAGCCCCTTGGCGCCGATGCTGTGCTTGGGATCGCGGCTCGCCGACTGGTGGAGCTGGAACAGGTTGAAGCGCAGCGCCGCGGCGAGGTCGTCGTCACCGTCGATCGCGAGGTCCGCATTGTCCCACAGCTGCGCCACCGCCGCGCGCTGCGCCTCGGCAATCGCGTCAAAATCGGTCGATGCATCGTCCAGGACGGCCAGATCGACCGGATGGCCGCGCGCGGCAGCCAGCACGACCACCCGGTCGATCGTCAGGACGCCGCCGGCGACCAGCTCGCCCTGCACGACATGCCCGCCCGCCACCGCGGCGACCGGCGCGGTATGGCAAGTGACATGCTGCGCATAGGCAAGCTCGACGGCGTCCTGCGCGAACCGGGTGACCGATGACGGGTCGCCCGGCAGGGGGGAAAGCATCGCCCACGCCGGGCGCAGCCGCGCCGAAATGCGCGGGTCGTCGGCTTCGGCGCCGGTCGGCGCGGCGGTGTCGGCGCCATAGGCCAACGTCGCGGCGATAGTGGCGCCGAAATCGAGCGGGCGGATGGAAAGGCGCGACGCAACGCACGCCGCGCTCGCCAGCGGCACGATCCGCGCGGCGGCAATCTCGATCTGGCGCCCATCGGCCAGCCGCCAGCGCGTCACGCGGCGCAGTGTGCCGATGGCAAGGTCGAGCGTGGTTTCGGTGTCGGCAACTTCGGCAGCGGCGAAATCGACCGGCGCGCCGTCAATTGCCAGCCGCAGCAGCACCGGGCTGGGGCACGCGATCCGCGTATCGGTTGCGGTCGCATAGCCGGGGAAGCTTTCGTGATAATCGATCGGGCGGCGGACATAGGCGTCGGGCAGATAGGCCGCGGGCGCCGTCGCCAGTTCGTCGATCACCCCCTCGACGCCGACCAGCCCGTTCGCCAGCGCAAACAGCGCCGCCGCCTGCGCCCCGGTCGCGTCGGCACCGCGGCGGACGAGCCGCATCGCCGCAGCATTGTCCTGCACCGAAGGCCTTTCGCCCAGACGTTGTTCGGAAATCGCCACCGCATCCTCATCCCGGCACGGGCTGCTCGGCCCCTGCTCTGGAACGCGGTGTCCCGCAAAATGGTATCGATGTCAAGGTATCGATACCATTTTGCATCTCAGGTCACGCTGTGCGGCACTTTCGTAACCTTCCGACTAACTCTCGCGGATGATCAATTCGACCGGCATCGCCCGCGAATCCACGGCTTTTCCGGCCACCAGGTCGAGCACCTTCTCGGCCAGCAACTCGCCGCCCACCCCCCAATCCTGGCGGATGCTGGTCAGCGGCGGTGAGAACAGTCCGGCGCCCGGCGAATCATCGAACCCGACCACCGACACCGCACCGGGAACGTCATGCCCCCGCGCCCGCAGCGCCTCGATCGCCCCCATCGCAATCGCGTCGCTCGCCGCGAATATGCCATCGAAATCGAGCCCGCGCGCATCAAGCAACGCCGCCACTGCCGCGCGGCCCGCGGTCAGGGTGAAGGCGCAGGGGATTTTGTCGATAATCCCGGCGTCGGACGCGGCGACGCGCGCCTCGAACCCGCGCAGCCGGTCCTCCGCCTCGCCATGTTCGGCATCGCCCAGAAACAACAGCTGCCGACGCCCGCGGCCGAGCAGATGTTCGGCCGCCAGCCGTCCGCCCGCATGATTGTCGCTGCCCACGACGATGCGCTCAGGCGGCCCATGCGCGGCGCCCCAGACTACATAGGGCAGACCCGTCGCCGCGATCACCGCCGCGGCGTCGTCATGCACCCCCTGCCCCAGCAGGATCACCCCGTCGGCCGACGGTGGCGCCTGCATGAACAGGTCGATGGTGGTCAGCACCATATTCTGCCCCGCGGCGGTCAGCTGTTGCAGGATGCCGCCCAGTAGCAGCAGCGGATAGGGCTCGCTCATTAAGCGTTCGTGCGACGGCGTCATCTCGATGACCACCGCGATCGTCCGCGTCCGCTGTTGGCGCAGGTTGCGCGCCGACACGTTGAGCCGATACCCCATGCGCTCGGCGGTCTCGCGGATCAGCGCGCGGGTGCTGTCCTTGACCGTCGCATGGTCCGACAAGGCGCGCGAAACCGTAATCTTCGCAACGCCCAGTTCGCGTGCGACATCCGCCATGGTCGGCCGCGCACCATCGCCGGATTTGGCCTTGCTCATCTGCGGCCCCGCAGGACGGTGGATGACGAGGGAGCGGGGCACTGAACCATGGCGCACCCCTAACCCCCGGTTCGTGGTTTTCACAAGCGGCTTTGTCGGCTCGCGGCTACCGACGCTGCGCCTCCAATATCCGCAGCACATTGCCGCTCCACATTTTTTCGATGTCGGTGTCCGAATAACCCGCGGCTTTCAACCGCTCGGTCACCTTGGGCAGCGCCGAAATATCCTCGATCCCCTTCAGCCCGCCGCCGCCGTCCCAGTCGGCACCGAAACAGATATGGTCCACGCCGCCGACCTCGATTGCGCGCAGCACCATCGCCATATATTCCTCGAAATTAGCCGCCCACAGCGGCTCGGTCTTGTCGAGCGCGCGCCATTTGCGATTGAGCTCGGCCTGCTCGGCGGGCGACAGGCTGCCGATGCGTTCATATTGCCCGAACAATTCGCCGCGCGCCGGAGTCATGTTCATGTCCGACATGAAGATGGTCGAGATGCACATCGCGCCGCCCTTTGCGGCCAGCGCTTTCAATCGCGCTTCGTCGAGGTTGCGCGGATGGTCGTTCGTGGAACGAAGGCTCGAATGCGACAGGATGATCGGATATTTCGAGAGCGCCAGCAACTGGTCGAACGCCGCGTCCGAGGCATGGCTCGCATCGATTATGATGCCGAGCCGGTTCATTTCCGCCACCCACTGCCTGCCCAGCGGGCTCAGCCCCTTCCAGCGCGCCTCGCCCGTCGCGCTGTCGGCGAACTGGTTGGTCCTGGAATGCACCGGCCCCGCCATGCGGACGCCCTTTTGGTGGAACTCGGCGAGCAGCGCGAGGTCTTCACCCAGCGGATAGCTGTTCTCCATCGCCTTATAGGCGATCAGCTTGCCCGCCTTGTTCAGCGTTCGCGCATCGTCAGCCGTTCGCGCTGGACCGATGGCGTCGCCATGCTTGGCGATGGTGGCGTCGATCAGATCCGATCGCGCGCGCGCAAAGGCCAAGGCGTCGCCATAGCCCTTCGCATCGAGCACGCCCTGTTCGGTGTAGATGACGAAAAAGCCGCCATCGAGGTTGCCGTCCTTCATCCGCGGGATGTCGAGCTGGACCATATCCTCGGTCTGGCCGTGGCGGTCGGCAAGGCTCCACCCCTGCCGTTCGAAATGCAGCGGGGTGTCGAGATGGGTGTCAAGGACCAGCATCCGGCTGTGCAGCGGCGCTTCGGGCGCCTTCACCGCTTGCTCGCCCGTCGAGCAGGCGGACAGCGCGGTGGCGGCAAGCAGGATCGCAAGGTGCCTCACTTGTTCTCCTCCACCGGTTTCAGGTCGAGATCGTGATAATCCCAGCTGAAGTCGGCAATCTTGCTCACCGCCTTCATCGTCACGCCGGTGATCTTGCCGTCGGCATCGAGCGCGAACGTCACATAGGCAGGCTCGATCGCCGGGTCATCGAAATCGGTGACGAAGCTGTCATATTGCCAATGCTTCAGCCGACCCGCCATCCGCGGGGTCGAGGTGAAGTCGATCGTCAGGCCATTCGCCGTGGATCCGACGACGACATCGCCATACCAGGGATCGCGGTACCGCCCGGCATAGCCCGGGAGCGCCAACGACGGCCCCGACTTCACCGGCGAGGCTTGCGTCTGTTTCAGATATTCGACCCCGCCCGCGAGCCGCGATTGATACCAGCTCTCCCATTTGTCGATCCAGCCATAATCGGGTTGGTCGAGATAATGGTCGAGCAAGTCGTAGTAGAGGCCGAGGAGCATCCCGCTGTCCTCGCTGTTCATCATGATCGCGAAGCCGACATTTTTGTCGGGGATCATCACAACGCGGGTAATCGATCCGAACACCCCGCCACTGTGCTGGACGATGCGGTGACCGCGATAATCCTGCACCTGCCAGCCGAGGGCATAGGCCTGCTGGTTCGGCTGCGCGGGTTTCAGGCTTTCGGGCAGCGGGGTGATCGGCATCGGGGTGACCGGTGCCCACATCTCTTTGGCCTGCCGCTCGCTGAACAGCCGCTTGCCATCCGGCAGGGCGCCATAGGCCAGCTGAACCTTCAGCCATGCCGCCATATCGTCGGCGCTGAGCGCGAGCCCGCCCGCCGGCGCACCGTTGCGGCCAAGTTCATCGCGTTCGTTGAGTGCCTGCTGCGGACCAAGACCGCGCAGCGGCCCTGACAGCCGCGCGTGCGGCCATGACCGGTTGGCGATGCGGAAACGGTCCTCGCTGTCGGTCGTCCCGTCGTTCATGCCGCCGGGGCGCAGCAGGCGGTCGCGCATGAACACTTCCCACGTCTGGCCAGTGACTTCCTCGATCAACTGCCCGGCAACCGCATAGAGGATATTGTCATAAGCGTAGGCCGAACGGAAACTGGTCTTGGGCTTGAGGAAAGCGACGCGTTCGACCGTCTGCTTGCGCGTCAGATGGGTGCGCGGCACGAACATCAAATCGCCCTGCCCCAGCCCGAGCCCGCTGCGGTGGACGAGCAGGTCGCGGATCGTGATCTCGCGCGTGACCCATGCGTCATACATGCGGAACCACGGCATATGTTTGATGACCGGATCGTCCCAGGCAATCTTGCCCTCGTCGACCAGGATCGCGAGCGCCGCCGCGGTCATCGCCTTGCCGGTCGATCCGGTCTGGAACAGCGTCTGTTTGTCGACCGGCGCGCGCTCGCCGAGCTTGCGAACGCCCCAGCCGCGCGCCAGCGTGGTCTTGCCATCCTCGACGATCGCGATCGATACGCCGGGCGCGCCGATCTTCGTGCGCAGCGCCTCCACGCTTTCGACGATATCCTTCGGCGGTTCGGCCCAAGCGGGCGCCGCGACCGACAGCATCAGCGACAGGACGAGCAGGCGGGCGGTCTTCATGGGACGGTCTCCATTGGAACAGCGGATGGGCGCAGCAGACGCCAGACGCCGATGGTCAGCAGCGGCGCGACAAACACAATCAGGAACAGCCAAGCGAGGAAGCGGTAGCCGCTGGCGATCAGGTCGACGAGGCCGATACGCGCCGCGACGAACATGCAGCCGACCAATATGACGCTGCCGATCGCAGCGCGCGCGCCGGTGCCGAGCGGCGGGCGGCCGCGCGTCTCGACCACACCCGATACGCGCTCGTTGATCGCGTGGATCGCGCCCACTCCGCTTTCGAGCAGCGCGGCAAAAATCATCAGCTGGAACAGGATATGGAACCCCGGCACCGCCATCTGGCGCAGCAGGAAATCGGACGGCAAGGTTTCAGCCCCAATCGCAGGATAAAAGGCCATCATTGCGACGAAGAAGAGGATCGCGGGCAGCATGGTCAGCGGCCCAGCGATGATCCCCGCGACCACCGCATCGCGCTGGCTGGTCAGGTGGCGCAGCACGGGCAGGATGATCACCGCGCCGACGATATTGTAACTGGCGTAGGTCAGCCCGCCCGCGACCCAATTTCCCGACGGAGGCGGGGCATTGGCGAACCCTTCTGCGATCAAGCCGCCGAAGCTGGTCAGCGCAAAGATCAGGAACAGCGCATAAACGGCGTAGATCAGCATCGAGGCATATTTGAACAGCGTCTCGACAGTGTCGGTCCCGAACGCCGTGAAAGCAACGATGCTGACCGCCAGCAATATGGAACCGGCGAGTTCAGGCCAGCCGAAGGTCGCGGCGCCGATCGCGCCCGCCGCGGCGCCGAACACGGCCAGGATCAGGATCACGAAGACCAGATAGGCCAGCTCGAACGCGATCCAGCCCGGCCCCAGAAGCCGCTGAAAAAACGCTCGATAGTCATAGGCGCCCATCTTACGCGCGAGCGCGAAGGTGACCGCGGCGACGACGCTCCAGATCAGCGTCGCGAGCAGCATCGCCGACAGCCCGCCCCACGGCCCCGACGGCACGAAATATTCAGCGAGTTCGCGCCCGGTCGCATAGCCGCCGCCGATAATCACCGCTTTCAGCGCCAGTCCGGGCAGCAGGAAGCGCTGGAACCAGCTCGACCTGCTGCCCGTCTCGCCCACACTCACGCGAGAATGTTTTCGACAAGCGCATCGAACGACGCGCCGCCGCGGATCGGGTCGGTTACTGGCAGCCTCAGCCGCTGGCGTTCCGCCGCCATCAGCGCTTCGGCGGAGTCGGCGTCATAACTCGATGTATTGAGGCTGACCCCGCCGCAGCGGATCGCCGGGTTGGTGCGGCTGCCGAGGCGGATCGTCAGATCGATGACCTCTTCGATCGAGGGCAGCGCAAAGCTTTCCATGCCCAGGATCACCTTGCGCGTCGGGTCGTGGCAGACGACGAACACGTCGGGCTGGCTGCCGTGCAGCAGGCCGAGCGACACCGCGGCATAGGCGGGGTTGAAGATCGACCCCTGCCCTTCGATCAAGTCCCAATGGTCGGCGGACGCATCGGGGCTCAGAATCTCCGCAGCGCCTGCCTCGAAATCGGACACCACCGCATCCATCGGCATACCGCCGCCCGCAATCATGATCCCCGTCTGGCCGGTCGCGCGAAAATCGGCGTCGATGCCGCGTTCGACAAAGGCGCGGTGCAGCGCCAGCGCGGTATATTTCTTGCCGAGCGCGCAGTCAGTGCCGACGGTGAGCAACCGCTTTCCGCTGCGCTTGCGACCATTGCCGATCGGGATCGCCGGCGGCGGGGTGCGGACGTCGATCAGCCGTTGGCCGGTGCGTTTCGCCGCCTCGGCCAGCGCGGGCAGGCTCGCCAGCCGGACGTGCAGCCCGCTGACGATGTCCAGCCCCGCCTCCATCGCCTCGACCAGCGCGGCGATCCAGCTGTCGCCGATCACCCCGCCCTGGTTGGCGACCCCGATCACCAGCGACCGCGCCCCCGCCGCCCGCGCCTCGGCGGGCGACATCGGCGGCAGGCCGGTGGTGACGGTGCAGCCGCCAATCGCCAGCTCACCGACGCAGCGATCCGCGGCCCAGTCGGCCAGACCAAAGGCGGTCTTGGCATAACCCGCCTCGGTCGTGTCGCCGAGGAAAAGCAGATAAGGCTGCGGCAAGGTCAGGCTGCTCTCCAGCCTGCCGGTGGGCGCGTTCATCGAATCCAACTCCAGTCCGCTCAATAGGCCAGGTCGAGCGCGAGGCCGACGGTCCGCGGCTGGAGCGGCGAAATGCCAAGGAAGCTCGGCTGATTGAGCCCGTTGGCAAAGGTCGAGCGCGCCATCTCGCCCTGATTGTCGAGCAGATTGCGGGCATAGGCGCGCAAAGTCCAGTGATCGCCCACGGTAATCGAAGCGTTGAGATCGACCGACGTATAGGGCTTTGCGGTGGCGACCAGCGGATCGCTTTCGACCAGCGACAGGCGGTTGCTGGCGTGGCGGATGCCGGCGCCGAAGCTGCCCTTATTGCCCCCGCCCAGTTCGAATTCATAATCGGCGCGTAGTGCGCCGCTGAACTTCGGCACCGCGGGCAGGCGGTCGCCCTTGACGCCGCTGATTTCGGGCACATCCTCGCTCAACCCCGCGTCGGTGTAGCTGCCCGTTGCGCTAAGCGTCAGGCCAGGGGTCGGGCGCAGCGCGAAACTGCCCTCAATCCCCTTGCTGCGCGCCTTGCCGCCGTTCGCACCGCCCGACACGCCGCCGAACGAACGCACGACCTGGATATCGGTCCAGTCCATCAGGAACAGCGCGACATCGACCGAAACCAAACGATCGGCAAAGTCGGCTTTCAGCCCCACTTCATAGTTCTTCATGCGGTCGGCATCGACCGTCGGCGGCACGTTGGGAACGATGACGTTCGGCCCGCCGGGACGATAGCCGGTCGCGAGGCGCGCATAGAGCATCGCGTCGTCATTGATGTGGAATTGCGGGCTGATCGAATAGGTGAACACGCTTTCCGCCGATGTGCCGGGATCATCGGCCTGCGGGACAATCGCGCCCGAGCTGATCTGGCGGAACGTCTGCTTGTTGCGCGCCCAGCGCAGACCGCCGGTGATTTCGAACTGGTCGCTGAGCTTGAAGGTGCCGTTCCCGAAGATCGCATATTCCTTGTATGTCGCGGGCAGCCCGACGATCGCCAGCGGATCGAGCCCGGGGATCGGATTGCCGGCCATGTCGAACGAGCGGACCAGCTGTGCATTGCTGGTGTTTTCATCGGTGAAGAAGCCGCCAATCAGCCATTCGAACCGTCCACCGTTCGGCGAGGCAAGGCGCAGCTCCTGCGTCCATTTCTTGAGGCCGAGATCGAGCGAGAACGGCGTGATGCCCGGCGGCACCGCGCCGCCGGTCAGCAGCGGAAACAGCACGCCAAAAGCATAGCTGGCATCTTGCAGCTGCGCGCTCTGCGTCTTGCTGTACGTTGTCGCCGACGTCAGTGTCGCGGCTCCGAAATCATAGTCGAGCGTTGCCGAATAATAGTCGAGATCGATGTCGTAAGATTCGGGAACGAAATTGTTGAACGACCGACCGTCGCCCAGCCGCTGTCCGGTCAGGTCGGCGGCGTAGAGGGCGTTGCCGTCAGAATCGAGCGACTGCCAGATCCCGGCCAGCTTAACGCTGAATTCGGGCGTCGGCGTCCACAGCAGCGCCGCGCGGCCGCCGCGCTGTTCATAGTCATTCTGGTCCTTCAGCGCGGCATTGTTGACGCTGTCGACCCAGCCCGGGGTGCTGCGCCAGGCGAAGCTGCCGCTCACCGCCAGCTTGTCCTGCACGATCGGCACATTGACCATCACCTGCGCGCCCCAGCCGAGCCCGTCGCCGCCCTTGATCGCGAAACCCTCGACCCCCGCTTTGACGCTGAAGGCATTGGTGTTCGGCTGGACCGTGACATATTTCACCAGGCCGCCGATCGAGCTGGCGCCATAAAGCGTACCCTGCGGCCCTTTCAGCACCTCGATCCGCTCCAGATCATAGGGCATCAGGTCGATCGTGAACGCCCCGGCGCGGTTGTAGATCGCGCTCGATCCCACCGGTGCGTCATCCAGATAGATGCCGACGGTCTGGCTCGAGTTCAGCGGCGCAACGCCGCGCAGCGTGATCGTCGTCTGGCCGGGCGTGCCGCTGTTGCTGACATTCATGCCGGGGACGTAACCGGCATAATCGACCAGCGACGCCGAGCCCTGTTGCTGAAGCTCCTCACCGTTCACGACGGCGATCGCAATCGGCACGTCCTGGACATTCTGGACGCGCTTTTGCGCGGTGACGACGATTTCACCCGCCGCCTCGACGGCGCCCGGTTCCTGCGCCTGCGCGGGCATCGCGGCGATCATTGCGGCGATGCTTGCGGCGAAATAAAGTCCCTTGTTCATTGTCTTACCCCCAGACTTGCGCCAGCAGGCGGCGGAAATTGCCCCCCAACACGGCAGTGATGTTGTCGTTTGAATAGCCCCGGCGGATCAGTTCCTCGGTCAGGTCAAAGACCTTCAGAGGATGATCGAAGCCGTCGATGTCGATCTTGTCGCGAAAGGCGTAGCTGCCCTTGTACGCGCCCTTGAGCAGCGCATATTCTTGCGGTGGCATGTCGTCATAGCCGTGCAAGTCGGCGTCCGATCCGATGCCGACATGATCGATCCCGACCAGCTTCGCGACATGGTCGATATGGTCGGCCATATGCCCGACGTTGGTCGGGTCGGTGGTGCGCACGAACATCCGCACCCCGGTGATGCCCATCACCCCGCCCTTGGCCGCCAGCGCCTTGATCGCGGCGTCGGTCTTGACGCGCGGATGATCGACCAGCGCGCGGGCGTTGCTATGCGTGATCGCGATCGGTCCCTTGGCGATTTCGATCGCGTCGAGGGTCGTCTTGTCGCCGCAATGCGAAACGTCGATCAGCAGGCGCTGCTTTTCCATTTCGGCGATGATCGCGGCGCCATAGTCGCTGATCCCGCCGTCGACGCGTTCGGTACTGCCCGAACCGATCCGATTCTGGCTGTTATAGGTCAGCTGCGCACAGCGCAGGCCGAGGCGGCGGAACAGCGCGACATCCTCGATCTTTTCGAAATGCTCGGCATTCTGGATGCCCATGATGACGGCGCATTTCTTGTCCGCCTTCGCACGATCGAGATCGGCCACGCCATCGACCAGCGTGAACACATGGCTGTTGCGTCCGGCAAAGCCCTGCCAGCCTGCGAGAAAGGTCAGCGCCTGTTGCTTCGCATCGGGGCCGCCCAGCCCATAAGCATTGTGAAAGCCGGTGATGCCGCTGGCCCGAAACTCTGCGGCTTCTGCATCGGTCAGCCGGTGCGCGACATAATCCTCGGCCAAGGTGATCTTGAGCGGGGCCAGCATGTCGATGACGAGGGACGAAGCGACCAGGTCAACGGCGCGGCGCGAGTAAACGCGCCCCGGTGCGGCAGCGAACGCATAGCTCCCCCTGTTCACCATCGGCGCAGACAAGGCGGCGCCGACCGCGCCCGCGATGACCGCGCGGCGCGTTACTGCGAATGACCTCGTCATTCCAGCCTCCCTCTCAACTAAATTTCAATATGACGACTATTGTCCTAATCAGAAAATTGTCAACCCGTTTAGGACATAAAATTGTCATCTATCCCCAAATTTCTGCCGGGCAATGGATCATCCCGCCGCGATATTCGACGCCCGGCGCCCGATCACGCGCCAGAAAGGTCGGCCCGTCGAGGTCGACGATGTCGCACAGCTGGCCCAGCACGAACGACGGGGCCATCGACAGGCTGGTGCCCATCATGTTGCCGACCATCACGTCGAGCCCCAGTTTGCGCGCCTGCCGCGCGATCGCCAGTCCTTCGGTCAGCCCGCCACATTTATCGAGCTTGATATTGACGACGTCGAAGCGGCCGACCAGCGTCGCGGTATCGGCGAGCGTCACCGCGCTTTCGTCGGCAACGAAGGGCAAAGGCCGCTTGAGCCCGTCCAGATCGGCCTCGCGCCCGCGCTTCAGCGGCTGTTCGAGCTGTGCGACGCGGGTCTGGACCAGCACCGGCAGCAGCTCCGCCAGCGTGGCAATGTCATAGCCCTGGTTGGCATCGACCCCGATCCACGCATGCGGGCGCGCGGTACGGATCGCGACAATCCGGGCGATGTCGTCGCTGAGGTCGCCGGTCAGCTTGACCTTGATCGGCGCTTCGGGATCGATCGCCAGCGCCGCCTTCGCCATATTGCCCGCACTGTCGGCGCCAAGCGTCAATGTCGAGGGCAGCGCGCGCGGCGGTTTCAATCCGGCGATTTCCCACACCGGCCGCCCCGCCTGCTTTGCTTCCAGGTCCCAATAGGCACAGTCGAGCGCGTTGCGCGCGCCGCCCGGCGGCAGCAGCAGCTGCAAATCGGCGCGCGTCGCGCCGCGCTCGATCACGCCGCGCACCCGCGTCGCTTCGGCCAGCATATGGTCGATGTCGTCGCCCAGATAATAGACCCCCGCCCCCTCGCCGCGCCCGACATGCGTGCCGTCGGACAGCTCGGCGACGAGCAGCGCGGTTTCGGTGAAGACATGCCCCGAAATGCGGAACGGCTGGTGGTAGGGAAACCGCTCGCCCCGAAGGTCGAGCGTCAGTTCCTGCGTCATTTGCGTCGCCATCAATACACCATCCCGAAACCATAGAGGTTGAAGGCGAGCGTCACCCATACCAGCACCAGCGCCGCGAGCAGCAGCAGCACCGCGCCAAACTTCATCGTCCAGCGACGCTTGTCCTTGATCGTCAGCCACAGGTGCCAGCCTGCAGTTGCCAACAGCCCGAACGAGGCCACCGGGGTCAGGATGCGCAGCAGATAGATCAGCCAGTCGAGCGGACCGCCGAGGCTACCGATATCGGCGGAGAAAGCGGCGATCAGTCCGAGCCAACCTGCCACCGCCGCCAGCACCAGCCACGCAAAGATGCGCGACAGGCGGTAGGCGCGGCGCGATTTTCCTTCGAGCGCAAAATCGGCCTTGAAGCTGCGCCGCACCAGCGCCCGCACCGGCCACGCCAGCGCCGCGAGCAGGACAATGCCAAGCGCCGCGATCAGTGCCGGAGTCAGCCAGGCCGCATTGATCCCAGCCGGGGCCGGTTCGAACACCATGAACGGAGATCCGGCATCGACGCTGAAGCGCACCACCCGGCCGTCCTTCACTTCGGCGGCAAGGCGTTCGCCGGTGCCGCGGTCGCGCCATACGAACGGTTCGACCTCGACCCAGTCGCGCGGGCCGGCGCCAAGGCCGTCGAGCGCGGGGAAGGTGATCTTGCCGTCTTCGGTCAAAGAAATGGTGGCCTGCCCGAGTAGCCCGAGCAGGCTCATGAAGTTGGTGAACGAACCGCGACTGCTAACATAATTGCCGACCATCATCTGCGCGTGCTCGCTCGCGGTCTTGGCATCGACCTGCCCCATCTTGTCTTCGCCCGGCAGGTAGCGATCGGCGAATTTGTGCAACAACGCGCTGCGTATCGCGCCCGCATCGCCCTGTGTGCCGGCACTGTTCATCGAGATATAGACGCCGATGTCATCCTCGGGGAACAGCCACAGATAGGAGTGGAACCAGACCGTATCGCCGCCATGTGCGATCGCGCGCCGACCGTTGACCCATTGTTCGTAAAAGCCGAGCGCCATGCTGTTGAGCGGGCCGACACCGGGCGCCTTGAAATCATGCATTTGCTTCGCGGTCTCGGGCTTCAGCAGACCGGCGCCGTCATTGAGATGCGCGATCATGAATTTGGCCATATCGGCGCCGCTCGCCGACAGGCTGCCCGCCGGTCCGGGGATCACGATCTCGAACGGTTTCGCCTTCTGCGTGATGTCGGGATAGCCCTTCGCCATATGCGGCGCGAGGCGCGCGGGCAGCGGCTGGCGGAACGTCGAATGATTCATCCCGAGCGGCTTGAAGATATGATTTTCGATATAATTATCGAACGGCTCGCCGCTCACCCGCTCGACGATATAGCCCGCCAGCGCGGTCGCGTAATTGGAGTAAGCGGGCGTGGTGCCCGGGGCAAAGACCCGCTCGGGCAGCGCCAGTGGCATCTGCTGCTTCAGCGTCATCACTGCCTTGGGATCGCTGCTGATCAGGTGGCGCACCGATTCTTCGAAGCCCGCGGTATGCGTCATGATGTTGCGCATCGTCACGGGCTTGCCCTGATAGGGCGGAATCTTGAAATCGAGATAGGCGTTCACATCCTTGTCGAGATCGATCTTGCCCGCCTCGACCTGCTGCATCACCGCGGTCCAGGTCAGCAGTTTCGACACCGATCCGGGCCGGAACATCGTCGTTTCGGGAAGCACCGGCGCGCGCTTCGCGACATCGGCAAAGCCATAGCCCTTTTGCAGCACGACCTGGTCGCCGCGGACGACGATGACGACCGCGCCGGGGATACGCGCGCGTTCGAGCGCATAAGGCAGATAGCCGTCCATCCATGCTTCAAGATCGGCGGCGTCGAGCGTAACCGGCCGTGTCGGTGTCGCGGGCGCGGCGACGGTTTCGGCTTTCGTGGCCGCAGGTGCGGGCAACGGCCCCTGCGCCGCCAGCGGCAGCGCGACGAGCGCCGCCAGTCCGATCATCGCCTTGCGGATAAAACGCATCGCTTTCCCCTTTTGTCCGGCGCGCCCTGTCACACCTTGCAGCAAGCCGCGCGACCCCTTACCAAGGACTCAACATGAGTTGGCCCGATAGGGACATAATGATCCTGATTAGAAAATTGTCAAACGGGGAATGGAAAAACTGATGGCCGACCGTGCAACACCGCCGACGCTCGGCGCGGTGATGAAGGGCATAAGGGCGCGAAACGGCTGGACGCTCAAGGAGATGAGTGCGAAGTCGGGCATTCCCGTATCGACGCTGTCGAAGGTCGAGCATGACCGGCTGACGCTGAGCTACGACAAGCTCCAGCAATTGAGCCAACGGCTGAAGATTCGGATGTCGGACCTGTTCGCCGAGGACGAGGAAGGCGCCGCGCCGCGCGTCACCGGGCGCCGCAGCATCGCCGCAATCGAACGCGCGGCGCGCGTCACCACCGACAATTACGACTATCATTATCTCTGCACCGACCTGCGCCAGAAACGGATGATCCCGATCCTGACGCGCATCCGTGCCCATAGCGCGCGCGAATTCGGCGAACTGGTTCGCCATCAGGGCGAGGAATTCATCTACGTCCTCGAAGGCCGGATCGAGGTCCACAGCGAATTTTACGATCCCGTCACGCTCGACGCCGGTCAGGGCATCTATCTCGATTCGTCGATGGGTCATGCCTATGTCGTCGCCGACGGGTTCGACGAGGCGCTGGTGCTCGGCGTCTGTTCGAGCGCCGACGACGGGCTGATGGATTCGCTGATGAGCCTGCACGGCTGATCCCATTCGGAGAAAATTGATGGCCTCTTCGCGGCGCTTCGTCCACTCCGTCCTGCTGCTGACCAGTGCGATGCTGCTGCCCGCATCGGTCGCCGCGCAGGCGCCTGCCTATGACCTGATCATTCGCGGCGGCACGCTCTACGACGGGTCGGGCCAGCCGCCCGCCGTCGGCGACGTCGCGATCAAGGACGACCGCATCGTCGCCGTCGGGAAAGTGACTGGAATGGCGAAAAGCGAGATCGAGGCCAAAGGCATGGCGGTCGCGCCGGGGTTCATCAACATGCTCAGCTGGGCGACCGAATCGCTGATCGTCGATCCCAAGAGCCAGAGCGACATCCGGCAGGGCGTAACGCTGGAAGTGATGGGCGAAGGCTGGTCGATGGGCCCGCTGAGCCCGGCGATGAAGCGGCAGGAAACCGAGCGTCAGGGTGACCTGAAATTCCCGATCGAATGGACCAGCCTCGGCGATTACCTCGGCTATCTGGAAAAGCGCGGCGTATCGACCAATGTCGCCAGCTTCGTCGGCGCAGCGACGGTGCGCGTCCATGAACTGGGCGAAGGCGACGTCGACCCGACCCCGGCGCAGCTCGACAAGATGCGCGCGCTGGTGCGGCAAGCGATGAACGAAGGCGCGATGGGGGTCGGCAGCTCGCTGATCTACGCCCCCGGCTCCTACGCCGAAACCGACGAGCTGGTCGCGCTCACCAGCGAGGCCGCCAAATGCGGCGGCATGTACATCAGCCATATGCGCTCCGAAGGCGACCGGCTGGAGGAAGCCGTCGACGAGCTGATCGAAATTTCACGCCGCTCGGGCGCCCCCGCCGAAATCTACCACCTCAAGATGGCGGGGCGCAGCAATTGGGGCAAACTCGATTCCGTCGTCGCCAAGATCGAGGCTGCGCGCGCCGCGGGCCAGCGGATTACCACCGACATGTACACCTACACCGCGGGCGCCACCGGTCTCGACGCCGCGATGCCGACCTGGGTGCAGGCGGGCGGGCTGGAAGCGTGGATCGAGCGGCTGAAAGACCCCGCCACCCGCGCGCGCGTTGCGGCCGAAATGCAGCAACCCGGCAGCGACTGGGAGAATCTCTACTTGGGCGCGGGCGCCGACAAGATGATCCTCTCCGGCTTCAAGAACGAGAAGCTCAAACCGCTGACCGGCAAGACGCTGGCCGAGGTCGCGGCGATGCGCGGCAAGTCGCCCGAGGAAACCGCAATGGATCTGGTGGTCGAGGACGGCTCGCGCGTCGGCACCGTCTATTTCCTGATGTCCGAGGACAATGTCCGCGAACAGATCCAGCTGCCGTGGATGAGCTTCGGGTCCGACGGCGCATCGCAGGCGGCCGAGGGCGATTTCCTGAAATCGGGCGCGCACCCGCGCACCTATGGCAATTTCGCGCGCCTGCTGGGCCGCTATGTCCGCGACGAAAAACTGATCTCGCTGGAGCAGGCGGTGTACCGCCTCACCACCCTGCCCGCCACCAATCTGGGGATCAAGGAGCGCGGCGCGCTGAAGCCCGGCTATTATGCCGATGTCGTCGTTTTTGATCCGGCCAAGATCGCCGATCGCTCGACCTTCGAGGATCCGCACCAATATTCGGTCGGCGTGCGCGACGTGTTCGTCAACGGCGTGGCCGTGCTGCGCGATGGCGAGCATAGCGGCGCGACCCCAGGGCGCGCGGTGCGCGGCGCGGGCTGGAACCGCTGCCGCTAGCTCGGCGATTTCCTGCGCTTCGATCCCCGCTCCCGAGCCGAACCTCAAGCGGATGCGGGGCGCCGCGCATAATGTCCGAACCACGCGATGACGGCATAGCAGGCAGCGGGCAGCAACATCGCGAGGCCAAGGCTGCCGGTGAGGTCGGCGAGCGCCCCCGTGGCAAGCGGCACAACCGCGCCGCCGAAGATCGCGACGTTGATGATGCCCGAACCGTCCGCCGCGCGGCTCCCCAGTTTTTCCGACGCCAGGCTGAAAATGGTCGGGAACATGATTGAATTCATCAGTCCGACCGCGAGCAGACTATAGCCCGACACCGCACCGGTCGTGTTGATCGAGATCAGGATCAGCGTGATCGCGCCGATTGCAACCATCGCCAACAGCTTGCCTGGACTGACGGAGCGCATGAGCGCTGATCCGATGAACCGTCCGATCATCGCGCCGCCCCAATATAGTCCAATCAACTTTCCGGCTGCCTGTTCCGGCAATGCCATGACCCCGGGCTGCATCAGATAATTGACGACCAGCGAGCCGATCGACACCTCTGCGCCGACGTAGAGAAAAATGCAAAGCGCACCGAAGCTGAAGCGGGGCCGGGTGCGCAGCAGGTCGTTGTCATAAAGCCAGATTGCCGGCGCCAGCAGGATCAGAAGCAAACCGGCGATGGCATGCAGCTGGATGACGACGATCCCGCCCGCGACGATCAACGTCAAACCCACGGCATAGCGCGAGAAGGAGACGAGTTCTTTGCCCGCCATGCTCACAGCGTCGTGCGGCAGCTTGTTGCGGAAAATCCAGACCATGACCGCCACGACCGCCAACGCGGCGGCGATGCCCAGGTAACCATTGACGATCGCCTGGCTTTCCGCGGTGCGATAGGCATCAAGTTCCGCCCCCGACAACTGGTCGGCACTCATCGAAGCGAGGCTGCCAAGGATCAGGATCGAGCCGACGATCGGAAACACGGTCGTTCCCAGCGAGTTGAACGCCTGCGCGAAGGTCAGCCGGCTGTGCGCGGTTTCGGGTTTTCCGAGCAGCGAAATGAGCGGATTGGCCACGACCTGAACGACCACCACGCCGCTCGCCAGCACGAACAGCGCGGCTAGAAACAGGGCGTAAGTGGCGTTCTGCGAGGCGGGAATGAACAATAGACAACCCACCATCATCGTCAGCAATCCGACGACGGCCCCGCGCATGTAACCGATCTTCTTGACCAGCTTTGCGCCGGGAATCCCGATGACCAGATAGGCGGTGAAAAAACAGAACTGGATGAGCATCGCCTGGGTGAAATTGAGCGTAAACAGCTCTTTGAGCTTTGGAATAATGACATCGTTCAAACTGGTGATGCCGCCGAATATGAAAAACAGGCCCATCACGAACAGGCGCAGCTCGGGCGCGTCGACGTGCGGGCTTTCGCCGCTGGCCACGGCCGGATCGGCGGTGAAATCTTGCGATGCGAGCGCCATGAAACTCTCCTCAAACAATCGGGGCAGGATGGACCGGGTGCCCGGCCGCGAGAAATTGACCCCGGGCAGGTGATGACGGAAGCGCGCCGGAGCGTCGTCCCCGCACGATGCCGCAAACGCCCGTCATCGCGCGACAGGCATCGCGGCAAGCAGCGCCGCGGCGAGCAGCGCGAGCAGCGCAAGGACAAGAAAAAGGGCGCCAAAACCGGAGCCGGGCACCAGCGAGATCGCGATCCAGGGCATGATGAGCGACGGCGCGGTGTTGGTAAGGTTGAAGACACCGATCCCCCGGGCGCGCGTCGCGGCATCCGGCAGGACGGTCAGCATCTGGCTGGCATGCAGCGCCAGAAAGGTCGCGTTGGCGCTGACGAACAGGACATAGGCGAGCTTTGCCGTCGCCGGTGCGCCGGAAACGGCCATCAGGGCGAGCGCAATGCTGGCGGCCAGGGCCAGCCACGCAAGAGCGCGAAAACCGCGGCCGCTACGGTCACTCCAGCGGCCAAGCCCCAGCGCCGCCGCCACCGAGATCGCCAAGCCTGCCGCAAACAGGAGCGTCTTGGCGCCGTCGTGCATCGCCGGATCGACTTCGCGGAGCCAGAAATAGAGATAGGCGGCAAGCGCCGCCCCCGACAGCTGCATCAGCAGGCGCGCCGTCCACATCCCTATCCTTTGCGCGGCCAGCCGGGCATGCAACGCGTCGCCGGGCGTCGGCTGAATCGTCAGCGGCGGCGCCTGCTGGCGGTCGCCGAGCAGGAGCAGCGGCAGCACCATCGCCGCCGTCATCGCCGCGATGATCGCCAGCCGGATATCGAACGCGGCATCGCCGGCGGGCAGCACGATCCCCGAGAGCGCGCCGAGCGGCGGGGCGATCGACAACAAGCCCCCGAGCACGCCCTTCTGGTCGTCGGGGACGCGGTCGCCGGCCCACGCGATCAGCGGGACCAGCATCAGGTTGAGCGCCACCTGCCACACTACGACCGCCCACAACAGCGCGGTGATCGTCTCGCACTTCGCCATCGCCAGCTGGGCGATGATCGTCGCCGCCAGCCCCGCGGCGACCCAGATCCGGCGGCTGCGCGTCCGGTCGCTGAGCCAGCCCGACAGGATGCCCGACACGCTGGCGGCGACCGCACCGGCAAAGACAATATAGCCCAGCCAGCGAATATCCTCGGCGCCCGCCAGTTCGGTGACGCGTGCCGGGAGGACGAGGATCAGAAAGGGCGTGTAGGCTACAACCCCTCCGGCATAAGCCAGCGCGTAGAGAAACAGAAAACGGGCTGGTTGCCGGCGTGCGCTACCGGTGACGTGTGCCGATGTCACTGGTCCAGAGCCCCCGCATAGCCGTCCGTGCCCGGCGCCACCAAGGGCGCGAAACGCGGCGGAACACATATCTGCAGCCGCCCGAACCGCGACACGGCCCGGGCGGCTCCCCCTTATGCTAGAAGTTTACGCGAACGCGAAGCCCATAGCTGCGCGCATCGTTGAGGAAGCGGATGTTGAGCGACGAGCCGACCAGCGCCTTTTGCGAGACCTCTTCGTTGAGGAAGTTGCTCGCCCAAGCTTCGAGCCGGAAATTGTCGATCGTATAGCCGATGCCGAGGTTGAGCGTGACATAACCCTTTTGCCGGTCGGGAAAGCCCGCTTCGAACGCGCTCTGCCGCGTGCCATTGAGGAAGACGATGTCGTCCTCGTTGAACTGGCTAAGGAAATAGGACGAGCGATAGTTCAGCAGCGCCTGCCAGTCGAGCCGGCCCGGCCCCGCGTCGAACCATTGCGACAGGCGCGCGCTGATATTCATCTTGGACGCCAGCGGTAGCTGGTTGCCGACCAGGCTGATCAGCGGTGAATTGCCGCCTGCGCCAAAGTCCTGCGCGCGGGCGTCCGCCACCGTCCCCCGCGTGATCTTGGTGTCGAGATAGGCGGCGTTGATGTCGAGTCCGAAGTTGCCCGGCAGCTTCACACGCATTTCCGCCTCGGCGCCATAGATACGCGACGCGCCGATGTTGCGGTTCACCAGCGAATAGCCGTTGCACACCGGCGGGGTCTGGGTGTTGTCGAGATTGATGCAGGTCAGATCCTGGAACACCTGGTTCGAATAGTCATAATAGAAACCGGTGAGGTTGAAGACCGCGCGGCGTCCGAACAGGTCGAAGCTGTTGCGGCTGCCGATTTCATAGACGAGCAATTTTTCGGGGCTGAACGCCTCGGGGATCGGCGAGCCGTTGAAACTGTCGTTGAAACCGCCCGATTTGTGCCCCGTTGAAACCTTGGCATAGAGCATATTGTCGTCGCTAAGGTCATATTCGACCCCCAGCCGCCAGTCGATGAAATCGAATTTCGAGCTGCCGATCTGCTGCCCGGGGATCGTCAGATTGGCGTAGCTGAACCCGCCGTTGCGATCGGACGGATTGAGCGTCGGGCAATTGACAAAGCCATTGTCGATGTCGGGCCGGTCGATGCAGGTGCCATTGGGATTGGTCACGTTCGCAATCGCGCCGATCTGCGCGATCAGCGTATCGCGGAGGCCGGGCGTCTTGATCCCTTCGATCAGGAACTGCGCCTGGCCTTGCGGCGTGGTGATATTGCTGACGTCGAAATTCGGCCGGTCGAGCAGCGCCGGGCGGAAACCTTCGGTCCCCACACGCGTCGCAAAGCAACAGGCAAAATCTTCGCCGCCAAGTGTCAGCGCCCAGTTGCCGCCGATCCCGTAGCGCGATTTCTTTTCTTCGGTGTAGCGGATACCGGCGAGGAAACGCAGCCGGTCGGTAACGTCGAAGGTACCGTCGGCGTAAAAGGCGTAACTCTCGCCATTCACGTCGGGCATGGTGAATTCGGTCGCCGAATAGCAGCAATAGCCGCGATCGGCGAGCGCGAGATAACCGACCGCCTGGTCCTCGTTGAAATAGAAGGCGCCGAGGTTCCAGCGGAAACGCTGGTCGTCGTTCGCAAAGATGCGCGCCTCATAGACCTGGCTTTTCGACTTGGTCTGCCAGAAATTGCCCGAGAAATTGTCGTACTGGACCGCCGACAAATCGCGGCCCGGATAATCGATGCCGTCGCTCGACGCGTTGACCTGGTAAAAATCGACCGAGCGGTAGCTGCCGGTGAGCTCGGCGCCGAAGCTGCCGAAATCATAGTTGATCTTGCCTTGGATGCCCCAAAGCTCATTCTCCATGTCGCCCTGCAGCCCGCGATAGACGACATTTTTGAGGTTGAGCTTGTCGGGGCGCAGACCGCTCGCGACCACCGCGCTGAAGATGTTCGCGCCGGGATAGCCGGTGCCGGTTTCCTTGCCATAATCGCCGACGATCGAGACGCTCAGCCGGTCGCTGGGCTCCCAGAGCAGCGACAGGCGGCCGGCGTAATTTTCCTCGAGGCCCGCGGGCTTGAGGCCGCTGGCCGGCGCGCCGGTCGAGACATTTTTGAAGCCATAGTCGCGGTTGATATAATAACCCGCCGCGCGCACCGCGAGCGTTTCGCCAAGCGGAATGTTGAGCGCGCCCTCGGCGCCATAGGAGGAGCGGTTGCCGACCTCCGCCTGCGCATAGCCCCCAAATTCTCCGAGGCGCGGTTTTGCGGTGATGATGTTGAGCGTGCCGGCAAGCGCGTTGCGGCCGTACAGCGTCCCCTGCGGCCCCTTGTTCACCTCGACGCGGTCGAGATCGTAGAACATCAGGCCCAACCCGCGCGGCCGCGGGATGTAAGTGCCGTTGAGGTGCGGCGCCGCCCCCGGATCGCCGAGTTCGGTGTTGTTGGCCGAACCGACGCCGCGGATGAAGATTTCGACATTGCCTTCCTGGTTGGCGATGCTGAGCCCGGCGATGGCGACTTGCAGCTGGCGCAGCTCGGTGATGCCGTCCTGACGCAGCTGCTCGGCGCCAAGCGCCTGCACAACGCCCGAAACATCCTGCGAATTTTCTTCGCGGCGGTTCGCGGTGACGATGATCTCGTCGCGATCCTCGCTCGCGCCGTCCGCTGCCGCAGTCTGGGCGTGGGCCGGGATCGTCGCGGCCGTCGACAGCAGCACCAAGAGCGCCACGCGCATATATTTACCCCTTGTCATCTCATCCTCCCTGTTCTGACTTTTATTTGCATGCAAGCTGCGGTCCCGACGGCGACACGATGCGCGCTGCGGACATGGTGATGTCGAGCGTTCCCGATGTCGCGAAACTGAGCGGAGTCTCGACGCGGCTCATGTCGACCCCCGCCCGCGCAAAACAGCGCAGCGGCACTGCAATTCGGGTCCATTTGCCGGTGGTTGCAGCTTCGGCGAGCACGCCGCGCAGCGGGAACCCGCCGGTGCAGTTGGCCCCGCAGCCCATGAGCAGGCTGACATCGGCGGACGGCGGTGCGTTGACGCGCAGCTCGAGCTCGAGCGCCAGCTCGCCGTTCGTCTCGCGCGTCAGGTCGACCGGCGCGTCCTCGACGATCGCGGCGACCGCCCGCCCCGCCCCGGTCCAGCGAAGACGCACCGAATCCTCCTGCGCCACCCGGTCGGCTGGCCGCGCCTCCACCAGATCGGGGCCGGGATTGGTCGACAGCGCGCCCGGTTCGCCGAGCAACAACCGCCGCCCGGCGCCAGGCTTTCCGGCCCCGAACAACAGGCCCGGATCAGCCGCGACGGCACCTGCGCGCACTTCGGACAGCGGCGCCAGCTCGCCCTTGTCGACAAAGGTCAGCCCGAACCCATATGGAAAAAGCGGATCATAATCGGCATCGCCGACATTGATCGCGGTCTGATCACTCGATTTGGGCCAGCTGTAGGGCAGCTTCCCCTTGAAGTCGGCCTTGCCGAACAGGACATCGGCGACGCCGCCGCCTTCCGATCCCGGCAGCCACGCCGCGACAAAGGCATCCGACGCATTGAGGAACGGATTGACCCACATCGCGCGTCCCGACAGGAAAACGGCGACGACGGGCACGCCCTCGGCTTTCAAACGCTGCATGAGCGCTAAATTCTTGGCATCGTCATAGCCGACGTCGGGACGGTCGCCCTGAAACTCGGCATAGGGGTCTTCGCCGAAAACGACGATCGCGGCATCGGGTTTCGCCGAATAGCGTCCGTCGACGGCAAGCGTCGCGGTCCCGCCCGCCGCCTTGACCTCGGCCGCGATCCCTTCCCAGATCGACTGTGCGTTCGGAAAGTCGCTGCGCTTCGTCCCCGTCCCTTGCCAGCTCAGCGTCCACCCGCCGGTCTGCTTGGTCAGATTGTCGGCACCGTCACCCGCAACGAGGACGTTGGCGCCGGGCTTGAGCGGCAGCAGGCCGCCCGCATTTTTGAGCAGGACAAGCGACTCTTGCACCGCCTGGCGCGCCAGCGCGCGATGCTCCTTACTGCCGAGCAGTTCGAACTGTCCGCCATAGGGCCGCGACGACGGCTTGCCGGCCTCGAACATTCCGGCGCGAACCTTGACGCGCAAAATCCGCCGCACCGCCTCGTCAAGCTGCGCGGCCGGCAGGGTGTCGTTGCGCGCATGGTCGAGCGTCGTTCGGTACAATTCTTTCCAGCTGTCCGGCGCCATGAACATGTCGAGCCCGGCGATGACCGATTGCGGACAATCGGTGGCGGTGCATCCGGCAACCTGGCCATGGCCGTTCCAGTCGCCGACCAGAAAGCCGTCGAAATTCCAGCGCTCCTTCATCACGCCCGTCAGCAACGACCGATTGCCGTGCATCTTGACGCCGTTCCAGCTGGAAAAACTCACCATCACCGACTGGACACCCGCATCGAGCGCCGGAAGATAGGGCGGGCTGAACAGGTCGCGCAGCGCCGCCTCGGGCATTTCGGCATCGCCCTGGTCCTTGCCGCCGCGGGTGCCGCCGTCGCCCAGGAAATGCTTGGCGGTGGCGATGATGTGCGGGCCGCGCAGCCAGTCCTTGTCGCCCATCCGGCCCTGCAACCCTTCGATCAGCGGCGCCGCATAGCTGGTCGCGATCTCGGGCGTTTCGCCAAAGCCCTCATAGGTACGGCCCCAGCGATCGTCGCGCACCACGGCCAATGTCGGCGCAAAGGTCCAGTCGAGGCCGGTGACGCGCATCTCGAGCGCGGTCGCGGCGCCGATCCGGCGGATGAGGTCGGGATTGCGCGCCGCGCCAAGGCCGATGTTGTGGGGAAACAGCGTCGCGCCGACGACATTATTGTGGCCATGGACCGCATCGCTGCCCCAGATCACCGGGATGCGGGGCAGTTTGCCGTGTGGCCGCATCGACGCCGCGTAAAAGGCGTCCGCGGCCGCCAGCCAATCCTTTGCCGGCGCGTTGTAACGGCCACCCGGATCGGAATTCCCTCCGTTCAGCACCGAGCCGAGATGATAGCGATAAACATCTTCCGGCGTCACGCTGGCAATATCGGCCTGGATGATCTGCCCGACCTTTTGCTCTAGCGACATCGCGGCGAGCAGCGCGTCGACGCGCGTTTCGACCGCCGGGTCCGCAATGACCGTCGCGGCGCGCGCCGGCCAGTTACCGGGGGTCGCCTCGGCGTTCAATCCCGCCGTCTGCGCCGCCGCCGGACCGAAGCCATGGGAAGAAAGCAACGCAGCGAGCGAAGCCGCCCCAAGCATAACATTGGCCGCGCGTGACAAAATCATTTCCTCTCCCCGATATGTCAACGTTTACCGTTGTATCGGTCAACGTTTACCGTTGATTCTCGACAGAAGTCAATAGTCAGGCTAAAGGGATGTCGCAGCGCATGGGACGAGCCGAGAAATATGCGCTAAGCAACTGATCGGAGGGACAGATTTCGAAACGCTCGACGATCGTTGACATCGCGCGGATCGCGGGCGTCACGCCCAAAACGGTTTCGCGCGCGCTTAATGATGCCCCCCATGTCAGCGATGCGGTGCGCCGCAAGGTCAAGGAGGCCGCCGCAGCGCTCGATTATCATCCCAATCTGGCGGCGCAGAGCCTGATCGCGCGCCGCTCGTTTCTGATCGGGCTGACCTACGAACGGCCCAGTCCCAGCTATGTGGTCGAATTGCAGAACGGCGCGCTCGGTCGCCTCGAAAACGAACGCTATCGCCTCGTCGTCCTCCCCTTCAACCATGTCGCGAGTCGACCCGAAGAACTAGGCAAACTGCTGCTGCGCGCGGGGCTTGACGGCGTCTTGCTCGCACCGCCGGCATGCGACCAGCCGCTGCTGCTCGACATGATCGAGCGGCAGAAGCTGCCTTATGCCCGCATCACACCGCACAGCGACCTCGATCGCGGCTTGGTCGTCGCGATGGACGAAGTCGCTGCCGGTCATACCGTCGCCGCCCATATCCTCTCGCTCGGTCACCGGCGGATCGGCGTCATCCTGGGCGATCCGTCCCACGCTGCCAGCCGCGGCCGTATGGAAGGATATCGCCAGGCATTTGGCGAAGCCGGGGTTACGATCGACGAATCGCTCGTCGGCACCGGCGATTTCACCTACGACATCGGGTACCGGGTCGCGCGGACGCTGCTCGACCGCCCGCTTCGCCCGACCGCAATCCTGGCGCAGAACGACGATATGGCCGTTGCGGCGATCGCCGCGGCGCGCGACCTTGGCCTGTCCGTTCCCGACCACTTGTCGGTCGCCGGTTTCGACAATTCGGAAGTATCGCGAACCGCATGGCCCCCGCTCACGACGGTTCACCAGCCGGTACGCGAGATGGCATGGGACGCGGCGAACCGTCTCATCGCCGCGCTCGACGGCGGCCACGATGCGGCAGCGCCGTCGCGGCATGATCATGCCCATGAGTTGCTCGTTCGCGCGTCCACCGCCCCGCCGCCGCGCTGACGCGGACTTCGGCAGACCGGTGATTCAGTCCTCCGGAAGCGCCGGGTTGGCAAACTCGATCAGCTCGCGCGCCTGTTCGGCGAACCAGGATCCGGCAGGCGGCGCTACCAGCCCCCGCGCGGGATCGGCCGGACCACCGCCGCCGCGATAGCATTGGCCGTCGGACTCGCCCGGAATCTTGACCCACAGAAAGGCGTCGACATAGGGATCGCCAGTCGTCAGCGTCGGTCGGCGGCCCAAGCCGCGGTCCGGCGGGTTGCACCAGATTTCGGCGTCCGCATATCGGCCGATGGGCGGTTCCCACGACCCTCTGCCGTTGCGGCTGCTATCGATCACGGCATGTTTTTGCGACGCCGGGTCGCGTCGCAGCCTGGCTCGCTCAAACAGGCGATCGAACGCCGCGTCGGTCTTGCCCCAGGTTCGATGATCCTTGAAATCGGCGGGTGCATATTGACTGGGACAGTCCCGTGGATCCAACTTGCCGCGCGTCACCAGCGCAATGCAGTCGCTGACCCAGCGTGCATAGGGAACAACCCGCGCGTCGCTCTCGAAATTGGAAACGTTGAGGAAAAAGCCCGCCGCGTCGGCCACCCCCGCCTTGAACAGCCGGTTTGCCGCTTCGCCGGGCGCCAGCCAGCTGCTGCCGGTACCGTCGAGATACACGCGCACATTGGGCAATCGGGCAAGGATCGCAACGGCGCCCCGCAGCTGCTCGTATCGGGCATCGGCTGCCCGCGCGTCCTGCCCGACCGGCTGGCAGGCTTCCAGCGTCCCGGCGAGCGTGCGGTGCCAGGGTATGATCCCGAGACCATCAGGTTCGAGAATGACGATCGCCGGGCGATCGCCGATACCGGCCGCAAATGCCTCGATCCAGGCGAGATATGCCGTGCTGTCGGGCGCCCCGCCCGCCGAGTAGAGCGCACAGTCGCGAAACGGAATATTATAGGCAACGAGCACCGGAAGCTGTCCTGCCGCCGCGGCCATCCCGGTAAGGGTGCGGGCCTTGGCCTCCACGTCTTCGGGCGTTCCGCCGGCAAACCATGTCGCCGACGCAATGCGCGCCAGCCGGAGCGCGTCGGTCCGCGCCTGACCTTCCAGCCGCGCCGCCGCCTGCGCCGTCGTGCTCTCCGGATCGACGAATACGCCGGTATGACCTGGTGCCTGGCCCGACGCCGGGACGGCGATGGCCGCCAGCGACAGCAACAGGGACGTAACGAAGATTGACCGCATCATGGCTTCGCTCCCAACAGAGGATCATTGCACCCCCGGTCAGCGCAACTCGCGACCGACCGGATAGAGCAGGTAGCGTTCGTCATAATAGGGCGTGCGGGCGTAGAACCACGCCAGCCGGGCGTTGCCGTTGGCGGCAAAGGCAGGATCGGCGGCAAGCTTCGTCTCGAACGCGCGGCGCAGCGCCGCATCCTCGGCCAGCATCCGGTCGGCCAGCGGCGCGATCGCATAGGCTTCGATATATTCGGTGCGTTGCAGCATGCCGGGAAAAAAATTCCACGCGAGCAGCGAGTCCGCGCTTTCGGGCTCGAGCATCGCGGCGGCGAGCAGCCCGAGCGGCTGGTCGGCGGGCACGCGCACCGACCCCGCGGGAAAGGTCTCGCTGCGTTGTTCGTGGCGGTATCCCGCGGCGCTCAGCGGGACATGCCCTTCGCTCGCGGCACCAAGCCTGGGGTCCTCGATCCGCACCATGTCGAGCGTCATCCGGCGCGGCGCGGCGATCGTCTCGAACGTGATGCCATGAACTTTCAGCCGCTCGATCACCTGCGGCGCGGTCGCCGGCACCCACCAGGCCGCGGGCAGCGTCACGCGCTGGTCGGGTTCGCTGCCGAACACCGGCATCTTTTGCGTCACCGGCTGGCCCAGCCAGCGGATTTCGTCACGGCCCGACGCCGCCGAACGATAGCGGTCGTGGGCAACCCCCTTGAATTCGATCGTATAGAGCGGCTCGGTCCGCGGTTTCCATTTCACCACCATGTCGCGCGGCCGCGCGGTGCGGTCGGCGTCGATCGCGGCGCGCAGCGCAGCACCCTCCTGCCCCGACAGCCGCAGCGCCTCCTCCACCAGCACATAGGTGCCGAGCACCCGCTGGCGATAGGGTTTCAGCGAATGGGTCTCGACCAGGATCGTCGGCAAGCGCCGGAAATCGCCATAGCCGGTCGAAAAGCGGGGCGTGTCGGGATCGTGGCGGATGCCTTTGCCGGGGTCGCGATTGTCGAGCGCGCTCACATAAAGCCCCGGCGTATGCCCCGCCCGCGTCAGCGCGGCGTCCATCGACGGGCGCAGCTTCGTGTCGAGCCAGCGGCCGATCGCGGGCGAATTGGCATAAAGCCCGCGCCATCCGGCAAAGGCATAAGCGACATCATATTGATGGTCGGTGCCGTCGGTGACGTGGAGGTCGAGATAAAGCGCCGGGTCGATCCGGTTGATGAGCGCCAGCATCGCCTGCATTTCGGGCGCGTCCGCCTTCAGATAATCGCGATTGAGGTTCAAATTCTGCGCCGTGGTGCGCCACCCCATCGATTGCGGTCCGCGCTGGTTCGGGCGGTTCCACGGTCCCGAGCGTTCATGCCCGTCGGCGTTGAAAATCGGCACGAACACCAGATCGGCCTTGTCGAGCAGCCGGTGCTTGCCGCGATGGGCGATGTCGCGCAGCAACATCATGCCGGCATCCTTGCCGTCGATCTCGCCCGCATGGATGCCCGCCTGGACCAGCAGCACCGGCTTGCCTGCCCCGCCCTTGCTGGCGCGGACGAAATAGAGCTCGCGCCCCTCGGCGGTGGTACCGAAACGCTCGACGGACAAGAGCTGGGGCGCCGACGCGACGAGCCGGTCGAACCACGCGCGCGTCGCGGCGTAATCGGGCGTTTCGGCAAAGCCGCTCTGCTCCGCGGGCGTGATCCACGGGTCGCCGGCGGCGACGATCAGCTTTTCGCTCGCCCCGCTCCACGGGGCCAGCGGCGGCAACGGCGCCGCCAGCTGTGCCGCAGCGGGCAAGGCGACGAGCGCCAATGCGGCGGCCAGGCTTCGAATCATCGCAATCCTCTCCCTCATCCCGTTTGCAGGATCGATTGTCGGCGTCCCACATGCAGCAGCGGCGCCGTGGCGGCGATCTATGCGGCGCCGGTTCCCGCTTGTCATCCCATATCCGCGCAACATTGTCGGCGGCCGCAACGGCGGCGCGCCTGCGATCCGGCGGCGCCCGGCGTACCGTCGCCCGACACGCGCCGGACCCGCGCAAGCGGGGTGCGCGCGCCAGAATCAAATTTCGCCCAAGCACGCTTGTTTTCGCCCCGACACGCTGATAGACGCGCGCCTCGTTGCCGCTTTAGCTCAGTTGGTAGAGCACATCATTCGTAATGATGGGGTCACAGGTTCGAGTCCTGAAGCGGCACCATTTCCCCCCCGAGCGCGATCATGCTGCCGGTGTCGAACGACACCGCTGCGCCGCTGCGCGGCGTCATTGCTAATCGTTTTCGGAAGTCCCGCCATTGCGCGGGAAAATGGTGCCAGAAGAGTTATCGAATTCTCCTTATATACTATTGATTTATAATAATATTAATCGTTCTCCATGTGTGGATGACCCGGGTAGTGCCCAGAATTTTTTCTAGTGAAGTGATTCGAGTCCCAAAGCAAAATGACGATGCCCACGTTGTGCCCACTATTCGCAGAGTACAAAAATTCACCTAGCGCTCCCGACATTCCAACCTGCTGCGTCATATAGTCGAGGGCGTGCGCCTGATCGGTCGCCCTGACTTCGCAGCAGGGGGGAACATGATCGAGCAAGACTATCGACCATTGATATCCTTTCCCGAGCCTCCCGAACTCGCCAAGGTCGACCGCGCGAACATGGCACAACTCGTCGTCGAGACCGAGAAATGCCCCCTGATCCTCAGCCGAGTCCTCGAAGTCGTCCGCGATCATGACGCAATGCCTTTCACGATCGCTGCCCGCCGGGATTCCCGAATTCAAATTATCGAGATCGAATTGAGCACGCTGCCGCAGCGCCCGATGCTCGCCATCCTCCAAGACCTCAGGCGTCTCTCGAATGTCCGGCTGGCGCGCTTCCTCCTGCCCGCCGACTAAGCACAGTCGTCGGCCGTCGCCGCCAAGGTTTGAGTCTCGAGCCACCACCCGCGCCGTCACGTACAAGGCATGTTTGCGCAGCGTCGCCAGCACCTTCTCGGCGTCGCGGCACTCGACGTCCAGACCGAGAGCGGCGCGCTTGGGATTGAGCGCCAAGCTCATCCGTTCGTGCGAGACATCGACGATGTTCGCCTCCTCTTCCGCCAACACGAACGCCAGAATTTCAAATGCACCTGCTGGTCGGGGATCGGCACCTCTATCCTCATCAACGAGCCAGACCTGATGAGATCGCGCATGAGCACCGGAGACAGCGGCAGGACCGCGCCCACCGCTGAGACGCAGCAGACGCCGACTGCGGGAACTCGAAGGGAAAAATAATCCGCTCGATGCTTAACAAGCCGAGCCATTCCCCAAAATGAATCCGCCGCCGCGTCCGGGGAGAACACGGCGGCGGACCATGCCGTGCTAAGTTGAGATCAGCGCAGCACATTCCCATCGGCGTAGATGACGCGCACCTCGCCACGACCAAGCGCGCGAATGCCCGACTCGATCTCGAGAGATCGCCCGCGACAATCCATGTCAGCGGCTTGCCGCCCAGCACAGCGACGCCTGCCGCGTTCGCCGAAGCCCGCGTCACAGCCATTATTACCTGCGGATAGCTTGCAACCTTTGTGCGACGCCGGCGAACTTATCGAATGGTCGGGTATTTATGGAGGTCCCATGAAGTTGGTCTAGCCGTTCATCCCACAAGGCCCCGAAAGCCAACGATCCATCTCTCCGTAAACCTCCGCTTTGTGCGCTTCGGAGAATTTATCGAGTTGATGGTCGAGTCCCTTCACCTCCACGTAGCGATATCTTTTGCCAGCCTCCTTGAGAGCTCTCGCCGCTTCCCGTCCGTGGATCACTGGAACAGTCTGATCGATATCACCATGAATGACCAACACGGGTATGTTTGCGTCCTTTAAACGATCGACGGGTGACGGTCCGACGATCGTTGGCTTCTGGATGCGACGAAGAATATAGTCTCCGGCCAGACCGGCATTGATGCGCCTGAGGTCGCTCACGGCGGCCCCCGCGATGACGCACCGGTAAAGTCCGTTGCCCCGCCACGCCGCCGTCAACGCAGCGTAACCCCCATATGACCAGCCGACCATGGCGACCCGACTGGGATCGACGTCGCCACTCCTGATGGCGTTGACGAAAATGCCGAGCGGGTTCTTGCGCAGGGCATCGGGGGTGCGCGGGGTCTGGACGACGATCGTCAGGATCGCGGTCCAGCGGCTCGTTTCGGCAAGGCTGCCGTCACGGTAGCGGCGCTCGATCCAGGCGACGCGAAAGCTGGTTGGCGAAGCGCGGATGACGCTGGTGACATCGACCCCGACCTGTTCGCGGCCGATGAGGGCGAAGGGGTCGTTGGTACGGGCATAGTCATTGAGCGCGAGCGCGCCCCGGTCGGTGGCAAAATCATAGGCGCGCAGCCAGTTCTGGCGCACGACGATGGGATCGTCAGGGACGGCACGGACCTGCTCGATAAAGCGCGCAAGGTGGAACGCGATCTGCGGGTCCGAAGGCGTGTAGCCTGCGTCGGCGGGCGCGACCGCCTGCGCCTCGCCAAGCCTGTCGACTTGCACGACCCAGGGAACGATCGAACCGCGCGCGCCCTGCCACACAATCCCGGCGGTGAGGCAGGTCGAAAGCCCCAGCGCACCGAAGAAAGCAAGCCGCCAGCTGCGCGCCTGGACGCGGGCGGAACCGATGCGGTCGTCCCAGACCTGCGCGGCGCGCTGGTAGGGCGTTTCAGGTTCGGGGGTCTTGCCATAACGGATCGATGGGCGTCGGAACATTGCGTCAGTCCTTTTCGCTAACGTTGATGGAAGCGCCGCCGCCATGGCTGTCGCCGGCCTTCAAGGTGTGCGCGGCGATGGTGGCGCCGTGGGTCAGGGTCTGCCGGTCCTTCATCGCCTTGGCCCAGGCGGGCTGGCCCTGATCGGCAGGCGGCGGAGGTGGAGTGTTGGGACCGGGCGTAATGGTGCCGCCGGTGTTGGTGATCGCGGCGCGGCCGCCATCGCGGAACGACTGCTTCATGCTGTCGCCCGCGTTGCGCAGCGGCGAGGTCGCAGCACCGGCACCGGCTTTGCCGACAGCGGCCATGCCGGAGCCGACGGCAGCCGGACCGGACTTGCCTGCCGAGCCGAGCGCATAGGCCATGGTCGCACCACCCGCAGCGCGTGAGCTGCCATGCGCGACGTTGGAGGCGGCGGAAGCGACCGCGCCGCCAGCGAGTTTGGCACCAGCGACTGCTCCGGCAGCCGCGCCTCCTGCGAGCAGAGCGGTTCCAGCAGCCGCGCCAGCGCCGAGCTGCGGCCCGCCAGAGACGATGCCATTGGCAACGCCGGGGCCGAAGATGCCAAGCCCGAGCAGAGTCAGGCTGGCGAGCACGATCGAGAGTGCATCCTCGATCGTCGGTTCGCCCGAAATCGCGCTGGTGAACTCGGTGAAAATGGTCGAGCCGATCCCGACGATCACCGCCAGCACCAGCACCTTAATCCCGGAGGAGACCACATTGCCGAGCACGCGTTCGGCCATGAAGGCGGTCTTGCCGAACAGCCCGAAGGGGATGAGCACGAACCCGCACAGCGTGGTCAGCTTGAACTCGATCAGGGTGATGAAGAGCTGGATCGACAGGATGAAGAAGGCGATGATGACGATCGCCCAGGCGACCAGCAGGATCACGATCTGGAGGAAATTCTCGAAGAAGCTGACGAAGCCCATGAGATCGACGATCGCTTCGAGCATCGGCTGCGCGGCATCGAGGCCGACCTGTGCGACACGGCCAGGCTGGAGCAGTTCGGCAGCAGAAAAGCCGGTGCCGCTGGCCTTCAAGCCAAGCCCGGCAAAGCTTTCGAACACGATGCGGGCGAGCGCGTTCCAATTGCCAATGATGTAGGCGAAGGCACCGACGAACAGCGTCTTCTTGACGAGGCGGGCGATGATGTCCTCGTTCTCGCCCCAGGTCCAGAACAGCGCGGCGAGCGTCACGTCGATTACGATCAGCGTGGTCGCAACAAAAGCAACCTCGCCCGAGAGCAGGCCGAAGCCGCTGTCGATGTAGCGCGAGAAGATGTCGAGGAAGCGGTCGACGACGCCGGTGCCACCCATATCACTGGTCCTTTGCTGGCTGGGGTTCGGGGGAAGGAGCCGGAGCGGCGCTGGTGTCTGCGGTGGCGCTATCGGCCCTGCCTTCCAGCCCGAGAAACCGCCGCCGCTTCTCGGCCCAGGCCGCGCGGCAATCGGGCGAGGACAACGCGAGTTCACCCATCTGCGCGCAGGCACGCAGCTGCAAAGGCAGCGGATCGCCATCCGGCTCGAACACGGTGGTAACTTCCACGGGCACAGGCCTTGGCTCCTCGCGCAGCTGGAGCGCGGTCATGGTCAGCGCGACGGCGACAAAACCGATCGCTCCGATCCGCGCGAAGAGCCTCATGTCCATCGCCTCAATTCCGGAACATCTGGGCGTTGGCGGGGACGTAGCCGCGCCCCGGTGACAGGAAGCGGCGCAGCTGCTCGCGGGCCTGGGCCTTGGCCGCCGCGGCATTGGCAGCGTCGAGCGACTGCGCACGGGCAAAGGCAGCAAGCGTGGCGGTGAGGTCGGCAAGCTGCTGCGACTGGAGCGCGAGCAACTGGTTGCCGGCCTGGGCGGCCTGCAGCGCGCCGGTGGCCGACTGACTGGCGGTGACCAGCGTCTGCACCGAACTACGCGCGCCCTCGATATTGCTGACCGCGCCGGCCTGGACCTTGAGCGCATCCTCGAAGGCAGCAACGCTGTTCTTCCAGCGCTCCTCGGCAGCCTGCACCATCTCGCGCTGGCTGCCGGTCAGGTTGCGCCCTGAATACTGCCGCTCGAACTCGCGTTCGATCTGCTGGACATCGTAGGAAATGCGCTGCGCCTGCTGGAGCAGCTGCTGGGTCTGGCGGATCTGCTGCTGGAGCGGTTCGAGCACGCTGGTCGGCAGGCTCGCAAGATTACGCGCCTCGTTGATCAGCGAGGTTGCCTGGTTCTGCAATGAACGGATCTGGTTGTTGATCTGTTCGAGCGTGCGGGCGGCGGTGAGTACGTTCTGCGCGTAGTTCGACGGATCGTAGACGATTCCGCCAAAGCCGAACTGGGCATAGGCGGGCGCGGGAACCAGCGCGGTGGCGGTCATCGACAGCACGGCAACACCGGCGGCGAGCGCATGGGCAAGACGGGGGGACTTCATGGGGCTTACTCCTTGGGTTGGCCCGAAGGGGGATTGGGGTTTCGGGCGGGGGGAACGGATGAGGGTGCGGGCAGCATGTCGGCGGCCCAGGCGAGGCCGCGATGGCGCAGCCAGGCCCGCGCGAAGTCGTCAGCCCCGTGCGCCTCGGTCAGTTCGCCGATCGCGAGCTGATCGGCCTTCGAGGAAGTGGCGGTGAAGGCGAGCGCAACTTCGCCAAGGCCCAGCTCGAACAGCCGGTTGCCGCGCGCCGACTGGCAGTAATAGTCGCGCTTGGGAGTGGCCCGGGCGACAATCTCGATCTGACGGTCGTTGAGCCCGAAGCGGCGATAGATCGAAAGGATCTGCGGCTCGACCGCGCGCTCGTTGGGCAGGAAGATGCGGGTCGGGCAGCTTTCGATGATGGCGGGCGCGATCGGCGACGTCTCGATGTCGGCAAGGCTCTGGGTCGCGAACACCACGCTCGCATTCTTCTTGCGCAAAGTCTTCAGCCATTCGCGCAGCTGCGCGGCGAAAGCCGGGCTGTCGAGCACCAGCCAGCCCTCATCGATGATGATCATCGTGGGCGAGCCATCGAGCCGCCCTTCAATGCGGTGAAACAGGTAGGAGAGCACCGCAGGCGCTGCGGCAGAGCCGGTCAGCCCTTCGGTCTCGAAGGCCTGGAAGCTCGCCTCGCCCAGATGCTCGACCTCGGCATCGAGCAGACGGCCAAACGGCCCGCCAATGCAATATGGCGCCAGCGCCTGCTTCAAGGCCTGCGACTGGAGCAACACGGCGAGGCCCGTCAGGGTGCGTTCGGCAACCGGCGCGGTGGCGAGCGAGGTCAGCGCCGACCACAGATGTTCCTTGGTCACCGGATCGACCGTCAAGCCTTCGGCAGCCAGGATCGCCTGCAACCATTCCGCCGCCCAATTGCGCTCGGCAGGTTCATCGATTCGCGCAAGTGGCTGCAGTGAGACCGCACCGGCACCATCGTCGGACAGGCTGGTGCCGCCCAAGGACGAACCCAGGTCCTGCCAGTCACCGCCGCAGGCCAGCGCCGCCGCGCGGATCGAACCGCCAAAATCAAAGGCGAAGACCTGCGCACCCTCGTAGCGACGGAACTGCAGCGCCATCAGCGCCAGCAGTACGGACTTGCCCGCCCCGGTCGGCCCGACGATCAGAGTGTGACCAACGTCGCCGACGTGGAGCGAAAAGCGGAACGGGGTCGAGCCTTCGGTCCGCGCATAGAACAGCGGCGCATCGCGAAAATGCTCATCGCGTTCCGGCCCGGCCCAGACCGCCGAAAGCGGGATCATATGCGCGAGATTGAGTGTCGAGATCGGGGGCTGCCTGACATTGGCGTAGACATGGCCGGGGAGCGATCCGAGCCAGGCCTCGATTGCGTTCATGCCCTCGACGATCACGGTGAAATCACGGCTCTGGATGACCTTCTCGACCAAGCGCAGCTTCTCGGCCGCAAGAGCAGGATCCTCGTCCCACACGGTGACGGTCGCGGTGACATAGGCCTGCCCGACATGGTCAGCGCCGAGTTCCTGCAGCGCCTCATCGGCGTCGGCCGCCTTGTTCGAGGCGTCGCTGTCGAGCAGCGTCGAAGCCTCGTTGGTCATCACTTCCTTGAGGATGGCAGCGACCGATTTGCGCTTGGCGAACCACTGGCGGCGGATCTTCGCGGTCAGCCTGGTCGCATCGGTCTTGTCGAGCATCACCGCGCGGGTCGACCAGCGATAGGCGAAGGCGAGCCGGTTGAGTTCGTCGAGCAGACCCGGGAATGTGCTGCTCGGAAATCCGACCACGGTCAGTGTGCGCAAATGCGCGCGACCGAGGCGCGGTTCGAGCCCACCGGTCAGCGGCTCGTCGGCCAGCAGCGCGTCGAGGTGCATCGGAGTTTCGGGGACGCGGACCTGGTGCCTGCGGGTCGAGATGCAACTGTGGAGGTAGGTCAGCGTCTCGCTGTCATCGAGCCATTGGGCTTCGGGCACAAAGCCTTCGACCAGGCGCAGCAGCCGGTCGGTCCGGTCGATAAACAGGTCGAGCAGTTCCTTCGGGTTGATTCCCTTCTCGGCTTTGCCTTCGTAGAGCCAGCTTTCTGCCCGCGCGGCATCCTCGGCAGGCGGCATCCAGCACAGGGTCAGGAAATAGCCGCTCTCGAAATGTGCGCCTTCCTCGGCGAATTGCGCGGCGCGTTCGCGCTCGACCAATTCGGATGCTGGATCGGGAAACTGGCTGTCGGGATAATCCTGCGCGGGCCGGCGCACGGCTTCGACGAAAATCGCCCAGCCCGAACCCAGCCGCCGCAGCGCAGAATTGAGCCGCGCGGTGGTTGCGATCAGCTCGGCGGGGGTGGCGCTGTCGAGATCGGGTCCGCGGAACCGGGCCGAGCGCTGGAAGCTGCCATCCTTGTTGAGCACCACGCCGGGTGCGACCAGCGCAGCCCAAGGCAGGAAGTCTGCGAGCCGGTCGGCCTTGTTCCTGTATTCGCGAAGCGAGAGCATGGGCTTCAGACCCTCAGATAATTGGGAAAGCGCAGATGCCGCCGCGCGACATCGACGAACTGGGGATCGCGCCGCGCCGCCCAGACCGAAACGGCATGACCGAGCGCAAAGATCACCACGCCGGCGATCCACAGTCGCAGGCCCAGCCCGATCGCGGCGGCCAGCGTCGCATTGGCGATGGCTAGGCCGCGCGGTGCACCGCCGAGCAGGATATGCTCGGTCAGGGCGCGGTGGACAGGCACCACATAGCCGGGGACGGTTTCGGGCGGCGCGGCCTCCATCAAACCAGTGCTCCGCCGCCGAACGAAAAGAACGACAGGAAGAAGGACGAGGCGGCAAAGGCGATCGACAGGCCGAACACGATCTGGATCATCCGCCGCGCGCCGCCCGAGGTGTCGCCGAAGGCGAGTGCCAGACCGGTGGCGATGATGATCATGACTGCGACGATCTTGGCGACCGGCCCCTGGATTGATTCAAGGATCGATTGCAGCGGGGCTTCCCACGGCATCGACGAACCGGCCGCATGGGCAGGCGCGGCAACTGACAGGGCAACAAAGCCGCCGAGCATAGCTGCAGACAGCCGGGCACGCGCACGCGAAAAGGTCTGGATCACGGATTGTCTCCTTGGACTTGGGGGATGAAGGGAAGGATGCGATAGTCACCCGAAGCATCGAGCCCGGTGACTTCGGCGAGTTCGGCCAGCCGTCGTCCTGTGCCGTCGCGGACCAGCACGGCGATGACGTCGATGGTCTCGGCGACTAGGGCACGCGGGACGGTCACCACGCTTTCCTGGATCAGTTGTTCGAGCCGCCGGAGGACACCGAGCGCCGACCCGGCATGGATGGTGCCGACGCCGCCCGGATGGCCGGTGCCCCACGCTTTGAGCAAGTCGAGCGCTTCTGCACCGCGGACCTCACCGATAGGGATGCGGTCAGGACGCAGGCGCAGAGCCGAGCGGACCAGGTCGGACAGCGAAGCGACCCCGTCCTTGGTCCGCAGCGACACAAGATTGGGCGCAGCGCATTGCAGTTCGCGCGTATCTTCGATCAGGACCACCCGGTCGTCGGTCTTGGCAACCTCAGCGAGCAGGGCGTTCGTGAGCGTGGTCTTGCCGGTCGATGTGCCCCCGGCGACAAGGATGTTCTTTTTCTCGCCGACCGCGTGGGCCAGCGAGTCGGCTTGGCTCTGTGCCATGATCCCGGCAGCCACGTAGTCGCCGAGGGTAAACACCGCGACGGCGGGCTTGCGGATTGCAAAGCTGGGTGCTGTTACCACCGGCGGCAAAAGCCCCTCGAACCTCTCCCCCGTCTCGGGAAGCTCCGCCGACACGCGCGGCGCCCTGGCATGGACCTCAGCCCCGACATGGTGCGCGACCAGCCGGATGATCCGCTCGCCATCGGCAGCGGACATGCCTTTCCCTGTATCGGCGATCCCGGCACCCAGCCGGTCGACCCACAGTCGCCCGTCGGGATTGAGCATGACTTCGATCACCGAAGCGTCTTCAAGCCAGGCAGCAATCTCCGGCCCCAGCGCAGTGCGCAGCATGCGCGCGCCGCGCGACGATGCTTCGGACCGGATCGGAATAACACTCATGGGATGCCCCGTTCAGATGAGGCAACCGACCATCGGCTGCACTCGCGAGGCAGATCAAAGAGACATTAGTTCCGGGGATGGCAACAGCGCGTTGCGACGAGCGTAAGATAGCGAAAAAGCAGAAAGCAACGGCGAGGCTGCTACAGAATCTGAATGCGGCAACTTCAGAACGACGACTGATTCTGAGTTTCGATCAAGACACAGCAAATGGACCTTTCCGACTCCGCTCTGGCTAGTTACCTTTTCTTCCATTGACCGGGAGCAAGTTGCATGGTGCAGTTCAATGATTGGTGTGTTGCGGTCGACGGGCCAGTCGGGAACCACTTCTGCCGCGTGATGACCGGTCAGGCAGTGGACCTCCAGACAGGCATTCATGCAACCGCAGCAATCGTACCTGCGCACTATGCGTCGGAGGAACATGTGGCGCGGGCGCTCGCGCGCCTCGGCAAATCGGCTGCGGCCGCACTCATTCAGGATAAGCTCCCGACGACCAAGGCAATCCGCTCCGGCGATCTTGGCGAGATTTATGCGACTGAATGGATCGAATCACATAGCGGGGGCTATCACGCTCCCATTAAGCGCCTGCGCTGGAAAGATCATCGCAACATGGCAATGCGCGGCGAGGATGTGATCGGCATACTCCAGGATCCCCAGACCCAGCGACTACACTTTCTCAAGACCGAAGCTAAAAGCCGCGCTGCGCTAACCGCGCAGGTTCTCGTCGAAGCCCGTGCGGGTCTGGATAAGGATGGTGGCCTTCCATCCGCCCACGCCCTGTCCTTCATTTCAGCCCGTCTCCTCGAACTAAACAATCTTCCGCTTGCGGATGCAATCGACGATGCGCTGCTCAAGCATGGCATCCCGCTGCAGAACGTCAGGCACCTGCTATTCACGTTTTCAGGCAACGCGCCGGACGCTATGCTTGCCGCGTCCCTTCAAGCCTATCCCGGCTCGGTCAACCAGTGGGGCGTCGGTCTACGGGTGGAGGGTCACGCCGCTTTCATCGGCGCTGTTTATGATCAGGTGATCGCCAATGCCAACAACCCTTGAGGCCATAGCGGCGGACATTGCCGAAGCCGCAACTGCCGGGTTTCGTGGACGCCTTATGGCCCGTGGGCAGGCGCGCGCGGTCATCTGGCGAGGCGGTATTCTGCCACCTGACGCCCCGGATTTTGCCCCCCAACTCAGCTATGATCTTCATTCCCATGGTTATGCGTTAATCGGTCTGGGCTTGCGACTGCGCGAGCTCGGCGGCGACGAAGCCCGCGCGCGCGTCGCATTCGAGCAGGCCGCGACAGCTCTTGAAGCCGTTATTGCCAAGGGTAATCGCGAGGAAGTCGATCGTGACTTTCACTTCGTCATGGCGGCGGCGAGCTATCACCTCGCACATCTTTCCGCCCGTGCCTACTCCCTACTCGCCATCGTAGCAGATGACGGGAATTTCTCGCCGATCGAACGGGTGCTCTCACAGTTGATGCGACGGAATTTCGGGGATCTTCGCGCAAATGTTCTGAATTATCGGGCTTCAGGCGAAGGAAGCGACGCTCGCATCGCTGCTGCCCTCCAGGCGAGGCTCGATGAGTTGGGGGACGCGGCCGATCCCGGCGACGGCGGCCATGACTTTCTTTTCGAAGGACTCGATACAGCGCTAATCGACGCTTTCCTGGCAGCCATGTCCTTGTTTCTCCTTGCGCTGGAACGCGGTGAGCGGGCGTTGCTCGATCAGGCCCTCGAAAGGCTGCGCGCCAGCCTTGCCATCTGCAGTGAACTCAACCTGCTGCCACAATGGTGGGCACACCGGATTGCGATCCACCTGCTGTCCGATCTGTGGTCTAACACTTTCCACGAGAAGGTGCCTCTTCAGCCTGTCGGCGGCGAAGCGGCGGAATGGCCGCAACTTCGCGAGCTATTTATCGCCCTGCTCCAGCGACGGCCCAAAGCCGAAATCGACCTCTGGCCTTCCCAAATCGAAGCCGCAGCCCGAGCTGTCGATCAGGGAGATGACCTTGTTGTTTCGCTGCCCACCAGCGCCGGCAAAACCCGGATCGCCGAACTGTGCATCCTGCGTTGTCTCGCCAGTGGAAAGCGCGTCTTCTTCATAACCCCGCTTCGTGCGCTTTCGGCCCAGACCGAAACGACCTTGCTCAAAACCTTTGGGCCGCTGGGTAAAACGATCTCGGCGCTCTATGGTAGCATCGGCGTCAGCGGCTTTGACGAAGACGCGATCCGTGAACGCAATATCGTCGTAGCCACGCCGGAGAAGCTCGATTTCGCGCTGCGCAATGATCCCTCCTTGCTCGACGATGTGGGGCTCCTTGTCTTTGACGAAGGACACATGATCGGCCTCAATGAGCGCGAAGTCCGCTACGAAGTGCAGATTCAGCGGCTCCTCCGTCGACTTGATGCTCATGGGCGGCGGATCGTATGTCTCTCCGCGATCCTGCCCGACGGCAACCAACTGGACGATTTCGCCGCGTGGCTGCGGCGGGATCACCCTGGCGGCCTGATCAAGAATGACTGGCGTCCGACACGGTTGCGCTTCGGTGAGGTAGTCTGGGCATCGCCCACAGCGCGCCTAAATCTTCGCGTCGGCGACGAACGCCCCTGGATCCAGCGTTTCATAACCGGGTTTGCTCCCCCCACTTGGATTCCACCAAAGCGACAGCGGACTAAGCTGTTCCCAGGTGACCAGCGCGAACTGTGCCTAGCCACTGCCTGGCGGTTGATTGAGGATGGACAGACCGTTCTGATCTTCTGCCCGCTGCGGCGAAGCGTAGAGCCTTTCGCGGACGTCATCGTCGATCTTCATGAGCGTGGCGCACTGCGCTCCCTGCTCGAGGCCGATCCCACAGTTCTCGACACCGCGATTGCGCTGGGAGAAGAATGGCTGGGACCGGACAGCGCGATCCTCAAATGCCTCCGCTTGGGCGTCGCTCTTCACCACGGTGCCCTGCCGACAGCCTTTCGCAAAGAGGTCGAGCGCCTCCTTCGCGACAATGTGCTCAAGGTGACAATCTCCTCGCCCACCCTGGCGCAGGGTCTTAACCTGTCGGCAACGGCCGTCATCATGCACTCGCTTCACCGTAATCGAGAGATGATCGAGGTCTCCGAATTCAAGAATGTAATCGGGAGGGCAGGCCGAGCCTACGTCGATGTCGAAGGCATGGTGCTCTTCCCCATGTTCGACGACATCGCGAAAAAGCGGCGCAACTGGGAAGAACTCATCACCGACCTCGGCGCGCGCGAGATGGAGAGCGGCTTGGTGCGGCTTGTTGCCGCCCTGTTGGGTCGCATGCGTGAGCGGATCGGCGGCGAGCTCGACCAGCTCGTCGAGTATGTGGTCAACAATGCCGCCGCCTGGACTTTCCCCGAGGTCGCGAACGAAAAACCAGAAGACCGCGCACGCGCCTTTGCCGACTGGGAACGGCATGTCGCCACACTCGACACGGCCGTTCTCAGCCTGATCGGTGAAAACGATATCCCGGACGATGGGATCGAAGCGGCGCTGGACACCATCCTCCAATCTTCCCTTTGGCAGCGCCGCCTGCAGCGCCAGGATGAGGCGGTACAGAAGGTGCTCAAGGCGGGCCTTGTTTCCCGTAGCCGCCTCATCTGGAGTCAATCCACTGCTGAAAGCCGCCGGGGCTATTTCCTAGCCGGGGTGGGACTTTCGACCGGGCAAGCGCTGGATGCAATTGCCGCAGACGCGAACAATCATCTAGTTCAGGCCAACGGCGCAATCCTCCAAAACGACACGGACGCGGCTATCGCAGCAATCACTGCTTTCGCCGAGCTGGTCTTCACCTTCTATCCCTTTACGCCGGACCCTATGCCCGCGAACTGGCGTGACATCCTGCGCGCCTGGCTTCTCGGGCAGCCGTTGGTGGCCATCGCTGCAGGTCAGGAATCTGAAACGCTGCAGTTCATTGAGGGTGGGCTGGTTTATCGCCTTCCATGGGCCATGGAGGCGACGCGTGTCCGGGCAGTCGCCAATGGCGATACGGTCGGCGTCTTCGATCTTCCGCTCGAAGATCACGAACTGGGACTCGCCGTTCCCGCAGTTGAAACCGGGACCCTGAATCGCTCCGCATCAATACTGATTCAGGCAGGCTTCAATTCGAGGCTCGCCGCCATCAAGGCCGTAACGGATACCGGAGCGACCTTCCGTGCCGGGCAGGAGCTTCGGCATTGGCTGAATTCCGAGGCGGTGCAGGCATGGAGTGCGCAGCCTGATTGGCCGACTGCGGCAACCAAAGCGATGTGGATCGACTTTGTGCACAGTTTTACACCTCGTGATAATCGAACTTGGGCCGACCGTCGATATTGGGCGAACGTAACGTGGCTGAACGCACCGCCACCGCCCGGCACGCCGGTTCAGGTTCACCATTGGGCAGGCCAGCCACGGGTGCTTTCAGCTGATGGCACTCCGTTAGGAACGGTGCAGGGTGCACTCAATCCTGGCCGGGCTGGATTACTGCGCGCCGAAGTGGCTCAGGATGTCGGCAAGATCGACATCATTTACCTGGGGCCAGCCGACCTTTCTGGCGCTTGATTCGCTACACTTGCTTGCCTAGCGCCGCAGCTGTTTCAGCATAGTAGCTCGGTGCGAACTCAACGCTCACATTTCGATCCAGAGGTGGTCGATCCGGATGCTGTTCTGGCCGCCCAACCGCGCATGATTGGATCGCAACGACGCAATTCTTGCGGCGGTATCGTGCTCCACGACGTGGAGCCTGTCATCCACCGACCAGCCTTCGACGGCATCTTCTTCCAATCCATCAACCCATTCATCGATCTGAACGGCCCATGCAGCAATGTCTTGTGCCTGCACATAACCAATCATGGCGGCCCGAGCGTGGTTGGCAGCGTGATGTCCAGCCTTGAAGCGTTGCACTCCACCCGTCGTGCTGAAGCGGCTGTAGAGATACTCTCGCTCGTCGCGATTAGTTCCGGCCGGTGTGGGCAACCGTTTGCATTCGATGGGGAGTAACGTCTGATATTCCGTATACTGACGGCCTTCGATCCAGATAACCGATCCACTCGGCGCTACGACAAGGTCGATCGACCGCCGACCATCGGTTTCATCTGGTTCTTCGCGCCTAAACTGCAGAAAATCCCAGCCGGGAGCGTGGCGGCTCGCGCTTGTCAACTGCGAGCAAAGCTGCGCAGTCAATCCTGTCTCCCCAGTCTGTGAAGGCCTGACAGGGTCGTCTCGCCAGCCAGGAAGGACGCTGCCAATGAATCTTACCAGCGACGATAGCCATTCGTCTGGCAGATGAACTCCGCTGTCGAGATATCCCGATTGAGCTCGACCATCGCCGTCATCTGCCAGCACGTTAGAAACCCTGCGCGCGAAGATCGGCGAGGACGTCATCCGCATCGCGCAATGCGATTGATCGTGTCCAGAACCGATGGCGGTCAGGCTTCAGCAAGAACACGAAACCCTTGTCGTAGAGCCTGGTGATGCGCGTGACTGTCAGACCGGAACCGCGACGCTCATGGAGAAGAGCATCAAGGCGATCGCGCAATTCATCGGCGCCAGACCAATCGATTGAACCTTCGCCGAAAGCATATGCCTTGCAAATGGCACCCGACCAGTGCTGGAACTGAAGGGTTCGCAGCGGGTTCCGCGAATAGACGGCATTGATCTGACTGGTGAAAACTTCGTCAAAACCGCCGAGCGCTTCGGCAGACACCGCCTGCATCACAGGAGCGGCTGTCCCAAGTCGGATGAATTCACGTTGAAATGAGACGATGTCCTCAGCAATTATCCGTTCGTTTTGACTGAGATCGAGATCCTCGTCCTCCGGATAAGGCAGGGCGAGAATATCAGCTCCCAATATTGCGGTTGCTCGCTGGACAAAAAGACTAGCGCTGATACCAGCGACGTATGCCCTAAGAACGGTTTGCTCTCGGCGTAGCCAAGCCTCAATCGCCGCGAGCTGGTCCGTGTCATTTTGGTTAGCTACAAAGCCCAGAATACGATGCTTGTAGGTCAGATAATGACCAGTCCACATCGCGTGATGTAGATCCTCATTTTCCTTGATCACGAGAAATGGAGGCGTGAACCTCGCAGCCGTCTTGGTGTCCTTAATCGGTCGATCGGGTACGGTTTCGAACGCCTCAACATCAATGCCGGTCTCGGTCAACGCTTCGGTTGGCAGCAGCGGTCTGCCGATGAGATGCTCCGCCGGCCGAGAAATGCCCTTGAGGCCGGCAATATAGCCTTCACCGAAATTCCAGCCCCGCTGCCCCGCGAAGTCCTTAAGCGTGGGATAGCTGCGCAACCTTTCGATCAGATCGCGGACGCGACTGCCACCGAGAAGATTGGCACGCCATATTTCACATGACCGTTCGGCGTCTTCGTTTTTAAGCCAATGCAGGTCGTAATAGTCGATGTCGAAGCCCTGCTCTGCGGTGGCGCGCCCATTGCGTCGAAACACCGCATGGAGCAGGCGGCTGTCGGACGCAGGCTTTGTGGCTTCGGCAATTACCACCACAATCTTCGGGTCAGCCTCGCCCTTCTTGAAAAGTCCGCGGACAGAAACGAAATCGAGAATCTCGCGAACTTTCCAACGGGCAAAGAATGTCCGCCGGAATGCGAGGGCGTGCTGATTGTAGAGAAAGCCCGACGGCTCGACCATTGCCAGCACGCCGTTCGGAGCCAGCATTTCCATCGCATCGTGCAGGAAAAGATAGGCGAGTTGCTTGTCAGCCAATGCACCATACACCTTCGTGTATGCTGCGTAGCTTCGCTTCGCTCCATCGGTGGCCAGCGACGACTCAAAAGGTGGATTGCCGACGATCACCGCTACCGGCGCGCTTACCAACCCTTTCGCCTTTGCGTCGAAAAAGCAGCTATGGTGCAACGTCACGTCGGCCAGCGGCGGAAACAGCTTTACGCTGGAACGGATTTCTTCGGGCTGAAGCGCATCGCAGAGGCTGAGGCACAGACTGAAAGCAGCCAGTTCGACCGCACCCTCTTCCAGATCGATACCATGCACGCGATCGAGAAGCGAGCGCAGGTCGTCGATGCCGGGTCGCTCCCAGTCATGTCGCCAGCGCCAATGCAGAACGAGCCGCCTGTACGCTTCGACCAAGAAGACACCCGACCCACAGGCCGGATCTAGAATTGCGCCATCTCCGGCCATGAGCTTGTCGAGCCGATCCCAGCTCAGCACTTCTTCCAGCATCAGCCGGACGAGAGCGGGCGGCGTGTAGATGGAACTCGACGCATCCTTCACGAAGAGCTGATAGATATTGCTGATCAGCTCGACCGGGAGATCACGGAACGAATAAAGCCGCCAGAGGCTGAGCTGACCAGTGCTGTCCTCGTAACCCTCGACCAGGCGCGCATAGCTCGTGAGTTCCGTACTCGCCGCCAAGGCAGCGCGTTCTTCATCCGTCAGTCTGAAGACGTGACCATTGAACCGTCCTTCGAGCGCTTCGAGCAGTCTGACTAGTGCCTCGCCATCGCCCAGAACTTCGAAGAACCGGCTGGCACCTTCGCGAGCACTTGCAAAATCGGTCGGCAGGAGCACAGATCGTTCTTCAAGATATGCGATCAGCAACGACAGGATGAGCAAGCGCCGACGGAGGCGCGGCGTAAGAAGCTCCCGTTCCGTGAGTTGCTTGGCCAGCGCACGCACCTCTTCGACGAGTGTGCGGTGCGCCGCCTTTTGCGCCGAGAGCATGAGTTTGCAAGCGCCGGGGTCGTCCCAGATTGTCCCATTCTGAATTCGTGCGGCATCCCACCAGACGTCCTGCGCAGCGACCGTGGCGCCAATCAGCAGCGTTCGAATAGGATTGCAGATCGGTACACCGTCTGCCCCGGCGAAGTCAGGCTCATGGGCACAGCGAAAGAGCTGGATGCACCCTGGCGCGGTGCGGTAAACGAGGGGAACACCGCCCCAGCTCCAGAGGCGCTTGTGAAGTTCCGCAAAGCTGTTGTCGTCTAGGCCATCGCCTGCATCGAAGATGAACGCCTGTGGAACAGGCGCGCGTCCATTACGCTCCGCCTCAAAGAACACCGCCCGAGCGCCATAGGACTGCGCCTTCTCCATGACAGCGACTTCTTCAGGCGGCCGACCGCTGCGATCATAATCCCCGACTGCCATCAGGCCATCAAGGCTGGGCAGACCGCGACCGTCGCTGATTGAGAACAGCCAATCGGCTGTTTCCTGGGGGGCAGTATCAGCCTCCAACGTCATGGCTGGCACCACAGTGTCCGTGCAGCGTGCCTCGGTTTTCCCGAACACCTGATCATTTCTGCCGCTGCTTCTTCGAGAGTGCGTAACCTTCTCTGAGGAGATCAGTCATGCTGATCCCCTGGGCCACAGCGAACCCTTTGAATTCTTTCTTAAACTCCGGATCGACTTTGAAGTTGAGGGAAGTGCCTTTGCTCGCGTCAGTTTCTGCGTCGTTGACGGGCGCAGCCGCTTGTCTGTTAGCCATCGAGCCCCCTTCACTTTCGCGATCGGTCCGGTCCGACCATGATTTTCTCTAAGAATCCCAGATTTCTGGCTTTCTTGCAACCCAGAAAGCCAGAAATCTGGAACTAGCCCTTCCCTATTTTGGATTCAGCCTCATCAAAGAGTCGGGTGCCTGTTTCAAGCTTGCGCGCCAAGGCTTGAACAAAGCGGTCGTAACGATCCTTGCCCTTGGCTTGTGCAGCTGCTCCATTCGCGTCGGGCAGCGGTGGATTGGCGGTGAGCCAGAACCGCACGAACAGCGCCAACGCTTCGTTGCCAACTTCGACGGCACTCTCCATGCTTTCCATCTGGCGAACGATCCGATCAAGACGGCGACCAAGTGCAGCCTCCATCCGTTCGGATCCATCTGGCGAAACGAACGAGGTCAGGGCCGTCTCGACGATCTCCGCCTGCGACACCCGCTTCCTGATCGCCAATTCCGCCAGTTGCTTTGCGACCTCAGGTGCCAACCGAAATGTGTGCTTCGACTTCACAGTTCAATCCCATCGCCCGGGTCGAGTGCCGCCTGTCTGGAATTCGAGACCATCCGGGCGCGCAAGCGCTCTGAGCGCGCAGCGTCGTCGTCGTTGTCGCTATCACTGCCAAAGTCGAACTCATTGACCTGAGGCTTAGGCGGGGGTGCGATTTCAACATGCATTGGCAGTTCAGGTTCACGGCGGACGCCGCCGTTGGCTTGATCCTCATCCATCGAACCTTGGGGGCGAACCGAACGGACCGGCTTTACTGCGGGCAGGTTGCTCCAGTCATCGACCGGCAAGTGAGCGGTTCGGTCGTGCCCATCCTGCGGCGGCTTCTGGATCCGACCTTGGAGACGCGGATCGACATAATAGCGCGCCTTCTTCGCCCGCACCGGCGGCGCGCCTGACAGCATGACGATCTCGTCGGTTTCAGGGAGTTGCAGGATTTCACCCTGGGTCAGCAAGGGGCGCGAGGTTTCCGAGCGGGAAATCATCAGATGTCCAAGCCACGGCGAGAGCCGGTGACCAGCATAGTTCCGCATCGACCGCTGCTCGGTCGCCGTGCCCAGTGATTCAGACACCCGCTTCGCTGTGCGCTCGTCATTGGTCGCGAAGGCGACGCGGACATGGCAGTTATCGAGGATCGAGTTGTTAGCGCCATATGCGCGCTCGATCTGGTTGAGCGATTGCGCGATCAGGAAAGCCTTCAATCCATAGCCCGCCATGAACGCCAGCGCGCTTTCGAAGAAATCGAGCCGACCCAGCGCCGGGAATTCGTCGAGCATGAGCAGCACCCGGTGCCGGTCCTTGCCCGCTTCGAGTTCTTCGGTCAGGCGGCGCCCGATCTGGTTGAGGATCAGGCGGATCAACGGCTTGGTCCGGCTGATGTCGGAAGGCGGCACGACCAGGTAAAGCGTGACCGGCTTCTTGCCATCGACGAGGTCAGCAATGCGCCATTCCGAACGCCGTGTGACCTCCGCGATTACCGGATCACGGTAGAGGCCAAGGAACGACATGGCGGTCGAGAGAACGCCCGATCGTTCGTTCTCGGATTTGTTGAGCAATTCGCGCGCAGCGCTGGCAACGACCGGATGCGAACCTGCCTCGCCAAGATGCGGAGTGGTCATCATCGCCTTCAGCGTGGTTTCGATGGTGCGGCTTGGATCGGAAAGGAAGGCGGCGACACCGGCCAAGGTCTTGTCGGGTTCGGCGTAAAGGACGTGGAGGATCGCGCCGACCAGCAGGGCATGGCTGGTCTTCTCCCAATGGTTGCGCTTCTCGAGGCTGCCTTCGGGATCGACGAGCACGTCGGCGACGTTCTGGACGTCGCGCACTTCCCACATGCCGCGGCGCACTTCCAGTAACGGATTATAGGCAGCCGACTTGAGGTTGGTCGGGTCGAACAGCAAGACGCGGCTGAAGCCGGAACGAAATCCTGCGGTCAGGCCCCAGTTCTCACCCTTGATGTCGTGGACGATGGCCGAGCCTGACCAGGTGAGCAGGGTCGGGATGACGAGACCAACGCCCTTGCCCGAACGGGTTGGCGCGAAACACAGCACATGTTCGGGGCCATCGTGGCGCAGGTAGCTGTTGTTGAACTTGCCGAGCACGACGCCTTTTTCGCCAAAGAGCCCTGCCTTGGTGATGTCGCTGCGGGTTGCCCAATGGGCCGAACCGTAAGTGTTGGAGTTGCGGTTCTCGCGGCCGCGCCAGACCGACATGGCAATGGCAATAACAATGGCGACGAAACCGCCTGAGGCCGCAATCATCCCTCCCTGCTCGAATACGTTTGTCGCATAGGCCTCGTAGGAGAACCACCACCAGAACAGGTCATAGGGTCGGTAGACCGGGTGACCGAGCAGCGCGAACCAGGGAGCGCCCAACTCGGGCTGAAAGCCGAGCGCCGAGGCAGTCCATTGAGTTGCGGCCCAGACGCTCGCAAGAATGATGACAAAAACGGCCAGCACCTGGCCCCATAGGATTTTTGCTGCTGACATCGCACAAGCGTGTCAGCTGCTAATCACACCAATCAAGCCTATCTTGGTGGTCGTCGCAGCATAGCGTTGATTATGTCACTGTGGCGGAATTGGAGAGGGAATGCGGCGTGTGACTACAGTCAACTGCTGGGCCGGAAGTCGACCGTCAGCTCATTGAAGTCAAAACACGAATAGCTAACACGAACACGTCGTTACCAAAGACGTGCCTGTCTTGCTTTGCTAAAGGTGCATGCGGGAGGACTACCATGTCGGAAAGACGCAGCTTCAGAACTTTGCTCAACCAAGAGAGAGACAACCTCGCCCTGGTGATCGGCAACGGCATCAACATCCATGGCGCAGACAATCGCAACTCCTGGGAGCGGTTGCTCGTCCAGATCGCGCGCCATTGCGCTGTCGACGTGCCAAGCGTCCCCAAGGGCACCGCGCTGACCGAGTTCTATGATGTGCTTGAAATGAAGCGCAGTAGCCCGACCGCCGACGACTATGACCAGACCGCAACTATCAACCTCCAGGCCGAATTTTGCCGTTTGATGGAACGCTGGGAACCGCTCCGGCACCATCATACCATCATGAACTGGGCGGTGCGCCATGACGTCCCGGTCCTGACCACAAATTTTGAAGAGGTGCTGAGTGACGCCGCCGGGTGCGAATTCATGAAGCCGCCCGAGCTTCCCTTCACTGATTTTTATCCGTGGAGCTGTCGCTTCGCCAAGCGGCTGTTCGATGATCCCTGTGATGGCTTCGGCATCTGGCACATCAATGGCATGCGCCGCTACAGGCGCAGCATCCGCCTCGGCCTGAGTCACTATATGGGCTCGGTCCAGCGCGCCCGCACTTGGCTCCACCGCGGCGAGACCAACCTATTCAACGCCAAGAACAGGCCCAACTGGGACGGGGCGCGGACCTGGGTGCATCTCATCTTCAACAAGCCGCTGATGATCTTCGGCCTTGGCCTCACCGAAACCGAAGTTTTCCTGCGCTGGCTGCTGATCGAGCGCGCCCGCTATTTCCGCAAATTCCCAGAGCGCGCCCAGCCCGCCTGGTATGTCTATACGCACAAGGACGATGACACGTCCGAGGCCGGCAAGCTCTTTTTCCTCGAAGGGGTCGGGATCAAATGCGTGAAAGCCGACTACGCCGAAATCTATGAAAGTCCTTCCTGGACGAACTGACCTGTTGCGTTCTGGTTCACGCCCGCGCGGGGGAAAGCCTCTTTTTGACGGTGACACCGGAACCTCGTCCTACTCCCTCTGCAGGGTGATCAAGGCCGACCATGCCGCCTAGGAGGGCTTTCCGATCATTCCGGTTCATGGCCGCACGAGTTGAAGTAGTTTGCGCATTCGTCGGGCTGGAAGATGTCCGAGAGCCTGCCGATGAGATCCCAAGGGCCGCTGACGATCGCGGTCGAATTCATGCTTCCTAAATCCCGATCCCGCGCGAGCGGCCCAAGGTCCAGTCGATCCCGCCGCCCGGCTTGACCATGCCGGTCACGTGCTGGCCGAGGTGCTTGTCGAGTTGCGGCCGCCAAGGGACGAGCTCGAACCCAAGACCATTGTCGATCATCGCAAATCGGCCCGACGCGAGTTGTATCCGCTGGCGATAGGTCCCGGACACCGCTTCGCCTTCCGCACTCGGTCGATGCTGCAGGCCGGTTTGCGAGGCGATGGTTTCGCTCGCGGCGGCGAGATCGCGGTCACGCAATGTTGTCAGGAGATTGCGAGCCATGATGATCCGCTCTCCGTGCTTGGTCGCTAGACCTGCCGAGACCAGATGCTCTGCCCGATCTCGTTTAGCCTGTTCGATCATTCCACCGAACCCGCCGCCCGACTGGACCGGTTCGGATGACAGCAATTGCCGGTCGAGCCAGGTACTCCCGCCAGCAGTGACTTGCTCACTCAGCGTCAGGTCGGATTGAACCCAGAGTGACTGCCCCTGCCGACCACGCCGGTCGGTCCAGGTCCGGAGCTGAACAATTGCGCCGGGAGCAGCGTCGCCGGTCTGTTCGAGATCGGAGAAGCGGAGGTGATGGACGCGCCCGTCAGTACCATCGATTACGGCGTAGGCCTGCCCGCTTAATTCATCATGTAACCCGCGCTCGACCAGGCGACCGATGATGCGACCCTCCCCTACGCTCGGGTGCATGGCGAAGCGCCCAGTATCTGCCGCCACACCCAGACCCGTCATGGCCCGGTGCATGGTCTTGATGATGTCACCGCGCACGCCGAGCTGGCGCAGTGTCGACTCAACGTCCGGCTTGAGCGACCAGCAAGCGGGCGCGATTTTTGTGACAAGTCCGAGGCGTTCGAGCTTGTCCGCTCGGCCGATCAAGTGCCGGTCCATCGCTGATTGGTTGCGTTGCGGTTCAGGGCGAAGATCGATGACGCCGCCGAGTTGATCGGCCATCCGCTGGAGCCGCCGGTCAAGACTGGTCCAGCGATCAGCTCCAACCTCTCGGGCAAGGGCTCGGTCAATCTCGCGCTCGCTGCGCGGCCCCAGTTCCATGGTCACCCGCTCTTCGGCACGACCGCGCATTCCCTCGCGGATATAGTCCTTGTCGATCACCAGATCGCGGCCATCGTCGACACGCCCACGCAGCAGAATGTGCATGTGGGGATTGTCGGTGTTCCAGTGATCGACCGCGACCCAGTCGAGGCGAGTGCCGAGATCCTGCGCCATGTCGGTCATGAGTTCGCGGGTGAAGGCACGGATGTCGGCCAGCTCGCCGGCATCTTCGGGCGAGACGATAAAGCGGAAGTGATGCCGGTCGTCGGCGCAGCGCTCGGCGAAGGCGGTCCCATCGGCAGCACCGCCTTCGCTCCCGAACAGCTCGGCACCCTTCCCGTCGCGGGTGACACCCTCGCGCTTCAGATAGGTGACGTGGCGCGCCAGCGGGGCAGCCGAGAAACGGGTTCCAACGTGCCGGACCACCCTCGCCTTGACCAGCACGCGGCGCTGACTCTGATAGTCCCGCATCCGCAAAACGGCGCTCCGGCCTCTGGCATTGCGACCGGTTCCGCGTCGGCTGCGCCCGGTGATGCCGACCCTCCCGGCCTTGTTCGACAGCGCCCGGACCTGGGCAACAAGCGACTTGGGCTTGGCCGAACGCTTGCCGCGATCCCTGACCCGTCCCGGCCTGACATTGAAGTCGTCGTCGTTCACCGGTTTGGACGGCGGAAATCAGGCGACGGCGCTGAAAATGCGAGAATTGCGCCAATTTTCGGCAAAGCTGCCAGCAGGGGTGCAGGAGCGATGGCGCTGAAAGACGAGCAATTCCAATGACCTCCACCCCACCCGACGGCGCTGCTTTTATCTTGCCATCCTCCTTCCCCCTGCCTTCCACCTTCCGAGCTTCCACACAGACGTGCGCTAGACCACGCCATGACACGCCAGAGGTCAAAGGGGGCGATCATTGCGGAATGCTCCCCGAAACGGGCGCGAAGAGGCTGTCGGGATGAACCGGCTGAGCGGGATTGGAGCTTGGCGGCGCGGCGGCGGCGAAGCTGCCGGATGCGATCGCCGGTGTTTCCTGGCGCGCGGCGAACAGCTCAGCCTGTGTCCAACTCCGGCGAATCGACTGCACGGGAGATGCGCTGGTAAAGAGAGTTGCACTGCGTCCGGTCTGCAGCATCGGTGCGATCCGGGCGATATAGGTGCGGGTTTCGGCGGGCAGCGGTCGGCGCCTGTCGCGCCAGTCCTCGTAGCGGCCCGGCCCTGCATTGTAGGCCGCGAGCATGCCGTAGGCACCGTAGCGGTCGTACATTTCGCGCAGGTAGGACGTGCCCGCCATGATGTTGTCTCGCGGATCGAAAGGATCAGCGCCCAGGCCGAACCGGGCGCGCTGACGCGCCCAGGTTCCGGGCATCAACTGCATCAGGCCCATCGCACCCGCTGACGATACAGCGCCGATCCGCCCCGCGCTCTCGGTGCGCATCACCGCATAGATCCATGCCTCGGGAATGCTGAAGCGCCGCGAGGCTTCGGTAACATGCGCAGCGATGTCGACGACACGCGGCTGCACCCGTTCGGCAGCGACCTGCGGAAGCGCAGGCGCGGAACCGAACAGGGCGAGCGCTAGGCAGGCGATGCGAAGCGAGCCGGTGAAGCGCACCGCTCAGTCCGCCTTTTCGCGGCGCGAGGGGCGCGACCAGACCAGCACATGCGCATCGCCATCGTCCTGGAACATGTTGGCGCGCAGCGGCTGAATGAAAGCAGGATCGTCGATCTGCAGCGAGAGATAGTCGCCCGCGTTCTCGCCGACATGCTTCCAGGCCGCACCAACTTCGCGCGTTTCGTCGCCTTCGCCTGCCATGACGCGGTAGTCGGGTGCGTTCTCGCTATCCGATGGATCGGCCGGGACGAGGGTGAGATCGATGTCGAGCGTCAGCGTGTGCAGGCGGCCTGCAAAGCCGCCATCGGCGGCAACAAATGTTCCGATCTTCATGGGTCAGTTTCCTTCTGCTTGGGGGATGAAATGGTCATTGGCGCGGGGATCGGCGAACAGCTGATGGTCGCCATCGCCTGCTTCGTCGGTCCAGACGGGTTTGGCGCGACCGATCACGTCGCTCATGCGCAGCACACCGAAATAGCGGCCATCGAAGCTGTCGGGCGCAGTCGGGCTCATCACGAACAGCTCGCCCGAGCGCAGCGTACTGCAGCCTGCCCAGACTGGAAGCGGTCGTCCGAGGCTGTCGCGAGCACGCGCCGCGCCGACATATTCACCGTCGATGGTCACGCCATGGGCGAAGCGGCAAACCCGCTGGCCGCGCAGAGCGGCGACGCGCTTCAGCAGAGGAACGCCGCGTGGCAGATAGTTCCGCTCGGCGAGCAGGCGGCGCATGGCGGGCGGCGGTTCGACCGCGACCCGCTCGCCAACATGCAGGCTGGCCTTGCCGCGAATGAGGTAGAGGCCGGTGGGCACGGAAGCGGTGGCGTTCCACACGGCATAGCGCGAGACCGGCACGGTCAGCGTCGCGAGGGTGGCGGCAGCAACGACGCCGGCGAAGACGAAGCAGCGTCTGATCATGGCAGGAGCGCCTTGCGCCGGAGCCATGCGCGATGGCGCGCGGGACTGTAGCCGCGCGGGCGTTCGCGCCCTGCCATGCGGTTGTGGATGTGGCGCCAATGATCGGGCGCGACCTCGCAAGGGTCGATGCCCGATGCCTCGATCGCATCGATCAGGCGGAATACCTGCGCGACCCTGGACCAGCCCGTGACCGAGAGAAGGAGATCACCGCCGGGATCGACCTGCGCAATCGATGCGCAAGGTTCGTCCGCCGCGACAGCACGCACAATGTCGAGTGTCGAGCGGATCGTGCCATATTCGTTGGAAGCCCAGCGCACCAATGCGAACACCTGACCTGCCGCGTAGCTTTCGACGCGCTGCCTGCGGTCGATGATCCGCTCTGCCACCGGCTTGCCGAACTTGAGCCAGTCTTCGCGCTCGCCTTCACGCCAGACCAGCGTGACGTGAGTCAGCTGTGGCCCATCGCTCAACCCTGTCTCGGCTGGCCTGCGCGGCGGCGCGGCGCCATTCGTCCACAGGCGCGACTCCGTTAGCAAGAATCCGAAGGATTCTTTGTTAGCATAGTTAAGGGGGCCGGAACGCGAGGGAATCTGCGGGTTTGCGGGCCATTTCCGTTCCCGATAGTCCGAACTTCCGGTTCCTGATCGTCCGAGTCCGGCGGTTCCTGATAGTCCGAACGTCATGACGACATATCCACAGGGCGTAGACCGACGCGCCGCATGGCAACGTCGAAGGGATCGGCGGGCAGCGCTGCGAACATCAGCCGCTCGCGGCCGAGTGCGTGTTCGATGGTGAGCCGGTAACCGGGGAGCGCCTGACGCTGCACGATGTCGCGCAACTCGAAGGCAAAGCGCTTGAGCGGTGACAGGGCACCGGACTTCAGGTGGAGGTGCTGGAAATCGAAGCTCCAGCCATTCTTCTGCTTGCCGCCGTGCTTGCGCACGAGCCGGTAGAGCCAGCGTTCGAGGCCGCCGGTCAGCGCGAAATATTCGCGGTCGATGGTCAGCACGAGCGCCTGGTCGATCACGCCTTCGTAGAACCAGTCGGGAATGATCATCTCGATCCCGAGCGCACGGCCCGAGCCGTCGAGGCGCTCTTTCCATTCGTTGATCCATGAGAAGCGGTGCCGCCGCCGCGCGTCGCGCTGGCGGATCGAGGTCGCGATCGTGGTCGATTGCAGACGGTCAAGACCGGCCTTCAACCGCTCGTAGCTGGCCTTGCCGGTGCCGCGCCGGGTGAAGGCGAGGATCTCGTGCGGTGTGGCGGCGATCAGCCGCGAAGTCGGTCGGCCCATGTCGCGCGCTTCGACAATCTGGCTGGCAACCCAGATGAGGACGTCTGCGTCCCAGATGGTGGCCATGCCGTGTTCGGCAGTCGCCTCGACCAGGATCGAGACCTCGCCCATCCGGAAGTCGATGGGTTTGACTCGCTTTGACTTGGCGAGGCTGAAGAACGGCCAGGCCATCAAGTCCTGAGCGTCGCGGGTGGCGATATCGCCGCCGGCGCTGACGAACAGGTCGAGCTGGGCCGGACTGGCAGCAAGGGCGGACATGCGGGGCATGGATCGACCCTCAGCGCCGCACCGGCGGGGTGTAGCCGTCGAGCCGCTTGGCCGGGTGGACCACGCCCTTGCCCGGATCGCTGGTTGAGCGGCGCAGGCCCTGTTCGGCCCAGGCATCGAGATCGGCGAGCGCATAGACGATCCGCCCGCCGAGCTTGCGATAGACCGGCCCGGTCCCGAAGCAGCGGTGCTTCTCAAGCGTGCGGGCCGAGAGGCCGAGATGGACAGCGGCATCGGGCGTCCGCAGGAAACGGGCAGTTACAGGCGTGGGTCTGGCATCCATGGCAAGGCTCCGGCGAAGTTGGGATGCGACAGCGGGCTGTCGCTGGGGTTCGCGAGCTTTGGCGTGGCAGCGGTGCCTTGAGGGAGTGACAGAGTGGGCGGTTGCGCAACTGTCACCCCTTGGATGGCGTCAGCGGTGGTGGAGCAGCGAGCGATATCCGCCCGCGACGAGACGGCGCGCGGCGGCTGTCAGGCGCAGGATGCCGCTGAAGTCTTTGTGGCGCGCTGTGCGGTGCGATAAGAACCGCCAATGCGTTTCTCTCGTCATCTCGAAACTCGTCAATTCCTGTCTGAGCTCAAAGACTTGAGAGTTTTGCTTTTCCCGCCAAATGAAGCCCTTCTCGAACGACTAGAGCGGCAACGGATATTGGTGCCGCGACTACGATTGCGGTATCCTGATCCTATAGAACGACGATGGTACGCCATGGAGCGTCCGGGCTATCCACGCCCGAGGCCGACAGGGCCGAAAGAACCCAATGGTCCTCGCTGGAAGGCAGCTTGCGCCTTGGAGCGTGCTCGTCAAAGGCAAGGTCGAAAGTGGGACGCTGACCCACTGACCGTAGCCTACCCGCTGGACAGCCCGAACAAAGAATGGCGTCAGTTCATTCAGTACCCGTCCAAGCGAAAATTCGTGCCGTGGGCTGATTTTCGTGTCCGTGTGGATGGAAAGCGAAGCGGTCCCCTCTGGCACAGCCAGACAGCGGTAACGTATTACAGTTCGTGGCAACTGCTCCTTTTCCTTGAATGCCACGATATGGGGACGAGCTATTTTGGCAATACCGAGGATTGGGATTGGCAATCCGGCGTGATTCCGGAATCCTGGACTGGCGGTGGCATCAGTTTCGAACCGATCCGCTCCCTGCGGTCATTCCGGAGTTTCGAAAAGGTTCTGGACGCTATCGTCTGGTTTACCGAGGAGGATGCAAGGAACGATCATTACGTTCTGACGCGAGGGGGATGGAAGGGGCGCCGTCAGATCGATGACCATGAGCATGCTGAAATGGAAGCAAGGTCGGTTGAGCTTGCGAAACGATGTCAGACGCGCTTCCGGGTCAGCTACCCGAAGGTCATCGAAGTAATCAGGTTTCTCTGCCAACGCTGGGGTGACTGGGATCGCATTGGATATCAGAACCATTCAAAGGCTTATAAGGCGTTCATTGGGAAGTCGGTGGTTCTTGCCCGCTACCTGAAGGACGTTCCGTTACAGCAGCTTTTCGATGATGTAGGCCGCGTGACGGGGCATTTCAAACCGACCTTGCGAGTGATTTTCCAGGACTGGTCAACCGAATGGCGCGAAGACGCCGAACGTTTGATCGTCAGCTTTTCGCGACCTGACGCTCTTTTGAAGGCCGACTTTACCAAGGAAGATGCGAACGACTTCCTGGATTTTGTCGAAGGAAACGACCTTTACGAATTCTATTGGCGCTGGCGTTCGTTGAATGAACGGGCATTCTCGGGGGATTCTCGCCATCTGGCCGGGCTCAAAAGTGATCTCCAGGGTATGGCATTGAGCGTTGAGCACATCGTCCATGCAATGTTGGTCGGAAAGGTTCAGTTCCCGAAAACCCAGCTGTACGAGAAGTTCAAACAGATATGGCCGGCCGCGACCGCAGTCGGCAGGCATCTGAAGAGCGACGAATATCGGAAAATTTCGCAGCTGTCCGCAGCCATTGATCTCGACTGGTTCAATTCAAAGCAAGGTGGAACATTGGACGCCCAAATCGCCAGCGACCTCGCAATCTGCCAGGCCATTCGCGGAAATGCCCATCACCAGATATCGGAAGAAAATCAGCTCCGGCTGGAACGGATGAGTCTGATATTGCTGCGTGGCGTAGTGCAGGCATTCCTGGAAGCCAAATCGCGCTGGTCGATCAAGGCACAGACAGAGAACTGATATTGAAAGCTACCTTCCGCTCTCAACGGTGAAGGAGCAGGCTGCGATAACCGCCAGCGACGAGACGGCGCGCAGCGGCCGTCAGGCGCAGGACATGACGCCGTTCGCCAGAGCCTTTCCATTCGGCGCCCCTGAGCGGACGGTGGCGAGGAAAGACGATGCCAAAGGCGAGGTCGCGCGAGGAGGCGCCGACCTCCAGCGCGTCATGCAGTGCGAGGAACTGGACCCACCTGGCGCGCTGGTAGGCGGTTGGCAGTGCCGCGCGGTCGATTTTCAGGCGCTTGCCCTGCGTCACCCGCTGGAAGCGGGCAGCAGCGGCTAGCCGCAAGGCGCAAGCGGGGTCACAGGGGATCGTGAGGGTCGGGACGGTCAGGCCCGGCACCTTGTGCACGCACAGGCGCAGGCGCGCTGAAGCGATGGCGACGACGGTATGGTGTTCAGTGTCACTGGCAAACTCCACCAGCGGTTCAGATCCCGGTGGAAGCGGGATCGCGCCTGCGGGGTTTGCTGCCTCGATTGTAACCACATCCGGCGCAATCTCGGGCGACCAGAGCGCAGGACTTTCGCGCACATTGGCTTCAGGATCGGTGGGGAAAGCAAAGGCCCCACCGCCCGGCCAGACCCTCCTGTTCTTCTCGTTGCCTCGAAGGATGCTCGGCGATGCGGGCCTGGGTATCGGCATGGTCTTGCCGGTAATCGTGATTGCGATTCAGGAATTCCTGCGCGAAATCCGCATAGTCGTGATCGCAATACTGATCTGCGGTCGATGGTGACCGCCAAGACGAACCACCGGACATGGCAACCCCCGAATGGCACAGGCGGAAAGGCCAAGCGTCAACTATCTGATCGGTATAGATAAGTCGGAAGTAACCAAGTTTGCGCAACTCTGTCCGGCGCTTCGAAGGTCATCGGGGACTATTACTAGGGTGAAACCCTCAATACTTAGGTCTGAGATCAACCTTTTCGTGATTTATCAAGCAGGTGGCGATAGCCATGTGTCGTCATCCAGCGCGCCCGCTCAAGATGGCTGTCATGCACCGCCCGCGCGCGTTCTGTATCAGCCCCGGCATCCAGGCCAAAGACAATTTGGGCTACCTCGCGCCAGTCGGCACCCTCGTCGGCGGCATCAAGTATCCGTAAATACGTGACAAAATGGCGCTCGTCATAGTCCGTGATGTGATCATCGGATGGCGCGCGATCTTCGAATTGTGGTGTCGTCATGGGACGAGCCTTTGCCTCGACTCGTTGTTCGTGGACACGCGTTTAGCACGAGGCCGCACGAGTTTGGCGAAATTTGGTGTTATCCCAGTTTGCGTAGAGCAGGGTACCCCGAAGGGAATAGCTGGAGAGAGGTCGCACATGTGGCCGATCACAAGCAGTTTCGCCGCTTGGTGAGTATACTCCGTGGTTAAATACTCTGCAACGGTGGTCAGTGCGCGCAATGAAGTTGCGCGAAATCCTTGCTGCCAATCTGAAGCACTATCGCCTTGCGGCCGGTATGTCGCAGGAAGAACTCGCGCACCGCGCCGACATCGACCGTACCTACGTCAGCAGTCTCGAACGCGGGCGCTACAGTGCGTCGATCGACACGCTCGAAAGCCTGTCCGCGGCTCTTGGAATTGAAGCGGCCCTGCTTCTGACGATACCACCCGCCGGCAGCGAGGTCTGAACAGACCGAAGCCCCGCCCGGCAGGTGCCGGGCGGGGCTGGCATGGCGGTCAGTCGCCGTTGTTGCGGCGAGCGCGCGACCAGATCAGGTTGTAGCTCTTGCCATCTTCGTCATCGAACAGGTTGGCGAAGATCGGGGCGGTGAAGCTGGGATCGTCGAGCTTGACCGAGAGGTATTCGCGGCCCTCGTTCGAAGTCTTGGTCCAGGCAGCGCCGATTTCCGCGCGGCCGACGAAGACCCGGTGCGACGGTGCGTTCTCGTTGTCGCTGGCTTCGGGGACGATGCGGACGTTCTTCTGCTGCACCGACATGGTGACGATCTCGCCCTTGTATTCGTTGCCGGTCTTGGTGAAAGTTCCGATGTTGGCCATGATGATTTCCTTCAGGTTGGTCGAACCCGCGCCCATCGCGGCCTCGATGGCTGGTTGAAGGCAGGGGCTTGCGCCCGCTGCACCGGGACGGCCGGAACGCGAGTGGAGGACGACGGCCAGACGGCTTTCTTGCCTCGCGAGGAATGCGTGGAACACGCAGGGGAAGAAAGTTGGCTGAGACGGCGTTGCAGCAAGGGATCAAGCGGCGAAGCCATCCCCTGCCAACCAGAGCCATTGAAGAGGCGGCATTGGGCTCGGGTCGCACTTCAGCAGGATGATATGGCCCTTCCCGGACTTGCCAGAGTGAGCGGCGAACAGGGTGATTTCTACTATGGTATGCCTGCTGATCGTTTCCGCAACCCGCAGTCATGCCAAAGGGGACGAGCTGCCACCTGTCCCCAGGCGATTCCGCAATCGGCTCGCCCCGGACCTGACCCCGACATGCCGCACCACCCCTCCCAGGCTCGACCCAGCAACCGCCCAGTTTGGCTCGAACCCGGACAGACGAAGGCAGACTTTCTCTGATCCCTGCGCCTTCCCCGTCACGGCCAATCTGACCGTGCTAGCCCCGCTCGGCACCTGCCGGGCGGGGCTTTGGACGCCGCCGGAACTAAAGGCGGGCGCGGCTCCATTGTGTCCAGGAAGCAGTGGCAATGACGGCTGCACCGATTAGCGAAACGACAAGCTGCCATGCGCTCTGCGGCATGGTCGCAACCGCGATCCCGTGGACGGCGTGATAGCCTGCGACGGCTGCGGGAGCCGCAAATGCAATGCCGATTGCAGCCCGCGTCAGGTCGGACCTGGCGAAGGTCAGAGCCAGCTGGGCGGCGGTGAGCAGGACGATCGCGGCAATGGCTGCGGCTGCAAACGCGGCCACGATGCCGCTATCGCTGCGATAGGTCGCGGACCCAGCGAGAAAGGCCACAAACAATGGCAGGGCGTAGATCGAGAGGCGGAAAAGCAGCGCGCAAATCATGAAGACTGCGACAATTATCAGGGCAAGGCCGATCAGCATGGCGTCCTCCTTGATACCAAGGGCAAGGGACGCGCTCTCCTCCTCCACCGCAGCGCAATGTGCTCGGCAAGCATAGCAAACATTGCTGCAGGCCGGAATACCCGATGGGCATCCGGCCAGCGTGCCATGTGCGCAGTGGCGCGTTCAGGGATTGAACGGGTCATATTCGTGGATCACGCTGCCGGGATCGCCATCGAACTCGGAAGTGGGAACGGCGGCATAGCCGTTGCCGGCTTGGAACAGGGTGACGCAGACCATCAGGGTCCGGGCGAGGCTCCAGGCGTGACGCTGTGCGATGGAAAGTGACATGTTCGAGCTCCTGTCTCGGAGCAGGGACCATCCCCGCTCGACAGGCCCCGGACAGACGGCGCAAAGCCGCAATCACCGCGAAGGCGATAGACGCAGTGGCCGCACGCGAACGCGTAGCGGACCCTTCACGGGTTGATTGAAGGAGGCTTGGGGTCGGCCAACGGATTGGCCTTTGAGAGTGGGGTGGGTCCCAACGGCCGGAACTCAGCGGTTGGGCCTATGGTCACGTTCAGCCCAGGTGAGAGGGGAATCCTTTATCGTCACGTGACGACTTTCTAATCAAGTAATGTCCTAAGATTCCCGCACAGGACACGGGGGGCATCGCGAAGCCACACCGGCTGGCAGATTCGCAGACGGCACGCCGCGCGAAACGACTACAGAGCATAGCCTATTGGGGTTCAGTCCGATTCTGCGGAAGGGGCTTCCTTTGGGTGTCACTGACCCGGCGCTTGGCATCACGGGCTAACTTCTTGAAGGTAGGCAAGGCGGCGATGGCTTCGCAACATTCCCAGCTCTGGGCGCGGTAAGGATGATCGGATGGCAAATCCGCGAAGCCCTTCAGTACTTCGACGTAGCGAGGATACAGCCACAGATACTTTTCGACGACACGCACATCCCTGTGGGCCAGGCCCGTTTCGATCATGCTGCTCAGTCGCCCGAGATACTCCGGATAATCCTCGTCCTCCGCCCCAGCAACCGCAACGACGGAGTTCCAAGAGACATAATCGATGAAGAGCTGTCCGTCCGCGTCTTGGCTAATAAAGCTACGGACATATTGCTCTTCTTGATTGGCGCTGTGGCCCTCGCGGCGATGACGCCTCGCCAAGTGAATAACAGCAGGATCGACGATGACTCTCGGAAAGCATGCAACTTTCGATTCCATCTCGACTGCGGCGACCATCGCTGGCCCTACGACGTGCCGGTCCTCATGGTAGAGCTGGCCGATTGTTACCGCGCCTCGGAGAAGATAGCCTCGGAAAACAAGAGAAATCACAGTCAACGCGATCTCATTGATCATCCAAAAGGCACCGGATTCCTCGTTCACGGCGTAAGAAAGAACGACTGAATCTGAAAACTGGGTGACGCGCTGACTTGAGAATGCAGGCATCTCGCCCATGCTTCCGATTTCGTCGAGTGCATCGATAAGGCGGCCCAATGCCGTTGGATCCGACGGCGTCGTTCCTACGATTTCCTTGAATCCTAGGAAGTCGATAAACAGTATCAAACGGTCTTCGTAGAGCAGCTCAGGCTTGGATGTAGGGCGTTTCACCAAGCATTTTCCTTTCGCCTAATAACCGGGAGCTTTGAAGCTCAGTAACTGCGATTCGCGCTGGTGTCTGCTGCCCGGACGAGATCGATTGCTGATCGATTTCCGAAATAGGCGCGCGGAACAATTATTCTATCGCCCACACCGAGATCCCCAGCTTGCGGGCCTTGTCGACCAGGTTGGCATTGATGCCATTGCCCGGGCAGGCGACCACAGCTTTGGGCAGTGCTTCCAACATCTGATCATTGCGGCGGAACGGTGCCGCCTTCTTGAACCGGTCCCAGTCGGGCCGGAACGGCACATGGACGATCTTGCGGTTGCGTGCCCAGAGCGAGGCGATCTGTTCGCCGCCGGTCGGGTTGCCGCCGTGGAACAGGACCATGTCGGGATATTTGGCGAGAACCTTGTCGAGCACGGCCCAGATCCGGCGATGATCCTGATACGCAGGTCCGGAGGTGAACGCGATCCGCGTGCCAGCGGGTAGCAAGGGCTCGGTTTCCGAACGGCGCTTGGCGGCGAGGAAGTCGCGGCTGTCGATCATGGCGGCAGTTAAGGTGCGGTGATTGACGAGTGATCCGGTGCGCGGGGTCCAGGCCTTGCGGAAATGGGCTTCGAACTGGTCGGAAGCGGCCTCGCGCATGAACTCCATCGCGTTGCGCCGTTCGATCAGGCCTATGCCTTCGTTGACGAGCCGTTCGAGTTCGACCGATTTGACCTCGGAGCCATCCTGCTCGCGCTGCCCGCGCCTTTGGGCATGTTCGTTGTCGTCGAGCTCGCGCTGGATCCGGCCCTCGGCGCGGTAAAAAAGATTGGTGAGCGACCAGCACAGATCTTCAAGGTCGGGCTCGAGCCTTGTGTCGATCATGGTGGCGATAAGAGCATCAAACATGTCGGCGACAGCGCCGGTGGCGATGCGTTCGTCGGGAAGCGGCCTGGGATCGGCTTCGTCCGAGAAGGGGCGGTAGCCGTAGAGGGCGATTTCATCGAGCAGATGGGCGGTGGGAGAGACTTCGTGATCGGGTTCTTGCTGGTAGGCCATGATTGCGGTCCTTGAGGGTCTGAGCCGGGCACCTCGCCCGGCCTTCCGGCGATCCCTCTGACCGGCGGCGGGGTGGCCGCACCCTTGTGGTCGCAACGCAGTGGAGCATGGCGCAGCCATTGCGGCCGCCCCGCCGCCGGTCTTCAGATCGCCCCCAAAGAAGGCCGGGTGCCCGGCGTGACACATGGACCTGCCCATTGCGTCAGCCCTGACCCGATCCCGTGTCGGCCAAACTCAGCGACGAAGAAGTCTGGCCCGGTCGGCGTCGTGCAATTGGGCGATAAGGCACTGGCCCAACGCATCAACGCCATCGTGTTGCAGATCGTCGTTTAAGTCTCCGAGAAGCGGCATGAGCGGGAGCAGTTCGATCCCTGAGGCCTGTGTTCGGTCGGTCAGTATGTCCCAAGCCGCATCCCCGGCAGCATCGCGGTCGCGCGCGACATAGAGGCGGCGCAGGTCTGGCGGGAACTGGATAGCCGCCAGATGCGAAGACGAGGTGGCCGCGGCAAGTGGCAATGTCGGCAAGGCTTCACGCACAGAGAGCATGGTCTCGATGCCCTCGCCCGCGGCCATGACGTCCCCGCACTTGCCGAACCGGATCGCAGCCCCGAGGATATTACCCATCGCCCGTCGCGGCGATGCGACGGCTGCTTTCCTACGGCCCGATGGATCGATCCATGTGCGATGGGTGCCGGTCTGAACCCCGTCATCATCGGTGACCGAGGCAATCAGCGCCGGGAATGCGCCAGGTGTTCCGGGCACATCGTCGTCATTGGAGCGATAGTAACAGCGCGGGTGGAATCGCAGCGCTGGCAAATCGGCGATATGCTTGATGCCGCGCGATTGCAGGTAGGTCGCGGCCAGCGTGCCGATGATCGGCTTCGAAGCTGCGAACAGCCGCCTTGCAGCAGTGGGCGAGCCTGCACGTGCAGGTGGGCCGGGCGAGCGGCTACGCTCGTCATCTTCGGATGGCGGCAGTGACAGGAAGCGTTCGGCCTCCTCGATAGTTTCGGTTAGTCGTCCATGCCGCTGGTTGAGCCGGATGAGGTCGACAAGATCACCATGTTCGCCCGTGGCCGCATCAACCCAGTTGCCCACTGCACCGCGCCCGGTCTCGAACAGACGGACATAGAGACTACGCCCGGGCGCCCCGGCGACGTCGCCCACCATCCAGTAGCGTCCCTCACGCCTTCCGGCGGGAAGGTAATGGCGACAAACAGCGTGGGCATTCTGGGCGAGGCGTTCGGACAAGTCTGCTGCCCGCTCGGAAAGCCTGCCCATGTCACGCGGCCTTGCGGTCGATAATCCGCGCGAGCGGATGGCGGGCGAACAGCCGTTCGAGCACCAGGATTCCCGTCACCGCATCGTCGGGGACGAACAGACGCAACTTCCAGCTGATGATCTCGGAGAACAGCCCCATCGCCTTCAGCCGGTCGACCGCGTTGGGCCCAAAGCCCGTGAGTTCGATCCGGTTGACCTGCATGACCCGCGAGCGGCGCAATTGCAGCCCATCGGCAAGGTCAAGCACGGTATGTCCCTCGCGCAGCAAGGCCAGTGCCTGCGGCGGCGACAGGTCTGGCACGTCGGTGCTGGCCGTGGCGCTCGCGGCCCATGCCGGTGACACCCTGCGTCCGACGATGCTCGTGCCATCGTCGGTCTGCAGCCGATAAACGCGGGTCGACTCCTCGGGGAGCCGCTTCCAGATCGGCAACAACAGCCCGGTGACGATGTGCAATTCGCTGGTCGTGAACTGAGGCACCTGCGCGATCTCGTCGGTCCAGGCAGCGGCAAAGCTGGCCTCGTCCACCTGCTCCCAATTGGTCTCGGCGAGGTGAGCCAGCGCAAAGTTCAGGCGTTCCATAGGCCGGATCAGCCGGACACGCCGTTCAACCTCGCCATCGTCGAGCATGACACTGCGGGCAGGAAGCTGGACGGCGGCGCGTTTCGAGCGTGAATTGATCAGCAGTCGCGCTCCGGGCTCGCGCAGAAGGTCGAGCGCCTTTTCCAACGCCACCGGCTGGTTGCGCTCGCGCATGGCGATCGTAAGTAGCCGGGTTTCTGCGCCGGTGGCGGGGTGGGTGTAGATCGGCTCGCTGCGCGTCACCGTAAAGCTGTGGGCGACCAGCGTTTCCAGACCCACGTCATAGGTGCCAGCGGCCATCGCACTTTCGACCTTGGCTGCAAGCAACTGCTCGAACACCGTGAACAGCACGTTTTGCATGGAAATCGTCAGCGCCAGCAGCCGGTTGAGGAAGGTGGTGATCGGGGGAAGATCGTCCTTCAGGCATCCGCTGCCATCGGTGAGCGACAGGCCGGTCATTTCTTCGAAGGTCGAAAGCGAGCACTGTTCGACCTTGCCTGCGTAGATCAGTACATAGAATTGGCGCAGCGCGTCGCGGGCATACTGGCTTTCAAGGTTGTCCTCGGGACGAAACAGTCCCTGACCGCCGGTCTGTCGCTGGCCGCGGGTGATCGCGCCCAATGTGTCGAGCCGCCGGGCGATGGTCGAGAGGAAGCGCTTCTCGGCCTGAACATCGGTCGCAACCGGACGGAAGAGCGGCGGCTGCGCCTGGTTGGTGCGGTTGGTGCGCCCGAGCCCCTGGATCGCGGTATCGGCCTTCCATCCGGCTTCGAGCAGATAGTGGTGGCGCAGGCGCTGGTTCCGACTGCCAAGATCGGCATGGTAGCTACGCCCCGTGCCACCCGCGTCGGAGAAGACGAGGATGTGCTTCCTGTCCTCCATGAACGCCTGCGCCTCGGCGAGGTTGGCATGGGCGGGCCGGTTCTCGACCGCAAAGCGCTCGCCGCCCGCATCCACTTTGCGCACGATCCGGCGCGAGCGCCCCGTCACCTCGGCAACCATGTCGGTTCCGAAACGCTGGACGATCTGGTCGAGTGCGCCTTGCACCGGCTCCATAGCGGCCAGTTGCTCGATCAGCAGGTCGCGCCGCTGGCAAGCCTCGCGACACTGGATGACATTGCCATCCCCATCATAGGCTGGGCGCGAGGCAAGGTTGCCATCGCCGTCGGTGTAGGTCTCGTGAAGCTGCGTCGCGAAACCGTGCGCCAAATAGTCGAGAACATATTCGCGAGGAGTGACATCGCATTGGATGTCGTTCCATTCGCTAGGATCGATCTCGGCCAAACGGCGCGAGAGCAGCGCTTCCCCGGTCGAGACGATCTGCACCACGGCGGCGTGGCCATCGGCCAGACCCTGCTCGATCGCCGCGATCAGGGTGGGCGTCTTCATCGCGGTGATGAGGTGGTTGAAGAAGCGCTGTTTGGCGGACTCGAACGCGGACCGTGCCGCCGACTTCGCCTGCCGGTTCAAGGTGCCCTCGCTGCTGCTGGTCACGCCCGCGGCTTCGAGCGCGGCGTCGAGGTTGTTGTGAATGACCTGGAAGGCTCCGGCATAGGCGTCGTAGATGCGCACCTGATCCGGGGTCAGCTGGTGCTCGAGCAGTTCGTATTCGACGCCTTCGTAGGACAGCGATCTGGCGGCATAGAGGCCGAGCGCTTTCAGGTCGCGCGCGAGCACTTCCATGGCAGCAACCCCGCCCGCTTCAATCGCCGCAACGAAATCCGTGCGCTTGTCGAAGGGGAAGTCCGCGCCACCCCAGAGGCCAAGGCGCTGGGCATAGGCGAGGTTATCGACCGTGGTGGCACCGGTTGCCGAGACATAGAGCACGCGGGCGTCGGGCAATGCGTGTTGGAGGCGCAGGCCTGCGCGTCCCTGCTGCGAGGGTGCGCCGTCACCTCTGTCGGATTTGCCGCCACCGGCATTCTGCATGGCATGGCTCTCGTCGAAGACAATGACCCCGTCGAAGTCGGTGCCCAGCCAATCGACGATCTGCTGCACCCGGGAAACCCTTCCCTCGCGCGCGTCGGAGCGTAGCGTGGCATAGGTCGTAAAAAGGATGCCCTGCTCGAGCCGGATCGGTGTGCCCTGGCGGAAGCGGGCGAGCGGCTGGATCAGCAAGGGCTCTTGTCCGAGCGCGCGCCAGTCGCGCTGCGCGTCTTCGAGCAGCTTATCCGATTTGGAGATCCACACCGCGCGGCGGCGGCCCTTGAGCCAGTTATCGAGCAACACGCCCGCAACCTGGCGCCCCTTGCCCGCGCCCGTGCCGTCGCCGAGGAACCAGCCCTTGCGGAAGCGGACAGAAGTCTCGTAGTCGTCGGGCGCGGCTTCGACCTTGTCGAAGGTGGCATCGACGGTCCAGTTCCCGGCGAGGTGGGCGGAATGTGCCTCGCCCGCGTAGATCACGGATTCGAGCTGGGCGTCGGAGAGGAGCCCTTGCTCGACCAGGCCTTCGGGCAAGTGAGGGCGGTAGCTCGGCTTGGGCGGGGCGACAGAAGCCATCGCAGCGGACTGGACCAGCCTGGTCAGGTGTGGCTGTGCGCGGGGGATGCACAGCGATTGCAGCGCATAGAGCTCGTAGAGCGTGTCGGTGAGGCGACCCTCGCTGGTCGCGACCCAGTCGAAGGTCTCGTAAGTGAGCGGGATACCGGTGGGTTCAACCTGCGGCGCTGCTACCGGGCGAGGCCTGGAGGCGAGCGGGCGACGGAGGGATGCGGTCGATCGGACCGTTGGAATATGCGTGGTCGAAGCCGGCACTGGCGCGCGCGGCGGCAGGGCGTCGAACAGCATGTGCAGCAGGCCTTGCAGGTCAGACGCGATGGGCTGCGATGTCGAAAAGACGGTGGGATCGTCAGCAGGGAGCTTGTCGATCACGGTCAGCCGGGTCTCGAATGTCGTGCCGTGGCTGGCATAGACGCTGCCCGCGACCGGCGCGGTGAATACCACGCGCGCCTTCCCCTGCAAGCGGACGAAGCTGTCGTGCCATGTCGGATGGTCGGGCGCGCAATGGCTGCCCGTGATCGCAATGAGCCGCCCGTCATCAGCAAGTCGGGCCAGCGCCGAGGCAATGTGCCGGAAGGCGGTGTCGGCGACACGGGTATCGACTCCGAGCGCCGCCGAAAACGGCGGGTTCATCATGATGCAGCTGGGTAACAGGTCGGGATCGAGCCGGTCGTGGATCTGCGCCGCGTCATGAGCGGTGACACTCGTGCCGTCGAACAAATGCCGCAGCAGCGCGAGCCGCGTGTCGGCAACTTCGTTGAGTGCGAGGCCAGCACCCGCAAGTTCGGCCTGCATCGCCAGCAGACCTGTCCCCGCCGAAGGTTCCAGCACCAGGTCACCGGGCTGGAACTGCGCAGCGAAGCCCGCGACCGATGCCAATCCCAGCGGGGTCGAGAACTGCTGGAATTCAACCATCTCCTGGCTGCGGCGGGTCTGGGTCGGTGTGAGGCGGGCAATCCGTTCGACCAGCTTGAGCCGCTCGAACGGGTCGTCTGTCTTTGCATGGATCGCTGGACCATAGCGCCGCAGGAACAGCAGCTGCGCGACCTCTACCGCTTCGTAGGCGGCCTTCCAGTCCCAAGCGCCGCTCGCATCGCTCGCCCCGAAGGCGGATTGCATCGCGGTGCGAATGGTGGGGGTGTCGATCCGGCGACTGGCTGCGAGATGGCCGAGCAGGTCCTGGGCGGCGGCGATGATGCAGGCGGCAGTTTGATGGGCGCAGGTCGGGTCAAGCGGGCGCGCGGCGGCGCCCGCCAGTGGCGAGTTGGTCATGGTGATTTCCTTCGATTTGAGAGAGTGTGAGGCGGTGCCGCACTCAGGCGGGCGGGATGTAGGCCTCGTAGGGAATGCCGGGTGCGAGATGGCCGAACGGGGTCATCACGTAATCATCGTCGTCGCGACCGACGGCGCAGAGCACGTAACGGGTCTCGCCGCTCGCAACCTCGGTGCATTCCATCAGTGCAAGGTCACCGGCCTCAGCAGCCTTGAGCAAAGTCTCGAAATTGGTGCGGATATAGTCAGGGATGGCCATTGGATGGCTCCTTTGTGAAAATGGGGAAAGAAGCGCGCGGGGCGACCGAAGCCGCCCCGTGCGGCCGCTCACTCGGCGGCGATGGCCATCGGATCGTGCTCGGCTTCATCATCGGCGAGGAAGTCGGGCAGTTCGGCGATGTCGTCACCGTCCGGTTCGGTCACCGGAAGTCGCAGCGGTTCGGGCAACCAGCCGGTGCCTTCGAGCAGGCGTTCGGCTTCGCGCGCCATGTCGCCTTTCTTGAGGTGCTCGATCAGCACGGCGGTCGCATCGCCTTTGGCTTCGCGCACGGCCTCGATGATCCGGGGCTTGGTGACCCGGCCGAGATAGTTGTCGACCGTCGGCGTCCAGCCCGCTTCGGCCATGTCGAGCCCGACCACCGTTGCCAGCGCATCGGCGGCAGCGATCCGCTGCTGAATGCCATGCGCCGAGGTGCGTCCGTCGTAGCCCTTGACCGGTTCGAACAGGGCATTGACCCCGAGCGACACACAGTGAGCCAGCAGCGCCATCTGTTCGTCCTGCGGAAGTTCGACCAGGGCATCCCACAGCGCAGCGGGCTCGTCGGGCAGACGCTCGGCCCATTGCTCGTGCCGCTCCTGAATGGCCACGCTCCACGGGGTCTCGCGCAAGTCCGGGGCGACATTGCCATGCCAGGCCTGGGTCACCTCGATCTGCACGCAGCCGTGCGTCCCGTGCGAACGAAACACCGACAGGCACAGCGCATGGAGCACTGCGATGAAGGCTGCTTGCGGATTGCCCGCCAGCGCATTGCGCAGGGCGACTGTGCGGACGGCGGTCAGTTCGGACACGAGCCGGTCGGGCAGAGGACGGATGGCGTCGTCTTCCTCGTCCGCAGCGGCTTCATCGGGCGCATGGCCGCCCACGCTGATCGCCGGGCCGGAAGGCTGTTCGATACCTTCAGCACCGACCGGAGCATCCTCGCCATCAGCAACAGGCTCGTCTTCGGGCCGGACATAGCCGCGATCGATCCGAAGCCGCCCGTCATGGGTAAGCGAGATGAACACGCCTGCACGTGCCTGTTCATCGGGATCATAAGTCACCGGACGAATGTTGAGCGCGGTGAGTTCCTCGTCGATCTCGGTCAGGCGGGCATCGACTTCGTCGGGCAGGTCCGAGCCATCCTGATATTCCTCGCCGATAGCATCGTACTCTTCGACCAGGGCATCCAGACGGGCCTGCTCCCCGTCGGTCAGCGGAACGGTGGTGCCGGTGATCCGGCGCTTTCCGCTCTCGCAGCCATAGGGGAGGTCGATGGCCGCCTCGACCCATTTCCAGCCTTCGGCACCGATCTCCTCCGCCGCCGTCGCCAACTTGGCATTGACCAGTTGCTCCACCAGCACCGGGTCCTGCAGCCAGCCCTCGTTCTGCTCGGAGAACAGATCGCGCATGACGTAGCCGCCGGCTTGCGAGTAGGCGTCAATCCCGATGAAGCGCACGCGGCGATCGCCCGCCGGGATCGCATCCTCGGTCAGCATCCTCCGGATCTGATGCGCGGAGATGTAGGGCGTATCCTTGACCTGCTCCCAGACCTGTTCCTGGCGGGCATGGTCGTTGTTGACGGTGAAGGCCATGAGCTGTTCGAGCGTCATGTCGTCCTCGCCGTAGACCTCGAGCAGGCTCGGTGCGACCGACGCAAGGCGCAGGCGCTGCCGCACCGTCGAGACCGAGACGAAGAACCGCGCCGCGATGTCGTCTTCGCTGAGGCCCGCTTCGATCAGTGCGCTGAAGGCGCGGAACTGGTCGAGCGGATGCAGCCCTTCGCGCATCACGTTCTCAGCGAGCGAATCTTCCTCGGCAATGCCCGCTTCTCGGACCACGCAGGGGACCGGCTGGTCCTTCGCCATCCGCCTGGTCTTGACCAGCAGTTCGAGCGCGCGGAAGCGGCGACCGCCCGCGGGCACTTCGTAGAAGCCGGTCTCCTTGCCATCCTCGTCCAGCATGGCGCGGACGTTGAGGCTCTGGAGCAGGGTGCGGCGGTAGATGTCCTCGGCCAGGTCCTCGATCGAGAGACCGGCCTTGAGGCGCCGCACATTCTTCTGGCTCAGCACCAACTGCGAGAACGGGATGTCGCGCGAGGAACTGAGCACGAGCTTGGGCACTGATTTGGACTTGGTCATGGCAATTCTCCATGACGGGCCGCCGAAAGCCTCTCTCTCGGCCTCGACCCGTCACGAAGCGAAGCGCCGCCCTCTCACTCTCGAGAAGACAGCGCCACGCCGGAGAAACGCCGGAACGGTCCAGGGTCAGTGAACCCGATCGAGCAGCTTCTTCGCCTTGCCCTCCATGTCGAGCCGGGCATCCTGGTGGGCCTTGTCGCGGGCGAGCGCGGTGATCCCCTGCACGAAGTCGAAGATCGATTCGGGCAGACGGCCTTCCTCGGCGAGCACCCGTTCGATGATCTTGCCAGTCTCCGCCTTCGAGAAGCCCCGTCCGCGCAGGAAATCGCTGCGATCCTCGTCGCTGCGGGCAACGATGCGCTCGCGGGCCGCCTTGATCCCGTTGATGAAGGGCTGCGGCGATGAGTGCGCGAAATTGTCGAGCGCCGGTGCAGCTTCATGAGCGAAGCGGTTCGCAGCATATTTGCTGTGCCGGATGCTGATCTCCTCAAAATCCTCAACGCCCCACAGGTTCCGGTTCTGGCAGACCGCGCGCAGGTAGAAGCTTGCCATGCCCAGTGTCTTGGCGCCGACCTCGGAGTTCCAGCAGTAAAAGCCGCGGAAGAACAGATCGGGCGATCCGTCGGGCAGGCGCCCCGCCTCGATCGGGTTGCAATCGTCGACCAGGAACAGGAACACGTCGCGGTCGGAAGCATAGAGCGTCGTCGTGTCCTTCGAGATATCGACATTGGGGTTGTAGATCCCGGTCAACCAGCCGAGCACGCCGGGCACCTTCCAGCGGGTGTCGCCGGTGCCGTTGCCAGCGATCTTCTGCACCGCCTCGACCAGTTCGTGGTCGTAGATCCGGCCATAGTCGGGACCGGTCACCGCACGCAGTTCGACGCGCCGCCCGGCAACGGGATCGTCGGTCTCGAGCGTCTTGATCTGTTCGGTCCGGTTCGAGGTCAGCCCGTATTGCAGGTTGATCGCCGCCAGCGGGGCCGGAAGCTGGCGGAGATAGGCTGCTGGGGCGCCGACCTGGCTGGCCAACTGGCCGAAGCTCCAATGGGTCGGCGTCACGGGCTCATCGGCACCGGGCAGCATCAGCGCCAGTCGCTCGGGATCGCTCCGGTTCGCCTCGACATGGATCAGCGCGCTTTCGATGACGCGGGTGCGGCTGCGCTCTGACCGGCCGCGCACCGACCGGGCCAGATCGTCCAGCGAAAGATAGCGCTGATCGTCGGGCCGCGAAAACCATTCCGAAGATGCGCGGCCATTGTGGGAGCCGCGCGAGACATCGACCTTGTAACCGCCGCTGACATCGCGGCGCGTATCGAGAACCTGCATGTTCATGGGAAAACCTCCATGACGGGCGGCCGGGAGCCTCCCTCCAGACCCTCAACCCGTCACGGCGAAGCCCGCCACCCTCTCACTCTCACCTGCTCATGATCCCAGTCGCGCGAGTGGCCAGCGAGATTGCTCAAACAGGAGATCGCACCCTGATGGAGTCGAGAATTATTAAAGTTGCCCGTGCAGGCTGAAAGCCGGGGCCTGTCGGCTTTCCAGGCCTGCGCATGCCACCATGACCGCCGACGGCAGAGTGCGTGCGGGGCCCACATCAAACGCCGCGCCCGCAGGAGTGCGCCGGAACGGCGCGCGGGACCGAGCGCGTCATCAGCTCCGCTCCGCTTCCCGGGGCGTTGCGGGGTGTCCCCGCATGATGGGGTGGGCGGAGACAGCAATGCGGCTCCGGCTCAGGGGAAGGCGTTCCCCTCAAGGTCCACACCGAAACTGTGAAAACGACTAGTCCCAAATTTGAGACAACTTGTCGTGCTTACACACTGCTTACAACAATCTCATGATCATCCAATGTAAGCAGCGCAGGGCGGAAATTCTCATCCTAAAGCAATGATTTATAAAATAAAAATGGTGCCGCTTACGTGACTCGAACACGTGACCCCATCATTACGAATGATGTGCTCTACCAACTGAGCTAAAGCGGCAACGAGGCGCGCCATTAACAGCGCGGCGGCGCGAAGACAAGCATCGTCGCGCAAGAATCTCGGACGGCCCGGCGCCGCGCGCGCCGCACCCGCTCCCCTTCAGCAAAAACACAAAGGCAAAGCGGCCGCCGGCATCGGGTCGGCGGTGCGTATGCCCGTCACCATAAGGAAATCCTCTCTCCATGTATAAGTTCATCGGGTTCGACGGCGATATCGAGGTCGACATCCAGGCAAATCCGCCCGCCCCCGCACCGGAGCCCAAGAAGCGCGGCGCCAAACCCAAGCCGATCGTCGAATTCCCGCAAGCCGTGCAGGGACCGTGGATCGACCCGCCGTCGTTCGCGGAGGCCCTCGCCCTCCATATGCGACGGCACGGCGACAGCCCCGAGCATCTGCAGAAGGCGGTCACGCTCCCCGATGCCGGAACATGCCAGAAGACGATTCGCAAATGGATAAACGAGCGCAGCGCGCCGGAAAGTGTCGAGAGCTTCGCGCTGCTCGGCCGGATCGAGCGGCGCTACCAGCTGCCGTCCGGCTATTTTCAGACGAAGCTCGCCGCCAACGCGCGTGCGCCGCGCGGCAGCCGGATCGCAGGCATATCGGCCGCCGAACAACGCCGCATTGCCTGGCATCTCCCCGCCGATTTCCGGCGGCGCCCGAAACGCGAACGCGAAGAGATTCTCGCCTGGGTGCGCAGCGTCATTATCGCGGGCTCCACAGAGTATCGCGAGTTTCAGCGCGAGAGCGGCAAGCACCGCTTCGCGCTGCGCTTTCCAGAGGCGGGTATCCGCAAATCGGCGCGCATCGAACGCGGCGCCGGCCGCCCTCCCGTATCGTCTGAGCCGTCCGACCGCGATGCACCCGCCGATCTCCAACGCGATGTCGCCGCCTTCGTCCGTTTCAAGACCGCGACGCTGCCGCCGCCGCACCTGCTTCGCAACGGGCGCTGGGGTTCCGAGACGGCGGCGCAGAAGCTTGAACATCTGGGACTCATGTTCGGGGCGCTGGTCGCACACGCCGATGGTCCGGTGAAGGGCCGCGAAGTCCCGCGCGAGGATCTGTCCTTCGCGATGCTGCTCTTTCCCGCAGTGTGGGACTGGTATCTTGGTTGGCGCGAACAGCGGCGCGGCTTCTACACGAGCTGGGAAATCAACATGCTCGATTTCGCCATGACGATGGCGCGCGCCGACACCGGATATTTTCGGCAGAACCCGCAGCTCGCCGCGTCGCTGCGCCCGATCGTCGGCTTGATCTCCCAGGCCGACGTCGATGACGCCGCGAAGGATTGGGACGCCCTCTGCACGCGGTGCCATATCTATACGGCCGGACGAAAGAAGGATGTGCAAAGCGTCGCGCGCGTCCACCGCGATCCCTTCGAACCGATCCTGCCGATCCTCGAAGCCGACAGCCCCGTCGGCGAATATCGCAAGATCACCGAAGAGATTTTGGAGCGCATGCCGCACGCGAAACGCCAGCCCAAGGCGGCGGCGGAAAGCGTTCGCGCCTTTCTGATGCTGCGCTTCGGGCTACATCTGGGCCTGCGCCAGAAGAACCTTCGCCAGCTCCGCTTCGTCCCGCGCGGGCAGCGACCGACCAACGAGCGGCAGCTCGAGACGCTCAAATGCGGCGAACTGCGCTGGAACGAAAAAAATGACGGCTGGGAAGTGCTGGTGCCTGCGGTCGCGTTCAAAAATGCGACCTCGTCTTTCTTCAGCAAGCGCCCCTATCGCCTCCTGCTCCCCGATCTCGGCCGGCTCTACGAGTTCATCGACCTCTACCTGAAACGCGATCGAGCCATCCTGCTCGGCGGCGCCGAAGACCCCGGCACCTTCTTCGTGAAATCGGCGAAGCGGACGACCGCCAATGCCGCCTATGATCAACTAAGCTTCTACGAAGCCTGGCGCCTCGCGATCCAGCGCTACGGCATCTACAATCCCTATACCGGACGCGGCGCGATCAAGGGGCTGCTGCCGCACGGCCCGCACAATGTCCGCGACGTGCTCGCGACCCATGTGCTCAAGAAGACCGGCTCCTACGAGCAGGCGGGCTATGCGATCCAGGACAGTCCCGAGATCGTCGCCAAACATTATGGCCGCTTTTTCCCGCACGACAAATCGGCGCTCGCCGCGGGCATCCTCAATATCGCCTGGGAGGATTAAGGGGGTCGTGCGCTCGAAAGCGCGTCTAGCCGGATACCCATTCCCACCAAGAAGACGAGATCGACGAATATTTGTCAGAACGATGCTACAAACTTCTGACAAACCGACTCATCGCTTCACAACGAGCCTTCCTGTGAGCTTGTCTACCCCAAGAGGGGGGTGGCGGTTAAAACGCCGTAGGCACCGGAAGCTCGTGGTCACCATGCTGGAAATAGAGTCGAACGGCGCGCCCCTGTTCGTCCATTCCAGGGATCGCTTCGACTATCTTGCTCTGGAAACCGGCCTTGAGCACCTCGGCTTCCGTCATCGACAGGTGAGCCATGAGGTGGGTCACTGTCCGCCGTCCTTCATCGACGCTGTGCCTTCTCTCTTCGCGAAGATAGGCCTCAAGTGCCAAGCGGCGGCGACGCTCACCCCAAATGAAATGAACATAGGCCAGAGTGGCCACGACAGCGGTAAGGATCGCTGCGACATTTGCAGCAATTTCGAGCCCGTCCTTGATTATCACGTTCGACATCGCCGACCTCCGCTAGCCATAGTCCGTCAGGGAAAGGAGCTGCAACAAATAGCCGCTCGAGGGCTCGACCTGCACCACTTGCGTCGGCGCGACATCCTGCCCCTTTGCAAACAGCGCGATGCATACATTCTCGGTGCGAGTTGCGCTCTTATAGAGAATACCATCGATCGGCTGTCCCTTGCGCGTCGTTAGAAAGCTCCTGAAATATTCGGTAACGATTTGGGTCGGGACATAGTCGATATGCAGACTGTGATCTTTCGCGACGGGCTTGCGCAGATCAGTTCGAAAATGGCGCATGAAGATCGCCCAATCATAGAGCGAACGGCGGTTAGGATCGAAGAGGCTGACCGCCGGAGAGTCGGTCAGGTCCAGCACATGGATGTCCCGGCCAAGGCCGAACAGTGCCATCGTGTGCCGATCGCTGTCAGACGCAAGCGTTTCGGCGCGCGCGGTTGCTTCATCCACCGCACCATAGAACATCGCAATTCCGGCCGGACTCATCCGGCTCTGCGACGCGAGTTCCTTGGGCGGGGGGCCAAGCTCGTGAGGTTGGGTAAACCGCTCATTCTCGTCGCGCCAGCGGCACCGGTAAAAGCTGGTGCCCACCGGCAACTTCCGTATCATTTTCGCCCGCTTGCATTTGCTCGCGACAACCGCGAGGAGGGCGCCCGGAGAAATGCTCTCTTCGCTCGATATGCCGTCGTCGAAATAGTAGCGACGTTCATATTTGACGACTTCGACGAATTTTTCCCAGCTCCATTGAAAAATCTCGTGATCGCGCGCGCCATAGGGATCGATTTCGCTCCAGGTGCGATCGGGCAGCGCATAGGCGATATCGTCGAGCAGCTTCGACTCGGCCCGGTCGGTCAGTTCGAGATGTTCCCAGACCAGATCGTAACTGTCCCAGGTCGACGCGCCGACGAAGCCACCGTCCCATCCGACCCCATTGGTTGCATCTTCATAACGCGATGTGATGCCGTCAAAGATGAAAGCGAGGACGTCATCGAGTGCGGCACCTTTAGGATGCCTCCCGCCACCGCAATAATAGGAGCATGGATGGCTCGTCCGGTTACGCTTAATGAAGGCGCGCAACTGAGAATCCTCGAAGCACGCCGCACTCACATATTTGCCGGGCTGCGGTTCGATCCGGTCGGGATCCATCATATCTTCTATATATCGTTTGATGCTGCTCATCTGATTTCGTGGTTTCTCAGCTCAACGGTAAAGAGAAGGGCAGCATAGCCCCACAGGATCCTCTCCTGTATCGCAGCACGCAACGAACCAGTAATCACCTCGGCTAACAAGGGAATGTGGGAAAGTAGCCGTGACATTCTGCCTCGAGTTCCTCGACAACAGATGCGGCATCATCGCCTTTGCGCAAGGCTTGTGCCGTAGGAACTGATCTGAAGCCGAGGAATACGGGGTCTCCTTGGTGCAATGCGTGACAATCGCGCCTCTTCCAGACTATCGAGCTTCCATACGCTTGCACCCTGGGGAAAGCCCGCCGGCGCGACCGACAACAGGATATGTACCACATGACCCATCGCATATTCACGGCCGCTTACGCGAGTCTTGCCCGTCGATGAGCGAGCGCCTCCAGCAGTCCTTGCTTGCACTCGATCCGACAGGAGCCAATGGTTTCGAAGGTGTAGTACGCGATGCCTTGTCCGAGATTACGGGGCGGGCGTTCGGCCTTCTCAAGTCGGGGCCGCAAGGCGGCGTTGACGGCATCAACGGACCGATCGCCAACCGCCTCGTCATCGGTTTCGAAGCCAAGCGCTACAAGGAGACAAACCGGCTCCCGGCCGATGAACTCGTCGCCAAACTTCATGATACGGCGCGAAACTACCCGTCCCTGGATCTCTGGATTCTGGCCGCCACCCGCAGCATCAGCGCCGGCGACGCGGCGACTATCCACACCGTGGGAGAAGAGCTGGGCATCGACGTGCTCATTCTTGACTGGGCGGGCGGCGCGAATCCACCGGCGATTGTGGATCTCATCGCGGCCGCACCCAACAGTGCTGCGCATCATTTCGGCGGCGACAAGACCCTGATCGCCGAACTCGATAAGGTGCGCCAACAACCCGGTTTTGAAACGCGCCTCGCGATGCTGCACGAGCGACTTTCCCAGCCGGAGATCGGACTCGCGACGGCACGCGAGCGATGCCGCGCCTATCTCACCCAGCATATGTCCGACCGCGATGCCGCGAGGCTCGTCTTCAACAGCCATGCAGCTTTGCGCGCGGACGGTGTGAAGCGGATCAATCGTGACGGCCTCAATACAGCGATCGAAAACTGGTGGCTTAGCAGTTACGATTCTCCGCTTGTTTTGCTGGGACGCGAAGGTGTCGGCAAGACATGGGAAGCGCTCGGGTGGTGGCTCGGCGCGGCCGCAGCGGACCCGGAATTCCCTCTCACGCTCGTGCTGCCCGCCCGTGACGTGATCGGGATAGACGGCCCTGCGCTGATCGCGACCTTTCTTCGCAAGGCCACGGGCGTTCGTGACGATATTTTTTGGCGGCGCAGGCTAGATCGATGGGCGACAGTCGAGACCGATCGACCGCTGATGCTGATCGTGATCGACGGCCTCAACCAGAATTGGACTTTCGGCGAATGGGCGGATCTCATCCTGTCGCTATCGACGCCGGAGTGGCGCGGCAAGATCGCAATCATCCTGACGTGTCGGCCCGATCATTGGCACAACAGGCTCGCCGAACTTCCGGGCCTTCCGCGCCCCGCTATCCCGGTGCCGGTCAATAATTTCAATGACGAGGAACTGGACGCGCTGCTCGACCTCTACGAGCTTAAGCGCAGTGACTTTGACGAACCGATGCTCGCACTATTGCGTGTGCCGCGGCTCTGCCACATCGCGATCGAGCGCCGGGCCGATCTTCAAAAAAGCGGCGATGTGACGGTCGAACGGCTTGTCTATGAGGACTGGCGCCATCGTAGGCCGCAAGCCCGCCAGAGCCTGAGCCATGAAGAATTCAGGCGTTTCGTCGCCGAACTCGGCCGCGATGCCGAAGGCCGGCTCGACGGGATGGATCTGAGCCGTGCAGAACTGCTCGCGCGATTGAGTTCCGGCGATGGGCGGGAACCGGGTCAGTTCGAGCATGTGCTGAGCGAACTCATCGACGGGAACTGGCTGATACCGGCGACGGGCCGGAACAGATTCAAGCTGGCTCCCGATCGCGCACCCGCAGCGCTCGGATTGACGCTCGTCGCCGACCTTCGAGGCGCGAGCGATGCCGGCGAAATCGAGCAACGGATGGCCGCGGTGCTCGATCCTTTGCAAGGCATGGACTTCTCTGTTGCCATCCTGCGCCATGCTGCAACCTTTGCCCTGCTCGACAGCACGCTCGAGCGCCCGGTCGTGTCCGCGCTCATCGAAGCGTGGCTAGGCTCGCAGAATAGCACGAACGAGGATTTCCAGTCCTTCTGGCGGCTGATCGGCTGCGATACAGAGCTTATTCTGGATATTGCCGAGCGCCACTGGTTTCATCGCGACGGTGAGGGCCGAATAGACGAGTATATCAACAAGGGATTTTGCAACGCATTCAGATGGCCGGATGTCGCCGGACCGCTGACCGAAAGGCTCGTCCGCTGGTTCTCCGCCTATTGGCTCGATCCCTTGGCGACGGAGTTCGGAGGGCAGCTCGCGGATGACGACGAGGCGCAGCAGCGCCGCGCCCGAAGCGAGATGCGCGCGCTGCAGGCGGAAGAAGAGCGATTAGCACAGCGCTTCGGACTGACGATAGTCCGGGTCGAACCCGGCAATCAGGGATGGGGATGCGCCCGCGCGGTCGAACTCCTGTCGTGGCTTCCGCGGGCATCCCTTCTCGACGCCTATACGGCCTGGGCGATTACGCGAGCGATCATGGGGCGCGGCACCGAACGGACGATGGCGTGGAACCTGCGCTGGTTCCTCGACACCGAACATGAAGGCGATGTCGACCTCGCACCGCCAATGATAATCGACCGCGCCCGCGAACTTGGCAAAGCGGGCGCCATCGGGCGCGACGCAGCAAGGCGATTGCTCGAAGGTCTGGCTACGCCCGAAGCGCACAGGTTCCTCGCGATCGACTTGGTATCCGGCAATGCTGTTCCAGACGCAGCTCAGCTACCTTGCGAACCTGAACCAAGGACTGTGGAGTGGCCGGAAGCGCCATCAACCCCGCGTTTCGAAAACGGATCGCTCGAAGCGGTCCGCCTGCTCTCGGCCGACCCCTTCGACCCGGATTGCCAACTTCCGGGCGAGATGGTGAGCCGCCTCAAGGCGGCCGCCGACGCCATGTCCGACGAGCAGTTGCAAAAAGAGATGCCCGGCACCGACGGGGGATTCGAATATGCCCGGCCGGCGCTTGCACGATGGGCTCCCGGCAAGCTCGCGGAACTTCTCAACCGGCGCTATCGGCCGCCCCCGCCCGTCGCCACGGCCAAGCGCGGAATAATCGATCGCATTACCGCTCTGTTCGGCCGACGGAAGGTCGAGGAGAAGCCTGTCTTACCGTCAGACGTCGGCATCGAGGCCGAAATGCTCGCGTTCGACGATGCCACCATAAATGCCTGGGCACGCCTCGCAAGTGAGCCCGAGTTGCTGGCGGACCGACAAGCCGCTTATGTCGTGCCGCTCGTAGAAGCGTCCGCCGCGACGCAGATTCGGCTGCTGGAAGCCATCTGTCCCGATGGCAAATTGCCAAACTGGTCCGGCATCATTCTGGCTCCGCCGGGCGAGGCCGAGCTCGAAACGATCGCCGCGCATCTCGATCCGGCCGGCGATGCTGCCACGCTTCGTTTCTGGATGCGCTACCTTTATCGAGTTCACGACCTCCAACTCCCGGCGGGTTGGGCGCCTCTGCTGCCGATGATCATTCATGACGATCCCCTGGTTCGCGCTGCCGCATTTCGCTTGATTCAGGCAACGAAGGATCGTGTCCTCGCCGACGCGATCGTCGCCTCAGGATGGAAAGCATCGGGTGCAGAGCATCGGGAAGAGGCGGCTCATGGCTCGCTCGCCCTCATCTGGTCGTCCGCTGCAATAGCTGGAACGGCGGTTCCGCTGGTCCATCCGGACGCCCTTGGCGAATTGTCGCATATCTATCCGGCCTGCCGGACTTATGTCGACGCCTTCGCCGACCATGTGCGAGACGAGCTTCATTTTATCCGCACGGCCCGCTCGCGGAGTTACCCGCGCTCGCTCCTCCATGTCGATAATGGTTGGGACGAACTTCTCGCTCATCATGGTGCGGCGTTCAGGACTTGGATCGAACCCTTTTTCGAACTCGGCACCAGCGAAGCTTTCCATCTGTTCGGTTTTTGTGAGCCATTCCCCTTGCTCGGGGCCCTCAAAGCCTATGACGGGCTAAAGCCGGGAAGTCAGGCTAGGCTCCTCGAGACGGCACTCGATACCGGAAACCATGGAACGATCCGCTTTGGCGACCTCTATCGGCAGGCCGCTGAACTGCAGGGACCAAGCGGCGCAAGGGCGCGCGAGCTGGCCTTGGCCGAGGCGAATGATGATCAGAAACTCCACAATTTTGCGATAACCGTACAGCGTAGTGGCGAGACCGCCTGGCTCATAAATCTCATCGAGCGCGACCTTGAGGCACAAACGGCGTGGACAATTGCGCGGGCCATAACTCTCGCCGGCTTCCTCGCGCCGGACGACGCCGGTGAAGCCCTCTGGCAAGGCAAGCTCGCGACGCCGCCGGCTCCGGGATGGCTTGCAAAGACATGGGAGAAATCTCGTCACCATTTCGAACGAGGCCGCCGCAATCGCCATTGGTGCAACCGCTATCTCGAAGCCGAGAGCGACATAGAGGCGTTTGCCGCGTTCGAGCTGTTTTCCGGCGGCATCGACCGGCGAATGGTGCTCGATCGGTCAAACTGGCTCGAGCCGCTTCGGGCCTTGCCGCTTCGCCGACGCCTCCATTGGGACATCGTTTCCCAGGGCTTTCAGGCCGCCTTCGAAAAGACCGGCAAGGGTCTCGCGAATAATTTCCTCCACACTGAGCCGCCGCTCAGCGGCCAGGCACCGCGCATGCGGTGACGCACCGCTCGCATGCATGCGATTTTTGGCGCGCTCGGTCTTCGCCGACCGGCGGCAGCTTCATATGGCTTGGCGAACCCAACCGCCCGACCGTCCCGGAACATATCCGCCGATCTCGGCCAATATATAGCGCGCCTCTCGCGCCAGTGACTGAACGGTCAGGTCGCCGCTGAGCACGCCATCGAAATAAGTCGAATAGGCCGCAATATTCGCATCGATCACGTCATTGGCGACACTGTCGTTCCCGATGGCGAGCTGCCGACCGTTTTCGATCCAACGGATGAACAGGAGCATCATGCACAGGCAATAGCGGACGACCGGGAGGTTGACGATGTCCGAGGGGGAATATTTGCGTGGCCGCAGCTTCGCGCCGCCGGCAACATCGGCGGCGCTTTCGAACACCATGTCGAGGAGTTTTTCCTGAACCGGCCAAGGGCGCGGCTGCCGCGAGCGCAATATCTTGATTTCATCGGGGGTGAAGCGGCCCGCATTGGCCCGAAACAGGTCAAGGATCGTCGATGCGGCATCGGCTAGGCTGGCGATATGCGACTGCGCCGTGCGCGCCGCACGTGCGAGTTCGTCGGGCACGACCGCGTTGCCCGACGCGGCCGCTTTCACATCATCGCAAAAGCGGCTGAAACCCGCCGATTTTCGGCCATCGATCAATCGCTTTTGCAACCCTGCGCCCTGGCCGTGAAAGCCGAGCAATTTCGACGACGGGCGCAGGATCAGGACCTGCCGCGGATAGCGCGATAGTATCTCGGTCGATCCCGCGAGCGTGAGCAGAGGCTTCTTCTTTTGCGCCTCGAGAAGGACGAATTCGGCGAGGACAGCCATATTCCGGGGAGACTTCGCGAGATAGTCTTCGAGTTCGGGACGCCTGAGATAGTTGCTGTCGACAAGCTTTCTTATCTGGGCAGGCATAGTCGAAGTCTCCGCCCGATCGCTTCATTGGGGCGAGCAGGAAACAGCGCCTTCATTCGAACAGGCTTTCCCTCTCGCTTTCGCGATCTTTCCAATAGCCGATTTCGGCGTCGAGGCGTCCGATCGCCTCGCTGGCCCATTGCCGTACGCGCCGGTCGCGATGACCGCGTAGCTCCTCTATCATCGGACGCCTCCGTTCGAACCGAAGCCAAAAGGGTCCCGAACTCACGCCCGAAAAAAAGCGGTTCTCGAATTGATCGAGAACAGCGCCCGGATCGGGAGCGATATCGATCAGCCGAAGCGCGATTTCACTCCAACCCAGATTGTCATCTTCCCCGTCTCTCTCGGCGTCTTTTTCGGCATAGGCGACATGTTCGGCGAGGAGCGGAGCCCGCTCTTCGGCGGCTAGTTCCGCCCATTCGATCAGTACGTCCGGGTCGAGACGTCCATCTGGATCGCGTCCGTCGACATCGTTGGCGATCGATCCACCGAGGAACAGCGACAACAGCGAAGCGTGACGGCGGCGGGTCCGGCCGCCCGGCGCGTCGATCGAAAATTCGTCGAGGATGACGCGCGGAAATCGGCTGGCCATCAGGACCGCGAATTCGCGCCAATCGCTATCGCTCCAATATTTATGCTCGCCGTCGGCCTCACGCATTGCCGCACAAACGGCGCGAGCGCCGCTTTCACCTTCACGGTCGAGCAGGTGGCGAAGCAAAGTCGCCGCTTCATGCCCGGCCCGCCTCCGTTCCGCATAGAGTCGGGCATCGGTGAGAATACGGCGTGCCACGGCGACAAGTTCGGGCGCGATCTCGCGCCCGTCCTGCCTGTCCCCGTAAAAGCGCATGGCAAGAATTTCGCGCGCGGCGTCGAGACCTCCGTCATGCTCGATCATTCGCAATAGCAGGCCGGCGAGCGCCGCAGCGGGGACAGGTCTGGTTCGGCTGCCATACATAAGCGCGCCGAGCTGCGCGGCCGTGACGCGATTGGCTCCAAGCGCGATCGCGAAGCGGTCGACGTCGGCAACCCCGAGGTCGCGCCCGCCGTGAAAGAAGACCAGGAAGGGCGCAAGCACGGGATCGTCGGCAATCTCGTCGAGGCGCGCGTCGGCCCATGCCCTGTCGCGCCGATCGACCTGCTGCAAAATGCCGATGACCACGCCGACGTCGCGGCTCGCCGGTTGGGCTTGAAGATATATGTCTCTGGCCTTGCGCCACAGCCCGTCGGGATCGGGATGTTCGCGCGCCAAACCTTCGCCAAAGCTCAGGCTGCTATTCTGTTCATGGATTGCAACCGCCCGGGCGATATAGGGTCGCATGTCGATGCCTTGCCGCATCAGGCAGGCGCCCACTGCTTTCGCGAGTAAAGCGACATCGCGCGTATAGCGTTTCTCGCCCCGGTTCTGGGGCACCCAATGCCGCCACGGCGCACCCAGCACGAAGGCTTCGAAAGCTTCGTCCAGCGTTTTGGGCCTCAGGCTCCTCTCAAGTTCGACGATTGTCGCGCGCCACGCCGGCTCCGGCGTCCCATTGGAAAAATGGAGCGTTTCGACCGCGGCCCGCCAAGCAGCGTCCCAATATCCATTGGGTTTTGCCGCGCGCACGGCCGTTACAATCTCGTCGGCAAGCCCGCGGTCGCAAAATGCCCGGAGATCGGCCGCGATCATGTCGCGCGCGCGTTCGCCCTCCTCGCCTCCCGCGTCGACGACCGACTGAAGCCGCGAAAAAGCTCCTTCAAACCACAGCTTTCGATCGGCCGGCGTGCGCGGTTGCCATTCCCGGTAGCGTCGCTGTGCGCCCCATTCGGGATCGAAAGAAGAATGCGCATGCACGTCGAGCATATAACCGATCGCCGCCAGCCCGAGCGAACGCACCCTGCCGTCCGGATCTGCGACAAGAGCATCGATCGTAGCAATCCGGGTCGGGCCGTCGGCAAGCGTCATCGAAAGGACCGGACGGAAGCGCTCCATAAAAAGATCGCGGATGTTTTGATCGAGATGTCCACGGCCTTCGACCAGAGCGAGCGGCACCATCGCCCGCAGCGCCCGATCGAAAAGCGCGGGCTCATAGGCGATATGGGCTAAGATTCGAGCAGCATCCGCGGCACCATCGTCGTTCGCCACGAAATGCTCATTTCGGACGGCGCGTTCGAGCACGCCCAGCGCGGCAACGGCGTTACCCGGCGCAGCATGGGCGAAAGCCCGCCGTCCGTCCTGATCCAAATCGGCATAGTCGCCGAGCATCCCGCCTTCGGCCATCATCGATTGCAGGAGCGACACCGCTTTGGGCTGATCGTGAAGCTGGCCAAGGCGGCGCGCGAGCGAATGGCAGAGCCGCAGCGGACCGGCGGCGAAGCGTTCGGACAAGGCATTGAGATCGGCGCGCGCCAGATAGGATGCGGCCAAGCGATTGGCGAGGGGCGGCGGCATCACAGCGCGTTGCGGGCCGCGCTGCTGAACGACACCCCAGTCCAGCAACACCGACATATGTTCGTAGAAGCGCTCGGCGCTCATGCCACATTGCGCGGCGAGCACCAGATGCTCCGCAGCCTGCTCCTCCCAGGGTTCGATATAGAATGCCCAGACGAGCGCAGCTGCCTCGGCCGCCCGGCGCGTTTCCCGATCTTCCTGCCCCCGGCCCCGCTGGAACAGGCGGTCGAGGAGTTCATTGTCATCGAGAGCCCCGCTGCCGCGCGCGATGCCAAGCGCGATGCGCGCATTCCCGCCGGCAAATTCGGCAAGCCGCGCGCGCTCATATTCGCCAATGGCAGGCGCCCGCTGTTTCAGGAGATCGCCGAGCAGTCCTTCGCTGTTTCGTTCCAGTTTGACGACGAGCGTAGCTTCGGGCTGCTCGTCGCCCACATCATAATCGATCGTCAGCAAGCGCGTGCGGCTGCCTTCCAATGCGACGATCGACGCGAGCTGGCGATGCGCGGCGGCCGCGCAATTGTCGAAGACGAGCACCGCTTCGATACCCGAGCGTGCCAGATGCTCCGCCATCGCCGCACCACCCGTCGCGAGTTCGAGGCCCGCGTCGGCATAAATGGCGAGCGAGGGATTGAGAGCGCTGCCGGCAGGAATACGGCGATCGAACAAGGCTTCGGCGAGCCGGGTCTTGCCCATACCCGACATGCCGACGATCCGGACCGCGCTGCGCGGCAGGCTGAGCGCCGCGCGCATCGCCGTGATAGCCGCCCGTACGCTCTGGGTATCGCCGTTCACCTCGGCGCGATCAATTTCATCGAAGAGATAGCCATGCCCGCCAGCCTCGGCGCCCGACCAGGGACCATGGGGGCGCCATCCTACGAGCGGACGCCCGGCGCGTGCAAGCAGCCAGAGCGCTACCCCGACATGCTGGTTCGTCCAGCGCGCAAGACGATCGGAACCGAGGAAGTCGAGATGGATGCGCTCGGCATGCGGGATATCGGCGACCGCCTGCCGCATGGCCGCAACGCGCGCTTCGATGGCCTTTGTGCCGGGATCGTCCGTTGACGCGATAAGATAGGCGCCCTGTTTCGAGGCAAGCTCCGGGAAGATCGGCCGGAGGACTCCATCCGGGCGCATTTCCTTGCCGATATCGGCAGGACGCATGGCGGTCGCCTTGCACTGGAAGAAGATTGTTCTGGCCGGGAGATGGCCGGACGGGGCCGGGCTCCCACGCCACGAGATGATCGCGTCGATACCGCCATCGCGCGCCGTCTGGTTGCCGCCAAGCCCTATGGCCTCGACCCCAATTCCGCGAGCGCTGGCCTCGGCCTCGAGCAATTTACCGACGAGAGTTCTAAGGTCTTCGTCGCCCAAGCCAGCGATCATTTCCTTCGTGACCGCAAAGGGGCCGGTGCTCACGCCTTCGCGCTGCGCGCTGATACCGAGTTGCTCCGCCACAAACTCGGGAGTGATTATGAAACCATCGAAGCGCTCGTATAGCGGACCAAGGAGTTCGGCGATGGCCTCCGCCAGATGTTGTTCGATGCGCTCGACATCAGTCCGCAGCCGGCATTCGATCATGTCGGTCCGCGCCATGCCTCCTGCATCGACCGCAAGCAGCGGATCGCTCCATGCCACCAATGTGCGCCCCGCGAGGCCGGAAAAGCGGATAAGGACTTCGATCCCGGCGCGTTCATCGCCATTCCCTGCTCGCGCAGCCGCTGCAGCAAGGCGCAGTTGGTCGGCGGCGCTGAGGATCGGCAAGCAGATATCGAACAGAGTACCGAATTTGAGGCTCGGCGGACCGTCTTCGAGGTAGCCGGCAAGCGCATAGGCTCGCCCCTTTTTATCGAGCGCGAAATAGCGCAACTGCTGGCCGGTTGCGGTTGCGGCATATGCGAGCCCGCCAGCTGAGAGCGAAGCACTTAGCGCAGTGTTTTCAAGGGGAGGAAATTCGCGAGCGAGTTGCTTCAGCGCCGCCGCACCGAGCGTTTCGATTTGCTCCGGCTCGATCTCGAAGGCCATTTCGGTAAAGCCATATGACGGCACGAGGCTCGCCTTTTCAGCGGCAGCGCGCCCCTCGGCCATGAAGGCCTCCAGCCCTGTGGGATCGATTGGGCTGTCGTAGAGGCCGAGCACGGACAGAATCGCGACGACGCCGTCGAAACGCAGCTTCGTCGAACCCTTCTCGAACGCATTGACGGTCGGAACGCTGACGCCGGCGAGCGCGGCAAGCGCACGCTGCGACAGCCCCTCCGCCTTGCGGCGCCGGATCGCCTCTTCGACGAGCGTCGGCCAGTTCAGGAGAGCTGCGTTCATCGGGTCCTCCTCACACGAACAGCCGGGCGGATTGGGCGAGCACGATATCGAGATATCGCTGGCGAAAATCGCCCTGTGCCACTTGGCGCGGGACAGTGAGCGCTCGTGACCGCTTCAGGCGGCGCGCGATTTCATCGATGGCTACCGAGGCGGCGCCGCGCGGCAGGCCAATGTCTTCGGCGAAATTCAGCAGCAGCGGGCGATCGACCGTATCGAGTGCCCGTTTGCGCCCGCCGATCGCGAGCGCGGTATCGCTGTCGAACTGTCCCGCATAGATGCCGCTCGCGACGAGATCGTAGGCCGGGCTGAGGCGCAAGCCGTCCGGACTCTCCAGCAATGAGAAATTCTTTAAATGCGCGTCGGCATTGCCGATGAGGGTATTGAACAGGAGCAGCCGAAAGAAGCGATCGAGATCGATGCGCGGGCGGGCGGAGTGCCTGACGATCGCGGCGCCGATCTCCTCATAGGCGCCCTGATATTTACCTTCCATATTCGGTCCGCGAGGCCGATTGAGGATTTGCGCGAAATCCTCGAGCCTGAGCCGCTCCTGCCCGCGGCGATCGAAGCGTTCGACGAGAAGCGCCTGCCCTTCTATTCCGGCCACCGAACCGATGGAGGCTTGTGTAACGGCGTCGCTTCCCAACAGCTCGCGCGCGAGCCGGAGCGAAATATCCTCATTCCATACGAGTGTTGGGATATCGTCACGGTTATATTTGGCGATGAAGGTCGCGGCATCTTCGGGCTCGACCGCGGGCCGAAATCCATTTGCATCGCGGCACGCGAGCAGTTTCTTGTGCACTCCCGAAAGCGTTCGCCGCCCCCTGACGGCGGTCTCGGCGATGGGATCGTCGGTCGGCCGCAGCAGATCTACGCGATCAGCACTTTCGAGGGGCTCCACGCCCACCGCGCCGATGCAATCGGCACCGTAGGTCAGGAGAAAGGCGAAATCATCGTCCAGCGAGCTTCGTCCGGCGCGCGCCTGCACGCCGCGCAACCAACCCTCCGCGAGGAGATGCTGGAAAAAGGGATGCAGCCCGCCGTGCCAAAAATGATCGCGGATCTCGACGGGTAGAGTGCAAGCGATCGAACGGCGGCACTTGGCATCATAAGCAAAGCGCGTACCGTCGGCGGCCTCGGACAACAGACCGACCCGCTCATTCTTGTACGTCACGATTGCATTACGGTCAGCGATGAAAGCCTCGTTCAATTTCCTATGGAACTATGCCATTTTCGCCGATCAATATAAAAGAAGATTGAACAAAATCCAGACCCGTTGCGACATCTGACCCAAAATTGCTCTTATGGAGTGGGCGGCTCGTTCGAATCCCCGACCAAGAAATAGTCAATTTCCGCAGAGTGCAATTACGGAATATCGTAATTGCTCCACCATTCTTACGATATTCCGGTTGACATTGAGCCAAAACATTCCTACGGAATTCCGTCTTATGAAAGGCAATGATACGGAATAACGTATGGAAACGACCATCTTCTTTGACTTGGGCCGCCAGTTGCGCATCTTGCGGGAGCAGCGTGGCTGGACACAGCCAGACATGGCCAGCCGAGTCGGACGCAGCCCCGCTCGCATTTCCGAACTGGAACGCGATTTGTTGAACGCGCGATGGGGGCGCGACCGCCTGACGCTGTTCGCCGAGATGTGCGACGCGCTGGGCGTCGTACCCGTCCTGGTCCCGCAGGAACGCGTGACGAGCGTGCGCGACATGATCGGCGCACGCAATAAACACGTCCATTCCCCCGAAGCGCCCGGCTCGGCCTTCGACGATCTGTTCGTCGATCTCGGCGACGACGGCGAGGATGATCGCTGATGGCGAAAAAAGCCCCCGCCATTCTCGGTGTCCACCTTTTCGATGGCGATCGCCGGCCCGTTCGCGTCGGCACTATCACGCGCGATGGCGATGGCGCCGTCGCGTTCAACCCATCGGAAACCTATGTCCGCGACGCCGAACGGCCGATCCTGAGCCTCGCTTGGTATGTCCCGGGTTCGAACGAACAGAGCATCGCCCGCCTAGGGGCGCGCAATGACAAGATCGGCGTCAATGGCTCGCTTCCGCCATGGTTCGCCGGCCTCTTGCCCGAAGGATCCTTAAGAGAGCTGGTGCTCGCCGAAATGGGGCCCGGGAATCATGACGAATTCGACGTCCTGACCCGGCTCGGCGCCGATCTGCCGGGCGCCGCGCTGATCGTTCCCGAGACCGACACGCCGCCGTCGGCAGGTCCCCTCGACCTGACGCGCGTCGCCGGTTTCGAGGCGGCAATCCCGACCGGTGTCGTCAAATTCTCGCTCGCGGGGGTGCAGCTCAAATTCACGGCCAATCCCGATGCCGACAAACTGACCGTGCCGGGCCGCGGCGAGACCGGACGCTGCATCATCAAGGTCGGTAGCGAACGCTACCGCGACCTTCCAGAAGCGGAATATGGCGCGATGCAACTCGCGAAGCTGGCCGGTGTCGACATCGCCGACTGCCGGCTCGTCGCGCGCGAGCAGATCGACGGAATTCCGGAAGATCTCCTTGCGCACAGCGAAACGGCACTTGTCGTCGATCGTTTCGATCGAACCGCCGAAGGCCATCGCGTGCACATCGAGGATGCCGCGCAGATATTCGGCGCGCTTGGCGAACGAAAATACACGATGGCGACGACCGAGACGATCATTCACATGGTCGGCCGGTTCAGTACCGACCGCCGCTTCGATATTCTCGAAGCCGTCCGCCGCGTCGTCGCCGATATCCTCGTCGGCAACGGCGACAATCACCTCAAGAACTGGTCGTTCCGCTTTCCCGCGCCCGGTGAAATCCGTTTGTCGCCGGCCTATGATATCGTACCGACGATCCTGTTCCAGCCACGCGATAGGATGGCGCTCAAATTCGCAGGCACGAACGACTTCGACATTGTCAACCTGCACCGCTTCGAGCGCGTCGCCAAATATCTGAACATCGACCCGAAACAGATGGTGGGAGAGGTAATAAAAACCGTCGAGCGGGCACTTAAACTCTGGCCCGAAGTTGCACCGGCGCTGCTCGGCGACGAGCGAGCCGAAGAGATCCTGACAAGGCTCCCCTCACTGCGGCTCGTTGACGAGGTCAAACAACTCCGGCCACAAGCAACCTATGACATCGCCGAAATGCCGCTGACCGGAGCAGGGAAAGCATGATGGAGGAAACACCGGCCGAGAGCGCCCCGATCGATGAAGCTGTTGCCGTATTCGTCGATACCAATTGCTTCATTCAGGCCCGCGACCTGAAAGACTTGCCATGGCGCGAATTGATCCCGACGGCCCGGCGGTTCGAGATCCACGTCACTCCTACCGTGATCGACGAGCTGGACGGTCAAAAGACCGATCGACGCTCGCGTGTCCGCGATCGTGCCAGGATGGCGCTGGACATGATCCGCCAGGCGGGGCGGACCTCCGCCATGCGCCTGATCCTTAAGGAGCGAGCCTCATGCCACGTCGAACTTGTGATTTCGAATGTCGGACGCGTAGAATGGAATCTCCATCCCGATCTCGACGCCTCGCGCCCCGATGATCGACTGGTGGCGGAAGTTCTGACTTACTCTGGATCAATCCCGAAGCTGCTTCTCTCCCATGACACCGGCCCTTTTATCCGCGGTCGCCGCGCGGGGCTCGATACGCGAGAGCTCCCGCCGGAATGGCTTTTGCCTCCGGTAGAAGACGAGGCCGTCAAAGAGATTTCGAAGCTGAAGCGCGAGAATGAAGAGCTTAAACGACGCGCTCCCATGCTCGGTGCCCACTGGATCGCAAATGGCGGGCAGGCCCACGAGATCGTGATCGAACGCCTCCTATTGCCGCCGCTCGTGGACAAGGAAATTCTCGCGCTCATCGCGCGATCGAAGGAAGAGATCCCGCTGGAGCAAGGCGTTTTCATGCCGTCCCATGGCTTCATGAGCGGGGGGCAAGGCGGATATACGCAGGAAGAGTATTTTGCCTATTACCGCAATTATGAACGCTTCGTCGCCCAGCTGCCGGAGCTATTCGAGGGGCTCCATGACCGGATAGGTCGCGCGAGCCTCAGCACGGCGGTGGACTATGCCGTAGAGAACTCGGGAAGCATGACCGCCGAGGGGTTGACGGTCGATTTTGCCGTCGAGGACGAATGGATCTTATTCGACAGCGAACAGGAAGCCGAAATATCGTTCGGCGTTATCGTTGCCGGTCCAACGCCGCCCCTGACGCCCCATATGCGCAAGGTCGATGAAGCAGGCTCGCTCGCGCGGAGCATCCTGCGAAGCCCCGCCCCGCTTTCGCCCCGCAATCCGCGCGGTTTCTATTGGGAAAGCCGTCCAACGGGCATCGCCCACAGCGGCGAACTGCGATGCGAGGAATTTCGGGCCAAGGAGCGTTGGGAAGACACGATCTGGGTTTATCCCTGGAATTCGGAAGTCTCGGAGACCCAGCTCCATCTATCGGTCCACAGCAGGAACGCGAGCGCGCCGGTCGAGACGAGCGTGTCTCTGCGGGTGTCCGACCAGGAAATCGGATGGCATGATCCCCGGGTCATTGGCCGTACCAGTGGGTGGCTGAAGAGAGTTCTGGCCGGACAGATCGCATCATCCGCGGAAAGCGGCCTGCGATAGCCTATAAATCAGGGTCGCCGTGCGATCCCGGGGGCCGATTTATGTGCTCCCACACCCCGGTGTCGAAATCCTTGAGGATTTCCGCGACAAGATTTTCGGCGCTGATCACCGTCTCGTATACGTCCAGCGTACCGACATGATAAGTGATCCTGACTCCGATCACCTGAACGAGTTCCGCTCCGATGCCACAATCGACATGTAGATAGTGGTTGGGCAGTTCGACGGGTTGCACATAAGGGCCGCCGTCCTCCTTGCCGGAGATCGGGATTTGGCGCGGAAGCCACCATTTCAGCTCTTCTTCGCATGGCTCTCCGTCGGGTCCGAGAAACCGGGTCGATGATGTAGCCGCCGCCAGGTTTGGATCGAGCGCCGCCGCCGCTTCAAGACGCGCATGTTGCTCATCCGAATTCGACCGCAAGAACATCGTGCATTCGATGCCATGCTCGTCGTCCGATAGCGGCGCCCGGACATGCTGCCTGAATGTAAGTTCCCGCAGGCGGCCATCCCAATCCTCTTCGGTCGGCGATCTTAGCACTTTCATCTGGAGCCCATAGGCCCGGCAATAGTCGGCCGCCCCGGACTGGTATCCGGTCTTGGTAACCATGATGCCGATGCAGTTTCCGATATCCTGAACGACGCTGTGAAAGTTGCGCGCCTTTTCCATGGTCAGGTTGGACGCATGGTTCTTGCACTCGATGAGCACCCGATGCGTCACGCCGGCCTGCCGGAACTCCCAGAAAACATCTATCTGGTGCTCGACACCAGATCGCCCCCGCACTTTGACGTTGTGCCGGACATCGATATTGCCGAGGATCGCTTCATAGGTTTTCTTTGTGAGTGCCTCGTACTCGATCGCTTCCCGATAGGCCTCTGTGTCCAAGAGCCAATTCCTTTCAACATCGAGAGCACAGACACGCGCCTTGAAGAGCGAGTGTCCCCAATGTGGGCGACTGCAGGCAATGAAGGCAAATGGAAGACCAAATCCACAAGAGATATTAACGGACTTTGGCCATCTGCCCGCATGACGCGATCGGATTCCCTGGCGTCATTCACGCACTGCTATTGGCCGCTTTGCGCTCCGGCGCGGGCCAAATCTGTAGCCAGCGCCTGAACCGCGACCGGGAAATGTGTCGGATCAAGTTCGGAAGCGACGATATGGCGCGCGAGGAAATATTCCTGGAACGCGCGATGAGAAAACCGGATCGGGACCGAGCCGCGGAAGCGAACGTCGACCGGAACGAGAAGCGACACAGCGATCGCTCGCGGGAGGTCGAGACCGGTGATCCCCAGCATCTCTTCTACGATCGCGATCACCTCGTCTGACGGCAGTGTTTCGGCAAGCTTATAACCCTCGCCCTCGGCGATTAGCATGGCGGCCGCGACGCGCTGCATCGTGGCTTCCATCTTTTCCAGGAAAGCATTGCGATCAACCACTTCAACCGGAAGGGCGCGATCGGCCTTCAAATCGCGCGTCAATTTTCTCCATATCCAACTGTCGACAAGCTGTGCACGATCAGTGGAAGGGGCGACGCCATCCGCGGCAAGGTCGATGATCATGCGCAGGAACAGCGGGTGACCGAGTAGTTCGGCCGGCCAGCCGCCATCGCGTCCCGCCGAAATTTCACTGGCAAAGATGGCGAGCGCGGCATTATCCGGATCCTCGGCAGCGCAGGCGGCGACAAGATGCGCAATCTGTGCTCGCCCCCACGGATCGAGCGTCAGCAATGCAATGTCATCCATGTTACCACCCTTCGTCGAGAGCTCGTCGAAGAGATGGTCGAAATTTCCGAACGTCGATCGAAAATGCTCGATCCGGGTCGTCAGTACCACGGGGCAGGTCAGTTCCGCCAGCGAACTCGCAAATTTCCCCATACCGATGGGCGAGGCGAGAAAATGATTTTCGTCGAGCGCGTCGACGATGAGAGTTGCGTTACCGTCCGGGTTGGAGAGCAATTGCCGAAGCATCGGCGATGCAAGACGACCAAAGAGCGCGCGATCGTCGGTGTCGAAATCCCCGAAGATCGCCAGCGCATCGAGGATGCGGGCCATCATCGCGTTGGTGCCGTTGTAGATAGTGTTGCCGAGGCTGCCGGCATTGACATACAGGAGGAGGCGCGGCGAGGAGCGCGCGGCGTGCAATGCCGCAGCCGTCTTTCCCGACCCAAAAAGGCCGAGCAGAAGCGTCCAGCGTCCCTGCGCGGATAGCAGAGCATCGGTCACCCGGTCGATCTGGCGCGACTTTCGAACGCCGCGGATCAAGGGGGCATTGCCGCGTTCGAGCGTCAACATCTCGTGCCTTACCGGCACGTCGGGAATATAGGTCCGTCCGTAACGGAACTGGGCATTCATCTGAGTAAGCATCAATGCCGATTGTTCCGATACGCGTTCCCCCATCATCTCGGTCAGCTTGGTCTCGATCGCCTTCAGGAAAGCGAAACGATCCCATTGGATGACTCGGTTTGCAACCCCGGTATCGACCAGTTCGGCCAGCGCCGCATCGATCTTCGCAGCGATCGCCTTGTTGCGGCCATCCCGGTTGTGCAGGAGAATATATGTGTCGGTGACGAGACCCGAACGCCGAAAGGTCGTGAGCGATTTCGCGATCTGGCCAAGCTGATCGTCCGCGAGTCCCTCGAGCTTGAAGAAGCCCTTGCATTGAACGGCACACTCGATCCGCTCGTCATCACCCAGTGCGACGAGATCGACCCCCGCCTTGTCGAAAGCGGCGAGACCCCGCGACTGGGTCATCTGCGGCCACAGGATCCGGATGAGCGGGAGAACCGCGCGCTCGAAGTCGCGGTCGACCGCGACCGCCAGTTCGCCGCCCAATTGCTTCCACGCCTTGGCGCCGCCCGCCCCCATGCCGCTCCCCCTCGCCCCTCGTGGGAGGCCTTAACACCAGATTTTCGCCAAAACCCCTTATGGCAGCAACTTAACGCGACGCGGCTAGTCCTGTAAATGCGGGTAAAGCGGATAGAATATTCCAAAAGCGTGGCCGGACGTCGATGCCTCGCGGAGCCGTTCGCACCCGCACGGTTGACGACAAATGCCGGAGACGAACGTCGGGCGCGCATGCTCCTGGCCGAGCGAACAGACGCCAGCACAACGCATCGACGACCGCGCAGAATTTTGGCATTCGACCGCCCTTACCAGCGCGGCAGGACCGGGTCGCCGTCGCGCCGAAGATGCTGTTCGACAACGGCTAGCTGGGAATCGTCGGAACCATAGGCGTTGCGAACGGCCGATTGGACGACATATTCGTTCATGGCCTCAAGGAACCGGCCATGAACGATCGACTCATGAATCTCGCTGCGCATGTCGAGCGGCCCCCTATTGTAGGCAACGAAAAAGCTGCTCGGGCCCAGCGGCAAGATCAGGAGGCCGTCAGCTTCCTTTAGCCCCTTGAAGCGGATGACGGGACGATCGGAGGTGAGAAGCGGCACAGAGGCATCACTGATCGTAACAACCTGCCAGTCCATCGCAAGAAGTTGACTACGGACAGCCTTGTTCGTGGCAAAGGAGCGCAAGATCTGCGCGCCGAATTCGCTGAGCCCCGGGCGATCGAACGCGGCGACGAATTCCTCATATGCCTCGGGTTCATGCGGTGCGCGAAGCTCGTCATAGCGCGCCGGGAATTCGGCAAAACCGGTCGTATAATGGTCACGGGCGGACTGATTGATCCGCGCCACCGACCAAGGGTCGCGGAACATCATTGACAGCAGCACGACGGCCCAGCGCTCGCGGTCCAGCGGCGCCACGCCGGCAGGATCGTCCTTCTCGAGCGCCACAAGCGCATCGGCGCCCCATTGATCAAGAGTACGCCAGAAACGGTCTTCGAGCGCGTTCTGCTCGGGCAGCGGCGCAATCGGCACAGCGTAGAGGCCCGCTTCCTTGCCCGTTGCGCGCGGCGAACGCCGTTTCGCAACGACAGCTTGATGCGGACGAGAAAAGACCGTCAGCTTACCATCGGGACCGACCCAGCGGCGCTGGTAGAACTGCGGCAGATAATGATGTTCCTGCTTCAGGGGATCGACGTCGTTCATGGTGTCATTTGCGAAATCGCGCGCCGGCTTGGCAAGCGCGAACTACCTGCGCGCTCGAAGCATGGCGGAGGGCGTCAGAACCCTAGTGTGCCGCATATGATACTGCGAGGCTACTGTCCCGAGGCCGGAGAGCATCGCGTCCGTTACCGCCCAGTCTACCGTTTCACAATTGCCAACGATTTGCCCCCTATCGCCCGAGCGACGCGTTCGCGGCTTCCTCGGCGCCATAGATTTGCGCGTCGAGTAGCTTTTCATAGAGATCCATAGCCTGAGGGCGAAGTGGCCCTTCGCTTCGCTGGAGCGCTATCGCTACATGAACGAGCTCGCGTCCGGCGAGGCCGCTGCCGATCCCCTGTCCGCGCTTGATGATGAGATCGGCGATCCGGTCAGTCACGGCAAAGATGAGCGGGTCGTAGCCAGGATGATAGAGCAGGCCTTGGAGGCCGTCGATGAATTGGGTGTTGAGGCAGGCCTCGAGCACGGTCTCGTAGTGCATGAGCGCCTCGAGCATGTCGCGGGTCAAATCATCGGGTACAAGCGTGCGGTCGCGATCGACTGCCGTCGAGATGGCGTGAGCTACGGGTCCGGTGGCGGCGGCCAGATGCGGCATCAGGATCGCGTGCGCGGGTGCGCGCAATGTCGGGTCGTTCTCGCGCCAAGCCGAGGCTGCGCTAAACAGCTTGCCTGCAAGTGTCGGTACATCAGTGTCGTTAAGGAGCTCGAAGAGCGCGGTGAAGCGAACCGAATCGGGCTCGACGATATGGCCGCCAGTGATGATTTCAGCGGCCGCCTGTCGATTCAACAGTTTATCGCCCACCAACCAGTGGATGAGGATCGCGCTATGAATGTCGGCTGAAATTTCCTCGCGCAGCATCCAGAGCAAATGCACCATGCGATGATCGAGAAAGACCACCGGATATTTGGACCAGAGGGCGGCGAAGAAGCTTTGCAATTTTAGAGTGTCGCCGCGCGTGAGCCAGCGCCCCCACATGAGGAGGATTTCGGTCCAGACGGCGGGTTCCTCGTCGCGCGCGAGATGGCGTTCGAGGGCTTCGCGCAGCGCGTCAGCGCCAATCGGTTCGCGGCAGAGACAGCCGGTCGCGATCGCGGCGAGGAAGGTAAAATTACCCGAGGGCACCGTTTCCATTCCCCCCGTCGAATGAAAGAGCAAGGGCCGCGCCGCCTCGGCTTTGAAGTCGTCTTCCTTCTCCTCGGCGCGCGCGGCCATTCGCGCGGCGACCGTTTCGGAGTCTGTGACGAGCCAGGATTCGAGCAGGGTGATCATCTCATCGGACAGACCATTTTGGCTTCCGGCGATCTGCTGCAGCGCATGCCCCGCCGACTGGCGCCAGTGGGATGATGCAAAGCCCTTGGCGTTGAGATCAAGAATCAGCTTAAGCAACTCGGGGTGGAGGTTTTCGGCCGAACGGCCGAGTTCGCTGACGAGCGAGCCCGCGGCGCGCTCATGCACCCCCGCCTCGAAGTGGGTCCGCGCAAAAACGATGGCGCGCGCGGGCTGCGACGCACCGAAGGCCGCAAAATCTTGCGCCAGCTGGCCGACCCCGCCGCTGCGCTGGATCGGGCGCGTGGTCCAGTCGTCTCCGGTCTTGTCGTGCACTTCGTTCAGGATGCGCAGAATGTCGGTGTCGCGGGCGCGCTCCATTTGCGCGGCGGACATCGCCGAGCCCACAGTTTTCATGCGACTAACCTTATTGGGGTCTCCAACGAGCGCCGGTTGTTCTGCGCGCCACTCAGCAATGATCCGCCGTCGGCGACTTCCGAGCACCGTGCCGGGCAGGCCTTCCAAAAGCGGGTAGCGCGCTTCCTTGGCATGATGGAGCCAATAGCGCTTGTCCGCAGCGCTCATGTCGGCAAGGAAGCTTGCCGGATAACGCGACCAGCTCTCGATCGCGGTCATTAGCATCTTGAGCTCGGGCGCACTGAGCCCTGGCGCGATCGCGGCCACCAGCGCATTGGAATGCCAGCCCATGATCGAACGCATGATCCCGTCGCCTCCGTCGACGCTGACCCGCGAGATCAGGAAGCGGCGCGTGTCACCGAGCAGATATGCAAGACTTTCGTTTGCCAGCGCCGGCCCTGCGGCAATAAGACCGATGGCGATCACCTCATGCACATCGTCATTTTCGATTCCCGTGAGCGGCCCGACAAGTTCCCACAGAGCGTCAGGACGCTCCTCTCCGAGACGCCGGATTGCAACGAGCAAGGCTTCGAAGGGTCCGCCGCGTTCATTCTCATGCTCGCGCGACCATCCCCATGGTAGCGACCGCGATTCAGGATAGTGGTCAGAAATCCTGTCAGGCGGATCGACCTTGAGCGACGCAAACTCGATAAACCAGGGAAGAAGGACGGCCGCGGTTTCCAGAGGGGCTGCCGCACCGAGCTTCTCGAGCTGATAGAGCGAAGCCCTGTAATCGCGCGTCATCGGCACAGTCTTCACCCACAGACCGACGATCCGCGCGGCCTCCTCGAACCGCTCGTCCGTGCGCAGCCTAGTGATGAGGCTCGCCAGAAAATGCTCGTCGATCGTGGTGCGTCGGAGGATGGTCTGAAGGCGCCCGGCAACCTCGGGCCCGACATAGCCCGCTTCCTGCAGGATGTTAAAAACGGCACGGTCTTGTTCCTCCGTCCCCCAATGACGTTCGATGAGTTGAGCAACATGCACGGCGTCGATCCGGACCTCAGCGGCGAGCAGCCGTGTAGCCTGCCACTGATAGCGCGCGTCTTTCATCAAGACGGCCAGCAGAGGCCGCAGAAAACCCCGCCAGGCTGGCCAGCGCTCGACCAGCTTTCCGAGCGCACGCTGCGCAAGCGGACGGTCCGTTTGCACCCAATGCTCGACCCATCCCGCCTCGGCCGCCGACGGCATCGGGTTGGCGGCGACGATGTCGGCAATCAGATGTTTGACGTGGCGGCGGGTCTTGGGATCGCCGAGCAGCTTGGCAATGGCGGCGGCATAGACGCCCGGATCCTGCACGCGCTGACGCTCGAGCGCACGGAGGATCGTCCCGCGAACAAACAGGCTGTCCTGATGGGTCCAGGTATAGGCGGTAAGCGAGGCGGCGGTGCGGTGCGATTTGGCCTGAAAATCGTCGAGCCAGCTTTGGTGCGAGAAGCCGAGCGACTTGTCTGACATGGCGAGCAGCCCAGCGGCGCGGCAGCGACGAACAGCGCGCTTATAGTCAAGTTCAAAGGCGTCGGCGGGGCGCCACAGCGTTTCGGTTTCGATCATCTCGGCGGCGAGCGCGGTGAGGAGCGCGATGCACTCGCGCCGTTCCTCCTCATCGCCAAGATCGGCGCGGTCGAGCCAACGGTCGAGCAGATTGCCGGAGGCCAAGGCCGCGACATCTTCGCCACTTTTCACGATGTCGACGAAAAGCTTGAGCGCGAACGGGCGCCGGAGGGATTCGAGGAGTTTTGGACCGAGCGCCCGACGCTTCAGCCCAAGATGTTCCAGCATTTCGTCGACCTGCGCATCATCTAGAAGTCCCAGATGGAATTTCTCGGCGCCGAGCCGCTGGAAGCGCGCATCATGTCCCGCCTCGAAGGGTCGCGACGAGACAAGGACATGAATCGCGAGCGGGGTCGCGCGATCGCGCGCCTTTTCCCCGATTTCGTGGACGAGGCGGAGGAGGAGTTGCATGCGCGCTGACTTGCGGTCCATGACGTCGCTGACCGCGTCGAGCTGATCGATGAGGAGCACAACCGGATGGTTCCCGGCCAGCGCAGCGATCCGATCTTCGAGCCCGCTGGGCACACCGAGAGCGATGGCGAGATCATCGAGCGTCTCGATCGTCGCGGGGAGAAGATCTGCCTTGATCGCGTAAGTTGTGACCTTCCTGTCATTGAGTTCTTCGGTCAGCCGCGCGAACAGCGCCGATTTCCCGGCCCCGGCTTCACCGATCAGGAGCGAGGTTCCCGCAGGGTTGGCCGCGATGTGGGTCAGGAGCAGGCCGAGCACCGGCGATTCCAGACGAATGCCGTCGATTTCGGTCGGCCAGGCGGCTAGCTCACGCGACGCCTTCGCCGCATCCGCCGTCGCCGCCGGCAGATCGACCGCTGCGGCGCGCCGATCTGCCAAACTGTCGTCGAGACGCTGCCGGATATGGCTTAGCTCATGGAAGATTTGCTCGGTGGTGCGGATATGCTGCGTCCCTTTCCAATGGTCGGAGGCGTAGAGCAGGGTCTTGAAGCGCGCAAAAAAAGCTTCGAAAGCGCGGGAGAGCTCGGCGCGATCGGACTGGAAGATACGCGCGAGCGCGGCATCCTCGCTTTCGGCGTCGGCGAAGCGGGCGACGAACATGTCGATATAGCGGCTGACCATGGTGTCGGCGCTTGCAATGCTCGTGGGCTCTTCGACGAACCCGACAATGGTGGGAAGGATGACGCCCTCGAGGAAGGGAGGCGAGCGCAGATCGGCGGCGAGGCTTGATGCTGCGCTGCAAGCGGCCTCGATGGCCTCAGCGCCGATGGTGGCCAGCTCGGCGCGCGCCGTCTTGTCCGTGAGCCGCGCCGCGACAGCCTTTGCGCCACCTTCAAGCGCTGCCTCCGCCGATTTGCCGAGGAGCCAGACTCCGATCGCTTCCGCTATCATCCCCTGTAATCCGCGCGGTTTTCGCCGAAGAGGCGCCAAAACCCTTCGAGGATCGGCAGAAAGGTCTCTTCGCTCAATCTGTCATCGATGATGTCGCCGAGAAAGGCGCTGTCCTGCCAAGCCGACGCGCTTAACTGATCATCGTCGAGATAAAGCTGATAGCCGTGCAGCCCTTTCACACTGACCATCGCTGTCCAAGGTCCGCCGATACCATACGTTCCGAGCCGCGCTAGGGTGCTGCGGGCGGTGCCAAAGAGATGGTCTTCGAGATTGGCAGGCCAGACGAAGCGCGTTCCATCCTTTTCATGGCCGAGCGTCCAAGCGAAATCGACATAGCCGCGGCGCTGATTGATCGACCAGGCACGCGTGCCGCGCGCCGCCTCCTCGACCGGGGCGTGGACGATCACCCCATCGAGACCGACGACGAAATTGGGATGACCGACGCGCGGCGGAAAAACGGCATAGTCGCAAGTAACCGCAATATCGCGCGGTTCACGCAGCACAGCGAGCGGTGCAATGGTGAGGATCGCCGCAGGGCGATCGAGCAACCGCACGGGCATGTCGGTTCCGTCGGTGATGGTCACCGCGCGGCGATGCAGATCGCGTAGCTGCTTCGGCATGTCGGCGGCGGCGGCGAAGGCTTGGCGGATCTCGGCGGTGCTCATTTCGAAATTGGCCCTGCTGGCGCGGCGATAGAAACGACTGCTTTTGTCGAACGCGACGCGGTGTGGCGCGATGAGGCTACTACCAACACGCATCACGACCACGACCCTGCCATCGGGGCAGTCGACGATATGCGTCCGAAAATCTGGCACCCTTGGATCGACGAGAGTACGGAGCTGATCCTCGAGCCCGCGCAACCTCTCGTCGAGGCCGTCTCGCGCGATGCCAACGATCGACCCGGCATTGCCGTTATCGTCCTCTGCGATGCCGATAACGATATCGCCCCCGTCTGTGTTGGCGAATGCGGTGACGTCAGCGAGAAAGTCCCGCGTCCCCTTGTGGTCGCCCGTGGAGAGCGCGACCTTAAAGTCGAGGGTGCGCCCTTCACCGCGATCGCTGCGCACGAGCGCCTCGAGGTCGGCGTAGGAGATTGCGTCGAGCGGCCGGTCGATCATATTCCCCCCCAAGCCACTATTTGATCTCGATGTCGATGGACCGGTTTTCGCTCCAAGCGAGATCGACGGCATAGTCGGCGAACATGAGCCCGATGCCGAGGCGCACTCCACCCTTGTCCCAGGCAATGCCGAATGCCTGTTCGGCGCAATAGTCGCGGACGTCAGCATCGATCGTCTCCGCTTCGAGTTCCCGCAGCCAACACTGGCGAAACTCACGATGAATCGACGAACGCATCACGGCGAGACCGGCAGCAAAGACAAGGACCACTCAGGGCAGAGCCCACCGCCGCGGCGAAAAAGAGCCAATTTTTTTCGCCGGTGACGGCCGCATTCAGTCCGAAAGCGCTGGCGCCGATTACCGCTGCGAGGACCCGATTGGAGACGACTTCGTTCGCACGGGCATGCCGATCGGCGCGCGCGTAAGCCGGCTCCTTCCAGCGCTTCAGTGGGTCGGACGTTGGGGTTACTGGCGGGCGGCTCAGTCATCCGCACTTCCTATCCGCGCCGCTCGAACACCGCAATCCGAGGTCGTGCCATATCGGTTGCGCGGGCCGACGTGCGTCGGCAGAAAGCACACAAGGGGGACGCGCCCGAGAACTGACGGTGACTTTCCTCTATGGCCTCAGCGATCGTGCGCGAGTGATCGGACGAGCTCGGGGACATGTGCGGCAATGACGCCGCTCTGTTGAGCGATTGCAAGATTGAGCTGGCGAATAGGCTTTGCCCTATCAAGATACAGAAGCTCCATCGCGCCGCGTCCGGCACCAACCGCGACGTCCGAGGCGATTGGAAGCCACATTTCGCAAACATGGTCGCGCAGATCGGTTCGGCCTTGTGGCGTTAGTTTGACGACGGGCCGGCTGCCGATGACGAACGCCTTGTTGGGAGCGGTTATGCGCAGGATGAGCAGGCCCCGGGCGGCGAGGACGCGTTCGACCTCGCCGCCCTCCTGTGGAAGCGTCGTCGCCCAAGCGTTGCGCACGGTTCGCGCGTGAAGTTCGGGGGTGTAAAGCGCATCGATCTCAGCATGCCGATGCGGGAAGCGTCTCTTGGCTTTGGCAATAATGTCATCGAGCATCGCTGCGACGCTTTCGGTACTCGCAACTGCATCCCGGGTTTCAGGGGTACGGCGCCATTGGGTCGCAAAATAATTGTACCATATGCGGCATTCGATTTCGGTAAGAGCGGGAAGCCGATCAGCGCGGGCCGCCTCGATGATACGCGACATGATCGGCCGCGCACGATTTTCGAGCTTTTGGAGGATATCTTCGACCGCAGGGTCCTTCACCCCGTTGGCGTCAATCGTGCTGTAAAGATGTTTCGCATGAAAGAGGGTATCGGGCCGTGCACGTCGCACATCCTCTGCTCCTCGCACCGCAGTCCAGTGGAGCCAGCCCTCGGCGTCGGCAAAATTCCGAAGGAGGCGGCGCGGAACATAATGGTGGCGCTTGGGTGTCGGCTTGGGGGCAGCCACTCAACGGCCTCCGATAAATTCTTCCGCAGCCACGACGGCTTTTGTCGCAATCGCCTTGATCATCGGGATTGGGATCGAAAATTTCTCCTGCGCGCAGCTATGGCCGAAGGTCAGCATCCTCGCGAATGATAGAAGCATACCGCGTCTTCCTCTCAACAGGTCTCGGACATAAAAGCATAGCCTTTGTCGGCTAGTTCGTCAGCGGTCACCGCGTACCCGTCACCACCGATGATCTCGCCCAGATGGCTGCCAGAGATCGAGCAAGGTCGCTGCGAAATCGATACGTTCAGACACTTAAATCCAGTGGCTATGCCCAGAACGCGAAGTAGCCGCTCGTCTTTAGCCGACTGCATCCTCAACCTTGCGCTGAGACGGATGAAGCCAATTTTCTGTCAATGACATCTAGGAAAGGATCGCGATGGAAACGCCGCAACCTGACAGAATATTGAGAATCGGAAACGTGCTTGAATTGACCGGCCTGAGCCGATCAACGCTGTACAGGATGGTACATGCTGGGAGCTTCCCCCGTCAGATACAGATCTCTCAGCACTGCGTCGGATGGCGAGAGTCGTCGGTGACAGCCTGGCTGCAAGATCCCACAGGCTACTCAGCTTAGTCCACAGCGCTATGCGGCTCTTGACCGCGCCGACTTGGCAAGACGCAACTGATCGAGATAGTCACTCCACCACTGGTGCATCTCGACCCGCTCTTCCCAATAGCGCCCGCGGTTGTAGGTCGCTCGGATGGCGTTGCCATCAGCATGAGCCAGCGATCGCTCGATCGCATCCGGACTCCATTTCCCAGACTCGTTCAGGAGCGTCGAAGCCGTCGTTCGCAAACCGTGCGCCGTCACCTGCTTCGACGTGAAGCCCATCCGGCGAAACGCCTGGTTCATCGTGTTCTCGCACATCGGTCTCTTGAAGGTATGGAAGGCTGGAAAGACATAGCCATCCAAACCGGTCATCGATGCCAGTTCCTTCAGATAGGCCAGGACCTGCCGGGATAGCGGCACCGAGTGCGGCCGGCGCATCTTCATTCGCGAAGCGGGGATCGACCAGATTTCCTTCTCCCAATCGATGTCCGACCAGACCGAATGGCGAAGTTCGCCGGGTCGAAGCATCACATGCGGTGCAATCGTGCAGGCAAGCTTGGTTACGGTGTAGCCTTCATAACTGTCGATGGCGCGAAGGAGCATTCCAACGTCGTGGGGTTCGATCAATGCCGCATGATGGGTTGGCCGCGGGACGACCAAGGCGCCGCGCAGAATTGCGCTGGGATCATGCTCTCCTCGACCAGTCGCCACACCATAGCGAAAGACCCGGCTCGCGAAGGATCGACATCGGCGGGCGGTCTCGTGGTTGCCGCGTTTCTCAAGCTTCTTGAGCGCGGCCAAAACCTCCAGCGGTTTGATATCGGCGATCGGCAGCTTCGAAATCGGCGACAATTGCTTCAACAGCCAATGCGCCTTGTCGATGGTCGCATCGGCCCGGCCATCTTTGGTGATCTTCTCGATATACTCCTTGGCGACATCGCCGAAATTATTCGCCGCGATCACGGCGGCGGTTAGCTTCTCGCGCCTGCGTGTCAGCACAGGATCGATACCGCTCTCTACACTGCGCTGCGCATCGTCCCGCTTCCGGCGTGCCTCCGCGAGCCCGACCTGCGGATAGGCCCCGAGCGCGATCCGCTTATCCTTCTCATGAAGGAAATAGCGAAACCGCCAGAGCTTGGAGCCGTTCGGCCGGACCTCCAGGTAGAGACCCCGATCATCGGATACCTTGTACAGCTTCTCGCGCGGCTTGAGCGCTCGGACCTTAACGTTGCTGAGTGCCATGACTCATCTCCTCCACCGCTGGAGGCCGCCGCTAAAATTCGAGTACTAGCTCAGGACTCGAATTTTGAAAAAAAGCGGTGACCCGAACGGTGACCCGGATTGCTCTGAGATGGGGTGAACATGTATGGAACATCCCGGGTCATCAACATGTCCCGAGATCGCATATTTTCCGGCATTTTTCAAGTTTTTCAGTACCCTATGGGAAGGGTACCTGGTGCCCAGAAGAGGACTCGAACCTCCACGACCTTGCGATCGCCAGCACCTGAAGCTGGTGCGTCTACCAATTCCGCCATCTGGGCACGGGGTAGGAGCGGGCGCTTAGCGGCGCGGCTGGCCGCTTGTCAACCGCGGCGCGCGGATCGGACGTCATTTTATTGCGAAGGCGCCGGAATCGGCCCGTCAGCCTCCCTCGCCCCTTGCCCCCTTCCCCGCTTCGCGGCATGGGGTAGCGGGCGCCGCGCGCCAGGCGCGGCCGAAGAGAATCGATCACAGGCGGACGTTATGCAGAAACTGGACGGGCAATTGATCACGGTGCTGGGCGGCGGCGGCTTCGTTGGCCGCTATGTGGTGCAGCGGCTGCTGGCGCGCGGGGCGCGGGTGCGGATCGCGCAGCGCAATCCCCGCGCGGCAACCTTTCTGAAGCCGCTCGGCGGCCTCGGCCAGACCCAATTTGTCGCCGCCGACGTCCGCGATGCGGCGAGCGTCGCACGCGCGGTCGCGGGCAGCGATGCCGTCATCAACCTCGTCGGCGCGTTCGGCGACATGCAGGCGGTGCAGGCCGACGGCGCGGGGCATGTCGCGGCGGCTGCAGCAGCCGCCGGTGTCCGCGCGCTGGTGCATGTCTCGGCAATCGGTGCCGACCGCGACAGCCTGTCGGCGTACGGCCGCAGCAAGGGCGACGGCGAAGCGGCGGTGCGCGCGGCCTTTCCCGGTGCGGCCATCTTGCGTCCGTCGATCGTCTTTGGCCGTGAGGACCAGTTTATCAACCGCTTCGCTGCGATGATGCGCGTGTCGCCGGTGATCCCGGTCATCGCACCCGCGACCAAGTTCCAGCCGGTGTATGTCGGCGATGTGGCCGACGCCGTCATGGCGGCACTGGCACCGGCGGCGGCAGGCCAGCTGTACGAACTCGGCGGACCGGAGGTGCTGTCGATGGCCGCGCTGCTGCGCTGGATCGCCGATGCGACGGGCCGTTCGCCGCTGTTCGTCGATGTCCCCGATTTTGTCGCCTCGGCGCTGGCGAGCGGCCTTGGCTGGGCACCGGGGGCGCCGATCACCAAGGACCAGTGGCTGATGCTGCAACAGGACAATGTCGCCGCCACCGACGCCGCGGGGCTCGCACAACTAGGCATCGTGCCGACGTCGCTGGCGGCGGTCGCCGACGGCTGGCTGGTCCAGTACCGGCGGCTCGGCCGCTTTGCCCAGCCCGCCTGACCCCACCACACGGGCATTCCCCGCCCCGCCCGATCGTTTGGGTCGCTGGGGTGAAACAACCCCAGGACATTTATGCACGACCTAGCGACGATCATCATTCTCGGCATCATCGAGGGGCTGACCGAATTTCTGCCGGTCTCCTCCACCGGCCACCTGATTCTCGCGGCCGAATTGCTCGGCTTTACCGGTGAAGGGTCGGCGGCGTTCAAGATTTCGATCCAGCTCGGCGCGATCCTCGCGGTGCTCGTTGCCTATCGCCAGCGCTTCTGGGACGTCGGCATGGGGTTGCTGCGCGCCGACCCGCCGTCGATCGCCTTCACGCGCAACATCCTGATCGGCTTTCTGCCGGCGATGCTGATCGGCGCCGTCGCTTACGAAGGCATTCGCGCGCTGCTCCAGTCGCCGACGACCGTCGCCGTGGCGTTGGTACTCGGCGGCATCGCGATCCTGGTGATCGAGCGCATGGTCAAGGTGGTGAAGGTCGAAAGCGTTGAGGCGATGCCGCTGAAGACCGCGATCGCCATCGGGGTGGTCCAGTGCATCGCGATGATCCCCGGCGTCAGCCGGTCGGGCGCCACGATCATGGGCGCGCTGCTGATGGGGGTCGAACGCAAGACGGCCGCCGAGTTCAGCTTTTTCCTCGCGGTTCCGACGATGCTCGGTGCCACCGTCTATTCGTTGTGGAAAGACCGCGACATCCTGGTGCTCGACGACCTCACCGCGATCGGCATCGGTCTGGCGGTGGCGTTTGTCGTCGCGTTGGCGGTGGTCAAGGCGTTCGTCGCGATCGTCGGCCGTTTCGGTTTTGCACCCTTTGCCTGGTACCGAATCATCGTCGGCCTTGTCGCGCTGATCTGGTTGGGAGCAATATAGGGCCGATTTTGTACTATATGCGAAAGATTGTTGCGCCCCTTACTTAGAGGCAGCCTAGACTGATCGATTTTAGGTCAGTAATACTTCCCAATATCGCATTTCGTCCGTGACATGGCGGATTCCGGCAGGCAATTGCCCCGCTCAGAAGGGGAAAGTGCATGGCCGCCGACCGCATGCTCCGATTTGTGGAGCGCGAACAATCCTATCCCGACAAACGGTCCGCCGCGGATCGCGCGCAGGATTTCCGTGAAATCGCCGAGCGCTATGCGGCGCCCGATGCCGACGCACAGGCAGCGCGCTGCTCGCAGTGCGGGGTTCCCTATTGCTCGGTGCATTGCCCCTTGCACAACCATATCCCCGACTGGTTGCGCCTGACCGCCGAGGGGCGGCTGCGCGAAGCCTATGAACTCAGCAACGCGACCTCGACGATGCCCGAGATCTGCGGCCGCATCTGTCCGCAGGATCGCCTGTGCGAAGGCAATTGCGTCATCGAATTTTCGGGCCATGGCGCGGTGACGATCGGCAGCGTCGAAAAATATATCACCGACACCGCCTGGGCCGAAGGCTGGGTCGAACCGCTGCACCCCGGCGCTGCAACCGGCCAGTCGGTCGGCATCATCGGCGCCGGCCCCGCGGGCCTCACCGCCGCCGAATATCTGCGCGTGCTCGGTCACGATGTGCATGTCTACGACCGTCACGACCGCGCCGGCGGGCTGCTGACCTATGGCATCCCGGGCTTCAAGCTCGAAAAGGACGTGGTGATGCGGCGCATCGACCGGCTGGTCGAGGGCGGCATCCATTTCCATCAGGGGTTCGAGATCGGCGCGGACGCCACGCTCGACCAACTGCGCCAAAAGCATGACGCGATCCTGATCGCGACCGGCGTCTACAAGGCGCGCGAAATCCATGTTCCGGGCAACGAAGCCGACGGCGTCATTGCCGCGCTCGACTATCTGGTCGCGTCGAACCGCAAGGGCTTTGGCGATGCAGTTCCCGCCTTCGACGACGGCCGCCTCGACGCCGCAGGCAAGCATGTCGTCGTCATCGGCGGCGGCGACACCGCGATGGACTGCGTCCGCACCGCGGTGCGCCAGGGCGCGAAGTCGGTCAAATGCCTTTATCGCCGCGACCGCGACAATATGCCTGGGTCGCAGCGCGAAGTCGCCAATGCCGAAGAGGAAGGCGTCGAATTCGTCTGGCTGTCGGCGCCCGAAAGCTTCACCGCCGACAGGCAGGTCAAACAGGTCGCGGTCGCGGGGATGCGCCTTGGCGCCCCCGATGCCAGCGGCCGCCGCAGCCCCGAGGTCGATCCCGGCCGCAAATTCGATCTGCCCGCCGACATGGTGATCAAGGCGCTGGGTTTCGATCCCGAGGAACTGCCCCACCTGTTCGGTTCGCCCGACCTGTCGGTCACGCGCTGGGGTACGCTGCGTGTCGATCATCAGACGATGATGACCAGCCTGCCGGGCGTGTTTGCGGCGGGCGACATCGTGCGCGGCGCCAGCCTCGTGGTGTGGGGCATCCGCGACGGCCGCGACGTCAGCGACCAGATGGCAAAGTGGTTGAAGGTGAAGGCAAAAGGCGAAATGAAGGCAGCATGACCAACAGGGGAAGGAAATTCATGATGTCGAAGTTCAAGATGATGCTGCTCGCCGGGACGATGGCGCTGGCACCCTTCGGCCTGCCTTTCTCTGCCGCGGCGCAGGAAGCACCCGAGGCCGAAGTGATGACGGCGGACGCCGGCGAACCGGACAGCGCGGCGATGACCGAAGAAGCGAAAGCAAAGATGCAGCGCGAGATGGACGAAGTCATCGCGCTGGTCGAAAAGATCTTCGACACCAGCGACCTGCCTCCGATCGAACCGGCGCGGCTGGCGCTGGCGCAGCAGACGAGCGACGCGCTGATCCCGCGCGGCGCGCTCGAAAAGATGATGGACAATATGTACGGCAAGTTCCTCTCGACCTTCATGGGCGAGATCGGCGGCACGTCGGACCTCATGCTTTCGATCAGGACCGGGGTCGAAAGCGACAAGATTGCGACGCTCGACGAGCAGACGAAAAAGACCGTCTCCGACATGTTCGACCCTTATCGCCAGCAACGCGAAGACCAGATGCTGAAGTTCGTCCGGCCGCTGATCAGCGAAGCGCTGGCCGACATGGAAACGCCTATGCGCGCCGGGCTGGCCAAGGCCTATGCGCGCAAGTTCAGCGTCGATCAGCTGACCGAGATGAACAGCTTCTTCGCGACGCCGACCGGCCGCATGTTTGCGGGCGAATCGCTGGCGCTGCAGGCCGATCCCGAGGTGATGGTGGCGATGGTGCGCGCCATTCCGGCGATGGTCGGGAAATTCATCGACCGCGCGCCTGAGCTCGAGGGTCAATTCAAGAGCATGGAGCAGCTGCCCAAGGAAAAACAGCTGGGCGATTTCAGCGACGCCGAGCTCGCCAAGCTCGCCGGACTTTTGAAGGTCGACGTCAAGACGTTGACAGAGCACCGCGACCTGTGGAGTGCCGAAGGCGACGAGGCCGTGGCGGTCGCCGCCGATGCCGCAGAGGCGGCTGCCGGTGCCGCTGCGGATGCGGTCGATGACGACCCGTCGTGGAACCGCGCGAATTGGTCGGAGGCCGACCTGGCGCGCGTCGAAGCTGCCGAGGAAGCGTCCGACGCTGCCTCGACCGCCGCGTTCGAAGCGCGCGAAGCGGCGATCGCCAACGCCCGCAAAAAGCTCGGCCTTCCGGACCCCGCCGAATAAGTCGCCCGACTGTCAGGACACATGATGACCCACTACCCCACCCCCGACCACGCGCGGCTTGCCGAGCAGGGCATGTATCGCCCCGACCTCGAATCCGATGCCTGCGGCGTCGGCATGGTCGCGGCGACCGACGGCAAGCCGTCGCGTCGCGTGGTCGAGGCGGCGGTCGAGGCGCTGCGGGCCGTGTGGCACCGCGGCGCTGTCGATGCCGACGGCAAGACGGGTGACGGCGCGGGTATCCATGTCGACCTGCCGGCGCGTTTCTTCGACGATGCGATCGCCGCGTCAGGCCACAAGGTGCGCCCGAACCGCCTCGCTGTCGGTATGGTGTTTCTGCCGCGCACCGACCTCGGCGCGCAGGAAGAATGCCGCACGATCGTCGAGGCCGAGATCATCGATGCGGGCTTTACTATCTATGGCTGGCGCCAGGTTCCGGTCGACGTGTCGGTGATCGGCGACAAGGCGCAGCGCACGCGCCCCGAGATCGAGCAGATCATGATCGCCGGGCCGCTGCCCGACGAAGCCTCGCTCGCCGAGTTTGAAAAGCAGCTCTATCTCGTCCGCCGCCGCATCGAGAAAAAGGTGATCGCGGCGCAGATCGCCGACTTTTACGTGTGCAGTCTGTCGTGCCGGTCGATCATCTACAAGGGGCTGTTCCTCGCCGAGAGCCTCGCCGATTTCTATCCCGACCTCACGAGCAAGCTGTTCGAAAGCCGCGTCGCGATTTTCCACCAGCGCTATTCGACCAACACCTTTCCGCAATGGTGGCTGGCGCAGCCGTTCCGCTGCCTCGCGCATAATGGCGAAATCAACACGATCCGCGGCAACAAGAACTGGATGAAAAGCCACGAGATCAAGATGGCGAGCCTCGCCTTCGGCGAGCATAGCGAAGACATCAAGCCGGTAATCCCGGCGGGCGCATCGGACACTGCGGCGCTCGACGCGGTGTTCGAAACCCTGTGCCGCGCCGGCCGCGACGCGCCGACCGCGAAGCTGATCCTGGTGCCCGAGGCGTGGATCAACGAACCCGACATGCCCGCCGCGCACAAGGCGATGTACTCCTATCTCGCCAGCGTCATGGAGCCGTGGGACGGCCCCGCGGCGCTCGCGATGACCGACGGCCGCTGGGTGGTCGCGGGGATGGACCGCAACGCGCTCCGTCCGCTGCGCTATACGTTGACCGCCGACAATCTGCTCGTCGTCGGCTCCGAAAGCGGCATGGTGCTGCTGCCCGAGGCCTCCATCCGCAAAAAGGGCCGCCTCGGCCCCGGTCAGATGATCGCGGTCGATCTCGAGGAAGGCACGCTCTACGAGGACCGCGCGATCAAGGACAAGATCGCCGGCGCGCATGATTATGGCGCGCGGGTCAAAGGCTTTCGCACCATGGCCGACCTGCCCAAGGGCGGGAAGTCGAGCCTGCCGTCCTTCGATCGCACCGAATTGCTCCGCCGTCAGGTCGCCGCCGGTCTCACCATGGAAGATATGGAGCTGATCCTGTCGCCGATGGTCGAGGATGCCAAGGAAGCCGTCGGATCGATGGGCGACGACACCCCGCTGGCGGTCATTTCGGACAAGCCGCGCCACGTCGCGCAATTTTTCCGCCAGAATTTCAGCCAGGTCACCAATCCGCCGATCGACAGCTTGCGCGAACGCCATGTGATGAGCCTGAAGACGCGCTTCGCCAACCTCGCCAACATCCTCGATGAAAAGGGACAGAGCGACCATGTGCTGGCGATCGATTCGCCGGTGCTTGTCGGCGACGACTGGGACCGGCTGCGCGCCTATTTCGGCGATGCGGTCGCCGACATCGATTGCACCTTCCCCGTCGGCGGCGACGCCGCGACCCTGCGCGAAGCGATCGCGCGCGTCCGCCGCGAAGCCGAGGATGCCGTCCGCGCCGGGCGCAGCGAATTGTTCCTGACCGACCAGAGCATCGGCGAAACCCGCGTCGGCATGGCGATGGTGCTCGCTGCCGCCGCGGTCCACACCCACCTCGTGCGCAAGGGGCTGCGCAGCTACGCCTCGATCAACGTCCGCTCGGCCGAGGTTCTCGACACCCACGCCTTTGCCGTGCTCGTCGGGGTCGGCGCGACCACCGTTCACGCCTATCTCGCCGAAGCCGCGATTGCCGACCGCCACGCGCGCGGACTGTTCGGCGATCTCAGCCTCGACGATTGCCGCCTGCGCTTCCGCAAGGCGATCGACGACGGGCTGCTCAAGATCATGGCAAAGATGGGGATCGCGGTGATCTCCAGCTATCGCGGCGGTTATAATTTCGAGGCGGTCGGCCTGTCGCGCGCGCTGGTCAACGACCTGTTTCCCGGCATGCCCGCCAAGATTTCGGGCGAAGGCTATCAATCGCTGTTCATCAACGCGACCGAGAAGCATGAGGCGGCGTTCGACAAGCGCGCCACTACCCTGCCGGTCGGCGGTTTCTACCGCCAGCGCGCGGGGGGCGAGACGCACGCCTATTCGGCGCAGTTGATGCATCTCTTGCAAACCGCGGTCGCGACCGACAGTTACTCGACCTATCTGCAATTCTCGCGCGGGGTCGCCGACCTGCCGCCCGTGTATCTGCGCGACCTGATGGAATTCAACTATCCGGCGCAGGGCGTGGCGCTCGACAGCGTCGAGGCGATCACCGAAATCCGCAAGCGTTTCGTCACCCCGGGCATGTCGCTCGGCGCGCTGTCGCCCGAGGCGCATGAGACGCTGGCGATCGCGATGAACCGCATTGGCGCCAAGGCGGTGTCGGGCGAAGGCGGCGAAGCAAGCGAACGCTATCAGCCCTATGCCAATGGCGACAACGCCAACAGCAACATCAAGCAGATCGCATCGGGCCGCTTTGGCGTCACCGCCGAATATCTCGGCGCCTGCGACGAGATCGAAATCAAGGTCGCACAGGGCGCCAAGCCCGGCGAGGGCGGTCAGCTGCCCGGCTTCAAGGTCACCGAGTTCATTGCCCGGCTGCGCCATGCAACGCCCGGCGTGACGTTGATCAGTCCGCCGCCGCACCACGACATCTATTCGATCGAGGATCTGGCGCAGCTGATCTACGATTTGAAGCAGATCAACCCGAAGGCGCGCGTCTGCGTCAAGCTCGTCAGTTCGGCGGGCATCGGCACCGTCGCGGCGGGCGTCGCAAAAGCGCACGCTGACGTCATCCTCGTCGCTGGCAACACCGGCGGCACCGGTGCTTCGCCCCAGACCAGCGTCAAATATGCCGGGACGCCGTGGGAAATGGGGCTCAGCGAAGTCAACCAGGTGCTGACGCTCAACGGCCTCCGCCACCGCATCCGCCTCCGCACCGACGGCGGGCTCAAGACCGGTCGCGATATCGTGATCGCTGCGATCCTCGGCGCCGAGGAATATGGCATTGGGACGCTCAGCCTTGTCGCGATGGGCTGCATCATGGTGCGCCAGTGCCATTCGAACACCTGCCCGGTCGGCGTCTGCACGCAGGATGAGAAACTGCGCGCGAAATTCACCGGCAGCCCGGAGAAGGTCATCAACCTGATGACCTTCATCGCCGAGGAAGTGCGCGAAATCCTCGCCAAGCTCGGCTGCCGCAGCCTCGACGATGTGATCGGCCGCACCGAACTGCTGCGCCAGGTCAGCCGCGGCGCCGAACATCTCGACGACCTCGACCTCAATCCGATCCTCGCCAAAGTCGATGCCCCCGACGACCAGCGCCGCTCGCAGGGACCGGGCTTCCGCAACCCGGTGCCCGACAGCCTCGACGCGCAGATCCTCAATGACGCGCGGCCGCTTTTCGAACGCGGCGAGCGCATGCAGCTGACCTACAATGTCCGCAACACCCACCGCGCCGTCGGCACCCGCCTGTCGGCCGAGGTCACCGCGCGCTTCGGGATGAAGGGGCTCGCCGACAACCATGTGCAGGTGCGCCTGCGCGGCACCGCGGGTCAGTCGCTCGGTGCCTTCCTGTGCCAGGGCATCACGCTCGAAGTGTTCGGCGACGCCAACGACTATGTCGGCAAAGGCCTGTCGGGCGGCCGCATCGTCGTGCGACCGACGGTGTCGAGCCCGCTGGTCAGCCAGCACAACAGCATCGTCGGCAACACCGTCCTCTACGGCGCGACCGCGGGCACCCTGCTCGCGGCGGGTCAGGCGGGCGAGCGTTTCGCGGTCCGCAATTCGGGCGCCGATGTCGTCGTCGAGGGCTGCGGCGCGAACGGCTGCGAATATATGACCGGCGGCATCGCCGTCATCCTCGGCCCAGTCGGGTCGAACTTCGGCGCCGGGATGACCGGCGGCATGGCGTTCGTGCTCGATACCGACGATCAGTTCGAGCGTCGCGCCAATGGCGAATCGATCGTCTGGCAACGGATCGACAGCGCGCATTGGGAAGGCGTCGTCAGAAATCTGGTCGAGGACCATGCGCGGGCGACCGGCAGCAAATGGTCGGGCGAAATTCTCGCCGATTGGGATCGCTGGAAACACCGGTTCTGGCAAATTTGCCCGAAGGAAATGCTGACGCGCCTCGCCCATCCGCTCAGCGACGCGGCGGCCGAGGTGGTCGCGGCGGAGTAAATGCAAGCTCATATAGATCGTCATCCCGACGAAGGCCGGGATGACGGCCAAAAGGTCGGTGCTGACCGCAATATTATGGCGTTTCATCCCACGGATCGGGCACGTTCAGCCCCGCGAAAGCGTTACACCGCTAGACACACCGCCTTTGCTGACCCTTGCTTCCTGTGAAAGGATGACAGCCATGATTCGATTCGCCGTCATCGCCCTCCCCTTGCTCGCGCTTTCCGCGCCGTTGCCGGCGGTCGCCGCCGACCCCGAGGTCCGCGATACCGTCGCAACGCTCAATGACCCGGTATCGCAGGACCGCATGGCAGACACGGTCAGCGCGATCGTCGGTGCGCTGATGCAGATGCCGGTCGGGCCGCTGGCCGAGGCGGTCGCCCGCGTCGATCCCTATTCCGATGCCGCCTATATTCCCCCCGACGCAACGCTCGGCGACGTCACCGGGCGCGACCCCGATTACGCGGACCGGATCGGCGCCGACGTGCGCGCGACCACCCGAATGGCGGGCCAGGCCGCATCGGCCCTCGCCATTTATGCGCCGGTTCTGAAAGACATGGCGCGCGATCTGGCCGCGCAATGGGAACGCGAGCGCGCCGCCGCGCGCCGCTAGCCGGCAATCGCGCTGCCGGCGCGCTAAGCGCCAAATTCAGCCAACGCCGCTTCGATATCGCTGATCCGGAACGGCTTGCCGACCAGGCGGCGATGCGCGTGCGCGGCGGGCAGGATATCGCCGCCGCCCGAGGTAAAGGCAAAGGGAATATCGCGTTCGGCCAGCGCGTCGGCCACCGGCCAACCCTTTTCCTCGCCCAGATTGATGTCGACGAGCGCGCCGTCCAAGGGTTCGGCCGCGATGATCGCCAGCGCCTCGTCCTTGCTCGCCGCCTGCGCGGGCTCCGGCAGACCGAGCGCGTCGAACATGTCGGCGAGCATCATGCCGATCAGCACATCGTCTTCGACGAGCAGGATGCGCGGGCGGTCAGCCATTTTTCGCCCTGTGCGCCGCATCGTCGAGCGCCGCCGAGGTCGCTTCCGCCAGTTGCGCGACCGAAAAGGGTTTGGGCAGAAAGGCGACGTCGTCGATATTGATCGACTGGCGCAATTGCTCCTCGGCATAACCCGACATGAACAGCACCGGCAGGTCCGGCCGTTTCGCGCGCAGCGCGCGCACCATCGCGGGGCCGTCCATCGTCGGCATCACGACGTCGCTGATGATCAGGTCGACCTTGTCCATTTGGGCAAAGCGTTCGAGTCCCTCCTCGCCCTGCGACGCCGTCACCACTGTGTAGCCGGCGCGGACCAGTGCCCGTTCGGCCACCGCGCGCACCATATCCTCGTCCTCGACCAGCAGGATCGTGCCGCTGCCCCACTGGCTTTTCTTCGGTTTGGGGGGCGGCGCCGCGACGACGGGCGTGTCGCTGCCGCTGCGATGGACGGGCAGATAGATGGTAAAGCTTGTCCCCTGCCCCGGCTGGCTGTCGGCAAAGATGAAGCCGGCCGATTGCTTGATGATGCCGTACACGGTCGACAGGCCCAGCCCGGTCCCCTTGCCGACATCCTTGGTGGTGAAAAAGGGTTCGAAAATCTTGGGCAGGACGTCGGCGGCGATCCCGGTGCCGGTATCGCTGACCTTCAGCGCGCAATAATCGGCGGCCGGCATGAATTCATTCCCCATCTGGCGCACGTCGGCGGCCGACACCGGATAGGTTTCGATTGTCAGCGTCCCGCCGCCCGGCATCGCGTCGCGCGCGTTCACGGCCAGGTTGATGATCACCTGTTCCAGCTGGCCGGGATCGGCGCGCACCGCGCCGAGGCCGCGGCCGTGATGGACCGAAAGCTGGACGGTTTCGCCGATCAGCCGCTTGAGCAGATGCGATACCTCCGAAATCACGTCGGGCAGTTGCAGGATCTGCGGGCGCAGCGTCTGCTGCCGCGAAAAAGCGAGCAATTGCCGCGTCAGGCTGGCGGCGCGGTTGGCGTTGCTGCGGATCTGCTGGATGTCGTCATAATCGCTGTCGCCCGGCGTGTGGCGCATCAGCATCAGGTCGCAGGCGCCCAGAATAGCGGTCAGGATATTGTTGAAATCATGCGCGACGCCGCCCGCCAGCTGGCCGACCGCCTGCATCTTCGAGGCCTGCGCAACCTGGCGCTTCAGCCGCGATTCCTCGCTCGAATCCTTCAGGCTCAGCAGCACCGCCGCCTCACCCAGCCCGCGCACGCCGACGACGCGCATCGACACTGGATCGCCGCTTTGCCCCGCCAGCCGGATCGACAGGTCGCCGCCGACCTGTTGCCCGCTGCTGTGGCGGCGGATCATGTCGGCGAGCGGTCCCTTGTCCTCGCCGACGACGATGTCGCCCGGATAGCGCGGCATCTTGCCGTCGCCCAGGCTCGCCGCGCGAACAAAGGCCCGGTTCATGTAGAGAAAACGCCCGTCGCGATCGACCAGCGCCAGTCCGAACGGCAGCAGCGACAGCAGGGTTTCGATATAGGCCTGCGCGGTGCCGCGATCGGCGGGGCCGATTTCCTCGTCGAGCATCGCCAGCAGCACCGGCGTGTTGCTGTCGGCGGGGGCGAGCGGGATTTGCAACATGCGCAGCGGGGTCGCGCGGTCACCTTCGCGCGCAAAGTACAGCGCGCCGCCGTCATCGATGCGCAGCATCGGTGCGACGTCGCGGCCGCTGAAATGACGCGCATCATCCTCGCCGAGTGCGCGCAGCAGAAAGGCCTGGTTGGCGGCGCGCAGCCGCCCCTCAGCGCTGACCAGCGCCGCCATCACCCCCGCATGCCCCAGCGTTCGTCCGGCGGGGCCACCCAGATGCCGCAGGATTTCGGATACCAGGTCAAGCCGTTCGACCGCGGCAAAGCGCCAGACCAGATAATCTTCGGCCTGACCAGTGCGCGTCACTTGCGCGTTCAGATGCAGGGGACCGACCACCAAGTCGTCGGCGCGCCCTTCGCCGTCGCGCCACGCCGCGCGGCCGGCGTTTTTCAGCGTTTCGGCGCCGCGTCCCTCGAGCGGCAGGCCGGGCGGCGTGACAAAACCGCCCATCCACGTCGCAAACAGGTCGTTCGCGCACACCATCCGTCCCGCGCGGTCGGTGACCGCGACCGCGACATCGTCATGGTTTACCGCCTGGCGCAGCATCGTCCAATCGGGCAACGCCGCCTCGCCCGCGACGCTGGCGGGAAACAGGCGCCGCGCGAGCAGCACCCCGCCGACGGCGACCGCCAACCCGGCGAGGAAGCCCGCCGCGAGCACCGCGTCGCGCGTCGCCCAGAACAGCAGTGCGACCGACAGCAGCGCCAGCCCGCCAAGCAGCGCCATATCGACCCGCGACAGGCCGACCGGCACCGCCAGCGGGCCGGCAGTACCCGCCCCCCTGATGAAATCGCCATCAGTCGAGGGCAGGCTCGTCGCGGTCAATGACAGTCCTTTTGTTTACCGCGTCACCAGATACGGACGCGGTCCTTGGGCGCCAGATACAGCTTCTGGCCTTCCTTGATCTGGTAGGCCTTATACCAAGGGTCAAGGTTGCGCGAGACCCAAGTCCGCTGAATCGACGGCGAATGCGGATCGGTGGTGATGCGCTGCGACAGATTCTGTTCGCGGTAGTTGCGCCGCCACACCTGCGCCCAGCCCAGGAAGAAACGCTGGTCGCCGGTCAGGCCGTCCAGCACCGGGGCTTCCTTGCCGCCGAGCGACGCCTTGTACGCGTCGTAGGCAACGGTCAGCCCCGCCAGATCGCCGATATTCTCGCCCAGCGTGAACGTCCCGTCGAGCTTTTCGCCCGGCAGCACTTCATAGGCGTCATATTGTGCGATCAGCGCCTTGCCCGCGGCTTCGAACGCCGCGACGTCGGCGGGGGTCCACCAGTCGGCAAGCTTGCCGGTTTCGTCATATTTCGCGCCCTGGTCGTCGAAATGATGGCTGATCTCGTGGCCGATGACCGCGCCGATGCCGCCATAGTTGATCGCCGGGTCGGCGTGCGGGTCAAAGAAGGGCGGCTGCAGGATCGCGGCGGGGAAGACGATCTCGTTCATGCCGAAATTGGCATATGCGTTGACCGTCATCGGGGTCATCCCCCATTCCCAGCGGCGGATCGGCCCGCCCAGGCGGCTGATATTGTCGTCGTGCGCGAACTGGTTCGACCGCAGCGCGTTGCCGAACAGGTCGTCGGCCTTGATCTCCAGCTTGCTGTAATCCTTCCACCGGTCGGGATAGCCGATCTTGGTCGTGAAATTGGCCAGCTTCTGCTTCGCCTTCACCTTCGTCTGCGGCTGCATCCACGCTAGGCCGTCGATGCGGCGGCCCATAGCGGCGAGGACATTCTTGACCAGCTTGTCCATTTCCGCCTTGGTTTCGGGCGGGAAATATTTCGCGACATAATCCTGCCCGACCGCTTCGCCGAGATTGCCGGTGGTGAAATCGACCGCGCGCTTCCAGCGTTCCTGCATCTGCGGCGTCCCCGACAGCGCGGTGCCATAGAAGGAGAAGGCTTCCTGCGCGAACTTGTCGGGCAGCACGCCCGAAAAGCCGTCGAGGCTGCGGATCATCAGCATGTCGCGCAGCACCGCGATTGGGGCGTCGGCGAGCAGCTTCGCCTCGCCAGTAAAGGCGCTCGGCTGCGACACCAGGATGGCATTTTCGTTCACGCCGATGCCGCGAATGAAGGTCGCCCAGTCGAAGCCCGGCGCCGCGGCGGCGAGCTCGGCGATCGTCATCTTGTTATAGACTTTGGTCGCGTCGCTGCTGTCATTCTTGTCCCAATGGACGGTCGCGATCTGCTTTTCGAAATCATAGATCGCCTTGGCACGCGCCGCGGCGTTCGTCTCGCCCGCCAGCGTCAGGACATTTTCCAGATGCTTGAGGTACGCGGCCTGCAGCTTCGCGTTGCGCTCATTATCCTTCAGATAGAAATCGCGGTCGGGCATGCCGATGCCGCCCTGAAACATCGTGTAGATATAGGTTTCGGGGTTCTTGTCGTCCTGCCCGACATAGCCGCCAAAGAAATGCTGGACCCCGTTGCGATCGGCCTCGGCGAGCAGCGCCGCCAGCCCCGCCTTTTCGACGGTGCGGATCTTGTTGAGCCAAGGTTCGATCGGCGCCAGCCCCTTGGCCTCGACCGCGGCGCCGTCCAGATAAGCGGCATAGTTGCGGCCGATCATGCTGTTCGGGTCAGCCTTGGCCGCTTCCAGGATCTCGCGCGTGCGCTGCTGCGACAGGTCGCCCAGCGCGGTGAACATGCCGTAATTCGACTTGTCGGCGGGGATCGGCGTGTTCTTGGCCCAGGTGCCGTTGGCATAGGCATAGAAATCGTCCCCCGGCGCTACGCTCTTGTCCATGCCGGTCGTGTCGAAGCCGAAGGTGCCGAGTTCGGGCTTGGATTTGGCTTCGGTCGTCGGCGCGGCTGCCGGCGCCGATTCGGTGGCAGCGGCCGGCACAGCGGCCAGCATCAGCGCGCCGAGCGCAGCGGTCGCCATTAGGCGTGCAGAAATATTCGTGCGGTTCATGATCGTCCCCAGTTCATCAAAATGCGCCAATCCTCCCGCGGGTCGTGCAAGGCGGACCGGTGATGAACGAGCTATACGCCGCCGAAAATCGCGTTCAACCGGCCGCCGTGTCGCTGGTCGAAGCCTCAAGTCGTTGGTCGCGAAGGCGCCGCAGCTTGCGCCGCCAGCGCAGCCGAATCCAGTTGTCCCAGATCAGCGAGGCCAGGATATAGCCGATCACCGCGCTGACCACCGAGATCAGGCAGAGGCCCACCAGGCCGCCCAGCAGCGCGGTCCCCGCATTGGCGGTGAACCAGTGCCACCATTCGACCAGCGACGCCCCCTCGTCGTACAGGATATAAAGGTTCGAGATATTCGTGTGCAGCCCGAACAGCGTGCTGCCCACCCATACCGACGCCGCCAGGATCAGCGGCGTGGTCACCGGGTTCGACAAAAAGGTCATCGCAGCGCCGATCGGGATATTGGCGCGAAACGGCAGCGCCAGCAACGCGACACCCAGGATCTGGACCCCGGGGATCAGGAAGAATATGCCGATGAACAGGCCAAGCGCGGTGCCGCGGCGGACCGAGGTGCGGGTAAAACGCCACAAATGGCTGTGCGCCACCCGGTGCGCGAATGGTTTGATGAAGCGGCTTTCCAGCAGCTCCTCGCGCGTCGGCGAGTTGCGGCGGATCCAGTTCATCACCGTCGCCTTGTCGCGCGGGCCGCTCATCCGCGCTCTTTCATCAAGCGCTGCTTGTCGCGCTTCCAGTCGCGTTCCTTGATCGACTCGCGCTTGTCGTGCGCCTTTTTGCCCTTCGCGAGTGCCAGCTCGACCTTCGCGCGGCCGCGGCTGTTGAAATAGACGCTGAGCGGCACCAGCGTCATGCCCTGCCGCGCGACCCCGGCGTGGACCTTATTGATCTCGCGTCCGTTTAGCAGCAGCTTGCGCGGGCGCTTGGGTTCATGATTGTGGCGGTTGCCGTGGCTGAATTCGGGGATGTTGCTGTTGATCAGCCACACCTCGTTGCCCTTCACCTCGGCATAGCTTTCCGCAATCGTGCCCTCGCCGAACCGCAGCGATTTGACCTCGGTCCCCTGCAGCGCGATCCCCGCCTCGAATACCTGCTCGATGGCAAAGTCAAAGCGCGCGCGCCGGTTCTCGGCGACGATCTTTTTCTTGTCGAACTCGGCGGCGGACTGCGGACGGGCCATGACGAAACCTAAATTACTCCTGCCGCGGACAACGCGGCGTCGACGGTGGCACGCGCGTCTGCGTTCGCCGGGATGATAGGTAGGCGCACTTCGGGCGAAAACCAGTCATGGAGGCGCGACAGCGCATATTTCGCCGGTCCGGGCGAGGTGTCGGCGAACATCGCGCGGTGCAGGTCGAACAGGCGGTCGTGCAGCGCCAGCGCTCGCGTCCAGTCGCCCGCGGCGCACGCGGCGGCGAAATCGGCGCACTGCCGCGGCGCGACATTGGCAGTGACCGAAATACAGCCGGCGCCTCCCATCGCGGCGTGGGCGAGCCACAGGTCGTCGTTGCCGCTCAGCTGGCAAAAATCCTTGCCCGCCCCCGCGCGGTGCATCGTCACCCGCGCCAGATCGCCGCTGGCGTCCTTGATCGCGACCACCGAGGGAATTTCAGCGAGTTCGCACAGCGTTTCGGCACTGATGTCGGCGACGGTGCGGCCGGGGACGTTATAGACGACGATCGGCAGGTCGCTGGCGTCGGCCAGCGCCTTGAAATGCGCGATCATGCCCGCCTGGCTCGGCCGGTTGTAATAGGGCGCGACGATCAGCGCCGCCGCCGCGCCGGCAGCCTGCGCATGGCGCATGTGACGCACCGCGGTCGCGGTGTCGTTCGACCCGCAGCCGGCGATCACCGGAACGCGGCCCGCGGCCGCTTCCAGGCAGGTGTCGATCACCTGATAATGTTCGTCGAACCCCAGGGTCGGGCTTTCCCCCGTGGTACCGCACGGCACCAGCGCGCTCGACCCTTCGCGCACCTGCCAGTCGACCAGCCGCGCAAAGGCGCCGGCGTCGAACGCCCCGTCGCGAAACGGTGTCACCAAGGCGGGAATCGATCCCGAAAACATGCCCGATCCTTTACAATAACCGCTCGCCGTCGGTAGAGTCCCGGCGGCGCGCCGCGTAATGAACGTCTATTCAGCGCCCCGCAAGGAGTTTGCCACTAATATGCCCGGCATGATGACGCTGACCCGAATTTCCCGTCTGGCGCTCGCGGCAGCGCTGCTTTTCCCCACCGCCGCGCAGGCCCGCGAGCTGACCCCCGAACAAATGGCGTGGTACCGTGCACAGATGGGCCTGGCCTCGGCATCGGGTCCGCCGCCTGCGACCAGCTCGGTCGGCGACGCGGTAATGGAGTGGCGCCGGCTGACCGCAAATGCCGGTGCGTCCTTCGATCAATTGTCGCGTTTCCTGATGGCGAACCGGGACTGGCCCGACGCCGACAAGATGCGCGTCCGCGCCGAAAAGGCGGTCGCGCTCGACAGCTATGATCCGCCGCGCACCCTCGCCTATTTCCAAGCCTATCCGCCGCAGACCGCGAGCGGCCATTTGCGCCACGCGCTCGCGCTCAACGCGTCGGGCCGCCGTGACGAGGCGCATGCCGCGGTGCGCCGCGCGTGGACCGGCGGCGCGCTCGACGAAGCCGAGACTAGCCGCGTGCTCAGCCTGTTCCCGGGCGCGATCACCCCCGCCGATCACGATGCCCGCATGGACCGGCTGCTGTGGTCGAACGCGACCGGCGCTGCCAGCCGGCAACTGGCCTTTACCTCGCCCGAACGGCGCAGCGTGTTTGCGGCGCGCCTCGCCATGCGCAGCAAGGCGGTCGATGCCGCGTTGCAAGCCTCGGCGGTGGAGGCCGCGAATCCGTCGCTCGTCCGCACCGACCCCGGCTATATCGCCGACAAGGCGACATGGCTGCGCCAGTCGGGCCGCGTCGGTGAAGCGCGCGCGCTGCTCGCGGCGCCGCGGTCGCTCGCCAAGGCGCCGACCGACCCCGAGGAATGGCTGGAAACGCTGCTGACCAATGCGCGGCAGGCCGACAGCGGCGGCGACAAGACCACGGCCTATAATATCGCGCGACAGCTCGACGATGCCTTTCCGCCCGGCACCGTGATCCGCGAAACCCCGCTCGCGGTGCGCGACGATTACACGTCGCTTGCGTGGCTCGCGGCGCAGCTTGCCTACAAGGATCTGCGCCGCCCGGCCGAGGCGGTGCGGCTCTACCGCGCCTATGGCGAGGCGGCGCGGTCGGCGCAGACGCGCACCAAGGGCTTTTACTGGGCCGGCCGCGCCGCGCTGGCCGCGGGCGACCGCAACGGTGCCAATGCCCATTTCGCCGACGCGGCGCAGCATTATGACCAATTTTATGGGCAATTGTCGCTCGAACGGCTCGGCCGTCCGCAGCCCAAACCGACGCCGAACCCCACAATTCAGGTCAGCAACGACGAAAAGCGCGCCTTCAACGACGACCGGCTGGTCCGCGCCGCGCGCGCACTCGGCGAAATCGGTGCGTGGCGCGAACAGACCCTGTTCCTGCGCGCGCTGTCGCAAAAGGCGACCTCGCCCGCCGACCATGTGCTGGCAGGCCAGCTCGCGTCGCAAATCGGCCGCCCCGACCTTGGCGTCATGATCGGCCGCAGCGCGCAGGCGAACAGCCTCGATGCCGTCGAAGTCGCCGGGTTCCCGACGGTGCGCGTCCCCGCGGGGCATGAGGACAATTGGACCTTCATCCACGCGATCACGCGGCAGGAAAGCCAGTTCGACCGCGCGGCGATCAGCCACGCCGGCGCGCGCGGCATGATGCAGCTGATGCCCGCCACCGCGAACGAAGTCGCCGGCAAGCTCGGCCTGTCGTACAACCGCGACCAGCTGACCACCGACACCAATTACAACATGATGCTGGGGTCGACCTATTTCCAGCAGATGCTGCGCTATTACGGCGGCAGCTATCCGCTCGCGGTCGCGGCCTATAACGCCGGTCCGGGCAATGTGAACCGGTGGCTGCGCGCCAACGGCGACCCGCGCACGGGATCGATCGACATCCTCGACTGGATCGAGGCGATCCCGATTTTCGAGACGAAGAACTATGTCCAGCGCGTGCTCGAAAACGCCGTCGTGTACGACACGCTGCGCGAGGGTCGGACGCTGCCGCAGGCGCCGCTCAGCTTCTATCTCGGCAAGCGCACGCCGGGGTGAGTCCGCGTGGCGGGGGACCGGTCGAACATCATCAGCCCGACGGGCTTTGCCGCGCTGCGCGCCGAATATGACGCGCTGCTCGGCGACGAACGGCCAAAACTGGTCGAGGTGATCAGCTGGGCGGCAGGCAATGGCGACCGCAGCGAGAATGGCGATTACATCTATGGCCGGAAGCGCCTCCGCGAAATCGACCGGCGGCTGGGATTCCTCGCGCGGCGAATGAAGGCAGCGCGGGTCGTCGATCCCGCGGCGCAGCCCGACAAGGATCGCATCTGGTTCGGCGCGACCGTCGAACTCGCCGACGACGAAGACAATCGCCGCAGCGTCACCCTGGTCGGCGACGACGAAGCCGAAGCGGGCGACGGCCGGATCGGCTGGAACAGCCCTCTCGCCCGCGCGCTGCGCGGCGCCGCGGTCGGCGATGTGCGCGTGGTCCAGCTGCCGTCGGGACCGAAGGAGTGGGAGGTGATGGCGGTCCGCTATCCTACAGAAGAACCTTCTCCCCCTGCGGGAGAAGGATAGGGAGCCTTAGCGCGAAGCGCTTAGGCGAACTTGGATGAGGGGGCTGCGAGCCACAAGCTCGCGCGGTCCTTTGGACCGCATACCCCTCACCCAGCTACGACTAGGCGGCAGAGCCGCCAAGTCTTCGCATCCCTCTCCCGCAAGGGGAGAGGGGTTGTTGTCACTCCCCGATCCCCGCAATCATATCGCGCTGATCCTTGCGCAGTTCGGGCAGGTCGCGCGCCAGCTTCGCCCAATGCGCCGCCTCCTTCGCATCCGCGGCGACGCCGACCCCCTTGGCATAGGCATCGGCCAGGATCGCGCGCGAACCGGCAAATCCGGCGCGCGCCGCAATGCCGCAATCGTCGATCGCGCGGGCCAGCGTCTTGTCGGCGAAATGCGCCTCGCACAGCCAGTGATTGCCCTCCGGGTTGCCCGCTTCGGCGATCGCGCGCAGCCGCGCCAGGTTCGCGGCGCGCGTGTCGGCAAAATAGGTCAAGGCAAATATGGCAGCCGGATGGCCTTTCGCCGCGGCTTCGCGGTACAGCGCCTGCGACCGGGCAAAATCCGGCGCGCCGAAGGTTCCGGCCGCAAGCCGATAGGCAAGATGCGTCTTGGCCTTCGAAAAACCCGCATCGGACGCCGCGACATAGAGGTCATAGGCGCGCCGGACGTCGGCGGGCGACGGGTCGTTTTCGAGCAGATGATAGGCCAGTTCCTGCTGTCCCGCCGGAAAGCCCTGCGCCGCCGACGCTTCCAGATAGGCGCGCGCGCGCTCCATGTCCTTCTTCAGCCCCACCCCGAACGAAAACATATAGCCGACCAGCTGCTGCGCGAGCGGATGACCGCCGTCGGCCAGCCCCACCAGCGCCGCCGCCGGATGGCGCGACAGCACATCGGCGATCAGCACCGGCTCGTCCTCGATCGCCAGCCGGTCGAGCGAAATGTCGGCGAGCGGATCGGCGGCCGGGCGGGCGGCGCCGCGCGTCGGGGCGGGCGTCGTCGCGGGTTCCGCCGCGGAAGCCACGACGGGCAGCGCGGCCGGAATGTCGGGCGGCGCGACCAGATAATAGTCGTCGAACCAGCTGCCGTAGTGGAAGGGTTGCTGCGGCCCCAACTCCATGCCGTGCGTCCGCTTGTAAACCTCGCGCGATACGACCTTGAAATAATCTGAAATCTCGAGGCCGGGGATCGCCAGTTCCTTGACCACCGCGGCGGCAAATGGGCTGACCGGCGATCCGACCGGCGCGAAGTCGAGCGCCGGTCGTCCCTTGGCGGTCGAATAGAACACCGCCCCCTGGCCGATGTCGAGCAACCCCAGCGGCGCCGATGCCGCATCGCCCGCCGCGACGTCGACATCCTCGATCCGCACCACCGGGTCGGTGGTGCGGCAGGCATCGACGAACAGCAGCGTAAAGGCACCTGCCGGCACCACCCGCTTCACCGCCGCCTCGATCGACAGATAACGCTTTTCGACATCGGCGCGGCGCGTGGCGGGCGGCGCATCCATCGGCACCAGCCAGTTGCGTCCGCCATATTCGAAGCCGTGCCCGGCGTAATAGATGACGACCGACTTCGCACCCGCCGCCTCGGCCGCAAAGCGCGTCAGCGCTGCATCGAGCGCCTGCATATCGGCGTTGCGGACGATGCGCGGTGCGATTCCGGCTTTCCGAAAGGCGTCGCACACCAGGTCGATATCGTTGACCGCATTTTTCAGCGACGGCCATTCCCAGTCGTTATAGGCGCTGTTGCCGATCAGCAGCGCAACGCGGTCGCCCGCGAGCGGCGCGGTGCCGCAACCGCCGGGCTGGGCGATTGCGGGCGACGCCATGAAAAGCCCGGCCAAGCCCAGCCCGACCAAGCGCAGTCGTTGCGCGCCACGCGCGATGGCGCCAAGCCATGCGTTCAGCAACGGCGCTATTTCAAACGGTAATTCCATCACCCTGCCCCAACCGACCCGCGGCCATGCTAAGCCTCCGGACCGGAGCAGGAAAGCGGAAACTGTGCCGCGTCAGGGTTGGAGCAGCGCAGGAACAATCCAGATTGCGGACAGGACGATAATCACCGCGATCAGCGAAAAGGCAAGGACATAGCGGACATTATGCCCTTTGACCCCGCCGCTTGCTTCGGTTTCGTCCACTTCGACATGGTCGTCGACGATTTTCATTCTGTGTTTCCCTTCCAACTGGTCCGCCTCAAACGCGGCCCCGCGCGACGCGGTTCCCGCGCCACCATTCGGGGAGAGAATGCCAGAGGGTCTGTAAGCCGGGTTCTGTCCACCCCGTTGCCGGGGATGGGCGATCATTCCTCTAGGCGCATGGTTACCCATATGCTCAAGCAGTCAACCCGGACGGCGGGGCCGGAACCAGCCCTGGGATTGCTCCCGTGCCATCCCTATTCGACCTTGCTCCCGGTGGGGTTTGCCGTGCCGCGTCCGTTGCCGTCCGCGCGGTGCGCTCTTACCGCACCCTTTCACCTTTCGCCGGGCCGAAGCCGTTGGCGGTCTGCTCTCTGTGGCACTTTCCCTGACCCCCTTTCGGGGGCCGCCGGACGCTATCCGGCACCGTGGTTTCCGTGGAGCCCGGACTTTCCTCCCCTTCCTTGCGAAAGCGGCGATCGCCCGACCCTCTGGCCGCACGAGTATAGCGCGAACCGAAGCGGAAGACGAGGGGGTGTGGAAAGTTGGTTGGGGGTGGGAAGCCGACATTCCCCTTTCCCAAAGGGAGAGGGCTCTACGTCCAATTCAGGTCGTACCCCCCCACCCCAATATACCGGTTCTTTTCGGCGCTCGTTCGGACCGCCATATCCATGATAGCGTCGGCCGGTCATTCTGGAGACGCCCTTCATGAAACCCGCCCTGAAAACTGTCTTTACGAACGAAATGGCAGCATCGCGCGCCGCCGAGGCGGTGGGCGACATGGCGCGCGCCAAACATCATCTGGAACGCGCGCATATTCTGGGCCAGCGCCGCTACTGGAGTCATATCCAGACGCATTTCCACATGTTCCGGCTCGCCCGCAGACAGGCCGACCGCAAGGAAGCGCGCGGCCAGCTCGTCCGCCTCATCGGCGCCGGACCCTTTCATCTGGCGGGCTGGGTTCCAATCGGCAACACCGGCGGCGCCGACGTTTCGGCGACGCAGCCGATGCCGATCCCGGCCGACCTGCAACCCTATCTGGCCGGCCATTCGCTGCGCAACGGGCTGATCCTGCGCGCGATTCTCGTCGCGCTGCTGGCCGCTGCATATCTGGTCCTGATGCGATAGCCGGTGCGGCCTCCGGCCATCGCATGCCGCTCAATGGCCCTCGGGCTGCGGCAGCAGCAGGGCGAGCAGGATCGCCCTGCATTCGCCGTCGATCGTGCCGTCGATCAGCTCGGGGCGAAAACGGCGCTGGAACGCGACCGTCGCCGCAAAGCCGTCGGTCACATCATAGCCAAAGCGTTCGAGCGCCAGCAGAAACCCGGCGTCGGTCCACAGCGGATCGGTCAGTTTCTTGCGCGGCCGCGGCAGCGCGAGGCGGCGGCGCGCCAACTCCTCCCACGGGAATAATTCACCCGGATCCTGCTTGCGCGTCGGCGCGATGTCCGAATGGCCCACGACATTGCCGCGGGTGATCGCATAGCGATCCTTGATCATATGAACGAGCCGCACCACCGACGCGACCTGCGGGTCGGGAAAGGGAACATAGCCCCATTCGTGCCCCGGATTGACGATCTCGATCCCGACGCTCGCCGAATTGATGTCGCTGACCCCGCGCCAGTGCGACCGGCCCGCGTGCCAGGCGCGCTTGTCCTCGGGCACCATATGGGTGATCTGGCCGTCCTCGCTGACGACATAATGCGCCGAGACCTTCGATTCGGGATTGGCGAGCCAGTCGATCGCGCCCGCGCCGGTCTGCATCCCGGTGTAGTGCAGCACGATCATCGAGATGGGCAGCGCACGCTCGTCGAAATTGGGTGACCAGCGTTCGATAAAGTCGCTCATGCTGTTCGCGGCCCATTGTTGGTCCCGGGACGGGATGCCGATCCACCTGCGCCAGCGCGGCGCAAATTGCAAGGTCAGGCGGCGGCGGCGCGGCGCACCTGCTGGTCGGCGGGTTCGTAGAGCCCGCGCAGCCGCGGACTGGCGACGAACTGGTCGGTCTGGCCCAGCACCGTTTCGCCGGCACCCAGCACCAGAAAGCTTTGCGGCGCCGCCATCGCGCGCAACCTGGCGAACGCCTTCTGCCGCATCGGCCCCGAAAAATAGAGCAGCAGGTTGCGGCAGAAAATCAGGTCCGCGGCACTGGCGAGCGGCGGCCGGTCGGTCAGCATATTCTGCACCGAAAAATCGATCCTGCGCCGGAGGTCGGCCTTGGCGAGCCATCCGCCTTCGGTCTGGTCGAACCAACGCACCATGCGCTGCACCGGCAGCCCGCGCTGGATTTCGAACTGGCTGTACAGCCCGACGCGGGCGCGGCTGATCGCGTGATAGCTGACGTCGGTGCCGACGATATCGACCTGCCAGCCCGCCCACGCCTCGCCCTGTTCGGCGATCAGCATCGCCAGCGAATAGGCTTCCTGCCCCGTCGACACCCCGCAATGCCAGATCGTCAGCCGCCGCTGGCGCATATTGACCTGCCGCAAATGTTCAAGCGCGGTGGTCGCTATGTCGTCGAATACGCTGTGTTCGCGGTAAAAATAGGTTTCGTTGTTCAGCATCGCATCGACCGTGTCGTCGAGCAGCTGGCGGCTGTTCGACGTGACCAGCGCCGCGACCAGCGCGTCGAGGTCGTCGATGCCGTGCCGCTGCATCACCGGTTTCAGCGACATTTCGATGCGCCAGATGCGGTTCGGCGACAGCGTCTGGCCGGTCCGCGATTCGAGCACCCCCATCAGCACGCGATAAGCCGACTCGCTGGCGCTGCCGCCCATCATGACAGCCGTCGCCCGGGCAGGAAGCTGCCCAGCATCAGCGCGATCGCATCGGGGTTCAGCGTCGCCGCGGCAATGCCTGCCTTGGCCACCGCGCCGGGCATGCCCCAGATCACGCAGCTTTCGGGCGCCTGCGCGAACACCGTGCCGCCCGCCTGTTTCAGCCGCGCCGCACCCGCGGCGCCGTCGCGGCCCATGCCGCTCAGCACCACGCCGACCCCGCCGTTGCCATAAACCTCCGCCACCGAACCGAACATCGGGTCGGCCGAGGGGCAGCAGCCGTTGTCGACCGCGCGGTGGTCGAGCGCGATGGTCTTGCGGCGACCGTGCGCGACGACCATGATATGCGCGTCGCCCGGCGCCAGATAAATATGGCCGGGCTCGATCACCATGCCGTCCGCCGCGACCAGCGCCCTCCGGTCGGTCATCGTCCCGATCTGCTTGGCGTAAAATTCCATGAAGGCGTCGGGCAGATGCTGGGTCAGCAGGATCGGCGCGGTGATCTGCGGGTCGAGATGCGCCAGGAAATTGGCAAAGGCCGGAATGCCGCCGGTCGACGCCGCGACCGCGATACATTCGAGCGGCTGGTCGCCTTCGACCGCCAGCGCGACGGGCGGCGCCGCGCGGCGTTCGGCGGCGGGGAGCGGTGCCGGATAATCCTGCTGGTGGCCGAGCGACAATATCCGGTCGGTCAGCACTTCGGCAAAGCGTCCCGAAAAACTGCCGCGACCCGGTTTGGCGAGCGTGTCGCTCGCGCCGAGCGCCAGCGCCTCGATCGCGGCGGGGCCGCCCTCGACACAATTCGATGACAGGATCAGCACCCGCGCGCGCGCGGCGCGTTCCAATATGTGCGGCAGCGCATCGATGCCGTTCATTCCCGGCATTTCGATGTCGAGCACGACGACATCGACCGGCTCGCGCGCCAAAAAGGCGAGCGCGTCATGCGCCGAAGCGACCGAAGCGCAGATCTGGAGGCCGGGTTGCTGGTCGACGATGCGCTCCAAGATGCTGCGGACGACGAGGCTGTCGTCGACCAGCATCACCCGGACGGTACGCGCCGTCGGTTCGGATTCAGGGTCAAGGGGTTGTGCCCGCGCCATCGCCAGCGGCTCAGGCAACGCCGACGAGTTGCAGTTTTCCTTCCAGCGTTTCGCGGTCGAACGGCTTCATGACATATTCGTCGGCCCCCGCCTCGATCGCGGCGCGGATGTGGTCGATGCTGTTCTCGGTCGTGCAGAAAACGACGCGCGGGCGCTCTTCATGCCCGTAATCGAGGTCGTTGAACGCACCCAGAAATTCCATCCCGCTCATCACCGGCATGTTCCAGTCGAGCAGGATCACGTCGGGTCGGTTGGCGCGGCAAAAAGTCAATGCCTCCTGCCCGTCGGCGGCTTCCTCAACCGCAAACGACATGCTTTCAAGGATATGGCGCGCAACCTTGCGAATGACTTTGCTGTCGTCAACGACCAGACAGGATTTCGACATCAAATTTACTCCAGCCCCCGGTAATAGGCGCATGTTAAGCGGAAGGGGTATTCAGCCCGTTAATAAACGGCAGGAATCACGCAGCATTTAGGATCGGCAAGGTTATGAAATGCGACGGGTCGACGACCAGCAGCGACGCGCCGTCATGTTCGATCATCGCATCGGCGACGCGCGCCCAGCCGGGAAGCAGCTTGCCCGACACCCGCGTTTCGGGCGCGTCGATAAAACACACATCCTCGATCGCATCGGCGAGCAGCGCATAGCCATGATCGGCCACATCGACGACGATCACCCGCTGCCCTTCCGCGACGGGCACCGGCGGCAGGCCGATGACGACATGCGGGTCGATCAGGGTGAACACGCGGCTGCGCAGTGCGAACAGCCCTGCGACGTGCGGCGGGGCGCCCGGCACCTCGACGGGCGTCCCCACGGTGACCACCGAATGGATCGCGCGGCTGCGCAGCGCGACGCGCGTGTCGGCGATCCGCGCGACCAGATACAGCTTGTCCATCATGCCCGGCGTCCCCCCACCCGCTGCGCCAGCGCGTCGAGCAACGCTTGCCGGTCGTAGCGATAAACGGTGTCATCCTCCGGCCCCGTCGCGGCAACCGCGGTGCGCAGGCGAAGAACCGGCACCGCATCGCCGACCGGGGCGGCGGCGGCGCCATCCTCGGCCAGACACAGCAGCACATCGGGCGTTTCGTCGTCGGCGGCGGCGGCCGCGGCGACCCGGTAACCGGCGCTGCGCAGCAGCGGCGCAAGGAAATTCTCCCCCCAGCCGTCGTCGTCGGCGGCCAGGCGGCAAAGCGGCGCATAGCCAGCAACCGGCGCCGTATCGCGCCGCGCATATTGTTCCATCAGCCAGAACGGATCGATCAATTCGACCGGCTCGCCGCCGACCAGCACGACCCCGGCGATCAACCCGGGTACCGCCGCCGGCTGCAACGCGTCTGGCAGGCGGACGATATCGATCACCTCCGCAATCGGGTAACAGAGCATCGCCTGACCGTCGTGCAATCGCATCAGCTTTTGGGTCGACTGCCCGTCAGGCGCCGCGGGCAATTTGGACGCATGGACCGGATAGATGTCGTCGCCGATGCGGACCTGGATGCGGCCCGCGCTTTCGAACAGCGCCGCGACCGGCACCTCCTCGACCCGCTCGATCACCGACAGGCGGATGCCGCGCATGCGGCCGTCCGCCTCGCGGAACAACAACAGCTGCGCCGCACCGCGCGCGGCCGATGCCTGTGCTTCGGCCTCGGCAGCGCCGTCGCGACGGCGTCCGGCTTCGGCGGCGTCGATGCGGGCGACCGCCAGCAAGCCCTGTACGTCGAGCAACAGCACCGGTCGGCCGTTGTCGGGCAAGGTCGTCCCGGCATACAGCCCCGTTGCCATGATCATCGGCGCTGCGGGTTTGATGACCAGTTCCTCATGATCGTGGATCGCCGCGACGCTCAGCGCATAGCTTTGCCCCTGCCCCGGCCGGACGATAACCAGCGCACGGTCGTCGGCGTCGTCCGCCGCGTCAGTCTGGCGGCCGATGACATCCTCCAGCCGCAGCAACGGATATTGTTCGCCGCGCACCGTCGCCAGCTCGCCGCCCCCGACGCGGTCAAGCCGCACCGTATCGCCATTTTCGAGCAGAATCTCGCGCACCGCGCCGCGCGGGATGGCGAAATATTGTCCGGCGGCGCGCACCATCAGCCCCGAAATGATCGTCAGCGTCATCGGCACGCGCAGCAAGATCGACAGCCCCCTGCCCTCGTCGTTGCGCAGTTCGACGATGCCGCCGATCTTTTCGATATTGGCCTTGACGATGTCCATGCCGACGCCGCGGCCCGACACCGCGGTAATCTTGGCGGCGGTCGAAAAGCCGGGCCGGAAGATTAGTTCGAGCTTCTCTTTCGGCGACATCGCGCGCGCTTCGGCGGCGGTGATCGCGCGCGACGCGATCGCTTTCGCGGTGATCGCTTCGGGCGACAGGCCGCGGCCGTCGTCGCGCACCTCGATCTCGATCTGGTTGCCCGATTGCCGCGCGGCGACCGAAATCGTCGCGGTGATATCCTTGCCCGCCGCGACGCGATCCTCCAGCGTCTCGATGCCATGATCGATCGCGTTGCGCACGATGTGGATCAACGGATCGCGGATATTTTCCATCATCTCGCGGTCCAGCTCGACCTCGCCGCCGCTCGTCTGGAACGCTATTTTCTTGCCCATATCCTGCGCCAGGTCGCGGACGATGCGCGGCAACGGCGCGAACAATTTGTCGATGCGCTGCATCCGCATCTGGCTCACCGACTGGCGCATCCCCGCGATCGAGTCCGACAGCCGGTCGAACGAAGCGATGACCGCCGGACTCGCGCCCGAATCGCGCAGCATTCGCGCAAACTCGTTGCGGACCAGCACAATGTCGGTGACCGCTGTCATCACGCTGTCGAGCAGCGGCAAGGGTACCCGGATCGAACGCCAGCTTTGCAGGTCGCCCTGCAAATCATCTTCGCGGCGGAGCTTGACCCCCGCCGCCTCGGGCGGGGCTTCGGCCGCTTGACCGGCCGCCCGATCGGCGAGTGCGGCGATGACCGCACGGTCGTCGCCCGCCGGCTCGGTACCGCCCTGACCCAGCGCGGCGCACAGCATGTTCAATCGGTCGACGATCCCCAAAACGCCGGTGACCAGCGCCGCATCGGCGGTGCGCTGCCCGCGCCGGACCTGATCGAGCGCGTCTTCGGCGGCATGCGCCAGCGCGGTCACGCGCGGCAGCGCGAGAAATCCCGAACTGCCCTTGATGGTATGAACCAGGCGGAAAATGGCGTCGAGCTGCGCCCGGTCGGCGGGATCCGCCTCCCACGCAACCAGCGCCCCGCCCGCTTCGGCAAGTATCTCTGCCGTTTCGGCCAGAAAGTCGTTCAGCAGGTCGTCCATCGCGGTACCGGTGCGCCCCAGAAAATCGAAGCTGCACCATGGCGGACAATGGTTAACGGACGGTTTGTTTCGTGAAACAGGCAGCCACCCCCATGGGGTGGATCAGCGCCCGCGCAGCACCGCCCCGACCAGCAGCGACGTCGGCGTCTCGCGGGCCAGCATCACGGTACCGCCATTCTGCGCCGCGACCGCCTGTACCAGCACCGCGGGCGCGGTGCGCGAGGTCATCGCCGTCGCGCCCTCGCCATCGCGCAGGATCGTCTCGACATCGGCGTCGAGGAAGATGCGCTCGGCCTCGACATGCAGCGCGATTTCGATTCCGCCGCCCTGGTCGGCGCCCTGGTTTTCGCAGCCGATGTCGAGCCGCCCGCCGCGTACCAGCGCATCGACCAGCAGCAAGGCGAGGTTGAGGATGATCTTGACCGCGGGCTTGGGCAGCGGTTCGGCGCCGATCATCCAGTTAAGGTCGATCGCGCGGTCGCCGATGATCCCCTGAATCGCCGATTTCGCTTCGTCGGCCGGCACCATCTCGCCAAACCCGCCCGCCGACCCGAAAGCGAGGCGAAAGAATTTCAGCTTGTTCGCCGACGTCCGCGCGCTCTGTTCGAGCAATTCGACACATCGCGCGCGCATCTCGGGGTCTTTTTCATCGGCGAGCAGTTCCAGCCCGTTGGCAAAGGCCCCCACCGGGCTCAGCAAGTCGTGACACAGGCGCGAGGCCAGCATGGAGGCGAAATCGACGCGATCGTCGGACATGGATTGGTTAACTCCCCGCAAGCCGCATTTTACCGGCGCGGATGCCTCCTAGGACAGCGAACCCGCCCAGGGCAAGGGCGATCCCCGTCCCGCCGACCCGCCACGACCGCCCGATCCCCTTGAAAATTCGTGGCGGGTTTCCACATCATCGTCAATGCAGGGGGATGACGATATTGTGACCGTGGCGCTCGACAGCAGCGCGGCCGGACTGCGCCTCGACCGCGCGTTGGCCGAGGCGCTGCCCAGCCTGTCGCGCGAACGGGTCAAGGGCCTGATCAAGGGCGGCCGCGTTGCCCATGCTGACGGCGCTATCTTGTGGGACCCCGCCGCCAAGACGACGCCCCCCGCGACGCTCGAAGTGCGCGTACCCGCCGCCGCGCCGGCGCACAATGTCGCGCAGGATCTGGACCTTGTCATCGCCTATGAGGACGAACATCTGATCGTCGTCGACAAGCCTGCGGGCATGGTCGTCCACCCCGCGGCGGGCAATCTCGACGGCACGATGGTCAACGCGCTGCTGCATCATTGCGCGGGGCAGCTGTCCGGGATCGGCGGGGTTGCGCGGCCGGGGATCGTCCATCGCATCGACAAGGATACCAGCGGTCTGATCGTCGCCGCGAAGCACGACAAGGCGCATGAGGGTCTGGCAAAACAGTTCGCCGCGCACAGCATCGATCGCCGCTATCTGGCGGTCGCGACCGGACGCCCCTTGCCTGCCGCGGGCACCGTCGATGCCGCGCTCGGACGGTCGAGCAGCAATCGCAAGAAGATGGCCATCGTCGCCGAAGGCCGCGGCAAGCATGCGATTACCCATTATTGCACGATCGAACCGCTGAAAGGCGCGACTCTGGTCGAATGCCGGCTGGAAACCGGCCGCACCCACCAGGTGCGCGTCCATATGGCGCATATCGGGCATCCGCTGGTCGGCGACCCGGTCTATGGCCGCGCCCGCAAGCCGCTGACAGATGTTCTGAAAACGCTGGGTTTCGCGCGGCAGGCATTGCACGCCGCCCATTTGGGCTTTATTCATCCGGTGACCGGTAACAAAGTCGCGCTCGACAGCGAAATCCCGCCCGATATGCGGGAACTGATCGACCAATTGCGCGTTTAAGTTTCGAATGAAAATCTATCTCGACCGCGCGAACCAACCGCGGCATATTTCGACTTCAGATTTCAAAGGGAAGACGCTCTCCTATGGCTAACAATAGCAATGTTCCGGCAACGGTGCCTGCGCTTGGCGGCGAAGCCAGCCTGAACCGTTATCTGTCGGAAATCCGCAAATTCCCGCTGCTCACGCCCGAGCAGGAATATATGCTCGCCAAGCGTTTTCAGGAGCATGGCGACAATGAGGCGGCGGCGCAGCTCGTCACCAGCCACCTCCGCCTCGTCGCCAAGATCGCGATGGGCTATCGCGGTTATGGTCTGCCCGTCAGCGAACTGATCAGCGAAGGCAATATCGGCCTGATGCAGGGCGTGAAGAAATTCGACCCCGAACGCGGCTTCCGCCTCGCCACCTATGCGATGTGGTGGATCCGCGCGTCGATCCAGGAATTCATCTTGCGCTCGTGGAGCCTGGTGAAGATGGGCACCACCGCGGCGCAGAAGAAGCTGTTCTTCAATCTTCGCCGGATGAAGAATAATCTCGAGGCGTTCGAGGACGGCGACCTCAGCCCCGAACATGTCGCGAAGATCGCGACAGACCTCGGCGTGACCGAGGAAGAGGTGGTGAGCATGAACCGCCGCATGGCGATGGGCGGCGACACGTCGCTCAACGTCCCGATGGGCGAGGACGGCGACAGCCAGTGGCAGGATCTGCTCGGCGACGAGGGCCCGCTCCAGGACGAGCGCGTCGCCGAGGCGCAGGAACGTGACGTGCGACACGAGCTCTTGACTGAAGCACTCGCAACGCTGAACGAGCGCGAGCGCCACATCCTGACCGAACGCCGCCTCACTGACGATCCCAAGACGCTCGAGGATCTGAGCCAGATTTACGACGTCAGCCGCGAGCGCGTCCGCCAGATCGAGGTCCGCGCGTTCGAAAAGCTGCAAAAGGCGATGCTGAAACTCGCCGGCGACCGCCGACTGGTCAGCGCCTGAACGCGTAACGCGCCGCTTGCCTCCCGCGGGCGAGCGGCTAGTTTACCGTCGCATGGCAACCCGATCGCGCGCGAAACGGCGCAAGCTTCCCTGGTATCTGCGGCCATTCAAATGGCTGTTGTGGTTCGCCGTTTTCTCGGTGGTGTGGGTGCTCGTCTACGCGGTCGCGCCGCCCCCGGTGACCTTCACTATGCTCGCCGACCGCAACGGGATCACGAAAGACTGGACGAGCCTCGCGAATATCGACCGCAATATGGTGCGCGCGGTAATCGCTGCGGAGGACGGCAAATTCTGTACGCACAACGGTTTCGACACCGAAGCAATCGAACAGGCGATCGAGCGCAACGCCCAGGGGAGACGAATGCGCGGCGGATCGACGATCAGCCAGCAGACAGCCAAGAACGTCTTTCTGTGGCAGGGCAGCGGCTGGACGCGGTACGTCCGCAAGGTGCCCGAAGTATGGTTCACCTTTCTGATCGAGACAATCTGGGGCAAGCGGCGGATCATGGAGGTGTATCTGAACGTCGCGGAAACCGGCATCGGCACCTATGGCGTCGAGGCGGGTGCCCAGCGATATTTCAAGCATGGCGCAAACAAGCTGACGCCGCGCGAGGCGGCACGGATCGCCGCGATCCTGCCGCTGCCCAAGAAGCGCGAAGCGGTGAGCCCGTCGGGCTTCACCCGCCGGTATGGCAATATGATCACCGCGCGGATCGGACAGGTGCGGCGCGACGGACTGGACGGGTGTGTGTATCAATAGGGGCTAAGGCCGGTTTGGGGTGATGAACTGCCACAAACTCCTCTCCTCTTGTGGGAGAGGATAGCGCAGTTTGCTCCGTCAGGAGCTAGCGAAGCTTGGTGAGGGGGCTGGGCGCCAGCAGGCGTAAACCCCCTCTCAACTGCGGCTAGGCAGCAAAGCTGCCAAGCCTTCGTATCTCTCCCGCAAGGGGAGAGAGGAAATGACATACGTCCGCAATCGGTCGTTAGTTGACGGTCCCCTCAAACGGGTTTCCAGCTTCTCCGTTCTTCCGCCTGTTTCAGCACCTCGAACGCCGCCTGACCCGCGGCGAAGCGTTTGGCGGCGTCGGCGTCGCCCGGTTTTACGTCGGGATGGCATTCCTTGGCGTAGCTCCGCCACGCCTTTTTTGTCGCCTCGAAATCGGCATCGGGTTCCAGCCCGAGCAGTTCCAGCGCGCGCATTTCATCGGCGCTGCGGCTGCCGTCGCCCGATCCGCCCCACGCATAATGCTGCGCGCGCGCGTAGCTGCGCGCGCCGCGCGCTTCTTCGGCGGCGCGTTCGGCCGCGTCTTCGGCGGAAAGGCCGGCGAAATAGTCCCAGCCGCGGTTATATTCGGCAGCGTGCGTTTCGCAAAAGTACCAGCGTTCGGGACTGTTCGGCGATTTCGGCGCCGGGCAATTGCCGGGTTCGGTGCAGCCATGGCGGTCGCAGAGCCGAACCTTCTGCGCCTCGCGCGACGCCCCATAGGGGCGCCAGCGCGGGAAACCCCAGTCGTCGGATCTTTTGGCGCGGCTCATCCCTTCCATGTAGCGGCGGGGGGGCGGGATTGCTAGCCGAGCGAGCTGAAAAACCTAGCCCTTGGGCTTGTAGCCGAACGCTTTGCCCGCCAGTTTGGCGACCGCCGGATCGAGTTCGGGCGGCGTCATGGGGACGATCGCTTCCAGGGCATCGGCGACATGCGTCAGCGCCGCAATGCGCGCCGCCTTCTTGTTGTTGCCGTCGATAACCTTCCACGGAGCCCAGCGGGTGTCGGTCTGCGCAAACATTTCGTCGAGCGCCGCGAGATACTCCTTGCGCTTCGCACGGTTGCGGTAATCTTCGCCGCCGGTCTTCCACCGCTTCCACGGATCGTCGAGCCGGTCGGCAAAGCGCTTATCCTGTTCCTCCTGCGTGATGTGGACGAACAGCTTGACGAGGTTTGTGCGGCTGCCGGTCAGCTGCGCCTCGAACTCGTTGATCTCGTCATAACCCTTGCGCCACTCCGCCTCCGTGGCAAAGCCCTCGACGCGCTCGACGAGGACGCGGCCGTACCAGCTGCGGTCGAAGATCGAAATTTCGCGATTGCCCGGCAGGCGTTTCCAGAAACGCCACAGGAAATGCCGCGCCTTTTCCTCGTCGGTCGGGGCGCCGATCGGCCAGACCTCGAAATAACGCGGGTCGAGCAGTGCGGTCATCCGCTTGATGATGCCGCCCTTTCCGGCTGCATCCCACCCTTCGAGCATGATGACGCTCCGCTGGCCGTGCGTGATATGCGCGGCCTGGATACGTTCGAGCCGTTCCTGCAAAGCGGCGAGCGCCTCGCCAGCGTCACCGTCGAATTTGGCGCCGGTTTCATAGTCGGAAAGCGAAATGGTCATGCCTCAACCCTAGCCGAATTTGCGCCGCCACACCAAGCGTGATGCGCCCATGTCGGGAATCGGGACAGCCGCGGGGCGTCGCGTTAATCAGCGGCCGCCAACGCCTTGCGGGCGACCCACGCGCCGAGCGCCGTGCGGCGGCGGTCGATGCGCGACAGCGCGTCGCGAACCGCCGCCGCGCGAACACCCTGACGCTGGGCGTCGCCATACCAGTCGGCCGCCGCGTCGAGGTCGCCTTCCATCTCGTTGCAAAGCCCCATGTTAAAGGCAAGCGCCGCGGTCGGTTCGACATCGCGCGTCATGGCTTCCCAGGCGCGGCAGGCGCCGCGCGGATCGGTCTTGGTCAGCCTGACAGCCGCCTTGAACGCGGCTTGTGCGGGCTTTGTCAGTCCCTTGACACTCTCGTCGACGCGTACATCGACCGAATAATCTCGCGGCGCCAGATCGGCGCGGACGGATTGCACCTGACTTTCCTCGGTGGCGGCAAAATAATCCTCCACCGACCTTGGCGCGCTGCGATCGGGGCAGAGGGTCTGCTGATCGCGCGCGCTGAGCGGCCGGGTGTAACGGATCGATCCGTCGCCGATGGCGACGAGCCGGACGTTGGTCGTCATGGTCGCGGTGCGGCGCCGACACCGGATGTCGGCCTCGACTTCCTTCAGGCATTTCTTTTTGTCGGCGGGATCATATTCGGTGCAGCGCTTGCGTTTTTCGGTCACCGGTGCCTCGTCGACCGCGGTGCGGACCGTCCCGGTAACCAGCGCATCGACGGCGGCGCCCGACTCGGGCGCGATCACCCGAAAATAGGGCTGGCCGTCGAAGCGTGCCGCCGAAAGTTCGGCTTCCAGCGCCTGGGCAAAAGCCGCGCCGTCGGAGCCCTCAAAGCGCTCGACCGAAATCCTGAGCAAATCATGCGTATCGGCCGCGGCCGGATCGGCAGCCGGCACGGTCAGCGTTTCCGCTTGGGCCGGTACCGCCAAACCGCCGAGCAGCGCCGCCCACATCAATCGTTTGTCGAACATAAGCCCCCTCCTGCCCATCGGCGGAGAGCTATCGCAGCGCCGGACCCCTGTCAAAGTCGCGGGCGGCCGGGGGTCACAGCGCGTCGGCGAGCAGCGCAGCGAGGCGCCCCGGCGCCTCCATCGGGATGAAGTGGCTTTGGTCGGCCCATTGTTTGTCGCGAACGGCGCCGATGGCGCTGCCCAGTCCCGGCCATGTCGGACTGACCGAAAAGTCAAGATTGCCTGCGCGCTCGCCGGTGCGCGCCCGGATGACGCTGGCGGGAACGGTCAGGCGTTCGAGCCAGTCGTGCGGGTTGGTGCGCAGCGCATTCTGATAGACCGAGGCTTCGAGAGCGGGCGGACAGGCGAGATCGCAGCCGTTGCCATCCGCCGCGGGGAGCAGGCCAAAACGGCAATAGTCGGCGAGCACGGCGAGCTGCCAGTGCGCATAGGGCGGCCGCGATGCGAAATGCGCGTTCATCGCCTCCCAACCGTCCCAGCGCGCGCGCCGCCGCGCGACTGGGTGATCGGCGGGGTCGGGCACTGGTGCATCGGCTGCACCGACGTAAAATTCGGGTGGCATGATCACCGGATCGATCAGGAAGATATGCGCAAAGGCATCGGGTCGCTCAGCCGCCAGTCTGGTCAGCACATAGCCGCCCATGCTGTGGCCGCACCCGATCAGGGGCGCTCCGGCGAAACGATCGACGAGCGGCAGCAGCGCGTCGGCGGTGACGGCCCAGTCGGACAGCGACGCGGGCTTGGCGCTGCGGCCGTGGCCTAGCTGATCGGGCGCGATGACGTGAGTGTCGGGCGGCAAGGCCGCGACGACCTGATCCCACAATCGCGCGTGAAAACCGGTGGCGTGAAGCAGCAGCAACGACGGGCGATCCGACGGCTGCCCCCATTCGAACCAGCAGATTTCGCCCGCCGACGTTGCCAGCCGGTGCTCGCGCGGCGCTTCGTTCACACTCAGCCCTTCGGCCCATCCACGATACGAATGCCGAGTTCCTTCAGCTGCTTGTCGCTCACCGGCGCGGGGGCGCCCATCATCAGGTCTTCGGCCTTCTGGTTCATCGGGAAAACGACGACTTCGCGGATGTTCGGTTCGTCGGCGAGCAGCATCACGATGCGGTCGACGCCCGGCGCCGAGCCGCCGTGCGGCGGCGCGCCGAATTTGAAGGCGTTGATCATGCCGCTGAAGTTCGCATCGACGTCAGCCTGCGAATAGCCCGCAATCTCGAACGCCTTGTACATGATGTCAGGGCGATGGTTCCGGATCGCGCCCGACGACAGTTCGACCCCGTTGCAGACGATGTCATATTGCCACGCCAGGATATCGAGCGGGTCCTTGGTTTCCAGCGCCTCCAGCTCGCCCTGTGGCATCGAGAAGGGGTTGTGGCTGAAATCGATCTTGCCGGTATCCTCGTCAGCCTCGAACATCGGGAAATCGACGATCCAGCACATTTCGAACTTGTTCGGATCGATGAGGCCAAGCTGTTCGGCAACGCGGGTGCGCGCGAAACCGGCGAGTTTCGCTGCGGTCGCTTCCTTGCCCGCGGCAAAGAACAGCCCGTCGTCAGGACCGATGCCAAGTTCGGCGGCGAGCGCGTCCATCTTGTCGCTACCGTGGTTCTTGGCGATCGGGCCACCCCATTCGCCGCCCTTGCGCGTCGCATAACCAAGACCGGCGAAGCCCTCACCCTGCGCCCAGCTGTTCATGTCGTCGAAGAATTTGCGGCTTTTTTCGGCGGTGTTCGGCGCCGGGATCGCGCGCACGACGTCGCCCGCGGCGACGATGTCGGCGAAGCGGCCGAAGCCCGAACCGGTGAAATGCGACGAGACATCGGTGATGATCAGCGGGTTGCGCAGGTCGGGCTTGTCATTGCCATATTTCAGCATCGATTCGCGGTACGGGATGCGCGGGAACGAGCCCGCGGGGGTCACCGACTTGCCGTTGGCAAATTCCTCGAACACCCCCGCGAGCACGGGTTCGATCGCGTTGAACACGTCGTCCTGCGTGACGAAGCTCATTTCGAAATCAAGCTGATAAAATTCGCCGGGCGAGCGGTCGGCGCGCGCATCTTCGTCGCGAAAGCAGGGCGCGATCTGGAAATAGCGGTCGAAGCCCGCGACCATCAGCAGCTGTTTGAACATCTGCGGCGCCTGCGGCAGCGCATAAAATTTACCGGGATGGACGCGGCTTGGCACCAGATAGTCGCGCGCGCCTTCGGGCGATGAAGCGGTTAGGATCGGCGTCTGGTATTCGGTGAAACCCTGCTCGACCATGCGGCGGCGCAGGCTCGCGATCACGTTCGAACGTAACATGATGTTCGCATGCAACCGCTCGCGGCGCAGGTCGAGGAAGCGGTACTTCAGGCGAATATCCTCGGGATATTCCTGTTCCCCCGCGACCGGCATCGGCAATTCGATCGCCGCCGACTGGACGGTAACCTCGCGCGCACGAACCTCGATCTCGCCGGTTGGCAGGTTCACGTTGATCGTTTCGGGCGAGCGCGCGACGACGTCGCCTGTGATCGTCACGACGCTTTCGGCACGGAGGCCGTCGAGGATCGCAAAGGCCGGATCGCTGCTGTCGGCGACGATCTGCGTCAGGCCGTAATGATCGCGCAAATCGACGAAGAGCAGCCCGCCATGATCGCGCTTGCGATGCACCCAGCCCGAGACGCGGACCGTCTGGCCGACCTGTTCGGCGCGAAGCTGGCCGCAATGATGGGTGCGATAGGCGTGCATGGAATCGTCTTTCAATGTTCGGGAGCGTACGCACAAAGCGCACCAATATGGCCGCGCCTAAGGCAGCGCGGCGAGCGATTTGTCAAGGCTTGGCGCGTCGCGCGATCCCTTTACGCAGGCGACGAACCGGTCAGCACGTCAGCCCCAGCGCATCGAGCACCGCGCTGCCGAACAGCGCGCGATGCGCCGGATCGGGCAGCAGCCGGTCGCGCGCCGCGCACCAGCGGCGAAAATCCTCACCATAGTCGGCCGCGACCCGCGCCGCGTCGAGGTTGCAGCTTTTAGCCCAATGGCGGGTGAAGTCGATCCCTTCGAGATCGAGCCGGTCCACGACGCGGGCATACGCCGCCGCCGTCCGCTCGCTGCGCGGGCCATCGAAATCGATCACGGCATTGTGCGGGAACCGCGCCGGCGCCAGCAATCCCTGGGCACGCGCCATGAACCGCAGCGTGACGACGGTCGAGCCGCCGTGGCGCGCATAGACGGCGCAGATCAGCTCGAACGCCCGTGCGAGGTCCGCGCGGTCGATGGTGACCGAGGCGTTGAACAGGTCGGCGAGCGGACGGTGCGTGTCGAGCCCTTCGCCCCAGCTGCCATAAACGGCCGGCGCATCGACATCCGGCCCGCTGGCGTAGCCCAGTTTCATTGCAAACTGCAGCAACGCGCCGCGCGCCCACGGATAATCGTCGAGCAGTCGGCCGAGCAGGCTAAGCGCGTCGTAACCCGCACCCAATTGCCCCGGCGTAGCGCGCGGATAATCGTCGCGCCACGGCTCGCGGTACAGGAACCGCAGCATCGCCGGTCGTTTGAACGGCTTGTAGGGATTGACGATCATCTGAACAAAATCGGGATCGCGGTCGAGCGCATAGGCGGCGGAGAAGCGGCGAAAATCCCCCGCCGCCAGCCAATCGAGCGCCGCGCGGTCTACCTTGCGCAAATTCTGGATCGGACGAACAAGAAATTTCGGGACGCTGTCGACAACCAGCGCGGTGACAATGCCCAGCGAGCCGACGGGCAGCTGCGCCGCCGCAAAGACATCGTCGTCGCGCAGCGGAATCGACCCGGTGCCGGCAATGAACGCATCGGTCATCAATCCGGCGGCGGGTTCGATCCAATGAATGCCTGCGGGGGTCACGACCTGAACGGCGCGGACATGGTCCTGAATGCCGCCGTGGGCGATCATCGATCCATGCGTACCGGTGGCGCATGCGCCGGCGAAAGTCTGGCCGTTACCGGCGCCGCTGGTCCATAGCGACCGGCCCTGTGCCTCGAATTTGTCCGACACTTCGTCGACGAGCGCACCGGACTCGACCAGCATCAGCCCGCTGGCGTCGATGCCCGGACGAACATCAGCGGCATCGATGCCGAAACAGCGATTGAACCGCCGCGTGTGGAGCAGCCAGCACTGCGATGCGATGTTGATGTTCGACGGCGACCAGCCCGCACCGAGCGGGCGAACGCGGCGCTGTGCCGCCGCCGCGTCGACCAGCCAGTCCTGCACCGAACCGGCGGCAATCGCGATCTCGTCGCGGCCGCGCTCGGCATCGCCGCTGCGCAGCGCAAAACGCGTCGCTGCGTCACATGTGCCGGTGCCATGATAGTTGGTCCAACGCCCCTCGCTCCCCAGCCTGACGATGGGCATCAGGCGTCTCCCAGCGGAAAGACACCGGCGTGGGCGCGCCAGGCGACGGTGACCGGACGCAGAAAGCCGAAACTTGCGATCGACACGAGCGTCTGGCGCCTCGTCGCAAAGACGCGCACGTCGCAAAGGCCGTGGTCCGATTCGGGTGTAACGAAGGGCTGGGCGGCGTGGGCCGCAAATCCCCAGCCTTTCAGCGTCACCACCATCGATTCTTCGTCGAGCGGTCGCGGATTGGCGATCGATACGAAAATGTCCGCTTGGCCGGCCAGATATTGACCGAAAAGCGCCAGAAAAAAGAGCGCGACAAGCGCCCAGCCTAGCCACAACATGCCCCGTTGCCCCTTCGATTTTTCCTGCCGGTATTCCGGCTTTGCGACCCGAAGAGTGCGGGCAATTTTTCCTGCCCGTTCTTTTCAACTAGCTGTATAGGCGCGCTATGCAAGTCCATCCGTTGATCGAAACCAACACCGCGCTGGCCCAGTTCTGCGACCTGATCAAAGACAGCGATTTTATCGCGGTCGATACCGAGTTCATGCGCGAAAACACCTTCTGGCCCGAACTCTGCCTGATCCAGGTGGCCGACCGCGAGCATGCCGCGGCGATCGATCCGATGGCGCCGGGGATCGACCTCAAGCCGTTGCTCGACCTGCTCGTCGATAACGAGGAGATGCTGAAGGTCTTTCATGCCGGCGGGCAGGATGTCGAAATCATCTTCAACCTGACCGGCAAGACGCCGCACCCGATATTCGACACGCAGATCGGCCAGATGGCGCTTGGTCAGGCCGAACAGGTCGGATATTCGAATCTGGTCGAAGCTTGGCTGGGGCTCCAGCTCGACAAGGGTGCGCGCTTTACCGACTGGAGCCGCCGTCCGCTCGACAAGCGGCAAATCGACTATGCGATCGGCGATGTTACGCATCTGGCGAAAATCTTTCCGATGATGCTCGACAAGCTGATCAAGACCGGGCGCGGCCACTGGCTGGACGAGGAAATGGAAAAGCTCGCCGATCCCGCCAACTACAATGTCGATCCTGAAAAGGCTTGGCAGCGGATCAAGATTCCGTCGCGCAAACCCGACGTTCTGGGCCGGTTGAAGGCGTTGGCCGCATGGCGCGAGCGCGAAGCGCGGTCGAAGAACCTGCCGCGCGGGCGCATCGTCAAGGACGAGACGCTGGGCGATCTGGCGGCGCATCCGCCCAAGGATCAGGACGGCCTCGGCCGTGTGCGCGGTTTGTCGGCGACCTGGCGGACCAACGACATCGGCGCGCGCCTGATCGACGCGCTGGCGAATGCCAAGCCGCTCGACAAGGACGACATGCCCGATCGCGCGCCGCGCGGCCCCGGCCTGGGCAAGGAAGGCGCGCTGGTCGCCGATTTGCTGAAATTGCTGCTCAAGATCCGCGCCCGCGAACTCAACGTCGCGGCGCGCCTCATCGCGCGCAGCGAGGAACTCGAAGCGCTGGCCGCCGGCAGCCGCGCGGATATGGCGATGATGCGCGGCTGGCGGTACGAGGTATTCGGCCACGCCGCGCTCGATCTTGTCGAGGGGCGGATGGGCTTTGCCGTCAAGAACGGCAAGCTGGTGATGAGCGAGATCGAAGCGGCGAGCGCCGTTTAGAGCAATATCAGCTCGGGCTTTGCATCGAGTGCCTGCGCCAGCGCTCGCAAGCGCCGCTCGACCGATTCGCCCGCCAGATGGTGCCAGCCCGCGTCGAGGCTGAGCCGCAACCGCCCGTCGGCCAGTGCGACTCGGCTGGCATTCAGCGGCGCCTCGACCCCGCCGGTCAGCCGCTGCGCCAACCGGATCGCAAGCCCCCATTGCCGCGCCCGCGCCAGCCGGTCGGCGGTCACCAGCGATGCCATATCGGGAAAATCGCTGTCGGCGCCGCCAAACCCCGCGTGCAGCGCGCGCGCCAGCAGAACGCGCCCCGGAATGTCGATGCCGCGCCAATTGCCGTGCAGCCCGATCTCCATTCCGCGTTCGGCGCGGAAATCGGGGTTGGCCGACCAGGCGACATCGCTGAGCAGGCTGGCGGCCAGGCGGACGCGGCTGTCGGCGGGTGCTTCGTCGGCAAACAGCGGCGCGATCCATTCGGTAATCGCGCGGCCGTGCGGCGCAAAGCGCGCGAGGCGTCGCCCTTCGAACTCGGCCGCGACGATCAACGGATCCTGCGCGCGCGTCGATGCGTCGAGCGCCTGGTAGAGCAGCCCTTCGCGCAGCCCCGACGACGAAACGGTCATTTCGGGAACATCGAGGATGTTGACCAGCGCCGCGAGCAACGCCGCCGCATCGGGCAGCGCGGCGGCGCGGTTCGACGCCATGCCGGGAATCGCCCGCAACTCTTCGAAAGACAGGCGGTTCGTCGCGCGGAGCAGGCGGCGCAGCGCCGCCCGGGGCAGGCTGTGCTGGTCGAGCACCGCGAGCGGATCCTGCGTAAGTTCAAGATCGAGCCGCGCGAGCGCGCGCCACGATCCGCCGACCAGATAGAGCGGCAGACCGGTCACCCCGTCCGGCCAGGATGCGGCGCGCAGCATCTTGCGCACCGCGCGTTCGAACGCTTGCTGCCCCTGTTTGCGCAGCACCGGCAGACGCAGCACGCCCAAAGGAAAAGACGCGCGGCGGCCGACCCGGCCATCGACGACTTCGGCGAGTTCCAGACTGCCGCCGCCGAGGTCCACAGCTATGCCATGGGCGTCGGGGATGGCGGACAACACGCCATAGCCCGCCGCTTCGGCTTCCTCCTCGCCCGACAGCAGGCGGATCGTCAGCCCCGCCGCAGCCGCGCTGGCAATGAAGGCCGGACCGTTTTCCGCGTCGCGCACCGCCGCGGTCGCCACGCATTGCAGGTCCTTCACGTCCATATGCTTCGCGAGCAGCGCATAACGGCGCAAGGCGGTCAAACCGCGCTCCGCATCCGCCTCGGCGATGCGCCCGTCAACCGTCAGGCCGCGGCCCAGTCCCGCCGCGACCTTTTCGTTGAAAATCACGGCCGGCGCCCGCGCCGGCCCCTCATAAACGACCAAGCGAACCGAGTTCGATCCGATGTCGATGACGGCCGAGCGGCGAACCGCCTGCCGGGAAGGACGCAGCAACCCCAAAAGTCAGTCCCCGCGCAGATCGAAAGCCAGCGTCGGAACGTCCTGACGCTTGTGCAGCGCGGTGCCGCGACCGGACAATGAGGGGTTTGTCATGAAATAATGGTGCAGGTTGAACGGTTTGTCGCTCGGTGTTGAACGGACATAGATGCCGTCGGATTGCAACACCCAGCTTTGTTCATTGTCGATCAGATTGGCGACCAGCACCTGGTCCAATATCTGGTCGTGAACGGTGGGGTTTTCGATCGGGATCATATATTCGACGCGGCGGTCGAAGTTGCGCGGCATCCAGTCGGCGCTGCTGATATAAAGCTTGGCGCGCTGGTGCGGCAAGGACGCGCCATTGGCGAAGGCCCAGACGCGGCTGTGTTCGAGGAAACGCCCCACGACCGATTTGACCCGGATCGTTTCGGAAAGGCCGGGCACCCCCGGACGCAGGCAGCAAATGCCGCGCACGATCAGTTCGACCGGCACGCCGGCGGCGCTGGCTTCGTATAATTTGTCGATGATGTCGGGGTCGACCAGGCTGTTCATCTTGGCCCAGACCCCCGACGGCTGCCCCGCCCTCGCCGCGACAATCTCGGCGTCGATCAGGTCGCACAGATGCGCGCGCATGTTGAGCGGCGACATGGTGATCATGTCGAGCCGTTCGGGTTCGACATAGCCGGTGATATAGTTGAACAGCTGCGCCGCATCACGCCCCGCGCGCGGATCTGCGGTGAAGAAGCTGAGGTCGGTGTAGATGCGCGCGGTGACCGGATGGTAATTACCGGTTCCGAAGTGGCAATAGGTGCGATACCCCTGCCCTTCGCGCCGCACGACCATCGAAATTTTGGCGTGGGTTTTCCACTCGATGAAGCCATATACGACCTGCACCCCGGCGCGTTCGAGCTGGTTCGCCCAGAGCAGGTTCTGCTCCTCGTCAAAGCGCGCCTTGAGTTCGACCACCGCGGTCACCGACTTGCCCGCCTCGGCCGCCTCGATCAACGCGCGGATGACCGGCGACTGGTTGCCGGCGCGGTAGAGCGTCTGCTTGATCGCGACGACGTCGGGGTCGGCGGCAGCCTGCCGCAAAAAGGCCAGAACGACATCGAAACTCTCGTACGGATGGTGGACGACAATGTCCTTGCTGCGGATCGCCGCAAAACAGTCGCCACCATGTTCGCGGATGCGTTCGGGAAAGCGCGCCGAATAGGCGGGGAATTTCAGGTCGGGCCGGTCGACGTCAACTAGCGCCGACAACGCCGCCAACCCCACGAAACCCCCGATCTTGGCGACGATCGCCTCGTGACCCTGAATGTCGGCATTCAGCACTTCGGCGATCTCGCCGGGCATATCGGCCTCGAGTTCGAGCAGGATGACGCGGCCGCGCCGGCGGCGACGGATCGCAGTGCGGAACAGACGGACCAGATCCTCGGCCTCTTCCTCGAGCTCGATATCGCTGTCGCGGATGATGCGGAAAACGCCGAGCGAACGGATGGTGAAGCCGGGAAAGAGCAGGTCGCCGAACAGTTCGATCAGATATTCGACCGGCACGAACGCCTGTTGCTGGCCCGGCACCGGCACGAAACGCGGCAGTGCTGCGGGAATCAGTACCAGTTCGCGTACCGTTTCACCCGTCGCCCTGCGTTCGAGGTCGAAAATGATGCCGAGCCCGCGATTGGGAATGAAGGGGAAGGGGTGCGCGGGGTCGAGCACCTGCGGCGTCAGGATCGGGAAAATCTGGTCGATGAAATATTGGCGCAAGGCGGCGCGCAGCGGTTCCTTGTCCGATCCCGTGCCGTGGACAATGATCCCCTGTTCGCCGAGCAATTTATGGAGCCGTTGCCATTCGCTCTGCTGCTGGTCGACCAGTCGGTTCACCTCGGCCTCGATCTCGGCGAGCTGCTGTCCGGGCGAGCGCCCGTCGGCCGACGGATCGTCGATGCCCTGAAGCTGCTGCCCCTTCAGCCCCGCCACGCGGACCATGAAAAATTCGTCGAGATTGCTGCCCGAAATCGACAGGAAGCGCAGCCGTTCGAGCAAAGGGTGCGCAGGATTGCGTGCCTCCTCCATCACCCGCCGATTGAAGGCCAGCCACGACAGTTCGCGGTTGAAAAAGCGTTCGGGGCCAAAGCGGGGTGGGGTTGTAGCCGTATCCGGATCATTGTCCGCGCGCAAAGGTCCACCGGCTACCGACATGTCGTTTCATCCTGCCCTTCCAGCAAATCGGGATCGATCAGCCCCTGTGACAGTAATGTTTCACGGGTAAGACGTATACTAATGCCGCCGCCTTTTTCGAGCGAAGCCGCGTCGAGCGCCGCGACGATGCGGTGAATCATCGCATAGCTGCGCTCCATCCGGGGCACGATATAGGAGGCGACCCCGGGCGCCAACGCCACCCCGCGCTGCGCGAACAAAGCGTCGATCAGGTCGCGCGCCAGACAGTCGTCCGGATCGCCGATCGTCAGCACCGGTACGGCGCGCAGCCGCGACGCAAGGTCGGGAAGCGCCACATGCCAGTCGGCGGGCGGGGCGTTGGCAATGATCAGCAACGGTTTCCGCGATGTCTGCGCCGCATTCCACGCGTGGAAAACCTCTTCCTCGGAAACGCTGTCGTGACCGTCGATCACGCGGCCACCCGTCTCGCGCGCGAAAAGCCGACCCATCAGGCTGCGACCCGACCCGCCCGGTCCGGTCAGCACCGCCGTGCGCACCGGCCAGGTCGATACATGACGCAGATAGCGTACCGCGTCGGCATTGCTCGTCCCGACGATCAGCGGTCCGTCGTTCGCGCCCCCGGCGCTCCAGTCGAGCGGCAGGGCGATCTGGCGATTGCCGGCGCGCCGCATCAGCGACTGATCCGCAGCGTGTTGCCGCCTTCCTGCACCGAATAGCCGCGTGCGGCCAGCGCTGCCTTGAGCGCAGCCATATCGCCGCGGAAGGTCACGCGCATGACCGACATTCCGCCGAGCGCCAGGCTGGTCGTCGATGCCGACTGGACGCCCACGATGCCGCCCACCGCACGCTCGGTCGCCGTCACCGATTCGACGTCGGGCGAGCTGTACTGGACGGTGAAGGCCTGCACACCGGCGGGCGCGGTGGTCGGCACGCTGCTGTCGGTTTCGCTGGGCAAGGAATCGGCGTCCTCGCCGAGGATGTCTTCGGGCAGGTCTTCGCGCGCCACCGGCTTTTCAAGAACCAGAAACGTGTCGGTCTTGAGAACGCCCGCGGCCAGCGCGTCGATATAGATTCGGTCCATCCGCGCGACCGCCTTTTCCATCATGTCGGGCAGTGCCGCCGGGCTGGGGCCGGTCATCCTGAAACTGGATATCAGCTTGCTGTCGGGGCCGAAGCGCGCGGTGAAATGTCCCGTGATCGGCCCGCCGGGGTAGGAATATTCCACCCGCGCGATCGGGATGAGCACGTCGGCGGCGCCATATTGATCGAGAATCACGCGCCACCACACCCGCCCGCGGCGGCCGGTCTGGCCGGCGTTGAGCAGCAGCGTGTCGGCGCCGGTCCCGGCGGTGCGGACATAGTCGATCGCGCTCTGGCCGGTGTTATATTCGGCCCAAGCGCGCTGCCAAGCGCTGCGCTGTTCGAACACCTGCGGGATGCCGTCGATCGAATAGACGGGGATGACGAGCAACGGGGGCGAGCGAAGCGTCCGGCCGCTGACGCCCAATATTTGTCCGGCGCGCACCCGGTCGAACTGGACACCCAGCCGCGCCACATAGCGCCGCGGGCCGATCTGTTCCTCTTCTACAACGATCGCGGTGACGATGCCGTCGAGCACCGAATCGCCCAGCGCCGGTCCGTCGCTGCCATTCAATTTGCGGTAAAGCTGTGCCCAGCCTTTGCGCTGCGCCTCGCGCCATCCCTTGGTTCGCGCGTCGTCAGCATTGTCGCCGGTGACGTCCACGATGATGCCGCTCGCGAGAAAATCGCCGCTGCTGTTGATCGGGGTGATGCCGCGATTGCCACGGGTGATCTGACCGTCGACGATCCCAGCCAGCAGGATGGCGGCAAACAGGCCAAGCAGCGCCGCCCAGCGCCAGTAACGCGGCAGAAACAAGCGAGATGGAACGCGGGGAGCGAAGCGGGCGAAAGCGACAGCGGTCATATCTTCTTCATGCTCTGCCTAAAAGCGACGTTCGGGACAAGGAAATCATGGCATTTCTCGGCGGGAAGCGTTAGTCGCGCGGGCCATGAATTCCAAGCACAACCAGCCCGCCTCTTATACTTATGCCCAGTCCGGCGTGTCGATCGACGCCGGCAATGCGCTGGTCCGTGCCATCGCCCCGCTGGCACGATCGACAAGGCGCCCCGGCGCCGATGCCGACCTTGGCGGATTCGGCGGCTTTTTCGACCTGAAGGCCGCGGGGTTCAACGACCCGCTGCTTGTCGCGGCGAACGATGGCGTGGGCACCAAGCTGAAGCTGGCAATCGAATCGGGCCGGCACGACGGGGTCGGCATCGACCTCGTCGCAATGTGCGCGAACGACTTGATCGTACAGGGCGCCGAGCCGCTGTTTTTCCTCGATTATTATGCGACGGGGAAGCTCGACAATGATGTAGCGACCGAAGTGGTGGCGAGCATCGCGGAGGGCTGCAAGCAGGCCGGGTGTGCGCTGATCGGCGGCGAAACCGCGGAAATGCCGGGAATGTATTCGGACGGCGACTATGATCTTGCCGGTTTCTGCGTCGGCGCGGTCGAGCGCGACCAGGTGCTGACCGCCGACAAGGTCACCGCGGGCGACGTGATCCTGGGCCTCGCCTCGTCGGGGGTGCATTCGAACGGCTTCTCGCTCGTGCGGCGGCTCGCGGCGGACAAGGGCTGGAAGCTCGATCGCCCTGCCCTGTTCGACCAGAATATCCTGCTGATCGACGCGCTGATGGCGCCGACGCGTATCTATGTGAAGAGCCTGCTGCCGCTGGTGAAGAGCGGCAAGATCCACGCGCTGGCGCATATCACGGGCGGCGGGCTGCTGGAGAATATCCCGCGTATCCTGCCCCAAACCCTGCACGCGCATGTCGACGCCGACGCGTGGGACCAGCCGCGATTGATGGCGTTTCTGCAGGCGCAGGGGAATATCGAGCCCGAAGAAATGGCGCGTACGTTCAACTGCGGGATCGGCATGGCGGTGGTGGTTGCCGAGGACGATGTCGCCGATGTGACGGCCGCGCTCGAAGCTGCGGGCGAGACGGTGTTCCGCATCGGCCACATTGCCGCGGGCGAAAAGGGCTGCACCGTCACCGGCAGCGCCGAAACCTGGAGCGCAATGGGCGCGTGGAGCGCCACGCATCATGCGTAAGGTCCTCCCCGGCACGGGGAGGGGGACCATCCGAAGGATGGTGGAGGGGCACGTGCCGTTACGCGCTGCTTTTCGACGTCAGATAAACCCGCCTGTGCCCCTCCACCAGCTTCGCTGGTCCCCCTCCCCGTACCGGGGAGGATCGCTGTGAAGGCCAAGGTCGCCGTCCTGATCTCCGGCGCCGGGACCAATATGGCGGCGCTGCTTTACGCCGCAAAAGCAGCGAATTGTCCCTACGAGGTCGTACTGGTCGCCAGCAACAATCCCGACGCTCCCGGCCTCACCATTGCCGAAGCCGAGGGCATCGCAACGTGGAGCCTCTCGCACAAGGGCATGAGCCGCGACGCCTTCGACGCACTGGTCGATGCCCGGTTGCGCGAAGCCAAGACCGATTTCGTCGCGCTCGCGGGCTATATGCGGATCCTGAGCGACGATTTCGTCGCGCGCTGGGCGGGCGAGATGCTCAACATCCACCCCAGCCTGTTGCCGCGCTACAAGGGGCTCGACACCCACCGGCGGGCGATCGACGCGGGCGACGAATTCGGGGGGTGCAGCGTCCATATCGTCACGCCCGGCGTCGATGACGGCCCGGTGCTGGCACAGACACCGGTCGCGATTTTGCCGGGCGACACGGCCGAAACGCTTGCTGAACGCGTGCGGATCGCCGAGCACCAGCTCTATCCGCCGACCTTGGCCGCTTTCGTCACGCGCGAACGTTCGCCCGACTATCTGCGCGACCGCGTTCGCGAACTGGCGCTGGCGCTCCCCGAAAGCGACGAGGTGACGTCGCACGGGATGCCCTGCTTCGGGATCGTAAAGGGCAAGAAATTCGCCTATTTCACCGAGGATCACCATGGCGACGGCAAGATCGCGTTGCTGGTCAAGATCAGCGGTGCCGACGAACAGGCGGCGCTGATCGAGATGAACGCGGACCGCTATTACCGCCCGCCCTATTTCGGCGATGGGTGGATCGGCATCCGCCTCGACCTTGGCGACACCGACTGGGGCGCGATCGCCGAATGGTTGCGCAAAAGCTGGCTCGCGATCGCGCCGAAGAAGCTGGCGGGGCTGATGGCAGTCGCCGAGGAGTTTTGACGAAAAGGCCACCGGATTGCTCCGGCGGCCTTTCTATAACCGTCGTCCCCGCGAAGGCGGGGGCCGCCATCAGTGTAGCGCCAGGCGGCTTGCAGCCCCCGCGTTCGCGGGGCGACGTCAAAAATCAGCCGACAATCTCTTCGGGCTTGAAGAAATAGGCGATTTCGATCGCCGCATTCTCGTCGCTGTCCGACCCGTGAACCGTATTGGCTTCGATGCTTTCGGCCAGTTCCTTGCGGATCGTACCCGGCGCGGCGTCCTTGGGGTTGGTCGCGCCCATGATGTCGCGGTTGCGCTGCATCGCATTCTCGCCTTCCAGAACCTGCACGACGACGGGGCCGGAGGTCATGAATTCGACGAGTTCGCCAAAGAAAGGGCGTTCCTTGTGGACCGCGTAAAAGCCCTCGGCCTGTTCCTTGGTCATGTGGATGCGCTTCGACGCGACGATGCGCAGGCCGGCGTCTTCCAGCATCTTGGTGACGGCGCCGGTCAGGTTGCGACGCGTGGCGTCGGGCTTGATGATCGAAAAGGTGCGAGTGACCGCCATGGGGGAAGCTCCTGCGTTATTATGGTTTGTGATGCGCGCGCCTCTAGCGGCGCTTGCGCGCCGCCGCAAGGTCGGAAGAGCGTAGCCGTACCGGCGCGCGTCAGCCGCCGCCGTGGGTGATGGTGCCGTTCACCTGCGATCCTGTTTGCGTCGCCGTAATCTGAACCCCGCCCTTGCCATCGCCGGACTTTTCGGCGCCGATGATCATGGTGTCGCCGCTCTTGATCTCGCTGGTGACCTTCATGCCTGCCGCTTCGGCCTGTTTGCGGAAATGCGCGATGACGTCGGCGGCCTTGGCATCGACTTCGAAACTGGCCATGCCGCCGGTCCCCTGCACGCCGCTGGCCGAAAAACCACCGGTCATTTTCGATCCCGGGTAGGGGGTAAAGCCCGCGGGCAGTTTGGCATTTCCCGCGCCGCCGCCGAACACCATCTCGCCATCTTCGGTCTTGATGCTGACGTTGCCGCTCTCGCCATCATCGCTGCTGGTGATCTTGTAGTCCGCCTTCTTGCCGGTTTCGGGGTCGGTGTAGGTGCCGCTGGCCACCTCGCTTTCCGAATTCGAACCGCAGGCAGCAAGCAACAGGGCGCCGGCGGTCATGGCTAGCAGGGAAAAACGCGTCATAGTCCGCTCCTTTTGGTTTTTACCCGTCGGTATCAGCATGCACGCGGCATGGCGGTGACCCGCATCACAATGATTACGGCCCCTCCGACCAGCGTCCCCGGTCATCCTGTTTCCAGAAATGATTATCGACATCATCGCGCGCCGCTAGCGCCCGCCACGTGGCCCGCGCGTCCTCGATGCGGCTGTTGTCGAAAAGCAGGAAGGTGCGATCGAAACCGAGCGCCGCGTCGCGCCATTCGCCGTCGGCGAGCGCGACGTGCGTCGCGCCGTTCGCCGGAGGCACGTCAAGCGCGCCCGCGAGCAAGATCGGCTCGATGGTTTCGTCGACCGATCCGGCATGGCCGTGGGGCAGGAAACTTGCCGCGGCCTGGGTCCACAACGCCTCGTCGATGGCCTGCCGCTGCATCGCCGCCGCGGCGACGACCAGCAACCGGTCGCCGTTCGCCAGCACGCGTTCGGCCAGTGCGGGCAGCACCCGCTCGACGGGGTCGCGGGTCAGGCGGTAGAAATCGACACGCGGCACCGCCCGTCCCTTCGATCAGCCCTCGTGGTTGGCAGCGATATAGCGGTCGAGCAGGCGGACGCCGTAACCTGTGGCCCCCTTGGCCCAGACCGGACCGTCCTTGTCGGCCCAAGCCATCCCGGCGATATCGAGATGCGCCCAGGCGACACCGTCGTCGACGAAGCGCTTCAGAAACTGCGCCGCGGTGATCGACCCGCCTTCGCGCGGACCGATATTCTTCATGTCGGCGATCGGGCTGTCGATCAGCTTGTCGTAGGCCGGCGACAGCGGGAAGCGCCACAACTTGTTGTTCGACGCATCGCCCGCCGTCAGCAGCTTCGCCGCCAGATCGTCGTCATTGGCAAAGATGCCGGCATATTCATGACCGAGCGAGATCACCATCGCACCGGTGAGCGTCGCCAGGTCGACGATGACCTTGGGCGAATAGGTCTTTTGCACCCAGGTAATCGCGTCGCACAAGACCAGCCGTCCCTCGGCATCGGTGTTGAGCACTTCGACCGTCTGGCCCGACATCGTCGAGACGATGTCGCCGGGGCGCATCGCATTGCCGTCGGGCATATTTTCAACGAGGCCGACGACGCCGACGACGTTCGCCTTTGCCTTGCGCCCCGCGATCGCCTTCATCGCGCCGGCGACCGCGCCTGCACCGCCCATGTCCCATTTCATCATGTCCATGCCGGGGCCGGGCTTCAGGCTGATCCCCCCGGTGTCGAAGGTCACGCCCTTGCCGACGAACACCACCGGCGCGTCGCCAGCATTGCCGCCGTTCCAGCGCATCGCGAGCAGCCGCGGCGGCCGCGTCGAGCCCTGCGCCACGCCAAGCAGCGCCCCCATGCCGAGCGCTTTCATCTGACGCTCGTCGAGCACTTCGAGTTCGACGCCGAGGTCGGCGAGATGCTGGCAGCGTTCGACGAAGCTTTCGGGGTAAAGGATGTTCGGCGGCTCGGCGACCAACGTTTGCGTGAAGGCGACACCTTCGGCAATCGCTTCGTTCGCTGCCCAGCGTCCGGCAAGATCGCCATGCGACGAAGCGATGACGATGCTGGCGAGCGTCGGCTTCGCCTTGTCGGCCAAGCGGGTTCGATAGGTATCGAGGCGCCAGTTGCGCAGCCGCGCACCCATGGCAAAAGCGAGGACATCGTCGGCGTCGCTCTGTCCCGCGCTCGCAAAATCGACATGGACCCTGGCGACACCGCTTGTCTGCAATTTGGCGGTCAGCGCCGCGCCGCCGCGCTCGAGATCATGTTCGCTGCCCTCGCCGATACCGACGAGCAACAGCCGCTTCGCCTGTTCGCCGTCGATCGCCGCCGTTTCGGCAACCGTGCCTGCCGAACCGTCGAAACGCGCCTGCGCCGCGGCGGCCCCGAGCAGTGCGCCGAGCGCGCCCGCTTCGCCCTTGCGGACAGGAAAGGCCACGACGTCGGCAGACGCATCGATTTGCGCGACAAACTGAATGTCCATTCGGTAACTCTCTTATGCGATGATTGATTGCAACGAGCGGGACCGATAGGGGTTTCGCGTGCGAGTTGCAAAAACAAAGCAGCCGGTTCAACCCGGGCGGACATGACAAAGATGTGGGACAAAGTGTAGAAATGAACTGGACTTTGTTCCGTCGAATCCGCCGCGCGCAGCCATTGTGGCTGGCTACCGCGAGCAGCATCGCGCTCTTCTCCTGCCCCGTCGCCGCGCAGCAGGCGGCCGATTCGTCGGCATCCGAAATGCCGGCGGGCGAACCCGATCTCCAGACACCAGACGTCGCGCCCGCCGTCGGCGACGCACCGGCGCCGCCGGGTGAAAACCAAGTCGGCTTTGCCGCCGACAACCTCAACTATGACAGCGACGCCGACGTCGTGGTTGCCGAAGGCAATGTCGCGATGAATCGCGACGCGATATCGATGCGCGCCGACAAGGTGACCTGGAACCGCACCACCGGCGAGGTGTTCGCCGAAGGCAATGTCGCGATCCGCAATCCCGAAGGCGATACCGCCTATGGCGACCGGATCGAATTGACCGACAGCCTGCGCGACGGCGTCGTCGAAAACCTGCTTGTCGTCCTCGACAATGGTTCGCGCTTGGCCGCGATCAGGGGAACGCGGTTCGAAAACGGCAATATCGAGCTCGAAAACGCCGCCTATACCCCCTGCCCGGTCGAAGATGCCGAAGGGTGTCCCAAGGATCCGAGCTGGCAGATCCGGGCCGTTCGCGTCACTTATGACCGCGGCAAGAACAAGGTGCGCTACCAAGGCGCGCGCGTCGAGCTGTTCGGCTTGCCGCTGATTCCGCTGCCGGGCCTGAGCCATCCGGCGAACAGCGAAGCAGGCAGCGGCATCCTCGTTCCAGAAGTCCGTCTCGATCGCACCAACGGGTTCGAAATCGCCGTGCCCTATTATCTGCGGCTGGCGCCCGATCGCGACATCACGATCACGCCTCACGTCTATACCGGCGCCGCGCCGATGCTGGAGGGCGAGTTTCGCGCGCTGACCGATATCGGCTCGTTCCGGATCAACGGTTATGCCACCTACGGCACATTGGTGCCTTTGGTCGGCGAGGATCCCGACAGCCGAAAGCGTTTTCGCGGCTATCTGGAAAGCGCCGGCAAGTTCCAGTTCGATCCGCGCTGGAGCCTCAGCTATTCGGGGCGGATCGCCACCGACCGCACCTTCATGCGCCGCTACGACATCAGCCGCGACGACCGGCTGCGCTCGACCTTCGAACTGGAGCGGATCGGCGGCAATAGCTATCTGTCGATCGCCGGCTGGGCGACGCAAACGCTGCGCCGGAACGACGAGCAGGGTCAGCAGCCGATCGCACTGCCGATCATCGACTATCGCCAGCGCTTTGCCGACCCTTGGCTCGGCGGGCAGTTCGAGCTGCAACTCAACACGCTAGCGATCGGGCGCACCGCGGGGCAGGACACGCAGCGCGCCTTTGCCGGTGCCCGCTGGGATTTGCGCGGCCTAACCAAAATGGGGCAGGAAGTGGTGCTGACCGCGCTCGTCCGCGGTGACGTCTACCACAGTGACGAAAATCTGCTGACCGCCATTCCCGGCTATCGCGGCAAATCGGGCTGGCAGGGCCGCGGGATCGCCGCCGTCGCCGCCGACATGCGCTGGCCTTTCATTGGTGAATTTGCGGGCGGCACACAAACGCTGACCCCGCGAGTCCAGATCGTCGCGACGCCGCCGCTCAAGAATCTCGACATCCCGAACGAGGATTCGCGCGCTTTCGACCTTGAAGACAGCAACCTGTTCGCGATCAACCGGTTCAACGGCTACGACCGCTTCGAGGATGGCGCACGCATCACTTACGGGGTCGAATGGAATTATAGCCGCCCCGGCTTCAACATCAGCAGTGTCGTCGGGCAAAGCTATCGCCTGTCCGACAAGCCCAGCCTGTTTCCCGACGGCACCGGGCTGACCGACCGCACCTCGGACATCGTCGGACGGACGACGATTGCCTATCGCGATTTCCTGCGGCTGACCCATCGCTTCCGGCTGGACAAGGATGATTTCGCCGTCCGCCGCAACGAATTCGACGCGACGATCGGCAGCCGCTCGACCTACGCCGTCCTCGGCTATTCGCGGCTCAACCGCGACATCCTGTTGCTCGGCGAAGATTTGCAGGATCGCGAAGAACTGCGCGTCGGCGGGCGGGTGAAATTTGCCCAATATTGGTCGATGTTCGGTTCGGCGATCGTCGATCTGACCAAACAGCGCGACGATCCCCTGAGCACCGCCGACGGGTTCGAGCCGATTCGCCACCGCCTCGGCGTCGCCTATGACGATGATTGCCTGTCGATCGCGCTGACCTGGCGGCGCGATTATGCCGACACCGGCGACGCGCGCCGCGGCAACAGCTTTTCGTTTCGCATCGCTTTCCGTAACCTCGGCTTCTGATCCGCTCGCTCAGCTTGGGTTCAGCGTCGCTGCGCTAAGGGCGGTCCGGAAACCCGTCCTGATGGCGGATTGCGCTGGACCAGCGGGCGTTTCGGCTGATACGGAGCGTCCGAACCTTCTCGAATAGGGTAAAAATGACCAAATTTTCGACCATGATCGGCTTGATCACCGTGGCCGCTATCGGCGTCACACCGGTGCTCGCCCAAACCGTCACCGACAACGACGTCCCGACGACCAGCCTGAATATCCCGGGCAATGTTCAGATTTTCGGCGATGCCAATCCCAATGTCTATCGCCCCTCGGCAACGGTGAACGGTGAAATCATCACCGCGACCGACATCGAACAGCGCATGGCGCTGATCCGGATCGCGAACAACGACGTCGCGTTGCCGCCCGAAGAACTGCAGCGCCTGCGCCAGCAGGTGTTCAGCAACCTGATCGACGAAAAGCTGCAAATTCAAGAAGCGCGCGCTGCCGACATCACGATCGACGAAAATGTCGTGAACGACCAGTTCGCGCGCCTCGCCACGCGGTTCCGCCAGACGTCCGAACAGTTTTCGACCTATCTTGCCAGCAAGGGATCGTCCGCCGCGGCGGTCAAACAGCAGATCCGCGGCGAATTCGCGTGGGACCGGCTGTTGTCGCGCAACATCCAGTCGACCACCAATGTTTCGACCGAAGAAGTCGAATCGGTCGTCCAGCGGCTCAATGAGGCCAAGGGACAGGACGAGTTCCACCTCGGCGAAATCTATCTGTCGGCGGCGCCCGAGAATATGACGGCGGTCAACGAAAACGCGCAAAAAATCATCCAGGCGTTGCAGGCAGGCGGCAGTTTTGCCGCTTACGCCCGCCAGTTTTCAGAAGCGTCGACCGCGGTGGTTGGCGGCGATCTTGGCTGGGTGAAGGCCGGCCAGCTGCCGGCGTCGATGGCCGAGGCCGCGACCCAGATGCAGCCCGGCCAGCTGGTCGGGCCGGTGGCAGTCCCCGGGGGCGTGTCGATCATGCTGATGATCGACCGGCGCCAGGTGCTGACCGCCGATCCGCGTGACGCGGTGCTCAGCCTGAAACAGATTTCGCTCGATTTCCCCGAAGGCACGACGCAGACGCGCGCGGCCGAACTGGCGAGCCAGTTTGCCGAAGCCACGCGCAATATCGCCGGTTGCGGCGCCGCCGACGCGGTTGCTGCCCAGCTTGGCGCCAACGTCGTTTCGCGCGACAATATCGAAATGCGGGTGCTGCCGGCACCGCTGCAGAACACGCTCGTCAATCTTCAGATCGGACAAACGACCCAGCCCTTCGGCGCGGTCAACGAAGGGATCAGCGTGCTGGTCCTGTGCGGACGCGACATGCCGCAAACCGCCACGGCGCCGGACCTCCAGCAGATCGAGCAGCGGTTGCTCGAGGAAAAGGTCAACAAGCGTGCCCAGCGCTATCTGCGCGACCTGCGCCGGGATGCCGTGATCGAATATAGCTGATGGCCGAGGTACAAATTCGGCAGCCGATCGCGGTCACCATGGGTGACCCCGCCGGTGTCGGACCCGAAGTCACCGCGCGCGCCTGGGCGGCCCGCCGCGAGCATGGCTTGCCGCCCTTTGTCGCGATCGGCGATATTGCCGCCGTCTCGGCGGTGTGGGACGGTCCGACGAGCCGTGTCGGCGATATGGACGAGGTCGTCCGCACGTTCGGCGACGCCCTGCCGGTCTGGCATCTGGAAGACAGCGGATCGGTGACTCCCGGAACGCCGAGCGCGGCGGGTGCGGCCTGCGCGCTCCACGCTCTCGAGACCGGGATCGGACTGACCCGCAACCAGGCCAGCTCGGCGCTGGTCACGGGTTCGGTATCGAAATTCGCGTTGCACGCGATCGGCTACACCCATCCCGGACAGACCGAGTTCATCGCCGAGCGATGCGGCGTCACGGCAACCAATGCGGTGATGATGCTCGCCGGCCCCGCGCTACGCGTCGTGCCGCTGACCGTCCACATCCCGCTCGCCGACGTCCCCGACCGGCTGACCAGCGAGTTGATTGTCGCCAAGGCCCGCATCGTCGCGCGCGGCTTGAAACGCGATTTCGACATTGCTGCGCCGCGTATTGCGCTCGCCGGCCTCAACCCTCACGCGGGTGAAAACGGTCAATTGGGCAGCGAGGAAGAGCGGGTGATGGTGCCGGCGATCGCCCAGCTTGCCGAAGAAGGGATCATGGTCGATGGCCCGCTCGCCGCCGACGCACTCTTCGCTCCGGGTATTCGCGACCAGTATGATGCGCTGCTCTGCGGGTATCACGACCAGGCGCTGGCGCCGTTCAAGGCGCTGCATTTCCATGACGGGGTCAATCTCACGCTCGGGTTGCCGATCATCCGCACCGCACCCGATCATGGCACTGCGTTCAACATCGCCGGGCAGGCGAAAGCCGATGCGCGACCGACGATCGCGGCCATCGCGATGGCGGCCCGGATGGTGACCGCGCGCGAACGCAGCTGCGCGCCGGCCAAGTGAGCGGAACGCCCGCACCTGCATTGCCGCCGCTGCGCGAGGTGGTGCGCACCCACGGGCTCTCGGCAAGCAAGGCGCTGGGCCAGAATTTCCTATTCGACGAACAATTGCTGGGCCGCATCGCCGCCATTCCGGGCAATCTGGCTGGAGCCACCGTGTTCGAGGTCGGCCCCGGCCCCGGCGGCCTGACCCGCGCACTCCTCCGCGCCGGGGCCAAGGTGATCGCAGTCGAGCGCGACGACCGCTGCCTGCCGCTCCTCGCCGAACTGGACGACGCCTTTCCCGGCCAGCTTACGGTGATTGCCGACGACGCGATGGCGGTCGATGTCGACGCGCTGACCGGCGGCGCACCCTATCACATCGTCGCCAACCTCCCCTATAATGTCGGCACCGCCCTGTTCACGCGCTGGCTGGAACCAGCCGCTTGGCCGCCGCGCTGGCTATCGCTGACGCTGATGTTCCAGCTCGAGGTCGCGGAGCGGATCGTGGCGCGGGTGGATACGGCGGCTTATGGGCGTCTTGCGGTACTCGCGCAGTGGCGCACCCAGGCGACGATCGCGATGAAAGTCCATCGCTCGGCCTTCACCCCGCCGCCCAAGGTTATGTCGGCGATCGTCCATGTCACACCCGCTACGCAGCCCGAGGGTGTCGATCCCCGCATGTTGTCGCGCCTGACCGAAAAAGGGTTCGGCCAGCGGCGCAAGATGTTGCGGCAGAGCCTAAAGGGCATTTCCGGTGCGATCGAGGCGCTGGAATCGCTTGGTATCGACGCGACGCGGCGTGCCGAGACGGTCAGCGTCGCGGAATGGGTGGCGCTGGCACGAGTGCTGAGCGCCTGACCGTCAATTCTGGCTGGCGGTCACCACCGGTTTGGGCACAATCGCCTCGGCCGCCACGACCTTTTTCTGTGCATTGGCGCTGATCGTCTTTTCCAGCGCCGCAACTTGCGGGCATTTTGCGTCGCACACCCGCTGTGCTTCGGCGAGTTTCTCGCGCGCCAGTTCCAACGCGCCCTTGTCGGCCAGCGCCTCGCCCTGCCCGGTCAACGCGACGATGTCATTGGGTTCGAGCACCAGCGCTTCGCGGTACAGACCGATAGCCTTGCCCGGCAGGCCTTGCGCGCGCGCCACCTGTGCCAATGCGATGATCGCCGACCGATTGCGCGGGTCGGCGGCCAGCGCGGCTTCATAATAGTCGACCGCAAGATCCAGGTCGCCGGCCTGTTGCGCCACCAGCCCGTCCTGCTGGAGCGCTATCGAGCGCGGAAAAATGTCGTTGTCGGCGCGCTGGGCATCGGATGCCGTCGGCAAGCTGGCGAGAACAAGACCGGCGCCAATGGCCAGCAAACTGATGCGCATCGCATTCTCCCATCGTTTCATTGAAGGGGATGCTAACATGGCGATGTCAGCCGCGCGAGAAAAAATCCGTCGCAGCGGTCATGCGCCGGGGTGAGCAGAAAGCCCGCGCCCGCGGCGCGGCCGACGCCGTCCGGAAGATAGCCGGTGTCGGCCGTCCAGCCGGGGTTCCGCTTCAGAAAATCAGCCACCTGAGCGCGCCCCTCGCGTGCGATGATCGAGCATACCGCATAGAGGAGTTTGCCGCCCGGCGCCACCAGCGCCGCGCCGATGTCCATCAGTTTCGCCTGATCGGCGACATGCCGATCAAGCCGCGCCGGGGACGAGCGCCAGCGCAGTTCGGGGCTGCGCCGCCAGGTGCCGCTGCCCGAACAGGGGGCGTCGACGATCACTCGGTCAGCCTTGCCCATACGATCGGCGAGCATTGAACGCTCCTGACCGGGGTTGAGCAGCAGCGTGTCGATTCCCGTCGCCCCGGCGCGGTGGGCGCGCGGCGCGAGTTGCTGGAGCCGCGCGCGGTTGGTGTCGCAGGCAAGGATCCGGGCTTCGTCGTTCGTCGCCGACGCGATGGCGAGTGTCTTGCCCCCCGCACCCGCGCACAGGTCGATAATGACTTGCCCCGCTTTAGCGCCGAGCGCAGCGGCGGCGTATTGGCTTGCCGCGTCCTGCACTTCGAATTGGCCCTCGGCATAGGCCGGGTTCTGCACCGCCGCGGTTTCGCCGGGCAGGCGCCAGCCATCGTAGAGCCCGTTGATCGCTTCACCGTCTGGAAAGATCGTCGCGAGCTCGTCGCGGCTCGATCGCAGGCGGTTGGCGCGCAGGTCGAGCGGGGCGCGGACGAGCATCGCAGCATGCTCTGCCTTGCCCACCAACGGGTCGAACAATCTGATCAGCGCGGGGGTCGCGAGCCCGGTTTCTGCGCGCGCTTCGCCGGCGCCGATTGCCCCGGGACCATAGGAAGCGCCATCGAACAGCGCGGCGAGTTCGGGATCGGCGTCGGCGAGCGCCAGCATCGCGGCGCGACCCGACACCGGCGCCGAACGCACCGCACGGATCGCGTCATAGACGAGCCCGCGGATCGCGCGGCGGTCCTTCGACCCCGCATAGCGGCGCGCGCGCATCGCTTCGGCAAAGATTGCATCGGCGGGGGCGCCGCCATCGCGGGCGGATTGGGCGATGACGTCGAGAATTTCGATCGCAGTCTGGACGCGGGCGGCGGGGGTCATGGATTCAACCTTTCTTCCCCGTCATTGCGAGGAGCGAAGCGACGAGGCAATCCAGGGCGGTAGAACCGCTCTGGATTACTTCGCTACGCTCGCAGTGACGCTGGGCAGATTACCCAGCTGGATAATTCGGCGCCTCACGCGTGATCGCAACGTCGTGGACATGGCTTTCGCGCAGGCCCGCGTTGGTGATCCGCACAAACTTCGCCCGCTCGCGGAAATCCTGCAGGGTGCGGCTGCCGGTATAGCCCATCGCGGCCTTCACCCCGCCGACCATCTGGTGGATGACGTCCTTCGCCGGTCCCTTGAAGGGTACCTGGCCCTCGATGCCCTCGGGAACCAGCTTCATCTGGTCCTTGATGTCCTGCTGGAAATAGCGATCGGCCGACCCGCGCGCCATCGCCCCGACGCTGCCCATGCCGCGATAGCTTTTATAGGTGCGGCCCTGGTAGAGGAAGGTTTCGCCGGGCGCCTCTGCGGTACCCGCCAGCATCGATCCGACCATCACGCTCGATGCCCCCGCGGCCAGCGCCTTGGCGATGTCGCCCGACGTGCGCAGGCCGCCGTCGGCGATCACGGGTACGCCCAGTTTCGACGCCGCTGCGACGCTGTCGAGGATCGCGGTCAGCTGCGGCACGCCGACCCCCGCGACGATCCGCGTCGTACAGATCGACCCCGGGCCGATCCCGACCTTCACCCCGTCGGCGCCCGCGTCGATCAACGCCTTCGTCGCATCGCCGGTCGCGACATTGCCCGCGAGGATCTGGACGCGGTTCGACAACTTCTTGATCGACTCGACCGTCTGCGCGACCATCTTGCTGTGGCCGTGCGCGGTATCGACAACGATCAAATCGCATTCGGCATCGAGCAGCGCCTCGGCCCGTTCGATCCCGGTGGGGCCGGTGTTGGTCGCCGCAGCGACGCGCAGGCGGCCGCCGCCGTCCTTGGTCGCTTCGGGGAAATTGACCGCCTTTTCCATGTCCTTGACCGTGATCAGGCCGATGCAGCGATAATCATCATCGACGACAAGCAGCTTTTCGATGCGGCGCTGGTGGAGCAATTTGCGCGCCTCGTCCTGCCCGACGCCGGGGCGCACCGTCGCGAGGTTGTCGGCGGTCATCAGCTCGCGCACCGGCTGGCCGGGATTGTCCGCAAAGCGGACATCGCGATTGGTCAATATGCCAACGAGCTTGCCGCCGGTTTCGACGACCGGGATGCCCGAAATCCGGTGCTGGTCCATCAGCGCAGTGGCATAGGACAGCGGCGCATCAGGGGTGATGGTGATCGGATTGACGATCATGCCGCTTTCGAACCGTTTTACCTGACGCACCGCCGCCGCTTGCTCCTCGACGGTGAGATTGCGGTGGAGCACGCCGATGCCGCCGATTTGCGCCATCAGGATAGCCATGTCGGCCTCGGTCACCGTATCCATCGCCGAGGACAGGATCGGGATGTTGAGGCCGATCTCGCTGGTCAGCTGGGTCGACAGGTTCGCGTCCGACGGCAGGATGTCCGACGGGCCTGGCACCAGCAGCACATCGTCAAAGGTCAGACCGGTCGTGATTTCCATCGGGGCCACTTTCTGGTGCGGGCGGCGCCTGTCCCGCATTTCGGGGCGGCACGCGCGATTCGTTTGGTGGCGGCCCATGTAACCAGTCGGCCCCGCGCGCGCCAGTGGGCGGCGCATGATTATTTCGCGGGCGGCGGACCAGCGTTATCGATGGTGAAGCGGCTGTTTTCGAGCCGCAGTTCGTCACCGCAATGGCTGCACGCGACGACCATCTGCAAGTCGTGACCGCATGGGCGGTGAGTCAACAGCACCGGCGGCCCGCGCTCGTCGGAGAACCAGCGGTCGCCCCATTGCAGCAAAGCGAGCAACACCGGATATAGGTCCCGACCCTTGGCGGTCAGCCGATACTCGAACCGGTCGCCGCGGTCGGAATAGGGCACCGCCCGGATGATTCCCTGCCGGATCAGACGTTCGAGGCGCCCGGTCAGGATGTTCGTCGCCATCAACGTATCGCGCTGGATGTCGTCGAAGCGATTGATGCGCGTAAACATCGCGCGGACAACCAGCGTCGCCCAGCGGTCGCCGAACAATTCGATCATCGTATCGACCAGCGGGCGGCCACCCGGGCGCCGGGCGCCTATGTCGCCGTTGAACCGGCGGCGCTCATAATGCGGGACGATCTGCGCCAACCCCGGCCCCTCGCGCCAGTCGACGTCGCGCGGGTCGATTTCGGCGTGGCAATGACCGCAGGTCGGCGCCGGTTCGGTGGCATGGTCGCAGGTCGCGTGGTGTAGCCGGACCTGGAAATCGCGACTGTCGGCTTCCCATTTATGCTGCCAGCGCAGCATCATCAGGCCGTTGGGAAACTGGTCGCGACCCTTTGGGGTCAGCATATAGTGAAAGCCGCGGCCGCCCTTGCGCGGCACTTTGGCCAAGCAATCCTCCTCGACCAGTTTCCTGAGCCGCCCGTTGACCACCGACCGCGCAAGGCCGGTGCGCGCGACAAATTCGTCGAAACTGTGGATCCCGAGCAGAGCCTGTTCCATCAGCAGCAGCACCGGCACGTCGCCGACGACGTCGAGCGCACGCCAGATCGAACAAGCCCTGATGGTGCGGTCGTGTTTCAAGCTCAAGCCATCCTGCAGTCCGTGCCGCCACTAAACCACGGCCGCTATCCCGACAAGGCTGGCAGGAGGGCAGTACACCGCCCTCCCCCGTGTCAAAAGCGCCCGGTCAATTGCACCGCAATAGTCCGCGGACGATCGACGATACCGTTATACGCATTGCCGGCGTTGCGGGTGATCGTGGTCGCCAGCGGCATCGAGCTCGCGGTTTGCAGGATGCGCTGGTTGGTCAGATTGCGCCCGATCAGCGCGATCTCCCACCGGTCATCGACCTGCGCCAGCGCCAGCCGGGCGCCGAGTTTGACATAACCGTCCTGATGCGTGCGCGGGTCGAGATTCGCGGCGGCGATATAGGATGACGAGAAGTCGGCATTGACGTTGAATGCGACCTTGATGTCGTTGCTGACCGGCGTCGTGTAGTCGAGATTGAGGTTGCCCGACCATTTCGGCGACAAGGCGTTGCGCAGCCCGGTATAGTCGCAGAAGCCCCCCGGCCCCGGCGTTTGCAGATAATAGCATTGGCCCGAGGTGAAGTTGGTAAATTTGAAGTCGAGATAGGCGATCGCCCCGCTGAGCGTCAGCCCGTCGGCAACCGCGGCGCGGAAGTCCGCCTCGACCCCCTGCGTACGCGCGCCCGCGGCGTTGGCGACGTTGAAGTTCAGGGTGCCGTCGAAGATATTGACCTGCAGATCCTTGTAGGTGGTGCGATAGGCCGAGATGTTGAACGCAAAATCGCGTCCCTTGTATTTCAGCCCCGCCTCGAAATTGTCCGCGCTCTCGTCTTCGAATTCGAACGCACCGGGGCGCGCCACGGTGGTCGAACCCGGCAGCGAATTGGAACGAATGTCGAAGCCGCCCGCCTTTGTCCCGCGAGCGAACGACGCGTAAAGCATCAGATCATCGGTCGCGTCGAACTGGACATTGACCATCGGGTTGAAACTGTCTTCGCTCAATTTGCCCGAAATGCTGTGCGCCTCGATATTGAGCGCGCGGAAGGTGGCGGCGACGATCAGCGGGTTGAAACTGTTGAGCGGCCCCTGCACCACCGCAAGGGTGCGGCTGCCACTTTTCTTTTCGTGGTTGAAACGCGCGCCCGCGGTGATCCGGAAGCGGTCGCTGAGCGCCAGCTCACCCTGCGCGAACACCGAAATCAGGTCCGACTTCTGTGAGTAGACACGGTCGTTGCGGGTGTCGCCGATAGCGTTGAACGGCGGCCCCAGCGCGAGGAAGGTCGAGTTGAACAGCACCTGGTCGTCGACGTCGAGCTTCGCGTTCTGATAATAGACGCCGGCGATATAGTTGAACGCTTCGCCGCCGGGCGAGGCCAGCCGCAGTTCCTGCGAGAACTGGCGATAATCCTCCTGCAAATTGGTACCGTCGAGGAAGCTGATCCCCGAAAAATCGACGTCGACGATTTCGCGCGTCTTGTAATCGAGCAGCGACGTCACCGAAGTCAGCGTATGTTCGCCGACATCCAGATCGGCGTTGAGAGTCGCGCCGAACACCTTGTTGCGGCTTTCATAGCCATTGTCCTCGCGGACAAAGTCGGGGTTGGTGCTGACGAAGAACGGCCCTTGGAACACCGCGTTGTAATTGCCGACCGCACCGAACACATCGCGCGGCTGACCCTTCATTTCGAAGTCGGCATATTCCAGCTTGAGTTCGGCGGCGAGCGGGCCGCCCTTGTCGAACTCCAGCTTGCCGCGGAAATAATATTCATCAACATTGGGCTCGTTACGGTCGAGTTCCTGATTATAGAAATAGCCGTCCATCGAGCGATGGTAACCGACAATGCGCGCCTCGATCCCGTCGCTGAGCGGCCCGGACAACACGCCCGTCAGCTGGAATTCCTTGTGATTGAATTCATAAAGGCCGCTGACCGAGCCTTCGAATTCGTCGGTCGGGCTGCGTGTCGTGATGTTGACCGCCCCCGCAATGGCATTTTTGCCGAACAGCGTCGGCTGCGGCCCGCGCAGCACCTCGACGCGTTCCATGTCGACGAGCGGCAGGCGCGACAGCTGGTCGCGGCCGTAATAGACGCCGTCGACGAACATCGCGACCGACTGTTCGAACCCCTTGTTGTCGCCCGACGCAATGCCGCGGATCGCGATACGGTTGGCGATCGCGGTCTGGGTGATCTTGAGGTTGGGGACCGAGGACGAAATCTGTTCGAGGTTGGTCTGGCCGTAATTTTCGACCTGCTTGCCGCTGACCGCCGAGATCGAGATCGGCACGTCCGACAGGCCTTCGGCGCGTTTTTGGGCGGTGACGATGATTTCCTCGAGCCCGCCCTGGTCGCCGGTGGATTCGGGGGCCGGCGCCGCATCCTGCGCGAATGCCACACCGGGGCTGACAAGCGCCGACGCAGCGAGCAGCGCAACACAATAGCTCTTCATAAGGATCCTCCCACGCACCATCGTCTTGGCGACCACCGCCCGCGATGTTTTTCTTGCCTTGCGAGTCATAACGGCTTTAAGTATCGTTATGCAAGTCAGATAATTTGAGAGGATATTTGGTGCCGCAACTCGGCCTCCCCCCCGCGCTGACACGCAATCTGCGCCTGCCCGCGATCGCGGCGCCGATGTTCCTGGTTTCGGGACCGGAGATGGTGATCGCGGCATCGCGCGCCGGGATGATCGGCAGCTTCCCTGCCCCCAATGCGCGGACGTCGGCGGATCTGGAAGATTGGGTCAGCCGCATCGACGCGGCGTTGTCGCACGATCCCGACGCCGCCACCTGGGCGCTCAACCTCGTCGTCCATCCATCGAACAGCCGCCTGCCCGAAGACCTCGCCTGCGTCGTGCGCCACAAGGTCCCGCTGGTGATCACCGCGCTTGGCAGTCCGGCGCGGGTGGTCGAGGAAATCCACAGCTATGGCGGACTGGTCTTTGCCGACGTCAATTCGGTCGGCTTCGCGCGCAAGGCCGCAGCGGCGGGGGTCGACGGGCTGGTGCTCGTCGCCGCGGGCGCGGGCGGGCATACCGGCGCGACGGCGGGTTTCGCCTTTGTCGAGGAGGTGCGGCAGTTCTGGGACGGGCCGCTGGTGCTTGGCGGGGCGATCTCGACCGGCCATGCGGTGCGTGCGGCCGAAATTCTCGGCGCCGACCTCGCCTATCTCGGTACCGCGCTGATCGCCTGCGCCGAGAGCATGGCGGTGCCGGGGTATAAGGACATGGTCGTTGCCGCGTGCGCCGAGGACATCGTGCCGTCGAAGGGCATCACCGGGGTGACCGCCAATTGGCTGAAGCCCAGCCTGATCGCCGCGGGATATGATCCCGCGAACATGCCCGAGGACAAGCGCCCGAACTTCTCCGACGCGCAGGACGATGCCAAGGCATGGAAAAATGTCTGGTCCGCCGGGCAAGGCGTCGGCGCGGTGCGCGGCGTCGAACCTATCGCGACCATCGTCGATCGCCTTGTTTCCGAATATGATGCCGCGGCCGCAAGGCCGCGCTTTACCCCCGCCGAAGGAGCCCTCGCATGACCGCCCAGCTTGTCGAGACGATCGAGACGACGATTCAGCCAAACGACCACCCCTATATGCAGGGTGCATGGAGGCCGACGTACAACGAATGGAACGCGATCTTCGCCAATGGCGATGCCGAGGTGATCGGCAATATCCCGACCGACATCGACGGGGTTTATGTCCGCACCGGCGAGAACCAGATCCACGAGCCGATCGGGCGCTATCATCCGTTCGACGGCGACGGCTTCATCCACGCCATTTCGTTCAAGGATGGCCGCGCCAGCTATCGCAGCCGGTTCGTGCGCACCAAGGGGTTCGAAGCCGAAAAGGAAGCGGGCCGCTCGCTGTGGGCAGGACTGATGGAGCCGCCGCATAAGTCGACGCGCCACGGCTGGGGGGCACAGGAGTGGCTGAAGGATTCATCGTCGACCGATGTTGCGATCCACGCGGGCAAGATCATCTCGACCTTCTATCAATGCGGCGAAGCCTATCGGCTCGACCCCTTCACGCTCGAACAGTTCGGCACCGAAAGCTGGGTGCCGCTCGACGGCATTTCGGCGCATTGCAAGGTCGATCTCGCGACCGGCGAGCTGATGTTCTTCAACTATTCGAAGCACGCGCCTTATATGCACTACGGCGTCGTCGGGCCGGACAATAAGCTGAAGCATTATATCCCGGTTCCGCTGCCCGGCCCGCGCCTGCCGCACGACATGGCGTTCACCGAAAACTATACGATCCTCAACGACATGCCGCTCTATTGGAACGAGGAGTTGCTCGAAAAGCGGCTGCACGTCGTGCAGTTCCATCCCGACCAGAAGACGCGCTTCGCGATTATCCCGCGGCATGGGCAGCCCGAAGATATCCGCTGGTTCGAAGCGGAGCCGACCTACACGCTGCATTGGCTGAACGCATGGGAGGAAGGCGACGAGATCATCCTCGACGGCTATTATCAGGAAGAGCCGATGCCCAAATCCTATCCCGACGCCCCCGAGGGCTTGGAGCGGATGATGGCCTATCTCGACCAGGGGCTGCTCAAGCCGCGCCTCCACCGCTGGCGCTTCAACCTGAAAACGGGCGAGACGAAGGAAGAGCGGCTCGACGACCGCGACTTGGAATTCGGCATGTTCAACCACCGCTATGCGGGCAAGCCGTACCGCTACGCCTATAGCGCGATCCCCGAGCCGGGCTGGTTCCTGTTTCGCGGGCTAGTGAAGCATGACCTCAATGCGAGGACGAGCGAGGAATATGAATTTGGTCCCGGCCGCTTCGGCAGCGAGGCGCCGTTTGCGCCGCGGATCAACGCCAAGGACGAGGATGATGGCTATCTCGTCTCATTCATCGCCGACCTTGAAACCGACAAATCCGAATGCGTGCTGATCGACGCGAAGAATATCGCGGCGGGGCCGGTGTGCCGGATCATCCTGCCCGAGCGCATCTGTTCGGGAACGCACAGCGTCTGGGCGAGCGGCGACGACATCGGCATGGACGAAAACAGCGTACTGGCCGCCTGAGATGATCGTGGCGGGAGAGGAAAAGCGGCGGCAATATCGGGCAAGCGGCTGGTGGGGCGACCAGACCTTCGCCGACCTGTTCGAGGCCAATGCCGCGGCGCATCCCGAGCGGCTCGCGCTGGTCGATGCGCCGAACCGTAGCGACTTCGCTTTCGGCGAGCCGCAGCGGTTAAGCTACACCGAGCTGGCAGCGGAGATTGACCGGCTCGCAGGCGCGCTCGTCAAGGCCGGTATCGGCAAGGACGATGTGCTGCTGGTCCAGCTTCCCAACATCAGCGAGTTCGTCGCGCTCTATTTCGCCGCGGCCAAGATCGGCGCGATCGTCAGCCCGGCGGCGGTGCAATATCGCAGCCATGAGCTGAAGGGCATGATCGGCGTCGTCGAACCCAAGGCGTTCGTCTGCGCGACGCAGGTGAAGGGCTGCGACCATATCGGCGTCGCGGCGCCGTTGCTCGATGGCATCGCGCTGATGACCTTCGGTCCCGGCGCACCCGCAGGCGCACTAGACCTTTCAACCGCCGATGGGGACCCCGAAGCCCTCTCCGCGCATGTCGCTGTAAACCCGGTCGATGCCGACGACATCTTCACCATCTGCTGGACCTCGGGCACCACCGGCGTGCCCAAGGGCGTGCCGCGCAGCCACAATCACTGGATCGCCGTCGCCGCCGCGGGTTACGAGGCGATGAAGGTCGGGCCGGGCGACGTCTTGCTCAACCCCTTCCCACTCATCAATATGGCGAGCATTGGGGGCATCACCATGTGCTGGCTGACCAGCGCGGGGACGATGGTGCTGCACCATCCCTTTGACCCCGGCATATATCTCAAGCAGATCGCGACCGAGCGGCCGAGCCTGACGATCGCGCCGCCCGCGGTGCTCAATATGCTGCTGCAGAACGAGGCTTTGCTCGCCTCGGTCGATCTTTCGAGCCTACGCGTCATCGCCTCGGGCTCGGCCCCGCTCGCGCCCGCGATGGTGCGTGGGTTCCAGGAAAAGCTCGGCATCATCATCGTCAACGTCTTCGGGTCGAACGAGGGGATGAGCTTCATCACCGGCGAAGGCGACATGCCCGACCCCGACAAGCGCGCGAGCCTGTTCCCACGCCGCGGCCAATATCCACCGCCCTATGGCGAGGGCCGCGCCGCGAATATCGAAAGCCGCCTCGTGTCGCCCGGCGGCGGCGACCCGATCGAGGCTGACGGCATATCGGGCGAACTGCAGATCCGCGGCCCCAGCCTGTTCGAGGGCTATCACAACGCCCCCGACCGCACCGCCGAGGCCTTCACCGACGACGGCTGGTTCCGCACCGGCGACCTGTTCGAAATCGCCGAGGGTGGCGACTTCTATCGCTTCGTCGGGCGCTGCAAGGATCTGATCATTCGCGGCGGGGTCAACATCTCGCCCGAGGAGATAGACCAGCTGCTCGGCGGGCATCCCCTGCTTGCCGAAGCCTGCGTCTTTTCGCTTCCCGACCCGACGATGGGCGAACGCATCGGGCTCGCCTATGTCCCGCGCGGCAGCGACGATATCAGCCTGTCGGATGTGACCGACTATCTTCGCGAAAAGGATTTGGCGGTGTTCAAACTGCCCGAACGCCTGTTCCGCTTCGACGCACTGCCGCGCAACGTCACCAATAAGGTGATGCGCAGCGAAGTGCGCGACATGGCGCTCGCCACTCTCGAAAAGGAAGCCTGACATGGCAAGGGACGTCTTCATCCTCGGCGGCGCGCAGACCGATTTTTCGCGCAATCTGGAGCGCGAGGGCGGAGGGTTGTTCGAGCTGTTTCGCGACGTCGCCGAAGCGGCCTTTGCCGCAACGGGCATCGAACCCAAGGAAGTCGAGACTGCGCATGTCGGCAATTTCGTCGGGGAATTGTTCGCGGGGCAAGGCCAGCTCGGCGGCTTCTTCGGCCATGTCCATCCCGACCTCGCGGGCATCCCCGCCTCGCGCCACGAGGCGGCCTGCGCGTCGGGCAGCATCGCCATCCTCGCTGCCGCCGCCGAAATCGAAGCAGAGCGTTATGGCCTCGCGCTGGTGCTCGGCATCGAGCTGATGCGCAACGTCCCCGGCCAGCGCGCCGCCGAATATCTCGGCGCCGCCGCCTGGGCCGGCCGCGAGGCGCAGGAGGCGCGCTATCTGTGGCCGTGGATGTTTGCACGCGTCGCCGAGGAATATGAAGAACGCTTCGGACTCGACCGCGCGCATTTGCGCGGCATTTCGGCCAATAATTTCGCCAATGCGAAGCGCAATCCCAACTCGCAGACGCGCGGCTGGGCGATCACCGACGAACATCTCGGCGAGAATGACGAGGTCAATCCGCTCATCGAGGGGAGCCTGCGCAAGTCGGATTGCGGGCAAGTCACCGACGGTGCGGCCGCGATCTTCCTCGCCTCGCGCGAGGTTGCCGAGGCCTATGCCAAGCGCCGCGGTATCCCGCTGGAGAGCGTCCCGCGCATCAAGGGCTGGGGCCATGCCACCGCTCCCCTGCTCTATTCGACCAAGGTCGCCGGCAGCCGCGGCGGTGACTATGTCTTCCCAAGCGTGCGCAAGGCGATGATGGACGCGCTGCGCCGCGCCGACATGCCCGACATCTATGCCTGCGACGGGGTCGAGGTGCACGACTGTTTCTCGATCACCGAATATATGGCGATCGACCATTTCGGCATCACCAAACCCGGCGAAAGCTGGCGCGCGGTCGAGGACGGGACGATTGCGCTCGGCGGGAAGTTGCCGGTCAATCCATCGGGCGGGCTGATCGGGCTGGGGCATCCCGTAGGTGCCACGGGGGTGCGAATGCTGCTCGACGGATGGCGGCAAGTGACTGGCAATGCGGGTGATTATCAGGTCGAAGGCGCGCGCAACTTCGCGACCTTCAATGTCGGCGGCAGCGCGACGACCGCGGTCAGCTTCGTCGTCGGCACCTGATTTGGCCGACGTTTATCTGTACGACGCCGTCCGCACCCCGCGCGGCAAGGCACGGCCCGACGGGGGGCTTGCCGGACTGACCCCGCAGGAATTGGTGCGCCAGCAAGCGGCAGCGCTCACGGCGCGATGCGGCGATTTTGTTCCCGACGCGCTGCTGCTCGGCTGCGTCACGCAAAGCGGCGCGCAGGGCGGGCATATGGCGATGCTGGCGAAGCTCCATGCGGGGCTGCCCCACGCCACGGCGGCGCACAGCATCAACAATTATTGCGCATCGGGCCTGTCGGCGATCGGCCAAGCGGTTGCCAAAGTCGCCAGCGGCGAAGCCAATTGCATCCTTGCGGGCGGCGTCGAGTCGATGAGCGGCACACCCTTTCTGAGCGACCGTGCCGCTTTTTATAAGAATGATGAACTGCCGCCGCGCGCACGTTTTGTACCGCCGGTCCTCGCCGCCGACCGGCTCGCCAACGCCGAGGGGATAACGCGCGCCGATCTCGACGCCGTCGCCCTCGCCTCGCAGGAAAAGGCGTCCGCCACCGACACCGACGCCGCGCTTCAACAGTCGCGTATCGCCACCGGCCCGCTCAGCGGCGAAGAGTGTATCCGCCCGCAAACGACCGCAGAATCGCTCGCCGCCGCACCGCCGGCGTTTGGAGAATTGCAGCAGCAATATGCAGGCGCGCTCGAAGGCGCGACATTCGCGCCGCTGCACGCCATCGCCCACGCCCCGCCGATCTGTGACGGCGCCGGGATGGCGCTGGTGGGCGGAGCCGGGCTCGGTCCCCCTCCCCGCGCGCGCGTGGTCGCCTTTGCCGAAAGCGGCGGCGATCCCGTCGCATCGCTGACCGCCGGGTTCGCCGCGATGGACAAGGTGCTGGCGCGCGCCGGGCTGACGCTCGGCGACATGGACCGGATCGAATTCATGGAGGCGTTCGCCGTCACCATCGCGAAATTCCTGCGCGACCGCGATGTCGATGGCGCACGAGTCAATGTCAGCGGTGGGCATCTGGCGAAGGGACATCCGATGGGTGCCAGCGGCGCGATCCTGACCTCGACCCTGCTCGACGCGCTCGATGCCTGTGGGGGCCGCTACGGGCTGGTCGTGCTGACCGGCGCGATGGGAGTTGGTGCGGCGATGGTGGTCGAGCGGGTGAAAAGCTGACCTGACTTTCGTCATCCCGGCGAGAAGGACCGGATCGCCAGAAGGCCCAGACCTGCCCCCTTCAACAAATCCCCATTGCACCCGTCCCGCATTCCGCTATGGGCGGCGCGTGCAGGGCTTGCCCTGCGCATGATCGCGCCGGTGCCCGAAAGGGCTTAAAATGGGAACGCGGTAACGGGGTTCTTGCCGAACCCCCGAAGCCGAGGCTGTCCCTGCAACTGTAAGCGGCGAGCAAGATGTACCGTTCGGGCCAAGGACCCGGACAGCCACTGGGGCAACCTGGGAAGGCGTGCATCGAGCCTTGACCCGCGAGCCAGGAGACCTGCCGGCGAGGGTCGCTCAATGCCTGGGTCCAGGGAAAGGCCATGGCACGGAGAATTCCGTCGAGCGACGACCAAGCGGCTGGAGCCGCTTCGGTGCCGGGGCCGCAGGCTTTACGCCGCTTGCGACACGGGCATCGGTCGATCGCGCGTGCGTTTCGGCAGGCTCCGCCTTCGTTGCCGGCGTGCGGGAGTCTCCCATGTTGAAATATTCGAGCATTTCTCTTTTCGCGCTTGTCGCCGCGACGCCGGTCGCCGCGCAGGAAACCTCCAGTTCCGATGACATCGTCGTCACCGCTTCGGGCATCGAGCAATCGCGCGACGAAGTCGGTCAGGCGATCACCGTGATCGACGCCGACACGATCGAAACACGCCAAACAACCGACGTCGTCGACCTGCTCGCCACGACCCCCGGCATCCGCTTCAACCGTACCGGCAGCACCGGATCGGTCGCGGGCATCTCGATCCGCGGGGCGGAAACGACGCAGACTTTGGTGTTGATCGACGGCGTCAAGGTCAACGACCCGAGCGGCATCGGTGACGGTTATGATTTCGGCCATCTGCTGACCGGCAATATCAGCCGGATCGAGGTGCTGCGCGGATCGAACTCGGTGGTGCATGGCAGCCAGGCGATCGGCGGCGTGGTCAACCTGATGACCGCGACCCCAGAGGCCGGCTTTGCGGGCCGCGCATCGGCCGAATATGGCTATAGCGATACGGTGAATGCAAAAGCCGACGTGTCGGGAACCGCCGGGGCGGTATCGGGCGGCATCGGCGGCGCCTATTTCCGCACCGACGGCATTTCGTCGGCGGCGGTCGGGACCGAGCGCGACGGCTACAAGAATTTCGCGGGCAACGCGCGGCTGAAAATTGCGTTCAGCGATGCGCTGAGCCTCGACCTGCGCGGCTATTACATCAACGCCGACCTTGATTATGACAGCTTCTTCGGCGCACCGGCCGACAGCGGCGACGTCGCCAAGCTCGACCAATATGTCGGCTATGCCGGCCTTAACCTCGACCTGCTCGACGGCCGCTTTACCAGCCGCGCGGCGGTGACGTGGATGCGCAACGAGCGCGATTATTTCTTCGTGCGCGGCACCGCCCCCGATTATGGCTACAAGGGTACGAACCTGCGTTTCGAATATCAGGGCGTCGTGGCGCCCGCCGACACCGCCAAGCTGGTGTTCGGTTACGAGCATGAACGCCCCGATTACGACTTCTTCGGCTTCGGTTCGACCGACAGCCAGAAGGCCAATATCGACAGCGTTTACGCGCTGGGCATCGTCCAGCCGCTTGCAGGCCTGTCGCTGACCGGCGGCGTCCGCCACGACGACCACAGCCAGTTCGGCGGCGCCACAACCCTTGGCGCCAACGCCAATTATTCGCCCAACGGCGGCGCGACGAATGTCCGGTTGAGCTATGGCGAAGGGTTCAAGGCGCCTTCGCTCTACCAGCTTTACGACAGCTTCAGCGGCAATGCGGCGCTTCGTCCCGAAGAATCCAAGAGCTATGACATCGGCATCGACCAAAGTCTGGCCGAGGGGCGGGCGTTGATCTCGGTAACGGCGTTTCTGCGCAACACCGTCAACCAGATCAATTACGACAATGCGACCTTTACCTATGGCAATATCGACCGCACCCGGGCGAAGGGGGTAGAGGCATCGCTGGCGCTGCGACCCGTCGATGCGCTGAACGTCACCGCATCGTACAGCTATATCGACGCGCGCGACCGGTCGGGACGTCCCGCCTTCGATGGCAAGCGCCTGCCCCGCCGCGCCGAACATGCGGTCAGCCTGTCGGCCGACTATGACTGGTCGTTCGGGCTTTCGACTGGCGCGACGATCATGATGGTCGGCGACAGTTTCGACAATGCGGCGAACACGGTGCGGCTCGACGGCTATGCGCTCGCCGGGGTGCGCGCGTCGTTCGCCCTCACCGAGCGGATCGAAGTGTACGGCCGCGTCGATAATCTGTTCAATGCCGATTATGCGACCGCCTTCAACTATGGCACCTATGGCCGCGCCGCCTATGGCGGGGTGCGGGCGCGGTTCTGATGACGGGGGCGCTGTCGACCAACCGGCAGCGCCGCCCGGGCGGGAGACAGGGCATGAATGATCATCGTCATCCGACGCTGGCAATCGCGGCGCATTGATCGCGTCGATCCGCCTTTATGTCGTTGCCGCGGCGCTATCGGCCACGGTCGTCGGGGCGTTGTCGGCCGCTCCGGCCCGCCGCGGGCCGGAGTCGTCGGGCGCTCCGCAGCGCATCGTGTCGATGAACCTTTGTACCGACCAGTTGGTCCTGGCGCTCGCCGACCGTCGCCAAATCGCCGGTCTGACCCGCAATGCCGTCGATCGGGGCATGTCGGATCAGGCGGCGGCGGCGCAAGGACTGCCGCTGCTGCGCAGCTCCGCCGAACAGATATTGGCGATCGATCCCGACCTGGTCGTGGGCATGCCCGCGACGGGAAGCGCACCGCTGGCGGCAATCGGCGGTGCGCGTTATCGGGTGCTGGACCTCGAAACGGTCAACCGGCTCGACCAGATTTACCGCGCCATCGAGCAAACCGCGACCGCCGTCGGCCATCCGGCGCGCGGGACCGACCTTGTTGCGGCGATGCAAAAGGATCTGGCCGCGCTGCCAAAGCCCGGCCGCGGCCGCGTCGCCGCTTATTATCAGCGGCGCGGCTATATGACCGGCACGGGCACGCTGGTTGACGACATGATGACACGGGTCGGCTTGGTCAATCTGGCTGGCGAGCTCGGCAAACCGGCACTGTCGCGGCTGAGCGTCGAGGAAATGGTTGCCGCCCGGCCCGATTTCCTGATCGTCGAGCAGGCGACAATGGCCATCGACGATCGCGGCAGCGAAATGCTCCACCATCCCGCCCTTGCCGACATTCCGCGGATCGTCGTTCCCGAAGCATGGACGGTATGCGGCAACGCGGCCTATACCAAGGCGGCGCACAGTATCGCCGCGCAAATCGTGCGGCACGACAGGGCCACCCGATGAACCGCACCCTTCCTCGTCCGCTGCTGATCGCGGGGCTGGCCGCGCTTGCGCTCGCCGCGGCGGCCGCGTCGCTGCTGTTCGGCGCGGTCGATCTGACGCTCGCGCGGCTGGTCGCGGCTGCGACCGGCAACGGCGACCGGGTGACGTCGATCATATTGTTCGACCTTCGCCTGCCGCGCGCGCTGCTCGCGCTGGCCGTCGGCGCCATGCTGGGACTCGCCGGGGCGGCACTGCAGGGTTATCTGCGCAACCCGCTTGCCGAACCGTCGGTGCTGGGCACGTCGAACGCCGCAGCGCTGGGCGCCGTCGCCGCGCTCTATTTCGGTCTGGCGCAAATCCATCCGGCGGTGCTGCCGCTGCTTGCCATCGGCTGCGCGCTGCTTTCGCTCGGCCTGCTGTTCCTGCTGGCGGGGGATGCCGAGAGCCCGCTCACGCTGATCCTCGCGGGGCTTGCGGTCGCGACCCTGGCGGGGGCCGGAATCAGCCTCGCGCTCAACCTGTCGCCCAACCCCTTTGCCGCCATGGAGATCATGACGTGGCTGCTCGGCAGCCTCGAAAACCGCTCGTTCGATCATCTGTGGATTGCCCTGCCCTGCATAACCGTCGGCGGCGCGATGCTGCTGTGGAACGGGCGCGCGCTCGATGCGCTGACCTTGGGCGAGGATGCGGCACAGGCGCTCGGCACCGATCTCAAACGCACCCGCCTGCGCCTGCTGATCGGCACCGCCATCGGCGTCGGCGGCGCTGTCGCGGTGGCGGGGGCGATCGGCTTTGTCGGGCTGATCGTCCCGCACCTGATCCGCCCGCTCACCGACCGCAGTCCTTCGGCGATCCTGCTGCCGTCGGCGATCGGCGGTGCCGCGTTGCTGACCCTCGCCGACCTTGGGGTCCGGCTCGTCCCGACGACCAGCGAACTGAAGCTGGGGGTCGTGACCGCCTTTCTCGGCGTGCCCGTCTTTCTGCTCCACCTGATGCGCGAGCGCCGGCTGTGGTGACGCTCGCGCTCGACCAGGTCAGCGTGTCGCTCGGCGGTCGTACCGTCCTGTCGGGCGTCGACGCGGCGTTCGCGCCCGGCACGCTGACCGCCGTTGTCGGCCCCAACGGGGCGGGCAAATCGACGCTGGTCCGCGCGATCCTCGCGCTCGTCCCGATCGGCGGCCGCGTGCGACTCGACGGTACCGATGTCGCGGCGATGCCCCGCGCCGATCTGGCGCGAAGGATCGCCTATGTGCCGCAAGGCCAGACGCTGCACTGGCCGCTCAGCGTCGAACGGCTCGTCGGGCTGGGACGGTTGCCCCATCTGGCGCCGATGTCGCGGATCGGCGCGACGGACATGGCGGCGATCGAGCGCGCGATGACGCGCGCCGATGTGCTGCATCTGCGCCAACGGATCGCCACCGAATTGTCGGGCGGCGAACGGGCGCGGGCGCTGTTCGCGCGGGCGCTGGCGGTCGAGGCGCCGGCACTGATCGTCGACGAGCCGCTCGCCAGCCTCGATCCCGGGCATCGCATCGATGTCATGACGCTGCTCCGTGCACAGGCAGATGCGGGCGACACCGTCATCGCGGTGCTCCACGACCTGACGCTCGCGGCGCGCTATTGTGACCGGCTGCTGTTGATCGACGCGGGCCGCGTCGTCGCCGACGGAGCACCCGCGACGGTCCTGTCGGCCGATCGGCTCCGTTCCGTTTACGGCATCGATGCCCGCGTCGAAACGGACGGCGAATGGCCGACAATCACGATATTTGGTCGCTCGGACAGCTGACGCCGAATATCTCGCGTCGGCGGTTCGCATCGGCGAGGCGCTAACCCTCTTCTGCAATCACCTGGACGGGGGCGTCCGCGCGAAGGCCCAGTGTAACCTGCGTCCCGTTCGGCGGCGGATCGCCGACCAGCGGGTAAGTGACGGCCTGCCCGGCCCCCACCGCATCCACCAGGTAACAGCGGCCGGCGAACCGCGACCGCGTGACCGTGGCGGTCAGCCCCGGCACCCGGGGCGCCAGCGCATCGGGTCGGATGACCAGCCGCGCGCTGCCGTCAGGAATGCCATCGGCTGCCACGGGGCCGAACGCCGTGTCAGCAACGCCGCCGGCCACCAGCGCGTCCGTCACCACCAACTCGCCGAGCAGGCGCGCGGCGGCGATCGACACCGGGCGACGATAGCAGTCCTGCGGCCGGCCGGTCTGAAGAATCCGCCCCTCGGCCATCAGGACGAGGTTGTCGGCGATCATCATCGCCTCCTCGGGATCGTGGGTGACGATCAGCACGCTGGTCCCCGCGGCGCGCAGGTCCGCGAGCAATGCGTCGCGCACCGCTTCGCGCAAATGGCCATCAAGGCCCGAAAAGGGCTCGTCGAGCAGCAACAGCGACGGCTCGCGGGCCAGCGCGCGTGCGATCGCGACGCGCTGCTGCTCGCCCCCAGACAGCATATGCGGCCAGGCGGCGGCGAGATGCGCGATATGAAAACGATCGAGCAGCGCAGCGACGCGCGCGTGGCGATCCTCCGCAGCCAACCCCGCCAGTCCGAAGCCGACGTTGGCGGCAACGTCGAGATGCGGGAACAGCGCATTGTCCTGAAACACCAGCCCGACGCCGCGCCGCTCGGGGGCGACGGTCAGCCCCGCCGCGGCAACAGTCTGTCCGCGCAGCCGGATCGTCCCGGCATCGACGGGTTCGAGTCCGGCGATCAGCCGCAACAAACTGCTCTTGCCGCAGCCCGATGGACCTAGCAGGCAGGAAATGCCGCCGCGCGGCAGCGTGAAGGACGCGCCGTCGACCGCCCGGCGGCCAGGGTAGGCGCGCACGACGTCGCAGATTTCCAGAACAGGTTCGTCGCTCACGCCGTTGCCCTAAACGCCGGGCCGCGCGGTCGCAATGCGCCGTGTCAGCCAGATCACCGCGGGCAGCGAGATGGCGACGATCAGCAGCGACGGCAGGCCCGCCTGACCGAGCCGTTCGTCGAGCGCATAATTGTTGGCGATCACCGCCAGCGTGTCGAAATTGAACGGACGCAGAATCAAGGTGGCGGGCAATTCTTTCAGCACGTCGATAAAGATGATCAGCAGAGCGGTCAGCAGAGCGCCGCGTGCGACCGGCAAATCGACGGCAAAGGCGGCGCCGGTCTCGCCGCGACCCAGCGTCCGCGCGGCATGGCGCATCGACGGCGTGACCCGCGCCATCCCGGCGTCGATCGGTTCGAGCGCCGCCGCCATCAACCGCGCCGCATAAGCGAACAGCAGCAGCAGGATCGCGATTGCCATTCCCGATCCCGGCGCCAGATTCCAGATCAGGCCGGCCGGCGCCAGTAGCCCGATCGCCATCACCGCGCCCGGCGTCGCATAACCCAGGCTGGCGATCCGCGCCGCGACGGGCCAGCCGCGGGTGCCGAGCGCAAGCATGGTAGCCAATCCCACGGTCAGAATCGCCCCGCCGATCCCCAGCAACAGGCTGTTGCGCGTTGCGGCCACCAGCCGCACCCAGTCGGGACTGGTTTGCGCGAGGTTCCAGACCAGCCAGCCGACCGGGAGCAGCAAGCCGGCGGTCAGCAGCGACAAGCAAAATCCGAACGCGAGCCAGCGCTGCATCCCGGGCAACGGCCGGACGTCGAGCGTCCGCCAGCGCGCCTTGCCCGTTTCATGCGTCGCGCCGCGGCGGCCGGCCCGCTCGATCCACAGCAGCAGCGCCGCCGCCGCAAGCAACGGCAGTGCAAACCGCGCCGCGCTGACCGTCGAACCGTAGACCGACCAGGCGCGCACCACGCCGGTGGTCAGCGTCTGGACGCTGAGAAACTGGACCGCGCCATAATCGGCGAGCGTTTCCATGACCGCGAGCGCGACCCCGGCGGCCAGCGCCGGACGCGCCATCGGCAACGCGACGCGCCACAGCGCCCACCCGCCGGTACAGCCGAGCATCCGCGCCGCCTCGAGCACATTCACCGACTGGTTCAGAAAGGCGGCGCGCATCGCGAGGTAGACATAGGGATAGAAGGCCGCCGACAGGATGAAGGCGGCGCCGCCGGTGCTGCGCAATTCAAACGGCAGGTCGTGCCCCGTCGCGGCGCGCAGCCAGCTACGCAGCGGGCCGGCCACGTCGAAAAGGTCGGCATATCCATAGGCCAGCGCAAAGGCCGGGGTCGCGAGCGGCAGCGCCAGCGCCCAGGCAAAGAAGCGACGGGCGGGAAAGCGGTGCATGACCACCAGCCAAGCCGCCAGCGTGCCCGTCACCGCCGTCAGAATGCCGACCAGCAACGCCAGCCATGCCGATGTCAGGGCATAGCGGGCAATGTCGCGTCCCGCGATATCGGCGGTGCCGCTGCCGAGCGCCGCGAGGACAACCCCGATCAGCGGCAACGCCACCGCCAGCCCCGCCAGCGCGGCGAGACCGGCGAGCGGGGGTGGCGCAAGGCGGCGAAGGTTTATTGCAGGGGTCAGCGCCAGCCCGCCGCGCTCATCATCGACTGGGCCGCCGGTTGCCGCGCTGCGAACGCCGCGACGCTCATCGGATTGGCGGTGAAGTTGGCGAAGGCATCGACCGGCGGCGGCGCGGGTACGTCGGGCGAGGCCGGGAACTCGTTGTTGTTCGCCGAGATATGTTTCTGCGTGTCGGCCGAAGCAAAAAATTCGAGCAGTTTGACCGCATTGGCCCGGTTGGGGGCATTTTTCGCTACCCCGCCGCCCGAGATGTTCACATGCGCGCCTTTGCCGTCGAGGCTCGGGAAGCCGAGCTTGACCTTGGCGGTCACCGCACGATCCGCCGCGTCGTCACCCGTCGCCATGCGGATATAATAATAGCTGTTGGTGATCGCGACCTCGCACACGCCCGCAGCCACGGCGCGGATCTGGTCGCGGTCGCCGCCTTCGGGCGGACGTGCCATGTTGGCGACGACACCCTTGACCCATTCGCCCGCGCGGTCGGTGCCCCACGCCTCGATCAGCGCGCCGACCAGTGACAGATTATAGACGCTGTCCGACGAACGGACGCAAATCTTGCCCTTGAAGCGCGGTCCGGCGAGTTTGGCATAATCGTCGATCTCTTCGGGTTTCACCTTGGCCGCGTCATAGGCGACGACGCGCGCCCGGCGCATGAAGCCATACCAGTTGCCGTCCGGTTCGCGCAGATTGGCGGGGATCCGCGCGTTCAACGTTTCGGACTGGGTCGGCTGGAACAGACCCGCCTGCTGCGCGCGCCACAGCGCGCCCGCATCGGCGGTGATAAAAAGGTCGGCGGGGCTGTTCGCCCCCTCGCTCTTCATCCGCGCGACGAGCTCGTCGGCCTTGCCCTCGATGCGGTTGATCTTGATTCCGGTTTCCTTGGCGAACCGGTCGTAAAGCGCCTGGTCGCTGTCATAATGGCGCGCGGTGTACAGATTGACCTCTTGCGAGTCGGCAGCCTTTTCACCGCCCGAACATCCGCCCACCATCGTCACGCTCACCAGCGCCGCTACCAGTTTCTTTTGCACCATCATCTCCTTGCTCGTCGCCTTCGGTTCGCCGCTAGCACTATTGCGAGAGATTCGCAAAACATTGCATGCGCCGTTTCGATTCCGTGCGCTATCTCCATGCAGGGGACATTATCGCGGCCGGTCACCAAGCGGGATGAACGCATTGGACGTCGCGACGGGCAAAGGCGTTTTACGAGGCGAGGAAACTTGCCAGCGATGCCGGGTCGATCGAGCAATGACCGCCATAGATGGGATGCCACGCGGTCGCGATACCGCGTTGCTCGGCGACGCGCGCGAGGCGTTCGGTCCCCTCGAAATTTCCGAACCGGTCGTAGAGGCCGTTCGAGAGGTAAAGATCGACAGCGCCGGGCTCGACCGTGTTGACCAGCGCCAGCGGTGATACGCGGGACCATTCGTCATCGTCGGCAACGTAGCGGCGCGCGAGCATCGCAACCCCGACCACGGTCTTCGGGTCGGCGCCTGTGCGCTTCATTCCCGCGAATTGCTTGGCGAGCGGGGCAAAGGGGGATTCCACATAGACACCGGGACAAAGCGCGGCGATCTTCGCGAACTTTATATGGTCCGAAAATCCTGCAACAAGCGCGTTCAGACCGCCCATGGACTCGCCCAGCAACAGGCGCCGCTTCGGTTCGCCGATCCGCGCCTCCAGCTTGCCGAGCTTCGCCATGAAATCCTCGAGCAGCCCGCTCGCCTCCCTGGCGCCTTTCGGGGCAAGCAACCACGTCCCGCCATAAGAAACGGTCACGACCTTGGGCGGTCGTATCGGCCTTCGTTGCCATTCGGCCTGAACCATCGCGGTGTAATATGTATTGTCGTTCCAGATGGTCTCGTCGAGGTTGCGACCGTGCAGATGATAGACCACATCCCCATTGGTGCCGCCGACCGCCGTGTAGACGCAGTATCGAAAGTTGTTGAACGCGCCGCATTCGGCTTTCGCCGGTATAAAATCGACGATCTGCGAACCGCGGACGCGGGTCAGTTCGCTCCATGCAAAATAGAGAAGCGCGGCCAGGACCGCGATAATCAGGAGCACACGCCGGCGCCCGTTCAACCACGCCCTCATGCGGCCGACATCCGCATGCCCGCCTCGTCCCGGCGGCCGAGCGCCCGGACCATAGGCGGGTGTGTCCCGTGTCGAGCTTCGGCGGCCCGCGGCAGCGCGGCCACGCTCAGGAGATAGCCGAGGATCGCGCTGCCGCCATATCCGACAAGCGGAGTCGGATAATTGCCCAGCCCGGCGGCAGCGATGGCGGTGGCCCAGGCCGCACCGAAGACGAGATAGGCGGTCCGCCCGTCGCGGTCGGCGAACCAGCCGGCCACCGCGGGAACGACAAGGAGCGCCGAACCTGCCCAGACGGCGACGCCGAGCATCGGGTGGACCGCGAACGAGCTGTAGAGGATACCGTCAACATAGGCCGCCGCCGGAAGCATGTCGGGCGTGACCAGCGTGTACGCCAGGCCGATCGCGGCGACGCTTGCGGCGACCAGGGCCAGGCTGCCCAACCGGGCGACGGCAACCGCCAGAAGGCCGGCGAACGCCACCGCGACCATCGCGCGATCAGGCTGCGCTGCTATCGTGATCGTTGCGACGACAATCGCCAGGGTGGACAGCGGGGTCGCCGAACGCGCGAAAGCGACGATCATCGGCGGCAGCAGTATCAGGCTCGGCTGGACAAAGAGCGACCCCAATTTGATCCAGCGCGTCGCGCCTTCGATTGCGCTGCCGAACAGGGTCGCTGCAAGAAGAATCCCGGCGAGAGCGATCAGGACGATGTCGCCGCGTCGCTGACCACCGCCCGTCAAACGCAGTATCGCGAAAGCCGAAAGCCCGATGAGGAGCGCCAGCATATTGACGATCAAATATGGCGCGGGCGCTCCGGCCGCCCCGAGATAGCCAAGACCGAGCGCAACGGCCGCCGCGCCACAGATGACGGCGATACGTCGCGGGTGCGAGCGCAAGCCCTCGCCTGTTTGCGCCACCCGCCCCTGATCGGTGGTCAAAGCCGACGGTGACGCGGTTCGCGGGAACAACAGGGCCGACAGGAAGGTCGGCAGCAGTCCGGCCACCGCCCGCCACGCGAAGGCCAAGGCCTCGCGGTCGTCGTCGACCATCTCCACTTCGGACCGGATCGCGCGCGCCCAGTTTTTCGAACGCCTCGATTGCAGCGCGGCCAGGGCAGCGCACAGGAACAGCGCCGTTTTTCTTCGCCAGGGGTTCACGATGCCGTCCCCCGCGACCGACGCACCGAAGGCGCGATGTCTTCGGGCGGATTGCACCGTGCGAGTTCCGCCCCCGCCTCCGTCAGCCGGTAGGCGTGCCGCGGCGGGCGACCGCTTTCTGACGGCTCGAGCCATTGTGTTTCAAGGAATCCACCTTCCTCGAGCCGCATCAACAACGGGTAGATTGTCCCGGAACTCACGCCGGTTTCCTGTGACAGATCATAGCCGTGCGACCATTCGGAGCGCCTGTCGAGCATGGCGGCAAGAATGGTGCGCGATTGTGGGGAGAGTTTACGTTTCCTTCGCATGATCATTTAAATCTACATATATAGATTTAATGTCAAGCGGCGATTGGGGCTCCGTTATACACCGCGGGATATGGCGGGCAGCGCGCGGTTGCGGCGTCTATGGGAGCGAACGTTGCAAAAGCATCGAGCTGCAATCCCGACCGACCCGCTGCACCGCCTTGATCGACCCGAGCGCCCGACTTGCATCGTAGCTGCCCGGCGCCTTCGCGGCGCGCGCTTCCGGTATCGCGGCTTCCCGCGACCCCTGTTGTCGAATATCATGTCAGCTTTATGCGAAAAGCGAAGGCATTGCGCGCGCCGCGCCGACGCTCCCGCTTTTTACCGGATACGCCGGAGTTCGCGGCACCTGAGGAACACTGGCCTGGCAGGGGCAGCAGGACTCGAACCCGCGACCCTCGGTTTTGGAGACCGATGCTCTACCAACTGAGCTATACCCCTAGGCCGGAGTGCGCCCCTAGCCCGATTGGCGTGGGGGAGCAAGGGGGATCGCGGCTTGCACGCGCGCATGCGCCTGATATGCGCGGTCGGGCATGACTCCCACCCTCGCCTCGACCGCCGCGCCGCAGAATTATCTTGGCGGGATCGGATTACGGCTGCTCGCGATGATCAGCCTGTCGTTGATGTTCGTCGTCGTCAAATATGTCGACCAGGCGGGTGTGCATATTATTGAAAGCCTGTTCTGGCGCCAGGCGCTGGTGTTGCCGTTCCTGCTGTTGTGGGTGCGCGCGACGGGCGGCTTTGCCTCGTTGAAGACGCAGCGCCTGGGCGCCCATATGCGGCGGATGCTGATGGGGCTGACCGGCATGGCGTGTAATTTCGGCGCGATGATCCTGCTGCCGATGGCCGAGGCGACGACGATCAGCCTGTCGGTGCCGATCTTTGCGGTGATCTTTGCCGCGCTGCTGCTGGGCGAGGCGACGGGGTGGCAACGGTGGAGCGCGGTGATCGTCGGATTTGCCGGCGTGCTGGTCGTGCTGGCGCCGTGGACGAGTTTTGCGGGCGGATTCGGCGGCGATCACGGCGTCGGCACATTGGTCGCGCTGGCGGGCGCGGTGATGACGGCGCTGATCACCATTGCTGTCCGCGACCTCGGCCGCACCGAAAATGCCGCAACGATCGTATTCTGGTTCAGCCTGTTGTCGATGATCCCGCTGGGCATCGCGCTGCCCTTTGTCGTTACCCCGCACGACACGAGCGTGTGGTTGCTCCTCGTCGCCCTCGGTCTGCTGGGGGCGATCGTCCAGATGTCGTTGACCGGTGCGCTGCGCCTTGCGCCGGTGTCGGTCGTGATTCCGATGGACTATAGCAGCCTGCTGTGGGCGATCCTCGCCGGCTGGTGGTTTTTCGGTACGCTGCCCGCCGATACCACATGGGTTGGTGCGCCGCTGATCGTGGCGTCGGGCCTGTTCATCGCCTGGCGCGAGCACCGTCGCCACATCAATCGTCCCAAGGAGGTCGCCGCATGACACGCCCGATCCTGTATCACTGCCCCGACGCCCGCTCGCTGCGCTGCCTGTGGGCGGTCGAGGAGACGGGTGTCGATGTCGACCTGCGCGTGCTGAAATTTCCGCCGCGCGCGTTCGAACCCGATTATCGCGCGATCAATCCACTGATGACGGTCCCGGGCTGGATCGAGGGCGGACGGCTGATGACCGAATCGGCAGCGATCTGCGAACGCATCGCCGAAGGAACGCCGCTGGAAGTCCGCCGCGACGAAGCGGATTATTGGGATTATCGCAACTGGCTGCACCGCAGCGACGCGACGCTGACCTTTCCGCTGGCGATCATGATCCGCTACACGCGGGTCGAGCCCGAGGAACGGCGGCTCGCGCAGGCCGTCGCCGATTATAAGGCCTTTTTCGGGGGCCGCGCCAAAAGCATCGAAGCGGCGCTGGCCGACGGACGCGAATGGCTGGTCGGCGGACGCTTTACGATCGCCGATATCGTGATCGGCTATGCCGCCTTTCTGGCGACGACGCTGGGCGCCGACGACATGCTGGGCGAAGCGACGACGGCGTGGCTGGCGCGCTGCACCGCGCGCGACGGCTTCAATCGCGCCCGGCAACGCCAGGCTGCCGACAGCCGCGCTCAATAGCCCATCAGGCTCAGCACTTCCTTGCGGCTGCGCTGGTCGTCGAGGAAACAGCCGAGCAGGCGGCTGGTCACCATGCCGACGCCCGGCGTGCGGACGCCGCGCCCTGTCATGCACCCGTGCTGCGCGTCGATCACCACCGCGACGCCATGCGGATGCAGATTGTCCCAGATGCAGCGCGCCACCTCGGCCGTCAGCCGTTCCTGCACCTGTAGCCGCCGGGCGTAACCGTTGAGCACGCGGGCCAGTTTCGAAATGCCGACCACCCGGTTGCGCGGCATATAGGCGATCGACGCCTTGCCGGTGATCGGCGCCATATGATGTTCGCAATGCGACTGGAACGGGATGTCCTTCAGCAGCACCAGCTCGTCATAGCCGCCAACCTCTTCGAAGGTGCGCGACAGGTGCAGGGCGGGATCCTCGCCATAGCCGCTGCAATATTCCTTCCACGCGCGCGCGACGCGTTTCGGGGTATCGAGCAGCCCTTCGCGCGCCGGATCGTCGCCGGCCCATTCGATCAGGGTGCGAACGGCGTCCGCCACATGGTCGGGGACCGCCACCTTGCCATCGGCGCCCAATTCGTCACTGCAATCGCTCATCGCCCCGCTTTCACTGTTGCATTCTTGCCGCACATTTCGGTGCCCGCGCGACTTTAAACAAGCATGGCGTAAAAACAAATTTGCAATGCGCGCAAGTTTACGTTGCGGAAACTTGGCTTTTTGCACTTTTCCAATCGCACAATTTTTCGCCGCTTTCCGGATCGAACAAGTGGCTTGACGCTCGCGTCAACTAAGCGCACCTTTGGGTTGCATTACAGAACCCGCTCAAGCGGGTCGTGATCCGGAGAGGCCGGCGTTTTTCCCCGACGCCGGTGGGAGAGGACGATGACCAGCACAGCTGGCAAGTGGGATACACCCGGGTATCCGGCCGTTACGGCCGGACGACCTTTGCCATGTCTGGTCCTGTTCCCTCCCCTTACCACAAATTGAGTTTGGGCGGCCCCGCATCCGCGGGATCGAAAAAGGGAGGTTGTACATGAAGTTCAAGGCACTGATCGGAACGTCGATCCTTGCGATGTCGGTGGCCACGCCGGCGTCGGCGCAGGATGCGGATGAAACGGAACGCGATGCGTTCGGCGGCGAAATCGTCGTTACGGCGCAGCGCCAGTCGGAGCGACTCCAGGACGTTCCGATCGCGGTCAGTGCCTTTTCGTCGGAAGCGCTGGAAGCGCAGCAGATCAAGACACCGTCCGACCTGCAGCTGACGCTGCCCAACGTGACCTTCACCAAAACCAACTTCACGGGCGCCAGCTTTACGATCCGCGGCATCGGCGACCTTTGCGTCGGCACGACGTGCGACAGCGCCACCGCCATCCACCTGAACGGCGACCCGCTGTTTTCGACCCGCCTGTTCGAAACCGAATTTTATGACCTCGAGCGTGTCGAAGTGCTGCGCGGCCCGCAAGGTACTTTGTTCGGTCGCAACGCCACGTCGGGCGTGGTCAACGTCATCACGGCCAAACCCAAACTCGGCACGTTCGAAGCGGCTGCCGAGGGCGAATATGGCAATTATAATTCGATCAAGGGCAAGGGGATGGTCAACATCCCCATCGGTGACACCATGGCGTTCCGCGTCGCCGGCATCTATCTCAACCGCGACGGCTACACGCGCAACGCGTTCCTCAACACCCGGATCGACGATCGAGACCTGTATTCGGTGCGCGGCTCGCTGCGCTGGGAACCCAGCGACGATACGACGATCGACATTCTTGCGTCCTATTTCCGGGAAAAGGACCAGCGCACCCGCATCCAGAAGCAGCTTTGCCAGCGTGATCCGACCGGCATCCTCGGCTGTTTGAATACGCGGCGTGACAATGCCCCGTTCAACGGCAACGCGACGTTCACCGCCGCGTTGACCTCGCGCGAATTTCTGGCAATCCGCGGCATCCCCACCGCCTTTGCGCTGGGGAGCCTTTACGGCCCCGATGTCTATGCCAACACCACGATTCCGTCGGACCCGCGGGTGGTGAACACCGCCTATACGCCCAGCTATTTCACCAGCGAACTGACCATCCAGGGGCAGATCCAACATAATTTCGGGCCGGTTTCGCTGCAGGTTTCGGGCCAGTACCAAAAGGTCAAACTCGACGCGTCGCAGGACTATAACAGCAATGTCGGCAACCGGGCACTCTATGCGGGCGGCCTTGCGACGCTGCAGGCTGCCGCAGGCGGAGCGCTCGGCGCGGCGCTTGCACCCTATTTCGCGCCGGTTGCAGCGGCGATCATCCCGAACGGCCCGACCGGTCCGCTATGTACCTCACTGGCCGAGGAAAGCGGGTTCGGTTCTTATGGCGGACAGAAAATCTGTAGCGCGCAATCGCTGCAGTTCGACCGGTCAAATCAGTATAACAGCAGCTGGTCGGCCGAAGCGATCCTGTCGAGCGACCTCGACGGGCCGTTCAACTTTCTGGTCGGCGGCATTTATGCCGATTACCATCTGACCGAGAACAGCTATTTTGTGAACGCTTTCCCGATCGATTATCTGACCGGGGTTCTCGGCGCTTTCACGGCAGCGACCAATCCGCCGGCGGCGGGCGGTCCGTTGCCGCCGTCGTTCCTCGCGACGCCGTTCTTCCGTAACAATACCGATGACCTCAAGATCACCTCCTACGGACTGTTCGGCGAAGCATATGTCGAGTTCAGCGATCGGGTAAAGCTGACCGCGGGCCTGCGGTACAATAATGACAAAAAGGCGGTCCGCGCGCGTTCGACGCTTGCCAGCTTCCTGGCACCGCACGGCGGCACCGGCAGCGTTTTCGACTCGCCCTTCGTGGGATCGTTCGACGCCGACCCCGGCACGCCCGGCAACCAGATCATCCAGGAACGTCAGGTCAAGTTCAACAAGCTGACCGGCCGCCTGGTGCTCGACTTCAAGCTGACCGAGGACAATCTGCTCTATGCGTCCTATTCGCGGGGCTACAAATCGGGCGGCATCAACCCGCCGCTCCAGCCGATCTTCGCCGTTCCCGAATCCTTTGCTCCCGAGCAAGTCGACGCATTTGAAATCGGGTCCAAAAACACCTTCGGCGACGGTGCGTTGCAGTTGAACCTGACGGCCTTCTATTACAAATACAAAGATCTGCAGCTCAGCAAGATCGTCGCGCGCACCGCGGTCAACGACAATGTCAGCGCCAATATCTATGGCTTCGAAGCCGAAGCGCTGGTCCGTCCTGACCCGGCCGTCGTGATCAACCTGGGCTTCAGCTATCTGAAGAGCAAGGTGTCGGAAGACAAGTTCACCAGCAACCCGCGCGATTTTGGTGGCGGGCGCGCTGATGCGGTGATCATCAAGGACATCACCAACGCAGCAAACTGCGCGGTGGCATCGCGCACCGGTAGCGCGGCCGCGGTCAATGCCTATGTCAATCAGGTTCAGTCGCTGATCAACGGCGGCCTGATCCCGGGGGTAGCCGCCGGCGCGAACCTGCAACCGACGACGGCGTTCCCGTCGGACGGCGGCATTGCGTCAACAGGTGCCTTCAGCATCTGTTCGGTGATGGAGGCAACCGCAGGAACCGTCGGCGCCGCCTTTGGGGGGATCGACTATTTCTCGGCTGGCGTCCCGGTCAACATCAAGGGCAACCAGTTGCCGCAGGCGCCGAATTACAAGTTCAGCGCCGGCATCCAATATACCGCCCCGCTGGGTGGCGGCGATATGACGCTCGTTCCCCGCGTCGATCTTGCCTACACCGGCGAGAGCTATGGCAGCATCTTCAACGGCAATGTAAACCGGATCAAGGGCTATGCCCAGGTCAATGCCCAGTTGCAGCTCAACGGCCCCGACGAAAAATGGTATGTCAAAGGCTTCATCCAGAACGTCTTCGACTCGGCCAGCGTCACCGGCCTGTACATCACCGACCAGTCGTCGGGGAATTACACCAACATCTTCACCCTCGAACCGCGCCGCTACGGCATCGCGGCGGGCGTGAAGTTCTGACCGACCGGCGGTAACGCCAAAAAAAAGCCCCGGCCTCTCCATCGAGAGGCCGGGGTTTCTTTTGTCCGCTGACTGGAGGGCCGAAGCGGTTGAGCGCTCCAGCCCGCCCCGATCAGAATTTGAAACGCACGGTGCCGCCATAGGTGCGCGGCTGGCTGGGATAGCCCGACACGCTGCCGGCCTGCGCCACCGCCGGGAAGATCGTCGTCAGATACTGCGCGTTGGTGAGGTTGCGTCCCCACACGCCGACGTCGAGCCCGTTGGTCAGCCGGATCGTGAACGATGCGTTGAGCGAGTTGACCTCGCGCTGCAGGCTTTCGACGACACCCGCCGGGAAGCCGCTCAGGCCTTCGACGATCTGAACCGGGCTTTCATAAGCATAATCGACGTGCGCGATCGCTTTGGTGCCGCCCGCAAATTCATGGGTGTAAGTGGCGCCCATCGACATCGACAGCGCCGGGATGCCCGCGGGCGTGGTTCCCGAAATGTCGCCGAACGCCGAGTTGACGAAGCTGTCGTATTTGGCGTCGAGATAGGTCGCCGCCAGGGTCAGGTTCAGACCCTCGACCGGGCGCACCGAGCCGTCGAATTCGATGCCGAAGGTCGACTGCTTGCCGGCATTCGCCAGCGCAAAGCCGGTGCCGGTGAACACGTTCGACTGGAACCCCTTGATCGACTGTTTGAACACCGCCACGTTCACCGCCGCGACGTCCCACTGGCCCTTGATCCCGAATTCATAAACGGTCGATTCCTCGGGCGCCGCAAAGCGCGAACCCGTCGCCAAATTGGGGGTACGGAGGCCGGCGGCAGTGATCGCCGCCAGGTCCGACGCGAGCGGACGGCTGTCGCGCGACAGGTTGACCGAGCTCGCCTTGAAGCCCGTGGCATAGGTCGCATAGATATTGACGGTGTCGGTCAGCTCATAGGCCGCGCGAACGCTGTAGGCGAAGTCGCCGTCGTTGGTTTTGCCATCCTCGACCGCATTGGGGACGTTCAGGAACGGCGGCAGGAACTGGAACGCCCTGAGCCCGCCCAACGGGTTGGCCGCGGGATTGTTCTGGTTAGCGTTCGCGAAAGCGACGAACTGCTGGAAAATCGGCGCGGTGGCCGGATTGGTTGCGAAGGCGCCGACCGCCGCCGGGTCGTTCGGATTGACGCCTGCCTGTTGCAACGCGCCGCCGAGCAGCAGCTGGTTGCGGAACGGCGCATATTGCGGCGCATCGAGGTTGATGCCCGAAAACACATCGGTGCTGACCACATCGGTCGCAAAGCGCTTGCGATCCTTCGTATAATTGCCGCCGAGCGACAGCGTCAGCCGGTCGGTGACTTCGAAATCGACCGTGCCAAAGATCGAGAAGGCCTCGTTCTTGAGCGTATAGGCTTCGTCGAGTCCGTCACCGGCGCGGAAGAAGGTGTTGATGTAGCGCGTCGGAGCGCCTTCCAGCGCGCCGAACGTCCCCTCGAGCAGCGCGACATTGAGCGCATTGCCACTCGCCGCCCGGATCAGCTGGTCGCCATAGGGGCGGAATTGCGTGCCGAACCGGATATCGTTCTTCTGGTTGATCTTTTCGTTGAAATAATAGCCGCCGATCAGGAAGTTCAGCGGACCGTCGAAATCCGACGTCAGGCGCAGTTCCTGGGTAAAGGTGTCGATCCCCAGATCCTGGCTGTTCTCGCCGATCAGGTCGGCACCGGTGAAGTCCGAATCCTGGTTGGTGAGCGCGCGAACTTCGCGATAGGCAGTGATCGATGTCAGCGCCATCGATCCCAGATCATAGTCGATCTGCGCCGATCCGCCGTAATTTTCGATCTCGTTCGACGACAGGAAATTATTGTACACATTGTACGAGAAGGGGTTGTTCGCATCGACGCTGGGGCCGCCCGCGAGCGCATTGGTGATGGCAACGGTCGGACCGGCAATGACGTTGCCCGCGATGCAGCAATTTTCGTCGATCTTGTCATAATCGCCGATCAGGCGGATCGACAGCGCGTCGGTCGGTTCGAACAGCAACTGGCCGCGCACACCCCAACGGTTGCGATCGTTGACGTCGGTGTCGAGCTTCAGGTCCTGCGCATAACCGTCGCGGCGGTTGTAGCTGCCGCCGATCGAGAAGGCGACGGTGTCGCCGATCGGGCCGGTCACGTCGCCCTTGACGGTCAGGGCGTTGAAATTGCCATAGGTTATTTCGGCAGAGCCGCCGAATTCATATTGCGGACGCTGGGTGACGATGCTGATGACGCCGGCCGAAGCGTTTTTGCCGAACAGCGTCGATTGCGGCCCGCGGAGCACTTCGATGCGCTCGACATTGGGGAGGTCGCCAATCTGGGCGGCCGAGCGCGAGCGATAGACGCCGTCGATGAACACGCCGACCGACGGCTCGATGCCGGCATTGTTGGCGCCGTTGCCGAAACCGCGGATGATGAAGTTGGTATTGGCGCTCGACTGGAGCTGCGACACGCGCAAGCTGGGCACCGCGGTCTGCAGGTCGATGAGGTCACGGATCTGCGATTCTTCGAGCTGCGCTGCCGACGTCACCGACACCGCGACGGGGGTGTCCTGCAACGTCTGCGACCGCTTCGACGCGGTCACGATGATGTCGTTGCCATAATCGGTGTCGTCGACCGCCACCGCGCTGTCGTCGGCGGGCGCGGCGTCCTGGGCAAAAGCGATGACGGGGGTGGCGCCGGCGCACAGCATCGTGGCGCCCAGCAAAAGGTTGCGCAAAGTCATGATGTCTCTCTCTCCAAACCGGTAAAAGCGCGGCCATTCGCCAAAGTGGGAGATGCCTCACCGGATCGGCCTCCTGTAATATCGCCGCGCCCGGCGTCAACGCGTCGCACCCGTCCACTCGGCTTTTTTCGCGAAAATTGTGACAGAAAAGCAACAGTTTGCAGTGCAGCAAATCTGGACGGCGGATACATTCGACCGCGTCGTTATCGCTGCGGGGATAGTGGTGCCCGGGGACGGGATCGAACCGCCGACACTGCGATTTTCAGTCGCATGCTCTACCAACTGAGCTACCCGGGCAGGGCCGCTGCGGCCGTGGGCCGCGCTGGCGAGCGGCGGCTATAGGCAGGGCTTTCCGTCCTGTCCAGTGGCTTTGTGACGCTGTTTCGACACCTCAGCGGTCATCGAAACGGTCGTCGTCGGCGGTGCCGTCGGGCGGCTGGTCGACCGGCACCCGATAGCCCTCGCCGAACCACGCAAGCAGGTCGCGATCGCGGCATCCGCGACTGCAAAAGGGCTTGAAATCCTCGTGGCGCGGCTTGCCGCACAGCGGGCAGCGGAGCGTTTTACTGGGCATGACCATGTCCTTTGCTGGCGGCGTCGGCGGTCAGTTGAACCGGACGGCCCGTACGGCTTTGCAGCATTGTGATCTGCGCCGGATGCGCCGCGATATGATCGATCAGCGTGGGCCGCGCGGTCAGCGTCAACACCCCCGTCCCCACCGCGCGCTCGGCCTGGCGTAGCAGCATCGTCGCGTCGGTGAGGACCGGATCAAGCACGACCTGTTCGATCAGCGACGGGCGGACGCGGCGGCGGATGATCTGCATGAAGCCAAACCCGTTGACGGCGGTGCGTTCAAAAGGCTGCGGCAGCGCCGCATCGACCGCGGCGTCGATCGCATGGCGTCCAGCCCGGCCCGGCAGCGAAGGAAAGTCGATGCCGATCGACCCGCCGATGTCGCAGCAGCGGATCACCGCGGCCGCGGCCCTTGCGCCTGCCTCGGCCAAGGTCAACGCGTCGCCCTCGCCATCAATGTCGATCAGCACCATGGCCGGGGTCGCATCGACCCACAACGCGCCGCCCGCAAAGGGCCAGTGGCCGGTGCGGACATGATCGATCAGTTCGGACCAGCCCGCCTGTTCCAGCCGGTCGGGATCGGTCGCGCGCAACTCGCTCACCGGCAGGCCGGAGGCCGCGATACGCGCGCGCAGGTCGGGGCCGTCGCCGATGACCGCGCCCGCCTCGGCCACGCGCGCCCGCGCCGGCTTGTCGCGACCGCGTTCGCGCAGCGCGGTGCGGGTGATCTCGACTGTCAGCGCGGCGCCGATCGATGTCGCGGGCGGCAGTGCGGACAGGCTGGCGGCAGGAGCGCCCGGCCAGTCAAGCGCCACCAGCGGCGCCTTCCCGGCCTCGACCAACCGCGCCGCAACCACCGCCCCGACGCGCGGCCCGGTGCCTTCGCGCTCGATCCGCGCTTCCACAATTGCGTCGCCATCGACCAGCGCGGCGCGCGCTTCGCCGATCCCGGCTTCGTACAGCCATTCAGCCAAGGAGGATGCCCGCGCTGGCCAACAGGGTGCGCGTTTCGAACAAAGGCAGGCCGACGACGTTCGAATGGCTGCCCGACAGGAAACGGACAAAAGTTTCGGCGCGGCCCTGGATCGCGTAGCCGCCCGCCTTGCCCATGCCTTCCCCCGATGCGACATACCAGTCGATCTCGGCAGCGCTCAGCACCTTGAATGCGACGATCGTATCGGCGACGCGCACCCGCGGCTTGCCGTCGATTCCGACGACGCACAGCCCCGAATAGACATGGTGCCGCCGCCCCGACAACAGGGCGAGCATGCGGCGCAGATCGAGTTCGTCGGCAGGTTTTTCCAGGATGCGGCGCCCGACCGCGACCGTCGTGTCGCCGGCGAGCACCACTTCATCCGGCGCGCGCGCAACCGCCAGCGCCTTTGCCTTGGCAAGCCGCGCCACATAGTCACGCGGCAGTTCGCCCTTCAGCGGCGTTTCGTCGATATCGGGCGACGCAATGCGCGCCGGTACCACGCCGATGCGCGCCAGCAATTCCCGCCGACGCGGCGACGTCGAGGCCAGTACCAGGACCGGGATTGGCGCAGGCATGGTCGCCGCGCCGCTCACTTGAAGCGATAGGTGATCCGACCCTTGGTCAGGTCATAGGGGGTAAGTTCGACGAGCACCTCGTCACCGACCAGCACACGAATGCGGTTCTTGCGCATCTTTCCGGCCGTGTGGCCCAGAATTTCGTGGTCGTTTTCCAGTTTGACGCGAAACATCGCGTTGGGCAGCAGTTCGACCACCTGGCCGCGCATTTCCAGAAGTTCTTCTTTCGCCATCAGTCCTCAATGGGTTTCGCTTTGAAATGATGCGCGCCCATAGCGGCAAATCGCCGCAATGGAAAGCAGTCTGTCATTCGACCAGGCCAAGCTTGCGGATGGCGCGCCAGCCGAACGTCTTGGCGCGCGCATAGTCCGGCCAGCGTGGCGGCATGGCCGGGTCCAGTCCGAACCGGCGCAGCGCAGCGTTCGCGACATGCGCTTCGGACTCGCGGTAACTCCATTCGCTGCGCCAGGTGATCGACAGCGAAATTGACGGCGCGTCACCGTTGAAGACATAATGCGGTGCCATCACAGGCACCAGCACGGCATCGCCCGGCGCCAGCGCCACCTTTTGCTGTCCCCCTTCGAAACCGTCATCCCACGGCAGGTTGCGGTGGCCACCGGTGTGATAACGCTCGTGTTCGCGCCGCGCGGCGAAGCGCTCGTCGCCCGATGGCCATACATTCATCACTTTCGTGCCGCGCAGTTGCAGCAGGATGTTGTGCTCAGGGTCGAAGTGATAAGGCGTGATCGAACCCGGCGACGAGATGAAGACAAACCCCTGCGGCGCCAGCATCGCGCCCGTGCGCGGGGTCACCACCGGCTCGAGTTCGCCGAGCAGGTCCATCAGCAGTGCGCGATACGCCGGAACATTCTCGATATTCTTGAGCACCGCCCAGCTGCCGTTGGTGTCGATGGTACGGATCGTCTCGCCGACCGACAGCCCGTTCGACGGGATGTCCTCGGGGCGGATCCCGATCGGGACATTGCCGGGGTTATATTCGACCGCGCTCGCGGGCAGGCTCTCGCCAAGCTGCGCCAGCGCATCGATCGACAGCAACGGGTGGTCGGGCAGGTCGTGGTGCAGCAGTCCCGCGTGCAGCGGGTACAGCTCGGCCATGCGCGCCAGCGTGGCGGTCGTAAATACACTTCGGGCGATCGGTCGATGCGCGGTCATATCCGTTCTTCTATTCCATTTCGGGCGGTGACGGCACCCTTGCGGCGGCGCCAGAGGCGTTCGGCGCGGGTCAGCATGGCAAAGCGAAGCCGGTCGCCGGGCGACGACAGCCCGGCGTTGACCCAGACCAACGCGCGCCGCTCGCGCCAGACGCTGTCGATCATCGGATGATCCGGCGCAGCGCAGCTGTCGACCCAGGCAATCGAAGGATCGTCGAGCAAATCGAGATTCGCCTGTTGCAGCAGCACGCCGGGCGAGAAGCGCGCATAATCCTCGTCGAACGCGGTCTTGAACGAAAATCCGCCGGGCGGCGCGAGGAAATTGACGAGCATCGCCAGCGGCCGGTCGGCGAGGTCGAGCGCGCGCATGTCGAGCCTTCCGGCGATCGCGGCGCCCGACAGGATCGCGCGAAACCACGCTTCGGTATCGCTATGGCAGGCGAGCGCCGATCCGGCGCGTCCTTTCCATCCCCTCGTCTCGAGCTGCAGAAAGGCGTCGACCCACGGCTCGATCGCCTCGCTTGCCTGCCAACGGCGAATTCGGACCGCCCCCAGTTCGGCAAGCCGGTTCGCTTGCCGCCGTAGCTCCTTGCGCTTCTTTGGGCGGACCGCGGCCTCCCAATAATCAACGGGTGAAAGGTCGCTTTCGAGCAGCGCACGCTCTTCGCGATGAACAATTTCGACCTCACCGCCGCGCACCCGTGCGACGTCGACCAGTGCGCGGTACAGCGGGCCGTCCTCGGTCAGCCGCGACACATGCAGCAACGTCCGCGCCCATGGCGCCGCGTCGCACCAGCCGAGCAGGATCGACCAGAACAGCGGCTCGAACCCCGCGCGCACCAGCGGTAGCCCCAGAAAATGATTGGGGTGCGCCCAGCCCGTGACATGGCGCAGCGGCAGACGGCCATAGCGGCGGGCCAGTGCGATCGGCATCATCCCGATCACCGGCCCGTCGCTGCCGTCGCGCACCATAACCAGCCGCGCGGTGCGATCAGGGTCGAGCAGGTGCAACGCCGATTGCAGGCACCAGCGTTCGGCAAACGGATTGGGCTCGCTCGCCTCCGCCGCCAGCCGGTCCCACGCCGCGGCCAGCTCCGTTGACAGCGCCAGCGGATCGACGACGCGTACCGTCAGCGGGTCGGCGGGCGCGGCGTCGGCGGGAAAGGCGGGGTGCACCGTCATCGGCGGGAGTTTAGCAGGGAAGCGTTAAAATGGGGTGGCGATTTCGCAAGCCCCTCCCGCTCGCGGGAGGGGCTTGTGGGGAGGGCATGTCAAAGATTGCCACACAAGACACAGGCCCTCCCCCGACCCCTCCCGCAAGCGGGAGGGGAGAATAAGCGCTATATCCTGAATAATTTCGCCAGCGACTTCTCCAGCATGAAAAACTGCCAGATCAGCCGCCCATGGTCCCGCCGCCCTGACTGGTGAGCCGCCACGATCCGCTCGATCTCGGCCATGTCGAACCAGCCCGATCGCGCCAGCGTCGACGACGTCGCCAACCCCCGCGCCTGCTCGACCAGCACCCCACGGAACCATTGCGACACCGGGGTCACAAACCCCATCTTTGGCCGATACAGGATGTCGTGCGGTAGGTAGCGTTCCATGGCCTGCTTCATGATCGCCTTGCCGGTCGATCCCTTGACGCGCATCGAAGCGGGCAGGCTCGCGGCAAATTCGATCAGCCGGTAATCGAGCAGCGGCTCGCGCGCCTCCAGGCTTACGGCCATGCTCATCCGGTCGGTCTTGGTCAGGATGTCGCCGGGCAGCCAGATCATCAGGTCGGCATATTGCGCGCGGTCGAGCGGCTCGCGCGCCGGCGCCTCGGCCATCGCCTTCCAATAGCGCGCCTCGGCGACATGATCGCCCAGCGCTTGGATAGCCGCATCGTTGAACAGCCGCGAGCGCTGCGCCACCCCGGTTACCCCGACCGCTTCGGCATAGCCCTCCGCCCCGCTTTTCGACAGGCTGGCGAGCGTCGCGCGCGCACGCAGCGGGCGCGGCGCCCAGTCCATCTGCGGCCACACTTTCGCTAGCGGTCCCAGCACCCCGCGGCGCAGAAAGCCGGGAATCAGCCCACGCAGCCGTTCCTCCTGATGCTGGAACACCAGCCGCCGATACCCCGCAAATGCCTCATCGGCGCCGTCGCCCGACAGCGCGACCGTCACCTCTTCGCGCGCCAGTTCGCACACGCGGTAGGTCGGCAAGGCGCTGGCGTCGGCAAAGGGTTCGTCGAAATGATCGGCGATCGTATCGACCAGGCCAAAGTCACCCGACGACACTGTGCGGGTGCGGTGATCGGTCGCGAAGCGTTCGGCGATCTGCCGGGCATATTCGGTCTCGTCAAGCGCCGCCTGATCGAACCCGATGGTGCACGTCTTGACCGCCTTCGCGCTCGCCTCGGCCATCAGCGCGACGACCGCGCTGCTGTCGACGCCGCCCGACAGGAACGCGCCGAGCGGCACGTCGGCGACCATGCGGTCGGTCACCGCGGCGCGCATCAGGTGAACGAGATGTTCGGCCGCTTCGCCTTCGCTCGCGCGGACGCGCTTCGAAAAATCGGGCGCCCACCAGCGCGTCGGCGCGGGCACAGGCTTGCCGCGTTCGAGCAGCAGATAATGGCCCGCGGCCAGCTTCTCGACCCCAGCGACGATGCAATTGTCGTCGGGCACATAACCAAAGGCGAGGAAATCCTCGATCGCGGTCAGGTTCGCTTCCTGCCGCAACAGCGGGTTGCGTAGCAGCCCTTTCAGTTCGGACGCAAACGCCACCGACCCGTCCGACAGCCGCGCATAGTGCAGCGGTTTCACCCCCAGCCGGTCGCGCGCGAGAAACAGGCAGCCGCGCTGGTGATCGTGGATCGCAAAGGCGAACATGCCGTTCAATCGCGACAGGCAATCCGGCCCCCATTGCCGCCACGCCGCGATAATGACCTCGGTATCGCCGCTGGTGCGGAACCGGTGGCCGCGATCCTCCAGTTCGCCTCGCAACTCGCGAAAATTATAGATTTCGCCGTTGTAGGTGAGCGTCACCGCCTCATCGTCGCTTGCCATCGGCTGCGGGCTGCCGTCGATGTCGATGATCGACAAGCGTAAATGGCCCAGCCCGACCCCCGCCGCGGTCCACTCGCCCGATCCGTCGGGGCCGCGGTGCTGCATCGGCGACAGCATGGCGCGCAGCCGCGCCGGATCGACGGGCTTCGCCGTCTCGAGATGATAAATGCCCGCGATCCCACACATGGGCCGGTCCCTATCGCAGTTTCAGTGCGCGGTCAGCCATTGCCTTGGCTCCGCCCGACGCGGAAACGAAATCAGTGATCGCATCGCGTCCGCCCCGACGCTCCTCGCTCGACACGATCAGCGATAGCGCGCGCGGATCGCCGCCGAGCAGTCGGGCTTTCAGCCCCGCCAGCTTCGCCCGCCGCGGATCGTCGGTCACCACGCCATCCACCACATACCAAGTTGCCGCATCGCGCAGCACCGGGCCGGGGTGCAACAGTCGTTCGGTCCGCCCGCCCTCGACCGCGGGTAAGGACGCGCTCCACGCCCATTTGCTGTCCGGGTCGACCGCCCCCTGCCCGAATGCAACCACCTCACGCCCTTCGGCCTGACGCTCGTAACCGCCGATCGCTACCGTCACGCGGCGCCCCTTCGCATCGATGAAATGCCGCAGCAGCCGCTGGTCGGCGCCGTCGAAGCGCGGCGTCCACGCCATGCCATCGGCGCGCGTCTCGCTCCAGCCGCGCGGCGCCTCGACCGTAATCGTACTGGGCAGCGGCGCGCTGCGCCCGCCGACCAGCCAAGCCCAGCTGGCAAAGAGCAGCGGGATTGCGAGCGCGGCGGGCAGCACCGCCTTCGCCGGACCAGCGAAGCGCGGCGCACCATCCAACCCGCTCACATCGACCGCGACATCGTTGGCGGGCCGGTCGAACCAGCGCCACGCCACCAGCATCACGATCACGATCACCAGCCCGAAAAAGATCCAGCCATAAAAGATATGGTCGATCCCGCCCGCCGCTTCGATCCCCCAGATTTCGGCGGCGACCATCGTGCCATAGGCGCGGAGCGCATTGGCCAGGATCGTCGTCGCGAGGGCGGCGGCGACAAAAACGATCCGCCGCGTCCAGCTTGTGAAACACAGATGCGCCGCAAACACCGCATAAGCGAGCATCGCGATCAGGAAATTGACCCCCGAACATTCCTCGGCAACCTCGAAGAAGCCGGCCGGCGTCGTGATGAATACGCCTTCCATCTCGGCGGCAATGCCCGACAAGTGGAGCAGGATGACGCTGATATGCGCGGTGAAGGTCTGGAGCAGCGGCACCAGTTCCTCGCCAAACGGTACCAGCAGCAGCGCATAGCCGAGCGGGAACAGCAATCCGCGCACCAGCTTTTCGCCCAGCACCGCGCCAACCGCGCCCTGCAGCATCAGGATCAGGCCCAACTGCCTGAACAGCGCGACCCCCGCTGCCTCGCCGACCAGCCACACCAGCCCCGCCCCCGCCATCCAGACGAGCGCGGGCCACCAGAAGGCGGGGGTCAGCGGGCGCAGCAGGTCGATCCGCTGCGACACCAGCCAACCGATCATCGGCACCATCAGCAGGCAGTGGGTAAAGGTCGAGCTGTCCCACCAGATGCCCGCCATATCGGCGGCATCGCGCCAGAAGATCGCGAGAATTAAGCCCGACAGCAGCGCGAGCGCGGCGAGATGGCGTTGCCACAAGCTCATGCGGGGAGCCCCAGCAGGTCGCCGAGCGGCGCCAGCCGCGCGTCCCAGCCGTAGCGCGCGATCATCTGCGCGCGTGCCGCTTGTCCCATGCTCGCGGCGGTTGCCCGGTCATCGAATAGCGATCCCACCGCAGCCGCCAAGCTCGCGGCATCGTCAGCGACCAGCAGATGCTGACCCGCTGCCGCATCGATCCCCTCGGCAGCAGCCGCACTCGCCACCACGGGCCGCGCCATCGCCATCGCCTCGAGCAATTTATTCTGCACCCCGCGCGCCAGCAACAGCGGCGCGACCACCACATCGGCGGCGGCGAGCCAGGGCCGCACGTCGGGCACCTCGCCGGTCACGACGACGCCGGGCAGCGTCGCCAGCGCGCGCACCTCGTCGGTCGGCGCCCGCCCGACGATGGCGAAGCGTGCGTCAGCGTGCCGGCGGCGGATCAGCGGCAGGACGTCAGCGGCGAACCAGCGCACCGCGTCGATATTGGGGCGATAATCCATCTGGCCGGTAAACACCGCCAATGGCCCCTCGCCCGCATCGACCCGATCGAAGGTCAGCGCCGGATCGAACCGGCCGGTGTCGATGCCATTCTCGACCGCGCGCACCTTGTCAGCGCCCAGCCCGCTACGCGCGCGAAACAGCGCTGCCTCCGCCTCGCTGACGAACAGGCTGGCATCGGCGCGCCGCGCCACCGCCGCCTCATAAGCGCCAAGCACCCGCGCCTCGCGCTTATGCACCCAGTGCAGCGGCTGGCGCTTGTCCTGCTCGGCATAGGTCGCAAATTTGGCCGAATCGACGTCGACAAAATCCATCAAAACCGGGCCGTCAAAACCGGCGGGCAGATATTGCGCCATCTGGCCCGAGAAGCCGACGATGTGGGTGATGTCGCCCGCGCGAACCAGCGCATCGACGTGGTGCATCAGCGGGCCGTTTCGGAATAACCGGTTCGACACCGGCTCGCCGCGCAGCACCGCCGATGCCAGCGCGAGCGGGCGCGAGACCTTGCGCACTTCGATCGCCAGACTCTTGCAAAGCGGCGTCATTTTTTCGTGTGCAATAGCCGCATCAACCGCATTGTCTGCCAGCGCCGCGACATGCACCGGCGCCAGCTTCGCCAGCGCTTCGAACATATGCCAGCTGCGAATGCGGTCGCCGCGGTCGGGCGGCCAAGGCGCGCGGTGCACGAGGAACAGGATTTCGGGCATGACCCGTGGCTTACCCAAGGCCGCGCGCGATCAGCGGCCCGATCCGGTTTGCCGCCCACAGCGGCAGTTTCTTCCACAGATCGACCTGCAACCGATATTTGGCGCTGTTCGGATTGGTGTCGCGCGGCGCCTCGCCCGGTGCGAGCCAGCGCGCATAGACGAGCGGCTGCGGCTCGAAACCCCAGTTCTTCTTGTACGAAAACGGCCCCGTCCCGACCTTCGATCGGCCGAAGTCGAAGCGCGTACAGCCCTTCGCGCGCGCATGGCGCATCAGCGCAAAATACATGAGTTCGTTGGCGCGCAGCCGCCGTGCATCGGCGATCCCGCCGCCCCAATAGGGCATCACCGTGCCGCGCCAATACAGGCTGAGCACGCTCGCGACAGGTTTCCCGTTGTCGCGGACGGTGAGGATGTCGGCATCGTCGCCGAACGCATCGAGCACCGCGTCAAACAGCGCTTTGGGGAATACCGGCGTGCCAAGGTTGCGGACGCTGGTCGCGTAGATGCGATAATGGTCGCGTCGTTCGCCATCATCGCGCCCAGACGTCACGGTCAGGCCGCTGTCCAGCACCTTGCGCACTTCGGCGCGCTGCTTGCGGGGGATGGCGAGCAGTTCGGCAGCGCCGTCGCTGGCGAGGTCGCGGGCGAAACCCGCGTAAACACCCTCTTCGCGGCGCCAGCCTTCGCCATCCGGCTGTGGCCCGCCGCGCAGTTCGACCGACGGCACGCCGAGCGATTTTGCCATCGCCGCCGCACCCTCGGCCAGCGTCGCCGCGACCGGCCGATCATCGGCCAAAATGCCGCCATCGACCGCAAACCCGCTGCCGACCAGCGCCTGCCCGAACAGCGGCGAGCGGACATGGTGCAGCGGCAACAATCCGGTCAGCGTCCCGCCCGCATCGCGCGCGGTCACCAGATGGCATTGATGGCCGGTCGCCCGGGTGATCGCTTCGCACCAGGCGCGGCTGTGGAATGGCGTCGCGTGCGGGTTAACCGCGACATAGGCATCCCACGCCGCCGCGTCGGACAGCGGTGCGCCGGAAAAGCCCTGCTTCACCGGAAAGCGCGGCGCATTCACGCCGCGGCGCGCCACGGCGCGGCGCGCTGCTGCTGGGCCGGGAGCAAGGCATCGGCGCGCGTCCATTCGAAATCGGCGAGCAGCTTCTTCAGTTTGCCAGCCATGGCCGACAAGCCGCTGTAATGACGGATTTTCGATTTGATCGGCGCATCGGCAACCCGCGGCTGGCCGGGGTCGATTTCCCACGGATGGAAATAGAGGATCGCCGGATGCCCCTCTTCATTCATCCGCGCGATCGCCCAGCGGGTGAAGCCGTAGGGCAGCAGCCGCATGAAACCCCCGCCGCCCGCCGCGAGCGTCCGCCCGGCGAAGCGCGCGGTCGTCACCGGCCATTCGACGAGGTCGCTATCGGGCAGCGGCCGCCAAGCATGGCGCGGGCTTTGCGGCCAGCCATAATGGTCGTGGGCCACCGGCGCGACGCTGCTCGAATAGGCATAGCCCTGTTCGGCAAGCACCGCATGCGCCCACGGCGTGCGCGTATCGACCGAAAAGCTCGGCGCACGATAGCCGCGCACCGCAACCCCGCCGAGATCCTCAAGGATCGCCTGCGTTTTCTTCAGATCCGCTGCAAATTCGTCCGCGCTCATGTTGAACACGCGCTTATGGTCATAGCCATGGCTCGCGAGCTCATGCCCCGCGTCAACAATCCGCTTGATCAGCGCCGGATAGCGTTCGGCGACCCAGCCCAAGGTGAAGAAGGTCCCTTTGGCGCCCGCATCGGCAAAAATCTGCAGCACCGCATCGCAATTCGCCTCGACGCGGCATTCCAATCCGTCCCAGTCGCCGCGACCGATCGTGCGCTCAAAGGCGCCGACCTGGAACCAGTCCTCGACATCGACCGACAGGCCGTTCTGCATCTTCTCTCACCTTCGTCGACCGGATAGCCGATTTCGCGACCGCTGTCAGGCCGCCCAGGTCTTCGACGTCGCCGGGTTCGGCGCATTTTCCGGATCGCGCTCGACCCATTCGATCAGCAGGTCAAGCACACGGCGCAGCGCGGCATCCTGTTCGACCAGCCGTTCCTCGAGCGACGCAACCTGCGCTTCCAGCGCGGCAAGCTGTTCGGGATCGATCGCCGGCCCGGCGGGCGCCTTATCGACGGCCAGTTCCAGCGGCTCGGCATCGGCCGGCGACGGCGCGGCAAAGGGCGGGCGGTCGTCGGCAACGCGCTGGGGCCATTCCGCCGCGGTTTCATTGGCGGGCGTGGGCGCAGCAAAGGGAGCGGGCGTGGGGGCAACCGCACTCGCGGCAGCGGCGACGACTTCTTCAACCGGCAGCGGCGCCAGCGTCGACGCGTCGATACCGCGGTCGGCCTCGATCTCGGCGACCACCGAACGCACATTCTGCGCCGTGATCCGCGTCATCTGCTCGACCGCGCCGTACAGCAGCAAGCGGCTGACCAGCACGTTCAATTTGCGCGGCACGCCCTCGCTATAGTCATAGATTTCCTCGAATGCGTCGGGGCTGAAGCTGGGATTGCCCGTCCAGCCGACCTTGCCGAGGCGGTGGAGGATATAGGGTTCGACCTCCTCGGGCTCCATCGGGTCGAGATGGTGCGTCGCGATCACGCGCTGGCGCAGCTGCTCCAGCGTCGGCGAATGGAACAACGTCTGGCGAAATTCGGGCTGGCCGAGCAGGAAGATTTGCAGCAGCGAATGGCCGCCGAGCTGGAAATTCGACAGCATCCGCAATTCTTCGAGCGCCGAAATCGCCAGATTCTGTCCCTCATCAACGATCAGCAGCGTGCGCTTGCCGGCGCGTGCCTGTTCGCGCAGATATTGCTCCATCGAGCGCAGCAGTTCGGCCTTGCTCTCGCCTTCCCATTCGATCCCGAATTGTTCGGCGACCAGGCGGAGGAGGTCGTCACCCTCGACCTGCGTCGACACCAGCTTGACCGCGGTCAATCGGTTGGCGTCGATCGTGTTCATCAGATGGCCGACGAGCGTCGTCTTGCCCGCACCGACATCGCCGGTGATGACGATAAAGCCCTCACCCTGCGCCAGGCCATAGCCCAGATAGGACATGGCCTTGCGGTGCGTGCCGCTTTCGAAATAGAAATGCGGGTCGGGTGTCAGCTGGAACGGACGTCCGGTGAAACCATAGAACTGATCGTACATCGCTTGTAATCCCGTTGCTTGGTCAGAAGTTGTAACGCAGTCCCACCAAAGCTGAACCAATGAGCTGGCTGTTGAATCCTTCCTGATCGAAGGCATTGAGGCTGGCCGCCGCGGTGCCGGTCAGCCCGCGCCAGAAGCGCCGCGAATAAGCGGCCGACAGACCGGCCGACTGCACATCGCTCGCCCCCGGGGCGCCATTGTCGAAATAATTGACATAGCCCGACAGGCTGAGATCGGAATCGGCATCGAGCTGGCGGCCTGCGGTCAGGAACAGATAATAGCTTTCGTCGGTGATGCCGTTCAGGCTGCCGATCGGCGACAGCAGCGGGGCAAGCAGCTTGCGCTGATCGTAACCCAGCCCGACACCGTAGCTCCAGCGCCCGTAGCGCGACGACAGCGTCGCCTGAACCCCGCGGCTGCGATATTGCGCCGACGTCGCATTGCCGAGCTGGTTGGCCAGGCATCCGCCGCCCTGCTGCCCGAAAACGCAGGGATTGATATTGCCGCCGATCGGATTGCGGGTCGGATCGAACTGGGTCGGCAGCGCCGCAAGCCCGCCCGAAACGCCGCGGCCCAGGCTCGAAAGCCCGTTATAGACGCCGACCTGCACGGTCGTTGCGTGGTCGGCGCGATAGGCAAAGCTGCCGGTATAAATGGTGTCGCCATAACGGCGGCCGACGCGAGCCGTAGCCGACGTGCGGCGGCTTGGTTGCCACATCACCCCGACGTCCCAGATCAACCCGTCGGTATCGAACGACAGCTGCCGCGGGGTCGATTTGTCGGTGACAAAGCGACCATTGGCGTCACGCACCGGAACGCCATTGGCGTCGAGCACGGGATCGCGCTGGCCGATTTCGATATCCTCGTACCCGACACCGCCGAGCAGCGCGACGGTCGGCCCGATCGGCACCGTCACATCGGCGCGGGCATATTTGCCCTCGAAACGCTGATCGAGCTGGCTCGCATCCTCGCGCTCGTAACCGCCCGACACCTGCCAGCCGAACGGCAGGTCGCCGGGGCGGGCGCCGATGCTGGCCCATGCGACATGGTTGGTCGAACTGTCGAAGATATCCTGCGGCTGACTGCCCGGAGCAAGGATCGCGGGCGTGTCGACAGCAACCTTGGTATATCCGAAGCGATATCCGGCGCCGAGGTCGAGCCCGCCGATCCGACGCGTCAGCGTCGGGCCAGCGTAAACCGAATAGAGATTGGCGACGTTGCTGGCGTCGCCGATGAAAAGGCCGCTGTCGGCCCCCTGTCCGTCGGCGCGAGTGCGCGTCGCAAGCGCCCCGCCTTCCAGATTGAGCCCGCGTGCAACCTCGATGCGTCCGCGCGCAAGGCCGCTGATTGTATCCGAATCGCCGATGCCGCCGTTCCAGCCAAAGCGATGCTCGTAACGCACCGTAGCGGCGAGTTCGGCGCGGTTGGTGACGATGGCGGCATCGACGCCGGCTGCGACCGTGGTATAAGTCAGCACGTCGCCACCGTTTTTCAGATCGGCGGTCAGCACCTGCCCGACCTCCAGATAGGGGACGACATCGACCTGCCGCTGGCCGCGGCGCGATTCAGCGCGTTTTGCCGAGCGGCCGGTTTCGGCGGCCGGCGAGTTGGTTGGCGCTTCGCTGGCGCCCGGGTCGCCCGAAAACTGGGCCTGCGCGCCGGTTGCGGTGCCCGCCAGCAGCAGCGCTGCCAGCGCGCCCGCGCGGCGCATGGTGGTGGTGCGCATCACGCGCCTCCTTGTCCGTAATAGGTGCCGAAGCGGCGGCCGCCCGGCGAGAATTTCACCCCGTTGAGCAGCAACTGGATGTGCGGACACGCGCCCATCAGGCCGATCGCGTCGCGCAGCGAGGATTCCAGAGTTTCATCGGCGCGCACGACCATAATCGTCTGGCCGACATGCCCCGCGAGCACGGCGGCGGGCGACGCCGCCAGCACGGGCGGCGAATCGATGATCAGGATGCGTCCCGGCGCCCCGGCCTCGAGCTGGCCGAGCAGCGCTTCCGTCCGCGCCGAGGCGAGCAATTCGGTGTCGTGCATGTGCCCCGTCCCCGCGGGCATCACCTTCAATCCCGGAATATCGGTCTGGATCAGGCAATCGCCGAGCGGCAGATGCGGGTCGGCCAGCGCGTCCATCAACCCCGGGCCATCGTCCAGCCCCAGCGTTTCGAGCACGCTCGGCTTGGCGATGTCGGCGTCGATCAGTAGCACGTCGTGATCGGCCTCGACCGCCAGGCTGAGCGCCAGATTGACCGCGGAAAAGGTCTTGCCCTCGCCCGGGTTCGCCGACGCGATCAGCACGCGGTGGCCGCGCGGCAGGACCGGGCGATTGCCGACGCCGCCGAAATTGCGGATCAGCTCGCGCTTCACGATGCGATATTCTTCGGAAATGCCGGTGACCGGCGTTCCGGGCACAATCATCCCGCGCGCGGCCAGCCGGTCGCGGTCGATTGCCCCCTGCCGCGTCGGCACGATCGCCGGTGCGGCCTTGGCGATGTCCTTACGCGGCGAAGGCTTGGGTGTCGGCGCGGTTTCGACGACGGCCGCGGCCTCGACGTCGGGTTCGGCGCCTTCGGGCAACAGGATGTCGGCGACGGGCTCGGCCTTGACCTTCTTTGCCTTTTTCGGGGCTTCGGGCGGCAGGTTCGATACGTCGATCGTCGGCGCATTGGCGGCCGGATCGAGCCCGAACATGTCGGCGGCGCGCTCGAGGAGCGAAGGCGGACGCTTGACTTTGCGCTGGTCGTTCATGTCGTCGTCCCCCGTCACGCGACCATGCCGCGCTGAATGAATTCAGCGACCAGTAACAGCGCATAGAGACCCACCAGGGCGCCGCCACCGCCGGCGAGCCAGACGAGCCGCTTGCGGCGCTCGACATGTCGTTCGGGCGTCACGACCTCGGTGATCGATCCGATAACCGGCAGGCCGCTGGCGCGTTCGAGCTTTGCCGCGGTCGCATAGCTGGTCCGCACCTGACCGAGGCCAAAGGCCACCCCGATGCCGCCGCCGATGCCGGCAAGCAGCACAAGCGTCAGGAACAGCGGCCGGTTCGGTGCGGCAGGGCTGGTCGGTTTCGTCGGCGGATCGAGCAGCTCGACCTTGATGGCATCGGTTTCGGTCTGCACGTCGCCACGCAGCCGGACCTGTTCGCGCTGCGCGAGCAGCTTGTCATATTGCGCCTTGAACGCGGTATATTCGCCGTTGATGCGGTCATATTCGGCCGCGATCCCAGGATTCTGGATCTGCTGGCTGGTGATGCGCGCAATGTCGCCGGTGAGCTGCGCCTTGCGCGCATTCAGCGCGCTGACGGTGGCCTGGCGTTCGGCGCGCATCGCGGCGAGCGAGGCATAGGCCGGGTTCTGCGCGTTACCGCCGCCCCCGCCGCCGCTGCCTTCGCGGTCGGCAATGGCCTTCAGCGAAGCGATCTGGCTCTTGAGTGCAATCACGTCGGGATGCGCGTCGGTCAGCCCGCGCGCGCGCATGGCCGACAGTTCATTCTGCGCCCCGGCCAGCTGCTGGCGCGCGACGCCGCCGCCAACGCCGCCCATGCCGGGGACGTTGATCGTTGCGGGGGTCGCGGCCAATTGTCCGTTGGCGGCTGCCAGCTGCGCCTGCGCCGCCACCAGCTGCGAATCGATCTGACCGAGTTCGGCGCGCGCTGCCTCGACGCGCTGCGCGGGCGAACCCGCCCCGCCGGGGATGAGGCCGATGTTCTGCGCTTCGAACGCTGCCCGGCGCGCCTCGACTTCGCGCAGCGCCTTCTCGCGGTCGGCGATCTGCGCATCGAGAAATTTCAGCCCCTCGCGTGCGTTCATCCGGCCGCCGCGCAGCTGGTCGTCGCGAAACACCGTGATGAGGCTGTCAAGCACGCCCGATGCCAGCTTCGCATTGTCGGCGTCGGACAGGCTGCCGATCGCGATGCTGGAGGTTATTTCAAAGATATTATCCTGTTGCGGAACAACTTTGATGTCCTTTTGCAACATGGCGACGGCGCCTGCCTTGTCGCGCTCGCTGGCGCCAGCGGGGAGCAGGCCGGTGGTCACCGCCACTTTTTCCAGATTGCGCGCGCTGGTCAGCGTTTCGCGGATCTGGTCGATCTGCTGGCGGCCGCCGAACGCGCCACCCTGCGCTTCGTCGGGCAGAATTTCGTTGATGTCGACCAGCAGACGCGCGCGGCTGTCATACCGGTTCGGGATCGATGCGATCGCCAGCCAGCCGAGGATGCAGATGCCCCACGCCACCGCCAGTACCAGCCACCGGCGCGTCCAGACGCTGTGCAGCGCCACCCGGAATTCGTCGTACAGGCTGTTCATCGGTCGCGGTCAGTCCTTGCGTAAATGAGTGGCGGATCGAATTCAGAACATGCTTTCGGGGATGATGATCACATCGCCGGGCTGCAACCGCACATTGGCCTTGATATCGCCGCGCTTGATCAGGTCGTTGAGCCGCAGGCTGAATTCCTGCTGCTTACCGCTGCCCTTGTCGTAACGTACGAGTCGCGCCTTGTTGCCCGCCGCATATTCGCCAAGGCCGCCGACTGCAATCATTGCATCGAGCACCGTCATATTGGCGCGGAACGGGATCGATGCCGGCTTTTCGGTCGCGCCGACAACGCGGACCTGCTGCGAAAAGGTGCTGTTGAAGCTGGTGACGATCACGCTGACGATCGGGTCGGTGATATATTGGCTGAGCTGCAGCTTGATGTCCTGCTGCAGCATCGTCGGCGTCTTGCCGACCGCGGGCATGTCGGTGATCAGCGGGGTGGTGATCCGTCCGTCGGGCCGCACCTGCACCTTGCCGCCCAGTTCGGGGTTGCGCCAGACAAAGATCTGGAGCTCGTCGAGCGGGCCGATGATATATTCCTCGCCCGGGCCTTCCTGATTCTGGACAAAGGTCGCGCTGGGCAACTGCGGCGCGGCGCCGCCGCCGGTCGCACACCCCGAAAGCGCGGTCGCCGCGATACCGGAAACCAGCGCAGCCCGGGCAGCGCGAAGCGAGGGGGACGAAGCCATAATCAATCAACCTTTCGTGCCGCTGACGGTTGCCGGGGCGCAAATCCCCGCGACGACAGCCATTGCGTCAGCGCCCGTCCTTGCGCGAAAAGGGTGAACATACGGTTAGTCTTGCGATAAGTTTGCCCCGCAGCCGTCGCCAATTGTCCCGATACGGAACAGAATTGCGAGGTCAGACCAGCATTTCGCGCGCCGGCCCTTGCCCCAGAAAGGCGGCGGGGCTGGCGCTCGCGCCATAAGCGCCGGCTTGAAAGATCGCGATCAGGTCGCCGACATCGGCGCGTGGCAACGCCACCTGATCACCGAGACGATCAAGCGGCGTACACAGGCAGCCGACGACCGAAACGGTCTCGACCGGCTCGCGGTCGAAGGCGTTTGCCACCGCGATCGGATAGTTGCGGCGGATGACCGTCCCGAAATTGCCGCTCGCCGCGAGCTGGTGGTGCAAGCCGCCGTCGGTGACCAGGAACGTTTCGCCATGGCTGGTCTTGCGGTCGACCACGCGGGTCAGATAGACCCCGGCCTCGGCGACCAGCCAGCGCCCCAATTCCATCGCAAAGCGGCTGCCCGCCAACACCGGCGGCCGCGCGGCCAGCGTTTCGCCCAGCGCCGCACCGACCGCCGCGGCATCGACCGCGGTGTCGCCCGGAAAATAGGGAACCCCCATGCCGCCGCCCAGATTGACCAGCGGCGGCGTCGCCCCGATCCCGTCCGCCAGCTGCGCTGCCAGAGCCACCGTCTGCGCCTGCGTATCGGCGATCGCCGCTGCATCAAGTGCCTGCGATCCCGCGAAAATATGAAAGCCCTGCCAATCGGCGCCCGCGATGATCAGGCGACGCACCAGCGCCGGGACTTCCGCCGCATCGACCCCGAACGGCTTGGCGCCGCCGCCCATCTTCATCCCCGATCCTTTCAGGTCGAAGTCGGGATTGACCCGCACCGCCAAGCTGGGCGTCAGGCCGAGGCGGCCGGCGATCGACAGCGCGCGATCCGCCTCGCCCGCCGATTCCAGATTGAGCGTCGTGCCCGCGACGATCGCCGCCTCCAGCTCGCGGTCGCGCTTGCCGGGGCCGGCAAAGCTGATGTCGCCCGCCGGCATGCCGCTGGCGATTGCGGCCTTCAGCTCGCCGCCCGACGCAACATCGAACCCGTCGACCAGCCGCGCCATGACGGCGAGCAGCGGCGCATAAGGGTTTGCCTTCATCGCAAAATGGAGCTGCACTTCGGCCGGCATCGCGGCGCGCCATGCCGCCACCCGCGCAGCCAACATCGCGCTGTCATAGACGAACAGCGGCGTATCGCCTGCCATGTCGGCGAGCGTATCGGCGCGGTCGCCGCCGATCAGCAGCATCCCGTCGTCATCGGCGGCATAACCCGACGGAATCGGTCCGTGCGGCTTCATGCCGCCACCTTCTGCGTCCATTCGGCGGCAATCGCCACGCGGTCGAGCTTGCCATTGGGATTACGCGGCAGCGCATCGCGCCATTCGATTGCCTGCGGCTGCATGAAATTGGGCAGGTTTTGGCGCAAATAGGCGGCCAGTCCCGCCTCGTCGGCGACCCCGCCCTTGCCGCGCACGATCAGGATGATCGCCGCCCCCAGCCGCGGATCGGGCACCCCGAAAGCCACCGCCTCGTAAATCAGACCCGAAGCCACCGCGACATCCTCGACCTCGGTCGGGCTCACGCGATTGCCCGCAGTCTTGATCATCGCATCGTCGCGGCCGACGAAATAGAGCAAATGATTGGCATCACGGCGCACCGTGTCGCCCGACCACACCGCCATCCCGCCATATTCGGACGCGCGCGGCGCCGGTTTGAAGCGCTCGGCGGTGCGCTCGGCATCGCGCCAATAGCCCTGCGCGACCAGAGGCCCGCAATGCACCAGCTCGCCCGGTTCCTCGTCGGCAGTAATCGTCCCGTCGGGGCGGCACACCAATATTTCGGCATGCGGGATCGCACGGCCCATCGAGGTCGGATGGTGGGGAACGAGCTTCGGCTCGAGATAGGTCGACCGGAACGCCTCGGTCAGCCCGTACATCGGGTAGATGTCGGCGTTCGGAAAGGTCGCGGCCATCGCGCCGATCAGCGACGGCGTCAGCGCGCCGCCGCTGTTGGTCAGCCGCTGCAAATGCCCCGCCGCCTCGGCAGGCCAGTCGCTTTCGACAAGCTGCACCCACAAGGGCGGCACCCCCGCCAGCGTCGTCGCGCGGTGCCGCGCCACCGCTTTCACGACGTCGCGCGGGGTGAGATAATCGAGCGGCGCGACCGTCGCGCCCGCATACCAGGTTGAAAACAGCTGGTTCTGCCCATAATCGAAACTCAGCGGCAGCACCGCCAGCACCCGGTCTGCCGGCATCAGCTTCAAATAGGATGCGACGCTCTCGGCCCCCAGCCACAGATTGGCGTGGCTCAGCATCACGCCTTTGGGCTGCCCGGTCGATCCGCTGGTATACAGGATCGCCGCCAGATCGTCGGGATCGGCCGACGATGGCACCAGCCCGTCCCCGCTCGCATCGATCACCGCCTCGGCGACCTTTAAATCCTGCACCGCACAGTCCGCGGGCAATCCATCGCCCAGCATCTCTGCCCGCGCGCTATTGGTGAGCAGCAGCTTCGCCGCGCTGTCGGCCAGGATATGCGCGACCTGCGGCCCTTTGAGCAGCGGGTTGACCGGCACATGGATCAGCCCCGCGCGCGCCGCCGCCAGCGGCATCAGGCAAGCGAGACGCGTCTTCGCGCTCCAGCTCGCCACCCGCTCGCCCGGCCCACCCGCCTGCTCGCGCAGCCACGCCGCCAGTCGCCCGACGCCCGCGTCAAGTTCAGCAAAAGTCAGCCCGGCGTCACCGATCAGCAACGCAGCCGCCTCCGGCGCGCCGCGCAGGGCGAGATGGTCGATCGGTTGCGAAGTTGGCTTTTCGGCTTTGGTCATCGGCTGTTAGGAGTGCAGTGATAGAGGGCGACACCATGCAAGGGAACGGTGAACATCACGCTAATGATGTGCGGCTGCCCGCGACGGCGCGCGCGGATGGCTTTGCCTCGCCCTTCGACCGCGCGGCGTGGTTCGACCTGCTCGAAGCTTATGGCTTTGCCGGGCAGGGCCGGATCGACGCGCATGGCGGCGCGGGCGGCGTCACCGCATGGCTACCGCTGCGGATCGAAATACCCGGCAAGTTCGCGGGCCTCACCAACTGGTACAGTTTCACGATCCGCCCACTCTATACCAGCGACGGCGACCGCGCCGCCGCGCTTTGCGCGCTGTTCCACAATCTCCGCCGCTCGGCCGCGCAGCTGACGCTTTACCCCGTCACTGACCCCAACGACCTCACCGCCGCGCTGCGCGCCGCCGGATGGTGGGTGAAGACCACCCCCGTCGGCGACCGCCACTGGCTCGACCTTGGCGACATGGACCATGACAGCTGGTGGGCCAGCCGCCCCGGCGCGCTGCGCAACACCGTGCAGCGCAAGGCGAAAAAGGGCATCGTCGACATCCAGCTGCTCACCGCCTTCGACGACGGCAGCTGGGCCGCCTATGAACAGATCTACGCCGCGAGCTGGAAACCCGACGAAGGCCACCCCGCGCTGCTCCGCGCCTTTGCCGAGGCCGAGGGCGCCCGCGGCACCTTGCGCATGGGCATCGCCCGCATCGACGGCATCCCCGTCGCGGCGCAATATTGGACCGTTGAGGATGGCACCGCCTTCATCCACAAGCTCGCGCATGTCGAAGACAGTTTGAAAGCCTCGCCGGGCACCTTGCTGTCCGCAGCCTTGTTCCGCCATGTGATCGAGGTGGACGGCGTCAAACGCGTCGATTTCGGCACCGGCAACGACGGCTACAAGCGCGACTGGATGAACCGCCACGACCCGCTGTGGCGGATCGAAGCTTTCAATCCGTCGCGCATCGCGGCATGGGGACCGGCATTCAAGGCCTTCGCCCGCTCCCTGCTGAGGAAAGACACGTGACCGCACCCGATACCGTCGATACCACCCTCCGCGCCCTGCTCGCCGATGTGCTCGGCCTCGGCGAAGATCGCGCTGCCGCGCTGACCGACGACAGCGGGCTGTTCGGCGCGCTGCCCGAGTTCGATTCGATGGCGGTCGCGACGGTGCTGACCGAGATGGAAGATCGGCTGGGTATCGTGATCGACGATGACGAGATCGATGGCGAAATCTTTGAAACCTATGGCAATTTGCTGGCCTTTTCGCAGCGCAAGGTAACCGATTGAAGATCGCGGCGGCCTCTCTATATCGTCATCCCGGCGAAGGTCGGGATCTCTCCGCGGCGTTTTCCGCGACGGCGAGATCCCGGCCTTCGCCGGGATGACCACAGGGAGCGTGCGAATGCCTCTCCCCACCCCCGAACATATCCTCCGCATCTCTCCCACCGGCACCCCGCGCGCCACGGTGCTTTTCGTCCCGCCGCTGTTCGAGGAAGCCAACCGCACCCGACGCACCCTTGTGCTCGCCATGCGCGCGCTGGCGGCCGACGGTTTCGCGACGCTGCTCCCCGACCTTCCGGGCCAAAACGAAAGTCTTGTTCCGCTGGAGCAGGTTGATCTCACAAGCTGGCAAAAGGCGCTCGCCGACACCGCCGCGACCATCGATGGCCCACTTATCATCGCCTCGCTCCGGGGCGGCGCGCTGATCGATCACCAAGCAAAAGCCGCCGCTCGATGGCGCCTTGCCCCGGTCGGCGGCGCCTCGCTGCTCCGCACCCTGATGCGCGCGCGAGTCTCCGCCGATCGCGAAAGCGGCGTGGCATCGTCGCTCGACAGCCTGCAAGCCGAAGCCGCCGCAGCGCCGCTGCTCCTCGCAGGCAACCGCCTGTCCCCGGCCATGATTGCGCAGCTCGGCAGCGCCAAAATCCCGCCCGTCGTCCTGCTCCGCACCGTCACCCTCGGCAACGGCGCCGACGCCATCGCCGGCACCCCGCTGTGGCTGCGCGCCGAGCCCGGCGAGGATAGCGCCATGGCCAAAGCGATCGCCGCCGACATCGCCGCATGGAGTACGACATGCGGCATCAGCTGACCTTCCCCTGCGAGGGCGCCACCCTCGCCGCGACGCTCGACGACACGCCCGGCGCCACCGGCCTGCTCATCATCTCAGGCGGCAACGAAATCCGCAGCGGCGCGCATCGCGGCATGGCGACGCTGGCGCAGCGCATCGCCGCAGCCGGTCACCCCGTCTTCCGCTTCGACCGCCGCGGCATCGGCGACAGCGAAGGCGAAAACACCGGCTACACCAGCAGCGCCCCCGACATCGCTGCCGCAATCGCCGCCTTCCGCGATGCCGCGCCGCAGCTCACCAGCATCGTCGCCTTCGGCAATTGCGACGCCGCCAGCGCCCTGCTGCTCCACCAGCCGCTCGCACTCGACGGCCTGATCCTCGCCAATCCATGGACTTATGAAAACAACGACAGCGGCGAAACCGACGAGCCCGCGCTGCCCCCCGCCGCCGCCATTCGCGCGCGCTACCTGGCGCGGCTGACCGACCCCAAAAGCCTGCTCCGGCTAATCAAGGGCGAAATCGACGTCAAAAAACTGGCCCGCGGCCTGGCGGCGCTCGGTCGTCGTACCACCCCCGTCGCGCCCGACAGCCTGCCCGCCCGCCTCAACGCTGCGCTCGCTACCCTGCCCTGCCCCGCCACGATCCTGCTCGCGACCGGCGACCGCACGGCACAGGCGTTTGTCGAAAATTGCAATCCCGGCGGAGTCCCGGTCGAACGGCTGGCCAGCGCGTCGCACAGCTTTGCCGGAGCCGACGGGGAATGGCTGGCGGCCCGCATTCTGGAATTGCTGACGCGGCCAGCTTGAAGCCACAAGGCCTTCGACGGATGCCATTCGGTTAATTTCATCTCCCAAAAAAATGTTAACGGCGTCAATTTTGACTTGACATCACAGCTGTCGATACGCAATGTTTACGTCGACAACATTGCGGTCGCGAAAGGATGCGCCATGCGAATGCTGCTCTATGCCGTCGGGCCGATGCTGTTCGATTCGCTCGGAATTATCGTCTTTGCGGTGCTGCTCGCGCTCGATGCCGGCATCGTACCTGCAACAATTGCGGGTACAGCGGTTGCGGTCGCGGTGGTCGGATATGAACTCGCGCGCGGCAACAAGGTCGCGGCGCTGCAATGGATCAGCCTGGCGTCGGTCCTCTTCACCGCCGCGGCGACATTGTTCACCGGCGACCCGCGCTTCGTGATGGCGAAACCAACGATCGTCTATCTGATCGTCGGGACGGTGATGCTGCGCAGGGGCTGGCTGAACCGCTATATTCCGCCCGCACAGATGGCGATCGTCGGCGACGTGATGGACCGGTTCGGCCTGATCTGGTCGGCGATGATGTTCGCCAGCGCCGCGCTCAACCTGATCGTGGCGCTCTTCTTCACCGCCTGGTGGCCGCTGTTCATCGGCGTCTTTCCGCTGGCGTCGAAATTCGGCCTGTTCGCGGTCCACATAATAGTGGTGTATTTCGTGATGCAGGCGCGGCTGCGGCGCCGCGCGGACGGGGTGCAACCCGCCGAATAGGATCAGTCGGCGTCGAGCCCATAGGCCGTGTGCAGCACGCGGACCGCGAGTTCGGTTTCGTCCTCGTCGATCAGCACGCTGACCTTGATCTCGCTGGTCGAGATCGCCTGGATGTTGATGCCGCGATCGGCGAGCGCGCGGAACATCGTGCTGGCGACCCCGGCGTGGCTCTTCATGCCGACGCCGACGACGCTGATCTTGGCGACCTTGTCGTCGCTGATGATGCGGTTGAAGCCGATCTTTTCCTTCGCACCTTCGAGCAGGTCGATCGAGCGCAGCAGGTCGGCGCCCGGAACGGTGAAGGTCACGTCGGTTTCGCCCTTTTCGCGGCCCACGTTCTGGATGATCATGTCGACGTTGATCCCCGCCGCGGCGAGCGGGCCAAAGATGTTCGCCACGGCGCCCGGCTTGTCGGGCACGCGCGTGACGATGATCTTTGCCTCATTCTTGTCGTGGGCGATGCCGGTGATCAGCTGCCGTTCCATCTGATGTTCCTCTATTTCCTCGTCGCTGACGATCATCGTGCCTTTTTTGGGCGCTTCGTCGCCCTCGACGAAGCTGGACAGCACTTGCACGCGCACGCCCATCTTCATCGCGAGCCCGACCGAGCGTGTCTGGAGCACCTTGGCGCCGACGCTCGCGAGTTCGAGCATTTCTTCATAGGTGACGTAATCGAGCTTGCGCGCGCGCGCGACGATGCGCGGGTCGGTGGTGTAGACGCCGTCGACGTCGGTGTAGATGTCGCAGCGGTCGGCCTTGAGCGCCGCGGCGACGGCAACGGCGCTGGTGTCCGACCCGCCGCGGCCGAGGGTCGAGACGCGGCCGTCGTCCATCATACCCTGGAAACCCGGGATGACCGCGACCTCGCCCTTCGCCATCGCGGCGCCGAGCGCGCCGGTGTCGATGTCGGCGATACGCGCGCGGGCGTGCGCTTCCTCCGTACGGATCGGCAATTGCCAGCCGAGCCAGCTCCGCGCGGGAGTTCCCATCGCCTGCAGCGTGAGCGCAAGCAGGCCCGAGGTCACCTGTTCGCCGCTGGCGACGACGACGTCATATTCGGCGGGGTCGTAGCGCGGGTTCGCCTCGCGGCAGAAATTGACGAGGCGGTCGGTCTCGCCCGCCATCGCGGAGACGACAACTGCGACCTCGTTACCTTGTCCGACCTCGCGCGCGACGAGTTTCGCCACGGTGCGAATCCGCTCGGTGCCCGCCATCGACGTGCCCCCGAATTTCATCACGATCCGCGCCATCTCGCCCCGCTTTCCCAAACTGGTTTCGGCCGCAACTTTTTCAAGCTTTTCCGCGGCGTCCGGCTGTTAGGCAAGGGGGAAGGCGATGGCAAGCGCGCGAAACGCCGCGCTGGATAGAATTTCTTGCACCGATGAAGGCGCAGTGCCACATCGTTCGGCATGAACGCCGCCACGATCAACCCGCACGAAGCCGCGCATTTCGGGGCGCTTGCCGCCGACTGGTGGGATCCGCACGGATCGTCGGCGATGCTGCACAAGCTGAACCCGGTCCGCCTCGCCTATATCCGCGAGCAGATCGACACGCATTGGCTCGTCGACGCACGCGAGCGCCATCCGCTCGCCGGCAAGCGCGCGCTCGACGTCGGCTGCGGCGCGGGATTGCTGTGCGAGCCGCTGGCGCGGATGGGCGCGGCGGTGACGGGCGTCGATGCGGCGCCGGAGAATATTGCGGCAGCGAAGGATCATGCAGCGGGGCAGGCGCTGGCGATTTCTTACTTCGCCGGCGAATTGGCGGCGTTGCAGGCGGGCCAGTTCGATCTCGTCACCTCGATGGAGGTCGTCGAGCACGTCACCGATCCCGCGGCGTTCATTGCCGAACTCACGGCGCGGCTGGCGCCGGGCGGGCTGATGATCCTGTCGACGCCCAACCGGACGGTACTGTCGAAGCTGTTGCTCGTCGAGGTTGCCGAACGTGTCGGAGCGGTGCCGCGCGGGACGCACGACTGGGACCAGTTTCTGAAACCTGACGAGCTAACCGCGCTGCTCGAAGGCGTGGGGTTGGAGGTTGTCGACCGCACCGGCCTGTCGCCCTCGGCCGCCAAAGGCTTCAAGCTCGGCGGCAGCGAGGCGCTCAACTATCTGATCACCGCACGCTGGGCGGTTCAATAGGGGCCTTCCCTCTTTTATCGTCATTGCGAGAGAAGCGAAGCGGTCCAGGGCGGTTTACGCCACTCTGGATTGCCGCGTCGCCTTCGACTCCTCGCAATGACGATGGTTAGAAGTCGACATCCTCATAATATTTAGGCGGCGTCACGATCTCCATCCGCTCGGCCAATAGAGGACGAAAACTCGGGCGTGATTTGAGGCCCGAATACCAGCCTTTCGTCTGCTCGTGCCCGGTCCAGTCGATCCCACCCAGATAGTCAGCGACCGAGATATGCGCCGCGGCGGCGAGATCGGCGAGGCTCATCGTCGCGCCAGCGAGCCAGGTGCGATGGTCGATCAGATAGTCGATATAATCGAGATGGTTGTTCGCCGCCTTCATCGCCTCGCGCAGCGCGCCACCGTCGGGCGGCTGGCGGTGGACGATACGTTTCTGCATCCGTTCGAAGAGCAGAGGGCCGGTGACTTCATAATAGAAATCATGGTCGAACCAGGCGGTCAGTCGGCGGATCTCGGCGCGGTTGGCGGCGGTGCCGTTGATCATCGCCTTGCCCTCGACCGTCTCCTCGAAATATTCGGCGATCGCCATGCTGTCGATCAGCACCTGCCCGCGCGTCTGATCGACCATTACCGGCGTGCGACCGGCGGGATTCAGGTCAATAAACTCGTCGCGGCGTTCCCACGGCGATTCGCGCACCAATTCATAACCCACGCCCTTTTCGCCCAGCAGCAGGCGGACCTTGCGCGAAAAGGGGCAGAGCGGAAATTGGTAGAGTTGCCACATGCTTTCGGCATAGCGGCAGCAGGGCGCCGCGTGCAACGGCTATGCGCAGGATCGAGCGATCACGGCGAAACCTCCACGGTGCGGAGTGGATGCCAATTATTTTTGTTCTCCTCTTGTTCCGCTAGAACAAATGTGGCACATGGTTCGGGCGTTGCGGTGGTTCAGCCTTCGCTTTAGAGCAGGAAAGGACGGCAGATGGCCGGTCAATTGTCACTCGTCGAATCGGGGAAATCAGTGAATAGCACGGACAGGCAAAAGGCGCTCGACGCCGCGCTCGCGCAGATCGATCGCGCCTTTGGTAAAGGCTCGGTGATGAAATTGGGCTCGAAGGAGGCGATGCAGGTCGAGGCGATCTCGACCGGTTCGCTCGGCCTCGACATCGCGCTCGGCGTCGGCGGCCTGCCGCGCGGCCGCGTCATCGAAATCTATGGCCCCGAAAGCTCGGGCAAGACCACGCTGGCGCTGCACACGCTCGCCGAGGCGCAAAAGACCGGCGGCACCGTCGCCTTTGTCGATGCCGAACATGCGCTCGATCCGGTCTATGCGCGCAAGCTGGGCGTCAACATCGACGAACTGATCGTGTCGCAGCCCGACACCGGCGAACAAGCGCTCGAAATCGTCGACACGCTGGTGCGCTCGAACGCGATCGACGTGCTGGTGGTCGACTCGGTCGCCGCGCTCGTCCCGCGCGCCGAAATCGAAGGCGAGATGGGCGATAGCCATGTCGGCCTGCAAGCGCGCCTGATGTCGCAGTCGCTGCGCAAGCTCACCGGTTCGATCAGCCGCTCGCGCTGCATGGTGATCTTCATCAATCAGCTGCGCATGAAAATCGGCGTGATGTACGGCAATCCCGAAACGACCACCGGTGGCAACGCGCTCAAATTCTATGCCTCGGTTCGCCTCGACATCCGCCGTACCGGCCAGATCAAGAATGGCGACGAAATCGTCGGCAACACCACGCGCGTCAAGGTCGTCAAGAACAAGGTCGCGCCGCCGTTCAAACAGGTCGAATTCGACATCATGTATGGACAGGGCATTTCCAAGATCGGCGAGATCCTCGACATCGGGGTCAAAGCCGGGCTGGTTGAAAAATCGGGCGCGTGGTTCAGCTATGATTCGATCCGCATCGGCCAGGGCCGCGAAAATGCGAAGAATTTCCTGACCGAAAATCCCGAACTCAAGGAACGGCTCGAAGCTGCTATCCGCAGCCGCACCGACGCGGTGGCCGAAGAAATGATGGCCGGCCCCGACGACGAGGGCGACGACGACAATTGATCGCGATCCGGTCGGTGCTCCTTGTGCGCCGACCGGGAAACGGCGGCGGGCCTTCAGCCCCCTTGCCCCGGCAGGGCGCCTGCACTCCCCTCTCCCGCAGGTCGGCCCGCCCGCCGTTGACCCCTCTTTCCGATTACGGTCATGCCTGTGACCGAGGGTGTTCCTGCGGATATTCAGGCTTCGACCAACGCCTTATACTCGGCCTCGGCTAGAAAACGCTCGGCATCCAGCGCCGCCATGCAGCCCATGCCCGCGGCGGTGACCGCCTGGCGATACACCTTGTCGGTCACGTCGCCCGCCGCGAACACTCCCGGGATCGACGTCAAAGACGTGCCCGGCGTCACTTCCAGATAGCCATCGGCATCCAGTGGCAGCTTGCCCTTGAACAGCTCGGTCGATGGGCTGTGGCCGATCGCGACGAATCCGCCATCGGTCGGCTCGTGGCTTGCCTCTCCCGTGACGGTGTCAATCAGGTCGACCCCGACGAGGCCCGAAACGCCCTCACCCGCGACGAACCGGTCGACGCGCTTGTTCCACAAAACCTTGATCTTCGGATTGGCATGCAGCCGGTCCTGCAAAATCTTTTCGGCGCGCAAATGGTCGCGGCGGTGGATCAGCGTCACGTCGTCGCTGTGGTTGGTCAGGTACAGCGCCTCCTCGACCGCGGTGTTGCCGCCGCCGATCACCACCACCTTCTTGCCGCGATAGAAAAAACCGTCGCAGGTGGCACAGGCCGACACGCCCTTGCCGCCCAGTTCCTGCTCGCCCGGCACGCCTAACCATTTCGCCTGCGCGCCGGTCGCGATCACCAGCGTATCGGCCATGTACACGTCGCCGCCATCGCCGGTGATCTTGAACGGGCGCTGCGACAAATCGACGTCGACGATGGTGTCCCAGATCATGCTGGTGCCGACATGCGTCGCCTGCGCCGTCATCTGCTCCATCAGCCACGGCCCCTGCACCACCTCGGCAAAGCCGGGGTAGTTTTCGACGTCGGTGGTGATCGTCAGCTGGCCGCCGGGTTGCAGTCCCTGCACGACGATCGGCATCATACCCGCACGCGCGGCGTAGATGGCGGCCGACAGGCCCGCGGGGCCGGAACCGAGGATAAGCATCTTGGTGTGGTGAGTAGCGGGCATGTCGATCTTTCAAAGCGCTGTGCGGACCCGCACAGATGGGTGTTGCCAACCGCGCTAGCAAGGGACAGGCTGCACGCCAAGAGGGAGCCCGCGTGACGACGAACCACCCATCGGCCGAAACGGCCCCCGCGCCGCGGCGCCGCGATAACTGGAAGCTGGTCACAGCGATTATCGTCGCCCTTGCTGCGGCACTAGGGGTCTATTTCCTGGCCGCGGCGGGATCGGGCGCGACGATCGGCTATGCCCTGATTGTCGTGCTGCCTGCGGCACTGACCGCCTTCATCGCCTGGGTCGGCAGCATCGGACGCGAATGGTCGCGCGGCACATTTCTGGCCATCCCGCTGTGGCTGGCATTTGCCGCCGCGCTCATCGGCGCCATCTTCCTTCGCGAAGGCGTGGTGTGCCTGGTCATGGCCCTGCCCGTGTGGATTGCGTTCGGATATATCGGCTTGTGGCCGGTTTACCTGTATCGCCGTTCGCGCAAGCATGTCGATCCGGCGACTTTTCGCGCCCATACCCTGCTGCTGATCCCTTTCCTGGCTTTGCTGGTCGACCAGCAGATTGCGCTGCCGCGCGAGACGCGCACCGTGGTTCGCGAAATCATCGTCGACGCCCCGCCATCAGTGGTGTGGCCGCGCCTGCTCGCCATTCCGGCGATCGCGTCCGATGAAGGCCGCTGGAACGCCAGCCAGGACCTGCTCCGCCTCCCGCGACCGGTCGCAGCCCACTTGTCGGGCCAGGGTCGCGGTGCCGTCCGTAACGCTTATTGGCAGGATGATATCCGGTTTCAGGAAATCGTGACCAACTGGCAGGAAAACCGATCGCTGCAATGGCGCTTTGCGTTTCCCGACCCTGCGATTCACGAACGCACCGATCGCCATATCGAACCGCATGGCCGCCATCTGTGGATCGACACCGGCGGCTATCGCCTGACTCCGCTGACCGACGGCAGGACAAAAATCCGGCTGTGGACACGTTATCAACTGGCTACTCCGTTCAACGCCTATGCGGCATGGTGGGGTGAGCGTATATTGGGCGATATTCAGGACAACGTCCTTGCCATCGTCGCTGCGCGAACGAAACGCGGCGCTGGGGGAGACCGATAAATGGCAAGCTGGTGGGAACGTCATGGGGTGCCGCGGTTGATCAAATGCGCCTGTTCGCAGGGGCAGATCATGAAGGTGCGCAGCAAGGTCGTTCCCAACGCGCGCGGAGATGTGCTCGAATTGGGCTGCGGCGGCGGCATCAACATGGAATTTTACGATCCCGCCCGCGTGACCAGCTTTACCGGGCTCGACCCCTCGCCCGAATTGCTGGCGATGAGCCGCGCCGCGGCGCAGGCGCGCGGGATGGCGGCGGACATCCAGGGCGGGGTCGGCGAAGCGATGCCGTTTGAGAGTGGCCGGTTCGACACCGTCGTCACCACCTTTACCCTCTGCTCGGTCGCCGATCAGGCGGCGGTGCTCGCCGAAATCCGCCGCGTCCTGAAACCCGGCGGCACCGCGCTGTTCCTCGAACATGGCGCCGCGCCCGACGCCGAGGTCGCCAAATGGCAGCGGCGGATCGAGCCGGTGTGGAAGCGCATCGGCGGCAATTGCCACCTGACCCGGCCGATTTCGGATGCTTATGAAGCCGCGGGCTTTGCCGTCGATCGGCAGGCGGCGGCCTATATCCCCAAAACCCCGCGCCCGTTCGGCTGGTACGAATATGGCGCGGCGCGCGCCGCCTGACACACAGAGAGGTTTGCGAGATGATACGATTCTGGCTGATCACCCTCACCGCGCTGGTCCTGCTGGCGCCGAATACGGCCGAAGCGCGCAAGGTCGCGCTGGTCATCGGCAACAGCGACTATGCCAACACCAGCCGCCTCGCCAACCCGGTCAACGACATCAGGATCATCGCCGCCTCGGCGCGGCAAGCCGGGTTTGACGATGTCACCATCGCCGCCGACCTGTCGGTCAATGATTTCCAGAAAGCGATGCGCGATTTTCGCGCCAAGGCCGACGGTGCCGAGGTCGCGATGGTCTATTTCGCTGGGCACGGGATCGAGGCGCAGGGCAAGAACTGGCTGATCCCGACCGACGCGCAGCTGAAATCGGACCTCGACCTGCCTTATGAGGCGATCAACCTCGACCGGCTGATGGAATCGGTTTCGGGAGCGCAGATCCGCATGGTGGTGCTCGATTCGTGCCGCAACAATCCCTTTGGTCGGTCATGGCGATCAGGGACGCGCGCGGTCGCGAACGGGCTGGCAGGGGTCGAAGCCGACGATGTGCTTGTCATCTTCGCCGCCGCCCCCGGCCAGACCGCCGCCGACGGCACGACGGGCAATTCGCCCTTCGCAACCTCGCTCGCCAAACGGCTGCCGCAGCCCGACACACCAGTACAATTGCTCGGCGGCCTGATCCGCGACGATGTGCTGGCGGCGACGGGCGGCAGCCAGCGCCCCTTCGTCAGCGCCAGCATCACCGGCACCCCGGTCTATCTCGTCCCGCGCGCCGTTCCCGCCGCCGCCAAGCCCGCGGGCGACCGCAGCGGGCTGGAGGAATTGCTGTGGAAAGGCGCGATGGCCGAGAATAGTGTCGAGGCATTCAGGGCGTATCTCGCGGAATTTCCATCGGGAAAATACGCGGGACAAGCGAACAACAATATCAATCGTCTGCTGAAAACGCCCGACGCGATTGCCGCACCGGTAACGATGGTCGCGATGAAGCAGCCCACGGCAACCGCCCGCCCGGCAACGCGCAAATTCACGCTGACCAACATCCGCGTCGAATGCATCAAGCTGACCGGGCGATTGGGGCTCGGCCTGCCCGATCAGCTGTTCCTGCGCTTCAACACCGGCCAGCGTTTTCCCGAAGGCAAGGGCGACATTTATTCGATCAGGAAGGGCGAAAGCTGGGTGGTCGACCAGATTTTCGAGTTCGACCAGCCGGTCAGCTTCCAGCTGCGCGAATTCGACGATATCGGTGGCAGCGACAATATCGGGACGATCGACCTGGGCGATACGCCGGGGACATTCACCCGGACGCTCGACGGCGATGCGAGCGATTATCGGGTGACTTATACGTTGATGGTGGGCTGACGAGCGGCAAAGCGCGCTCTCTTTCATCGTCACCCCGGACTTGATCCGGGGTTGATGACTCGGGCGCCGCAGTGGATCCCGGATCAAGTCCGGGATGACGAGATTGGAATGTTGGTGGGTGCGTTGTACGGCACGGCGATCGGCTGCCTATTCCTTCTCGCCCACCTCGACCAACCCGTGCCCCACACTCACCCGTTCGTCAAAGACAAAGCAGCTGCCGTGCCAGCGGCTCTCTTCCGCCGGAACCTGTTCCAGATACGCCAATATGCCGCCCTTCAGATGGACGACATCCTCGACGCCTTCATGGCGCAAAAACGCGGTGGATTTCTCGCAGCGGATGCCGCCGGTACAGAACATCGCGACGCGCTTGCCCGCAAAACGCGACGCATTAGCGCGCCACCAGTCGGGGAATTCGCCAAAGCTTTTCGTTGCCGGATCGACCGCGCCGTCGAAACTGCCATAACCGACCTCGAACCCGTTGCGCGTGTCGATCAGCACCGTATCGGGGTCGTCGACCAGCGCGTTCCAGTCGGCGGGATCCACGTAAGGCGCCGCATCGCGTGCCGGGTCGAGCCCCGCGACCTTCAGCGTCACAATTTCCTTCTTCAGCCGCACCTTCAGCCGTTGAAACGGCATGTCGGCGGCGGCCGAATATTTGACGTCGAGTTCGGCGCATCCCGGCAGCGCGCGGATATGGTCCAGCACCGCGGCAATGCCCTCGGCGCTGCCTGCAATCGTGCCGTTAATCCCTTCGCGCGCCAGCAGCAACGTGCCCTTCACGCCTTGCGCGGTGCACAGGTCGAGCAATGGCTGGCGCAGCGCGGTGGGATCGTCGAACGGGGCAAAGCGGTAGAGGGCGGCGACGGTGAAGGTCATGGCGGCGTCCCATAGCCGCTGGGCCGGTTCATGAGAAGCTCGTCGCCTCCGCGAAGGCGGGGGCCGCTGGAGGCCTTATCCATCGCTGCCGCGTAACCCGAGAGCGGCCCCCGCCTTCGCGGGGGCGACGGCCTAACCAAACGGATCGCCCCGCCCCGTCGCATAATGCGCCATCGCCATCGTGGTCCATTGCGCGTTGACTCGGATGCAGCTGGGGAACACGCTCGCGTCGGTGACGAGCACATTGGTCGTCCCATGCACCCGGCAGTCGAGGTCGACGATCCCGTGCGCGGGGTCTTCGTTGATCGCGTTGCCGCCATGCGGGTGGCTGCTCGACAGCGTCACATCATCCTGTTCGCGGATCGCAGCGGCGAAAAAGGCATCGACGTCCATGTCGGGGGTCACCTTTTGCCCCTTGGCCAGCGCCGGATAGCATTCGATCGCCCCGGCGGCGAAATGCACTTTGGTGAGCGTCGCCATCGCGTCGCGCAGCACCGGCAGATCGTCGGTCGGATCGAGGCTGAACTGCAATTTGTCATCCACCACCCGCCCGCGCCGGTCGGCGGGGAACAGGATGCCCGCCGAATGGACGCGGCCGAAATTCTTCATCCGCGCGGCATGATCGGCGAACCATCCGGGCATCAGCGAGGCCATCGACATCGGTGGCTGAAAATGGCTTTCGAGCAGATAGGCGCCGACATCGACATAGCTCGACATCTGGTCCTCGTCCCACGCATTGCCGCCGACCCCGTCGGGCATCAGCGCGACGACTGGCGAGGCGACGTTGAGCGACACCTGGTAACCGGTGCCGTCGATGTCGCTTCGGTCGAGCAGCTTTGATGAGGCGATCGTGCCCCCCGCGACGACCACGCCGACGCGGGCGCGCACCATTTTCCGCACATCGCCGGGAAGGATCAGTACCACCGCCTCGGCCTCGCGCCGCCCGTCATAGGCGGTCTGCCAGACGATCCGTTCGGCCTTGGTATCGGGCAGGATGCGAGCGCCGTAATCGCGGCACGCCGCGGGCAAATAGGTCTGCGCCACCCCCATCCGCCGGCCATAGGGACAGCCTGAATTGCAATAGCCGCAATAAGCACAGGCATTCGGCGTGTTCGGCGGCCCGAAATTCTTGGTGAACCAGTCGGTGACGGCGCGCGCGTCGCGCGGATTGCCCGATGCCGCGGCAAAGCTGCGCCAACCCTCGATCAGATGCGGCCCGTTGTGCCGCCCGCTGCGCGGTTCGATGCGCGCGATGCCCAGCTTTGCCTGCACCGCGTCGTAACTCGCGTTGAACGCTGCGGCGTCGATCGGCGCACCGATGCTCGCCCATTTCGCCAGCACATCCTGCGCGTCGGGGTGTGTCCGCCCGGCTTCGTTGACGCGCAGGCAGATGCCGTTGTTGATCGTTGACGACCCGCCGACGCAGCGCCCCTGGAACACCACAAAATCGCGGTTGGTCGACGTCTGCAATGCGCCATGCTTGTACAAGCTGGCGATCATGTCGAGTTCGTGGTGGTGGATCTTGTGCGAAGGGAAAAACGGCCCCGCCTCGACGATCAGCACCTTATAGCCCTGCGCCGCGATATTATGCGCCGCCACCGCCCCGCCCGCGCCCGACCCGATAACGACTACATCATATTCGTCGCCCAGCGTGGTAGCATCGAGAATATGCGCTTCGTCGATCTCGCGGCCGACGACCGGTTTGATCTCTACCTCGCCATCGCCGCGGACACGGTGCTTCGGCAGCTTGAACCCGATCTGGTGATGCACCGGATTGGCGGCGTTGGCGTCCTGATCGCCCGGCTCCAGCCCCGGCTGCCAATGCCCATAATAGCAGGCGTAAACGATCCCACGCAGCCGCGCCATGTCCTGGAACAGGTCGATCTGGCTGTTCTGAAGCCGGTTCTTCAGCTTGGCGGCGCGCCCCGCAACATCATCCTCGGTAAAGAACGGCCCGCCAAGCACGACCTCGGTCGCGGTCAGCGACAGGCGGATTTCATCGAGCTTGGTGCCGCCCACCTTGGCAAACAGCTGACAGATATTGTCGACCACCTGATCGGCGGTAATCACCATTTCGGCGCCATGAAAAAGCGCCTCGGTCAACGCCTTCAGAAATTTGAGCTGCCCGAAATTAAACGGTGCCGTCATCGCCCTGCCCCCACATTGCCCTGCGCCAAAGATGGCGCGTTATAGCCGGTCAGGGCAAGGCGTATTGTATGGAAACGGCGGCGCGGAGCGTAGCGAGCGCCCCTAGCCGATCGTCGCCCCCGCGCAGGCGGGGGTCGCAATCGGTCTGATCCTGCGCTGCTGCGTAAAACCGACAGCGGCCCCCGTCTGCGCGGGGGCGGCGGCGGTTCAACTTGGTCCCCGCCCCAGCCACGCCAGCCAGAAAAAGCCAAGATCGGCATAACGCCCGCCCGCCGGATCACCCGCTGCCGCGCGAAACGCTGCCTCTGCCTCGCTGCGCTGCCCCGCGTTGAGCCGTGTCACACCCAGCCGCACCTGTGCCTCCGCCGCGCTTGGCGGCCGCGGTTGCACTGCACCGGGCCGCCCGATCGCCCGCTCGACCTCGGCTATGATCTCGCGCGTCGGCGACGTGGCGGCGTCGAGCAGCGCGCGCTGCTCCCCCTCCGCCAGAACCGCCTTCGCCTCGCGCGGCTCGCCCGCTGCCTTCAGCAGCTGGGCCATCCGTTGATATTCCGCCGCCTGCGTCAGCACCCCGACGTGGCGTGCCAGCCGAAACAGGTCGATTTCCAGGACCCCTTCTGCCGCCACCAGCTGTCGATAGACCACCAGCGCGATGCGCCAGTTTTCGGGTGTCGGATAGGCAGCGATCAGCGCGCGGGCCGCATCGACGCCGGGTGCAACCAGCTGCCCCCGCTGCGCAATGCTCAGCCGTTGCCGATACCAGCCCTCCGCCACCGGCTGGCCCAGCGCCGCCCGCGCCGCGATCGCGCGCACCAGCAGGTCCATCGCGCCCGGCGCATCCTTTTGCGCCAACCGGACCTGCGCGAGATTGGCCAGCGCGTCGGGATCGTTCGGCGTCAGTTCGGCCAGCCGCCCCCATAACGCTGCCGCGGTATCGAAATCTCCGGCGCGATAGGCAATCTGCCCGCGCGCCGCCAAATGCCCGGCTAGCCTTTCGGACCGCGTCAACGGGCTGGCGATCAGCACATCGAGCGCCGCGGCGCGCATGGCGTCGTCGCCTCGACGACCCCCGATCTCCAGCTCATACAGGGCCAATGCGAAGCGTGCGTCGCGGCTGTTCGCAACCCGCCGTGCCTCGGCCAGCGCACGATCCTGCCGCGCCGACTGCGTGGCACGCGCCAGACTGCCGAGTGCCGACAGCGCCCGCATTTCCCGTTGCGACACCGCCAACCTGATGCCGCCGATTTCCATGGCGGGGCTGGCGTTGTCCTGCGCGTGCGTGGCGGGGGATGCCGCGAAACCGGCGCTGACAAACAATATCGTTGCCGCGGCGAGGCGAGCGCGTCCAACCGAGCCTATTCGCGGGCGAACGCCGTTTCTTTGCTCTATACGAGGTATCCCGATCGCCACGATAGCTGCGCACCCAAAGGGTCGAATTGTCCTTGGAGAACTACGCGCTTCGTGCAATGCTTACAATGGTTTGTCGGCTTTGGGGTGGGACACGGACCGGCCCCTATTCGTCATCCCGTTACAAATGGCCACTACCGGTCAAACCCCGCCGGTCCCCTCAACCCGCCTTCTTCGCCTGCCGGAACTTGTGCAGCAAAGGTTCGGTATAACCCGACGGCTGCGTCACACCCTCAAAGATCAGCGCCCGCGCCGCCCGATAGGCAATCCCGTCAGGGGTCAGTTTTTCGTACAGCGGATCGCCCGCATTCTGCGCATCGACCTTGGCCGCCATCCGCGCTAGCGCCGCGTCGACCTGATCCGCTGAACACACACCATGCAGCAGCCAGTTGGCCAGCGCCTGCGACGCGATCCGCAAGGTCGCGCGGTCTTCCATCAGCCCGACGTCGTCGATGTCGGGCACCTTCGAACAGCCGACGCCCTGATCGATCCAGCGCACGACATAACCCAAAATGCCTTGGCAATTATTGTCGAGCTCGCGGGTAATTTCGGCCTCGCTCCAGTTGCGCCCCGTCGCGACCGGGATGTTGAGCAGGCGATCGAGCGACGGCACCGCTTCGCCCGCGATTTCCTGCTGCCGCGCGAACACATCGACCGCATGATAATGCAGCGCATGCAGCGTCGCGGCGGTCGGCGACGGCACCCAGGCGGTGTTCGCGCCCGATTTCGGATGGCCGATCTTTGCCTCCAGCATCGCGCGCATCAAGTCGGGCATCGCCCACATCCCCTTGCCGATCTGCGCCTTGCCCGACAGCCCGCAGGCCAGCCCGATGCGAACGTTGCGATCTTCGTAGGATGCGATCCAGTCGCTCGCCTTCATCTCGCCCTTGGGAATCATCGGCCCCGCGCGCATGCTGGTGTGGATCTCGTCGCCGGTGCGGTCGAGGAAGCCCGTATTGATAAACACGATGCGGTCCTTCACCGCGTGGATGCACGCCGCGAGGTTCGCGCTCGTGCGCCGCTCCTCGTCCATCACCCCGACCTTCATCGTGTGGCGCGGCAGGCCCAGCATATCCTCGACAGCATCGAACAGCCGGTTGGTGAAGCCGCACTCTTCGGAGCCATGCTGCTTGGGTTTCACGATATAGATGCTGCTCGCGCGGCTGTTGGTCAGCGTGCCAAGGCCTTTCAGGTCGTGCAGCGCACACAGCGACGTGATCACCGCATCGCACAGCCCCTCGGGCGCTTCGGCGCCATTCGGCAGCCGGATCATCGGCGTCGTCATCAGATGTCCAACGTTACGCACGAACATCACGCTGCGGCCGTGGAGGGTGAACGGCTCGCCCGACGGCGACGTCCAGTCGCGGTCGGCGGCCATCGCGCGGGTGACCGTCTGGCCGCCCTTTGCGAAACTTTCGGTCAAATCACCGCGCATCAGGCCCAGCCAGTTGGTATAGCCGAGCACCTTGTCCTCGCCATCGACCGCGGCGACGCTGTCCTCTAGGTCGATGATCGTGGTGAGCGCGGATTCGAGCACGACATCGGCGATCCCCGCCGGGTCGCTTTTGCCGATCGCGCTCGCCGAATCGATCACCAGTTCGATGTGCAGCCCGTTGTGCCGGAGCAAAATTCCGCCCGGTTTGCTGCCGACCCATTGCGCCGGGTCGGCCAGCGTCAGCTGTCCGCCCTGCCAGTCCGCCCAGTTGCCCGACGCCAGCGGCACCGCTTCGTCGAGGAACGCCTTCGCGCGCGCGATGACCGCGGCGCCGCGGGCGGCGTCATAACCGCCTGGCGTTGCGGGCGGTGCGTCGAGCGCGTCGGTGCCGTAAAGCGCGTCGTACAGGCTGCCCCAGCGTGCATTGGCGGCGTTCAGCGCGAAGCGCGCGTTGAGCGCGGGGACGACCAGCTGCGGCCCCGCCATCGTTGCGATTTCGGGATCGACATTCTGGGTACCAATTTTGAACGGCGCGGGTTCGGGGACCAGGTAACCGATGTCGCGCAGGAAGGATTGATAAGCGGCGGCGTCATGCGCCTGTCCTGCCCGCGCTTCGTGCCAGGCATCGATCCGGGCTTGCAAATCGTCGCGCTTGGCCAGCAACAAGGCATTTTCGGGGGCGAATCTGCTCAGCAACGCGGCAAAGTCGGCCCAGAATTTGGTGGCATCGATCCCGGTACCGGGCAGCGCGCGCGCCTCGATAAATTCCGCCAGTCGCGAATCGACGGACAAGCCGCTACGGTCGAGAAATTCGGTCATTTAAGCACCCTTTGGTCGGCGCGGCTGCGCCAGTGGACCCGGGGGAGGAAAGGGCCGCCGCCCTATGCCGCGATTGGCCCGATATGGCAATGGCGGCGATATCGCGCATAGGATTTCAGCGTTTAAGTTGCGTTTCGGGACTTGCCGTGTCCCTTCGCATGTGCATTATGTTGCAACGCACAACAAAACTCTCCTCCCCTCTCCAAGGCTAGATCATGAGCGAAACCCGGCTCACCCTGATGGAAGCGATCGCGCGCAAGCGTGTCGTGACCGCGCAGTACAACGGCCAGCAAATGAAGCTGGCGCCGCACCAGATGTTCGAACGCCGCGGCGACCTGTTCGTGAGCGCGCTCAACCTCGACAAGAATTGGCGGTCCGACGACGAACGACGGCTCGGCCATTTCAAGCTCGACGGGCTGGTCGCCCCGGCGATCATCGACGCCGAATTCGACCCCCTCCCCTCGTTCGAGGCTGCCCCGCCGCAAAGCGACGATACGCTGCTTTTGGCGGTCTGATCGCCGCGCCATAACCGCGGGTCATGACGGACCGATGATTCCGGGGCGGCAGGGGTGGCAAGCGCCGCGCCGCTCGCTATAGCCGTGCGATGACCTCGCTGACGGCCACCGAAACCGCGACGCTCGAACGCGCTGCCGATGCGCCAATGCTGGCGCAGGTCGAGCAGTGGGCGGCTATCAACAGCGGCACCGGGAATCTCGCGGGGCTCAAGACCGTCGCGGGAATGCTCGCCGACAGCTTCGCCGCACTGCCGGGCGATATCCGCCTCGTCGCGCCCGATCCCGTCGAGAGCGTCGACGCCGCGGGGCATGTCCGGACGACGCAGCGCGGCGATCATCTGCACCTGCGCGTGCGACCGCAAGCGCCGGCGCAATTGCTGCTCACCGGGCATATGGACACGGTCTTTGCCGCCGATCACCCGTTCCAGTCGCTAAAATGGCGCGAACCCGGCGTGCTCAACGGCCCCGGCACCGCCGACATGAAGGCGGGGATCTCGGTGATCCTCGCGGCGCTCACCGCGCTCGAAGCCTCGCCGTTCGCGAGCCGCGTCGGCTATGACGTGATGATCAACAGCGACGAGGAAACCGGCAGCCACGCCTCCGCCGCGCTGATTGCCGAGCTGGCGAAGGGCAAGACCGCGGCGCTGACCTATGAACCCGCGCTGCCCGACGGCACGCTGGCGGGGGCAAGGCCGGGCAGCGGCAACTTCAGCGTCATCATCCACGGACTGTCGGCGCACGCCGGGCGCAATCCCGACGACGGTCGCAACGCGCTGCTCGCCGCCGCCGATCTGGCGCTGCGGCTTGCGGCGCTCAAATCGCCCGAACTCAAGGTCAATCCCGCGAAGATCGACGGCGGCAGCCCGAACAATGTCGTCCCCGATCAGGCGATCCTGCGCGTCAACATGCGCCCGTCGACCCCCGAAGCGATGATCGAAGCCGAAGCGGCGTTGCGCGCCGCGGTCGCCGCGGTATCGCGCGACCACGACGTGCATTGCCACCTTCACGGCGGTTTCAATCGCCCGCCGAAGCCGCTCGACCCCGCCGCGACGCGATTGTTCGACCTGGTCCGCGATTGCGGCACGGCGCTCGGCCTGCCGCCGATCCGCTGGAACGCCACGGGCGGCGTCTGCGACGGCAACAACATCGCGGCGTGCGGGATTCCCGTGGTCGACACCATGGGACCGCGCGGCGGCGCGATCCATTCGGCGGACGAATTTCTGATCGTCGACAGCCTTGCCGAACGCGCGCAGCTGTCGGCGCTCACCATGTTGAGAATAGCGGAACGGGGGACAGTGTGAATTATGTGATCCGGGCGGCCAAGCCGGGCGATTTGCAGAGCATCTATGAAATGGCGAAACTGACGGGCGGCGGCTTCACCAACCTGCCCCCCGACAAAAAGGCGCTGCGTGCCAAGCTGGAGCGCGCCGAGGCGGGTTTTGCCTCGGAGCGCGAATATCCCGGCGACGATCTGTATCTGATGGTGCTCGAAGACCTCGACAGCGGCGAGGTGCGCGGGACATGCCAGATTTTCGGCCAAGTCGGCCAGCGCTGGCCCTTTTATTCTTACCGCATCGGCACCGACAGCAAGCATAGCGAACAGCTGGGGCGGACGTTTCACGCACAGGTGCTGATGCTGAGCAACGATCTCAACGGATCGAGCGAGGTCGGCGGGCTGTTCCTCCACCCGGCGGCGCGCGCCGGCGGGCTCGGGCTGCTGCTCGCGCGCTCGCGCTACCTGTTCATCGCCCGCCACCGCGCGCGCTTTGCCGACCGCATCCTCGCCGAACTGCGCGGCGTGATCGACGAAGCCGGCGGGTCGCCCTTCTGGGACGGGGTCGCGGGCAAATTTTTCGGGATGAATTTTCAGGAGGCCGACCAGTTCAATGCGGTCCACGGCAACCAGTTCATCGCCGACCTGATGCCCAAGCATCCGGTCTATATCGCGATGCTGAGCGAGCATGCGCGCAGCGTGATCGGCGTCCCCCACCCCACCGGCCGCGCCGCGATGCGGATGCTGGAGAATGAAGGCTTCGCGTTCGAAAATTATGTCGATATTTTCGACGGCGGCCCGACGATGACCGCGCGCACCGACCAGGTGGCGAGCGTTCGCGACGCAAAGCATATCGAGGTGACCGGCATCGCCGAGGACGGTCAGGACGCGCTGATTGCGACGGGGCGCCTCGCGGAATTCCGTTGCTGTTTCGGCAAGGTCGGCGCGGACGGCGGCATTGATGCCGACGCGGCGCGGATTTTGGGAGTCGGACAAGGCGATCGGATTAGCTGGATCGGGCGCTGACCGATGCTTGCCGAAATCAATTTCGACGGGATCATCGGCCCCAGCCACAATTATGCCGGGCTCAGCCGCGGCAATATCGCCTCGGCGTCGCACGCCGGCGACGTATCGCAGCCCCGCGCCGCGGCGTTGCAGGGCATCGACAAGATGCGCCACAATCTCGCGCTCGGGCTGCCGCAGGGTTTTTTCATGCCGCTCGACCGGCCCGACGCGGCGTGGCTGGCGACGCTCGGCACGACGCCGGAGGACGCCGAAGCGCATCTGCGCGCACAGGCCTGGTCGGCCTCGTCGATGTGGGCCGCCAATGCGGCAACAGTCTCGCCCGCGCCTGACAGCGCCGACGGCAAATGCCATCTGACCGTCGCCAATCTCGTCACCATGCCGCACCGCAGCCATGAATGGCCGGGCACGCTGGCACAGCTGCGACTCGCCTTCGCCAACCCCGCCTTTACGGTACACGCGCCGATCCCGGCCCCCTTTGGCGACGAGGGCGCGGCGAACCATATGCGGCTGTGCAGCGGCCATGACAGTGCGGGAGTCGAAATCTTCGTCTATGGGGTCGGCGGCGGCCGTTTCCCCGCGCGCCAGCATCTCGACGCATCGAAAGCGATCGCGCGTCACCATCGGCTCGATCCCGCGCGGACCCTGTTCATCCGCCAGTCGGACACCGCGATCCAGGGCGGCGCCTTTCACAACGACGTCGTCGCGGTCGCGAACGAGCATGTGCTGTTCACCCATGAAACCGCGTTCGAGGACCGCGAGGCGGCGCACGCCGAAATCCGCGCCGCCTTTCCCGCGGTCGAGATCGTTGAGGTGCCGGCCAGCGCGGTCAGCCTGCCCGACGCGATCAAATCCTATCTGTTCAACGCCCAGCTGGTCAGCCTGCCCGATGGCGGCGGCATGGGGCTGGTGCTGCCGACGGAGGCGCAGGCGACGCCTGCGGTGTGGAATTGGCTGGAGGCGCATGTCGCCGGGAACGGCCCGATCCGCCGCCTGTTACCCGTCGATGTCCGCCAATCGATGGCGAATGGCGGCGGCCCCGCATGCCTACGGCTGCGCGTCGTCGCCGATCCGGCGACGGTCGATCCCCGCTTCATGGCCGACGCCGCGAAGCTCGACCGGATCGCAGCGATCGTCGAGGCGCACTGGCCCGAAGCGATCGCGCCCGCCGACCTGACTTCGGTCGGTCTGGCGCGCGATGTCCGGCGCGCGCGCGGGGCGCTGTTGGCGGCGATGGACCTCGGCGAGCTGGAATAGCGACGCGATGCGGCGAACCGATGCGCTGCGACTGCTGTGGCCTGCGGCGCTGGCCCTGGCGCTTGGCGCCTGCGCCGGGGGCAATTATCGCCCCGTGTCCGACACACCGGTGCGCATCGGTCCCGCCTACACGATCCGCGGGACGACCTATGTGCCCGCCGCAGCGCCCGCCTATGACGCGGTGGGCTATGCCAGCTGGTACGGCAGTGAATCGGGCAACCGCACTGCCAATGGCGAGCAATTCCGTCCCGGCTGGATCACCGCCGCGCACACCACCCTGCCGTTGCCCACCTATGTCGAGGTGACCGCGCTCGATAGCGGGCGGCGGATCATCGTGCGCGTCAACGACCGCGGACCCTTTGCGCGCGGCCGCCTGATCGACCTGTCACGCGGCGCCGCCGAGCAGCTCGGCATGAAAGCACAAGGCCATGCGCCCGTGCGCGTTCGCCGCGTCGAGCCGTCGGAGCGCGACCGCGAACGGCTGCGCAAGGGAAAGCCGACCGCTACCCTGCCGCCTCTGCCCGCGGCCGAACTGCAACGATTGCGCGAACGATTGGCGGTCCAGGGCCGATAGGTTCGGACCGCGGCGGGATTGGCTTCCCTTGCCTGTCGGATTAACTTACAGTTTACCATAAGCCCCGCGCCGCAAATCCCGCTTTTGCGCCAGTGGCACGGCTCTTGCTGAGTAAATGCGTGATGTTGAAGAAAATCGGGCGCCTGTTCGTCATCAAAACACGCTTCGAAGCGTGCCTGATCATTTATGCACTGGCCGTCGGTGCGATGGCGCGCGGTGCGGCCTATGTGGAGCAATATCCGGGGATCGGCGGCAAGCTGCTGCTGCTGGCGTGCAGCGGCGCGGTGTTCCTGGCCGGTGCCAAGATTTTCGATTGCCTTCGCTACGAACAGGCCGCTGCGCAGCGGGCGGATTGACCTGCCATCGGCCTTTCGCGCGTCACCAAGATATGCGAAGGCGCGCAGCATGAGCAGGATCAGCGGTCGCCCCGTCATCAGCAGCGAACATGTGTACGGGCTGCGGCTACGGGTCGCGCGGTGGCATATCCATGCGACCGGCAGGCCGCTGTTGTTCCTGAACGGGATCGGCGCCGATCTGGTCGCGGCGGCACCGCTGCTTGCGCAGATCCACGGCCGCGAGGTCTGGACGCTCGACATGCCGGGTGTGGGCGCGTCGCCCGATGCGATCCTGCCTTATGCCGCGCCAACCATCGCGGCGGTCGTGATGGAAATCGCCGACCGGCTTGGGCACGAGATCGTCGATATCGCCGGGTTCAGTTGGGGCGGCGCGCTGGCGCAGCAGATCGCGATCCAGTTCCCGGGCCGCGTCGGCCGCCTCGTGCTGATGGCGACAACGCCGGTGATGGGCGCCCTGGGGATCGGCTGGGGCGCGATGTTCGATGACGACATGCAGGCGAGCGGATTGAAGATCCAGACCGCGACGCCGCTCGGCATTGCCTATCAGTCAATGGCGATGGCCGGTTGGTCGAGCGCCGCGCTGCTACCGGCCTTGAAGAATCTGCCGACCCTGGTGCTGGTCGCGCGCGACGATGGGGTCATGCCGCCCTGCTATGGCCAGATGCTGTCCAGCCTGATCGACGGCGCGGTGCTGGAGGAGGTCGCGGGGTCGCACCTGTTCCCCTTCACCCATGCCGCGGCGACCGCGCAACGGATCAGCGCGTTTCTGGGCGCGACTCCGGCGCAGCAAGCCGCCGCGTAAGAAAGTCCGCGATCGCTTCGGCGGTCGCGGCGGGCGCTTCCTCCATCGGCAAATGGCCGATGTCGTCGAGCAGCACGACCTCCGACCCCGCAATTCGCTCGTGAAAGGTCTGCGCGGCGCTCGCGTTGATGATCCGGTCCTCGGTCCCGAACAGGATCAGCGTCGGGGCGGTGATTTCGCCTACCCGCGCTGCCATCGCCGGCTCGCGGTCACGCCGCGCGCGCAGCACCGTCGCTTCGCGATTGCCGGGAAAGCGCAGCAATTCCCAATAGCGATCGACCATCGCCGCATCGACGATCGCCTGATTTTCGACCGAACCGCGCAGCGATTGCTCAACCAGCGCGCGCGGGGTGATCTGTGTCGCCAGCCAGCGACCGAAGGGATATTTCAGGATGCGGAAGCCGACATTGGATTCGGGCGCCTTTTCACCGCGGCGCGGCGGCATGCCCGCCGCGTCGAGCAACAGCAGCGCGTCGACGCGCTCCGGATGCGCGAGCGCATACCGCCACGCAACCCAGCCGCCCATCGAATTGCCGCCGAGGACAAAGCGTTGGATGCCGAGTTTCGCCGCGACGATGTCGACCGCCGCGGCCATGCCGTCGGCCCCGTAATTTTTGTCGGGCGTCCCCCCGGTCAACCCATGCCCCGGCAGGTCGAGCGTGACGATGCGGTAATCGGCGCCCAGCCGGCGTACCAGCGGTTCCCAGGTGTGCAGGCTGCTGTTCGAACCGTGGAGCAGGATGACCGCCGGCGCGCCGGGCTTGCCCTGATCGCGGTAATGGACGCGTTGGCCGCCCGGCCCGGCGGCAAAGGTGGCGTCCGTGCCGCCATATTTGGCGATCATCGCGTCGCGATCGGTATCAGGTGTGCGGAGCAGCAGGAATGCGGCGAGGATTGCAACCAGCGCGGCGAGCGGGATCAGCACGCGTTTGCGACGCAACAGCGGACGCCGCGGCGGCAGCGGTTCGAAATCATCGTCGTCGATCCGGTTTGTCATCACGCCCCCCTCAAGGCCGCGGCGACCCTAACGCGCCCGCACCGTCCGTCAATGCACGCTATTGGTGGATCGATCGGCGAAAGGTTTCGGGCAGAAACAGCAGACCGATCACCAGTGTGACGACGGCAACGACCACGGGATACCAGAGGCCGTAATAGATGTTGCCGGTCGCCGCGACCATCGCGAACGCCGTGGTCGGCAGGAAGCCGCCGAACCAGCCATTGCCGATATGATAGGGCAGCGACATGGCGGTGTAGCGGATGCGGCTGGGGAACAGTTCGACGAGCAGCGCCGCGATCGGGCCGTAGACCATCGTCACCAGCAGCACGAGATAGAAGAGGATCGCGACGACAAGCGGTTTGTTGATCGCGGCGGGATCGGCTTTGGCCGGGTAGCCCGCATCGGCGAGCGCCCGTGCAAGTCGGTCGCGAAACGCGGCTATGGCAGCCGCGCGCTCGTCGCCTGTCAGCTGCGCGGGATCGGGTGCCGCCAGCACGCGCGATCCGATCCGGACCCGTGCCGGATCGCCGGTCACCCGCTCGCGCGTGAAGGCGGTGTAGCTGACGCCGGCCTTTGCCAGCGCCGATTTGACGATGTCGCATCCGGTGCTTTCGAACTTGTTACGCCCGATCGGGTCGAACTGGAAAGCGCAAGTGCCGGGGTCGGCCGCCATGATCACCGCGGCATTCTGCTGTGCCTTGGCCATCGCGGGGTTCGCCGCGCTGGTGAGCATCTGGAAGGTCGGAAAATAGGTGAGCGCGGCGAGCGCGCAGCCCGCAAGGATGATGGGCTTGCGTCCGATCCTGTCGCTCAGCCAGCCGAAGAATATGAAAAAGGGCGTGCCAAGAATCAGCGCAATGGCGATCAGGATGTTCGCGGTTGCGCCATCGACCTTCAACGTCTTTTCGAGGAAGAACAGGGCGTAGAATTGGCCGGTGTACCAGACCACGGCCTGCCCCGCGACGGCACCGAACAGCGCGACGACGACCCATTTGAGATTGGCCCAACGCCCGAAGGCTTCGGTGAGCGGCGCCTTTGACGTCGTCCCCTCGTCCTTCATCTTCTGAAAGACCGGGCTTTCGTTGAGCTGCATGCGGATCCACAGCGACACCCCGAGCAGGATGATCGAGATCAGGAACGGGATGCGCCAGCCCCAGTCGGCAAAGGCGGTCTCGCCGATCAGGGTGCGGATGGTGATGACGACGCCGAGCGCCGCGAAGAGGCCGAGCGTCGCGGTGGTCTGGATGAAGCTGGTGAACAGCCCGCGTTTTCCCTCGGGCGCATGTTCGGCGACATAGGTGGCGGCGCCGCCATATTCGCCGCCCAGCGCCAGCCCCTGGAGAAGGCGCAAAACGACGAGGAGGATCGGGGCGGCAACCCCGATCGACGCGTAATTGGGCAGGACGCCGACAAGGAAGGTCGACGCGCCCATCAGGCCCATGGTGACGAGGAACGTGTTCTTGCGCCCGACGAGATCGCCGATGCGGCCGAAGACGATCGCACCGAACGGCCTGACCGCAAAACCCGCGGCAAAGGCCGCGAGCGCGAAGATGAAGCCGGTGGTTTCGTTGACGCCCGAAAAGAACTGCGCCGAAATGACCGTCGCGAGCAGGCCGTAGAGGTAGAAGTCGTACCATTCGAACACGGTGCCGAGCGAGGAAGCCAGGATGACCTTGCGTTCGCTCTGGCGAGTGTCGGTGGGTGCCGCTACTTGGTCGGTCATTCTCTTCCCCCATTCGCCCTGAGCCTGTCAAAGGGCCGTTCTTCTTTTAGCGACGCTAAAGGAAAGGACGGTGCTTCGACAAGCTCAGCACGAACGGATTTGGAAGAAAGCCTTGGGACTTAGCCCACGCGCTTCACCGCGCTCTTGTGCGCTCCAACGCTCTTGTTGCGCGGGCGGAAGCGGCGCTTGCGCTGGCCTTCGGCGCCTTCGCCTGCGGTGCCGTCGCGGCGCGGGCCGCGTTCGCCCTGCGGCTTGGCACCGCCGCGGCCGCGATTTGCTTCCTGCCGCTGGCGATTGGGATCGCGTCCCTTGCTGCCGGTGTCGCGCGGCGGCTGCGCCGGTTTCGGCAGGTTGCGCACCAGTTCGTTGAAATTCTCGGGCAGCGGCATCGGTTCGGACTTCGACCGGGTAACGCGCTCGATGTCGCGCATATAGGGCCGCTCATCGGGCGCAATGAAGCTGATCGCCTTGCCCTCTGCCCCGGCGCGCGCGGTGCGGCCGATGCGGTGGACATATTGTTCGGGGACGTTCGGGATTTCGAAGTTGATGACATGGCTGACGCCCGACACGTCGATGCCGCGCGCGGCGATGTCGGTCGCGACGAGCAGCTTGATGTCGCCCGAGCGGAACGCCTGCAGCGCATGGGTGCGCTGCGACTGGCTCTTGTTGCCATGGATCGCCATCGCCTTGATGCCGGCGCCCGCAAGATGACGCACGACGCGGTCGGCGCCATGCTTGGTACGGGTAAAGATCAGCGCGCGGTCGATGTCTTCGCTCGCGATGACCGCATGGAGCAGCGCCTGCTTTTCCTTCTGTTCGACAAAGGTGGCATATTGGCTGATCTTTTCGACCGTGGTCGCCGCCGGGGTCACCGAAACCGTCACCGGATCCTCGAGGAACTGTTCCGCCAAATGCGCGATTTCCTTCGGCATTGTCGCCGAGAAAAAGAGGTTCTGGCGGCGCGACGGCAGCAGCTTGGCGACGCGGCGCAGCGAGTGGATGAAGCCCATGTCCATCATCTGGTCGGCTTCGTCCAAAACGAAGATTTCGACATCGTCGAGGCGCAGCGCGCGCTGGTCGATCAGGTCGAGCAGGCGGCCCGGGGTGGCGACGAGAATGTCGACGCCGCCCGACAGGTCGCGGATCTGCTTGTTGATCGGCACGCCGCCGAACACGGTCGAGACGGTCAGCTTGGTGAAGCGGCCATAGTCGCGGCAGCTTTGCGCGATCTGCGCCGCGAGTTCGCGCGTCGGGGCAAGCACGAGCATCCGGCAGCCGCGCGGGGTCGGGCGGTGCGGATAGGTCAGGAGGTGGTGGATCGAGGGCAGCGAGAAACCGGCGGTTTTGCCGGTACCCGTCTGCGCGATACCGCACAGGTCGCGGCCCTTCATCAGCGGCGGGATCGCCTGCGTCTGGATCGGGGTCGGGACGGTATAATCCTTGGCGGCAAGCGCGCGATTGATGTCGGCGTGCAGGCCAAAGTCGTTAAAAGTCGTCATAAATTACTCACTATGGGCGACGCGCAGGCGCATCCGTTCGGATCGAACGGACGGCGCACGGGCCGCGGGTTCGAAACGACCCGCGTGAAAGGGTGCCTCTGGGGACAAAGCGCTGGTCCGGCTCGCCCGCGCCTGAAAATGGGCGGGAAATCACGCTGCCGGTGGTTGCGGCGGATAGGTCCGCCATGCTGCGCTGCCTAGGCATATGGCATGCGTTGCGCGAAATTGCAAGATAATTGCGCGCTTACCTATTCCGTTCGTCCGGCGCTTGTCGCAGGCCCGTTCTTTCTTCATCAAGGCCATAACGCGATGCACGTCGCGCCGCGCAGGCCCGGGCGGCGCGTGAGAACAACATAACGGAGGGGTAAATGTCGGAAAAGATCATCGTTATCGACGAGGGGACGACCTCGACCCGTACGATGCTCTTTGCCGCCGACGGGACGTCGCTGGGCAGCGCGCAGCGCGAGTTTCAGCAGCATTATCCCGGCCCCGGGCTCGTCGAGCATGATGCGGCAGAAATCTGGGAAGCCACGCTCGCCTGCACCCGCGCGATGATCACCAAGGCCGGGGGCGCCGACCGGGTCGCCGCGATCGGGATCACCAACCAGCGCGAGACGATCGTGTTCTGGGACCGCACCACTGGCGAGCCGCTCGCACCCGCGATCGTGTGGCAGGACCGCCGCACTGCCGCAGACTGCGCGGCGCTGAAGGGCGCGGGGCACGAGGCGGCGGTGCAGGCGACGACCGGCCTGCTGCTCGATCCCTATTTTTCCGGAAGCAAGATCGGCTGGGCGCTGAAACACTGGCCGCAATTGCGCGAGGCGGGCGATCGGCTTGCGGTCGGGACGATCGAATCCTATCTGGTCTATCGCCTGACCGGCGGGGTGCATGTCAGCGATGCGACCAACGCGTCGCGCACCTTGCTGATGGACATCAATGGCGCGGGCGGCTGGGACGCGGGGCTGTGCGATCTGCTGGGCGTACCAACGCCCTTGCTGCCCGAAATCACGGGCTGCACCACGACCGTCGGCACGACCGATCCCGAGCTGTTCGGCGGCGCGATCCCGATTTGCGGCATGGCGGGCGATCAGCAGGCGGCGACGATCGGGCAGGCGTGCCTCGCGTCGGGGCAGACCAAGGCGACCTTTGGCACCGGCGCCTTCATCCTGTCGGCGACCGGCACCACGCGGCCGCATTCAGCCAACCGCCTGCTCGCGACGGTGCTGGTGCAGGAAGGCAACGTGCGTTCCTATGCGCTGGAGGGGTCGGTGTTCGTCGCGGGCAGCCTGATCAAGTGGCTGCGCGACGGACTAGGCCTGCTCGCCAGCGCCGGCGAAAGCGAGGGGCTGGCGCGATCGGTCGAGGATAATGGCGGGGTCTATCTGGTCCCTGCCCTCACCGGGCTTGGCGCGCCGCACTGGCGTCCCGACGCACTCGCGGCGCTGTCGGGGCTCAGCTTTGCCAGCACCAAGGCGCATGTCGCGCGTGCCGCGCTGGAGGCGCAAGCCTATCAGGCGCACGACCTGAAATCGGCCTTTGCCGCCGACGGCATCGATTGGGCCGATCTGCGCATCGATGGCGGGATGGCGGCAAACGACTGGATGGCGCAGGATCTGGCCGACATGCTGAACCTGACCGTCGAGCGCCCCGATTTTGTGGAAAGCACCGCGTTGGGCGCCGCGATGCTGGCGGCGACCGGCGCGGGGCTTTACGCCGATCTGGCGGGTGCGGCAAAAGCTATGCGCGGCACCACGACGCGCTTCACGCCCGCGCTCAGCGCCGACAAACGCAAAACGCGCCTTGCCGGGTGGCAAAGCGCGCTTGCAAAGGTTCTGGGATAGTCGTCGCCCCCGCAAAGGCGGGGCAACCCCCAATCAGCGCTTGAGCGACAGCCCGCCGAAACGCTTGTTGAACTTCGCGACCTGGCCACCCGCGTCGAGCAGACGTCCGGTGCCGCCGGTCCATGCCGGATGCGCGGTGGGGTCGATTTCGAGCGTCATCACGTCGCCCTCTTTGCCCCAGGTCGAGCGCGTCTGATACTCGGTGCCATCGGTCATCTTGACCGTGATCATGTGATAGTCGGGGTGAACGTCTTTTTTCATCTTCTGGCTCCTGTGCCGCTGGTTTCCGACCAGCGACTGAGTCGGTGCGTCCGGGGACGCGAAGCGGTGGCCCCTAACGGCGAACGAGGCAAAATGCAACACCCGCGCTCGTCACCCGAACTCTTTCCGGGGTGACGAAAAAGGAGGATCCGGCTCAATCCGTTGGCGGGTCGGCGATCATCGCGGTGAACTGGCATTCGGTCGCGAGGTTGTCGCCCAGCATCGCCCTGCCTTCAAACTTGCAGATATTGCGTTTGGCCTGAAGGATGGTGACATGCAGGTCGAGCAGGCAGCCGGGTTCGACGGGCTTGCGGAACTTCACCCCGTCGATGCCCATGAAATAGACGAGCTTGCCCGAGCCACCAAGGCCCAGCGATTCGATCGCCAATATGCCGCCCGCCTGCGCCAGCGCCTCGACGATCAGGACGCCCGGCATGATGGGACGCCCGGGGAAATGCCCCTGAAAAAAGGGCTCATTCATCGTCACCGCCTTGACCGCGTGGATCGAGGTGTCCTTCACCATCGATTCCACCCGGTCGACAAGCAGCATCGGATAACGATGCGGCAGCAGCGTAAGGATGCGGCGGATATCCACCGGTCCCATTGCCCCTGCCGCCGCTTCCCCGTCCGCCATCGGATTAACGCGTCGTCGGCGGCGTACCGGCGGGTGCCGGGGCAGCAGGCGTCGCGCCCGGCTGCCCGGCGCGGGCGGCGTCCATGAGCTGCTGGTTACGCTGCTGGACCAGCTGGCCCGGCTGGTAACCGGCAGGAACCGCGGTCGACACGGTCGGCAGGATGCGGTTGAGTTCGGCAACGACGGCATCGGTGATGTCGACATTGTTTTCGCGCGCCAGCACCGCATCGGGATTGAGCAACAGGTCGATCTTGCGCGCGGTCATCGCGGCGCGGATCGCCTCGTTCATGCGGACGCTGATCTGGTCCTCGACATAGGCGATCGCGAGTTCGACCGGCGCGCCGATCTGCGCGAGCTCGGTTTGCGCCGCCTGGCGCTTCGCCTGCACCGCCTGGCCGGCGGCCTGGACCGCGGCCTGATTCTGCGGCGTCTTGCGCGCTTCTTCGTTATATTTCGCGATCAGGACGTTGATTTCGGCCTGCAAGGTCTGGCCGCGCGACTGTTGCTGGTCGATCTGCGCCTTGTAGGTGGTTTCGATCTGCTGCGATGCGACGGTGAACGCGTTCGAGCGGGCCGCGGCGACGCGCACGTCGGCGACCGCCACACCCTTTGCCTGGGCGATGGCGGGGGCGGCCATCATCGGCGAAACCGAAAGCGCGGCAATCGCCAGCGCCGAGGCGGCAAGAATTTTTTTCATCAGAATTGGGTTCCTACGTTGAATGAGAAGCGTTTGGTGTCATCGCCCTCTTCTTTGCGAAGGGCGTAAGCGAAGTCGATCCGGAAAGGACCGAAGGGGGAGTTCCAGTTGACCCCGGCACCGATCGCGACGCGCGGCATCCAGGTGTCACCAAAGAAGCGTTCCTCGAAGGGAGCGAGCGGCGAAAAGCCGCTGGCGCAGGTGGTGAACTGGCCGGTCGGCGCGCCCGATGCGTCGGGCGTGTTCGTGGCGAACTGCGTCGCCCCGGTGGTCGCGTTGCGGCACAGGAACTTGGTGAGGCCGTCGGCGGGGTCGCGGAAGTCAGCGAGCGTCGTCAGCGTCGGACGCTTCACGCTGAACACCGACCCGACGTCGAGGAAGATCGACGGCCGTAGCCCGAGTTCCTTCGCGCCGGTGCCGAGCGGGATGTCGAGCTCGATGCGCCCCTGATAATAGGCGCGCCCGCCCAGCGCATCGTCGATCTGGCCGCGATTACCGTCGGTATCCGTGATGACGATCGGGTTCGCGGGATCGGTGCTGTCGACCGTATAACGGATCACGCGCGGACCGATGCCGCGGATGTCAAAGCCGCGCATCTGCGGTTCGCCGAGCTGGAAGCGGTCGACCAGGCGTACCTTGTCGCTGGTCGGGGTCGGCGCGCTGCCGAACGGATAGATATATCCGCCTTCGACCGAGAAGTTGAGGATGAAGCGGCTGCCAAGATTGAAATGCTTCGTCGCGTTCGCGCGGGTACGGACATATTTGACGCTGCCGCCAAGCCCCGCGAAATCCTGGCTGAGCGACGCCGACTGGCCGCGCGTCGGGCGCAGGCGGTTGTCGCGGTCGTCATAGGCCAGCGTATAGCCGACCAGCGAGGTGGTCCGCTTGCCGATGGCGTCGCACAGATAGCGACCGGCGACGAACGGGTCGCACTGGTCGCCGAAGAAATAGATCCCGCGATCGAGCGTCACATCGTCGTAGTTCAGGCTGTAGCGCGCGAAGAAGGACATGAATTCGGTAAGCGGCACGCCGGCGTTGAGCTGGAAGCCGGTCGTCACCTGCTCGAACGTCGTCCGGCGGTCGTTATCGATGAAGTTGAACGAGTTCAGATCGCGGCGATAGACGCTGCCGCCGACCGAGATGTTGCGGTCAAACAGATAGGGTTCGGTAAAGCCGAGTTCGACCGATTTCGAATAGCTCGAATAATTGACCGACGCCTGCAATTGCTGGCCGAGACCGCGGAAATTGCGCTGGCGGATCGACGCCTGAAGCAGGAAATTTTCGATCGACGAGAAACCGGCCGACAGCGACAATTCGCCGGTCGGTTTTTCCTGGACATTGGTTTCCAGGATGATGCGGTCGGGGGCGCTGCCCTCCTTGCGCTCGATCTCGAGATTTTCCTGGAAATAGCCGAGGCTGTTGATGCGGTTTTCGGTGCGCTTGATGCCGAAGCTGTTGAAGGCGTCGCCTTCGTTCAGGCGGAATTCGCGGCGCACGACCTTGTCATGCGTCAGCGTGTTGCCGTTGACGTCGATGCGCTCGACGTAAGTGCGCGGGCTTTCGGCGACGTTGAAGGTGATCTGCATCGTCCGCGTGTCGGGATCGCGGCGGAATTCGGGGTTGATGTCGGCAAAGGCATAACCGAACAGACCCGCGGTTTCGCTGAGGCTTTCGACCGTGTCCTCGACCAGCTTGGCATCGTACCAGTCGCCGGTTTTCATCGGCAGCAAGGTCTTCAGCATTTCGGGCTGGAAATCGCGCAGTTCGCTCTTCACATCGACGTCGCCGAACTTGTAGCGCTCGCCCTCCTCGACGACATAGGTGATGATGAAGTCCTGCTTGTTGCTGGTCAGCTCGGCGACCGCCGAAATGACGCGGAAGTCAGCATAACCGTTCTGCAGGTAAAACAGACGCAGCTTTTGCTGGTCATAGGCGAGGCGATCGGGATCGTAGCTGGTGTTCGACGACAGGATGGTGAGCAGACCCGATTCCTTGGTCGCCATTTCGTCCTTGAGGTCGCCGTCGCTGAATTTTTCGTTGCCGATGATGTTGATCTGGCGGACCTTCGACTTCGGCCCCTCATTGATTTCGAACACGACGTCGACGCGGTTCTGGTCGAGCGACACCATCTTGGGCTCGACGGTCGCGGCGAAACGACCCTGACGCTTGTAGAGTTCGATGATGCGCGCGACGTCGGCGCGAACTTTCGAGCGGGTGAAGATCTGGCGCGGCGCGAGCTTGATTTCGGGCCGGATCTTGTCTTCCTTGAGCCGCCGGTTGCCTTCGAGGATCACGCGGTTGATGACCGGGTTCTCGGTAACCTCGATCGTCAAGGCGCCATTATTGTCGGTGATCTGGTAATCGCGGAACAATTCGGTCGCGGCGAGATCCTTCAGCGCCTGGTCGAGCACCGCGCGGTTATAGGTCTGACCGACCCTGAGGCGGAGGTAGGACAGAATCGTCTGCGCCTCGAGCCGCTGGTTGCCGACCACCGTGATCGACTGAACCGTCGTCGCGGCCGGCGCAGCTTCCGCCGCGGGCGCGGGCGCGGGAACCACCGGCGGCGCAACCTCCTGCGCCATCACCGGCGTCGCCAGCATCGTACCGGCCAAGAGAAGTGCCGCAAGCTCAGTCCGGCCCGGATTTTTGTGTGACGCCACGCTGTTCATCCCGAAAAAATAACTCGAAAGCGACAAGCCCGCATGACCGCGGGCTCGCGCGCACTCCCTGCCCCAGACTCGCTAGCCAATCAAGCGCGCGATCCCGTCCCACAGCCCCAATGAGCCCAAATCGTTGAAAGTCACGACCAGCATCAGCGTGACGATCGCCCCGAAACCGAAACGGAACGCCCATTCCTGCACCTGCGGCGGCGCGGGGCGGCGCCGGATCGCTTCATAAGCATAGAAAAGCAAATGACCACCATCGAGCATGGGCAATGGCAAGAGATTGATGAACCCCAGATTGATGGAAATGAGGGCAATGAAGAATATGAGCGACGCCAGCCCCAGCGTCGCCGCCTGCCCCGAAACCTCGGCAATCTTGACCGGCCCGTTCATGTCCTTGATCGACCGGCGTCCGGTCAGGAACTGGCCGAGTACCTCGCCCGTCTGGCGCACGATCTGCCACGTCTGGCGCAGGCCGACCGCGGGAGCCTCGAGCAGGCTTACCGACTGCATCTGCGCCGGCGGCGGTGCCACGCCGATAATCGCGCGCTCATATTCCTTGCCGAACGGATCCTGCTCTTTGATCAGCCGCGGGGTCAGCGCCACGGTGCGTTCGCTGCCGCCGCTGGCGACGCGGACCTGCATCGTTTCCCCGGGGCGATGCGCGACCGCCATCGGAATGTCGCTGAACACCTGGATTTCGCGCCCGTCGATCGCCACGATGCGGTCGCCAGGACGCAGGCCCGCCGCGTCAGCGGCCGATCCCGCCTCGATTCCGCCAGCGACCGGCGGCGTGACCGGCGTCCCGCCGATCCACGCAAAGCCCGCGAGGATCAGGATTGCGAACAGGAAGTTGGTCACCGGCCCAGCCGCAACAATCAGCGCGCGTTTCCAGACCGGTTGCGCCGGAAAGGTGTGCGATTTCTGTTCGTCGGGCAGATATTGCCAGTCGGCGTCGGGCTGGCTGACCGCATCGCGGTCACCCGCGAACTGGACATAGCCGCCCAGCGGCAGCCAGCCGATCTTCCATTCGGTGCCGCGTTTGTCGGTCCAGCTGACGATCTTGCGGCCGAAGCCGATCGAAAAGGTTTCCGACTTCACCCCGCACCAGCGCCCGACGATGTAATGGCCATATTCGTGGACGAACACGAGCGGGCCGAGAACCAGCAAAAAAGCCAGCAGCGTGAAGGCAAGACCCGGGCTTTCAAGCATGTTCATATTGTTCCACAAAGCGCAGCGCAGCCGCACGTGATGCGGCATCGACGCTGAATATGTCCTGAAGCGATGCGGGCACCGCGGGCGCCTCCGCATCGATCACTCGGCGCACCGTATCGACGATCGCCGGAAAGGATATGCGACCCGCCAAGAAAGCGGCGACCGCCACCTCGTTCGCGGCGTTGAGCTGCGCCGGGCGCGCGCCGCCTGCGGCAATCGCGGCGCGGCAGAGCGCGGTGGCGGGGAAACGCTGCTCGTCGGGCGCTTCGAAATCGAGTCGTGCAATCGCTGCAAGGTCGAGCGGCGCACACGGCGTCGCCATCCGCTGCGGCCAAGCGAGCGCCGACGCGATCGGGATGCGCATGTCGGGCGAACCCAGCTGCGCGAGAGTCGAGCAGTCGATATATTCGACGAGGCTGTGGATCACCGACTGCGGGTGGACGAGAATTTCGATGCGGTCGAGCCCGACGGGGAACAGATGATGCGCCTCGATCAGTTCGAGCCCCTTGTTCATCATCGTCGCCGAATCGACGCTGATCTTGGCCCCCATCGACCAATTGGGGTGGGCGACCGCCTGCGCGGGGGTGACCGCCGCCATGTCGGCGGCGCTCATCGTGCGGAACGGTCCGCCGCTCGCGGTCAGGATGATGCGGCGCACCTGATCGATCCGCCCGCCCGCGAGGCATTGGAAAATCGCATTATGCTCGCTGTCGACCGGCAGGATGGTGGCGCCCGAAGTGCGCGCCGCGGCGGTCATGAGTTCGCCCGCCGACACCAAAGATTCCTTGTTTGCGAGTGCGACGTCGGTGCCCGCAGCGAGCGCCGCCATCGTCGGCGCGAGGCCCGCCGTCCCGACGATCGCCGCCATGACCAGATCGGAGGGCCGCTGCGCCGCCTCGACCAATGCGTCAGCGCCAGCGGCGACCGCAATTCCGGTGCCCGCCAGCGCATCCCTGAGCGCCTGGTAACAGCCTTCGTCGGCGACGACCGCCACATCCGGCCTAAATTCGCGCGCCAGGCGCGCCAGTTCGGCGACGTCGCAATTGGCGGTGAGCACTCCGATCCGCCAGGCCGCGCCGTCACGCCGCACCAGGTCGAGCGTCGACTGTCCGACCGAACCGGTCGCACCGAACAGCGAGAGGCGGCGCGGTGTCATGTCAGCCCGCGATTCGCACGCCGAGCTGCCCCGCGAGCGCGAGCGCGCCGAGCAGCAGCGCCACCGGGATCACGCCGTCGACGCGGTCGAACAGGCCGCCATGGCCGGGGATCAGCTTGCCCGAATCCTTGACCCCGGCGCGCCGCTTCATCCAGCTTTGCGCAAGGTCGCCAAGCTGCGCGAGCAGCCCCATGAACAGGCCGATCCACAGCGGTACGCCGATAATCCCCGCGCGATCGCCGATCGTCGCGCTGGCGATCAGCGCGGCGATCATGCCGCCAATCAGGCCGGACCAGGTCTTCGAGGGACTGATTTTGGGAGCGAGGCGCGCGCCGCCAAAGGCGCGGCCGGCGAAATAGGCGCCGATATCGGTCGCCCAAACCATCCCGAACACCCATAGCGCGGCGGTCATGCCCAGCTGGTCGCGGATGAACCACAGCCCCGCGATGGCGCCGAGAACAAGCATCGGGCCGAGGATGTTGAGCGCGGTTCTGGCGCGGCCGCCGATCGTCATCGCGCGCACCAGCGCCAGCCATTCGACGATGACGAGGGCACCGCCGACCAGCAGCAGCAGCCCGAACGCCAATCCGCCGAACCACAGTGCGGTGCCCGCGATCGCGAACAGGATGAGTGCGGACCCGATCCGTACCCACAGGTCCGATTTGCCCGACGTCATGCCTTATAGTCCCCCGTATCGGCGATCGCGGCGCGCGAAATGGTCGAGCGCGGTTTTCAGGTCGGCCGGCTTGAAATCCGGCCACAGGATGTCGGTGAAATAGAGCTCGGCATAGGCCGACTGCCAGAGCAGGAAATTCGACAACCGCACCTCGCCCGAAGTGCGGATGAGCAGGTCGAGCGGGGGCATGTCGGCGGTGTCGAGATGCGCCGCGAGTGTTTCCTCGGTGATCGGACCCTTGGCCGCGGCGGAGGTGGCGGCGCGGACCAGTTCGTCCTGCGCGCCATAGTTGAGCGCGACCGCCAGCGTCGTGCGCTTGTTGCCCGAGGTGCGGTCGAGCGCATCGTCGATCAGTGCGACGACATCGGGCGCCAGCGCGCGCCAATTGCCGATGACCTTGAGGCGGACGTCGTTCGCCGCAAATTCGTCGAGGTCGGACAAGATGAAGCGCTTCATCAAGCCCATCAGGTCGTTGACCTCTTCCTCGGGCCGTTTCCAGTTTTCGGAACTGAAGGCGTAGAGCGTCATCGCCTCCAGCCCCAAGTCGCCCGCGGCGCGCACGATCGTGCGCACGGCCTCGACCCCCGCCTTGTGACCGGCGATGCGGGGCAGCATCCGCTTTTTCGCCCACCGGCCGTTGCCGTCCATGATGATGGCGACATGGCGCGCGCCGTGACTCATAGATCCTCCCCGGAACGGGGAGGGGTACCACCGAAGGTGGTGGAGGGGCACGCGAGGCCACGCGCGGTGTATGATGCGGCGTATGATAGAGGGTGCCCCTCCACCATGCTTCGCATGGTCCCCCTCCCCATTCCGGGGAGGATCGCGATGGCGGCACCGTCGCGCATCGGCTTAGCCCAGGATTTCCTTTTCCTTCGCGGTCGCGGCGGCGTCGATTTCGGCGATCGTCGCGTCGGTCAGCTTTTGCACCTCGGTCTCGGCGCGCTTGCGCTCGTCCTCGCTGATTTCCTTCTTGTTCTCGTCGGCCTTCAGATTGTCCATGCCGTCGCGGCGGACGTTGCGGACCGCGACGCGGGCCTTTTCGGCATATTGGCCGGCGAGCTTCGACAGCTCCTTGCGGCGCTCCTGCGTCATTTCGGGGATCGGCAGGCGCAGCATCTGGCCGTCGACGATCGGGTTGAGCCCGAGCCCGGCCGAGCGGATCGCCTTGTCGACCGGGCCGACGTTCGATTTGTCCCACACCTGCACCGACAGCATGCGCGGTTCGGGCGCGCTGACCGAGGCGACCTGGTTGAGCGGCATGTGGCTGCCATAGACCTCGACCGTCACCGGATCGAGCAACGCGGTGTGGGCGCGCCCGGTGCGCAGGCCCGCGAGGTCGCTTTTGAGCGATTCGACCGCGCCGTGCATGCGGCGTTCGAGGTCGGCCTTGTCATATTTCGCCATCGTCTTTTCCTCTCTTATGCTTTGCGCGCTCAGGCGTTTCCGGGGGCGTCGGTCACGACGGTCGAAACCCCCTCGCCCGCCAAAACCCGCGCCAGATTGCCCGGTTCGCGAATGTTGAACACCACAATCGGGATATGATTGTCGCGGCATAGCGCGACCGCGCTGGCGTCCATCACCTTCAGATTGTCGGCGAGCACGCGGTCGTAGCTCAATGTATCGTAGCGGACTGCGCTTGCATCCTTTTTGGGATCGGCGTTGTAGACGCCGTCGACGCTGGTGCCCTTGAGCAGCGCGTCGCACTTCATCTCGGCGGCGCGCAGCGCGGCGCCGCTGTCGGTGGTGAAATAGGGTGCGCCGACGCCCGCGGCGAAGATCACCACCCGCCCCTTTTCGAGGTGGCGTTCGGCGCGGCGGCGGATCACCGGCTCGCACACCTTGTCCATCTCAATCGCCGACTGGACGCGCGTCTGGACGCCCAGCTGTTCGAGGGCATTCTGCATCGCCAGCGCGTTCATGACGGTGGCGAGCATGCCCATATAGTCCGCCTGCGCGCGGTCCATGCCCTTCGCCGCCCCCGCCATGCCGCGGAAGATGTTGCCGCCGCCGATGACGAGGCAGATTTCGAGCCCGCGATCCTTCGCTTCCTTGACCTCGGCGGCCATGCTGGCGACGGTTTCGGGGTCGATGCCGAAGGGGGTCGAGCCCATCAGCGCTTCGCCCGACAGTTTCAGCAAGATGCGTTTCATGCCGGGTAGAGCCATGTCGGGAGGAACCTCTTGCAAACTCAACATATGCGAATGGCGCGCACCCTAGAGCGGGCACGCGCCATTGCCAAGCGGACTGCGGCGTTGCTCGCGTCGCCGTTCCCAAGTCGTCACCCCGGACTTGATCCGGGGTCCATGCGGCGAGGCCGGGGCGGATGCCGGATCAAGTCCGGCATGACGAACATCGGGAATTGGCGCCGACCGAACGCGGCAGCCCAATTCTTCGGTTAAACGCCGGCGACCGCCGCGACTTCCGCCGCGAAATCGCTTTCTTCCTTCTCGATGCCTTCGCCGAGCTGGAAGCGGGTGAAGCCCTTGAGCGTGATCGTCGCACCGACATCCTTGCCGGCAGCGGCGACGACTTCGGCAACCGGGGTCTTGCCGTCCATCACGAACAGCTGCGACAGGAGGGCGTTTTCCTTGCGGAATTTCGCGATCGCGCCATCGACCATCTTCGACACGATGTCGGCGGGCTTGCCCGACTGCGCAGCCTTTTCCTCGGCGATCGCGCGTTCGCGCGCGACGAGGTCGGCGTCGAGGTCGTCGCCGTTCAGCGCCAGCGGGTTCGCGGCGGCGACGTGCATCGCCAGCTGCTTGCCCAGCGGTTCGAGGACGTCGGCACCGGCAGTCGATTCGAGCGCGACAAGCACGCCGATCTTGCCCATGCCGGGGGCGGCGGCATTGTGGACGTAGGCGGTGACGACGCCCGAGCCGACCGACATGACCGCCGAACGGCGCAGCGACTGGTTTTCACCGATCGTCGCGATATTCTGGGTCAGCGCCTCGCCGACGGTACCGCCGGTCGGATAGGCGGCAGCGGCGAGCGCGTCGATGTCGGTGACGCTACCGGCGAGCGCGACATTGGTGACGTCGCGGACGAAGCCCTGGAACTGTTCGTTCTTGGCGACGAAGTCGGTTTCGCTGTTGACTTCGACCATCGCACCGCGCGTGCCGTCGGTGGCAACGCCGACGAGGCCTTCGGCGGCAACACGGCCGGCCTTTTTAGCAGCGGCGGCGAGACCCTTGGTGCGCAGCCAGTCGATCGACGCTTCGATGTCGCCGCCATTTTCGGCGAGCGCCTTTTTGCAGTCCATCATGCCGGCGCCGGTGCGGTCGCGCAGTTCCTTGACGAGAGCGGCCGTGATTTCAGCCATGGGATGTTCCTTTCCAAAAGGGGCGGGCGCTTTACGGCCCGCGGTCCGCCGCGCGCATGGCGGCGGGATAAGTCAAAGTGATGACCGGGACGGCGCGAACAATCTGCCGCGCCGTCCCGTCATGCGAGCGCGCTTATGCGTCGCTCTGACGTTCGGTTTCGGCAGCCGCTTCGGCGGGGACCTGTTCGTCCTCGGTCACCGGGGCAGCGTCGGCAGCCGGTGCTTCGTCGGCAACCGGAGCAGCGTCCTCGACCAGCGCCGGTTCGGCCACGGGTTCGATCGCCGCACCCAGATCCTCGCCGCGATCGGCGCGCGCCTGCTGGCCGCCGCGCGTTGCCGCCTGGGCAACCGCATCGCAGTAAAGGCGAATGGCGCGCGCGGCGTCATCGTTCGCGGGAACCGGGAAAGCAATGCCGTCGGGCGAGACGTTCGAGTCGAGGATCGCGACGACGGGGATGCCAAGGACGTTGGCTTCCTTGATCGCCAGCTCTTCCTTGTTCGCGTCGATCACGAACATCACGTCGGGAATGCCGCCCATGTCGCGAATGCCGCCCAGCGACATTTCGAGCTTGTCGCGCTCGCGGGTGCGGTTGAGCACTTCCTTCTTGGTGAGGCCCGAGGTGTCGCCCGAAAGCTGTTCCTCAAGCGTCTTGAGGCGCTTGATCGAGTTCGAGATCGTCTTCCAGTTGGTGAGCATCCCGCCCAGCCAGCGGTGGTTGACGAAATGCTGGCCCGACGCGCGCGCCGCATCGGCGATCGGACCCTGCGCCTGGCGCTTGGTACCGACGAACAGCACCTTGCCGCCGGCGGCCGAGGTCGAGGCGATGAAGTCGAGCGCGCGCGCAAAAAGCGGCACGGTCTGCGACAGGTCGAGAATGTGGATGCCGTTGCGCGCGCCGAAGATATACGGCTTCATGCGCGGGTTCCAGCGGTGGGTCTGGTGGCCGAAGTGGGCGCCAGCCTCGATAAGATTCTGCATCGTGACGACAGGTGCCGCCATGGTCTTTCTCCTTCCGGTTGGTCCTCTGGAAAGCAAGAACCAGGGTCCGCAAGCGGACGATCCCGGCACCGGTTTATGTGCGCCTTCCATGTGGAATGGGCGGCCCGTTAGCCGCGTTGGCCAGCAAATGCAAGCGTCGTGCGCCGAATTCGGCTGGGCCGTAATGACGCTTGGCGGATCAACCCGACGATAAAATTTATCGCTTCGTCGCAAAAGGGTTGAGAACAAAACAAGAACATGCAACCAAGAGCCAAGCGAAACCGTCCTTTGGCGAGGATCAAGGTTTCGTTAACGAAAACCGGAAGGACAGATCATGGTTCAGGTCGCAGCCGCACTCCTTTTCGCTCTTGCCGCCGGATTGGGCATCACGGTGATCCTGGCGATGCTCAAATCGAACGAGACGGCGATTCTTTCGGCGCTGCTCGGCGAAGGTGCTTTTGCGAGCGATGCGGCGCCGCAGCCCGGACCTGCCACGACCATCAAGCTCCGCCCGTCGGCACCGCGTCGCCACATCGCGCGTGCCATCGTCGCCCGCCCCCAGCACATTCGACCCCAGCTCAGCCGCGCCGCCTGACCTTCGCATAGCTGGCGAGGCCGAACGGCAGCGTCGCGGCATAAACGGCGCAGACCACCAGCAGCGTAAGCCACGGCACAGTGACCAGCGCCGCGCCGAGCAACCCGACCCCCGCCAACGCAAACAGCCGCCACGAACGGCGCAGCCGGATCGACGCCCAGCTGTAGGTCGGGATCGCCGAGATCATCAGCATCGCGACGCCAAGCGCCCAAGGCATCACGACATACCATTCGCGAAACTGATCATTGCCGGTGACGAACCAAAGATATACCGGAACGAACGCCATCCCCGCGCCGGCCGGCGCCGGAATGCCGGTGTTGAACCCCGCCGATTTATGCGGCTGGAAATCGGCGTCCATACGCGAGTTGAAGCGCGCAAGGCGGAGCGCGCAGCACACAGCGAGCGCGAGCGCGGCAGTCCAGCCGAATTTGGGGGCGTTGGTCAGCGACCACAGGAACAGGATCATCGCCGGTGCGACGCCGAAGGCGATCACGTCGGACAAGGAATCGAGTTCGGCGCCGAATTTGCTCTGCGCGCGGAGCAGCCGCGCGATGCGCCCGTCCATGCCGTCGAGCACCCCGGCAAAGATCACCGCGGCGATGGCAAGCTCGAACTGCCCGCCGATCGCGAAGCGCACCCCGGTGAGACCGAAGCAGAGCGCGAGGACGGTGATCGCATTGGGGGCAAAGGCGCGCAGGCCGATACCGCCGATCCGGCGTCCGGCGGCGTCGGCAGGAAGCGGATGCTCGTCCGCCACCCTATTGCCCGATGCCGTCGATGATCGCCGCCTGCCCGATACGTGCAATCACGGTTTCGCCGGCCAGCGTGCGCTGACCGAGCAAGACCTGCGGCGATGTCCCGGCGGGCAGATAGACGTCGACCCGGCTGCCGAAGCGGATCAATCCGACGCGCTGGCCGGTCGCGAGCTCGGCGCCCATCGACACGAAGGGCATGATCCGTCGTGCGACAAGGCCAGCGATCTGGGTGAAGCCGATGCGCACGCCGTCGGCGCGTTCGACGACGAAATGCTGGCGCTCGTTTTCCTCGCTCGCCTTGTCGAGGTCGGCGTTGAGGAATTTGCCGGGAATATACACAAGCTTGCGCAGCGTTCCTGCCACCGGCGTGCGGTTGATATGGACATCGAACACGCTCATGAAAATCGATACCCGCAGCATCGGCGCATCGCCGAGCCCGTCCGGTCCCGCCATTTCGGGCGGCGGTGCGACCTCGGCAATCTGCGTCACCAGCCCGTCGGCGGGCGCGATCACCATGTCGGCGGCGGTGGGCGTCACCCGCACCGGGTCGCGGAAAAAGGCGCCGATCCACAGGGTCACGCCGAACGTCAGCCAGCCGATGATTTCCCAACCGAGCAACCAGAAACACAAGGTGACGATGCCGGCGATCAGCAGAAACTTGCGTCCCTCGGGATGGATCGAGGGCCATTGCCATTTGATGCCGCCACCGGGGCGGTTGGAAGAGATGATATTGGACATGGCCGTTCTTCTAGGGTGCGCGCCTGATACTGACAATGGATAAGGCACGCCCCGGGTTCCGGACCGCGTCCACCACGCCCATTGATCAATCGCGCGGCTTTGCCTAAGGCCCGCTGCAACTCCGACTCCCCAAGGATAAAGGCGTACAGCATGGGCAAGATCAAGGTAGCCAACCCGGTCGTCGAACTCGACGGCGACGAAATGACCCGGATCATCTGGCAATGGATCCGCGAACGGCTGATCCTTCCCTATCTCGACATCGACCTGCATTATTACGACCTGGGCATCGAGGAGCGCGACCGCACCGACGACAAGATCACCGTCGAAGCCGCGAACGCGATCAAGAAATATGGCGTCGGCGTCAAATGCGCGACGATCACCCCCGACGAAGCGCGCGTCGAGGAATTCGGCCTCAAAAAGATGTGGAAGTCGCCGAACGGCACGATCCGCAACATCTTGGGCGGCGTGGTGTTCCGCGAACCGATCGTAATGCGCAACGTCCCGCGGCTCGTCCCCGGCTGGACCGACCCGATCGTCGTCGGCCGTCATGCATTCGGCGACCAGTATAAGGCGACCGATTTCCGCGTCCCCGGCCCCGGCAAGCTGCGGCTGGTGTTCGAGGGCGAAGACGGCACCGTTATCGACGAGGAAGTGTTCCAGTTCCCGACCTCGGGCGTCGCGATGGGGATGTACAACCTCGACGATTCGATCCGCGACTTCGCACGCGCCAGCCTGAACTATGGCCTCGCCCGCGAATGGCCGGTGTATCTGTCGACCAAGAACACGATCCTGAAAGCCTATGACGGGCGGTTCAAGGATCTGTTCGAGGAAGTGTTCAACGCCGAATTCAAGACGAAGTTCGACGCGCTCGGCATCGTTTACGAGCACCGCCTGATCGACGACATGGTCGCATCGGCACTGAAATGGTCGGGCAAGTTCGTGTGGGCGTGCAAGAATTACGACGGCGACGTCCAGTCGGACACCGTCGCGCAGGGTTTCGGCTCGCTGGGCCTGATGACCAGCGTGCTGATGACCCCCGACGGCCAGACGGTGGAATCGGAGGCCGCACACGGCACCGTAACCCGCCACTATCGCATGCACCAGCAGGGCAAGGCGACGTCGACCAACCCGATCGCGTCGATCTTTGCGTGGACCGGCGGCCTGAAACATCGCGGCAAGCTGGACGGCAACGATGCGCTCATCAAATTTGCCGACGACCTGGAAAAGGTGTGCGTCGCGACGGTCGAAAGCGGCAAGATGACCAAGGATCTGGCGCTGCTGATCGGTCCCGATCAGAACTGGCTGACCACCGAAGGCTTTTTCGAGGCGATCGTCGAGAATCTCGAAGCCAAGATGGGCGCCTAACGCCACGCCTCCCCTTCGTCATTGCGAACGCAGCGAAACAAACCAAGGCGGTTTACGCCACTCTGGATTGCCGCGTCGCTTCGCTCCTCGCAATGACGTGGGATGTAAGCGATTTGCTTGAGATAACCACCTAGCCAATCGGGGCCGGCCTGCATAAGGTCGGCCCCTATGGTATCGGAAACAGAAACATCGGCCATCGGCAACGCGCTGGTGGTGCTGGGCGCCGCGGGCATCGTTATCCCGGCGTTTGCGCGCTTTCGCCTGCCCCCGGTGATCGGTTTCATCCTGGTTGGCTTGCTCGTCGGGCCGTCGGGGCTTGGCGCGCTCGCCGGCGATTATCCGTGGCTGGAGCATGTCACGATCGGATCGACCGACGACATCGCGCTGTTCGCCGAATTCGGCATCATCCTGCTGTTGTTCTCGATCGGGCTCGAACTTTCGTTCCGGCGCCTGTGGTCGCTGCGCAAGCTGGTGTTCGGGGTCGGGGCTGCCGAGTTGCTAATCGGTGGTGCGATATTGGGCGGCGGGCTCTGGCTGCTCGGCGGGCTTTCGACCCCCGCCGCTTTCGGCCTGGGCATCGCGCTGGCGCTGTCGTCGACCGCACTGGTGCTGCCGATGGTCGGCACCAAATCGGCGGTCGGCCGCGCATCCTTTTCGATGTTGCTGTTCGAGGATCTCGCGATCGTCCCGATCATCTTCATCCTCGGCGCCTTTGCCCCGAACCCGGCGGGCGACAGCGCCGAATTGCTGCTGACCAGCCTATGGCAAGGGGCATTGGTCGTCGCGGCGCTCGCGGTCGCGGGCTGGTTCCTGCTGCCGCGCATTTTCGCGCAAGCCGCGCGCGCCAAGGATCCCGAACTGTTCCTCGCCGCCAGCCTGCTGGTCGTCATCGTCGCCGCGCTGGCCACCGCGGCGGTCGGGCTGTCGCCGATCGTCGGGGCGCTGCTCGCAGGGCTGATGATCGCCGAAACCGAATATCATGGCGAGGTCGAGGCGATTACGGCGCCGTTCAAGGGGCTGGCGCTGGGGGTGTTCCTGATCAGCGTCGGCATGGGGTTGGACCTCAAGACGATCGCGCAGCAATGGCCGCTGCTGATTGCCGCAGTCGTCGGGGTCGTCGCGGTCAAGGCGATCGTCACCGCTTCGCTGCTGCGCTTTACCGGCGCACGGCGCGGCACCGCGGCCGAGGTCGGCCTGTTGATGGCGAGCCCGTCGGAAACGACGCTGATCGTCCTGACCGCGGCGTTGGCCGCGGGGCTGATCGATCCGGCGACCGCCAGTTTCTGGCAGCTGGTGACCGCGATCGGACTGACCATCACGCCGCTGCTGGCGCGTATCGGCCACGATGTATCGCGGCGGATCGAAATGCGCAGCGGCGACACGCCCGCCGAAGAGGCGGTGGCCGCGCGCACCGTGATCGTCGGTTTCGGCCGCGTCGGGCGCACGGTTGCCGAGTTGCTGCGCGAACATGGCCGCGCCTATGTCGCGGTCGACGCCGACATCGACACCGTCGCAGCGGCGCGGCGCGACGGCTTCATGGTCCGGTTCGCCGACGTCGCGCGTCCGGGCAGCCTCGACAAGCTGGACATCGAAAGCGCCGACGCGATCGTGCTGACGATGGACGACCCGGTTCAGCAGTTGCGGATGACGAAACAGCTGCGCCAGAAATTCCCCGACCTGCCGATCATCAGCCGCGCGCGTGACGCGGACCATGCCGCAGCGCTCTATCAGGCGGGGGCAACCGACGCCGTCCCCGAAACGCTCGAAAGCTCGCTGCAACTGGCCGAAGCGGTGCTGATCGACCTGGGCGTCGCGATGGGGCCGGTGATCGCGTCGATCCACGACGTGCGCGCCAAGATGCGCCGCGACATCATGACCAAGGGCGAGCTGGACCGCGAGCCGCGCATCCGCAAGGTGCGCGCCCCGGCGGCGGGCGAGGAGGCCGCCTAACGCCCGCCAGCCGATGGCGATGCAGCCGCCGCGCCCAGCGCCGATGCGTCGGCGAGCGTCATCCCCTTGGGCAGGATCGCCAGCGACCATTGTCGCCGCGGGGTCAGATATTGCCTTGCCAGCCGCTGGACATCGGCCGCGCTGACCGCCGCCAGATCGTCCTGGATCGTCAGCGCCGCCGCGGTGACGCGCGGATCACGCGTCGCGCCTTCGAGCAGGAACATCCAATAGACATTGCCGGTCGAGGCGCGCGCGACCTGTTCGCGGATCGGCACGGCGTTGCGCGTCAGTTCGTCGGCGCTGACCGGCTGCGCCACCAGATCCGCCGCGATATCGCGCGCGATACCGTAAAAACGGTCGATATCTTTCGGCGCGAGCAGGCTGCCGACAAGCAGATAGCCGCCGCTGTCGAAGCCCGTCGGCCAATGGCTGTTGACGACCGGGCCATAGCTGGCGCCCTGTTCGGCGCGCAGGCGGTCGAACAGCCGATCGTTGAAAATCGCCGCGAGCACTTCCAACCCGCGCGCGTCGCGCGGGTTGGTCAGCCCGCCGCCGGTCGGCCACGCGGTCATTGCCGCCGCCTGCCCCTCGGCCCCGCGGTGATAGGCGATTTCGGGCGTCGGGCCGGGCTTGGCAAAGCCGACGCGCTGGCCGCGCGCGGGCGCGATCGGCGGCCGCGGCGCCAGCGCGCCGACGGTTTCGGCCAGAATGCGGCGATAATCGACCGATTCGAGGTCGCCGAAAATCTGTACCTCGATCGGCCCGCTGGCGAGGCGCGGTTCCCAGAAGGCGCGGAACGCGGCCGGGGTCAGCGCTTCGATCTGGGCCTTGTCGGGTGCTGCCCAGCGCGTGTCATTGCCGGTCAGCCAGCCGCGCAGATTGCGGTCGAGCACCGCGTTCGGCGTCGCATCGTTGAGATCGTATCCGGTCAGAAAGCCAACGCGCAGCCGCTCGACCGGCGCACTGTCCCAGCGCGGCATCGCGAGCTTGCCCGTAATCAAACGCATCTGGTCGGCGAGGTCGTCGGGCTTGCTTTCCGCCGCCAGTTCAAAGGCATTGTCGTCGATCGAAAAATTGAGCTGGATCTGGCGGCCGTTGGTCAGCTGGTCGATCTCGTTCTGGCCCCACGGCCCGATCCCGCTGGCGACGAGCGCATAGTCGCCGGTCCACAGCAGATTGGGCGCGTCGGCGGCGACGCTGCGGTTGCCGGTCCCGAAACGGACATTGACGCGGACCTTGCCGGGTTCGATCTTGTTGTTCGAAACCAGCGCGGTCACGCCATTGGCGAACTCGATACGCTCGGCGCGGAGGCCAAGGAGTGAGGTGCTTGAGACGATGGTCCCGGGCTTTCCAAACGCCGGCAGCTGGCTGAAATCGGCCTCCACCGCCGCCAGCCGGTCGTCGCGCGCGGTCACCGGCGCGTTCAGCGCAGCCAGCACCGCCGCATTGCCGCCCGCAGGGGTTGGGGTGGTGAGCACCGCGCGCGTCACCGGCGCGGCAAAGATCGCCTTGCTGATCTCCAGCATCGCCTGCGGCGTCGCCGACGCGCGGATCGCCTTGAACATATCGACCTGGCCCTGCGGACTGGCCACCACTTCGTGAATGTCGACGGCGCGAACCAGATCGTCGGCAAGCCGCGCGCCCGGTTCGTTGCGAGCGTTCTCCAGCTCCTTGCGCAGAAACGCCTCGATTTCGTTCGCCTCGCGGTCGATGTCGGCCTGCGACGGCGGGGTGGTGACCGCGTCGGCGATCACCCCGCGCACGTCGGCGAGCGCCGCTTCCCAGTCGCGCAAGGGGACGATCGACGCCATGGTGACGTCGGCGCTGCGGCTGACATATTGCTGTTCGACGGTGGCGACCAGATAGCTGCCGCCGCTGCGCGCGCGGTTTTCCAGCCGCCGGTTGACGAGCGCCTGGGCGATGAATTCGAGGTAGAGACGGCGGGTGTTTTCGACCGTATCGATCCGTTTCTGCCACGGCCGGACCATCGCGAGCGTCAGCGCGAGCGGTTGCGCCGGTTCGACGATTTCGAGCGCGGTCGGCGCGTTCGGGTCGGGCTTGCCGAAATCGGGGACGGCGGGGTTCGGACCATCGACGCGCCAGTCGCCATAATATTTGGCGACCAGCCCCGCGAACTCGGCGGGATCGGCGTCGCCGACGATCACGACGACGGCGCGTTCGGGGCGATACCAGCGCTTGTGAAAAGCGGCGACCGACGGCGCGCTGGCCTTGCCGAGCGAGGCGATCGTGCCGATCGGCGAACGGTCGCCGAGCAGCTGGCCGGCGAACAGATGCGCGTTGGTCGCATCGGCGATCCGCTTTTGCGGGCCGTCCGCTTCGCGCAGTTCGGACATCACAACCCCGCGCTCCGCTGCGACCGCGAGCTCGGAAATCCGCGGCTCGCGGATCATGCCCGCAAGCAATTTCATGCTCTCGTCGAGGCTCGCCGCCGTCACGCTGGGCAGGTCGAGCTGGTACACGGTCTGGGTGGGGGTCGTCTGCGCGTTCGAATCGCTGCCAAAGGTCACGCCGAAACGCTGCCAGATCCGCTTGGCCTCGCCATCGGGGATATGTTCCGAGCCGCGAAAGGTCAGATGTTCGAGGAGATGCGCATAACCGCGCTCGCTTTCTGTCTCGAACATCGATCCGACGTCCATGCGCACGCGGATCGATACCTGTCCGGGCGGTACCCCATTGTTGCGAACCGCATAGCGCACGCCATTGGGAAGCACGCCGAATTGCCACGCGGTGTCGCGCGGAATATCGCTGCCGGCATAAAGCCAGTCGCTGGCAGCCGTCTGTTGCGCCGGAACGGCAGTCGCGGGGGCGCTCTGCGCATGGACCGCAAGCGGTGCCAACGACAGCAAGACAGCGGCGACCAGCAGCGGGCGGGAAGGAAACAGCGGCGAACGCGGGGAGAATTTGGCCATCGGGCAACCTTATCGTGTGCAAAGCTTGCTGGCCACTGAACTATCGCGGCGCTTGTCCCGAAAAGCCGCTCGGACTAGCGATAGTTTATGAGCATCCCGCCGCCCATCGCCGCGCTGGTCCAGATGACCAGCGACATTGATCCCGATCGCAATCTGGATACGATCGACCACGCCTTGGCCGAGGCGGCGGCGGGCGGCGCCAGCATGGCCTTTCTGCCCGAAATGTCGCTGTTGCTCGATCGCGACCGCGCACGCTCGGCGGCGCATATCGTGCGCGAAGCCGAAAGCCCGTGGCCGGCCCGGCTGCAAGCCATGGCCCGGAAACATGCGATCTGGCTGCATTCGGGTTCGATGCCGCTGCTCGGCGAGGATGGCGAGCGTCGCATCAACCGCAGCCATGTCATCGCCGCCGACGGCAGCATCCGGGCATTCTACGACAAGATCCACATGTTCGACGTGACGCTCCCGTCGGGCGAAAACTGGACCGAATCCGCGGCCTATGCCGGCGGCGACGCACTGTCGGTGGTCGATACGCCGGTCGGGCGGCTCGGTCTCAGCATCTGTTACGACGTGCGTTTTCCCGAACTATATCGCGCACTTGTCGATCGGGGCGCCACCGTGCTGGCGATCCCCGCCGCTTTCACCGTATCTACGGGTGAAGCGCATTGGCACATATTGATGCGCGCACGAGCAATCGAAACCGGCTGTTTTGTGCTGGCTGCGGCGCAGAGCGGCGATCATGCGGACGGTCGGGCGACCTTTGGCCACAGTATCGCTGTCGATCCCTGGGGCGCGCTGCTCGCCGACGGCGGGCCGGGCGACGGCAATTCACGATATCGGGTGCTGCTGGCGCCAGTCGATGGCGCGGCGGTCGATCGCGCCCGGCAGGCGATCGCGCTGGACCGGTCGCGGCGGAACCGCAGGGTTTCGCTATAGCGAGATCGCGCTTCGGGATGCCGAAAATCGGCAGCGAACGCCACTGCGTAACCGCAGGATCACGCTAACCCGATCGATTGCCGCCCAAACGCTGGACGCGCAAAAGGCCCCGGGCGAGCCCGGAGCCTTTTGGTAACTTTAGCGATCAGCCGTAATTACGGGCTGGTCGGCGAGTCGTCGTTGTTGTCCGACGCGATGATGATGCCGCCGATGATGGCAGCAAGGGCGATCACAGCGATGATCCAGCTGCTGCCTTCGAGTTCGCTCTGGCCTTCGACGGCCGAGGCGGCACGGGCTGCGGGAGCGGCCGATGCGGCAACCGGGGCTGCGATCATCGAGGTTGCTGCGAGGGAGATCGCAGCCTTTTTAAGCAGGTTCATCTTATTCTCCGTCCACTGGAATAGTCTTGTCGAATCACACCCAAGGCTGCCCTTCGGTCTGCTTCTGCCCAGCCTTCTTAGGCACAGCGTTCAGCAATTGCAACGACGATTTGCCCTAGCCGGGCAATTCTTACCAAATTGCTAAATCAGGAGAAAAACGCGCCGAGCGCCTCGCCCACGCCTCACCCGCGCCGCACCCGGTCGAAGGGTTCGCTGGTGACCGGATAGCCGAGATGTTCGGGGATGCAGAGGAAGGACCGGCCCTCGCGTTCCTCGATCCATGGCGTCACCAGTTCGACCGGAAACTGGCAGGAATGCGCCGAAAACTGGGCAAAATCAGGCGCATGGGCCAGTCGTTCAAGATTGCGACGGGTCGGGAAGATCACCGACACCTCGCCCGCGTCCGCCATCGCGAGCGTCCGGTGCGCACTCGCCCAAAAGATATGGCTGTGCTCCGCCGCTTCGACCGTCAGCTCGTGGCTGTGCGGCGGCGCGGCGACGGCGTAAAAGCGGGTGTCGAACGTCCGCGCCTCTTTGAAATTCGGGCACCAGCGGGCGAAAGGAATGAATGAATCCAATGCGATTCGGTCACCGCGCGCAGCCAGAATGTCCGACAGCAGCGTTCCTGCCAGCAATGCCCGCCGCACGTCTTCAAGATCGCGCTCGCCCAGCGCGGGCCAGCCGACCGCAAGCCCCGTTTCCTCGAGCGTTTCGCGCAAGGCCGCGACGCGTGCGGCGCCGTCGGCCGGGTCGATATCGGGCACATGTTGCTGCGCGACCAGATAATCGTCGGGATCGACGCGGCCGCCGGGAAAGACGACTGCCCCGGCGGCAAAGGCCATATTGGTCGACCGCTTGACCATCAGAATTTCGTCGGGGCCGCCGTCCGGAGCAGCGCGCATGATAACCAGCGTCGCCGCGGGAATGGCGCCTTCGGGCAATGTTTCCTGGGCCGAGGACGGGATTGCGGTGCCGCTCATGTGCCCAGCGATAACCGCGCCGTCCGCGCTTGTCATCCCGCCATTGCGGCGCTCGGAATGCGCGTGCAAGATGGGCAGAGGCAGGATGGGAGCCGGAGCATGGGAATTGTCGAAATCCTGGGAGTTGCCGGCAGCCTGAGCCTGCTGGCCGGTTGGCGGCTCTATCTGACGATATTGGCCACCGGCACCGCAATGCACTTCGGCTGGCTGCCGCTGCCCGACCATCTTGCGGCGTTGCAGGTGCTCGCGAATCCGTGGGTGTTGGCGGTGGCCGCGGTCGGAACCGTTGCCGAATTCCTGGCCGACAAGATTGCGTGGGTCGATTCGATCTGGGACATGGTCCACAGCGTCATCCGTCCCTTGGGCGGCGCGCTGCTGGCGCTGGCGCTGGTCGATGCGTCGGACCCGACTTGGCAGGTGATCGCCTTCCTGCTCGGCGGCGGCGGGGCACTGCTCAGCCACGGCGCGAAGGCGACGACGCGGGCGGTGGTCAACGCCAGCCCCGAGCCGGTGAGCAATGCGGTGGTATCGACAGGCGAGGATGTGGCCACCGGCGGCCTGCTGGCGCTTGCCATCGCCTTTCCGCCGCTGGCGATCGTCATTGCGATCCTGCTGGCGATCGCGGCGGTCGTCGTCATCATCGCGCTGCGCCGCCTGCTGCGCAACATCAAGGCCGGCGTGAAGCGCGCACTGGGCGAGGGGCCGCCGCAGCCCGATACCGTACCGCCGGCCTAGGCAGCGGCGGGGAGCAGTGACTTGAGCGGCGTGTCGGGATCGGCGAGTTGCTCGGGGGTTGCCTGCAAGCCCGCGGTGACGATCATCCGGCCCTGCACATAATCCTTTGTCGCGTTGACGCAGTCGATCGCGATCACCCTGCCCGCTTTCAGGTAAACGACCGAAAAGCTGCGCGTAGCCGGATCGCCGCGCAGCACCGTGCGGTCGTAACCCGCCGACAGTCCCGCGGTCTGGAGCTTCAGGTCATATTGGTTCGACCAGAACCAAGGGATCGCATGGTAAGGCGTCTCGTCGCCGCAAATCCCCTTGGCCACGACATTGGCCTGATCGTTGGCGTTCTGGACCGATTCCAGCCGGATCACGAGACCTTCGGCAAAGTCATTCTCGTGCGCGGCGCAGTCGCCGATCGCGTAAATGTCGGGCAGGCTGGTCCGGCACAGCCGGTCGACCAGCACGCCGTTGCCACCCTCGGCTCCCGCCGCAACCAGTGGTTCGACCGCCGGGGCGATCCCGATGCCGACGATGACGAGGTCGGCGGGAACCACCTCGCCGTCCGCCAGCCGAACGCCGGTGACATGCGTGTCGCCCTCGATCGCCACCACCGAAACGCCGAGCCGCAGGTCGACCCCGTGCGCGCGATGCTCATTTTCGTAGAAACGCGACAAGTCGGTGCCCGCGACCCGCGCGAGCACGCGGTCCTGCGCCTCCAGCAGCACGACCGGCTTGCCTGCCTTGCGCAGCACCGCCGCTGCCTCGAGCCCGATATAGCCGCCGCCGATGACGACAATCTGCCGCGCGGTTTCGGAAGCTGCCTTCATCGCGTCGGCATCGGTGCGCGTGCGCACGCCCTGAACCCCCCGCAGGTTGCCGCCCGGGACCGGCAGCATCCGCGGGGCTCCCCCGGTCGCCCAGACCAGCTTACCATAGCCGATCACCGTGCCGTTATGGGTGGTGACCATGCGCTCCGCCGGATCGACCGCCACCACGCGCTGGCCGAGCAGCATCGTCACCTCGCGCTCGTCCCAATATTTGGCCGGGCGGAGCTGGATGCGCTCGAATTCCTTTTCGCCCGCGAAATATTCCTTTGACAAGGGCGGACGTTCGTACGGCAGTTCGGGTTCGTCGCCCACGATCGCGATGCTGCCCTCGAACTTTTGCGTCCGCAGCATGATCGCGGTCTGTGCCCCGCCATGGCCGCCGCCGACAATCACCACGTCGAAATGCATCGCCGCTCTCCCGTTCTCCTGCGCGTCCCTTGCCTGCAAGCGGCGTCGTAAACAAGGCGGTTCGGCGCGCGATGCGGCCAAGAAAAGCTTGGCGCTACGCTAGCGAGAAAAGGGCCGATGCGTCAGCCGCGGCGCGCCAGCCGGGCGCGGATCGCGGCGGTATAGGTGCGGCCGACGCGCAATTCGGTACCGTCCTCGAGCACCGCGATCAAGGCGTGAAACGCCCCGCCTTTGACGCGTTCGACCGCGTCGATCCGCACCATCGTACTGCGGTGGATTCGCTGGAACTGCAATGCGGGCAACAGCCGCTCGAGCGTGGCGAGATTTTCATTGTACAAATAGCTGTTCCCGTCGGCATGGATGCGGACATAGTCGCGTTCGGCGCTGATGTGCGAGATGCATTCCGGCTTGATACGGACATATTCGCCGCCGGTGCGAACCCATAGTTCACCGAGCTCGTTGCGCGTTTCGGGCTCGGTCGCGCGCAGATTAGCGACGACCTCTTCGAGTTCGCGGATGCGGTCGGCGCTTTGTTTTTGCTCGGCCGCCGCGCGGGCGCGTTCCATGGCGGTCTGGAAGCGTCCCGCCTCGATCGGCTTGGTGACATAGTCGACCGCGTGCGCATCGAAAGCCCGCAGCGCCTGGTCGCTGAACGCGGTGACAAAGACCACTGCCGGGGCCGGATCGGGCAAATGGTGCAATAGGTCGAAACCGCTTCCCCCCGGCATCCGGATGTCGAGCAGGACGATGTGGCAGGGCGAACGCGCCAGCCATTCGGCCGCCTGCGCGACATTTCCTGCCTCACCGACCTCCTCGACCCACGGCATTTGCTGCGCCAGACGCACCGCGCGGCGCCGCGCCAGCGGCTCGTCGTCGACGACGAGGACGGTCAGGCCTGACAACATTCTGTCCACGGCAGCCGGATTTCGGCACGAAAGCGATCGAGGGACATCGTAGTATCGAAGGCGCCGGCCGATCCGAAGCGCGCCACCAGGCGATCGGCCACGTTGCGCAGGCCGATCCGGCTGCCGCCGCGTGCTGGCGGGCTGCCCGTCGGCACCCGGTCGTTTTCGACCGCAATGCGCAAATCATCGCCGTCACGCCACGCGGCAATGCGGATCTCGACCTCGTGCAAACTGGGCTCGACGCCGTGCTTGACGGCATTTTCGACGAGCGGCTGCAAAATCAGGTTCGGGACCATCACGAGCAACGCCGCCTCTTCGACATCGATGACGAAGCGCATGCGATCGGCAAAGCGTTCGCGTTCGATCTCGAGATAATCTTCCTGCAGCGCGAGTTCGGCAGCGAGCGTCACGTCGGCCATCGGATCGAGCTCGAGCGTCTGGCGCAGGAAGGTCGACAGCGACATCATCATGCGCTGTGCGCGTGCGGTCGCACCCTCCTCGACCAGCCCGACCGCGGAATTGAGTGTGTTGAACAGGAAATGCGGGTTGATCTGATAGCGCAGCGCCCGCATCTGGGCCGCGAGCGCCTCTTCGCGCGCCTGCGCCAGACTGCGTTCATGATCGCGCACATCGAAGCTGTAAATCATGGCGATGTACAGGCACGACCAGCCGAAGAACATCGCAGTGCTGGAAATCATCGTATGGCCGAACTGGACATAGTCGAACAGCCACAGCGGCGGGCGTGTCATCCATAAAAAGATTGCGAGGTCGACTGCACTGTACGCCGCCGCGGCAAGGATCGAAAAGACGAAGGCGATCACCACCTTCACGTAAATCGTGCGCGATCGCAGACGGAAAAGCAGCACGGTCACGACCAGCGTCAGCGCTGCACCGAAGCTGTTGAGGACCAGCTTGCCCAGCGCCGAATCGACCGGATCGACACCCGCGAGGCCCCACAACAGGCTGTCGGAGACAAAGACGCAGAGCCAGAACAACGCCGCCAGCTTGACCGTCGTCAGCGTAATCGCCTTGCGCCGCGGATTTGGTTCGGGCGCAGCGGGGTCGGACGGACCCGCGCCGGACCGGTCGATAACGTCCGTCATGCGTAACAAGCCATTGGTAGAAAAGCCCGCCCGTTCATTCCGTTGTGCAAGCCAATCGCCGCTTTCCCTCTCAGCTATCACCACATTTGCGATAGCATCGCGCCGCCATGAAACATATCGATCCATTATCCTATGCCGATCTGGGCGCGGGCGCGATCGCGTTCGATCGCGGCAACCGGACCGTGATGCTGGTCACGACATCGCGCTACGACGACGCCGACGCGATCGCACGTATCCGGTCGGCGCTTCCGGGATCCGAGATCGTCACCCTGTCGCAGCGCAGCCCGGTTTCGACGCCCGCGGTGCTGACCGATCGCCAGCGCGAGATTCTGCATCATCTGCTGGACGGCCTGTCCAACAAGGAAATCGCCCGCCAGCTGGGCCTGTCGCATTTCACCGTTCGCAACCATGTTTCCAACATATTGCGCATGATGGGCTATAATTGTCGCCGCGCCATGCGGCATTCGCTGGCCGGAGCGCCGGCGCGCGCCGCCGATCCGCCCCGCCTTGTCGCCTGACGGCCGCGCCGCGCCGGGCGCCGGCATGCCGTTTTGAAGCCCCTGCATCGATTCCGCCCCAAGGAATGACCGATCGGACAACGCTAACAGCGCGCCGCCACAAACCCAATCGAGGCCGTGAACCGGTACATGGCCGCCCGGCGGTCGGCCGCGATCGTCGCGGCTGAATTGAAATGGTCGGGAGGCCGGACAAGCGCTTCCAAGATCGTTCAGCGGGATGTGGTCGTATTGGGTGGCTGCACGGCGGCGCGGCTTGATCTTGCCGACAGCTCGCTCGATACGGTTTCATACCCTAAATTTGCCTCCGCCCGCCTTAAATCGGTCCGCCGCAACCCGTTAATGTCGGCATGACCAGCAATGCTACACCATCGACCGAGCCGGTAGGACGGCTTCTGGACTGGCTGGGACTCCGCCGCGGACAAGGCGCGTCCCCTGCAGGGCGCAACGCCCCGCCCGACGGCGGCGGCCCGCGCGACCTGGCGCGGTTGGCCCGGCACCAGTTGATCGGGACGATCATGGCGTTTCTGGTCGATAACGACCTCGACGTATCGCCGGGCAATCTGCTGATCGCGCACGCCGCCTTTTCGGGCATGAACCCGCCGCTGGCGCGCCAGATCACCGCGCGCTCGCAATCGGCCGAAGGGATTACCCAGCAATGGCTGAACGAGCTGGGCGAACAAAGCGGCAACCGTGCCGACCACGCCGACCTTGACCGGCTGATGACGCGGCTCGAAACCAATCTCGAAGCCTTTCAGGTTCAGGCCAAAGAGGCGCGCACCGTCACCAGCGATTACGGGTCCGAACTCGAACAGCATGTCGACGATCTGGAGCAGTTGCAAAAGACCGGGCGGATCGTGTCCAGCCTGGCCGACCTGACCCGGGTGATGCTCGAGCGCACACGCAAGGCCGAGGATAATATGCGCAAGAGCGAGGACGAAGCCAAGGCGCTGCGCCGCAGCCTCGAACGCGCCAAACGCGACGCCGAGCTGGATTTCCTGACCGGCCTGCCGAACCGCCGCGCCTTTGAAATCCTGCTCGATCGCCATTACAAGGAAGCGCGCGCCGCGTGCGAACCGCTCAGCGTCGCCTTTTGCGACATCGACGAGTTCAAGAAGGTCAACGACATCCACGGCCACGAGGCGGGCGATCGCGTCATCAAGGCGATCGCCGACACGCTGGCGCGTATTTCCGACGACCGTTGCCACGTCGCGCGCCACGGCGGCGAGGAGTTTGTGATGTTGTTCCGCGGGCTGACTCCGACGCAGGCCGCCGAGCGGCTGGACGACGCGCGCGAGGCGCTTGCCGGGCGGCGGCTGATCAACCGCAAGACCGACGAGCCGTTCGGGCAGATCACCTTTTCGGGCGGGGTGGCCGATGTATTCGGCTATGGCGAAACGCGCGGCGCGCTGAAGGCGGCCGACGAGGCGCTGTACAAGGCCAAAGCCGGCGGCCGCAACCGTATCGAGATCGCCGACCCGGCGTCCTGAACGTCCGGTCGGCACTGCTTTCCGCAAGGGGGCGGGGCGCCGCGGTCACCACGGGATGCCTGTGGCGACCGCGGCGATTTGATTATTCGCCGCGGCTCCAGCGCGCAAAGATCGCGGTAGGCAGCAGCAGCCCCCTCGCCTCCTCGCGCACCGCCAGTTCGCCGCATTCGACCGTGCCGGGCAAGTCGGCAAACAGTTGCGCCAGCAATTCGCCGATCGCCAGCGCAGACATCCGGACAGCGTAGACGGTGAGGAACAGCGCGCGGCTGTCGGCATCGAGCAGCTGACGGCAATCGGCGAGCAGCGGCGCCAGCCCTTCCTCCAGCTGCCAGCGCTCGCCGCCGGGACCGCGGCCGAACTTGGGGGGATCGAGCAGGATCGCGTCATAGCGTTTTCCGCGCCGCACCTCGCGCGCGGTGAACTTGCCCGCATCGTCGACAATCCAGCGCACCGGCTTGTCCGCCATCCCCGCGAGCGCCGCATTTTCGCGCGCCTGGCCGACCGATTTCTTGGAGGCATCGACGTGGGTTACCGACGCGCCTGTCGCGGCCAAAGCCTGACTGCCAACCCCGGTGTAACCGAACAAGTTCAGAAATGCCGGATCGGCTTTGCCCGCGACCTGCGTACGCAGCCAATCCCACACCGGCGCCATGTCGGGAAAGAAACCCAGGTGCCGGAACGGGGTGCAGGACGCGGTGAAGCGCGTCTCGCGCCACGCCAGCGGCCAACCCTCCGTCGGCACCGGTTTGTTGTAATACCAGCGCCCGCCGCCATCATCGTCCGACGCCGGGATAAACTCGCCGTCCGCCGCGTCCCATTCGCCGGCGGGCAACGCGGGCGCCCACATCGCCTGCGGTTCGGGGCGGATGAAGCGATAGCGGCCATAGCGTTCGAGCTTGCGCCCGTTTCCGCTGTCGACCAGCCCATAATCGTCCCACGCTTCGCCGACGAGGGTGACGAGCGGCAACAGCTCAGCCACGCGCCGCTTCCGCCAGGACAAAGGCCTTCACCGCATCATAGTCGCCGGGCAGCTTCGTAAAGCGTTCTTCGCGCTCGAACAGATTGCCCAGCCGCGGCGGCAAGGCCGGACGAACGCCCGTCGCCCGCTCGACCGCTTCGCGGAACTTGGCCGGATGCGCGGTGGCAAGCGTGACGACCGGGATGTCGGCATCGATGTCCAGCGCACGCGCTGCCGCCAGCCCCACCGCGCTGTGGGGGTCGATGATCTGTCCGCCACGCTCCTGCGCCCAGCGCAGCGCAAGAGCCATCGCGTCGCCGTCAATGCTCGCGCTCGAAAACAGCCCGCGAGCGCCGACCAGCATGTCGGCGGGGATCGTCATCGCGCGGTTGCGGTCGAACTCGCCCATCATCGCGGTGATCGCGGCGCCGTCGCGGCCCGACAGGTCGAACAACAGCCGTTCGAAATTGCTGCTGACCTGAATGTCCATGCTGGGGGTGGCGGTCGGTGTCACCGTGCCTGCGCTATAGTCGCCGTTGGTCAGCGCGCGGTGGAGGATGTCGTTGACGTTGGTGGCGACGACCAGCCGCGCGATCGGCAACCCCATCTGCGCCGCGACATAGCCCGCGAACACGTCGCCGAAATTGCCGGTCGGGACGCTGAACGCCACTGGGCGGTCGGGACCGCCAAGCCGCACCGCGGCATAGAAATAATAGACGACCTGCGCCATCAACCGCGCCCAGTTGATGCTGTTCACCGCCGACAGATTGACCTGCGCGCGCGCTTCCTTGTCGCCGAACAGCCGCTTCACCATCGCCTGCGCGTCGTCAAAGCTGCCGTCGATCGCGATATTGTGGACGTTGGGCGCCAGCACTGTCGTCATCTGGCGCCGCTGGACGTCGCTGACCCGTCCTTCGGGGTGGAGCATGAAGATGCGGATATGTTCGCGCCCCGCGACGGCTTCGATCGCCGCCGACCCCGTATCGCCCGACGTCGCGCCGACGATGGTGATGTCGGTGTCACCGCCCGCGAGGAATGTCTCGAACAGCTGGCCAAGCAATTGCAAGGCGACATCCTTGAACGCCAGCGTCGGGCCGTGGAACAGTTCGAGCAGCCAGTGGCGATGGTCGAGCTGGACCAGCGGGGTCACCGCGTCATGGCTGAAACTGCCATAGGCGGCGCGGCACAGGCGGCGAAGGTCATCCTCGCCCAGCACCCCCGCCACGAACGGCAGCATGACGCGCACCGCGGTTTCGACATAGTCGAGTCCGGCGAGCGCGCGGATCTCGTCCTCTGCCATCTGCGGCCAGTGCGCGGGCAGATAGAGTCCGCCGTCGCCGGCAAGGCCCGCAAGCGTGGCGGCGCGAAAGTCGAGGGTCGGCGCGGAGCCGCGGGTGCTGATATATTCCATGGCGGCCCAGCGCCTAGCGGGCGGCGGTCAAGGTCGCAAGCGGCGGCGTAGCGCGAGGATGTAGATCAGCAGCGCCGCGGCGGCGAACAGAAACCATTGCACCGCATAGGCGATATGGTTGTTCGGCGTGTCGTCGGCCGACGGCACCGCGCTCGCGCGCAAACCGGCGGCGGGGACATCGGCGATCAGCATCGCCCGCGCCGCGGCTGCCTTGCCCATCAGTCGTTCGATCATCGTCGGCTGTTCGGGGCCGGGCACGATCGTGCCCTGCACCGTGCCGCCCGGCCATTCAGGCGGCGTGAAATCGTCGCCGATCCCGACGTCGACCAGCACCCCCGGCCCCTCTGCCCCCGTGCGGCAATCGGCGATCATCCGAAAGCCGGCGCGGCCCCGGCGGTCGGCGCCGCTGCGCGGATCCCAGCGGATCGGCTCAAGGCAGACGACGCTGCTCTTGCGGTACAGCACCGCGTCGGGAACCGGCGGCAGCTTGGGGTAGGTTACCAGCGCCGACATCGCCATGTTTCGCTGGTACAGCGCGATCAGCGCTTCCTTGTCGGCCTTGCGCTGCAACTGCCAGATGCCGAGGCCGACCATCGCCGCGACCGCGATCGCCACGAGCAAGGTCGGGACGAGCGGCCAGCGCATCGCTGGCTGCGGCGCGGCAGGATCAGTCATCGCCCTTGTCCACCTGTCGTCCTTCGGTGGCCTGCCGCTGGTGTTCGCTGGCGATCAGCGCACCTTTCGCGACGCGCAGGCCATAGACGACCGCCGCCGCGGTCAGCGGCACCCACAGCAGCACATGCACCCACAGCGGCGGCTGAACCGCGAAGTCGAGAGTGAGCGCGAGCGCAATCAGCAGCGCGCCGATGATCAGGGTCAGAAACGCGGCCGGGCCATCGCCGACATTATAGCTGGAATAATCCAGTCCGCAGGCGCCGCAGCGGTCACGAAAGCGGACGGGTCCGTCGAACAGCGTCGGCGCGCCGCATTCAGGGCAAAGACCAGAAAGGGCAGCGCGCCAGACCGGCGGCTGCCCCTTCGCAATGGCGTCGCCTTCAGGCAATTTAGTGCGCGGCGATCGGCGCGCCCCAGCCGCCCCAGACATAAATGATGATGAAGAGGAACAGCCACACGACATCGACGAAGTGCCAGTACCAGGCGGCGGCTTCGAAGCCGAAATGCTGCTTCGGCGTGAAGTGGCCCTTGTAGGTGCGGACCAGGCAGACGATCAGGAAGATCGTGCCGACGAGGACGTGGAAGCCGTGGAAGCCGGTCGCCATGAAGAACGCCGAGCTATAGTTGCTCTGGCCGAATGCCCACGGCGCGGCAGCATATTCATAGGCCTGGATCGCCGAAAAGACGACGCCGAGGATGATCGTCAGCCACAAGCCCTTTTTCAGACCCTCGCGATCGCCGTGGATCAGCGAGTGATGCGCCCAGGTGATCGTGGTGCCCGAGCAGAGCAGGATCAGCGTGTTGAGCAAAGGCAGCGAAAAGGGATCGATGACCTCGATGCCCTTGGGCGGCCACTGGGTGATCGCTTCGGCGCCTTCCTGCCCGAACAGCGAGGTCACCGCACCGTCGGCATATTCGATCGGCACCGGGAACAGCGAGAAATCGAACCAGGCCCAGAACCAGCCGACGAAAAACATGACTTCGGACGCGATGAACAGGATCATGCCGTACCGCAGGTGCAGCTGCACCACCGGGGTATGGTCGCCGGCATGCGCTTCGTTGATCACATCGGCCCACCAGCTGAAGAAGGTGGCGATCACGCCCATGAAGCCGAGGCCCAGCACCCATTTGCCGGCGCCGCTGAAATAATCCTCGTGCATGTACATGACGAGCCCGAAGAACATCACCATCGCCGCGACCGAACCGATGAGCGGCCAGACGCTGGGATTTACCAGGTGATAGTCATGATGTTTGGCACCGGCCATTGCGTTGTTCCCGTTTTGCAGCCCCGGCGTCGCGATTCCCCATCGCCCGCCAGTCGGTGGATAAGACTCTGATCGCGGCCTTAGCTCGCCTTTTTACCCTCGTCTACAGGGTGGAAGGTATAGCTGAGGGTGATTTCCTGCACGTCGCGCGCGTCGGGATCGTCCATGATCTTGGGATCGACAAAGAACAACACCGGCATGCGCATCTGCTGCCCCGGCTCCAGCCGTTGTTCGGTGAAGCAGAAGCACTGGATCTTGGTGAAATATTTGCCTGCCTGCGTCGGCGTGACGTTGAACCCGGCGGTGCCGACCACGGGAACCGAAGAGTTGTTCTCGGCGATAAAGATCGCCATGTCGCGCGCGCCGATGCTGACCGAGTCGGTCGGGCGTTCGGGATAAAATTTCCACGGCAGGCCGGGCGACACATTGGCGTCGAAGCGGACCGAAACGGTGTTCGACAGGATCACCGGCTCCGCGGCCGCGGCAACGGGGTCGAAGCGCTGCGTCGTCCCGCCGAAACCGGTGACGCGGCAGAACAGGTCGTACAGCGGCACCGCGGCAAAACCGAGGCCGACCATGGCGAGCGCCAGCAAGGTCGCGAGGCTGGCGGTCTTTGCCTTGGGGGAGAGGCGCGCGATCATGCGAAAATCTCCATCTTGGCGATGGTGATGAAAAAGAACAACACCGCGAGCGCGCCGAGCATCCACGCCATCATATTGGCACGGCTGCGCTGGCGACGGCGATATTCGGCCTCGTCGAAAGGCTCGCGCCCCGGGGGCAGGTTGGAGTTTTCGTCGGTCATAAAGGCCACCATTGGTCGGCGACAACCGCACCGAACAGAATGAACAGATAGGCAATCGAAAAGGCGAATAGCCGTTTTTCGGGCTGCATCAAATCGCCATCGCCGGTGCGGCGTGTGCCCACCTGTACCGAAAGCGCGACAAATATGAGCGACAGGATGACCGCCGCCCAGCCATAAAGCGCGCCGGTGTAGCCGAGCGGCCAGGGCGCGATTGCTGCGGCGGCCATGATGATGGCGTAAAAGAGGATCTGGCGCCGCGTCGATTGCTCGCCCGCGACGACCGGCATCATCGGGATGCCCGCGGCGGCATAGTCCGAGCGCACGAACAGCGCGAGCGCCCAGAAATGCGGCGGGGTCCACAGGAAGATGAGCAGGAAGAGCATCACTGGCAGCGGCGCGACGCTGCCAGTCGCGGCGACCCAGCCGATCAGCGGCGGAAACGCCCCCGCCGCGCCGCCGATGACGATATTCTGCGGCGTCCGCGGCTTCAGCCACATCGTGTAGACAAAGACATAGAACAGGATCGACACGGCGAGCAGCAACGTCGCCTGCCAGTTCGATGCAAACAGCATCAGAAACAGCGAGAAAGCCGCGAGCCCGATGCCGAACTGCAGCGCCGTTTGCGGATCGAGCCGCCCGGCCGGGAGCGGGCGCCCGGCGGTGCGCTTCATCTTGGCGTCGAGGCCCGCCTCATACCATTGGTTGAGCGCTCCCGACGCCCCGGCGCCGAGCGCTATGGCGAGGATCGACGCAAAACCCAGGACCGGCGACACCGACACCGGCGCGGCAAGCAGCCCGCACAACGCGGTGAACACCACCAGCGACATGACGCGCGGCTTGGTCAACGCGAACAGGTCGCGCCAGTCGGCGGGAAGCGCCGTTTCGCCGTGGGTCAGGCTTTGCGCCATGACGGGATCATTTCCTCCGGCCGGACCGGCAAAGCCTCCTGCCGGATGTCAGCAGGAGGCGATACCGGTCAGGCGATACGCGGCAGTTCGTTGAACTGGTGGAACGGCGGCGGGCTGGACAAGGTCCATTCCAGCGTCGTCGCCCCTTCGCCCCATGGATTGTCGGCAGCCTTCTTGCCCGCGACCAGCGACCACAGGATGTTCACGAAGAAGATCAGCACACCGACCGCCATGATGACATAGCCGTAGGACGAGATCAGGTGCCAGAAGGCATAGGCTTCGGGATAGTCCGGATAGCGGCGCGGCATGCCTTGCTGGCCCAGGAAGTGCTGGGGGAAGAACAGGACGTTGACGCCGATGAAGAAGATCCAGAAGTGCAACTGGCCCAGGAACTCGTTGTACATCCGCCCCGACATCTTCGGGAACCAGTAATAGAAACCGGCGAACAGCGAGAACACGGCGCCCAGCGAGAGCACATAGTGGAAGTGCGCGACGACATAATAGGTGTCGTGCAGGTTGGTATCGACCCCGCCGTTGGCGAGTACGACACCGGTCACGCCGCCGACGGTGAACATGAAGATGAAGCCCAAGGACCAGACCATCGGGGTCTTGAAGCTCATCGAGCCGCCCCACATCGTCGCGATCCAGCTGAAGATCTTGATGCCCGTCGGAACCGCGATGACCATCGTCGCGGCGGTGAAATACATCTTCAGGTTCACGCTCATGCCGACGGTGAACATGTGGTGCGCCCACACGATAAAGCCGACGACGCCGATCGCGACCATGGCATAGGCCATGCCGAGATAGCCGAACACCGGCTTGCGGCTAAAGGTCGA